>ERZ1699650.2-NODE-2-length-908354-cov-171.189662_pt1 | contig 908354 bp, 763 predicted proteins | sample MGYA00581512_ERZ1699650 | MGnify/ENA primary metagenome ERZ1699650 (study PRJEB42348, sample SAMEA6618698) | metagenome | isolation source: Polyester-degrading enrichment culture growing on monomer terephthalic acid, Te | collected 2019-05-17 ...
AATCGATTCATCCGCGCAGTATACCCTGAAACCGCCTACAGTCAGATTGCGTAGAATTTAGTGGCCGAGTCTAATGGGGTGCAGTAATCCGTGCCATCTGTCGGGCAGGCATCTCCGGGGTCGGCGTAAACCCGTCCTTGGGGCCTAGACTTCGGGATATAAATCCCATCCATGGCATTCACCCTTCGGGCTCGCTGTGCTCGTGCTAAAACGCTCCAGGCGTTTTAGTCCATGCCTCGGACCTCCCCGGAGATGCCTGCCCGGCAGACGTCGCTCGGTGCTTAGCTAACAGCCACATCCAAAATTCAGAAAAATTGGAAATACCATCAGGAGTCTAACGATGAACAGAGCGAGCCGACCCAGCACAACGACTCGATCAGCGATACTTTTGCTATCGGGTCTACTCTTACTGCCCTCCTCCATTCTGGCCGAACCGTTGTCTGAGGGCTCCAGCCTGGGCCACGAGTACCAGGTTGAAGCAGTCGCCACTGGCTTCGGCACGCCCTGGGGTATGGCGTTTATTTCCGATACTGAAATGGTCATTACCGGCCGCGCAGGGCAGCTCTGGCTGCTGAATACTGAATCCGGCGAAAGCTCAGAACTCGGCGGTCTGCCCGGCGATATCGCCACCCGCGGCCAGGGTGGTCTGCTCGACGTGCAAACCAGTCCCTCATTCGGGTCAGACCGGACGCTGTACTTTACCTACAGCAAGGCAGTCGACGGCGGTGCAGCCACGACGCTGGCTCGGGCTGTATTATCAGAAAACAGTGACCAGCTAACAGGCTGGGAAGACCTGCTGGTAACCGATTCTGCTTCAAACGCCGGCCAGCATTTCGGCAGCCGGGTCACCTTTGACCACGAGGGCTACGTCTACTTTGGTGTGGGCGACCGGGGTGACCGGGACAATGGGCAGGATTTCAGCAACCATGCCTCATCCATCATGCGGCTGCACCTGGATGGCCGGGTGCCGGATGACAATCCCTTCGTCGATGACGCCGATATTCCCGATGAAATCTGGAGCCTGGGTCATCGAAACCCTCAGGGCCTGGCCTATGATCTCGAGCGGAATCGGCTCTGGGAAATTGAGCATGGTCCGCGCGGGGGTGATGAAATCAACCTGATTGAGGCAGGAGCGAACTATGGCTGGCCTGTGGTTTCTCATGGCCGGGAGTACTGGGGCCCGGTCGATGTGGGCGAAGCAGAATCACTGCCTGGCTATGTCGACCCGGTAAAAGTCTACGTGCCGTCAATCGCACCTGGAAGCCTCCTGGTGTATCGGGGCGATGCGTTTCCTGACTGGCGGGGTCATCTGTTTGCCGGTGCGCTGGTGCTGACGCACCTGAATCACATCGCAGTAAATGCCCAGGGTGAGATTGGCGAGGAAGACCGCTTGCTTGAAGACCTGGGCGAACGCATTCGGGCGGTTGCCGAAGACAACCGGGGCCATCTGTATCTGTCGACCGACAGCGGCCGCATTCTGCGCGTCTCGCCCCCAAACTGAGGGAATCTGAGCGCCCGGTTTCTGGCTTTATTGGCCGCCAGAGACCGGGCAAACCATCAATCAACCATCACGTCGAAGAAGAGGTAATCTTTTCGGATGCGGTTGTAAGTCCCATCGCTCTTTACCGAGTCCAGCCCCTGGTTGAACAGGCGTCTGAGGTTATCGTCTTCGGGCCGGAACGCCATGCCAACGCCCTCACCCAACTGCCGGGCATCACCCAGAATCGGGAAATTCCCACCGATCATGAACTCGGTCTCCCAGTGAGGGTAATCGTGAAACACTGCATCCACTTCCTGACTGCGCAAGGCCGCATTGACTTCGTCGTTGGTCTCGTAGGTACGAATTGAGGCTACTTCACCGTACGTTTCCATCAGGTACTCATGCTGAATGGTGTTTGCAATGACGCCAATCCGGCGCTCTTGCAGTGCGTTCTTGCTGTCGGAGTTGATGCCGCTGCCGCTGTGGGTAAACAATACTGACGGAGTCGAGTAATACGGGTCGGAAAAGTCGACCAGGAGTTTGCGTTCACTGTTTATCGACATCGACGACATAATGGTGTCGTAGTTACCAGCCAGCAAGCCATCGATAATGCCATCCCAGGGAGTGACGACCCATTCGCATTGAATGTTCAACCGGCGACAGGTTGCATTGCCCAAATCAATCTCAAACCCTGTGAGCTCGCCGTTATCATCACGGAACTCGTAGGGCGGGTAGGGCACATCAACGCCGATACGCACAACATCAAGATCGATTTCCGTTGATCCCTGGAATTGCATATAGCCATAACCGGCACCGACAGCAACCACGACAATCAGTAACGGCAGAATAATCTTCAGATTCATAGAACGCATTCACTCTCTAGGGATTCACCGAACAGCTACCGTACCGTAATTTCAACCCCCACACCCGGCTTGAGGTCGTATTTATGCAGATTATGTACTCATGGCTGAAAACAACGGCGGCCTAACACCTAATCATGCTATGTGGCGCATAATAGCGTCAAATATCTGGCCGGATCCGTCGTTCAGCCCGTCAATAACGGTGAAGTGATCACAGCCGGAAACAGACTCCACGACAACGCTTCGCTGCGCGTCCGCGGACAAAAGATGAGCCTGATACGCCGTCGACTGACGGTGAAACTCATCCGACTCCAGGGCTCCCACCACCAGATTCACCGGACAAGCTACCGTTGGCCCAATACGAACCGGGCTCAGCGTCATCACATCCCGACCGGTCAGTTGCAGCTTGGGCTGCAACCAGGAATAGGGAAAGGGCGCGAGATCGAACAGACCGCTGATCGCGGTCGCCCCTTTGATCAGGTCTGGCGACCGGCCATAGAGCCCCTGCCAGTCGGTCGACAGCAGCATGCCTACGATATGGCCACCCGCCGAGTGCCCGGACACCGTTAGGCGTTCCGGGTCGTAGCCATAGTCTGCCGCATGATCGGCCAACCAAAGCAGGGAAACCTGACACTGGCGAACCAGCTCGCCCATGGTCACCGAGGGGCACAGGGCGTAGTTGACCACCGCCACGCTAACGCCTGCTTCAACCAGCCCGCGCGCAGCGAAGGTGAACTCCTTGTTGCTCAGCGAACGCCAGTAGCCCCCATGAAAGAATACGTGCAGCGGTGCGCCTGGCATTTGAGCAGGAAACAGGTCCAGCGTTTCCGCAAGGCTCTGGCCATAGCGCAGATCGGCATGCACCTTCAAATCAGCCATCGTGGCGGCGCTCATGGCCTTGTAACGCGCCATAGCGGCAGCTCCATCGGCCGTTTTAGAGGGGTCGTAGGCCAGATCAATGGCCTCCTGAGTTTCAAAGTGACGGTACAGCATGATGACTCCGGGTTGAGGAGGCTCTGAACCATTCACGTGGGGCTCTGCGGGAGCCCCGCGTGAATGGTTCAGAGCCTCCTGAATTTCAATAAGGGCTTCAGGATACCCCCGAACGCCTTTTGGACGCCATTAAAGCGCTTAGCAACAATATTGTTCAAGTATAAACGTTTAGGCTTGAAATACTTTTCAGGTGGGTCTACATTGATCCGAACAACGTGAATCTGCCTGCCACAGTAGCAAAGGTTAAAACAATGAAAATAGCTTGCCTCGGCGGAGGGCCTGCGGGTCTGTATTTTGCCATCAGTGCCAAGTTGCGTAATCCGGATCACGATATCCAGGTGTTTGAGCGCAACAAAGCCGACGACACCTTTGGCTGGGGCGTCGTACTGTCTGACGAAACCCTCGACAACCTCGCGCAGAACGACCCGGTCAGCGCCGAGCGTATTCGCGAGCATTTCGCCTATTGGGATGACATTGCTGTTGTGCACAACGGCGTGCGAACTACTTCGACCGGTCATGGTTTTTGCGGTATCGGTCGCATGCAATTGCTGATTCTGCTGCAGGAACGCGCCCGGGAGCTCGGCATTACCCTGCACTTCGAAACGCCCTTTGAGGACATCGACGCCTTTGTCAAAGGCTTCGACCTGGTGGTCGCGGCCGATGGCATCAACTCAAAAGTACGTCAGCACTTCGAGCACATTTTCAAACCCGATATCGACGTGCGCGCCTGCAAATTTGTCTGGCTTGGCACTCATCAGAAATTCAACGATGCCTTCACGTTCATTTTCGAGAGAACCGAGCACGGTTGGGTCTGGGCGCACGCCTACCAATTCGATAACGACACCGCGACCTTCATCGTTGAATGCTCAGAAGCAACCTGGAACGCCTTCGGTTTCGGCTCAATGAACCAGGACGAATCCATCGCCGTCTGCGAACGCATCTTCGCCGACCACCTCGACGGCCATGCACTGATGACCAACGCCCGCCACATCCGCGGCTCGGCCTGGATCAACTTCCCGCGCGTGTTATGCGAACGCTGGAGTCACGAAAACGTCGTGCTGATGGGCGATGCGTCAGCCACCGCACACTTTTCTATCGGCTCCGGCACCAAGCTGGCCCTGGAATCTGCCATAGCCCTGGCCGACTATGTTGAATCCGAACCTACACTCAGCGCCGCCTTCGAACGGTACGAAGCCGAACGCCGGCTGCAGGTGTTACGCCTGCAATCGGCCGCGCGCAATTCCACCGAATGGTTCGAGCAGGTCGAACGCTATCTGGATCTCGACCCGGTTCAATTCAACTACGCCCTGCTGACCCGTTCACAACGGATCAGCCACGAAAACCTGCGCCTGCGCGATCCCGCCTGGCTGCAGTCAGCCGAGCGCTGGTTCCAGCAACAGGCCGGCGCCGACACCGATCAGGCACCGATGTTTGCGCCCTACACAGTACGCGGGATGACGTTGAAAAACCGGGTGGTAGTGTCACCGATGGCGCAATACAAAGCCGTCGACGGCTGCCCGACCGACTGGCACTTCGTGCATTACGCCGAGCGCGCCAAAGGTGGGGCTGGCTTGGTGTACACCGAAATGACCTGTGTCACCCCGGAAGGCCGAATCACACCCGGATGCCCCGGCCTCTACAACACCGAACAGGTTGCGGCCTGGAAGCGCCTGACCGATTTTGTGCACGCAGAAACCGACGCCAAACTCTGTATGCAGCTAGGCCATTCCGGCGCCAAAGGCTCAACCCAGCTTGGCTGGGAAACCATGGACGCGCCCCTCAAAGAGGGTAACTGGCCCATCATTGCAGCCACGGCGCTGCCCTGGTCACCGAACAATGCTTTGCCCAAAGCCATGGACCAAGCCGATATGAATGAAGTTCGAGACGCCTTTGTGAAGGCTGCTCGCCTGGCTGAAGAAGCAGGCTTCGACATGCTCGAAGTGCACGCCGCACACGGCTATTTGCTCTCGGGCTTCATTACCCCGCTGACCAATCACCGCACCGATGAATACGGCGGCAGTCTGGATAACCGAATGCGCTATCCGCTCGAAGTGGTAAAGGCGGTGCGCGAAGCCTGGCCTGAAGACAAACCGCTGTCCGTGAGAATTTCAGCCCACGACTGGGTCGGCGATGACGGCATTACACCCGATGAAGCCGTCGAAATCGCAGCACGATTCAAGGCCGTGGGTGTCGACCTGATCGATGTGTCTGCGGGTCAAACCTCGGTGCAAGCGCAGCCCATTTACGGCCGCATGTTCCAGACCCCATTTGCCGATCGCATTCGCAACGATCTTAAAATACCCACCATGGCCGTCGGCAACATCTACGACCCGGACCATGTGAATTCCATCTTAATGGCTGGCCGCGCCGATCTGGTCTGCCTGGCACGGCCGCACCTGGCCGACCCCTACTGGACCCTGCACGCCGCCGCCAAAATTGGCAACGACCACCAGAACTGGCCCAAACCATACTATGCGGGGCGTGATCAACTGCTGCGCCTGGCTGAACGCGATGAAGGACTGATTTAACCCATGCCATCGGTTTCTAAAGACAACAGTTTCGCTGACAAAAAGGTACTGATTACCGGCGGCGGTAGCGGCATCGGTGCTGACCTGGCCCAGGCCTTCGCCGAGGCTGGTGCGCGGGTGATCATCGCCGGGCGCACAGAAGCCAAACTGCAGCAGGTTGCTGCGGCACATTCCAGAATAGAATACCGTATCGCCGACGTAACCGATGCAGCATCCGTTGAGGCTCTATTCAGCGATATTGGTTCACTGGATATCGTCATCGCCAATGCCGGCGCCGCCAGCAGTGCCCCGCTGCGCAAAACCAGCCTTGAAGACTGGCAACGCATGCTTGATGTGAACCTGACCGGCGTCTTTTTAACCCTGCAAGGCGGGCTGAACAAACTGACTGACGGCGGCAGATTGTTAGCCGTTGCCTCAACCGCTGGGCTAAAAGGCTACCCCTATGTTGCGCCCTATTGCGCCGCCAAGCATGGCGTCATCGGGCTCGTTCGCGCACTGGCATTGGAAACCGCCAAGCAGGGCATCACCGTCAATGCTTTGTGCCCCGGGTTCACTGAAACCCCCTTACTCGATGAAAGCCTGGCCAACATCAGCGCAAAAACCGGACTCAGCAACACCGAAGCCCGTGCGCAATTGACCGCAACCAATCCCCAGGGTCGCTTGATTCAACCCTCGGATGTATCGGCGGCCGCTTTGTGGCTCGCCAGCCCCGCCGCCCAGGCGATTACCGGCCAGGCCATCGCCATTGCCGGAGGTGAACTGTCATGAGTGAACCAGCCAGCATCACCCCAAACCGGCATCTCACCAGCAAAGAGCACCTGCGACTCTGGCTGCGGCTGTTGCGCACGACACGCAGAGTCGAATCCGAACTGCGTGAACGGCTGCGCCTTCAGTTCAACACCACCCTGCCCCGCTTCGATGTGATGGCCGCGCTGTCACGTCACCCGGAGGGGTTAAAAATGAACGAGCTATCACAGCAATTAAAAGTCTCGAACGGCAACGTCACCGGCATCATCAGCCGCCTGGTCGAAGACGGCTGGGTGGAGCGCATCGCCATCGAAGGCGACCGCAGAGCGACGCGGGTACTGCTGACCAGAGCCGGTACCGAACAATTCCATCAGATGGCCCAGGCCCACGAACACTGGGTCGACGAACTGTTCAGTTCGCTGTCGAGCCAGGAAACGCACCACATGAATGAACTGTTCGCCCACCTGCCCACCGAAGCCGGGCCGGAACCGGACAGCCCCGAATCGACTACCCAGGGAGACACACCATGAAGATGGCCAACCATGCACCCAAGCATTTTCTCTGGCGCACGGAAGGCCCGGTCGCCATCATTCAACTGAACCGACCCGAGCGCAAAAACCCGCTCACCTTCGAAAGCTACGCCGAACTGCGCGACACCTTTCGTGACCTCGCCTACGCCGACGACATTCATGCCGTGGTGTTTGCAGCTAACGGCGGCAACTTCAGTTCCGGTGGCGACGTACACGACATCATCGCGCCACTGGTCGGCATGGAGATGAAGGACCTGCTCGCCTTCACCCGCATGACCGGCGACCTGGTCAAAGCCATGATCCACTGCAACAAACCCATCATCGCCGCCGTCGAAGGCATTTGCGTCGGCGCCGGCGCCATCATCGCCATGGCCTCGGACATTCGCTTTGCCACGCCGGATTCAAAGACCGCCTTCCTGTTCACCAAAGTCGGCCTCGCCGGCTGCGACATGGGTGCCTGCGCCATGCTGCCGCGCATCATCGGCCAGGGCCGCGCCGCCGACCTGCTGTACAGCGGTCGCAGCATGAGCGCCGAAGAAGGCCAGAACTGGGGCTTCTATAACCGCCTGGTCGGGGCCGACCAGATTCAAACCGAAGCCGTCGCCTATGCCCAACTACTCTGCGACGGCCCAACCTTCGCGCACGGCATCACCAAAACCCAACTCAACCAAGAATGGTCGATGAGCCTCGACCAGGCCATCGAATCCGAAGCGCAGGCCCAGGCCATTTGCATGCAAACGCGCGATTTCGAACGTGCCTACAAAGCCTTCGTCGCCAAAGAAAAACCTGTTTTTGGAGGCAACTGATGAGTGATACCAGCTTCCTAACCTGGCCGTTTTTTGAAGACCAACATCGCGACTGGGCCAAAGAACTCGACGCCTGGTGCATCGACAACCTGAGCCAGCACAGCAGTGAGACCGACACCGATGCCGAGTGCATCAACCTCGTTCGCGCGCTCGGCAAAGCCGGTTTTCTGCAACCGACAGCCGGCAACGCCATCGACGTACGCACCCTGTGCCTGGCCCGCGAAACCCTCGCCCGCCATCATGGTTTGGCCGATTTCGCCTTCGCCATGCAAGGCCTGGGCACCGGTGCCATAAGCCTGTTCGGCACCGACGAGCAAAAAAAATGGCTCGATAAAACCCGCGCCGGCGACACCATTTCCGCCTTCGCATTGACCGAACCGGCTTCCGGTTCCGACGTCGCCAACATCACCACCGAAGCCATCCGCGATGGCGACGACTACATTCTCAACGGCGAAAAAACCTGGATCTCCAACGGCGGCATCGCCGACTTGTACACCGTCTTCGCACGCACCGACGATGCCCCGGGCGCCAAAGGGTTATCGGTCTTCCTGGTCGAAGCCGACCGGGCCGGGTTCGAAGTTCGCGAACGCCTGCACACCATGAGCCCCCACCCGCTGGCACGCATTGGTTTCAAAAACGTCCGCATTCCAGCCACCAATCGCATCGGCGAATCCGGCCAGGGCTTCAAAATCGCCATGTCGGTATTGGATGTCTTCCGCTCCACCGTCGGTGCCGCCGCATTAGGCTTTGCACGTCGTGCCCTGGATGAAACCCTGACCCGTTGCCAGAATCGCGAACTGTTTGGCGGCCCCCTCGCCGACCTGCAAATGGTGCAAGGCCATATCGCCGAAATGGCACTCGATGTCGACGCCGCCGCCTTATTGGTGTACCGCGCCGCCTGGACCAAAGACCAGGGCGCCGCCCGCGTCAGCCGCGAAGCGGCGATGGCAAAACTTTATGCCACCGACCGGGCTCAGTCCGTTATCGATAAAGCGGTGCAATTACACGGCGGCGATGGCGTACGTAGAGGCCACATTGTAGAAAGTCTGTATCGGGAAATTCGCGCCCTGAGAATTTATGAAGGCGCGTCGGATGTACAAAAAATTGTGATTGCACGCAGTGCGTTGAGTTCAAGCTAATAACACAAGTTCCAGAGTTTAGCTGAGAAGAAAGCAGCGGGTGCCGGGTGTGCTCCTGTGGGGTAGTCCGCAGCAAGGATGCTGCGGTCTAGGCTCCACGGACGGATCCACGCCGACCCCACAAGAGCATACCCGGTATCCGCTGCGAGCCAATGCCACTCAGCCAACCCAAACTCGGAAACTTGACTAACAACAATAAAAGAGAGGCAGCTATGTCAGTACCGTCAGCACACACCGATACCTACTGTCGCGATCATCTGCCACCGGCCGATCAGCAACCGGTGTTCCTGCTAGACCGCGTGCCTTACCCGGAGCAATTAAACGCCGGCGTCGAACTCACCGACCGCCTGGTGGAACAGGGCATGGGCGATCGTACCGCCCTCATCGGCAATGGCCGTCGCCGCACCTACAAAGAATTGACGGACTGGACCAACCGCCTGGCCCATGCCCTGGTTGACGACTTCGGCATCCGCCCCGGCAACCGCGTACTCATTCGCTCGGCCAACAACCCGGCGTTCGTTGCTTGCTGGCTCGCCGTCACCAAAATCGGCGCTGTTGCCGTCAACACCATGCCCATGTTGCGCGCTGGTGAACTGGCTAAAATTGTCGACAAGGCCGAGATCAGCCACGCCCTCTGCGATACCCGTTTGCTCGACGAAATCAAACGCTGCGCCGCCGACAGCCAATTTCTAACATTCGTCATCGGCTTTGACGGCACCGCCAATCACGACGCCGAACTCGACCATGCCGCCCTGGAAAAACCGGTGCATTTCGACGCTGCCCCGACTCGCGCAGACGACGTTGCCCTACTCGGTTTCACCTCCGGCACCACCGGCTCACCCAAGGCCACCATGCACTACCACCGAGATCTATTGGCCGTCGCCGACACCTACGCCAAAGACGTCTTAAAGGTCACGCCAGACGACGTCTTTGTCGGCTCTCCACCGCTGGCATTCACCTTTGGCCTCGGGGGCCTGGCCATTTTCCCCCTGCGTTTTGGCGCCACCGCCACCCTGCTGGAAACCGCCTCGCCACCCAACATGATCGACATTATTCAGCGGTACAAAGCGACCATTTCCTTCACCGCTCCAACGGCCTACCGTGTCATGCTGAAAGCAATGGATGAAGGTGCCGATTTATCGAGTTTGCGCGCGGCGGTATCTGCTGGCGAAACCCTGCCCGCCCCGGTATTCGATGAGTGGCAACAAAAAACCGGCAAACCCATGCTCGACGGCATCGGCGCCACGGAAATGCTGCACATCTTCATCTCCAACCGACTCGACGACGCCCGACCCGCCTGCACCGGCACCCCGGTTCCTGGTTACGAGGCAAAAATCGTCGATGACGAGATGAACGAAGTGCCCCGGGGCACCGTCGGTAAGCTTGCCGTGCGCGGTCCCACCGGTTGCCGCTACATGGATGATGCCCGGCAACTCAACTATGTCCGCGATGGCTGGAACCTCACCGGCGATGCCTTCAGTCAGGACGAAGACGGCTACTTCCACTTCGCCGCCCGCACCGACGACATGATCATCAGTTCCGGCTACAACATCGCCGGCCCCGAAGTCGAAGCCTGCCTGCTCGGCCATCCGGACGTCCTCGAATGCGCGGTCATCGGCGCACCCGATGAAGAACGCGGCCAGATCGTACAGGCCCATATCGTATTGGCCGAGGGCCTGATCGCCGACGACGACTGCATCCAGCGCCTGCAGGACTACGTGAAAAGCCAGATTGCCCCTTACAAATACCCGCGCTCAATTAAATTCATTGAGCAATTACCAAAAACAGCGACGGGTAAGGTTCAGCGGTTCCGTTTGAAAGAGGCGCTTTAGTCAGAACCAGAGTTCACCCAACGCAAAACAAGTGTTTAGCGGGAACGAAAAAGTCTTTACATTGTTAGGCGGTTTGCCCGTGTAGGAAAAGGTTTTCACCTCGCCAAAGCAACCAACAGCCCGAGCATCGGCTGCCGGGTGTGGCACTGGCGGGGCGTCGGCTCCCATGGATGGGAGCCGCCGAGCTTACATGGATGTACTTGCAGCGACCCGCCAGTGCCATACCCGGCGGCCGATGCGAACGACTGGCACAAAAATATAGCAACCAGAGCATCAGAAAGTAGAGTCAAACAATAACGAGAAGAACACCAGGAGGTGTGACCATGAAGAAGGTAATGAATGCAGGTCTGGGACTGTTGATGGCGGCCGCCATTGCGGCACCGACGCAGGCTGAAGACGTTAAGATTGGGATGATTACGACGCTGTCCGGTGGCGGCGCACACCTGGGTGTCGATGCCCGCGATGGGTTTATGCTGGCCATTGAACAGGCCGGTCGTGACGATGTCGAGGTGCTGATTCAGGACGACGCCCAGAAACCGGATGTCGCCAAAAGCCTGGCCGATGAATTCGTGCAGCGCGAAAACGTCGACATCATGACCGGGATCATCTGGTCGAACCTGGCGATGGCCGTGATTCCGAGTGTGGTACGTCAGGGTACTTTCTACCTGTCGGTGAACGCCGGTCCGTCTGATCTGGCCGGTCGCCTGTGCCACGAAAATTACTTCAACGTCGCCTGGCAAAACAACAGCCTGCACGAGGCCATGGGCGAATACATGAGCACCGAAGGTTTTGAAAACGCCTTTATTCTGGCCCCGAACTACCCGGCCGGCACCGATGCACTCGAAGGCTTCAAGGCCCGATACACCGGCGAACTGGCCAATGAAGTCTATACCCAGCTCGGGCAAACCGATTACGCCGCTGAAATCGCCCAGATCCGCGCCAGCGGTGCTGACAGCGTGTTCTACTTCCTGCCGGGTGGCATGGGCATCGCCTTTATGAAGCAGTATGCCGGCTCCGGTGTCGACATTCCGGTCTACGGCCCAGCCTTCTCCTTCGATGAAATCATCATCGGCGCGATTGGTGACGCGGCGATCGGCGTGCGCAATACATCCCAGTGGGCGTATGACCTCGACAACGCTGCCAACCAGACCTTTGTATCGTCATTCCGGGAAAAGCACGGTCGCACCCCAACTCTGTATGCCTCTCAGGGTTATGACACCGCCCGCCTGATTCTGGCCGCCCTCGAAGTGGCCCATCCGGATGACAAAGACGCCTTCCGCGAAGCCCTGCGTGCGGCCGATTTCGACTCGGTTCGTGGCGACTTCCGCTTCGGCACCAACCATCACCCGATTCAGGACATCTACGTCCGTGAGATCGTGGCCAGTGGCGACGGCGTGACCAACCAACTGGTCGGTGTTGCCGTTGAAGACATGCAAGACGTTTACGTCGATCAGTGCAGCATGTGAATGACCGGGGGAGTTCACTCCCCCTGCTTTAATTAATGAGGACTCCGGTGTGACCCTGTCGTTACTCTTTGAACAACTGCTCAATGGCCTGCAGCTGGGCACCATGCTGTTTCTGATGGCCAGTGGCCTGACGCTGGTGTTCGGCGTCATGGGGCTGATCAACCTGGCCCATGGGTCGTTTTACATGACCGGCGCCTTTGTAACGGCCTGGGTGACCGGCACCACCGGTAATTTCTGGGTGGGGTTGCTGGCCGGCACGCTGGCGGCGGCGGCCGTGGGGGCTCTGGTCGAATTTGCCGTGATTCGACGGCTCTACCATCGGGATCATCTCGACCAGGTGCTCGCCACTTTCGCGCTGATCCTTATTTTTTCCGAAGGCACCCGCTGGCTGTACGGTTCATCACCCCTGTGGCTGAACGTACCAGGCAGCCTGGCGGGGTCTGTGACGTTGCCCTTTGGCGTCGAGTACCCGCTGTACCGACTCGCCATTATTGGCATGGGTATCCTGATTGCCATTGGCCTGTATCTGCTGATTAGCCGCACCCGGCTGGGCATGCGCATCCGCGCCGGTGAGAACGACCGCGAAATGATCGGTGCGCTCGGCGTGGATATCAGCACGCTGTACACCCTGGTGTTTGCATTGGGCGCCGGTCTCGCTGGCCTCGCTGGTGCCACCATCGGCGCGCTGCAGTCGGTTCAGGTTGGCATGGGTGAGCCCGTGTTGATTCTGGCCTTCGTGGTGATCGTCATCGGTGGCATTGGCTCTATTAAGGGTGCCCTTGTCGGGGCTTTGCTGGTTGGCGTTGTGGATACCCTGGGCCGGGTGTTACTGCCTGATGTATTCAAACTCTTTATGGGAGCGTCAGCCGCGTCTGGCGTTGGGGCGGCCATTGCTTCAATGCTGATCTACATCCTGATGGCGATCATCCTCATCTTTAAACCGAACGGCCTTTTTGCCGTCAAACACTGAGCAGGCCGGTTATGACGCAATCGCATTCCTTCACCCAAACAAGCCCGGCCCGACCGGCCCGTTTCCGGCTCGACCGGGAAGGCTGGATCAGCCTTAGCCTATTATTGATTCTGGCCGTCGGCGCCTCGGTCGCTTACCTCGCCGGTGAGAACTTTTTCGTGAACCTGGCCTCGCGCATGGTCATCATCGCGCTGGCCGGCGTTGGCCTGAACCTGGCACTGGGCTTTGGTGGCATGGTCAGCTTTGGCCATGCTGCCTACTTTGGTCTCGGTGGCTATGTCGCGGGCATCGGCGCTTTTCACGCGTTCGACATGAGCCCCGCACTGGGCATTCCGTTACTGCCCAACGGCAGCGACCAGATGATTCCGCTCTGGTTAACCGCCATTGCCCTGTGCGGCCTGCTGGCCTACGGCATTGGCCGTCTTTCGCTGGGCACTTCCGGCGTTTACTTTATTATGATCACTCTGGCCTTTGCCCAGATGATCTACTATTTCGCCATTTCCTGGCCGACCTACGGCGGTGAAGACGGTCTGCCGATTTACATTCGCAACCAGCTCTGGGGGCTGAATACCAACAACAGCCTGGTCTTCTTTTTTCTGTGTTTCGGTTTACTGCTCGCGGCTCTGTCGTTCTGCCATCGCCTGCTTGGCTCGCGCTTCGGTGCGGCCCTGACCATGGCGCGTCTGAACCCCGTGCGGCTGGCAACCTCGGGGGTTGAACCCCGCCCAATCAAACTGGTGGCCTTTGTCATCAGTGGCATGATTACCGGGCTGGCCGGGGCGCTCTTTGCTGACCTGAACGGTTTTGTTGGTACCTCGATGCTCGACTGGCATCGCTCCGGGGAAATCATGGTCATCGTCATTCTCGGCGGCGTCGGCCGACTCTATGGCCCGGTAGCGGGTGCCATGTTGTTTGTTGCCATGGAGTTCTGGCTCGGCGGTTTAACCGAATACTGGCAGTTCTTCCTCGGGCTGGTGTTACTGGCTGTCGTGCTGTTCGCGCGCGGTGGCGTCTTTGGTCTGCTGGCCGGGAGGTCGCGTCATGAATGAGGCCGTCCTCAGCATTCAGAACCTGAACAAACGCTTTGGCGCTCTGCACGCGACCAAAGACGTCTCCATCAACGTGATGCCGGGCGAAATTCATGCGCTGATCGGCCCGAACGGGGCCGGCAAATCGACCCTGATTGCCCAAATCGCCGGCACCCTGCCACCCGATTCCGGCACCCTCTGGCTCGACGGACAATCACTCGATGCCCTGTCGGTCGCGGAGCGTGCCCGCCAGGGGCTGGGGCGCAGCTTCCAGGTCTCGTCACTGGCTGAAAGCCTGAGCGTGCGCCGCAATGTGATGATGGCGGTACAAGCCCTGCAGGGCAGCAGTTTCCGGTTCTGGAAACCGGTAAACAGCGACGCCAGCTTACGCGAGCCTGCCGATGCGGTACTGGCGCAAATGGACCTTGGCCACCGCGCCGATACGCCAGTGGCCGAGCTGTCTCACGGTGAGCGCCGTCAGGTTGAAGTCGCCTGCGCTCTGGCGCTGAAGCCTAAAATACTGTTACTGGATGAACCCATGGCCGGCCTTGGGCCGGAGGGCACCGCCAAGCTGACCACCCTGCTAGAGACACTCAAGCACCAGGTGCCCATCTTGCTGATCGAACACGATATGGATGCGGTATTCCGCCTTGCAGATCGAATTTCCGTGCTGGTGGCCGGTCAAGTCATCGCGCACGGCGACAGCGATACCATCCGCAACGACCCGAACGTTCGCGAAGCCTATTTGGGAGACGACCATGCTGAAAGTGCATAACCTCGAGACCTTCTACGGCCCGTCCCAGGCGTTGTTTGGCGTTGATCTGTCGATCGCCGCCGGTGAACTGGTGGCGTTGATGGGCCGCAACGGTATGGGCAAAACCACCACCATTCGCTCGGTGTTTGGGCTCACCCCGCCCTCGGCCGGGTCGATCGAATTCGAGGGCAAAGACATTACCCGCGCCCAGGGGTTTCGCATTGCGCAGATGGGACTCGGCCTGGTGCCGGAAGGCCGGCGCTGCTTCACCAACCTCTCGGTACGTGAAAACTTGCTGGCCACGGCCCGCCCCGGCCATTGGGATCAAACCAAGGTGGAAGCCTTGTTCCCCCGTCTGGCCGAACGGCGCGACCAGAGCGCCAACACCCTCTCCGGCGGCGAACAACAAATGCTGGCCATTGGCCGGGCGTTGATGACCAACCCCAAACTGTTGGTGCTCGACGAAGCCACCGAAGGCCTGGCCCCGGTGATCCGTCAGGAAATCTGGCGCGCCATCCGCACGCTGAAAGAGGCAGGGCTGTCGATTCTGCTGGTCGACAAAACCCTGAAAGAAGTGCTGCCACTGGCCAGCCACTGCCTGATTCTGGAAAAAGGCCAGACCGTCTGGGCCGGCGAACCCGACGCCCTGACGGACGACCTCAAAGACCGCTACCTGGGCGTATAATCATGGCGTACCTGACCCGACACAAAGTTCGATTCGGCCACTGCGACCCGGCCGGCATCGTCTACTTCCCACGGTATTTCGAACTGATCAACGCCGTCGTGGAAGACTGGTTCGCCGACGTCGTCGGCCGCGACTTCAACAGCCTGCACATCGAATCCGGCACCAGCGTACCGACGGTGAACCTGAATACCGATTTCAAAGCCCCCAGCCGCCTTGGCGACTGGCTCGACTTCCGGCTGACCGTGACAAAGATAGGCAACGCCAGCCTGACACTGACGATCACCGCCCACTGCGGTAACGACCTGCGCCTGTCGAACGAATCCACCCTCGTTTATGTCGATATGAACAGCGGTAAACCCCAGCGCTGGCCAGAAGCGATGCGCCACCAATTTGAACGCGACCGGGAAACCCCCGACGCCGCGACCGAAAAAGGATCCTCCTGATGACTGCACCCAACACGCACCAACTGCTTCACCCCAGCCACTGGAAACGCGCGGTCGGCTACGCCAACGGCATATTGGCTGAGGGCAAAACCGTCTTCGTAGGCGGCCAGATCGGGTGGAACGCCGACCAGGTCTTTGAAACCAGCGACTTCGTCGGCCAGATCGAACAGGCACTGCGCAACATTGTCGCCGTATTGCACGAAGCCAACGCAGAACCCGAACACCTGGTCCGCCTCACCTGGTACGTCACCGACAAAGCCGAGTACCTGACCCGCCTCACCGACGTCGGCGAAGCCTATCGCGCCGTGCTCGGCAAGCATTTCCCGGCGATGACCATGGTGCAGGTGGCGGATTTGATTGAAGATGAAGCCAAAGTGGAGATCGAAGCGACGGCGGTAATACCCGAGTAAACCCCTCTACACAGTACTAAGGGTTCGGGACTTGCACACTGGGAGCGACGAATGCCGGTGGTGCCTCTGCGGGGTAGTCCGAAACATGAATGTTTCGGTCTAGGCCCGAGACGTCGGACCGCCATGGACGGATTCACGCCGACCCCGCCGAGGCGCCACCGGTAATCGACGCGGACCATTACCACTAAACACCCTGTACGTCGCTCACAGGCACACACCCAGCCCACATTCCGGTACAATCGAGCTTCCACTCCACAGCAACCGGGATAGCCCAGATGTCGCTCCCACCCGCTTCCGGTAAGCGCTACTTCCGAACCCAGCTTCACGCTGGAACCGATTCTGAAACCGAACTGATCGAAGAAGTCCCGGTAGCGATCAGCTATGGCGGTATCACTCACTGCATCATGATGCTGACGCCGACTGACCTCGACGACTTTCTACTGGGTTTCAGCCTGAGCGAAGGCGTAATCCGCCGTGCGGCAGACCTGCTGGACTGGACGTTAACAACCACTCACACACCCGATGGCCTGCCCGCTTACTTGTTGGATGCCACCCTGAGCGCGCGCCGCCAGTCGAACTACCGCAGCCGGCAACGACAGATGATGGGTGCAACGGGCTGTGGCCTGTGCGGCACGGACTCGCTGGAAAGCGCCTTTGTACCGCTGGAACCTTTGCAACCCTCACCTCTGTTGCCACGGGCACAACTGAGCCAGTTGCGCGATCAGCTCACCCGGGCCCAAACGCTGGGGCCGCAAGTCGGTGCTATTCACGCCGCAGCGCTGATCGACCCTCAAGGCACCCTGCTCGCCTGCCGCGAAGACATCGGCCGGCACAACGCCCTCGATAAGCTGATCGGTCATGCCCTGCGCCGTGAACACTCACTGACGGGCCACACTCTGGTGATGAGCAGCCGCTGCAGTGTCGAACTGGTCAACAAGGCCGTTATGGCCGGGGCGTCTACGCTGGTTAACCTAGCTGCCCCGAGCACCCTGGCGGTAGACCGTGCCCGTCGTTATGGGCTGAATCTGGTGCACCTGGCCCGGGACAATCAGCCCAGATATTTCAGTCCGATAACGGAATAAACCCGGCAATGGTATTTACAGCCCACACATAGCCCATATATGATTCGTATACACATCATATATTTGGAGTTCATCATGGGCATTGTGAAAATCAACGACGACCTGCACGAAGACATTCGCAAAGCCAGCTCATTCATGGTGCGCTCCATCAACGCACAAGCCGAGTACTGGATTAAAATCGGCATGCTGGCCGAAGCCAACCCGGGCAAATCGTTCAACGAGATCGTCAGCGAACAAATGAAGGAAGCCCAGGTCGAAGTAAGGAGAATTGCCAGTGTCTGAGGTTATCCTCAAATCCGCGTCGGAACTGCAGATCATGCGAGAGTCCGGCCGCCTGCTCGCCTCGGTTTTTGCGTACCTCGACGGTCAGATCGCGCCGGGCATCACCACCATGGATATCAACAACCTCACCGAGCGCTACATCATCGACCAACTGCAGGCACGCCCGGCCAGCAAAGGCCAATACGGTTATCAGTATGTATTGAACAGTTCAGTCAATCATGTGGTGTGCCATGGCGTGCCCTCGGAGACTCAAACGCTGAAACCCGGTGACATCGTCAATATCGATATTACGCTGGAAAAAGGCGGCTACATTGCCGATTCCAGCAAAATGTACCTGATCGGTGACGTGACACCACTGGCACAACGCCTGGTCGATAAGACCTACGACGCCATGTGGGAAGGCATTCGCGTCGTGAAACCAGGCGCTACCCTGGGCGACATTGGCCACGCCATACTGCGACACGCTACAAAAAACGGCTACACCGTGGTCCGTGAATATTGTGGCCATGGTATTGGTCGTGAGATGCATGAAGCGCCGTCGGTATTGCACTATGGCCAGCAGGGAAAAGGCCTGGTACTGCAAGAAGGCATGACCTTCACCATTGAACCAATGATCAACCAGGGCAAAGCCAAGGTGAAGCAAAAGAACGACGGCTGGACCGTTGTGACCAGCGACAAAAAACTGTCGGCACAATGGGAACATACAATCGCCGTAACCGCCGATGGGTATGAAGTCCTTACGCTTCGGGAAGAGGAGCGGGTTTAGCTAACGGCAACCCGCTGCTAACCAATCATTGACACGGGTGAGTCGGCTGGCTAAAGTCCCGTCTGGTTCCAGGCACCAGCCGCTCGCGGGCACTTTATAGCCCAGGTAAAGTTCTGGCGGACCTTTTCAACGTCACCCTTGCGCATTCTGTAAGGTGGTAATGCGAGCACCATCTCCGTTAGGCACGCACACAGAATGCCAGCAAGTGGAGACATCCTTATGTCATCTCCTTCTGAAGGCCCGGCGTCTGCGAACGCCAGTCTGAGTTTTATCGAAATTCCATTAGGCCCTTTGTTTGCCAGGACAGCCTTGCCCATTATTTTTGTGATGGGAATGAACGGGCTGTTGACCGTCGTCGATGCCCTTTTCCTGGGTATCTTCGTCGGCTCCGACGCGTTGGGCGCAGTCACCCTCATGTTCCCGGCATTCATGCTACTGGTTGCGTTATCGACCCTGGTGTCGAACGGTATGTCGAGCGTTCTGGCCCGGCACTTGGGGGCACGAAGAAAGCTCAATGCACAGGTTGTTTTTGCGGCCGCCCATGGTCTTGCCTTGATCGTCAGTCTCATTCTGATTGTGGCATTTGTGCTGTTTGGTGAGCACCTCACGTTACAGGCAGCCAATGGCAACCGCATCCTGGCAGATATGGGTTATGCCTACATGCGAATAACCGTATTGTGCTCACCACTGTTGTTCGTCCTGGCTCTGCAATCCGATGCGTTGAGGAACGAAGGCCGAGTCGGGTTCATGGCGGCCATGAGCCTGCTGGTGTCACTGGCAAACATGGGATTTAACTACCTGTTTATCGGAGTACTCGACTGGGGAGTGGCCGGATCAGCCTATGGAACCGCGTTGGCGCAATGCCTGGCTCTGTGCATCGTGATTGGTTTTCGCATAATGGGTGATACCGATTTGCGACTGCTTGGTCCTGGCTGGCATCCAGGTATCTGGGGTGGCATCCACACGCGCTGGATTGAAATTCTCAAATTGGGAGCACCGCAAAGCCTGAGCTTTCTGGGTCTGGCACTGGGCTCCGGAGCGATCATTCTGGCATTGCAGCTGGCCCAATCCGCTACCTACGCCGAAACGGTGTCAGCCTACGGTATCGCCACACGGTTGATGACGTTCGCTTTCCTGCCGCTGCTCGGCTTGAGCTTCGCCCTGCAATCCATAACGGGCAATAACTATGGGGCGGGTCTCTGGCAGCGGTCGGATGGCAGTCTGCGGCTGGGTCTGTTACTGGCATTGTCTTACTGTGTGTTGGCTGAAGTCATACTGGTGGTATTTGCCCGGCCGATCGGAAGCTGGTTTGTTGATGATCCGAAGGTAATTAATGAAGTGGGTCGCATCATGCCGCTCATTGTATCCATGTTTTTCATCGCCGGTCCGGTGATGATGATCGCAACCTATTTTCAAGCCATCGGCGACGCCGGTCGAGCAGCCTTACTCAGCCTGACCAAAACCTATGCTTTCGCCATTCCGCTGACCTTTTTGCTTCCCGTGTTTTTGGGCGAGACAGGCATCTGGCTCGCGGGCCCGACTGCGGAACTGTTCCTGCTGCTGTTAACCTGTGTGGTTTTACATACAACCGCTCGCCGCCATGGGCACAGCTGGGGGCTATTCAAAGCTGGCAGCCAAGGGGCACCGTCATGATTGAACCTTTGCCCACACTGGCCTCGCTAAAAGCCCAGGCCAAACGATTAAAAACACAGCTGGAAGAATCGGGTGAGACGATTAGCCACAGTCATTCGCTGGAGCTACTGGCCATTCATCATGGATACAGAGACTGGAACACCCTCTCGGCGATCATTAAGCGAAAAGCACCACCGCCTGTGGCGGTGGGCGACAAAGTGGATGGCCACTATTTATCCCACGCCATCAGTGCAACCATCGTCTCAGCTCAACCAGTGCAATTCGGCAGGTACCGGATCCAGTTGAAATTAGACGAGGCAGTCGACGTTGCAGCCTCCAGACGCTTCTCAGCCTGGCGCAAGCAGATAATCGCCGTGATTGACGGGACAGGTGTGACTGCCGAGTCCACCTCTGACGGTGAACCGCATTTGCGGCTGGAGCTTTCCCCCTGACTTGGCGAAATAACTCCGGCAGGGCTAGGCTATACTCTTCAGTCTCTGAATCAGCTTGATGTCAGTTTCGTACTCCACGATGTGTCCATCTTCAATATTTTTCGAAAAATGGACACTACCGTTTGAGGCTTGCTCCTTCATAAACTCTATCAGTCGCTCTATTCGTCTGACCATAGCACCCAATAACTCACCCAGAGTTACATCAATGACATACTCGTCGACAAAACCCCGGATCTTCGACAATAGTTCACCATCACTCAGTCGCAAGCGGCTGACTTCAGACTGCATGACTGGCACGAATCGATAGATTGCATACGCAACATCCCAAATACGAGGGCCAGGATGGATCGTGTCGAAGTCGAAGACCCCTACTGCCGCAGTGCCTTCGACTGTCACATTATACGGAGCAAAATCACCGTGGCAGATCACCTCCATTGGCGATACCGGGCTCAGCATCCACTGCTCTTCACCTGACAACTGATTCAAGTAACGCCCGGATGCATCATGTAATTGCTTCAACAGCCTGGCAGCTGACCTAAGCATTTCGTCTTTCAGAAAAACCTCAGGAAGAGGGTAGTTAAATGACTCTCCATCAACAAAACTGAGAATCTCACTGCTTTCTTTTCTGTTTAACTCGATAGGCTTGGGAACATTAAGACCGCAAGCCCCGTGCAAATAAGTCAAAAACGAGTGAACCGTCGGCGTCCACTCGCCAGCGGGCCGTTTTACGGAATGCTCCCCGATTGAGATACCGACGCGCGCGCTCTTTAAACTTTCCTTGCCAATCAATTGATCACTCCGTACACCGATACACTACCTGCGTAGCGGGGCAGGATACTGTCACTTTCCTGTTGTCCGCCACGACCACTCAACATAGCCAACGCAACCCCCGCAATCGCCACACCCATGCCTAGTATGCCATTCGGCCCCGGGGTTTCACCAAACATAAACGGAAGAATAAGACAGTTAGACACCAACAAGAACACTTGGTCCTAAAACACCCAACCAGTTGTGTATACAGCATTACTGCAACGGGCCGTCAGGGTTAGACACTATGCCGCGTTCAAGGAAAAACCAGATCGCCCTGGAGGCGACTCGCTACTACCACTGCACTTCCCGGTGCGTACGCCGCGCCTTCCTGTGCGGCCGTGATGAATACACCGGTAACGACTATGAACACCGTCGTGAATGGATTGAGCAGCGTATTCTGGCGTTGGCCAAGGTGTATGCACTCGATATCTGCGCCTATGCCGTGATGTCCAATCATTACCACATAGTGCTTCACATCAACGCCGAGAAAGCCAAAGCCTGGTTGGATACGGAAGTCATTCAACGCTGGCACAGCCTGTATGCCGGCAACCTCTTGAATCATGAGTATCTGGCCGGTAAAGACCTGTATGAAGAGCAACTCAAAGTCATTTCAGAGCTGGTAACAGAATGGCGGGAACGTCTGGTGTCGATCAGCTGGTTTATGCGGGCCCTGAACGAAGACATCGCACGACAGGCAAATGCTGAAGATAGCTGCACGGGCGCTTCTGGGAGGGTCGGTTCAAATCCCAGGCGTTACTCGATGAAACTGCCCTGGCAACCTGCTTGGCCTGTGTCGATTTAAACCCCATTCGCGCCCTGATGGCTGATGCTCCTGAGACCTCAGACTTTACGTCCGCCCAAGAACGCATCAATACGGCTCGAAGCGAACCTGAAAGCCCTGAACCAAAGCAGCAGAAACCTTTGTTTCCATTCGTAGGAATTCCCCGCCAGGACATACAAGGTTTACCCTTTCGGCTACAGGATTACCTGGAACTGGTTGACTGGACGGGAAGACAGATTCGTACAGACAAGCGCGGAAGCATCGACCAGCAGACTCCGCCCATTCTCGAGCGCCTCAACATCGATGCCGACCACTGGATCTACAACACTCAGCATTTCGAGAGCCAGTTTAAAGGTTTAGTGGGCACGGTCCTGTCAATCAAAGCCCAGTGTCATCGGTTTGGGTACCAACGAACACCAGGGCTGGCCACCGCTCAGCACTTAACGCAACCATCCCAACAAATATTCATTATCAGGATTACCTGAGGTTTTACTGTGCCTGAAAATCATAATTTTAGGACCAAACGCCTTAATTCTACACACATGACCTTCTTCACCATTCACCACTAAACGCCTTTTCTATTCCGAGATCAGAACGGCTTAAAATGCCGCTAAGTTGGGTGTCTTGATTAGCCGCTGCCGCTGATTAGCCTGGGTGTCCTGATTAGCCCTATCCTGATTAGCCGGGGCAAATAAAATCCGCCACATTAGCCTATCAAAATAGAGTCGAACCGTGGCTAATCTCAAGTCAAGCAGACCCTTTCGCCTGCCGGAACCGGTCGAAAGCTACCGCGATCACGATAAACGAACCCACAAAAGTACCCTGCCAGAACGTGCTTATTCCTAGAAGAATCAAACTGTTGCGGATCACCTCTATGAGCAGCGCGCCCACGATGGCACCGAACGCAGTGCCGCTCCCTCCGGCCAAGTTGGCACCACCAATCACCGCCGCAGCAATTACAGTCAGTTCCATAGCTTGCCCCAAATTGGTGGTGACGCCACCCAACCAACCTACTTCCAAAATGCCGGTTATGCCGGCCATAAGACCTGAGAACATGTAGACGCCGACCTTAACGAGGTTGACAGGAATTCCAGTCAAGCGCGCCGCCTGTTCATTGCCGCCAATAGCAAAGACATATTGCCCCCAGCGCAGCCATTTGAAGACAAACGAGGTAAGAAGGGCCAGTACAATGAGAATGATCAGCGGATTCGGTAAACCCAGTGTAGACCCACCACCCAGCCACAGCAGGAAATCATGATCGGGTCCAAATTCATATATCATCCTGTTGTTGGACAGTACCATCGCCAGGCTGCGGGCCACAGACAGCATGCCCAGAGTCACAACGAAGGGCGGCATTTTTGCATAGGCAATAAGAATACCGTTCACGAGCCCCACAAGTAGGGAAGCGCCAATGGCGACCGACGCGCCGATCCAGAACGGCATGCCGGAGTCCATGGTTATCCCCACGACCATAGCCGAAAGCACTACGGAGGAACCGACAGAAAGATCGATACCGCCAGAAGCGATTACGGCTGTCATACCAATGGCGATGATGCCGATAAAGGCAAAGTTGCGGGTGACGTTGAACAGATTTCGTTCAGTAGCGAAGGTATCAGTAAGGACGGTGAGGGCCAGGCAGGCGATCACAGCTGCCAAGAAAACCCAGAATGTTTGGTGACCAGTGATGCGGGTCATAAGGCCGCGATGTTCGGACTGGTTGATGAAGTCGGCGATGCTAGTGCTGGACATGATATATTCCTTAAACAGTCAGGCGGCCTCGATGGCACCGGTAATAAGACCGGTGATTTCTTCGGGCGAAGAGTCGGAAGCTTGCTTGTTTGCCACCAATTGACCACGCCTAAGTACGGCAATCCGGTCAGCGACGTCGAATACGTCAGGCATGCGGTGAGAGATAAGCACCACCGCGATGCCGTGACTGCTCAAAAAACGGATAAGCTTGAGAACCTCAGCGACCTGTCGTACGGAGATTGCCGCCGTAGGTTCGTCCATGAGAACGATCTTAGCGTCGCTGAGCAACGTTCGCGCAATAGCTACAGCTTGACGCTGACCACCCGACATGCTCTTGACCAGGTCGCGGGGTCGAGTTTCCGACTTAAGGCGGCCGAACAGCTCTGCCGACTTCGAGCGCATCAAATTATAATCGATGATGCTAATTGGCCCGAACTTACGCACCGGTTCGCGCCCTAGGAAAACGTTAGAGGCAGCCGTCATGTTGTTGCATACCGCCAGATCCTGGTAGACCACCTCGATACCGGCTCGCTGGGCATCTTTAGGTTTGTGGAATTCAACCTTTTGGCCCGAGACGTATATCTCTCCCGCAGACGGGCCGAAGTTTCCGGCAATTAACTTCACCAGTGTTGATTTCCCCGCACCATTGTCGCCCATCAGCCCCAAGACCTCGCCTGGCTCGATAGTCAGCGATACGTCATTAGTTGCCTGAATGGCGCCAAAGTGTTTTGAAACATTCCGCAACTCAAGTGCGCTCATAAGATCTTCCGTTGTCTCGTTTGTTCGGTCAGGCTATCCGTGTGTGCATCCAGCCGATCAGGCTTCAGCCTCGGTTCCGCTTCCAACCGGCTCGGTCAATGCCGAGGCTTCTTTACTTTTTTCCTCAAAGGCCCGAGCGGACCTTTTACGGGAACGGTAAGCGGAAAATTGCTCGTCTGCGAGCACGCCAATTAGGATAACTGTGCCCATTACCCCGAAATTGAGTGAAGAAGGTATGCCCAGCAAGTTCACCAAGTTCTGCAGTTCCTGGATGAGCACGGCGCCCAGAACAACGCCGACAATTGAGCCTTCGCCACCCCGCAAGGAGAACCCACCGAGGACGGCCGCCGCAATGGCATACAGTTCATAGAAATTGCCGTGCGAGGAGGGCTGCACCGACTTGGTGAACATGGCGAAATAGATAGCTGCGATAGCCGCAAGCACAGCACTGATAACATAGGCCAATGTAATGACGCGGCCAGTGCGAATGCCGGAAAACCGCGCTGCCTCCTCGTTCTTTCCCACTGCGTGAAGATGACGACCGAAAACGGATTTGTGCAGTACGACCCACATGATCACTGCGATGATGAGCATGGCGATAAAGGAATGCGGCACGCCGAAACTGCGCCCTATTGTTAGCCATTCCAGCTGCGGATAGGAAGCCCCGAAGGGGAAGCCAGCCGTTGATTCTGCTGTATAACCGCGTGCGACGCCGCGATAGATCAGCAAGCCGCACAGGGTCACTACAAAAGGCTGCATCTTGTATCGGGTGATTAGGATGCCGTGAGCCAGCCCTATCAGAACGCCGAGCACCAAAGTAATGGCGATGGCCGCAGGCCATGGCACGCCGAACGTTCCAACCATATCAACAAACAACACGCCGAGAAGCGCAATAACTGATCCTACCGACAGGTCGATGCCGCCAGTCATGATGACGAAGCCCTGCCCGATGGCAAACAAACCGAACAAGCCGATCAGGTTGGCCGTGTTGGCCATATTGATGGGCGAGAGAAACAGGGGGTTTCTCATGTAAACGATCAATCCCACAATGATGATCAGGACCGCAAGGCCGATATCTTTTTTTTTCATTTTTCAAACTCCCTCTAAAGCTCGGCCAACGGCGAGTGTGAGTATGTTGTGTTCAGAAAAATCCGGGCGCTGAAGCGCTCCTGTGAACTGACCGTCCTTCATCACAATGATCCGGTCTGACACTCCGATAACCTCTTCCATGTCGCTCGAAATCATCATTACACCGACACCACGGTCGGCGAGGATTCGCATGAGCCGGTAGATTTCGGATTTCGCACCGACATCTATGCCCCGTGTGGGCTCATCGAAAATGATGATGCGAGGGTTCATGGACAGCCATTTGGCCAGAACTACTTTTTGTTGATTGCCACCGGACATTTCGTTCGCAGCACAACGGACATCCGCCGTCTTAATTGCCAGGTCAACGCGCTGGCTTTCCGCCGTTGCCAACTGACGCGAACGCGACACGATCCCGTTTTTGGCATAGTCATGCAGGCTCGCCATTGTGACGTTCTCGGCAATGTCGAAATCGAGCACCAGACCTGCGTGTTTGCGGTCCTCGGGCACCAGGTAGAGGCCAGCCTTGATGGCCTCGGCGGGCGTGGTAGTATTCAGCTGTCGGCCATCGACAAACACGTCGCCTCCCAACTTACCACCGACACCGAATATTGCTTGCGCCAATTCGGTACGCCCGGCCCCGATCAGGCCAGCGACCCCAAGAATCTCGCCACTATAGACATCAAGGCTGGCGGTGCTGGCCGGATTGGCTTCGGTGCGAACATTGCGCAAGCTGAGCACCGCATCTCCTACGCTACTGGCGGGTGGGGTATACAGAGATTTGAGGTTGCGCCCGATCATCATTCGGATCATGTTGTCGTGGTTCACTTCCGCTTTATCAAGATGCCCGACGAGCTTACCGTCGCGCAGCACCACTGCGCGGTCGACACATTCCTCAACTTCGCTCAGTCGATGGGAAATGAAAATGACTGCAATGCCCTGTGCCTTAAGGTCGGCGATCACCTTGAGTAACACCTTGGTTTCCGACAGAGTCAGACTCGACGTCGGCTCGTCCATGATGACGACGCGCGCATCGGTCGAAAGGGCTTTGGCGATTTCAAGTAGTTGCTGTTCGGCAAGCGACAGTTCGGCTACTAGCGTTGTTGGCCGGAATCGGGCACCAACACGGTCGAGTAATGGCTGTACGGTCTGATACATGGATTTGGAATCGACAATGTGAGACCCTCGATGCGTCTTTTCGCGGCCTATAAAAATGTTGGCTGTAACGTCCAGGTTGTCGAATACGTTGAGTTCCTGATGCACGAACGCAATGCCAGCGGCTTGTGACTCGATAACCGTAAGTTGGTCATGCGATTCACCGTCAATTGTGATGGAGCCCTCAGTTGGCGCAACGATTCCACCCAAGACCTTCATCAGCGTAGACTTTCCCGCACCATTCTCGCCCAACAGACCTAACACTTCTCCGGCCTGCACACGCAGCGACACATCGTCCAGCGCCACCACCCCGGGATATAACTTGGAGATACCGTTAAGCTGCAAGTCGAGTTCTTGATATTCACTCATTTGTCTGGCTCCCCCCCCAACTAACATTAGAAAATGATGAAAAAACGAGCGGCAACCATTCGCCCGTTTGTCCGCTGAGGGAGGTATTATCCGCCGATACGCTCTATCAGCTCCGCTGTAAAGGCATTGACATTAGACTGAGTGATAATCTTAGTCGGCACGATGATGAGACCGTTGTCAGGAATAGCGGAATCGTCGCCTTCCAAATAGGCAGCCATCAGATGCATGCCCTGATAACCCCACATATAGGGATCTTGAACCACAGTACCGGCAAAGCTGCCGTCGCGGACGGCGCCCAGAGTCACCGGATCTTCGTCAAAGGCGATAACAGTGATGTCCCCTAGCTTGCCCGCAGCCCTCAACGACTCGTAAATTGTCGGCGGGTTATAGGAATAAAAGCCGACCATGCAGTTGATATTAGGATTGGCCGCCAGAACATCATCCACGTTCGCTCGGGCTCGGGCAAAATCCACATCGTCAGCGCGCACGTCGACCAGTTCGATACCCGAGCCTTGCACTGCCTCGCGGAAACCGGCAATGCGTTCGATGGCGTTGTCCGCTCCTAGGAAACCGACAAAGCCCATGCACTTGCCGCCATCGGGCATAGCCTTAACAGCAATCTCACCGGACTGGACCCCGGCTGCAAAGTTTGAAGAGCCCAGATAGGCAATACGGTTACTGCTCGGTGCATCGCTATCGGTTGTGAACAGCGGTATCTGAGCCGCAATGCGGTTGAACGCATCGATGGAGTTCTTTGGATCGGCCGAGGAAATCATGATGGCGTCAGTTCCGGAGGCCACCAAATCGTCCATCAAGGCGTTCTGCAAGGCCGCCGTACCTTGAGCGGGATAGCGGAATTGCAAATTATACTCTGGCAACTCTTCCTGTGCGGCTATTACCCCTGCCTCGGCCAGTTTCCAAAAATCGGAAGCCGCATTCACCATAAAGGCGATTTTTGGCTTTTCCTGAGCAACGGCGCTGGCCGCCAGAACTGCGGCCATGCCGATCGAAGCTATCATTGTTCTTGTCAGCGTCTTCATCTGTTTTCTCCAAAGTACGTTTCTTATTGTTTGACCATTACGGCAGTTCATAATTTAGGCAATCACCTATATTAAGTCAATAATTATTAATAATATTAATTAAAAGCGAGATCAATGATTATCCTGTCCGAGAACCCGTACAGTCGGGCGGTTTAGGGAGGTTTCAAGAAGCAATGCTTTGAGGCTATGTGCTCTCACCAAAACCGTCAGTTGTCGCGTTTCTGTAGGTTGGTGATTTGCGAAAGATGGCCCCGTATTAAACTGTGGCCCAGCCGCCAGTCCGCTCGCTCTCGAGCACCGCATCAAGTACTCGCATTGACGAGATGGCATCCTGAATGCCGTAGGGCAGTTGACAGTTTTCCAAGATTGCACGGGCAAAGACTTCTACCTGCTCGGCATACTGGTCACAGGCTGGAATAATCTCGCGGCGGGCGAGGCTAGCATCCAGACTTTCACCATGATCAACGATGAGTGCGGTGGGCTCGCCCTGCGGAGCATTGTAGGGGATCAAGATTTCCGCTCGTCCCTTTGTGCCGAGAATCTGAATGGTCTGATAGGGAACGAGTTGCGTCGAAACGACGAAAGAGAGGTGCCGCCCCGCACCAAAGTCGGCAATCACACTCGCCTGCCGGTCCGTACCGAATGCACGATCCCGATCGATCAGGGCAACCACACGCTGAGGCTCCCCATCAAAAAAGAACCGTCCGCCCGTAATCGGATAGCAACCGATGTCCATCATGGAGCCGCCTCCGTTCTCCGGGCGATTGCGGATATCCGACGGGTTGTCATTGTAATAGCTGAAGGCGGCATGAATTGCCCGGACTTCGCCGAGTTCCCCCGTGGTAATCAATTCTCTCACCCGTATCCATTGCGGATGGTGGCGCACCATAAACGCCTCGGCGATGAGGACTTTGCCCGAATATTCCATCAGAAGCGCGGCCTGCTCAGCGCTCATCGCAATCGGCTTTTCACACAATACGTGCTTGCCCGCCCGCGCAGCCGCCAGCGTCCATTCCACATGCATATCGTTGGGCAGAGGATTGTAAATTGCATCAATCGTCGGATCGGCGAGCAGCTCTTCATAGGAGCCGTAGGCTTTTTCGATACCCAGAGTATCCGCCGCTTGCCGTGCTTTGCTGGCGCTGCGTGACGCTATGGCTTTAACATGGGAGGAGGGTGACGCCTTCAGGGCGGGAATAACATTCTCCGTGCCAATTCTGGCAGTCGAGAGAATCCCCCAGTTAATTGTATGTTCGGTCATGGTAATTCCAATCAGTTTGTAAACGGCCAAAAAAAGCTGACCTCAGGACGAGACCAGCTGGTTCAGTTGTGAGTTGTGGTCAATTATCCGTGCAGAAGCCCGGGTCTTCCTGGCTGCAGATATCGAGTCCGGTGTACAGTGGATCCTCGACAGTCTCGCCATTAATGAGCTGAATCATAATGTCCGGAGCCCGATAACCCATTTCGAAGGGCCGCTGGCCCACTTGAACATGACTGCGGCCTTCGCGGAATGCCTGATTCTGCGGCGGCAGTGTGTCACCTGCCACGAGGATCAGGTCTTGAGACTCCAGTCGACCCATTACCTGATCGGTCACCTGGGCATAAGCCTGAGGTGCGAACTGTGCCCAGCCCCCGACAAGGATGAAGGCATCCAGATCGGGGGTGGTGGTCAGCACATCCGACATCTGTTGGTTGGCCAGATCGCTTTGATCATTGGTAAATAGTGGGCATCCCCTGATCTCCGTCCAGCCAGTTTGACCGGTCAGACGGTCGGTGCCTTCTTCACCAGCAATGGTATCCCGAAAACCCGCTGCACGGGCGTTGATATTGTCAGCCGCTACATTACCAAGCTGAAGACAGACCGATCCACCATGGGGCTTGAGCTTCATAGTTTGCTCAGCCATTTTGACGCCCATCAGATAGTTGTCAGTGCCAAGATAGGTTGCCCGCAAGGCGTGGTCTTTAGGGAGAAAATCCGCATCGATGGTTATTACCGGCACGTCCGGTGCGATCTGGCGGATACGGTTGGCCATGGCGGGCGCGTTCGACGGCGAGATCGCGATGGCGGCAACGCCCCGGGTCAGCAGATCGTCGACGACTTGAACCTGACCTGCTTCATCAGTACTCGATGCAGGCCCCGTGTACAGGCATTCATAGGCCTCATTGGGGTTTTCCTGCATCCACTGTTGACATCCCAGATTAATCTGCTCGAAGAACGGATTGTCTAGACCCTTAACTACCATAGCTAGGGTCTGCTTGTCCTGGGCGGCGGCGCTGGTCGCCAGAAGCATAGCCAAGCCAATCAAAGCAATTTTCGATGAAGCTAATTTTATTAGTTTTGTTAGCGTCTTCATAAGTTTCTCCCTAAGTACGGAACTTGTTGTCAGCCGCTACGGCCAGTCCCAACTTATAATATATCTGATACTAAGAAATCAAGTTATTATTAATAATATTAATTTAATGAAATCAGCAGGTATGTTTAACGCGCGTCGTGAGGCAGCAGGTCCAAACGTTTCGGTCCAGTTGACCTGGCCGGTCAGGCGCTCTGCGGAAAGATAGGAAATCCACAATTTTGGATCTTTAGCGAGAAAATCGCATCGATGGTTATTGCCGATACATTCGATGGGGTCGAACAGGACGGATGATCATGGGTTGACGCACTTAACGGCTAGATGGCGCAAAGCTTACTTCGGGTTATCCCGCATTCGCCTTTGACATCTGCTCGAAGAGCGGATTGTCCAAGTCCTGAGCCAAGAGAGCCAAAGTCTGCTCGTCTTGGGCACTAGCAGCACCGGACATGAGTGTTGCTGCTAGTGCCAGTGCAAGTGCAAATGCGAATTTGTATTTCGATTTTCCTTACCTTGTTCAGCTGGTCCGGAGGGCTATCCCGGATACCATATCTTCCGGTGGTCGGCTGGGTCTCGCTGATAGGCCCAGGCTCGCTCGACAAGTGCCTCGAGATCGGTTTCAGGCCGCCAGCCCAAGGCGTGCCGCGCCTTGGTGTTGTCAAGCCAATTACTGTGAAACGGGGTGGGTACATTGTGAGCCTCGATACCGCGCGTCCGCGCGAGATGCTCGGCGACGGCGGCGTAGTCCAGCGGCTCGTTCATTGAAATATTGAAGAGTTGGTTCGCCGCGGCCTCGTGACTAAGCGCCACTAGGATGGCAGAGACAAGGTCGTCCAAGTGAACAAAGTTGCGCTTGAGAGGCCTACCCGACCCGTCCAGCATCAAGGGCACCTTTCCGGCTTGCGCTGCAGTATCGGCCTCGGCTTGCGGTATGAATTGAGTCCATGCCGGCCCGCCAAATTGATCCGCTCCGAACGACAGGGCGAAACGGAGGTCGTCCTTTTCCATGATCCAGGGTGCCCGCAACGTGCAATATTCCAGCCCGTACTGGATGTTGTACTGTTCGAGCATGACCTCCTCGATGACCTTGGTCAGGGCATAGCATCCCTGGTAGGCTTGTAGCGGGGCGGTCTCGGTAATCGGACCGGGATAGGAGTGAAAGATGTGCCCGACCGTGCAGTCGCCGCTCAGCAGCAGGAAACGCTGCAAGTCGGGTGACTGGCGCGCCTGTTCCAGAAGCAGGAACATGCCCTTTACCGATACATCAATGGCCAGATCCGGCGACTCCTTAACAGCGGCCAGATGCACCACATGGGTCACGCCTTTCATCGCTGCGGCTACGCTGACCGGGTCAGCAAGCGATCCGGAGACAACGGTGACACGCCAAGTTTCCGGCACACACCGATTATGGCAAAGCGCAACAACATTCACGTCCTTGAATGTGTCATCATCCAGAAACCGGGTCAGAAATTTTTGCCCTACCTTGCCCGTCGCGCCCGTCAGTAAGAGCTTCATTGCAACATTCTCCTGTTAGTTTAATAATATTATCCGCGACAATTTTATTAATTAATATTAATCATGGTAATTTGTCAAGAGAACACTATGCTGGGTGTCCGCGCCAGTACAAAGATTCGGAGGAATGAGTGCGCAGGTATTTGTTCGGCGCAGAAGAATGCTGGAAAATTGCACTGGTAGACATGCACAATGGTGCGTACCTCGGTCCAGACCACCAAGTAAGCGGTATTTAATTTACAGATGGGGGAAGAGCTTCTCGATGTCCGGACATATGATTTCTGAAGGTCAGCGACGGCCTACCATGATGGACGTTGCTGCGATGGCTGGCGTTTCACAAGCCACAGTGTCCTTGGTGCTCAACGGAAGCCCTGGTGTAAAACTGACCAACTCCACCCGCCGGAGGGTGCTGGATGCGGCGAAGTCACTGGGGTATCGGTTTGTCAGGCGCGGTACTCGGGCTGCACCGGAAGGGCAGTCGACGATCGTTTTCATCGCAGACGAGGTAACCACCGATCCGTGGATGGCCTTGGCCTTCGAAGGCGCTCGCGACAAAGCCTTGGAGTTCGGCATCAATGTGTTTCTCACCACTAGCCATGGGGAGGCGGATATTGAAACCTCAATTGTCGGGCGGACTATTTCTGAAACCAACCTAGGTTTCATCTACGGCACGATTCTGACACGCATGGTTAAGTTGCCGCAAATACTGACCAGCGAACGCACTGTGCTAGTGAACTGCTATGACGCTAAATATACTCTGCCCTCCGTGATGCCGGGAGACGTACTGGGGGGCAGAATTGCCACCGAGCGACTTTTGACGGCTGGGCGTAAACGTATTGCGATGATCAACGGACAACTCGGGGTCAATGCAGCACGTGACCGGCTTAAGGGCTACAAGCAGGCACTTGCCAGCAACGACATTCCTTTCGATGGGGATCTAGTCAAAAACGGCAATTGGCAACCCTCTTCGGGCTTTGAGCTAACGCTCGAATTTATGGCGGCGAACAATCCTCCCGACGCGATTTTTTGCGCCAATGACCTGATGGCATTCGGGTGCTACGACGCATTGAAGCGACTCGGTCTGACGGTACCAGATGATGTGGCCGTGATCGGATTTGACGACCGGGAGATTGCTCAGTATACCCACCCTCCGCTTACCACGCTAGCGCTGCCTCATTACGAGATGGGCGAGATTGCCGCCGAACGCCTAATCGAAATGGCAGGGGGGCTGAACACCGCAACAAACCAGATCAAGGTGGAGTGCCCGCTTGTGGAACGGGAGTCCGTTCCTCCGAAGCGATAGGCAACCCATTTGTCCCCATACTTGCGCCCTTTGGCGCAAAACCCGTCGCGAGATCTTTTTGGAGCGGATGGACAGTCTGATTCCATGGAAACAGTTGGAGAAGAAAGTAGCCCGATATTATCCAAAGGGCCAGAATGACAGGCCTCCGTATCCGTTGTCTTCCATGCTCCGAGTTCACTGCAAACTGATTTAAGAAAGGTACAGATGCGTCATGCATTTTCTTCAAAAGTCTGGCTGCAGATTGAAGCAAGTCGTCGTTCAGAAACTTCTCAGGAAGAGGGTAGTCAAATGACTCACCATCAACAAAACTGAGTATTTTGTAATTTTCTTGCTTGTTTAACTCTATAGGCTTTGGAACATTGAGTCCGAACGAGTCATGCAAATAGTTCAAAAACGAGTGTACCGTCGGCGTCCACTCGCCAGCGGGCCGTTTCGCGGAACGTTCCCCGATTGAAATACCGGCGCGTGTGCCCTCCAATCTTTCCCTGCCAATCAATTGATCACTCCTTGCACCTATGCACCACCTGCATGACCTGCATGACCTGCATAGCGGGGAAGGATACTGTCATTTTCCTGATGTCTGCCACGACCACTCAACATGGCCAACGCTACCCCCGCAATCGCCACACCCATGCCTATCATGCCATTTGGCCCCGGGAATTCACCAAACATCAACGCTGCCCAAACCAGGGTGACAGGCGGGGTTAAATAGACCAGCGTTGAGGTGGTCGTCACACCAAGGCGGCGCAGGCTGGTTACGAAGAAGCCGTAGCCACCCAGACTGGACAGCACGATCAGCCAGGCAATGGCAGACAGGGTGACCGGCTCGGTTGTGAGCCACTGGATTTCACCACCGCCGTCAATGAGGGCAGCGACGGAAAATACCAGAGTGGCTGCCAACAGTTGCATCGTTAGCGTGGGGGCCATGGGCAAGGCAGCCCTTCGGTTCACGGAGACCAGGCTACCGAGCGTGACGGACACCACTGAGAGCAACGGCAGCGCATAGGCCCACAGCGGAACATCACCGCCCTTGCCCACATCATCGAGCACGCACAAGACGACACCGCCGGCAGCCACTGCCATGCCCGCCCACCCCAGCCGGGAGAGCTTCTCACCCAGCCAGGGCCCGGCCAACGCCGCTGCCAGCAAGGGTTGTAACGCCGCAATCAGTGCGGTGACACCCGCGCTTACACCCAATTGAATGGCCAGAATCACCCCAAGCAGGTAGCCACCCATAGTCAGGCTACCGACGCCGACTTCCTGCACCAGTTCCCGGCGGTTAAACAGCACCGGTGCGCTGATGTACCACCATACTCCAGTCATTGAACCCGCCAGTAAAAACCGCCAGGCGAATAATGTAAAAACTGGCAGGGTGGATTCAAGCGCCAGACGACCGCCCACAAAACCCGAGCTCCAACACACCACAAACCCCAGGGCGACGAGCGGTGATATTAGATGGGTGGGCATAGCACTGGCTCCAGTGAATGGATTTGCCAGGCAGTGTGAGGCAGAATAAGCGTTGAATAAATCGATATAAACTTTACTCAGAGTTCAATATGATTGAAGGCCCCACAACAGCGCCCGCCGCAGCACTGGACCTGGAATTGCTGCGCAGCTTCCACGCCATCGCCCAGCTCGGCTCACTGGCGGCAGCAGCCTCGCAACGACACAAAACCGTCAGTGCCGTTAGTATGCAGGTCAAACGGTTGGAAGACGCTCTGGGTTCAAGGCTACTCGAGCGCGGCTCACGGGGCATGACACTCACCCCCACCGGTGAAGCCCTGCTGCATGAATCCCGCGAGCTGTTGAACCTGCACGATGCCATGGTAGCCCGTTTCACTGGCCGGGGCCTTGGCGGCAAGGTTCGACTGGGCTTGCCTGAAGACTACGCACGGGAACTATTGACCGGCGTGTTGCCGGATTTCATCGCCCATCACCCCAACGTACTGCTGGAAGCCGTAACCGCCACCAGCGGCGAGCTGGCGCGCAAGATCAAGCGCTCTGAACTCGCCCTGGCCGTTCTGCTGGATCGCCCGCATTCGCTCACCGGTGGTGAGCCCTTGTGGCAAACAACGCCCGTTTGGGTCGGCCCCAGAATCGGCCGTTTGACCGATCGCGATAGCCTACCGTTGGCCTTGCATGAGGTTGATTGCCCCTACCGGGAACTGGCCACAGAAACGCTGGAGAAAGCCGGCAAGCCCTGGCACGCAGTCTTCACCAGCACAAGCATTCATGCGGTTGAAAACGCCGTCGAAGCGGGCTTGGCCATCGGTGTTATCGACCGCGAACGGGTCACTTCCAGCATGCGGGAACTGGGAGATGAAGACGGACTGCCACCCCTGCCCACCTGTCAGGCGCAACTGCATTTTGCCAAACGCATAGACGCCAATTCACGACTGGCCGTTGAAGCACTGGCGGTATTATTACGCGAACGCCTGGTGGGCCGGGGTCCCTGGCGGGCAGTCAGATAGATCAGGGCAAGTCGGTCACCGCACCCGTCGAGGCAGACCCCACCGTGCGGGCGTATTTTGCCAGCACACCTCGGGTGAACCGGGGGCCGGGTGGCTGCCAGGCCTGACGCCTGCGCTCCAGCTCCTGGTCGGACACACCCAGCTCAATCCGGTTGCTAACCGCATCGATGGTGATGGTATCGCCCTCTTCGACCAACGCGATAGGACCGCCCTCAGCGGCTTCGGGTGTGATATGACCAACCACAAACCCATGGCTGCCCCCGGAAAAACGGCCATCGGTAATCAGCGCCACATCACTACCAAGCCCCTTGCCCATAATGGCCGAGGTGGGGCTGAGCATTTCACGCATGCCCGGCCCGCCCTTGGGGCCTTCGTAGCGAATCACCAGCACATCACCGGCCACCACTGTGCCATCCAGAATCTTTTCCTGAGCTTCTTCTTCCGAGTGGAACACTCGGGCCCGGCCGGTAAAGTGCGTGCCTTCCTTACCGGTGATTTTCGCGACAGCGCCCGTAGGCGCGAGATTGCCATACAAAATGCGCAAGTGGCTGTCGGCCTTGATGGGGTTATCGAACGCATGAATGATGTCTTGCCCTTCGGGGTAGGGTTCAACATCAGCCAGGTTTTCGGCCAGCGTTTTCCCGGTAACGGTCAGACAACCACCATGAACCAGCCCGCGTTCCAGCAACATTTTAATCAACGGCTGAATGCCACCAATAGCAACCAGTTCCGACATCATGTAATGGCCACTGGGCCGCAAGTCGGCCAATACCGGTACCCGCTTACCAATTTCGGCAAAGTCTTCCAGCGATAACTCAACCCCTACCGTGCTGGCCATGGCCAGCAAGTGCAGCACGGCATTGGTTGAGCCGCCCAGCGCGATGACCACAGTGATGGCGTTCTCAAAGGCTTCCCGCGTCATGATATCTGAGGGTTTAATATCCTGCTCAAGCAGGTTCAGCACAGCAGCACCGGCGGCCCGGCAATCGGCCACCTTGGTGTCCGATGCCGCATTCTGCGCCGAACTGCCCGGCAAGCTCATGCCCATGGCTTCAATGGCTGACGCCATGGTGTTGGCCGTATACATTCCCCCGCACGACCCTGCCCCGGGAATGGCGGTTTCTTCTATTTGTTTTACTTCAATCAGATCCAGCTTGCCCTGGGCATGCGCGCCCACCGCCTCGAACACGGAAATGATATCGGTGTGATTTTCGCCCGGCAGTATGGTGCCGCCATAAACGAACACCGAAGGGCGGTTCAGCCGCGCCAGCCCCATCAGGCAACCAGGCATGTTTTTATCGCAGCCACCAATGGCAACCAAACCATCAAACCCTTCGCAGCCGGCAACCGTTTCTATCGAATCGGCAATGACTTCACGGGAGACCAAAGAGTACTTCATGCCCTCGGTACCATTGGCAATGCCATCCGATACGGTAATGGTATTGAAGATAAGAGACTTGCCGCCCGCTTCATCGGCACCGGCCGCCGACTCTTCGGCCAGCCGGTTAATGTGCATGTTGCAGGGCGTCAGATTACTCCAGGTAGAGGCAATGCCTACCTGGGGCTTGCGGAAATCCTCGTCACTGAAGCCAACAGCTCGCAACATCGCCCGACTAGCGGACTTGCCGAGTCCATCTACCACCTTCGATGAATAACGACGACGTTTGTCTTCGGCCATGTTGCCTCCAGATCCGCTTGAATGTGCCCTCAGGCTGACAGAAATGGTGCCCGTCAGCAAAGGTTTCGGCACCGGGGCAGGAGTATAGTCAGTATCACCCATACTGCAGGGCCGGTTTCGCGGTTCGATAAACTGCTTTAACAACGAGAGCAGCCTGGACACTCTTTGTTGTGATACCACTTCACTACATTGGCTACCCCGCCTGCTCTCCCCCCCCCATAAAAAACCGTCTCTCACTCTTGACCTCAACCAAACTTGAGGTTTTATGCTCATTACCCGTACTTAAAAGCGAGGTGAAGAGTGATGCAACAGATAACACCAGATCTATGGGAAACAGCAGTGGAGCAGCCGGTACCGGGGCTCACCACACGGGCCTACCTGCTCACCCGGAAAGACGGGAACGTGTTGTTCTACAACACCGGTCATAGCCACGAGATTGAGCACATGGCCCGATTGGGTGGAGTCGCCTACCAGTTCCTCAGCCATCAGGATGAGCTGGGAGACTCGATCAATGAAATTCGAGAACGATTCGGCGCACAGTTGGGGGGTCATGTACGAGAGCAGGCTGAGTTCGCCAGAATTTGTACGCCCGATATTCTCTTTGATGAACCCAATGTACATCTCGGCATTATCGAGGTCATCCCGACACCGGGCCACACACCGGGAAGCACCTGCTTTTTCGTCGAATCGGAATCTGGAAAGCGTTATCTATTTACCGGCGATACCCTCTATCTCAATAAAGCCGGGGAATGGGAGGCCGGTTACCTTCCAGGCATCAGTGATAGGGTTGAACTGAATAATAGCTTGAATATTCTCCAGGTACTTGCGCCCGATCTGGTTTTGTCCAGTGGATCGGATGGCGGTGGTGGCTACCAGGAAATACAACCGACGGAATGGCCCTCCCATGTCAATCATGCTCGCAGAAAGCTTTAATAGATAATCAACAGCAATGCCTCTGGTTAACGGTAAGCACTTAGCACAAAGGCTTGAGTATTTAACTGAAGAAAAAAGAAAAGGAAAACGTTATGACGCAGATAGCCGTCGTTTATCACTCTGTTACCGGCACCACTCAAGGGCTGGCTGAATCGATAGCAGAAGGGGCTCAGGCTGTTCCGGGAGCCACTGCAGTTATCCTGGCGGTAAAAGGTGGCGATATTATCGAAGGTCGTTACTGCAATAGCGACTTACTGACGCAATTGGAGCAGGCCGACGCCATTGTTTTCGGGTCGCCAACCTTTATGGGAACCGTATCGGCTCAATTTAAAGCCTTCGCCGATGCGACCACTGACTATTGGGAAAAGCAGGGCTGGGCCAATAAAATTGCAGCAGGCTTTACCATTGGCAGCAATTTCAGTGGCGATCAGTTGCATGCGATCCAGTACCTTCAAATTCTCGCCAACCAGCATGGCATGCTCTGGGTCGGGTTGGATATCCCGTGCAACTCCGTCGAGGAGCGGCGCAACAGGCTGGGGGCTCAGTCCGGCCTGATTGCCCACTCACCGGATGGCGAATTGAATGACGCCGATTGCCTCACCGCCCGTTACCTTGGCCAAAGGGTTGCGCAAACAGCTCAATCGTTTCGGGGTTTACAACAAGCGCTCCCTTAACTGGAGACCACTGGAGTCTTGCTGGAATATTGAAGGCACTGGTCAAACACCCGCCAGCGCCTGTTCCAGATCAGCATAAATATCCTCAACGTCTTCCAGCCCAACCGATAGCCGCACCAGCCCTTCGCTGATATCGTGTTCGGCACGTTCTTCGGGGGCATAAGTCGAGTGCGTCATGCTGGCTGGATGCTGGCAGAGGGTTTCGGCATCACCCAGGCTGACGGCACGCTTGATCAGTTTCGAACGGTTCATAAAGGTAACACCGGCATCGAAGCCACCTTGCAATTCCATCGCGATCATCCCCCCGGGTGCATCCATCTGGCGGCACGCCAGGCTGTAGTGAGGGCTGTCTTCCAGGCCGGGGTAATAGACCGCTGCCACGGCTTTGTGCTGCTGCAGCCGCCGGGCCAGTGTTTGGGCGTTGCTGCAGTGGCGCTCCATTCTCAGTGACAGGCTTTTCAGACCGCGCAATATCAAAAACGCTGTTAACGGCGCGATCACAGCTCCGGTCATGTCCTTTAAACCAAAGAGCCGGATTTCATCGATCAGGCTCTGTTTGCCCAGCACCGCCCCGGCAATCAGATCACCATGGCCGCCCAAGTATTTGGTAGCCGAATGCACCACCAGATCGGCTCCCAGGTTCAACGGCCGTTGCAGGGCCGGGGTGCAATAGGTGTTATCGACCATCACCGTGATGGCGGGGTTATAGTCATGCACTCGCTGGCTAATGGCGGCGATATCGATGACTCTCATGGTTGGGTTGACCGGAGTTTCGAAGTAGACCACCCGGGTCTCGGCAGACAGCGCACGGGCTACGGCATCGACGTCGGTGTAATCGACGAACGTCACGTTAACGCCAAACCGGGTCAGGCCATGTTGAAAATAGGAGAACGTACAGCCGTAAAGCGTTTTATCGGCGATAACGGTATCGCCGGGGTGTACCAGCGTCCAGATGGCGGCGGTAATGGCGCCCATGCCGGAGGCTGTTGCCAGGCAGGCTTCGGCATCTTCAAGGTCTGCCAGCCGGGTTTCCAGCACTGCCTGAGTGGGGTTCGAAATACGGCTGTAAACATGGCCCTGGGCTTCCCCGGCAAACCGGGCAGCGCCTTGCTCGACATTGTCGAAACAGTATGTAGATGTCATATATACCGGTGGATTCAAAGACCCTTCGTTCTCAGAAGCCTCGTAACCGGAATGGATGGTGCGTGTGGTAAAACTCAGCTTTTTATTCATCGTCTGCGTCTCCCGCTGTGCGATCATCATTTCCCGCCACTCTGCCGGTTTTGAATAACGAAAAAACTGGCCGAAATTGAACCGGGGTATAACCATCATGCTACGCCTGGAAACAGGGCGAACCGGGCTAAACTGGCCGACTTAATCGCACCCAAATAGCACGCCAAGTTAAAAAATCCGACTAAAAGGAGAAATTGAGCTCGATGGTCTGGAATACGACACATTAACAATAGGGGTGAAGCTGACGCTCAAGCTGTAGTCCAGTCTCTAACCCGGGTAGGTATTACCCTGCCCTTTCATTCAGTTGCTTTTGTTAGAAAAACCACCCATCTCACGCAGCATTAACGTCTCGCGCCCAATGGCGTAGCTGTTATCGCCAATCAGAACGAATGATCATTAACCCCTGAACTTCTAAGGAACGCAGCGTTCAGATTTATGGACTTCACTGTATTCTGATTCAGCCGCTAAATAACAGATCACTGATATTTCTCACAGCTCGGCCTTCAAGAACGGGATAATTATGATAAACAATCTGACCTTCCGCATGAAACTGTCCATTCTTCTGCTAACCGCGCTGATCGGGCTGGCCGGGCTCTATGTCGTCGCATACCGCGGCATAGATTTACAGCAAAGCACCAACGACCGGCTACAGGAACTTAACCGGCAATCCAGCCAGCTCGATCAGCTGACGCTTCAGGCCATGCAGATTGGTGATCGGATCTCCCGCTTGTCGCCCGCCAATCGCGATGCGGTGGTCACCGATGTGACTGCCGAACTCGAACGCCTGGCCAGTCTGCGCGTCCAGAGCGTGGATCTCGACATCGGCCTGCAAACGTTCTTCGAACAATTCGAGCGCTACCTGAACGCGGTGTTGGCCAGCATTGAACAGGCGGCTGTGGTTGGGCTGGACGCGGACTCAGGCTGGAATGCCACCCTCAGCGCCGCCCGAGACGCACTGAACGAGAGAGCCGGTTTCATGACCTTCGTACAGGAGAACGTAGCCGAAATCAGTAATCTGGAAGTTGCGTATGTGAACAGCCCGACAACAGAGCGGTTTGAGGCCCTCAGGGCTGCCTACGACCGGTACATCGAGCAATTGGCGTCGAACAACATGGAAGAACCGTTCGTCGAAGTAAACCAGAACTACCTCGCCAGCCTGGAGGGTCACTATGAGCAGGCTCGCCAGCTCACACAAAATCGGGATGCCATGGCGGAAGCGCTAGCGGCCATGCGCACCGCTCAGCAATCGGTGAGAGCAAGCCTCGACAACCTGATTTCAGGGGCACGGGCCAACGCCAGCGAAAGCTCCCAGACCGCACGAACTTTACTGCTCTCAGTCAGCCTGCTGATGGCACTGACCATGCTGGTCGTAGTCGGCTGGATCACCCGGAGCGTTAAACAGACATTGACTGGCATCACCACCGATCTGAACCGGGTTCGCGATGGCGACCTCAGCGCCCGCCTTCCGGTCAACGAACGTCGCAACGACGAGTTCGATGCACTGAGCCGGGCCGTTAATGTGATGACCGAAGGGCTGGGTTCCCTGGTCCGGCAGGTCGCCGATTCGGCCCAACACTCAGCGACCATGATGGAACAACTGACCCACGAGACCCAGCAGCTCGACCAGAGCAACCAGCAAATTAACGACCAGGGTCAATCGGTCGCGGCCAGTACTGAGGAGATCTCCGCAACGCTGTCTGGCATCGCTGACGCCACCAAAACACTGTCCCGACAAGTTGCGCAAACACTGGCGTCGGCGAGCCAGGGGACTGCCACCCTGAATCAGGCGGTCACCGGCCTGCGGGAAACCTCGCAGGTAGTGGCCAATGTTGAACAAAAGCTGAACCAGTTGAATGCCCTCTCTGCCGACATTGACTCGGTACTGGACATGATCAACAACCTGGCCGGACAAACCAACCTGCTGGCATTGAACGCCGCCATCGAAGCGGCCCGTGCAGGGGATGCCGGGCGCGGTTTTTCGGTGGTCGCCGATGAAGTACGCCAGCTCGCCGAGCGCACGGTGGAAGCCACATCGCGCATCAATGGTATTGTCGACGACATTCAGGGGTTCACCCGCGAAGCCATCAGCGTTACCGAAACTGGCCGCACCCATCTCTCCGCCGTGGAAACCCACAGTGAGGAAGCCGAGCAGGCTATTCAGAAAATTGAAGAGGACGCGCGCCAGGGCACCGTAGCCGCCGACCAGATGCTGCACTCAGTGGAGGAAGTCGACAAGGCGGCGCGTCAGATCAGTCGCGACATGGAAGGCGTGGCCACCAGCATCCACAGAGACAGCGACGCCCTGCAACGGGTGCGCAGCCAGGTAGAACAGGTTTCAGGCCACTTGCTGGAGCTGGATGGCAAGGCGGCTCGGTTCACGGTTTAAACGGGCATATCGTCGTACCCGGGCGCCGACTGCAACCGTTGTTGGCCCGCCAATTGTTGTTCTAGTGGTCATCGCTCAGTGGAATCACATATTTCGAACCGGTCGATGACCCGAATTGCTCGACCTGCTCCATCCATTCGTAGTCGCTGCCCTCGCCTCTGCGATAACCGGAATTAGGCAGCCAATAGCCGTAAATGAAATCGATGGTGCGATTCGCCGCCTGGGCATCAAATGAGACTACCCGCCAAGTGGACTATGCCCTGGGGGTAACCGAGATTCAGGGCACGCCCACGCGCATCGTGACCCTGTACCAGGGCGCCAACGACACCGCCGTCGCATTGGGCGTCACCCCGATCGCAGTGGTCGATTCCTGGGTTGAAAAACCCATGTATCACTATTTGCGGGATGACCTGGCAAATGTTCCCCATGTGGGCCTGGATACCCAGCCTAACCTGGAGGAGATTGCCAGACTGAAACCCGCTCTCATCATCGCCAACAGAGCGCGGCATGAAGACATCTACACCCTGCTCTCCCAGATCGCACCCGCGGTTGCCGAAGATACTGTTTTCGATTTCAAAGGAACGGTTCAACTGATGGGGGAAGCCCTGAACAAGCAAGTCGAGGCAGACCAACTATTGGCGGACTGGAACCAGCGGGTAGCTAAACTGCAGACCGAGCTACAAGCCAAAGTGGGTGAACAATGGCCACTACAGGTAGCGATCACCAATGTCCGCAATGACCATCTACGGGTCTATCTTGAGGACAGCTTCGCGGGCACCGTACTGCACAACCTCGGTTTCGAATTTCCGCCCATGCCCGCACAACGCACCTGAGGTGTGAAGCTGAACAGCAAGGAAAATATTCCCAGTATGAACGCCGATGTGATGCAGTAGCCATCAGAAGGCATACAGCCATTATGGCAGCCGCCGCCAACTTATGAAGGGTGACATTCCGGGTAAGACAACGGGCAACGCCGTATTCAAAGAATTGCATGGGCAGGACTCCTGTATTCGATTTATTGTTATTACTTCGTATCGAGTGACTAGAGAACCTGGCCGGATATCCATAGCACCAAACAGGCTATAAACATGGATGATTACTTGGGCTTCACAGACGAGTACTCATAGGAAAGCCAACACGTACAGTTTTACGCCATGTTCTTACAGGTATAACCAGAAGGTATAGAAAACGCATCGTACGGTATTCGGAAATGCGGTGTGCAGGCAGCCCTTCAACGTATCGGGTAAAACCACATAAAGTGGGCGAAGTGGGGGCCTTCTGCTATGGTTAGAAGAGCCTCGGAACAAGTGGTAGTCAGATGAACGGATTCGAGCTGATTGGCGTACTGGCCCTTTCCGCAACAGCAACGGTACAAGCCTATTCCATTGCAGTAACAGACGCGAACGCGGGCGCCCTCTCCTATCACAACGGCCAGTTCACGGGCCACCTGGCGCCGCTCTACCAGTGCGCAATTGACACCGTAGACCTACCTTTCACTGTTTCAATTCTGCCGCAGGTGAGAGCCCTGCGCATGCTTGAGAATAACGAGATCGATATGGTCTTGCCCCTGGCCCAATCGGGCGAACGGGACGACTACGCTTACTTTGCCGCCCCCCTGTACACCGTTAGATACGTGCTGTTTACCCTACCGGGTGTTGCCATAACGGGTAGCGAGCATCGCATCCAGATTGCTGTTAACTGGTCCAGTGCGTCCATCGCTCTTATTGAGGCCCTGGGTCACGAGGTTATTCCAGTTGACCACCATGAACTGGCTATCGGCATGGTCAGGCGAGGGCGAGCACATGGTGTGATCATACCTGAGCCGACCGCGGCCGCCATGACCGGAGAACTCGCCGGGCTTGTACCGCATGACTATGCACAATTGCCAGGTGGAGTATATGTGAACAAACACAATACCAGCCTGCAGACAGCCTTCAATATGGCCATTCAGGATTGCCGGCCGGCACCCTGAGTCCATTTTATCGTCGTCTGTCCACGGCTCTGTATTTTAATTTAGAATGACCATCCCAACGACACGCCGACATGACGCACCTCGGCTGACAGTTGCGTGGCATGCAGCTGCACATCAAAAGCGGGGCTGAACTGAAAGCCGGCGCCCGCTCCGAAACTCAAGCTGACTTCAGGGTCGTTTTCTTCGACCTCGCAATCACCCACTACGCAGGTCTCTGCTTCACTGGATAGCACCAAGGCGCCACCTCGGCCAAGCACAAAAAACCGCTCACCCAAGGGTAGACGATAGACAGCATAAGCCCCGGCGCTCAACGCATAGAAATCCTGAAACCCGACCGAGTTACCTGAACTGTTGAACAGCTCTTGCTCCGCATAAACAACGGAATGGGTGACTTCACCCTGAAGTGCAAACGAAGGCGTTAGATACACGGCGTAGTTCAGCACCAGACTCCCCCCCGGGTCGTCATGATCTTCGACGCCCTGATAGGCGTAGCCCACCCCAACTTGTTGCTGCGCCATCGCGGTGGCGGCCAATGACAAGACGGCGATACTGCGGAACAGGAACGGGCACACTCTGGTTTTCATCGGTTGTATCCTTTTATTTTTCTCTTACATGGAACAGCGGTTTTGTGCGTGTAGGCCTTTGATCTTAAAGAGCTGCGATTCGTTTCTCGTGGAATGGCGTTGCAGTTTTCGGGAAATCCGTTACATTTTTCAACGAGGGCCGCCAACAACAGCCAGCGAACAGACTGGCGCAAACCCTAATACCGCACGACGGAGCTGCGTGAATGTTATTCGGGCGACTGAAGAATGAGTAAAATCCAGCAAGTATCGGCCATTGGCACCATTGAACTGGCGCGCCGGCTGAGAGCACACGGGCTGATCGACAACGCATCCATTCGAGCCATCGACCCCTCCTTGCTAGAGAGTGTGAATACGCTTGACGCTCAGGGTGATATCGCACATACCTACGATGCCTTCTTCCCCGAATCCTGGATCATTACGCTCTGGCAGGAAGCGCAGAAGAATCACCCAGAGAGCCCCACAGGCTTCCTGATCGGAAAAACCATCGTCCGGGATGCCTATGGCGTGCTGTCAGGGTTAATTCGCTTCAGCGATACGCTGGGCCAGGCAGTCACGACTTACCTGCAAAACATCCAGTACGTGAATGAATCGGAGCAGTGGCACTATTCAAAGGATAGCCGTCAGATAACCCTGGCCTTCAGCTACCCCCGACACAAGCCATACCCAAGCAACGCAGTTGAACGAAGCATTACCGCCATGTACGCGATGGGGTGCTACTTACATGGCAAAAAGCTCCCGTTACACAGCGTGCAATTTCAAAGAAAAGCACCAACATACCAGGCTCTTCTGGAAGCCTATTTCGGGTGTGAGGTAGCATTCTCTGCATCCTGCAACGCGCTCATTCTTCCCGCTGAGGTAATGGACTGGCCACTCCAGCCCCCGTCTGCTTTGCTGGACACATCGCTGACGCAGGGGAAATCCTATCTGACAATCCTGTTGAGAATGAGCTTGCAAACGAAGCTCAACGAAAAAGCCGACACCCTGCTTACGCCAACCTTCACCAACAGAGTCACCACCTTGCTCTGGGAGGACATGGCGCACTACAGCAACAGCGACCACGTCGCTTCAGCCCTGCACCTGAGTCGTGCAACCTTATATAGAAAGCTCAACCAGGAGGGCACAAGCTTTAGCAGCATCAGGGATGCGATTCGGGCCGAGCTAATGACTCAGCACAGCGGCCTGAAAGCGACTGAACTGTACGAGCTACTGGGGTTCAGTGATGTGAGCTCGTATTACAAAGCGAGAAAACGAGCACAGCTGACGGATTACGTGACCGTCAAATCAAGAGGGGACACGGGCGTCGGGCCTGAGAGTTCCAATTAGAGCCTCCGGCCAGACACTGGCAACAAAAGCTCACCGTCAATGGGCACGAAACGACTGGCGGCTTGTACCAATGACCGCGCCGTCAGACCGGGAACACCATAGACATCGACCTGCACACCACAGTCTTGCCGGACTTTCTCCGCCAGCAAGTCAAAGTCGCCATCGCCTGAGACCAGCACCACTCGATCTACAGTGGGCGCTACCGTCATCACATCAATGGTGATTCCCACATCCCAATCGCCTTTCGACGAGCCATCCTGGCGCTGAATATAGGGTTTCAGGCGCACCTTAAAGCCAATTGCACTCAAAATGTTCTGAAACTGCAGTTGTTTCGCATCTCCACGATCGATTGCATAGGCAAAGGCCGCCACTACTTCATGATTGGTCGTGGCCTGACGCCAGAAGCGGTTGTAATCAAACTGGCGACCATAGGCTTCCCGGGTCGTGTAGTAGACGTTCTGGACATCGACGAACAGGGCGATCTTACTCATTGGGAAAAGTCCTTGGACGCATAACCGGAGCAACCCGCCAACCATAACCGAGTCTCTGCAAAAAGTCGCTGCTGGCTCTTTCAGGCACATGCTGTTTACAAGGCTTCTTTCTTTGCGAACAGGACACCTGAATCCGAAACAGTGCAATCTTACCAAAGGAGTCTTAGGGCGGATCCCAAATAGACGGGTTTGATCGGCTCACAGACTGGACACTCCGCCATGCACCGTTTTTAACGTACCCACATACTTGATGCTACTGCGCTGAAATAAATTTCAGCAAGCCAACACCACGATACGTTCACTTAACACGTCTGGATGCAGATCCTAAAAAAAGAAAAAAAATCGTCTATCTATTGCATCCTAACTCGTGCCCCACTCGTTCAATCCATGCAACCCACCACGAACATGTGAGAGAACAATGAACAAACATCTCAAACACAGCACCCTGGCGACAGCCATTGCAGGCATTTGCCTCACCGCTTCCGTGAGTCACGGTGCAAGCCACCGCGAAGCCCCTTACATTACTGAAATACCCAAAGTCGATGCTACCGACTTTTATATGTTTAGAAGTTATGAAACCGGTCGTGAAGACTACGTCACGATGATCGCTAACTACTTGCCCTTACAGGACGCCTACGGCGGCCCAAACTACTTCGACCTCGACTCCGATGCCATCTACGAGATTCACATCGACAACGATGGCAATGCACGGGAAGACATCACTTTCCAATTCACATTCACTGACGTAATGACCGACTTGCAACTCGACGTGGGAGAGAGTGGTGCTACTAAGTCGGTTTAAGTGCCATTGAAAAACATTGGTGCCATTGGGCCGGGTGCGATGGATACCTACAATGTGCAGGTTCGTCAAGAGTATGAAATCACCGTCATTCGTGGTGACCGTCGTACAGGCATGCATGAACCAGTGATGAACAGTACCACCGGCACCACCACGTTTAGAAAACCACTCGACAACATCGGGGGCAAGTCGTTCACCGACTATCAGGCTTATTCCGATGCGCACATCTTCAGCATGGCGATTCCCGGCTGCACTGTTGACGGTAAGGTATTTGTTGGCCAGCGCAAAGAAGCGTTCGCCGTAAACCTGGGCGAGATATTTGACCTGGTCAACACCAACCCACTGGGCGCCCGCGACGGTGAAGGGGCTGGCGACCTGGCCGACAAGAACGTCACCTCACTGGCGATGGAGGTACCAACCGCTTGCCTGACCGGCGACGCTGCCACCAGTAACGACGACCCGGTAATCGGCGCCTGGACAACCGCCAGTGTGCGCCAGGCGCGTGTCATCAACCCTGAGCCCATGGCCAATGATCAGGGTGCTACGGTCGAGGGCGGTGCCTGGGCACAGGTATCTCGCCTGGGTATGCCTCTGGTAAACGAAGTGATCATCGGCTTGAAAGACAAAGACGCGTTCAACGCCAGCGAACCCATGAACGACAGCCAGTTCATTGACTACGTTACCCACCCGACCTTGCCGGAACTGGTGGAGATATTGTTTGGTGTTACCGCACCGAATAATTTCCCCCGGCAAGACCTGGTCACGGCGTTCCTGACCGGCGTTCCCGCCGTCAACATGCCCGTTGGTGGTACTGCCTCTGAAATGCTTCGGTTGAACCCGGCCATTGCAGCGACCGCCGCCGCAAGCCAGAACGACTTGGGTGTGCTGGCAGGCGACAACGCTGGCTTCCCGAATGGGCGTCGCCCGGTCGATGATACCGTCGACATTTCATTGCGAGTCGCTATGGGCGTGCTGGCCGATGCCACCGATGCGCCGGATGGCCAACTGGACTACACCGATGGTGTGCAACTGGATGCCAGCGAACTGGAAACCACCTTCCCCTACCTCGCGACGCCACTGGCAGGCTCGCCTAACTAAGGAGTGGCTATGAAACCCATACTCAGCGCAACCGCAGCCATGGCGTTCAGTCTCGCGCTATTGGGGTGCTCAGACAACGGTTCATCCATGCAGATGACCGATAACGACACCGAGACTGACAACTCTGTCGACTTTACGTCGTTCGTCATTGCGGAAATTACCAACACATCTGAAGGGCGCGATGCCGTGCCCATCAACAAGACGGAATTCCGCTTTAACGACCAGACCAATGAGCAAGCATTCTCCACGCTGTTCGAGTAACAAACTCGGTAGTCCATTGGAAAGTAAAGCCGTCGCTTGCGACGGCTTGCTTTATCAGGCTATCCGGGAACTTCCATTAACCTCCACTAATCCAGATTAGTTAAGGCAACGAGAGCACTTGCCCAGCCAGCCCTTCGCGGGTTCAACGGGATGCGTTTCAAAACAAAGCAGCCGGGACGTCCGAGAGCCGGTCAACTCAACAGTCGCTCAGCCCGGTCCCAAGCCGAGCATATCTGGGTAGCCATTCACAACACTCTCTAATATTGATAATCACAATCCACCATGGAGTCTGCCTGGTCGCAGGTTCGTAAATGCAATACTGCTTTTGACGCGCGCCCAAAAAACAACCCCGAGTAGTACTTGTCGGCAACGCTGAGAGAACCGCCCATTGCGGTTAGCAGGTAGTCGTCATCAACCAGATCGTCTTCGTCTACTTTCAGGTAGTCTTCAATGCGTGCCAGATGGTCGTACATCAGGTAGTTATCCTCATCAAAATGCAACAAGGTTACTTGTCTTGGCGAGAAATATACGGCCTTATCCGTCATATTTATGAAAGTACCCACTTGAGAGTAGGGGTGGTCACTGCTCATGCCAACCACGTCTGTCGTCCACACCGCTTCTTGCGGCAGCAGCGCCTCGGGGAAATATTGGTTGTTTTCACCCTCCATCGAATCGAAATCAAGCGCCAATTCAATGTGGCCGAGTGTCTCTAAATCATCCGTGCCCACTCGTCCTCCGCCCGACCCGAACAGCATTCTTGTTTCGCCAGCAGGGATACAGGTATTCTCCAGGCTGGGAAATGATACCAAGTCGCCGCTGGAAAAGGTGTCACCCAGTAGGTCAATCGATCCCAGTTCACCCACCTCCTCGTCGTCGGCGTTACGAAACGACGCCACATTTCTACTGTCGAAACACAGTGTATCATCGCTTATGTTTTTCACATCGGCCGCAAAGAACAGGTACAAGCCCGAGGATTGGTAGGTCAACCGCCCACTGCCCACCATTTCAATGAGATCGATATTGACTCCCCCATTCTTACCTACCGGAACGATGGTGACTTCTTTCTTGACCAAATCGTCGGAATCTTCAGTCCTGCCAAAGCAAGCACCGCTGGTCGCATGAAATTCGTAAACGTTGTTGCCTATTACACGGTTATCAACAGTGACGTGGTGTGGACACAAACTGGCTACACCGCCGCCCTGTCCGGAGCCGTTGCCGTTGCCGTTGCCGTTATCGTTTCCGGAGCCCCCATTACCCTGTCCGGTTCCGTCACTTTCACCGCAGGCAGACAACAGCATGGAGACGAGCAAGGCAACAGAAAGCGGGGCTAATCGATCAGTAATGTACACATTAATATCCTTATACCGGTGATTGGAAAGCATGAAAAATTCAGAATCGGTTCACTCACCCTGTCTGAACTTGAGCATGAAAGACTGTGGCCCAAGCATGTCTGCAAACGTCCTCGTACTCCGTACCCGACTAAACCACACCCAACCGTTAGCGCGTTAGGTGTACCTTTGGTTTCATCGGGCTGAACTGCCACGAGTGACGTAAACAAACTGTCGCTCTGCTTCGCCGCTAACGCAGACTGCTGTAGCGAACAAAACCAACTCAGGTTGGTGCTCACACCAACCGATGCTCAAACACTGTCCTAAAAATTCCTTTAGCAAGTTTAATACCAATCCCTAACACCTTGTTTTTTAGGGATTTACTGACCAAGCGGTGGATGGGCGTAAAATAATTCGACACTGAGTGACTGGCAGGCTGAAATCGCACGGGTTAAAAACAGTATCGAAATCGTGAGCTATAACAAACAGGCATGGCTAAACGACACGATGCAAGAAGACCTAATAGCAGAGAGCTAACCCTCAGGCGCAACGCCTACGGAATTCAAAGTGGATGTTCACGGCGAGACGTACGGAGTGGCCGTGACCGGAGTGGGTAACCATGGCAGCGGAAAACGCAAATTCTATATATCGCTGGATGGCATGCCAGAGGAAGTGCTGTTCGAAAGCCTCAACGAATACGTCGCCAATGGCCGTGGCAGTGGCCGACAAAAGGCATCAGAACCCGGACACGTATCGACCGCGATACCGCGGCAACAGCGTGGACGTGCTCGTCAACGAAGGCGATACCGTCGAGGCGGCCAGCCAGTGCTGATCGCCGAAGCCATGAAAATGGAAACCGAGATCAACGCCAGTGTCGCCGGCACCGTTAAAGCGGTGTACGTCGCCAACGGCGACCGGGTGACCCCAGCAGAGGTACTGGTCGCCATCGGTTGAACCCTGGCACACAGGCTACACGGAGGGAGCCCGTGTGCAGACAGAACGCAGCTGACTAACGCCGGCTGTGTGCCATGCACACACCCGACAGGTGCCTTCACACTCACTCAGCGTCTACAACTCGTTCCAGGTGCCATACCTTGGCAACAATTTTCCATTCGTCGTCGTGGTCGAGGACAAAGTTGAGGTGATCGACAAACACATTGCGATGGGCCCGGAGCCTCAACTTTACCAGAGCGCTACGCTCTGACAGGCAATCGATCAGTAAGATTTCATCCTTACGAACCTGGTTAACACTTGCGGGCGATGGGCGTGTAGAAACGTCCTTCCTGAAACTCGCGATCGGGTCGACAAAGACTCTGCCCTGATCAGCGTCAAAGAGACTGGACTCAGGGTGAAACACCTGATCCAGCTTGTCTGTATCGCAGAAGTAGATTGCATCAAAATATACCGCGACCGCGTTCAATAAGTCTTCCCTTAGCATTACAATCCCCCAACGTTCAGTTTACTGGTGTGTCACACGAGGCCAAAAGATACCACTTTGCCTGATGCCACTCCGTTGGCGTTACGCCAAAAATAGGGGATATCACGCCAATATGAAAAATTCCGGTACCAGACCACTTGTTTGCATTCTGGCGTACAACAACCTCTGCCTGTTCGAATTCTCCATTGCCCTTGAGGTCTTCGCTCTACCCAGGCCAGAATTGGAGCACTGGTACGACTACCAGGTTATCGCGGCGACACCTGACACCCTGCGGGGCATCGGAGGCGTTACGGTTAACGCCAAATACGACCTGACAGCACTGGCAAAGGCCTCGCTCATTGTTATTCCAGGGTGGCAGGGCACACCCAGCGCCGAGTTGATTGCGGCGCTCGTGACAGCGAATCGCCAGGGAGCGCGTATCGCCACTATTTGCTCGGGCGCTTTCCTACCCGCTGCCTGCGGTCTTTTAAACGGCAAAAAGGCAACCACTCACTGGCAATATGCTGACCTACTGGCCCGGCAATACAGCGAGATAGACGTAAACCCAGACGTCTTGTACATCGACCAGGGAGATGTGCTTACATCCGCCGGCTCTGCTGCCGGCCTGGATTTGTGCCTGCATATAATACGAAGTGATTTTGGTGCAAAGACCGCCAACACGGTTGCCCGTCGTCTGGTATTGCCGGCCCACCGTGAGGGCAGTCAGGCTCAGTACATTCCCAGGCCCACACCGAAGCACGTCGATCTCTTCTCCCCCCTCCTCGACCAGATAAGATCCACATTAAATGAGCCGTGGACCACTGAACGCATGGCAAGCAGAGCAGCGATGTCAAAACGAACGTTGCTTAGACGATTTCAGGAATCTACCGGAGAAAGCCCCACGACCTGGTTGGTCATGGAGCGCTTGGCTTTAACAAGGGAAATGCTTGAGACAACCGATTTCACCATCAGCCAAATAGCCGAAGCCACTGGTTTCGTTACCGCAGACATACTGAGACATCACTTTAGAAGACACTTTCAACTCAGCCCGTTGCGGTACAGGGCGCAATTCTACAAACAACAGACTGGCGCTTTGTGAGCCGCTGTCCAACACTGACAGCTCAAGGCAGTCGCAAAAAGCTGTAGCAAGCTTGCCTCTTTCTCCGGCTAACCAGGTTGTTCATTATAGCTCCATTCCATGTGATACAGATTAAATGGACCCGAATTGCGATAGGTAACGCTCAGCGGAGCGGACGTCTGTATAGGGGGTGAGCCTTTCAATGAACTGCGGCGAGCTAGAAGGATACCGATCACGCCGAAAAACTGAAAATATGGGTGCCAACAAAGCCCTCTACTGGAGGGGTTTCTTGCTTACCCTGTGGATAACCAGGTGGTTGAAATAGAGAAAGCCCAGTCTCCTGAGCTTTCTCTTTCACAACGACTTTATCTCAGGTTAGTTCGTCGCTTCCCCTCCATCGGTAATGGTCCAGTTGAAGTCATTAATCAACGTATCCCGGGCAGCTTGGCCTGCAGCGGAGAACTGAACCGAGCCAAAATTAATATCCAGGTCCTCCACCAATTCCGGGTTCTGGCTCCAGGCGATGAGCAGTTTGTCATAGTTTTCGGTTGAGAAAACAGTATTGTTTACAAATAATTCAGTGGCATTAAGGACACTCTTAATATTCCATCGACTGATGTCTTGATTAAACGACGAACTTTTAAAAACCGCATTCATATCCCGAACCTTGGAAACATCCCAGCCACCAATGTCTTGATTAAACTGCCCTGCCGCGAAGAACAGGGTTCTCATGTTTGTGACGCTGGAAACGTCCCAATCGCCGATAGGCTGGTTAAAGGAACTCGCGCTTTGGAGCATCTTTCGCATGTTGGTTGCACTGCTGACGTCCCACAGACCAATCGGCTGGTTAAACGCGTTTGCTCCCATAAACGTTTCGTTAAAATTTGTCACGCTAGAAACATCCCAGGTTGAGATATCGCTGTTAAAGTTTTTGGCATTTCTGAACATCCCTTCCATGGAGTCTACGCGTGACAGATCTGGGTTGTCAGTGGCGAGTATTTCCAGATTGTCGGTATTAAAGAAAGCATAGTCCATGGATTCCCAAGACCGTTGGCCCCATTGTTCGACAGTCAGTAACTTCTTACTGTCGCTGTTGAATGGCCGCGGGTAATCTCCGGTGATCGACACGGTGTAAGTGCCGGGTGTACTGTAAGTGTGCGTGATTGTCTCCGTGACACTCTCATCAATTGAGCCATCACCCCAATCTACGGTGAAGCTATAGGTAGTACCATCAGGAGTACTGAGTGTAATCTGGTCATTCTCACTTGAACCCTGATTGTCGGTCTTCCATGTGGTGATATAAGGGGTTTGCTGAGCGATTGTAAAATCGATGATAGCGGAGCCTTCACCAAAGCTGTTTGTCGCCGTAACGACGGATTGTGAGAAACCCGCCGTTGTCGGAACGCCACTGAGCTTACAGGTCATACTATTGCCAGAAAGCGACACGGTTATGCCTTCAGGTAACCCCGTTGCTATGCACTCATCAATTTCGCCGCCGCTATTTTTCAAAAAGGACTCGAAGGTCTGCCCGGTATAAAACTCAATGGCCTGATCGTCGACCTTTGGAATCAGTTCGACAGTCGAGTTACGGTCGTTGATAATCCAGCCATGTTGGTCAATCAGGGTGGATCTGGCGGATTCTGCACTTGGGTTAAAACGAGAGGATACGTCGAGAGTCACGTTGGCTTGAACCGATTGTTGCGACCAGCTGAGCAACAACCGATCGTAGTTGTCGATGGATAAGTTGGCTTCTATGAACAGCCCGGTCATATCAGTGACGTTTTTTACCGCCCAGTTACTCACGTCCTGATCGAACACAGAACCGGCAAACATATAGGTCATGTCAGTCACGGCCGAGGTATCCCACGTACTGACATCGCCGTCAAAAGCATCGTTCAGCAAGAACATCATGCGAAAACTGGTCACCTGCGAAAAGTTGGGGGTGCTCAGATCGTTGATCGCCAGGTTGTCAGCGTTGACAAAGGCGTTCTCCATAGAAGACCAGAAGCGATTACCCCACTGCTCAACACTGAGCAATTTTGTCGCGTCTGAGTTGTCCTCAAAGGCATCAAAGTCATAGTCAAAGTATGGCGCCGGATAAACCCCGGTGATGGTGACGGTGTACGTGCCGGGTTGAACATACTGGTGCGTAATATCCCCAGTGACGCCTTCGTCGGTCTCACCATCGCCCCAGTCCACGGTGAAGTTGTAGTCGAGGTCTGGGTTGGTCTGTAGAGTGATCTCATTGTTGGCGCTGAGACCCGATTCCTGCTCGGTATCCCAGGTGGTCACAAAGGCGGTCGGTTCTTCAACCTGATAGGTCACTGTGATTGTGTCTTCGCCGGCTCTGTTCCTGGCCGTTATCTGGACACTGTCTAAACCGGTAGCTTCGATGGCGGTGCCGTTAATGACACAGGTATTACCGTTGGCTGAAACAGAGACGGTAAAGCCCTGTGGCATGTCGGCTACACAGCTCGAAAGGCTTCCACCACCGATATTGAACAGCTCGGCCTCTACGATCTGCCCCCGGATCAGTGTCAGGTCTTCCAGCTCCTGAAATAATGGTGGTGGCAATAACCCCGTTGGCGGTGTGTTATCGCCATCGGAAGTGCTGCTGCCGCCAGAGCTGCAGGCATATAACGCCAAGCTCCCAGTTAAAACAAACACGAATTGGGCAAGATTCTTTATTTTCATCCGTTTTATCGGTTCCATGCTGGTATCTCTGCAATGAGTATTGGCTTCTGGGTGACGAACGAGCCCTACCGTTTGGATGCAAACCCTGTTTATTTATTAAAAAAGTGCACCGATGCAGCGAATAGCTCTGCTTAGCCAAAAACGGGTTAAGACCCCGGGGACGGTTCAATCGTCAGTGAGAGAGAGACATTAGATTTACCTGACCTACCGGACAACCCGACAGATGTAGGGGCAGTGACGTTAAAGAGACGTCGGTGGGTGTTTCAGTAGTTGACCAGGGCACCCTCATTGAAACCTGACCTCGGAGGGGGCACCCTATTAAATGACGACTGTTGGACTGACCGCACTCAAAAATTCAAGAGTCCAATCAAGGGATCCGTGTGAACAGCACTCTCTTTCAACGTTCATTAGCATGACCGTTCTGCCTGCCGTAATGGGTCTACACCCCTTTTGAACTGCTCCCCTAACGTCCTCTCTTGCCAGCAAACACCCCGGGAGAAAGGCCCTGGTGCCGAACAAATGCCATCCCGAAGGCGCTGGCAGATCCGTAACCGACCCGCTGGGCGATCTCCGTGTTGGACAGTCTGCCCTGCCGCAGTAGCGTTTTGGCGATAGCCATGCGCCAGTCCGTCACGTATTCCATTGGCGCGCGTCCGATTTCCTTTCGGAACTTCTCGAAGAAGCCAGAGCGGGACATACCCGCGTCCTTTGCCAGCCGGGTGACGGAAATCTCGCCCCCCGCATCCAAATGGATGCGCCTCAAGGCGGCGGCCAATTGCGGATGGGACAGCCCGCGCAGCAGCCCCGGTGGCATGTCCAAGGCAGGCCCCGAGCGGAGCGCCTCAATGAGCAGTACCTCCAGCAGCCGCTCGAGAATCAGCGCGCGCCCCGGCCGGTCGGCACGAGTCTCCTCGTGTATCGCGGGCACGAGCGCCATCAGACGATCATGCCCGGAGACGTGGATCATTTCGGGCAGCAGTGACACCAGCAAGTCCCTGGCGAGCGTTTCAAAGCGGCAATGCCCGACCAGTGCGCGCATGTTCACGGGGGCGTCCGCCGGGCCAAGGCGAACCCGCCCGGGCCCGATTTCAAGCGGCTGGCCCCTTCCCTTTGGCTCCGGAGACACTTCACTGGTCATGATAAAGCCATGCAGATCAGGAATCAGGACAAAGTCTCCGGCCGCCAGCGTAACCGGCTTACGGCCGGTAACCTCAACCCGGCAGACCCCCTCGACGATCGCGCAATAGAATGGACTGGCCAGGTCATGCCGCTCAACTTGCCACTGGCCACCCGCCTCGACCATTTTCGAGATAGACACCGCCGGTTTAAGCAACGTGACAACACTGGATAAGGGGTCATCGATACCATCAAACACTTTTTGGACTCATGATGATTTATTATGGATATTTGTATATAGCATGAACGGATTTGACTGTCTATTCTCCCCTCCTCGTCAAACAAGGAGACCAGATATGCCCCGTATACTCATCACCGGTACCTCTTCGGGCTTCGGCCAGGCCATCGCCACGCAATTCCTCGACCGGGGATGGGAGGTTATCGCCACGATGCGACATCCTGCCCCCGAGGGCTTGCCCGTTTCGGACAACCTGCGCCTGCTGCCCCTCGACGTCACCGACGCGGACAGCATCGCCGCAGCCATTGCGGAAGCGGGCCCGCTCGACGCCCTGGTTAACAACGCCGGCGTCGGCATGCTCAACGTGCTTGAAGGTGCAGACATTGCCCGCGCCCGGGAGCTCTTCGAGACCAACGTGCTGGGAACCATGGCCATGGCCCGCGCCGTGATGCCAGACATGCGCAGCCGCAGACGCGGCGTGATCGTCAACATCAGTTCCAGCGTGACCCTGCGCCCGCTGCCCGCCCTGTCGATCTACAGCGCTAGCAAGGCGGCGGTCAATGCCTTCACCGAGAGCTTCGCGCTGGAAGCTGCAGAATTTGGCGTCCGCACCCGGCTGGTTCTGCCCGGCAGCGCGCCCGAGACCTCCTTCGGAAGCAATGCCGTGGCGCGGATGGGTATGGACGTGCCTGAAGCCTATGGCCAGTTCGTGCAGGCCTATTTCCAGAGCCTGCAGTCCTCCACCGAAAAGACACAGGCCCACGATGTCGCACTGGCCGTCTGGCGCGCCGTCACCGATGAAACCGCTCCGATGAAGCTGCCCGCCGGAGCCGACGCCGAAACCTGGTTCCACGAAGAAGGCCTCTCCGCAGCCTAACGAACAGGGTGCGGCAAAGCTGCCGCGCCTGCCTATTTAAAACGAGACTAATAGATGAACCGACTGATCAATCTATCCAACACCATACCGACCCCAGCCCCCTCCCTGACCGTGGCCTACACGCCAATCCGCCTAGAAATACCGGGCCGCCAACCGCTGGAGCTGCGCCTTACCGCGCCGACCAACGGGGATGCCCTGCCGATCGTGATCCTGTCGCACGGCTTTGGGCCGTCGAACTATATTCCTTCGAAAGACGGCTACGCCCCGCTTGCCCAGTTCTGGGCCGAACGGGGCATTGCCGTCATTCAACCAACGCATGCCAGTTCACGGAGCGGCGGACTTGACCCCGACTTACCTACAGGCCCCTTTTTCTGGCGAGAGCGCGTGGAAGAGATGCGCGCCATCCTCGACCAACTGGATGAGATAGCACGACAAGCTCCCGCCATCGCAGGACGGCTGGACCACGACCGAATCGCCGTGGCAGGCCACTCCTTCGGCGGCCATACCTGCAGCCTGCTGCTTGGCGGGCGTTTACAAGGGGAGAATTTCTCTGATCCGCGCATTTGCGCCGGCATCTTGCTGGCGACTCTGGGGCGTGGCGGCGCCGACCTGAAGCCCGAACATGCTCAGCGCTTTCCCTTCTTCGACGTGGATTTCAGTGGCATCGAATTGCCAACCCTCGTGGTCTGCGGCGCCGAAGATGACCCTCATTTCACGCCACGCGGTCCAGAGTGGCACGTGGATGCCTTTCACGACGCACCAGGGGCCGACGCACTGCTGACAATTAATGGCGTGGGCCATGGGCTGGGCGGAATCGCCGGGCTCGACGCGAAAGAGACAGAAGTAGAGGACCCGGACGCGCTGGAAGCGACGCGGCGTATAACACTGGCCTGGCTGAGGCGCATATTCGCCATTGAGCAAGACACTTGGATACAGAGCCAGACCGCACTCCAGGGCAGTGCGTCTGCTATCGCGAAAATCTTAGTGAGATAACACTGAAGCGAGCTGCCACCGCCTGCCCGCAGCCCTTCTAAACAGGATACTCCAGTTTACTAACTTGAGTGTCCTGTATGCCCTCGCTAGTCAGGTAACTTAAGTTCAATAATGTCAACTTTCACTCTCCCTTCAAACCCTTCTGTCGACCGTCCGTCAATACCTACGTCTGCTTCATTCTGGTTAAACGCCTTTACCATGACTGAAAAATTGTGGGTCCCTGCGGCTAATTCTGTCGTATAAAATATGTTCCACTCATGTCCATCCCCTGAAAGCGTGTCGTCGCCAATGATAGACAGCCGCTGGCTCGCTCCAATTTCAGGCTTCAGGCCATTAATATACAATGCGACCTCCACGCTTGTTCTTGCAGAAAACTCAGAGTTATAGGCGCGACCATTGGCTTGCAAAATAACCAGGGAATTATCGTTCGATACATCGAACGATACGGTGTCGAGGCCGGGTATGGCAGTGAACTCGTAATTGACATTCTGTACCACTGCATCACCGGGGGTCGGCACGCTCTGCTGCCCGGGTTCACCCGTGTAGGGAACAACGAACACACCATCATCCCTGAGAAATATCAGATCCGTTGCAAAATGTTTTGAGTACCCGACAACACTGGGCCCGATCCCGTCGACGCGAGTAGTCAATGCAGTAACGGCAGCTTCCAGTGAATCAAGGCGAGCACCAGAATCGCTGGCATCGGTTTCCAGTGTGTCGAGGCGAGCGTCAGCATCGCTAACTGTGGTTTCCAGTGCGCTAAGTCGTGCATCGTTATCATTAACAGCCGTGGCGGCAGCCGAAAAGTTTTCATTCACTTCTGATGCAAGTGCAGGTTCACCACTGACAAACTCATGTGGAATGGTCAGGTCGGTTGCAAAACTGGCCGTAGTAAGAAAGGCGGAAAACAACACTAGAATACGTATAGGCATAAAAACTCCTTGAATGCTGTGCATTCGCTGTGATGGCTACTGCCACCGGGTTTCTCCCCAATTGCTTTCATCCCAAACGGCTGATTCCGCCTCTGTTTGCGAGCTGTTCTTGTTGTCGTCGCCTTCACTACCGCAGCCTGCTAAAAGCATGCTGACCAAAATCGCAAAACTCAGATGCCTTAATTCCCTGCCGCACCTGACAATCGACTGAGATTTCTTGAAATATGTCATCTTTCACCTCTATCGAGGAATCGGTAACCTGCAAAGCGCCCCTTACAGGTTCGCGCTTTAAAGAGCCCCTCTTACCTAACCCCTGAAAGCCCATTCAGATATGCATTGAACAAAAAACTAAACGTTCCAAAGTAAATCACCAACACCCAGGAACCACATAAAAAAAGCTCAAGGCTCAACCCACTGTATGATGCTGATCGTTTCTTCACCTCCGAATTGGCACATCGAAAGCCCTGGAGAAAGTGTAGACACTGTTTTCGGATACCCAAGGTCAACTCCTGAAATCAAACACTGTGCTAAGGCCCGACTGCGCCACCACTTAAACTAATAGATACACTGCCACCGTTGGTTGAAATACTCGTAGAGGCTTCATGAAAACCGGGAGACGAAGGCGAATAGGTGTAGTTAAACTGACAGCTCGTCCCGGGTTCAATGCCCGCTGCGCAGTTTTGACTGCCAGAGAAATTGCTGTCAGAGACACCTCCACCGGCAAAGTCATTCAACGTAGTTGCGCCCACGTTTGTGATAACGACTGATAGCGTGTCGCTGCTGCTATTCGGAGACACTGTGCCAAAATTTAACACCGTGGGAGACGCCCGCAGTTCAGGCCCAATACCACGCCCACTCATTTCAATCGTTACAGTACCAGCGTCGGTCGAGATCGACGTAGAACCGGAAAACTCGCCTTCCTCATCGGGCAGGAAAGTATATGTGAATTCACAGGTGTTACCCGGTGCTAAGCCACCCGCACAGTTCTGAAAGCCATTGAAGTTTGCTCCGCTGACTCCGCCGCCGGCGAAGTTGGACAAAATCTCATCCCCCATATTTTCTATGCTCACGCTCTGCGCTGGGCTTACATCGCCAACCGGAACCGGCCCGAAATCCAACACCAGGGGAGAAGCCCGCATGTCAGCTCCCTCCGTGGGGAGACTGCCCCCAGGCACACCTTCACCTCTCACCTCAATGGAAAAGGATCCGGCATTGGTTGACGAGTTGGACGTAGCGATAACCTCGCCGATCTCGGTGGGTTCAAAGGTAAATTGGTACTGGCAACTACTATCGGGCAAAACACCCCCGGCGCAATTTTGTGTGGCCGAGAACGGAGCTGAGCTTACAAAACCGCCCCCTGCAAAATCTGACAGGTCTGCCGCTCCTACGTTGCTAATTGCAACCTCTCGAGTCAGCGTTGCTCCAACTTCGACCGGTCCAAAGTCGATAACTCTGGGAGTAACCCATAATTCAGGCCCAACACCGGTACCTCTGAAGCCCAGTGAAATACTGCCAACCGACGTTGAAATACTGGTGAAGCCTTCGATTTCACCGACACTCTCAGGTGTAAACCGATAGTTGAACGAGCAACTGTTGCCCGGTGCTAATCCGCCTGCGCAATCCTGGCTGCCAGTGAAATGACGATTAGACGGACCACCGCCCGCAAATGAGTCAATGACCTCGTTACCCTGGTTAGTCAGCGTAATACTCAGAACATCACTCATACTCCCCACACCCTGGGGGCCGAAGTTCAATTGCTGTGTATCTACCCACAGTGGCGAGCCAACGCCTGCGCCCGTTAACGTTACGGCAACGGCGCCTGCGCTGGTATCCAGGGTGGACTCAGCATCGTTACGGCCATTCAGGGTCGGTGAATAGGTGTAAGTAAGCGCACAACTCACACCCGGTAACAATGGGCTACAGGTTTGATCAAGGGAATATCGACCACTGTTGGGTGTTCCGCCGGTAAAACCGGTAACCTCTTCAGTTCCGGTATTGGTCACCCACACGGTTTTCTCGGACATCAGACCAGAGGCAACGGTGCCGAAATCCAGACTGTTAGAAGAGAGCGTGACCTCGCTCGTCAAACTCGTTGAGTTATCGTCATCAGACGCGTCTGTCGTGTCACTGCTGTTGGATCCGCTCGGCTCGCAACCGGACAACAGTATGACGGAAGCCAATGCCAGCCAAAGCGCGCTCATCAACTTCGTACGGAAAGCAGCAGTGATGCTCAATTCACATGGCATACTCAATTCCCTTTTTAACGCCTACTCTTGCTTCACGCAGTCTAGGCGACGTAGGTCATATTTCAACTCGGATACGAACCATCACTGGATTGGGCGTACCCATAGCTGCTAACGCAGGCAACCGTCACCTGTACTCCTGTGCGCTCGGGAACTATTTCAAACTGGTGTTTAAAACACCGGACACAATGCGAGTGATGAGAAAACCCTGCCAACAAAAGGGCTAGCAGGGCCAGATGGATACCCATTTAAATTACACACTGTAACGATGGGTGATTACACAGTACCCAGTGCGGAATTGACACTGAGGTGGCTGGCCTGACAAGCTGAGAGAAACGGGTAAGATCACACTTCCCTGCACCTATCACGTATTGTCTGGCAATAGCTTTGTTTGATTGGTAGACAATAAAGAACCACTTGTCCTCTTCGTTTCGTAGTTATTGGGCAAAGCATTGCGCCTTGTTCAACTACAGTACTTGTGTTGGACGGGTCCAAGGAGGACAGATGAGACCATTGTTATGCTGTGTACTGGCGTTATTCATATCGACCAGTACCCAAAGCGTTGCGCAAAACCTGGAAGTACTGGTAACGCCGTTCCCGCCGTTTGTGGACGCCAACGCAGACGACGGCGGTATCGCCTGGTCTGCCCTGTCTGACTTTGCCTCCGCCAAGGGCGTTCAAGTGAGCCCCGTTTACCGACCCACCGCCCGTATCTTCTCGCAAGTCGACAACGATAACTGGCAAGCATCACTCGTATCGATACCCCTGGCACCAAACGTTGCCGTGTAAACATCCCTGTTTTAGTTGCACTGTAAATTAGAGTTCTCTGCCCGTTGATGTCTAGCCAAATATTCCCATGGTGTCAGGTCTTCCAGTGAATCGTGCGGACGCTCATCGTTGTATTCCGTCATCCAGGATTCGGTCAACTCTCGAACTTCGGTGAGGTTCCGGAAGACATACATGTTCAAGATTTCGTCCCGATAAGTCCGATTAAAGCGCTCAACATATGAGTTCTGGGTGGGTGTGCCTGGCTTGATAAACTCCAACTCGATACTGTGTTGTTCAGCCCAATCTGCCAAAGCAATCGAGATGAATTCAGGGCCGTTATCCATGCGTAGTTTGGCGGGGTAGCCTCGCCAAGCAATGATGCGCTCCAGAACCCGTATGACTCTCGGTGCTAGCAGGTTCAGGTCTATCTCGATAGCCAGCACCTCCCGGTTAAAATCGTCCACCACGTTGAAGGTGCGGAATCGGCGGCCACAGAACAGACTGTCGCTCATGAAATCCATGGACCAACATTGATTAACGGTGACTGGCACGCTCAATGGCTCCGGGTTTCGTGTCGGGAGTCGTTTCTTGCCCCGTCGTCGCTTGTTCAGGTTGAGTGCGCAATACAGCCGGTAGACCCGCTTGTGATTCCATTCGTGACCCCAGCGTCGCAGCACCTTGAACAGCTTGCTGAAGCCGTAGGCGGGATAGCGTTCAGTCGCGCTTTGAAGCGCTGCAATCACCGGTTCATCGCGGGAGCTATCCGGTCGATACCGGTACACAGAGTCACTGATGCCAGCGATTCGGCAGGCTCTGCGAATGCTGACGCCGTGAGCCTGCTTGAGGTAATCTACCAGTTCTCGTCGAACGGCTGGCCTTACAGCTTTTTTTCGATGACGTCCTTTAGGAGCTTATGGTCCAGGCTCAGCTCGGCGTACATCTGCTTCAGACGACGGTTTTCCTCCTCAAGCTCTTTGAGGCGCTTCACATCAGAGGCCTCCATACCACCGTATTTGGACTTCCAGTTGTAGTAGGTCGCATCGGAGATGCCGTACTCCCGACACACCTCCTTGACCAGTCTGCCACCTTCAACCTCTTTCAGAATCTTAACGATCTGTGACTCGCTGTACCGTGATTTCTTCATGTTGTCCTCCGATTGCCTTATTGTAGGCCGGAGAACTCTATTTACACATGCCCCTATTCTAGGGGATGGTTACAAAACTCTAAAAAACTTTTCTCTTCAAAGATCAAAACTTTCTCAATGCTTACTAAGTTGGGTGTCCTGTTTGCTGTTAAAAACTATAGCGTTAAGGTGTATTAATGTAACCGAAGACACACTGCTTGGACTACATATACAATAGAAACCACCTAATAATTAATTCAGAATTAAACTTCTAGTAAAGCATACTGTCGACAAATGGATCGAAAACCTTCGATTTAACGCCATATGACTTTTAACCTTTAACATCAAAGTCCTTTCAGAGCTCACTAATTTGGGTGTCCTTTTTGCTCTGGACCGTCTTCGCCATTCACCGCTAAATGCCTTTTCACTTCCGGGGCCAAAATCCCTTTCAAAACTCACTAGCCTGGGTGTCCTGTTTGCCTGTTTGCCAGAGAGATGGCCATCCCTCTGTGCAAGATTCAGGCGTTCTTGCAGCATCGTCTCGCTACTCTGAAGGGCTTCTCGCAAAGCATCCTCAATTTTACCGGGGGTCGCGGCCCCGCCGAAGTCCGAACAGCCGGTGATGATAAAACAGCCTCCCGGCAGGTGTGGGTCGACCAGCATTTGTGCCAAGGATTTCAAAAAGTTCTCCACAGCCCGGAACCCATTCGACTCGGCAACATAACTAACCAAACACCCATCGTAATTACAGACTGTAACGTTGGGTGTCTACACAGTCCATCTACACAGTCCATGCTTTTTTGGTTTGGGCTCGGCCCCTCTTCAGCCTATCCAGAACAGTGGTGCCAGCCAGGCATAGAAACCCCAATGTACCGTATAGGAAACCAGAAACCCGCCCCGCAAACGCAACATCAGCCATGGTGCCAGTGCGCCCAGAAGCGATCCGGCGGCGGTTAGCCTGACGATGATAACCGGTTCGGGATAGATATAGACCAACATCACGTGGGCGCCGCCGAACAGCAACGCGACCAGCGCTGCAACCTTTATATCGGTGAGCTGCCGGGACTTCAGCTCAATCGCAATTACCGCGATCAGTAGCTGCTGCAGAAGAATCTCCGCCGATTTGGGAAGGAAATAGGCCGACGACATATCGAAGGGATGGGGCGGTCCGTCGGGGGAGCCGAATGGCAAATCAGGCAAGCTCGGGATGCCGATTGCCGCAATGCCAAAGAGCACCACCGCCAGCAAGATCCCTGGCCGGATGTAGCGGCGCATCATATCGGCTGTCAGCCAGCCGAAATGAGAGCGCCGGAAGGAGAGGAAAGCTACCCCGGCCCAGACAGCATAGAAAGCTGCATAAAAGACGGCTGCATCGTTGAGGCCGTCCTCGACGCCGAGTGGCCCTAAAAGCCAAAAGTAGCTTAGGGTTGCCGCTGTCCAGATGGCTGCCGCAACCAAAAAGGTTTGTAGCGTGTGCCTCGCAGTTCGGTCAGTTGTTGAAGCAATTTGCATCTTCATATACCCGTCATTCCCGTCCGATCAGTTCTCACTCACCGCCAGGGAAGCGACGGACGCGGTATCACCGCCAGTTCAAACGCTTGCCTTTAGGTCATATATACGTGCATTATGCACGTTAATTAAGAGGTGACCGCATGTCAACAAAAACAGTGCAAAATACACATAAAAGCGATTTGTTCCGCGATCTTCACGGCTCACTGATCGAGATCACCACCGCGATGAACCGCCCGCAGAGAGACGAAGAACTGATTCAGGAGGCTGGTGTCTCATTGGACAAGGCCCTGTTCAAACTGCTCGTGGCTGTAGAGCGGCTGGAGCCGGTAAGCGTTGTCGAGCTTGCAGACCGTATGGGGCTGGATCACTCGACAGTCAGCCGACAGATAAGCAAGCTCGAAAGCCTTGGCCTGATCGCACGGCAAGCACGTGCGACCGACGGTAGGGTTCGCGAAGCGATGTTGACCGAGACAGGCAGAACAACGACCACTAAAATCGACGAAGCCCGCCAACGGATGGCCAGAGAAATTTTTGAGACCTGGGAAGACAAGGAGGTCGCCGATTTGGTTCGACTTATGAGTCGCTTCGCCAAGGCATTCCAAGCCCCTCAACGTGGACTCCAAAACAGGGATACCGACTCCCCAACAGAGACACCCACCTGAAGACTTGACCCTCAGACGCTTCTCCCGCCAGGACATGCTGCATTTCAAAGATCCAATTCCTTTCAAAGCTCACTGGCTTGGGTGTCCTGTTTGCTCCCAATCGCGGATATTAAAGCGCAATGCCTGAAGGTCGGCTTCCGTCCAGGACCGGTTCAGCGATTAAACGAAGGCGAGGCCGAATGCAACCTGATTCTGGCTTACAAAGACTGAATGTAGCGATCAAGACGGAGGAGCCGGTACCGGCACAGGGCCCAACCGCCGAGTCCAACGTGGGCACCCACCACTATCAATAGCGAAAAACTATAGAAAGAATTGCTTCTATAGCCATCCAGTGTGGATGTCCATGTTAGCTTTCAAAGCTCACTAGCTTGGGTGTCCTGTTAGCCGTTGGCTAGAGGCTGCTACACAGCTAGCCTAGTTCACCCGCTCAGAATCGATTATCAGGGACTCCTGAGACTTTCCTGTGCCTGAAAACCACGGTTTTGGACCAAACACTCCGATTTACCGGCCTCAGACCGCCTTCCCTATTCAATGCTAAGAGACTTTTCTCTTCAAAGTTCAAAACACTTTCAATGCTCACTATGTTGGGTGTCCTGTTAACCCCCAATCAGGTGTGGTGTGGCGATGTGACGTACATATGGGCCGGTACTTGCTGGCTCTATCTGGCGGTTGTCATGGACCTCTGTGGCCGTCGAGTAGTCGGCTGGGCGATGTCCCTGTCTCCTGACTCAGAGTTGACCAAGCGGGCTTTATCGATGGCCTATGAGAGCCGTGGTCGTCCTTTGGGGGTTATGTTCCACTCAGATCAGGGGTGCCAGTACACAAGCCTATCGTTCAGGCAGTGTCTGTGGAAATATCAGATGAAGCAAAGCATGAGTCGCCGAGGAAATTGCTGGGACAATGCGCCAATGGAGCGGGTGTTCAGAAGCTTGAAAGTCGAGTGGATACCATCGATCGGCTATGACAGTCCTGCCCAAGCTGAGGCTGATATCCCTCGCTACATAGGCTACTACAATCAAAAACGGCCGCACAGCAGTAATGGGTATTTGACACCGACAGCCCATGAGCTGAGCGTTGCTTAAAAAGTTCTTAAAACGTGTCCAGTATTACTTGACCACTACAATACCAGAGCCAGTAAGATCTAAATAGCAATAGGTTACTAATGAGTCGCTTCCAGTTTGCCCTAGCTTGAGAGTCTTGTGTGTAGGGTCCTTAAATAGACGTCTATTTAACGGTGAATTCGGTCTGTCATATAACCGAAACTAACTGGACACCCATCGCAATTACAAACTGTAACGATGGGTGTCTTCATAACCTGCGCCAAACACCGCGATTTCCCAGGCACGGACCATCTTCACCATTCGCCGCTAAATAACTTTTCACTTCCGAGTCCAGAATCTCTTTCAAAGCTCACTAGCTTGGGTGTCCTGTTTCCTGTTTCCTATTTTCATCGCTTACTAGGTTGGGTGTCCTGTTTGCCCGTCTACATAGCCTCAACTGATAGCCAACTAATGTGGGTGCCTCAAGAGTCTGCCATAGACTAACTATATTCCTTAGGCTTATCTATTCCCTCTCGACTATCCCAGCGGCGCTGAGCTTTTTATCAGTCTCAATTCTGATGAAAGAAACTCTCATTGATACCGACAGGAGCTCGAAACCTTTCTTACTAACATCTGTCGCATGGAAGAAATATTTCTCCCCATCATCTGCTACTATAAAACCGAACCCCTTTTCTGCGACCAATTTTTCAACATATCCAGACATCCTTTCTGGAGCTGTCTCAGCTGATTCCTCATCACTCTCTTGAGGTATTAAAGGATCAAGGCTCGATATTAGCCTATAAAACTCCTTTCTCTTCTTTCTTATCCAAATTTTTGATAAATCTCTGACAAGTGTAGAGTAATCCATATCTAAACGTTGTCTCAAATTATCAAGCCAGTCATGATCGTCTTGACCTGTAACCAAGCTCAGTTTTTGGATCAACCTTTTGCGCGAGATATTCAAAGCTTTTGCGCATTCAGTAGTATCTTCCCTTACTATGGCCTTAAACTCCTCTTCAGGATTAGTCGACCCTGGTAGAAAGTACGATTTTGGAATCTTCGCAGGGTCAATATTAGGTCGCTCATCCCCATCAAAAACACCAATACACTCTAAGTTATCTGAAGAATGAGGAAAATTTAGGAGAATGCTACGAATTGGCCCAGATCCATCGTTCTTTATAACTTCATAGTCACTCAGAAGAAATGAACCAAACTGTATACATGCCTGTTCAAAAACTACCTTGCTAGCACTATCCTCGACCAAGATCAAACCTCTCTTTTTTGGGTCTAGTCCCAGGTGCTCCAAAAAATCCAATTTGTGCAAAGGATTTTTAACTATTACAGAGCCATCAATTTCATTTTCGACCACGACAGAGGTGGAGCTTAGCCCCACATTCTCAATGACATGCTCAGAGTGAGTTGACATCAAGATCCAAAGCTTTGACTTCAAAGCAACAAATGCAAGATAGTCCGTTAAATATCGTTGTGCTTGAGGGGTTAAGAAATTTTCAGGCTCTTCGATAAGGACAATATGTGGTGATTTAATCCCTTTCCACAATAACCACCAAAGGTAAAGTATTGAGAACTCGCCAAGCGCCATGTCTCTAGAGTCATAGGAAAGCCCATTCAATGTCACTCGAAAAAAGGGAATGACTTCGTAGTATCCCAAATCCTCGATCTCCATCACCTCAATATTCTGATATTCTCGCCCAAGAATTCGTTTAATCTCAACCAGGCTTGTACTATCAATTCTTGAATATTCAAATTGATCGAATACTTCGTCTAGATTTTTTTCACGTCGAAGAATGTCTAATGAGACTTGGCAGAGTTCAGAAGGGTCTAGATAAATAACGTCGGCAGCTTTAACCGGGGAAGGATAACTAACCTCAAACGCTGCCCCATCTCGACTAAAACTTATCTTAAACTCTGAATCCCTCAAACGCGATACAGTCTCAGGGTATAGATTCTTCGGGTTTCCGCTTAATGCAAGGTAGACACTTTTAAGAAGTGTCGATTTTCCTAAACCGTTCTTTCCACAAATCACATTAATGCTAGTGGAAAAAGAGAACTTTCCCTTTCCAATTCCTTTAAGGCCATCGAAAACTATTTCGTTAACTCGAAGTGGTGCATCATGCTTTGCAATTTTCCGCCAATAATCCTCCGCTTTCTTCGATCTCACTTGAATCCTCCCCAAACCTCAAGGACTTTATCAAAGTCAACAATACTTCCTCCTCGACCGCTCCTCTCCTTTTCCAGTATTCCTTTAACTAACTCTCTCTCCTCTTCGGATATATGTACGTTATAAAAGAAATTACTATTCTCAGAAGCTCTAAAGAAGCAATAATGAAGCACGAAATCTCGAGAAAGGACCGAGGATACGTCAGCGACCCGAGAGCTAGCCCTATCATTAAAGACATTTATAAGAGGAGAACAATCATACAGAATATCTTCCAACCCCCCCTCTAATGATCCCCAATTGCTGGGGATAAATTCATTATCCCCGCGCCTAATAGATACCCTTACTGATTCGAATGAAGTAAGAAAGTAAGGAGTCACTACTGAGGAGGAGGGTATATTTCCAGCTCTTAGAAAAAAGATAAGCCACGATAAGAGGGTCGCCTTGTTAAACTTTATTTTGCTTTTCCTAACTTCAAGGACAGCCTTAGAGAAATTTTTTAAAGATTCCAAGGCTGAAGAAACAGCATCATCTTGAAAACCGTAGTCCCTTCGAAATAGATTCGTTACATCGGATTCTGTAATTTTTTCTCTAATTGAACTTCTTTCGACATAGATTAGGAATTTAGAGATTACGTCATCATAGGCCATCCTTGAATTAGAGAACCCCAAGACAGATTGATCTATCCCAAGTATATCCATCTGATTTACTAGTTCTTTTATTTGGGCACGGACTGGTCCGTAAAAAGCGTTCCTTTTCTCGGCTGGAGTAAGCCTGACATGTTGGTTTAGACGGTGAAATAACTCGCCTGGCTCTCCTGGCTCAAAATCTGTTATCAGAAACTGTCGTATTGAATAGTTATCAAACTGGTTTCTAAACTTTTGGGGTAGCTCTTCGTAAAGAAGGCCATCTAAAACCTCGAGTTCCTTGTTAAGTGGCTCGCAGTAGCCATCCACAGAAAACTCACCTGATATAAAATCACGTATTGCTACTAGTCTTTGTTGTCCGTCGAGCACTTCTTGCTGGCCCGTAGCTTCAACAACAATGATATGAATCGGAGGAACATGCCACTCCCTCAATATTGTATCGATTAGGGCTTTCTTTTTATCTTCCGTCCAAACCTCACCCCTTTGAAAATCAGGTTGCAAGTCTATCTTTTTGGCAGCGATACGGCCATAAAGCGTTTGAATATCGGGGTCAGATGGTAAAAGCCTCATCTTTCAGGTCCTTGAGTAGAGAGTTAGGTCTACTTCAAACTATACAATTTTGAGGAATTCTTAAAGCTTTGTATGTGTTTCGGAACCAATAGTCGAACTAGCTACATACTAATACCAAGGCATTAGCATGTGATTTTTACTATTAGGAAGGAGGCTATCGAAGAGTGAACGAAAGTAGCACCTGGGTAGCACAACATCAGATTCTAGCTTATAGAAACTCCTACTAAATTGCTGAAAGCCCATATATAGAGGGCTACGAGTGGTAGGCACTCTGGGACTTGAACCCAGAACCTGCCGATTATGAGCCGGACAATCCAAGCCAATGTAGACACCTGCCGGCAAAATAGTGTCGTTTAGGCCCTCTTCATCTATCTCTCGACAAAATCCAAAACCAACCACAAACCAAAGCCCAAAACCACCACCGCCTTTCTCAACAGGCATGGATGCCTGCGGTAAGGCTTGGGTGGCAGGGTGCCCCTGCAGGCCCGAGCGAAAGACGGTGCCGGTTGAGGGCTGGGTTAAGGCTAATATGGGGTTCAAAGGTTTGGTTTGCTCCCCAAGGCCCTTCGACAGGCTCAGGGCGAACGGTGGCAGTGCTTTGAGTCCTGTGTTGTAATAGGCTACAACCGCAAAGCAGCCTCAGCCGCAACCTCATTCAACCCAACCCCACCAGCCTCAACATACGCCCGCATCTCCTCCTTCATCGGCTTAGCCCAAAACTTCTTCAGGTGCGAAGCCACGGCCTCTGCCGTGGCCTCGGGTGTTTCCTGCCGGGGCGCATTATCAGCGATCTGATTAATCATCTTAACCAGGGTGTCGATCTGGCTGCTCATCGCATTACTCTCATTTCATCACCGGTTCAGTAGGTTCCGTCGTTTTCAACAACCCCCACTGTTTCTTATGCTGCGCCCGGTGCCGCTCTTGCCAGGCACTCGGCTGCGCGACTTTCTCACATTGCACCGCAGTTACCTTGTACTCGGGGCAGTTGGTGGCCCAGTCTGAGTTGTCGGTGGTAATCACGTTGGCGCCGCTTACCGGGTGGTGGAAGGTGGTGTACACCACGCCCGGTTGCATGCGGGTGCTTATTTTGGCTTGCAGCACGGTGTCGCCGGCGCGGCTGGTCAGGCCGACCCAGTCGCCCTCGTTAATGCCGCGCTCTTCGGCGTCGTGCGGGTGCAGTTCCAGCCAGTCCTGGTCGTGCCAGCTTTGGTTGCTGGTGCGGCGGGTTTGGGCGCCCACGTTGTATTGGCTGAGGATGCGGCCGGTGGTCAGCAGCAGCGGGAACTTGCGGTTGGCGCGTTCGGTGGTGGCTACATAGTCGGTCACTACGAAGCGGCCCTTGCCAATCGGGAAGTCCTGTTCGTGCATAATCGGCATGCCGTTCGGGTAAGCCTCGTTGCAGGGCCATTGAATGCTGCCGAGTTCGTCGAGTTTCTGGTAGGTCACGCCGTGAAAGCTCGGGGTCAGGCTGGCGATTTCGGCCATGATCTGTTCCGGGTGGTCGTAGTGCATGGCGTAGCCCAGGGCGTTGGCCAGGTCTTGCGTGATTTGCCAGTCTTCTTTGCCGGCCAGTGGCGGCATGACCTTGCGCACGCGGTTGATGCGGCGTTCGGCGTTGGTGAAGGTGCCGTCTTTTTCCAGGAAGGAGGAGCCCGGCAGCAATACGTGGGCGTATTTGGCGGTCTCATTCAGGAAGAGGTCCTGAACGATCAGGCATTCCAGTGAGCTCAGTGCTTTCTCTACATGCTGGGTGTTCGGGTCGGATTGGGCGATGTCTTCGCCCTGCACATAAAGACCCCGGAAGCTGCCGTCGATGGCGGCGTCGAACATGTTGGGAATGCGCAGGCCGGGTTCGTTGTCGATGGTCACGCCCCAGGCGTCTTCGAAGGCTTTGCGCGGGCCGTCTTGCGCCACGTGCTGGTAGCCCGGCAGTTCGTGCGGGAAGCTGCCCATGTCGCAACTGCCCTGCACGTTGTTCTGGCCACGCAGCGGGTTGACGCCCACGCCTTCGCGGCCGATGTTGCCGGTCGCCAGCGCCAGGTTGGCAATGCCCATGACCATGGTCGAACCCTGGCTGTGCTCGGTTACGCCCAGGCCGTAATAGATGGCGCCGTTGCGGGCGCTGCCATACAGGCGGGCGGCGGCGCGTACGCTTTCAGCCGGTACGCCAGTGATGCTTTCGGTCGCTTCCGGGGAATGGCGTTCTTCACGAATAAAGGCATTCCAGGCGGCGTATTCGGCCGGGTCGCAGCGTTCGGCAATGAACAGGCGGTCTTCGAGACCTTCGCTCACCACCACGTGCGCCAGAGCGTTGATCAGCGCTACGTTGGTTCCGGGGCGCAGCGGCAAATGCAGGGCGTCGCCGCCGTGCGGGGTGGTCATTAAATCGATGTGGCGCGGGTCGGCGACAATGAGTTTGGCGCCCTGGCGCAGCCGGCGGCGCAGCTGGGAGGCAAACACCGGGTGGGCATCGGTCGGGTTGGCGCCAATCACCACGATGACGTCGGACTGCATCACCGAATCGAAGGTTTGGGTGCCGGCGCTTTCGCCGAGGGTCTGTTTCAGGCCATAGCCGGTGGGTGAATGGCACACCCGGGCACAGGTGTCGGTGTTGTTGTTGCCAAAGGCGGTGCGCACCAGCTTTTGCACCAGGTAGGCTTCTTCGTTGGTGCAGCGGGATGAGGTAATGCCGCCCACGCTGTCGCGGCCGTATTTGGCCTGAATGGCTTTAATGCGGTCGGCAGCAAATTGCATCGCCTCTTCCCAGCTCACTTCCTGCCAGGGGTCGTCGATGCTGTCGCGAATCATCGGTTTCGTCAGGCGGTCCGGGTGGGTGGCGTAGCCGAAGGCGAAACGGCCTTTCACGCAGGAATGGCCGTGGTTGGCGTGGCCATCCTTGAACGGCACCATGCGCACCAGTTCGTTGCCTTTCATCTCGGCCTTGAACGAACAGCCGACGCCGCAGTAGGCACAGGTGGTTACCACCGAGTGTTCCGGCTGGCCCTGTTCGATCACGGAATTTTCCATCAGCGTGGCGGTTGGGCAGGCCTGCACGCAGGCGCCGCAGGAGACGCATTCGGAGTCCATAAAGTCGTCGTTCTGGCCAGCGGATACTTTGGAATCGAAACCGCGGCCGTCGATGGTCAGTGCAAAGGTGCCCTGCACTTCTTCGCAGGCGCGCACGCAACGCGAGCACACAATGCATTTGCTGGCATCGAAGGTGAAATACGGGTTGCTGGTGTCTTTTTCGGCGACGAGGTGGTTTTCGCCCTCATAACCGTAGCGCACTTCGCGCAGGCCGACGGCGCCAGCCATGTCTTGCAGTTCGCAGTCGCCGTTCGCCGGGCAGGTCAGGCAATCGAGCGGGTGGTCGGAAATGTAGAGTTCCATGACGTTGCGGCGCAGTTTGGCTACCCGGTCGGTCTGGGTGTGCACATTCATGCCTTCGGCTACAGGCGTGGTGCAGGAAGCCGGCATACCGCGCCGGCCTTCAATCTCGACCGCGCACAGGCGGCAGGAACCGAAGGCGTCGAGGTTATCGGACGCGCATAATTTGGGAATCTGGATGCCTGCCAGGGCGGCGGCACGCAATACCGAAGTGCCTTCGGGCACGTCGATGGCATGGCCGTCGATGCTCAGGCTAACGGTGTTGCCGGTCAGCGCGGGCGGTGGTGTGCCCAGGTCGCGGTCGGTACGGGTGTTGGGGTCGAAGATGTGCAGCATGTTAACGCTCCTCCGTCGTCGGTGACGCGGTGGTTCGGGCAAAGTCGTCCGGGAAGTAGTGTAGTGCACTGCGCACCGGATTGGGGGTCATGCCGCCCATGGCACACAGGGAACCGTATTCAAGGGTGTCGCATAAATCGTGCAGCAGGGTCAGGTTGGCGTCGCGGTTTTCGTTCAGGCGAATGCGGTCAATCACCTCAACCCCACGGGTAGAGCCAATGCGGCAAGGCGTGCATTTACCGCAGGATTCAACGGCGCAGAACTCCATCGCGAAGCGGGCCTGTTCGAGCATGTCGACGGTGTCGTCGAACGCGACGATGCCGCCGTGGCCGACCACGGCGCCTATGTCGGCAAAGGCTTCGTAATCGAGCGGGGTGTCCCACTGGCTTTCGGGCATGTAAGCCCCCAGCGGCCCGCCTACCTGAACCGCACGGATCGGTCGGCCAGAGGCGCTGCCGCCGCCATAGTCATAGAGCAGTTCGCGCAGCGTAATGCCAAACGCCAGTTCCACCACGCCGCCGCGTTCCAGGTTGCCGGTCAGCTGGAATGGCAGCGTGCCGCGTGAGCGGCCCATGCCATAGTCGGCATAGGCCTGGCCGCCTTCCGCCATAATAAAGGGCACGGCGGCGAGGGTGAGTACGTTGTTGACCACCGTGGGCTGGCCGAAGGCGCCTTTTAGCGCTGGCAACGGTGGTTTCACCCGCACCTGGCCGCGTTTGCCTTCCAGGCTATCGAGCAGGGAGGTCTCTTCGCCGCAAATGTAGGCACCGGCACCCAGGCGGACTTCCAGATGAAACACCTTGCCGGAGCTTAGAATATTGTCGCCCAGGTAGCCTGCCGCTTCGGCGCGGGCAATGGCGTCGTTGAGAATCACCTGCGCCAGCGGGTATTCGGAGCGCAGGTAGATGTAGCCGGTTTCAGCGCCGACGGCGAGGCCGGCGATGGCCATTCCTTCAATCAGCATGTAGGGGTCGGCTTCCATCACCAGGCGGTCAGCGAAGGTGCCGGAATCGCCTTCGTCGGCGTTGCAGACGATGAATTTCTGGCCGGAATAGCGGCTGTTGGCGGACTCGTTATCATCACTGCGCGGGTTGGCATCGAGCACCGTCTGCCATTTAATGCCCGCCGGAAAAGCCGCCCCGCCCCGGCCACGCAGGCCGGAGGCTTTTACTTCGTCGACGATCTCTTGCCGGGTTTTGGTCAGGGCCAAGTCCAGGCCTTTGAAACCGCCGTGGGCGCGGTAATCGCCTATTGAAACCGGGTCGGTAATGCCGGCGCGGGCGAAGGTGAGCCGTTGCTGGTTTTTCAGATAGGGGATGTCTTCAGTGAGGCCCAGGTGCAAGGGGTGGCCAGCGGCGCCTTCCAGTAACCCGGCGTCGAGCAAGGCGGGTACGTCTTCCGGCATGACCGGGCCATAGGCGATGCGGCCCTGGTCGGTTTCAACTTCCACCAAAGGCTCCAGCCAGAACAGGCCGCGCGAGCCATTGCGTACGATGTGAGTGTCGATGCCTTTGGCCTCGGCAGCCCGTGCCAGCGCTATGGCTACGTCGTCGGCGCCGAGTGAAACGGCTGTGGTATCGCGCGGTACATACAGGGTTATCATGCATCGCCCTCCGTCAGCGGTTCCAGGTCGATCGGCACGGTTAGGGCCTGGTCGAGAATGGCATCGAACCGCTCGGCGCTAACGCGGCCGTGAATGCGGTTGCCGATGCGCACCGAGGGGCCGGTGGCGCAATTACCCAGGCAATACACCGGCTCCAGCGTGAATTCTCCGTCTCCTGTGGTTTGGTGGTAATCGATGCCCAGGCGTTCCCGGGCGTAGTGTTCCAGCTCGCGGCTGCCACGTGCCTGGCAGGCCTCGGCCCGGCAAATTTGCAGGCGGTGGTTGCCAATCGGCTGGGTGTTGAAATCGTGGTAAAAACTGATCACGCCGTGTACTTCAGCGCGGGTGATCTGCAAGCCCTCGGCGATGACGGGGACGGCGTTTTCGGGAATATGGCCCAGGGTATCGCGCACCTCGTGCAGAATGGGAAGCAAGGCGCCGGGCTTGTGAGTCAGGTCGGCCACGATGGCCTTTACCCGGGCAAGGATATCTGGGGGTGTTGCTTGGGGCATGCAGGGTCACCTGTGGAGTTGTTGTAATCAGGGCCTTAAAAAACCGGAGTGCACACGGACACAATCTGCCAGTGTACACCCCGGTTGCAATCGCTTGTACCCTCTGCGCTGCAACGCAGCGCCCACAGTCACGGGAAACCCGGACAGTCAGGCCGCGACTGAACCGTGCGGGTCGATCACGAATTTCTTCGCCGCGCCGCCGTCGAAGTCGGCATAGCCTTTCGGGGCTTCATCGAGGTTGATCATCTGCACGTTGACGGCTTTGGCAATATGCACCTGATCGAACAGAATCGCCTGCATCAACTGGCGGTGGTACTTCATCACCGGACACTGGCCCGTATGGAAAGAGTGGGATTTCGCCCAGCCCAGGCCAAACCGCATGCTCAGCGCCCCCTTGCGTGCCGCTTCTTCGGCCGCACCCGGGTCGTCGGTCACATACAAACCAGGAATGCCAATCTGGCCTCCGGCACGGGTCACCTGCATGGCGGAGTTCAGCACCGTTGCGGGTTGCTCGTGGTGATGATCGTGGCCGCAGGCGTGGGCTTCGAAGCCGACGCAATCGACAAAGCAGTCGACTTCGGGCACGCGCAGAATCTGCTCGATCATGTCGGGCAGCTCGGCATCCTGTTTCAAATCAATGGTTTCACAGCCAAAGCTGCGCGCCTGGTCGAGCCGGGCGTCAATCATATCGCCAACGATCACGCAGGCGGCGCCCATCAACCGGGCACTGGCTGCAGCTGCCAACCCCACAGGGCCAGCACCGGCGATGTAAACCGTTGAACCCGGGCCAACGCCAGCGGTCACGCAGCCGTGAAAGCCGGTGGGAAAAATATCGGACAGCATGGTCAGGTCGCGAATTTTCTCCATCGCCTGATCGGGGTCGGGGAATTTGAGCAGGTTAAAATCGGCGTAGGGAACCATGACGTATTCGGCCTGGCCACCGACCCAGCCGCCCATATCAACGTAGCCATAGGCGGCGCCGGGCCGCGCCGGGTTCACATTCAGGCAGATGCCGGTGCGGCCTTCCTTGCAGTTGCGACAGCGGCCACAGGCGATGTTGAACGGTACTGAAACGATATCCCCGGTTTTCAGAAATTCGACATCCCGGCCACATTCGATGATTTGGCCGGTAATTTCATGGCCGAGCACCAGGCCTGGCTGAGCGGTGGTGCGGCCGCGCACCATGTGCTGGTCCGACCCGCAAATGTTGGTGGTCAGCACCTTCAGAATTACGCCATGGTCGCAACGGCGACTGCCCAGGGCAAGTTCGGGAAAGGCGATGGATTCGATGGAAACTTTACCGGGGCCCTGATAAATCACCCCGCGGTTGCCTGCGTTATTGGTCATGGCGTGTTCCTTTTTGTTGTGAGGGATTGGGAACGTCTGGAGCCTCTGAATACCTCTCCAGAGGGGAACTATTCAGAGGCTCCCAGCCAACTTTACCCCCTGGCCGGTCTTTCAATTGTCCAGTTGCGACACTTTCCGGTGTCTGAGCGCAACGGGGATACACGCATTGCTACTGGGCAACTACTGTATTAATATCCAGTCATTGATTTGACAAACCCGCCTGCAACGACCGGTGCCGATGACGGCCCGGCGGGCGGCGACTCATGGGAGCGGTATCTTGGATTATCAACTGATAGGAAAAACCTTGGAAAACACCGGAAAAGACATCCAGAAGCTGAACAACAAACTCGATAAAGTGCTGGAAAAGCTGCTTGAGGTGGAGTCTCTGGAAGAGCGCAAGGCCGATGCCATTGCCCGCATTGAAGCCGGTGACATCACCGAGGCCATTAACATTCTGAAAACGGTCGAGAAAGACCAGTCGAAAGCGGAAGACCTGAAACTGGAAGAAGCCAAGCTGCGTGAAGAGCTGGAAGCCTTGCGGGTGACGGCCGAGAAGGCGGCTAAAGGGGAGATTGAAGAACCCGGAGCCGATGCCCCCGCGCACGACAACGCCGAGCAGAACCCAGCCAAGGAAAGCGACGCTGCCTGATACTTAATACTGCCTCTACGCCAGCGCCGTTAAAACTAAGCGGGGCTGGTGCGCTTTCAAGCTGAACACGCCCGCTTATTCCCACCCAAAACGCCACTAAACCATAAAGAAAACGGAACGGTGGCCGTTATTCTCTATTACAATTCTTGAACACCGCGCAGGAATGAACCGGCCCGGTACCCACCGACTCACCCAGCCCCGGGAGCACGACCATGATCCGACAACTTTCCATTGGCATTCGTTTGGCCCTAACCTTTGTATTGGCCGCCGTGTTGTTTGTCGTGCTGGGTGTATTCAGTTTGCTGCAATTAAATAGCCTGAACCAGCAGATCATTGAGATAGATGAAGTGCTGGTGCCCAAGCAAATCATACTGGGCGACATGAACAGCGAATTCCTGCGGTTACGCGTCAACCTGGGAAATGTGGTGACCAACCTGATGGGCTCACGCCAGCAGGAGTTCAGGGATGCCGCCCAGGCCGCGCTTGAGAGAATTGCGGTTGCCAAGCAGGAGTACCTCGACCTGATCGACAACGCGGCCGACCGGGCTGCTTTCGAAGCCTACGAAACGGCCGAAGCGGAGTATCTGGCAATGGTCGATCAGTTATACGGGTACATCGACGACCGCCAGTTCGCGATGGTCTCCGACCTGCGCAACGATGAAATGGCACCGGCTGGCTCTGCCATCAGCGGCCTTATTCGGGAACTCATTGCCGTGGAAGACGAACGGGTATCGGCTGCCTCAATTCAGGCCGACATCGTCTACGACCGGGCGCTGCTGACCATTGTGGCGGCGGTGATAGCACTGGTTGTCGTGTTGGCGCTGACCGCCTGGGCGCTCACGCGCAGCATCACCAGCCCGCTACGCTCCGCCGTTCACCTGGCGGATGCCATAGCCGATAACGACCTGACCACCACCATCAGCAACAGTGGCCGCGATGAAGTCAGCCAACTGGTAACGGCCATGTCGCGCATGCAGAACGCACTGCGCGAAACTCTGGCGCAGATCAGCTCAAGCTCTGACCAACTCGCCTCATCATCTGAGGAGTTAAGCGCGGTTACCGACGAAAGCACCCAAAACCTGCGGCGCCAGAATGAAGAAATTGAACAGGCCGCTACAGCAGTAAATGAGTTAACGGCCGCCATTGAAGAAGTGGCCAGCAATGCCAGCGGCACGGCCGAGGAATCTCACGAGGCTGAAAACCAGACCCGCGTTGGTCTGGAGAAAGTCAGTGGTACCGTTGCTGCCATCGAGCGGTTGGCCAAGGCGATTGGTGATACCGCCAGCAACATGGAAGCGCTGGCATCGAAGGTATCGGACGTCGGGTCGGTACTGGATGTGATACGCGGCATTGCCGAGCAAACCAATTTGCTGGCGCTGAATGCGGCCATTGAAGCGGCCCGGGCCGGTGAAGCCGGTCGTGGTTTTGCGGTGGTGGCCGATGAAGTGCGGGCGCTGGCAAGCCGCACGGCCGATTCCACCAAGGAAATTGAAACCATCATCGATGCGGTTGAATCCGGCACCGACCAGGCGGTGACCGCCATGCGCGACAGCAACACCAGCGCCACCAACACCCTCGAAGCCGGCCGCGATGCGGGCGATGCCCTGCAGGCCATTGCCGCGCTGATCGAGAAGATCAACGAGCGCAACACCGCCTCGGCCAGTGCCGCTGAACAGCAGGCTCAGGTGGCGCGCGAAGTCGACCGTAACCTGGTATCGATTCGTGACATTGCAGCGCAGAACACTACCGGTGCGGAAGAAACCCGCTCGTCGAGCAAAGAGCTTGCGCGGTTGGCCGAGGGCCTGAACCAGGTGGTTTCTCGGTTTAAAGTTTAGTGTTGCGGCAGTGGCCCGCGGCGGCCACCGGGTAAGCCCCTGTGGGGTCGGCGTGAACCCGTCCATGGGGCCTAGGCCACATGATATGAATCCCATCCATGGGATTCACCCTTCGGGTTCGCTGCGCTCATGCTAAAACGCTCCCGGCGTTTTAGTCCATGTTGTGGACTACCCCACAGGGGCTCACCCGGCAACCGACGCTAGTCTTCTCTGGCAATTTCGAATCTTGAAGTCCAAGTCAATACGCAACAATCTCTATACGGCTCCCCGCCTGCGAAGGCCGCACATCAATGCGTTGCGGAATTTGCTCCTTCAGTTCCGACACATGCGAGATAATCCCCACACTGCGGCCGTTAGCGCGCAGCTCCATCAAGGTTTCTATCGCCAGATCCAGTGAATCCGGGTCGAGCGAGCCGAAGCCTTCGTCGATGAACAACGCATCGAGTCGAATGCCGCCGGCATAGGCCTGAACCACATCCGATAGCCCCAGCGCCAACGCCAGCGCGGCCATGAAGCTTTCTCCGCCTGAGAGGGTGTTCACCGGGCGGGATTTGCCGGTGTAGGCGTCTTCGACATCCAAATCCAGCCCTGAAGCCACGTTGCCCTTGGTTCTGTCTTGCCGGCGCAGCAGCTGGTAACGGCCCTTGCTCATGGTGGTCAGCCGGTGGCTGGCTTCGATCAGCACGTCATCGAGCAACACGCTGAGTACGAACCGCTGCAGGCTAATACGCTGACCGTTCTTGCCGCTGGCGACTTCGGCCAGGGTGCCGGTCACGCCGTAATCGGCTTCCAGTTGTTTGATTATCTGCAGGGTCTCGGCCATGCGTTTTTTAACGTCGGTGGCGGCTTTTAACAGGGCTTGCTGTTCGTCGTAGTGGCGGTTGGCGGTTTCCAGTGCGGCCTGGGTTTGTTTCCAGTCGGTTTCTAACTGCTCAAGATCCGGCCTGGCTTTATCGGCCAGTGCCGTTTCCTGCTGCTGAATGGACCAGGTGAGTTTTTCACCGGCCTGGCGATGCTCGTCGATCTGGCGTTGCCATTGCTCAAGTTCGGCTTCGTCGTGACGCGCCCGGGTAAAGTCGGCTTCTGTGTCGAAAGGGCTGTCTTCCAGGGCGGACTGCCAGCGTTTTAGGGCCTCTTCCAGGCCCTGTTTGGCCTCTGCCAGCCGGGTGCTCTGGTCCGAAACCCGTGCCTTGGCTGCGGTCAGCGCCTCACTGAAGCGGTTTTGCTGTTGCTGCGCCTGTTCCCAGCGCTGGGTGATCTGCTCAATATGCCGAGCAACATCACTTAGCCGGGCTTCCAGTGCGCCCGACTCCCGGTAGGCCTCGGGAATCGCTTTCTCCAGGCTGTCGACCGCCTGCTCGGCGGCGGCTTGTTCACTCACGGCCTGCTCGCGCAATGGCCTGGCTTCCGTGTCTTGCTGGTCGATCTGGCTGATGGCCTGGCGGGTGCTTTCCAGTTGGGTTTTGGCGTTTGCCAGGGCCTCGGCCTGTTGCTGCAGTGTTTTGAGGGTACGCTGGTTGGTTTTGTAGTCCTGTTCCAGGTCTTCCATCGACCGGTCGGCGTACTCTTCCAGATCTTCCCGCAACCGCTGTGCTTGCTGGCTTGTCTCTTCCGCGCTGTGGCGGGCCCGGTCTCGGGCTTGCTGGGCCTTGCTGACGGCGGCCAACTGGGTTTCCAGTGCGGTGCGCGCCTGGGCAACCTGCTCCCGGCTAACCGGTTCGGCATCGGCTTGCGCCGGGTGTGGGTGGGCTTCGCTGCCGCACACCGGGCACGGCTGCCCTTCGTTTAACTGGGCCGCCAGCTGGGCTGCCTGACCCAAATGCCAGGCCTGCTCTTGCTTTAGCGCCTCGGTTCTCAGGGCATCGGCGTTGGCTTCGGCGCTGGTCAGTTCCTGTTGCCAGCGGTCGGCCTCGGCGTGCTGCTTGGTCGCCGTTGCATCCAGCTCGACCCAGCGGCGCTTCAGCTTGCCCAGCCGAGTCAGCCGCTCCAGCAGATGCTGCAACCGCAACTGCTCGGCAGAAAGATCACCGGATTCCGCGATCTGGCGCTCCAGGTTTTGCAGCTGGGCGTTCAGGCTGGCCTTCTGCTCGCTGCGGGCCCGGGCGTCTTTGTCGAACCGTTCAACGGTTGAACGGGAGCGCGCGAGGCGCGCTTGTCCCGCTCGCAATTGCTCGCTCTGGCTTCGTAGCCGGGTCAGGGTGTCCTGTTCCGATTTCAGCGCATCGACCCCGGCGTGGGCGTCTCTGGCAGCGGCGAGTTCGGCGTCGATGGCCGGTTTTTGCTGTTCCAGGTCGGTAACTGCCTGCGTCAGTTGCGCGAGCGCTTCCTGCTCTTTGTTCTCATTACGCTGGCTCTGCTGCTGATGCTCCCAGACCGGACCCAGTTTATCCGCCTGTCGGGCCGCGCTGATCAGAGCTTCCTTTTCTGAGATTGCCTTGACCTGGGTTTCCCAGTCGCGCCGGGCCGCCTGGTCTTTGGCCAGTTGCTCAAACTGCTGTTGCAGTGCCTGGCTGTCTTCGTGCGCGCGCCGGGCGTTGGCTTCGGCCTTGAGCGCGTCGGCCTGTTTGGTGCGTGCAGCTTCCACTACGGGCGCAAGTTCTGCCAAGCGTTCATCCAGCGCTTCGGCCGTCTCCACGCCGGCCGAATCGAGATGCCCGGCCAGGCGTTCGGTCAGCTTGTCACGTTGGTTGCGGATCTCGGCCGCCTGCTCTTTCAGCCGGTCTTCAATGGCTTTGAAGGTGTGTGTCTGAAACAGCTGACTGAAAATGGCTTCGCGGTCGTTCGACGAAGCTAACAGCAGTTCGCGGAATTTGCCCTGGGGCAGCACCATCACCTGGCGGAATTGATCGGCATTCAGGCCGGTGAGGGTTTGAATCTCGTCGTTGATCTCGCGAATGCCTTTTAAGGGCAGCAAGTCGGCTTGGTGTTCGTCAAACGAGGTCGGCAGCAGGGCCGGGGGCATGCGCCATAATTTGGCATCGGCCTGGCGGGTAGTGACGCCTTCGCCGCGTTTTTTGGCGACTTGCTGGATGGGTGTGCGCTCGATCCGGTAGAGGGTATCCCCGAGTTGAAAGTCAAACACAATGCAGGTGTCGAGGTCATCCGGTGCCTGGTCGGAACGCATGCTGGCGGCTTCGCGCTCGCCGCCGGTGGTCACGCCATAGAGGGCGAAGCAGATGGCATCGAGCAGGCTGCTTTTACCGGCGCCGGTCGGGCCGTTGATCAGAAAAAGGGCCGACTCGCCAAAGCGGGTGAAGTCGACCACTTCTTCGCCCGCGAAGGGGCCAAAGGCGCTGATGCTGAGACGCTGCGGCTTCATGCCTGGCCCTCGCTCTGGTGCACCGATTGAATGACGGATTTCAGCGCCTCACGCTGGGCGTCGTTCAGGGCTTCGCCCTGGGTTTGTTCAAAGAAGTCGGCGAACAGCTCCAGTTCAGTGCGCTTCAATTGCTCGCGGGAGGCCAGCTGCGCTGGGCGGTCGGGGGCGAGGCCCGGTTTTTCCAAATGCAGCACATAGGGGTAAACCTGACGCAGCTGGTTCAGGGTATCGAGTATGGCGCGGGTATCGGTAAGGCGCACCAGCAGGTAGTCATCGTTGCGGGGGTCATCTTTACCCTCGGCCATCAGGGTATCGAACTCGCCTTCTACGATGCGCAGATCCCGTTCTGGAGTTAATGGCAGAGCCGTGATGGTTGCCTCGCCCTGTGCTGGCAGCTCTACCCGGGTGACGCCTTTTTTCTGCGTCACTTCCGAAAAGCTGTACTTCATCAGCGAGCCGGAATAGCGGATATGGGCCTCGCCCCGGAACTGGGGCGCGTGCAGGTGGCCGAGCGCAACGTAATCGAAATCGCGCATCGGTTGCCAGCGAACGGTATCGGCACCGCCCAGAGAAAGCGGCCGCTCCGAATCGCTTTCCTCTGCCCCGCTGACGAAACAGTGGGATAAGAGCACCCGTCGCTGACCCGGCTGAAACGCCGCTTTGATGCGCTCGACCAAAAACGTATGGGCCTCATCGAAGCTGCGTACGTTTTCGTCGAAGACAGACCGAACATGCTCCGGCTGACAATAAGGAATGCCGTAAAACGCCACGTCGCCCTCGGCGTGCGGAATGATGACCGGCGTATCTACCTGCGCCAGGTCGCTGAGAATGTGCAGACCCGCACCCTGCATCAGCCCGGCGCCGAAGCCCAGGCGCTCGGGGCTGTCGTGATTACCACTGATCATGATCACCGGCACGTCCAGGTCGACGCAGAGCCGGCGCAGGGTCTGATTGAGCAGGGTGACGGCTTCGGCCGGGGGAACTGACCGGTCGTAAATGTCGCCGGAAATCAGCACGACGTCGATCTGTTCCGCTTCTACATAGTCGATGACCTGATCGAGCACCCCGGCCTGGTCGGCCAGCAGTGACTGGTTGTGAAATTGTCGGCCCAGGTGCCAGTCAGAAGTGTGCAGCAGTTTCATTGCGTCGGTTCCGGATTCGGGTCGCCAACCTTAGCCGGTCTCGTGACCGGATTAAAGCCGCCCCAGCACGAAGTTCACACTGAACAGAGCATTTTCGCTGTTATGTTCGTTCGAACCAAAAGATGTATAAAGCGATGAAAACAAATCTCAAACGATCATAAAACTGTCATTTTTTGCCTGTATGGTCGAATTCGCTTGTCAATTATTTTCGTTCGATGCTATTTTTAATGCTCGTTCGAAAAAACATGAACAACAAACTCAAGTCACACTAAAAAGAGTGAGAACGCCTGATGAACAAGAAACTGTTAGTCCTCGCGGTCAGCGCCCTGGGCGCAAGCCAGGCTTTTGCGGCCACCGAAATCGAACTCTGGCACGCCATGGGCGGCGCCCTGGGTGAGAAAGTCGATGAGATCGTTGCTGAATTCAACGGCTCCCAGTCCGATTACGTGGTCAATGCCACCTACCGTGGCAACTACAACGACACCATGACCGGCGCCATTGCGGCCTTCCGTTCCGGTGAACAGCCAGAAATCGTGCAGGTTTATGAAGTCGGCACCGCCACCATGATGGCCGCTGAAGGCGCCATCTACCCGATGTACCAGATGATGGATGAGCTGAGCGACGGCTTTAATCAGGAAGACTATCTGAGCAGTGTTACCGGCTACTACGCTGATGAAAATGGCAACATGCTGTCCATGCCGTTCAACAGCTCGACGCCGGTGCTTTACTACAACAAAGCCATGTTCGCCGAGGCTGGCCTGCCCGATCGCGGCCCGCGCACCTGGGAAGAAATGGATGAGTTCGGCAACAAGCTGCTGGAAGCCGGTTACGACTGTGGCTTCACCACGGCCTGGCAATCCTGGATCCACCTGGAAAACCTGTCGGCTCGTCACAATGTGCCTTTTGCCACTAAAGCCAATGGCTTCGGCGGCCTGGACACCGAGCTGGTGTTCAACTCCGACGTTCAGATTGCCCACATCGAGCAAATGGGCCAATGGCAGCAGGAAGGCATTTTCAGCTATTCCGGCCGCACCAACGAAGGCTCTGCCAAGTTCTACAGTGAAGAGTGCGCCATGTTCACCGAGTCTTCCGCTGGTTATGCCGGTATTAATCGCAATGCCCAGTTTGAATTCGGCGTGAGCCAGTTGCCGTATTGGGAAGCAGTCATCGACACCCCGCAGAACACCATCATCGGCGGCGCCACCCTGTGGACACTGCGAGGCCACGATGACGCTGATTACGAAGCGGTTGCGGCTTTCTTCGATTACCTGTCACTGCCGGAAGTTCAGGCCGACTGGCACCAGTTCTCCGGTTATCTGCCGGTGACCTATGACGCCATTGAGCTGACGGAAGAGCAGGGTTTCTACAGTGAAAACCCGGGCACCGACACCTCAATCAACCAGATGACCGCTGTCGAGCCAACGGCTAATTCACGTGGCTTGCGCCTCGGTAACTTCCCGCAGATTCGCGGCATCATCGATGAAGCGCTCGAATCCGTCTGGAACGGCGAAGCGACGGCGGAAGAAGCACTGAACACCGCAACCGATCGCGGTAATGACCAGCTGCGCCGCTTCGAACGCGCCAATCGCTAAGGCCGTTTAAGCAAAAGCTTCGGAGTTCGGGAAGGTCATACGCCTGTGGTTCGCAGCGGTTACCGGGTGTACCTCTGTGGGGTCGGCGTAAACCCTTCCATGGGGCCTAGACCGCAACATCCCTGTTGCGGACTACCCCACAGAGGTACACCCGGCACCCGCCGCTTGCGTCCCAGTCGAACTTTAAAGCTCTAAATTGCTTGACATTACTAAGGAGTCTCCTGACTTCTATTAACGCCGGCTCACCCGAGTAATTCACCCGCAGGTGCCGGCGTCTTTTTTCACTTTTGCGCAACGAGCCAAACCATGCACGACAATGCGGTTTTCAGCCATAAAGTGCTGCCCTTTTTTTTGCTTGCTCCCCAGCTGATTATCACGCTGGTGTTCTTTATCTGGCCTGCGGGTCAGGCGCTCTATCAATCTTTTCTGATTGAAGATGCCTTTGGTTTCTCGGTGGAGTTTGTCTGGTTCGAGAACTTCATCTATTTGCTGGAAGACCCGGAATACTGGAACAGTGTCCGCGTTACCTTTGTGTTCAGCGCCATGGTCGCACTGGTCGGTATGATTCTCGCGCTGTTGCTAGCCGCCATGGCCGACCGGGTGGTTAAAGGCGCTTCCGCCTATAAAACGCTGTTGATCTGGCCCTATGCCGTGGCACCGGTTGTTGCTGCCGTCTTGTGGTGGCTCATGTTCAACCCTTCCATGGGTGTGTTGCCGTTCTGGATGGACGCCTTCGGTTATGACTGGAACCACTACGTCAATTCCGGTGAGGCAATGACGGTGGTGGTGATTGCCTCGGCCTGGAAGCAGATCAGTTATAACTTTCTGTTTTTCCTGGCAGGCCTTCAGGCCATTCCCCGCTCGCTGATTGAAGCGGCGGCCATCGATGGCGCCAGTCCGTTCAAACGGTTCTGGCAAATTGTGTTTCCGCTGCTATCGCCTACGGCTTTTTTCCTGCTGGTGGTGAACATTGTGTATGCCTTCTTTGAAACCTTCGGTGTGATTCACGCCACCACCCTCGGCGGGCCAGGCAGTTCGACCAAAACGCTGGTGTACAAGGTGTACGAAGACGGCTTTGTCGGGCTTGATCTGGGTGGCTCGGCGGCCCAGTCGGTCATTCTGATGATTATTGTGATTACGCTGACGGTTGTTCAGTTCCGTTACGTTGAGAAGAAGGTGCAATACTGATGGTTGAGAATCGCCCCTGGCTTACCGTAACCCGGCACCTGGTTCTGATTCTGGGTGTGTTTATTATTGGCTTCCCGATCTGGATTGCCCTGGTGGCTTCCACCAATTCGTCGAGCGAGTTTGTCTCTGGTCTGATGCCGTTGTGGTTTGGCGAGGAAGGCTTTGGCAACTTCCGGCGTGTACTGGCCAACGAAGAACGCGTGCTCGGCGTTAGCGTCTCGGCCTCGTGGATGATGTGGAACAGTTTCATCATGGCCATGGTGATTGCCGTCGGTAAAATCGTAATCTCCATCATGTCGGCCTACGCCATCGTCTATTTTCGGTTTCCGTTTCGCAAAACCTGCTTCTGGCTGATTTTTCTGACGCTGATGCTGCCGGTGGAGGTGCGCATTCTGCCAACCTATGAAGTGGTCGCCAGCCTGGGGATGCTGAATTCCTATGCCGGTCTGACCATTCCGCTGATCGCCAGTGCCACGGCAACCTTTCTGTTCCGGCAGTTTTTCATGTCGGTACCGAGTTCGCTGATGGAGGCGGCACGCATTGACGGCGCTGGCCCGCTCAAGTTTTTCAAGGATATTTTGTTGCCCTTGTCGGTCAACAACATTGCCGCCTTGTTTGTCATCTTGTTTATTTACGGCTGGAACCAGTACCTCTGGCCGTTGCTGATCACCACCGATGAGGATTACTACACCATCGTCATGGTGATTAAACGCCTGATGTCGGCCGGTGAAGGCAATATTCCGTGGAACATCATCATGACCACCACCATTCTGGCCATGCTGCCACCGGTTATTGTGGTGCTTGGCATGCAAAAACTATTCGTCAAAGGCCTGATTGAGCAGGAAAAATAAAGGGGACTAAGCGTGGCCACAGTTTCATTGAAAAACATCAACAAAACCTACGCCAACGGTCATCAGGCAATCGAGAACTTGAACCTCGATATTACCGATGGCGAAATGCTGGTACTGGTCGGGCCCTCCGGTTGCGGTAAATCCACGTCGCTGCGCATGGTGGCCGGGCTGGAAACCATTACCGGCGGCGACCTCTACATCGACGATGTTCGCGTGAATGACCTGGAACCTTCCGAGCGCGACATCGCCATGGTGTTCCAGAATTACGCACTCTACCCACACATGACGGTGTTTCAGAACATGGCCTATGGCCTGAAAAACCGTAAGGTACCCAAAGACGAGATTCAGAAAAAGGTCGAGAAAGCGGCCGAGATTCTTGAAATCACCAATTTGCTGCATTACAAACCCGGCCAGCTTTCCGGCGGACAACGCCAGCGTGTTGCCATGGGCCGAGCCATTGTGCGCAACCCCAAGGTGTTTCTGTTTGACGAGCCACTGTCGAACCTGGATGCCAAACTGCGAGTACAGATGCGCATCGAGATAAAACGCCTGCAGCAGGAATTTGCGACCACCGCTATTTATGTGACGCACGATCAGGTTGAAGCGATGACTCTGGCTGACCGGTTGGTGGTGATGAACGAAGGCAACGTCGAACAGGTTGGCCCGCCGATCGAACTTTATGAAAAGCCGGCCACGCAATTTGTGGCGGGCTTTCTCGGTTCACCGGCCATGAACTTTCTCGACGCCAGCCTGAACGGCAACCGGCTAACCCTGTCAGCTGATGTGGTGCTGGAGCTGAACGACCCGAACCTGCCTGCCGATGCGCACGACCTCGACGTGGTGCTGGGTATTCGCCCCGAACACATGGAAGCCTGCGAGGAGGCCGAAGCCGACTTCACGCTCAGTGTCGACATGATTGAACCCCTGGGTGCAGACACTTTATTGTACGGCTATTTCCCGGGTACGGAAGCGCTGATTACCTCTGAGCAGCCTGGCAAGCAGCAATTCAAACGCGGTCATCGCCTGCCCTTGCGCGTTGACCGGGAGCGTTGCCACCTGTTCGACAAGGCCACCGGCAAGAGGTTGGGTTCATGATTGCCAGCCGCCTGATCGCGCATCGCGGTGCCTCGTTACTGGCACCGGAAAACACTCTCGGGGCGATGACCAAAACCCACGAGATCGGCACACCCTGGGTGGAAATCGACGTCAACCGCCTGGGTGATGGCACTCTGGTGATGTTTCACGACGACCAGCTCGGCCGACTCACCTCGGCCCGGGGCCGGCTGTGCGACCAGCGCTGGGACGATGTGAAAGCGCTGGATATCGGCAGCCATTTTTCGGCTGACTACAGCGGTGAACGCATGGCGACGCTTAGTCAGGCGCTGGATCATATTCAGGCGCTGGGGCTCGGCCTGAACCTGGAAATTAAGGTCTACCCGGAGTTCACGCCCGAGCAAATTGTGTTCGATACCATCAAGGTGCTGGATACTCATTGGCATGACACAGACAAACTGCTGATCTCGAGTTTCAACTCCGAGGTGCTGAATTTGTTGCACCATTGGCGGCCCGACTGGCAATGCGGCCATCTGTGGGAGCGTATTCCCAAAGACTGGGCAGAGATTGCCGAAGACCTGAATCTGGTGAGTGTGCATTGTGACCACCGCCACCTGACGGAAGAGCAGATACGCCAGATTCGCACCAGCGGTCTCGACCTGTATTGCTACACCGTAAACGAGCCCGAGCGGGCAGCGCACCTTCTGCAGCTGGGCGTTGATGGTATTATCACCGACGACCCGCTGTTGCTCGGCGCCAGCCGGTAACACCACAAGGGGACACTGGCGCTCGTTGTGGCCATCCTGAACCCTGTTTATGCACCGGAACCGTGAGCCGATGAAAATCACAGAACGCCAACAAGCCATTCTCGACTGGGCACAGCTGCAGGAGCATCTTGAAGTGGATGCCCTGGTTGACCGGTTTGGGGTAACGCCGCAAACCATTCGACGCGACATCAACCAGCTGTGCGAAAGCGGGCTGTTGCGACGGCGTTATGGCGGCGTCAGCCTACCCTCTTCGGTGTCCAATTTGTCGTTCACGTCACGCCAGGTGCTGAACCAGTTCGCCAAACAATCCATGGCCCGCAAAGTCGCGGCGATGATTCCGGACAACTCCTCGGTATTTCTGGGCATCGGCACCACCCTGGAGTTTGTGGCGCGGGAGCTGTCGCAGCACCAGGGGCTGAAAGTGCTGACCAACAACCTCAACATAGCCTCGTTGCTGTGCAACTGCCCCAACATCGATGTCATTGTCTCCGGCGGTCAGCTGCGCCACAACGACCATGATGTGGTGGGCCAGGAAACCACCCGCTTCTTTTCCGATTACTACGCCGACTATGGCCTCATCGGCACCGGCAGCCTCGACCCGGAGCGCGGCCTGATGGATTTCGACATGCGCGAAGCCCAGATCAGCCGCGCCATTCTCGATAACAGCCGGCACCGGGTGCTGGTTGCCGATGCCAGCAAATGGGAACGCCAGGCGCTGGCCCGGGTTGCCCCCTTTACCGCCCTGGACTGGTTCGTGACCGATCAGCTCCCCGACGGCCGGTCCGACTGGCGACCCACGGCACTGACCGTTTTTGAAACCGGCAACCCGGCGGATGATTCAAATACAGCTCCTACTGACACAGAGGTCACCCCCACCGAATGAAAACTCTGGATTTTAGCCAGGCGCGGTTCCTGTTAACCGACGTCGACGACACCCTGACCACCCACGGCCGACTGCTGCCGCAAACCTACCAGGCGCTCTGGGCACTGGCCGACGCCGGCATTCATATTATTCCGGTGACCGGTGGCTGCGCCGGCTGGTGCGACCAGATTATTCGTACCTGGCCAGTGGCCGGTGTCATTGGCGAAAGCGGTGGCTTTTATATCGTCAAAGACCCGGAGCAACGCACGCGCTGGCACTACTGGCAGGACCTGGCAACACACCGGGCGGACCAGGCAGCCATCGTGCAGACGGTCGACAAGCTGGCACTGCCGTTTGAGGTGACGTACGCTAAAGACCAATCGTTCCGGCACGTTGATGTCGCGATCGATTACAATCAGGACACTCGTCTGACGCCAGTGCAGGCCGACACCGTGGTACACTCTCTGCGCCAGGCCGGGTTCAGCGTGAAAAAAAGCTCGATCCACATCAATGTCTGGCGCGGTGCCTTCGATAAAGGTGCCATGGCTCGCCGAATGCTAACCGAGCAATGGCAACTGACCGATACCCAGATGCAACAGCAGGTCGTCTTCGTCGGCGATGCCCCCAACGATGAAAGCATGTTCGAGTTTTTCCCGAACTCGGTGGGCGTTGCCAATATTGCCCGACACCTTGAGCACATGACGCACCACCCGAAAGCCATAACACCCTCTGCCTCGGGCGATGGGGTGACTGAACTGATACAGACCTGGCTGGCAACCAAAGGCCAGGCGACAACACTGGGACAATAACGGAACATGGGTGTTCTGATTCAACTGGCCGGCGCCATTGCCCTGCTGCTGTGGGGCATACGCATGGTCCAAACCGGTTTCAGCCGGCTGCTGGGCAGCCGCATGGAACGGCTGCTGCGCAAAACCACCCGCAATCGCCCTCTCGCGTTCACCAGCGGTTTCAGCGCGGCGTTTTTGTTGCAGTCCTCGACGGCGGTTGTGTTGATGGTCGGCGGCTTTACCGCCTCCAACATGATGACGCTTACGGCGGCACTGGCCACCGTACTCGGCGCTGAATTCGGCGCCAGCCTGGCGGCGTTTCTGCTCAACCTCGATGTTCAGGCGCTGGCGTTACCGCTGGTACTGCTCGGTTTTGTCTTTTTCAAAAACAGCACAAGCAGGGCCTGGAAACACACCGGGCGCATTACCATTGGTGTTGGTCTGGTGTTGCTGTCCCTTGATCTGATTGGCCAGTCCACTTCGATGCTGAGCCACAGCGATATCACGACGCTGATCATCAACCGGGTAGAATCCGACTCGGCACTGGCCATTACCATGCTGGCCATTCTGACCTGGCTGATTCACTCCACCCTGGCCAGCGTGTTGCTGATTGCCCAGTTTGTCAGCGACGATGCGATCAGCATGAATGCGGGGCTGTTTATGTTGCTGGGTGCGAACCTTGGCGGTGCTATGCCCGCCTTGGTCGCCGGCTGGTCGCTGAACCGCAAGGGCCGACAGGTGGTGATCGGCAATCTGATCTTCCGCGGTATCGCCATGGTACTTGGTTTGCTGATGTTGACGCTGACGGCCGGGCATCTGAGCGACTTCCTGCCCGGCGGCTCTGTTGGCATCGTCGTCGCGCACAGTCTGTTGAATCTGATCAACGGCCTGCTGCTCCTGCTGTTCCTGCCCTGGTTGCTGCCGCTGATCAGCCGCACGGCCCCCGGCGAGGAAGAAGGCACCGATTTGTCGCAGGAAGACGAGATGCCCATTTACCTCGCCATCGACGATATTCACAACCCGCGCCGGGCAATCGCCAACGTGCGCAACGAGGCGATGCACATTGCCGATGTTGTGTTTCGCATGCTGAACAACAGCATGGATGCGTTTGACGACAAGGATCTGGCCCGCCAGATCAGTGAACTCGACGACGACATCGACCGGCTGCATCGCGAAGCCCTGAATTACATTCTGTCGATCGATAAGTCGGATCATTCCCATTCGACGCAACCGCTGCGCCGTGAAATCATCATCTACATGACCAACCTGGAACACATTGGCGACATCATCGATGCCAGTCTGATGCACCAGGCGCGCACCAAAGTGCGCAACAATGTGGCGTTCAATGCTGAAGAAAAAGCCGTACTCAACCGATTGCACGATGAGCTGGTCGATGCGTTTCGTCTGTCGCAAGCGGTATTTACGAGCGATAGCCTGACCCTCGCCCAGGACTTGCTCGCCGTGAAGCGCAATTACCGTACCGAAATCATGGCCGCGCGCCATGCTCACCTCGACCAGTTGGGCGGCCACCATTCGGAAAACCTTCTGTCGACTCAGATCTTCATCGACGTACTGCGCGATATGCAACGCATCTGTTCCCACCTGACAGCGGTGGCCTACCCGGTGATCAAGCGCAAGAAAGCCGAAGTCGCCTCGACTGAATAACATCAGGCGCAGAGGACAAGCCGTTTCAGTGACAGCCTCCTTATACCAATTAGTTAGCAGTAGATTCTTTTTAATTCATTTATAGAATCATCGGCCTTGGTTACTCTTGGGGTTTTCCGAGCGGGAGCACCCCCTGAATGACCTGGCAAGGCTGCGCCACCATTGCACTGGCATTGATCGCCCTGGCGGCGATGGCCAGCGGTCGTTATGCGCCGCATTGGGTAATGCTGGCAGTGATGATTGTGCTCAGTGCCAGCGGCATTATCAGCCCCGAAGCCGCCCTGGCCGGGTTCAGCAACACCGGCGTAATGACCGTGGCTGCCTTGTTTGTGGTCGCCGCCGGCATTCATAACTCGGGCGGTGTGGATGTACTGGTGCACCGCTTTCTGGGCCGGCCCGCCTCTACCCGAAGCGCCCAGGCGCGCATTATCTTCCCGGTCGCGCTGCTCAGTGGCTTTCTGAACAACACCCCCGTCGTTGCGACGCTGATTCCGGCCATTCACGCCTGGTGCCGCCGTATTGGCATTGCCCCGTCCAAACTGATGATTCCGCTGAGCTATGCCGCCATTCTGGGTGGCACTCTCACGCTGATGGGCACCAGCACCAATCTGGTGGTCAACGGCCTGTACCGGGATCTGACCGGAGATACCTCGCTGTCGCTGTTTTCCATCACTGCCATTGGCCTACCCGTGGCGCTGATTGGCCTGGTCGCCATTATCTGGGTCTTTCCCCGGGTTCTACCGGAACGGCAGGATGCCCAGAAATTTGGTTCACTGCGGGAGTTTACGCTGGAAGTGCGGGTGAACCCGACCGGGCCCCTGGTGGGTAAAACCGTCGATTCGGCCGGTTTGCGTAACCTCGATCGCTTGTATCTGGTCGAGATTGAACGCCAGGGCAGCGTGGTGACGGCGGTGCCTTCGGAAGAGCGACTGATTGGCGGCGACCGCCTGGTATTTGCCGGGGAAACCCAGGCCATTTCCGACCTGTTACGCATTCAGGGCATTGTGCCTTCCACCCACGATGACGAGCCCAGCCTCGACCAGCACCGGGCCGAGCGCCGTCTGGTTGAAGCGGCGCTCTCGCCCCGGTCTGATGTCATTGGCCAGACCATTCGCGATGCCCGCTTTCGGGACCGCTTTGGCGCAGTGGTACTGGCCGTGGCCCGTCACGGTAAACGAGTGCAGGGGAATCTGGGCAACATTCGGCTGCAAGCGGGCGATGTGCTGTTGCTGGAAGCCCGGCCGGCTTTTGTCAGCCGCCAGCACTACGCTCAGGATTTCCTGCTGATCAACGATCTCGAGACCGAGCGCCCGCGTCACGATAAAGCGGGCCTCGCCTGGGTGATACTGGCTGCCGTGGTTCTCAGTGCCACGTTCGGCCTGCTGAGCATTCTCAATGCGGCGCTGCTGGGAGCCTCAGCCATGATTGCCACCGGCTGCCTGCGTGTCAGCCAAATTCAGAAATGCCTGGATGCGCCTGTACTGCTAACCATTGCGGCCTCGTTCGCACTGGGTAACGCGCTGCAGATAACCGGAGCGGCCGCAGTAATCGCCCAGTGGCTGGTGTCACTGAGTGGCGGCGATACCCTGCTAATGCTGATCATGGTGTATTTTACCGTATCGGTGCTGACCGAAATCATCACCAACAACGCCGCAGCCGTGGTGATGGTGCCCATTGTTCTGTCGATTACCAGTGCCGCGAACGTAGCCGCCGAACCCTTTATCATCGCTGTGATGATGGCCGCCTCGGCCAGCTTCGCCACCCCGCTCGGCTACCAGACAAACCTCATGGTCATGGGGCCAGGCGGTTACCGGTTCAGCGACTACCTGAAGGTCGGCCTGCCCATGAATCTCCTGATTGGCGCGTCAACTCTGGTGGTGATCAGCCTGCGCTACGGCCTGATTTGATCGATCCGGGTCGTACCGGGCATTTTTCACTAGTACCGAACGCTGCATCCCCCTAAACTGGCCTCAGGATGCTCAAAAAACATCCTTCAGCACCCATTAAAACGCTGTCCGTAGCGGGGCCTTGACCGGGCACTTGCCTGAAGGAGTCACGGCCAGCGTTACAAACAAAAACCCGGAGGATGGGGATGCCGACCGTACTGAGTTTTGACGACCTGGATAACCTGATCGAAGGCGCCGCCTTTATGGGCAGCGGCGGCGGCGGCCCGCTGCCACTGGCGCGCAGTCTGCTGGCCACCATGAAGCAGCAAGGCATGAACCCAACGCTGGTGGAATGGGCTGAAGTACCCGGCAATTACCGGGTGGCAACCACCGCTGGTATTGGCTCGCCCAACGCGGCTGAGTCGGTCCAATCGCCCTTTACCATCGCACCCAAACGCATGATTGAAGCCCTGGAGCAGGCGCTGGGATACTCAATTGAGTGTCTGATTCCCGGCGAAACCGGTCCCATGAACAGCCTGATCCCGATGATGGCAGCCGCGCAATTGGGCCTACCTGTACTCAATGGCGACGGCGCTGGCCGGGCCATGTCTACGCTGGCAATGAGCACTTTTAATGCCGTCGCGGCCACTCAGCCCTACCTGCTGGGTAATGAAACCGAAACCCAGGCCGACCAGGTCACTGCCCAGCTTACCGTGCAATCGCCAGAGCAGGCCGATGCGCTGACGCGCGGCATTGTCAGCGAGGCCAGTTTCGGCTCAAGCGGTGCCTTTGCCACCTGGCCTTCGACCGCCGGCCAACTGGGAAAAGTGGCGGTACAAGGCTCGGTCGGCCAGGCAATGGACGTCGGCCGCCTGCTGAAACAGGTGCGCGCACAGGGAGCAGACCCGGTACCCACCTTACAGCAGTACTTTGGCAGCCGGATGCGTTGCCTTTATACCGGCAAGTTGACCCAGGTCGACAGCCACACCGCCCAGGGCTTTGATATTACCCAGGTGCGAATGGCCAGCGACGGCCAGCCGGGGCTGACACTCTACGCCCTGAACGAATCGATGATGGCCTGGCGCGACGATCTGGCGCACCCGCTGGCCGTTGGGCCAGACAGCTTGTGCTGGGTGACCGAAGACGGCGTACCCTTCTCAAATGCCACCCTGAATGACTACCTGAGCCCGACTGCACCGACCCTGCACCTGATTGGGCTCAGTGCCGTTCCCCAGTTGCTGACACCCAGCATTCTGGCAGCCTATCGGGCTGCGCTGCTGCCTATGGGCTACCCGGGCCCTTACCAGCCGTTGTCTTACTGGGAAGAAGCTGAACATGGACGTCATTGAGCAGCTGTTTTTCCGGGGAATGTGGCAAAACACCCGGGACACCATGTTCCTGATACTGGTGAAAGACGATGACTTTTTCATCCACAACATCAACCCGGTTCTAGAAGCCGCCGTTGGTGTCACCAGCGATCAGTTGTCGGGCACCCGGGTTGCCGATTTTCTGCCGGATCACAAGGTGCAGATTGAACGCTATCGCAAGTGCCAGCGTGAAGATAAAGCCATTTATTATGAAGAAGCCGGGGTCGCCCCGGATGGCTCGGTTCACTACTTTCACACCATGCTGGTGCCTGTGTGGCATGAGGATAACCAGTATTTGCTTGGTTCCTCGCGCAACATCGATGACATAAAAGAAGCCGAAACCATTCTGGCCCACGCCAAAGAAGAGGCGGAATCAGCCAACCGGGCCAAGAACCTGTTTTTGGCCAACATGAGCCACGAGCTGCGCACCCCACTGAACGGCATTGTTGGCACCGTCTCATTGCTGCGCGCACGCAGCCAGGACCCGGAATTGCTCGAAAACCTCGACCTGGTCGAACGGTCTGCCGCCGCGATGGAACGATTGACCGCCGATATTCTGGATCTGTCGAAAATCGAGAATAACCGGCTCGATATTGATCTGGCCCCCTGCAACCTGCGGGAGCCCGTTCGTGATTCCTTTGTACTGGTGCAACAGCAGGCGGAAGACAAGCAACTCGAGTATGCCTGTGTGGTAGACGACAACCTGCCCGGCCTGGTTCTGGCCGACGCAGCGCGCATTCGCCAGATACTGTCCAACCTGTTGACCAATGCCATTAAATTTACCGACAGCGGCAAAGTAGAGCTGGCGGTTCATTACGAGCAAAAAACGCCGGAGACCGGCATCGTCAACTTTAAGGTGAGCGACAACGGTATTGGCATTCCGCACGAGAAACTGGCCAACGTCGGTATTCCGTTTTACCAGATCAGCCCGGAGCGCAACCGCGGGCACGAAGGCTCGGGTATTGGGTTGTCGGTGTGCAAATCGCTGGCGGAACTGATGGACGGCCGCTTTCACATCGAAAGCCAGTCCGGCAAAGGCACCGAGGTCAGCGTGCACCTTCCCGTGCGTCTGGTTCAAAGCAGCGCAGATTCGGACCAGGCACCACAGCTCGGCATTCCCAGCGGGCTGTGCATTCTGGTGGCCGAAGACAACCCGGCCAACCAGATCATCATTCGACGCATGGTTCAGTTCCTTGAGGCCGATGTTGAAGTAGTGAATACCGGGCTTGCTGCCATCAACCGCATTAAAGAGAAACCCTTCGATCTGGCGTTGATGGACATTAACATGCCCGAGATGGATGGCATTACGGCCACCCAGCAACTTCGCTCTTTGGGCTACACTCTGCCCATTGTCGCGCTTACGGCGGCCGTTATCGATGAAGAGCGCCGGGCTTGTTCGGCTGCCGGGATGAATGGTTTCATTCCAAAACCCGTGCGCATCGAAACCCTGAGAGCCGCGATTCGCAGTGCCCTGCCCTGATTCAGCCGGCATGTCACCGGGTTCACATGGCAATTTGACCGCTCGCCAGAGGTGAGTTTGAACGATGTTCCCGGTACAGTGGGTCTACCCGTATGACGTTCAGGATTCTGCATCATGTTGCGACTGTTTAAGCTCGACCAGAACACCATTCACCAGTTACCCAACAATGAACTCACTGAAAGCAGCATTGCTGATGCCGACTGGCTGGACGCCCACGAACCCGATTCTGGCGAGCGCGAACTGATTAACGCGCTGATGCGTTCGGATCTGCCGCAAAGCAGTGATGTGTCACAAATTGAATCGTCCGCCCGCTACTTTGTAGACGACGAGGGCGTTCACGTTCACTCCCTGTTTTTAAGCCACTCGGAAGGCCGGCATAAAACCGCGACCGTTGCGTTTATTTTGCAACCCAAACGCCTGATCACGGTACGCGAAGGCAAGCTCGCCGACTTCCGCCTGCTGCGCTTGCGCGCTCGGCGCGGCCAGGTTGAAGCCGCGTCTCCATCCGAGCTGATGATGACCATTTTCGAACAGAAGGTGGAGAACCTGGCCGACTTCATTGAAGACATTCACCGGGATCTGGAAAGCGTCAGCAAGGTGGTTCTGGAAGAAGAGGATTCCGACCTGGAATGGGCGATTGACCAACTGGCCAAGCTGGAAGACAGCAATGGCAAGATCCGCCTGTGTCTGATGGATACGCAACGCTCCCTGACCTTCCTGCAACGCCAGGTGCGCAGCCGGCTCTCCACCTCGGAACTGTGCAATGAAGTGCTGCACGACATCGAGACCCTGCTGACTCACACCAGCTTTCTGTTCGACAAGATCAACTTTCTGATGGACTCCACCCAGGGGTTTATCAACATCAATCAGAACAAGATCATCAAGACGTTTTCCATCGCAGCGGTGGTGTTTTTGCCACCCACCCTGGTGGCCAGCATCTATGGCATGAACTTCAATGTCATGCCGGAACTGAACTGGATGCTGGGCTACCCGATGGCACTGGTGTTAATGCTGGCCTCCGGCATTGCCCCCTATTGGTTCTTTAAGCATAAGGGTTGGTTGTGACGCAGGTTCATCAGCTGAACATCGTGCTGATCAGGTATCCGGTGTAGGCAACATAAGCCGCCGCCAAAGCTCCGCCTTCAACCCGATTAATGCGCCCCGGGCCACGGAAACCATAGCCGAACAGGAACAGCAACAGTGTCAGACCGGTCATTACCATGATGTCACGCGAGAACACTTCGGGACCAACCGACAAGGGGCTGATTAAACCGGCTATGCCGACAACCGCCAGGGTGTTGAACAGGTTTGACCCGATGATGTTGCCGATGGCGATGTCATGCTCACCTTTGCGGGCGGCGATAATCGACGAGGCAAATTCAGGTAGTGAGGTGCCAACAGCCACGATGGTCAAACCGATGATCAGATCACTCACACCCAGACTCTGAGCAATGGACACCGCCCCCCAAACCAGAATGCGTGAGCTGATAATCAACAGTACCAGACCAATACCCAGCCACATCAGGGCGCGCTTCAATGGCAGGGGTTGCGCCGTCAGCTCTTGTGCCACCTCGGTTGCCAAAGCATCCGTTGGCTGACGCAGGCTTTGTCGAATGGTCCAGCCCATCAATCCCGCAAACACGGCAACCAGCACGACCGCATCCAGCCGGGTCAGGGTTCTATCCCAGATTTGCCAGGCAGCCAGAGCCGTTACCGCCATGAGAATCGGCAATTCTTTGCGCAGTACCTGAGAGTGCACAGCGATCGGGCTGATCAGCGCGGTAACGCCCAGAATCAACGCGATGTTGGTAATGTTCGAGCCATAGGCATTACCCAGTGCGATGCCCGGGTTTCCCTGACTGGCTGCCAGCGCCGAGACCACCATTTCCGGGGCCGATGTGCCGAAACCCACCACGACCATACCGATCAATAAGGGTGGCATGCCAAAATGACGCGCCGTTGAGGACGCGCCACTGACAAACCGGTCGGCACTCCAAACCAGCAGCATTAAGCCGAAGACGATGGCAAGAATGGGTAGAAACATGGTGCTTCCCCGGTGTTCGTTTGCAGAGGCAGGCTCGAATGAGTGCTGCGTGGCCGGGGTGTCCCGACGCAGGGCAGTGTAGTCTGAAAAGCAGGGTTTAACAGGTGGATTTATCTCAATAGAAGCGCCAGCATCAGTTGAAGAAAGAGCCTGCGTTGTCAGCGCTGGCCCTGTTTGCTGGTTGCCATTGAGTTCGCCTTGGTGGCTATACGATCAACGTGAGTCAGCCAGCATCGCGGCTGCCGTCCGACCGGCAATGCCTCCCATCACAATGGCATGCAACAACCCGTTCCCCGACAGATACCCGGTATCGTTACTGCCAGAAACACCGCGTGCGGCACCACCGGCTGCCAGGAGATTCGGCAACACCTCACCCGCTTTATCAACTACCCGGCCGTCTGGGGTAATCTCTAGCCCACCCTGGGTATGGAACAAGGCTCCGGTGACCCGAATGGCGCAGTAAGGCGGTTTTAACAAATCCTGCGCCGCAAAGGTGCGACCAAACCGATCGCTCTGGCCACTCTCTGCGAGACTCGCCATCTCAGAAAATGTGGCTTGAAGGACGGCGAGGTCCATGTTCAATCCACGAGCCATGTCTTCTAGGGATTCGAAGGTCTTAACCGATCGCGTTGCCATCGCATTTTGATAGTCTTCAAACCGGCTCAGGTAATCATGAATACGTTCATCGTATACATTCCAGGCGTGTTGAGTCGGCTGCGACAATACTTTGGCGGCTTGCTCGGAATACCCGCCGTGCTCATTGGAAAAGCGATGACCATGGATATTGATCTGAATACCACCTTGCATCATCACCGCCCAGGAAATGAGGGTTTGCGGTGGGTCGGCGAGCGACCCATGCCCCTGAAAAGCCCCCAGATCTTTCAGACTGGCCCCCAGTTGCTCGCCCCAGCGAATGGCATCGCCCTGGTTCCCCTCGTGCCCGTAGTAAAGGGCACGTTCCATCTGCGGCAGGTACTGTTTGACCAGAGTCTGATTACCGCCATACCCGTTACAAGCGAGCAAGAGCGTATCACAGCCCAATGTTTCACGAGAGCCATCTGGCTGTTCATAGGTCAGGCCGGTAATCCGACCGTCGGCCTTCGCGTAAAGATCCGTCACCAGCGCATCCGTGATAATGTCGATACCCGCGTTTTCAGCGGCTGTCAGCAAGGCGCCCATCAACTCTTCGCCAGTACGGCGCGGCGTGCAATGCATGCGTTCGGCACTGTGACCCGGATACAAAAACCCTTGCACCAGCTCAAACGGAATATCGTGACGGTCAGCCAGCCATTCGATGATGCCCGCCGACTGTTCAGCGAGGGTAGTCACAATGGCTGGATCAGCTTCGTTACCATTCTTCTTTTGAATGTCGCCAGCCATAATGTCGGCAGAATCAACGACACCGACGGCCACCTGAAAGCAGGTACCGGCAGCGGGCACAAAACCGGAGGACATGGATGTGCTGCCCCGTGGAAAGGCATCACGCTCAAGCACCACCAGTTCAATGCCGGCTTCTTTGGCCGCCAGTGCCGCCACCAGTCCACAGGCACCGGCGCCAACAATGACCAGCGGCATGCTGAAGTCGAATTCTGTCGGTTCACTCCCGGTATGCACCGCACTCATGACGATGCCTCGCGACCAGAGCCCTGTTGTCCCTGAAAGGCCTGAAGTATCTCGCCAGAACCGGTCTGCCAAACAGCGTCATGACCGGACACGTACTCCAGAACCTCTTCGAGGCATCCAATACGATGCGGTTGCCCCATCATCCAGGGGTGGATATTCAGCCCCAGCATCCGCCCACCCTGAGTAGCCGACTCTTCCAACAGAAAATCGAAGGCGTCTTTTACCTGTTGCACCCAGGAATCTTCCGAATGCAGGTTGTTGCCAATGACGAACTGGTCTTCAAGCTCAGTGGGCAGCGGCATCATCATTAGGTCGCCCTGTTCGGTCCGGAACGGGTACGGCATGTCGTCGTTAACCCAATCGCAGCAGTACCGAACGCCTTCAGCGGTCAACAAATCCGGCGTGTTCTCACTCTGGTTTTTGGCCGGGCTCAGCCAACCGTCGATGGACTGACCGCTGTGTTTGCGAAGCGTGTCGAGCGTGCGTTTGATCTGCTCCGCCTCCTCGGCTTTATCCTGCCCACCGTAGTGCAAATGATCCATGTTCCAGCCATGGGCCAGCAGCTCAGCACCGGTATCGGCGAGGCGACTCAACAGACTCGGGTACCGTTCGGCTATCTGTCCGTTCAGCGCAAACGTGGGCGTGACGTTGTACCGGTCGAAGGCTTTCAAGAACCGGTATATCCCCACCCGGTTCCCGTAGTCGCGCAAGGAATAGTGTCGCAAATCCGGGTACGGCATCGTCATGCCGTTTGGCACCTTGAACGGAATGCCGCGCTGATTGAGCGGATAGAACTCAACCGATACGTTCACCCACACCGCTAATCGTTTGCCATTTGGCCACTGAACCGGGGGGCGATCGGTCAACATCGACCAGTCATAGCGGTTGTGGTCATTGCCGTACTGGCGCCAGGGGTAGTCGAGGTAGTCGTCTGGCAAGCTCATCAGCGCTGCCCTCCGTTTTGCCGGGCGATCGCCGTGCGAGCGTCGTCATAGCCGTTGGCCAGATAATGCTCGGCAATCTCCCGTCCGGTTGCCACCCACACATCGGAATGGCCGGTGATGTATTCCAGCGCTTCTTCAAACGCCTTGATCCGGTGCGGGCAACTGATCTGGTAATTGTGCGTCGGAATGCACATAACCGTGCCCGATTCAGCCCCCTCTTCATACAAACGATCAAAGTGCCGCTTCAGCATGTTGAGGTAGTGGCGCGGCTCGACCTTATTCACGGCGTAGACAATGGTGTCGTTCATCTCAAGTGAATAGGGCATGGATATAAAGCGTTTTCCCGACCGTACCTGCACCGGTGTCGGCTGGTCGTCATGAAACAGGTCGCAGGTGTAAAAACCGGCGTCGTCACCGAACAGTTCCGTGCCCACTTCGGCAAAGAGGTCCAAGGTGTTCTCCGAATGCGACAGTGCCGGCGCCAGATACCCCGCACACTTCTGGCCGGTGTGGCGATGAATGGTCTCGATGCTATCGCGAATCATCGCCCGTTCCTGATCCTCACTCATGTTGTAGGTGTAGCGCGTGTTGTAGATGCCATGACTGAAAAACTCCCAGTCGCGATCCTTGCAGGCGGCAATGATTTCAGGGTGGTGGTCGCACAGCGCAACCGATAAGGATACCGAACCGCGAATGCCGTATTTTTCAAGCAGATCCATCTGACGTTTATGCCCGACCCGGTTACCCCAGTCACGTATGCTGTAGCCGGGTACTGCCGGGTTCGGCTGCGGCCAGGCTTTTCTGGATGGATTGGGTGGTGGGTTCAATTCGTAGAATTCAATATTGGGTGCTACCCAAAACGCCACCCGGGCACCGTTTGGCCAACGGATTTTAGGCCGGTTCTCGTATGCGTAATACTCGTAGGCGTTCAATGATTCCATCATGCGGAGCCCCTCTTACTTGGCGATTTCCCGGTCCAGCCAGGTTTTTACATCCGCGACGGTCATCACGTCCGCGTACTTCAGGTGCAGATCCGTTAGATTTGCGTAGTGGTAGCTTTCGTGTTTATCCGCCACGCATTCTTCCGGAACAATGGTTCTGTACCCACGTGACAGACTCTCGACCGCCGTGGCTCGAATGCACCCGGAAGTGGAGCCACCGGTAATGATCACGGTATCCACCTGATGCCAGACCAATAACGACTGTAAGGGTGTTTCGAAAAAGGCGGACGGCATGCGCTTGGTGTAGATTGGCTCTGTTGTCGGGTCGATGTCGAGCCGGTCATCAAACTCGGCCCGCTCTGAACCGTGCTTGATGTTTTGCAACGAATCCGGCGTGTCGGTTCGGGTTCCCCAGACACCGGCGTCATCGGCGTTGTCCATAAAGGCAACATGCGTCCAGACGACCGGCCAGCCGAGTGTCCTAAAGCGTTTTACCAGATCCATGACGTACGTCATTTGGTTAGGGTCATGTTCATACGCGGTCTTAAACAAATCGGTGCGGGTATAGGCTTTTTGCGGATCCACATTAACCAACACCGCTTTCTTGCCAAACCCGAAGGGTACGCGTTGCGGATTGGCCATCACTTCGTGGAAAATTTCTTTTGCCGTCTTGTCGGTGGTAATCATACATCGCCTCCTGATCGGTTCATTGCCTCTCCTCCTAGCGCGAAATGTCTTCGTACTGCTGACCCAGTTCCAGCATGGACTGAGTGCCGAGATAATCGTTCAACTCGGTAAAGTTCAACATCTGACTCCGAAAATTATCGGTGGTGCCATCCCGCTTGAGTGTTTCAAAAAACTGGCTGGCCATAAACGTGAAGGCACGGACAAGTGCCCCCGGGAAAATCACCATGGAAAACCCTAACTGTTGAAGCGAGTATGCATCCTGCAAAGGCGTATCACCGCCTTCGACCATATTGGCCATTATCGGCACTTTACCCTGGAAGGCGTTCATGACCCGGGCAATCTGCTCCGCCGAACGAATACCTTCCACGAAGACCATATCGGCGCCGGCTTCATAATAGGCGTGAGCCCGCTCTAGCGCGACCTCAATGCCGTCGGTGGCGATGGCATCCGTTCGACCGATGATCAGCGTCTGGTCACTGTCGCGGGCATCGACAGCCGCCTTCACTTTTCCAGCCATCTCACCGGCACTGACCAGGCTCTTACCTTTTAGGTGCCCACAGCGTTTGGGGTATGTCTGATCTTCGAGTTGTATCGCGTTGGCTCCGGAACGTTCCAGCAGGCGCACACTGCGCATGACGTTCAGGGCGTTACCAAAACCGGTATCACAATCCACCACGATGGAGACGTCATTGCGTTCACGAATGTGCCCCAGGGTGTCGTTCACTTCCGACAAGCTCATCAGGCCAATGTCTGGCCGTCCCAGCTTGGTATAGGCCAGGCTGGCGCCGGACAGGTAAACGGTGTCGAAGCCTGCCTGCTGTGCCAGAGAAGCACTCAGAGCGTCGTAGACGCCCGGCGCTACGACGATATCAGAATGGTGTAACCGAGTTTTCAAGCTCGAAGCGTGCGAGGTGCTCTGGTCTGCTGTCATAAGTCATTTCATCCAGATAAGTTCAATGTAATGTGCGAACTGGCGCGACAAGCCAACGCGGTTTGTCGCGGTATGTGTCGGTCGGCGCCTGCTATACCGGGCCTTTTTCCACGTCACACTCCCAGAGCGATAACGCGACCTTACTCATTCGCATTGGCCAGATCATTCCAAACGTCCTGCCGAACCAGCAGGCCCGCCTGCAGTTCAAAGCGATCAATGAACCGAATGCCGCTGAACGCGAGGCCATCCAGCCATTCACCGGACAGAGTGCCGTGAGTGGTAACAACGGTGCTGTCCATGCCGTAGGCAACATCGGTCGAGATGATCGTTTTGCTGACGTGCCGGTATCGCCCCTTGGCCCAGTCAACCAATTGCGCCAATGTTCGGAGCTCACCGCTACCGGGAAACGACATAACGAAATCGGCCGCCAGATAGGTCTGCGCCTTTTCGAGGTCCCGCGCCTCCATCGCTGCCAGATATTCAGCAACAACGGCCGCCGCGTCGGGCGCACCAGCACCCGGCTGACGTGATTCCCCTCCCCGGCTGTATTGATCGGACCCAACTTCATGAATCCAAACGGTAATGGCGTCGGGTTTGGCCTGGGTGATGCCTCTGACCACGCCCGTCAGCGCACGCATCAGCCGGTGTTTGATCTCCGGGCTGTAGCCTTTAAGCAGGTTGACCTGAAGCATTGGCATAGGGGATTCTCTCCGCAGCGGCCGTGGTAATGCAGCGGGCATCCACTGCCTTTGTATTATTTTAATGTACTATACTTAATACATTTATATGTGCTATACCTGTGACCTGTCAAGTAAAGACAGTCTCAGCGCTAACGAGGACCTTACATGGATGCACCCCTTCACTCAGGCGGACCTGGCGGCACCAAGTCGCATCAGTTGTTTTTGCTGCTCAAAGACGCGATCGTGAATGGCCGCATGGCACCGGGCACCAAGTTACCCGGCGAACTGAAGCTGGCGGAAGAACATCGGGTATCACGCGTTACCGTTCGCCGGGCCCTGGACGCCCTGACCGAAGAAGGCCTGATTTATCGAAAACCAGGCATTGGCACCCGCGTTTGCGAACGCCCGGTTGGCGCTACGGTGATGACCGCGAGCGTTTCAAATTTACTGCCAAACATGGTCAAGCTGGGCGAAAACTCTCGGGTTCGACTGCTTGAATTCGTGTATGAGCAACCGTCTGAAACGATTCGCGAACGGCTTGGGCTTGGCGATGGTGATCGAACCCAGCGCTCTATCCGGGTACGGTTATCGGAAGACAAACCCTTTTCCTATCTGGTTACCAATGTGCCTGAGCGCATTGCGCTCAACTACAGCGAAAGTGATCTGGCCAGCACCCCGTTGTTCGTTTTGCTTGAACGCAGCGGCGTACACGTGGATCACGCGTCTCAAAGTATTTCGGCGACGCTGGCCACCAAAGAAGTGGCCCGCGCCCTGGATGTTTCCGTGGGTTCACCCTTGATATCACTCACCCGGGTTGTATTCGATAAAGCCGGGAATGGGGTCGAGCACCTGCAAGCCCTCTACCGCCCCGATCGCTATCGCATTCAGATCGACCTCAACCGGGCCGGCTCAGAGGACGACCGCTACTGGCAAACCATTGACCCTCTGGAGGGGTAAATCGCTCGCCCCTCACCCCCGATTGCATTGAGAAAGTTGACAGACCTAAAATCCTTGGTATACCTTTAATTGTACTATATCTAATACATTTAAATGATCACCTTAATGGTCTCAGCCTTTCCGGCAAAGGATCAGCGATCAAAGTAGCCTGGCCTTGCGGGCAGCGTGGAAGCGACATGAGCAGACAGACCTTGTTCGACAAAATCTGGCAAAGCCATGAAATTTGCCAGAATGATGAAGGCCAGAGCTTGCTGTGGGTCGATCGGCATCTGGCTCACGAGGGATCGTTTCACGCCTTTAACAAACTGGCCGAACGCGGTCTGTCCGTGCGTCACCCGGAACTGACGCTGGGCATTGCCGATCATTATGTGCCAACCCATTCGCGCTCCCTGGCGACTGTGAATGACAAGACACGCAGCGTCATCGAACAGTTGATCACCAACACCCGAGCCCACGGAGTACCCCTGATCGGACTGGACGATTCGCGCCAGGGAATTGTTCACGTTGTTGGCCCTGAGCTCGGGCTTACGCAGCCCGGTCTGGTCATGGTCTGTGGGGACAGTCATACCTCGACCCACGGTGCACTGGGTGCACTGGCGTTTGGTATTGGCGCCTCGGAAGTGGCCCACGTTCTGGCGACACAGACGCTGTGGCAAAACAAACCCAAACAATTGCGCATACGCATCGATGGCGCCTTGTCGCCGGCCGTTACCGCCAAAGACATTGCCCTGGCCTGGATCTCGCAGTTGGGCGCGGACGGCGCCCGGGGCTACGCCATCGAGTACGCCGGATCAGCCATCGACGGCCTCAGTGTTGAAGCCCGGCTCACCTTGTGCAACCTGTCCATTGAAGGCGGCGCTCGTTGCGGCATGATCGCACCGGACGACAAAACCCTCGCTTACCTCAAAAACCGCCCAATGGCGCCAAAAGGCGACGAGTTCGAGCAGGCCACGGCCTGGTGGCGAACCCTGGTCACCGATGCAGACGCGGTCTTTGACCGTGAGGTCGAATTGGATGCCTCCGAGATCGCCCCTCAGGTCACCTGGGGAACGTCGCCTGAAGAAGCCCTGCCGATCACCGCCTGTGTGCCCTACCCGGAGGATGCGCACGCGACGGACAAAGCCCGGCAACATCGGGACAGCATTGACTACATGGGCCTGAAGCCGGGTCAGGCTCTAACTGACATTGCCATAGACCGGGTGTTCATTGGTTCCTGCACCAACGCTCGCATCGAGGACCTTCGCGCAGCAGCGGCTGTACTCAAAGGTCGCAAGAGCAAGGTACCCGGTTTGATTTCGGCCGGGTCAACGCAGGTAAAGGCTCAGGCCGAGGCCGAAGGGCTCGATCACATCTTCATAGAGGCAGGGCTGGAGTGGCGCGAATCGGGTTGCTCCATGTGCGTTGGCATGAATGGCGATCAGTTAGCATCGGGTGAGCGTTGCGCCTCGTCCACCAATCGGAATTTCAAAGGCCGACAAGGTCTGGGTTCCCGCACGCATCTGATGTCGCCCGCCATGGTCGCGGCAGCGGCCGTGGCCGGACACCTCACCGATGTACGCCCCTTGCTTCAGGAGTTCCCCCAGCCATGACGCCCTTTACCCAATTGACGGCACCCGCATGCCCGCTGGTGAGAAGCAATGTGGACACCGACCAGCTGATACCTGCCCGATTTATGAAAGAACCCCGCCGGGTGGGCTACGGCCAATTCCTGCTGTACGACCTTCGCCACGATGACACCGGTAAGCCGGCGGATGATTTCATATTAAACCAGCCCGGTGCGGAGCACTTCCAGATCATGGTCGCACGCCGCAATTTCGGTGCGGGCTCATCGCGTGAAGCGGCCGTATACGCCCTCGTCGATTATGGCTTCCGCTGTGTCATTGCCCCCAGCTTTGGCGATATTTTCTCATCAAACGCCGTTAACAATGGGTTGTTGCCAGCGCTCGTGAACGAGGCAGACGCAGACCGACTGCTGAACGCACTCGGGTCTGAACCCACCCCCATCAGCGTGGATCTGGCAAGCCAACAGATTCATTTTGCTGGCCAGGTTATCCCATTCGACATAAACGCGGTTTGGAAAACCAAATTGCTCAATGGTTGGGATGATATTGATCTGACCGAAGGATACAGATCGAAGATAGACGACTTTTTGTTGACGTATCAAACACGGTATCCCTGGACACAGGGCCAGCCGGAAGGAGCACCCGGGCTGATCGCCCGCGACAATCGATGACGCAAACCCCAAGAAAACCGGACCATGCCAACCTAGCCAGTATTCAGGCTAACAGAACAACAGGCAGCCCCGGATTCATAACAATGAGAGGTAATAATAATGAAGCAGTCATTCCTGAAAAAAACGGCCCTGGCCATTGGCCTGGTGTCGTCACTGTCGGTCACGAGCATCGCTTCGGCTGAAGAGCGTATTACCGCTGTTCATGCCTTCAACACCTCGCTGATTTATACCCGCAGTTTTCTGCAGTTTGTCGATATGGTGAACGAGCGTGGCGAAGGCATCATTGAAATTGATGTACGTGGTGGCCCGGAAGTCATTGGCCTGAGTGAACAACCCGACGCTGTGCGCAACGGCATTGTCGATATGGCCTATACAGCGGCCAGCTTCTATGGCGGCACCGTACCGGAACGCGACATCATGGTTGCTTCTAATACGAACGCCATTTATGCCCGTGAAAGCGGCGGCATCGATCTGTTGAATCAGATCCACCAGGAAAAAATGGGCGTTTACTATTTGGGCTGGTTTGAGAGCGGTGTGAGCTACAACCTGTACACCGTCGACGAACCCACCATTGGCGACGATGGCCGTCTGAGTGTCGACGGACTGAAACTGCGCTCCAACCCGGTTTACGATGCATTCTTTCGCGACTACCTGGGTGCCGAACCCATCAGTTTGCCAACGACCGATGTGTATTCAGCGCTGGAGCGTAACGTGGTAAACGCCACAGGCTGGACTGAGATTGGCCTGGCGGACCTAAACTGGGATCGCTTCCTGAACTACCGGATTGAACCTTCGTTTTTCTCGACTGACATGGGCGTCATCATTAACCTCGACAGCTGGAATGAGCTGAGCGAAGAAGCCCAGACCATCCTTCAGGAAGTAGCCATCGAGCATGAGCGCAACAGCGCCTTAACCTTGCAGGAAGATGCCAAAGTACAACGCGAAGAAATGATCGCCAATGGCATGCAGATTGTGGATCTTGAAGGCGATGTGCGCGCGCAATTTTCTGAGTCTGCACGTGAAGCAACCTGGAACCGGATGCGCGGCCTGATGGAACGCCACCCAATGGGACTGGAGCACTATGATTCACTGGTAGAAATGTTCAACGAACTTTAATTCGACCCAAGCCATAACAGGCACGGCAGCCATCTGCCGTGCCTGTTTTTCGGTTGCTAGCAGGTGAATACCATGCGAATTGCCAGCAAGGCTTACAAAGCTTTGATCGATTTTCTAGCCATCGTCGCCGGCGCCATGCTGGTGTGGCTGATGGTGGCCATTGTACTGACGGTCGTATTACGTAACCTTGGCCTACAGCCTTCGGCCTGGTTTTTCGTATCAACAGAATACGCCATGTTCTATCTTACCCTGCTCGGCGCGCCCTGGCTGGTTAGAGAAAAGGGGCATGTCTATATCGAATTATTCACAGCAACATTGCCCAAATCCATCCTGAACATTCACAGCCGGGCAGTCTCTCTGTTCTGTGTCCTGGTGTGTCTGGTTCTGGCCTGGAAAGGCTATGACCTCGTCGTTCAGAACGTCACCCGGAGCGACTACGATGTTCGGGCATTCTTTGTACCCAAATGGATACTTACCATCGTCTTTCCTTTTTGTTTTTTCCTGATGGCCACAGAGTTCTTTAAATTTGTTGTCGGAAAAGACATCTTGCACAGCGGTGAAGCGGGGATCAAAGAATGATGGAATGGTATTTTGCACTCGGTTTTCTGCTGTCACTCATCGTTCTTTTCATGGGCATTGGCACGCCCATCGCGCTAGCATTCCTAGCTGCCAACGTGATTGGCTCCTGGTATTTCATGGGAGGTCAGAACGGCATTATTCAATTGCTTAATAATGGTTTCGGCTCCCTCTCCAAATTCAGTCTGGTCCCCATTCCATTGTTTCTCTTAATGGGGGAATTGTTTTTCCGCTCGGGCCTGGGCATGAAGATGTTCAACGCCATCGATCAGCTTATGGGCAAGGTGCCGGGCCGGCTTTCTTACGTCACCGTTGTCGGTGGTACGGCATTCAGCACTCTGAGTGGTTCATCCATGGGATCAACCGCATTGATGGGCTCGTTGCTGGTACCGGAAATGACCAAGCGAGGCTACAAAAAGCACATGTCGATCGGCCCCATTCTGGGAACCGGCGGGCTGGCTATCATTATTCCGCCCTCAGCGCTGGCCGTACTGCTGGGGACTCTGGCAAAAATCGACATTGCGCAACTGCTCATTGCCGGCATCATACCCGGTTTGATACTGGCACTTTTTTACATTGTGACCATATGGGTCCGCACCCGGCTCGACCCCGATGCAGCGCCCGTGTATGAGCTGGAACCCGTCCCCTTCCTGGCAAAGATCAAACTGATACTGACCGATATCATTCCGATGGTAGGCGTTATGGTTATCATCGTCATGATGATGTTAACTGGCCTGGCAACCCCATCCGAGTCCGCTGCCTTCGGTGCGCTGGGTGTCATCATTCTTGGGTTCGTCTACCGCAAAATGAGCTGGGCCGTGTTCACCCAGTCCGTCAGCGGGTCACTGAAAGTCACCCTGATGGCCTATTTGATCGTCTTCGGCTCTGCCACGTTCAGCCAGCTACTGGCTTTCTCGGGAGCCTCCAGCGGTCTGATCGAATGGGCGACTTCCTATGATTTGGCCCCGATCTACATGCTCCTGGCCATGTTCGGTGTGCTGTTACTGCTCGGCACCTTCATGGAGCAGATTTCCATCATGATGCTCACCGTCCCGTTCTTCTTCCCGCTGGCAGAAACCCTGGGGTTTGACCTGATCTGGTTTGGCATCATCATCTTGCTGGCGCTCGAAATCAGCTTCACTACCCCACCCTTCGGGTTGCTGCTGTTTGTGATGAAAGGCGTGGCACCGGCCGGTACCAGCATGAGGGAAATCTACACAGCGGCGATCCCCTATATTCTGTGCTCCATGCTGCTGGTGGCACTGATGATCATTTTCCCGCCGATTGCGACCTGGTTGCCTGGGATGATTAACTGACGGTCCCGCATCGTTAGCCAGCGCCCATACCGGCCTGGGCACGGCGGCGGGAATGATTCGGCCCATCCATGGGCCTAACCCCTGCGGGGCGCCCTTTGGGCGTCCAAATCGGCTGTCCTGCCGACTTGTCGAACCCGGCGCTGTGAGCGAACGATACGCCCCGCTTCGCGGATCAAAAAAAAAGGCCACCCTTTGGGGTATGGTTTATATCTTCCTTAAGGCACGGCGGCGGGAATGATTCGGCCCATCCATGGGCCTAACCCCTGCGGGGCGCCCTTTGGGCGTCCAAATCGGCTGTCCTGCCGACTTGTCGAACCCGGCGCTGTGAGCGAACGATACGCCCCGCTTCGCGGATCAAAAAAAAGGGCCACCCCTGAGGGTGGCCCTTTTTTTTGATTGGTGGAGGCGGCGGGAATCGAACCCGCGTCCGCAAGCCCTCTACTCTCGGTCCTACATGCTTAGTCACTTCTTTAATTTACCCTTGCCGTTACCGAAGGACAGGTGCGACTCGGGGAGCCTGGGATTGGGTTTTAGCAGCTCCGGCCCAGACAACCTTACACTGCGATCCTGAATTATTGACAGTCAGCAGCCCCGTTCAGGCACAGGACAGTGACCGCCGGACCGGTTAATGGGTCCAGTTTGAAGGATTATGCGGCTAGCGCGTAACCTTCGTAGTTGTCATCGTTTGCAACTATGAGTTTGCAGCTTTGGTTTTACGAGATTGGCTACCATCTCGGCATGCACCTTGAGCTTTGTAACCCGCGTCGAAGCCATGTCGCCCCCGAAACTGGTGTGTCATTCATCCGTGTTGACCAAACTCTGGTGGTTCTTCCTGACTTTCTAAAACGTAATGCAACTTCTCTACAACCCATTAAATGGTGCCGAACCATCACAGTTCAAGCCCCTTTCAACGGCCATACAGTTTAACACGAAGGCGTCAGGTATTATACGCCTTCAGCACCCGCTGCTTCTGGCGGCCCCATTCGCGTTCCTTGATGGTAGCCCGCTTGTCGTGCAGTTTCTTGCCTTTTACCAGGGCGATGTCGGCCTTGACCTTGTTTTTCTTCCAAAACAGGGACAAACAGACAGCGGTATAACCATCCTGCTCGGACTGGCGGGCAATCTTGTCGATCTCCTTGCGGTTGAGCAGCAGCTTACGGGTTCGCGTAGGGTCGGCGATCACGTGGGTTGAGGCGGCTTCCAGCGGTGAAAAATGGGCACCGATCAGCCAGGCCTCGTTGTCCTTGAAGATGACGTAGCTGTCGACCAGCTGCGCCTTGCCTGCGCGCAGGCTTTTGACTTCCCAGCCCAACAGTACCAGCCCGGCCTCATACTTTTCTTCGATATGATATTCGTGGCGGGCTCGTTTATTCTGGGCGATGGTACCGCCTGTGTGGACGGTGCTTTTCTTGGATTTGCTCATGGCGCGCATTATACCGCCCTTCCCCCGGGCGGGCGCAAGCGCTTGATGAGAGGAATTCATTCTGTGAATCAATCAGTTGCGGCATTTGCGCTGATCCGATACCGGGTTTCAGGCACACTGACCCCGGATCGACTGTTTAAAGGGTAAAACGATGGTTCTGGGTTTTCTGGTATTGCTGGTCTACTGGCTCGCGGGCGAGGCCGTGTCGCAGTGGATCGGCTGGCCAATTCCGGGCAACGTGGTCGGGCTGGTGCTGCTGTGGGTCACCCTGACCATCATCCGCAAGGTGCCCAAACCGGTGGCCGAAGCCAGTAAAATGCTGATCCGCTACCTGACCCTGCTGTTCGTACCCGCTGGCGTGGGGCTGATTGAACACTGGGACCGGCTAATGAGCAATGGCCACTGGATGCTGCTGATCATCGCCGCCAGCACCGCCCTCTCGGCCCTGGCCATGGTCGGCATCTTCCACCTGTTTCGGGTTAAGAACACATGAGTGTCTCCATTGATCTGTTGCTGGCCATCAGCATGACACTGGGTATCTACCTGTTGGCGGAACAACTGTACCGTCGGGCCGGTCGGTCGGCTCTGGTTCACCCGGTAATCGTCAGTATCTTCTCCATCATGGGTCTGATAACCCTGCTCGGCTGGGATTACCCGCAATATCAACGCGATACCCAGATGATCCACTTCCTGCTCGGCCCGGCTACCGTGGCCCTGGCGGTGCCACTGCACGAGAACATGGCGCTGATTCGCAAAATGGCGATGCCCTTGCTGGTTGCCTGCTTCACCGGTGCATTAGTAGCCGCCGGCAGTGCGGTGATCCTGTCCGACCTGATCACGGGCGATGATGTGCTGTCGCTGAGCATGAGCGGCAAGTCGATCACCACGCCTATCGCCATCGGCATGGTTGAAAACGTTGGCGGCAGTGGCTCGCTGGCGGCCGGACTGGTGTTGCTGACTGGTGCCATTGGCACGTTGATGCTCCCGACACTCATGCGCTTTTGCAAACTGGACGATCATGCTCTGTACGGTTACGTACTGGGCCTCACGGCCCATGGTTTCGGCACGGCCCAGGCGTTTGAAAAGTCAGCGATCTGCGGTGCCTTTGCGGGGCTTTCGATGAGTCTCACCGGCGTTGTGACCGCTTTTCTGGTGCCGCCGCTGGTGCCATTCTGGATGACCGGGTTTTAGCTCAAGTTTCGAAGTTCGCCCAGGAGACTAGCAGCGGGTGCCGGGTATGCCCCTGTGGGGTAGTCCGCAGCATGGATGCTGCGGCCTAGGCTCATGGAAGGATTTACGCCGACACCACAGGGGTATACCCGGTACCCGGCGCGGACCAATGCCTCTCAGGTCACCCGAACTTCGAAATTTGAGCCTTGAGACCAGCATCAGCGACGGATTTTAAGCATCAAGCCAGCACGCTGACCAACCGGCACTTTGGGGTTGGGGAATACTATGTATTCGGGCTCGTCGCCCACCCGGTATTCCTGGTCGCCGTCGCGCCAGATCAGGGTGCCTGGGGCGTAGTCGGTAAAGTTGAGGGCATCGTCCGGGATGAAGAACTCCCAGGTGTCGCTGGTAACGTCTATGGAATGGCACACTTCGAATTCGGCGACCGGTCGCTTGGGCTCGGCTGGCAGGGGTTCGCCGGCCACCAGTTCACGTAACGCGTAGTCGATGCCGCTGTAGCGGCTGAGATCGTTTTCGCCAAAGGGTTTGACCGACCCCAGTTCCAGCGTGAAACTCTCGGCGCCGTATCGCAGCGATGAAAAAGAGGAGAAGGTGTTCGCTTCTTTTTGCTGCAGCAGAACGGTTTCGATGTCTGCCCGGGCCAAAAAACCCTTTTGCTCATCCGGCAACTCACGGCCCGCCACATAGGGATAAACCGCAAAGCGTTCGCGCTTGCTGCCCCGAATGGCGGTGTGCAGATCGTAGTGGAATCGTTTGGTGACGGTTACCGGCTCTTCAGCAAAAAAATTGGCAACGTAGGCCTCCAGTTTGGCGGCACGTTTTACCTCTTTCAGTGTGGTGTCGTACTGCTGCCAGTCACCGGCGAAGAGGCGGTTCATGTTGACCTCAACAAAGCGCTGGGCAATGCTCATTGACCAGGGGTTACCCATAATGAACAGCACCCGTTGCCCGGCTTTTTGCTCCTCTTCCAGAATATCCCGTACGATGTCACGTACCAGCTCAATCGGGGCGGTTTCGTTGCCGTGTACCGCGCAGGAGATAACGACCGAGGTATCGCAGGCGGTGTTCGGTTCAACCCGCAACACGCCACAGTCGAGTAGGGTAACTTCCGTACCCGCCGACAAAATCGAAAATTCGGGGCTGACGGTGTCGTCGGCCGTTGCCAAAGTGTGTTGCAGAAAATCGGAATGAGCCCCGAACATGGAATGGTTGTCTCCACTCAATTGCAAAAAAAGGCCGCATAGGGCGGCCTGGTTTCAGCTGCCTGACGGCACGTTCGATAACCGTCAGCGTGGACGTAAATGCCCCAACAGGCGTTTCTCCAGCTGCTTGAATACACCCAGAATAGCGAAGGTCAGTATCAGGTAGATGCAGGCGACAAAGATAAAGGCCGGGAATGGCGCATAGTATTGCGCGTAAATATTACGGGCAGCACCCAGCAAATCGATAATGGTCACAACCGATGCAATGGCACTGGCGTGTAACATGAAAATCACTTCGTTACTGTACGCCGGGATCGCCCGGCGGAAGGCACTGGGCAGCACAATGCGACGCATTCTTCTTGCCCAGCTCATGCCATAAGCCTTGGCGGCTTCAATTTCACCCCGCGGTGTCGCTTCAATAGCGCCGCGAAATATCTCGGTGGTGTAAGCCGCTGTGTTCAGTACAAAGGCAATCAGCGCCGGGTAGAAGGCACCCCGGAAAATTTCCCACCAGAAAGTATCCTGAATACCGTCAATCAGTGTTACCCCGTAGTAGATCATATACAGCTGTACCAGTAAGGGTGTACCCCGAAATACGTAGGTATAGACCCACACCGGACGGCTGAGCCAGGGGTTGTCTGACGCGCGCATTATCGCCAGTGGCACTGCGATGACCAGACCAATAATGAGTGAAAGGAAAACCAGCTGGACCGTTGTCACCAAACCACCCCAATACTGCATAAGGGTGTTGGGTGTGAAAATATCGTTGCTTTCGAGTAAGGCAATGAGTGCATCCATAATCAGCTGCCTCCCTTAACAACGCCAGCGCTGTACTTGTTGTTGAGCATCTTGAAAATAATGTCAGACAGAGCGGCAATGGTCAGGTACACAATGGCAACCGGTATAAAGAATTTGAAGGGTGAACCGGTCGATTTAGCCGCTTCACTGGCCAGTCTTACCATGTCGGCCAGGCCAATCACACTCACCAGGGCGGTGGTCTTGAGCAGCACCTGCCAGTTATTGGCAATGCCGGGAATCGCGTGGCGCATCATCTGTGGAAACATGATGCGGGAAAAAACATGCCACCCGCTCATGCCGTAGGCTTTGCCGGCTTCAATCTGGCCGTTTTCAACCGCCATGAAGGCACCGCGAAAGGTTTCGGACATATAGGCACCAAAAATAAAGCCAATGGTCAGCACACCCGCGGTAAATTCATTGAACTGGGGGTAAGGCAAGTCGAACCCCAGGTCGTAATTCAGATAATCCAATATAGTGTTCAGGGCAATCTGGCCACCGAAGAACAACAGCATCATCCAGACGAGGTCGGGTACGCCGCGAATCAGCGTGGTGTAAAAGGTTGCAGTGCCCTTCGCCAGCCGATTGCGGGACATCTTGCCCCAGGCACCCATCAAACCGAGAAACACGGCCAGAACCAGCGAGAAGACAGCCAGCTCCAACGTAATGATGGCGCCGCCAAATATGGAAGGGCCATAGCCTTCGAAATCAAACACAGGCGTTACTCTTCGTTGGTTGTTGTTTTACTGAGTTGCTTGGTCTGCCTACGCAACAGCATCATTCAATCCTGTTAACGGACTGACACCCTGTGAAGCAGGCCGAGCAACACATGAAGGGCCGGCTGACACCGGCCCTTCGCACAAACACAAAATGAAAACGTCTTGTCAGACGGGTTCGTTACAGTTTGATGTCGATGTCAAAATACTTCTGCATGATGGTGTCGTAGGTACCATCGTTCTTCAGTTGCTCAAGTGCCGCACTGACTTGCTCTTCCAGAGCGGTATCGCGCTTACGGAATGCAGCGCCTACGCCTTCACCAAAGATGCGTGTCGGCTCTTTGATGAAATCGCCAACCTGGGATACTTCATCGTTGCCGTCCAGCATTTCGATGCCAACCGGGGCATCGATGAACATGGCGTCCAGACGGCCGCCTTGCAGGTCAACAATCATGTCGTCAGCGGTGGTGTAACGAACCACTTCAGCATCGGTCAGGAATTCAGTGACGTAGGTGTCCTGAATGGTGGCCCGCTGAACACCAACGCGCTTGCCGTCGCTGCTGTCGGGGTTAAAGCCGTTGCCATCCGGTGCAAAAAACGCAGAGGGAGTTGTGTAGTAAGGGTCTGAAAACAGAACGCGCTTCTGGCGCTCTTCGTTGATCGACATGGATGAGAAAATCATGTCGTATTTGCGAGCCAGCAGACCCGGGATAATACCGTCCCATGCCTGAACAACCCACTCACAGTCGTTGCCGGATACGATCTGGCACACTTCATTGCCCAGTTCAATTTCGAAACCGGTCAGTTCACCATCCGGTGCACGGTATTCAAACGGCGGGTAAGGTGCATCCACGCCCACACGAATGGTGTCCCAGCTTTCGGCCGATACGGCAGAGGTCATTGCGAGCATACCCGCAACAGCAATTAACGTTTTTTTCATTATGGTTGACTCCAGTGTTGTCATTCGATCAGGTGGTTCCTGATTCCTAGTATGAGATGGCTTGCGCCGCCTCTCTTTCATCATCCCATCGTCCATAACATTGGGCACAACCGGACAGGTTGCGTTGGTATCCGGCGCGATCGGATACCGGACACATCCTGTGTCCATACCAGCTACCGCTGATCATACTGGTTAACCGCCCCCAATACGCGAAGCGGCTAATGCTTTCCGGTCGCCGCTGAATGCAGCGCCCGGAATCAGTAATTCGGTGCAATAAATTGTTTGAAGCGTTCGGATTTCGGGTTGGTGAACACCTCTTTCGGGTCGCCATACTCTTCAATTTTGCCCTGGTGCAGATACATCACCTTGTTCGAGACATCCTGGGCGAACGCCATCTCATGGGTAACGACCACCATGGTGCGTCCTTCTTCCGCCAGGGCCCGCATTACTTTGAGCACTTCGCCTACCAGCTCAGGGTCGAGGGCCGAGGTCGGTTCATCAAAGAGCATCACCTCCGGATTCATCGCCAGCGCCCGGGCAATGGCGGCCCGTTGTTGCTGGCCACCCGACATGTGGGCCGGGTAGTAGTTGCGCCGGTCGTACAAGCCAACCCGGTTCAAATGCTCTTCGGCCCGATCGATGGCTTCTTTTTTACTGATGCCAAGCACATGGACCGGTGCTTCTATGATGTTCTCCATCACCGTCATGTGCGCCCAGAGGTTGAACCCCTGAAACACCATGGACAGCTGGGCACGCATCCTTTCAACCTGACGCATGTCGGCAGGTTCACGCTCGCCGCGACGATTGGTCTTGAACGCCACTTTCTCACCGTGCACCTGAATGTCACCTGAAGTAGGGATCTCAAGCATGTTGATGCAACGCAGAAAGGTACTTTTACCCGACCCGGAAGACCCAATGACGGAAATAACATCGCCTTTGTGCGCTTCCAGTGAAATGCCCTTGAGGACTTCCAGCTCACCAAAACACTTGTGTATGTCGGTGGCTATCAGCGGGGCTACTTGCTGACCCATTGTGGTCTCCTGATCCGTTTCTGCCTGCGGTACCTGCCGGATGTTTGTGCTTGAATGGCACTGGACATCTGAGGCCGGCAGAACTGATTACTTTTTATGCGTTTTTGTTGCTGGCATTTTGAATAAGCCCGGAGGCCAATGCAAAACATAATCGCACCCAGGGTTGTGGTTGTGCGACATGCGCTTGACTTCGGGGGATTCACCGGCCTGTTTCGCGACAGCCAGGCCAGCATGAGCAAGGCTACTCGTTAAACCATTCGCTCAGCGCGTGCCGGGAGGCAGCATAGAAACCGCGCTGACTGGTCCAGGTATCGGCCAAGGCAACACCCACACAGGGATGGCAGGCAGGGGTCGATGCTTGATGCAATGCTAGATACCGCAATGAATTCGCCTCTTGAACGCTGTGCGCCCTAATACAAAACACCACTAACAGCGCTGTTACTGCAAAGCCACCAAAACGTCGTTACCGACAGAGGGGTGGCCATGGTCCCAATCACTGCATTGTTTCGCAACGCCGGTTCCGTACCCGGGGTGCCAGTACCCTGTAAACCCGCTCTAATTGGCATCAATTTTCGCCACTGTGGCCAAAAATTCAATGCTGCCAGCCTTCCCTTGCCTCGTCTTGCCTCAGACAAAGCAAAGTGCGGACCACATCCCGAGCCATTTAACCTTAGTCGAAAATTGGCCGCTAAAACACTCCAGAGCCCCTAAACTTTTACAACTTTGAGACATAAAGGCGGCAATCTGACGTGACGGCACCCGGAAAAATTTAGCATTTCCTGACTGGTTGCCCTATTTTAAACCCTGCTTTATGCTCAGGCACCACAGTTGACCATGAGTACGGTTATATCGACCACTGGCGTCGGTTCTGATTTGACGTGTCAGGTACACGACAAAGCCTGCCCCGCACCGGTTGCGGGAACTCGTACGGTGGTTGCAACACCAACTGTCAGCCTGTGCCTCGGCGTGGTCTCATTCTTGCTGAAGCGATGGTTCCCCGGCGCTCTTCCTCACAGAACGACGGGTCAAAGGCCGCTGATGATCATAGTCATGACCGACAGCGGCTTACATAATAAAAGGAGAGAAATAACAATGAAGAAAAGTCTGTCACTCTTTGCCGGCGCTGCACTGGCCACGGCAATGGCGTCTACCGCTGCTGCGGACACCTTTGTGTATTGCTCGGAAGCGAGCCCTGAAGGCTTTAACCCGGCTTTTTACACTTCTGGCACTACCTTTGACGCCTCTTCGCGCACCATGTTTAACCGCCTGGTTGAGTTTGAGCGCGGCGGCACATCTGTCGTGCCGGGCCTGGCTGAAAGCTGGGAGATTTCCGACGACGGCCTGACTTACACCTTCAACCTGCGCGAAGGCGTCAAGTTTCACGCCCGTTCAGACTTCCGTCCGAGCCGCGAATTCAACGCTGAAGACGTTGTATTCAGCTTTGAACGTCAGATGAACGAAGACCACCCGTTCCATAGTGTCAGCAACCAGGATTATGCCTACTTTGGCTACATGGGTATGGCCGACGCGATCGATTCAATCGAAGCACCGGATGATTACACCATTGTCTTCAACCTAAGCGCCCCGAACGCCACCTTCCTGGCCAACCTGGCCATGGACTTCGCCTCCATTCACTCGGCCGAATACGCCGATGCGATGATGGATGCGGGCACCCCAAGCCAAGTCGATATTACACCGATCGGTACCGGCCCATTCATTCTGGCTCAGTATCGTAAAGACTCTGTGATTCGCTATGTGCGTCACAATGCCTACTGGGAAGGTGCGGCTGATATCGAGCGTCTGGTGTTCTCCATTACTCCTGATGCCAGCGTTCGTTACGCCAAGCTGCGTGCCGGAGAATGTCACCACATGGTGTATCCGAACCCGTCCGATGTTCAGGCCATGCAAGATGACCCGAACATCAACGTGCTGTCCCAGCCTGGTCTGAACGTCGGCTATCTGGCCTTCAACACCCAGAAAGCCCCGTTCGACAATGACCTCGTTCGTCAGGCGCTGAACATCGCAACCAACAAAGAAGCGATTCTGGATGCGGTCTATCAGGGCGCTGGCCAGGTAGCCAAGAACCCGATCCCACCAACCATGTGGTCGTACAACGAAAACGTCGTCGATTATGACTACGATCCGGAATACGCCCGTCAGTTGCTGGCCGAAGCTGGCTTCCCGGACGGTTTCGAAACCGACATCTGGGCCATGCCTGTACAGCGTCCGTACAACCCGAATGCACGCCGTATGGCCGAGCTGATTCAGGCAGACTGGGCAGCCGTCGGTGTTGACGCTGAAATCGTATCCTTCGAGTGGGGCGAGTATCTGCAACGCACCCAGGATGGCGAACATGAAACCATGATGCTTGGCTGGACCGGCGACAACGGTGACCCGGATAACTTCCTGAACACCCTGCTGGGTTGTCAGGCGGCTGAAACCGGCGGTAACCGTGCGTTCTGGTGTGACGAAGAGTTCAACTCTCTGGTTGACCAGGCTCTGCGTACACCCGTCACAGAAGAACGGACCGCTCTGTACGAGGAAGCTCAGGTTGTATTCAAGGCTGCCGCGCCCTGGATCACCATTGCTCATTCGGTGGTCTTCGAGCCCGTTCGTCCTGAAGTACAGGGCTACGTCATGAGCCCGTTCGGTTCGCACTCGTTCTACGGGGTTAGCCTCGCAGACTGAGTCAACACCTGACAGTTAAGACGTCTCTATCAGGGCGGCAGACCATCTGCCGCCCTTTCTTGTTTAATAACCGCTGTCATCACCGCTGGGTGATGCAGGCACCGGCACCTACCCGGTACCGGCTCAAGCACTGCTCCGGGCCGTGATCCCCGGTTCATTGCATAAAGCAGAAACCAGCTCGCCTGACCCTCTGGTTTCATTCCCGAAATGGCCAAGCACCCATTTCAGGTTGGAGAATAGACTCAATGCTACAATTTTTACTACGCCGTCTGGGCATGGTGATACCCACCTTCATCGGGGTATCGCTTTTCACCTTTGCGCTTATTTATCTGATCCCCGGTGATCCGATCACCATCATGGGGGGCGAACGCGGATTCGGGCCCGAACAACGGGCGGAACTTGAGGCCATGCTGGGCCTGGACAAGCCGATCTGGCAACAGTATTTCATCTATCTGGGCAATGTTCTTCAGGGTGACCTGGGCACCTCCTATGTGACTCGCCAGCCAGTAATGTCAGAGTTTATGTCATTGTTTCCGGCGACCATTGAACTGACTGTATGCGCCGCCATTTTTGCGGTCATCACCGGACTTACCCTGGGCATCCTCGCTGCCATCAAGCGTGGCGGGCTGCTCGACCACACCGTTATGACCATCTCGCTCACTGGCTATTCAATGCCGATTTTCTGGTGGGCCCTGCTGTTGATCCTGTTGTTCTCCGTCAACCTCGGCTGGACACCGGTTTCTGGCAGGCTGGACGTTATGTACTGGGTCGACGAAGTAACCGGGTTCATGCTAATCGATACGTTGCTATCGGACGAAGACGGCGCCTTTATCTCGGCGCTGAGCCATCTGGTGCTGCCGTCCATTGTACTCGGCACCATCCCCATGGCGGTTATTGCGCGGATGACCCGCTCCTCCATGCTCGAGGTACTGGGTGAAGACTATATTCGGACCGCTCGGGCCAAAGGCTTGTCGAAGCGGCGCATCATCGTCAAACACGCGCTGCGCAATGCGTTGATTCCGGTCATCACCGTTATGGGGCTGCAAGTCGGCCTGTTGCTCAGCGGTGCCATTCTGACCGAGACCATTTTTGCCTGGCCAGGCATTGGCAAGTGGCTGATTGAATCGATCGGGCGACGCGATTACCCGGTGGTTCAGGGTGGCCTGCTGCTGATTGCCACCATCATCATTCTGGTCAACCTGCTGGTCGACCTCATGTATGGCGTGGTGAACCCGCGCGTACGTCACAGCAAGTAAGGAGCCAGCACATGACAATGACTTCCGAAACCCAAACGACGGTGCGCGTGCCACAAACACCGTTTGCCGAATTCTGGTCGTACTTTATACAGAACCGGGGCGCCTTGATTGGCCTCTGTTTTATCGTCTTTATCGTTTTTCTGGCGGTTTTTGCCGATTTTGTCGCACCGCATCATCCACATGAACAGTTCCGGGACTTTATTCTGGTGCCCCCGGCCTGGGCCGAGGGCGGGAACGCACAGTTCTGGTTGGGTACCGACGGTGTAGGCCGGGACATTCTGTCGCGGCTGATTCACGGCGCGCGCCTCTCGCTGCTGATTGGTCTGGTGATCGTGTCCGTATCTCTGGTGCTCGGTATCTGCCTTGGTCTGGTTGCGGGCTTCTTTGGTGGCTTTGTCGATGTCGCCATCATGCGTTTTGCCGACATCCTGCTGTCGATGCCTGCCCTGTTGCTGGCCATCGCCATTGTCGCGATTCTCGGCCCCAGCATCGTCAACTCCGGGCTGGCGCTGTCACTGGTCTACCTGCCGCACTATGTGCGACTGACGCGTGCCTCGGTACTGACAGAAATCAACAAGGACTATGTGATCTCCTCCCGCGTGGCGGGCGCAGGTGCTTTACGCCTGATGTTTATTGTTATTTTGCCGAACTGCCTGGCCCCGCTGATCGTTCAGGCGACGCTCGGCTTCTCTAACGCCATTCTCGACATGGCGGCACTGGGTTTCCTCGGTCTCGGCGCCCAGCCACCGCTGCCTGAATGGGGGTCAATGCTGGCCACGGCTCGTGAATTCATTCAGAGCGCCTGGTGGGTGGTGACCTTCCCCGGCCTGATCATTCTGATGACCGTTCTGGCGTTTAACCTGATGGGTGATGGCCTGCGCGATGCCCTCGACCCGAAACTGAAACAATAGGAGACCGACATGACTGAGACTGACAAGAGCCTCCTGGTCGTCAACAACCTGTCGGTGGCCTTTGGAACCAAAGACAACCCGTTCAAAGCGGTCGACCGGGTCAGCTTTCACGTCGAACAAGGCGAAGTGCTGGGCATTGTGGGCGAATCCGGCTCCGGCAAAAGTGTGTCATCCCTGGCGCTGATGGGGCTGATCGATTTCCCGGGCCGCGTAACGGCGGATGAACTGCGATTCAAGACAACCGACCTGCAGACCCTAAACGAAAAGGCCCGGCGCAAGATCACCGGTGACGAAATTTCGATGATCTTTCAGGACCCAATGACCTCTCTGAACCCCAGCTACACCGTGGGCAATCAGATCATGGAGGCCATTGAAGTTCATCAGGGTGGCAGTAAAAAAGAACGCCAGGCCAAAGCCATTGATTTGCTGCGCCAGGTTGGTATTCCTGCACCGGAAAGCCGCATCAACAACTACCCGCATCAACTCTCTGGCGGCATGAGCCAACGGGTCATGATCGCCATGGCGATCGCCTGCGATCCGAAATTGCTGATCGCGGATGAACCCACTACCGCGCTGGACGTCACCATTCAGGCGCAAATCATCGAACTGTTGCTCAAGCTGCAGCGCGAGAAACAGATGGGCCTGATGCTGATCACCCACGATTTGGCATTAGTCGCCGAAGCCGCTGACCGCGTGGTGGTGATGTATGCCGGACAAATCGTTGAAACCGGGCCGGCCAGCGACATTTTCAAGGCACCCAAACACCCATACACCCAGGCACTGATGAACTCCCTGCCTGAGTCGTCTGAAGGCAAAGACCGGTTGAATGCGCTGCCCGGTGTTGTACCCGGCGCTAACGACCGGCCACAGGGTTGCCTGCTGAACCCGCGCTGTCCCTACGTGACCGATCGCTGCCGGGCTGAAGAACCTGAGCAATATGGCCCGCGAGGTCGTCAGGTGAAATGTTTTTACCCGCTGGATGAAGCCGGGAGGCCCACGGTATGAGTGAACAGCCAATGACCCAACAATCTTCCGAAACAACAGCGGCTAAACCACCGATCATGAGCGGTGTCGGCCTCAAGCAGCACTACCCGGTCAAACAGGGGTTCATGAAACCACCGGGTCTGGTCAAAGCTCTGGATGGTGTTAATTTCACCGTTGAAGCAGGCAAGACGCTGGCCGTCGTCGGAGAGTCCGGCTGTGGCAAATCGACCCTGGCGCGTTTGCTGACCATGATTGAGCTGCCCACCGACGGCGAACTGAACTTCGAAGGCAAGAACCTGCTGACTCTGGACCGCGAAACCCGCAAGGAATTGCGCCAGCGCATTCAGATTATTTTCCAGAACCCTTACGGGTCGTTGAACCCGCGCAAGAAAGTCGGGTCCATTCTGGAAGAGCCATTGGTGATTAACGGCAAGTTGACCAAGGCAGAGCGCAAAGAGCGCGCCCTGAATTTGTTGCAGAAAGTGGGACTGAAGCCTGAGCACTACGATCGCTACCCGCACATGTTCTCGGGAGGGCAACGCCAGCGCATCGCCATCGCTAGGGGGTTGATGATGAATCCCAAGGTCGTGGTGGCTGATGAGCCGGTGTCGGCTCTGGACGTGTCGGTACAGGCGCAGGTGCTGAACCTGATGATGGACCTACAGCAAGAGCTTGACCTGGCTTACGTGTTCATCTCTCACGATTTGTCGGTGGTCGAGCACATTGCCGATAAAGTCATGGTGATGTATCTGGGTAAAGTGGTGGAGTACGGTGCGACCGAAGACATCTTCACACACCCCCAACACCCCTACACCCGGGCCCTGCTGTCATCGACACCGCGCATCGACCCTGAACACCGGATCGACAAAATCCGGCTGACCGGTGAATTGCCTTCTCCGTTGAACCCGCCCAGTGGCTGTGCCTTCCACGGCCGGTGCGAGTTTGCCAATGAGCGTTGCAAGGTAGAAACGCCCGTGTTGAAAGACCAGAGCGGCGAATCGTCCGTCGCCTGCTTCGGCATCGACGAGAACCGCCTGCCTTACATTAACCGCTAGACCACCGGGCCGCAGCCTTATGGCTGCGGCCCGGTTAGGTCACTCAGGTTGCACAAACCGCTGCAAGTCGGCCGCCAGATCGCCGCCTGTTTCCGCATAGGTCAGGCCTTTGCGCGCAATCTGCGTGGCGCCGGCAGTATCTCCCTTCCGTAATTTCAGTTCAGCCATCTGCAAATACAGGTCTGCTGCCTGGGGTTCGATGCGCAATGCTCGCAACAGCAGGGCTTCGGCCTGATCCCACTGACCAACAGCTGCCCGTTCACGCGCTGAACGCTGCAGGGAATCCACCAGGCTGCTGCGAGTGGCGATGGGGGTTTCGATAGGCTGACCGGCCCGTTCTTCCTTGCGCTCCCAGGTGCTCAGCCGGGGATCATCGGGCTGATCTACCGGTACCGAAACGCACCCTGAAAACCAGAACACTGAGAGCAACACCCAAACCAAACGCCCATAAAAGGGACAAACCCGGCCCCGGTATTTTAATTGAACAGCCGTTGCCACCAGCCACCTCCTTCGTCATCGCTGGACGGGTCGGGACTGCCAGAGCAACCACGCCGCCCGGGGGGTTCTGAACCGGCTAAAAAGGGCAATACCCGCTGGTTATCACAGCGTTCGCTGACCTGAGCCCCCTGCGCATTCACCGGCACCCGAACCACGGTAGCCGGCTGCCCGCGCCGTTCCTGATTGGGCTTCAACCCGGCCATGATGTCAGCCCAAATCGGCAGAGCCCCGGTCGAGCCCGTCAGCGGCGTTGGCTCGTTGCCATCGCGGCCCACCCAGACCACCGCCTGGCGATCACTGCTGTAGCCAGCAAACCAGGCATCCCGGTTATCGTCGGTGGTGCCGGTTTTGCCAGCCAGCCACCAACTTTGCGGCAAACGCCACTGCAAGCTGCGCGCTGTGCCTTCCAGCGTGACCCGGTGCAAGGCTTCCTGGACCAGGTACATCTGTTCGGGCGCAAAGCGTTGTTCCACCTGCAGGTCAAAACGCTGTAGCACGCCGTTATCCGGGTGCACCACAGCGCGAATGGCGTTCAGCGGGCTGTAGAAGCCATTACCCGCAATGGTCTGGTACATCTGGGCAACATGAAACGGCGACAAATCCACGGCCCCCAGCATCACCGATGGAACGGCGGGCAAGCGTTCACTGACCCCCAGTCGATCGATAACATCAAACACCTCGGCAAGGCCCACTTCCATGCCCAGTCGTGCCGTCGCCTGGTTATAGCTGTGGGAAAAGGCGTCTACCAGCAGCGGTGAACCATGGCTTTCCCTATCAAAATTTCGGGGCTCCCACAGATCGCCATTGGCCGAGGCTACTTGCACCGGTGCATCACTGACCGGTGTGGCCAGGGTATAGCCCGCTTCCAGCGCCGCCAGATAAACCGCCGGTTTCATCAGCGAGCCTACCTGACGGCGTGCATCCAGTGCCCGGTTAAAACCGGCCAGTTCGGGTTTGCGGCCTCCGGTAATCGCCAACACATCTCCGGTGGAGGGCCGGGTTACGATGGCGGCCCCTTCCAGGGTGTCGGTATTCAGGTTGTAGCTGGTTTCCAGCGCGGCCAGGCCGTCGGGCAAGACGGTCTCCAGGTGGTTTTGCGCCAGTGGATCGAGGGTGGTGAAGATGGTCAGGCCTTCGGCCAGCAGGTCCTGTCGCCGGTAGCCCTGATCGAGCTGCCGGCGAACCAGATCCATAAAGGCCGGGTAACTGGCATCGCCGGGTACGTCGCTGATGTCCAGACCAGACGCCAGGGCGCGATCGTATTCAGCCTGGGTAATCACCCCGGCTTCACGCCAGACCGACAACACCACATTGCGGCGGGCCATAGCCTGGTCCGGGTTGCGCCGGGGGTTGTAGTAGGATGGCCCCTTAATCAGCCCCACCAACAGGGCTTGCTGATGAATGTTGAGCGAGCGCAGCGGGCTGCCGAAGAAAAACTGAGCGCCTAAGCCAAAGCCGTTGATGGACCGCCGCCCCTGCTGACCGATGTAAATCTCGTTAAGGTAGGCTTCGAGAATCTGTTCCTTGCTGTAATGCCACTCCATCAACAAGGCCATCAGCGCCTCATTACCCTTGCGCCACAGCGTCTGGTCGGCGGTCAAATACATGTTTTTGACCAGCTGCTGGGTCAGGGTACTGCCACCCTGTGCAATGGAGGCCGAGGTGACATTGGCCCAGAGCGCGCGGGCGATGCCGACCGGTGAAATGCCCCAATGCTGGTAGAAACGCCGGTCTTCCACCGCAATGAGGCCATCTATCAAGGATTGCGGCACTTCATCGATTGGTAACAGCAAGCGGTCTTCACCACTGCCGGGGTATATCTGACCAATAAACAGCGGGTCGAGCCGGGCAACCAGAACCGGCTGCCCGGCGCTGGTCACCATATTGACCAGACTGCCCTGACTGAAATCCAGCTCCAGGCGCCGCGCGGGTTCCGGGCTGTCCCAGAAATCGAAGCTACGAGTATGGATCGACAGGGTTTGCCCGCGGCGCAAATACCGGCCAGACTGACCAAGATCGCCCGTCTGACGGTACCCCAGCGCCTGCAACAGGGATTCGACCTGACCGGCACTGACCGGTGCTCCGGCGTAAAGCTCCTGGGCTTCGCTGTAGACCCGGGCCGGCACCGTAAAGCGTTGCCCTTCGAAGCGCTCGCGCACTACGGCGTTCAAATAAAACATCCAGGAGATCAGCACGGCGGCGCCAATGATGCTTAACTGCAGTAAACGCCAGCGCCACAGAGCACCCCGGCTCTGTTTGCGAGCCTTGCTGCTGCGGCTGGAACGGGATTTGGGTGCTGCGCTGCGGCGAGTGCTGCCGGCGCGTGATCGAGTTGGTTTCTTTGCCATGGCGCGAGAGTATAAAGGGCGAAACAGTCGCTGTCTTTGGCCTTGTTGGCAGAATGGAGAACTCTGGTTCGGATTTTGGATTGCCTCGGAGGTGATGGCCCGCACCGGATGCCGGGTATGCCTCTGCGGGGTCGGCGTAGATCCATCCATGGAGCCTAGGCCGCATGATATGAATCCCTTCCATGGGATTCACCCTTCGGGCTCGCTGCGCTCATGCTAAAACGCTCCAGGCGTTTTAGTCCCTGCTGCGGACTACCCCACAGAGGCATACCCGACACCCGCTGCTAGTCTTCGTGGTGAACTCCAATACTTCAGCGGCAATTCGCTTGGAAATACATTTGACGGAGATTTGACTGAATGTTCAGGATCGGTACACTGCCCCGCCCCACCCGGTCGCCGACGTTGACTGACAGACGCTGGCCGTTCGTTATTTCTCCGGTACCCACCGGACTAACAGGCAGTTATGCGAATGAGTCATCTTGATATCTACGCCGTCGGCCAGGCGCTGGTCGACGAAGAATACAGCGTCGACGAGGCCTTTCTGGCCACCCTGGGTGTGGCCAAGGCGCACCGGACCCTGATCGATTTTGAACGCAGCCGCACACTGCGCAAGGCCGCCTCAAACGAGGGCACCCTGCTCAAACGCATGAACGGGGGCAGTGGTGCCAACAGCCTGACGGCCAGCGCGCAACTGGGGGCAAAATGCCACTTCTCCTGTCGACTGGGCGATGACGCTGACGGTGACTTCTATATTCAGCAGTTGACGGATTCCGGCGTAACCACCGACCCGCACGACCGTGTCAAAGACGGCCATACCGGCGTCTGCCTGATCATGGTTACACCGGACGCTGAGCGTACCATGAACACCTACATCGGCATTACCGACGATATTGGCATCGACAACGTTAACTTCGACGCCCTGGCCGCGGCCGACTGGCTGTTTCTGGAGGGGCATCTGTCCATTTCCAGCCTGGGCCACCAGGCTGCCCTCGCCTGCCGCAATCAGGCGCGCAAATTGGGTAAAAAAATCGCCGTGAACTTCTGCGACCCGGCCGTGGTGCGCCTGTGTCGTGAAGAAATGACCGAACTGCTCAGCGACCGCTGCGACCTGCTGTTTTGCAACGAAGAAGAAGCTCGCATCTGGAGCCATAAGCCGGATCTGGAAGACGCCCTGTCGAGCCTCGATGACCTGGCCGATACCTGGGTGATGACCCGGGGCGACCAGGGTGCCATTGCCTTCGACGGCCACACCCGCTTTGAGATCCCGGCGCACAAGGTTAAGGCAATCAATACCACCGGTGCAGGCGATACCTTCGCTGGCGCCTTTATGTACGGGCTGTCGCAGGGTCACAGCTACCAGACCGCCGGTGCACTGGCGAGCCTGGCCTCGGCGGTGAAGGTTCAGCACTCCGGAGCCCGGCTCGACCAGGCCCAACTGCTGGACTGCCGAAAGCGCATTCTGGGCCACTGATTTCGGGCGTAACCCGACGAATGACCCCTGGCCAGCAACCCATTGGAAGAAGTGTCGAGCGGGTCACAGCAAAACATTCACTTTCTGGCCGCTAGAGGGTTAAACTAATCGAAACGGTTTGGCATGTTCTACACTGCTGCCAATGCTCACAGTTTAAGGAACCCTTATGAAACAAGGCTTGCTGTTAACAGCTTCCCGTCTGACGCGCACAGTACTGGTTGTGGCGCTGGTCGGCCTTCTTGCAGCCCAGGCTGGGCCAGCCCTGGCCGAAGGCAAAATTTACACCTGGACGGACGAAGAAGGCACGGTTCACTACGGTGACCGCCCTCCGCGCAATGCCCAGGCCGAGGAAGTCAGCATACGGGGTCAGCGCCAGGAGGCCGTTGAAGTCAATGCCGCCCAGCTTAACGGCACCTGGTTTGGCCGTGGCGCAAACGGCGGCGAAACCCGCATTCGCATTCAGGAAAACGGCGCGATACGCTTCACCCAAACCCGTCCGGACCAGTCCATCTACAACTACCAGGGCATCTGGCGCCTGGAAGACCGTACCTTGAGTGTCATTACCGAGTTCATTGAAGAAGGGGGTGCCGGCACCGGCATGCAACGTTCGGTAGAGCCCGTACAGCTGACCTACACCTTCACCGCCTTCAGCCCGGAAAGTTTTACGTTGCGCAGCCAGGGCCAGGACATCAATGTGAGCCTGGTGAACTGATTCAACGTCGTCATCAGAATTCAAACAAGGCTCCTGTTCGGGAGCCTTTTTTTTGGGTTGATTTAAAACAACGTCATCTGCTCATCCACCAGCGTCGCGAAGTCCATGCCCAGAAAATGCAGAATGCCATCGGCAATAGGCGCCAATTGCTTGTCGAGGTAGTGATCGTAATCGATCGCTGACTCAATGAACGGCTCGGGTTCCACGCCATTAAGCGTCATCCGGTAGCGGATTTCACGCCCGCTCCATTGCGGTTGCCGTTCCTTGCGTTTCAATGCGGCCTGAACGTGCGGTGGCTTCTGTTTTTCATAGGAGGCCAGTGAGCGCCGCAGCCGGCGCCGGTAGGTCAGGTCCTCATCGCGCTGGCCAGCCAGTAAGGCAGCGACTTCGGCTTTTACGAAGCCAGTAACATCTTCCTTCATGAACACCCGCCGGTAGAGCTCCCGCTGAAAGGCTTTGGCCAGGGGCGTCCAGTCCGAACGCACGACTTCAAGCCCCTTGAACACCAGTTCGGGCTTGCCGTCGCGCATGATCATTCCCGCATAGCGTTTTTTCGAGCCGGTTTCCTGACCGCGAATGGTAGGCATTAAAAAGCGCTGGTAATGAGTTTCGTACTCCATTTCCAAATGGGATTCCAGGTCGAATTCATCGCGCAGGCGAGTCTGCCACCAGCCATTCAATTGTTTGGCCAGATCATGGCCCAGTGCCGCCGGATCGGCATGCCGGTCGACCCAGACAAACACCGAGTCGGTGTCGCCATAAATAACCTGTTGCCCCTGTTGTTCGATGTAATCGCGACTTTCGTTCAGAATTTGATGCCCGCGCAGAGTAATCGAGCTGGCCAGGCGCGGATCAAAGAACCGGCACAGGTTACTGCCCAGCACGCCATAAAAGGAGTTCATCAGAATCTTGATGGCTTGTGACAGCGGTGCGTTACGAGCTTGCTTGGCCTCATCCCGCGCCAGCCAGAGCTGATCAATGATGCCGGGCAACAAATGCCCGGTACGATGGAAGCGCGCGCCGAGAAACCCCGGTACTGAGTCGGCTTCCGGCCCCTCCAGGCCCAGATGCAACCCGAGCGGGTCGATCAGGAAGGTTCGGATGATGCTGGGGTAGAGGCTTTTGAAATCGAGCACCAGCACGTTGTCGTAGAGGCCGGGCCGGCTGTCCATGACAAAACCGCCCGGACTGTGCTCGGTCAGGCGCTGATCGCCCACCGAGGGGGCAACCCGCCCGGCTCTGTGCAAACGGGGCAGGTAAACATAGCTGAAGGCCGCCGCCGAGGCGCCTATCCGATCCAGCGCCAGGCCGGTTAGATGTGCCCGCTCAATCAGAAAGCCCCAGAGGTCGGCGGTTTTGAAGATGTCGAGCACCAGTTGGGCGTCTTCGCGGTTGTAGGTATAAAGCGCTACCGGGTCATCGCGATAGAGCCGCTCGATTTCGCCCACCCGGTCGTCACTGTCGGCAATGGCCTTGCCGCGGCCCAACAGTGCACGCGAAACCGCCTCAAGCGAGTAACTTTCAAGTGACCAGGCTGCAGAGCGCAGTGTGCCGGGGCCATCGACAACCTGGCGACCCTCCAGCTCAATGCGCTGGCGCCCCGACTCCCGCCCCTGCCAGCTCGCCGGTTGCCGGTCGCGGCCCAGGGCCAGTGGCAACCCCAACTGATCGCAATGTTGCTGTAACACCCACAGATCAAAATCGACCACGGCCCAGCCCACCAGCACATCGGGGTTGACCTGTTGCACAAAGTCGAAAAAAGCCTCCAGCGCGGCGCGCGGTGTCTCTACCCAGTGAAAATCTCCGGCTGTTTGGGCCGGCTTTTCCTGTCCGCGGTCAACGACCCAGACCGCGCTTTCGGTCTCGGTGACGGCTGCAATGCTGTACAGGTCGGGCACTTTACCTGGAACAAACCAGGCGGTTTCGATATCGAGCGACAGCACGTTAAGGGTTGGCCTGGCCCGGGTCGGGCGCGGGCGCTGGCCATCCAGTTGCACACCGGCGGTGATCAGCCGTTCCATCAGAAAGCGGTCGGCAGGCAGAATGTCATCTTCCCAGACCCGCAGCTGCTGGTCGCGCCCACGCCGAACCCACTGGCGCTGGGCGCTGAACTGAAGCGAGTAGACCGGTACGACCGGTTCGCCACTGAGCAATTTCAGTTCCGCATCGCCAACCTTGGGCTCTAACCCGACGGCCGACCAGACCCGGCCCCAGGCTGCGCGTTCAGCCACCGGAATAAAACAGACCGAACGCTGGTTGGCCACCTGCCAGCACTGCACCTGCTCCCCCGTTTTCAGCCAATAACGCAGCTGAATGCCCTGATCGTCTTCCGACCAGTGTCGGCTGAGTACAAAAGCCGATGGTAATGACTGGCTGTTCTGAGGCATGGCAATTGCTATACTGATGGCAGTGACTTTGAAGGAATTGTATATGCTTTTACTGGGTGAGCGGTCGCCTGTTACCGATCAATTGCAGGAACGCCTGAGAATTCTGGCCGACAAGCTGTTTGAAGACCGGCCCGAAGGCCAGTTATTGTCGCTCGACTCAGTCACCGACCTGTATGCCAGCCATACCCGCGAAACGCTGTTCATTCTGCGCAGTGGTACCTTGCAAGGGCATCAGGAGGAACGTCACTGCCTCTATTACGAACCCGGTGATGTGGTCGGCCTGTCCGACTGCTACCAGTTACCCTCGTTTCGCATCAGCAGCGATGGTCCGGTTGAACTTGAAGCCTACGCGGCTGACGTTCTGCTGCAACATTGCCTGGAGAACCGGCAGCGTCAGTCTATCTGGACCAGCTACCTGATCTCGCTGTCGGCCCTGTTTATGCACGCCTTCGGTCGCTACCTGACCGAAGCCGACAAGCAGCCGCTAACTGGGTTTCTGAACTTTGCTGCCGGGGAGGTCATCATCGCCGAAGGCGAACCGGCACATGAAGTGTTCACCATTCTAACGGGCCGGGCCGACGTGACGGTGGCCGGGGCCCCGGTCGGCGAAGTCCTGAAAGACGAGATTTTCGGCGCCATGGCTGTGTTCACCGGCGAACCGCGTTCAGCTACCGTCATCGCCGCCGAACCCTGCACTGTATTAGCGGTACCCAAAGACCAGTTCATCTCGCTGATCAAATCCCACCCGGATACCGTACTGACGCTGATTGAAAACATGGCGCGCAGCATTCAGTCGCTGAACACCCAGCTGACCGAAGCAGGGTGACCTTTGTAGTCAATTTCCTACACAGGGTGTCACCGATGACGCCTTTTGCAGACACCCGGGCCACTGCATAATGCACTCATTGCTCAGGACGAGCTGGGGTGCATTGGACGCACCCGGTGCAGGAAGCCAAGACCACATACTGGTTTTATGAACCTGATTCGCACTACCCAAAGGACTCCTCAGTGGGCAGCTGAGTCGGCCAAGGCAGGCTGTTTCCCCAACCGGTTACCCTTCATCCGCGACGGGATCGGCTCTGCTTTCAGGCTGGCGAAGCCGCGACGTATCGCAACGGCTGGTTACCGACCTGTTGCCCGCGCCCCCAACTTTCCCTGCGACACCACTGAACTGCAGCGCCAATTCCACCTAATGTTACTCTCGCCACTGGCTTGACTTCCCTGCCATACCCCCCATGCTCGTTGCTATCGCCCGCAATGGTTGAGCGCCCATGCCTGATGATCTGGTTACCACCGTGCAGTTTGACAACCGCTATCAGCGGGAGCTGCCGGGTACCTATGCCCGGTTAACACCCACGCCGATGAAGAATCCGCGCTGGGTCGCCTGGAACGAGCCCCTGGCACGCGAGCTGAATTGGCCAAACCCGCCCGATGACGATGTGCTGGCCGCCTTCTCCGGCCACGGCCAACTGGAAGGCACCGACCCCATTGCCCAGAAATACGCCGGACACCAGTTTGGCACCTTCAATCCGGACCTTGGCGATGGTCGTGGCCTACTGCTGGGAGAGTGGGTCGATGGCCAGGGCCAACACTGGGACTTTCACCTCAAAGGTGCCGGGAAAACGCCGTTCAGCCGGTTCGGCGATGGCCGTGCCGTCCTGCGATCATCCATCCGCGAGCTGTTGGCCAGTGAAGCCTTGCACGGACTGGGTATTCCCACGACCCGCGCGCTGGCGTTAGTCGGGTCTGACGAACCCGTCATGCGCGAGCGGCTTGAGAACGGCGCGATGCTGCTGCGCGTGGCCAAAACCCACATCCGCTTTGGTCACTTCGAATGGTTTGCCTTCAGCGGCCAGACTGACAAACTGGAGCAATTGCTCGCGTTTTGTCTGACCCACCTGTTTCCCGACTGCAAGAATACCCCGGACCCCGCCGCCGCCCTGTTTGATGCGGTAGTTACCCGCACCGCCCACCTGATCGCCCACTGGATGAGTACCGGCTTTTGTCACGGGGTGATGAACACCGACAACATGAGCGTCATCGGCGATACCTTCGACTACGGTCCCTATGCTTTTCTCGACGCCCTGCAACCCGGCTTTATCTGCAACCATACCGACACCGGCGGTCGCTACGCCTACAATCGGCAGCCGGACATTGCCTTCTGGAACCTGCAATGCCTGGCCCAGGCCCTGGCGGGCATCGCCGACCAGGGTGCCTTGCGCCATAGCCTGAGGCGCTTTGCTGACCACTATAACGCCCGATTTCTTGAGTTGATGGGAGCACGCCTGGGGTTATTGAACGTATCTGAGGAAGATCAGTCATTGATTCGCGGTTGGATGCAACTGGCCACCGATGAGGCGCTAGACTTTCATCGCCCGTTGCGCGAACTGGCCGAAACGGAGGCCTCCGAATGGGCCAGACTCGACGATGGTTACAGTGACCGCTCACGTTTTCGCCGCTTCCGCCAGGCGCTGGCGGAACGCCGTGAGCAGGAACCCGACACCCAAACCCTGGCGCTGGCCAGCAACCCGGTCTCGATTCTGCGTACCCACCACGCCCAGGCCGTGATAGACGCCTGTGAGCAGGGCGACGATTCACTGCTGCAAAGCTATCTCGCCGCCCTGCAATCGCCGTTCGAAGACCGGCCGGAGTGGCAGCGCTGGCGCGCACCGCCTCCGGCAAGCTATCACGCTCATCCGCTCAGCTGCAGTAGCTAAAAGCTATACCTTGAATCGCCCAACCACATCGCTAAGTTCATCAGTGCGCAACTTCAAGTTTTCAGCCAGCTCACTCAGATTGCGTGACTGGTCAGAACTGCGGCTTGAGTAATCTGAAATCATCTGCAGATTCTTGTTAATTTCCTCGACCACATGGGTTTGCTCTTCGGTGGCCGTAGCAATTTGCATCGACATATCGGTAATCTGCGAAATGGCCCCTTCGATGGATCTGAACGAGTCGGCTGCACTGGCAACGTCAGAAACGGTACTTTCCAGCACTTCGATGCCGCTTTTCATGGCGCCCACAGTTTCATCAACGCCCGCTTGCAGGGTTTCAATCCGCTTTTGGATGTCCTCGGTCGACTGCTGAGTCTTGCTGGCCAGCGCCCGAACCTCGTCGGCGACAACGGCAAAACCACGCCCCTGCTCCCCTGCACGCGCCGCTTCAATCGCCGCGTTCAACGCCAACAAGTTGGTCTGCTCGGCAATACCACGAATAACATCCAGCACGGAGGCGATGCTGACGGCCTCTTCGGCCAGGCGGCCAACAGCTTCTGAGGACCGGTTCAGACGGTCAGACAACTGCGCAACACGCTCGTTGGCCTGCTGCGAGACCTCCGTACCCTGCCGTACCGAGTTCTGTGCTTCATTCGCCGCATCGGCACCGGAATTCGAATTATTAGCGATCTCCCTGGCAGCCCCGTGCATCTCCTCGACAGCCGTAACCACCTGATCAACGGTCTGGTGTTGCTCATCAGCCAGCTTGATATTGCCCGCCGCCGCTTCGCGCAGCGAGGAAGCCCCCTGTTCAAGATGCACATTGACGTCTTTGACCACAGAAATCGATTTCTGCAGTTTTTCGATCACTGCATTAAAGGCCAGAGCCAGCTGACCCAGCTCATCCTCCGAGCGGGCGGTTAACCGGGCGGTTAGATCGCCCTCACCCTGAGCAATGTCGTTCATCTTGTCGCGCAGCATTTCAATCGGCCGAACCAGCATAATGGGCAGAACGAAACCGATCGATATGAAAATGACCAACAACAAGATTACCTGGAATAACTGAAAATTGGTTTGCTGATGCAGTGTTGCTGTCGCAGTCAATGCTGCATCATTGGCCAGTTGATCAACGCGTTCTCCCAGCAGATTGAGCGAGTCGCGCGGGGCATTGAACAGAGCAAGATCATCATTCGAATTGCCATTGGCGATGACCTCGTCGCCATGGGCGAGCCAGGCTTGCATTTGAGAACGGTATTGCGCCGCCGTGTTCGGCTCGAGCTGGTCACCCATCATCTCAATGGCGTTTAGCCCCCGGTCGAGCGCTTGCTGGTAGTTTTCAAGCCGCTCGGCATCAAGCGCCTGCAGCGTCTCCGGGTCGGCGCTGGCGCCTAGCTCCACGTATTCACGCATGGCCACCAACGCCTGGTACAGATCGCGATCGGCATTCAGGGCTGCTGATATGGCCGGGAAGTATTGCTGATCAAAGGCAGCAACCTGTGAATCGATTTCAGTCATCGCCCGGTAAGACTGGAACGACATCCAGAAAATGAACAGGGCAAGCAACAGCAGTGGCAGGCGGATCTTATTCTTTAACGACCAGTGTTTGAACGATTTCATGCAACACTCACTCTTCCAGTTAACCCATTCGTCGCATGCTTATTCCCTAAACACGGGCACTTTTCATCCAAATATCTGCCAACAAACACTGGCAAAATGCGAGCTTCCCGGCCCTGGGGTACTCATTAGACGATAGTCTAGACCAAGGTTATCGGACAGATTAGAAAAAACTGAAGGAAGTGAACGGTTACTGAACAAATGCGTTCCGGAATCGAGAACACCAAACGTAGAAGAGGGGTTGTTAAGAAAAAGACAGCCCGCCAATGGCGGGCTCGACACTAACAGATGTTAAAAGGCGTCGGCGGGGGTCGCCATAAGAGTTTCGCTGCCAGCCAATACCTTGGCGTGATAACCCAGAGACTCGGGCAGCAAACGTTGCATGAAGAACCGGGCGGTCTCCAGCTTGGTGCGATGAAACGCTGAATCCTGCGCTTTGGCCGCGCTGGCCATCATCGCCCACATATAGGCATAGGCGGTTAAGCCAAAAAGGTTCAGGTAATCGCAACTGGCGGCGCCAATGGCGTTCGGGTCATCTTTTACCTGGTTCAGCACCGCTGTGGTGGCATCATCCAGCCGGGCCAGCGCATCCGCCAGCGGACCAGTGAATTCTGTCAGATCGGAGGTGCTGTCGATAAACGCCTGAACTTCCTGCTTGAAACTCTGGAAGTAAGCACCCTGATTGGCCGCAATTTTCCGACCCATCAAATCCAGCGCCTGAATGCCGTTGGTGCCTTCGTAGATTTGGGCAATGCGGGCATCGCGCACGAACTGCTCCAGGCCCCACTCACGAATGTAACCATGGCCGCCCAGTACTTGCTGGCCAAGCACCGTGGCATCCAGCCCGCGATCGGTAAAATACGCCTTGGCCACCGGCGTCAGCAAGGCGACCAGGCCCTCGGCTTTAGTGCGCGTCGCGTCATCCGGATGGCCCTTGGCCATATCCAGCCACATGCCGACATAGGCCGCAAAGGCACGACCGCCCTCAGTGTAGGCACGCTGAGTCAGCAGCATACGGCGGACATCCGGGTGCACGATGATCGGGTCGGCGACCTGATCCGGCTGCACTTTACCGGCCGGAGACCGGCTCTGAATCCGCTCCAGCGCGTATTCGCGCGCGAGCTGATACGACACATCACCCAACCCAATGCCCTGCAAGCCAATCGACAGACGCTCGTAGTTCATCATGGTGAACATGGCCGCCAGGCCGCGGTTTTCTTCACCGACCAGATAGCCTTCCGCGCCGTCGAAATTCATCACACAGGTCGCCGAGCCCTTAATGCCCATCTTGTGTTCAATGGAGCCACAGGCCAGCAAATTGCGTTCACCCAACGAACCATCTGCGTTCACCTGAAACTTGGGCACAACAAAGAGGGAAATGCCTTTTGGCCCGGCGGGGGCATCCGGCAATTTGGCCAGCACCAAATGAATGATGTTTTCATTCAAATCGTGCTCGCCACCGGTAATGAAAATCTTGGTACCAGAAATTTTATAGGTGCCGTCATCGCCAGGCACCGCCTTGGTCTTCATAATGCCCAGATCCGTACCACAATGTGGCTCGGTCAGACACATGGAACCCGACCAGCGGCCTTCGTACATCGGCGGCAGATAGGTTTGCTTCAGCTCATCGCTGGCATGGTGCAACAGGCACAAACAGGCACCGGCGGTCAGCGCCGGATACAGCGCAAACGAGGTATTGGCCGCATAAACCATTTCCTCGAACATCACCGTCAGCATTTTCGGCATACCCTGGCCACCAAACTCAGGGTCACCGCCCAGGCTCAGCCAGCCGCTTTCGGCGTAGGTCGCGTACGCTTCCTTAAAGCCCGTCGGCGTTGTCACTTCGCCGTCTTTCCAGGTGCAGCCTTCCTCATCACCCTGGCGGTTGATGGGGAACAGCTCGTTTTCACAAACGCGCGCGCCTTCTTCAAGAATGGCCGACACCAGATCCGGCGTCACTTCTGACGTAGTAGGCATACTGGCCCACAGGTCGTCGGCTTTGAACACGTCGTGCAGTACGAACTGCATGTCCTGAATGGGTGCTTTGTAATTTGCCATGATCGGTTACCTGGTTATCTGGGTCAGATAGCTAGTAAAACAAACCACTGTCTTACATCACTAATTTTCGAAATCGGCTACAAGCCAAGTATCAGGTGCCGGGGATCGCAATCCGGGGTAGTTCGCAACAGGGATGTTGCGATCTAGGCCCCACGGACGGGTCCACGCCGACCCCGGATAGCTATCCCCGGTGCCTGATACGCACTCCCGCCACCAACAGCAAATCCGACCTGTACTTGTCAAAGCGGGCTCATCAGAGCCCGCTTCAAAGGTTTAAAACGCGAAGTGCGCTTCATCCAGTGCCATGGTGCTGTCGACACCGGCCAACATGCAGCCCTTATGACCGGCTGTACGTGGCAGAATGCGGTCGAAATAGAACTGGGCCGTGGTCAGCTTGGCCTGGTAAAAATCGACTTCATCGGTGCCAGCGGCCAGGGTTGCCTGAGCTTTTTCAGCCATCAGTGCCCAGTAGTACGCCAGCACAGCGTAGCCTGAGTACATCAGGTAATCGACCGCGGCACCGCCAACTTCCTCGCGGTTCTGCATGGCTTTCATTCCGATCTGCATGGTCAGGTCGCCCCACTCTTTGTTCAGCGTCGCCAGCTGTGTGACCATCGGTTTGATGGCCTCGTTCTCCGCATTGGCCTTGCAGAACTTGTGCACGATCTTGGTGAAATTCTTCAGCGCTTCGCCCTGAGTCATCAGCACTTTACGGCCGAGCAGGTCGAGTGCCTGAATACCTGTAGTGCCTTCATACAACTGGGCAATGCGGTTATCGCGAACAATTTGCTCCATGCCCCACTCTTGAATGTAACCATGACCACCGTAAACCTGCACACCGTGGTTGGCGGCTTCGGTACCCACTTCGGTCAGGAAGGCCTTGGCAATCGGCGTCAGGAAGCCAAGCAGATCATCGGCTTCTTTCTTCTGAGCCTCGTCTTTGCTGTATTTGACCAGATCGACCATTTGGCTGGCGTGCATCATCATCATGCGGCCGCCTTCGGCAAAGGCTTTCTGGGTCAGCAGCATGCGACGCACATCCGGGTGAACAATGATCGGGTCAGCCGGCTTTTCCGGTGCTTTCGGGCCAGTCAGGCTGCGCATCGCCAGGCGATCGCGAGCATACGTCAGCGCGCCCTGGAAGGAGAGCTCGGCTGAAGCAACACCCTGCATCGCCGTACCCAGACGGGCAAAGTTCATAAAGGTGAACATGCACTTCAGGCCCTGGTTCGGCGGGCCGATCAGGAAGCCTTTGGCGCCATCGAAGTTCATAACGCAGGTGGCGTTGCCGTGAATGCCCATCTTGTGCTCGATGGAGCCGCATTTAACATCGTTACGGGTGCCATCGGGCAGGACTTTGGGCACGATGAACAGCGAAATGCCCTTGGTGCCTTCCGGTGCACCTGGCAGACGGGCCAGAACGATGTGAACGATGTTCTCGGCCATATCGTGTTCGCCGGAAGAGATGAAGATCTTGGTGCCGCTGATGGCGTAAGAGCCGTCGGCGTTTTCTTCGGCCTTGGATTTCAGCGTGCCCAGGTCAGACCCACAATGCGGCTCGGTCAGGCACATAGTGCCGGTCCACTCGCCTGACACCAGCTTCGACAGATAGACTTCCTTCTGCTCATCGGTGCCGTGCAGTTCGATGGTGTTCATCGCACCGTGCGACAGACCCGGGTACATGCCCCAGGCCCAGTTGGCGGTAGAGACCATTTCAGAGACCACATTGCCGATCGAATCGGGCAAGCCCTGGCCGCCGAATTCGGTCGGTTGCGCCAGTGACGGCCAGCCGTTATCGACCCACTGCTGATAGGCCGCTTTAAAACCGGTCGGGGTGGTCACTTCGCCGTCGTTCCAGGTGCAGCCTTCCTGATCGCCCACCTGGTTCAACGGTGACAATACTTCTTCACAGAACTTGGCGGCTTCACCCATGATGGCATCGACCATGTCGCGGGTGGCATCTTCGGCACCGATGGCCTGGTAGTGGGCTTCTGCGTTAAGCATTTCATGCATGACGAACTGCAGATCGCGCAGGGGGGCTTTATAAGCTGGCATTGTGTTCACCTCAACAGGGCCCGTAGGCGGTAAGCGGCCAGCGCGGTTCAACCAAAACGTAAGCGGGCGGAACCGAACCGACTTCAGTGTTCAAACGATCGTTTGAAACATACGTTCGCATTCAAACCAAGTCAAGCGCCATTCGCACTGTGCTCACAGGTTCGGGCCCGGCTTGGGGTATTGCTTCCTTTCCGGCATAAACTGTCTCATTCCTGTCGCGATTGACCCGGGAAATCACCGGCTTGCATCGCCGGGCTTCTTTACTTTTTAACGACATCCGGCGGTCTACCAGCCCGTATACGAGGGTCAATATAAACTGGTTTGACGGAATATTTTGCGTGAGACACCCAGATTTGCTTAACAAACCGCCGGATGAACCAGAAGCGTATCTAGGGGGCAGTTCGATCTGTCGAGTGCAGATCCTAACCTTGAAATCGCCGGATACCGTTTATCCCGCGAACCGATAACGCACGACAGGAGCTTTACTGATATGAACGTGATCAAACGCGCAACCATTACCCTGGCTTCCGTAGTCTTCGCAGCAACGGCGTTTGCCGGCGCTCACATGGCCAGCAAAGACATTGTTGAAACCGCCATCGAATCCGACGACTTCAACACCCTGGTCGCTGCCGTTCAGGCTGCTGGTCTGGTCGAAACATTGCAGGGCGACGGACCTTTCACCGTGTTTGCCCCTAATGATGCCGCCTTCGACAAGATCCCCAGCGCCACTCTGAACAGCCTGCTGGAAGACCCGGAAGCCCTGGGCGCCATTCTGGGCCTGCACGTCGTGGCCGGTAAAGTGATGGCCGAAGACGTCGTCGGCCTGAGCAGCGCCGAAACCATTACCGGTGAAACCCTGACGATCGAAGTCATGGGCGGCAAAGTCATGGTTAACGGCGCAACCGTTATCGCCACCGACATTGAAACCTCAAACGGTGTCATTCACGTGATCGACACCGTCATCACCGAGTAAATCTGTGCTATTCAGACATCGCTTTCAGCGTGATGCGTTAACGGGCTTCGGCCCGTTTTTTTTTACCAGTGCCGCTCACCCAAAGCCTGTCGAAGCCCCTGCTCAATACTCCCGGCTCAGATCTACCGGGTACCGGGGCGGCCCGCCGGCCCGGACCTGGCGCAGATTATCGATCGACAGCCGGATCACATCCGACGGATCGCTGATCGAGGCAATGTGCGGCGTGATCCAGATGTTCGGATGCGACCAGAACGGGCTCTCCGGTGGCAGCGGCTCTGTCTCGAACACATCCAGAATGGCACCGCTAAGCAGCCCGACTTCAAGCGCGGGTATCAGATCATCCTCAGCCAGCGACGCGCCTCTGCCCACATTCATGACCACCGGCTGGCGCTCGCACCGTGCCCAGAGTTCGCTGCCGAGCAGCGCGCGGGTGGCGGACGTCAGTGGCAATAAATTGATCAGATAATCCGCCCTGGCCAGACCGGCGTTCAAACCGGACTTCCCGGTCAGGGATTCAACTCCGCCGAGTTGCTTCGGCGACTGGCTCCAGCCACTGACCTTGTAGCCCTGCACCACCAGCGCTTCCGCCACAGACTGGCCGAGTTCACCCAGGCCAAGAATCAGCACCTGCTCGCCCCAGCGGCCATCGTGCCAGTCCCAGCGCTTTTCATTCTGGGCCTGAACCAGTCTCGGCATATCCAGCTGCCAGTTGCTCAACTGAGCACAGACATAACGCACCATCCGGTCTTTCAGAGACTGGCCCATAAAACGGGCCACCGGCCAGTCGGCGGGAAAACCAGCATCCAGCAGGTGATCCACTCCGGCGCCCCAGCTCTGCACCAGTTTGACCCCTGTATAGGCTGACCAGTCACGGACTTGCGGCTTCCAGGCAAGCACCAGCTCGATACTGGCCGGGTCATAGTCTTCACCCGGTAACCAGACCGGATCGTTAATACCCAGTCGCTTGAAATCGGTTTTAATCGCATCGAGCCGGCTTTCGCTGCCGGTCATATCCACCAGAATGGCCATACTGCGTCTCTGTACTCGGAGTGAACTCGCTACCCTACCACAGAGTTCAAACGCCGGGCAGGCGCTGATTTTCCTGCTCGATGTACTGGTAAAACGCCACATCTTCCAACTGACTGGCCGCCGCCCGGTCCAGTACCAGCGTGGCTTTCGGGTGCATCTGCAAAATAGACGCCGGGCACCGGGCCGCGAGCGGGCCCTCCACCGTCGCCCGCACCGCCGCCGCCTTGCTCTCACCGGTTGCCAGCAGCAGAACCAGCCGGGCTTCCATGATGGTGCCAATGCCCATGGTGATCGACAGATGCGGCTGAAATTCACCGTCATCGAAAAAGCGCTGGTTGGCCTTCACTGTATCCGGCGTTAGCGTCTTAACCCGGGTGCGCGACGCCAGGCTGGAACTGGGCTCGTTAAAACCAATGTGACCATTGCGACCGATGCCCAATAACTGCAAATCGATACCACCGGCGGCCTGAATCGCGGCTTCATACGCATCGCAGGCGGCCAGCGGTTCCTCGGTAGCGCCATCAGGAACAGCCGTATTGGCCAAATCAATATCCAGATGCCGAAACAGATGCTCATTCATAAAGTAGCGATAGCTTTGCGGGTGTGTACCGGCCAACCCCAGATATTCATCCAGATTAAAAGTACGAGCTTTGGCAAAACTCAGTTCGCCGCTTTGCTTCCTTGCTATCAAAGCGTTGTACAGGGCAATTGGGGTTGAGCCTGTGGCCAGTCCCAGAACCGAATCCGGCTTGTGATTTAACTGATCCGCGAACCGGTCTGCGCCATAGTTAGCGACTTGTTCGGGTGTATCCAGAATTACGATTTGCATATCAACGACTCGAAAGTTAAGTCAAATTGGTTTTAATTTTTATCAGTCAGGACTCAGAAGCTAAAAATTCATGCGGATTAACCACTGGGCATCCAAGGACTACCAGGTGCACCTATTGGAGGTCGTTAGATCGCATGGATGCGATCTTCGAGCCCCCATGGAAGGGTTCACGGCGTACCTCCAATAGGTGCACCTGGTAGTCCGCTCTGCACCAAAGCAAAAGCAACCACTGAATAAAATTAGTCGCAGAATTTCGGACTCATGGCACTAACCTAAGACCAGCCCGCCAGAGCCCCTTCACGTTCATGGCGTCATCGAACCAGGTCAGATCGGCCATGCGCCCCGGCCGGAGGCTACCGAATCGGTCGTCGATGCCGAGATATTCGGCCGGGTAGCGGCTGGCCATCGCAATGGCCTCGTCTACTGGAACCTGCAAGTGCTCGCAGCAGTAACGCACCGCATCGACCAGGGAAATGGCACTGCCAGCGAGTCGGCCCGCCGCATTAACCAGGCGGCCATCGACTTCGGAAATCCACTCGCCATAGAGCCTGAATTGCTTGTCGACCGATCCGATGGTCGCCATCGCATCGCTGACCAGATAGACCTTACCTCTGGGCTTGGCTTTCAAAGCCAATCGCAAAGAGGCCGGGTGCACATGAATGCCATCAGCGATCACGCCGCACCAGGTTTCATCACTGGCCAGAGCAGCCCCGACCACACCGGGTTCACGACCGGTTTGCGGGCGCATGGCATTGAACAAATGGGTAAAACCGGATAAGCCAGCATGGATGGCTGCGTTTACCTCATCAAACACCGCATTGGTATGGCCTGCGCTGACGCGCAAGCCCAGCGACGCCATACGCTGAATGTCGGCAACCGCTACCTGCTCCGGCGCCAGCGTAACGATGCCCGGAATGGTCGCCGCCCGCTCCAGCCACTGCCAGTCGGCTGCCTCAAGTTTGCGCAACTGATCCTGATGGTGCACCCCGTTGCGTTCGTTACTGAAAAACGGGCCTTCAACATGAATGCCCAGAATACCAAAGTGCGGATCGGCACTGGCAGCAATGGCGGCGTCTACCGCCTGCTCGGTCACCATTCGGGTATCGGAAATTACTGTCGCCAGAATGCGGGCTACGCCTTTGCGGGCATGGCCTTCGGCCATCGTCTTCAGAGTCGAAAGACTCGGGTCATTGTTCAACAGCGCGCCGCCACCACCATTGGCCTGCAGGTCCAGCAGACCCGGTGCCAGCAAGCCGCCCTGCAAGGTTTCTGCAGCGTAATGCGAGGGGATGTCGCTTGGCGAAACCCGACCCACCAGGGTGTCGCCTTCAATCAGAAGCGCACTGGTACCCAGTCGTTCAAAACCGTCAAATACAGCGGGGGCAATTAATGCCGTATGCATACTCTGTCCTTCCTGGCCGAACCCGGTACAAACCCGGGTTAATGACTGATTGATCGGTCTTGTTCGGCCAGGCCAACAGGCTCAGGCCGGCATCGCCGATAATTCAGTCACGAAATCGTAGATGTCACCCCGGTACCAGGACCGGGTAAATTCCACCGGGCGGTTGCTGCTATCGAAGCCCTGGCGTTCGATGTACAGCACCGCATCACCCGGCGCGATGTTCAGATGCCGCGCCACTTCGGCATCGGCGTTGTGCGCAGTCATGGTTTGCAGGGCGCGAACCGGCCGGGCATTGGCTTCATCGAGCGCCTGGTACAGCGACACGTTCACGTCCTTAGCGTCAGCAATAATGCTGCCGGGCACCGAGGCAATCTCGTAGGCCATGGGGGTTTCACTGGCAAAGCGCACCCGGGTGTAACGACCAACCCGGCTTCCGGGCGACAGATTCAGCGCCATGGCTTCGCGTGGTGAACTTTGCACCGTTATCCGGCTCACCCATTCCGACGAGGGCTCAAGGCCTCGGGTAATCATGTCTTCGGTAAAGCTGTTCAAAACCGAGAGGTTCTTGTGAATCGACTTGCGTTCGCCTGAGGTCACTACCGTGCCTGCACCCTGGCGCTGGCGCAGCAACCCCTCATTCACCAGTGCTTCAATGGCTTTGCGGACGGTGACCCGGGAGACACCCAGCGCAACTGCCAGCTCACGCTGGGGCAATAAATAGTCGCCGTCTTTGAGTAGGCCTTCGTGAATGGCCTGACTCAGGGAGCGAGACAGTTGCGTATAAAGTGACCCGGGGCGATCCGGGTTCGGGGTCAGAAAATCGATCAGGTCCTGATCGTTAAGCGGTGCTGTGGCCATCAGTCGGGGCTCCTCGTCTGGGCCGACCGCAGTGCCCCGTCCAGTGCATCGCCCTGCGCGGTGCGCAGCTGCAAACGATGTCGCTCTGCCAGCAAAGGGCTAACCCGGGCGGCCAGGCCACCCATCACCACAAGTGGCTGGGGGGTCGGGCTCAGGGCGTCCAGCAGTCGATTCAGGATATCGAGCTGGTCAGAGACGATCTGGCGGGCAATGGGGTCGGCCTGGTCATACCAATTCATTACCAAAGGCGCCAGCTTACCATAATCGACGGACCTGGCCTTTTGGGCCCAACCAATAAGACCACTGGCCGAATCATGGTGCAGCGCCCAGATTGCACGGGTCAGTTCAGTGCCTTCAATCAGGCCGTCCCGTTGCCAGAGAGCATGCCGCACGGCTTGCATACCCAGCCAAGCGCCACTGCCGCCGTCGTCCAGCGGAAAGCCCCAGCCAGAAACCTGACGCCACTGCCCTTGCTGGAACGACACACCAATCACGCCGGTGCCAACCACCAGCAAGGCACCGTCGTCACCGTCATGGGCGCCAACACAGGCAATCTGGCCGTCGTTCAATAACTGGAATCGGTCAAAGCCATGGGGTCGCGCCATAAACGCGGCCGCAGCAGACTCGATTTCAGAGCCCGCCAACCCGGCCACAACCACCAATCTTTTCCGGTCGGCCGGTTGCAGGCCACTGGCCTGTAATACACTGGCCGTAGCCTGATCAACAGAGGCCCAACTGGTCTCAACGCTCTGATACACGTTGGCACTGCCGGCACTGGCTTCAGCCAGCACCTGGCCATCGCCATCTGCCAGCCGAACCCGGCAGGAAGTCCCACCCCCGTCGATCCCCATAAAAAGAGGCGAACTCGTTGCGGTTGTCATTTTCCGGCGCCTCCTTTTTTTGTGGCTTAATCCGTGCTGACTACCGGGTAGGCTTCTCCGGGGTCGGCGTGAACCCGTCCATGGGGCGTAGGTTTCGGCATTCATGCCTCAGACTACCCCGGATAAGCCTACCCGGCAGTCAGCACTCGGTATGTCATCAATTTGGGCATTTAAAACCATTAATGACAGTCGTTCAGGTTACTTGTTGTTGCTACTCTGATCTCAAGTTTTGACAGCATGGCGGTCAGAATTATTTCGGGCAAGAATACGACCTTTCACTGGCCATGACAATACCAATATAATACCTTTATAAAAAACACCAAGGACTCAAACATGACATTAACGGCCGAACTCGCCATCACCGCCCGGGATGGCCACTACCATTTGATTCTGACATTGCCTCAAGCGGTAGCCAGGGAACCGGGCGCAACCGAACTCTGTTTCAGTATCGCGCACCCCATGGACTTGTCGAGCCTGGAAGGCGCCCGGTTGCTGGATGCCCAGGGCGACTGGCATCGCCTCGAACTAGAGACACCCTGGACAGGCCAACAGGCGGTGACCGTGAGTTTTTCAGGTAAGAATGAGCTGAAAAAGCTGACCGATCGCCCCTACGGTGTTTATCTGGTTCAGGGTGAGCAACGCCTGCCGGTTCGGTTCGAAGGTGAAGCAGAGCGACACTGTATTAAACCCGTTGCGGTGCCCCCCGATACCCTGAGCTTTATTCCCAGACCCAGTCATTTAAGCGCTGAATCGCCTTCGATTCCCTGCCCGACTGCTATGCGATTTATAGACTCAACCTCAGGCCCGGCCTGGAATACCGGCTGGTACCAGCGGCTCATTAGCCGGCTCGACGCCTCTGGTCCGGCACTGGCAGATGATGGTTTTCCCATTGAAGCCACCCTGGCTGACGACCTTGCTGAAAGCTTTCGACTTACGGTCAATAGCCTGGGCGCTGAATTGAGCTATCGAGATGAATCGGGCTTTTACGCTGGCCAGGCGTATCTGATGCAGTACCTGCTGCAATGGATTCTGGCGGGCTCACAACCGGGCGTAACACTGGCTGGCGCGCCCGCTTTTTCGTATCGCGGTGTGCATCTGGATGTGGTACGGCACTTCTTTCTAGCAGGTACTGTCCAGGGTTGGCTGGATATCCTGGCTTTGTTGCAATTCAATCACTTTCACTGGCACCTGACCGATGACGACGGCTGGCGTGTGCCGAGCGAGGCGTACCCGGAACTGGCGCGCATTGCGGCCTGGCGGGGGCACGACCTGCTTGTATGTCCGCAAATGGGCTCCGGTTCAGAGCCCTACGGCGGAACTTACGCGCCTGATGACATTCGTGACACCGTGAGCATCGCACGGGATCTGGGCATCACCGTGGTACCGGAACTCGATATCCCCGGCCACGCCCGGGCCCTGCTGATTGCTTTGCCAGAACTGGTTGAGCCAGACGATGCCTCTGTTTACACCAGTGTTCAGCACCATCACCGCAATGTGATCAACCCCGCCTTGTCGAAGACGTCTGAAGTGATGAAAACCCTGCTCGACGAGTGGTGCTCACTCTTTCCCGGCCCCTTGTTCCATCTCGGGTCGGATGAAGTACCTGACGGTGTCTGGCAGCGGTCACCAGCTGCACAGGCCTGGTCCGAACAGAACGGTCAGCCTGCTGATGCCTTGCACGGTGCTTTTATGGCCGAGATGGAACGTGAGGTTCAGGCACGGGGCAAAACCGTCGTAGGGTGGGAAGAAATTCGCACCGGACAGGCCGTTTCCATCGACACCTGGGTGATGTCGTGGCAAGGCATTGAGGCTGGCCAGGCCGCCGCCGAGGCTGGCCACCCGGTGATCATGACCCCCGCCCATCATTGTTATTTCGATCTGGCCGTGACGGATCAGCCTCTCGACCCCGGTTACTATTGGGCTGGTACCGTCAATCTGAAAAAAGCCTGGTCGTTTGATCCACTGGCTGGCCTCTCTGACGCCGCTAAGGCAAAGATCAAGGGGGTTCAGGCCTGTTTATGGACCGAGATCGTCGAAACCCCGCGCCACGCCGAGTACATGTGGTTTCCACGCCTGCTGGCAACCGCCGAGGTGGCCTGGGGCACAGGCGCGGAGCGCACTTTTGCCCAGTTCGAACGGGATGCCCGGGTAACGATGAACCTCCTGGCTCACCTTGGTATTGCCGCTCGTGATGAAGCCGCGAGCTGGTAAGCAACTGATTTAATTGATTATTTTGAGAGAGGCTCAAAAAAGCAATAAGAAAAGTCGGACTGGTTATTGCTTGGTACTACTATTGGTATTATATTGGGCTTGCCCTTATCGAAGCATTCATTAAAAAAAGATCACAGGCTGTGATCTGCCAACAATAAAGAGGTTCATATGAAACTCATCAAAAAGACCCTGGTTCTGGCGACTGCAGCGGCCACACTTGCTACCAGCCACCTGGCCTTCGCTGAAAGCACAACGGTAGAAATGTACAGCTGGCGCATTCAGGACGAGGCGCTGATTGATTACATCAACGAGAAAAACCTGATCCCGGGTGTTCAGATCAACCTGAACGTTTATACCGAAGACATTGAATCCAAGCTGCGCATCGACATGCAGACCAACCGGCCAGACCTTTACCATGCCAAAGCCGGCTCTGCCTGGATGCAACCCTGGATCGACGCAGGTGTTGCAGCTCCGGTCAGTGACCTTGGCATTGATATGTCAGCCTTTGGCGAGGCTGCCCTGGCGGGCGCGACCGGCAGCGATGGCCAGGTCTATGGCGTGCCTTTTGTGATGCAGATGGAGTCCATTCTGTACAACAAGTCGGTACTGACCACGGAACCGACCAATCTGGAAGAACTCGAAGCCACCTTTGAAGACCTAAAAGCTCAGGGCATCGTGCCTCTTCACGTCGATGGCCGGGACGGCTGGTACCTAAACCAGGTACTGCACGAAACACTGCTGGCGGGCCTGACCAGCGATGAATGGGCCCAGGGTGTTGTGGAAGGCACGGCCTGCTTTACCGACGACATTTATGTTGACGCCATGGCGCGTTTTAAGTCCTGGCAGGACAAAGGCTACCTGAACCCGAACCCGATGGCGGATGACTACGGCGCCATGCGTACCGGCGTAGCACTGGGTACCTCGGCGATGATGATCGATGGCATCTGGTCTGCAACCCCGGCCTCTCCTATGTACCAGGTAGATCCGGAGCTGCAACTGGGCTACATGGCCATTCCGGGCTCGGCGAATAAAGTCTATGGCTTTACCGATGCGCACCTGGCCTACAACCCGAAATCTGATGACATTGAAGCGGTTGAGAAGGTGCTGGAATTTTACGCCTCGCCCATGTTCGCACAGTTGTTTGCCGACCTGGTCGAAGCCGTACCTGCGTCAAACTACCCGGTTGACGTAAACAATGAGCGCGTGCAAATGGCCTCAGAGATGATCGCCAACAATTCTCTGGTCGCCCAGCCGTTCTTTGCCGACTCACTGATCAGCGTCGACCCGGGCTATCGCCCATTGGTCTCGGAAGGTCTGCAAGAGTTACTGGCGGGCAAGATCACCCCACGCGGTCTGGCTGAAAAGATTCAGTCTGGTCTGAACCAGTCGGATTACATAGGCGCGGCTAACTGCGCACTGTGACTCGAGTCTCGGTGGCCATGGTCCGCGTCGGCTACCGGTGATGCTTCTGTGGGGTCGGCGTAAACCCATCCATGGGGCCTAGGCCGCAGCATCCATGCTGCGGACTCCCCCACAGAAGCATCACCGGCATCCGCCGCTTGCATCCCTGCCAACGCCAAAAACTTGGGCAACACATGCTTGAACGGGTGCCTCTTTTAGGCTCCCGCTCCCTCTTCTCTACCGCCTGCAAATGTGACTATCATGACACGACATGCCCCCGCTGAGCCTTTGGCTCCACTGAGCACCGCCGACATGCCAGACGACAAACAAGCCAGCCGTGTAAAGCTCAGCTATCGCACGATTGAAAAAATTCAGCGCACGCTGCTGCTAACGCCCGGCGTACTGCTCTACAGTGTGTTCAATTTTATTCCGTTGCTGATGCTGTTCTACCTGAGCCTGGTCGACTGGCCCGGTATTGGCCCGAAAGAATTTGTTGGCCTCGACAACTTTGCAAAAGTGTTGACCCAACCCTATTACCGCGATCAGATGATCAACGCACTGCTTCAAAATGTGATCTTTTTTACGGTCATCATTGGCTGCTTTTTGATTATTGGTACTGGCCTGGCGCTACTGCTGAGTTTTCGCACTTACGGTCGGAAAACCTATCAGGTGTTGTTCTTTTTGCCCTACCCGATGGCCGGGGCTGCCGTTGCTTATTTGCTCGACTTATTTGTGCACCCGCGCGGCCCACTGAACGCGGCACTTACCCAATGGGGCCTGGCCGACGCGCCCATTCCCTTTTTAGGCTCGGAAGACACGTCTCTGATTACCATGGCGTTGTTTTACTCCTGGCACCGCATGGGGTTCGCCATCATTCTAATTTTGTCAGGCATTCTCGCGGTTCGGACCGATCTGCTCGAAGCCTCCATGCTCGATGGCGCCAGTCGCTGGCAATCGATCCGTCATGTCGTGTTCCCGGTGCTTGGCCCGGCCTTTATTCTGATCACGGTGATTGTATTAGTCGATGTGTTCAACAACGCCGATTACATTCTGCTGATCATGGGTCCGGAAGCCGGCCCTCTGCGCTCAACCGACATCATGGGTACTTTTTTGTTCCGAACCGCTTTTGGCGGCAGCGCTGACACCACCGACACCAATTTCGGGCTGGCAGCGGCCATTGGGCTGCTAACCGCACTGATGATTTTACCGGCGGCCATCTTCCTCGCGCTGCGTAACCTACGGAAAACCTGAGGCCGTTATGGACAAGATTTTCAAGCTCAACAAACGTGAACAATTGCTGGTGCAATTCATCATGCTCGCCTGGGTCGCCGTGGTTCTGATTCCCTTCGGCGCAGCCGTACTCAACGCGCTGAAGCCCAACGTCGGGCAGGTATTTCGCGAACCCTTCGGCCTGCCAGACCCCTGGACCTGGAGCAACTTCGCCAAGGCCTGGGTCAACGCCAATTTCGCGCAATACTTTGCCAACTCAACCATTATCGCGGTCAGTTGTGTCGTGCTCGTTACTTTCTGCGCCAGCACCACCGCCTTCGTGCTGGCACGGATGCCGTTCAAAGGCAGCACCTTTATTTTTATCTGCTTTCTATTCGGCGTCATCATCCCCATCCGGCTCGCTCTGGCACCGCTGTTCGACATTGTGCGGTCGCTCGGCCTGCTCGATTCACTGCTTGGGGTAATACTGGTTCAAAGCGCCAGCATGATGCCAGTGTCAGTATTCATTCTGGTCAGTTTCATGAAAGGCATTTCCACCGAACTGGAAGAAGCCGCCAAAATGGACGGCGCCCTGCCCTTCACCCTGTACTGGCGCATCATTTTCCCACTGATGCGACCGGCCATCGCCACCATTGCCCTGCTGACCTTCGTACAAGCCTGGAACGAATACTTTCTGCCGCTGATCTTTTTGCAATCAGAAGCCAACTACCCACTCACCCTGGGCCTGCAACGCTTCAACCAGCAATTCTCAATCCAGTGGCACATGATGTTTGCAGGTATCCTAATCATGATGGGCCCAACCATCCTAGCCTTCATGCTGGCCTCCAAGCAGTTCATTGCCGGGCTTACTCAGGGTGGCGTTAAGGAGTAAGTGGTTGCATTAACTTCCGGTTGCTCTGCCTCCGAGGTTAGGGGCGGAGAATCGGTGCTGTCAGTCGGGGTCGCTGTGAATACCTCCATGTACGCTTGACTTCGGGATATGAATCCCCTCCATGGGATTCACCCTCCGGGCTCGCTGCGCTCGTGCTAAAACGCTCCCGGCGTTTTAGTGCATGCCTCAGACATCCCCGACTGACAGCACCCAGTCTCCCACCCCCTCACTTCCTCCGCGGTTTATTAATCAATGCTCGAAGTGCTTAAGATTAATTTTGATAAACCACCTCACTTTTCTGGCGCTCAGGCTCAGACTAGAAAACTCCAACAGTTGTACTGACAAAGTCGCCTGTGCCGCTGCCAGCGCGAGTGTCGGGTAGTGGGTTGTTCTTTCGGGGTAGTCCGCAGCAGGGATGCTGCGGTCTAGGCCCCATGGACGGGTTAACGCCGACCCCGAAAGAGCAACCCACTGCCCGACACCCCAACTCCCAGCCCTTTAAGTTCAACCTCTTAAACAGCCACAGCCACATAGTTAGCCCCATCTCTTGACCTTCCTCCCACTGAACCCTCCAGACTGCCTCCGCACAAATATTTACACTGTTATATTTACACCGTATATTTCTAGTGATAAGTTTGCATTGTTAACTTAACACCATAAACATAATGAGTGATCAACACAGGAGCATGACAATGAACGGATTGATACGGGGCTGGGCACGATGGGTGGTGCGCGGTCGCTGGGCTGTACTGGCGCTGGTGGCTGCGGCTATGGGCCTGGCCTTTGTGCCGATGGGCAACCTTTACTATGACAACTCCAATGAGCGATTCTTCCTTGAAGATGACCCGAACCTGGCGACGTTTAACGACCTGCTGTATCGCTTTGGCGATGTCGAATACCTGTCAGTCGGGATTGAAGCCCCCGCTGGCGATGCCGACCTGTTTACGCCGGAAACGCTCGGTGTGATCGATGAGCTGACCCGGTTTCTCGAGGACCGGCCAGAAGTGACCCAGGTGCGGTCGCTGAGCAAGTACCAATACACCCACTCGGGTGGCGGTATGTTAAGTACCGATACCGTATTTGAAGAGATTGATAACCCGACCGCCATTGCGGACGGCCGCGAGATCATGCTCGGCGAAGACATGGCGCTGGGCAGCCTGCTGACGGAAGACCTGCGCCACACCCGCATTGCGGCTCGGGTGCAGTATGAATCGGGCACCAGCGAACTGAAGATGTCGCTGATGGCCTCGCTGCGCGACTTTATCGCCGAACAAGGCTATGAGGCACAGGGTTACCCGCTTCGGCTGAGTGGGCAGCCGGTGTTCAATGAACAGTTCGAAGTGTTGTCGAAAAGCGATCAGGCCTGGATCAACCCCGCCATGGCGCTGGTGATGATTATTATTCTGGCGTTTAGTTTTCGTTCAGTTACCGGCACGCTCGTGCCCTGGGTCTTGATCGGCAGCGCTATTACGCTGGTCACCGGCATTCAGGGGCTGATGCGCTGGCCGCACTCGGTGGTTGAATCGGCCCTGGTGCCTGCGCTGATTATCATTGGCGTGGGGGTTTCTGTGCATGTTCTGGTCGAATTCTACCGGTTTCGTGGTGAGGGTCTGTCGCCTAAAGAAGCGGCTCAGCGCACCATTGAACACCTTTGGGTGCCAGCGTTTTTTACCGCCTTTACGACAGCCGCAGGCTTTATGGCGCTGAGCGTTACCCAATTGGTGCCTGTTCAGCAATTCGCCTGGTTAGGTGCCATTGGCGCCATGATGTTGTTCTTACTGGCGATGACCCTGCTGCCGGCGGTGCTGAGCTTTATTCCCTGGTTTTCCGACCGTACCCGTCACAGTGTCGATACCGGTCTGGTGGCGCGCATTACCACGGCGGTGCCCGACTTTACGTATCGCAACCGTCATCTGCTGACGCTGCTCGGTGCCACTTTACTGGCCATCAGTTTGGCTCTGATTCCGCGCATTCAGGTCGATTCGAATTTCATCACCTACTTCAAGGAATCCAACCCAACCCGGGCGGACCTGAATTACTTCGATGAACAGTACAACGGCATTCAAAACGTTGATCTGATGATCGACAGTGGCGAGGTACGGGGCATTCACAACCCGGCCTTTCTGAGCGAAGTAGACCGCCTGCAAAGCTGGCTGGAAACCCAGCCGGAAACCGGTGAAATCAATTCCCTGATCGATTTTCACAAGCGCATAAATCAGTCGTTGAATTTCGACGACCCGGCCTACTCACGCCTGCCCGACTCCCGGGAAATGGCGGCTCAGTTTCTGTTGTTGTACGACAACAGCGGCAGCGATGAAGACCTGACTGACGCGAAGGATTTCGACGAGCGCTGGCTGCGCATGTCGGTGCCGATTCGCAACATGGCCGCCAGTGACACCTCGGCATTTCTCGACCGTTTGAAACAGGAATTGCGCGATGAATACCCGACACTGACCACTGAAATAAGCGGTAGCATGGTGATGTATAACGCTCAGGATGAATACATTAACCAGGGCATGTTCCAGTCGTTTCTGGTCGCACTCGGCATCATGGCCGTCAGTTTTATGGTGCTCTTCCGCTCGCTGAAATATGGGTTGATCGCGCTGGTGCCGAGCATTGTTCCGATCCTGATGACCGGTGCTCTGCTGGTGATTCTCGGCATTCCGCTTAACCTCGGGACTATGGTGGTCGGTGCAATGACCATGGGCATCGCGGTCGATGATGCAATTCACATGATGAACCGCTATCTGCGTGCCCGTGCACGTGGCATGACGGCATCGCAAGCCATTACCGCTGCCAGCGATCAGGCCGGCCGAGCGGTGATTTTCACCTCTATCGTCCTGGTCCTCGGCTTCAGCATGATGCTGCTTGGCTCCTTTATTCCTTATATCTACACCGGGCTGTTTGCGGCCAGCATCATGGCGCTGGCCCTGCTGGGTGATCTGATTTTCCTGCCCGCCCTGCTGCACCTGATCGACGGCCGCAAGGTCGTTGAACCCAGCCCAAGGGCCACGCTTTCAACATCTTCTACCGGAGGAACCCTGTAATGTCTGTTTTTAAACTTGTCACGATCACGTCGCTGTCACTGGCCGCCTTACTGAACGTTGCCCAGGCGGAAACCCTGAGTGCTCGCGAGATCATGGAACGGGTTGATGACCGTGACACCGGCGACTCTTCCGTCTCCGACGCCAACCTGATTCTGATCGATCGCAACAACCGCGAACGCGTGCGTGACCTGCGGCTGTACTCGCTTGAAGAAGCAGGTGTTACCAGGGCGGTTACCTACTTCCTGGCGCCGACCGACGTCGCCGGAACCTCCTACCTGAGTTACGACCATGACAACCAGGAAGACGAAGCCTGGCTGTATTTGCCGGCGCTGAAACAGGTGCGCCGGGTCGCCGCTGGTGATCGTTCTAACTCGTTCATGGGCAGCGATTTCAGCTATTCGGACCTCAACGGCACCACACTCGAATGGTACGACTACGAGCTGCTCAGTGACGACGAAAGCGTCGACGGCCACCCTGTCTGGAAAATCGAATCGCGCCCCAAACCCGAGTTCGCTGACCAGGTTTCCAACGAAACAGGCTATGAGCGTTCCCATCTGTGGATTCGCAAAGACAATTTCATGCAGGTTCAGGGGCAGATTTGGGTAGAGCGCGGTGGGCGAGTTAAGTATTTCAGTGCCCGCGATATTGAAGAGGTCGATGGCATCTGGACAGCCCATCGCATTCAAATGATCACCACCCGCAATGGCGAGCGCGAGCATGGCAGCGTATTCCAGATCAACGAGGTGACGTACAACGACCATACCGACCCTAGCCTGTTCACGACCCAGGCGATGCAACGAGGGTTGAACTGATGGCCGCACTCCCCTTTCCGAGGGCCGTGTTGGGTCTGGCATTGGCAATGCCCGGCCTGGCGCTGGCCGAGGATGACTTTTTCGGCGCCATTGACACCCAGGCGACCGCCACCGAACCGGCCTCACAAAGCCCGGTGCAAAGGCTCGGCTGGGTTCAGCAAAAGGTCGCCTATGGTTACCGAGCACCCGAGCCCGGCCCAAGCCGGGACCGGGCCGCGCTGACTCGCCTTGAGACCCAGCTTTACGGCCAGATGAGCGCCAGTCACGAAGCTTGGTCCGTTCGGCTCGCCGGGTCTCTCACTTACGATGCCTTGCCAGACTTGAGCGACGCGGATGCCTGGGAGACCCACGATTTTACCGACGCCCAGGCAGAAGAACGCCGCTGGCAGGCCCAATGGGCCGATAGTTACCTTGGCTGGCAAGACGGCAACTGGTGGCTGAAGGCCGGGTACCAGACACTGGCCTGGGGCCAGGCGGAATCGCTGATCGTCACCGATGTGCTGGCCCGTCGTGACCAGCGCTGGCCTGGCCAGCAAGACTTGGAACAGACCCGCCTGCCGGTGCCTGCCCTCACCCTGAACTGGGCCGGCAAACTGGATGTGGCGGTGCTGGGCTGGGCTGAAACCGACCTGACTCCGGCCCCCTTTGACGACTTCGATCAACGCGCTGGCCTGCGTGCCAGCGGCATTGAAATCAGAGACGAAGAGGCTGAGAACTCGCTGGGCGTTGCCGTGCGCTGGCAACAGCGCTGGCCCGGGCTCGACCTGACCTGGCTGGCGGCCGATGTGAATGCCTTCGAGGCCACACTGAGTGACGTCAGCTCCAGCGGTGCTATTCCCGAAGCCGCCACCTTTCAGCCGGAACGACGCCGGGTGCTGGGCCTGAGTGCCCAGCTCGCCCGGGGCTCCTGGCTACTGAAAACCGAGCAAGCCTGGCACCAGGGGGTGCAGCACGCGACGGACAACGCGCTGGAACCCTGGGTCGAGTCCGATGAATGGCGCGCCATGATCGGGGCCGATTACAGCGGCTTTCGCAATCTGACGCTGACGCTGGAAGTCGGTAGCCAACTGTTGCTGGACCCGCCAGACGACATCGACGATGACGAAATACGGCTGTCGCAATCGGCACGCGCCCGTTACACCACCTGGAATGACCGGTTGGAACTGACCGCTCAGGGCGTGAACTTGCCCGGTGACTCTGGGCAGGTTGTGCGACTCGCCGCCGACTGGCAAGTCAGCGACCCGCTCTCAGTCGGCCTGAGCGTGGTTGACTACCTCGCTGAAAAGTCAGACCAGGCCCTCTACGGCGTGCGCAACCAGGACGCAGCGATCGTCAACTTGCGTTACGGCTTCTAGTGCCCACTGGAACTCATGACGGGCGAAACACTGGCTCCATTCTGGTAGACTGGCCGGTGTTTCGGTTTTGAGTATCCACATGAGTCGTCAAAAGAAAACCAGTTACCATCACGGCAATTTGCGGGTCGCGTTAGTGGACGCTGGCTTCCGGTCGCTGGAAACCGGCCACCTGGAAGACCTGAGCTTGCGCGCGCTGGCCAAAGAGGTCGGGGTAACGCCAACGGCGGCCTACAATCACTTTGCCGACAAGATGGCACTGATGGTTGAAATGAAGACGGAAGGCTTCCGCCGGTTCGATGCGTTTTTAGCCGAACATCTGGAAGCCTTTAAAGAGGCATCGGCGGAAGACAAGGTACGCTGCCTCGGCCGCGCCTACATGGCCTTTGCGGTCGAGCATCCTGGCATCTTCAACCTGATTTTCTTCTGGACGCCAGAACAGAAGTACCTGACAGACGCCCTGGCTCATGCAGCCGCCTGTGGCGAGAGAATGCTTCAGGATATCGTCGCCGATATGTTACAAGTCGATGGTATTGAGCTGAACGATTATCAAAAATCAGTGGCCTGCTTCAGCGCCTGGTCGATGGTTCATGGCATTACGCTCTTACTGCAAACCGGCGTGGTCGATGCTGTGACCTATTGCGGCAACTGGCCCCAGGAATTCTCCAGCCAGAACCCGGAATCCCAGGCACATATCCTGGAGCACCTGTTGGAAATTCAAATCGAAGGCCTGAAACGAGTGCTGCCCGGCGTTAAGCCATAAACCAACTTTTTACCAAGCCACCACAGGAGCAGAGCGAAAGCAATGACGACCGTCTCCATACAATGGCAACAGGCCCCCGTCGGCTATATACAGGGTGACCCCAACCTCACCCTGCACCAAAACCTCGATAACCAGGGCATCACCCTGCGCAAAGCCTGCGACAATGGAGCTTGTGGCATTTGCCGCTGCCGCCTGACCTCCGGCGCCATCGATTACCGCGGCCGCCACCCCTACGGATTAAACTCCGGCCTGCAAGCCGACGGCTGGATTCTCCCCTGCATCGCCTACCCCAAAACCCATGTAAAACTGGCGGACTTGCGGTTTACGAGTAAAGCCTGAGGTTCGTTAACTGAGTTAGAAATTCACCCGACAATGAATATCCCTGGTTTCCCACCATACAGTGCAAAGCGGACTACCGGGTGTCCCTATCCGGGTGGTGCGACACATCGCTCGGCGTGAATCCGTCCATGGAGCCTAGACCGCATGATATGAATCCCATCCATGGGATTCACCCTTCGGGCTCGCTGCGCTCATGCTAAAACGCTCCCGGCGTTTTAGTCCATGTTGCGGACTACCCCGGATAGGGACACCCGGTAGTCCTTCATCGTATCCGCGGTTAAATTAACGAATTTCTAACCCAGTTAACGAGTCGGGCATGGAATCATTCCAATTTTCCCCTCACTCACATTCAGTTCCGTTTCCGGCCAGTTTTTCGCGGTTCCCGGGTTACACTAGTGGTCATAAGATGAGGAAACACCTGTGACCGACCGCCACTACCAACAAGCCCGACTCGCACGCGACCACCGCTTCGATGGCCGGTTTTTTGTTGCGGTTAAAACCACCGGTATCTACTGCAGGCCGATCTGCCCGGCTCCAGCGCCGAAAGAACAAAACGTCCGCTATTTCGAAACGGCCATCGCTGCCGCCAACGCTGGATTTCGCCCCTGCTTGCGTTGCAGGCCAGACAGTGCACCGGCTTCCTGGGCCTGGAAAGGCACGGATACCACGTTGGAACGGGCTTTGCGTTTGATTGATGACGGGGCTCTGATAACCGGAAGCGTCACTTCCCTTGCGGATCGGCTGGGCATTACCAGTCGTTATCTGGGCCAGTTGTTTCAGCGTTCTGTCGGCACCAGCCCGAAGCAATATGGGCTTTACCAGCAAGTGCTGTTCGCCAAGAGTCTGCTGCAACAGACCGATATGCCGATCACTGAAGTGGCACTGGCCTCCGGGTTCAACAGCGTACGCCGTTTCAATGACTGCTTTGCCAGCGTGCTTCAAATGACGCCGCGTTCATTGCGACGTCCAACGGGCAAACGAATTCAGGAACCGGGGATCCGGTTGTTGTTAAGTTACCGCCCCCCTTACGACTGGGCGGCGTTGCGCGATTTCCTGCAGACCCGGTTAATTGACACCCTGGAATGGTGTGGTGATGACCACTACGGTCGCACCTTTCGCCTGGCCAATGGTGCATCCGGCCGCTTTACAGCCCGGCACCGGCCTGAGCGATTCGGGTTTGATGTTTCGCTTCAATTCAGTCAAGCCGTACCCTTGCTGCCGGTGGTGCGGACCATCCGCCGGCTGCTGGATCTCGATGCCGACAGCAGCACCATCGACGCTCATCTGGCGCCGATTCAGGCTGAAGTTGGGCCGGAACGGCCGGGCTTGCGGTTGCCGGGCACCTGGGATGCGTTCGAAGCGGGTATTCGCGCCATTCTCGGGCAGCAAATCAGTGTGGCGGCGGCGCGCAATCTGGTGCGCCAGCTTGTGGCTGAGCAAGGGGAAGTGTTGAGCGGAGCGGACGATGAGCATCGCCTGTTTCCCACCCCGGCGGCGCTGGCTAACAGTGATCTGGCCAGCCTGAAAATACCCGGACGCCGGCGCCAGACGCTGATCGATTTCGCCCGCTTCTTCGACAACGAGCCCGACCAGGCCGCAGACCCGGAGCATTGGCTGGCGCTCAGCGGCATCGGCCCCTGGACGGTGAATTACGCCCGCATGCGCGGGTTGGGCGACAGCGATGTCTGGCTTGGGTCTGATCTCGGGGTGAAGAAAGCCCTGGGGCAGGCGAAAGGTGCCTGGCAACCCGCCGATGCTTCACCCTGGCAAAGTTATCTGACCTTTTATATGTGGAGTCTGCTATGAAACCGGTTTATCAGAGTTTATTGCCTACCCCGATCGGCACGGTGCGCATACTCGCCAATGACGAGGCTATTACGCGCATCGATTTTGTCGACGAAGCTGACGCTTCAGCTCATGCAGAGAACGACGTAACTCGTTTGGCCCGGCAGCAGTTGACCGATTATTTTGAAGGCCAGCGACAGGCATTTGATTTGCCGCTGGCCCCATCAGGTACCGAATTCCAGCAAGCCTGTTGGCAGGCCCTGGTGCGGATTCCCTATGGCGAGACCCGCTATTACGCCGAGCAGGCCCGGGTGATCCAGCGCCCGAGCGCGGTGCGGGCCGTTGGCGCAGCCAATGGGGCCAACCCGATCTCCATTGTGGTGCCCTGCCACCGGGTGATCGGGAAAAGCGGTCAGTTGACGGGTTATGCGGGTGGGTTGGACCGCAAGGCCTGGTTACTGGCCCTTGAGCGGGGTGCTGTAACCACTGGTCAGTGATTCGGGCAGGGCCACTGCGCCCACGGTGCGCTGATAGAACTCAATCGGGCCGGGGTCACCAATGAACGCATACACATACCCCCGAGCCCTCAGCCGATGCAGTGCATCGAGCAACAAGGCCTTGCCCAGCCCCAGGCCGCGGGCCGATTCAGCCACGCCGGTTGGCCCGAAAAAACCGGGAAAGGTCACATCGAAACAGGCAAACCCCAGAATCTCGGTGCCGCGCCGGGCAATCAGTACCCGGCACGGGTGGTGACCCAGCCCATTGGCCACCTCGCTCGACCAGAGCGTGCCAAAATGGTCGCGTACCCAGTCGACAATCACCTCTCTGTCCCAGGCTTTGGCTGGCGTCAGTTCATACCCTTCTACCAGGGGCGGTATGACGGGCAAGTCTGACAAACCAACAATCATATCGGTCATGCTCGGTTCCTGCTTGAGTCGAAGTCGACAATTTAACAGGCTGAGAGCCTGGTTTGGAAATCCGGACCATTAGAAAGCCGATGAACTCAAGATGAACGCCAAGGTTAAAAAGGCAAAAAGGTGACCAGTTGCACTCGCACCGGCTATTCGCCTGCCGGATAATGGGCCTATTTACACAGCACCCGGCCCTCACTATTTTTGCCGCCGGGCGACAAGGAGAGACCGACATGCGCGCCACCGCTTTCGTTTTAATGCTGGCCATGACCCCCTGGGCCTGGAGCGAAACCCGGCCCGAGCCGGTCAGTGTTAACAGCACGGCCTTTGCCGACACCCAATCCGCCGCCTGCCGCCTTGCCTTTGAACAGGCTGAAGATGACGCCCGGGCACAACTGGGCACTGGCGACACAGACCGCCTGGAGCTGGTCAGCCGCACCGATGAACGGCTCGGCACCACAGAAGACGAGCGTTTTGAATGCCAGGTCGAGACCTTCTGGCTTGAACGACAGGCGCTAACAGCAGAGCAGCCCCAGCCAGACAGCATCCGTGAAGACCCGTTGCGTTTGGGTGGCCTGGAATCCATAGAAGGCCGGTACCAGGCCGATTGCCGGGCCAGCCGTCGAGGTGAAGCGTGCCGCGAGCAGATTGAAACCGAGGCTGGTGAGGCGCTGCTGAACCGGCTGTTACAGCGTGAAGGCTTGTCAGACAACGAACTGGCACTGGAATCCGACGGGTTCGAAGGCAGCCAGACGTTCGACTACGACCAGTCGGACCTGACGCTGACCATGGACGGCACCTTCTATTTCATTCGGGTCGCCCCCGAGCAGCAAGCCACTGACTCGACGCCAGCCCCTGAACCCGCAGGCACCCAGGGTGAACTGACCCGCGCCAAGCCAGCCGAGCCTGGCCCAATGGATAACCTGGACGTGACTCTGTTCTACGTTTGGGATGGCAACGACAGCGCCAGTGAAGATGACCTGGCGCTCAGCGCTCGCCGCTGGGGCGTGGGACTTTGGGTCGATAACCGTATCGGTGTCTCGGCCTTCTGGGGCGATGAACGAGCCGGCATCGCCGATTCACGCGGTAACGTTCATAACGCGGGCGACCGTTACGACATTCGCGGTGTCGGCATTGGTTATCGCGTGTTCGACAACCGCTCGGTCACCCTGGAAAACATGATTCACTACGTTGATGCCCAACCCTACTCAACCGCCAATCTCGACCCGGGCTGTGCCGCTTGCACACCCCGCAGTTACGAAGCGGAAGACTATTTCCAGGCGTCCGTAAACCTGAAAACCAACAACGAAGGCCTCAATCTGGGCTGGATGCTGACCTGGAAACTGCGCGACGACGTCACCCAGTTCGATAGCCTCTCCGGCGGCTGGTATGTGGAGTTGCAGTTTTAAGCTTTACTCACCCAGCACCAGTCGCTAGCCTAGCCCGCTCATTTTAAGCTACTGGCGAGCAAGTGATGTCATCTGAAACCCGGGCGCTGTGTTATGCACTCGCTGCTGTACTGCTGTGGTCAACCGTCGCCACGGCATTCAAAGTTGCCCTGGGGTTTGTCACCGTCAGTCAGCTAATGTTCGGCGCTTCTGTGTTTTCGGTGATCGCTCTGGCGGCTACGTTGCGCGTTCGGGGTGAACTGCGCCAGGCGCTGCAGCGGTTTTGGTCTGATCGCGGTGCGGCCTTTCGACTGGGGCTGGTCAACCCGGTGCTCTACTACGCCGTTCTGTTCGAAGCCTACGACCGTTTGCCCGCCCAGGTCGCCCAACCTGTGAATTACACCTGGGCGATTACCCTTGGTCTGCTCTCGGTCCCTTTTCTCGGCCATAAACTGACCCGCTGGGACCTGATCGGCATGTTGCTGGGTTATTCCGGTGTGGTGTTCATCTCGCTGGCGGGCAAAAACATCTCGGGCACACTCGATGGTTTCGGGCTTTTTCTGGCGTTGTTTTCCACCCTGCTCTGGGCCGGCTACTGGCTACTGAACGCACGCGACCCGCGACCGCCGATCATTGGCCTGTTCCAGAACTTCAGCTACGCGCTGCCATTACTGCTGATCTGGATGCTGGCTACCGACGGTTTCCCCACCATGAACAGCTGGCAACCCTGGGCCGCCCTGGCCTATGTGGGCGTGTTTGAAATGGGCGTCACCTTTGTGTTCTGGCAACTGGCGATGCACTACACCAACAACGCCAGCCGCATCGGAACGCTGATTTTCCTCTCACCCTTTATCAGCCTGTTCCTGATCCACTTCGTGCTCGACGAACCCCTGCAACTGATGACCTTCGGCGGCCTCGGCCTGATCATCGCGGGGCTCTGGTTGCAGCAGCAGATGGCAAGGCGGGAAGCACCCTAGCCTTCATCAACCGTCTTAAACAACTGAAACCCGCGCGCTTCATAATTGGCGCGTGCATTGGGGTGATCGCCCGAGCAAGTATGCAGCCAGACTCGTTTTGGCAGATTGCCCTGTTCATCAGCGAACGCCCAGGCAAGGTGCAGTGCCTCAGTCAGAAAGCCACTGCCCAGACCCTGGCCGATGAAGGGTCGCGCCAGACCAAAATTTTCTATCTCGATCTGATGGCCCTCGCCATCGATCAGTGGCTGACGCACCATCTCTACATAGCCCGCCGGACTGCCCTTTAGGTAGAGCACCCAGGTGCGGACTTCCGGGCGTTCAACCTGGGCTTGCCACTGCTCGAGCGACCAGCTGTTCTTTTGGGTCCAGTCCCAGTCTTCGCCGACCAGCTGGTACAAAAACCGGTTAAACGCCGCCTGGCGAATTTCAGCCTCAGCCAGCACGGCATCCGCCTGTTCCAAACGCTTGCCGGTCACTGCCTCGGGCGAGCGCATTTCCAGGTGCCAGACAATCATCCGAACAGCTGCCTTTTGCTGACCACGATGCCGGTTTCATCGGCATAGAGGTACATTCCCGGCTCGATCGTCTGACCCGCAAAGGTGACCGGTACATCGACATCGCCCAGACCTTTCTTTTCGGTCTTCACCGGAATGCTGGCCAGGGCCCGCACACCAATGGGCATGCGCTGCAGTTCGTGAATGTCCCGTGCGCAGCCGTTGATGACGACGCCTTGCCAGCCGTGATTAACGGCATCGAGCGCGATCTGGTCACCGATCAGGGCTTTGGCCAACGACGCACCCCCATCGACCACCATCACTTTGCCATCGCCATCGGTACCAGCCAGCTCTTTGACGCGGGAGTTATCTTCAAAGCACTTGACCGTCACCACCTGGCCAAAAAACGCTGGTTTGCCACCAAAGTTTTGAAACAGCGGTTCGAGGACAAGTACGTCATCGGGGTTGTCATCACATAAATCAGGTGTATTCCACATGGGCTCTTGACTCGCTTTCTTTGGCAATGAATGATCATGAACGTTTTAACCGGGGCGCTCATGGCATGACAACAGGCCCCGATCCAGGTTAACAAGAGAATGAGTGCCGACGTGACTTACCGTGACATCCAAACACCCGAATCCAAAACCGGCTCAACACACGAGGCAGCGCCATGTTAACCACAGAGCGCCTCGTTCTGGTAAGCCCCGAGGTCATCAAAGCCCCGGTACTGCTCGACTTTCACTTACAAAACGCTGACCATTTTGCCCAAGCAGGCGGCACATTGCCAGAGTCGCTCCGTATCTGCCGGCAACGCCTGAAAGCGGAAACCACGCTCTGGAAAAACGATCGGTCCTACCGGTTCTATGGCTTGCTCGAAGGCGAGCTGATTCTGGATGTCAGTCTGAGCAATCTGGTACGCGGTGTTTTCCAGGCCGCACATCTGGGCTACAAAATAGCGGAACAACACACTGGCCAGGGCCTAATGACCGAAGCCGTCGATGCGGTGGTACGGCATGGCTTCAGCCGCTTGCGTCTGCACCGGATAATGGCCAACTACCAACCCTGGAACACCGCAAGCGGCCGAATACTGGAAAAACTCGGATTTGAACGGGAGGGGTTTGCCAAAGACTATTTATTCATCAACGGCCAATGGCGAGACCATGTGCTGACATCGAAAACCAATACAACCTTCCAGTTCAAACAATGACCAATTCGCGACGAACGGGCCGATGGATGTAACCATTTCGATACAACAAATCCAGAAACCGCCAATCGTACAATTGTCTAGTCGATCACAAATTCAAATGCTCCTGTTTGTGTGAAAAAAAATCTGCTGATATCGTCGAATTCATTAAACAGCGCGTGACAAACACCACGTTGCTGATGGACCAAAACCGCCAAGGAAGTTGTAGCCGCCCCCAGAACTGCCATGCAACATCTGCTGTAACTCACCGATTTCACTCGCGCTATCCACTCGTTGCGTTACCACAACAGCGACAGCTTTTGGTGCCGAAAATATTCAGCGGGCGGCGGGCGGCAACTAACGGACACATGTAATTCATCCAGGATGGAACCAAACAGTGCTGAATTCCCTTTTACTTTATCCACCCCGGCAACTGATCGAAAAACTACTGCCGACCTCAGACAACGTCGTCGTGACCCTTTACGACAAATTTGGCCATTCACATACGGGCACCGTTTTATCCGTGTCGGCAGAACAAGGTCTGATCGGTCTGCAGTCAGGTGGCAAGAAGGGTAAAGATATGTCTCTCAGCGTGCTTGCACTGAACGATATCGTGTCGTTTATGCTGCATCAGGCAGAAGCGCACCTGGAACACCTTACCGGCACTAAAGCCTCAGGCCAAGCTACCGCAAACACGCCCTATGGGTTTGATTTCGACGACTATTTACTGACACAGCAGACCATGCTGAAGACAAACTATGGGTTAACACTTGAGCTTTCTCTCGATCAGGCAGACATCGAAGACGAGGCTACCGAGACCCGGGTCAAGAACATGGTCGACAAACTGGTCGACCTGATTGCCAAAACCAGTCAGGACGAGTTTGGCCTTCAGATGGTCGCCACCCTCAGTACTATCCACATAGTGAATAACGAAGCGCAGTTGATCTCCATAAAAAGAGCGGAATCAGCCCTTCGGGTCCAATACGATTACCGGGCCAGTTCGGGCACACAGGCACAACTCGCCGACAAACTGAAAGTCTTGTTTGAACGGGTTCTTTAAGTTCGGCGCTTCCTCAATGGTTGAGAAAGGCCGTTTTTTATACCTGGCCAATAACCAGGTGACGTTAAGAAGGAGCAAGTAATGGGTTTAGCAGAAAAGAAAGCCGCGCGTGAGTTTCAGAACAATCGTTTCGAATCTCTGAAAAAGCAGATCGACAAGGAAGCGGGCTTCGAAGTAGACGTTGAAGTGAACTGGGAAACATTACAAGTTGAAAAGTACTCACACCTTTTTGATGAAACCTGGCCCAAGGTTTACTTTCACCCTCTGATCAAAGCGCTGAAGGAAATGTGCTCGGAAGATTTTGCACAGGAAGCCGTTCAGGAAGGGCTCAAAAAAGTCGTTATCCAGAATTACAGCGATAACCACAACTCTGATCGTTTTGCTACGTTCAAAAACGGCGTTTTAACGTTGAATCACTCACCGATCTTCAACGTAGACCAGATCGACGATCGGGCTCACAACATCCAAACCGTTGTCGAGAAAGAGCTTTGAACTAAGAACCACCATCTGTACTCCCACCCTTGCCGTCTTTACCTCGGGTGGGAGCCTTCAGCACACAAAGGGAACACTCAGGGTCAAACCCGGAACGGCTGTTAAAACGCACGTTAATCTGGCCGTGCTTGAGTAACAACTCTCCCCCGACCTACTCGGTGTGCTTTGGCTGAGCTTTATGACAACGGATAAAATGACTCACCATCTCTACCGGTACATCCCACAACTGAAAAACCAGACGGTCACAGTACAGCCTGCATCGTCCAGGCATTGAGTGGGAGCTGACCAGGGAGCCTATTGCTCCAGTCAGCCTCCAGTGTCAACAATGCGAGATCAATAACACTCGATCACTATAATCTCTAACCCTGTGTCTGTTAAACAGACTCGACATGCTGTTCAACAAAACGATTCAGCTCAGAAACGGACCGAATAACATACAGCGATTTATCTACCGACATTCCTTCCAGCTTGCTGACAAACCCATCATTCCAGAACCTTGGGCATTGTTTTAATACTCTATAGCTTTCTAGGGTTCCCTTTAACACTGAACTCCCTTCAGGCCAGCCTTCCGGTCTTACAACCAAGCCTTTCAAACAACGCTTTGTCACCAGCCAATAGCTGACAAGGTAGGGCAAATCGATGTAGATCAATGTATCCGCCATGTGCAATCGACGATAGAATGACTCGATGGGTCCAAAGCCATCAATGAGCCAGCGCTCTGACGACAGTATCGATTCATGTTTGTCTTCGTAAACTTCCCGATCGACCAGGCTTCCATTGCTTTCATATAACATTGAATCCAATGGATACAACGTGACTCCGGTAGCGACTGCCAGGCGCTTGCTTAAGATGGACTTACCACTACCCGGTTTACCGAAAACGGCTATCTTCTTCATTCTACCTCCATTAAATGAGACTAAACCCATGAGGCAGACACAAAAAACCCGCCTCTTGGGCGGGTTTGATCAATCACGAACGCATCAAAAACCCACCATTCCTATGGAATGATGATAATTCGGGCTGTCTGTTGCGTAAGGTTTGTATTCATTATCGATCGCATTGTTGAAGATGTTACCACGAGGTCAAGTCTCGTCTGATACCCAGAGTCTATACGCCCATTATAGAAAAGAGAATGTTGTTGGTGAGTCCCTGAGCAACTCACCCTTGCACCACCCCACCAGAAGAGGAAAATAGCCCCTAATGAACTTACCGCCACGAGGGCCCACGCCATGTCATATCTAATGCCAGCTCTAATCGGTCACCGGGGCGTTGCGAGCGAAGCCCCCGAGAATACAGCTATTGGCCTGAAACGCTGCAAGTCGCTTGGCATCAAGTGGGTGGAGCTGGATGTCACCCAGGCCGGGGATGGTAGCCTGGTGATGATGCACGATGAGACCCTGGAACGGTTCGGCGGTCGGCCGGAGCGGATCAGTAATATGGACCGGGAGGCACTGATGAAGGTGGATGCGGGCACCTGGTTTTCGCCCGTGTTTGCCGGTGAACCTTTATTGTTTCTGGAAGAAGCGCTGGATCTGGTCAAGACCCTGGGGCTGGGGCTTAACCTGGAAATTAAAGTAAACCCGGATTTGCCAGTGGCGCCGTTGGTCGATGCGGTGGTTGCAAACCGAGGGTTGGATGCGTTGCACAATGGAGAACGGCTGGTTATTTCCAGTTTCGATCATACAGCTCTTGCCCGGGTTGCACAGCAAAAGCCAAACTGGGCCTTAGGCGCTTTGTATGAAGGGGTAACGGAGCAATGGGCCGAAAGCCTGGCTGACTTTACGCCCTACAGCATTCATACCGATTTCGAAACACTCACGGCTGAACTGGCAGCGGAGATTCGGGCTCAGTACCCACTGTATTGCTACACAGTAAACGACCCCATTACCTTCCAGCGCCTGCTGGATATGGGCGTAACCGGGGTCTTTTCAGACCGCGCCCACGCGCCGGATATGCGGGCTTTGGTAAAGGCTGGCTGATGCCCCCTACCTATCAGACTTTGAAACGATCGGCCTGTTCGCGCAGGCGCTCGGCGTCTTCGGCCATGGTGCGCACACCAGCGACGGTTTGCTGGGCCTGTTCCGCTACCTGAGCAATCAGGGTCGCAATGCTCGTTACGCTGTTGTCGATGGAGTCGGTTGCTTCAGCCTGCTCCTGCGTCGCCTGGGAAATGTGTTCGTTGGTGGCGCGAATGTCGCCCACTACCGTTACCACTGAACGCATCGCCTCGCCGGCGCTGGCACTGAGCGTACCGGCGGAGGCGGCGGATTCCACGGCACGTTGCATGGCCGCCACGGTGGTGTTCACTTCGTTGGAGAAGTGCGCCACCATCGTTTTAATCTCTTCGGATGATTGCTCGGTTTTTTGCGCCAGAGTACGTACTTCATCGGCCACGACGGCAAAGCCCCGACCCTGCTCGCCGGCGCGCGCAGCCTCAATGGCAGCGTTAAGGGCCAGCAGGTTGGTTTGCTCGGAAACGCCATGAATCACATCGACCATGGCGTGAATGTCTTTGGTGCGGTCGGCCAGGGCGTTCAGGTTGCCGGAGGCGGTGCGAATCTCCTGTTCCAGGGCCGTTACCTGCTCGCCGCTGGCGACGGCTTGGTCGCTGCTGTTGCGACAGGCCGCCTCTACATCCAACGCGCGGTTGGCCGCTTCCGTGGTGTGTTCGTTAATGCCCCGCACGGTGGCGGACAGCTCGTTAATGGCCGCGGCGACCAGATCCACTTCGGTATTCAACCGGTCGAGTATCTGACGGATGGATTCATTGGCCTGTGAATTCTCCGATACTTTTTCAGCCATTGACTCGGCGCTGCTGCGCACATCCTGAACAATGCTGCTGAAGCTGGTCAGCATGTTGTTGAAACTCTTGGCAATGCGGCCCACTTCGTCGCGGCGCTTCAGGTGCACGCGCTGGGTCAAGTCGGCGGTTTCATCAATGCGTTTAATGGCTTTTTCGAGTTGCAGCACGGGTTGGCTGACCGAGCGGGATAGAATAAAGCCGACCACAATGAACAGTACGCTCACCACAGCCGCTGTCAGCCACCCCTGCCGCTGGGTGGAACGGCCCCGATCGACCATGGTTTCAATACCGGCTATCAGGGTTTCACTGCCGTCGGCCACTCCGGCCGCTGCGCGTTCAACATCCAACACCGACGTTTCCAGGCTGCTCAGTGCATCGGTCACGCTGCTATTGGCCGCGACCACCGCCTCAGATGAGAGCATGGCCACCACTTCCATCATGGTGTTCATTGAAATGAAGTTACTCTGGGTGCTTTGCACAATGCGCTGGCCCTGCTCGGCATTGCCCTGTTCGAAGGCTTCCAGCGCGCGTTCAATGTTGCTGTTGAAGTCATCCAGATCGAGCAGGAACACATCAATGGCCTCGGCCAGTTCCTCATCGAGCTCCCCCAGGGCTTGCACCGCGTCGCGCAGTTGCACTTCGGCCCGGTCACCTTCGCCAATATCCGTGGACGACAGCGAGGCCGTAGAAGCCAGGCGCCAGAACAAAAAGGCCGGGTAGCGTTCCAGCGCAACCGCCGTTTGCTGCTGCACCTGAACCGCCTGCAACTGGTCTGCCAGTGCTACCTGTTGTTGTTCAAGCTGGCGTTTTTGCTGCTGCAATACCTCACTTTGCCGGGTGAGCGTGGTGCGCTGTTCGTCTACCAGGTCGGCCTGGCTCTCGCTCTGCGCCACCAGATCCTGAACACCGGCCATCACAAAGGCAAAACCGAGCAGCAGCAATATGACCAGCACGCCCACCAGCACCTGAGTGCGCACGAACAGCGTCCAGTTACGGGGGTTGGCCTTGGCAATTAGGGACATCGTTCAACTCCAATGGCACGCCAGCCTGAGGGCGCGGGGTATATTTATGAATCTCAGTATAGCTTTAAAAACAGGCGCCTCGTTTTCATCATTGCGGCCTGTGGCGCTGCCTTGCCTTGGTGCAAGAGCGGCAGCCACGTATGATGGCCCGACACATTCCTACAAAAACATTCAGGACAGGACACCGACTCGATATGCTGACTTTGATCCGTGGCGCCCACCTTCTGGCACCGGAAGACCTGGGCATTCAGGACGTACTGATCGCCGCTGGCTCCATCATCGCCATCGGCACAGATCTGAACCTGTCGGGCACCGTTGATATAGAGGTTATCGACGCCCGGGGCCAATACTTGACGCCCGGTCTGGTCGACACCCTCACTCACATCACCGGCGGCGGCGGCGAAGGCGGCTTTCACACCCGCACCCCGGCCATGACGTTCAGCGACGCGATTGGCGGGGGCGTGACCACCGTAACCGGCGTTCTGGGCACAGACGCCATCTCCCGAACACTGCCCGACCTGCTCGCCAAGGCCGCCGGACTCGAAGCCGAAGGCCTCACCGTGGTATGCCACACGGGCTCTTACCAGGTACCGGTGCGCACTCTTACTGGCAGCATCCAGCAAGACATTATGCTGATCGAGCGGTTTGTTGGTGTCGGCGAAGTCGCGATAGCGGACCACCGCGGCAGTCAGCCTAGCTGGCAGGAACTGGCGCGCATTGGCGCCGAGGCCCGGGTGGGCGGCTTGCTCAGTGGTAAGGCGGGGATCGTCAGCATTCACGTCGGCGAGGCCAGCGAACAGCTGTCGTTGTTGTTCGATGTCGCCAACCAGTCGAACATACCCCTCAGCCAATACTACCCAACGCACATGAATCGGTCTCCCGAACTGCTGCAGGACGGCCTGCGCTTCATCAAAGGCGGTGGCAGCATCGACTTCACCGCCAGCCATACGCCCGAGATTCTGGACGCCGGCGAAATCAAATGCGCCCACGCCCTGAAATACGCCCTGGACCGGGGCGCCGATGAAAACCGCCTGACTTTCAGTACCGATGGACACGCCAGCCTGCCTCATTTCAATAAGGAAGGTATACTGGAAAGCCTGAAGGTCGGTGCCATGGATGCCATGCTGAACGAATACCGCGATGCCGTACTGGAAGAAGGCATACACCACAGCACCGCCCTGAAAGCCGTTACTGCCAACCCGGCCCGAGTCTTGAAACTGCCCAGAAAAGGCCGACTGGCTCGCGGCTGCGACGCCGATCTGCTGCTGCTGGATAAAGATACCCTGGCGCTGCGGCGCGTGATGGCCAAGGGCGACTGGTGCCTGGCCGACGGGGAAACCCTCAAAAAAGGCACCTTTGATCGTTAACCGACGGTTTAATCAGTAACTCTGGTTTCCATACAACAACGCCCCACCGCGGAGAGTAACAGGTGACACAACGCATTGGTTTTATCTTACTGCCCGGATACTCCTCTATGGCCTACGTATCCGCCATGGAACCACTGCTGGTGTGCAACGAACTGACCGGTGAAGACGCCTTCAGCACCTTTACCGTGGCGCTTTCCGGCAATAAAACCTTCTCCAGCCTCGGCAACCGCATGGACACCGATTTCAACCTGGACGACGCTCCGGACGCCGATGTCTGGGTCGTCGCCGGCACCTCACCGGCGCGCCACCCGGCCACGCCGGGGCTGGATGACTTTTTGCTGGCACTGCCCACCCGCTGCTCCCTGGGCGGGCTCGCCTCCGGCACCTACGTACTGGCGCGGCTAGGCCTGGTGAACGGCTACCGGGCCGTGGTGCACTGGCTGAGTTACGACGAACTGCTGAAAGAGCACAAGTCCATCCTGCTGGCCTCAGAACAATTCTGCATTGACCGCGACCGGCTCACCTGCCGGGGCGGCAGCTCAAGCCTGGACATGATGCTGATGTGGATCGCCCGCAACATCAGCGCCGAAACCGCCGAAGCTGTTTCCCGTCATTTCGTCAACGAACGCCTCGGCATCCCATCCGACACCGTGCCGCAACAACTGAGCGAGCGCACCCGCGCCGAACAGCCCAAGCTGGCTGAAGCGCTGGAGCTGATGGATGCCAACATTGAAGAACCACTGACCACCGACGACATCGCCTTTCACGTTAAAATCAGCCGTCGCCAGCTGGAACGTCTGTTCAAAAAGCACCTGAACGCCGTGCCAAGCCGCTACTACCTGCAAATTCGGCTGGAAAAAGCCCGGAACAAGCTGCTTTCCTGCTCGGAAAGCATTGCGGAGATAGGCCTGAGCTGTGGCTTCTCTTCCGGCGCCCACTTTTCCACGGCCTATCGCAACCAGTACGGTCTTACCCCATCGGAAGACCGCAGCTTGCATCAGAAGATGTCGATCGATAAATAGATATCCACAGCCAATACCGTTAAGAAATTCCTGTTAATTTTAGCACGGGCCCTCCAAGGGCCACCGGGTGCGCCTACTGGGGGCCGTTAGACAACAAGGATGTTGTCTCCGAGCCCCCATGGATGGGTTCACGGCGTGCCTCCAGTAGGCGCGCGCGGTGGTCCGTTCGGCACACGACTAGGGTAGCCACCGAACCGAATTACCCTTGGGAATTTCTGACTCATGGCACCAACCCCGGTTCGGACGATATAACCTCGTGTCGCACCCCCGTAACCTTTCAGCCCCGACTTTCTCTATGATAGTCACCATAGCGTTCCCGCCGACCCAAACCGGTCAGCAGAGAGAACGGACCCGATAATCGGTTGTACCGCCCGACACAGAGGGCGCCAGCCTCAACCAGTGGAAATCGAGATGAGCGATATTACCAGAGCACAATTTGATGACGTCATGGTCCCGAACTACGCCCCGGGCAAAATCATTCCCGTCAAGGGCAAAGGCTCGCGCGTCTGGGATCAGGACGGCCGCGAATTCATCGACTTCGCCGGCGGCATTGCCGTAAACGCCCTGGGCCACGCCCACCCTGCACTGGTAGAAGCACTGACGACACAGGGCCAGAACCTCTGGCACCTGGCCAACGTAATGACCAACGAACCGGCCATTGCCCTGGCAAAACGCCTGACCGAGCTGACCTTTGCCGACAAAGTCTTTTTCTGCAACAGCGGCGCCGAAGCGAACGAAGCCGCCCTGAAGCTGGGCCGTCGTCACGCCTTCCTGAAGTATGGCCCCCAGAAAAACGAGATCATCTCCACACTGAGCTCCTTCCATGGCCGCACCCTGTTCACCGTATCGGTCGGTGGCCAGCCCAAGTACAAGGAAGGCTTTGAGCCAACGCCGGGTGGCATCAGCCACGTACCTTACAACGACCTCGACGCCATGGCCGCCCAGATCTCCGACAATACGGCGGCCGTCATCATCGAACCGATTCAGGGTGAAGGCGGCGTTACCCCGGGCAAGAAAGAATACCTCGAAGGCGTGCGCGCCCTGTGCGACAAGCACAACGCCCTGCTGATCTTCGACGAAGTACAAAGCGGTGTTGGCCGTACCGGCGAACTCTACGCCTACCAGAAGTACGGCGTCACACCCGACATTCTGTCGACAGCCAAGGCCCTCGGCGGCGGCTTCCCGATCGGCGCCATGCTGACCACCGATGCCTGCGCTGAAAGCCTGGGCATTGGCACCCACGGCTCCACCTACGGCGGCAACCCGCTGGCGTGTGCGGTCTCTCTGGCGGTGATCAACGAAATCACCAAACCAGGCGTACTCGATGCGGTTGAAACCAAATCACAGCGGTTCCGCGATGGCCTGAAAAAAATCAATGACCAGTACGGCATCTTCAAGGAAGTACGCGGCATGGGCCTGTTGCTCGGCGCAGAGCTGACCGAAGACTGGGCTGGTCGCGCCAAGGACTTCCTCGGCGCGGCACTCGACGAAGGCCTGATGATGCTGATCGCCGGCCCGAATGTGTTGCGTTTCACGCCGTCGCTGATCATCCCGGATGCAGACATCGACGAAGGCCTGGCGCGTTTTGAAAAAGCTGTAGCCAAATTGGTTAGCTAAGTAACACCTCAAGTTCGGAGTTCGGGTATACGTTGGTGCCAGGAGTCCGTGTCAGGCACCGGGTGTACTGATCCGGGTGGTGCGACACATCGCTCGGCATAAACCCTTCCATGGGGCCTAGACTGCAGCATCCCTGCTGCAGACTTCCCCGGATAGGTACACCCGGCACCTGACACTCAATTGGTTGCGAACTCCTATACTTGAGTTCGCAATGGGCTAGCGACGGGTGGCCGGGCTGCTTTTGCGGGGGTATCTGAGGCATGGACTAAAACGCCGGGAGCGTTTTAGCACGAGCGAAGAGAGCCCGGAGGGTGAATCCCATGGATGGGATTCATATCCCGAAGTTAAGCCTACATGGATGTATTCACGGCGACCCCGCAAGAGCAGCCCGGTCATCCGTCGCGGGTTCAAGGTATAAAGCCAATTTGACCTCCGAAACTTGAGCTATAAGCCTTTAATGAGAGGATTCACCATGCTCGTTGTTCGCCCGAGTAACTTCGTGGACCTGACCAGCATCGAACGATTGCTGAATGCCACCGATGCCCGCGTGACAACCCTGCCGAAAGACAGGGACAAACTGTCGGAAAAAATTGGTCAGTCTGACGATGCCTTCAAAAGTGGCATTGATCAGGATGGCCCGGCCTCGTTTCTGTTTGTGCTGGAAGACACCGACAAACAGACGCTGATGGGCACCTCGGGGATTGATACCGAAGCCGGCGGCGGTTATCCGTTTTTTAACTACCGGATGGATGCCGTGGTTCATGCTTCGCATCACCTGGACGTGAGTTCCAAGGTACCGGTCTTGTTTCTGTCGCATGAGCTGACCGGCAAAACGTTGTTGCGCTCGTTCGCCATCGACCCGGACCATAAAAACTCCGATGCATTTGATTTGTTGTCTCGCGCTCGGCTGCTGTTTATGGCTTGTCTGCCCGAGCGGTTTCACCGCGAAGTGATCATTGAAATTCAGGGCATATTCGACGACAAGGGTGAATGCCCGTTCTGGGATGCGGTTGGCCGACACTTTTTTGGCATCGACTTTAATACAGCCGATTACTACTGCAGTGTGAAAAGCAAAACCTTTATGTCAGAACTGATTCCACAGCACCCGATATATGTACCGCTGCTGCCGGAAGTGGCGCAGGGTAATATTGGCCAGAATCATGAAGCGGCTAATCGCGCCTGCCAGTTGTTCTACCGCGAAGGTTTCAGCAAAACCGTTTTTATCGACCCGTTCGACGGTGGACCGGTGCTTACCGGCGAGCTAAACAATCTGTTCACGCTCAAGCAGGTGCGCCACAAAAAAGCGCGGCCGAGTGATGTGGTCGGCGGCTTGAAATACCTGATCAGCAATCGTTCACTGAGCGATTTCCGCTGCACCATTGGGACCCTGGTAGACGGCATTGGCGAGACCATTCGCATACCCGAAAACGTCGCCGAGGCCCTCAACGTCAAAGAAGGCGACCCCATCGCCTACGCGCCGCTATAAGGAAGGAATACGACTATGTACATTCGTCCGGTAGCGCCAACTGATATCGATGCGCTGTGCACCATGGCCAAAAACTCCGGAGTGGGGGTCACCACCCTGCCGGATAACCGCCAGAAAATGCAGGCCAAGCTCGATAAAGCCGTGGCATCGTTTAAGAAAGAACTCCCCGAAAAAGACCGGCTTTATTTGTTCGCGATGATCGACCCCAGCAACGATGAGATTGCCGGCATCTGCGCACTCGAAGCCAGCATCGGGCACGACGACATCTGGTACAACTACCACGTTGGTAAAACCGTGCATGCCTCCAAAGACATTGGCGTGCACAAGATCACCAAAACGCTGTATCTGAGCAACGACCTGACCGGCAGTTCCGAAATCTGCACCCTGTTTCTGATGCCGGATTACCGCCAGAACCAGAACGGCCAGTTGCTGAGCAAGAGCCGCTATTTGTTTCTGGCCGAATTTCAGGAACTGTTCGGCCGGGACATTATCGCTGAGATGCGCGGTTTCAGTGACGAAGAGGGCAAATCACCGGTTTGGGAAAGCCTGGGGCGGCACTTCTTCCAGATGGAATTTTCCGATGCGGACTATCTGACTGGCCTCGGCAACAAAGCCTTTATTGCCGAATTGATGCCCAAGTTCCCAATCTATGTCCCCATGCTGTCGAAAGACGCCCAGGAAGCCATCGGCAAGGTCCACCCGGATACCGAACCTGCCCTGGCGATGCTGAAAGCGGAAGGCTTCGACTTCAACGGCTATGTGGATATCTTTGACGGGGGGCCTACCGTCTCGGCTCGCGTTACCAACGTTCGTGCCGTTAAAGACAGCCAGCTGTATACCGTTGCCGTCCAGGATGAAACACCGGCACCCGACCTGACCCGAAAAGACGGCTTAACCCTGGTCTCTAACCGCCGGTTCGACGACTATCGGGTCAGCTTAATCAATACCGCGGCCATCGATGGCACCACCCTTCACCTAAGCACGGCCCAGGCCAGCAACCTGCAGGTGACTGCAGGCGATTCTGTCCGCGCCGTCGCGCTGAGACCCCGGAGACCCTCCGATGACTGAAGCAAGACTCTTTATTGGCGGCCAGTGGCACACTGGCCACGGCGACCACCTCGACTCCATTAACCCAATCGACCAGTCGGTTGTCTGGGCAGGCAATACCGCCAGTGCCGACGATGTGGACCAGGCGATTAACGCCGCGCGTACCGCCTTTGCCGAGTGGAAACACCGCTCACTGGATGAGCGCATCGCCATCTGCCGCAAATTTGCCGAAGGCCTGAAAGAAAACCAGGAAAAACTGGCCCGGGTCATTGGCAGCGAAACCGGAAAACCTCTGTGGGAAGCGCGCACCGAAGTGGGCGCCATGGTTGGCAAGATCGAAATCTCGATCAAGGCTTATAACGAGCGCACGGGTGTCACTCGCAGTGAACTGCCCGACGGCGAAGCCGTGTTGCGCCACCGCCCACACGGCGTTGTCGCGGTATTCGGCCCCTACAACTTCCCAGGGCATTTGCCAAACGGCCACATTGTGCCTGCCCTTCTTGCGGGCAACACCGTGGTGTTCAAACCGAGTGAAATGACTCCGAAAATGGGCGAGGAAACCGTTCGCATCTGGGACGAAGCCGGTTTACCCAAGGGCGTTATCAACCTGGTTCAGGGTGCGAAATCCACCGGCATGGCACTGGCCGGACACCCCGGCATCGATGGTCTGTTCTTCACCGGCTCCTCGACCGTCGGTGAGATACTGCACAAGCAATACGGCGGCCAGCCGGGCAAAATTCTGGCGCTGGAAATGGGTGGCAACAACCCGCTGATTGTCGATACCGAAATTGATACTGAAGCGGCGCTGCACCATGTCATTACCAGTGCTTTCATTTCAGCCGGGCAACGCTGCACCTGTGCGCGTCGCGTCTTCATCGCCAACGGCGAACAGGGCGATGCCTTTCTGGAACGGTTGATCGAAGCCACCCGTAACCTCAAGGTCGGCCACTGGGACGCCGACGACCAGCCTTACATGGGCTCTGTCGTTTCATTGCAGGCCGCCGATGCTTTACTGGAGGCCCAGAAAATGCTGATCAGCAAGGGCGGCCGCAGCCTGCTGGAAATGACCCGCTTCGAGGAAGGCACAGCCCTGCTGACACCGGGCATTGTCGACCTGACCGAGGCCAAAGACGTGCCGGATCAGGAGTACTTTGGCCCGCTGCTGAGCATCTACCGCTACGACCGCTTCGACGACGCCATCGCCGGGGCCAACAACACCCGCTACGGCCTGTCGGCCGGCCTGCTGTCGAATAACAGAGCCCGTTATGAGCAGTTTATCGACGAGATTCGCGCCGGCATCGTCAACTGGAACAAGCCGATCACCGGCGCCAGCAGCGGTGCCCCCTTCGGCGGCGTAGGTGCCAGCGGCAACCACCGTGCCTCTGCCTATTACGCGGCAGACTACTGCGCCTACCCGGTCGCCTCGATGGAAAGCCCGACGCTGACCAAACCCGAAACCACTGCGCCGGGAATGAACCTATGACCGCCTTTGAAATGAACCTGGATGGCCTGGTTGGGCCAACCCACAACTACGCTGGCCTGTCTTACGGCAACATCGCCTCGCTGAGCAATGAAAGCGAGGCGTCCAACCCGAGAGAAGCCGCCAAACAGGGGCTGCGCAAAATGAAAGCGCTGTCGGACCTCGGCTTGCGCCAGGGCATTCTGCTGCCGCATGAGCGTCCTGCCATCTGGGCGTTGCGTGAACTGGGGTTCAGCGGAACAGACGCCCAGGTGCTGGAGAAAGTCGCCAAACAGAACCCGGCGATTTTAAGCGCGGTCAGCTCTGCCTCCTGCATGTGGACCGCCAACGCCGGCACCGTATCGCCCAGCGCCGATACGGCCGATGGCCGGGTGCATTTCACCGCCGCCAATTTGAACGCCAAGTTTCACCGTTCCATCGAGCACCCGACCACCACCCGGATGCTCAAATCAATCTTTCGGGATGAACGTTACTTCGCCCATCACGATGCCTTGCCTGCCGTCAGCTTCTTCGGCGACGAAGGTGCCGCCAACCACACCCGGTTCTGCGGGCAGTACGACAGCGCCGGTGTCGAGTTGTTCGTTTACGGCCAGGAAGCCTTCAACCAGAATGCGCCGCGCCCACAGCGGTTTCCCGCGCGTCAGACGCTCGAAGCCAGCCAGGCCGTGGCCCGGTTGCATGGTCTGGGTGACGATCAGGCGGTTTTCGCATTGCAGAAGCCAGAGACCATCGATGCTGGTGTGTTCCACAACGACGTTATCGCCGTGGGTAACCGCAACGTTCTCTTCTATCATGAGGAAGCCTTCGCCGATACCGACGCAGTGCTGGACGAGCTACAACGCAAACTGGGCGACGTCAAACTCATTGCCGTCAAAGTTCCGACGGCCGAGGTCTCCATTCTGGACGCGGTGCGCTCATACCTGTTCAACAGTCAGTTGCTGAGCCTGGCCGACGACAGCATGATGCTGGTGGTGCCCGGCGAATGCCGCGAAACCGGCCCGGTAGCCGATTTTCTGGACCGGCTGATGGCTGACACCAGCAACCCGATCAACCGGGTGGAAGTGTTCGATCTGAAGCAATCGATGCAAAACGGTGGCGGCCCGGCCTGCCTTCGTTTGCGCGTTGCGCTGACGCAGACCGAATACGAGGCCATGCACCAGGGCATTATTCTCACCGATGCACTGTTCCACTCGCTCAACGACTGGGTTGACGCGCACTACCGCGATCGCCTCAGCCAGGCTGACCTGGCCGATCCAAACCTGCTGATCGAGAGCCGCACCGCGCTGGACGAACTGACCCGCCTGACCGGCGTCGGAGCCATTTACCCCTTCCAGCGCTGATCACTCGCGCGGGCTCGACCGAGCCCGCAATTTTCCCCAGAGATAAACCCTGAATATCGTCAAATTGCCTTTGCATTGTTCAAAAAAAGCACTATCTTTAGTACGAACGACTAAGGATGGCAGCCCCTGCCCGCGTGATATTCAGCACGGGGGGCATAGCGGAGAAGAGGCTTCAATGGCATCGATGAATTGGCTAGACGAAAAGACCAGAAACGGCGAAGAATCTCCGAATGCTGGTTGGCAAGTGCTGGTCGTAGATGACGAACCCGAAGTCCATGCGGTGACCCGCCTGGCCCTGCGCCGCTTTACCTTTGAAGACCGCCCCCTTATTGTCCACACGGCCTCCAGTGGCCAGGAAGCCCTGGCCATCGCCCATGAACTGGGCGAAGAACTCGCCATGGCCATCATCGATGTGGTCATGGAAACCGATCGCGCCGGTCTCGATCTGGTCAAAGCCATCCGCGAGGAAGTCGGCAACCACCTCACCCGCCTCGTTTTGCGCACCGGTCAACCCGGTAGCGCCCCGGAAACCGATGTGGTCCGCGATTACGACATCAACGACTACAAAGAAAAAACAGAACTCACCGCCCAGAAGTTCCAGACCATGATGTACGGAGGCCTGCGCAACTACCGCGATCTGCGTTTAATGCAGGATGCTGTGACGGCTAAAACTCATTAGCGTGGCACGAGCACATGTCATGAGTTGGAAATTCGCCGCTCAATCTACTTAGGTTTCAACCATTCCCCAGTGCCAGCCGGACTGTCAGGTACGCCTGCTGAAGGTACGCCGTGAACCCATCCATGGGGGCTCGAAGACAGCATCCATGCTGTCTAACGCCCTTCATCAGACGCACCTGACACTCCTTGGATAGTGAGCGGTTAAATAAACGCGAATTTCCAACTCATGACACAACACTCAGGTTACTTTTCACTGGTAACCAACACTTCGCGTGGAAATTCCGATTCCTAAAGATGTAATGCAGCAGTTAGCACCCAACCAAGTGCCGGCTGCCGGGTAGGCCTCTCCGGGGAAGTCTGAGGCATGGATGCCGAAGCCTAGGCCCCATGGAGGGGTTCACGCCGACCCCGGAGAGGCCTACCCGGTGGCCGGCACGACTCATGGCACTGTAGCAACCGAGCCACCAGCAAGGGGAGGCTCCAGCCACCGAGGCAAGTACAACCAGCGATCAGTAGTCGTCTGTTCCCTGAATGGAAAGCTTGGCAGCCTGGCCAGTGAGATGGCCTGGGTCGGTTTCCTGATCCAGTTTGATCATCAGGCGCAGGTCGTTGGCGGAGTCTGCATAGCCGAGGGCGTCTTCGTAGGTGATTTCGCCGCGTGAATAGGCTTTGAAGAGTGCCTGATCGAAGGTTTGCATGCCCTGCTCTGTCGACTTGGACATCAGATCTTTGAGCAGGTGAACCTCCCCCTTGCGGATGTGGTCAGACACCAGCGGGGTGTTGACCAGCACTTCGATAATGGCTTTGCGACCATTGCCATCGGGCGTTGGAATCAACTGCTGGGCGACAATGCCTTTCAGGTTCAGCGACAGGTCCATCCACAGCTGGCGCTGCCGGTCGGACGGGAAAAAGTGCATGATGCGGTCGAGCGCCTGGTTGGCGTTGTTGGCGTGCAGTGTTGCCAGACAAAGGTGACCGGTTTCGGCAAACGCCATGGCGTAATCCATGGTTTCTTTGGTACGCACCTCACCGATCATGATCACATCCGGCGCCTGACGCAGGGTGTTTTTCAAGGCCACTTCAAAACTGTCGGTATCGAGCCCCACTTCGCGCTGGGTCACGATGCAGCCTTCGTGCTGGTGAATGAATTCGATCGGGTCTTCAATGGAAATGATGTGCCCGCGCGAATTGCGGTTCCGGTGGCCAATCATCGCCGCCAGGCTGGTCGATTTGCCCGTGCCGGTAGCGCCAACAAAGAACACCAGCCCGCGTTTGGTCATGGCCAGTTTTTTGATGATATCCGGCAGGCCCAGGTCTTCAAGGCGTGGAATCTGGGTTTCAATGCGCCGCAGCACCATCCCCGCCAGGTTGCGCTGGTGAAAGGCGCTGACCCGGAAGCGACCAATGCCGCGCGCCGATATCGCGAAGTTGCATTCCTGGGTATCGGAAAACTCGATTCGCTGTTTGTCGCTCATTACCGACATCACCAGCTCTCGGGTCTTCTCCGGGCTGAGCGGGTTTTTGGTGACGTGCACCACCTGTCCATTCACCTTCATACTGGGCGGTACGCCAGCGGTAATGAACATGTCAGAGGCGCCTTTTTCGACCATCAGACGCAATAAACGATCAAATTCCATACTCAATCCTGTTGTGGCTTAGCACCCTATCGGGCTTGCCTCGTTGGTCGGGCTGCCCCGGTGATTATGGTCAGCAGTGGCTACCGCTGGTCACCTGGAAACGTCAAACTTTGGTTTAAAAATTATCAGGCTGTTTCGCTTTCTCACGCGCAACCTCACGGCTGATAAGCCCGCGTTGCATCATGTTCTGCAGGCACTGATCCAGTGTCTGCATGCCTAGCTGTGCGCCGGTCTGGATGGCGGAGTACATCTGCGCCACCTTGTCTTCACGAATGAGGTTCCGGATCGCGGGTGTGCCGATCATGATCTCATGGGCTGCGACCCGGCCGCCGCCGTTCTTTTTCAGCAGGGTCTGGGAGATGACCGCCTGCAGCGACTCCGACAGCATCGATCGCACCATGGATTTTTCTTCAGCCGGGAACACGTCGACCACCCGGTCGATGGTTTTTGCAGCTGAGGTGGTGTGCAGGGTGCCAAAGACCAGGTGACCGGTTTCTGCGGCCGTCAGTGCCAGGCGTATGGTTTCGAGATCCCGCAGCTCGCCGACCAGAATGATGTCCGGGTCCTCCCGCAAGGCCGAGCGCAAGGCTTCCGAGAAGCCGTGGGTGTCGCGGTGCACTTCACGCTGGTTGACCAGGCATTTCTTGGATTCGTGCACGAATTCGATTGGGTCTTCGATGGTCAGGATGTGTTCGTATTTGGTTTCGTTGATGTAGTTGATCATCGCCGCCAGGGTAGTCGACTTGCCCGAGCCGGTCGGACCGGTCACCAGGCAGATGCCGCGGGGCACCATGGCAATGTCTTTGAATACCTGGCCCATGCCCAGGTCGTCCATGGTCAGTACTTTGGACGGAATGGTCCGGAATACCGCACCGGAGCCCCGGTTCTGGGTGAAAGCGTTCACCCGGAAACGGGCCACACCAGGTACTTCGAAGGAAAAGTCGGTTTCCAGGAATTCTTCGAAGTCCTTGCGCTGCTTGTCGTTCATGATGTCGTAGATCAGCGAATGGACTTCTTTGTGCGACAGAGCGGGGAGGTTGATGCGGCGAATATCGCCATCGACCCGAATCATCGGCGGCAAGCCCGATGACAGGTGCAAGTCGGATGCGTTCTGCTTGGCACTGAACGCCAGTAATTCTGTAATATCCATGAGACTCCTCACTGCCAGTCTGTCACAGCGGCCGGTTGGCATGCCGTCGCTATCGTTCATAGGGTCAGGTCACGCTCGAGGCGCCTGCCAGGCCATAAGATACATTATTCAGACGGTGCCAAAATAGGTATGCTGTCGGCTTTTGAGACTCAGCCTTCAAAATGACGCCGTCGAACTCGACAGTCGCCCGTTTGGCTGATCTGCAATCAGTGTAACCGAACGTCGGTTTTTTGCGAGCAACAGTCACTGGTGTGCCCGCTAGAATGCCGATTCCGCCCGAGGACACCATGACTGCCGCCAAAAATACCGCTTTCAGTGACCGGCTGACCGAAGTAAAGGCCCGCATTGCCGCTGCCTGCGCCCGCAGTGGCCGCTCGCCAGAAGAGATTACCCTGGTCGCCGTCAGCAAAACCTGGCCACTGGCCGACCTGGAATCCGCCACGGCAGCTGGCGCAACGGACCTGGGTGAAAACTACGTGCAGGAAGCGGTCGACAAGATCACCCACTGGCAGGGGCCAGCTCCAGTCTGGCACTTTATTGGCCCGCTGCAGAGCAACAAAACCCGCCAGGTCGCTGAGCTGTTTGACTGGGTGCACAGTGTCGACCGGTTGAAAATTGCCCGTCGTTTGAGCGAGCAGCGCCCACCCGCCAAAGGGCCGCTGTCGGTATGCATTCAGGTCAACATCAGTGACGACCCGGCCAAGGCGGGTGTGGCACCCGCCGACGTGGCAGATTTGCTTGCCGACATGGCTGGGCTGGAGAACCTCACTGTAGCCGGTTTAATGGCCATTCCCGCGGTGGATCTCAGTGAGTCTACCCTGCGCCAGCAATACGAAGAATTGAAAACACTGCGCGACACCCTTATTACGAATTATCCGGACTGCAAAGCGCTGTCGATGGGCATGAGCGGTGATTTTGAACTGGCCATTGAATGCGGCGCCACCCACGTTCGGGTGGGCAGCGCCCTGTTCGGGCAACGCCACTACTCTGCACAGAGCTGACGCTGATCAGCTACTGTATTTAACCTGGTTACGACAAGGAGACCCCATGCAACAGCAGCCCATCATCGGATTTATAGGCGCCGGTAACATGGCCGGAGCCATCATTGATGGCATGCTGGCCAGTGGCTACCCGGCCGATCGTATCTGGGTGTGTGACCGCAACGCGCCCAAGCGCGATGCCTTCGCCGCCAAGGGCCTGCAGGCCACCGATGACAACAATGCCCTGATCGAGACCTGTGAAGCGGTCGTGCTGGCCGTGAAACCCCAGGTACTGAAGCAGGTTCTGGAACCGCTCCGCGACGCCTTTCAGGCGAGTAAACCGCTGGTCATCAGTGTGGCCGCCAGTGTCACGGCAGAAGCCATCGATCGCTGGCTCGGCGGCGGCTTTGCCGTCATCCGAACCATGCCCAATACCCCCTCTCTGGTCATGACCGGCGCCACCGGCCTGTATGCCAATGAAGCCGTCGAGGCCAGCGAACGCGAAGCCGTTGAGGCCATCTTCAGTGCCATCGGCGTCGCAGTCTGGGTGACAGACGAAGAGGACCTGCACTCGGTAACCGCCACCAGCGGCAGTGCCCCGGCCTACTTCTTCCGCTTTATGGAAGCCATGCAAAAAGCGGCCGAAGACGCCGGGCTCGATGCAGACACCGCGCAGCGTCTTATTGTACAAACGGCTATGGGCGCGGCGCGCATGGTTGAGCAAACCGGTGAAACACCGGCACAATTGCGTAAGAAGGTATGCTCACCCAAAGGCACCACCGAGCAGGCTATCTTCAGCTTCGAACGCGACGACCTCGACGCCGTTGTAGCCCGTGCGATGCAAGCCTGCATGGATCGGTCGCGGGTGTTATCGCAGGAACTGGCTGACTAGTCACATCACAACAGGCATCACCCTGCACCACAGGGTATGATTAACACAGACTCATCAAAGGAGTGTCCGAATGCTGGGCCCGCTTATCGTACTCATTTTGAAAACGGCGTTTGGTATTTTACTGATCAGCCTGGTTGCCCGCTTTCTGGCACAGATCGCCCGGGCGGATGTGCGCAACCCGCTGGCGATGACGGTGCTGCAAATCACCGACCCGGTGCTTAAACCCATGCGCCGCATCATTCCCGGCCTCGGCGGGCTCGATCTGGCGTCATTGCTGTGCATCTGGATCGGCCAGTTCATTCTGGGTTGCCTGATCTTCGCCGCCATGGGCGTAAACCCCATGGCGCTGGTTGGCCAATTGGTAGTCTGGTCACTGCTCGGTGTGGCCGGCATTCTGCTGACTGTGCTGCAATGGAGCATGATCATCGTCGCCATTGGCAGCTGGATTGCCATGGGCCAGCAAAACCCCTTGCTGGGTTTCCTCGGCCAGCTAGTCGAACCTTTTGTTGGCCCGTTCCGTCGCCTGAACCTGAACATTGGCATGCTTGATCTGTCGTACATCATCGCCTTTCTGGTGCTGATTATCCTGCGCGACTTTATTCTCGGCGGCATGATTCTGCCCCAGACCGGGTACTCCACCGTCGGTGGAATCAGCCCAATTCTGGGGCTGTGAATCAGGGGTTAACACACCGAATTGCTGACTCATTACCGGCTAGCCTGACTGGCCGGTCTCCCGGGACATAGTAAATGCCAACAGAAATACCCGCCGACAGCGTCGGGCTGATTCAGCCCCAGTCGGCCTTTTTTGAAGACGCCCTGCCTTTGCGCTGCGGACGCAGCCTGTCGAACTACACCCTGGTGTATGAGACCTACGGCAGCCTGAACCAGGATGCCTCCAACGCCATTCTGATCTGCCATGCCCTGAGCGGACACCACCATGCGGCGGGCTACAACAGCGTTGAAGACCGCAAACCGGGTTGGTGGGATGCCTGCATCGGCCCCGGCAAGGCCATCGACACCAACCGCTACTTTGTCGTCAGCCTGAACAACCTGGGCGGCTGCCACGGCTCCACCGGCCCAATGAGCCAGGACCCGGAGACCGGCCGCCCTTACGGACCGGACTTCCCGATCATCGCCGTGCGCGACTGGGTTAAAAGCCAGGCGCGGCTGGCCGATCGCCTGGGTATCGACTGCTGGCATGCTGTGATCGGCGGCAGCCTAGGCGGCATGCAGGCATTGCGCTGGTCGATCGATTACCCGGACCGCCTGAAAGGCTGTGCTGTTATCGCTTCGGCACCCAAGCTGAGCGCCCAAAACATTGCCTTTAACGAAGTGGCTCGCCAGGCCATCGTCAGCGACCCGGATTTCCATCAGGGCCGGTATTTCGATCACGATACCCGCCCCAAACGCGGTCTGATGCTGGCGCGGATGCTCGGGCACATTACCTACCTGTCCGACAGCAGCATGCGCGAGAAATTTGGACGGGACCTGCGCACCGGCAAGCTGAATTTCAATTTCGATGCCGATTTCGAGGTTGAGTCCTACCTGCGCTATCAGGGCGAGAATTTCTCGGACCAGTTCGATGCAAACACCTATTTGCTGATGACCAAGGCGCTCGATTATTTCGACCCGGCCGGCGACCACGACGGCGACCTCGCGCGCTGCCTGAGCCAGGCCCACTGTCGCTTTCTGGTTACCTCCTTCAGTACCGACTGGCGTTTTGCCCCGGAACGCAGCGAAGAACTGGTGCGCGCCCTCACCCGGGCCCGCCGCCAGGTCAGCTATCTGGAAATTGAAGCTCCCCAGGGCCACGACGCCTTCCTGTTCCCCATTCCCGAGTACGTGGCGCTGATCGAAGGCTTTCTCGGCTCACTGGCCAACGGAGGGACAGTCTGATGCGCCCGGATCTGGACTACATCGAACGCTGGATCACCAACGGCAGTCACGTGCTCGACCTGGGCTGCGGCGATGGCAGCCTGCTGGCCCTGTTGCGCCAGCGCAAACAGGTAACCGGCTACGGCATGGAGATCGATACCCAGAACATTCTGTCCTGCGTGCGCCAGGGCGTGGACGTGATTCATCAGGACCTGAACGAAGGGCTGGACGACATTGACGACCAGAGCTTCGACACCGTGATCATGACCCAGTCGCTGCAGCAGACGCACAAGCCGGACCGCATTGTTGAAGACATGCTGCGCATCGGCAAGCAGGCCATCGTCACCTTTCCCAACTTCGGGCACTGGACGGTGCGCTCCTACCTGGCCCTCCACGGGCGCATGCCGGTCTCGGAAAACCTGCCGTACACCTGGTACGACACCCCCAACATTCACTTCTTCACCTTTCGCGACTTTGAGGTGTTATGTCGGGAACGAAACATTAAAATACTGGAACGCACGGTGGTGGACCGCAACCACCAGGCCAACTGGAAAATCAGTCTGATGCCCAACCTGATGGGCGAAATCGCGCTCTACCACATTACACGGTGACCCCATGTTATTGAGATACACCACAACGCTGATGCTGAGCCTGGCGCTGCTGTTCAGTACCGCCCAGGCCGACCAGAAAGTCACCTTCAACGGCTATGAACTGCATTACATTGCCTTCAACAGCACCATGCTGACGCCGGAAATCGCCGGGCAATATGGCCTGACACGCTCCGGGCAGCGTGCCCTGCTGAACCTGTCGGTACTGGAACAGCGCCGCAACGACGTTGCCGTCCCGGTGCCGAATGCCGAGGTATCGGTACGGGTACGCAACCTGCTGGGGCAAAGCAACCGGCTCGAGATGCGCGTGATCGAAGAACAGAACGCGCGCTACTTCATCGGCTCGGTACCCTTTGATGACCGCGAAGTGCTCTGGTTCGACATCGAAGTCAGCATTCCCGGTGAGCGCGACTTTGAATTCAGCTTCAGCCAGGAACTCTGGGAGGAAGACGCATGAGCCAGTGGGTCCTCGCCTCCGGCAATGCCGGCAAACTGGCTGAATTCAGCCGTCTGCTCGAGCCGCTGTCGATTACCGTGCGCCCCCAGGGCGAGTTCGGCGTCAGCGATGCCGATGAAACCGGCTTGAGTTTCATTGAAAACGCCATTCTGAAGGCACGCCATGCCGCGGCAGCGACCGGTTTGCCGGCCCTGGCCGATGATTCCGGTGTCGTCGTCGACGCCCTGAACGGCGAACCGGGCATTTACAGCGCCCGCTTCTCGGCCAGAGCGGGGGGTGAATCCGGCGACAGCGCCAATATCGACTATCTGCTGGAGCGTCTGGCAGGCGTGCCCGAACCGGACCGCGGCGCCCATTATTACTGCCTGCTGGCCTTCGTTCGCCACGCCAGCGACCCTACCCCCCTGATCGCCGAAGGCCGCTGGGATGGCCGTATTCTGACCGAACGGGTCGGCACCGGTGGTTTCGGCTATGACCCGGTGTTTTATCTGCCAGAACAGGATTGCACCGCCGCTCAGCTGGAATCGTCCCTGAAAAATCGCCTGTCGCACCGTGGCCAGGCCATGGCCGCCTTCATGCCCCGGCTGCAAGCCTTGCTGGCGCAATGACCGAGATCACGACCCCCAGAACTCACCTGCCACCGCTGTCCGCCTACGTACACGTACCCTGGTGCGTGCGCAAATGCCCCTATTGCGATTTCAACTCGCATGCGCTCGACCCCGGGCAAATTCCGGAAACGGACTATCTGGCGAGGCTGTTCGAAGATCTGCAACAGGATGCCTCACTCGCCCTGGGCCGGCCGTTGCACAGCGTCTTCTTTGGCGGCGGCACACCGAGCCTGCTGTCACCTTCGGCTATTGGTCAGATTCTGACTGAGCTGGAGCGCCGCATTGGCTTCAGTGACGACTGTGAAATCACCCTCGAAGCCAACCCGGGCACGGTCGACGAAGCGCATTTTCGCGGTTTCAGAGACGCCGGTGTCAACCGGCTGTCGATTGGCATCCAGAGCTTCAACGATGCTCACCTGCAGCGCCTGGGCCGCATTCACGACCGGAACCAGGCGCTGCACGCCGGTGACCGGGCCCGCGCCGCCGGTTTCGACAATTTCAACCTTGACCTGATGCACGGCCTGCCCGACCAGACCGAAGCCGACGCCCTGGCCGACCTGAACCAGGCAATCGCCCTAAACCCCAGCCACCTCAGCTGGTATCAGTTGACCATCGAACCGAACACCGAGTTTTACCGCAAGCCACCCGTACTGCCGGAAGACGACACCCTCTGGGCCATTCAGGAAGCCGGCCAGGCAAGGCTGTCTGAAGCGGGGTTCAGCCAATACGAAGTCTCCGCCTACGCCCAACCGGGCAAGCGCTGTCAGCACAACCTCAATTACTGGGGCTATGGCGACTATATCGGCATCGGCCCGGGTGCCCACGGCAAGATCACCCGAGCCAGCCCGTTCGATATCATTCGCACTCGCAAAACGAGACTGCCGAAAGATTATCTAAACCGCGACCGGTTACTGATTCGCCACGAAGAAAGGGTTGCCATCGAGGACCGGCCGTTCGATTATTTCATTAATACCCTGCGTCTGGTCGAGGGCCGCCCGGCCGAAGAATTCAGCCGGGTCACCGGCCTGGCCTGGGCCGAGATTGAACCCACTCTTATCCGGTTGCGCGACCAGGGTATGCTGGAATGGGAGCACGGATCGTTACGCACAACCGACCGGGGTTTCCTATACTTGAATGACCTACTGGCGCATTGGCTGACATGACACGACTGCTGTTTACCGCTCTGCTGTATTGCCTGACGCCGGCCCTGCTGCTGCGGCTGTGGCTGCGCGGGCGCACCTTGCCGGGCTACCGGCAGCGCTGGCGCGAGCGCTTCGGGCACTGGCCGGCCATGCCCGAAGGTGCGCTCTGGCTGCACAGTGTCAGTGTGGGCGAAACCATCGCCGCCCGGCCTTTTGTCGAACGCTGGCTGGCGCGCCATCCGGACATTCCAGTCATCATCACCACCATGACGCCGACCGGCAGCGAAACGGTACAGGCACTGTTTGGCGACAAAGTTCACCACGCCTATCTGCCCTGGGATTACCCGCACGTTTACCGACGCCTATTGCCCCGGCTGAACCCCAAAGCCCTGGTAATCATGGAAACCGAGCTCTGGCCCAACCTGATCAACGCCTGCGACCGGCACCGGGTGCCGGTGTTTCTGGTCAATGGCCGGCTCTCGGAACGCTCGGCTCGGGGCTACCACCGCTTCCGGGCGCTGACCCGGCCCATGTTGCAACAACTGACCGGCATCGCCGCCCAGCACTGGCCCGACGCCGAACGCTTCCAGGCGTTGGGTGTACCGGCAGAGAACATTGAGGTTACCGGATCGATAAAATTCGATTTAAGCATCTCCAGCAAACTGACCGGCGACATCACCGCCTTTGCCCGTGGTATCAAAGGCCGGCCTGTCTGGGTAGCGGCGAGCACCCATGGCGGCGAAGAGGAAGGCTTGCTCGACGTGCACCAGCGCATCACCACGGTGCTGCCAAACGCCCTGATGATTCTCGTACCTCGCCACCCGGACCGCTTCGAAACCGTCTCCGATATCGTCTCCACATCGGGCCTGCGTTACAGCCGCCGCAGCCAACGCAGTCAGCCACGCGACAAAGACCAGGTGTACCTGGCCGATTCGCTGGGGGAACTGATGGTTTTCTTCGGCGCTGCCCAGGTTGCCGTGATGGGCAACACTTTCAACGACGGCGGCGGCCACAACCCCATTGAACCGGCGGCACTGGGAAAGCCGGTACTGGTCGGCCCCAGTTTCACCAACTTTCAGTCGATCATCAGCGCCATGCAAAAGGAACAGGGTATTATCGTCGCCGATACGTTGGAAGCGCTGGAAAAACGCCTGCTCGGATTGCTCAAATCCCAGGATCTACGCGACACCTTTGGCCAGCGCGCTTATGTGTTTTACCAGCACCAGCAAGGCGCCCTGCAACGGTTGGAACACTGGCTCGACCGGCACCTGAACCTGGTCGACCCCAATGCCGACCCGTCACGCCACGCCCTGCCACCCAAAATCAGCTCGGATCGCTGACCGACGATATACTTGCACCCACAAAAAAGGCCGCTAGACAGCGGCCTTTCTCATGCTTAATTAGGTACCAGATCAGCGATTCGAGCTCAGATCAGTTCGACATCGGAGGCTTGCGGGCCCTTCTGACCGTCGGTAATGGTGAACTGCACTTCCTGGCCTTCCGCCAGGGTGCGGAACCCGTCGCCCTTGATGGCACTGAAGTGCACAAAGACGTCTTTGCCGCCTTCGACTTCAATAAAGCCAAAACCCTTGGTTTCGTTGAACCACTTCACCTTGCCGGTTTGTGTCGCCATGTTGTTCTCCTGCTTCGGATGCGATTGCAAATAGCCTGCGTCGTGCCGGTCATTCCCGGCCAACGCTGCCGGGTAAAGATCATAACGTCTACTTACGCGCAACCTGTTCAGGAACTGCCTGGTTGTACCCTCCACGACACATTGATACGTCAATGATGCCCGGCAAGCACAAGGTTCATAGCGTCTAACTGGTCTTGCTTATAAGTATTGCGAAAATCTTTAACACCTCTACTTTAGCCCAGCACTTGTGTATGTAAAGTACTTTTTAGGCCGATTTTTCCGGAGATTTCAGGACGATGACAGGTCATCCATGACGTTGTAACCCTGTCGCTATGTGCTCATCGGCGGGGCAACCGTCATATCTTGATGCCTACCGCCTGAACCACCGCACCCAGGCCGGTGTGGCCTCGCCCTTCATGAATCGGCCGGTCCATTTCCTGCAATTGCTCAAAATGAAGCGGTGCCAGTTCCTCCTGCAATTGCTCGGCGGTCATCATCCACTCGGCGCGGGGTGGCCCACCGGTTTTAAACAGCAGTTGCTCCGGCCGATAGGCTTCCAGCACGAAGAGCCCGCCGGGCTTGAGCGCGTCGAACACCTTTTGGTGCAGTGCCTGGCGCACGTCAGGCGGCAAATGACAAAATATTGAAACAATGCCATCCCATTGCCCCTGGCCAAGGTCAATATCGGCCAAATCCGCCGTTTGCGTCTCAATGGACACTCCCCGGGCCTGTGCCAGGCGTTCCGCCTTTAACAGACCCACGGCCGATGCATCCACCGCCACTACCTCCAGCCCCTGCTCCGCCAGGTAGACGGCATTGCGCCCCTCGCCTTCGGCCAGACACAGCACCCGGGCGCCGCTGGCGAAGAGGTCAGCCTGGGCTCTCAGGTAATCGTTCGGTTCGGTGCCGTAGACATAGTCGTCCCCGGCATAGCGCTCATCCCACATTTTGCGGCCTCTTTCACATTCCTGATGGCAATGGGGGCATCGATGGCCGGTTCAAGCCGGGAAACGCAGACAGCCGGGAAACGGGCCTGTTACAATCGCTTCCCTAAACGTTTGTTCAATGGTCTGAGCGTTCAGGAATTGAACGGACTGTCCGGTGCACTGTTGGGCAGAGCACCCTGTACTTTACTTACCGATGGAGCCTTACATGAAAGGAATGATAACGCGCGTGCTACTGACCCTGGCTGTGGTCACTGCCAGCGTGAGCAGTGCCTACGCTTTTAATCTGTTTGGTCTGTTCTCCTCCGACCAGGCCGATAATTCAATCAACACCCTGCTCAGCCATACCCCGGCCGACACCGTCCTCTTTGTGGGCGGGCACAATACCCTGGTGGGCCGGGATATCATGGATTCCTGGTCTACGGTCAACCAGTCTGATATCGATGAACTGCAGACTCTGCTGGCGGAAATAGGCAGCGACGACAGCCCGGTGCTCGGCCTGTTCGAAGCCTTGCTGGTGAATTACACCGCCGCGGCAGCCGGCGGCTATAGCGAACTGATCGCCCACTACGGTCTGCCCGATGAAGGCGCCGGTGCCTTTTATTTTCATGGCGCCATGCCCGTTGCCCGCTTTGCCCTGGACAACCCCGACGCGTTCAATGACGTACTGAACCAGGCCATTCTTGAATCCGGTGCTGCACCGGTCATGAAACAGGTAGATGGGGTCGAAGTCCGCACCTGGCAGCTGACGCCCGAAGGCGACGACGAACGCTTTGATCTGGCCATCGCCGTCGACCAGGGGTTTGCCACCGTTACCCTGTTCAACCATACCGATACCGCCGCGATTCAGGCCGAGCGCCTGGGCCTGACCGATCTGTCCGACTCTCTGGCCGACCAGGGCGATTGGGAAGCCCTTGGCGACCAGTACGACTACGATGAAACCTTGCGTGGCTATATCGACCTCGATGGCCTGGCAGCCACCCTGCTGACCGGCACCGAGACCCGCCTGCGACGCGACCTGGAAGCCCTGATTCCGGACGAAATCGAGCGAATGGACACCCAAATGGCCGACAGCCAGTGCGGACCGGAAGGCTATGCGCTCGCCCGCCAGGTGCCCCGTTTCGCCTTTGGCAGCGAGGACATCTCATCGACGTCCGACAGCCTGTCACAACAGGTTGGCATGATCCTCGAACTGACCAACACCGACCTGACCGGTCAACTGAAGCGCCTGCCCGGCAGCCTGCCCGCCTATGCCACCGATGGCAGCGATAAGTTGCTGGCCCTGGCGCTGGGTGTCGATGTCAATGCCCTGGCACCGGTAGCGACCGCCCTGTGGTCACAGCTGCCACAAACGGAATACAAATGCCCGGCACTGCGTGACATGACCGCCGATCTGCGTCAGAACAACCCGGCCATGCTGGGCATGGCGACGGCTATGGCACAGGGCGTCAAGGGTGTCGGTGCCGCGGTTTACGACATCACAGCCAACGACAAGAGCCCGTTTGGGCTGGCGGGATCGGCCCTGGTCACAATGAGTGCCGATAACCCGAGCGTACTGGCTGGCCTGATCAGCTCCAGCATCCCTGGGATGGCCGGCGTTACCATTCCCGACGACGGCACCGCCGTGCAGGTTCCGGTACCCATGGCACCGCAGCCTGTATTTGCCGCAATCAAAGGCAAGCACCTGGTGGTATACACCGGTGACGCCGCCAAGGCACCGGCCGATGCAATGGCCAGTGAGCCGCTGAATACACGTGGCAGCACCGCCATTGCCTTCAACTATGAGCGTTTCGGTGAAGCGGCTCTGGTGGCTCTGGAATCACCCATGGTGGCCAGCAATGCACAAGGCATGGCGATGGCGACCGGCAGTTGTGTCGACGCCTACGCGGGCATACTGCAAGCGGCGGCTCTGCCACTGGAAGGCAGCTACCGGGATACCCTCACCGAGCGCGGCTGGGAAGCTAAATTCGAAGTGACACTGGGTGAAATGAACACAGACCTCAGCGTACCGACCGGTACTTTCCAGTCTGAAACCCTCGACTACGACTGCACCTGGTACGACTCTGGTGTTGAAATCATCAACGCCGACGGTACTGGCCAGTTCACCGAAACCGATGACAACGGCCAGTGCGCCCTGTACCAGGCTGATTACACCTGGACTCAGAACGGCAACGTCATGGAGCAAACCACCACGGCGCTGCGCTCACGTGAAAGCTGTGACGCTGCCTGGGAAGATCAGCCGCAAGAGACCTTCACCTGTACACTGCTCGGCAGCCACAACGGCAACCTCTACTGCCAGTATGGCACGGGTATGGATGCCTACCTGATGCGCTACTTCCAGTAACCGCAACGCGTTCCAGTCTGGAAAACCCGGTGCCTTCACCGGGTTTTTTTTGGCCGGTCATCTTACCCACACCTTCTGTGGACAAGCCTGTGCACAGACCCGGGAAAACCGATGCCGGGCCCACCCCGCTGCCGTCGCTTAAAATACGTTAAAAAACAATCAGTTAGTTCATACAGCAAGTCACGAAAATGTCATACTTGAGCACTATCCTCCCGGCTCTTCGCCCATTGGTTGTACGGGAGCACACCATGACCCTCATCGCATCACCTGCCCAACCTGCGTCCAAAAGCAATCTGGTCGGCCTTTTGTGGACATTCCGGGAGCGTCTCGCTGCCAAGCCTCACCAACTCGACACCGACTTCGAACGCTTGCTGAGCGAACCGGACTACCGCAACGATCTTTTTGACCGGGCCAGAGCGATGGAGGACCCGGGCATTCAAAATCTGGCTCATCGACTGGCGCGCACCGAGATGCCTGACTCCCTGCTTGCGGATGCCCGTCAGCAGGGGCTCCTGCCCAAAGCGTTTCAGCCAGTGCTTGCACGCCCCTGGCGGCGCCTGCTTCTGGCGCTGCTGGCCTTTGCCCTGGTTGCCACCGGCGTTTACAGCCAATGGGAGCGCCTGCTGGAAACCCTGACCGGCACCGTCGTTGTTGCGACCGATATCGATACCGACACCCGCTGGCGTGCCGACCGAACCTATCGGCTGGATTCCGACGTCTTCGTTCACAACGATGCCGTCTTGCGCATAGCCCCCGGCACGGTAATCAAAGGTCGGCCGGGTTCATCACTCGTGATTGCCCGGGGCAGTCAGCTGGTTGCCGAAGGCACCCGGTCGGCACCCATCGTCTTCACCAGTGCCCAGCCAGTCGGGCAACGAGAACGCGGTGATTGGGGTGGCGTGGTATTGCTCGGGGACGACCGCACCAACGAAGCCTTTGCCCGTGTCGAAGGGGTCGACGTGCGAGATATTCGTGGCCACTTCGGCGGGCAAGAGAGGAATGGCAGCTGCGGTAGCCTGCGCTTCGTGCGCATTGAATACGCCGGGTACGAAGCCTTTGTCGACAATGAGTTGAATGGTCTGACCGTTGCCGGGTGCGGCCCGCAAACCACGCTGGAGTACCTGCAGATTCACAAGGCACTGGACGATGGTATCGAATTTTTCGGCGGCTCGGCCAACGTACGCCACTTGCTGATTACCGGTGCCAGAGACGACAGTCTCGACTGGGATCTGGGCTGGAACGGCAAGGTGCAGTTTCTGATCGCTCAACAACACCCCAACGTTGGTGACCGGGCCTTTGAAGGCGACAACTCACCGGAACGCGACAATGCCCGGCCACGTTCTGAACCCCAGATCAGCAACATCACGCTGGTCGGCACCGCACCGGACCATACCGCCATGGTGCTGCGCAGCGGTACCGCCGGTCAGTTCAGCCGCATTCTACTCTCGGGTTATGGTAACAACCCGATCGACTTGCGAGATCCGCTGACCGAGAGCCTGGTCCGCCAAGAGGCGCTGAGGTTCACTCATCTGGCCATCGATGGCGAGTCCGCAGCAACGTCACCCTGGCGTCCGGAAACCGGCGATGGGGATAACGACGCGGGCTTTGCCGAGCCGGACTACTTCAACCCCATCAGCCAGGTAATTCCCGGTTTACTGGGCAACCAGGCCAGCAACCCGGTAGCACCGGACTTCAGACCCCGCCAGCCAACGGGCAGTTCGACCGACTGGCCGGATAACGACCCCTTCTGGGATCGAACCGCCACCTACGCCGGCGCCGTTAACCCGGCCGCCACGACCCCCTGGTATCTCGGCTGGACTGACTTCAGTGAGCACTAGACTGAAGACAACCATTGAGTGATCAGGACTCAATCCTGTCATCGAATCGCTATCAAACTGACATCCCGTCGTCACGCCTCTGTCACGTCGGTTGGCAAAACTGTCACACGATTTCCGTGCAGACCACCCGACCTGACAATAAGGACCTGACCCATGCCTAACCACACCCCCGATGCCAGCCTGGAACCTGATTACAACGAAAACCCCGTTGAATTCGATCGGCTGATCAGCAAAGCCATTTCACGCCGCAGCCTGATCAAGATCGGCTCGGCTGCCGGTGCGGCGACCTTCCTCGGTGGCACCTCAAGCCTGGCCATGGCCGTTAGCCAGGCCACCACCCTGATGAGCTTCGACAACATTCCCGGCAGCACCGCCGACACCATTACGCTGCCTGCTGGCTACAGCTACGATGTGCTGATGTCCTGGGGTGACCCGGTGCTGGCCGGTGCGCCCAACTTCGCGCGCAACAACGACGCCGATGCGCAGGCTGGCCAGTTTGGCGACAACACCGACGGCATGGAACTGTTTCATCTGACTTACGCCGACGGCAGCGTCAACCCAGACCGGGCTATCCTCGCGGTCAACAACGAATACTATAACGACGAATTCATCTTCGAACATGGTGAAGCCGCCAAAACCCTGGCCGATGTGCGCAAAGGCATCGCCGCGCACGGTGTCACGCTGGTGGAAATGGAACGCAAACCCAATGGTCAGTGGGTTTACCTGAAAGACGCTCCCATGAACCGCAGGCTGCACGGTTACGCGGCCTTCGAACTGACCGGTCCGGTCGCCGGTTCCGAGTACGTTAAAACCTCAACCGACCCAAGCGGTCGTCGCGTGCTGGGTACCTTTAACAACTGCGGCTCCGGACGCACCCCCTGGGGCACTTACCTCACCTGTGAAGAAAACTTCAACGGCTATTTTGGCGCACCGGAAGGCACTGAATTAAGCGACGCCCAGCGCCGCTACGGCTTGAGCGAAAGTGGTTTCGGTTACAACTGGTGGCCGCACGAAGAACGCTTTAATCTCGCCAAGGAACCGAACGAAGCAAATCGCTTTGGCTGGGTCGTCGAAATTGATCCGTACAATCCGGAAGCACGCCCGAAAAAACGAACCGCCCTCGGCCGCTTCAAACATGAAAATGCGGCCATGACCATCAACCGGGACGGCCGTGCCGTGGTGTATTCGGGCGATGACGAACGCGGTGAGTTTCTGTACAAGTTTGTCTCGCGCGATGCCTACCGGCCGGATGACCGCGCCCACAACCTGACCTTGCTGGAACAAGGCACGCTGTACGTTGCAAAATTCCACGATGGTGGCGCCGGTGAATGGATCGAACTGAGCTACGGCCAGAACGGCCTGACACAAGCCAACGGCTTTGAAAACGAAGCCGACATACTGGTGCGCGCCCGTGCAGCGGCAAGCTTTGTCGGTGCGACCACCATGGACCGCCCGGAATGGGTTGCCTGCCACCCGTCCTCACCCATGGTGTTCTGCGCCCTGACCAACAACACCCGACGCGGCACCACCGACCAGCAACCGGTCGGCGGCCCGAACCCGCGTGCCGAAAACCAGTACGGACAGATCGTGCGCTGGGTACCGGAAAACCGCGATCACGCATCACGCCGTTTTGGCTGGGATCTGTACGCCGTCGCCGGAAATCCGGTGGTTAAAACCGGCGCCTATGCCGGCAGTGAGAACATCACCGCCGACAACATGTTCAACAGCCCGGACGGCCTGGCGTTCGACCGCTTCGGCCGCCTGTGGATTCAGACCGACGGCAACTACTCAAACGAAGGCGACTTCGCCGGCCAGGGCAACAACCAAATGCTCTGTGCCGACCCGGTCACCGGCCACATCCGTCGATTCCTGGTTGGCCCCCAGGGCTGTGAAGTCACGGGGCTGACCTTCTCGGACGACCATCGCACCATGCTGGTCGGCATTCAGCACCCGGCCGGTCAATGGCCCAACGCAGCACGTGACGGCGTTCCCCGGTCGTCCGTGATTGCGGTTCGCCGCAACGACGGTGGCGTTATCGGCGCCTGACGCAAAAAGCCGGGCTCTGCACCTCCAGAGCCCGGCTTGTTTTTCCTCACTGCGCCTTATTCCGGCAAATCGAACACCAGTGCTTCGGCACTGCCCTCGCCACTAAAATCGATTTCAGCCGCCACAATCATTCGTCCGTCACCAGGCCCCACTCGCTCGCCGTTGGCATACACCTCACCGGTGACGCCATGCACATAGACCTGGCCAAAGTGCGGCCGGAATGACCAGTCCTGGCCACCCTGATAGCGCCATAGCCGGGCATCGGAATGCACCTGCATGGCACCCTCGGCTTCCGGGTGTAAAATGGCCGTGCCTCCAGGCAATCGGTCGAAAGCCCGCTGGTCGTAACGCGGTGACACCTGTCGCGCATTGGGCAACAGCCATATTTGCAGGAAGTGCAACGGCTCGGTATCCGAGGCGTTGTATTCGCTGTGCATAACGCCCGTGCCCGCACTCATGATCTGAAAGTCGCCCGCCGGTATGCGCTTGATGTTGCCCATGCTGTCGCGGTGTTCAATTTCACCCTCAAGCACGTACGACAGTATTTCCATATCGCGATGACCATGGGCGCCAAAGCCGGCGCCCGGGTCCACCCGGTCGTCATTGATAACGCGCAGCACCGATACGCCCATGTGGTTAGGGTCGTAATAATTGCCAAAAGAAAAAGTGTGATGGCTGTCGAGCCAGCCGAACTGAGCACGACCGCGTTCGGTCGCAGGTCTGACATATGCCATAGGGGAACCTCCTCGCTGTTTGGTACAGGCTAAATCGGGTTCGCCCCACCATATAGCGAGAGTTTCTGCAGTGACTGCTCAAAAAAACTGAACAGCCCATGGGCCGAAGGCCTGGCCATTCCAGGCGGGCCGTTACAGCCCGTGCCAGTCGACCTCGGGCAGGGTTTCAAAACCCGGTTTTGCAAACCAGTAGCCCTGAAACAGATCGACGCCCAGACCCCGCAAAAAGGCAAATTCGCCCTCGCACTCAATGCCCTCAGCCAGAGGCCTGCAGCCAATATCACGCAACATTTGCACGGTGGACCGTACGATGATCTGGCGGGTTTTGTCCTGATCGATACCGCGAATCAGCGCCATATCGAGTTTCACGATGTCCGGCTGAACCTTAGCCAGCAAATTGAGCCCGGAATAACCGGAACCGAAATCGTCGAGCGCGGTCAGAAAACCCTGCTTCTGGTAATAATCGAGGATCGAGACCAGGTGATCCTGATCATCAACCCGCTCCACCTCGGTAATCTCGAACATGATGCGTTCGATCGGAAATTGCGCGTCGTTTGCGGCTTTCAGGGTGGTGCGAATGCACAGCTCGGGCCGGTACACGGCGTTGGGTAAAAAGTTAATGCTGAGCATGCCTTGCAATTGCAGCCTGGCCGCCAGCGTGATGGCTTTCACCCGGCAGGCCTGATCGAAACGGTAGCGATTGGTATCATCAACCTGGCTGATGATGCTGTAGGCCGATTCGCCCTTCAAGCCCCGTACCAGAGCTTCGTAACCGTACAATTCGCGCCGCGATACATCCACCAGCGGCTGGAACGCCATACTGAAATCAAATCCTAACAGATTGCCATCGCGGCAGGCCTGACAACTCAGTGTTTGAAAATCAACGGGCTGTTCTCTCATTGTCTAACTTCCCGGGTATTTGTCTAAAAATTCAGGTTAGCAGCCCCACCCGTTTCGGTGAAATGCTTTTACAGTGACACTGCGCCGGAATGGAAGAAAAAAGGCGTAATGTACCTGACAACGCACCGTTTCGGTGCTTTAATTTGAGAAACAGTAGGCATTTAACGGCGACAACACAGCACAAACCGGCACGTATTTCGCATGGCGATTCGTCAACAGCCACCGTCGATTCGCAATCGGTTTCGTCAAGATTACGCTGGCACAGTCGATACATTACCCAACACCGGGTTGTTGCCATCAAGGAGGAGGCGATCACCACTCAGCTAACGCCCCAGGGCCAAAGGCATCGCCGATGATCAAACTTTCGCTTACCTACAAAATCAGCTTACTGGTCAGTGCACTTATCTTGGCACTGATCCTGCTCGCCGGGCTCTTCATCACCAGCTTCAGCGGCATTATTGCCAACAGCCAGACCGACGCCCAGCTGCGACGCCTGGAAAGCCAGCTGGTCGAAAACTGGCAAACCCTTAATCGACAGTATGTAGAAACCTCAGACCTTGGGCCTCGTTATTTTGCCGATGCCATACCACTGGCCGAACTGGAAACATCGGTGCAAGCCGCACAAGCGACTCAAACCCGCCTGCTCGATGCGACCCAAAACCTCGACCCGGCACTTATTGAAAGCTGGAACAATGTGCTGGTGCCCATTACCGAGCTGCCGCTGCAAGACCTGATGAGCACCCTGCAAGAACGTCAGATGGCCCTGTCGGAGGCCTTCGACGAAGCGGCCGAGGTCTGGATCACCAAGGGTGGTTTCAACGTACGGCGCGCAGCAGAAACGGCGTTGGAAGAGCGCACCCTGCCCGTTGAGGAGAGCATCGATCTGTTTACCGAGCACTACAACACCCTGGTCAGCACCCGGTCCAACGATCTGATCAAATCGCAACAAAGCACCGTGCAAACCCTGGTCATTGGCTTGACGCTGATCATTCTGCTTGCCGTTGCCGTGGCGTTTTTCGTGCTGCGCAAACTCAAGCGCGACCTGCATTTGGTGGTCGATATTACCCGCCAGCTCGCCAGCGGCGACCTGACTGGCGTTATCGATGCCCGTGAACAGGGCGATGAAGTCGATGAGGTAAAACTGGCCGTCAGCCAGATGAACACCAAACTCAACGAGATATTCACCTCGGTGGTGGAGCTTTCCGAACACCTGGGCACCTCAGCCAGCAGCATTATGGAAGACACCGAGGCCCGCTTTAAAGACACGGAAAACCAGCAGGAGAAGATGCAGCATCTGGCCCATGCCATTGGTGAACTGCAAACCGCTTCACAGCAGGTATCCGAAGCGGCGGTCGAATCGCTCAACGTATCGGAAAGCGCCAATGAAGCCGCTGCCGAAGGCAACGAGACGGTTACCCAGACCATTGCCGCCATTCAGAAGCTGGCTGGTGACATTGAACAATCCGTGGATGTGATCAAAAAACTGGACGGCCAGGCGGAAAACATCACGACTATTATCACCTCCATTCAGGCCATTGCCGAGCAAACTAACCTGCTCGCGCTTAATGCCGCCATCGAGGCCGCTCGCGCCGGTGAGCAGGGTCGAGGCTTTGCCGTCGTTGCCGACGAGGTGCGCCAGCTTGCACACCGAACCCAACAGTCGACCGAGGAAATCCAGAAAACACTGGAGGAGCTGCGCCAAGGCACCCAAGCCGCCGTGAGCGTCATCAACGACAGCCACGACCAGTCTATCGCGTCGGTCGACAAGGTCAGCGAGGCCGGTGAGGCCATTCAACGCTTTGTTGTGGCCGTCGAAAAAATTCGCGACTGGACACTGCAAACCTCAGCCGCTGCCGAGGAACAAAACGTCACCCTCAGCACCCTGTCGGACACCGTCAACGACATAAACCAGATCACCGAAGACAACACCCGGCGTGCTCAGGTGTCGGTGGGCTCAACCGAGTCGCTGAATCAGCTGAGTAAAGACCTATTGCATTCGGTGTCGTACTTCAAACTGAAGTAGCGTCTAGTGGTCCATGCGCAAGGTTCTGTCACTGTTCACGGTGCCAGCAAGCTCAGAGCTTCGTTCCTTAGCAACAGAACGTCACTCATGGACCGCTAGCACTTTCTGCAACCAGGCCGAGATCGTGTTGATCTCGGCCGCATTCACGCTGTGCTCCATTGGGTAACTCTGGTATTCAGGTGTATACCCGTTTTCGGTCAGCGCCATCACAGCCTGTCGACCCAACACCTCGGGCACGACCGGATCCATCACCCCATGACACACCAGAATGGGCACTGACTGATTCGCCTCAGACCGTTTTACGGTATGTTGAGTCGCGAAATAGGTCGATAGCGCCATCAATCCACCAAGGGGCTCGGCATGCCGCAGAGCACATTCGTAGGCCACGGCTCCGCCCTGGGAAAAGCCGGCCACGATGATGCGTCGACTGTCGATACCGCGGCTGCGTTCGCGCTCGATAAACGCGTCGATCGCCGACGCTGAGGCTTCCAACTGAGGGGTATCGACCTTGCGGTCTATCGACATCTCCAGAATGTCGTACCAGGCGGGCATCACAAAGCCGCCGTTGATCGTCACCGGAATTTGGGGTGCGTGCGGAAAGATAAACCGCACCGACATCGATGCCGGCAACTGCAGCTCCGGAACGATGGGTTCGAAATCGTGACCGTCGGCTCCCAATCCGTGTAACCAGATAACGGTCGCATCCGGCTGATCGCCCGTTTCCACTTCCAGTGCCGGTAACAGCTTGGCTGCCTGTTCAGGTGAAGATGCCATCTCACTGAGCCTCAATCGATTATTCATGTAGGTGCCGAGTATACCGGCTTGTCTCACGCCTCGCAGTGCCTCCGGGAATTCCTGTACTACCCTAAGTGCGATCTGACTGAACGAATCGGTCCAGTATGGCAGCCTGGCCGTAGGTAATAAGGCGCGGCCCGGCGCCTTGGCCTGACAGTACGCGAGGACCGGGCCGGACACTCTTCACGCTTCAGTAACCACAACAAAGAGAGGACGCGATATGAAACTGCACCACAGTCTCGCCACCCTGGTGGGTACAGCTCTGTTTACGCTGTCTGCCCAGGCCGAAGTAATGGGCCAGGCCCATACCTACAGCGTCGATGGCATGGAATTCGAAGGGTATGTGGCTCACAACAGCAATTTGGAAGAATCTCGTGGCACCGTGCTGATCATTCACGACTGGGACGGCCTAACCGACTACGAAAAACGCCGCGCCGAAATGCTGGCCGCCGAGGGTTACACCGCCTTCGCCATCGATGTATACGGGGCCGGCCGCAACCCGACGTCAATGCAAGAAAACCAGCAACGTTCGGGCGAGATGTATGCCGACCGGGCAGAATTTCAGAAGCGCCTGCAGGGCGCTCTGGCAGAAGCGGAGTGGATTCCCGGTGCGACTGACGACATCGTGGTCATTGGCTATTGCTTCGGCGGTGCCGGTGTTCTGGAACTGGCGCGCACCGGTGCGGACACCGAAGGCTTTGTATCGTTTCACGGCGGCCTTGGCTTACCCGATGGCCAGAACTACAGCCAGGTTGCTGCCCCAGTGATGGTGCAGCATGGCTCGGCCGACCCGGTGTCGGGCATGGCCGATGTCGCGGCCCTGCTCGATAATCTGCAAGCCGCAGGCGTTGAGCATTCTGCCCAAATTCACGGCGGTGCACGCCATTCCTTTACGGTATTTGGCAGTGGCGATTACGATTTGAACGCCGATCGGGCTTCCTGGGAAGCGCTGCAGGATTTCCTCGCCACCCGTCTGGATTGAACCCGGTTATCGAACCGAACACCTGCCTCCCGGCAGGTGTTCGAACGCCCTGACAGCTTTGCCGTACGCCCCGCCTGACTGAACTTTTCATTGCCAGAGTGTCAATCTGGCGAGATACCCGCTATATTTCCGTAATAATAAAAACCCCAGTTGTCCCATGAACGCACCTGCACTCTATGCCGCGGTTGACCTCGGCTCGAACAGCTTCCATCTGGTGATCATGAAGTCGGATGGACACTCGCTGCAATCGGTGGATTGCAAACGCCAGCTGGTGCGCCTCGCTGCGGGCGTCGACATCAGCACCGGCCGTCTCAACCGGGATACCAAAACCCGGGCCTTGCGCTGTCTGGCTCAATTCAGCAATACCCTCAAAAACCTGCCCGACGTTCAGGTCACCGCCGTCGGCACCAGTGCCTTTCGCCACCTCAGTGGCGACCCCCAGTTCATTAAACGGGCCGAGTCAGCCCTGGGCCAACCCATACGAATTCTCAGCGGCGAAGACGAGGCTCACTACATTTACCGGGGCGTATCTCAGGGACAACCCGAACAAGACCGACGTTTCGTGCTGGACATTGGCGGTGGCAGTACCGAGCTGATCGTTGGCCATGGCAGACAACCTGAAGTGGTGGCCAGTCTGGAGATCGGTTGTGTCACCCTGACCTCCCGCTTTCTGGATCACGACCGGCTCGACCCCAAGCACCTGGCGGCCTGTGAGGCTTATGTCGATGAACAGATCGCGGCCGTCAAACCCCGCTTCGAGGGCCACGACTGGACCGATGTGATGGGGTCTTCCGGCAGCATCAAGGCGATCAGTTGGGCACTCAGCAATCTTGGGCTGACCCGCGACGGCAGCATTAGCCGGGCACAGCTCGACCGGCTGCACCCAGTATTGACCCAAGCCGACAGCCAACAGCAATTGTCACAATTACTCGAACTGAACCCGCGCCGAATTGCGGTCTTCGCCGCCGGCTATGTGATTCTGCACCGGGTATTCCATGCCTTCGATATCGACAGCATGCGACTGTCGTTCAAAGCCATTCGCGAAGGGCTGATCGACGAGATGATTCGCGATGAACTGATGACCCAGCCGATCATTTCATCCGAGTCCCAAACCTAAAAAACCCGCCTCGGCGGGTTTTTAAATTCAAGTTCCGGAGTTCGGGTTGCCTGAGAGGCATTGGTCCGCGCCGGGAACGGGTGTACCCCTGTGCCTGACACGGATTCCTGGCGCTCGAGTAACCCACACTCTGAAGCGTGTGGCTTAGGCTGGTTCCGCCACCTCAACCTTTTCTTCGACCGTCGCAGCTGGCACATCCGAGCGAATCAGGTGATCGAAAGCGCTCAGGGCAGCGGTGGCACCAGCGCCCATTGAGATCACAATCTGCTTGTACGGCACTGTGGTGGCATCGCCGGCGGCGAAGACGCCCGGTATTGAGGTTTCACCGCGCGCGTCGATTTCAATTTCACCGAAGCGGGTCAATGCCAGGTCGCTGTCTTTGAGCCATTCTGTGTTGGGCACCAGGCCAATCTGAACAAAAACACCGGCCAGTTCGACAGAGTGCGATTCGCCACTCGCGCGGTCAGTATACTTCAGCGAAGTAACGGTCTTGCCATTGCCGACGACTTCCGTGGTCTGCGCATTGGTGATGATGGTTATGTTGCTCATCGAACGCGCCTTGCGTTGCAGCACGTCATCGGCACGCAGGGTGTCAGCGAATTCCAGCACGGTCACGTGGCTGACAATACCCGCCAGATCAATCGCCGCTTCGATGCCGGAGTTGCCGCCGCCAATCACGGCAACGTGCTTGCCCTTGTAGAAGGGGCCATCGCAATGCGGGCAATAGGCCACGCCCTTGTTACGGTATTCGGCTTCACCCGGCACGCCCAGTTCGCGCCAGCGGGCACCCGGGGCCAGAATCACGGAGCGGCTCGACAAGGTGGCCCCACTTTCCAGCGCCAGTTGCAACTGGCCATCGCGTTTCAGTTCGGCGGCACGCTGCCCGGTAATCAGATCAACGCCGTATTCTTTCACGTGCTGTTCAAGACCGGCGGTCAGTTTCGGACCTTCGGTGTAAGGCACTGAAATGAAGTTTTCGATGCCCACGGTATCCATGACCTGGCCGCCAAACTTCTCAGCCACCAGCCCGGTGCGGATGCCCTTGCGTGCGGCATAAATCGCGGCGGCTGCGCCCGCGGGGCCACCGCCAACAATCAGCACATCGTAGGGGTCGCGCTCGTTCAGTGCTTCGGCCTGGCGCTCGGCGGCGCCGGTGTCGAGTTTGGCGACGATGTCGGTCAGTGTCATCCGGCCCTGGCCAAAGTGCTCTCCGTTCAGATAGACAGACGGCACGGCCATGATCTGGCGCTGGTCGACTTCGTCCTGAAACAGGGCACCGTCGATCATTTCGTGGGTGATGTTCGGGTTCAGCGTCGCCATCAGGTTCAGGGCCTGAACCACATCGGGGCAGTTCTGGCACGACAGCGAAATGTAGGTTTCAAAATGGAACTCGCCGGTCAGTGCACGTACCTGATCGAGCACCTCGGGGTCGGCTTTCGACGGGTGACCGCCGGCTTGCAACAAGGCGAGCACCAGGGAGGTAAATTCGTGGCCCATGGGAATGCCGGCAAAGCTCACCCGGGGGGTTTCGCCCGCCGGAGCTATGGCCATGCTCGGTGTCCGCTGGCCGGTGAATTGGCCGCGGCTGATGTTGCCCGAAAGATCAATGATCTCCGTGGCGAGCGCGTCCAGTTCTTTGGATTTGGCAGTATCGTCGGTGGACACACTGACTTCGATTGGGGTCACAATCTTTTGCAGGTAGGTGTCCAATTGCTGTTTTAACGTGGCATCCAACATCGGTGTGTCCTGTTTGTTTGGAAAAGTAGAAACGAGGGGCGGGTGCGCGATAAAAAAAGGGGCGAGCCCGCCCCCTCTTGAAGGTCGATCTGGTTATTCAGCCAAAGGGCTGTGCTTAGATCTTGCCTACCAGGTCCAGTGACGGAGCCAGTGTTTCTTCACCTTCTTTCCACTTGGCCGGGCATACTTCGCCAGGGTGTGCAGCGATGTATTGAGCCGCCTTGATCTTGCGCAGCAGTTCGTTAGCGTCGCGGCCAATGCCGCCGTCGGTGATTTCCACCACACGAATGATGCCTTCAGGGTCAATGACGAACGTAGCGCGATCGGCAATGCCATCTTCTTCGATCATGACATTCAGGCTGCGTGTCAGCTTGCCCGTCGGATCCGCAATCATCGGGTACTGGATCTTGTTGATGGTTTCTGACGAATCGTGCCAGGCCTTGTGGGTGAAGTGAGTGTCAGTAGACACTGAGTACACTTCGACGCCGCGCTTCTGGAACTCGTCGTAGTTGTCGGCCAGGTCACCCAGTTCAGTCGGGCAAACAAAAGTGAAGTCGGCCGGGTAGAAGAACAATACGGCCCACTTGCCTTTCAGCGTCGCTTCAGTGACTTCCACAAATTCACCGTTGTGAAATGCCTGAGCGGTAAACGGGGCCAATTCGGAATTGATGTAACGTGCCATGTGTCAAGACTCCCTAGTCTGTGAATGTAACGGTTAGAAACATTTCGGCGATACGCCGACTACAGGAGTAATGTTATGGGTATTCCGGTAACGAAGAAATCGACTTATTGCAATCAACGTCATAGCGTGAACCAATCATCAATCGGAAAGTGATTGATTTTGATGCAAACCCATTTCCACAGCACTGTCTCGGTGCACCGCTCACAAGGTGACCGGGCCACCCTTGTCGATAGCCACCTGATACGCCGGGCGTGCCCGCAACCGTTCCAGATAGGCCGATAGCGCCGGGTAGGCATCGCCCAACCCGTAGCGACCAGCTGCCGCTTCCAAGGGGTAGCTGAGCTGGATATCGGCACAGGTAAAGCGGTCGGCAACCAGCCAGTCACGCTGCTGCAAGTGATCGTTCAACACCTTGAGCTGGGTGTCCACCTGGGGCTGGATGTAACTGCCAATTACGCGACGGGTGATGTTTTTCGCCACCGGTTTGGCAAAAAACGGCATGCGGGATTTGGGCACGCGCCGAAACACCAGCGTCATGACCAGTAAGGGCATCAGTGTGCCCTCTGCATAATGCAACCAGTACAGATAATCGGCTCGGGCGGGCTCGGCCGCTGGTATTGATAGCGCCTTTTGCGGATGTTGCTCCGTCAACCACTCCAGAATGGCGCCGGACTCTGCCAGGGTCATGTCGCCCGTCGTAATCACCGGCGATTTACCGAGCGGATGCACGGCTTTCAACTCAGCCGGAGCCAGCATGGTTTTTGGGTTTCGCTGGTAAGTCTTTAACTCGTACTCCAGCCCCAATTCTTCAAGCAACCACAGCACCCGGTGCGAGCGCGATTTTTCCAGGTGATGAACCGTCAACATAATTCAGGGACTCCTGCCTGATACTGGTTAAACACAAAAAAGCCAGCGGACGCTGGCTAACTTAACAACGGTACTCTGTGTCGGAAAGGAGTTGAAGGCAGAAAAGGCCAATCAAGAACCGGGTCTGCCTTAAAAACTGATCAGATAAGACTCAATTTGCTCCAGATCACTCACTGACAACTGACCGGCCGACTGCTTCAACAGTAACCCGCTGATCACATAATCGTAACGGGCATTGGCGAAATCCTGCCGGGCGGCAAACACAGCCTGTTGGGCATTCAGTACTTCAACGATGTTTCGGGTTCCTACTTCGTAGCCTACCTCAGTCGCTTGCAGAGCACTCTCGCGGGATTCCACAACGCGTGCCTGAGCATCAATATTCTGCGCCGCCGTGCGCAGCTGACGGTAATAAGTGCCCACCTGAATGCGGGTATTGCGCTTCAGCTGTTCAAGGCGCTGTTCCGCAATGTTGTTTTGCAAACCGGTTGAAACGATTTGTGCCGAGGTAGCGCCACCGGTGTACAGCGGCACCGACAGTGACAGGCCGATTGAACTGCCCAGCCGGTCGTCAAAGTCGATACCATCGCTCGCGTTGTCCTGGTAATTGACCGATGCACTGGCGCTGAGCACGGGCAGTCGGTTGTTGCGCCGAGCCTGCAACTCGCGTTCTCCGGATTCCAGGCCTTTCTGGGCCGCGAGAATGCTCGGGTGATTTTCCAGGGCGTAATCGATCCAGCGATCCTGCCCATTCTCGACCGGCATGTTGATCGGCAGACGGGTACCAATGGCCATAACGGAATCCGGCACTTCGCCGGTCAGTACTGAAAGATTCTGCAGGGCGATGTCGTACTCGCTGTTGGCGCTGATCAGGGCCACCCGGGATTGGTCCAATGTTGCCTGCGCGTCCAGCACGTCCGTCACGGTCACCAAACCCACTTCATAGCGCTGCTCGGTTTGTTCGGCCTGACGCTCTACAGCGCGCAACTGTGTCTGGGCTGAATCGAGGCCTTCTTTGGCGCGCAACACACTGATGTAAGCCTCAGCCACACGCACCATCAACGACTGCTGGGCAGCCACGGATTCTATTTCAACCCGTGACGCATTCAACTTCAGCGCTTCATAGGCGTCAATCGCCGCCAGTGCAAAAATATTCTGGCTCGCGGTCACCCGTGCGCTGACGCTCTGGCCATTGTCGAAATCGGGGCCGACGCCATTGCCAGGTGTGCTCGACACGGTATAACCCGCCGTGGCATTAACGCTCGGCAACAGCTCGCTGAAACCCGAGTCTACCTGCACGGCCGATACTCGTTGGTTGAGCGACTGAATCGCCAGTTCCGGGTCGTTCTCGAGCGCTTGCTGATAGACATCCATCAGCGACACTTCAGCCCAGGCTCCGGCGGAAGCCAGCGCCAGAGTGATGCTTGCTACAAATCGATTCACTGCCATTGTTCCTGTCTCTTGGTTATACGTTTGTCGGCGAACCCGGTTATAGCCGGTACACCGCCGTGACGGGCACCGTTCTGGTATCGAACCGCCATTATGCCGCCTGGGGCGCAGGTTTACAGTCGTCGGCCCGAGCTTTACGGATTATTGCACCAGTGTGACCCGAATCCCTCCCAACCAGAAGCCCCAAAAGTCACCATCGCCCGGGCAGCCAACTCGACGCCGGGGCTGACTGTGCCATACTGTCGCGCCATACCCGTGCCGACCCAACCGGCCTGAACCACGACGCTGACCCAGAGGATGCCCATGAGCCGTGACACCCTGACGTTCCACCACACCATTGACCAGGTTGAGCATCTTTACGAAGGCTTCTACCGCATGGACCGCTACACTCTGACGCACCAGACTTTCGCGGGCCAGACCCTGACCATACAGCGCGAATTGATGGACCGTCACGATGCCGTGTGCGTGCTGCCGCTCGACCTGGCCACCGACCATGTGGTGCTGGTCGAGCAGTTTCGGGTCGGCGCCCTGCGCCTGGCCAACCCCTGGTTACTGGAACTGGTGGCCGGGCTGATCGATAAAAACGAGGTTCCCGAGCAGGTTGCCCACCGTGAAGCCCAGGAAGAAGCCGGGGTTGAACTGGGTCGGCTACACCCCATCACCGAATATCTGCCCTCGCCGGGCGGCACCAATGAACGGGTGTTTCTGTTCGTTGGCGAAGTCGACAGCCAGGGGGTCGGCGGCGTACACGGCCTCGACGAGGAAGGCGAAGACATTCGCGTCCACCGGGTGCCGCTGGAGCAAGCCTTCGCCTGGTGTAAAGACGGCACCATCAACAATGCCGCCAGCCTGATCGCCCTGCAATGGGTGCAACTGAACCTGACCTGGTTAAGAGACCACTGGTCCGTAAGTTAAATGAACCCCGTACCACCCGGAGGCCATCGCCACCTTGATCAATAAACGCTACATCCCGGATTTGCCGGAGCAAAATGCCCTGTCTGAGGCCAACTTCCTGCGCCTGGAACGGCTGCTCGGTGATATGAGCAAAAGCCACTACGCCTTTCAATGGGGCGGCGAAAAGGGGCAGACACCGGTGCGCGTGCAAATTGATGTGCAGGAGCGGTTCAAGTTCACCACCACCCTCACCCTGAGCAAAGACAACCCCGCCCTGCCCGAACCGCTCAATCAGGTTCAGCTGACGCTGCGCATGTACCACGATGCGCGCATGGCTGAAGTCGTCACCTGGGCCAAGGGCAAGCAGATGTCGGGCGTTTACCCCTACCCGAACGAACAGATGTACCAGATCGATGAAAAAGCCCAGGCCAACCAGTACCTGGGCGAATGGCTGGCGCACCTGATGCAGCACGGTGTTACCGAAGAGCGCTGGCAGCCTGCTTCGCCGGAGCAGTAACAGAAAGAATGCTCAGTTCCCTGCGGCGAGCAGGCTCAAACTCAAGTTTCGGAGTTCAGGCTTACCAGGAGGCTTTGGCCCGCAGCAGGCTCCGGGTATACCCCTGTGGGGTCGGCGTAGATCCATCCATGGAGCCTAGACCGCAGCATCCCTGCTGCGGACTACCCCACAGGGGTATACCCGGCACCCGCTGCTAGTCTTCCAAACGAACTCCGAAACTTGAGTTTAAAAAGAGAGCCAGGTCGCGAAATGCACAGGGCGTGTTACATTTAGCCCGGACTTTGTGTAAAAATGATCCCATAACCGTTGACTGCGGATTGACATGTTAAAACAGCAGACAGTACGAGTGGTGCAAATCACCGATAGCCATCTTCATGCCAGCCAGGAAGGCACTCTGCTGGGCATGAACACCCTGAACAGCCTGGACCTGGTGCTCGACCGCGTGGTCGCTGAGCGCCCGGAGATCGACGTGGTGCTCGCCACCGGCGACATCGCACAGGATGGTTCCGTTGGTGCCTACACCACCTTCATCGGGCGGATGGACCGCCTCGGCGCGCCCGTTTTCTGGACCGCAGGCAACCACGACGACCGCGAGCACATGAGCCAGGCCCTGGCACTGACCGGCCGGCCGTCCATGGCGCGTAGCGTTTTTACCAGCGACGACTGGGTCATTGTACTGCTCGACAGCACCGTGCCCGGTAAGGTCTACGGGCACCTTGCCACTGACCAGCTCGCCCTGCTCGACCGCGCACTGACCCAACACAGCGACAAACACGCTCTGGTGACCTTTCACCACCACCCCAAATCGATGGGCAGCCGCTGGATCGATAAAATCGGCATTCACAACGAAGCGGATCTGATGGCCGTGCTGGGCCGCCACACCAACGTGCGCGCCCTACTGTGGGGGCATGTACATCAGAGCAGCGACGAAGTGCGAGATGGCCTGCGATACATCTCCACGCCTTCGACCTGCGTTCAGTTCGAACCGAAAAGCAAAGACTTTTCGATCGACACAGAAGGCCCCGGCTACCGCTGGCTCGACCTGCATGCCGATGGCAGCATAGACACCGGCCTCACCCGCGTTGAAGGGGTCGACTTCGAGATCGACTACTCCGTCAAAGGCTACTGACTGGCCCGGTATTGCCGGTCTGTAGCCCGCCTGGTAGCGGTTTGGTTCATGCCCGCCATGCGCGCAATGCCCCCTGGCACTCGACGCCAGTGCCGCTTAGCCAGTATCCTAACCCCATTCTTCAGCCCCTTCCTGGCTGACTTTCAGCAAGCACCTTGCGAGACAGATTGATGAGGCACTCCCGAGCATGAGTCAGAGCAATTATTCGGCCGACGCCATTGAAGTCCTGAGCGGCCTTGACCCGGTGCGCAAACGCCCCGGCATGTATACCGATACCACGCGCCCAAACCACCTGGCCCAGGAAGTCATCGACAACAGCGTCGACGAGGCCATCGGCGGTTACGCCACCAGCATGGAAGTGGTGCTCTACAAAGACGGCTCTTTGTCAGTCGCCGATAACGGACGCGGCATGCCAGTGGATATTCACCCCGAACACGGCGTACCCGGCATCGAACTGATCATGACACGGCTGCACGCCGGGGGTAAGTTTTCCGGTAAGAACTACCAGTTCTCGGGCGGTTTGCACGGCGTAGGCATCTCGGTGGTTAACGCCCTGTCGACGCTGCTGGAAGTCTCGGTAAAACGCGACGGCAAACTCTACCGCATGGGCTTCGCCAACGGCGACAAAGCCTCCGAGCTTGAAGAGATCGGCAATTGTGCCAAGCGAGACACCGGCACCACCGTGCGCTTTATGCCCGACCCCAAATACTTCGACAGCGGCAAATTTCTCGCCAGCCGTCTGCGCCATGTACTGCGCGCCAAGGCGGTGCTGTGCCCCGGCCTGAAAGTTACTTTCTACAACGAAGAAAAAGACGAAACCGACACCTGGCATTACGCCGACGGCCTGCGCGATTACCTGCACAACGCCACCGTGGTCTACGACCCGATTCCCGCTGAACCCTTCACTGGTACCTTCACCAGCGAAGACGAGGCGGTCGACTGGGCCGTGCAGTGGTTGCCGGAAGGTGGCGAAGGCGTACAAGAAAGCTACGTTAACCTGATCCCGACGGCCCTCGGCGGCACCCACGTCAACGGCCTGCGCCAGGGCCTGCTAGACGCTCTGCGTGACTTCTGTGAATACCGCAATCTGCTGCCGCGCGGCGTCAAACTGAGCCCCGAAGACGTCTGGGACAAATGCCACTACGTGCTGTCGTTCAAATTGCGTGACCCGCAGTTCTCTGGCCAGACCAAAGAGCGGCTGTCGTCACGCCAGGCCTCGGCCTTCATTTCCGGCGTGGTTAAAGATGCCTTCAGCCTCTGGCTGAACCAGCACACCGACATCGCCGAACAGATCGCCGAACTGGTGGTCAGCAACGCCCAGAGCCGCCTCAAGCAAGCCAAGAAAGTCGCGCGCAAAAAAGTCACCCAGGGCCCTGCCCTGCCCGGCAAACTGGCGGACTGTTCCGGCAGCGAAACCAGCCGCAGCGAACTGTTTCTGGTAGAGGGTGATTCCGCTGGCGGTTCTGCAAAACAGGCCCGCGACCGGACCTTTCAGGCGATCATGCCGTTGCGCGGCAAGATTCTGAACAGTTGGGAGGTCGCCAGCGATGAATTGCTGGCCAGCGAAGAAATCCACAACATCGCCATCGCCCTGGGCGTCGACCCGGATACCGACAACCTCGAAGGCCTGCGCTACGGCAAGGTCTGCATCCTCGCCGATGCCGACTCGGATGGCCTGCACATCTGCACCCTGCTGTGCGCCCTGTTCATGCGCCACTTCCGCGCCCTGGTCGACAACGGCCACGTCTATGTCGCCATGCCTCCGCTGTACCGGATCGACATCGGCAAGGAGATCTATTACGCCCTCGATAACGACGAACGCGACGGCATCATCGACCGCATCAAGGCCGAAAAGAAGCGCGGCAAAATCCAGGTCACCCGCTTCAAGGGCCTGGGTGAAATGAACCCGCTGCAGCTACGCGAAACCACCATGGACCCGAACACCCGGCGCCTGGTGCAACTGCGCATCGACGACAACGACGTCGCCGTCGAGATGATGGACATGCTGCTGGCTAAAAAGCGTTCCGGTGACCGTAAAAACTGGTTGGAATCCAAGGGTAATCTGGCTGACATCACCGTTTGACGGCTACTCCGGCTTGAGTGCCTTGAGTACGCGTTCCCGGCCGGGTATCCCTGTCCGGGGTCGGCGTGAATCTCTCCATGGCGGTCCGACGCTTCGCGCCTAGACCGGATGATATGAATCCCCTCCATGGGATTCACCCATACGGGCTCGCTTCGCTCATGCTAAAACGCTCCTGGCGTTTTAGTCCATGTTGCAGACTACCCCAGACAGGGACACCCAATCGCCAACGCTCGCTCAGCATCGATTTTTAGATTGCCTCCAAAGGCTATAGATTTACCAACTATTAAATGCCCACATCAAAGGTATCTCGGCATGTGTGGTCTATCGTTCAAAACCGGAGATTTCATTTGACTGTGCACCTGATCCTCGGCGGAGCCCGTTCCGGTAAATCAAGTTATGCCGAACGCATTGCTCTTGCAGCCGACGGCCCACTTCACTATCTGGCCACAGCCGAAGCCGGCGATGCAGAAATGGCAGACCGCCTGGAACGACACCAGACCCTGCGCTCTCCCCGATTCAAAACCTATGAATGTCCGCTGACGCTACCCGAGGAACTGGCCAAAAGAGATCAACCCGGCCACACTGTTCTGGTGGATTGTCTGACCTTATGGCTTAGCAATTGCCTGCTAACCACACCTGATTCCTGGGCTGAGAGGCGTGCAGACCTGTTAGGCCAATTGCGAGAAACACAGGCTGATGTTCTTCTGGTGAGCAATGAAGTCGGCCAGGGCATTGTGCCCCTGGGCGCACTGAACCGGCGATTTGTTGATGAAGCCGGTTGGCTGCATCAGGCTATCGCAAAGCAGGCTGATCAGGTCACCTGGGTTGTGGCTGGGTTACCGCAAAAATTGAAATAACTGGATTGTTTGACTTGGTTTTTACCATGGCTACAACCCAAGTGTCAGCTGCCGGGTAGGCCTGTCTGGGGAAGTCTGAGGCATGGACTAAAACGCCAGGAGCGTTTTAGCATGAGCGCAGCGAGCCCGGAGGGTGAATCCCATGGATGGGATTCATATCCCGAAGCCTAGGCCCCATGGACGGGTTGAGTGGGCGGCATTCCGCCCGACCCCAGATAGGCCTACCCGGTGGCTGACACGAGCGACTGCCAACGAAGCAAACCCAACAGGCAGCCAGGAAACCAAACTCACCCTCCAGAGGGATTAGAAAACGATGCCGAAGGACCGATTTACCATTACCGCTGTAGACGACAGCATCGATGCCGTTATCCAGAACACGCTTGATAACAAGACCAAGCCGCCCGGTTCACTGGGTCAGTTAGAAGCGGTGGCGGCACAGATCGCTCGTATTCAGCACAGTTTGAGCCCGCAACTCAGTCGGTTGAATCATTGTGTGTTTGCAGCCGACCATGGTGTCTGTGAAGAAGGTGTCAGCCCCTACCCCAGTGACGTAACGCGCCAGATGGTGCTGAACTTTATGGCCGGTGGCGCCGCCATCAACGTGTTTTGCCGGCAGCAGGACGTTCGCTTGACCGTGGTCGATGCCGGGCTCAAGGGTGAACCACTGCCCGCCCACCCAAAGCTGATTGACGCCAGGCTGGGCGAGGGCAGCGCGAATTTTATGCGCCAGCCTGCCATGAGCCGCGAGCACTACCAGCTAGCCGTCGATAAAGCCGCCGACATCATAGAAATGCAACTGGCCGAAGGCGCCGACATTCTCAGCTTTGGTGAAATGGGCATTGGCAATACCACCGCCGGCGCGGCACTGATGGCCGCCTGCCTGAAGCTCGACCCCGCCGACTGCGTAGGTGCCGGAACCGGCGCTAACGCCACACTTGTTGAACACAAAACCCAGGTTGTTCGCCAGGCGCTGGCTCTGCACCAGGCAGGTTTGACCTCGGGTCGCGCCATCATGCAGCATCTGGGTGGGTTTGAACTGGCGATGATCGCCGGGGCCATGGCGGCTACGGCAGAGCTGGGTAAACCCTTTATTGTCGATGGCTTTCTGGCAACGGCCGCCCTGCTGACCGTCTGGTGCGATCACCCCGAGATCCTCGACTACGCCCTGTTCAGCCATGTTTCCGGCGAGCAGGGTCACCAGCGCATGCTCACTGCTCTGGGTGTAACACCCCTGCTGCAGCTCGACTTGCGTCTGGGCGAAGGTACCGGCGCGGTATTGGCCTGGCCGCTGATTCGGGCCGCCGTTGCCATGCTCGATGAAATGGCCAGCTTCGACAGTGCCGGCGTCGATACCGCTGGGGGTGATTGAGCGCAATGCCATCACCGGATACCCCCCGAACGGAACCCTGGCTCGTCACCCAGTGGCACAGTTTCTTCAACGCCTGGGTCTTCTTCTCCCGCCTGCCCCCGCCCCCGGGTATCCGCTTTGACGACGCGCTGCTGAACCACAGCAGCCGTTATTTTACCTGGGTCGGGGCGATTCTCGGCCTGATGTTGGCGCTGGTCGTGATGGCCGCAGGCACCTTATGGACCTGGCCCGTGGCGGTTGCACTGATGCTGGCTTTCAGCCTGCTGCTGACCGGCGCCTTTCACGAAGACGGCCTGGCCGACACCTTCGATGGCTTTGGCGGTGGCTTCACCCGCGAGGCCGTGCTCACTATCATGAAAGACAGCCGCCTGGGTACTTACGGTGCGGCGGCCCTTGTAGTCACCCTACTGATTCGCTGGCTAGCCTGGACAACCCTGTTCGAGCAAGGCCTGTCGCCCTGGTGGGCGCTGCCACTGATCGCTGCCTGGAGCCGGTTCTGGGCCATCTCAACCCTCTGGACGCTCTCCTACGCCCGCGACGACAACAGCAAAAGCAAACCCCTGGCCACCCGCTTTGGCACAGGCGCTTCGGTGCTGGCATTGGTGCCCGTAATGGGGTTAGTCTGGTGGCTAAGCCCGATGCAGCTGCTCGGCCTAGCGCTTGGAGCCCTGTTGCTTCGCGCCCTGTTGAACCGCTGGTTTATGCGCCGCATTCAGGGCTACACTGGCGACTGCCTGGGCGCTGCCCAGCAACTGCAGGAAACGCTGGCCATGCTGATCTTGCTGGCGTTCATTGCCTGAGCAGGGATAGAAACCCTAACCGTCATCATGGAAGGATACCGGTGATACTGATTCGACACGGCGCACCGGCCGAAACCGGTGTCTGTTACGGGCACAGCGACCCGACTCTGGCAGAGCCGGCGGAACAGACCGCCCGGTCGCTGCCTGCCAGGTTCGCGCAGCGACCAGGGCCCTTGTATTGCAGCCCGTCGCCTCGCTGTCTGGCCATTGCCCGGGCCCTGGCCCCGGCTGATCAGATAATGGAAGTAGAGGCGCTGCGAGAACTGAATTTTGGCGACTGGGAGCAACGCCCCTGGTCCGATATTGATCGCGACGCTCTGGACGACTGGGCGCAACAGCCGCTCGATTACTGCATGCCGGGCGGGGAATCCGGCCGCGACCTGTTCAGCCGGGTATATGCCTGGGCGATGCAAACATCACTCGATGAGCACAGCATCGTGATTGCCCACGCTGGCAGCCTGCGCGCCCTGGCTGCAACGCTGTTGGAGCAGCCATTTGAGCATACCTGGCAGTGGCCAGTACCCTACGGCATTGCGTTAAAACTGAATTCCCGGGGCACCGGGTTCGATTTATGGGAGCAGGATGACTAGTCCTCCAGAATTGAGAACAGCCCCGAACCGATTATTCATGACCAAAGGAGTCCAATGTGACTCAAAACACAACCACTCAACCGGAGAACATTGTCATCATCGGTGGCGGTGCCGGTGGCCTTGAACTGGCCACGCGCCTGGGCAAAAAACTGGGGCGGCGCAAGCAAGCGCGCATTACGCTGATCGACCGCAACAACACTCACCTGTGGAAACCGTTGCTGCACGAAGTCGCCGCCGGCTCGCTGGATGCGGGTGTCGATGAGGTAAACTACCGGGGCCAGGCGCGCCGTAACGGCTTTCATTTTACGCTGGGCACCGTCTGCGATCTGGACCGGGAAAAACGCGAGGTGATTCTGGCGCCGCTGGTCGACAGCGAAGGCACCACCGTGCTCAATGAACGCCGCGTCCCCTACGATCAACTGGTCTTTTCTCTGGGCAGCGTCACCAACGATTTCGGCATTCCCGGCATCAAGGAACACTGCATGGTGCTCGACGCCCCGGCCCAGGCCGAGCGCTTCCACCAGCACCTGCTCAACGCCTTTCTGCGACTCGACCGGGCCCGGGCTCAGGGTCTGGATGAACGCTTGAAGCTGGTCATCGTCGGCGGCGGCGCCACCGGGGTTGAGCTATCGGCCGAGCTGTACAACGCCGCCAGCGTACTGAAAGACTACGACCTCGGCCACGTAGGCCCGGAACATCTGGACGTTACCCTGGTCGAAGCCGGGCCGCGCATTTTGCCCGCCCTGCCCGATCGCATCAGCCAGACGGTCACCCACGAACTGGGTCAACTGGGCGTTACCGTGCGCACCCAGACCAAGGTCGTCAAAGGCCATGAGGGTGCGCTGGAAACAGACGACGGCGAACGCATTGTAGGGTCGATCATGGTATGGGCGGCCGGCGTGCGTGCACCGGGTTTTCTCAAAGATCTGGCCGGGCTGGAAACCACTCGCAACAACCTGATGCTGGTCAGTGCCACCCTGCAAACAACAAGAGACGACCGCATCTGGGCCATTGGCGACTGCAGCGCCTGCCCGCAACCGGGCGATCGCTGGGTACCGCCCCGCGCCCAGTCGGCACACCAGATGGCCAGCCATGTGTATAAGAACATGCTGCGCCAGCGCCAGCAGAAGCCTCTGCTTGAATACCGGTATAAAGACCATGGTTCGCTGATCAGCCTGAGCCGCTTCAGCACGGTGGGCTCACTGATGGGCAATCTGACCCGGGGCAGCATGATGATCGAAGGGCGCATTGCCCGGATGGTCTACATCAGCCTGTATAGGCAGCATCAGGTGGCGCTGCATGGTGTGGCCAGAACGGCACTGCTGACGGTAATCGACCGGTTAAATCATGCGATTCGGCCGCGGTTGAAACTGCACTGAGAATGAACAGTTATCTTTCTGCCTGGCGTCTTGACTGCGCCAGGTTTTACCCTTGCTGGGGTCACTTGGGAGGTGGTGGTCCGCGCCGGGTACCGGGTAGGCCTCTGTGGGGTCGGCGTAGATACGTCCATGTAGCCTAGCCCGCAACATCCATGTTGCGGACTACCCCACAGAGGCCTACCCGGCACCCGCCGCTGGAATTTTGGGCAATCTTCGAACCCTGGGTTCTAACTTAAAAACTCAGTACGCAACCCGGCGTCTTTTTTGAATACCCCACCCAGCGCAATGGTCTCGGTCTGAGACTGCTCGTCCATTACGCCTCGCGCTTTCACACAATAATGCTTCGCATCAATATGCACGGCCACGTCATCGGTGCCGAGCAGCACTTGCAGCGATACCATTATCTGACGGGTCAGACGTTCCTGCACCTGAGGCCGTTGCGCGAAAAAGCGCACCAGGCGGTTCAGTTTCGACAGGCCAATAATCGTATCTTTGGGAATGTAGGCGATACGGGCACAGCCATCGATGGTGATGAAGTGATGCTCACAGGTGCTGAGCACGCCGATATCCCGCACTTTAATCACCTCGTGCAGGCCCATCTTGTTCTCGATCTGGGTGATCTTCGGGAAGGTGCTGTAATCGAGACCGGAGAAAATCTCTTCAACGTACATCTTGGCGATACGCGCCGGGGTTTCCATCAGGCTGTCGTCGGTTAAATCGAGCCCGAGGGTACCTGCCACTTCCGCCATCAGCCCGGTGATGCGCTCTCGTTTTTGTTCATTGCTCAGGCCATTGTCGACCATGGGGGTCTCCAGACCCTGGTGCACCAGTGCTTCACGGACAGCTGCGGCTTCGTTACTCAACATGGGAGGGCACTCTTTGCAATTAGGTGGGGTTACCGGGTTGTACGCAGTCAACCCGGGGGCCAGATGACAGCCCGATGACGATTTCTGGCTGACTCAGTCTGCACCGGACGACCAGTCATGCAGCCACTGCCGGGTGAGGCGAACACCAAAGCCAGTCACATCCGTTGGAACATGGGCCAGGCCTCCTTTGTGGTTATCGGCCGCCAGGTCGACATGCACCCAGGGTACGCCCGCCTCCACAAACCGGCTCAGAAACCGCGCTGCGTCAATATGGTCGGACGACTTGCCCGGGTTGCACTGCTGAATATCGGCAATGTCGCTTTTGATCTGGTCGTCGTAATCCGGGTCGATCGGGAAAGGCCAGACCCGCTCTCCGCTGCGCTGGCCGGTACTGATCAGCGGCATCCACCAGGCATCATGGTTGGTAAAAACGCCACTGTATCGGGTAGACAGGGCAGCAATGCAGGTGCCGGTCAGGGTTGCGTAGTCAAATACCCATTTTGGCCGTTCGCGCGACGCCAGCGTCAGGGTATCGGCCAGAATCATACGGCCCTCGGCATCGGTATCCACCACTTCAATGGTAGTGCCGTTCAACGCCCGCACCACCTGATTGGCATGGTAGGCATTGGGCCCCAGGTGGTTGGCTACCAGTGCCAGCCAGCCGGTCATGTTGAACGGCAAACCCAGTCGGGTAGCCGTCAGCAGGCTGCCCAGTACTACCGCGCTGCCGCCCATATCACCGTGCATGCCAAACATGCTGCCGCTGATTTTCAGGTTATAGCCCCCGGTATCGAAACAAACGCCCTTGCCAACCAGGGCCAGAGTGTCGGTTGATTCCGGCTTGCCGCGATACTGCACCCGCACGATGGAGGCATCCTGATTTTCCGAGCCCTGGGCCACGGCCAGAAAGGCGCCCGCGCCCATTTGCTGCAGCTCTTTGTAATCGTATACCCGAAAACCCCAGCCTTCGGCTTCAGCCAGGTCTTCCACCCAGTCTCGATAGGACCAGGGCGTCAGCTCGTTGGCAGGCATCGTTGACAAAAACCGGGTCAGGGCGTTGCCTTCAGCCTCGGCGCAGCGAATGCGCACGTCAGCATCGGCGATCGGCCCAACCAGCGTAATACGCGTTACCGTCGGGGCCGGGGCGGGGTCCTGCTTGAACGTAGGCAACACAGACAAAGCCGCCAATGCCGCGCTGAGCAAGGCGTCCAATGCTTCGGTACTGTCGGCCACCAGCGTCAGATGCTGATCACCCACTTGCCAGGCCCCTGCCAGTGCTTTGCGCGCCTGAGTCAGGCGCTCGAATACCGAACTGGCCGACGCCAGCTTAACAAAGGTCCACTGCCCATTTGGCGCTTCAACCGGCGCCAGCGTCTGATCCCGCTCCCGGTTTCGGTCGGCCATGACGGTCAAAACACTGCGTTCACGCCATTCCAGCACGGCATCACTGTCGGTTGGCACTTCGGCGGCGATTTGGACATCAAAAACGGGATAATCGAAGGCTTTCATAGTCACCCTGGTTGGGAGCCTCAGAGGGCTGCGGTAATCGTTGTCATTGAGATTGCTCAAGTATGGTTTACTGGGTTGTCATTCGTCCGGGCCGAACGCCGGGTAATGACATCAGTACACTGAAGGCTCGCCCTCAGGCCGGGTTTTAAAACGCTTGTGCAACCACAAATACTGGTCTGGCGCTTCCCGTACACAGCCTTCCAGCCAGGCATTAAAACAGGCCGCATCGGCGATGTCATCTCCACTGGGGATCGGCAGTGGCGGGCCAAAGCGGGCACCGTAATCGAGCAGTGACGGGTTGCGGTAGAAAAACACCGGTATCACCCGGGCATTGCCCGATTTGGCCAGCTTGCTGGTCATGGTGACGGTTGCGGTTTGAACATTGAAAAAGGGCACAAACTCGCTCGCCTTGCGGCCATAATCCTGGTCGGGTGCGTACCAGACGATGCGGCCTTCGCGCAATGAGCGGATCAGGCCTTTCATGTCGCGGCGGGCCAGGGTGCGTTCGCACCAGCGCTCGCGCGAGCGGGTCATAAAGTAGTTGAGCAGGGCGTTGTCGTGTTTGCGGTAGACCAGATCGTAGGGTTTGATCAGCCCGAACAGCGCACCGGCCATGTCCAGAATAGCGAAGTGCCCCCCGACCAGCAAAACGCCCTGGCCGTCTTTCTCGGCCGCATCCAGATGTTCCACGCCTTCCCAGTGCACGCGAGAGCGCATTCGCTCTATCGGGCGTACCCAGGAATCGGCCGTTTCGAAAAAGCCCAGTACGTTGGCGAAAAAGGTATCCCGAACCAGTTTCTTACGCTCGGCTTCGGTTTTCTCCGGGAAACACAGATCGATATTGGTTTTGGCAACGTGATGCCGGCTACGGGCGAGGCGCATGGCCACGGGCGTCAGCATATGGGCCAAGCCAATGCGAACCTTACCGGGTACATACCCAATCACGTACATAAAGCCGATGAAGAGCCAGGCTCCCCAGTATTTAGGCGCCAGAAAGTCGCTATACTGAGTGCCTTCGGTAACGCGCGAATCGCGCTGACGGCGACCCGGACGCTTGGGCGGGGTCGGTGATGAGGGGTTCGCTTGACGCATCGGGCTCATGAATCGTTAAATGGACCGGCAGTTTATCAAAATTATCCACTAACCTTCGAACAATTCCCGTCAAGGATTCGCCAACATGGCCAAAGCATTGCCCAAATTCCTAACTCGCCGCCGCGCTGCCCACAAGCTATTAAGCTGGCTGGCTGCCATGCAGGTAAGATGGCAAGGCTACAAAGACGCACGCAGCGCGCTAAAGGCCAAACACAAGCGGGGAAAGTGACGTGGCATGAGTCCGTGACAGGCACCGGGTGAGCCTCTCCGGGGTCGCCGTGAATCCATCTATGGAGGCTAGACCGCAGGGTCCCTCCTGCGGACTCCCCCGGAGAGGCTCACCCGGCACCTGTCACTCACATGGTTGCCAATTCACAACGCTTGATTAAACCATTCCTACTTTAGGAAAGCCCCATCACCCCATCCATCTCAACCTGGGCATCTTTCGGCAGCTGAGCTACGCCAATAGCAGCACGGGCCGGGTACGGTGCCTCGAAATACTCTTTCATGATCTCGTTGACGGTATTGAAATGGCCAAGGTCGGTCAGGAAGATGTTCAGCTTAACAATGTGCTGCAAACTACCACCGGCTGCCTCACAAACGGCCGTCAGGTTTTGGAACACCCGATGCACCTGGGCTGCAATGTCGCCTTCGACCAGAGCCATGGTTTCCGGATCCAGTGGGATCTGGCCCGACAGATAGACGGTATCGCCCACTTTAACGGCCTGTGAATAGGGGCCAATGGCGGCCGGGGCCTGATCGGTGCTGATGATGCTCTTGTTCATGCTCGGTCACTCCATTTCATCAATTTACGCAGCCCGCCATTATGATTGATTGCGCGCTGAGCACAACGTTCTACAATCGCCTCTTTTCGAACATCCCGGCGAATGCTGCTAGGCTGCCACTACCGATTGCCGTTATTTGATCATAAGGAAAACGCTTACTATGAGTTGGTCCGTTGCCGACGCTCTTGAACTGTATAACGTCAGCCGCTGGTCGGAAGACTACTTTGGCATTACCAGTGATGGTCGTGTCAGTGTCAACCACGCCGCCCAGCCGGTTCCGCTGACGCGCATTGTCGACGCCGCTCGCGCCCAGGGTTTGCAAATGCCGCTGCTGGTGCGTTTTCCGCATATTCTGCATGACCGGGTTGGCACCATAGTAGATGCCTTTCACAAGGCCATCGCCAGTGAAGCCTATCAGGGCCAGTACCAGCCGCTGTATCCGATCAAGGTGAACCAGCAACGCCGGGTTGTTGAGGAAATCATCAACGGCCAGCAACAAGCGTGTAACGGTCGCATTGGGCTGGAAGCCGGCAGCAAGCCGGAGTTACTGGCGGTGATGGCCGAGGCTCATAAAGGTGAGACCACCATTGTTTGCAACGGCTACAAAGACCGGGAGTTCATTCGGCTGGCGCTGCAGGCTGAAAAACTCGGCCACCGGGTGTTTCTGGTGGTGGAGAAAGCCAGCGAAGTCGATTGGGTGATTCAGATCGCTCAGGAGCTGAATGTGCGGCCGCGCATTGGCGTGCGGGCCCGGCTGTCCTCCATTGGCAAGGGTAACTGGCAGAACACCGGGGGCGAAAAATCCAAGTTCGGGCTGACCGCTGCTGAAGTGCTGCGCGTGGTCGATGCCCTGAAAGCCGCCAACATGACCGACGCTTTTCAGTTGCTGCACTTTCATCTGGGCTCGCAGATCGCCAATATTCGCGATATTCAGGTCGGTTTGCGTGAGTGCGCTCGCTTTTATGTTGAACTTCGCCAATTGGGCGTGCCCGTTCAATGCGTCGATGTTGGCGGTGGCCTGGGTGTCGACTACGAAGGCACCCGTTCGCGCTCGACCTGTTCGATGAACTACAGCACCCAGGAATACGCCAACAACGTCGTGTTCGCTTTCCGGCAAGCGGCCGAGCAGGCGGAACTGCCTCACCCGAACATTTTCAGTGAATCCGGCCGGGCGGTTACCGCGCATCACGCTGTGTTGCTGACCGATGTGATAGAAGAAGAACGCGCCGACACGGCCAATGTGGGCAAGCCGGAGAGTGACGAACAACCGGCCCTGCTCGAACTCTGGTCCTGCCTCCAGGATCTGGATTCGCGCAAGCGGTCACTGGCCGAGCTGTATCACGATGCCAGCTACTTCCTCAGCGAATGCCACCAAGCTTACAATCTGGGGCAATTGTCGCTGCATGGTCGAGCCCAGGCCGAGGAACTGGCGCGCAGTCTGAACCAGGGCATTCGCAGCCGGCTCAACCCGAGCAAGAGCAGTCACAGAGGCATGATCGACGATCTGAACGAGAAGCTGGCGACCAAGTTGTTCGTTAACTTCTCGGTGTTTCAGTCGGTGCCCGACATCTGGGGCATCGACCAGATCTTCCCGATTCTGCCGCTGACCGGGCTAGACCGGGAACCGACTGAACGCGGCGTAATTCAGGACATCACCTGCGATTCCGATGGCCGTATCAACGCCTACGTCGACGGTGAAGGCGTCGAAACCACCCTGCCCCTGCCGGACTGGACACCCAATGAAAAGCCCTGGCTGGGCATCTTCATGGTCGGTGCCTATCAGGAAATTCTGGGTGACCTGCACAACTTGTTTGGCGACACCGACAGCCTCGACATCTTCTTTGAAGAGAATGGCGACCTGCGCCTGAGCAACGTGCGCCGCGGCGACAGCATTCAAGGCGTGCTGAAAACCGTCGACTTCGAATTCGACATGCTCAAGGCCGCCTTCGACAAACAACTGCAAGCCGCCAACCTGAGCGACGCCGAACGGGCCGACATGATGCAGCAATACATCAACGGCCTGAACCAGATCACCTATCTGGAAGCGCGCCAGGCAACGGCGCCGCAGTAACCCCGGCATAATCTAAAGAGTACCGCCCATGGTCGTGCAGTGTCCGTTTTGCAGCGCACCCTACACGGCTGACTACCCGGCCAAAACCGAAGGCGTGCACACGGTCAAATGCGACCAGTGCCGGCGCGCCTTTATCATCTGGGTCAGGAAGGGGTGGTTGGGGTGGTCGCGGGTTGTCAAAGTGAGGTAACCGAAAGCCTTTCAAACCGCTGTTTTTCCGGCGCTATCGGCAAATCAGTAATATTTTGTATTTACAGAAAAAATACCCACTTTCACGATTGATCTTGACCGATTGGATCAGCATAATCCGCGCCGCGATCTGCCTACTAATTGACCAGACCGTATACCCTTACATTTGCTGTTTTACCGGAGAACACCATGACAGCTATCGGTCTCAACACCCTCGTTCAACTACCTGCCAAAGCACCGGTACCCGAATTCTATATGCCGTCGATGCCACCGCTGCACTTGTTTGCCGCGGCAGGTCGCCTTTACCGTGCCTGGCAATACCGTAACAAGCTGATCAGCCTGACACGATACGATGATGCCACGCTGGAAGACATTGGCTACACCCGTGCCGAATTGAAGATGGCCATTGCCATGCCGCTTAGCCAGGACCCGCGCCCGGTGTTGAAGCAGTGGCGTGCGCAGCGGCGGATTACCGGCTAAACCCGAACACAACGGTCTGCCTGCTCCTGGCTTGAGCAGGCAGACCGTACCTGAAAGATCCCAGCTCTCCTTGCAAGAGCCTCTCCCCTTACGACTTTATTCAGCTCTGCTCATTGTGAGTCACAAGGCGATTCGGCACCCCTGGAAACAACACTGCCGATACCGCCACTCTCCGACCATTCGACTTCAAACCAGCCCTTGCTGGGCGCTGTCGGAATGGAGTACTCGAACAAACTGCCATCACATAGTTCAAACACAGAGTTTTCTCCTGCTATCGCTTTCAGAAAGCGCGGCTTTAGCGCTACCGCTTCTGACTGCACCGATTCAAACGGCAAAGCCCGGTCAGCCATCATCACGGGTGCATCAGACCCGGACAGTTCATTCTGCGCCGGTTCCATACGCCGCGTCTCTGCCTTGGGAGCCGGTGCCGGTGCACTGCGAGCGAGTTCAGGGGGTGCTTCACCGGTGTTCAATTCAGACATAAAAGACTGTGCCGACTCAGTCGCTTCCGTATCGGCCATTTCCGAAACCAGACTGACGTCTTCGCTGAGTGAGAGCACCGGATCTTGCAGCCAGTTCATACCCAGCACGAGAATAACCACAGCGGCGGCGACCGAAGACATGGCACCTTTCCAACCATAACCCCGCCCATGACGGTCTTTTTCAGACTTTGCTGTCGCTAACACCGCCTCGTTCAAGCGCTCGGGGGCCAGGTGGCGCTGCTTGCGCTGCTGGTAAAGCGACGACAGGTCATCATCGTGCGGTGCTGAACGGTCGTCATGCGGGGCCATGATGCGCCTCCAACTGTTGCTGTAGGGTTTGACGGGCAAAACGCAGCCGGCTTTTAATGGTTTCCTGGCCGATGCCGGTAATGTCGCTGATGTCTTTCAGGCTAAAGCCCTCCTGTTGCAACACGAACGCCTCGCGCTGGGCAAAGGGCAACCCGAGCAACATCCGGTCAAAGTGCTGGTGAAGGTTATCCTGAGCGATGGTGCTTTCCAGCGGTTGTGTGTGCAGTTCAGCCAGGTTCGCCGGGTTGGTGTCTGCGTTGTCCAGATCCGTCGTTTGCCAGCGTTTCTGCCGCCGTAACTCATCAATCATCAAGTGCCGGCCCAGCGTGAACAGCCAGGTTTTGAACTTGGCCGACCCCGGCTCGTACTGATGGCGGCGCTCCATCACCCTGAGCCAGACGCTCTGGTACAAGTCTTCGGCAAAGGCGGCATCGGTTTGGGTTAACAGGAAATGGTAGAGGTCGTCCCCCGTGTTGCGCATCAGACGGGCGAGCAGGTCGGCACTGCCGGATTGACGATAGCGCCACATCAGTTGGCTGTCCGGGTCGGCCGGGGCTGCATCGCCCCGGCCGGTGAACCAGCCCTGTACGTTGGATAACAGCGTCACTGTTAACGATCTTCCTGTTTCAATGGGGTGCTAACGCCTCGGCGTTCTGCATCAGTTGAAGCAACTCCTGGCGGTAGCCGAAGGCATCCTCGCCAATGGCCGCTTGCGCCAATTGACGGGCATCCGCGATTGACCAGTCGTCGACATAGTAGCTGCCGCGCAACAACTCGCCAAATCCAGCGACGGCGGCGGCAAACTGCATGGCACTGTCCATACTCTGGGCTTCAGTGGCCGCTTCGACCGGATGGGACATCAGAATACTGCGGTCCTGATCCGGCCGTTTGTAGCGCAGTTTCACAAAGGCCAGTTCCGAAGCCGTGGTTTCAACACCCGAGTGCTCCTGGAAACGCAGTGGATCAGTAAACCGGAAATCACCCTGGGCTGGCACGATCTCATACAAGGCGGTGACCGAGTGCCCGGCGCCAACGTCACCGGCATCGACCCGGTCATTATTGAAATCTTCCCGGCGCAATTGGCGGTTGTCGTAACCGATCAACCGGTATTCGGCGACCTGGGCCGGGTTAAACTCGACCTGTATTTTGACGTCTTTGGCGATGGTGTGCAGCGTGCCAGTCAGGTCTTCAGCGAATACCTTGCGGGCTTCCCGGAACTGGTCAATGTAATAGGCAGTGCCGTTGCCCAGGTTGGTCAGCTCTTCCATTAGCTGATCGTTATAATTGCCGGTACCAAACCCGAGCGCACTGAAGAAGACGCCGCTTTCACGTTTTGCCTCAATCAGTGCTTTCAGGTCATCAAGGTTGGTTACACCCACATTAAAGTCACCATCGGTGCCCAGTATCACCCGGTTGACGCCACCTTCCCTGAACTGCGCTTCCGCAACCTGATAGGCCAACTGAATACCCGCACTGCCATGAGTACTACCACCCGCCTGCAACTGGTTCAACGCATGACTGATACTGACGCGATCGTCCCCACCGGTAGGCTCCAGTACTACCCCGGAAGCACCGGCATACACCACAATGGCCACTTTGTCTTCAGACCGTAGCCTATCTACCAGCAATCCAAAAGCACGTTGCAGCAGCGGCAATTTATTGGACTGGTTCATGGAGCCGGAGACATCCAGCAAGAACACCAGATTCATCGGCGGCAGTGACTCTGCTTCAACCTCGTAACCCTGCACCCCAATGCGCAACAACTGGGTATGTTCGTTCCAGGGGGTGGGTGTCAGCTGAGTATGAATGGCAAAGGGGTGGTCACCCTCGCCAGGCCCCTCATACTGATAGTCGAAGTAATTAAGCAGCTCTTCAACCCGAATACTGTCTTCGGGCGGCATCACGCCCTGGCTCAGAAACCGGCGCATGTTGCTGTAGCTGGCCGTATCCACATCAACACTGAAGGTAGATACCGGCGTCTCCAGCACACGGTGGATCGGGTTGACCGCAGCTGCCTCATAGCGCTCCCGATCGGCCTCAATAACCACCCCAGGCTCTGGGCTTGGAGCGGGCATCACAAAGCTCGCGATGCTTTCAGAACGCGCAACGGACTGTGCCTGAATGTGGGGACTGGCGACATCCGCAAGCGTCGAATTGAGTTTCGTTGTCTCGCGCAACGGTTCTGGCTGCGGTGCCGGGCGAATGTCAGCCGATGACGGTTCCGATTGAGTCTGCCCCGCTTCCAGAGTATTGGGCTCCTGAACGCTGGAGCAGGCAGTGAGTATGGCGGTGCTCAGCCAAAGGCCGTGAGTGCGATTGATCATGTGGATCCCCTTGTATCGAACGACCGCCTAATGGTCGGTCTCGGGGGTTAAACGTCTGAGGTGGGGAAAAGGGGTAAAAATAATTTGAGTGCACTGCGCCCAGCGCGCGGAATACCGGTGAAATTACAAATTGATACTCAATTTCATTCAGGTTTTGGCTCAGCCCGGCCGATACCCACTGGGTATCGTTACGTCTGAGGGATTATTATGCGTATCATCAGCAGTGATGTGGTCAGCCAATCGGTTCAGCAACAAACCACTGAGCGACTGCAACAGCGACGTGAGCAGGTCAGCACACTGGACCAGGACACACTCCAGCAACGGTTCAACCGTGGCTCGGATATTATGGATGTCGGTCAGGGGCACCTGATCTTTGAACGCAAACGGTCAGCCGATCGCGAAGCCAGCGTCACACTGGAACTGACCACCACGCACTCAGAACGGCTCGCACTTCAAGCGGCCTCGGTCGTCACCGGGCCGGGCGATACCGTCAGCAGTTATTTAAGCCAGTCAATCCTTGAGGCAGTCACGGCGTCTTCTCAACAGGCCGAGTTCACAATCACCCGTTCACTGCCGACAGGAAGCAATGGCAGCCCAACCGACGCAACCTTTATAGAGATCAGCACAGTCGAAAGTGTTGAAACCCATAATTCGGTACAAATGAACACTATGGGCACGGTAACGACCGCAGACGGGCGCGAGATTAACTTTCTCATGCAACTCGACTTTGAACGCCTGACACAACGTGAACAGGTCAATACCTTCGTTGGGAATGTTGACCTGATCGATCCGCTCGCCATCAACCTGAACGGTGAGAGCGTGCAACTGAGTGACGAAGTGTTCGACTTCGATTTGAATGCCGACGGCGAACTGGACAGCGTATCCAGAACCGCCAGTGGTTCCGGCTACCTGGTGTTCGACCGCAACGGCAACGGGAAGATTGATGATGGCAGCGAGCTGTTTGGCCCGTCGACTGGCTATGGCTACCAGGAACTGGCCGAACTCGATGACGACGGCAACGGCTGGATAGACGAAGGCGACGCCGCTTTTCAACAATTGGGCTTCATGCAGTTCGATGACCAGGGTCAGCCCGTCATCCAGTCGCTCTCTACCGTAGGCCTGGGTGCCCTATCACTCACCAGTGCCGAAACCCGGTACGACTTACTCGATAGCGAGGGCGAATTGCAGGCCCAGGTGAAACGAAGCGGGGCCGCCTTAATGGAAAACGGCGCCATCGCCGTTGTGCAGGAACTGAACCTGCGCAACTTTGTCTCCGAATCCAGCCTTGGGTATATCGATGACGACGGGCAGGAAGACACCACAATGAACCCGCTGGCGTTCTTTCAGGAATCCACAGATATCCGGATTCAGGAGCGCAATGAGGAAACCCAGGTCCGGATTCAGGGGAACAACCTGTTGGCGCAGGCATCCCTCGAGCCAGTATTGCAACGACCCACCAGTGAAGAAGCCCCGGTAGTGACCATCGCCTTTCAAGGCGAAATAACTCAACGCGCCGAGGCCTCCGTGAGCCGACAAGAGCAAACCTATGACAGTGAAACCCGACGGCTAGCCGTAGAACGCATGCAGGCCAACCTGGATTTCAGCACAACGACGCGCGTCAGCCAGACCTACGTGTTCACCCCCGAGGCGGCTGAACACAGATTTCTCAATAACCTGCCAACCGGCTGGCAGTTCGACCAAACGCCTCAAGACGGTGCGCTTGAACGATTAAAGAACCTGGTTGAGTCTCTGAAAGAAATGCAACAGCATCAGAAGGAGTCGCTGGAGAAATTAGGGTTGTACCAATCTATTGGACGACTGAACTAACTCTGGTGTGATTAGCTGCGGACTTTGAGGCTTTATCAGCCCGCAGTTTATTCCAGGCCGTGTCGTGTGGCGGCCAATATCGATCACAATTTTCAACCGCCACATGGATATGACCTACAACGCCGCCGCTTCACTCCCCGCCTGACGCTTGTCATCTGCACTGGCCAACTGATACCGGCCAACCGCATTCAACAATGCCTGCAAGGTAGCGGTAGTCGTATCACCGGCCAGCGAAGCTGCTGTCACCGGTGTTCCGCTCACACTCACTTTCAAACACGCCAGCGCATTGGCCCGCGTGCCTTCCGACAGGGCAAATTCGTCATAGGCATCGACTTGCAAGGTCACGTCGTAGCGTTTTTCCAGCGCCTGTGCCAGCGCTTCAACCGCGCCCTGGCCGTAGCCTTGCAACAACGCCCGGTCACCCTCGTCACCAAAATCAACCTGAGCTTCTACACCTTCATCGGTGCGGTGCAGGTCGTAGGTGTGCAAGCGCCAGCCTTCGGGTGTGGCGAGGTAATGGCGGTCGAACAACTGGTGAATGGTGTCGGAATTGATTTCATCTCCGCTGACTTCGGCGGCGCGTTGCACTACCTTGGCGAAGTCGATCTGCAGCCAGCGTGGCAGGGTGATGTCGTAATCCCGTTCCAGCACATAGGCGACGCCGCCCTTGCCGGACTGGCTGTTGATGCGCACCACTTCTTCATAGCGACGACCGAGATCTGAAGGATCAATCGGCAAGTAGGCAACCTGCCAAATTTCATCGTCAGCCGTGCGGCGGTTCAGGCATTTGCGAATAGCATCCTGATGGCTGCCCGAGAAAGCTGTGAATACCAGCTCACCGGCGTATGGGTGGCGCGGGTGAACCTGAATTTCGGTGCAGTATTCCACGGTGCGAATGATGCGCGCCATGTCGGATAAATCGAGTGTCGGATCAACCCCTTGCGAATAGAGGTTCATCGCCGCGGTCACCAGATCCATGTTGCCGGTACGTTCGCCATTGCCGAGCAGTGTGCCTTCGATGCGGTCGGCACCAGCCATCAAGCCCAGTTCTGCTGCCGCTACACCGCAGCCACGGTCGTTATGGGTGTGCAGGCTGATCACGATGTGTTCGCGATGCTTAATGTTGTCGCACACCCATTCGATCTGGTCGGCAAAAATATTGGGGGTCGACATTTCAACGGTGGCAGGCAGGTTAATAATCATCTTCTGGCCCTGCTCCGGGTGCCAGACCTCGGATACGGCGTCGATCACCTCCACCGAGAAATCCAGCTCGGTGCCGGTAAAGCTTTCTGGGGAGTACTGGAACGTCCAGTCGGTTTCCGGGTGCAGGGCGGCGTGGCGCTGTACTTCTTTCGCACCGTTGACGGCAATGGCTTTAATGCCTTCGCGGTCGAGCCCGAACACCTGCTCGCGCTGCACGGTCGAGGTGGAGTTGTACACATGCACAATGGCACGCGGCGCACCGGCCAGGGCTTCGTAGGTACGCGCAATGAGTTCCGGGCGCGCCTGAGTGAGCACCTGAATGGTGACATCGTCCGGAATGCGGTTCTGTTCAATCAACTGCCGGCAGAAATCGAAATCGGGCTGGCTGGCCGAAGGAAAGCCAATCTCGATCTCTTTAAAGCCACAATCAACCAGCAAATCAAACATCTGTTGCTTTTGTACCAGGTTCATCGGCTTGACCAGCGCCTGGTTCCCGTCCCGTAGGTCCACCGCACACCAGATCGGGGCTTGCTCGATGACTCGATCGGGCCAGCGACGGTCGGTTTTGCGAATGGGGGCAAAGGCCGGGTATTTGCGGTGGTCGAAGCTCATGATGGTTTCCTGTTTTAGGCTGTCCTGAAAAAGTTGTCCTCATTGATCAGTAGTGCTGGATTCAGCAACTTTCTTGCTCGTTTCTGCAAGAAAGCTGACAGGCGGCTTGCACCGCCTGGTCAGGGACTCAGCCCAATGATGATGGGTCTGGCACCTGCTGAGCCGGCAACGGGGTCGTCGCTGGCACTGTCTGGCCTTGTGAGCCGGGCAGTCGGGGTCTGTAACAGCGGTAACCGCTACTCACCCGAGCAATGACCTTATGATACCCACCCCGCAGGGCAATGTGTTTGCTAATTTGACTCAATATCGCTATTTTTGAGCAGTTAATTGCCAATATTAAAGATTAATAGCGAGAATCAGCCACCATGAGCGAGAAACTGGTCAGGATTGATAAAACAGACCGCCGCATTCTGGATTGCCTGCAACAGGACGGCGGTCTCACCAATCAGGAACTGGCCGAACGGGTTGGGCTGTCACCCTCGCCGTGTTTGCGGCGGGTGCGGGCCCTGGAAGACGCTGGCGTCATATTGAAGCGGGTTACCTTGCTGGAGCGCAAAGCTCTGGGGCTGTCACTGACGGCCGTAATCATGATCAGCATGGACAGACACATTCCCGAACGGTTCGACGAGTTCCAGCGCCAGATCGAAGCCTGCCCGGAAATCCAGGAATGCTATCTGATCACCGGCCACGATGCCGATTATATGCTAAAGGCGGTCGTACCGGATATGGATGTGTTTCAGGAGCTGCTACTGAACCGAATAACCCGAATCCCCGGTGTTTCTGGCGTTCATTCGAGTTTCGTACTGAGGCGTGTGGTGGATAAAACGGACTTGCCGCTGGGTTATATAAAAGATCTTTGAAAGAGTTTTATTTAACTACTGCGCTAAGTACTGGCTGCCGGGTAGGCCGCTCCGGGGTAGTTCGCAACATGGATGTTGCGATCTAGGCCCCATGGAGGGGTTCACGCCGACCCCGGAGCGGCCTACCCGGTGGCCAGTACGGACTCCTGCCACAACAGAACCCCCTACCGCAGGAATTTGACCGTCTTCTGGAACCACATTAGCAGCATGGGGTCGCCTTCTACGGCCAGGCGTTTGTCCTGAATGGCTTTCATAACGGCATTGCGGTCTTTGCCGGTGGCCATGGCCCAGAGCGTGCTGAAGCCCTCTGAGGCGGTGGTGAAGCGCAGGGTGATGTCGGCGTGCTCGGCCTGACCGCGACGGGACTTGAGCCGCTGGTCGCGAAAGGCCAGGTAGCGGGATACTTTACGTTCGTCGGTGGTGAACTGAATGGTTCGGTCGATGTCTTGCAGTGCGTCGCGAAAGGCGGGCTGGCGACGCAGGGCGCGCTTGAATCGCAGTGTCATCAACCAGAGTAATAAACGGTACTTCATAACGTTAGCCTCACAATGCCGGGGAGGCGCATCATGCAGCGCACCCGGCGAATTGCCAAGCCTCGGTGGGTATTCATGCAATTAGAACGAAAAACGGGGCCAGAAGGCCCCGTTTCGTGACTAAAACCCCTTCATTGGTAGTTAACCGGAGTGAAGGCAGCTTGCGTCTCTTTCTTAGTTAACCGCGTCTTTCAGCGCTTTACCGGGCTTGAAAGCAACGGTGTTGCTGGCCGGAATCTGGATGCTGGCACCGGTTTGCGGATTCTTGCCAGTACGAGCGGCGCGAGCGCGTGCTTCAAAAGTACCGAAACCAACCAGGGTTACGGATTCTTTCTTGGCAACGGTGTTGGTGATCTGGTCCAACATGGCATTCAGCACTTCATTGGCTTTTTCTTTTGAGATATCCGCTTTTTCGGCGATGGCAGCGGCCAGTTCTGGTTTACGCATAAGACTATCCTTCTGTTTATTTCGGGTTCCGCATGACTGAATCAGCATACGCGACGGTATTTGGATTGCCAAGCGCCGAAACGGGCTTGGCAGCCCCAGGTTAGCTAGCCAGCAAAGGTGGTACGGCCTTTAACCAGGTATTGCGCTCTTTGATGCGCTCACCGGCCAAAGCAAAGCCCACAATCAACTCACCCTGACGGCACACAGCCGCTAGATTAGCGCCACTTCCGTCAATTTGCCATGCCCCAGTGCTCCGGGGTGGGTACGCGATCACAGGACAGGCCGGGGTTTTTACCGTAACCGGCATCGCCGGCCACTGTACGGCCGTCGTTTCACCGGCCAGTGTCTTCGCCAGGGCGCGGGCTTCATTCATCAGCGGCATCACGTACATCAGTACCTGACCTTCCACTTCAGCACAGTCTCCCAGCGCATAAATTGAAGGGCTTGAGGTTTGTAAGTACTTATTAACAACAATACCCCGATTAACCGACAGCCCGGCCTTGCGAGCCAGATCAAGCCGCGGCTGGAGGCCCACAGCCGAGAGCACCAGGTCAGCCGCCAGTTTTTGACCATTGGTCAGGCTGACCTGCAATTTTTTATCGTCGGCCCGGTCTACCCGGCTCACCAGGGGGCCAAGATGAAAGCGAACGCCCGCCTCACCAAGCGCCTGCTTGAGTGCCTCGCCAATTTCGGCGGGCACCAGGCCCGACAGTAGCGTCTCGCTGGGGGCTACCAGGTCAACCTCGAAGCCTGCACTGATCAAATCGTTGGCAAACTCGCAGCCAATCAGACCGCCGCCCATAATAACCACCTGCCGCGCGCCCTCCAGTTCAGACTGGAAGCGGGCAAAATCGAGCCGGTCGTTGACGCTGAACACCCGGTTCAGGGCATCGCCCTCCAGCGGCGCACGGATGGGTTCGGCGCCCACAGCCAACACCAGTTGGCCCCACACCAGCGTAGCGCCCGTATCGAGATGCAAGGTTCGGGTGGTAGGGTCAATGTGCAGCACTTCGGTTCGGGTCAGCAACTCGGCCTGGTAACGCTGCGCCACGTCATCGGCCGTCATCTGAACCAGGTCGTCGGCCGATTGCCCCTTGCTGTGTGTATTGGACAGCATCGGCTTGGAATAGCCGGCGCCGTCATCGGCGGTAATCAGCACCAGAGGGGTATCGGGGTCGGCCTTGCGCCATTCGCGTACCAGGGTATAGGCCGCCAGGCCAGAGCCGACAACGATCAGCGGTGGCGTCGGAGCAGGCGACGCCTTCAAAGCACAATCATCTCAAAATCGTCTTTGGCGGCGCCGCAATCGGGGCAGGCCCAGGTGTCGGGCACGTCTTCCCAGGCGGTACCGGGCTCGATGCCCTCTTCCGGAATACCCTCGGCCTCGTCATAAATAAAACCACAGACAATGCATTGCCACTTTCTCATGTCGATCCTCTCAGATAGCGATCCGCTTTACCGGCCCGGGCAGCTAAACCCAGGGGCTGCTGAAACTACTGACACTGCCCGCCAATTGCAAGAAAGTCACCGACGCTGAAGCCGGAACGCCTCTGGTATTCGCCGGTACGCCACTTTACACTGCGCCCTTTGCAGCAGACGGATTGCCCGGTTGTGACCCTCGCACACCCCCAACCCGCCACAACGATCAGCGCCGCGCCTGAACCGGCCGATATGCGTCAGTACAACTGGTACGACCTAACCACTGTACCAGACCAGCCTTCTACCGACTGGCGCTACTGGCTGCAGCTGCCAGGCAGCCTTACGCAGGCGCTGCGCGACCGGACCCCGGCTTTTTCGGTTCGGGTTCTGGCCGAAGGCGAACTGACACTCGAAACACCGCTGGCAGCCTTTACGGAACAAGCCAATGCCTGCCAGTGCTGGTCTCGCCAGGTTGCCCTCGGCCATGGCGATACACCCTGGGTGCTGGCCCATACCCTGGTCACCCGGGCCAGCCTGAACGGCTCGCTGTCGGCCCTGACGCACTTGAAGAACCGGCCACTGGGCGAGTTACTCTTTACCACGCCCGGCGTTCGCAAAGACCAACAACAGATTACCCGGACCCAAGACGGCTGGGGCCGACGCACCCGTTACTGGTTGCATGGTGCCCCGGTTCTGGTCGCTGAATTTTTTATGGAAGCCTTGCTCAACCATGAACACCAACGCCTTTCCACACTACCTTAAACTGACCCGACTCGACCGGCCCATCGGCATCTACCTGCTGCTGTGGCCAACGTTAACGGCCCTGTGGCTCGCGGCCGATGGCTGGCCGCCGCTGCACCTGGTGGTCATCTTCATCCTCGGCACCACCCTGATGCGCAGCGCCGGCTGCGTGATCAACGACTACGCCGACCGCCACCTCGACGGCCACGTAAAACGCACCAACCAGCGCCCGCTGGCCCGGGGCCTGGTCACCGAACGCGAAGCGCTGCTGCTGGCCGCCCTACTGGCACTGGCCGCCTTTGGCCTGGTGCTGTTCACCAACACCACCACGGTTTACATGTCGTTTGGCGGGTTGTTTCTGGCAGCGCTCTATCCGTTCATGAAGCGTTACACCTACCTGCCCCAGGTCTTTCTCGGCGCGGCCTTTTCCTGGGCGATCCCCATGGCCTATACCGCCGTCGGCGCGCCGCTCACAGAGATCACCTGGCTGCTTTACACCGCCAACATACTCTGGACGGTCCACTACGACACCCTGTATGCCATGGTCGACCGTGACGACGACCTCAAAATCGGCATCAAATCCACCGCCATCCTCTTCGGCGATGCCGACAAACTCATGGTCGGCCTGCTGCAACTGCTCACCTGGCTCGCCTGGTTCATGCTGGGCGTTCAGGCCGAACTGAAGCTATTCTGGTGGCTGGGCCTGGCCGTCGCCACCGGCTGCTTCCTCTACCAGCAATGGCTGATTCGCCACCGCGAACGCGACCCCTGCTTCAAGGCCTTCCTGAACAACCACTGGGCGGGCCTGGCTTTGTTCATAGGCGCAGTATTAGATCAGCTGTGAGCTTCGAGCTTTTAGCTGTTAGCTCACAGCTTGAATTTTGACAATTCAATGACGGCTGTAACACTTCTGTCATGGAAGCGGCGTTAAATGATCACAAAGGTGACTTTAAGGTGAACCATGAACTCTCGCAGCATTCTGATCGTTGACGACGAATCGGCCATTCGTGAAGTGATCGCCGCGGCTCTGGAAATGGCCGGCTACCATACCCTGGAAGCGGGCGATGCCACCGAAGCCCACAGCCTGGTCGTCGACCAAAAACCCGACCTGATCCTGCTCGACTGGATGATGCCCAACGTCAGTGGTGTCGAACTCGCGCGCCGGCTGAAGCGGGACCCGATGACCGCAGAAACCCCCATCATCATGCTCACGGCCAAAGGTGAGGAAGACCATAAAATTACCGGTCTGGAAGCCGGGGCCGATGATTACATCACCAAGCCCTTCTCACCGCGCGAACTCGTTGCCCGGCTAAAAGCCGTATTGCGCCGCACAACGCCGGCGGGCATTGAGGAGCCCATCGACATTCAGGGCCTGCGGCTCGACCCGAACAGCCACCGCGTCAGCACCGGCGAAGGCGAGCTGACCATGGGGCCGACCGAATTCCGGTTATTGCAGTTCTTTATGAGCCATCCCGAGCGTGCCTACACTCGTTCGCAGCTGCTCGACCAGGTTTGGGGCGGCAATGTCTATGTGGATGAGCGCACCGTCGACGTTCACATCCGGCGCTTGCGCAAAGCCCTGGGCGAGCCCTTCCAGGCTATGGTTCAGACCGTCAGAGGCACCGGATATCGCTTCTCGACCAAAGTTTCGGCACAATCGGCTTCATGATTCGAGACATACGACGCCCCTATTTCAGAAACTTGCTGCTGGCACTGACCGGCGTGTTCGCCTTTGGCGTCTATATTGGCCAGCCGATCCTGTTGTTACTCATAGCCGTTAGCGGTTATCTGGCCTGGCAATTGTTCCAGCAGAGCCGGCTGATCAAGTGGCTGGAACAGGGTGCCAAGTCGGAACCACCAGACTCCAAGGGCCTCTGGGGCATGGTGTTCGACCATCTCTACAGCGAACAACGCCGGCGCAAGAAACAAGTCCGCCACTACCAGAACGTGATCAACCGTGTGCAAAATTCCACCGAAGCCCTGCGCGATGGCGTGATCCTGCTCGACCACCACGGCGCCCTGCAATGGTGGAACCAATCCGCGGCCGACCTGCTCAAGCTGCAACCGCGGGATGAAGGCCAACTGCTGATCAACCTGGTGCGCGAGCCTGCCTTTCAGAAGTTCTACCAGAACCGGGAAGTGCGCGAGAGCATCCGCATCGATAACCCGGCCTTCCCTGACAGAACTCTCGATGTCTCGATGACCATTTACGGCAAGGGAGAGCGCCTGCTGCTGATTCGCGACACCACGCGAATGACCCAGCTGGAACACATGCGTCAAGACTTCGTGGCCAACGCCAGCCACGAACTCAAGACCCCGCTGACCGTGCTCAAGGGCTACCTGGAATCCATTCTCGACTTCAGCGATGACCTGCCCGCCCCGCTCCGTCGGGCACTGGGCAGCATGAATGGCCAAACCCAGCGCATGGAAAACCTGGTGAACGACTTGCTGGTGCTGACGCGGCTGGATGTGGAAGTGAGGGAGTCGGTACGCCAGCGCATCGAGGTGGGTACCTTGCTGAACAGCATTGCCGACGACGCCCGCGCGCTGTCGAGTGAACGCAACCACCACATCAGCGTGCGCCTCGACAGCGACAAAGACCTTCAGGGAGACCCCTCAGAATTGCGTTCGGCCATCAGCAACCTGGTCTACAACGCCGTCAACTACAGCCCCGATGGCAGCGATATTGAACTGCACTGGCACGAATCACCACAGGGCGGCTATATCTCGATCAGGGACAACGGCATCGGCATCGACCCGCGCCACATTCCGCGGCTTACCGAACGCTTCTACCGCGTAGACCCGGGCCGCAGCAGCGAGCGCGGAGGCACCGGCCTCGGCCTGGCCATCGTCAAGCACATTCTGCATCACCACCAGGGTCGACTCGATGTCGCCAGCGTGCCCGGGCGCGGTTCCGTGTTCACCTGCTGCTTGCCCGCCGAACGGCTGTTGCCCGCCGCGGTGTCGGCAACGCCGGATTCAGCGCCGAATCGAAGCCACAAGCCGGCTTAGCACCTCCATCTTTTCCGGATCGTCATCCACGAACTTCACACCCAGGCGCACGCTGCGGGCATCCATCGAGGCTTCGCGCAACGCAAGCTGAGTGACAAAACCATTGATGCGCGCCAAGGAACTGGGCTGATCCGGAACCTGCAAATCTATCACCACCTGCTCAAACAAGATGGGCGGCGGCGCTTCTTCAAGCAAAATGTCGACGGAGATCTCAACCAGATTCACATCACGCACCGCACCCTTCCAATGCCCTTTCGATGATCGGACCAACACCTTGGTCGCCGCCTTGTTGCTGGCCGCGGCGGGCTTGGGCGTTGCGGGTTTGCCACCGGTAAGCAAACTGGCACTGTCACTGAGTTTCGGTGACGGAGCCGACCGGGGGGTCGCCTGAGAAGACGTCAGCAAACTGGCCGATTCGCCCAGCCCTCCTTCCGGCTTCGACATGGTTGCCTGGCCCTTTAAAATGCTGCGAATCAGATCCCGGTGGTTGACCGACAGCGCCTTGAGCACTTTTTTCAGAATCTGGTCATTGCTGAACGGTTTGCCAATGTAATCGCTCACGCCGGCCTCGACTGCCTTAACCACATGAGACTTGTCGCCCCGGCTGGTCACCATAATGAACGGCGTCTTGCTTTGTTCGCGCTCGGTCTCGGTCGCTCGCAGCCATCCCAGTAACTCCAGCCCCGACATCTCCGGCATTTCCCAGTCGCAGAGCACCAGATCGTAGCGGTTCCTGTTCAGCAACCCCTGTGCCTTGCGCCCATTGGGGGCTTCGTCGATCTGGCATTGGGCAAACTGACTTTTAAGCGCGCGTTTGACCAGATCCCGGATAAAACCGGCATCATCGGCCACCAGAAAAGAGAGTTTCTGCATGTAGTTAATCCTGTAACGGGCCTGCAGGGCATAAGTCGAAAGACACTGTTTTTTATTCTAGCAGTCAATTCTTGCCTTTACTCGCTGACTGGGTGCAGCTGCAATTGCCAGCGCCCCGGATCCGGTATTACCTGGCCCAGAGCCACCGACCGAAAGCGCATGTCGCGGGCAGCCAGTTGGCGAACCTCGGCAATCGTTGCTTCCGGCGTATGGACCGACCAATAGATCGCCGTGATCAGCCCTCTCTGAATCGGTAGCACTGGCTGAGGCTCACGGTCGGGCCCGGGTTTCACCGGTACCGTCGTCTCCGGCATCAGCAGGCGCCATTCATGGTTGTCCGCACAGGCGGGGTGATCGACCAATAGGCCTGGAAAGGGGTTGGTTGCGGTCACCTGGTAGCGGTGTTCGCCTCCATACTGAACCGGCGCCAGCAGGGCCGGCCGCCCCGCCCGGCTGGCCAGAGACGCGTGCCGGCTTTGTACCGCCACAGCTAGGCCACGGAACCCGTCTGCCAGGTCTCGCCAGGCCAGATAGCTCAACGCCGATGGAAACAACCGGGCCACGCGGGCTTTCGCCAACCGGTTCAGGTCATACCCGGGCAAGCGCCCGTGCTCGCGCTCCCGGGCCGACGCTTGTATGGTGCTGGCCAGCTCGCCCGACTGGGCGCGAAAGTGCTCGAAACTCAACAGCCCCTTAACGGCCAATGGCAACGTTTCATACTGGCGTTGCCATTCGCGCTCCAGTGCTTCGGCACTGACCGGCTGCAGCGTTCGTGCCTGTTCTGAAAACGGCTGAACAAAAGGTTGCGCCAGCGGCAAACCCGGACTCAGGGGTATTACCCCCTGTTTAAGCCAGAAAACCACCGATTTTCCGCCAAAAAAATGTAAGGTTCCGGAGGGTAATGTCTTTTTTTCTGACATGATTTGTACGAGATTTCCTACATTCAATGTGAGAATAAGAGCGACTTGCACTAAGAATCGTCCCACAGAATGGGCGCACCCGCAGTATTGCAGGCTTTGCACTCCGTCACACTTTTTACGACTCAATCTGTCAATAAATCGACGCCCAATTCAGAGGGTCTTACCCGTATCATAGCCTGCGTTCAGGGAGCAGGGCCAAGACTTGGCCTGAACCGAATGGAAACCGAAGACTACGGACAGTCAGCTGGCAGGGTGGCCAGAAACAGGGATGCCGACCAGGATGGTCACACCAGGGACAACGCACGGCTCGGCAGCAGCCGTCACAGGGATGCGCAAGGACGAACCGACAGGGATAACAATGCCGCAAGGAACGCCTGACCGGGGACGGTCACACGGAAGAGCATGCAAGAGCCGGGATGGTTCACAGCAGCAAGCCAATAGCATCACACTGGCAAGACCCGGAAGGGCAGTGTCATCTGCCCTTCCACTTTCACCGTACCAATAACGTTGAATTTACCGTCAAATTTGCCCGGCCAGTCACCAGACCAGATACCCTCTATTACACAGTACACGGGCAGCCATGTGCCGACACAAGCTCTACACCGGCTATTGCTGACGTTTACCTGACCGATTCATGCTCTGCCATTGACGTTCAACTTCCCATTTCCCTCATCTCCGTGTAAGACATTTCCTACACGGTGCGTGCGATGTTTCCACTTCTTTTGTGACGAAGTTCACTAAAAGCACCCGCCAAGCCGCATCTGACCGTCTGCCCATGGAGTAAAACCGCCCAAACCCGGCCCTCAAAGCGCTAACTGCGTCACAAAGCACACTGACATTCGCTATACTTCTCTCGTGTTCAGGAAGAACGCCAACGGACAAAACAGGGGCCAGGCTGGCCAGCCATAGGATGGCAACAGGAGCATCGCATCACGCGACACAGCACGGATGCTGACGTCAGATTACACAAGTAGCCTGATAGCAGAATAGACACACCAAAGGCGCCAGGAAGGAGCCAATGGTGCGGCAACGGAAGCTCTCAGCAGTTCAGTGGTCGACACGGATGGTTAAAATGATCGTAATAAAGAAAGGCCCTCGGATGGGGCCTTTTTTTATGGCTGCTTTTTATGACTGCAAGTAGTTTGCCCGAGAACCCGGCCTTAACGGCCACCCTCAGAAAACCGCATTCAGTACCCCAGCCAACCGCACACTGGCCTTAATCAGCTGCGTCTCGAGCACCGGCATCGCAGCCTGGCGGTAAGCGGCATCATACTCGCCGCGCTCAGCAAAGGCATAGGCCGTCTCTAGCGACAGCTGATGCGTCTCCAGCGCCCAGTCGACCGGATTCAAAGACTGCTGCCACTGCGCAACAGGCAGCTCTGACAGACGACGCCGGTAGCGCTGGGCCTGCACAAACCAGGAATCACTCACCCGGCTGTACAAATCCTGATTCCACACCCAATCCAGCGAGACATCACGCAGGTCACTCGCCGTGAGCGTCAGCGTTTGGCCGCCCTCATCCGACAGACGCCCGGCATTGACCGGCACATGCAACTCGGTGACGAAATGCATCAGATACTGCAGGGCCTCGCGCTTGCGGATCACACTGTACGATTCATCTTCAAGCACCCGACGGCTCTCCAGAATGGCCGCCACGGCACACAGGTTTCCCGGGCAATTCTCAACCAGGTCAAAACTCGTTGCGCCCTCGGCAAACAAGACCTTGCTGAAGCGCGGCTCAGGCCGGACTTCATCCGCCCAGTTGGCCAGAACGATCAGGTCGCGTTGCCACTGGGGCCCATACCACTGCGCCAGTTGCTCACGAGCGCCCTCCTCCAGCTGCATAATCGCAAGCTGCAGCACAGCCTGATGCGCCTTTTCATTCAAAGCCCAGGCCCGTTGCAGCGGCAATAGGGACAAGACAAGCGCAACGCCCAGACACAGGCGGCGCAACGGCGTGAACCAGGCGCTAGCCACGGCCATCACCCTCTCCGACTGTGCTTTTCAGCCAGCCAGCCCACCAGGATAAACACCAGCACCACAATCAACCCAAACCAGACCGAACCCGCCATTAACAGCAGACGGGAAACAAGCGGCACCAGATAAACCGCAATCAGGCCATAGCCAATGGCACACAACAGAATAAACACCAGGGTCCGAACGATAAAATGAGCCCGGCGAATCAGCGCCCAGACGGCACGGTTAACGTCATTGCCATAAATCACCAGCAGGGTGGCCACCAGGGCCGAGGACACAAAGGTAAGGTGTGGGCGGATCAGCCCCGAGAGAGACAACAACAGATCGGTAATGAAGTTCATGCCAGATTCCAAAGCAGTACAACGGAAGAACCGCTGACTCTACTGAATATCGGCACGCGCTACCAGCGTGGGCTTCCCGCCTGGCTTCCTGTATTGCCACGAGGCCGTGAAGCAAACCGGGTATGCCTGTGCGGGGTCGGCGTAAACCCGTCCATGGGGCCTAGACCGCAGCATCCTTGCTGCGGACTTCCCCGCACAGGCATACCCGGTCGACTTCACTGAGTTGGTGGTCACACCAATCCTGAATTCCAGAAACGAAAAAACCCGCGCGAGGCGGGCTTTTGCGAATGGTGCCGGCACCAAGAGTCGAACTCGGGACCTACTGATTACAAGTCAGTTGCTCTACCAACTGAGCTATGCCGGCAACGGGTGCGTAATATAAGGAAAACCCCTGTGCTCGTCAACAACCTTTTGATTCGCAACAAGTTTTTTCGCCATTATTTTTTCTTGATCTGAGCTTCCACCTGATCGAGCTTGATGTGGCGCACGTCTTTGCCCTTCACCAGATAGATCACCGACTCGGCCACGTTGCGGGCATGGTCGCCGATCCGCTCCAGCGAGCGCAGCGACCACATGACGTTCAATGCCCGGGTAATGGTGCGCGGGTCTTCCATCATGGTGGTGACCAGAGTGCGAATGGCCGTGCCGTATTCCAGATCGACCGCCTGGTCTTGTTGCAGCACGTCAAAGGCGCTGTCGGTATTCAGGCGGGCGAAGGAATCCAGAGACTGGGAAACCATCTGACGAACTTTCTCGCCAATGTGACGCAACTCAACATAACCCTGCGGGCCCGAGCCGGTGTCAGCCAGTTCCAGCGTGTGCTTGGCGACTTTTGAAGCCTCGTCACCCATGCGTTCCAGATCGTTCACGGCCTTGGTGACCGCGATCACAAAGCGCAGATCCGAAGCTGCCGGGTGGCGCAACGCCAGAATGCGGGTGCATTCCTCGTCGATCTCCAGTTCCATGTCGTTTACCGTTTTGTCGGTCTCGATCACGCGCTGGGCCAGGGCGGTGTCCATTTCCATCAGCGCCTTGAGCGCGTCCTCGACCTGTTGCTCAACCAGGCCACCCATTTGCATCAGGTTCTTGCGCGCTTCTTCTAGCTCGGCGTTGTACTGAGCGGACGTGTGGCGGTCGAAATGCGATTTATCCATGGTGTCTCCCTCTCCGGTCAGCCGAAGCGACCGGTGATGTAATCTTCAGTCAGTTTGTGATCCGGCGAGGTAAAAATCTTGTCGGTATCACCCACTTCAATCAGCTTGCCCAGGTGAAAATAGGCCGTGCGCTGCGAAACCCGGGCCGCCTGCTGCATGCTGTGCGTCACGATGGCTATGGTGTAGTTCTCTGACAGCTCGGCGATCAGTTCCTCGATGCGCGCAGTGGCGATCGGGTCCAGGGCTGAACAGGGCTCGTCCATTAAAATCACCTCGGGTGATACGGCGATGGTGCGGGCGATGCACAACCGTTGCTGCTGCCCACCCGACAGACCGGTCGCTGGCTTGTCGAGGCGGTCTTTCGCTTCATCCCAGAGGCCGGCTTTGCGCAGGGCGGTTTCCACCACTTCGTCCAGTTCGGCACGCCGCGACACCAGGCCGTGAATGCGCGGGCCATAGGCTACGTTGTCGTAAATGGATTTGGGGAAGGGGTTCGGCTTCTGAAACACCATACCGACCTTGGCCCGAAGCTCCACAACGTCCATGCTTTTGTCGTAAATATTGTGGCCGTCGAGAATGATCTCGCCTTTGACCCGGCATATATCGATTGAATCGTTCATCCGGTTCAGGGTGCGCAAAAAGGTCGACTTGCCGCACCCGGACGGCCCGATCATCGCAATGACTTCGTTCTTGCCAACATCGAGGCTCACATTGTGAATCGCCTGATTATCCGCGTAGAACACATCGACATTACGGGCGCTGAGGCGGGGGTCGTCCAGCAACGGGTCGCCCACGGTCTGGGTCCAGTCGCCGATGTCAAACTGATCGGGTTCGGTTTTGGCTACGGTCACGGTGTCGGCCTTATGTTCTGTGTACTGATTGGTAATGGTCATTGTCTACGGTCTCCCCGAAATCGCCTACCAGCGACGCTCAAATTTACGGCGCAGCAGGACGGCCAACAAATTCATCAGCGCCAGGAAGCCCAACAGCACCATAATGGCTGCGGATGTCTTGGCAATAAAGGCCCGTTCCGGGCTGTCCGACCAGATATACACCTGCACCGGCAGAACCGTGGCGGCATCAGTGAAACCCTGTGGAATATCCACAATGAAGGCCACCATGCCAATCATCAGCAACGGGGCGGTTTCGCCCAGAGCCTGAGCCATGCCAATGATAGTGCCAGTCAGCATGCCGGGCATCGCCAGAGGCAATACATGGTGCAGCGTCACCTGCATTTTTGAAGCACCCAGCCCCATGGCTGCATCCCGAATCGACGGCGGTACCGCCTTTATCGATGCACGGGCTGAAATAATAATGGTCGGCAACGTCATCAGCGTCAGCACCAGGCCACCGACCACCGGGGCCGAGCGCGGCAACCCGAAGAAGTTGATAAACACCGCCAGACCGAGCAGGCCAAACACAATGGACGGCACTGCCGCCAGGTTATTGATGTTCACCTCAATGATTTCGGTCAACCGGTTCTTGGGCGCAAACTCTTCCAGGTAAATGGCGGCGGCCACCCCAATCGGGAACGACAGCGCCAGCGTCACCACCAGGGTGTAGAAGGAGCCGACCACAGCGCCCCAGACACCGGCGGTTTCAGGGTCGCGGGAGTCGCCCCGGGTGAAGAAGGTGGTGTTAAAACGACGCTCAATATCATCATTGGCCAGCAAGTCGTCAATCCACTCAAGCTCCAGATCGGATACCCGCCGCTCATCCGACGGCAAATTGCGATCGATGGTACCGTTCAGTACGAGGTCCAGATCATCATCGGCCATGAGCCACAGCGTTTCGGTTTGACCCAACAGATCGGGGTTGGCGATCAACCGATCCCGCACGGTGTACCCGGCGGCCGTACTGATCAGGGACATCAGCTCACGCGTGTCATTCCGGCCCGACACTTCCGGGAAGCGCTCCAGCATCGACTGACGCACTGCGTTGTCAAAATCGGCAAAACGCAGCTGCTCCGGGTCGGAAGCATCGTCGATGTACAGGGCATCCGGGTCATACGTGATGTCGAGCTTGATGAAGGAGCTCTGAAAGGCCGGTATGCCCTGACTGAAAATGGTGATCAGCAATATCGCCAGAAACGCCAGGCCTCCGGTGATGGACGCAATACCGTAAGCCTTGAAACGACGCTCGCGGTTGTAACGTTGCTTCAGTCGGGCGTTCAGACGTTCCTGCTTGACGGTTGCCATCCGTTCGATGGCATTCAATGGTTGATCAGTCATATTGTTCACGGAACCTCTTCACGATCGACATGGCCACAATGTTCAACAGCAGTGTGGTAATGAACAGCATCAGGCCCAGGGCAAACGCCGCCAGGGTCTTGGGACTGTCAAATTCCTGGTCACCCACCAGAAGGGTTGCAATTTGCACCGTCACCGTAGTGACCGCCTCCAGCGGGTTGACCGTGAGGTTGGCGGCCAAACCAGCCGCCATCACCACAATCATGGTCTCCCCAATGGCCCGGGAAGCCGCCAGCAGAACGCCACCCATGATACCCGGCAAAGCGGCCGGGAAGACGACTTGGCGGATAGTCTCGCTCTTGGTGGCGCCGAGGCCATAGGAACCATCGCGCAAACTGTTGGGAACGGCATTGATCACGTCATCCGACAACGACGACACAAAGGGGATAATCATGATACCCATGACCAGGCCCGCGGCTAACGCCGATTCGGCAGAAACGCCATCGAGCCCGATGCCCTGGAAAAAGTCACGCACCAGCGGCGCCATGGTCAGTGCGGCGAAAAAGCCATACACCACGGTGGGGATACCGGCCAGCACTTCCAGCAGTGGCTTAACGACACCGCGCACTTTCGAATTGGCGTATTCCGATAAATAAATGGCCGACATCAGCCCGAGTGGCACCGCCACCAGCAACGCGATGGCAGCAATCAACAGTGTGCCGACAAACAACGGAATGGCCCCAAAGGCGCCGGACGAACCGACCTGATCGGCGCGAATCGCAATCTGGGGGCTCCACTTGGTGCCGAATACAAAATCGAAAAACGGGATCGACTGGAAAAAACGGATGCTTTCAAACAGAACCGACAAAATGATGCCGATCGTGGTGAAGATGGCGATGGTGGAACAGAGCAGGAAAAAGCCTTTAAGAACGACCTCAAACTGCGGGCGGGCTCTCAGCCTCGGGCTGGTCCGCAACCAGGCATAGGCGCCGCCCAGAACAGAGATGACCAGGGTCAACGCGACCTTGCCAAACTGACTGCTCTCGGTTAAGCGTTGCAGCAACTCACCCGCCTGAACCAGATCGGGGTACTGGCTGCCGTCTATCGTGCCCAGTTGAATGTTACGAATGCGGCTGAACGTCAGGCTTATTTGAGACTCCGAGACACTGGTGTAGGTGTCCGGTAACGTCGACAGCACGGTACCGGTGATGACCGTGGTTTCCATTCCCGTCCAGACAGCGACGATGACGAGGGCTGGAATGCCGGTCCAGACGGCGGCCATCAGTCCGTAGTAATTGGGCAGGGAATGCAGCCTTTTAATCCCGCCAAGTGGCTGGGCCAGCTGCACCGAGCGCTGACGGCCGAGCACATAGGCGACGACAGTCAACGCCAGTACGAACAAAATCAGGGTCGATGTTTGCATCCAACCACTCCTCAGAACATGAAAAAACGTCTCGGTCACTGCTCTGTTGCCTGGTGAAAACACACCGTGCAAAGCGTTGACCGGGACATTCCATAACCGGTGTCAACGAAACCGGGCCGACGCGGCGCATTCTCTCAGAAAATACCGCCAGAAGAACCCATACCGTTTAAACACCAAGAGGAGGGCCAGCCAACTGGACCTCCTCTGATTGGGCCTGACGTTTTGCCCGGCCCCTTACGACTACTGCTTACAGTGAGACGTCGCGCAGGTTCTCTGCGTTGTCTTTCATGCGAGCGTATTCGGTATTGGACAGCGGAATCAGACCACGGTCGATCAGGTAACCATTGGCGCCAATGGAACGGCGGCTGGTGAACTCGGCCAGGTACTCTTCGATGCCCGGAATCACGCCGACGTGTGCCTTCTTAACGTAGAAGAACAGCGGGCGGGACACTGAGTAAGAGCCGTCAGCGATGGTATCAAAGGTGGCCTTAACGCCTTCAACCGAGACTGACTTGACCTTGTCTGAGTTCTGATCCAGGAAGGAGTAACCGAAGATGCCCAGAGCGTTCGGGTCGTTTTCCAGACGCGACACGATCAGGCTGTCGTTTTCGCCAGCTTCAACGAAAGCGCCATCTTCACGCATGGTGGCACAGACTTCTTCCATCTTGTCTTCGTCGGTGTCTTCCAGTGACGCGATCGCGTCGAATTCCATGCAACCTTCTTCCATCACCAGTTCAACGAAGGCGTCGCGGGTACCGGATGACGGTGGCGGTCCGAAAACGCGGATGTCGATGTTCGGCAGGCTGCTGTCAATGTCGTTCCAGGTTTCGTATGGGTTGGTCACCAGACCTGAGCCATTCGGGCTCGGCACGGTTTCAGCCAATGCCAGGAACAGCTGGCCTTTGCTCAGCTGTAGCTCGGCACCGTCAACGCTGTTCGCAATGGCAATGCCGTCGTAGCCGATCAATACTTCAACAACGTCTTCTACACCGTTGCTGGCACACAGTTCGATTTCAGATTGCTTGATGCGACGAGAGGCATTGGTAATGTCTGGTGTGCTTTCGCCAACGCCCTGGCAAAACAGGCTCAAGCCGCCGCCTGAACCGGTAGATTCAATGGTCGGCGTTGGGAATGAAGTAGTCTGACCGAAACGCTCGGCAACCACCGACGCGAATGGGAACACAGTAGAAGACCCTACGATGCTAATCTGGCTACGGCCTTCGGCCGATACCGTTGCGAAGCTGGTAGCGGCGGTGGCAAGAGCCAGGGCGCCAATCATTTTCTTGTTCACTGGTAAACCTCCAGTCAGTCTTTGGTTTTTCTCGGCCTGCCCAACTGCGAATTGGCAACTGGGTCACAACCTCGAAGCTCGAGAGGCATGCTAGAGCTCGGATATGACAAGGATATGTCTTTGATGTGACAGTATTGTTACAACTGTCATAAATATCGCATACGGACCGATCAGCGGCCCTCCGACATAGTCAAAAGCGGTGTTTTTCCCGTATACTCCGGGCCAGTGATGCATTGCCGATACTGGCCGGACAGCCCCGCCCGGCCTGACTTTCCAGGCCAGAACGATGTTAGGGACCCCATGAAAAAACTGGATGAAAAAGACCCGACGCCCCGCGGCGAACTGCAATTGCGGGTCGTTGCCCAGCCCAAAGACACCAACACCAATGGGGACATCTCCGGCGGCTGGCTGGTGACGCATATGGACATGGCCGCCAGCATCGCCGCCAGCCGGCTGGCTCATGGCCGTACCACCACCATGGCCATTGGTGACATGTCGTTTGTGCGGCCGGTCCGGGTTGGCTCGGTCATCTGCTGCTATACCCGCATTCTGGGCATGGGCCGCAGTTCGATTCGCATCGGCGTTGAGGTCTGGTGCCGGATGCCCGAAGACGAAGAACGCCAGAAGGTCACGGAATCGGAGTTCGTGTACGTCGCCATCGACGACAAGCGACGCATCCGGGCTCTGCCCCAGCCCAGCGAGGGCGAACCACTTAACTGACCGACGCATCGTTCAAACCTGCCCGGCGGCCTGCCGGGTAAGTAATCACTCTCCATGCAACCCCCGGCCCTGCGACCTCGTCTTCACACCAAAACACCCGCTGGTCAAAAAAATGTGAATTAGCCCACATGTGACGTTTTTATTACAGCGCCGGGTCTCTATAATGCGCCCCCACTTCATTCGACGATGCAACAGAGGAAAGCGACATGGCGGCTGACAGCCCATTGATGGCCCTCTTTGGCCGGTCCCCGGTCAAGCCCATGCAGGAACACATGCAGAAAGCGCACGCCTGCGTGGTTCGACTGATCGACTTTTATGATGTGGCCGCTACTGGCGACTACCAGGCGGCCGAAGCCATCCGTCAGGACATTGCCAAACTCGAGGGCGAAGCGGACCGGATGAAAAAAGACATCCGCATGCACCTGCCCAACAGCCTGTTCATGCCGGTCCCCCGCTCCGACCTGCTCGAACTGCTGACCCACCAGGACAAACTCGCCAACCGCGCCAAGGACATAGCCGGAGTGATGCTGGGCCGGGAAATGACCATCCCGAACCCCATACAGCCGCTAATGCGCGAGTACCTGGAATCGTCGATTAACACCAGTCAGAAAGCCGCTGATGCGCTGGCCGAACTGGACGAACTGTTTGAAACCGGCTTCAGCAGCCGCGAAATCAAACTGGTGAGCGGCCTGCTCAACGATCTGGACGATCAGGAGCACCGGGCCGATGAACTGGAAATCCGCGTACGCCGCGCCCTGCGTGCCGTGGAAAAGGACTACCCCCCCATTGACGTGATGTTCCTGTACCGGGTAATCGAGCTGATCGGTGACCTGGCAGACGTGGCACAACGCGTCGGCTCTCGTTTGCAAATTCTGTTAGCTCGCTGACCCAGCGCCCGAGTCGGCCTGCGTCACCCCATGCTCACCGATAAGAGGAATACCCCATGACCGTCATCGCAGAATACGGCCAATGGTTCGTCTTGCTTGCCTGCTTGTTTGGCTTTTTCATGGCCTGGGGCGTTGGCGCTAACGATGTCGCCAACGCCATGGGTACATCCGTCGGCTCCCGCGCCCTAACGGTTAAACAGGCGATCATCATCGCCATGGTGTTTGAATTCGCCGGGGCTTACCTGGCCGGTGGCGAGGTCACCGGTACCATTCGAAAAGGCATCATCGATGCCAATGTGATGGCCGGGTCGCCGGAGTTACTGATTTACGGGATGATGTCGTCGCTACTGGCGGCGGCGATCTGGCTGGTCATCGCTTCGATGATGGGCTGGCCGGTCTCCACCACGCACACCATCGTCGGCGCGATTGTTGGTTTTGCGGCCGTCGGCATCGGCGTTGAATACGTGCAATGGGGCAAGGTAACGTCCATTGTCATGAGCTGGGTGGTCTCGCCGGTACTGGCCGGGACTCTCGCTTTCTTTATTTTCCGCAGCGTTCACAAGCTCATCCTCAACACCGACGACCCCTTTGGCAACGCCAAGCGCTTCGTGCCCGGGTACATGTTCCTGACCGCTTTCATGATCACCATGGTGACCTTCACCAAAGGCCTGAAACACGTAGGCGTTGGCCTCTCGTTCGGTGAAAGTGTGCTGATCAGCGTCGCCGTCAGTTTCGCCGTCATGTTGCTGGGTATCGCGTTACTCAAGCGGGTTAAAATCGACGAAGAGGCCGATCGTCATTTTCGCTTCGCCTCAGTCGAAAAAGTGTTCGCCATTCTGATGATTTTCACCGCCTGCGCCATGGCATTCGCCCACGGCTCAAACGATGTGGCCAATGCGGTTGGCCCGCTGGCGGCCATCATCAATGTGGTGGCCAATCAGGGCAATATTCTGGCTGAATCGGCCATGCCCGCCTGGGTGCTGCTGCTTGGCGGTGGCGGCATCGTGGTCGGCCTGGCTACTTTTGGTTACAAGGTGATGGGCACCATCGGCCGGAAGATCACCGAACTGACCCCGAGCCGGGGATTCGCCGCCGAACTGGCAGCCGCCACCACGGTCGTGCTGGCCTCGGGCACCGGCCTGCCGATTTCCACCACCCACACTCTGGTGGGCGCCGTGCTCGGCGTCGGCATGGCCCGGGGTATTTCAGCACTCAACTTGAGAGTGGTGGGCACCATCTTCGCCAGCTGGATCGTCACACTCCCGGCCGGGGCTTTCCTGGCGATCATTTTCTTCTTTATGTTCAAGGGCATTTTCGGCTAAGCCGTTTTCCTGCAACCGCCCTGCCGGGCGGTTGTCTTCTCCTGGCCAGTCACTCAACGGATGGCATTACGCACCTGCGACGATACCCACTCCGACACCACCACCGTGCCCAGAATCACCACAAAGATCATCGTGACCCGCGGCCAGGCCAGGGTGTTCAGCGCGGCCTGCAATTGCAAACCAATGCCCCCGGCACCCACCAGCCCCAAGATGGTGGACTCGCGAATATTGATGTCCCAACGGAACACCGAGACGCCAAAAAAGGTCGGCAGAATCTGTGGCACGATGCCGTAATCGAGCCGTTGCATCAGCGAGGCACCGGTCGCTTCAATGGCCTCGACCTGGGCGGTATCGATCTCTTCAATGGCTTCATACATGAGTTTGCCGACAAAACCGATGGATCGCAGCGCAATGGCAATAACACCAGCCAGCAAACCCGGCCCAAGAATGGCAACCAGCAGAAGCGCCCAGATCAGGGAGTTAATCGACCGCGATGCCACGATGACGAGCAACGCCAGGGGTCGCACCAGGCGGCGCGAAGGGGTGGTGTTGCGAGCCGCCAGAAACGCTACCGGTACCGCGATCACGATACCAATCAGGGTCCCCAGCGTGGCAATGTTCAGGGTATCCCAGAGTGGCCCCCACAAATAATGAATGTAAGACCAGCTCGGCGGAAACATGCGCCCGCCCAGATCCCGAATTTGCTCCGGGGCATCGGCCAGAAAAAACCAGAGCGTGTTCTGGTTCATGATTTGCCAGGTCACAATAAACGCCGATATCGTGACCAGCCAGGCTAGCCAGACCAGCCATTCGTGCCGACGGGTATTGCGTTTCCAGGCGGTCAGTGCGGTTGTAGGTTGAGTCATCATTGCACCCACTTGCGAACGTAGCCGGAGAGGTATTCCGTTGCCATCACAATCACAATGATGATGATCAGCACGGCACCGGCCGAATCGTATTCATAGCGATCGATGGCGGTATTCAACGTGGCGCCAATACCTCCAGCGCCGACAATGCCAATCACCGCCGATTCGCGAAAATTGATATCCAGCCGGTACAGCGACAGCCCGATCAGCCGGGGCATGACTTGCGGCATCACCCCAACATGAATCAGCTGCAACCAGCTGGCACCGGTGGCGCGAATGGCCTCCGCCTGGCGTTCGTCCATTTCTTCAATGTCTTCGGCCAGCAGTTTGGCCATAAAGCCAATGGTGGCGAAGGTGAGGGTGAGAAACCCCGCCAGCGGACCAAAGCCGACCATGGCGACGAACAGTATGGCGATGATGACTTCTTGCAGGCTGCGCGATACCGCCACAAAGGCGCGGCAGATCAAATAGACCGGGCCGTTGGAGATATTGCGTGCCGCACCCAGCCCCACCGGGATGGCCAGCAAAACGCCAGCGATGGTCGACGTCAGTGTCATGGTCAGGCTTTCTACCAGGCCGAGGGAAATATCGCGCCAGCGGGTGGTGAAATCCGGTTGCAAAAAGCCCATGGCAAACCGGCCACCGCGCTCCAGTCCCTCATAGGCTCGCTGCCAGTTGACGTCCAGTGTGCTGCTGGCGGCGAGCAGATAAATCAAGGCGGCCAGATAGAACCCCCAGCGCCAGCGCGGGTCCGGGATCAAAACCGGCGGGCGGCGCCAGGTTCTCGGATAGCGTTGCGTCGTCATTGGGCAGCCTCTAGCCGGTGGGCATCCAGCGCCGGTGTCTCCACGTCCTCGTTTTCCTGGCCGGGCTTGCCTCGCAGGGCAGCCCAGTCTTCCTCACCGTAAATCCGTGTCAGCACCTCGTCCGACAGGTCAACCGGCGCCCCATCAAACACAACGCGGCCCTGGTTCAGTCCGATGATGCGGTTTACGAAGGCCTGCGCCAACGGGACATCGTGAATGTTAATGATGGCGGGCAAGCCCCGTTCGTTACACAGCTCAATGATCAGGCGCATAATCTGCCGCGAGGTTTTCGGGTCCAGACTGGCGGTTGGCTCATCGATTAACAGCAAATCCGGTTCCTGCGCCAATGCCCGGGCAATGCCCACTCGCTGACGCTGACCGCCAGAAAGTGCATCCGCGCGTTTGTCGGCATGGTCGGCCAGACCTACACGGTCAAGGAAACGGAAAGCGTTTTCGATGTCATCGGCGGGGTACCGCCGGGTTAGGCTGCGCCAGAACGGCACGTAACCCAGGCGACCAGAGAGCACGTTTTCCATGACCGTCAGCCGTTCGACCAGCGCGTATTCCTGAAAGATCATGCCAATACGCCGACGCTGACGGCGCAGCGCGCTCTTGCTCAGACCCGCCAGTTCCTGATCGCCCAGCCAGATCTTGCCGGCACTGGGCTCGACCAGCCTGTTAACACAGCGAATCAGTGTCGATTTACCCGCGCCGGACGGGCCAATCAACCCAACGACCTGCCCGGCTTCTACCGACAGGTTGATGTCAGTGAGGGCTTTGTCACCGGTTTTGTAGACCTTGGTCAGTTGTTCCAGTCTTAACACCTTACTACTCCCCGCACCCGGTTAGCGGCATGCTCCGGCGCAACGCACCGGCGCGCCCAAACTGGGTGGTCAATAAACAAAAGCGCCCGGCATACGCCGGGCAAAGGTCTGCACTCTGTGTCAGTGTGTGACTGACGAATTCTTACTGGCAGTCGTACTGCACGCCGTTGGCGTCGTCGATCTGGCGAATTACCGACCACTCGTTCTGGAAGGTGATGGGAATGAACTGCGCTTCGCCAGACTTAGAAAACTCCTCTTCCAGCTTGGTGCCTTCCCAGTCGAACGAGAAGAAGGCTTGCTGAACGGCTTCCTGCAAGTCCGGGTGCAAGTCGTGGGCAACGCCGTAAGAGGTGGTCGGAAAGGTTTGCGACTTGTATAACGTTTTGATCTGGTCTTCAGAGACGATGTCGCGGCTGACCATCCGGCTCAGCACCGAATTGGCAATGGCTGCGGCCGGGTAATCCTGGTTGGCGACACCCAGAATGGAGTTGTCGTGCTTACCAGAGAACACCGGTTCAAAATCACGGTCCGGCTCCATGCCGTACTCCGATTTCAGAATGGCCGAGGGTGCCTTGAAACCTGAGTTAGAAGTCTGAGAAGTAAACGCCAGCTTCTGACCCCTCAGGTCTTCTATGTCATTCAGGCCGGATTCCGGGTGGGTGATGATTTCCATCTCATAACCGAAAGAACCATCAGCAGCGGCCATCATCGCAAACGGGCGGTAACCGGAGCAGGCCACGGCCAGCGGGTTTGAACCGGTATTGTAGCCGGCAATGTGCAAGCGACCGGCGCGCATGGCTTCGATCTGGGCCGCATTCGACTGCACCGGAAAGAACTGAACCCGTTTGCCGGTTTCCGCCTCCATGTGCTCCAGAAATTCTGACCACACATCGGCATAGACAGCCGGGTCTTCCACCGGTGTGTAGGCAAACACCAGAGTTGACGGGTCACGCCACTGCGATTCGTCGGTCGGGATATCCGCAATCAAATCGCCATCGGTATCCTGATACCGGCTGTCGAGTTGAAAATCAGCCATGGCCGGGGTAAGAGCAGCGGCCGCCAGAGTCAGCAGACCCACAGTAACCGGTTTTCCAAAGGTCGTTACAGTCATCTTGTTCATCCATTCAGTGCGCGGGTGGCATAAAAACGATGGCTGCACCCTAAAGGCAACAGATGACGGTTGTGTGACGTTTTTCTGACCATACCATGGCAGCCGTGTATTCCGGGAACCCGAAAGACATGATTGCCATACTCTTTCATGACATTCGCCCGGCCTGCTTTTGGGGTAGACTGACGGCTTTCCTTTCTCTGATCATCATGGATGCGTGTGCGTTTCAAATTCACTCCCAGGCGCTGGTTGCGCAGTTTTTTCTGGCTAACAGGCGCCCTGTGCCTGCTGAGTGTTGGCCTGACACTGCCACTGGCCGTGCTTAACCCACCCACCACGGCGTACATTCTGCAAGATTCGGGCGACCGGTCGCCCTGGCTAACCCGATGGACTCCACTGGAAGACATTTCCCCGCATCTGCCCCTCGCCGTCGTTGCCTCCGAAGACCAGCGTTTCCCCGACCATTTCGGCATTGACGTCGCGGCCATTCGCAAGGCCCTGAATGAAGACCGTGACCGGTTGCGCGGCGGCAGCACCATCAGCCAGCAACTGGCCAAGAACCTCTATCTCTGGACCGGTCGCAGCCTGGTGCGCAAAGGCATCGAAGCCTGGCTGACGTTGTGGATGGAACTGTTCTGGAGCAAGGGGCGGCTGCTCGAGATCTACCTGAACGTGGTTGAATTCGGGCCGGGCGTGTATGGGGTGACCGACGCCAGCGAGCATTTTTTCAACAAGACACCGGCGCAGTTGACGCCCTACGAAGCCTCTCTGCTCGCGGCTGTGCTGCCCAACCCCAAGCGCCTGAACGTTGGCCAGCCATCGGCCTATGTGTCGCAGCGCAGCCGGACGATTCGCACAGCCATGTCCTATCTGGGCGGTCACAGCTACCTGGAAGGCGTGATTCGTTAGTTTGTTTCAAGGCATGAGCTTTGGCGAAAAAACCCGTACAGTAGGCGCCCCACAGTTCTGATACGGTTCCGCCATGCTACCACCCCGCCACGCCTCCCTGACCTTGCTCGCGCTGCTCGCCTTCGCCGCCAATTCGGTGTTGTGTCGGCTGGCACTGGGCACCCTGAGTATTGATGCGGCGTCGTTTACCGCCGTGCGGCTGGTGTCCGGAGCGCTGACGCTGGTGATCATCCTCGCGTTGCGGCATCGCCAGGAGCGTCTGTCGGCTCTGGTGCTCGCCGGTTCCTGGCGGGGAGCGGGTTTTCTCTGGCTGTACGCGGCGAGTTTCAGTTTCGCCTACGTGCAACTCGATACTGCCACCGGCGCTTTACTGTTGTTCGGTACGGTGCAACTGACAATGATCATCACCAGTCTGCTAAGAGGCGAACGCCTGACCGGGCTGGAGTGGCTGGGATTGTGGATGGCAGTGGGCGGTTTTCTGTATCTGATCGTCCCGGGGCTGACAGCACCCACCCGGCTCGGGTTTATGCTGATGGTCATCAGTGGCATTGCCTGGGGGTTCTACACTCTGAACGGACGGGGCTCAAGCCAGCCCCTGGCTGATACCGCCGGTAACTTCGTGCGGGCAGCGCCATTCGCCCTGCTTCTATACCTGCCCTTTACCGATTCGATTCTGATTTCATCGCACGGCTTTTGGCTGGCCGTTGCCTCGGGTGCACTGGCCTCTGGCATCGGTTACGCGCTCTGGTACAGCGTGCTGCCTGCACTCAGTGGCATTCAGGCCAGCGTGTTGCAGTTGAGTGTGCCGATTCTGGCGGCGGTGGGTGGCGCCGTCATCGTACTGGAACCGTTGACCGCGCACTTGCTGATCGCCACCGGGCTGTTACTGGGTGGCATTGGGGTGTTCCTGACGGGCCGGGCAAAGCAGCCGGCCCGCCCACCACGTTAGCGGCTTTTTTCGACCGTGCCAGCCTCTGCGGTCTCACTGTCTTGCACTGGCTGGTTCACATCGGTATTAAATTCATCCATGAAGATGTCCCAGAAGGTCAAGAAGACGGCGGCAATCAGTGGCCCGATCACAAAGCCATTGATGCCCATCAGCGCAATACCACCCAAGGTAGAGAACAACACCAGGTAATCCGGCAGCTTGGTGTCCCGCCCGACCAGAATGGGGCGCAGAATGTTATCGGCCAGGCCAATAATGATGACGCCGTAAAGCACCAGAACAATGCCCGGCACCACATCGCCCACGGCGAACAGATAGATCGCCGCCGGCCCCCACACCAGAGCCGCGCCGACCGCAGGAATCAGCGACAGCACCATCATCATTACGCCCCAGAGTATGGCGGCGGGAATGCCCAGCACCCAGAATATGAAGCCCCCCAGCGCACCCTGCACCATGGCCACAACCAGGTTGCCCTTAACCGTTGCCCGGGTGACTTCGGCGAACTTGTCGAACAGACGGCGCTCGCGCTCATCCCCCAGGGGCAGGGCTTTGACCATCAGGTCGATCAGGGTATCGCCATCGCGCAGCAGAAAAAACGTCAGATAGAGCATCATGCCCAACTGCAGTACAAAGGTGAGGGTACTCTGGCCAAAGGTCAGGGTTTCCTGCGCCAGATAGCGGCTCGCAGCCACGCTGAAATCGGAGATCTGCTCGCGCAGATTATTGGTATCGATGCCCAAGTTTTCGAGCGTCTGCGGAATGATCGGAAAGGCCGACCGAATTTGGTCCAGATAGCCGCCCGGCGACATATCGCCCTCTTCAATCGCCTGATAAAGCCCTATGGCCTCGCGGACCACTTGCGACAGCACCAGCAGCACCGGTATCACCACGATCAGCATGCACGACAATAAAGTGGTTATAGCGGCCAGATTGCGACGCCCGTTAAACCGGTGCACCAGACGGCGCTGCAACGGATAAAAAATAACAGAGACGGCGGCGGCCCAGAAAATGGCGCCCCAAAATGGTTCGAGTACCAGCCCGAACAGCACCGTGACGATCAGTAAAAACACGAGAAACGAGCGCGTTTCCATCGACTGCTTCATGTTCCAATCCCTAATCCCTTAACCCAAGGTCGGCCAGCTTACCCTAAGTGGCGCAAAAACCTAACACCGGGGCGCTAAAATGCCCAGCGGGTCACAGCTGGGGAGCCTCTGAATAACTGCCCCGGGGCTCTGGCTTATCCGAGGGGCCCTATTCAGAGGCTCCCCAGGCACAGTAACCAGGCTAAAGCGTCGTTTGCAACACCGCCAGTTCGTCGATGAACTCGTCGCTGTGCTCTACCAATGCCTGTAGCACATCCTGCTCCTGGTCAGTCCAGTCCTGCTCCAGCGCCTCCAGAATCACCTGGCGCCACTGGGTCTCGGCTTCGGTCAAACGGCGGATCAGGCTGCTCTCGTCGGTCAGTTGGGTATGCACCCAGTCCGCAATGGCCTCAAGCAGGGCACGTTCGGTATTGGCGGCCTTGGGCAGGTCGCCACGCTCGCGCTCAATCATTTCGACGTCCAGCAGCAGGGTTTCGCGGCGCACCGCTGTGGTTCTTAACAACCGTTCAATCGGAGCCGAGAGGGTGCTTTGGTCGAGTACATCCTGAATGCGCTCCAACAGCTCCCCGCCCTGGGCATGAATACCTGCCAGCGCAGCGGTATGGTCGTCTCTGAGTATCGGCATTATGGCGCTCCCGGGGGCAATATGTGGGCCCTGTTCGCCATGAGTATGGCATTGTTCAGTGATTATGCCGAAACCTGTATTTTAAAGGGGCCGGTAAATAACAATTCACCGGCCCTGATGCGCCCCCTTTTTTACTGTCTCACCAGTTGCGCCGAGTACAGCACCTCCGTCGGTTGGCCGGTGGGCGAGCCGCCTTCCGGCTCCCGGCTGACCGCCAGCACGTCAACAGTAGCCGTATCAAACAGCGCACTGCGCGCTAACTGGCGCTGCCCCGTTTCCGGCAACAGGCCCAGCGAGACAGGGGCTCGACCGTCAGCCGCCACCAGCCAGAGTTGGTAGTCGCGATCGGTGCTGGGCGTTACCTCCCGAGTACTGGTAACCACCAGATTCTGTTCAGTCAGGCTAACCGACCACAGCGCCCGGGCGCTGGCATCCTGAATAACCGCGACCTGTGTCGGAGCCGGTTGCGGTACCTGCCAGGTATTCCAGCTCACCATGACCAGCACCAGTGCGGCCGCGATGGCGGGCCAGACCCAGCTTTGGAAGGGATTCCAGCCTCGTCCTGAACCGAGCCGAGAGGGTCGTCGATGCTTCTGCTCGAAAGAGTCGGCCGTGGTCTCACTGGCCAAGCCCAGCCTTGCCTCAATCCGCTGCCAGAGGTCCGGACCTGGCTGAACATCGTTCAGGCTGGCGCCCAGTGCATTGAGGTCCCGCTCCCAGCGCCAGACCGCCTGGCGGGCACGATCACTGGTGATCATCAGGCGTTGCAGTTTGACCCGGGTATCGGCATCGAGTGTGCCGAGCACGTATTCGGCGGCCAGGGTATCGAGCCGTCTGTCGGACAGTTGTTGGGTCATTCCAGGCACCGTTTCAGTTGTTGCAGGCCACGCCGAATCCAGCTTTTTACCGACCCCAGCGGCAAATCCAGTTGACCACAGACTTCCTGATGGGTCAGGCCGCGAAAATAGGCCAGTTGAATGGCATGGCGCTGCTGGTCTTCCAGTTCATCCAGACACTCGTCAATGCGTACCCGGTCACGGCCGGCATGCAAAGCGCCTTCCGGGGTGGCATGGTCTTCCGGCTCATCGGCCAGATCCAGATCGCCATCGGTCAGGTGCTCGCGACGTGATTTTGCGGACCGCAGCAAATCCAGGCACCGGTAGCGCACAATGCTGATCATCCAGGTCAGCACAACGCCTTTCTCGGCCCGGTATTCACCGGCGTTATGCCAGATCCTGACAAACGCATCCTGAACGGCGTCTTCGGCCAGGTCGCGGCGTTTCATCATGCCCAGACTGACGGCGAACAATTTGCCGGAAGTGTGCTCGTAGAGTTGGCGAAAGGCCTGGGCATCGCCTTCAGCCGTTCGCATCAATAGCCTTAGGGCATCGGACTCGGTCATTACAGGGGGTCACCGTTGCTGATTAATAAAGTGTAGAGTTAGGGTAAATACTCGGGTAAACCGCATTCGGATGCAGAAGGCTGGTTGAAAAATAACCAAACACCCCTAAACTTTGCAGACATAGATTCAACAATCGCTTGGGAGGTTAGCAGATGTTGACGGACGTAACAGGTAGCAATGTCACCCTGGGTTCGATCAACCGGCCGGAGCCACGTGCGCCCCAGGCGCCGTCGCCTGCCCGGCAGGAACCCTCACCCCAGGAGCGCCAGACACCCGCTCCCGATGTTCAGGTCGAGACCCGAATCGACCGGCGCACCAGCGCCGAGCGCTCTCTGGTGCAGGAAGCCTCCAGTCTGGCTATTTCCCAGCAAAGCCGGGGCGAAGTGGTCGACCAGCTGCGCAGTGAACGCGATCAGATCGCTGAAGGCGGCAGCACCGAGCTTACCGAAAGCCGGGAGCAGTTAAGCGCCCAGGCTGCAGAAGCCTTGCAGTCACTGCGTGAACGGGCGCTGAGCGATCCCTTCGGTCAGGGCGTTGAAGACTTGGGCCCGCTGCCTGATAGCAGCTTTTTTGTGCGTGATCGGGGCGAAACACTGTCTACGTTGAATGGCACCATCTCTGCCCTGGAGCGATTCTCGGAGGCGGAATCGTCACAGATCGATCAGCTCCAGCAGGAGTTCAATGCGCTTCAGGATGAACGGCTGACGCCGGGGAACCCGGCGATTGACTCGGCAGAGGAAGCCGAATCGGTGACGGCCGCGGTGCAGCAACAACTGGCGTTTGACAACATCACCGATGCCAATGGCCTGACCAGCATTGAAGCCAGCCCGGTACTCGATGCCCTGCAAAGTGACCGGACACCGACCATTTAACCGGCGCAATGCCTGGCCCGGTGTTCTAACCGGCCATCGCGGGTAAAGCGGCTGACTCGTCAGCCGCTTTTTGGTTGTGCGGGTATATTGAACTGCAAATACAGGTTGATCTGGTTCGCCACCAATTGCAATTCCTCAAACTGGCGTTCGGTGAGGGGCCCTCCGTCGTTATCCGCGTAAATCACCCCCACCAGCCGTTCCGGTGACTGAACCGGCACCATCATGCCGTCAACCGGACCAAGCAGGCGCTTCATAACCCCGTCAGTGGGCGTTTTGCGGTTGTACCACTGGGGTTCGGGCGTCTTTAGAAAGCGAGTCAGCGATTCATCCTGCTGCAGAGTGCTCAGATCCAGTCTCAGCAATTCGCGCCAGCGGGCGACGTCGTCGCCGGCAACGATGACCGGTTCGAGCCGGTGATCCCGTGCGGAGCTCAACCACAGGGCCACCCGCCCAAAACCGGTGCCACGATGCAACGCATGAACCGCCAGCTGCAGCAGGCGGGGTAAGGGTTCGACATCCATGATGCAGCGGCTGATGCGGTTCAAAAAGCGCTGCATATCGTAGTCGGTCGATTTAATGTCGGTAGCGTCGCCCTCAATGGTACTGCGTTGCGGTAGGGCCTGCAGCAACCGCTCGGCGCCATAGGTGGTGGCCACCGAAGACGCCTCTTCTGCCATCAACAAAATATGCTCGCGAACATCGGCACTGCTTCGGCCCTGAAACTGGCTGATACGCTGAATGATCTTGCGCATCTCGGGGTGGTCGATGCCCAGATGGATGGTCTGGCTGATTTCATCGCCAAACTGAACCGAGCGCACCCAGGGGTCGGCACTGTGGGTGTCATCACTGGCCTTCAGCACCAGATCGCCCAGCCCCCACTCCTGAATCAGCGCCCGGTTCAGGGTTTTGACACCGACACCCAGATGTTCCAGCGCCAAGCTGTGTGCTTCGCCCGGGCTCAGGTCGCGCGCGGCCATAAAGGTTTCAACTTCGGGCCGACCCGTGGCCAGCAGAGCCAGATCACCGAGGCGCAGCAACAGGGCCGCAATAAAGACTTCTTCATGATCGTCGCTGTTCAACTGCTGCGCAATGGCGCGCGCTTGCACGGCGGCATGGAACGAACGGGCGAGGTTATTGATCAGTCGTTCTCGGGGTTTGCCGTCAAGGAAGCCATCAATCAGCGTAGTGGCCAGTGCAATGTTCTTCAGATCCAGATAGCCGATCTGAACAATGGCGCGGGAAACGGTCTTGATCGGACTGAAACTGCGGTTGTAATGCACTGAGTTGGCGACTTTGAGCACCTGGGAGGTGAGATCGGCGTCGCGCAGCACGATCTGGGTGAATTCAACGGCGCTGCTGTCGTCGTCATCGCTGAGCTCACAGATGGCCTTCACCACCGAGTTGAGGGATGGCAAGTCGAGCTTGGCGATCACTTTCAGCCAGGCTTTAAGGCCTCGTACGTCAGTCATGGCGGGCCCTGTTGCAGTGGATATGGCTGAGTGTCTGCCTGCCAGTGGCGGCAAACGGTAAGCGGGTATCCCTGCCCGGCCCCGGGGTGTTTGTGGTACCAACTAACCGGGAATCCAGTCTTGAATCATCAGTATAGTCGGATTATGGCGCCTGCGAAGCGGTACCGGGCTCCAGATAAGCGTCCGGGTTCATGACTTCGTCATACATGGGCACCAGCCGCGACAGCAGATCGTTCTGCGCGCCGGTCGCCACATCGGCCTCGTCCATGGCCGCCACCAGGTCGGTGACCAGGGCGTTAAAGTGGCTGTCATTCAGGCCCATTCCGGCGTGCACCTGCGCCATGCTGTCGCCGGTGTACTCGCACGGGCCGTCGCTGACCTGGCACAGCTGTTCGATCAGCTTTTCCCGAAACCGGCCGATGTCGGTCTTGGCAAAAAACGGCAGCAGGGTGTCGTTGCCACCCAGTTCATACAGGAGGTTATCGACAATGGTGGTAATGCCGTCCTGCTCACCCAGGCGCTCATACAAGGTCGGCTGGGTGGGCTTAGTGCTGCAGGCCGCCACCAGGGCCACCAAAACGATGGAGGTCATCAGTCGCATGAATTCAGTCACCCTCAGTTATTGATTTGTACCGACAGGTACCAGCCCGTCTGGTCATCCCAGAGAGCGACCTTGCCGAGGTCGGTATAGGCCCCGACCACCGTTACCCGCTTGCTGGGGAACCAGGCGACAAAGGCATCGCGCCAGTCGGATTCGCCCAGGTTCAGCCGGTCCGGCTTTTGGCGATATTCAACACCCAGCGCCCAGTTTGCATTCAGAAAAAGACCTGCGCTGGCTTCGACCATAAACTGTGGATCAGACTCCCCTTCAGCCCCAAACCCCAAAAACCCGGTCTCATTGGCATCGGTATAGCGAAAGGTGCCGTTCAACAGAACATTCCGTTCGAACAGGGCGTGCAGGTACAACTTACTGGCTGACAGGTACCAGTCGGTTCCGCTGTCACTGTTGGCGCCAAGCACGGTACCGGCGGCCGGGTTCAGGTTCACCTTATGCTGGGCTCCCAGGCTGATTTGTGGCCAGGGCTCATAAATCAAATCCCCCCACAGGCGGGCCTTGGCGCCGTAGACATGCTGTTCAATCACGCCATCGAGCGGGCTGCCAAGCACTGACGCCAGATTATCCACCTGCAGTGTCTGCTGCGCGAAGCTGAACTCAACGCGGTTGTTTACCCCGGCGTGCACCGCTGCCGTGCCAAGCTGAAAGTCCGGCAGTCCAACGCGGGTCAGGCTGGCGGCACCACCCCACTCGCCCTCACTGCCATAGCCGCCTATCACGGCCCAGGGCACCAGACCACCGCCGGCAGCCCCTTCAATCTGAGTGGCGGCTGAGGTAGCCAGAATCTTACTGCCAGCCCAGGCCGGTGCCAGTGCCAGCATCGACAGCACTGCACCGGCCAGCAAAGCCCGATTCAGGTACCGGTTAACCATAACTAGACTCCAGAGTGGTTTCATTAAAGGCCGCCAGCCAGGGCTTCAGGTCGGCAATCGCCATCGGCTTGCTCAAATAATAGCCCTGAATGGCATCGCACCCCATCTGTTCCAGCAGTTTGAGGGCGGCCTGGTTCTCGACGCCTTCGGCAATGACGGTCAGCCCCAGATGATGCGCCATCTCGATGGTTGAGCGCACGATGTTCTGGTCATCCTGATCTTCATCGAGCCTCAACACAAAGGACTTGTCGATCTTGAGTTCGTGTATCGGCATGGTTTTCAGTTGCGCCAGCGACGAATAGCCGGTGCCGAAGTCGTCCATCGCCAGGTCAAAGCCCGCATCATAGAGTCGTTTCAGATGGGTCAGGGCGAGCTCGGTATCAGTCACCATGGCGCTTTCGGTAATTTCCAGCATCAGGTTTTTCCGCTCAAAACCGGCATGCGCGGTTCGCTCGATCACCCGTTCGATAAAGTGGCTGTCGAGAATATCCCGGGCCGAGAGGTTGATACTGACACCGAGGTCATGGCCTTCTTCCTGCCAGGCGGTCATGCGGGCAATGGCCTCGGTGACAACCCATTCAGTAATTTGGGTGATATCACCCGACTGCTCCGCCAGCGGAATAAACTCATCCGGAAACATTCGGCCCAACTGGTCGTCGTGCCAGCGCAACAGTGCCTCGGCCGAATGAATGCGGCGATTGCGCAGGTCGTATTGCGGCTGAAACAACAGCTCAAAGCCACCGTGTTCGATGGCGTGCTGCAAGCGGTTGGTGACGGTTAATTGCCGCAGGTGCGATTCATCGCGCCCGATTTGGTATCGCTCAAGCGCCTGACCATGCACTCTGGCATCACTGACGGCAATGTTGGCCCGACGCAAGGCATCTTCAAAACTGCTGGCCTGTTCGGGGCACATCACCTGCCCCATGCGAACATCCAGCAACACGTCGATGTCCTGATGTTCAATCGCCTGGTCAAACACCGCCAGATACTCCGCCAGCGCCTGATCACATTCCCCGGCAAGCTGCGCATCGGCCAGCACCAGAAATTCATTGTTACCCACCCGGCCCGCAATGTCGCCGGGACGCAAGCGGTGCACCAGACGCTCGGCGGCAAGCCGGACGATTTCGTCGGTAAAGGCGAGGCCATAGACATCGCTCAGCGCGCTGACGTTTTCCAGGCGCACCAGCACAACCGCTACCGGGTGCTGATCGTCCGGCGTCAACTCGGTAAAGCGCTGCGCCATTTGTTCCAGATTGGGCAGGCCCGTTTTCAGGTCGTGCCGGGCCTGGTAAAAAATATGCCGCTCACGTTGCTGAATATCGTTCTGCATGGTGTTGAGCGTTTGCCCAAGCACGCCGAACTCATTGGTGTTTTTCAGTGACACGCTGTGTTGGTAATCACCGCTGGCGATGCGTCTGGCGGCGGCGACCAGGGTGTCAATCGGCCGGGTAATACCACGAGCAATAAACAAAGTGACAACGGCAGCGGCCACCAGTGCCGCCAGGGCGATCAATAGCATTTGGGTGCGCAGGCGGGTATTGGCCGCTACCGCATCGGCCAGCGATACCGTCAGCAGAGCACCGAGATGCACCGGTGGCTGATCGAGCAACGTCGCGTAGCGACTCAGCAGGCCCTGGTCGCGTAATTGCTCCGCTGCCTGAGCCAGCACTTCATCGTAGGGGCCGAGCAGGTCAACATCGGCCAGAGGCTGGGTAGGCAGGGTGCTCAGCGTTTGTACGTCCGAGTAATTGCCAGCTTCCCGCTCGCGGTAAATCAGGGTGACATCGGCGCTGGTAATGTCCCGAAACCGGCCTAGCAGATCGTTGTCCAGCAGAAACCCCATGCCAACCCAGGCGACCCGCTGGGGCGCGTCCACCGGCACCATCACCATCTGATAGGGCTGATGCTCGCTCAGGGTTAACAGTGAAAACGCCGATGCCTGACTGCCAAGGCCTGCACGCACCCGGCCAAGATCGGCGCCGATGTCGTGAGTGCTGATCAGCACTTCGCCCTGCGGCGACATCAGCATGATCAGATCAGCGCCAATGCGATCACCGTGGTTGGCCAGCACGCTGATGATGGTGTCTTCTTCGTTAGTGGCAATAGCCTCGCGGAAGCCGAAATCCTCCGCCAGCAAGGTGGTTCTGTCGGTCAGTTCGCGGCTGTTTTCATCGAGCAGGGTCTGAAACACGCGCTCGGCCACCGCCAGCTCACGCGTCGCGTTCGCCCGGGTATTGGCATCCGTTGCCCGCAAAGCAGACAACGTAGTCGCGGTAAGGGTGACAGCCAGTACGGCGGTAAAAATCAGCAGCAACCGGGTTCGAAAGCTAATCGTCATTGGTCTTGTATTGTTGCAGTCGGTTGCGCAACCCGCCGGCAGCCCCTGAGGCAGGCTCTGGCTGGCGCTGGGTCATGGGCAGTTCAATTCGCAGCAGGTCTCCGGAGGTATCAAGCCCGGCCAGCGGCAGGGCCAGCGGGTCGTCCATATCGGGGTGCCAGATGAGCAGTTCAGCTGATTCGGGCGCTGTGAAGGTGGGCAGCATCAGGCCACCGTCGGCATCGGTCACGCCATACACCTGGCCATTGGTCACATAGATGTAGCCGACCATGGCATCGTGAATGTTGCAGCCGATGACCACCAGGCCGGCCTGATCAAACTCGACCGGCGGCGCTTCGTTACCACGAAACAGTCGCAGCTCGAACGTTTTAGCGGGCGAAAATGAATAGACATGGTGGCGGGTATCATCGCTGTTGGGAAACTGCACCCGGGTTCCGGTGCTGATGGCAATGACCTTGGGGCTGAAGCTCAGGTCAACCTGATCCATCACCGCGACCGCCGGACCTTCCTGGGCGGCAGAGGTTTGTGACTGTTCTATGCGGGCCACAGCGTCGCTGACGGGTTGCCCGGCCTGATCAACCAACTGCAGTGGCGGTAAGGTGGTGGCAGCAGAATCCGCCGCGCCCAGAATGAAAGCCAGCAAAGGCAGGCTTGCTGCCAGCCGCCGGCCCGGAACACGGACGTGCCGAACAAAACGCAACGCTTCGAACGGAGTTTGCGTGAAGAACCGGCGTTGCCGGAGGCACCAACGTCGCAATTGGGAAACACACTGCATGATGCACAGCCATTTAATTACCATGGCCGTTCACTATAGTCGACTCGATCACGGTTTGGCGACTCAAACAGCCGGTTTCCGGTGTTTTTTTACAGTGCTGGCTAGCCATTGGCCGGGTTCGCGCCTGTTAGCGAAGTTGACCCCAGTTCAGCCCATCGGTGGCGGGCGTGATGCGATAGACCGCTGCGCGGTCCTTCCCTTCCAGTATTGACAGTTGCCCGTCACTGACCACGACGGCGGCACCGTCTGTTAGCGCCAGCGTCTGCACCGGGTTGGCCAGTAGATCCTGCATCAGCGGCAAGGCACGTTGCTCGCTGTCGAGGTGCGGGCAGAGCATGCCGGGCAACAGCCCCAGCCCCTCGACCCGGGTATAGGCCCAGTCGCCGCGGGAATCGAAGCGATTGGAATCACTGAACCCGAGGTCGAACCAGCATATCGCGCCAGCACTGAGGCCACACAGCACCTTGCCGCTGGCCTCGGCTTCGATCAGCCGGCGGTCAAGCCCGTGCGCCCGCCACTGGTCCATCATGGAACGGGTATCCCCGCCGCCCACATAAATCAGATCGGCCCAGCCAATTAAGTCGGCAATGGCCGACGGAGAAGGCGCTCGGCTCAGGCACAGTGCCCGGGTATCGCACCCCAGCAAGAGCCCGTAAATTTGATCGAAGGCTTCAATGTAGCCCGGTGCATCGCCGCTGGCGGTCGGTATAAACAGGGCTCGGGGCTGGGCTTTCTGGGTTTGCTTGACGATGAACTGATCGAGCAAGAGGGTTTCCTGATCCTTCAGTTCACCGCCGCCAATGGCGATGATCGGCATGGCGTTATGATCCTTCACATCCAAGTGGGTCGGTAGGGGTTTGCTCCCCGCTAACGCCCTTTATACCGACTAAGTGGGTGCTGGATCAAGACTAACGCTGTAAGACTACCTTTTGCACGGTTCGGCCGCGAATCTCGATCGACTCCCGGTACTGGCGGGGTGTCATACCCTTGATCTTTAGGAAGTGCCGGTTGAAGTTGGCCACGTTGGCAAAGCCGGCGTCGAAACATATTTCGGTGATGGGGCGATCGGTCACTTCCAGGTGCTCGCAAGCGCGGCTGATGCGCAAGCGGGTCAGAAAGTCGATGTAGCGGTATCCGGTAGCCTTTTTGAACCAGCGCGAAAAGAAAGTCGGCGCCAGGCCGAGCACACCGGCTACTTCTTCCAGGCTCAGTTCCCGGGTGCAATTGTGGATGATGTAGTTAACCACGGTATTGACCCGGCCCTCCATCAGCGAATCCGACTCTTCTTCAAACGAGCGGCTCGACAGCGGCCAATAATCCTGGGACTGAGCCAATTCCGACATGATGTTCAGAAACGACAGCACCCGGGCCGGGCCTTTAAGACCTGCGATGGTGGCAAAATCATCCATCACCCGGGCGCTGGCTTCCTTGGAAAATTCGATACCGTAGCGCGAGTCAGCCAACATGGTTTGCAGGGATTTCATTTCCGGCAGAATCTGAATCAGCGATTGAATGCGCTCATCGGAAAAGTTGATCACCCGGTCGCGGATACCGGTTTGAAAGTCTCCCAGCGAGACCCAGTTATGCGGCAGGTAGGGGCCGCACAAAAACACCGAACCTGGCGTAAAAGGGCCGACGTAATCGCCAATGAAGGCATTGCCGTGTGTGGTCAGAATGAGGTGCAGCTCATATTCGTTGTGGTAATGCCAGCGCACCAGAGAACTGTCGGCACCGTGCGCCAGATACCGAAAGCTGTTCTGGGCTTCATAAACGGCTTCGTATTCCGGTTTGATTGCGCTCATACAGTTCCTCCAGTTGCGTGCACAGGATACCCTCCAACCCACAAATAGCCACCTTGCTGTGCGGTAACTGCGTTACCCCTGCATCATCCGCTGTAAGTACTCGTAAGCACCGCGGGCACGAATGCCTGCCAGGTGGCTGGCTACGTCTTCCAGAAAGCGAGTGCGGTTATCGTTGGGGCGCTCGCCGAACAGGGCATCCACTTTCAGCAACGACAAACGATCTGCCGAGCTGGCTTCGCGTTGCGCCTCACTGAGATTAAACTCAATGATCGGCATCGGTTCGCCTGCATCGTTAACGCCGTCCAGATACTTTAGAAAACTGGCGAACAGCAAACTGAGACGGCTGGTATCACCACCGGCCGCCATGACATCACTGAGCACGGGCATCAGGTAGTTTTTCAGCTTGGCATAGCCATCGGAACAAATGCGTTGTTGCTGGTCGGCAATTGTCGAGTTTCCAAACCGCTCGATCAATTGCACCTGATAGGCATCCAACGGCATGTCGGCGATGGGGGTCAGGGTTGGGGCCGCATCCAGAGTCATGTAGTCGTTAACCAGCTTCAGAATGGCCGGGTCTTTGATGGCGTTATCTACCCGGGTGTAGCCCGCCAGATACCCAATAAACCCCATCATCAGATGGCTGCCGTTCAACAGCCGCAACTTGGCCGTTTCATAGGGTGATACATCGGCCGTAAACTGCACGCCGACCTGCTCCAGGGCCGGGCGACCGGCTTTGAAATCATCTTCAATCACCCACTGTATAAAGGTTTCGGCGCCCACGGCACAGGGGTCGACAACGCCGTGGCGTTCAAGCACAGCCTGCTGGTTAGCCACGCCGGGCGCTGGCGTAATGCGGTCGACCATCGAATTCGGAAACGACACGTGCGCCCTGACCCAGTCGCAGAGCGTTGCGTCAGCCTGTTCAAGAAAGCTCAGCAATGCGCTACGAAACACATCGCCATTGTGCGGCACGTTATCGCACGACAGCAATGTTACCGCACCGCCGGTACCCAGTTTTGACCGCGCTTCGAGCGCTTGCCAGAGGTACCCGTAAATGGTTTTCGGCTGGTCCCGGTTGCTCAGATCGTGTTGAACATCGGGGTGATCGTGAAAGAACCGCTGCTGTTCGAAGTCGTACAAATAACCGCCTTCAGTAATGGTGGTGCTGATGATGCGGATGGCTGGCTGCGCCAGAGTATCGACAGCCTTTTGCGGGTCGTCCGGTGCATACAGCACGTTGGTCAGTGACCCGATCACCCGGTCGCGAATGACCTCATCATCTTTTTCGGTCAGCGTATACAAACCGTTCTGCTTGGCCAGTGTCTCCAGAAAGGCTTTGTCGCCCGGGCGAATACCAATGCCGCAGATGCCCCAGTTCAATTCGCCCGTGCGGGTCATGTAGTCATCCAGATAGCGCGCCTGGTGCGCACGGTGAAAACCGCCAACACCGATATGGGCAATACCCGGTACCACCTCAGAACGATTAAAAGCGGGCCAGTGAAGCGCCGGCGGGCAAGTCTCTGCCGTCAACTCTGCGATAGCCAGGACATTCAATTCCGACACGTAAAAACTCCTTAATCACCCGTCAGTGAGCAGGCGGTTGGCAAAAAATTCAGGAAAAAGACGGAGCCCGAAGGCTCCGTTAACGAGGACCCACACTACTTAACAGCACCAAAGGTCAAACCACGTACGAGTTGTTTCTGACTGATCCACCCAAACACCAGAATGGGCGCGACCGCCAGGGTTGATGCCGCAGACAGCTTCGCCCAAAACAACCCTTCCGGACTGGAATAGGAGGCAATCAGTGCCGTCAGCGGCGCCGCTTGCGACGCAGTCAGATTCAATGACCAGAACGCCTCGTTCCAGCTCAGAATCAGCGACAATAGAAAGGTGGATGACAGACCACCCATGGTGATCGGAACCAACACATGGCGAATCTCCTGCCACAGACTGGCGCCGTCCATCCGGCAGGCCTCGAGAATGTCTTTGGGCACATCTTTGAAGTAGGTGTAAATCATCCAGATGACGATGGGCAGGTTGATCAGGGTGTAAATAATGACCAGACCGGTACGGGTATCGAGCAAGGATGCATCCCGTGCCAGCAGATAAATCGGTACCAGCACACCTACCGGAGGCAGCATCTTGGTCGACAACATCCACAGCAAGACCCCCTGGGTCCGTTTGGTGGGAAAGAACGCCATGGAGTAGGCCGCCGGAATACCGATGAACATTGCCAGAATGGACGAGACAAAGCTGATGACCACCGAGTTGAAGGCGTAGCGCAGATAGTCACTGCGTTCAAACACCACAAAATAGTTCTCCAATGTTGGCCAGAAAAACAAACTTGGCGGTGAGGAGAAGGCATTCAATTCAGTTTTGAAGCTGGTCAGTATCATCCAGAAAATCGGGAAGAAGATCAGCGCCGCGACCAGCCAGGAGACGATGGTAACCAGCGTCAGTTTGACGACTTTTTCAGTGTGTAACTTCATCTCGAACTCCTATTCCCCGGCCAGCGATTTGCCGACAATGCGAATCAGAAAAATCGCCACAATATTGGCCAGTACCACCGCGACAATACCCCCTGCCGAGGCCATGCCGACGTCGTACTGCAGCAGCGCCTGGGAATAAATCAGATACGCCAGGTTAGTGGTCTGGGTGCCCGGGCCACCACCGGTGGTGGTGAAAATTTCGGCGAAGATGGACAGCAGGAAAATGGTTTCGATCATCACCACCACCGCCAGCGGTCGCGCCAGGTGCGGCAAGGTGATGTGCCGGAAAATAGCCACGGGCCCGGCACCATCCATACGCGCGGCTTCAAGCTGTTCCTGGTCGAGCGATTGCATCGCTGTCATCAGAATCAGAATGGCAAAGGGCAACCATTGCCAGGAAACAATCAGAATAATCGCCAGCATGGGCACGTCGGTGAACCAGTCGATCGGTGTCATGCCAAAGGTTTTAGACAAGAAAGCAAAGAAACCGCTGACCGGATTCATCAACAGGTTTTTCCAGATCAGGGCATTCACCGTTGGCATAATAAAAAACGGTGAAATCAGTAAGATGCGCACCAGGCTTCGGCCCGGAAAGGGGCTGTCGATCAATACCGCGATCAAGGTGCCCAGCACCACGGTAATCAACAGAGTAGAACCCACCAGCACCAGAGTATTGGACATGCCGGCGAAGAAACTGGGGTCGGTAAAGAAAAAGATGTAGTTCTCGAAACCGACGAAGTTGCGCAACCCCGGGATCGTTAAATTAAAATTGACCGTCGAGTAATAGAGCGTCATTGCCAGTGGCACAGTCATCCATGCCAGCAAGAGCAGTACCGAGGGTGCAACCAGAAAGCGTGCCGCTCGGGCATTTCTAGAGAGCTGAGACATGACTAGGGTACGTCCACATTAAGGCCTGGCCGCCTGTTCCGGCGGCACTCATCATTCAAAAGCCAGGGTTCGTTTGGGGGCTTTGGTCCGCGTCGGCTACCGGTGACGCCCCTGAAGGGTCGGCGTGAATCCTTCCATGGAGCCTAGGCCGCAACATCCATGTTGCGGACTCCCCTTCAAGGGCGTCACCGGCACCCGCCGCTCGCTAAGTCCGGTTGTTCGAACCCCGAAGATTGAGTCACTACTGCTGAATCAGTCTTGATATCCAGCGCGGCGCATTTCACGGTTCACCACCGTATTGGCATTGGCCAATGCGCGATCAACCGTTGAACTGCCCGCCAGGGCACCGGAGATCTGTTGTCCTACCGTGGTGCCAAAGCCGCTGAAACCCGGGATGGCCACAAACTGCACGCCGGTGTAGGGCGACGGTTCCAGGGTTGAATCATCCGGGTTGGCTTTGCGCATTTGCGTCAGCGTCATGCTGGCGAATTCCGCAGCGTCCAGGTAGTCCTGGTTCTCGTAGGTGGAAACACGCGTACCGGGGGGAATGGCGGCAATGCCGTGACGGTCTGCGACCAGTGCCGAGTACTCTTTCGAGGTGGCCCAGGTGACAAACTTCTGAGCGGCGTCTTTCTGGTCTGAGCTGACCGGAATGGCCAGGGCCCAGGCCCACAGCCAGCCGCTGCCTTTCTCGGTTACCTGGCTTGGTGCGGCGGCGAAGCCTACTGAATCGGCGACGTTGGATTGGCTGTCGTCGGTAACGAAGCTACCGGCGACGGTGGCGTCGATCCACATGCCGCATTTGCCGGTGTTGAACAGTGCCAGGTTTTCATTGAAACCGTTGCTGCTGGCACCCGGAGGGCCATAATTGCCGAGCAGGTCGACGTAGAAATTAACGGCACTCTTCCATTCATCGGTTTCCAGTTGAGCGTTCCAGTCCATATCGAACCAGCTGCCACCGAAGGCGTTGACCATGGTGCTTACCAGCGCCATGTTCTCACCCCAGCCAGCTTTACCGCGCAAGCAGATGCCGTATTGTTCGTTCGATGGGTCGTGCAGCGCGACGGCAAACTCACGCACCTGATCCCAGGTGGGTGCCGCTGGCATGCTCAGGCCTGCGTCTTCAAACAGGTCGGTGCGATAATAAGTCATCGAGCTTTCGCCGTAGAACGGCAAGGCGTAAAGCTGGCCATCGGCTGAAAGGCCGGCTTTTACCGATGGGAACAGGTCGTCTTCGTCGTAGCTTGCGGGCAGGTTGTCCATGGGCTCGAGCCAGCCGTTGGCTCCCCAGATGGGGGTTTCATACATGCCGATGGTCATGACATCGAACTGGCCGCTGTTGGCGGCGATGTCTGTGGTCAGACGCTGACGCAAGACGTTTTCTTCCAGTATGACCCAATCCAGTTCAATGCCCGGGTTGGCGGCTTCAAACTCGGAAGACAGGGCTTGCATACGGATCATGTCACCGTTGTTTACGGTGCCAATGGTAATGGTTTCTGCCAGTGCGGCGGTGGTGCAGGAAACACCAATGGCGAGCGCGCTCAGGCGCAGCCAGGTCGTTGGGGAAGCGTTCATTGTCATTCACCTATCGTTGTTTTTGTATGTCTGCGATGTCGGGAATCCCGTTACGGACAACACCATTAAACGAGTAAGGCGAACAACTCACCAATACTCCAACCGAAAGTTTCTATACTTTTTTGACCTCTTGAGTTCGGTACTTCGGAGGTTAGCCTAATGCCACTGCCAGGAGTTCGTATCAGTCACCGGGTGTGCTTCTCCGGGGTCGGCGTAAACCCGTCCATGGGGCCTAGACCGCATGATATGAATCCCTTCCATGGGATTCACCCTTCGGGCTCGCTGCGCTCATGCTAAAACGCTCCCGGCGTTTTAGTCCATGCTGCGGACTACCCCGGAGAAGCACACCCGGCACCTGATACTTGGGCTGTTGCCAATGCAGTAAGTCGAGCCCATTAACACTGATTCACCGCCTCCAAAGACCGTGATAAGGTAACCCGACTCTACTAACAGACGGCAACGCCATGGACTCCAAAGAATTTGGGCTGGTTTTCGGCCAACAATTAACGGGAATGGAAGATCTGCACTACGGGTTCTGGGACGACACCATCCCCGAGATCTCCGTGCTCTATATGAAACAGGCGCAGCTGCGCTATACCGAACAGATTATTGAGACCATTGAAGCTCATGGGTCTGGACCGCAGCGAATCATTGACGTGGGCTGTGGTACCGGCCAGGTGCTGGTGGCGCTGAGCGAGCGCGGTCATCAGGTGGATGGTGTGATTCCCGCGCCGCACCTGGAAAGCCGGGTTCGCGAGAAAGTTGCCGCCGGCGATCTCAACAGCACCGTCTGGGGTTGCACCCTGCAGGATGTGCCGGTCGATACGCTGGCCGGCCAGTACGATACCGTTCTGTTCAGCGAGAGTTTTCAATACATTCCTTACCAGACCGCACTGGCGGCCGCCAACACCCTGCTCAAGCCTGGTGGCCATGTTGTCATCTGTGACTTTTTCAAAACCGACAACACCGGTGATGGTCAGCCCGGCGACAAGAGTTTCGGCGGCGGTCATCCTTACACCAAATTCGTGAAAGACCTGGAAGCCTCGGATTGGGAGGTGCTGGAAAACAGCGACATTACCGCCAACACCAGCCCGAACATTCATTTGCTCGATGTGCTGTTGCGTGAACGCATCGGGCCGGCAATGGGTACGCTCGATCAGTATCTGGGTGAACGCCACGGTCTGATTTTGAAATCGGTTAAATGGCTGTTTCGCAAGAAGCTGGCCAAGCTGAAGTTCAAGTACCTCAGTGGCCATCGCAGCCAGGCGGTGTTTGAACGATACAAAACCTACCGGCGTATCGTGTTGAAGAAAGCAGGCTGACAGAGCCCTTCGACAGGCACAGGGTGAGCCTGTCGAACCCCCTGGGGAATGAAACCAAACCGGATATCAATCCCGCCAAATCACACAGAACGTCCGGTAACCCAGCACCGTATCATCAAACAGAATCTCACCAGCCTGGCCCCCGCCCGCCGCCAGGCAAACCGGCAACGGCAACAGGTGTTCTTCACGCGGGTGGCTGAACCGCGCACCCGGGGCTTTATCCCAGTCAATCATTTTTGCAAGACGCTGCTCCGGCGTCAGCTCCGGGTTGGTCAGGGTGTCAGCCAGCCAGTCGTGAAACTCGCTATTGATCGCCCGGGCCTGGTCGTTGCCGTTGCGCATTACACTCATGTTATGAAACGAAAACCCGGACCCGAGAATCATCACGCCTTCATCGCGCAAGGCAGACAGCGCCTGACCCATCGCAATGTGCGCTGTGGGGTCCAGACCTTCGATCAGTGACAACTGCAGCACCGGAATGTCCGCCTGTGGGTGCATCAGCATCAGCGGCACGAAGACACCATGGTCATAGCCACGCTTTGCGTCGGTATCGACCGGCAACCCAGCGTTAGCAAGGCATTCCTCCACCCGGGCGCGGATAGCTGCCGGGTTGGTTGTCGGATAGTGATATTCGTAGGTCTCGGCGGGAAAGCCGTAGTAATCGAACAGCAGAGAGGGTGTATCGGCATCCAGTAACGTCGGCCGCGGCGCTTCCCAGTGCGCACTGATCACCAGTATCGCTTTCGGGCGCTCATAGTGTTGCGGCAATTGCCGCAGAAAGTCGGCAATCGCCTGCTGGCTGGGTTCGTTGAGCAGCGGCATCGGGCCTCCGCCGTGTGGGATAAAGACCGCGGGTGCCCGTTGGATGGTTGGCGTATTCATGGTTGGCTCCTCATGATTATGACGGCAAGCATAGCCCTGCGAGCTGGGCGGCAACCATCAAAATAAGTTGTGCAACACCTTCACCCTATTTGATTAAAACGACCGCATTGAATGTTCATGCCGGCGATCCGGCTCATTGGCTTCCCGCCAGTGTTGCACTTCGCCCACCAGAGCTCTGATGTGACGCTGCACATCTTCGGGCCAATCGGCCATTTCGGTAAACATGGCGCCGTATTGGTGGCGATAGAACTGGCGCAATGCTTCCTCATAGCGCGGCAGGTCACCGGCCAGGGTTTGCATAAAGCGGTCTACCGCCAGCGATGCTTCTTCCAACTGAACCACCGGTGACTTGCGTGCCGCTTCCACCATGCGCCGCAAGGCGGCTGATGCACCGCCTTGCTGGCGGTTCAGCCATTCCCAGTGACGCGGTAACAGCGACACTTCACGCGACTGCACGCCCAGCTTGGGTCGCCCCCGCCCCTGACGTTGCTGCACCGGGGCCTCGCCTGCCTGATAGGCCAGGCTGCGGGTAATCAGTTCGTCCGGCTGGGTCCAGTCGATCTCCAGCACCCTGGATGTTTGATGATTCAGCACCAGCAACGAGGCGTCCTGCTCGGCCTCGAGAAAGGCCCGAATGGCTGGCAGAGCCTGCTCTGGCTCGCCTTCGGCGACCTTGTGGTTTCCATTGAATGCAATGACTTTCATAGAGTTCTCTTTTATTTTTACCCGGTATTAAACCAGTGTATCCAGATTTCTCACGTTCGAACAGTGCTTTTGTCGTCCCTTTACAGCCAGGTGCTCCAGAGGGTTAAATGCGGCCTTTACCAACTGGAACACGGAATGATTGCCAACGCGCTCGGGCCCGTCTTTTTGCTGATTCTGCTGGGCGTCGCGCTGCGATATTGGGACTTGCCGCCAGCCGCCACCTGGCCTGGCATCGAACGGCTGACCTACACCGTCCTGTTCCCGGCGCTGCTGGTTCACCGGCTGGCACTGGCCGATTTTGATCTGCGCACGTTCGGTCAACTGGCGCTTACCCTCTGTTCGGCCCTGCTAGTGATCAGTCTGCTCTTTTTCCTGCTGCAACGCTGGCTGGCCAAAGACGGACCAGACCTGACGTCGGTGTACCAGGGGGCAGTGCGATTCAATACCTACATCGGCCTGGCCGTCGTCAGTGCGCTGTATGGAGAGCCGGGCCTGGTAATTGCCGCCATGGCCATGGCGGTGATGATTCCCTTTGTGAACGTACTGTGCGTGCTCACTTTTGCGCTAACCGGCACCGGCTCTCAGGTATCGGCCCGGGGCATCGTGCGCGCCCTGCTCAGCAACCCTCTTATTCTCGGCTGCCTGGCCGGCGTTGCGCTGAACGTGAGTGGCATTGGCCTGCCAGGCTGGACCGCCGACACGGCTCGCCTGCTCGGCTCTACAGCCTTGCCATTGGGCCTGCTGGCCGTTGGTGCGGCACTTAACCTGCGCACCCTCAGTGCCGATGTAAAACCCGTTTTGCTGGCCAGTCTGGTGAAATTCGCCCTGCTCCCTCTGGCACTGGTTGCCCTGGCGACCCTGTTTGGCGTGAATGCGCTGGGTGTGTCGGTACTGCTGATTTTAGGCACCCTGCCCACGGCCAGTTCCGCTTTCATTCTGGCTCGCCAGATGGGCGGCAATGCCAACCTCATGGCCAACATCATTACCCTGCAAACGCTGATGGCCTTTCTGGTGATGCCCGCCTGGCTGGTTCTGGCCGCCAATACCGCGCTATTCTGAAGCGCTTCTCAGGTTGACGGGGTAGCCCTTCCTGATTGCATTATTAAGAATTGCCCTTATTACCCTACAGACTCAAATTACTGCGGATGTGTCCGCCGACAAGGAGTGACCTGATGAAGGGTGATTGTACGATTGGCCTGATAGGCCTGGCTGTCATGGGCCAAAACCTGGTGTTGAACCTGCTCGACCACGACAACAAAGTAGCGGTCTATAACCGCACCGCTCAAGTCACTGACGACTTTGTTGGCGAAGCCAAGCATGCCAATCTGGTCGGCACCCATTCGCTGGAACAGTTCGTTCAATCATTGGCCCGGCCACGTAAGATCATCCTGATGGTGAAGGCTGGCGACCCGGTCGACGCCGTTATCAACGACCTCAAACCCCTGCTCGAAGACGGTGACATCCTGATCGACGGTGGCAATTCCCTGTTTACCGATTCCCAACGTCGCAGCGACGATCTGACGCCGCAGGGCATCCACTTTGTCGGCTGTGGCATTTCCGGCGGGCAGGATGGCGCGCGCTTTGGCCCGTCGATGATGCCCGGGGGCGATGAATCAGCCTGGCCTGCCCTGAAACCCATTTTGCAGGGCATCAGCGCCAAAACGCAGGCCGGTGAACCTTGTTGCGAGTGGATGGGCAACGGCGGCTCCGGTCATTTTGTCAAAATGGTGCACAACGGCATCGAATACGGCGACATGCAAATGATTGCCGAGATCTACGACCTGCTGCGCCACAGTGGCCGCGACAACGAAGCCATCGCCAGCCTGTTCGATACCTGGAATCAGGGCCGCCTTGCGTCCTATCTGGTCGAAATTACGTCTGACGTATTGCGTATCAAAGACGACGACGGCAGTGACTGGGTCGATAACATCTGGGACAAGGCCGGCCAGAAAGGCACCGGCAAATGGACCGCCATTCAAACGCTGGAACTGGGCGTACCGGGTTCCATCGTCACCGAAGCCGTGTTTGCACGGGCGCTTTCATCGCGCTGGGAAGAGCGCCAGGCGGTGCACGAAAAATACGCAAAGACGACCACAATTGCCGGTTACCAGGGCCTGGAAGACGACGCCGAAGCGGCGCTCTATGCCGCCAAACTGCTCGCCTACGCTCAGGGCTTTACCCTGCTCACCGAAGCCGCCCGCGAATACAACTGGACGCTGAACATGGCCAACATCGCCCAGGTCTGGAAAGCCGGTTGCATCATTCGCGCGAACGCACTCGACCCGATTCAATCGGTCTTTCAGGCTGAACCCGACCTCGACAACCTGATGCTCAGCGATTTCTTCGTCGACGAACTCAAGGGCTGCGAAGCCGCGTTGCGCCGCTTGCTGGTTCGTGCCATCGAAGGCGGCGTTCCGGTACCGGCGCTGTCCAATGCACTGGCTTACTACGACGGCGTGCGCAGCCAGCGTTTGCCCGCCAACCTGATTCAGGGCCAGCGAAACTTCTTTGGCGCCCACGAGTACGAACGGTTGCCCGGCTGACGGTTCAGGATGTTGCTGCGGACGCGCGCGGTAGCGTGTCGGCGCAACATCCCACTACACTTCCTTTCAAACGCTTCACGCAAGGCACCCCGACTATGGCACAAATTGGCACCTTCAACTCGATGGAAGTCGTTTCCCTGACCGACTTTGGCGCCTTTCTCGATGGCGAAAATCTTGGCACCATTTTGCTGCCCAAAAAACAGTGCCCCGAGCCCATTCACGAAGGCGACTTCATCAACGCCTTTATCTATCTTGACTCTGAAGACCGGTTAATCGCCACACGCATCAGGCCAAAAGCGGAAGTTGGGCAATGCGCACTGCTTGAGGTCAAGGAACTCACTTCCTTTGGTGCCTTTCTCGACTGGGGTCTGCCCAAAGACTTGTTAGTGCCGTTTAGCGAGCAACGCAAACCGATGGAAGCGGGCCAGAAACACGTGGTCTATCTGTTTGTCGACAACCTGACGCAACGCATTACCGGCAGTGCCAAGCTGAGCAATTTTCTGGCTGAGGAAACCGACGCCTATCGGGTCAACGACCCGGTCGATCTGCTCATTGCCGGACGCACAGATCTGGGCTATCGCGCCGTGGTCGATCAGCGCTATCTCGGCATGGTATTTAACGAAGATGTGCTGCAGCCGCTGAGCATTGGCCAGCGCATAAAAGGCTATGTAAAAACCGTTCGCGACGACCACAAGATCGACCTGATGCTGCAGCTTCAAGGCCATGAAGCGCGGGTCGACATTGCCGACCGGATTCTGAAAAAACTGACCGATAACGGCGGCGTTCTGGAACTGTCGGATCGCTCCACCCCGGAAGCCATCTACTCGGCCTTTCAGGTCAGCAAGGGCAATTTCAAGAAAGCCATTGGGCGCTTGCTCAAGCAGGGAAAAATCACCCAGGAGACCCACCGAATACTGTTGCGCAACGACCAGCCTCCCAGTGATTCTAAAGGGGGTTAACAGATGCCGACCCGGCCAGATCCTGATGGATAACAGGCCTGCCCCGGTATCGAATGCTGGCGGCTCCGGCGGCATCCACCCGCAAGGCATCCTCAGCCCAGACCCGTACCGAGGCACTGCCGGCCGTATCGATATCTACGTCACGGGCAACCAACGCCTGGGCGTCAATATCGGCCGACCCTGAAGCGTCGATCGAGAACCGATCAGCACGGCCCGCCAGACGAGCATCAACACTGCCCGCTGTATCGAGGTCCAGCTCATCGACCGTGAGTACCATGTCGATGTCTGCACTGCCGGCGATATCCAGCCTTAACCGGGGCGTCTCAAACCCATCGGAAACCAGCTGAGAGCTGCCACTCAGGTCCAGTCTTTCCAGCCGACTGAGGTAGAGATCGTAACTGAGCGGTGAGCGAGAAGAGATTGTGACACCCCGGCGCGGCCGTACTTCCAGCCTGTCACCGGTCAAGTTAATGTACAGCTCATCAAGCACGTTCTGCTGAGCATGAACCACCAGTTCATTGCGCTCAGACTGGTGCAGGGTGACGTTCGCCCGGCCGCCGATATCAACATGCAACACTTCACCCAGAGCGATTTCCGTGACAACCACCTCCCCCTCTCCGCGAACCGTACTGTTGTAAGCGCAACCCGCCAGGGCAAAGGTTACAAAGGCGGCCCAGAGGGTCCACCGGCTATTCCTGACCAGCATATCGATTTCCTTACTATTGCGATTGGTGGCGTTGCCATAGCGAGAGATGTGCCAACCGGACAAACAGGGCTGCAAGCCAGGCACCGCGGGGCCTGAAAGTATTACATAGGTAGCAAAAAGCATAATATTAGGTAGATACGCTATTTTTTTAGCGATAATGACCAACCCGATTCAAGAACTTGATTACTACCCGGTCAGATGACAGGGCAACAACCTCTTTCAGCTAGATACCAAAGCGTTCCATACGACTGATGAGCGCATGGTGCCGATCAACATACTCTGTTAAATCCGGGCCTGAAACCTGGTGAATAATAGAACCAACCGTACCGCATGAATCGCAGTCTACTTTACTGACAACTACCTCATCGCCTTCCAGATAACCAAGTAACTGATGAAACTCTTCTGCACTGGCGTTTACCATGGCGTTTACATCCACGAAGTAGTGTCGTGCAAGCTTTGGCAGTACCCAATACCTCCAACCAAAGGTGTCCTTCTCGAAAGCACCATTGATGTAAGCATTCACTTGAATCCATTCACCTATTAGCGGCAACCGTATTGCATCATCAGCCAAAATCACCTCAGGTTTCGATGTCAATACACCTTCTTTAACAAGGTACTCGCCAACATCCAGAGCTTCTTCAATCATAGCAATACAGGCAATATAGCCTACCAGGTCCATTTGCTGGCTACACCAGTGTTGCAGATCAGTCACCAGTGGCCCCCAGAGCGTGGCGTCGTTAAGCACCCGGGACTGGTAGCTTTGCATCGCTTTGTAGAGATCACCGTATGGCAGCAGTGGATCTTCTATGCCCGGCACCTTGCTAACCCTGAAATTATTTCCGGCAATGATCGCTCGAGCCAGATCTTCCGCCTGCGTGTTCTGCAAAGACTGCTCTGCCAACCAGACCAGACAATCCTGTTTACCGGTGTCGCAAAGCTTGGGGGTTTCTACAACCAGCGAATCCAGCTTCGCCAAGTGGGAAACGGCAGGAGAGTCGCCCATATGAAGGTGGTACTCGTCAAACAGGGCTTGGGATTCTCCAGATAGTGGCGTGTTAAAGGGCAAGTGGAATAGCGCCAACCAAAGAACAACCACCCCAGACAGTGCAAGCGCCCCTTTAGTTAACATGGAATCTCCTTCTCCAGATAAAACGTATTTGCAGACCAGACCTTTAAGAGGTCGGGGCATCAAGCGTAGATGCGCCCCACATGATGACCATAAAGGATTCCGCTCAACATCGATCGCCTTTAACCCTTAACCATTGTATGTGAGTAAACTTTGAAACGGTGACTGTGATAAAAATCAACAGCCCGCTTGTTATCCACTAAGACTTCTAACCTGACAGGCTTATTCAAAAAAACCCTCAATTGCAGATATTCCAGAAGTTGAGAAGCCAACCCCTGATTTCGATAGGCCCGGGCTGTAAACAGCTGTCTAAGATAGAAGCAATCACCATCATCTCGATACAGCGCATAGGCAATTGGCAGACTGCTTCTGATAATACGGTAACAACGATAATCGTGCTGGAGCCACCGTCTCATTCTGGCAGTCAACGCCTGGATATCCATTGCGTTCCTGTGCCCCTCATCCAATATTAACTGCTCATTCAACTCTGCAAGTGCTTCAGAATAACGCTCATTGAGTTCTGTTATATTTATCAATGGTGTTTCCATTTTTGACAGAAAACCATTCATTCAGCCTCAATGTAATTGTAATCTGGACTATTGCACCACCTAGCTTTCACAATAATACTCCATAGGCTGGAACGACACACCATCCCTGCTTCCAACAGGACCTGATTCAAGAAAACCGAACCGTTTGTAGACTGGCACTGCGTGAATCGACGACCGAACGCTGAACCTACTGCACTGACTCTGCCTTTTAACATGTTCCCAAAGACTGCGGGATATCCCCTGCCCCTGAAATTCTTCTGCTACAAACAAATGATACAGATGCCCAGGTTTCTTAACCGATATATAGCCAACGATAGCGCCAGATACTTCAAAAACGAGATTCAAATAATCAGCATCTGATAGTCTCGCCAAAAATGCTTCGTGAGTTAACGTATCCTCCAGCCATGAGGGCAGTGTTTCACCTGATCCGTCCAGATAGTAGTGCGCCAATGCCTTTACCAGGCTGGAAACTGCCGGTACATCCACATTAATTGCTGCACGAATACTCATCGTCTTCTCCGCCTCCTTAGGCCATCACGCCCGATTCAGGAGGTGTCACAACGCTTCAATCAGCCGACATAACTCCTTATTCAGAGTTAGAGGCACTCATTAACAACAGCTTACCGGTAGACTCGGACTCTAGAATGGCGAACCCCAGACTTGAGTACAATGATAGCGCAGGTGCATTATCCCGATAAACACGCAAGGTAACCCTTGCTGCGCCGGTCTCCTGTATAGCTTTCGCTATGAGCTTTTTGCACAACAACCGGCCTGTACCCACGCCTCTCGCTTCCGGTGAGATGATAATACGGCCAAGGTGAACTGACCCTTGCCTGACAACCCAGAATTGACCAAAGCCTATACAGCGATTGTTGCCAGCAACTAAAGAATAACTTGACGCGCCTTTTACTGACAGCAGCTCGGGCAATTCTCTGACTGAAAATGGGAAAGGCAACAATGGGCCCGCCCATCGGGAACATGAGACTGCATCCTGTATCCATGTTGCAATGGTATCGTAATCGGATGGTTCCGTGGCTCTCAATTCGAAGTCCATAGAACTATCGTTCCTGGTTAGCGTGAATTAGAACACACGGATGCAGGAGAAGCGGATACGCCTTCTTGGCGCTTGATTTCATCAAGAACCTTCCCTGATTAATGTTTTGATCTCGACATGTATTCGTGTTCTCTCAACGGGCGTATCTGTCAGGACCATAGACTCTCTCCACAATGGAGTGCGGCCCTTGACTAGGGGTTTTTAACCCAACCAATACTGAGAACATAGCGACTTCCCTTTAAAACCTTGCCAACGGAGTGCTCTGACATATCCGACCTGAAATACTTTATGCGCTTGCTTTCATAGAGTGGTGAACTGCAAACAAACTCGCCTCCCGTTGTCGGCGCCTTCAGGATGATATTCAACCGATAGTGCTCGCCCCGCTCCACCTTATCTACATGGGGAGGGATTTCCTGGCCCTCACTGAACTTCAAGATATAGATATCAAACGGATAGGGCCATAGCCCGCACCCAATCAGCATTTTGGCGTAACCGGTATTCTGACGCCCTTTTTGCCATCTGAACAACCTTGAGAATATGCCCTTAGGCTTCAATTGCGGGAGCCCTCATAACCTTGGAAGCGCACCAACCTAAGCGGAAGTGCTGGCCTGGTCAAGCTTGCAGTAAAGTTTGGCGGGGCAGGATTACCCCTGCAAGGTCTGGTTAAAGGCAGAGACGGGTTGTTGGATTCAGCACTTGGGTTTGCTCCCCAGGGGCCTTCGACAGGCTCAGGCCGAACGGGGTGGGTATACGGGCAAAATAGGGCATGTTTCCTGCTATTGGTTACTCATTCAGCCCCAAAACAGGGCTTCTACTCACGATCAGGCTGCTTTTTTGGGCTTTTGCGCGCGTTATTGAGGCGCTTGGCGCACCAGCATTGATCATAATAGCGGGTTCGCGGGCATGGCCGCCTCACAAAAAATATTCAAGGTCCGCCGGCACTACAACAAATGGGTCGCCAACCAGACACTGGAAGACTATGCGCTGCGCTTTACTGCGCGGGCGGGTCGTACCATGAGTATCCAGCGGGTGGGAAATACGGCCCTCGGCGCTACCGCGTTTCTTGCGCTGGAAGGCATTGCGGCGGCGGTAACGCTGAATTACGGTTTTATCAACACCGTAACTGCCATGGTTGTGGTGTGTGTGTTGTTCTTTATTACCGGCTTTCCCATTACCTACTATTCGGCCAAACACGGGCTGGATATCGACCTGCTGACCCGGGGGGCGGGTTTCGGGTATCTGGGCTCAACGCTGACCTCGCTGATCTACGCCTCTTTTACCTTTATTTTCTTCGCCATCGAAGCGGCGATTCTGGCCTCGGCGCTGAAAGCGCTGCTGGGCATTCCCCTGCCCATTGGGTATTTCCTGTGTTCCGTCGCGGTCATTCCCATTGTGACTCACGGGATTAAAGCGATCAGTAAGTTCCAGGTGGGTACCCAGTCTATTTGGCTGCTGCTGCAATGCTCGGCATTGCTGGTTGTCATCGTTCACGACTACCAGTCGATACCGGACTGGACTCAGTATGCGCCCGCCAAAACCCCGGGCAGCGATGCGTTCAGCTGGGTGCTGTTTGGAGCGGCGGCGTCGGTATTTTTTGCACTGGTCGCGCAGATTGGCGAACAGGTCGACTACCTGCGTTTTCTGCCCACCAAGACACCTGAAAACGCACGCCGCTGGTGGTTCTGGCTGATCCTCGCCGGGCCAGGCTGGGTGTTGTTCGGTCTGATCAAGATGCTGCTTGGCTCCTTTCTAGCGTATCTGGCCATTACCGCGGGCATTCCCGCAGAAGTCGCATCAGACCCCACTCACATGTACCAGACGGTGTTTCTGTATTTAACCAACACACCGGCTATCGCGCTCATACTCGCGGCGCTGATGGTGATTATCTCGCAAATGAAAATCAACGTGACCAACGCCTACGCGGGCTCCATCGCCTGGTCTAACTTTTTCTCGCGGCTCACCCACAGTCACCCGGGCCGGGTAGTCTGGCTGGTGTTCAACGTCACCATTTCGCTAATTCTGATGGAGCTGGGCATTTATCAGTCACTTGAGGCGATACTGAGTATTTTTGCGATTGTGGCCGTCAGTTGGCTGGGGTCTTTGTCGGCCGATTTACTGATCAACAAACCCCTCGGGCTCAGCCCTTCTTACGTTGAATTCAAGCGGGCGCATCTGTACGACATCAACCCCGTAGGCGTCGGCTCCATGTGTCTGGCTACTGCACTTGGCATGATCAGCTATCTGGGTGCTTTTGGCGAAGTGCCGGCCAACCTGGCGCATTTTATCAGTCTGGGTACCTGTTTCATCGCGGTACCGGCCATTGCCTGGCTGACCAACGGCAAATATTACCTGGCCCGTCAGTCACCCGAGCTGATTCCTCTATTGCAACCGGTGGATGCCGATCACCCGGTGGCGTTGCTCACCTGTGGCATCTGCGAAAATCGGTTCGAACAGGAGGACATGAGTTTCTGCTCCGCCTACGATCTGCCTATCTGTTCACTCTGTTGTTCACTTGATGTGCGCTGCCTGGACCATTGCAAACCCAAGGCCCGGCTGTCACAACAATTGATCGACAGCCTGCGTCTGGTATTGCCGGTACGCGCCGTGCGCTGGGTGAATTCCCGACTTGGGCGGTTTACCGCCTTACTGCTGGTAATCACCGTGTTGCTGTCGGCGTTGCTTGCCCTGGTATACCGGCAAATGCAGCCCGCGACACTGGCTGAAACGGCCCTGTTGGAACAGACGCTGTGGTCACTGTTTTTTACGCTGTTTATTGTCTCCGGAGTCATCGCCTGGTTGTTTTTGCTGGCCCATGAAAGCCGGCTGGTTGCGCAGCGCGAATCCAACCGGCAAACGCACAAGCTGATGCGCGAGATCGATGCGCACCAGGCGACTGACCTGGCATTGCAACAAGCTAAGGAATTGGCAGAACGGGCCAATGCCGCGAAGAGCCGTTACCTTACCGGGCTCAGCCATGAACTGCGCACACCCTTGCAATCCATTCTGGGCTACGCCCAATTGCTGGCCGACCGGCCCGACACGCCGGATCGACACCAGGATGGCCTGGCCATTATCGGCCGCAGCGGTCAGTACCTGACGGACCTGATCGAAGGCTTGCTCGATGTCTCGAAAATTGAAGCCGGCCGGCTCGAGCTGTATCGCAACCGGGTTGCTCTGCCAGAACTGATCGAACAACTGGCCCAGATGTTTGCCATGCAGGCCCGCGACAAAGGCATTGAATTCGATTTTCGCTTGCATGACCCCCTACCCAAAACCGTTATCACCGATGAGAAACGGCTACGGCAAATTCTGATCAACCTGCTTTCTAACGCGATAAAATACACCCAGGCTGGCGGTGTCTTGCTCGATATTCACTACCGCAACCAGGTTGCCGAGTTTGTGATCAGCGACACCGGTTCGGGCATTCCCGAGGCCGATCTGGAACGCATTTTTGCACCTTTTGAACGGGTGCGCACAGCCGAATCCCCCAATTTGCCGGGCACCGGCCTTGGCCTGACCATTGTTAAACTGCTGACAGAGATAATGGGAGGGCAGTTGGGGGTGGAATCAAAACTCGGGCACGGCAGTCGCTTTACCGTCAACCTGATGCTGCCCTGGGTTACGCTGTCGGATGCCGATGCGTCGCAACCCCGGCGCATTGCCGGTTATGAAGGCCGCCAGCGCACGTTAATGCTGGTCGACGATGACCCGGTGCTGCGCGGCTTGCTGTCCGATCTACTAATCCCCCTCGGCTTCACCACCCTGGAAGCCCAGGACGCCAACGCTTGCCTCGGAATGCTCAACCAGATTTCACCGGATCTGTTTTTACTCGATATCTCAATGCCCGGCATGAATGGGCTCGACCTGGCGGCTACTTTGCGTGACCGGGATATTACCGCGCCGATCATCATGCTCTCAGCCGATGCCAAGGAATACCAGAGCACCGGTCATGCCACACCGGCGTACAACGATTATCTGGTTAAGCCCGTCACTAACCAAAACCTGCTCGACAAACTGGCGCATCACCTCGCGCTGACCTGGACGTATCAGCTGCAGGAGCCGTCAGACACGGTGAACGCCTCAGCCGGGCGTACAACAAAGCACAGCCCGCAACGGCCAAACCCCCTGGTAATACCCGACCACCCAGTGGTGCGCGAGTTGAAAGCCTTTGCCGAAATCGGCTACACCAAAGGGGTTCGCGCCTCGCTTAAGCAACTTCGCGAGTCGGATATTATTCAGAACGACACCCTCACCTACCTCGAACACCTTACCCGCAAACTCCAGTTTGAAACGCTGGTGCACTGCCTGGAGCTTGATACACCATGAACGCTAATGCCTCTTCAGCGCCGTCCCGGGTTCATCGTCCCGACACTCCCGACGTGGTGCTGGTGGTCGATGACTCGCCCGATGCACTGAGTATGATTAACGACGCCCTCGAAGCCGAAGGTATGGACGTGCTGGTTGCACTGGAAGGCAAACAGGCACTCACCATAGCGCGACGCATCCGGCCCGACATTATTCTGCTCGATGCCGTGATGCCGGTACTCGATGGTTTCGATACCTGCACTGCGCTGAAAGCCGACCCCAGTCTCTCGTCCATTCCGGTTATTTTCATGACCGGCCTGAGCGACACCAACGATGTGGTGCGCGGCCTTGAATGCGGGGGTGTCGATTACCTGACCAAGCCCATTCAACCAGGCGAACTCCTGGCTCGCATGCGCGTACATCTGAACAATGCGCGCCTGACCTCAAGCGCTCAAACCGCACTCGACAGCACCGGCCAGACTCTGTTCACCGTGAATGCTGATGGCGCCATTCAATGGGCCACACCGCAAACCCATGCCCTGCTGGCCCGTGCACGAGCGGTCGAGCGCTGGCAGCAAAACGAGCTAGCTTCGCAATTAAGACATTGGCTCGGCCATGGGCCCGAACCCGGCCACCAACTCACTCTGACGGGCCTTGATCACGCATTGAGTATTCGCCTGATCGCACTGCACACCCATCAGGAAACCCTGCTCAAGCTCGTCGACGAAGAGCGAGCCGCAGGCCCGGCGCTATTAAAAAACAGTCTGGGGCTAACTGAACGTGAATCCGAGGTGCTCTACTGGGTGGCCAACGGCAAATCGAACCGGGAAACCGCTCAGATACTGGCCATGAGTCCGCGCACGGTCAACAAACACCTGGAGACCATCTTCCAAAAGTTGGGGGTCGATAACCGGACAGCAGCGGCGGGTATTGCCTTGCGGCAACTGGCGGAATAAAACGGTCAGCTCCGGCCGTTCAGCGTCGTCATTTTTCTGACGAATCCATCACAAAACGCCTCGAACCTGTCACCCTCTTTGCCAAAAAACTGCGCTAAGTCTTTGTGTTTAAAGCATAAAAAAGGCTTGGCACAGCAATCGCATAGAGCGCCAGTATGGCACCGAAAGTGCCGCGTCAAATGACTGACTGCTGGAGTGATGTTCGATGGACCGCGCACTCCGCCCCTTGACACACCGTTAAACGGAGTATCTGACATGAAAGCCGCCGCCCCAATCAGTTTGGAATACAATGCCCTGTTTCGAGATACGACCCTTGGGTTTTACCTGGATGACAAAGCCGATTCGATTTTCCGACTGGGTACAGTGACTCAGCTTGACGCTGACGCCCCACTGGAGAACCCGTCACCCTATCGGCTGTATGCCGTACTTCAGGGTCGACTGGGACACGCCCAAGCCTGGCACGGCCCCGGAAATCACTTCATGGCCGCCTTTTCCGACAACCAGCATCCATTAACCGCATTGGGCGATACGGTGCTGGTATGGCACCTCGACCTCGCCAGCGATGCCTGGCAATCACCAAAAGCGATGCCACTGCGCCGGGCAATGACGCTGGCCATGCTCGCCGCCGACGCTGCCTACAAATCCGTCGCACCGGTGCCCGATGCACAGTTACCCGATAAAACCCAATTGTGCGACTACCAGCATCCGGCCATCCAAAAATGCGCACGACAACTCAAAGGTCATACCCCGGCCGACACGGCCCGAAACATCTTCTACTTTGTACAGGCAATTCCCTACCGTTTCGGTACCTGGCAGGAAACCGCCTCAACCACGCTGGCCAAAGGCGTTGGCATGTGTACCACCAAAGCCAATTTGCAAGTGGCCCTTTGCCGTGCCAGTGGTCTCGAGGCAGGCTACATTGAGGCGCCGCTGGAACTCAGCGTGCTGGGCATTATCATGCCGCCAAGCTGGCGCCTGCTGATGCGCTCCTCTTTCAAGCATTATTATGCAGCAGTCAAGATCAATGGTCGCTGGCATTCCGCCGATGCCACCTTTAACGACGACGTCTGTGACGCCTTTGTAGAGGCCAACCCGGAATTCGCGCAACTGGTACCTGTAACCTTCGCAGAGGGGTTTCCGTACAGCCCGTCGGCGCTGATGAACCAGACCGACCCTTTCCTCAGTGATGAAGAAGTACTGCCACATCTCGAAGAAGAAATGAGCAAGAAAAGCCGTTTCAGTATGCAACACTTCGAAGCGCTGAACACGGCGCTTGATCGTATCCAGTCTGTCTACATGCCGCTGGTTAACCAGGCACAGCAGCAATTCCAGCCCGTTGAGACCGCACTCCGCGAGGAGCTGGTGGCATGACCCGACGACCAACCGCCGCTGACGTTTTCGACTGGGATTTTAAGGCGCCGACACCCAGCGACATGGGTGACCACGATGTACCGGTCCTCACCGACCGGCTCAAGGGTAAACGCGTCGCCCTGCTGGTCACCGGTGGCATTGCCGCCATGAAAACCCCGCAAATCGCGCGGGGTTTACGACGCCACGGCGCCGATGTGGTCGCCTTCGCTTCGGATGATGCGTTGCGGTACGTCGCGCGTGAGGCATTGGAGTGGGCCACCTGCGCGCCCGTGGTCAGCACCCTGACCTGGGCGGCGGAACATTTGTCCGACAACGCCCCGTTCGATGCTTACCTGGTGGCTCCGGCCACCCACAACACCATTGCCAAAATGGCCAACGGCATCGCCGATACGGTCATTACGTCGGCACTGGCGTCGGCACTGGGCAGAATGGAACAGGGCCGCACCAAAATTCTGATCGCCCCGACCATGCACGGCACCCTGCACAACAGCGTACTGGTTGAGAACGCCCGTAAGCTCAGCAACCTTGGCGTGCATTTTGTTGCCCCGCGCGACGGTTACGGCAAACACAACCTGCCGGATACCGATGTGCTTTGCACCAGCGTCGGCCGCATTCTGAGCGAATCTCCGCTGCGAAATAAGTCCATCATGGTTACCGCCGGCCCTACCCCGGTACCGATCGACGGCGTTCGCAGAATCGTCAACCGCTTCCGTGGCCGGCTCGGCGCTGCCATTGCCGAAGAGCTCATCTGGCGCGGTGCCGATGCCGAACTCATCCTCGGCGACGGTGCCTGGCGACCCAACACAACCCTGCCACTGACCATCACCCGCACCTTCGATGAGTACCGCGACACCGTCGTAGACAGAGCCCAATCAGGCTTGTTCGCGGGTGTATTCTCAGCCGGTGTAGCCGACTACCGGCCGGCCGAAGCGGTGCAGGGTAAAATCACCTCTGGCCAGGCCAGCCTGCCCCTCAACCTGGTACCGACTGAAAAAGTCATCGACCTGGCCTGCGAAGCGGACTCGTCAATGCACTGTGTTGCGTTCAAGTATCTGGAACAAGTGACCGAGGAAGAGCTCATCAACGTCGCCTCCAAGCGCCTGAATCACGCCAGCCTGGTCGTCGCCACTCGCGGTGAAGACACCAAAGGTAAAGAGCAACGCGCCCTAATGGTCACCAAAGCAGGCGTCACCCCCGTCGAAGGCAAATACCAAATCGCCACAGCCATAGCAAACCACCTTGAGACCCTTGCCTCGGAGGTAACATAGACGCTATTGCCGTGAGCCCGCGACGACTACCTGTAGTCCCTCTGCAGGGTCGGCGTAAATCCGTCCATGGAGCCTAGACCGCAACATCCATGTTGCGGACTCCCCCGCAGAGGGACTACCGGCACTCGACGCTCGCAAAGTGCTTACCCAAAACATAAATAGAAATCAACCTGCCAAGGCCCCTGCCGGGGCCAACTCGTGGCTCCAGTTGTATTCAACAGTAAGCCACCGAACCAAATTACCCATCCCTAAAAGGCAGCCACCAAAAGGTCCATACGTTAAATGACGTAGGGGCCACCGCCATCCTCCCCATACCGCCTGGCATCCCGCTGTTCAACAATCGATCGTGCTGACACACCGTCATCGATCTGAATCGAACACACACCAGGGGGAACACAGCATGACACTCAAACCCATACTCCAGGGCCTCACCTTTGCCGTGGCGTCCACCGTACTGAGCACCGCCGCCATCGCGGAAGACCCGATTAAGGTCGGCGTACTGCATTCACTGTCCGGCACCATGGCGATCAGTGAAACTACGCTGAAAGACACCGTTTTGATGATGGTGGAACAACAGAACGAAGCCGGTGGCCTGCTCGGCCGTCCGCTGGAAGCCGTTGTTGTAGACCCGGCCTCCAACTGGCCGCTGTTCGCTGAAAAAGCCCGGGAACTGCTGACGCAAGAAGAAGTTGATGTGATTTTCGGCAGCTGGACGTCGGTATCGCGCAAATCCGTATTGCCCGTGCTCGAAGAACTGAACGGCCTGATGTTTTACCCGGTTCAGTATGAAGGCGAAGAGTCTTCCAAAAACGTGTTCTACACCGGCGCTGCACCCAACCAGCAGGCGATTCCTGCGGTTGACTACCTGCGCAACGAGCTGGGTGTAGAGCGCTGGGTACTGGCGGGAACCGACTACGTTTACCCGCGCACGACCAACAAGATTCTGGAAGCCTACCTGATGGATCTGGGTGTGGCCGAAGAAGACATCATGATCAATTACACGCCGTTTTCGCACTCAGACTGGCAATCGATCGTCTCCGACATTAAAACCTTCGGCAGTGCCGGTAAGAAGACCGCGGTGGTTTCTACCATTAACGGTGATGCCAACGTTCCGTTCTACAAGGAACTGGGTAACCAGGGTGTGTCTTCTGCCGACATTCCGGTTATCGCCTTCTCCGTAGGTGAAGAGGAACTCTCCGGCTTCGACACCACGCCATTGGTTGGACACCTGGCAGCCTGGAACTACTTCCAGAGTGTGGATGCCGATGTGAACTATGACTTTATCGACATGTGGCATGCCTACATTGGCGATGAAGACCGTGTCACCAATGACCCGATGGAAGCGACTTACATCGGCTTCAAAATGTGGGTTCAGGCGGTCGAACAGGCAGGCACTACCGATGTCGACGCCGTTGAACAAGCGATGATTGGCCAAACCGTTGCCAACCTGTCTGGCGGCACGGCAGTCATGAACAGGAACCACCACCTGAGCAAGCCGGTTCTGATCGGTGAAATTCAAGATGACGGTCAGTTCGAGATTGTCTGGCAGACCGCTGGCGTCGTACCGGGTGATGCCTGGTCCGATTACCTGCCCGGGTCGAAGATGCTACTGGCTGACTGGTCCGCTCCGTTGAAGTGTGGCAATTACAACACCGAAACCGGCACCTGCTCCGGCACCGTGTACTGAGGCTTAGATCGACTCTCCCTTGGGGCGGTTCTGCCGCCCTTCTTTTATTGCACTTTATTGATTGCCTGCGGAGGATGCCGTGAAACAAGCCTTGCTGATGTTCGGGTGCTGGCTGGCGTTGTGGTCGACCCCGACGGTGGCCGAAACCGATACCACCTCGTCGTATGACGACTTGTTGATGGCGCTGACCGAGGCCGACCTCAACACCACCCAACCCATACTGGAAAAAATAGAGGCGACCGGTCACCCGCAGGTTCTGCCGCTGTTTCAAACCTTACTGGATGGCAATCTGCACTTTCGCAAAGCCGACCAGGTATTACTCTCCATTGTCGATGTCAACGGCACCGACCAGTACACCGAATTTCAAAGCGGCACCGCGATTGAGCCCTTGGGGCGGCGCGAAGTCAGCAAGATACGCGTAAACAATAATCTGCGAAACTTCCTAAGCAGCGCTATAGGCCGACTGCAACTTCGCAGTTCAGAGCCCGACTTGCGCAGCGCGGCTGTTTTATCTTTGCTGACAACACTGGATGCTGCAACCGCTGACGACCTGGCCGAGCTGCGCCGCGAAGAATCCAATCGTACCGTGCTGTCATCCATTGACCTGGCACTGGCGATGTACAGTGCACGATCAGCCAACACAGTCGCGGCTCAAATCACCGCCATCGATACGCTGTCGGATCGCCTGCAACCGGAAGCGCGCAACCTGCTGTTCGATCTGGAACGCAATGCCGACAACCCCGCCGTGCGCGAAGCCGCTACCGCCGCCCTGAAAAAAATAGACGGTAAGGTGACGTTCTATGGCTACGTCGACCAGCTGTTCTTCGGGCTTAGCCTGGGCTCGGTACTGCTCCTCGCCGCCATTGGGCTGGCCATCACCTTCGGTGTGATGGGTGTCATCAATATGGCCCATGGTGAAATGCTGATGCTCGGTGCTTACACCACCTACGTGGTTCAGCTTCTGATGCCGGGCTTCATCAACTACTCACTCTGGGTCGCCATACCGGCCGCCTTTATCGTCGCGGGGCTGTTCGGCATTCTGATCGAACGCTGCGTTATTCGTTTCTTGCACGGCCGGCCTCTGGAAACGCTGCTCGCCACCTTTGGTATCAGCCTGATTCTGCAGCAACTAGTCCGCACCGTGTTTTCGCCACTGAATCGTCGCGTCGCTGCACCGGACTGGATGAGTGGTTCACTGGAAATCAACCCGGTGTTGTCACTGACCTATAACCGGTTAACCATTCTGATTTTTGCGCTGATCGTGTTTGTCGCCCTGCTGGTGATCATAAAAAAAACCGCCCTCGGTTTATACGTACGCGCTGTATCACAAAACCGGGACATGGCCAAAGCCATGGGCATTAAAACCGACCGGGTCGATGCCCTGACCTTTGGTTTGGGCTCGGGCATCGCGGGCATTGGTGGTGTCGCGCTCAGCCAGCTCACCAACGTTGGGCCAAACCTTGGCCAGGCTTACATCATTGATTCCTTTATGGTCGTGGTGTTCGGCGGAGTCGGCAATTTACTGGGTACGTTAGTCGCGGCCTTTACGCTTGGCATCGCCAACAAGTTTCTGGAACCGGTTACCGGTACGGTACTGGCCAGTATTCTGGTGCTGGTGTTCATCATCCTGTTTATTCAGAAACGACCCAAGGGTCTGTTTCCGCAACGCGGGAGGGCGGCTGAATGAGCTTGCTGACCACCTTTATGTCGCGCCGGAACAGCCTCGGTAGCCCAGTACTGCCCTTCGTCACCATACTGATGACGCTGACCGTATTGGCAGCCATTGGCAACTTGTGGATACCAGCCGACTCTGCGCTTCACGTGTCAACTTACACCATCACCCTGCTCGGCAAATACCTGAGCTTCGCGATGCTTGCGTTGGCGGTCGATATTGTTTGGGGCTATTGCGGCATTCTAAGTCTCGGTCACGGCGCCTTCTTTGCACTGGGCGGTTACGCCATGGGCATGTACCTGATGCGTCAGATTGGCAGTCGCGGAGTTTACGGCGACCCAATCCTGCCTGACTTCATGGTGTTTCTGGACTGGGATGTGTTGCCCTGGTACTGGCTCGGTATGGACCAGTTCTGGTTTGCCATGCTGATGGTCTTACTGGTACCGGGCTTGCTCGCCTTTGTGTTTGGCTGGCTGGCCTTTCATTCCCGCGTTACCGGCGTGTATCTGTCGATCATCACCCAGGCGCTTACTTACGCACTGATGCTGGCTTTCTTCCGCAACGAAATGGGCTTTGGTGGCAACAACGGGCTGACCGATTTCAAAGACCTGCTTGGCTTCAGTTTGCAGGCCGACACCACCCGGGTTGCGCTGTTGCTGTGCACAGCCGGGCTTCTGGCCGTCCTTTTTATGCTCAGCCACTGGGTGCTGAAGTCTCGCTTTGGCAAGGTGATCGAAGCGATTCGCGATGGTGAGCCCCGTGTTCGTTTTCTGGGTTACCGGACCGACCGCTACAAGGTCGCGCTGTTTGTCTATTCCGCCATGATCGCCGGTATCGCCGGTGCCCTCTACGTGCCCCAGGTCGGCATCATCAACCCGGGTGAGTTTGCGCCACTGAACTCCATTGAAATCGTCGTCTGGGTAGCTGTGGGAGGCCGGGGTACCTTGTACGGTGCCGTCATCGGCGCTCTGTTGGTTAACTACGCCAAAACCCGCTTTACTGCCCTCATGCCAGATGGTTGGCTGTTCATGCTCGGCGCCCTGTTCGTTCTGGTTACCCTGTTCTTGCCCAAAGGGCTGGCCGGGGTCTACGGCCAGTTAATCACTTCATGGAAACGCGGCCGGAACCGCGATGAGCCCCCGCAACGCAACCAGGAGGCCACCTCATGACGGCATTGTCCCATACCGCCGAACTGATGCGACGCGATCAGGTCTGGCCGTTTTTACAACCGCCTGCTGCCAGCATCAATGTCGATAAAGACATCCTGCTGTACATCGAAGACCTGAACCTCAGCTTCGATGGCTTCAAGGCGCTGAACAACCTGAACCTCTACATCAACGATGGCGAACTGAGATGTCTGATTGGCGCCAACGGTGCTGGTAAAACCACCCTGATGGATGTGATTACCGGTAAAACCCAGTGCGACTCAGGCAGCGTGTTCTTTGGCCAGACCATCAACCTGCTCAAGTACAGCGAAGCGGACATCGCCGAACTCGGCATTGGTCGAAAATTCCAGAAACCGACCGTATTTGAGGCCCAGAGCGTATTCGACAATTTGGAACTGGCTCTGAAAAGCAACAAGCGGTTGCTACCCACCCTACTGTCCCGGCTAAGCCCCTCCGAGATTGACCGGATCGACACCGTACTTGCCACCATTGGCTTAACGGATCATCGGTTCCAACTGGCAGGCGCCTTGTCTCACGGTCAAAAACAATGGCTGGAAATCGGCATGCTGCTGGTCTCTGAGCCCCGGTTGCTGCTCATCGACGAACCCGTCGCCGGCATGACCGCCGAAGAAACCGAACGCACTGCCGAATTACTGACGTCCCTGGCCGGAAAACACACCGTGGTGGTGGTGGAGCACGACATGGAATTTGTACGCAGCATCGCACGCACCGTCACCGTATTGCACCAGGGCTCGGTATTGGCCGAGGGCAGCATGCACCACGTTCAGAACCACCCCGATGTCATCGAAGTCTATTTGGGAGAAGCGCCATGATCAGCGTAAACGGCGTTAACCAGCGTTACGGCGGTACTCATATTCTTTGGGATCTCGATATCGACATTCCCGAAGGTCGCTGCACCTGCATCATGGGCCGTAACGGCGTCGGCAAAACCACACTGCTCAAATGCCTGATGGGTTTGCTGCCGATCAGCAGCGGTGAAATCACTCTAGCCGGCGAGGCCCTGCATAAGAAACCCGCCGATGCCCGGGCCCGGCTCGGCATCGGTTATGTACCACAAGGTCGCGACATTTTCCCGATGCTCAGTGTCGAAGAAAATCTACGCATTGGCCTGGGTGCACGCGCTGACAAAGCCAAAACCATTCCTGACAAAATATTTGAGCTGTTCCCCGTGTTGCACGACATGCTGCACCGACGCGGCGGCGACCTATCCGGTGGCCAGCAGCAACAACTCGCTATAGGCCGTGCTCTGGTCATCGACCCCAGGGTTCTGATTCTCGATGAGCCCAACGAAGGCATTCAACCGAACATCGTCACCCAGATCGGCGACGTGATTCAAAAGCTTAATCAGGAAGACGGGCTGACGGTTGTGCTGGTTGAACAAAAACTCGGCTTCGCCCGCCGCGTCGGCCAGGAATTCCGACTGATGGAAAAAGGCCGCGTCGTTGCCAGTGACCAGATGGCCAACCTCAACGACCAACTCATTCGTCAGCACCTGGCCGTTTAGGAGACGCAATACCATGAACAGTCGGGCACCGTTACCACCAACGATACAAGCCTCCGAATGGGCCGCCTGGCTAACCCTGGGATTTACCCAAAGCCAGCGCGGTACCCAACTGGCGCGTTGCGACCACCAGGGCCCTCTCTACGTGCAAAAGCCCTTCTACCCGGAAGGGCCGGACTGCGCCCATGCGTATTTATTGCACCCACCCGGGGGCTTAGTTTCTGGCGATCATTTACAGATAGCCGTCAACGTAGAGCAAAACGCTCACGCCCTGCTAACAACACCCGGCGCTGGCCGTGCATACCGGGCACGCCCCGACAGAGCCCTGCAACACCAGCGCATCACACTAAACGTGCACGAAGACGCAACGCTTGAGTGGCTGCCCCAAGAGACACTGCTCTACCCAAACGCCCGCGCCCGACTGGACACCGACATTCATCTAAATGATGGCGCCCATTTTATCGGCTGGGACATTACTTGCCTGGGCCTACCAGCCAGTGAACAGCCCTTTCATTCAGGCGAGTTGAGTCAACGCTTACAAATCATCGAGAACGGCCGGGTCGCCCTGCGCGAGCACCTGCACCTCTCGGATGCCAACCGCCTGGCGCTCAACGGCAGCCTCGGTTTCCGCGACCACAGCGTCAACGCCATCATGATCGCCGGGCCGTTCAACGAACCACTGGAACCCCATGCAATGAAGCAGTTGCAACACCTTTGCTCGGAGTTTTCCGGCCTGGCAGGCGTAACACAGGTCGACCGGTACCTCGTTACTCGAGCCCTGGCCAATCGTGCAGAGCCAGTAAAGAAACTATTTGTTCGCTGCTGGGAACCGTTAAGGCAACAGCTATGCAATCGCCCGACTTGTGAACCAAGAATCTGGACAACTTAAAGTCTAACAGGAGAGGTCAGCCAGGTTAGAAAGTGTCAGTGGCCCGGAGTACTTGATCGGGGATATCTGAGGCATGGATGCCGAAGCTAAGCCTACATGGACGTATTTACGGCGACCCCGATCAAGTACTCCGGGTTACTGGCACGGACCACTGCCACAAAAAACAAAAGCAACCAGGAGACAAAGATGGAATTACTGCCGAGAGAGAAAGACAAGCTGCTGGTTTTTACCTCCGCCCTGTTGGCTGAGCGCCGACTCAACCGTGGCGTCAAACTGAATTATCCCGAGGCGGTTGCCTATCTCAGCATGAACATTCTGGAAGGCGCCCGGGATGGTAAAACCGTGGCTGAACTGATGGGTGAAGGGAAGACCTGGTTAAACGCCGACCAGGTGATGGACGGCATTGCTGACCTGATTACTGAAGTGCAGGTCGAAGCCACCTTTCCGGATGGGACCAAACTGGTCACCGTTCATAACCCTATTATTTAGTTGGCCGCCAAGTGCAACGAACACAGGAGAACCAACTCATGATGCCAGGGGAAATTCAGGTCGCCGACGGGTCCATTACCCTCAATGCCGGGCGCGCCACCTTACAACTGACGGTTGAAAACACGGGTGACCGGCCGGTGCAGGTTGGGTCGCATTATCACTTCGCTGAAACCAACCCCGCCCTCTCTTTTGACCGCTCAGCCGCGCGCGGCTTTCGCCTCAACATCGCCGCTGGCACGGCCGTACGCTTTGAACCCGGGCAGAGCCGCACCGTCGAACTGGTCGCTTACGCCGGGCTTCGAAACGTTTACGGCTTCCGGGGCGAGATCATGGGCGCACTGGATCAGGGAGCTAAGCAATGACAACAATGGATCGCACCACCTACGCCCAGATGTTCGGACCAACCACCGGCGACCGCATTCGCCTCGGCGATACCGACCTCTGGATAGAAATTGAATCCGACAGTGCCACCTATGGCGACGAAGTTAAATTCGGTGGTGGTAAAGTCATTCGCGACGGCATGGGGCAAAGCCAGGTCAGTTGTGATGTCGCGATGGACCTGGTGATCACCAACGCCGTCGTGCTCGACCACTGGGGCATCGTTAAAACCGACGTTGGTATCAAGCACGGACGCATCGTCACACTCGGCAAAGCCGGTAACCCGGACATTCAAGACAAGGTCGACATCATCATCGGCCCCGGTACCGAAATCATTGCCGGTGAAGGCTCAATACTCACCGCCGGCGGTATCGACGCGCACATTCATTTTATTTGCCCGCAACAAATCGAAGAAGCGCTGATGTCTGGCGTCACCACCATGCTCGGTGGTGGCACTGGCCCGGCCACCGGAACCAACGCCACCACTTGCACACCGGGCCCCTGGTACATCGGTAAAATGCTGCAAGCCACCGACGCCATGCCCATGAACCTGGGCTTTATGGGTAAAGGCAACGCAAGCCAGCCTGTGGCGCTGGAGGAACAGTTACTCGCCGGCGCCTGCGGATTAAAACTTCACGAAGACTGGGGTACCACACCAGCGGCCATCGACGCCTGCCTGAGCGTTGCAGACCGCTACGACGTTCAGATCGCGATTCACACCGACACCCTGAACGAAAGCGGCTTTGTCGACGACACCATCAGTGCCTTCAACGGCCGTGTAATTCACACCTACCACACTGAAGGCGCAGGCGGTGGACACGCACCCGACATCATCAAAGCCTGCGCCTATTCCAACGTGTTGCCTTCATCCACAAACCCAACCCGGCCTTACACCGTCAACACGGTCGATGAACACCTCGACATGCTGATGGTCTGCCATCACCTGGATTCAAAAATACCGGAAGACGTCGCCTTTGCCGATTCGCGCATTCGCAAAGAAACCATCGCCGCCGAAGATCTGTTTCACGACCTCGGTGCCTTCAGCATGATCGCTTCGGATTCCCAGGCCATGGGCCGGGTCGGCGAGGTGATTACCCGCACCTGGCAAACCGCCGACAAGATGAAAAAGCAACGCGGCCTGCTCGCCGAAGACCTCGACCGGGGTACCGATAATTTTCGCGCCCGGCGCTACATTGCCAAGTACACCATCAACCCGGCCATCACCCATGGTATCGCACACGAAGTGGGGTCAATCGAAGCCGGTAAACTGGCCGATCTGGTGCTATGGAAACCGGCTTTCTTTGGAATCAAACCGTCACTCATCATCAAGGGCGGCATGATTGCAGCAGCCCCAATGGGCGACCCCAATGCGTCCATCCCAACGCCGCAGCCCATGCACTACCGCCCCATGTTCGGCAGCTTCGGCCAGGCACCCGCTCAGTTGAGTGTCACCTTTACCAGCCAGGCAGCACTGGATGCCAGCATCGGCGAACAACTCGGCTTGCAGCGCACGCTGGTCGCTTGCAAGAACACCCGAACCATCACCAAAGCCGACATGATCTTGAACGACTGGCAACCAGACATCACCGTCGACCCGCAAACCTATGAGGTACGAGCCGACGGCAAACTTCTGACCTGCGAGCCAGCAACCGAATTGCCACTGGCACAACGCTATTGTTTGTTTTGATTACCGAGGTTGAGATTGGCAACCAGTTGAGTACCCGGTACCTGACACGGATTCCTGGTACCAACGCAAAACCGAACTCCGAAACTGGATCATGAGGAAGACACAATGTTAACGATTCATCAACGGCTGGGTACCGTATCACCGGTTTCAATAGATGCCCGCCTCACCCTAACGCACGACCAGCGTGAAAAAGGCCGACTGCGCGCAGTCAGTGATGCCGGCGAAGAAGTTCAGGTATTTCTCGAGCGAGGCAAGGCGTTACAGGTCGGTGAGTTTCTGAAGAGCGACTGTGGCAAACACATTCAGGTTGCGGGTGCCATTGAGCCCATAACCGAAGCCCATTGCCACGATTGGCAAACCTTTGCCCGTGCCTGTTACCACCTGGGTAACCGGCACGTAAAAATCGAAGTAGGTGATCGCTGGTTGCGCATTAAGCCTGATCATGTGCTTGAAGCCATGCTGATTCAGCAGGGGCTAACCGTTGTCTCTGACAATGCTGTCTTCAATCCTGAATCCGGGGCCTATGCACCGGGCACTTCGCATGGGCATGCGCACAGCCATTCACACAGTTCTTCACACAACCATGATGCTGGACATTCTCACAGTCACTCCAAAGGCCATGCCCATGCTGACTGATATTCATCAGTTGCGTTTGTTGCAACTGAGCAGTGTCAGTTTGCCCGTTGGAGGCTTTGCCTTTTCACAGGGCCTGGAAAGCAGTATTGACCTCGGCTGGGTGCGCACCAAGTCCGATACCTTCGAAGCGTTAAGTCTGCAACTGACTGAAGGTCTGGGTCGTCTCGACCTGCCACTGCTGCAGCGAGCCATGCACAGTTTCGGCCAGACCGATCTAAAGGCGCTCGCCCAGTGGAACGACCTGGCTTTGGCTTGTCGTGAAACGCAGGAATTGCGCCTTACTGATACCGCCATGGGTAAAGCGCTGGCGCGGCTGCTAAGTAGTCTCGACATCGAATTGCCTTTTTCACCTGAAGAACCGCTGAGCTTTGTAACGGGCTACGCCATGGCCGCTTCGCACTGGGGCATTCCGTTTCACACGGCAGCTTTGGGCTTCAGTTGGGCCTGGCTGGAGAACCAGATTGCCGCTGCAACCAAACTGGTGCCGCTTGGCCAAACCGATGCACAGCGTTTACTGGGTGAGTTGCAGCCGCTGATACCCGAGGCCATCGCCCTGGCCACCACTTTGGAAGACGATGACATCGGCGCCTGCCTGCCTGCGCTCGCCATCGCCAGTTGTTGTCACGAAACCCAGTACAGTCGCTTGTTCCGATCCTGAGGGGAGAACCAACCATGATCAGCCAATCTCAAACCACAGCAACATCACCAAAACAAACCCTGCGCATTGGTGTCGGCGGACCGGTTGGCTCCGGCAAAACCGCCCTGCTGCGTTCGCTGTGTTCCGCCATGCGCGAGCACTACGACATCGCGGTGGTCACGAACGACATCTACACCCAGGAAGATGCGAAATTCCTGACCCAGCACCAGGCACTCAGTGCCGATCGCATCATCGGTGTTGAAACCGGCGGCTGCCCGCACACCGCCATACGTGAAGACGCCTCGATGAACCTGGCCGCCATCGATGAACTGACCGCCCGGCACGGCGACCTGGACCTGGTGTTTGTTGAAAGCGGTGGCGATAACCTGAGTGCCACCTTTAGCCCGGAGCTTTCAGACCTGACGATCTATGTGATTGACGTCTCGGCTGGCGACAAGATACCCCGCAAAGGCGGGCCAGGCATTACCAAATCCGATTTGCTGATCATCAATAAAACCGATCTTGCGCCGCTGGTCGGCGCTGATTTGGGCGTAATGGATCGGGATGCCAAAACCATGCGCGGCGACCGCCCCTTTGTGTTTAGCAATCTTAAAGCGGCTCAGGGTCTCGATGACATCATCGCTTTCATCGTGCGTGAAGGCATGCTCGAAGCCAAAACGATGCCGCCGGCCAAAGCCGTTGTTTAAGGAGCCTCTGAATAACTCCCCCGGGGCTCTGGCTTTTCCGAGGGGCGTTGCCACAAGGCGGACTCATGCAGGAATGTCTAGGCATTTTAAATGAGTCCAACGCGGTGGCAGCGTTCCTCGGAAAGCCCCGTAGGGCGCGGCCAAAACGTCCTGCCCCGGCGTTGCACTTCTTGACAAGGGCTACGGCCATTGCGCTGCGAAGTGCGCCTTGTGGCAGAACGTTTTAGCTCGCGCAGAGCCCTGGGGGAGTTGTTCAGAGGCTCCTTAACGTTTCATCTACTTCCAGAACAGGAGATTAATCATGCCCCGACACAATAAATCCATCGTTATAGGCAGCGTTTTGACAACCACGTTACTGCCCGGCCTGGCCCTGGCCCATGAAGGCCACACCCATGCCTCAGGCTTTGCCGCCGGTCTCGCCCACCCACTGGGCGGGCTCGATCACCTGTTAGCCATGGTGGCTGTCGGGTTCTGGGCGGCGCATTTGGGCGGTAACGCTCGCTGGCAGTTACCTCTGGTGTTTGTGGTCGCCATGGTCCTGGGCGGCATCCTGGCCATGACCGGGTTGGTCGCGCCGTTGCTGACGCTGGCGACGGAGCCGATGATAATGGCCTCGTCCGTTGTTATTGGCCTGGTGCTGGCGGTAAACGGCAAATTGAATGCAACCGCTGCGGCAATGCTCTGCGCTGGTTTCGCCGTCTTCCATGGCCTGGCGCATGGTAACGAAATGCCCTTAGGCAGCTCGGCCCTGGCGTATGCCTTTGGCTTTGTACTGGCAACGGGAGCCTTGCATGGCGTTGGCATTCTTTCAGGCCTGGCGGTCCGGGTTCTGCCCGGCTTGCATCGTTGGGTGGGTGGGTTTATTGCACTTTCCGGGCTGGCGGTGAGTTTAACGTAACCGCTGGCTGACCAGACGAACGGGACGTAGATGAATTTAGCTCACTTATGGCTCAAATATTGATCGTTTGTGATGCATCCGGGCTCACCCTATTGTGGTCGCAACAGGACGGGGATGCAGACAGCATTCCCAAACCCCTGACGTGTTAGGCCACAGAGGAGACGCCCACATGTTTATTGACCCGGCTATTTTGACCAATTCAACCCACCACTCTGAACTGATGGAAGGCGACCGCAGGATAAACGTCTACGACGCAGACGTGGCCTATCATATCCGTAACGCCGAGCGTATGCGTTCCGAAGCGTTTCGAGCCGCCGGTCAGCGCTTTGGTCAGTGGGTGCGAAGCAGCGCACAAAAAGTTTTCCACGCGCCATCTTACGTGCGTCATGCCTGAGCCGTTCTTGCTCAGACATCCAGCCTTCAATGACCGACCGTCAGGCTGACCGAATCCCATTCGGCATCAGCCTGACTCTGCTTTCGTACTCGACCACCAAATCCAATTACGTCACGCCTCAGGTTGCTCACCCAACCGACAGCACACTTCTCTCACGGCCCTCTGATTCTGATCCAGGCAGGATGCCATTGCGTATCAGGTGGCATGCCTAAACCCGCATGTACCACGCCCCTTTCACAGAGCACAACGCCATGAGCCAGCGCCGTTCTAAACTCTGGAGTCGCTTTCAACACTGGCCTGTCGATGAACAGTCACGCCTGATCGAAATGGCCTGGGAAGACAGAACGCCCTTCGATGCCATCGAGGCACAGTTCGGTCTGTCTGAAGCCGATGTTATTCGACTGATGCAACGGCTGCTCAAACCGACCAGTTTCCGCAACTGGCGCGCTCGTGTCAGCCAGCGTGCCACCAAGCATGTTGCCCTGCGCAATAGCCAGGTGTTGCGCAGCCACTGTCCTACCCAATACAAACACCGATGACATTGAACAACGCCAGCGAGCCAGGCAACGGCATCAGCGTTGTGTGGTTCAAGCGTGACCTGCGTTTGCACGACCACAGGCCGCTGCAACAGGCCATCGAATCCGGATACCCGGTTCTGTTGATCTACATTGCCGAGCCAGACTTGCTGACCGACCCGCATTACGATGAACGGCACTGGCGCTTTATCCGACAGTGCATTCAAGACATGAACCGGCGCCTGAAACCCTATGGTAACCGGGTGGTAAAACGCAGTGGCGATGCCCTGAAGATACTGGCACAACTGCACAAGGACCATCGCATCATCAGCCTGCACAGCCATGAGGAAACTGGCATTGCCATTACCTTTGAGCGGGACAAGGCCGTCGCCAACTGGTGTAGAGACCACGGCATAAACTGGCAGGAAACACCCAACGGTGCAGTCCAGCGTGGCCTCACTCACCGCCACCACTGGGACAAGCACTGGCAAGCCATCATGCAAGCTGAACCGGTTAACCCGGACCTGGCGCGACTGGTGCCGGTGAACAGCCTAGCGGATGACTGGCCATGGCCGGCCGACTGGCCACAACAAGCAGACCAGTTTCAGACCGGTGGGGAAACCGCAGCCTGGCATACGCTGCAGTCGTTCTTTGAGGCACGCGGCCAGAACTATGCGAGACACATCTCCAAGCCTCTGCTGAGCCGCGATAGCTGCTCCCGTCTGTCACCCTATCTTGCCTGGGGAAACCTGAGCATTCGACAGGTTTATCAGCGATTACAGGAAGACTGGCATCGCCCGGGGTGGCATCGTGCATTACAGGCGTTCGCGTCCCGTTTGCATTGGCAGGGCCATTTCATTCAGAAGTTCGAGAGCGAATCACGAATGGAATTTGAACCGGTAAACCGGGGCTATAACACCATTGAATATCGGCAAGGGCCTGAAGCCGAGGCGGATCTGATCGCCTGGCAAACCGGTAACACAGGCTACCCCCTTGTGGATGCCTGCATGCGTGCAGTCATCGCTACCGGCTATTTGAATTTCAGAATGCGCGCCATGCTGGTTAGCTTTTTAACGCACCATCTCTGGCTCGACTGGCGATGGGGGGTGCACCATCTGGCCAAACAGTTTCTGGACTTCGAGCCGGGCATTCACTACGCCCAGTTTCAGATGCAGGCGGGCCATACTGGCACCAATACGGTACGGATCTACAACCCGGTCAAGCAATCTCAGGAGCACGACCCGGACGGTCAATTCATTCGCCAGTGGGTGCCAGAGTTATCCGACCTGCCCGACACTGATCTTCACACGCCCTGGGACTTGCCCCCCCTGGAGGCTGTCATGATCGGTTTTCAGCTGGGGCGCGATTATCCGGAGCCTATCGTCGATATCACACTCACTGGCCGTCATGCTCGCGACCGTTTGTGGCAACAGCGCAACGCACCGGGCGTGCAGGCCGAACAGCAACGCATTCTGGCCACGCATGTCAGGCCGGACTAGACGTTAATCGCCGACATCCAGATTGTCCCACCCGACCTGCTCGACGAGCGCCGTCAACTGCTTTGGCCGATACTGTGAATCGGCCAAATAGCGGGCCTTAACACTCGGGTGAATTCGAATGGGCCTGTCTTTTGGCTGCAGCTCCCGGTGCAGAGGCCGCTTTAAGCGGTATACGTGTTTTCGGGTTTTGTGCAGCCTTGCCCGCACACCGTTGGTGAGGCCGCTCTCCAAATGTGACTCCACACTCAGCCCAGTCGCTTTGGCTTCTTTTATCATCCAACTCAACGGCACATCGGAAGCCATTAATCCGGTGCCTTTGTCAGGTGGGTAAGAGCCGCCGACATCTGAATGCACACCCGCAAACCAGACTTGTTTCAAATCCACACCGGGCCTGGGAAGCCAAACGGTTGGCTCAAAATCTTCCCGCTGCTCGTCGATGGCAATAGCATGACGGGCAATGGCCACGTTAGCGCCCATTTTGGTATCGTAAAACTCGTCGTGACTGTCTAGCAGCCCCATTAAACTGAAGGGAATTCCCAGGGATCCAACCGTATCCCAGACGCCAACAAAATGGACATTGCGCGTTGAGTGTGCATGGCGCTGCCGAAACGCAACGGCGTTTGCACCGCTCGGGCTGTTCCTGGCGACCGGGCTTTTATAAATCTTCCAGGCTTCGGCGATTAACGGGGCATCCGCTCGTTTCAGAATGCCGCAGTTATTGATCAGCCCACTCAGTGCCCGCACCGTATAAGCGCCGCGACTGAACCCGAATAGATAGATACGATCACCGGGATGATAGTTCTGAACAATGTACCGATAACCATCGACAATGTTTTTGTGAATACCACGACCGGTGGCTCCGGCGGACAATTTGCTGTGATAGGACCCCAACCCCCAGTCATAGAAGACATGCTGGCGCTGGCCACCCTGTTCGGGAGTAATGGCTCGGGCAAGCCTTAACACATTGCTGGGGTGATCTTCTTCGAGGTCTTCCTCGGGACGGTTCCAGGTTCCGTCCGCGCATACGATGATATTCGCCATGGCGTTGCTTCCTTGTCGTAATGGTCAGTCAAACCGATAGAGCTGCGTACTGCCATTTTCGCCAACGCTCTGAATGCCGATTATAGCCGAAAATAGGCACAGAACGCGCTAACCGCTCTTCGAATCGACCACTCGGGGGCGCTCGGGTCACGGTCGCACCGAGTAACGCAACACCTTACAGAGCCTCTGCGCTTCCAGCGCGACTTGGCGACATGACACAACCGGTTTCGCGCCGCTTCGTCCGAAGCACCGTCCGCCCGACATTATTAACAGGCTAGTTCAAGTCGGCGGCGTACTGCTTAAGGAGTTCCATTGGCACGACGTCCAATGCTCTGATGTGGGTGCTCCTGAGGTGCAACCTGGGTGCCGCATCGTCCTGGACGGCTTCGAGCCATCTCGCGGCGCATACGCACCAGCTGTCGCCGGGCCTTAGCCCTTTGAAGTCAAACTCTGGTCTGGGCGTTGACAGATCATTGCCTCTCGCCTTCGAATACTCCAGAAACGCCTTGGTGGCTTCAATACAAACGGTATGAGACCCAACATCCTGTTTACAGGTATTGCACTGCCCGTCTCTGAAGAATCCGGTGACCGGGTCTTGCCCACACACTTCCAGCTTTTCACCGAATACGTTAATCGATTCATCCATTTCCATAACTCAAGCACCTGTGATGTCTAGTAAGTTGAGAGCAAGAAGACTGGTGGCCGCGTTTCAGCTTTACCAGGTCACTTCCTGGCCCGCCTCTACCACCATGCCTGAGTCAATGATCGTCGTCACCACGTGAACCTCAGACAGTGCCACCTCAAAATAGATAGCCAACGCCCTGGATAAGCCGGTTTGAAGCGCCGAAATTTGGCTGGAGGACCAGGCAGACGGTAACAGGAGAACAGCCATGACACTGTAGCTCTGGCCACACTGATGATGACTCGTCATCAGGTTTACCGTCATGTGCTCTGAAGACAAACCTGATTCGGCACTCCAGTGCTCAAGGAGCTCACCCGACCCTTGCGGACAATGCGGCGCTACGATGCAGTTGGCTATCGGCATATCTGACTACCTCTGGATGTACCCGAACAGTAGCTTCTTACACTGTGTACGGTTGTAACAGACTCTCAATAACCTATCGTCGCTTGATGGGTTGTCAGAAAGGCTGCCTCCACTGCGGAGCACAACCCTTTTTACATCACATCCCGCAGGCGATGGTACAGCATTCCCAATGCCAGTATCGGAGACCTGAATCTCGGGCCGCCTGGAAAGGTGATGTGTTTTACTTTTTCGAAAATATCCAGGCGCTGGCTTTCAAGATGAATGCTTTCGGCAATCAGGCGCCCCGCCAAATGGGTCACATTCAAGCCGTGCCCGGAATAGGCCTGAGCATAGTAAACATTGGGTTTCAGGCGACCCACCTGCGGAAACCGGTTGGCGCCAATCCCGATCATGCCGCCCCACTGGTAATCAATGCGCAGTGACTTGAGATACGGAAACACCCGGTCCAGATGGGGTTTGATGGCCGCTTCTATCGAAGCCGGGTCGCGACCGGAATAGTTGCACAAGCCGCCAAACAAGAGCCGACGGTCTGCACTCAGCCGATAATAATCGAGCGCAACATTCAGGTCGCAGACGGCCATGTCTTGCGGCAAGGCCCGTTTGGCCTGGGCTTCCGTCAAAGGCTCAGTGGCAACGACATAGCTGCCAGCGGGGAGCACCTTGCCAGCCAGGGTATCGTTTAGGCCGGCCACATAGGCGTTACCGCACAACACCAGCCGGTCTGCACGCACCTCGCCTTCGGCCGTACGCACACAGACCCGGCCTCCATGCTCAACTGACGCCACCAGACTGTTTTCAAAAATGCGAACACCCAACTGGCTGGCCGCCGCCGCCTCTCCGGTGATCAGGTTCAAGGGGTGCAGGTGACCCGCCCCCCGGTCAATCAGGCCCCCGATGTAGCGGTCAGACCCAACCACCTCGTGCATGCGGTCTTTGCCGATGCGTTCAATCTCGTGCGGGTAACCGGTGGCTTTCAATTCGTCGTAATCGGCATCCAGATCCTTCAGGTGACGCGGGCGCAGGGCCAAATCGCAATAACCCCATTTCAGATCGCACTCAATCCCAAAACGGGCAACCCGCTCCCGAATGATATCGACAGACTCGTACCCCATCTGAGTCACGGCATCGATACCTGCTTGCCCCAGTGCCTTACGAAAGGGCTCCAGACCATGACCGACCCCACGTATCAGCTGACCGCCGTTACGGCCACTGGCGCCCCAGCCAATGCGACGCCCTTCGAGCAACACCACGCTGTACCCCCGGTCTGCCAACTCCAACGCTGTGTTCACACCACTGAAACCACCCCCCACAACGCACACATCGGCATCCAAAGCCTCGGTCAGCGTCGGGTAGCGGTGTTGGGTAGCCGGATTGGCCGTGGCTACGTAATAGGAAGCTGGGTAATCATCGGTATGGGTACTGGGGTTCAAATAACTGCTGGAAGTGGCTTTCATGTCATCTGGGCCGTCAATTATAATCGTCGAATGTTCGGTATTTTTGACATAAATGACGCGGTTTTACAACTCACGTTTCGGCGTTTGGCTTACCTCAAGGGCATTGGCCCGCACCGGATACCGGGTAGTGCAACTGAGTCACACAGGCATATCGAGAAGTTGCCAGTATTTGCTACACTCTGTAAAAAATAATGAATGCCTGGCGTGTGATGACTTATCATGCCGCTTTCCATTGAAAAATGCTCGTTACCGGAGGAAACAACCCTTGGATGTGGGTGAACGACTCAAAGTTATACGCAAACAAAAAGGCCTGTCGCAGCGCGAGCTGGCCAAGCGTGCCGGTGTCACCAACAGCACCATTTCGATGATCGAAAAGAACAGTGTTAGCCCCAGTGTCGGCTCACTGAAGAAAGTGCTGCAAGGCATTCCGATGTCACTGGTCGAGTTCTTTGCCGAAGAGGCAGAAGCCGATGCCAGCCAACCCGTGGTGTACAGCCCGGATGAATTCATGGATCTGTCGGTCAACGATGTCAGCATGAAGCTGGTGGGTAAGGCCTATGGCCGCCGCGCCCTGGCCTTCATGATCGAAACCTACGAACCCGGTTCCGATACCGGTGCTGACCTCTACGTGCATGAAGGCGAAGAAGCGGGCCTGGTCATCAGCGGCCGCTTTGAGTTGACCGTGGGCACCGAGGTGTACGAACTGAAAACCGGCGATGCCTACTATTTTGACTCGACCCGGCCACACCGCTTTCGAAACCCGTTTGATGAACCCTGCCAGATCGTTTCGGCGACTACACCCGCCAATTTCTAAATCACCCAAGCCTCCACCGCCGTTTTTAATGGTCTATTCTGGTACGTGTAGCGAATAAATCGCGACACCCCGGATGGAGGTACCAGTGATGCACTGCGTCCGACACACCCACTGGACCTGGCTGATAGCCGCGGTCTTGTGGATCACTACCGGCGTTAATGCCGACCAGAATGACGAACGTCTTGACCCCCTCTTCGACGAACTGCAATCCTCGCCCGGGGTTAACGTCTCCTCGGTGATTGAACAGCAAATCTGGGTGCTGTGGAGCCGGGGCCCGACGGATGAAGCAACCCGGCAGTTGCGCCGGGGCGTTCGCGCCATGCAGCGCGGTGATCTCGACGCGGCCCTCGGGGTGTTCGACCAACTGATTGACGAAGAACCCGAATTCGCCGAAGCCTGGAACAAACGGGCCACTCTGCACTACCTGCGCGGAGACATCAGCCAGTCGATGGCCGATATTGAACAGACCCTAACGCTCGAACCCCGACATTTTGGCGCCCTGGCCGGCCTGGGCTCCATTTTCGCGCGGCTGCAGCAACCGGCGGCCGCGATTAGAGCCTACGAACAGGTGCTGGACATTTACCCGCAATCAACCCAAAGCCAGCGCAACCTCGAGCGTCTGCGCCAGGAGATCGAAGGCCGGGCCATCTGAGACGCTGTTCATCCAGATTGACGGTTTTACAGAGGCCGGGCAGCGGTTTGGCGCCCGGCAATGGTAGTGTCATATGAAACAGCTATGCTTAGAGTTCACGCTAACTGCACGTGGGGGGTACATCGTATGCTGACACCCTTACCGGATATGACCACGCTGTTCGATCAGCTCGGGCTCGATAGCAGCCAGGACGCCATAGAAGCCTTCTTCCGGCATCATCATCTCAGGCAGAATGAGGATGTCTCTGAAGCGGACTTTCTAAGCTTCGAACAACGTCTGACGCTGACCCGGATGCGCGATGACGACGCCGAATGGGCTGAGCTGGTCGATACCATGGAATCCCTGCTGCACAAGAATTCGTAAGCCTTTTTCGCAGGAGCACGCTATGCCTGATGTTCAGCATCAGCCCGAACACCATCGTTTTGTGATCGAGATGGATGGCGAAACCTCGTCTTTGACCTATCACCATCCGCAGGGATCCAGCCAGGTCGATTTTGACCACACCTTTGTTCCGCCCGCCCTGCGCCACCATGGGCTGGCCCGGCAGCTGGTGGATGCCGGGCTTGCGTGGGCACGGGAGCAGGGCTACGACATCAACGCCTCCTGCAGCTATGTGGATGCGGTCATAAAGCGCGGAGGCTGACCATCAGGTCGGCTCCAGCAGCATCAGCCCGGCGCCAGTGTTGGAGACCGGAATGTGGTAGTTCTGGTGCAACAGGTTAACCTCACCTTCCAGCGCTCCCCGCATCGCCAGCCACATGGCCAGCTCAACGCCCTGGGCACCGGCGGTTTCGGTCAGGTCGGCGTTGGAATATCCCAGCAGTGCCTCGGGGTTGGTCACCAGTTTGTCCATGCAATACAGGTCAAACGCCTTGTTGATGAAGCCAGCGCGGGCACCATCGAGCTGATGTGAGAGACCACCGGTACCCAGCACAACCACCGTCTCATCGCTGTCCCACGACTGAATCGCCCGGCCGATCGACTGACCCAGTTTGTAAGATCGGGAAGGCTTGGGCATGGGGTGGCGTTCGCAATTGATGGCAACGGGAATGACCTTGATCTTGCGGTATTCCTCGTTCGGCCACAGCAGCGTCATCGGCACGGTAAGGCCATGATCAACCCGCAATTCCTGGCAGACGGTCACGTCGAATTCGTCTTCTATCAGGTTATTGATGATGTGCCAGGCAAGTTCGGTTTCACCAGTGATGGGGGCGATCGGCTGAATGCCCCAGCCTTCGTCGGCATTGGTGTATTCCGGTGCCGCACCAATGGCAAAGGTCGGCTTCTTGTCGAGAAAGAACGACAAACCATGATCGTTGTAGAACACCACGGCGATATCCGGTTGCTGCTCATTCAGCCAGTTCCGAACCGGCGGATAGGCATCGAAAAAGTCTTTCCAGTAGGGCGTTTGTTCCAGCCCCTGGTCCATGGCTTTGCCAATGGCCGGGATGTGCGACGTGCCGACGGCACCGATGATCTTAGCCATAGTCAGTCTCCCGCCCGTACCAGTTTTTCTTTGAATGCTTCTGTGCTCATGCCGGTCTGCAAACCACCGACGTCCTGAACCGACAAGCCCAGTAAGCCGGCAAACTTGGCAAGGTAATAAATGCTGCCGCCCAGTTCCAGCAGACGCAGAATATCGCGCTTGAGAATGGCTTCTTTCTGTTCGCCGGTCAGACCAAAACGGTCGCAATAAGCGGCTTCGTCCGCTTTAAAGGCTTCACGGGCACTGGCCTCGTTAAAGGAGTAACACATCTTGTTCAGGTTATAGCCCTGAGTGGCTTTGGGACCATCAAAGGTGACGGTATCCAGCGGGTTCCTGGCGGCATTCATGGGGGTATCCTCTGGCTGCCTGTATCGGTTGGCCAAAGGTAATCTCTGAGGGGCTAAAAAGACTGATCTGGATCAATGGTTTGCCGGGCTGACGCCCAGACAGTACGTTCGCAATTGAGCAACGACCGTGAACTTTCTGGTGAATGTCCTAAAACCCCGACTTTGTGGTTACTTGTGTATTTAGCCAGAAACCCGTACCGAACACCGGGTAAGCTTCTCCAGGGTCGTGCGGGATGCCGCCCACTCAACCCGTCCATGGGGCCTAGACCACAAGATATGAATCCCATCCCTGGGATTCACCCTTCGGGCTCGCTGCGCTCATGCTAAAACGCTCCCGGCGTTTTAGTCCCTGTTGTGGACTACCCTGGATAAGCTTACCCGGCATCCGTTACTCGTCTCTGCAGTTAAAACTCAACTAGTAATAATATGCAGGTTTATTTAACCGCCACATAAACCGTCGCAGTCGCCTCATTATTCTGAAAAGGGTTATAAAACCGAATGATATGCGACTCTACATGGCTGAAGACCGTTTCCAACACTTCCATAAAATCGGGTGCCGGCGGCTCATTGGACCAGAGCGCAAATACGCCTTCCGGACGAAGTTGCCGGGCCATGGTGGCGAGGGTATCGGGCTGGTAGAACGAGGCGTTGCCCGCATTGAGTAAAGCGCTGGGAGAGTGGTCGATATCCAGCAGAATGGCATCGAAAACACGGCCAGGCTGCTCCGGGTCGAAGCCGGTGGGCTCGCCTTTGGCGAGGTCGAAAAAGCTACCCTGAACGTAGCGGTTGCGCGGGTCGGCATTCAGAATAGCACCCAGTGGTACGTCCTCGGCCTGGTGCCATTCGATGACCGGCTCCAGCAATTCGACCACCAGCATCGAACGGACTTTTTCGTGCTTCAACGCGGCAACAGCGGTATAGCCAAGGCCAAGACCGCCGACGACAATGTCGGCTGGTCGATCATCCAATGCGGCTAACCCCAGGTCAGACAGCGCTTCTTCGGCTTTAACAAAGAGGCTGGACATCAGGAACTCTTCGCCGAGCTTTACCTCATAGATATCGTCGTCCGTGAGACCGGGAATACGCCGGCGGCGCAGAGTAATCTGGCCAATGGGGGTTGGGCGGGTGTCGATTTGTTCGAACAGGGGGCGCATGCGCAGGTGCCTCGTTTTTGCCGGGGCACCATGCTAACAGAAGTTGCGCCCCGGAGCGCGCGCAGGCGTTACAGATCCAGCACCAGCAGCGGTGACTTGGAGCGGGAACAACACACGGTCATCTGATCGTTCGCGGCATGCTCGTCGTCATCGAGATAACGGTCACGATGCTCCGGCGTACCTTCCAGCACCTTGGTCAGACAGGTACCGCAAATGCCTTGCTCACACGACGTTAGTAAATCGATGTCGTTGTCGATCAGCACATTGGCGATGGTCTCATCCGCCGGGATATCAAACTCTTCTCCCGTGCTCGCGATCCTAACCTTGAAGCTGCCATCGGCTGACGTATCAATGTCTTCGGCTACAAAGTATTCGGTGTGCAGGTGATCCACAGGCCAGCCAGCGTCTTTAAAGGTTTTCAGAGCACTGTCGGTAAACCGCTCAGGGCCGCACACATACAGATGCGTATCCGGTTCAACGCTCTTCGCCAATGCCGCCATATCTATGCGACCGGTATCCGGCTCATCGCTCAGATAGAAATGGCACTTATCGCTAAACGACCCATCTTCCAGTTCATCCAGAAACGCCATGCAGCCACGAGACTTGGCGGTATAGTGAAATTCGAATTCCTGACCATCGCGGTCAAGTTGCTGGGCCATGGAATATATCGGTGTGATGCCAATGCCACCGGCCAACAACAAGGATTTTTTGGCCGCCGGGCGCAATTCAAAATGATTGCGCGGCGCACTGATTTGCAGCAGATCACCTTCATTCAGCGCATCGTGCACAGCCGTAGAACCACCACGCGATTCCGGCTCTCGCAACACGCCCAACTGATACCGCTTATTATCCCAGGGCGCGTTGCTCAGCGAATACTGCCGAATGGTATCCGGCGCGACCTGCACATCAATGTGGCTACCCGCCGTAAAGGGAGGCAACTCACGACCGTGTGGGTCGACCAGTTCCAGCCGCACAATGCCATCGGCTTCGGCGACTTTCTTGTTGACCTTGACGATCATCGACAGGGTGGTTTTTTTGCTCATACCAACTCCGGTAAACAGATGACCCAGCTGAAATGTCCAGGCACTGCTTGATTAGCTCAGGTTTCGGGGTTCATGAGGTAGCCACAGTCCGCATCGGGTGCCGGTGGTGCTTCTGTGGGGAAGTCCGCAGCAGGGATGCTGCGGCCTAGGCTCCAAGGACGGATTCACGCCGACCCCACAGAAGTATCACCGGTAGCCGACGCTCACTCCTGGCGAACGCCGAACCCAGAGGATTAGGACGCCGATGCTTCCTGCTTGAGGATCTTGTCGATCATGCGGCGCGCCAGTACACCACCGCCGTCGATGTTCAGTTTCAGCAACTGACGGTCAGGGTTGTCGATCAGATTGCGTTGCTGGGCTTCCAGCATTTCCAGATCTTCCGAGAAAATCTGGCCCTGACCTTCGCGAATGGTCTTGGTCAGTTCCTGATCGTGCGGCTTGAAGTTACGGGCCATGCCCCAGTAGTACCAGATCGAGGTTTCGGTTTCCGGGGTAATGAAATCGACCACGACGCTCGACGCCTTCTGGTCAGCCGGGGCATCGAATCCGCCCTGACCGGCAATGGCCACTCCGACGTTGATCATAATGTGGCTGGGCGGTGTGAACCGGCTGATCTGCCAGCGGTCGACATCGGCCGTCGGTTCAAGGTCGTTGAACTTCAGGGCGTTTTGCCAGAAAGGCGGTGCCTTGATGCTTTCCATGGTGCGCTTGGTGACCACGGTATCGCCGTCTTTGAAGGAATCGGGCGCTTCGTCCTCGATCTCGGGCTGCCCAATACTGGACGCATGCACATAGGTTTCGTGAGTCAGGTCCATCAGGTTATCGACCATCAACTTGTAGTTGCAGTTGATGTGATAAACGCCGCCACCGTAGGCCCATTCCGGGTCATCAAAAAAGTCGAACTTGGGAATCAGATCGGTATCGGCCTTTTCGGCATCGCCCGGCCAAACCCAGATAAACCCATAACGCTCTTCAACCGGGTAAGCAGTAATGCCCGGAAACGCATTGACGCGCTGGCCCGGCATCGACTTACAGTTGCCATCGCAGTTCATCACCATACCGTGGTAACCGCAGACCAGATCACCTTCATCGTTTACATAACCCAACGACAAGGGCGCACCGCGGTGCGGGCAGAAGTCGGCCAGGGCCACGATTTTCTCGTTTTGAGTGCGGTAAAACACCATACGCTGGCCACAAATCTGGCGGCCCTGTGGCTTGTCGGTTATTTCATCGGACGAAAAGGCAACGTACCAGGTATTGGTCGGCCAGGAGGCTTGCACGGTCATGGCGGTTCTCCACTGCATCGGGTCGTGTGGTTGGGTCGGTCGACTCGCTTGTTTTTATCCGTCGACATCCTTTATGGATCCAAAAATAGATTTCACGACCTCACTTGTCAACAAAAATATCAGTTTTGGATCCAGTTTGGTCGATTTTTGGATCCAGGATGTACCTGAAAGGCTTGCGCAACGCCCCCATTGAGCCGAGAATGCCCTGCACAAATGACTCACTGGATCCCGTTTTCATCATGACCCAGATCAGCCACACCGCCATTACCGCCCTGCGCAAACACATCCGCGATGGTCGCTACCAACCGGGTGAAAAGCTGCGTGAAGTGCAGGTCGCAGAGCTGTTGGGCGTCTCACGCACACCGGTCAGACTCGCCTTTCGTACCCTGGAACAGGAAGGCCTGCTGGAACGCACCGGCAAGCAAGGCTATGTCGTACGTGAAGTGTCGGCCGACGACGTTTTGTGCGGTGTTGAGATACGTGGCGTACTGGAAGGGCTGGCCGCGCGCAGACTGGCCGAGAGGGGTTTATCGGCAGAACTGAAAGACCAACTGGAACGATGCGTTCAGGAAGGCGATGAGCTGATCAATCAGCCTAAGCTAAGCCAGGAAGACATTGAACGCTGGGGCGACATCAACGCCCGCTTTCACGCCCTGATCGTCAACAACGCTGGCAGCCGCGCCATCAGCGACGCCATCACCCGCAACAACCACCTGCCGTTTGCCTCGTCGGACTCCATCACCATCGACACCGATCACCTGGCCCAGGAGCAACGCAAACTCCAGGTCGCGCAACTGCAACACCAGCTCGTAGTGCAAGCCCTGGTCATGGGCGAAAGCACCCGGGCAGAAATGCTGATGCGCGAACACGCCTACATCGGCCTGCGTTATGGCCCGCTGTTTGGGGTTCCTGAAGGAATGGCTTTGTGAGTTGAGAGCTGCGAGCTGTTAGCTATTAGCTCAAAGCTCGCAGCTCATAACTCTCACTTCTCAAAAAAGCTTAAGAACGCCTGGCTCGCCTTCGACAGATAGTGATTCTTCTTCCACCCCCAAGCCAACTCCAGGGGAATGGGCGGATCGAAGGGCCGGGTACAGAGCAGCGGCTCGTTCTCGACAATCATCGACAAACAGGTCGCCAGCCCCATCTCGTTTTTGACCAGATTCATCAGCAAATCGACCAGGTTGGTCTCAAACTGCACGTTCAAACCGAGCCCCCGGGCGCGGGCACGTTGCTCAACAGAATCGCGCAAATAGTAACCACTGCGGAACATCACCGTCGGTTGCTGGCAGAACGCCTCAATGCTGACGGACTCCTGCTCGGCCAGGTGATGGTGTTTGGGCATGCAGGCAACCACCTGCTCCGATAACTGCGAAGCGTATCGAATCTGGTCGTGGGGTTTCTCCGAGCGAATCAGCGCCAGATCCAGCTCGCCATTGATGACCAACTGCTCCAGCGTATCCGTACCCGCTTCATACAATCGAAGGCGAATGCCCGGATAGGCTTTTTTGAACGCCAGCAAGTAGGGCGGAAGAAAGTACGTCGACAACATCGCCGACGCCCCCAACTTCACCTCACCCTGCTCCAGCCCCTGCAACTCGTTCAGCTCCCGGGTCGCGTCGGTCAGGCTTTCCAGAATACGCCTGGCGTGAGTGAGCAATACCTCACCGTCCGACGTCAGCGTCATGCGCCGGTCGGCCCGGTTAATCAGCTTCAGCCCGGTCTCTTCCTCCAGCTTCTTGATGGCAATACTCAACGCCGGCTGAGCAATCCCCAACCGCCGGGCCGACCGGGAAAAACTGCCGGTAATGGCAATATCATTGAAATACCGCAACCGGCTGATGCTGTCTAACCGCATAAACTTCCCCTTTACTGCGCTATTTCAACGCAACGCCATTGTCTTGAATTAGAAATTCTGGGGGCTAACTTCCCCCGTGGTTACTATGAGTTTGGTGCCAACAGGACTGTCGGGTGCACCTACTGAGGCCACGCCGTAAATACATCCATGTAGGCTCGGAGACCGCATCCATGCGGTCTAACGGCCCTCAGTAGGTACACCCAACACTCCTCAGTTACCTAGTCGGTTGCTTAACAAGAATTTCTAATTCAAGACAAGCTAACCCGCCGCCATATCTAAAATATATAAAAAGTATAAAAACAATATAATACGGATATCTTAAAACTTGAGCTATCTTTAACCCCACTTAAAACACCCGGTCTGGAGTTGGCAACAAGCCAAGTGTCAGGTGCCGGGTGTGCCTAACCGGGGGAGTCCGCAGCATGGATGCTGCGGCCTAGGCTCCATGGACGGATCTACGCCGACCCCGGTTAGGCGCACCCGGCGGCTGACACGGACTCCAGACACCAAAACAAGAGGCACCCTCATGGCTACCGCACATTTTGACTGGAAAGACCCCTTCAAGCTGACCGAGCAGTTGAACGACGACGAACGCATGATTCTCGACACCGCCCACGCCTACAGTCAGGACAAACTGGCCAGTCGTGTGCAAATGGCCAATCGCAACGAAAGCTTCGATCCGGCTATCATGCTGGAACTGGGTGAGCTGGGCATGCTGGGCGTGACGCTGCCGGAAGAATACGGTTGCGTGAATGCGAGCCACGTCGCCTATGGTTTGATCGCCCGCGAAGTTGAACGGGTCGACAGCGGCTACCGCTCCGCGATGAGCGTCCAGTCTTCCCTGGTCATGCACCCGATATTTGCCTATGGGAGCGAAGAACAGCGCAAGAAATACCTGCCCAAACTGGCCTCCGGCGAACTGATCGGCTGCTTCGGCCTCACCGAACCCGATGCCGGCTCCGACCCCGGCAGCATGCAGAGCAAGGCCGTCAAGACCAACAATGGCTACGTTCTCAACGGCGCCAAAATGTGGATCACCAACTCACCCATCGCCGACGTGTTCGTTGTCTGGGCCAAGCTCGACGGTGAAATCCGCGGTTTCATACTCGAACGCGATATGAAAGGCCTGAGTGCTCCCAAAATTGAAGGCAAATTCAGCCTGCGCGCCTCGATCACCGGCGAAATCGTGATGGAAGACGTCTACGTGCCCGAAGCCAACATCCTGCCCAACGTCAAAGGCCTCAAAGGGCCGTTCGGGTGTCTCAACAAAGCCCGCTACGGCATCGCCTGGGGCGCCATGGGCGCCGCCGAAGCCTGCTGGCTGGCCGCACACAGCTATGTGATGGACCGGGTTCAGTTCAACCGTCCGCTGGCCGCCAACCAGCTGATCCAGAAAAAACTGGCCGACATGCAAACCGAAATCAGCCTCGGCCTGCAGGGCTGCTTGCGCATGGGTCAACTGATGGATAATGACGCCTGCCCGGTCGAACTGATTTCCCTGATGAAACGCAACAACGCCGGCAAGGCGCTCGACATCGCCCGGGTTGCCCGCGACATGCACGGCGGCAACGGCATCAGCGACGAATACGGCGTGATTCGCCACGTCATGAACCTCGAAGCCGTTAACACCTACGAAGGCACGCACGACATCCACGCCCTGATTCTCGGCCGTGCCCAAACCGGCATTCAGGCGTTCGGCTAATGAGCGACACAGCAGTAAAAGGCGCCCTGAGCGGCATCCGGGTCATCGACCTGAGCCGCATTCTGGCCGGCCCCTGGGCCACCCAGATGCTGGCCGACTTCGGCGCCGAGGTGATTAAAATAGAGCGGCCCGGCCAGGGTGACGACACCCGGGGCTGGGGTCCGCCGTTTCTGGGTGAGGGCGAGCACCGCGTCGCCGCTTATTTTCACAGTGCCAACCGGGGCAAAGCGTCCATTGCCGTCGACTTCACCAAGCCGGAAGGCCAGCAACTGTTGCGCGACCTGATTCGCGACGCCGACGTACTGGTCGAAAACTACAAGGTCGACGGCCTGAAAAAATACGGGCTCGACTACGACAGCCTGAAAGCGATCAACCCGCGCCTGGTGTATTGCTCGATCACTGGCTTTGGCCAGACCGGGCCTTACAAGCACCGCGCCGGCTACGACTTCATGATACAGGGCATGAGCGGGCTGATGAGTGTCACCGGCGAACCCGATGGCACCCCGATGAAAGCCGGCGTGGCCTTGTCCGACATTTTAACCGGCCTCTACGCCGCCAACGCCATTCAGGCCGCCCTGCACTTTCGCGCCAGCACCGGCCTGGGCCAGCACATCGACCTTTCCCTGCTCGATGTTCAGGTCGCGGCCATGGCCAACCAGGCGATGAACTACCTGGCCACCGGAAATTCGCCGGGGCGCCTCGGCAACGCCCACCCCAACATCGTGCCCTACCAGGCGTTCGCAACGGCCGACGACTACCTCATTCTGGCCGTCGGCAACGATGGTCAGTTCCAGCGCTTCTGCGACGTCGCCGGCCGACCCGACCTGGCCACCGATGAACGCTTTGCCACCAACCAGGCACGCGTAGCCAACCGCGAAACCCTGTTGCCGGTCATCATCGAGCTGATGAAAACCCAGACCCGCGACTGGTGGCTGGCCCATCTGGAGGAAGTCTCCGTACCCTGCGGCCCGATCAACACTCTGGAGCAAGTATTCGCCGACCCCCAGGTTCAAAGCCGCGAACTGAAGCGAGAACTGGACCAGACAGAACTGGGTAAAGTGCCCTCAGTCGCCAACCCCATCCGGTTCAGCGAATCGGCGGTTCAGTACGACAAAGCGCCGCCGTCACTGGGTGCCGATACCGACCGGGTTCTAACGGGCCTGCTGAATTGCGATGCAGAGCAATTGGCGCTTTGGCGTGAGCAAGAGATCGTTGGTTAAATCTGATCGACAGCGTCATGAGGTGGAGTTCAAGTTTCGGAGTTTAATCCGTGGTTGCAGCCCGCGGCGGCTAACCGTTATGCCTCTGTGGGGTCGGCGTGAATCCGTCCATGGAGCCTAGGCCGCAGCATCCCTGCTGCGGACTACCCCACAGAGGCATAACGGTCATCCTCCGCTCAATACCTACATAGTCCGAAACTTGAACTCCACCTCATGACGCGCGCCCGGCCCCTTTGACAACCCCAGCCGATCAACTAATCTGCGATAAGACTTGCCGCGGTAGGGTGACCCGGATGGTGCGAACTCTGGTGATGTTATGGTTTGTGACCATCGTGACCTGTGTTCGGGCCGAACTCACTGTGGTTTACCCCGCCAGCGAATCTGAACTGGATCGTCGCTTTGACGACCTTACCCTCATACTGCGCACCGCCCTCGAAAAAACCGAAGCCGACTTCGGCCCCTTCGAGATGCGCGCCGCGTCGGCCCCCATGACCTCTATGCGCTACTCGCAGGAGCTGATGGCCGGTCGCACCCCGAACGTGATTTGGACCTCAACTTCCCTCGAACGCGAAACCTTCCTCCGGCCCATTCGAATTCCCCTGCGCAAAGGCTTGTTGTCGTATCGCATCGCACTGACCCGGGCCGAAAGTCAGCCCAAAATTGACCAGGTAAAAGACGTGGAAGACCTCGCACAGCTGTCACTGGCGCAGGGCATTGGATGGGGAGACATACTGGTATTTGAAGCCAACGGATTGCGGGTATCGACCAGCGAATACGAGAGCCTGTTTCGCATGATCGATGCTGGCCGGGTAGACCTGTTTCCGCGCGGTATCGGCGAGGTGTTCGAAGAATGGGAAGTGCGGCGGGAGGTATTGCCCAACCTGGCCATCGAGCCCAACCTGCTCTTGTACTACCCCTGGCCCTATTACTTCTTCGTCAAGAAAGACAACGTCGCCCTGGCAAACCGACTGGAAACCGGGTTGCTGAGAATGATCGACGATGGCAGTTTTGATGCCATTTTCTGGCGCTTTCATGGTGAAGCCATCGAACGTGCCCGCCTGCAGGAGCGCCGGGTCATCGAACTGAGCAACCCACTGCTGCCGCCAGACACGCCGCTCGACGACAGCCAATTATGGTACCAGCCTTCCTGAGCGAAATACGGCTGTTAATCTTGTATGAACAGGCGCATAGACAGGTCGATTGCGGTGATATCTTTGGTCAGGGTACCCATCGAAATATAGTCCACCCCGGTTTCAGCAATACCACGCAGTGTATCGGCGTTCACATTACCCGAGGCTTCCAGACGAGCGCGACCGGCCGTAGTGGTCACCGCTGTGCGGGTATCATCAAGACTGAAATTATCGAGCATGATGACATCCGCGCCGGCCTGCAGCGCTTCGGCCAGTTCAGACAGGTTTTCGGTTTCCACCTCAACCGCCCTGCCCGGGGCCAGGTCACGCGCCGCTGCAACCGCTGCACTGATGCCGCCGCAGGCCAGGATGTGGTTTTCCTTGATCAGAAAGGCATCGTACAGGCCCATGCGATGGCTTTGGCCACCGCCGCACGTCACCGCATATTTCTGCGCCAGGCGCAGCCCGGGCAGTGTCTTGCGGGTATCGAGCAGGTTTACGCCGGTGCCTTCGAGCATGGCCACGAAATGCGCCGCGCGCGTCGCTGTGGCTGACAACAACTGCAGGAAATTCAGAGCCGCTCGTTCACCGGTCAGCAGCGACCGGGCTTTGCCGTTGATCTCTACCAGGGTGTCATTGGCCGCTACCCGGTCGCCATCCCGAACATGCCATTCCAGCCTGACGTTGGGATCCAACTGATGAAACACCTCATTCACCCAGTCGACACCGCAGATGACGGCCGTCTCACGAGTAATCACCCGCGCATGGGCTTCGCTGTGCTCAGCAATTAAAGCGGCATTGATGTCTCCGCTGGCAACGTCTTCGGCAAGTGAAGCCGACACATTAGCCACGATAGACTGGCGCAGATCATTCAGGTCGATCGGGTACATAACACCTCGGAAATCAGCGATGCAATAAACAGGAAGGGCTTGAAGAGACGGGATTATAGGGGGTTAGGTGAGGAAATGTCATGCGCGGGCTGCACAAACAAAAAAGCACGGCCCCCAAGGGAGCACGTGCTGGAAACTAACAACGATAAAGCAAAAAAGTCGATCAGGCGCTGTGCGTGCGAGATGGAGCGCTGAACCAGGAAACCAGCGTCTCTTTGGCAGATGCCAGGCCTTTCAGGGCAGCCGAGCGCAGGTATTCGTTACGCATTCTCATCGCTTCGGCTTCGTAGTAAGCCACATCCGGGTTACCCCAGGAATCGGTTACGGCTTTGAATTCGGTCTCGTTTGAGTGTGCCATGTTTGCCTCCAGACAATGTCATGTGCGTGTGCGGTTAGGCGCTGAGGCCTTCAATGACACCTATGATAGGGGGGCTTACGGTCGGTAACAAACGATGGGTTTTCATGCCATAGATGAACTGATTTCATCTATGGTCGGCTGAGTATCAGTCCAGGGAGACGTAGAAGGGTACGACTCCGCTGTTATTAATTTGCCCGAGATAACTGGTTTGGCCCAGGTGATTCCAGTGCTCTCCCAGACTCGCGGGTTTGTCAGTCCGGCAAACCAGCAGCTCCAACTGAATAGCCAGCGGTTCGACCAGGTATTCGCGAATCAGACGATTGGTCAAGGCCCAGCGTCTGGCATCCACAAACTGTTCGCGGTACACGGCTTCGGACATAGGGCCGATGCGCACACAGATCCCACTGCTGTAATCCGTCACGCGGCTGCCCAGATGCGCATCCTGGCCGAGCACTGTGGCCTGCTGTCCCAGACGTAACCTATCCCGCTCCGGCACGGGCGCCACCAGGCGATAGTGCTCAACCACGTCAACCTCGTCGGTCTCCAGGTAGCCTTGCAACAGGGTTTTGAGGCCGGTAGCCGATTTACTGTACAGACTGAACAGCCCGCTGAAGCGCAATTTCAACTGTGCCAGTTCGTCGTCGGGTTCGTGCTCCAGCGCCGGGTTATTGCTCACACTGGCGATCAACCGCCGGTAATCCTGCAGGCGGCTTTCGATGGTGTTCTGTGTCAGGCGATTCAGACGCCAGGCGTCGAACAGTTTGGTCAGCAAGTGGTTGTTCAGAATATCAAGAAAGGCCCGTGGCCCTTCGTAGCCTTCCCATTCGTAATCGAGCAGCTCTTCGGTATAAAAATCCGGCAAGGGTGAAGAAATGCCGTAGAGCCCGGCGAGATTGGTGACCATCTCGAAGCCCTTATTGCCCGGCAACTCCAACACCTCGTGGATGTCGGTATCACCATAGCCAAGTTCGAGATTGGGCCTTACCCGAATGTCGCGCTGATCAAACCGACTTCGCGTGCTTAGCGCATTCAAGCGCTGCAGCAGCCGATAGGCCTGAAAGAAATCGAAGTCCTGACTGTTGTCCAGCAGGTCCTGTTTCAGATCAGCGATCGATGTCCCGTCTGGCTGGTCCATACCAGTTCCTCTGCAGAATTCAGGTCGGTGATGGTCAGCTCAACATAGGCATTGACCGTGGCGAAATCGGTCAGTAGCCGATGCAAGACTTCGCCGAACAAATAGATATCGCCCAGGCCCGCAAACCCGGTTCCGTCGACACTCAATGCGACGTGCTGGCCACGGATAAGACTGCCACGCAACAGTCGGGTCGCCGGGGTAACGGTCATGGCCTGAATGGAATCGAGTCGTTTCAGGTTGGCATTTTCATCACTTTTTCCAGCACTGTGTTGCGGCAGGTACAGGCGCAATAGCCCCTTCAGATTTTCGAGTGTTGCCATGGGCAAATAGTTGATCGTCAGGTGAGACAACAAACTCCACAGATCATTACCGGACCGGGGCGGTACATAACCTGTTGGTGCCAGCAGGTTGGAGAATTCAACCAGCTCGGAGGTATTCTGAGTGCCCTTGCTTACATCCCCCTGTTTCAATTCACTGGCCAGGCTGCCGTTGGAACAGGTCAGTGATGCGGTCAGGGTTTCGCGCTGCGGGATGCGTTCGCTGTCCGGATAACTCAGGTTCAGGCGCGTCGCGGTGGTACCGGCATCGGCATCGAACTGGCGATTCAGCTCGTAAACGCCGCCGTTGGCCTCGCTCTTGCTCAGCAGTGACAGAGGCTGATAGGTGCTCCGGGTGGCCGTCTGACGATTGTGACCAGTCACCTTCTGCACCGAATGAATCTGATACCGTTTGTCCACATTACGCGCGGGCTGCAACAACAAATCGGCCTCGCGCTGATCCACCTGTACCGGTTCACTGTCGTGCGGGAACAGATTTACCGCCGGTACCGTAAACAGTTTCAGGCTGTCATTGCCAACCCGGGGCATCTTGCTGCGCAGATTTTTCAGGTGAAACTCGATCGTCAGGTTACCACCATCGACCATCAGCGCCTGAGCGTTGGGTGATGCCAGTCGAAAATACAGATAGTTGTACTTGTTGACATAATACTCGGTCAGCCGCTGATAGGTGGGCAGTGACTGACTGGGGCGAGAGAGCAACGGATAGCGGTCGTCGGTACCCAGCGAATCAAGCCTGCACCCCGGCAGAGTACGCCGTTGCCCGCCCTGAACGACAGACACCGACTGCACACAGGTCTTCAACAGGCAAAACAGGGAACTGGCCTGCAGGTAATCATCGGCGGCGAGAAAGCTCAGATCACTCAGGCTGAAGCGGCGGCCGTAGCCGGCGAGCATGCTGATCTGAACACTGAGCGTACCCGAGCGGTCGCCGAGGGTTTCCAGCGATACATCTTTGATGGCCATTGGCAGCACGGTCAGGTCATAGGTTGTGGTGAAGCGACACTTGACACCCTGAACGTCACGCGAGTCGATAAACGTCCCTTTGGGCACCAGCAAGGGTTCCTTGAGAATGCTTTTCGGCTCAAACGCCATGATGGTCGTGGCGGGAATTTCTTCAATATACTGCGGTGCGACCAGGTTCAACAACGACTGTGCCAGTTGCGGAAAACCGGAATCGAGCCGTTCCTGAATACCGGCACCCAGATAGGCAACGCCTTCGAGAATGCGTTCCACATCGGGGTCGGAGCTTGCGCCGCCCAGATGCGGCGCGTAGGCCGGGTATTTTCGGGAGAACTCGACCGCCTTTTCACGCAGTGCATTCAGTTCACGCTGGTATAATTCACTGATCATTCTTCAGCCCCGCATGCTCAGGCTGATGCGTCCATCAGCTGTCAGGGAAATTGTGGCCCGCACCGGCAGTACCCGGTCACGCACCGCTACTTCACCGCGCAATTGCCAGCGCAGCGCACCCGCCTTAACCGAGTCGTCACGCTCCAGCGTGCAGCGGCGAAGCCGGGGCTCAAACAGTTGGATATTGGTTCGAATCTCTTCGCTGATCACATCCTGGGCCACATTGCCATGGCTGACGAACAGCTTTTTAACGTCAGACAGGCCCAGTTTTTCGTGAATCAGCGCCGTCCCCTGAATGGTATTAAGCAGGTTTCCAATGTCCATCAGAATGGAGTCAACCAGACCAACGTCGTCGACCTCCAGTGGCTCGCCTTCAAGGTGCTGCCATTGTTGCATCCGTTTGAGCAAACGCAGTTGACCCATAATCAGCGCTCGGCACTCCAGGCGTCTTCGTATTCAACGCCATCGACTTCGTGGCTCCAGATAATGTGGTCGTACACCAGCGAGATCTTCTCACGGTGCCCCGCCACCTGGTGCTCCGCGGTTTCGGTATCCGATACATAAAATTCGATGTTGGTGATCTGGGCATTCTTCAGACGCAGCCGGTAATACAACTCTTCCATGCCGGAGCCGTCAGTCCGATACCAGTCTATCAGCACCTCGGTCAGCAATTCACTGTCGCACAAAGCCTGGAACAGCATCGGGCTGCTGCGATCGACAATCTTGCCCAGCGTCATCGGCAAATGCACTCGCCGCCCGGTTGGAATGCCGAAGCTGTCGGACGGGATCTTAACGGTGTGCTGAAAATTCAGTATTTCGATGCTGCCTTCGCGACCGGCCAGGTCAACGTCACCCTCGATCGCGCCCTGGTTCTCTGCGGTTATTTGCATGTAGCCGGGTAATGCCATGACAATCACCTCCTGTTATCAGGTTTTTTCCAACCGACCGCTTTCACGCAAGGTGACCGGCTGACCCAGAAATTTAAAGTGCGGGGTAAGTTCCATCGAAATCATATACCACCCCGCTTTGCCTTCGACGTCCCGTATCGACAGGCTGGCGCTGCGCAACGGCCGGCGCGCCCGTACCCCGGGTGCCGGGTTATCCATATCCGACACGTACTGGCGCAGCCACTGCGTCAGTTCCTGATCGATCTGCGCCCGGGTTTTCCAGGAACCAATGTGTTCACGCTGCATCACCTTCAGGTACTGTGCAAACCGGCATGCGATCAATATGTAGGGCAACTGACCATCCAGTTGCGCTGCTATGGTTTCCTCGGGTGTACCTTCAATGTCGTGAAAGCGGACACTGGCAGCGGAATAAAAACCCGCCTGGGATTTTCCCTTGCGCAACGTCAGTGGCACGAACCCCTGGTGCACCAGGTCGTTCTCGCGTCGGTCGGAAACCAGCACCTCCGTCGGTATTTGACCGCGCTGGGCGCCGCGACCACTGGAGACCGTCAGTTCGGGCAGAACACCATAGTCTTCGCCCACCATATTGACGAACCAGCGATAGCGGGAGAAGGCCGTCGCGATGCGTTCAGCCAGCGCAAAGGCGGCGTTGCCCCAAACCCCTTGAGTATCCTGTTTGCGGTAGGTTTCATAGAAACTGAATCCCATGCTGTTGTCTTCGGCATAGGCTTCACGCAGTAAAAAACGCGGCATGCACATTGCCATGTAGCGAGCGTCGGGTTCCTGTCGGAACGACTGCCACTTTTCGAAGCCGGGTTGCTGAAAGTGAGCGTTCAGGTCGCGCATCCGGCTGAATTCCCGAAAGTCATCCAGGCCGAAAAAACGGGCATTGACCGCACCCAGATACGGCGCATGGGCAATGGCGGCTACTCTGGCCAGGTTTTGAAGCAGTTGAATGTCCGGTGCGCTGGGGTCGAACAGGTAATCTCCTACCATCAAGCTGTAGGGCTTGCCCCCGAACTGACCAAACTCACTCGAATACACCAGTTGATATAGGGGCGACTGGGTAATTTCCGGCGCGTCTTCAAAACTTTCGCGCAGGGTTTCCTTATCCAGGTTAACCACATCAACCAGGGCGTTTTCCTGAAAGTCGATGCCGCCCACCAGATAGTCGAGTGAGCGCCAGGCAGACTCCAGTCGCTGAAAATCGGGGTGGTGCAGCAGACCATTCATTTGCCGGTTCAGGCGGCTGTCCAGCTCGGCCATCCAGCGGGAGACATCGGCTGAATCAGGTGTTGTTGCTTCCCGCAGCAATCCTGCCCGATCGAGCATGGCGCGGGTGGTATCGTTCAAAGTCACAGCTTCACTGTCGAGACACAGCGAGAGGTTATCGCGTGCTTCAATCAGCGTGCTAAAGCCGGGTATGTGCGGATACAGGGATTCAGGCTCAAAATCGGACAGCGACAGAAACGACAGTGTGATGGAAATGGCCTCGCCATTACCAAGCATTTCATCTTCAATTTTCAGCGTCAGTTCCGGCTGAAAACTGGCGAAGGCACCACTGAGGTCATTGCTGGTCAGTTGCGCTTTTTCAAAGGCGTCATAAGGGTCGAGATCGGCCATCGGGTTCAGGGCCGAGAGCACCAGAATCCGGAAAGGCAATTCCTCATCCTGATCCGCACCATGGGCCCGGTACACCAGGTTGATTTTTTCCGACACGCCTTCGGTCATAGCCGGTGCTCCCGATCGGTCGACTCAAGCCAATAACCCGCCATCAGAACGACACCCTGGCAGCTGACGTCGGTGCCTCTTCAACCACCATCAGCGGTTCGACTTCCAGCTGCGGGTTGGGCCAGCAACTGGCTATTTGTGGTGGTAAACCCAGCGGTACTGTACTCAGGGACTGAATAACCGGCCGCTGACCGACGATTTCATAGTTAATGTCGATCTGGCTGATGTTCTCCTGGCGCAGTTGCGCTTCAGAGCCCGGGAAATCACTGGCACTGAAAATGAACCGGCCATCTCTGAAATCGTCGAGAAAGCGGGCAAAGCCCTTAACACCCGGGTAATCCTTGGTCAGCCGCATTTGACCAATTTCAATGGTCAGCGAGGTATCACCACACTGTTCCAGCGACCAGTTAAAGGTTCGCTCTGACGGGTAGTTATAATTCGCCAGTGTCTGCACACCATCACTGCAGTGCAAATTCAGGAAGGTGGCATAGGGTGAAGCCGTTGCTCCGGCATTGGTGCCGGAGGGCAAGGTTCGTACGCTAACGTCAAACTCATTACCCACGACGATGCCGCCATTGCTCGCGTTGTTCAGCACGCTGTAAAAGTCTTCGTCAAGTGTCATTGTGCGCCCGCTCACTTCAGCCGGAACATACCCGCGGTTCAACTGGCGCGACACAAAAGCCTGAGCATCCCCGTTCAGAAACTCCCATAGCACCCCCTGCTCACCGACAATCAGACTACCCAGGCGGTTCTGCTCGACACCTTCGAGCGATGCCAGGACGTTGTTTTCCCAGCGGTCCTGCAATTCACAGGAACCCTCTTTCATCATATAGTCATAGGCCACATCGAGCGGCCCGGTATAAAGTTCCCAGAACAGGGCAGACTCGGAATCAGGCCGGCCAAAAATTTCCTGCAGTGCATACACGGCCGTCCAGGCATTGGCCATGGGTCCGCTGCCAGATTGCAGCGAATCTGGCTGCAGAAAGTAATCGTTCAGGGCTGCCAGTGACTGACTGCGCAAGTTCGAATTAAAGGCTACCTGTGACAGGGCTGCCTTGTAATCGTCAATCGCCGTCACACCCTGCTCCAGTAGCGAGTCGAGCGGATTGACCTCTTCTTCAGCTGTACCGGCACCGGCCCGTCGCTGAATCCTGATCGCTCGCTGCGCCAACTTGCCGACCTTACCGGCCTTGCCCAGAACTTTTTTAATGGCTCGTGAAGCACCAGGCCCCTGGCCGCCGGATGCATCGGGTACTGTGTATTCCTGCAATTCAACAAAGTAGGCGAAGTGATCGGCCGAGGCGTACTGCAACGCTTCAAATGGCGTCAGCTCGGCGTACATACGTTCTATAAAGGCAAAATAGGGGTTGTCATTGCCGGGCATGCGTTCCAGTGCGCGAACCCATTCACGGCGATCCCGGTAACGCTGAACGCCTTCATCGAAGCGTTCTGCAAAAGACTCCCAAGCCATCTGGTATTCACGCTGATAAAACTGCTCGAAATCGGCCTGAATCTCCGTCAGTGCATCATCGCCCTCGTTGGCTGTGGAAAACTCTTCCATAAATTGGGTAATAAAGTCATAACCGGTCAGGGTGAAGGCCGGATCCACCTGGGGGGCGTTTGCAATGCGCTGACTGCCACCCCAGAAGTCTTCAAGCCGAACACTCGGAAACCCCTGGGCGTTAGCCCAGTCGATGATCCAGGTGTAATCACCGCTGTTGCGGTTAACTAGATGCAACAGAGCGCTCTGCAGATTGACCCGCTCTTCGTTCAGCGAACTGGTTACGGGGTTCCAGTCGAGATACGCCAGATACAATTCATTGAAAATGGCCGACTGCTCCAGGCTGACCCCTTCCTCCAGCAAGCCGTAGTAGGTGCTGCTCACCGCCGGTACCAGGCTCGGGTCTTCATCGTTCAGCTGAGTTTGCAGGGCATTGATACGACGAATCAGCCCGCCGGCTACGACACTGGTCTCTTCGTTCGCCAGATCATCAATGGTCTGAATGATGGGTACATCAATAGGTTGTAAAATGGCGGTACGGAAATAGTTGACGTAACGGGCCCGTAGCTCACTGATGTCCCCCGCTCCACCGTATGGCAGCCACCAGGGAATCAGCTCCGATTGCTGGTACTGCTCCATGGCCAGGGCAAAGTCGAGCAATTCGGCGGCTGAAAACAACCGCTCGGCCGGGCTGCCCTGTTCACTGAGTTCAACTTCCGAGAACGTATCGCGAATGGCTTCCAGCGCACTGCGATTTGTTTCATAGGCGAGCGTTAAGACCGCAAAGCTGATCAGGGTGACGGCGCCGCCAATGCCCAGTGCATAACGACGCACTGCACGGCGTAACCGGTCGATACTCGGCAGACTTTCATAAAGCCCGCGATCGGAAGGCAACACCCGGGTAAAGAACTCATGCAGAAAAACACCCCGGAGGGTTTCCTTGCCGTTAATGCTTTGAAGGCTTGACCCGAAATACAGGCCGCGAAACTTAGGGGCCTCCTGATAAATATTGCCCACCAGCGCGGTATTGATAAAAGCATGCAGATTATCACGCAGACGCTCTACTTCAGAAGGCAATACCAGCAGACTGTCGTCGGGTGTATCGGTGCGCTCCATCATCAGCAACCGCAGTTCTTTCATGCGATCGAGAATGCTGTCGAGTGCCTTGTCGAGTACTGAGTTGAAATCAACCGTATCCGCTGTGTTCAGGTACCCCATCGGCTGCAACAGGCTTTCATCGGGCAGGTAGGACACCCATTCCGAGAAGCCTTCGATCTTGTCGCACTTGGTAACCAGCAGATAGACCGGCACCTGAATTTCCAGGCGATCCATCAGGTTATTGATCGACGTGCGAACCTGCCGACCTTCTTCCAGAATGGTTTCTTCGTCGCAGGTCAGCAGTCGCTCGGCAGACACAGCAACCACCAGCCCGTTCAATGGCTCGCGTTGTTTGTGACTGGCCAGCAGACCCAGCAGTTTGTCCCATTCTTTTCGATCCCGTTCCTGCTGTTCGGGCACGGCATAACGCCCTGCGGTATCGATTACAATGGCTTCCTCGTACAGCCACCACTCCAGGTTCAGGGTCGAACCGTCTTCATGAATGGACAGGTTTTCAATGCCGGGCTTGAGCAACTGCGCGCTGCGCAAGGAAGTGCTTTTACCGGTGGTTGGGCGACCGATGATCATGTACCAGGGCAGCACATAAAGCGGGTCACCCCGCAGCTTGAGCTGCGACCGCTTCAGCGCCTTTATGGTTTGCCGCCAGCGCTTGCTCAGCGCGCGGTTCAGCTGGCCAGTGGACATACCCACATCATGCCCGGCGGACACGGCACTGGGCTTACCCTGGCGGATCACTCGCTTAACCTGAGCCCTGGCGCGATAACGAACGTAGAGACGCCGCCCCAGTACCAGCAAAAAGAACACACCGAACCCGACGCCTAGCACCCAGTAGGCCAGCTCCATGGGCCATTCGAGCAGGTAAAACAGGCTGAGCACCACGCCGATAACCAGCACAATCAGTAACAGGCGCCACAGGAATACAAAGAATGCTTTCATCGTCAGGACACCAGGTTCAGTAATTCAACGATCAATCCGCGAATCTGGCTGGCGTACCACAGAAACACCCCCAGAATAAACAACGCGGGAACCGCAACAACGTAGGGAATCAGATTCGCGCGGCGTTTGCGCTCCTTAGCCGCCAGCTCCTGTTCACTGAATGCCGTGCGGAACAGGACCGATTGGTCCAGGTTATGCTGCGCCTCCTCTGGCAACAGCAATGCCAGATTGAAGCCGCGCGCGTTTTCCAGCTGAGGCCTGTCTTCCGGATCAAAATAACGACCTTTGAAACCCAGGCCCAGGCACAATAAAAAGATTTCCCGGACACTGCGGTCATCGCCATGTTTGCTCAGTAGGTTGAGCCGTTCGTAAAACTCAGCCCCGGCATTGGTGGTATTAAAGTGCGCCCGTTGCAGGGAAGCCTGCTGCCAGGCGTTGCGATCGGGCCACTGGCTGGTCAGCAACACTTCATCGATGTAGGCGCACACGGCGAACCAGCCTTCACGCACACTGTCGAGACTGAAACCGGCCGCTTCAGCACGCTCAGTCAGGCTGTGATACAAACGGTCAAAATGCTCTCGCAACTGATCAGCCGGCAGATCACTGGTATTCAGTGTTCTGGCTGTCTGACGCGTGAACAGCAACGCGGGAACGTAAAAATCGACCAGTCTCATAGCGCACCTTGTCCGGGTTCGGCGGGGTACCCTTCCCTGTATGGCTTGTGTGTCATAACGGTCCCTGTTTTTATTGATCAGGTGCGATGCACCTGCAGTTCACTCGTGCCTTTCAGGCACGCGAGTCGGTGAAGCTCACTTTCTCAGAATAACCAGCTCGCACTTCAGATCTTCCGGTGCTTCTGCCCAGTGCAGTGCAGCGTTATTCTGCCGGCGTACCTTGTCCCATTGCTCGTTATTGGCATCGAGGCGAATGTAGTTGGCAAACGCCTTGCGCGGCAGGCCAATGGGCGCACTGGCCAGTAACACCATGGGCACACCGGGCAAGGAACGCTGCGCCAGTTGTTTCACGGTATCAAAAGAGGCCAGCTTGGCGGTGGTTTCAAAGGTTTCCCGCCAATCTTCCGCCAGCGCCTGGGTGTTCAACACCAGGTAATATTCCACCTGCTCTTCGAAGAAATGTTCCGGAACATCCGCGTGAAAGACATCCTCTTCAAAGGCCATATCCACCAGATAGCGCGGTCCAATGGATATTTCGTTCAACAAGGCCGTCACCAGACTTCTGACGGATTGAAAACAATGGGTCAGATTGCCGTGGTCATAAGCGGGCACCAGACGTTCACCATCCGACTTTTCGCCCACCATGTTAACCAGCCCGGAAAAAGTACTCAGCTCACCAATGAGCTCACGCAACACCCCATAAATTTGCCAGGGATGAATACTGTCCTGCTCACACAAATGCACCAGGCGCGGTACGTACTGGCTAAGTGCCTGCAAGCCTATCCGGTAGCGCAGAACGTTCGGATCAAATTCACTGATACCGCTGCTTGAGGCATCGCTGTAATCAAGCTGAATTGCGCGACCGGTAATTTCATCCCGTATTTCCCGGATCATCGACAACAGAGATGCATTACCCGCCAGTTGTACCAGGGGCGGTACGTAGTCGGTTGCGTAGCGCAACTGGTCGCCATCGCGCACCACCTGCGCCACCGGAATCACCTGAAATTCACTGCGCAATTCAATTTCGTGTTCGAACAGAAATTCAAGCTTGTAGTCGAGCTCCTGAATGGAGGCATCCGGACCATCCTGATAGAGATCCTGGGCGCTGCGCGGATCGACCCGGGTGAAATAGCGGGTTTTGACCGCTTGTACATCACCACTGCTGTTTACCACGGTGACATTGGGTTCACCGGGTTGCAGGGTGCGCACGCCAATATAGATGGTAAAGGGCCGGTCCGGCTCGACTGCATCTTCATCGAACGTCCGGTTGGGTAGCTGGCCGTTGTCAGGCACGCTGACCTGACTGCCATCGGGGAAAATAAATCGGCCCGACACCAGTTCACAGCTGCGATTCGGCAAGGCGCTGCGCGACAGGTTCAGGTCAATGACTCCCCAGAAGTGAGGCTGCATCATTTGCTGCATCGGGCCGAGCAGTGACTGCCAGTACGCTTCACTGTACTGAAAGTGCTGGGGCTGCATGAACATGCCCTGATGCCAGAAGATGGGTTTGCTTACTCTCAAGGTCATTCTCCAGCCAGCGCTATATGGTCTCTACGGTCGTCGACCGTATGATTTCAACTTTATTGGTATTGTTCCGCCCCAGCGACAGCGACAGGTACAGCACATCCGGCACTGCCTTGGCTTCGTTCGCGACCAGCCCCAGATTCGCCAGTACCAGGTCAACCGCTCCTCGTCTCGCTGGCTTGACCGGTATCTCGACAATGCGGATATCCAGCTCCGTACTCAAACCAAAATAACCCACGACCACGCCCACAAACTGGGCTCCCTGAGCACGGGGCAAAACCTCGGTTTTGGTTTGGCCTGGCTGAACGATGATGCGATCAAAACTCGCAATAGTGCCGTCAATCCTACCCTCATTCAGTAACTGAATGGCCCCTTCCTGAGTCGTTGCCAGCCCTTGAAAGGTGCCCGGGTCGGACATTTGAAACAAGCCGATTACCAGCGAGTGCGGCCTGCCACTCAAAACATTCAGGTCGGAAGCACTCTCAACCTGCAGAGTGATTGCCCGGTCCTGGTACTTCCAGTCTTCAGCAGCCACTTCAAGTACCGGTGTACCCGCACAGCCCGCAGCAAACAACGCTGCTGCGCAGGCACACAACACGGTTGCCAGGCGACGCAACGTCGCCACACATGGGAACCATTTCATGACTCAGAATGCCTCGACCAACCGACTGTTAGCATCACCCGTTCGATGCACCAAACTGATAGGACCCTTCGGTACCGGCAGCTTCATGTGTCCAGGTGATATTACCGGCGGTAATGTACAGCTCTTCCATATGGGAGAAGTGCGCCTTTTGTGGGTCGGTGACGTTTTCCATCACGGTTTTGATATCCACCAGCACCGCATTTTCAAGTGTCATCACGTAGTACAACTCTTCTTCACCACTGGCTGACACACGGTACCAGTTGACCACAATGCTCAGCTGTTCGCCGCCGGTCAGGGCGTTGTACAACAGAGGCGAGGCTTTATCGATCATCTTCACGATCTTCATCGCCTTCATTTCCGGCAAGCCGGTGATCTGACCGCTTTGTACGTTGGTCGCGCGCGGCACACTGTGCTCAAACGCCTGGATCATGATCTCATCTTCGTGACCTTCCTGGCTGGCGGTGCCAACACTGTCCATGCTCAACGCACCGGAACTGATGTCACCCTGGTTGGAGCCTTCAATGGTCATATATGCAGGTATTGCCATGGTCTATCTCCTAACGAAAGTTAGATTGCGTTTCAGGCTTACTCTTTGTCGAGTTTGCCAGCCAGGGACAAGGTAAAGCTGGATCCCATGTATTTGAAATGAGGTCTGACGTTCATTTCGACCCGATAGAAACCGGGGTTACCCTCATCGTCCGTGACGATAATTTGCGCTTCGCGCAAAGGCTTGCGACTGCGAACTTCCGGCGGTGGATTGTCCTGGTCTGCCACGTACTGGCGGATCCAGCCATTGAGCTCGCGGTCGAGATCGTTCTTGGTTTTCCAACTGCCAATGTGCTCGCGCTGCAACACCTTGATGTAGTGCGCCAGTCGATCCACCATAAAGAGGTAGGGTAACTCGGTACCGAGCTTGAAGTTGGTTTCAGCCTGCTTGCCTTCCGGCGTATTTCCGAAGAACTTCGGCTTTTGGCAGGAATTTGCGGAGAAGAAAGTGGCGTTGTCGGTGCCTTTGCGCGCTACCAGACCCATGAAACCCTGCTCGGCCAGTTCAAATTCCTGGCGATCGGTGATCATCACTTCGGTAGGCGTGTAAGCCCGAATATCACCGCTTTCCTCATAGTTGTAGACCGGCAGGTCGAGCACTTCACCGCCACTTTGCGGTCCAATAATGTTCGGGCACCAGCGGTACTTGGCAAAACTTCGAGTCAGGTTACCGGCAAAGGCATAGGAAGCGGCTCCCCAACACAGTTTATTAAAATCCTTGCCAATGTTTTCCTGATAATTAAAGGCTTTGACCTTGTTGTTCTCGCCATAGGCCGAACGCAGCATAAAGCGCGGCACCGTAAGACCAATGTTGCGGGAATCATCCGATTCGCGAAACCCGTGCCATTTAGCGTACTGAGGCCCCTCGAAAATAGATTCCAGGTCTTTCAGATTGGGTAAACCGGAGAACTCATCGAGACCAAAAAACTCAGGGCCGGCGTTGGCAACCACCGGGGCGTGAGCCATGGCCGCCACGGAAGCCAAATCACCCAACAGTTTTACATCCTGGGAGTTCGGGCCGAAGTCATAACCGGTAATAATGGAACCGATCGGTTTGCCTCCGAACTGGCCGTATTCAGCCGAGTATACGTGTTTGTATAATCCTGACTTGGTCGTGTCCGGTGCATCTTCGAAGTCTTCCAGCAGCTCTTCTTTCGACATGCTGATGACCTCGATCCGGATGTTCTCGCGAAAGTCGGTACGATCAACCAGAAACTTTAGCCCGCGCCAGGAAGATTCGAGTTTTCTGAAAGGTTCAGCGTGGATAATTTCGTCAAGCTGCGCGCTGATCTTCTGATCCACCTCAGAAATCATATCATCTACCAGCTTTTGCTCTACTTTGCCGGATCTGCGGTTAGGTACCACCAGATCAGCGATAAACGCCTGCACCCCTTGCCGGGCAGTATCGAAACCATCGTCGCCGGGCTTCAGCCGGGTTTCCTGCATCACCTGGTCCAACAGTGATACGCCTTCTACGGTTTCTTTGTCTGCACTGCTTTTCTGTAAATCGGCCATCTTGACTGTCCCCTTATTCTTCAACACCCAGTTCGCGCATGATTTGAGCACGAGTATCATCGTTGTCGAGAATCGCCTGAATGGTTTTTCGGAATGCCGGTGTGTTGCCCAGCGGACCTTTCAGAGCTAGCAGCGCCCGGCGCAATTCCAGCAAGCTGTTCAGTTCTGGAACCTGGCGGGCCACGTTCTCGGGATTAAAATCTTTCATTGAATTGATTTTGAGATCGACATTTACGGTATCGGTCGAGTCTTCCTGTAACTTGTTGGGTACTGAGAACGACATACCAATATTGTGGCTTTTGATCACATCATCGAAATTATCTTTACTGACGTTCAATGGCTCTATGTCTTCCAGAACATCCTCGTTGGGACGTCCGGTGAAGTCATCCAGGACCAGTAGCTTGAGCGGCAGTTCAACGTCTTCCGTCACGCCTCCGGTATTGGATTTATAGGCGATATTAATGCGTTCTTTAGGTGCGACACTTCCATCAGCCATGGCAACAATCTCCTCGCGTATTGTTCTGTTTTCAGGTCACTGCGGACCCGGGGTCGAACCAGCAGAGCTCGGAATACGCCGCAGCCTGCCTGAGTTTAAGTGAGTCGGTATCGTTCGCTTCATTATTGGCCTCGCGCTGACACGCCTGATGCAACAGGTGATAGCAACGCCTGGCGAAATCGGGTTCCCAGTCGGCTAGCCGGTGCTCTTCGATATACTGACCGAGACGATCCAGTATTGGCAGTGCAGCGGCCGCCTGGCCGCTATCCATTAACACTTCCGCCAGCGCCAGCCGGGCATGGTATTCCTGGCGACGACTGCCACTGTGGCGAGCAAAGGTTTGCAGTTCATTGATGGCGTCGGCAATCTTGCCGGAGGCAGCCAGTTTAACGGCCGACCGGTGTGCTTCGTGCAATGCATCGCCCTGCCCGCCACTGCTTTCAATATCGTCACCTGATGACAGTATGGCCTGGTTTAGCCAAAAGCGGGTGGCGTCATCTGCAAAGGGTGTACCGTCGCTGTAGCTGAGATCCAGCAAGCCTGGCAAACGTTCGAGCAGGCCACGTAATTCACTTCGGACCACTTGCAAGGCTGCCTGGTGGCTGCCCCCCAACTGGTCCATCGCCGTAACCAGCAAGCGCTGCCCTTCAAACCAGTAAGGCAACTTGACCAACTGCTTTTCAACCTGATCCACAACCCCGGTGAAATCCGCCTGATCAAGTGCTTGTTGTATACGCGTGCCCAGATCCTTGGCCGGAGGTGGCACCTGGGTTTTGCCATCTTTATTGGGCGGCAGGGAATCTACGTTCAACCAAAGCGCATATCGCGCCAGGCGATACCGTCGGGGTTCAGCAGGCTTTGCTTCTGCGTAATAGGAAGACAACTTGCGCAAAGCATCCTGAATCTGACGGACCGCCTTGCTGGCATCGGCGTCTGTGGCGACATCCACATTGATGTCCGGGGTTTTCAGTGTGCTGGGGGCCGGTGGTGTCGCCGGCTGCGGCTGTGCTGCGGGTGGCGGCTGTGCAGCAGGCGCTGCGACTGGTGGTTCGTTGCTGGCGGACTGCGGACTGGCGGCGTCATTCTGGGCCGGTGATTCTGTAGCCGGTGGCTTGGGTTCGGGCGGTACCGCTTTTGCTTCAGCCTGTTTGGCCTCGGCATCCGCGGTTTTCTTCAACTGTCGCAATGGCCGAATCAGCCCGGTCATATCGGGTGCTTTATCTGCCATCTTTTCGGCGAGCCACTGATCCAGACCCGAAACGGTCTCATACAGTTCGCTGATTTGCGTTAACTCGGCCCCTGCAGGTGGCTTGGTCTCTATATGCCAGCTGACTTTCTCAACCAGCCAGGTAATGGCTGCAGCGCGCCCTCGTATTCGCTTAAGCGGTGGGTGCATATCGTCCCACCAGTGTTCGCACAGTTGCTGCAATAGAGCAAAGCCTTGCAACATGCCGCTGTAACTCTGGTTCTGGACGAGGGCCGCAGCCATATAGCTGGCAACCAGAAGGTCTTTGGATTCGGAGGTGAGGATGGTGCGGGCAAGCTGTTCAACTAACCTCCAGTCAACCGTAGCGGCGGTTAGCGACTCCTGTTTGGCGAGTTCAGCCTCTAGCTGCTGGAAGGAATCTTCATATTTTACTGAAATACCGCAGGGTGCATCGCCCGGGATGGGAGCGGAGGCTAACTCTGCGATGTCATTTCCTACTGCCATTGTAACCGCCCGCTCCATGCCTGTAAGTTCAATTCTTCCCTGACCCGGTAATTGGCCTTTAAGACAACAAAAACAGATTTGCTGGCTCTTGCCGGATCGCCACTGACTTAACGATAGATGCTACCTAATTTTATAGGCCACCTAGCTAACTTGCTTACCGGTAAACACTAATCTATTACGAATACCAAACAATGTAAAACCATTGTACTTCCCCTTCACTTCATCAACATCACTCAAGAAATGCCACATTATGGATTACTTCCCGCAGTCAGGTAGTAAAGAACGCTACCATGCTCTCGCTACTTCCAGCATGAGGATGAAACAAGTAACTAAGAATACAGAGTGTAGAATGCAGCGATGCACCTCAGTCAGAAAACTTTACATTTTAGAGGGGACCAACGGCTGACGTTAGCGAACTTAAAGGCCAGCGTCTGCACCAGGCGGAATTGAAGCGGGCCGAACTGCTTATCATTTGGAAGGAATCATCATTAACAACAATGATTTATATAAGCATGTTTAGGCTTAACATTAACAAGAGCGGCTAACTTGATAAGAGCATGGAGCAGGAATGGCTATTGAAAGCAGGCGCCAGTACTTTTATGCTCTCTTGGGTCGAAGATCCACTCGTGATGCCAAATTCAGAGCAGCCAGGGCTTATGGTTTGTGGTCTCTGAAAAGATTTAACAACAGGACGTGTTGAATGACCATTCCGGCAGTGCTCAATGGATTGACTCTGGTAACGCTTTCTTCGTTAATGATCGGTTGCGCGCCTGGTGATTCGGGCGATAACCTACCCGACAACCCCGTTTCATTGCACAACTCATCGCAAAACAGCCCGGAAGTGGAAGAAGGCGACAGTGGAACCTCCATCCTTATATTTGAACTGGAAAGCCCAATTGCCCGGGAAATAACGTACTCAACCTTTAACATTTCCGCGGCCAGTGGCAGCGACTATGTCAGCACATCGGGCACACTGGTTTTTACCGCCAATGAGCGGCACAGCGTTGAGGTTACCGTCCTGGGTGATACCCGCGTTGAAGCCAGTGAAACCATTGGCTTGCGCCTGAGCTATAACGACGATACACAAAGTCAGTTTGAAGGCACCATCATCAACGATGACTTTCCTGAGCTGTCTGTCTCAGACGTCAGTATAGAAGAGGGCAATCAGGGCTCCCGGACGCTCGAGTTTGTAGTGCAACTCGACCAGAAAACCGTTGATCCCTTTCCACTCAGAATCCTGATTCCCGAGAGTGCTTCCATCCCCGGAAACGCCAGAGCCGGTGAAGACTTCAATGCCATTGACCAGCAGATGACGATACCCGCGGGAGGCGATGAACTCAGAGTGCCGGTGCAGATTTTCGGCGATACCGACATTGAACCGGATGAAGACTTTTCCCTGGAGGTTTATAACCTTAGCAACCAATTGCTGGGGTCTGCCACGGGCACCATTAACAATGACGATATCCCCGGCAATGATTTTCCAGAGGTCAGTGTTCAGTCTGCCAGTGGCAATGAAGGCACCGGGAGCGATGGCGTTGTTGACTTCAACGTCACTCTGGATTTCGCCGTCGAGGTTGAACTTTTTTATCAGGTAATCACAGGTTCTGATGATACGGCGACACTGGGTGACGACCTGCCGGAACAAAGCGGGTCTGTGGTGTTTGACGGTACAGAAACCGGAAAAACCATTTCAATCAACACCCATGCCGATGACATTTTCGAGACCGATGAAACCTTCACCCTGCTGGTAACCAGTGAACAGGGTTTCCTGTTCGACAGCGCCCAAGGCACCATTCTCAACGACGAAGCCCCCAACGTCCAGGTCTCGAACGTGGTACAGAACGAGGGCAACAACGTCGGTGGTGTAGCCGATTCAACACCCTTTGAGTTTACCGTCACCCTGCTCAGCGACCTGCCCGCTGGAGAATCACTGACGTTCGAGTATAGTACCAGCAACGGAACGGCGAGTTACCAACAAGGAGACTATAGGCGGATTCCCGGCCAGGACGACCTGACGCTCTCGTCCGCGGCACCGTCGGATACCATCAGTGTCACGGTTAATGGCGACAACGATTTTGAACGCGATGAAACCTTTGAACTCAACGTTTTCTACGACAACGAAGAGATCGCCACTGGTACCGCAACCATTGTGAACGACGACGATCCCGTAGTGACGATCACTCCCTCCCCCAGCGGAACACCAGACGAAGGCGACGAGGGCGAAACCGGAGAGATCGAATTCGCAGTGACCACCGAGGAAGAACTGTCTGGTTCCAACTTTGTCTACTACCGCACCCAGGATGGTTCCGCCGTCGGTGGGGACGACCTGAATGACCCGGATATAGACTTTGAGCACACTCAGGGTCAGTTGGACATTGCCGATGAAAGCAGCGAGTTTCCCGTCGTCCGGTATCGTGGCAATGACCGGGTTGAGCAGGATCGCACCTTCGCATTTGAGGTCTATTCCGACTCTCAACGCACCAAATTGTTGGACAGCTACGAAGTAACGCTGCGCGATGACGACACCATTACCCTGACCCTGACACCCGCCAGCATCAGCACCGGCGAAGGCAACCCTGACAACGGGGAAACCAGTACATCCCGCTCACTGGTCAACTTGCTCGGTGAAGACAACCTGCCTGAAATTCAGGCATCGGGGGCTATTACCGAACAGGACTATGATCTGGTATTTGTTCGCGGTGCCGCCTCCACCGCCGACGGCGACGACATTTCGCTGGGTGCTGGCGGCGACACGCTAACGCTCACCCTTCCCGCCGGGAACTATACTGTTACCCCTTACACAGCCGCCATCGAGGACATAGAGGTGCATGGCGACCGCATCGTGGAAAACGACGAAACGCTGGAACTGACACTCGACAGTAACCTGTTCGTCAGTGGTGAGTTCACCGAAGGGGCGCGGACCATGATCCCCATTGTCTTGCAAAATGATGATGCGCTCGAGCTTCAGTTTGACGACACCACGGCTCGATCCGACGACGAAGACAGCCCGTCACAGACACCCCGGGTACGTGCTGTCAATGCGGTCGCAGCCGGTTACCTGGACGACGGCCCCGGTGGCGCGCCGCTGACCTTCGAGCTTCAGCTGGGTGCCTCATCGACCGCGACCGCCGACGATTTTGACGAGATGAACGTCACTGTAGATGTAATGGCGTTGGCCGGTGCAGACGGTGTGTCGGCCGGCGAATTGTTCAATGTCATCAGTGTCGTTGCGGATAACATAGTCGAAGAGGATGAACTGGCTCGGCTGCAACTGGTCAACCCGGGCAGTGGTGTGGCACTGGACCCAGACGCCGACGAGGTGGACTACACACTGCTGAACGATGACGTGTTGACGGTCGGCTTCTCCAAGTCGTCTTACCAATTCACGGCCGGAACGGCACCGGATGCCGGTGATGCACTCGGGCTGACGGTTACCGGGGCGGAGCTGGATGCCAATTCACCCAATATCAGTGTCGATTTCACTAATACTGAGGTTACAGCAGTATTAGGGACACATTACGAAAGCGACAATCAAACCATTCAACTACCCAAGTTTGACTTTGAGCAGCCCGGAAATCAGTTCATTGCCTTCGATGACGACGACAGCAATCTGCAGTTCAGAGTCATTTCCAACAACCGGGTTCATTTTGGAAAAACGCTGGCATTGGCACTGACTGATAACTCGGAATACGTCACCCTCGACGGCAGTGCGGATGATGCAAATATCACCATTCTGACTGATAACCAGCTCACCGTCCGCTTTGCGGATTCCAGTTACACTTTCACCGAGGGGGATGCAGTCGATGAGGCGGACCGGGTCGGGTTTACTGTCACCGGGGGCGAGCTAGACCTGGACGCAGGAGACACCCTGTCTTTCAGCATCGATTTTATCGACGGCACCGCAGAACAGGGTGCCGGCCAGGACTACACCTCCGACAATCAGCTTATAGAACTGGCCAATAACACCGGCTATGACAACACCTTTGTGCCACTAGACGCCGTGCAACTGGTCATTGTTGATGATGAGGTTGTCGAGGCGGACAAGGCGTTCACAATCGCATTGCTATCGGTCAATGCGCCGAACAATCAGCTGCTGGTAACAGAAGCTCCGGATACTACAGAGGTGACGATCGAGGACGACGACACCCTGAATGTTGCCTTTTCCAATACCACCTTTCAGATCATTGAAGATAATGTGCTGACGGACGACCTGCCTGTACTGGTGGTTACTGGTGAAACGGAAATCGACGTTTCCGTACCGGTCGAGCCGGGTGACACCGCCGGGCTCGACTATGCGTTCGACAGCGGTGACCTCAACATAGAACCCATTACCCTGTCCCCGGGCGAGTACAATAACCAGACCGTCGCGGTCGACCTGACGATCACCGGTGGCAACACCCCAGAGTTCAATGAGGCGCTGCCGCTGACCATCGTGCTCAACAGCACCGAACCCCTCACGGTTGGCAACCCATTTGAAACGCAGCTACGGGTGCTGAACGACGACCTCGAACTCTGGGTCAATGGCAGTGGCGCCGGGCATTGCGCCACCGATGACGCCTTGATTGACTGTGCTGACGAAGCCATCACCAACTCCGCCTACAACACCCAGGACGCACAGCAAAATACGCTGGGTGATCTCAGTTTTACGGACCCATCAACCGCCGATTCAGGCTGGGAATGCAAGACTGACGACCGCACCATGCTGCTATGGGCAGTTGAAACAACGGCCACCGCGTACAGCTCGCTCAACGACGCCGAAACCGAACTCGCCGCCGCCATAGCCAACGAACGATGCGGCACAGCAGACTGGCGTCTGCCAACGCTGGCTGAACTGTTCAACCTAATGGATTTCTCAGCACTGAGCCCGCTGGTTAACACTACCCTGCTCAATACACTTGTGGTTGCAGCAGATGATGCCTATTGGTCTGGAACCGCAAACGGCGGGTCTGATAACTGGTTGCTCAAATTCGAGTCCGGTGCACTGATTCCCGGGGCCAACGGCGATGACACAGAACGCCTGATGCTGGTGTCAACCTCTACCGATCCGGCGTCCCGGCAATTGCAGGAAACAAACGCGACCGACTCCTACCTCTGTGCGCAGCCGGGCACCGAGCTGCCCGCAGCCGCCATCACCAATCATCGATACACTGTGAGCGGCACCACAGCGGAACCGGTAGTCACCGACAACCTGACCGGCCTGACCTGGGCCGTCCTCGGTCAGAGCACTGATGACTCCGCACCAGGGGAGTCAGGTGCAACATGGGAAAGCGTTCTGGAAGCGGCTCGGGATTCAACCTATGCTGACCTCATCGGCTGGCGCGTTCCCACCGTCAAGGAATTGCTGTCCATTCTGACGTTCAATTGCGAAACGGACGATGACGGCACCCTGCTGGATAACCATCAACTCAACACCTACTTCCTGCCGCTGATAGACGGCGATACCGGCCTGCCCTTGCCATTGATATCTTCGACGCCGGTCAACGTCGACCCCACAGAACTGTGGATTCTGGCACCCGGCACGCCTGAAACGCTGATCCAACGCAGTGACCCGCCGTCCCAGGCCATCGAGCAGCAGACCTTTATGGTCCGAACCGATTCACCGTTCTAGGAGTCTGTCGGACTTGGAGGAATCGAAGCGAGGGCCAGTAACCCTCATCATTCTGCAGTAACCGTAATGGTGGGCGCCTCAGTTGGCACTGCGCAAGGGGTAGCGCAGCGTCCAGCCATTGTCGAACACCAGGCCGGGCACCGCGGGCAAGTCACTGCTGATGGCGTCGTTCTCGAGCAACACATTGGCCGGAATTTCGTAACCTGGCTGAGTGATCGCAAACAACAATGAAGGCTCCTGCCACAGCATACTATCGGCTTGCGCCCAGGCCCGCCAGTAAGCATCGGCAGCGCCGAGCGTCGCCGATTCCCGATTGAACGCTACCTGGCTACCCTGCTGGTTATCGAATACCGTGCCGCCGGTCACTGTGATATCGGCTCCATTCAGGTTGACCACATAGGCGACCGGTTCGGTAAGGCTGAGGAAGATATCCCCGTTGGTCGGCACATCGAGCACAATCGGCTGCAAGGCTCCGGCGCCAATGCCTGACCCGGCCCGTATTTCGACCTCGGGCGCCGTTATGTTAACCGAGGTATCCGTCAGGCTGACGAAATCGTCAATGGCGTTCACGACCGACCCCTCAACGGCAGTCAGGCTCACCAGCCCTACACCGGAAACCAACTGGCCCAATGCCAGATCACCCGCCTGGGTAACCAGCGTGATGCCTTCACGACCTTCGATACTGGCGTTTTCAGTCATGGCAATGCCCGCTTCGGCATTGGCCGTCACGGTACCGCCGGAAGAACTCAGCGCCTTGTCCAACGACAGGCTGTTCGCGTCGATGGACAGCTCGTCAATGACCATTATGTTCTGGTCAATTGTCAGGTCTGACCCGGTATTCAACACCAGGCTCTGCAACGCAATGTTCTGACCGACCTCGCCCAGCACAATGGCTCCCGCACCGCTGTTCAGGATTAAGTCAAAGGTGCCATCAATTGAGGCGGTTCCAAGATCAATAGTGCCATCGTTAGCGGACGTATCCAGCTCGGTATCGTCGGTCAATTCAATGGCAAACACCTGAGAAAAGTCGATTTGGGCGTCATCGGTACTGATGCGGCCGCCCAGTCCCAAACTGGAGGCCTGGATCAGATCCAGGCTGACCAGCCGCTGGGCCTGGCCAATATTGCCTAGCGAAACCCCGCCCCCGCCGGCATTCAGAGACAGCGTATAAGCGCCGTTTACATCGATTCCGGACAGGTCGATCGTGCCGTTGGCCGACGCTGTGTCGAAGGTTGTATCCGCAGTCAGCAGTAATTGCTGGCCACTGAGGGAGATGCCACCACTGCCACTGGTCGTGAGGTTGTCCAGCTCCAGTGTGCCCGCATTGACCAGGCTGAACGCCTGCAGCGCGTTAGAACTACCCACATCGTAGAGCCTGAGGTCCGCGCCCAGATTATCAATACTGAGCTCGTACGGTCCGTTAATGGCGACCGCCTGAACATCGTCACCCAGATCCAGAGCACCCGTCAGTTGACTGTCGCCCGCCAGCACCAGCTCACCCGCCTCGCTGAAGTTCAGCTCACTGGCCACTATGACTCCGTTTAAACGGGTTTGCTGACTGTTCAGCGTCACAATATCGGCGTTATCGAGTGTGCCCAGCGCAATGGTGGTGTCGGACGACGCTGTCAGGCTGTTATTCGCCATATCCAGTTGTGTGCCATTCAGCAACAAATCACCCGTACCGGCGCTCAGAATTGCGTCGCCGCTGATGCCGATGATGTCTCCGGTGTCTCTGAGATCAATTCCGTCGCTGGTTGTCAGGGTATTGCCCAATGTCAGGGTGCCACTGGAAGCATCCGTATCGTTGACCACCAGATATTGCAAGGTCGTTAAGGCATTCTGCTCGCCGAGATAAACATCACCCTGAGCCACATTCAGGGTTAGGCCATAGCCCCCTAATACATTGTCTACGAGTATCAGGTCGCCGGCACCGGCCACACTCAGATCGGTGTCCTGCCCAAGCAACAGCGTGCTCAGGTTGCCAAAGCCGATTCCGCCGGCACCGGCATCGACGTCATCGGTCAGGTACAGGAGTGAACCCCCAACTGTCAGCCCTTCTGTGTTTACCTCGCCCAACTCAACCTGATTGGCAACAATGCTCAGTGAGCTATCGGCGGATTCAACCACCACATCGCCCAGATCCAGTGAACCTGTTGAGATATCCAGCAGGGTATCGGTGTCCAGATTGAGCGTCTGGGCAACCACTGCCAGGGTGCCGGTTCGAATCGTACCGCCCAGCTCAATTTCGCCTGTGCCGGCATTCAACTCAATATCGCCGTACCGTTCACTAACGCCGATGGAGTCGAGGTTCATATTGCCGGTTCCAGCCAACAGTGTCAGGTCAAAGGAGCCCGGCGCACCGTCGCCTTCGATAGTGCCGCTAAGGGAAAGACTGGAACCTGCCTCCAGTGTCAGACTGCCGGTTTCCTGAATGATCTGACTGGCATCGATCGAGAGGCTCCCGCCCGTTTCAATGTTATTGCCCAGGCGAACCGCACCCTCCGTAAAGACCGACAGTCCGGCCAGGTTGGTTAATGAACCCAGTGCTATCGTGCCGGTTCCGGCATTACCGTTATCCACCAGCATAGAGTGCGTATTGCCCTCAACCGGAGCTAAGCGCACGCCTCCCCCGCTGGTGAACAAACTGATGTCGTTGTCGAGAGTTATGCTGGTAACACCGTTGCGTAGGTCCAGTTCAGCGGTTTCATCACTGACGACCAGGTTGTTGGTCAGGGTCAGTTCATTCACCCTGGAAAACACCAGTTCTCCCATGCCAGAGGCACCGTCGTCCTGCCCGACACCGCCAAGTTCCAAATCATTCGTGTTCAGATCAAACTCAAGCCGGCCGGTGCCATCCGGTGCCAGACTGCTGATTTCCGTGTCGCGTAAAAGCAGATCACCACTGGCGTTCCATTGCATGTCGGCCCCGGTAATCAGACTGGTCACATCCATGGTGAGCGGACTGCCGGATACCGTATTAAATTCAGGCGTGTCGAGTATCAGCGTATCCACCGCCAGGGAGGTACCCTGATATCCGATCGCACTCCCCGCTTGCAACGCCAGAGAAAAATTATCGCCGCCATTCAGGTTGCCATTCAGTGAGAGCCCTGAACCCGCCTGCAAACTCAGGGTCGTGTCGGCGATTGAATCGAACCGACTGAGCGGCGAGTCAACAACCAGGTCATTGCTTGCGATGACCCTGACGTCGCTGTCATTGAGACTGCTGACGACGCTCGATGCCAGAATCTCGGAACCCACGCCGACCGGATTAAATTCATCCCCATCGACTGGGTTGGTGTCTACCCCGGGCGACAGGGTTTCGACAATCTCCATGTCACCGGCTGCTATGGTCCAACTGCCGGTATCCAGTGCGGTGGTGTTCGCACTGACCTCGCCGATAATCCAGATCTGCCCCTCACTGCGGGTGACAACCTGGCCCCCGCTATTGCCCAGGACGGCGTTGTCGGCGTTGATGCTGCCGTAAAACTGGGTATTGGACAGGCTGTCTACCTCGACGGTACCGCCGTCGCCATTCCCGGTCGCACTGGCGCTTATTCCGGACCCCTGGGCCAGATACACCTGGTCGGTTTCCAGTCCGCCCAGACTGCCACCCACCTGAACCCGGCCACCACCGTTCACGCCATCGGCGTTGACCTGCCCGCCTGTGTCGACGCCAACCTGTTTGCCAACCAGCGTAATGTCACCTCCGGTGCCTGAGTCGGTACCACTGCTTGCAATGACCTCGCCACCATCAGCCACCCAGACAGCGCTGTTGTCGGCGATTAGTCGGATATCACCGCCATCGCCATCCTCAACGGTTATGGCGTTGGCCGAGACCAGACCTTCAACGTTTACCGCTCGGCTGATCACTGTATCCAGTGCGGCGGATGAAAGCTCGATATACCCTCCCTGGCTGAGAATATCGCCGTTGACGCCGACCTCAATGCCCTGCTGATTCGACACATCCGCATCGTCGAGATCAATGTCGAAACCAATACTGGACCCACCAAAGGTAACAGTGCCCTGGGTGTGGTTGCTCAGATTGATATCGGTCGCATTGATGTCCCCGGAAATTGAGATATCCGGAGCGAAGTAAGCCACGGTGCCACCATTGGCGTTTACCGAACCGGCTTGAGTGATTGCGTTAGTACCGGAGTCCCCGTTCAGGGTGAGAATGTCGTTATTCAGGCTGCCTGTGGATGTGGTAGCGACCAGCGATCCTACATTGACCGTTGAATCCGCTCCGAAGAATAAGCCATTGGGGTTGGAAAGAATCAGCGTGCCGTTGGACTCAAGCGTTCCCAGAATTTGCGATACTGAACCGCCGCCGATGTTGTTCAACGTAACGCCGTTAATATTGTCGAGTGTAAAAACGACTGACTCACCGGTTCCTATATCGAAACTGTTCCATTCGATCGTCTCAAAATCAACGGACTGATCGATTTCCGTAACGGTGCCGTTAACACTAATAGTGGTCGTTCCCGAGTTGGGAGTGCCCCCGCTTGGCGCCGCCCGCCCCACAAGGGGTACCGATAAAAGCGGCAGCGCAATCAATACAGAAACCCGGTGCAATCCATTCATCATCTCACTCCGTTGCAGCCCGTCAGAAGGTACGACTGATGCGAAAACCAAAACTGACCCGACGCCCATCACTGGGCATTTGAGCACCGATGGGTACGGCCAGATCCAACCGGGTTTGATAGTGCCGTGCCAGGCGGAATTCAGTATAGACACCCACGCTCATCGCAGTGGGGTTGGCTTCTTCGTTGGGCAATGCCTCGTTCAGGCTGCCCATGGCAAAATCCCAGAAGGCGGCCAGTTTAAGCTGACTGACCGGCAGAGTCAGTTCCGGCGCCGCGGACAAGCCATAGTACTCAACCGACAGCGCCCAGGCGGAATCCGCACTGCGATCACCCGCAGGGTAACCCCGCACCGTGTCACTGCCGCCAAAGCTGTACTGTTCGAGCGACGTCAGCAGGTTGGAACTCAGTTGCAGGTCGGATTGAAGTGACAGGTACTGGCCACCCACCGCCTGGGTTCGCTCACCACTCAGGCGCCACACCGTAAAGGTGCCGCCGGCCCGGTCACCGGAGCTGCCTACCCGGCTGCTATCATCATCACCGCTGCCATCCATACTGCCCAGGAAACTTCCAACTCCCTGATTCACCGACGCATCAAGCTGACTGACGCCGCCACCCAACCAGGCATCCGATGCCTGCCAGGTCCCACCCAGCGACAATACGGTCAGGCGATCATCACCAAGACTGTCATCGTTCAGATCACTGTTGGAACGCTTGAACTGAAGCGACTGATACACCGAGGAGCGTTTAATCTGGCTGCGCCCAAGGTAGCGCTCAGTCCGCAGGCCAAACTGACGGGTGCCACCTTCGATATCCAGAATCTCAAGGTCACCCCCCACAGAAAAGGCACTGCCGCTGAGGTTCAGGCTCGCATCGGTATTATCCCAAAGCCAGACTGGGCCTCCCAAGCCCATCATATCAAGGGGCATGCGGTATTGGGTTTGGCCGGAAATTGAATTATTGGGCAATAGTGAGAATCTGAGCTGAGCAGACAATTGATCCGCACTGTTGGCCAGATTGTTGGCCTGCCCGGCCAGTGTCACCCGGTAAGTCCCGGTATTTTCACTGCCATAATTATCTACGGCGGCCAGTATGCCAAACGGCTGTTCACCCAGCACATCCAGCTGCAGCCTCGTTGTGCCTGGCTGCTCCCCGGCCGTCAGCGAGCTGCGCAGATCGATGCCTGGAAAATCGGAAAGCCGCAGCAGTTTCTGCTCCAGCACAGCCTCCTGCACCGGCGCGTCAATCAGAGGCTCAAACAGAATATTCAGCGTTTCATCGCTGTATAGATTATTGTTCTGTGGAGAAACATCGCCCAGAATCCCGATCACCAGCTGCAACGTCAGGGTTGCGTTCTCGAGGCGTTGTTCGGGAATGATCACCCGCGCCAGAATAAACCCCTGTTCGCGCAGAAAGTTACCCAGATTAGCCACCAGATCGTTCAGTTCGGCGACGTTGTATTCACCATTGCGTTCATCGCGATGCGCAGTTACCCGCTGCCTGAGCGCTTCCATATCAACCCCAGCCGCTTCAGCAGACTCGAACGCTTCATAACGGAAAGTATTGATGATTATGACGGGCTGATCATTTGTATTCGACGTTACTCTGGGGGGGAGTTCAGCGGGCGGTCCGAACCGGGTCGGCGTATCACCCTGGAAGAAGGGGCTTTCTGTTTCAGCACGGGCAGCCACACTCGCCAGCACGGCAACACTGAACAATACGACGCCTGAAAATCCCTTTTTCAACGAGCTCTCCCCTGTTTACAGCAGACTGTTCTATGACCAGTTCAATCCAACTACTTTGCCAGAATAAGCCACCAGGCACCAGCCACAGCGACGGCTGATGAGAATGAAGCGGTTGACTTCAAAATCCCATCATTAAAATCAATCAGTTAGCAATTTGCTGCTGCTTTTTCGCCGTTCTAACATCCCCAAACACTGTCTGGCCTGCTATGGTAACCGGAGTAATGCCAAGTGCAGCCTGATCCGAATTTATGCGATATTTCAATAAATCGCCAAGGCGTCGAATGCATTGGCCAGCCATCACAACGGCACCACCGGCTATCACTATACAGCCGGTAAAGTACTGTGATCACACCGGGCTTCAGGCTATCACTTGCTCAACAAGGACGTAGATCGATGATTTCCATAAACATCAAAGGCTTAGTCGCCAAACTCAATCCAACACTTAAAACTTGCCTTGAAGGCGCCGCTGGTTTGGCCATGGCCAACAGCCAATACAACGTTGAAATTGAGCACTGGCTGGCCAAGCTGCTTGAACACCCGGACACCGACCTGATCAAGCTGTTCGATGCCTACGACATTGAAGCCGAAACCCTGCAAACCCAGCTGACCCGTGCCATCGACCAGTTTAAGAAAGGCAATACACGCCCGCCTGCACTGTCCCAAACCCTGGTTGACCTGGTCACTCAAAGCTGGCTACTGGCTTCGGCCGAATATGGCCATGCACAGGTTACAACGGGCCACCTGCTAACCGCTGCCATGCTCGACCCGAGCCTGAGCAACCAACTTAAGAATGCGCTTCCAGTATTGTCAACGCTCTCCGGCGAGGCACTTAAAACCTTTGCGCAAAGCGTTATTGGTACAACCTCCGAGTCCGCTTTGGTGCAGCAGGCCACCTCCGGCTCAACTGCCGGCCCAGCCTCGTCACAAGCCGACCCCATGGCAGGCTCGGCCCTGTCGAAGTTTACGATCAACCTGACCGCCAAAGCCAAGGGAGGCGATATGGACCCGGTGCTGGGTCGGGATGAAGAAATTCGCCAACTGATCGACGTGCTGATGCGACGCCGCCAGAATAACCCCATCCTCACAGGTGAGCCCGGCGTGGGTAAAACCGCCGTGGTGGAGGGCCTTGCCCAGCGAATTGTGAACGACGATGTGCCTGCCCCCCTCAAAGGTGTGCAACTTTTGTCGTTGGATATGGGCCTGCTTGAAGCTGGCGCCAGCGTGAAAGGCGAGTTCGAAAACCGGCTCAAGGCGGTGATTCAGGAGGTGAAGGAATCACCCGAACCGATCATCATGTTCATCGACGAAGCCCACACCATGATTGGCGCCGGAGGCCGTGAAGGCCAGGGTGATGCCGCCAATCTGATGAAACCGGCGCTGGCCCGGGGCGAGTTCCGTACCATCGCTGCTACCACCTATGCCGAATACAAGAAGTACTTCGAAAAAGACCCGGCCCTGACTCGCCGCTTCCAGGTGGTTAACGTTGCTGAACCCGACGAAACCCGGGCTATCAATATGATGCGCGGCATCGCCAAGTCACTTGAACAGCATCATGAGGTGATCATCCTCGACAGCGCCATTGAAGCAGCCGTCAAACTCAGCAGTCGTTATATTCCCTCACGCCATTTGCCCGATAAGGCCGTCAGCCTGCTGGACACCGCCTGCGCCCGTGTCGCCCTCAGCCAGGGATCAACCCCAGCAGTCATCGAAGATGCCCAGAAAGCCGTGCAGCAGTTCGAGATCAACCTGAACTTGCTGGAACGCGAGCAGCTTAGTCACGGCGGCCTGGACGAAAAAATAGCCGACTATCAATCCGCTCTGGAGCAGACTCGAAAGCGACTGACCACACTGCAAGCCCAGTGGCAAAAAGAACTCAATAAAGTTGCCGACATCAAATCGCTGTTCGAGCAAAGGGCCGAGAAGCCCGAAGACGCGGAACTGACCGCCAGGCTGAATGAGGAACGCCATGCGCTTAGCGAACTGCAGGGCGAATCTCCCATGGTCTTCCTCAGCGTCGACCAAAACGCCATTGCCATTGTGGTCGCCAACTGGACTGGCATACCGGTCGGCCGCATGGTCAGCGATGAATTAAACTCGGTTTTGCAACTGGCCGATCACCTGAAAGAACGCGTTGTCGGGCAGGATCATGCCCTGAAAGAAGTGGCCGAGGCCATTCGAACCTCTCGCGCCGGGTTAATGGACCCGCGCAAGCCCATCGGCGTATTCCTGATGATCGGTACCTCCGGCGCGGGCAAGACTGAAACCGCCCTGGCACTGGCTGAATCTCTATACGGCGGTGAACAGAACGTCATCACCATCAACATGAGTGAGTTCAAAGAGGAGCACAAGGTTTCAATGCTGCTTGGCGCGCCAGCCGGCTATGTCGGCTTTGGTGAGGGTGGTGTGCTAACAGAAGCCGTGCGCCGCAAGCCCTACAGTGTCGTACTGCTCGACGAAATGGAAAAGGCCCACCCCGGCATTCAGGATATTTTCTACAATTTGTTCGACAAAGGCACCATCAAAGACGGCGCAGGGCTCGACATTGATTTTCGAAACACAGTAGTCATCATGACGTCCAACGCCTGCTCGGGGTCCATTGCGCAATACTGCGAAACCAACCCAAACCCGGACGACAAGGCTCTACTTGAAGCCGTTCGTCCCGAGCTACTGGAACACTTTCGGCCAGCCTTTCTCGGACGTACCCGCATCATCCCCTACTTCCCGCTATCGAGCGACGTACTGGCGACCATTGTTGGTCTCAACATGAATCGCATTGAGCGAAGGGTAAAAGAGCACTACGGCGCTTCGTTCAGCTATGACGAAGCGGTTGTAGAGAGCATTGTAGACCGCTGTCAGGACCCAGATACCGGGGCCCGTAATGTTGAGAATGTTATCAGCCACAGCATCCTGCCTGAGTTGGCATCCCAGTGCCTGGCACGCATGGCCGAAGGGAGCTCCATCAAGTCAATTCATCTTGCCATGAATGAACTGGCAAGTGAATTTTCCTACCAGCTAGAATAACGGCCTCAGGAGCGTTGCTGCCGCATCTCTTGTTGCAATCGCTCCTGAGCGTCCTTTAACGACTGCCCCAAGCGGGCGTGAAAATCGTAAGCATTCGCCATAGAGACGACGATGCGATCAGAAATAGTGGCCTGGTTGGGTACACTCCGGTGGATATTGCCCAATTCAAAAACAACTTCGCCACGGCCGACAAAAATATTCAGCACATCCCGATAGCGATAATCAATACCCTCGGCAAACGTCACCTCAACACGTTGACTTTCGTCTGCCGTATTTGAAGATGCCTCTCCATTCTGACCACTTACATTAGTACTTGAACTTGAGTCAACCATAACACCTCTTGATCCATAACTGTGCTGATTAGGACAACGACATAACCTTAACCTGACTGGGCACCAGCGAGGCACCGAAAGCACCGGGGCTCATACCGTTCTGACCGGAAGGTGACAGCATTTTAGTGACCGGCAACCCACCCATCAGCGTGGTAAAACTGCCCAACATACTGCGCGTAGGCCCCATCACCATACCCGACAAGGGGTTCATGTTGACCCCGGCATTGTCACCATTACTCATTGGCGTCACGGTCATCATATTATGAGCCGGCATCGCCATCACCAGCACTTTAACCTGTGAGGGAATTGCCGTCATCGGCATTGCAATGTTTGGATATGGAATAGGCGTTGGAACAGGGCCCGCTGGCGTGGGTATCGGTGTCAAACAGACATCCGGCATCGCGAAATCCATACCTGCCATCTGTGTTTTAACAAAAACCATTGTTAACTCCCTAACCCATGTGAATGCGTTCGGCATTCATTCGTAAATCTTTACGTGCGTCCACAACTGTTTGTTTCGACTGCTGCATGTGCGTATTGGTAACTTGCTCAGTGAGTTGATTCGCCTGACGCACCTCATGGCCTCGAACCATGCTAATCAGGGTGCGTGCATTACGACTGATACGATCACTGATAACATCCAGACTGCGACTGATCATCCTGATCGCGCTGCTGTGCAGCGTCACATCTTCAGACAATGCGTTAACACTGGTAGCGGCAACAGAGAGTTTTTCGGTAGAAACCGAGGTTTCACGATTAACCCAGTGGGCGCTTTGTGAACGAATTGTGATCTGTGCCGGGCTGTTGACTTTCACTGGCCCGGAAAAGCCTAGCGTTACTTCAGACAGTTCACTGCCCTGTCGCTCCAAAACTGACAACACATACAACTCACGGCAACTACGACTTACCAGTACCAAGTCACCCGGCTCCGGATTCACCAGACAGGAAACGGCACGCCTTCCCATCTCAACACCCGCTGGCGTCTGTAGCAATATCTGACTACCTTCAATTCCCTGTACCCGTACTTCCTCCATCTGACACTGCGTTCGTGGCACAGTCATGGGGATTACTGAACTGGTCATGGTTGCCTCCATCAATTGTTCGACTACGTCATTCGTTCACGAAAGTTCAACCGTCGGTCAGCCCGGGCCACGCTCTGCTGCTGCGCGCTCTTCATCTGTTTCGAGTGCTGCCGCCCGGTTTGAACCGGTCCACAAGGTCTTTTCTTCCACAATCTGATGCAGATTCGCCCTATACAGTTGCGAGTCTAGAATCACAGAGCCGGTCATATCGGCATGAGAAAAGTCTGCGTAGGTAAGGTCCGCTTTTTCAAATACAGACTCCCGACACTGACTTCGGGTAAACTGCGCCTGCTCCAGTTGTGCCCTGGTAAAATCGCAAAGGCTGACCACCGCATCATTGAACATGGCTTGTTTGAGCTGTGCTTTGTTAAACTGGCTACCGGTGAGTTCGCTGCCAATAAAGAGCGCATTGTCCAGACAGGCCCCGTTAAAGAGACACCCCGTCATTGCTGCACCGGAAAAGCCAGCCTGTTTGAGGTCAACCTCTGAAAAATCGGCCTGAGTCAGCGTCACTTCCTGAAATTGTGGTTGATGGAACTTAGTCCTGCTGAAATCAAAGCCGCTGAAATCGATACTTCTGAAATAGGGCGTATTGAAACGGGCCCCCTCAAGCACTATTTCTTCCAGGCTAATATTGATCATATTAGCCCGCTCATGCTGACTGTAGCCAAGATCCACCCTGTCGAGGGTACAGTTCAACCAGGCGCAGTTGTCGCTGGACAGACTGCTCAGCACCACCTGGTTCAAATCACAACTGACGAAGTTGGTCTTATTGAACTCCGACTTGATCAGACTGCTCTCGTTAAACGAACATTCCTGGCAGTTTACATAACTGAAAACAACCTGCTCACCTTGAAGTTTGCGTAAGGAACAATTGATAAAATTGGACATCACCACCTGGCAGTGTTCAAAGACCGACTGATCAAACACGCACTCTATAAACTGACACTCAGCTATTTGACCCAGAGTAAAATCGCATCCAGAAAAATTCACCCGATGGAACTGCCCACCCAGCAGTTCAATTCGGCTATAATCCTGACCAGTACAATTGGCATCAATCAGAATGGGTGTGTCACCAAGCCCCCTGACCCAGTCAACCAGTGCGTCTTTATTCACGACCCGGCCTCCAGTCCTTGAACAAGGTTTTGTTCAGATTGGCGCCGCGGAAATCAGTCTCTCCGACAATAACACCATAGAAATTGGCACCGTAGAGGTTCGCCTGTTGAAAGTTCGCTCCTGTGAGGCGCGCGTCCTGAAAAGAGCCTTCCATTCCATCCAGCCTGACCAGGCTTGCCCGCTCCAGATTGGCGTTAATAAACAGGGAACCACGGGCGTAGGCACCATCCAATGAAGCCCCGGTTAAAACCGCGTCGCTGAAATCACATCGATCAATGGTGGCCTGCTGGAAACTAGCTTGGTCCAATTGGCATTCGCGGAAATTTGCCAACTCGGCCGATATGTTCTGAAAACTGGCCTGCTTCAGAATACAGTCTTTAACGAATCGGATATTATGTAGATTGGAATGATCGAAACTCGATTCAGTCAGATTACAGCAAACAATGTTCACGCCTTTTAATGAACTATCGTGAAAGGCTGCTTCGGTCATATCGCAGTTGAGAAAATTGGATTCGTCAAGGACCGATCGCTCGAATCGGCATCGTTTCATATCAAGCTCATAAAAATTGCTTCTTTGCAATTGACAGTCCACGAACGCGACATTCGCCAGCGTCGCCTCCAGAAAGGCATCCATCCGATCACTGAACTGGCACCGCTCAAATCGGCTGTTTACCAGCTGTGCCTTGCCAAATCCGGCACCTTCAAACTGACAATCTATAAAGGTTGCCTCACCAAAAAAGCTGGCCCCCAGGTTCGCATCCTTGAAGCAACAACGAACAAAGCGCGCACGCTGCAGGTTCGCGTGAACCCAGAGTGCTTCGGTAAAATCGACATCTACCCATTCGCTGCCGGGGGCATCAGCATACTCCAGGTAGGCACCACTCATAGTGTGATCACTGACTTTCACGCCTTTTAAGTCAGCAAAGGCACCATCCCAACCCAGCAGCGATTCAGGCTGGCCCAACCGGCCCTGAAAATCGGCCCGCAAATCCGGCGTTGGTTCCGGGTGCGGCGAGCGTGCCTTATCTATATGGTGCGCACTGAGTCGGTAGCCCTTTTCAGCCTCCGCCTTACTGTAGATCAGTTTTTCAGTCAAATCATCCAGATCCACCCGCTGCTCTTGCACACTGGCCGGGTCGACGCCCATCGACTGCAGAATCATCAGCTCTTTTTCCGCCGCTTCGACCTGATTCCGGATGGTTATCAGTTGTGCATCGAGTTCTCTGGAAATTCTGGGCAGTGGTGGGGGTTGATGCCTTTGTTCAAGCGAACGCTCCAGTTGATCGGCCAGCTCCGGATCGAGGTTTTGCTCACGCATTAGGTTAATGCGTTCAAGCACGGCGGACACCGCTTTCTCCTCGCTCTCACGGGTTAGCTCAGTGATGTAGTCGTTCAGTTTATCCAACGCCTTCAAGTCTATGCGGGTGAAATCGATACCCGCCCCGGAATCGGCATAGCCCGGTATGATTTCGTTGATCAGCGCCTCTATGCGTTGCTGCTCTGCGGAAGGCTCGGGTTTTTGCTGAATTATTCGATCGATGTCGGGTGCGTTAACATCCTCCGGAGGGTTTTGCTGCAGCTCGCTTAAACGGTCACTAACCTGCTCTTTAACGGCTGCAGTCTGTGTTTCAACGTATCCCTGAACATTGGCCTCTGCGTAGCCCTTGATCGGCATGTCAGATTCTTCCAGCAGGGACTCGAACCCACAGGTCACTCCGGAAGGAATCAAATCTGTGGTGTTCAGCAAGTATTTAAACCCTTCTTCAGGGTCCGAACGCCTGGTCAGCTGCTCCTGATAGTGACTGACTGTTCTGGGTTCATCGGCGAGGAATTCGTGGCCAATCAGAACTTTAGCTATTTCACGGGCACTCATGGTCTGGGCGGGGTAGCTTGCACGGTGAATCAATACACCCATATTTTCATTGGGAAAGAACCATACCGTATCCAGTTCGTTTTCCAGCTCCTGAAAGACCGCACCTTGCTCCTGCTCAACTTCGATAAACAGCCGGGCGCGAACCCCCGGAAGTTGCCCACGCAGAGCTGGATAATCCACATTCATACCGGACAGCAGAAAAGCCTCGTTTCCATTCAGGAATCCATCGAACCATTGATCCCGACTTGCGTCATTAAAGTACAAAGGGTCGAGGTCTTGTGGAAAGCCGGGCATCCGCTCTTCAATGTATTTCTGATCGTAGGTTCCGGCGAGTGCCTGACGTATAGGCCAGGTTGCTTCAACACGATTCAGTGACGCCGGAGGCGGGCGATCAGATGCTGCAGTCATGATCTGATGGTGATATTCAACATTGGGCAAGGGAGTTCGTTTGACGCCTTCAACGCTGACCTCACTCAACCCTTTACCGACCGGGTTGGCCTTTGATGGTTTGCCACCAAATGCCTGCTCGTAGCGAATGGGCATGGCCGTGATGGGGTCGGGTCCGGTAAAACCGGCTACACTCCAGTAACGGTCACCAAAGACCGATAACGTTTTGCTGAGTGACCCTACTTCTACGTGAATCGTGCCACCGGGTACGGGCTCTGGCGACAAAAATGAACCCGAGACCAGGTATTCTGCCTGCACTTTGGGAAAGCCAGCATCGAACAGTTCGCCTTCTGATATCGCCCTGGCAATGGTGCGCCACATCGACTGTTCCAGCACCGGCTTGCCCGTTGTCAGCTCAAAAGCCCACAAAGACGACAGCGTAAACAAATGCTCATCATACACCTCGGTCGTGCGGTGTATAACGCCAGCATGCATAGACTTAATGACCTTCACGATAACAGCGCCCTAACCAAAAATCTTCACCAGACCGCCAGCCAGGTTGACCTCCTGCCACTCCAGCTCAGACACCACCTTCTTGAACGTAGCGGATGAAACTTCAAGCGTGGGCGCTGAGGTTTTGACCTTGATGTCGGGCCCTGGGCCTTCAATATCGATTGAACAGCCTGGCACACTGATTTTGGTACCGCCTTTATAATCACTGGAAACGGTAATGCCTGAAAACGGTGCCTTCAAACTGAGTTCCAGTGCATTGATCTCAAGGCTAAGGTTTAGCGTCGCCGAGATTGACATGGCAATGTTCGCAGACGCACTGGTGTTGAACGACAGCGATGATGAAAACGCAAACTTGGCCGTTGCACTGTTGCCGTAATCAAATTCAAAACTGGTCGACGCCATCCCTGAAGACGCTTCTGCTTTATAGTTCTGTATGCCACCGGTGATGACATCGCGCTTGGTAGCGACCGAACTACTACCAATAATGGTATCACCATTTTTGACAGGGGCTGAGACACTTTCATACGAAACAATCCCTTGCGGCGTCCATTTTTTCTCCTGGGTAACTCCGCCAGACGAGTGCGTCCAGGAAGCGGGGTCGCCACTTTTTCGCATCACCACTTCAATGGCCTTGTTGCCTGTGTAGCTTACGTCCAGTGTTGATCCATTATTCACACTTACGGCATGACCCTCTCGAAAATCATAGGAATTTCCGAATTGTTTGGTCGTCCATACATTGCCTGAAGACCATTCGGCATCCGTTCCGGGCAATTTCGAGTCGATGCCTTTGTCGTCTATCCAGTCTATTTCCGCCCAACCAGGACCACCTGATTTGAGTAGGTCACCGAATATTTTGGTAGCGTCGTTCTTGGCTGAGTTATCAAGCGAACCAGGCCGATTCAATATGGCCTTTTGGTCCATATGGGCTTCTTCATAGCTATTGCCAAGGTTGTAGTTCCAGTACCCGCCGAAGTCGTAAATATTACCTTCCTGGGTGGTCACCGTATCGAGACTCGACACTTCGACCGAGCCCTGTTTCATCACACTCAACAATGAAACCGGATCCCCGGTGGCATAGTCGCGCAACCCCTGAGGTTCATACGCAGGAGTCGGCCCGGTAAAGCCCGTTAGCAATGCATCAATGTACTTTCGACCGTCGTGATCTTGCGCATCGGACTCGGCATAGTTTGGATAGCCGGTTTGATAACTCCCTACCCGACCACGCGCCTCATACCAGTAGGAACCGCTGGTCGCCCAGCGAATACCCGGAGCGCCTAATTTCTTGTAGAATTCATGAGTTTCATCTTCCAGATCAAACGACAGCACCGTCCGCGAGAGAGTATCAGTACCATTAACGTATCGGGCTATATAGCGACCCTCTGGCAACGACTCACCCAGGTAATTTTCCGGCTCGGGGTCAACCTGATCTACCTCTGATTCCAGACGCAGCCAGGTCGCTTTAACGATTGTGCTCGTTGGACGCTCGGTTTCCGGGTCTATGGTATTCGCACCAAAATCTTCCCACACGGAATCCTGCATATGCAGCTCAGGTGACTCACCCTTGAGCGTCATCGGATCATTGGTCGCCCCGACCCTTAGCCAGGTACCTGAGGTTGGGCTCTGCAACACAATGCGTTCTTTACCCGACTTATCCTCCATTCGGATTCGGTTATTGCCGGCCGACTGAATCACTGACTCACTCTGATTATCCGCATTAACCGGACTGGGCGCTGTTTCAGTAGAGACGGCACCAGCAATAACAGGACGATCCGGGTTGCCATCAATAAAGGTCAGCAACACTTCCGTGCCCTTGGTCAGCGGGAACTGCATGCCTTTGCCTTCGCCGGCATAGGGTTGCATCATCCGCACCCGGGCACTGGCTTTGCCGTCTATATGATCGTCGTTAATGTCAAATGGCAGTTTTACTTTGTAGCGCCCCTGTTCATCCAGTTGCGCATAGGGGCTGTTCTGCTCGCCATCAATCTTGCCATGCAGGGTGCCGGAAATTCGTGGCCGGTCAGCCGTGCGTGGATGACGGTATTGGCGGTCAGCGGGAATGGCGGTGAACGAATTGCTGTAAATGTTGATCTCGGCGTCTTCACTCAGGCTGCCGATAACCGAGGTTTTAAGCAGATTAGTCTGGTCGCCTTCATGGGTCACACTGGTGACCATGTATTCCTGATTAAAGGCTGAGCGGTAGTGCTGATTCATGGTGAATTTGAAGCCTGGTGTTAAAAACGGGACAGTGCTGTCGCCGTGAAAAGCCTGCTTCTGGCACAATAATTCTTCGACCCTGAAGGTAATTAACCGCTCGCCCTCTTCCGGCGTGCCATAGTGTTCACCATAAAGAAAGCTTTCTCCCCGACCATCCGGGTCTACGTCGGCACGTACCGCCATCTCCAGCGAAGGCCGCTCGGGGTTGTGGTCTTTCAGTACGATGCGATTGGGCAGTTGTTTCTGCCGGCAGGTGAAATTGATGATGATTTCGTCAAGATGCCCCTGCTCCATACCGGTTTTGGGCGAATAGACCAGGTCGGCTCCCTGCTGGAAAGGTTCGTGACTGAAGCTGCTGTCGGAAAGCACCAGCTTGTCGCCATCGGCGTCATGATAGAAGTAGTAGTAAACACCTTCGCGCTCAAGCCATCGGGATACGAAATTGAAATGACTCTCACCGTACTGACAAACGTATTCGACCGGGTTATAGGTGCCTTCGAGTGCAGACAGGTCGTAGTCGAGTGAATCCATACCGCCATCGACCAGCGCCCCCTCAATGATCTCCGGTACCGTTTTTTCCAGAAACACCTGATTGTGCTGCGTCTGCATCAGCCACCAGATCTTGGGGACCAGCTTGGCGCGATAGAAGTAGTGTTCGTTGTAGGCGTGCAGTTGATCGAATTCAGCCAGAATGCCATTGTAGGTAACGTCGTCGCCTGCGTCGCGGTGAATGGTAAACACTGCCTGGGATTGCAGAATGGCGGACATATCGAGATCGGGGTCGCCGGATACCAGCATGATCTCGAACTCGTAAGGCGTGGAAATGGCTTCCAGACCTTTAAAGCGCAATACCGCGAAGGTGGTTTCGCTGACGCCTGAGGCATAGGAGACAAAGGTAAAGCGCTGGGTAGTGGCGTCCTGAAAATAGTCCATTGAGGTGCTCCGTGCGTGCCCAGCGAATACCGGCAATGGACCGGTGACTGCTGTACTTGTCCTTCCAAGGGTCACAGACGCCAGCCGAAAATGACGCGCCCCGCTCACAAACCTTCAAATCATCTTACTCGCGTCTGAACACAGATCAAGCCCGGGTCAGCAATGACCTGAACACGCACCAGAACCTCTGATCTGTGGTGTCTACTAAGCGTTTGATTTCATTCCGTTTTAGTTTTTGAGCTACCAACCCTGCATTTTCATAACCGCCTCTGGCCTCCGGCTTTTCATCTCGCAACCTGGCAGTTCGTTATTTCTACGTTCAGTATTGACTGAACGAACTAAACGTATCAAACTATATGTAACTAACCGGGGGCTGCCATGAACGATCCAATTGAAAACTTCATTGAAATGATGGGCCTGATTTACCAGGCCGATGGCGCGCCGCGCATCGCAGGGCGCATCTTCGGGCTGCTGCTGGTGGAGGATGAGCCCCACTCGCTGCAAGGCATAGCCGAACGGCTGCAGGTCAGCAAAGCCAGTGCCAGTACCAATGCCCGCTTACTGGCCGAGAAAGGGGTTATCCGGCTAACGACGAAGCCCGGTGTTCGCCAGGATTTCTACCAACTGGTGCCCGATGTATACCGCCAGATGGCGATTAAAGTCAGCGCACGTATGAAGCAAGTCTCTGATCAGATCACCGGAGCGCGGGATGCAATCCCTGCCGAACAAAGCGTCGCGCGCGAGCGCATCGCCAACCTGGCTGAGTGTTACCGGGTTGCCTCGGAAACGTCTCTGGCCTGGGCCGAGAAATTGCCTCCTTCAAAATAACAGTTCGTCCGCCCCATCCGTTTGCCTTATACGCCACCACTGACCGATTCACTGATTCACCGGAACCAACCATGACTTCAGATACCCCTTCAAATGCCAAACCCGACTGGGCAATGAGCAAACGCGAACTCATGAACGCCGAACGTCAAAGACAGGGGCTAACGCCCCAAAAACGCCGCCGCTGGCCCTGGCTGCTCGCCCTGATTGTTATCGGCGTCGCCTTGCTGGTATTTGCCATGCAGGCGAGTCCGGAGCCCGCCGAAACCGGCCCAGCTGAACCGGAAGACACCGAACCGGTGTTGCAGATCAGTGCGACCGAAACCTCAACGCTGGCGCCTCAGCGGCTGGAGCAGCGTCTGCGGGTAACGGGCACACTGAGCCCGGTGGAAAAAGCACAGCTCTCGTCGCAGGTAAATGCCCCGGTGCTGCGCATTGCGGTACGCCCTGGCGATACGGTCGAAGAGGGTGACGTGCTGGTCGAGATGGATGCCACCGATCTGACCAACCAGTTGAACCAGCTTACGAACACAGCGCGGGCGACTCAGGCTCAGCTGACACTGGCCCAAAACAGCCTCGACCGGGGCGTGCGTCTGGCTGAACAAGGCCTGAGCCCGGCCTCGTCGATCGAAGAGTTGCGTGCCAATGTCGAAGCCCAGAGTACGAGCCTGGCCACTCAGGAATGGCAGATCCGCGCGGCAGAACGGGCGGTTGCCAATGCCGTTGTGCGAGCTCCGTTCAGTGGCCAGGTGTCGGCCCGGTCGGTTGAACCCGGGCAATATGTATCGGTCGGCACACCGCTGGTGACGCTGGTTGATCTCACCGCTCTGGAAATGCAGGCCAACTTGCCCGTCAATGCCGCTACCCTGGTCAAAGCCGGTCAGGCCGTCACCATTGAAGTCGACAGTGCCGAACCGTTCAGCCTGCAAGGCACGGTTGACCGCATCAACCCGGTCGCGCTGGATGCAACCCGGACACTGCCGGTGTACATCCGGGTCACCGAGCCAGATGCACGCTTGCGCGGCGGCATGTTTGCAACCGGATACATCGTGATCAATGCACGCGACAACGCTCTGTCAGTGCCTTCCGAATCGGTCCGGTCCGATGCCGAGGGTGATTTCGTGCTGCTTCTGGAAGACGACCACCTGGTGCGTCAGCCGGTGACCGTCGCTGGTGAGTGGGAATCCGGAACCCGCCTTGAAATCGCCGAAGGCCTGGCCATCGGCGATACCCTGGTTTCAGCGCCCTTGCCAGAACTGCGAGCGGGCGATCGCATTGCCATCGCAGGAGGTAACTGATGTTTCTGACCCGCATCAGCGTTAACCAGCCCGTGTTCGCGACCATGATCATGGTTGCCATCATGGTGTTTGGTTTTTACTCCTACCAGCGTTTGCCGATCGAGCAATTGCCGGACGTCGACTTCCCGGTGGTTGCCGTGGTGGTCAGCTACTCGGGTGCCGCGCCAGAGGCGGTAGAACAGGATGTGATCGAGCCGATTGAAGAGTCGGTCAACACCATCAGCGGCATCGATTCCATTCAGTCTACCGCTCGTGCTGGCCAGGCATTAATCATCCTGATGTTTGATATGGATGTTGCCTCCAGCACCGCCGCCCAGGAGGTCCGCGACCGACTGGCGACGCTTGAAGGTACTTTGCCGACTAACGCCAACGACCCGATGATCCTGCGCTTCGATCCCGGCCAGATGCCGATCATGTCGCTGGCAGTAAGTTCCGATGCGCTGTCGGCAGGCGAACTGACCGCGCTGACGGAAGACATCATTGCCCAGCAAATCTCCATCATTCAAGGGGTGGGTGAGGCCACCGTCATCGGTGGCATTAACCGGCAGGTCAGTATTCTGATCGACCCCAACAAGCTGACGGCGTTTAACATCGGCATTGGTGAGGTGACCGCGGCCCTGTCACAGGACAATCAGAACCTGCCCGCCGGCTCGCTGGAATTTGACCAGACCGTCCAGGCCATTCAGGTTGAAGGCCGCATAGAGCGCATGGACGATTTTCTCGACATCATTGTCGCCCGCCGGGGCGGCCAGCCTATTCGGCTGGGCGACGTTGCCAGGGTGGAAAGCGGCCAGGCTGACCGGGAAAGTATGGCGTTATTGAATGGCAGCCAGGCACTGGCGATCGACATCGTTAAGACGCAGGGGGCTAACACCGTCGGCGTTGCCGAGGCCGTTCGCGCCACGGTCAGTCGACTGGAGTCAGATCTGGCCAACGACAATGTACGCCTGGAAATCGTGCGCGATAACGCCAAGCCGGTTGAGCAATCCTTTCACGCTGTACAGAACATGCTGGTTGAAGGGGCAGCGCTGGCGGTGTTGATTGTGTTCTTGTTTCTCAACTCCTGGCGCTCAACCATCATTACCGGGCTGACCCTGCCCATTTCCCTCATCGGGACCATGATCGCGCTGCACTTTTTTGGTTTCACACTGAACATGATGTCGTTAATGGCCCTGTCACTGGCCGTTGGCCTGCTGATCGACGATGCCATCGTGGTCCGTGAAAACATCATGCGACATTTGCACATGGGCAAAGGTCACCGCCAGGCAGCACTGGATGGCACCAACGAGATTGGACTGGCGGTTCTGGCAACCACCCTGTCGATCATCGCCGTCTTCCTGCCTGTCGCCTTTATGGACGGCATACTCGGGCGTTTTTTCCTGCAGTTTGGCGTAACCGTCTCGGTGGCGGTGCTGATTTCCATGTTCGTGGCCTTCACGCTGGACCCCATGCTGTCGAGCGTCTGGTATGACCCGTCGGCAGAACCCAATGCCAAGCGTGGCCCGCTCGGAAGAGCCGTCGCGGCGTTCGACCGGTTGTTTTCCCGCCTACAGAACGGCTACCGAACCGTACTGCGCTGGAGCCTGCGCCATCGCAAGTCGACACTGGCACTGGCGCTGTCGGCCCTGATCGGCAGTTTTGCCCTCTTTCCACTGGTCGGGGTCGAATTTGTACCGGCAACGGACACCAGCGAATTGCAGGTGGACCTCGAAACCCTGGATGGCTCCAGCCTCGAATACACCGCGAGCAAAGCGCGCCAGGTCAGTACCTTGCTGCAAGGCTTGCCCGAAGTGACCGGTACCTACACGACGGTAAACGCCGGTACCAATGCACAGGGCAGCAATGCCGCCACAGTCATGGTGTCCCTGGTACCGCCCTCGGAACGCACCAGAACCCCGGTTGAACTGGCCATTCCCATTCGCGAAGCGCTTGAGACCATTCCCGGCATCGATGTCAAAGTCGGTACCGCCAATGGCTTTGGTGGAGGCGTCACGGCGCCGGTGCAGGTTAACCTGTATGGCGACGATTTTGGCACCTTGCGTCGCCTGGCTGACCAGCTCAGTGCCGCCATGGCGGACATTGACGGACTGACCGACATCGAATCCAGCCTGACCACCTCGCAACCGGTGCTGGGTGTCCGGATCAATCGTGATGCCGCCAGTGACCTCGGTGTCAGTTTGCAGCAAATTGGGGCAACCCTGAGGCCCATGCTGGGTGGCGAAGAAGTCGGTGACTGGACCGACCCGGCAGGCAGCAGTTTCAGCCTGGTGGTTCGTCTGCCCGAGACCAGCCGAAACGATCGCGATGCGCTGGCGAGCCTGCCTATTTCTCAAAGCGGGGCCACCGGCAGCCAGTCGATTGTGAGACTGGATCAGGTCGCGGACATCGTCGAATCGACCGGCCCTTCCGAGATCAACCGGTTGGACTTGTCGCGCCAGGTCACCTTGTCTGCCAATATCGCCGGCGTAGCGCTGGGGGATGTGACGCCTCAGTTACAGCAAGCGATTGACGCTCTGTCATTGCCCAGCGGTTACCGCGCAAACATGGGTGGCGACGCCGAACAGGTGGCGGAAACGGCCGCCGCTGCCGGGTCTGCCCTGTTGCTGGCCATTGTCTTCATCTATCTGGTGTTGGCTTCCCAGTTCGGCAGTTTCCTTCAGCCGATCGCGATCATGGCCGCCCTGCCGCTGGCGTTGGTCGGCGTCCTGCTCGGTTTGCTGGTCGGGGGCACCACGCTGAATATGTATTCGATGATCGGGTTCATCATGTTGATGGGGCTGGTGGTGAAGAACGCCATTCTGCTGGTCGACAACGCCAACCAGGGCCAGCGTGAAGGTTTGAACCTGTACGATGCCCTGGTTCAGGCAGGCACCACCCGGTTTCGGCCAATTATCATGACCACCCTGGCGATGACCTTTGGCATGTTACCGATGGCACTTAACCTGCACGGAGGCAGCGGCCAGAACGCGCCCATGGCACACGCGGTCATCGGTGGGTTGCTGAGTTCGACCTTGCTGACGCTGGTCGTGGTTCCCGTCGTGGTCACCTATATGGATCGGCTAGGGAATCTGGGCAAGCGTATACTGCCCACAGCACCCATCGACCACGAAACGGCCTAGTCCATCATTGCGCTCATCGGATGCATCACCACGTTCTCCGCATTCGATGGGCCCTAACTCAGGTTCAACCCGTCGCTTTATGCACCCTGCTTCATAGATAAGCGCCGGGTGCTATACCCGCCTGCTCAGGTCAGTATACTCAGCCGCCAATCACACATTGAGCAGCCAGAGTCATGCGCAACCTCTTTTTTCGCCATCCATTTCTGTTTCGCTGGGTCATGAATCTCTGGCCACCCTTTTTGTTCACCGGGGTGAAAATTATGACCATCAATTCCGATTTTCGCTATGCCAGGGTTGATCTGAAGTGGCGCCCCTGGACTCGCAATATCAATAACACGCAGTTCGGTGGCAGCCTCTATGCGATGACCGACCCCCTCTATGCCCTGATGCTGTTTGGCTGCCTGGGCTGGGACCGTTACCTGATCTGGGATAAAAAAGCAGACATCGAGTACATTGCTCCCGGCAAAGGGCGATTGACCGCCGAGTTTCATATCGAAGACGACCAGCTCCATAGTATTAAAGCGGCCACGGCCAGTGGCGAAAAATGCTTCCCGGTGTTTACCGTTAATGTGCGCGACCGAGAGGGTAATCTGGTATGCCATGTGGAGCGCACCCTGTATGTAAGACTGAGGCACCGTTTTCGCCCGGCGTCTTGAACGCAGCGGTTCTACTGACGCAGATCAGCCTGACGGATCAGCCCAAGCTGTTACACTGACGTCACATTCCACGTCTCAGTCTCGCCATGAATTCGCTGTCACTGCCAGAACTTCCCTCTGCCTACTCACTGTTCCTGGTGGGCGTGCTGATGATATTCACCTTACTGGTCCGTGGCGTACTCATTCGGCGTTTCATGCCATTACTGGTCATCTACATTGGGGTTGGCACGTTTTTAGGCTGGCTGAACACCCAAGTGCCTCTGCTCGATCAGGGCAGCCGACATAGCCTGGGGTTATTGGCCGAGGCCGGTCTCGTATTGCTGGTATTCAAGGTCGGCCTGGAAAGCGACCTGAGCGGGCTGCTCAAACAACTGCCCAATGCGTCCTGGATCTGGTTGTGGAATGTATTGTTCAGCGGTGCTTTAGGCTTTGCGGCAGCCTATTATCTGGTCAGCTTTTCCCTGCTGACCAGTATTTTTGTCGGCGTTGCCCTGACCGCAACCAGCCTGGGCGTTACGGTCACCATCTGGCAGGACGCCAAACAACTGACCACCGAGCGCGGTAATCTCTTCGTCGATGTGGCGGAGCTCGATGACATCAGCAGCATCGTGCTGATGGCCATTCTGGTCGCCCTGGCCCCGCTGCTGGCCAGCGGAGAGAGCATTGCCGCAACGGACGTGGGGCTGACCCTTGCCAAAGTGCTCAGCACCCTGATCATGTTCGTCTCCGCCTGCTGGGTGTTCTCGGTTTACTTTGAAAAACGCCTGACGCAGTTTGTCGAACGTTATGAAACCCGCCATGAACCCATGGTGTTGATGTTGTCGATCGGGTTCATCATTGCGGCGCTGGCTGAAGTCAGTGGGCTATCGCTGGCGGTAGGTGCCTTTTTGGCCGGGCTGGCCTTCAGTCGGGATACCGCTGCCGCCAAAGAGCGGGTGGTGTTTAACGGCCTCTACGTGGTGTTTACCCCCTTCTTCTTTATTGGCCTCGGCCTGCACATTGATCTGACGGCCTTTTCCAGTGCGTTCTGGCCCGGCGTGGTGCTGCTGGCAGCGGCCGTAGCGGGTAAACTGCTGGGCACCTGCCTGCCCGCCTATCGCCGCCTCGGCGGCTACGGTGCCCTACTGATCGGTGTCAGCATGATCCCGAGAGCCGAAATTGCCATGGTCATCATGCAAAAAGCCCTTGAAGCAGGCGCCGAACCGAAGGCGTTTACGGCCATGATGGTGGTTACCGTCGGCACCGTACTGCTCACCAGCCTGACCTTGCCAAGGCTGATGCGTCGCGAAAAATGATGCCTGACTCGCACAGCATTCGACGTCTCAGGTTGCCTCAGCCATCACCCGTATAAAATACTTTTTCTCATGCATAGCCTGAAATTTGATCGTTTGTGACCAGGCGGTCAAGTTCTTATCATGCGCCGCAATTGAAGAGGGCACCCAACACCGGTCTCCCCTCCCACTAATTCCGGCTAAGCGCCCAGGAGCATGACATGACCAACCCGACCACTGAAACTGCAATCGTGACCGACCGTTTCGGCAACGTCGATGTTGCCTATTACGAGCGTGAAGCCATGCGTTTGCGCAACGAATACCTGCGGAAGCAGGCAGGCGACTTCTTCAAGTCCTTGCGCGCTGGTATCCAGAATGTTCTGGGCTCGCGTGCCACGCCAAGCAACGCCTGAACACTCCCCTTTCATGACGGCGTGGTGACCTGACAAACACCACGCTGGTGCAAGCTCTCCTCTTTGTCGTTGTTGTTGTGATGGTATTTTGCACGGGCCGAGTGATCGTCCCGTGCTTTTTTTTGCCTGCCCCCTGCTCAGTGGTTCACCGAAATGCAGTCTGGATTCCTTCCTGAACGCTCAGTTTCACCTATGAGCCTGCCCAGTGCTGATAAAGCTGGCTACACTGAGGGTCACCCAAGACTCAATCAGGACACGAATCATGCCACACACCCTGGAATTGACCGCCAGCGACCAGCACCGGTTTGCGGCCTACGTCGCCGAGCCAGACCATACCTCGCGAGGTATCGTTATTGTTTTGCAGGAAATTTTTGGCGTGAACCGTCACATCCGCTCGGTCTGCGACCGATTGGCCGAGGCAGGGTTTATTGCGGTAGCACCAGCGTTGTTTGATCGGCTGGAACCCGGCTATGAAACGGGCTATGCCCCCGAAGACGTCGCACGCGGTCGAGCCTTGCTCGCCAATTTCAGTTTCGACACCGCCGCGCTTGATGTCACCGCTGCGATCGACCAGTTTGATGCACGCGGTCCGGTCTCTATCGTCGGTTTTTGCATGGGCGGTTCATTGGCCTACAAAGTTGCGACCCAACATTCCGGGCTAGCCAGTGCCGTCTGCTATTACGGCGGTCGCATTCCGGAATTCGCCGACACGTCGCCCCTGTGCCCCACCATCCTTCACTTCGGCGAACAGGACGCGAGCATTCCCATGGCGAGCGTCGACACCGTGCGCAGCAAGCAACCCAAATTGCCGGTCTACACCTACCCGGCAGGCCACGGTTTCAATTGCGACATTCGCGATTCCTACGAGCCGGTGTCAGCCAAGGTAGCCTGGGAACGCACCCTGAAACTGATCACCGAGGTGTCCTCTTAATCGGTCGCGTCGCTGACCAGCCAAACATAACCGTAGGCCAGCAACCCAACCGACCCAATGACAACCTGGTTCGATGCCAGGTCGGTCATCGGCTGGTCGACCTCAACCTCAACGGGCGTCGCCGAGAGATTGTGCGCAACAAACAGCCGCTGACCACTGGCCTCTCGTTCCAGGCTATACACCGCCGGGTTCGGGTTGGCCAGAAAACGGGCACTGCGATGAAAGCAGGCCGCCAACCGGCGACGCCACTCAATTAATTGCTGAATGCCGTGAAAGAGTTGATGTTCGACCGACCCTGGCTGGTTTAAGGCCACGTCAACCTTGCTCCAGCTCATATCGCCCCGATTCATGAAACGCGCATCCCTGAAACCGGTGCGAGCACTGTTTTCCCGATAAAAGGTTTCATCGTTGGTCATGCCGACCTCATCGCCGTAATACAAAATGGGCGAGCCTTCAGTCGCAAACAGCATGGCGTTCAGCAGCAGGGCTTGGGCCGGGTCTTCTTTCACCAGGTAGAACAGCCGGCCGGCCAAGCCTTCCCCTTCGCGAAACGTACACTCCGGATCGTGCAGATAATAGCGGTTCATTTTTTCGCGCACCTCAGACGAAACGAACTCCAGCGTCAGCTCATCGTGGCAGCGTAAAAAAGACATCCAACAGGATTTCTCCGGTATGGCGGGTGTAACCGAAGGTGACAGGGCGTCTTCGATGTAACGCCGATCGCCTTCTGCCAGTGCCATATAAAACTGCGGCATCAGAGGGAAATGGTAGGCCGCCTGACATTCATCGTCGTTGCCGAAATAGCCGACGACATCCTTGGGTTTCATGTTTGCTTCAGCGATCAACAGCGTACCCGGCTCGCAATAATCAAGCCCGGCTCGAATCAGTTTCAGCAGCGTATGCGTGGTGGGCAGGTCTTCACAGTTGGTGCCCTCCTCCTTCCAGATAAAGGGAATGGCATCCATGCGCAACCCATCGACGCCCTGAATTTTCCAGTACAGGAAATTCTCCATCATAGCGATGAGCACCTCGGGATTGCGATAGTTCAGGTCGGGCTGAAACGAATAAAAGCGATGAAAATAGTAATCATCGGTCGCCTCGTTGTAAGACCAGTTGGAATTGACCATGCCTTTAAAAATTAACCGCGCATCCTGGTAACGCTCACGGTCGGGATGCCAGATATAATAGTCCCGAAAGGGCGAGTTCCGGTCTGAACGGGCGGCTTGAAACCACGGGTGCTGGTCGGAACTGTGGTTCACCGCCATGTCGAACAAAAGCCGAATGCCACGCTGGTGCGCGGCCTGAATAAACTCGGTAAAGGCTGCGTTGCCACCCAACTCCGCCCGAATGGTTTTGAAGTCGCGAATATCAAAACCCTGATCGCGCATCGGCGAATCCAGAATGGGCAACAGCCACAGGGTATTCACGCCCAGCATCGCCAGATAATCGAGTCGCTCAGTCAGGCCGGTAAAGTCACCGGCAAAGGCATCGACGTACAGCGAATAGACAATGGCGTTGCGGTACCAGTCCGGGTCGGGCGTCGTTGGTTGCTGCGCCAGTGTTTGGCGACTGGTTTCCAACAGTTCTGACAGTCGCGACAGTGCCTCAGGGTGGTCCGGACCATAGACGTGCTGCCAAAGTGTTGCAATAGTGGAATCCATACCGTTGCTCGCTGCATCGTTTAACCGTTGGCGCAAGCCTAGTGCCTAACCCCACAGTCGGCCAGGTAACGGGCCATACCCCTATGTTCCCGCCTTCAACCACTAACCTGTTAAAGTACCTCGCTTACCATGACCTTAACTTCCAGGCTTTTCGTCATTATGTCGCAGTTACGCTTTCCTTCAGAGTTTGTCGTGATCATCGCCGGTGTCTCCGCAGCGCTACACCTTGGGAAATTGCCGCCGGCGATTACCGCGCTGGAGACAGCACTTGGCATCACGCTACTGCAAGCGGGTTTTATGCTGTCGCTGGTGCAATTGGCGGGCATGACGGTAGGTTTACTGGTGGGTATGGCAGCCGATACGGTCGGTCTACGGCGCAGCATGATGGCCGGGCTGGTTATCCTGGCACTGGCCAGCTTTCTCGGCGCTGAAGCGACGTCGGTGACGGCGTTGCTCACCTTGCGTGCGCTCGAAGGGGTTGGCTTCTTGCTGGTCGTACTGCCTGCACCGGGACTGATTCGGCGTCAGGTGCCGGTCGAGAAACTGAGCCCGCGACTCGGCCTCTGGGGCTGCTATATGGGCTTCGGTACCAGCCTGGCGTTACTAACCGCACCCTGGGTAATCGACGCAGCGGGCTGGCAAGGCTGGTGGCGAGTGCTGGCGCTGATATCGATATTGATGCTGGTTTGGGTGTGGGTCGCCGTGCCCGCCGACCAACCGCATTCGACCTCAGCCAACACCACTTTGCCATCTGCCCCCTGGTGGCGACGCCCGGCCGATACACTGGCAGCGCCTGGCCCCTGGCTGATTGCCATTATCTTCGCCCTGTATTCCAGCCAGTGGCTCTCGGTCATCGGGTTTTTGCCTTCCATCTATCGTCAGGCCGGTTTCAGCGCACTGTTGATCGGGCCGCTTACGGCGCTGGTGGCACTGATTAACGTTTTGGGTAATCTGGCCTCCGGCTATCTGCTGCATCGAGGCATTCAGGCACGGCAACTGTTGTACACCGGTTTTGGTGTGATGAGCCTTGGCACTCTGTTCGCCTTTTCCAGCCTGACCGAAACGGCACCTCTGGTTCGGTACGGTGCCGTTTTGCTGTTCTCCATGGTCGGTGGCGTCATTCCCGGCGTGCTGTTTTCACTTGCCGTAAGGCTGGCACCCAGTGAGGATACGGTATCGACCACCGTCGGCTGGATGCAGCAATGGTCTTCACTCGGTCAGTTCGCTGGCCCGCCCCTGGTCGCACTGGTCGCCAGCCGAAGCGGTGGCTGGGAATGGACATGGGTGGTCACCGGGGGGTTGTCACTGATTGCTGCCATGGTGATCAGCCGCTTGCCAAGGTTCTCAGGTTAAAGGTGATTGGGAAGAGCGGACTGGCTGCACTAGACTAGTCGGGAATGCATCATTTGAAGACACACCTATGTCTGAAAAAATTGAGGCTGGCAACGCGCTGCGTGCCTTCCAGACCGTGATCGACAACGGCACAAAAACCGATAAGGGTTATGAGCTCGATGGGCTAACCGCCGATACCGGTTTTGATGGCTATACCGTCTCACTGAGCGATGGTGCAGTGACGTTAACGCTGATGTTTCACCAGACGTTTTCAGTCGACAGCCCAAATTCCCGAGCTACTGAAAACTTTATCAAACGCCTCGATTCCGTGCTCGATAAATACCAGTAAACCTTCACGAGTTGTCCACCGAACCCGCCAGCATAGAGGGCCTGCCATGAACCACCGCCTGCTGAAACTTCCGGCGGAACTGGCGCGGTGTTACGCCTTTGTATTGCTTGAACAGCCTGTTGAAATTGGACAGGTTGGCGAAGCCGCTCTGTTCAGCCACCAGACTGACCGGGCGCTCGGTCCGAATCAGATCAGCGCAGGCATGGCCAAGGCGAATGTGGGTTAAATACTGGTGCAAGCTCTGGTTCATCTGCCGGCGAAACATCCGGTTCAGCGTACTGACGCTCATATGGTGCTCGCGCGCCAGCGCAGGCACCCGCAGTGGTTCGCGAAAATCACGATGCAGGCTATCCAGTATCGGGCTCAGTTCCCGCTGCGCGGGTTCGGCCAGTGTCTCGCCATGAAACCGCGCCGACGCCAGCGTACGTGGGGCTTCTTCCTGCAGGGCGGTCAGAATATCAAGCAGTAGCGTGAGACGACGGGCAGCACTGGCACCGGGTAACTGCTCGAACAAAGGCTCCAGCTCAGCCGCCAGTTCATACGACCAGGCAAGCCCCCGTCGCGACCGGTCCAGCCAGGTAGCGAGTGAGGCGAATTCCGGAAATTGCCGGGCCAGGCCATCGACCCAGGCCTGGCGAAACCAGAGCACATAGACCCGATGCGGGCCGGCTTGCTCGGGTGTCTGGCTGGCCCAACTGTGCGGCAGGTTAGGGCCAAGCAACACCAGGTCACCGCTCTGGTAGGCTTCGATATGATCACCAATATAACGCTCCCCCTGGCTGTTCACCGTCAGCGTCAGCTCGTACTCAGGGTGGTAATGCCATTCAAACGGCAGGATATCGAGCTCACGCAGAAAAAACCGCCAGGAGGCATCGTCCGGGTAGTGAATGCGTTCGAATTGGGCTTTCATGCACCTGACCCCGTAATTGCACTATCTATTCGATAATGCGATTCATATTGAGCGAATAGTATCGGTTTGTGCGCAAAAGTCACCGCCCGGTTCTCTCTGCGGGCGCTAGGATGTGTTCATGGATTCACAGGAGAACCCCATGACCACAATAAAAAACCGCTACGGCTTTGGTGACCAGCAACCCGGCAACAACAGCGTCGGCAATCAGGAACACCCGCCGCTTGCCAGTCTCGTTAAACAGACACCATTGCGTGTGCTCAGCGAGGCTGACTGGGCTCACTGGCAGCGTTATGGCTACGTCGTCATCCGCCAGGCGATCGCCCCTGAACAGGTAACCGCTACCGCCGACTTTCTCTGGGAATTTCAGGAAATGTCCCCCCAGGACCCAGGCAGCTGGTACGCCCCCCAGCGACGTGACCATGCCATGGTAGAACTGAACAACAGCGGTATGGTGGAGGCCTACAACCACCCTCTGCTGTGGGCGAATCGCCAAACGCCCCGGGTGTACAACGCCTTTGTCGATATCTGGGATCGTGAAGACCTCTGGGTCACCATCGACCGGGCCAACCTGAACCCGCCCAACCGCTCTGGTCGGGCCTTTTCGGGTTTCATTCACTGGGACGCCAACACCACACTCGACCCCTTGCCAGTCAACGTTCAGGGTGTGCTGGCGCTGAGCGACACCACGCCAGAGACCGGTGGTTTCCAGTGTGTGCCCCAGCTATTCGAACACTTCGAAGCATGGCGACGCCAGGCACCGGCTGACCGGGACCCGTTCTCACCCGGGCAGAACTGCGGCTACCCAACCGAGTTCGTGCCGATGAAAGCCGGCGATCTGCTGATCTTCAACAGCCTGCTCGCCCACGGCATTCGCCCGAACCAGTCGGATGCCGTGCGCCTGGCGCAATACATTGCCATGGTGCCCGCCGAGGAAGACAACACAGAGGTGCGCGACTGGCGGGTAGCGTCATGGCGCGACCGCCTTCCTCCTCAGGGTTATGCCTTCCCCGGCGATCCACGTGGCTGGGAACAGACGCGTTACCCACGAGCGGAACTGTCGGAACTGGGGCGGAAACTGCTGGGGCTGGATTCCTGGCAGTCATCGTAGCGACACCCTGGCAGTTAGTTGCAAATGAAACCAACCAGCGCTACCCTTGGTTCATATAGTTTCATTTGCAACCATTACATCCCGAGGGTATGGTCATGACGGCTTCACTCGACTACCAAAGCGGCTTTCGCAACCAGTTCTCAACCGAGGCACTGCCGGGCGCGCTTCCTTTGGGTCAGAACTCGCCGCAACGCTGCCCCTATGGGCTGTACGCCGAGCAGTTTTCCGGGTCGGCCTTTACCGCGCCGCGCCACCAGAATCTACGCACCTGGATGTATCGGATTCGGCCATCGGTGCTGCAATCGGCCTATCGGCCACTGCCAGGTCACGCGGTTGAGACCGCCCCACTGGCCGGTTCGGCCGACCCAAACCAAATGCGCTGGGATCCGTTACCGATTCCGTCTGACCCCACCGACTTTATCGACGGTCTGTTCACCATCGCGGTCAACGGCGATGCTGGCACCCAAACCGGTTGTGGTGTTCACTGCTATGCCGCCAACGCCGATATGACCCGGCGATTTTTCTACAATGCCGACGGAGAACTGTTGATCGTGCCGCAACTGGGCACCCTGGTGCTGCGCACGGAGCTGGGCGTACTGGACGTCGCCAGCGGTGAGATCGCAGTAATACCGCGCGGAATGAAATTCCAGGTTCGTCTGGGTGAGGGGTGCGAGGCCGTTCGTGGCTATGTTTGCGAAAACTACGGCAGCCCGCTGGAATTACCCAGTCTCGGGCCCATTGGCGCCAATGGCCTGGCCAACCCGAGAGACTTTTTAGCGCCGGTGGCGGCCTATGAAGACGAAACCGGGGAGTTTGAGCTGGTTGCCAAATTCTCAGGCCAGTTCTGGGTCGCAGACCTGGGCCATTCACCCCTGGATGTCGTTGCCTGGCATGGCAATGTTGCGCCCTACAAATACGACCTGGCGCGGTTCAACACCATCAACACCGTCAGTTTCGACCATCCGGATCCGTCGATCTTTACCGTGCTGACCTCGGCGTCCGACACCCCGGGCATGGCCAACATCGATTTCGTGATCTTCCCGCCGCGCTGGATGGTCGCCGAGAACACCTTTCGCCCGCCCTATTTTCACCGCAATCTGATGAGTGAATTCATGGGGCTGATTCACGGCGAATACGACGCCAAAGCCGAAGGCTTCGTACCCGGCGGTGCCAGCCTGCATAACTGCATGTCGCCGCACGGGCCGGATGCCGACACCTTTGCCAAAGCCAGCGCAACCGAATTAACACCCCAGTACCAGGGTAACACCCTGGCGTTTATGTTTGAGAGCCGCTACGTTTTTCAAGCGACCGAAGCGGCCCAGACTACCGAACACCGTCAGCGGGATTACGTGAATGTCTGGTCGACACTGACCGCTCAATTCGACCCCGGCCAACGCTGACAGCAGAACACGTTCAGGCAGACCACGCTTTACGACTTACAGGATTGAACCACTATGAAACTCGCCACTCTTAACACCGGCCGCGACGGCACCCTGATTCTGGTCTCACGGGACCTGGCCCGGGCCGCACCGGCCACCGACATCACCAGCACCCTGCAACAGGCCATTGAGAACTGGGCTACGGTTGCACCCAAGCTGGAAGAACGCTACGCCGCTCTGAATGCAGGCACCGCCAAAGACACCTTCGCACTGGATATGAGCGCCCTGCATTCGCCCTTGCCGCGCACCTACCACTGGGCCGATGGCTCCGCCTACCTGAACCACGTCAAACTGGTGCGCCAGGCGCGAAATGCCGAGATGCCGGAGACTTTCTGGACTGACCCGCTGATGTATCAGGGTGGTGGCGATTGCTTTCTGGCACCCACCGAAGACATCGAAGCGGTCAGTGAAGAGCACGGCATTGATTTCGAAGGTGAAATTGCAGTCATTACTGACGACGTGCCGATGGCCGTATCGCCCGAGCAGGCCGCCAGCCACATCAAACTGGTCATGCTGGTCAACGACGTCAGCCTGCGTGGGCTGATTCCCGGTGAACTGGCCAAGGGCTTTGGCTTCTTTCAGGCCAAACCCGCCTCCAGTTTTTCCCCGATCTGCGTCACGCCAGATGAACTCGGCGACGCCTGGAAAGACGGCCGTTTACATCGTCCATTAACGGTTCACCTCAATGGTGAAAAGTTCGGCGAACCCGATGCCGGTCCGGATATGATTTTTGGCTTTCCCGAGCTGATCGCCCATGCGGCAAAAACCCGGTACCTGGGCGCGGGTGCCGTTATTGGCTCCGGCACGGTATCCAACCCCGACGCTAACGGCGGCCCTGGCAGGCCAATCGGTGACGGCGGTGTCGGCTACAGCTGCCTGGCCGAGTTACGCATGGTCGAGACCATTCTGCACGGCGCCGCGAATACGCCTTTTATGCGCTTTGGCGACCGGGTTCGCATCGAAATGTTCGACGCTGACGGTCAGAGTATTTTCGGCGCTATCGACCAGAAAGTTACGAAATACCCAGCGTAAAAAAATCGACTACACTGGCCAGGTCATCCGATAAGGCGCTCCCCATGCTCACATTACACAGTTACTTTCGGTCTTCAGCGGCTTTCCGGGTGCGCATTGCCCTGAACCTGAAAAGGCTCGATTACGAACAGATCCCGGTCAACCTGCTTAAAGGCGAACACCGCCAGGATGCCCACCGGCGCCGCAACCCCCAGGGGCTGGTGCCGGTGCTGGAAACCGAGCAAGGCAGCGCCCTGACCCAATCAATGGCCATCTGCGAATACCTGGAAGAGCGTTACCCGGAACCACCGCTGTTGCCGGAAAGCCTGGAAGCGCGCGCTCGGGTCCGCTCGCTGGCCCTCCTGGTCGCCTGCGAAATGCACCCGCTGAACAATGTCTCGGTACTGGGCTATTTAACCGACGAACTGGGTGTCGATGAAGCCACCAAACTTGCCTGGTATCAGCATTGGGTGGCCAAAGGCTTTACCGCCCTGGAAGCGCGACTGGCCCGGGAGCCGGAAACCGGCCGCTTCAGCCATGGCGACTCGCCCACCCTGGCGGATGTGTTTCTGGTACCACAACTGTTCAACGCAGAACGATTCAACTGCGATCTAACACCCTTCCCAACCCTGGTGCGCATAGCGACCCACTGCAGAAACCTGCCCGAGTTCAAACAAGCAGCACCCGCCGAGCAGCCGGACGCTGTTTGATGATCACCAATCCTGCTTTGCCCCTATCGAAATGCGGCCTCCCATATTAAACTGGCGCCCCTCTGCCCAGCCGCTCAAAAACAGGACTCGTCATGACTTTTTCGACTGAACAGTCAAGAAATGTCGTTGTTGTCAGCAACGTCGCCGATAACCCCTTCGCCATCGACATTGCCTACGCCGTCGGACAACTCGAAGACATCGCTGACAAAATCAGCATGAAACAGTTCATGAACTCCGAATTCTGCCCACGGTTTATTTCCGATGAGCAGGATATGGACAACATCGGCCATACGCTGGATGGCAAGATTGTGGTCATCGTCAGCACCAGCAGCCACCTGAAGAGCCGACAGGAACTGGCCATGGCGAACCTGATCATCGCCCGGGCTGCCAAAGAGAACGGCGCCAAGCAAGTCGTACTGGTTGAACCGGACTTGTTTTACAGCGCCCAGGACAGAGGGCCAAGAAAGGATCTGGGTGAAACCCATTTCGAACGCGACATCAAAGACATCAAAAAATTCGACGGCCAGCCCTTCACCGCAAAACTCTACGCACAGCTGCTAAAACTCTCCGGGGTCGATTCCGTACTCACCGTTCACAACCACTCAAGCTCGGTTCAGAAAATCTTTTCCAGTGTGTTCGAAGGCGACTTTCACAACCTGATTCCCTATGAAATTTACGCCCACTACTTATTGAATTCCGACATCCTGAATTACGGCGACAACGGCGAAGGCCTGGTGCTGTGTGCACCCGACAAGGGCGCACGCGATTTCGTAAAAGAAATGTTCGACACCCTGGGCCTGAGCAAAGCCAAGTTCATCATGCTCGATAAAGAACGAACCGATGAGCGTAAAGTAGAAATCACCCTGCACAAAGAGAGCGAACACACCTTCGAAGGCCTGGAAGAAGCCAGCGTCATCCTGTTCGACGACATGGTGCGCACCGGGTCGACCGTGGTTAAATCCTGTCAGTTCCTGAAACAGATCAACCCGAGACGCCTGGTATTTGCGGTTTCCCACTTTTACGCCAGCGATGAAGGCCGTGAACGTATGGCGCACCCGGCCATCGACGAAATTCTCACCCTGAACACCCTGCCCACCATTCTGAACCGCGATGAACAGGGCCGGCTGCGCAAAAAACTGGTGGTGTTAAAAATCGAAAAATGGCTGGCACAGGAATTGTGTCGCATTGTTGGTTATCCGCAAGCCGAAGAACTCAACCCCTACAAGATCGACATGTCATCCAAAAACCCGCGATTCAAGCGAAAGATCTGGTACAGCGACGAACTTAAAGCGCTGCACCAGCGATAGCACCACTGCTCTTGCCAAACCCGGGGGAAGCGGGTTATTCGACTCGCCGGGCGAGATACACTTGCCCGGCAGGCAACGCCATAATGCGATCCGCCATGTCCTGTTTCAGAACGTCCTGCCGGGCTTCCTCTTCGGGCGTCCGGTCTGGCTTTCGACCCAGCGCAATAAACTCAGGGTCAATGATTCCGGGCTGAATGGTCAGTTCAACCACCGTGTTGCCATACGTCAGCCTGAACCAGTAGCGGCCACGTGCCGCCTCGACGGCGGTAGTGTCACCCGCATTAATATCGATCTCGTAACGGCTTTCTGTATTGGCTCGGGTAATCAGCTCCACCGCATCGCGAGCGCCCGGCCCCGGAAATGCCGTCAGTACCTGTAGCTTTCTGCGCTCAACCAGGCGGCCACCATTCAAGTGCGGTAATGCCGCCTCCAGCATTTTAAAGCCATGGGCAACGCCTCCCGGGAAGCCGCCTCCATGGTAATTAAGCGCTTCGTCAAAGCTGAATGACAGGGCTTTGTTATTGTCCAGAACAGTCAGTTGCTGTTGCATGGTGCTGCAATACTCCATCGAGTTGTTGGTTAAGTCGTTTGCGTACCCAGGGTAAAAAGCCAGTCAAAAAGGCGGTCGTCGCGGGCATAAAGAAACTGCCGTGATGATAAATCGGGTCCAGACTGGTCAGAATCAGGTAACCATTCCGCCCCAGTGGCCCTTCAAACAAGACCGACTGCCCACTGGCATGGTTCAGAATGGACTGGTAGCCCTGAGGTGGTGAGTGCAAGGCGTGTAAATGCCAGCGACAGTCGGCTGGCGATACATACCGAAACAGATCGTGGTCTTCATCGGCCGGTTTTAAATCCAGCCCGTCTTCTCCTGTCAGCCACCACCAGTAATTGGTAGCGACCGGCTCGGTAGGCAAGGGCATCAGCCAGGCGTCAGGCTGCGTCTCCCCCATCACTATCAGCACTCCACCCTGCTCGGCAAAACGCAATAAATCGTCCCGCCAGCGACGGAGCCGATGCGCTGGTGTCCGGCACGGCACCAGAATGGCATCTGCTCGCTGCAGGTGCGCGTCACACAGATCATCCAGATACACGACTTCATCGAAAAACGCCGACAGCGCCGGGTCGGTAAAGGTGAAATGATGGTAGGCCGCACCAGCATCCAGAGCGATTAAATGACCGTTAAAGGGAGAGGTTGGTTTCATCACCTTGCCGCTGTTTCGTGAGGTTCATGGGTGTGATGCGCCAGTATCCAGTGACGCAGGTTGTCCAGTATTCTCTGGCGCAGTTTGGCGTCGTCGGCATAGGTAAACAAATCGTTTCCGGCATGCATCAACAAGGCACCACCCTGAGGTCGCGCCCAATACCAGTCGATCGGGTGTTCGTGCGGCCGCGGCCCCAAACCGTTTAACAACTGAGCACCGGGCGGAGGCGGGTTATGGCCACGCCCCCAGAAACCCGCGACACCTTTGCGAAACGTCAGCGCCTCAGAAGGAACCCGTGAAAACAGCGGGTGCGCGGTTAATTGCGTGACGGTCAAATGGGCCAGATTGCGCACCGGCAAAGGGACAAAAGGGCTCAGTTCTGGCAAGGGAGAATGCGCAATGGCACCGTTCCAAATCAGCAGTCCGCCCTGGTTCAAATAACGTTCCAGCCCGGTCCGGTGTCGTACCAGCGCAATCTGGTCGGCGTGAGATCCGACGATAACCGCCGGCCAATCGGCAACACTCATCCACTTCAGGTCATCGGGGTCTAGGCATTCAATGCCCATGCCTGCTGCCGATGCATTCTGCTGTAATGGCCCGGCCACCGGCCCGTCCTGAATCAGCCCGAGCACCAGGCTGGATGAACTCATGCCATACTCCCGAAAACGGGAACAACCGCGCGGTGCGCCTGGCCGTTATGCTCAAAGGGCAAGGTACGAATGTCGATGTTGTACAACCGGGCCAACTGCTGGTCAGTGAGCACTTCATCACAGGGACCGAACCGGTATTCATCTGGCCCGAACATCAGCAAAACGCTGTCGGCAATGGCCAGGGCGTGCTGGGGTGAGTGGGTGGTAAACAGCACCGTTACACCATCGTTCCTGGCTTGTTCCAATACCGCCAGAACCCGGTTCTGATTGTGATAGTCAAGTGCCGAGGTGGGTTCATCCAACACCAGAATGTCACACTGGGATGCCAGTGCCCGGGCAATCAGCACCAGTTGGCGCTGGCCGCCGCTTAACTCCGTCAGCCTCCGGTTAGCCAGCGCTTCGATGCCCACCCGGGCCATCGCCTCATCCGCCAACCGATAATCTTCCCGGCTGGGTGATGCAAACAACCCCAGGGTGCGGGCTCGCCCCATGACCACCAGGTCGCGCACACGGTAGGGAAAAGACGTGTCGGTTCCCTGTGGCACATAGGCTGGCAGTCCGGCAAAGGTCACACTTCCCTGCTGCGGTTTTATCAGCCCTAACAGGGCTTTCAGCAACGTCGTTTTACCACGGCCATTTGGCCCGATAATGGCACCCACTTCGCCTTTTTTCAGCGAGAGGGAATGGTGTTTAAACACCCAGGGAGAGCGGGCATGGTGGCGATAGCCAAGATCCGTTACTTCAATCATGCAAGGCTCCCCGGCGGCTGGACTGCCGCAGCAGCCACGCAAATATTGGCGCTCCAACAATCGCGGTTAATACACCCAAAGGGATTTCCGCCGAGGTCAGTGATCGGGCCAGCGTATCAATAATCACCATATAAGCCGCCCCCATCAGCATCGATGCAGGCAGCACTTTGCGATGATCCGGCCCCAGCAACAAACGGGCAAAATGCGGTATTACCAGACCCACCCAGTCAACAACGCCGGAGACACTGACCGAGGCGGCTACCAATGCCGTGCACAATGCCAGAACTGCCCAGCGGGTGCGTTCAACCGGTATACCAAGCGACTGTGCTTCTTCATCACCCAGCGACAAAACATTGATGCGAAAGCGCATCAGCACCAGTGGCAACCCCGCCAATAACAGCACACCGCCGACCACCCAGACTTTATCAAAACTCGTTGTCGCAAAGCTGCCCATTAACCAGTACACAATGGTGGGCAGACTGTCTTCCGGATTCGCCAGATAGGTGAGAAGCGAGACCAGTGCCGAACAAAAGGCGCTGACCACAATGCCGGCCAGCACCAGCGTCAATGGCGACGAATTACCACTGACCCTGGCCATGCTGTAAGCGATCAGCATCGCCAGTGCGCCGAATACAAAGGCACTGCCGATAACCGCGGCCGTACCCAATGCCAAAAACAACGCCAGCACGCCACCAAGTGCGGCACCGGATGACACGCCAACAATTTGCGGTCCCACCAATGGGTTGCGCAAGGCTCCCTGCAAGGCAGCGCCTGCCAACGCCAGCGAAGCACCGACCAGCGCTGCAATCAGCACCCGGGGCAGACGGATCAGTTCTACGACCCGTGCCTCAACCGGCGTCCAGGTTACCTCGACTGGCCACCAGGAAGACACCAGAATGCCAACGACATGGTTTACCGGAACCTGGTAATTCCCGGTGCTCAGCGACACCAGCATGACAGCAACCAGGAAGGCGCCCAGCAGCCACCACACTCCCCCTCGAACTCTGAGGGGCATCAAGGCCGGGGCAATCTGAGAGGTCATTGGCTGGCCAGAGCCGGGTTCAGAAACTGCTCATAACCGGCGGCGTTCTGGTTATGCTCTATCCGCAGTATCTCGTTAAGCTGACGCTCTGAAGGTGTTTGCCCATATATCCACTGGTAGGCATCGCGCATTTCCTGGCGCAAGTCATAGTCGACCTGGCCGGGCTGCAGCAAACTGGAAAGCCACATCCACATCAGCGGGCTTTCCTGATTGGGCGGATCCCAACGGTAGCCACCAAGTGGCACGTGGTAAACGCGACGATTGACCACCGCGCTGACATCGGCAAACAAGGGGTTGTCGTACACATCCTGTGGCGACAACCCGGCTTCAAAGCCATTCAGCAAGATGACTTCCGGATCCCAGTTCAGAATTTGTTCCGCATCAATCGTCAGCCAGTTATTACCCTCTGCCGGATTGGAACCACCGGCCAAATCAATGTAGAAATCATTGTAGGTACCCTCACCGGCCACCCGGTATTCCGACAGGAAGCGCAAGAAGTACAGTGTTCGTGGCTTTTCTGCTTCCGGTACATCGGCCAGCTGGCTGCCAATATCAGCCAGCGTCTGATCGCGCCACTGAATCATTCGCTGGCTTTTCTCTTCCTCACCCAATACGTCACCCAGCAATTGAATCCAGCCCTGCGCGTACTCTTCGGTGCCATAATTGAGCGTCGCGACAGACAAGCCAGCCTGTTCAAGCGGCTCAATAATGTCTGATCCGCGATGGGCCCACTGCAACACCAGATCCGGATTCACCGTCAGCAAGCTTTCAATATTGGGCATAAAGCCATTGCCTACGATGTCACTGGGAATCATCGCCGCATCGGGGTAAAACTCGCCGAGAATGCCGTCTTCCAATGCTGTTTTGGAGGCCGGATGCATGGCAGCCAACCGATCCACCCCACCGGCGACGGAGGTAAACATAGACGCTGCCGGCATGGGAATGGTTGCTACGCGTTGGGCCGGTTCGTCCAGCAAGACGCGGCGGCCGTTCTGATCCAGAACGTCAATGGCGCCCTGCTCTGCCAGGGCTGAGGTACAAAAAGCCAGGGACGTGGCAGCCAATGCGGCCGTGTAGAGGGACATTCTCATCGGAAGTGTTCCTTGTCGAAAAATTCGACAAGGATAGTATTGATAACCATTACTATTTACAACTGCTTATTGTTTTCTTCTGGCTCTCGTAGCGCTCTAAAACGCCAGCCCCGGTTTCAATACCCGCCCGCTGTTGAACCGATTGAACGAAAACGCCGTTAAATCGTGACCAACCGCTCGCTCCATCACCAGGTCTGCCACTACCCGGCCAATGGCCGGCCCGATGCCAAAGCCATGCCCGCTGAGGCCGGTGGCGATCACCAGGCCAGGAACGTCTGGTACGCGATCAAGAACCGGAATCTCATCGGGCAAGGTATCGATCATTCCGGCCCAAGCCTGCCGTATGATAGGCCGGCCGAGCGAGGGCCAGGTGTCGGCAAAACGATCCAGCGCGGCATTCAGGGTGCGCATGTTTGGAACGGGGTTCAGTACTCGCATACGTTCGAACGGGGTTTCTTCGCTGGGAATCCAGTGCCTTGCCGTACCCCAGCCATCGGGAAACCCGCTGGGGGCCGCCAGACGCAAACGGGTGGTTTTTAGCCCGGATTTAACCTGCTCGCGAAAGGCACCGAAATACCTGAAAGCGTCTGGCCCCAGATAAAAGTCGTGCGAAAAACCGTGGGCAATGCTGTAGCCGCCATCGGCACGTGGCCTGAACGCCAGTGCCGGGTCTGCAGCGCCGCCTGGAAAGACTGCCGGCATGGGGTTTGTCGCCATAGCCGACGCCAGCACGCTTAACTGTGGCAATGCGATGCCTTGAGCTCGCGCAAACAGAGATGACCAGGCACCTCCGGCCAGAACAACCTGATTGCACCGAACCCTCCCGGCCTCCGTCCATACGCCAGCCACCTTACCGGCTGTTATATCCAGGGAGCGCACCGCACAATGCTCACGCAACAAAGCGCCCGCCCGTTTTGCCAACCGGGCGAGCGCAGGCACGGCCAGCCAGGGTTCGGCCCGGGCATCGCTGGGTGTGTACAAGCCTCCCACCCAGTTCCCTCGGGCACCGGGCAGATAATCGGCCATTTCCTGCGCACTGAGTGCCCGGCTGTCTACACCGGCCTGCCTGGCAAAAGGCAACCAGCGTTCATAGGTTTCAAGCTCGAACTGTTCGGAGGCCATGTACAGGATGCCAGTGGTTTTAAAGCCGATGTCTTCACCAACCTCATCCGCCAGCTGATGCCACAACCGGTTGGCTTCCACCATGATCGGCAGTTCCGCAGGGTGGCGACCCTGCTGACGTATCCAGCCCCAGTTGCGGGAGGACTGTTCGCCGGCAATGCGGCCTTTCTCACACACCACAACCCGCTGGCCCTGCTTCGCCAGAAAATAGCCGGTCATCACACCGGCAATGCCGCCGCCTATGATCAGCGTATCGCACGCCTCGGGCAATGCGTCCTGATGCTCCAGGCGGGAAAGATCGGTAAAGGGAAAATCTGACATGACGTAAGTAACCTGATGCAGTGACACAAAAACCAATGAGCGATCAGGTTACTCTATCACAGGTGCTTTAGCCGAATATCACCCGGTTAACCCGGTTCTCCAGCATTTCCTGACCGCTGGAAACCGGTTGCGGATTCAGATTCCGGGACACGGCGTGATCGGATACAGCAGCCAGATCCAAGGTTCCATTCAGGATGTTTTGCCCCAGCTCACCTTGCCAGCGGGCATAGCGTGCCTCGACAAAATCGCTCAGTACCTTTTGTTCATACAATTCGGCCGCTTTCATGAACGCCAGCGCAATGGTGTCCATAGCGCCTACATGGGCATGAAAGAAATCCTCGGGTGCGATTGAGGTGCGGCGTAGCTTGGTATCGAAGTTAAAACCACCGGTGGTGAACCCGCCCGCCTTGATGATTTCATAACACCCCAGCGTCAACTCCTCGACACTGTTCGGAAACTGATCCGTATCCCAGCCGTTCTGGTGATCGCCACGGTTGGCATCGACTGAACCCAGAATACCCAGCGCAGCCGCTGTAGCCAGCTCATGCTCAAAGGTATGCCCTGCCAGCGTGGCGTGGTTTACCTCGATGTTCACCTTAATCTCTTTTTCCAGGCCAAACTTCTGCAAAAACCCAAACACGGTCGCCGAATCATAGTCATACTGGTGTTTGGTCGGTTCCTGGGGTTTGGGTTCAATCAACAGGGCGCCCTTGAACCCGATTTTGTGCTTGTGCGCCACCACCATTTGCAGAAAGCGACCGAGTTGTTCCTGCTCTCGTTTCAGGTCGGTGTTGAGCAAGGTTTCATACCCTTCGCGCCCGCCCCAGAGCACGTAATTCGAACCACCCAGCCGATGCGTCGCATCCAGCGCCTGCTGCACCTGCGAGCAGGCATAGGCAAACACTTCCGGATCCGGATTGGTGGCCGCACCGGCCATATAGCGTTTGTGGCCAAAGTTCTTCGCGGTGCCCCACAGCAGCTGCACACCGGTCTCTTCCTGCTTCTGCTCGGCCCGGTCGACCATGCGGGCCAGGTTCTCCCGGCTCTCGATGATGGTCTGACCTTCCGGCGCGATGTCGTAATCGTGAAAGGTCCAGAACGGGGTGCCCAGCTTCTGAAAAAACTCGAACGCCACGTCCATTTTCTGCTCGGCCAAAGCCAGCGCGTCGGCCCCGCTGTGCCAGGGGCGCTGAAAGGTACCCTCGCCAAACACATCGGCACCGTCCCAACAGAAGTTGTGCCAGTAACAGACGGCGAACCGCAGGTGATCTTTCAATGGCGCACCCAACACGATGCGCTCCGGATCGTAATGATGAAACGCCAGCGGGTTATCGGAACCCGGCCCTTCAAAGCGTATCGGGTCGATTGAACGGAAGAAATCCGCCATGGGTGGCCTCCTGGTATCGGCTGAGTAGCTGTCTTTTATTTTGGTAGTCGAATTTATTATGTATTAGAAGCGTTGATGCGTCAATTATTAGCGCCAGGAATGAGCGCAGTGCTGTTCCGGGCAGAGACTCAAGGTGCGATAGGTGGGGCTGAAACGACTAGAGATAGACTTGTCCTTGGGTGGGCCGGCACAAAAGATCTGAGCACAGCATTGAACCGAAGTAACGCTGAGGCGTTCCGAGAGGCGTGTGCACTAACAATGCATTGGAACGCAGAATCCATAGGGCTGGCCCGGGCTTTTACAATTCGGGACAGTTGTCTAGCCTCGAGAAGACGATGTAGATAAAAGCGCTTAAAATCTCCAAAATCAACTCAAAAACCCGGAAATACTATCAAATCGAGAGTTTTGGATTTCCCCTTAGGCATGGCTGCCTACCTATTTAGACCCTGCTATCGGAGTGGGATTGCCTTGACAAACAAGGCGTATTAGCCCAACTTTCAATAATATTAGATATCTAATTTTATTTGATTGATCCAGATCAAGGTATCGACAACCCTGATAACAAGACGAAGAGGTATGGGGCCAATGTTATCCCACGAAGACAATGATTTGCTGTGTCGTATAGAAGGCGACACCCCTATGGGCAAGATCATGCGCAGCCACTGGATGCCAGCCTGTCTGTCAGAAGAAGTCCCTGAAATTGATGGCAAGCCCATCCGTATTCGCCTGCTGGGTGAAAACCTCGTGGCCTTTCGAGACAGTGATGGCCGGGTTGGTGTCGTTGATGAAAAGTGCCCGCACCGCAAGGCTTCAATGGCCCTGGGTCGAAACGAAGAATGTGGCCTGAGGTGCCTCTATCACGGCTGGAAAATTGACGTGGATGGCAATGTGGTGGAAATGCCCTCTGAGCCTGCCGAGTCAAAACTGGCTGAAAAGGTAAAGGTGAAAGCCTACAAGACACATGAAGCCGCCGGCTTTATTTGGGTCTACATGGGGGATCAGACTGCGATTCCCGATTTTGAACCGCCTGTCTTTCAACCTGATCCGACGACCAAAATTTCGATCGGTAAGGCCATTATCAATTGTAACTGGGCACAGATACTGGAAGGGGCCATTGATTCCGCTCATTCGTCGACACTGCATTCAACCGACATGGTGCCAGCCCGAAAAACCAACGCAGAAGCCGATGAATCGCTCTGGTATCGCCCCTCCACAGACCGGGCACCGCGGTTGCAAATCGAAACAACACCTTTCGGTTTTCGCTATGCAGCCATTCGCCGGCCGATCAAGGATGCCAAGACTCACGACTATGTACGTACCACCTTGTTTATCGCACCGCACACCGTACAGATTCCACCCAACAACCGGTACAACATCGCTATTGTCCACGTCCCTATCGACGATACCCATACTGCCTTCCATTTCATCGCCTGGGGCAAGCCTGAAACCACACCTGACACTGAAAGCTGGCGCAAGTTCCTGGCCTTGCAGGTAGGCATCGATGTGGATGAATCGTTCAACCGGTTCAATGGCTATGAGCAAAACTACGGTCAGGACCGGATCATCATGAAAACCGGTGAAAGCTTCACCGGCATTCGGGGAATACCAAATCAGGATGTGGCGATGTGGGAAACCATGGGCCCGATCGCCGACCGGTCGGAAGATCGCCTGGGAGCCAGTGACCTGGCCATCGTGGAATTTCGTCGTCAGATGGTTCGGGCGGCCAAGGTCGTCGCCGACGGTGGCCCGGTGATCGGTACCGCCGAGCCTCGGGTCTCGCACAGCAAACTGAAGTCTTTCGAAGGCATCGTCCCAAAAGGCACTGAATGGCGATCTATCGGTCGTGCTCCGGAAGAATCTGAGCTGGTTGACGCTGAAACCACAAACGCCTGACAAATCGAGCGAGAATAACCTATGAGCAAATTAACCTTGTCGGTCGCCGTCGGAAACTACGACCGGATGAGACCCCTCATCGATGGTGATGTTCAAATCGATGGTGTCGACCCCGTGTTCATGCTGCACGACCCGGAGGAAATATTTTTCCGGGCGTTTCGCCACGCCGACTTTGACATTACTGAATTGTCAATGAGCAGCTACACCGTCAAAACCGCAAACGGCGACAGCCCTTACATCGGTGTACCGGTGTTTCCGTCGCGGGCGTTTCGCCACACGTCTATCTATATCCGCACCGACCGGGGCATACGCTCCCCAGCCGATTTGCGCGGCAAGCGCATTGGCGTACCAGAGTACCAGCTGACCGCCAACGTCTGGGTCCGATTGTTCCTGGAAGAAGACTATGGCGTAAAGCCGAATGAAATGACCTGGGTTCGGGGTGGCTATGAAGAAGCCGGCCGGGTAGAGAAAATCAACCTGAACCTTACCGATGGGGTCGAGGTGGTCAATGCACCAGCAGGCGAAACCATTTCCAATATGCTCGCAAACGGCGACCTTGATGCGGTCATCGGCCCACGCGCACCGAGCTGCTTTACGCAGGGCAACCCAAATGTGGGCTATCTGTTTGATGACCCGATGACAGAAGCAAAAGCATGGTATCAGCGCACCGGGCTTTTCCCGATCATGCACTTGCTTGGTATTCGCAAAACCCTGGTCGAAGCGCACCCATGGTTGCCGTTTTCGGTATACAAAGCGTTTGAAGCTTCAAAACAGAAAGCCCTGACACACCTGACGGATACGTCAGCCACCAAAGTGACCCTGCCGTTTGTTGAAGATCAGTTACGCGCTGCCCGACAGTTAATGGGAGAGGATTTCTGGTCTTACGGATTCGATGCCAACCGGGAAACGCTGTCGCGCTTTCTGACACAACATCACGCAGAGGGCTTGTCGAGCCGTCTGGTCAGCCCCGAAGAGATGTTTCACCCTGCCAGTATGGAGAGCTTTAAAATCTGAGTGCCCGGCGGTATTTGGCAGGCACCGCCCAATACAGCTTCAGTTACCAGGTGCCAACTCGTTGGACAGGAGGTTTTTTGTAAACGGGTTGAAATAAGATCAAAGAACATCTGGCACAAAGTGCCGTGACTTACAATGACAACAACCGAACCACTAACAAGAAAAAGAGGTCAGACATGAAAAAACTCATACAAAAATCCATTGCTGCACTGGCAACCGCCGGCGCATTGATCAGTGTCTCGCCAGCTCAGGCTGAACCTTACACGATGAACGTCGCCGGTGCGTCACCGGGTGGTCTTTGGACGTTGCTTGGTGCTGGCATTGATGCCAGCGTGCGCGAATCTTATCCGGGTTCTACCATTACTTACCAGACATCAGGCGGTGGTATTGCCAACGTCGCATTACTGCAGCGCGACCAGGCCGATATGGCGCTGATTCACGATGCTGAACTGTTGCTGGCAAAAAATGGCGGTTCGCCCTTCCGTGAGCCCGTCGATAGCATCCGGGTTCTGGCGTACATGTATACCTGGGCACCCATGCAACCACTGATGCGTGACAGCTTTGCCGAAGAGCATGGTATTGAGACCTTCGAAGACATCGCCCGCGTCAAACCACCCATCACGGTGGCCATTAATCGTCGTGGAAACATCGCGTCCAGCGTTGCCGAACAGATGTTTGCAGCCATCGGTGTCACTGAAGAAGACATCGAAAGCTGGGGCGGACAGTTGATCTATGCAGCTTCCGATGAGCAAATGAGCCTGATTCAGGATCGCCGTGCCGACATGATTCTCAACAGCCTTTTTGTCCGTCATAGCTCGATCATGCAGGCAGGAAACAGTGTCGACCTTGAGTTGCTGCCCGTGAGTGAGGCGACGATCGACACCGTCAACGAAGCCAGCGGTACCATTGCCTTCGTCATTCCGGAAGGTTCGTACGAGTGGTCGCCAGCTGCGGCACCAACGGTGTCACTGGGCGCGGCACTTGCTGTCAGGTCTGATATGGACGAGCAAACTGCCTACAACCTGACCAAGGCATTGTTTGAAAACCACCAACTGATTGCGGGCGTGCATCCGGCAATGCGGGCACTGACACAGGAAGTAATGGCATCGATCGATGTTGTTCCTTTCCATGAGGGTGCTTTGCGCTACCTGGAAGAAGCCGGGTTGCGCTAATACTGCCGCAGGAGGGGTCTGGTCGGCCCCTCTGTTAGAACACAGGGGCCAACCGGATCGTCGATCTGAACGCCCCTGACTCACAGACTTGAAGGTCATTGATCTAGCCGGGAGTCATGTTCCGGCCGCGACTTTTTATTCGCTTTATATTAACGTTTTTAGACCCATCAAGAGGGTATTGGACTATGAGTCAACTCCTGAGTGCGCTGATAGAGACGGGAACCCGACGCGTTCTCACCGGTGCGTTGAAAACCGGAGTTCAGAGTTGCGCCGCGCTAATCGCTATAGGCGTGATTTATACAACCACCATTGTTTACATCGATTTGTATGTGATGACGGTTGTATTTCTGTCTGCCATTTTGGCGCTGCTATTTCTAATGTATACCGCAGGTCCCGCTGCACGCCAGGATCGACCCAGTGTGCTCGACTGGCTATTCACCGCTGCCAGCTTGGTGGTTGGCGCCTACTTTGCGATGGAAAGTGAACGTATTTCCGAACGCATTACCCTGCTGTTTCCTCTGGAAACTATGGACATAGTAATGGCCTCAGTGCTGCTGGTGCTGACCATAGAAGCGACACGACGTACCGTAGGGCTTGGTCTAACCAGCGTCGTATCCATCTTCGTTGCTTACAATCTCTTTGGTTACAACCTGCCGGCGGGTTTTGGCTTTCGTCAGGTCAGCTACAATCACTTTCTCGACATCATGATGTTTACGACTGACGGATTATTCGGTGTACCGTTGCGTGTTGCAGCGACCTACGCCTTTTTGTTTGTCATGTTTGGTACCTTTTTATCGCGCGCCGGTGGAGCCGATTTCTTTTATAACTTTGCCTCGGCCATTGCCGGAAAGAAGGCAGGTGGGCCGGCAAAGATTGCCGTTATCTCATCCGGACTGTATGGCACCATGTCAGGCAGCCCCACGTCCGATGTCGTCACGACAGGTTCCATTACCATCCCCATCATGCAGCGTTTGGGCTACAGCAAACCCCTGTCGGGCAGCGTAGAGGTTGCCGCTTCAACCGGGGGCAGTCTGCTGCCTCCCGTGATGGGCTCTGCGGCCTTCATCATGGCAGAGTATACTGGCATCAGCTATCGCGATATTGTCATTGCCGGAATCGTGCCCGCTTTACTGTATTACCTCTGCGTTTATACCCAGGTACACCTGCGCTCTCAGAAAATGGGGTTGAAGGGTCTGAGCGATGAAGAGACCCCGAAACTGAAAGCCACGTTGAAAAACGGCGGGTTGTTTATTGTTCCGCTGGTCGCGCTGTCCGTGGCGCTGGTACTGGGCTACTCCCCTACCTACGTCGCCGCGGTTGCGACGGTTGTGGTCCTGCTGGTTGCGGCGGTACGGCCTTCGACGCGCATGGGGCTGGTTTCCATCTGGCTGGCGCTGGGGGAGTCAACCTTGCGCATGGTGTCTGTGGTCGCGGCCTGCGCGGCGGCCGGCCTGGTCATTGGGGGTATTTCAATGACCGGCCTGGGTGGTAAGTTTGCCGAGTTAGTCTTTGTAATGGCTGGCGACAGTACCTTTCTGGTTCTGGCTATTTCAGCGATACTGGCGATTATCCTGGGTATGGGCATGCCCACCCCATCGGCCTTCATCCTCTCGGCAGTGCTGGTTGGTCCGACCATGCTGGCGCTCGGCATCGGTGTGCTGCAAACCAATATGTTCATCCTGTACTTCGCTGTACTGTCGGCGATGACACCGCCGGTAGCGGTTGCCGCGTTTGCCGCTGCGGCCATTGCCGATGCCAAACCGCTTGAGATTGCCGTTGGCGCCGTGAGACTGGCGATTACCGCTTTTGTTGTACCCTTTGCCTTTGTCTATGGAGACGGCTTACTGCTCAGTGGCAGCATCAGCAACATCGTGATCTCTTGCGTGACCGCTGTGATCGGGGTTATCTTGCTCAGCATCGGCGTTGAAGGGTACTGGAAAGAACGCCTTGGCACCCCGGCAAGGTTGAGCTTTGGGTTAGCCGGCCTGTTGTTTATCTTTCCCAGCGTCATCGCCATTGCAGCCGCCGTTGTACTCGCACTGGTGGCAACCATGATGACACCACACCTGAGACTCCGATTTAAACTGTCGCACTAGCAGACCATGCAATTTTAAAGTCAGGGCAGGTGAGCGATAGGCGCTCCCTTGCCATTTTTTTGTTGTTGAATTGCAATGGTGGACACGCTCATGGCTGTTCTGTGGTCCTTATTGTCGGCAATGATGTTTGCCGGCACCTTTATTCTGGTCAAGTTGGGGCGGCGAACCGTTACCACGCTTGCGACCCTTTGGATTACTCTCTCTTTTAATGTAGCGATCCTGTGGCCCTGGAGCCTGGCATTGCAACCGGTAGAGTTCTCACAGTGGTGGGACTGGCGCTATTTCGTGCTCGCCGGGCTTTTTGCGCCCTTGCTCGGGCGCCTATTTCAGTTCATCGGAATGGCCCGACTGGGTGCCAATATCACAACACCGATTACGCTAACTCACCCACTGGTGACCGTCGTGGTGGCCGTGCTCCTGCTGAGTGAGCCCGTTACCCTGACCAAACTTCTGGGTGGTGTGCTGGTGTTGGTTGGCTCATTGGCAGTCGGGTCACAGGGGCTTTCTCCCTCTGCACTGACAACCGTGCTGGGAGAACGGCAACGGCGCTACCTCTGGTTCCCGGTCGCCGCTTCTGTCGCCTACGGTATTTCCGTCGTGTTCCGCAAGATTGGAATTGACTTGGGTACCGATGCCGTCACTGCCAGTGCAGTGACCACCACCGCATCCTGGTTGGTCGTCACCGTCTTTGTGAGTCTACGCTGGCAGTGGCAAGATGTTCGGTGCACAGCATTTGAGCTTAAGTATCTGGCAGCAGCGGGCTTACTGTCGAGTTTGGGACCGGTGTTTTTTTATCTGGCGTTACAGAAAGGTGAGCTGATTGTGGTGGCGCCACTGGCTGCGACAACACCATTGTTTGTGTTACTGGCAACCTGGTTACTGTCGCGGGAGGGTGAATTGTTTAGCCGAACCGTACTCACCGGCACGCTGATTACCGTAATCGGAGTAAGCCTTATGACGGCCTTCTGAGACGGGTTTGAACCAGAACACATCACCCAGCGCCTGAAAGGAAAAGGCGCTGAGTGTTTTTGCTACGTTTCCAGACTCACGATAAGCCGCTATCCAGCCACTGTTTCTGGGCATGCCGGGCTCTCATTCGCCATAGCTGCCAGGGCCGCTCTACCTGGCCTTCAATCGTCTTTTGCGTCGTTTCCATTTCACCTTCACTGAGAAATTCTATGGACCCTAGCCGGTTTGCCTCCGCCTGAAGCCGTGCATTGACCTCCACATAAATGGCTCGATACACAGCTTGCTTCAGGGTTGGGGCAACAACCGTCGAGCCGTGGCCACGCATCAGTACGACGGTATTGTTAGCCAGAGTGGTCGACAGGGCTGCGCCCAGTGTCGGATTGGTGATCAGCAAATCGGTAGCATCACCGGCAACATCACGAATCTCGAAGACAGGTGTCTCACGGCCAATAAACCCGCTCATGTGACACATGGGTCGTAATGGATTGGACCTGACTGCACTGAAGGGGACAACCGATGGAGAGTGACTATGGACGACCGCCATGACATCGGGCCGTGCGCGGAATATTTCACCGTGAATATAGCGTTCCAGGTAGACTTTTCGGGTATCGCCATCGACGACATTACCGTCCAGATCAAATTCAATGATGTCGTCGCGCGTAACCAGACCGGGGGCCATGTTGCGAGCGAGAAAGTAGTGATCTGGCTTGTCTGGGTGGCGCACGCTAACGTGCCCGAAGGCATCAACGACGCCTTCGTTAAACAATATCAGGTTGGCATCAACCAGGTCATCGAGCAGTTCCAGCATCGTCGCTGAGAGGTTTTTCATTGTTGTTGGCCTCGTGTGGCTGTGGGCGTCCGATGGCAGATTGGCATTGGCCCGTCCGCCGCGGGTACGCATGGGTTGCGGTAAAGCGGTGACTGCGATGCGAGGCCCGACCAGCGGGTGCAACACCACCGCTAGCGTTTAGGTTCAATGTCGTCGGTGGCGGCGTTGTCGACCGCGAGGTTGTCAATCATTGCCAGCAGCGTATTACGAGTGGCCTTTCGGTCCTGCTCGGAAACGCCCTCCAATGCTACCCGGTTAACGTCTTCTGCAAGTGGCGTGAGAACGTCTTTCAGGGCCCGACCTTTGTCGGTGAGAAAAATGTGCAGTTTGCGCCGGTTACCATTGAGGTGGCGCCGTTCAATTAACTGATTAGCTTCCATCGCCTTGAGTGCGGTAAAGGTCGTTGGCTCCATTACGCCCGCTTCTTCACTGAGTTCACGTTGTGTGAGTCCTTCGGTTACCCAGAGAATTCTTAGAAAAGACCAGTGCCCAAAGCTCACACCGTGCTCTGCCAGGCGACTTTGCAAGCTTTTTGCCAACAACCGGCCAGCATCTCGCACCAGGTGGGCCATCCGATCGTTGGGTACATCCCGATGCCAGTGTTGCAAGACACTTTGGGTTTCCCGATTACTGTTTGGTGCCATCTCGTCAACTTCCTTACCAGTGAGTTATCCCTTCCGCGAGGCGACGGGGCATTGGTGAAATACATCAACGGCCTGCCCGGTTCGCGCTGACTCAAGCAGGGCAAAACAGACTTCCATGGTGGCTAGCCCCCAGTCACCGGAGTGGATGGGGGCCTGGTCGTTGCGCACGGCAGCCACCCACTCATCAAGCACTTCGCGCCTCGGGATGTCGGGTTCTGTTAAGGGTAAAGTACGATGCAGGGTGTGACCATAGACTTCAATGCCCTTTGGGCCAGGCTTGATATCTGCCTCATCACAGCAAGCCAGTACAAACCCAAAATGATTATGACCAATCCCTTCCAGTGATGTATCAGTCAAACCAAGGGCAGCCCCATAGGCACGCTGATTCTTGAGAGCGGCTTCGGCTTGTGGAGACTTTATCTCAGCCAGGGCCTTGCGGGCTTTACCGTATTCTCCCGCCGAGCGCTGCTGACCCAGCTCACCTCGCCAGTCCTGCAACGCATCGCTGTCGTAATGGGCGTAACCACTGTAGGTCAGAGACGCAAAGGCGCCATTGGCAAAGGTAAGCAAGGCACTGTAAGCCCCTTCCGTAGGACGCTTCGGGTCCCATTGTCCGGTCTGCGCCATCACACGGGTTACTTCGCCACCGCCGAGTAATCGTACAATGTCGACCTGGTGCGCCGCCTGACTGTAAACAACGCCGCCCCCCCGGGCCGTGTCCAGCTCCTCCGGTCGACGCGGGCGATACAGAAAATCCGTAAAATTCATGGCATGGATCATGCGCACAGCCCCGACATCGCCGGAGCGAATCAATTCTGCGGTGCGAAGATAGGGGGTGTCGAAACTGTGGCTATGCCCTACCAGCAGCCAGCGATTCGCCGCACGCATGGCATCGATCATGGCTTGGCAGTCTGTCAGCGAGAGTGCCATTGGTTTTTCAACCAGAACATGCTTTCCCCATCGCGCTGCGCATTCCACTTGCTCGCGGTGCAGGGCGTGTGGCGAGGCGATGTACACAGCCTCGACGTCGGGTGACTGGCACATGGCTTCAAAGCTGGGATAAGTCTGACCCTGAAAATCAGATTCAAACCGGGCGCGGGCGTCGTCTCTCGGATCAGTCGCGGCGACCAGGCGGATGTTCGGGTGAGCCGCCAGGGTTGGCAGCAGCAACATGAAGCCCCGGCCAAGACCCGCTATACCAACACGCAGGGGCGGGAGACGGCTCATTCCGGTAATCCGATAACCAGTCGCGGGCTAATCGCCCGGGAAACGCAAGGCATGATGTAGCGTTCCTGCTCCTGCTCACTTAATACCAGATCACGATGATCCGCTTCGCCTTCATAGAGTTCACAGCGGCAGGTGCCACAGGTGCCGCTTTCGCAGGACGACGGTACGTCAACGCCGTGTGCCGCCAAGGCTTCCAGCAAGGTCTGGTCGGTCCCGACTGTGATGACATCAGCCTGCCCCTGGAGCTGCACTTCAAAGGGCTGGTCATCCGGCTGGTGCGCGGCGTCGCTGGCTCCGAAATCTTCAAAGTGAACACTGCTGGGCGACCAGTGCCCGGACATGTCACGGACCTCCTCCATCAGAGCGCGAGGGCCACAACAGTACAAGTAAGCCCCCTTCGGCTGTTCGAGAACTGGCCACAGGTCATAGCGATTGTCAGGGTCACCTTCGCTGTGGTGAATCGTGACTTTCCCGCGAAATTCAGGCCCTTTCAGGGTCTCCAGAAAGGCAGTCTGTTTGGCATAGCGGCTTAGATAATAGAGTTTCCATGGCTTGGTACTGGTTTGCATTAACGTCTGGATCATGGAATACAGCGGGGTGATACCTATGCCTCCCGCGATGAAGACGTATCGGCTCGGGTTTCCGGTGAGCGGAAAGTCATTGATGGGTGTCGAAATCATAAAACGATCGCCAACCTGGCTGTCATCAATCAGGCTGCGCGAGCCACCTTTGCCCTCTGCTTCATATTTCACCACGATAACATAGCGGTCTGCGATATCGGGTCCCTGGCACAGTGAATACTGCCGAACCTCGCCATTGGGCACTTGAATTCGCAGGTGAGCACCGGCTTCGGCTGCAGGCAGCTCTGTGTCATTTGCGCTGGTAAACTCAAACTGAACAATACCGTCAGCTACGGCTTCCTTGGCTGACAGGGTGACCGCTATGTCAAGGGGCGGGTGGGCCATGGGGTGCAACCTCCAAATAAACTTATATATCTAAGATTATTGGCAGTGTTACCAAAATAAGGGATCATTGCAAGTCCGATGATCAACCCGATATGAGGCATTATGTATTCAATTGACCCGGCCGCACTTAAAGCGGCTATCAAAGACAATGTCACAACCGCTCTGGCAGAGGATATTGCTGGTGGCGATATCAATGCAGCCCTGATTGACGCACGAAGTACGGCTACCGCAAGCGTTTTATCGCGCCAAACCGCCGTTGTCTGTGGCACTGACTGGGTAGATGAAGTATTTCGCCAGATCGACCCGGCCGTTCAAGTCAACTGGCAAGTACGGGATGGCGATCGGGTGAACCCCGACGATGTTCTGCTGACACTGAATGGCAAAGCCCGGGCTTTGTTGTCCGGAGAGCGCGTTGCGCTCAATTTCCTACAACTGCTCTCAGCCATCGCAACCAAGACAGCCTATTTTGTTGAAAAAGTGACGGATACAGGCGTCACTCTGCTTGATACCCGAAAAACACTTCCGGGACTGCGGCTTGCCCAGAAGTACGCAGTGACATGCGGCGGTGCTCAGAGCCATAGAATGGGGCTTTATGACGCCTTTCTGATCAAGGAAAACCACATCGCTGCCAGTGGCGGCATTCATCAGGCCGTTGCCCTGGCTCGCGCACTGGACAGTGAAAAAATCGTCGAAGTTGAAACGGAGACACTGGCGGAATTCCAGGAGGCTGTTGATGCCGGTGCCGATGTCATCATGCTTGACAACTTTTCGCTGGAGGATACTCGAACAGCGGTCGAACTTGGCGCCGGCCAGGTAAAAATAGAAGCCTCGGGGGGCGTAAACGAAAAGACACTGGTCGATATCGCGCATACCGGTGTCGACTTTATTTCCATGGGGACCCTAACCAAAGACATAGCCGCTATCGACTTATCTATGAGGCTGGTAACGTCGAACACAGGTTAAGTAACCTGGATGAATTATGACACTGGGCGCAACGTTTATGAGTAGGCAGGGCATTACACCTGCTGAGTCTGCGCAGAACACCGCTTGGGTTTGAACCGATCAACCATGCAAACTAATACTGGCTGGAATTCAATGGCCGATTGAGCCAGACACCATAGCAATGACTGTTGCTTTCGATCTAACACGGTTAGCCGAAAGCTACGGGCAGCCTCCTGGGAGGGAGGCTGTAACCTGGAGGTTCTCATCTAATCACTCGGGCGCGCCAGACACAAAAAAACCCGCTCGCGGCGGGTTCTTACGTTTGCTTCGGTGGCCGAGAGGATTGGCCCAAGTGCATCCATGCACTTATCCGCTTCGCGGCGCTGGCGCGGCCCAAAACGCTCCTGGCGTTTTGTCGACAAAATGGCCGGGAGCCATTTTGCACGAGCGAAGCGAGCCCGAAGGGCAGCCTCCAGGGAGGGAGGCTGTAACCTGCAGAGAGTCTCGTCCGACTCGGGCGCGCCACCTAGCGTTTTGTATTGGTTCTGGACCACTTTAAGCGGTATTAATCGCTATATTTCAAGGTGTTAGCATAAATGACTTAGTACAAACGAAACCGCTACATTCCACTTAACGCCTTTTATATTTGTCACATTTTGAAAATTATTATTCAACATCGAAGATGCATTCAGACAGCTGCCTCAATTTGCTCAAATGCCGAAGTGTTGAACCTGTTAATCACACAAATGCAACCGGTACCATGGCTCAATAGTTTCGAGTTTGAAGGCCATGATAGACGAAAAAGCTGGGTATCCTTAGTGCTTAATACTGTCAAAGACCACAACCTATCCTCATATTTATGTTGATTTAATAAGCACAATAATGTCAGAAGTTTAACCGAGATTGGTAAACAGAAACATGCTGAATTACAACTAAAATAAATATCAACCAAGACTTTCCTGATCCGCTGGGCATTAGTTTTTCCACTTATATGCTGCGCTATACCTTCCTACAACAGACAGACACGCCCGTGTGAATAAAGAGCCCTAAGTGGCCCCTTGATCCAGCAATCCTCACCGCACTTTGAGCCACAAAGTAACAAAGACCCCTCTTTTCCTTTAAGCCAAGGAAGCTCAATCACTTGATATTCATTAAGTTTGATGCAACTATCTCTCTGCCCTTAAGAATTGAATATGTTTTGAGCACCCATGCAAAAACGTGAACAGTCAATGAAAACCTCCGTTACCTTCCCCACCTAAGCCGAATGGTGTTCCATCATTCGGCCGAACCCGCTTGTGAATGACCAAATAGCACAGTTGCCAATGCGACGTAGATGACATACTGGTCTTAACTACTCCTATTTGCAGTCTTCTGCTATTCAGAAAAGCTCTTTTTCAGAGGATTTTTAACATGGCTGAACTACCCATCGTCTCCGGTTTTGACCTGGAGCGTCTGGATACCATTATTGGAACACTTGCAGAACGGGATAAACCGATCAAAGATCGTCTGATTCAAAAACTGGATCGGGCTGAAATACTTGACTCCAAAGACATCCCTCAAAACATCGTTACGCTGAACTCAACAGTTCAGTTCCGGCTTTCCAATGCAAAGCAAACTTTAAAAATGACATTAACGCTTCCATCCCGAAAGCCACAACCTGAAGACTCGATTTCCATACTAACACCCACGGGAATTGCCATGCTTGGGCTCGCCGAAGGTAGCGATGTCACCTTTACCCTGGCGAATGGCGATACAGCCACTTTATGGATTGATAAAGTCATCTACCAGCCGGAGAGAGGGATGATAAGGGTTGACAGTAAGCAGGGTTTGGCTTGACGACGGAAAATCGCTAACCAGGACATGTGAATTTCCAACGCACTGCCCAATGAGTCAGTCAACGGAAACTGACATGGACTGATTCTCCTTGGCAGTTTCACCCGGCGTGTAAAGCGCCGGTACCAAGAGTAACCTTACAGATATATTTCTTCGCATATCTATCAGCACTCCGCCCCAATCGAAAATTTCATGAACCCACATAAAGTACCTTGAACTCAACTGTTGATCTGAAAATACTCACGGAGAAAATATCATAACGCTCCTTTCCCAACAGCGCATTGCCGAGTGGAGAATAGATACTAATAGCGTTCCTATAAGTTTTATCACCGTCGATACTTACGAGTTTTACCAACATATTCTCGTCTGTATCAATAATTCTAAGAAGTACAGTACTTCCAACGTCAATCCCGCCCTGTTGCCTTTTTTGAGCGCTCTCAATCGCTGAAAATGCAGAGCTTAGAGTGTGTGGATCTGAAAAAGTAATGATTGTGCTCGACAGTTTAAGTCGACGAAGCTTGCGAACTAATTTAGCCTTGAAAATATCAAATGATGCAGACATGCCACTCTCCAACCGTTAATAGCCAGTATTGGTCGCCGAGAAGCTAGACAAGCCCCCCGGCCTAAATCGGGAAGGCGAGGTTGGAAATGTGGAAACTCATTTTATGTACATGCACTGCAGCTATGCTAAACGCGCACTATACCTCAGTAGTCAGTTAAGGCAAGAGGTAAAAAAACAGGCCTATGGCATGATAGAAAATAATCTCCTGGCAAATGATGAAGAAGCATGCACCAGCAGATTCCATAAGGTTAGGTTAGAGCTACAAGTGCAATTCGAGGAAAAATGACGTTGCGGCTGAGGCGCTGGCCTATACCCTGCGTCTGGATGATGTGGACCGAGACCTAAAAGACGTGCCAACCCGATTGTCAACGCATCGGTCGATTGAGATCGATGAGCTGCTGCCACACCAATGGCCCTCACCTGACAAGGTATGATGGCTGGACGAATAATCGGTTCGCGATCCAAAGCCCGGTCGACCTAAACCGAAGGAGGTAATAGCTAACCCGACCATTCTGCAACTGGCACAGCTAACAGATCGTCTTGTTGGAGTTCCGGGCTATAGGCTATAGACTGTAGAAAACGCTTTCAAAAATGTGACTCATTAATAGCTGGGCCTGCTCAATTGAAGGGCATTGCTATAGGTCGTAGTCTAAGCTGTAGCGAAAGGGGCGATGATACTCAATATGCCAATCGATCAACTCCGGAAAAAACATAATGTTCACTGTCTTGGCCCAGACCCTGACAGCACCGATCGTCCAACCCTGATCCTAGCCCACGGCTTTGGGTGCGACCAGCAAATCTGGAGCCCGGTAGCCCGTATACTTTCTGAACACTATCCGTTAGTACTGTTAGACCATATGGGTTGCGGACGCTCGGACTTGTCGACCTACCAACCCCAGAAATACTCAAATCTATCAGGCTATGCACAGGATCTTGTTGATCTTGTTCAGGGGTTGGATCTGGAACGGTCCATCCTTATTGGCCACTCAGTCAGTGGGGCCATTGGCTGGCTGGCATCTCTTATTAAACCGGGACTGTTCCGCCAGGAAATAGCCATTGGTCCGTCGCCTCGCTACATTAATGACCCGCCGGACTATAATGGCGGCTTTGAGAGGCCCGATGTGGATCAATTGATCGATCTGATGGAGCGCAACCACTTCGAGTGGGCTGGTTACCTGGCCCCCATTGCTATGGCAGCCTCTGACCGACCCGCACTGGCTGAACAGCTTCGTCAGACCTTTCTTCATGCAGACCCGGTTATATCGCGGCGCTTTGCCAATGCAACCTTCAACAGCGATATTCGCTGGTGTTTACCCGAAGTTACCGTACCAACACTTATTCTTTATTGCGAACAAGACGCAATTGTGCCGCCAGATGTGGTTAGCTATCTTCTTCGAACATTGCCTAAGGCGTCGGCACAGAAGCTCAACGCCAGCGGTCACTACCCCCACATTAGCAACCCAGAAGAAGTAGCTCGAGGTATTCTGGAGGGAATCGAGCACGAAAAAGGCAGTAGCCATGCTGGTTGATGCAAACGATCTGCCAGGAGGCCTACTACTAATAGATGACAGTAACCGAGTTACTGCAGTTAACGCGTCGTTATGCCACTGGCTTGGTCGCACCAGTGAAACGCTGGTAGGCAAGCCTCCAGAGCTGTGGATGACACCCGCATCACGCATTTACTACTTAGGCCATGTTTTGCCTTCATTGCGGCTGCATCATACTGCTGAAGAGGTTTTTCTCTCCTTTAGCAATGAAGCAGGACAAGAGTTGCCAGTGTTACTCAATGCGAGCACTTGCGCGACTGAGAACGGTGGCTTTCAATTGCTATTGATGCCCATGCAGCGACGCTACCTCGTCGAAGAACAATTGCAACAGGCGCGTAAGGCAGCTGAGCAGGCGATGCAGGAAAAGGAAAAGGCCTTACAGAAAATTCAGGCCATGACGAAAGAGCTTGAGCAACGCCACTCAGAACTGATGTCATTGAATACCCAGCTGGAGCAACTTGCCACCCAGGATGCGCTGACTGGGCTGGACAACCGCCGTGTCTACGACCGTGAAATAGATGCTCACTTATCGATGTTTCATCGCACGGGCCTCCCATTTGTACTGATTTTGGCTGACATTGACTGGTTCAAACAGTTCAATGACGATTTTGGCCATGAGGCGGGTGACTTGGTACTGAAAAGTGTCGGCCAGTGTTTGAAAGAGTTTATGAGAGATATTGACAGCATTGTAAGGATGGGAGGGGAGGAGTTTGCCCTACTCTTGCCTGGCACTACCTCCGATCAGGCCACAGTCTTTGCCGAACGAAAACGCCATGCCGTTGAAAACCTGATGACTATATATGGCACTGTCACCTTGAGTTTCGGTATCACGGAAGCTCGTGTGGGTGACACCAAAGATTCGCTCTATGCCCGGGCAGACAGGGCTCTGTATGCCGCAAAAAGTCAAGGCAGGAACCGGGTTGTGACCGGATAAAGACAGGTGATTGGCAGGGCCCCGTTACTACTGCCATCTTCCATTTCGGTCATGGAATTATTCCTGGCACTAGGATAGATTGCAATGCAAGCCCAGCTATCTGTATACGGTTTAAAAAGACGCCGGTGGTTTGATCTCTAAAGGTCTCCCGTGCTATGGCCTAAAATTATAATAAGGACCTCCATGAAGCTGACATTCGATCGACGACTACTATTATCTACCTATGTTCAACTGGTCGTCTTGTCAACGTTAGGCTTTGGCACCATTTTGCTGGCCGTAATTTTTATTGCCGAGCCCCTGGGCTATGTTAAAAGCCTGTTATTGCCCGGTGCAGTCCTATCAGCCTTTCTCTTAGGCCTTGGGTTACACCAACACCTGCATGACCGACGAAAAAGGGCACGGTTTATTGGTTGGCTGTTGTTTATCTTCTCATTACTCTCACTCATCCAAACAACTGAGGCAATAGCACCATTGGCTCGTATGTTCCGGGCCTATCCGTTACTAACAGCCTACTTTCTTTCAGCCTCAATCTGTCTTATTTCAGGCCATCACTCCGTGGCCGGTCTGTGGCTATGGCGAGTGAACGCAATATTCTGGGTCATCACTTCTGTCGTGCTAGTGATTGGCCATTGGACGCACCCAATCGGCCTATTGTTGGGAGACAACGCGACAGCGACCACTCTGTCATCAACCTTCATGCTATTGGTCAGCCCATCTCTACTGTTTATACCCGTATTTCGAATACAGGGCATTCACTGGTTATCTCGGACCGCACTCTATACAGCCTTTTTTACAATGACGCTGGCCTGCTTAATCTGGTACATACTAAACCTGCAATACAATCAATCTGTTGAGGCTGCCAGTGACACCATGCTCGACAACTTGAAGGAGAACATGGAGCAAGCGGTATTAGATCACCATAAGCTTTTGACCCGGCTTGGGCGCGGATGGGCTCAGATCCCGCTGGACCCCAGTGCCGATGAATTGGCAGGCTTGAAGCTGATCGCCCAGCTTTTCCTGGATGATACACCCAGCCTGGACGCCATTGTGTTAATGTCCAAGAACGAGCCAACTACCACACTGGCATCCCGGAGTCAGGTGTCGGCAACCTGGTTAAATTGGATGGACAGCGCATTACCAGAAGTCGCAGCCCCCCCTCAACACTCAGTCAGGCTAATAGTGAACGAAGATATACCCTGGCTAGTAATCACGTCTGGCATCGAAGGGAGTGACAACCAGTTAGTCGCCGTTACTCGATTTAGCGCCCTTTTGGACCACAGCTTGCATCTGGATACAGCGCCCTTTGCCATCCACATTCGATTCGAGGACCAGGAGATCTACCATCTTGGACTTGAGACGCTGGCTCATTTGCATTCCGACCTTATCAGCATAGGCGACTTTACCTTGTTGGACGGCCCGACGCTGGAGTTGGAAAGCGTTCATGTGGACCCTAAAGCAGAAGCATTCTTACCCAACTTCCTGATCCTTTTGCTCTATTTTGGACTCATACTCAGCGTTATTGTTGCCGCATTGATCGAGTTGTCCAGGTTTAACTTCCTGAGAGCTCAACGTATCGAGATCACAGCCAAACGTCAGGCGATGATGCGTCATATTCAAGAAATGATCGTAAACCACCATCCCCTGCGGGGCACATTAAAGTCTATCTGTCACTTGTTGGATACTGCACTGTCAGGCTATCACAGCTGCATATGGCAAATTGATGGTACCAGTCTGCACTTCAAGTATGCCGCAAGCCATCAACTACCCAAAGCGATCGAACAGGCACTTTTTCGCAAAACAATCCCACTTACGACAGCAACTTGTACTGAGGGTGATGATAAGGGCAGCAACCCTCCTTCTATTCCTAACTTTAACAGTGAACCAACTACGCTTGTCACCCGTGGCGGATATCAAAGCAGTCAAGCACTTGCCGTTCAAACAGCTAACGGGCAAATCCTTGGCGTCGTGGAACTGTTCCGACTCGACACCTATCCGGGCGAAGAAATCGACCCCGTGAGTGACGTCGATCTGGAGTTCATACTCGAAGTGCTTCCGTTGATAGCAATGGCCATAGAACGTCATCAGGATCAGGAGCAGTTACTCTACTCATCTCAGCACGATGCACTAACAGGACTACCCAACAGGTCGATGTTTGAAGCTCGCTTAAAGCAATGGCACCTTTGCTCAGAGCTAGAGCATACGCCGGTGTGTTTACTGTTTATCGACCTGGATGGCTTCAAGCCCATAAACGATGGGTTGGGTCACACCATAGGGGATCTGGTGTTGATTGAAGTCGGACGGCGCCTTACTCAGTTGTTTAGACCGACAGACTTGGTGGCACGGTTCGGCGGTGATGAATTTGTAATCCTTATCATGGAAGAAATAGATCCACTTTCAACCACTCGACTTGTGAATCGTGTGTTAGAAAATCTTTCCGATCCATACGCTATTGAAGAGCTCGAGTTGTCCGTCACCGCCAGCATTGGAATCGCCCAAGTCAGCTCGCCCGAAGTAATACCCGACCCCATGGTGTTGATACAACAGGCGGACATCGCCATGTACGATGCCAAGCGGAAAGGCAAGAATAATGCCCAATGGTATAATGATGAAAGCAAGCGAGATATCAAGTCTCAGGTAACATTGCGTCATGAACTTCAAAAAGCCCTAATCAATGATGAATTTGAGCTGCACTATCAACCCGTAATATACACGGATGGCACCATCAACGGGTTCGAAGCCCTGCTGCGCTGGAATCACCCAACGTTTGGTCGGGTTCCACCGGATGAGTTTATTCCGTTGGCTGAAGAGACTGGTCAGATCATACCACTGAGTGAATGGGTGCTGGATCGGGCTTGCCGCGATGCGGTTCATTTAAGGCTCAATGACAATGTGCGTATCGGTATCAACATAGCACCACTGCATTTTCATAGAACAGACTTTGTGTCCAGCATAACCGAAACCTTGAACCGCCATGAAATTCGACCAGACGCACTGGTTCTTGAGTTAACAGAGCGAACCTTGATGGAAGATCATGGCACCATGCTCCAAACACTGAAATCACTAAGAAGTGCTGGGTTTCGTCTATCCATCGACGACTTTGGTACCGGCTATTCGAGCCTCAGCTTTATAAAACATCTTCCCGTAACAAGCGTTAAGATCGACAAGACGTTCGTCGCCGACATCAGCCACAGCGAGCTTGATGCTGGCATGGTACGCGCTATCATCGACATGGCCCACCACCTTGGCCTGGGTGTAGTCGCAGAAGGTATTGAAACCCAGGAGCAACTCGACAAGCTTCGCGATTGGGGCTGCGACTCACTACAAGGCTACCACCTATGCAAGCCCGGTAACCTCCAAACAATAATCGAATTTATAAACTCCTGGACCGGACTACCAGCACGAAACTGGATCGATTAGCAGATATTCCAAGTCAATTTAAGCACTGGCCTCTGAACTGAGCTACTATTAGAGATTCACTTGCCTTTGCCAGTCGGTCATTAGCACAGTCAACAAATCTAAGGAGACTCTGAATAAGTCTTCAAAATCTGCGATAATACGATCATTGTCAACTGCATAGGGTTCGTTGCCATCATGGATCAGATTACCTTCTCCGAAGCTGAGTACCAAAACAAGAAGCGCAAAACCCGTCGCGAGCTCTTCCTGGAGCGGATGGACAGTCTGATTCCATGGAAACAGCTGGAGAAGAAAGTAGCCCGCTATTACCCAAAGGGCCAGAATGGCAGGCCTCCATACCCTTTGTCCGCCATGCTTCGAGTCCACTGCATGCAGTTGTTCTATAACTTGAGCGACCTGGCGATGGAAGATGCTTTGTACGAGATCGAATCTATGCGGAACTTTGCTGGCTTGAAGCTGGATCGCCTTCCCGACGAGACCACCATTCTCAATTTCAGGCATTTCCTGGAGGAGCACGGCCTTGGCAGGGTTCTTTTCAAAGCAGTGAACAAACACCTTGAGAAAAACGGACTGATGCTGCGCGAGGGCAGTACCGTTGATGCCACCATTATCTCCGCACCAAGCTCGACCAAAAATAAATCCAGTCAGCGTGATCCTGAAATGCACCAGACTAAAAAGGGCAACGAGTGGCATTTTGGAATGAAGATGCACATTGGTGTTGATGACACGCTGGGCCTGATTCACAGTATTGATACCACCGCTGCCAGTGTTCACGACATCGTGCCTACTGGCAATTTGTTGCACGGAGATGAACAACGAGTATTTGGTGATGCCGGTTACCTTGGCATTCACAAACGGGATGATCATAAGCACCGTGAAAAGGTCTCGTGGTACATTGCCAAACGACCTGGCACTCGCAAGAAACTGGATGCTGATGAATTGGAAACTGAAAAAATAAAAGCCAGTGTTCGTGCCAAAGTAGAGCATCCCTTCAGATACATTAAACAGGTATTCGGTTATAGCAAGGTCCGGTATCGCGGTTTGGCCAAAAACAACAATCGGCTGCATTTGCTCGCCGCGTTCAGCAATTTACTGATTAGCGAAAGATACATGCTGACGTAGGGCCAGTGCGCCTGTATTCCGCCAAAATGGTGGAAAACAGGCAAAAAACTAACAAAAAAATGGGCAATAGTGTTTGAAATCCGGGATTTTTACTTGCTCAGGTCAATCCAGGTGAAAATCGACGGTTATTCAGACCTTCCCTAGTAACTACTCCTCATGTAATAGGCTGTATTTACCAGAAGTAACTGTTTTATAGATACCGCTCTAACGAGCTGGTCAGGCCTACATAGCAGGGTTGGACTGGCCAAGCGCGGCTAAGCCAATCTCACCACGGGCACTTCATCAAACCATGCTGTATGCCAGGCCGACCACTCTCACTGCATACCGCTCTTAACATCAGCGAGGCGTAAACGACCGTCCATCACACCTATCCAGTAAAATGATGAGCAGTATTGTGGCCCTGATCTCAGAATATTCTAACACCAATAGTTTAGTGTAGATTTAGAACTGTTTTTCTCGGATATAGGCAAACATAACAGTCTGTGTTACCGATGTTCGATAGGACATGATTACACGCAAATTAAGGTCTACGATGCTGACCTCTATCCCATACACCAATGTCAAGTAGCTATCTACCATTGTATGACCTAAAACCAAGCAGTAACCGAAAGTAATCGAACGGATACTTGGCTCAACCTCATTGAGCGGAAGTTCTCACCGGACTATTTTTGCAATAACTACAGTTCAGGACTGAAAGGGCCAATCGCCCCCAGAGTCAGTTAAGCCGCCAACTCTTAAGGCACCTCCAAATATGGAAAGGGCTGTCCATCAACAGATCAGGCAATACGCTTTGGCCAAGGACTCTGATCTGTGACACTCAGCATCGACTGCACTAGCCGTTCTGTCAAACGACTACGGATGCCTGCATAATCAGGTAACTCCCATAGGTTGGTGGACTCATCTGGGTCGCGGTGAAGGTCATAAAGTTCACCAAAAGCCTGATCTTGAAACAACGTCAGTCGGTAACCTTCGCGCAAAAGCGTTCGCGATTGTGCCGGGCGTTCGAACCCCCAAACGGCAATGTTGTCCTCATGCTCAATCAGCAACTCTTCCCGGGACCAGTCCGTTCCTTGAAGCAACGGCAAAAGGCTAGTGCCCTGTATACCGTGGTATGGCGTTATGCCTGCGCGTTCAAGAATACTGGGGGCCAGGTCAATAGCACTGGTCAGTACATCTGTTCTACCCGCAGAAGGTACTGCCGGATCTGACCAGATCATCGGCACCCGTGTAATCCCACGCATGGGCGCAGGGCCTTTCAGCAAAAGGTTGTAGTCGCCCATGTAATCGCCGTGATCACTGGTAAAGACCACCACCGTGTTGTCATCGAGCCCGCTGGCTTTCAACCGTGACATCATTTGACCTACTGCATCGTCAATCATGGTTATCATGCCGCAAGTCAGAGCCATAGCTTCGCGAACTTCCCGATCCGTTGCCATAAACCCTTTTTCAGTGCCGGCCTGGCGCTGACCAGAGGCCAGAGCCTGTTGCAAATAGGTCAGGTAGGGCGGTGGATTCTTGTGACTGCCAACAGGCCGCGGCAACTTAAAGTCATCTGGGTCATACAGGTCCCAGTATTTACCCGGCGGGCAAAAGGGGTGATGCGGGTCTGGGAAGGATACAAAGGCAAAAAACGGTTGCTCCTGATCTTTTTGCGAGTCGATAAACGCACAGGCCTGCCGCTCTACATAGCGAGTCGGGTGCAAGGCTTCCGGCATGACAGTCCGGTAAGCCTGAGGGCAGCTGTAATGGTGTGGCAATTGATGGGCTGGCCCCTGAAGCACGCTTGGGTCATTTACCTGCTGCCTGAGCCAGAGATCATAGTGGCCACCACAGCGGTCACCGTGTTTGGAGACTAAATCGACGTGTTCAAAGCCGTAGTAGGGCAACGTCAAGTGGTACGCCTGCTCACCTTCCCAGCGGTGTGGCTCTTCCTGCTGCCAGTCGTCACTCAGGGGCCTCCAGGCATCCTGAATGGCTGCCATCGCCGCCGGATTGGTTTGCGGAATATTCCTACCAGTGAAAGGCTGCAAGTGCGACTTGCCAATCAGCGCGGTGCGATAGCCCTCTTCCCGTAGCGCATCTACAAAGGTTACATTGTGCTCTGGCAAATGCAGGCCGTTCTTGCGCAACCCATGCACCGAAGGGTAGCGACCAGTCATGATGGAGGCTCGGTTTGGCATGCATACCGGGCTAGCTGTATGGAATTCATCAAAGGCAACACCGCGAGCGGCCAATGCATCAATGTTAGGCGTTTTCAGTACCGGGTGACCATAGCAGCCGAGAAAGTCAGCTCGCTGCTGGTCGGTTATGATGAACAAAAAATTCGGTTTTTGACTCATGCCAGCGCTTCCTTTTTTACAGGCGTCAGATAATGCGTAACGATCAATGCCAGGCCGAGCGCAAAGGCGGTCCAATGCAGCCATGGCCAGGTCACCAGCATGGCCACTGCCAACGCAAGCCGGGTTGCGGAGTTCAGCCTCGACAAGGCGCGTTTGTCGAAACCGGCCAGGGCTGTGGTGACCAGCACTATGGTCAGCACCAGTCGGAGCAGAATGGAGAACAGATCGATGATCCTGTCACTGCCACCGGCCTCAGTAACCAATAGCAGTTCGGGATAAAATGCGAACGCAAAGGGCAGAATAAAGATCACCAGGCCTATGCGCGTTGCCTCAACCGAGGTTTTCAAAGGGGAGGCCTTGCTGATGGAGGCGGCGGCAAAAGCGGCCACAGCAATGGGCGGGGTAATGGCAGAAGCCACGCCAAAATAAAACACGAACATATGGGCCACCAGTGGCTCCAGGCCCAGGCGCAGCATCGCTGGCCCCATGATCAGGATAATCGTCAGGTAGGCTGGCAGGGTCGGCATGCCCATACCCAGCACCAACGCGGCAAACATGGCCAGCAGCAATGACATGAACAGGCTGCCACTGGCCGATGCGCTGATCAATTGCGCAAATTTGATCGGCAAACCCGTCGAGGACAACACCGCCACTACGATACCGACGATGGCTACGGCAATCAGCAGGGTGGCAAAACTGTTGCCACCACGACCCAATGCCAATACCAGTTGCCAGGGTGCTTTCCGGATCGCCGGGTTTAACACGAGGCTCAGTGGCACCAGGCTGGCCAATGCCATAATGCCGGACCCGGCTGGCGAGAAACCGGCCAGCAGCGAGACGACGACAACGGTTAGTGGCACGACCACCATGATCAGATTGATCCAATCCTGACGAGTTGGCATCAATGTCGGATCCAGTTCACTCACCTCAGGCTCTGCTTCAATGCCAAGACGGCGCGCTTCAAAAATCACGGCAATAAACAGGGAGCCATAATACAGCAACGCAGGAACAGCGGCCGCGACAATAATTGTTAAATAGGAAATGCCAGTGAAGTCGGCCATCACCAGCGCGGCCGCGCCCATAATAGGCGGCATAATCTGCCCGCCGCTGGAGGCCGTTGCTTCTATGCCACCAGAGAACGCAGGCGAAAAACCACGTTGTCGAATCATCGGAATGGTGATCACTCCGGTGCCAACAACATTGGCAACGGCACTGCCGGATACCGAACCAAACAGACCAGATGACAAAATAGCCGCATGCGCCGGCCCTCCGCGTGCATGTCGAAAGGCGTGCAGGGAAATGCGAATCATCGAACCACCAGCGCCGGTGCCCTCAAGCAGTGCTCCCAACAAAATAAACGGCAATATGGTGTTGATCACAATGCCCAGCAAAGACCCCAGCACGCCATTGGAGCTGTTGTACCACAGCGACTCGGCGGTGCCTTCGATCCAGTCGACCGGCACCATACTGAACAAGCCAGGCCAGTATTGACCGGTGTAGAAATACAGCAGCGCAGTACCAGCAACCAGGGTCAATGCCAGCCCCCAAACACGATAACAGATCGCCAGTAACAATCCGACGCCGGCCAATGCAATCCAGGCATGTCGGGGATCGAAGAAAAACAGACCTGATTTCAACTGCATCATCGTCTGATAGTAATCAACCAGGGTATACAGCAAAGCCCCGACCAGCGCCGCATCCAGCAATGCTATCAATATACGGACGGCGGGTGACCGTGCAGGGACAGTCCAGACGAGGCCGGATCGCGACACTGCAGCGCAAGCTGCCAGACCCAGCATGACCGGATGCATGAATTCATAGCCGAAAGGCCCGACTCTGGGCAGACCCGGGATGGCCGGCATGCTGTTGAGCAGGCCCAATATCGCTATGGCAAGGCCAATAGCCAGCCAGAGAATCTCGCGCGCGCCGGGCAGGCGATTCTTGTCAGTTGTCGTGGAATCAGTTGCGGATGTGTTCATAGCATCACCTGGAGGGGTGACGGGGGCCACGTGACCCCCGATGTCAGGTTCAATGGTGCAGTTCGAAATCTACTCTCGATTAACCGAGGTGTCAGGGAACAAGGCGCGCAGGGACGTTAATACCCTGTTCCTGGTAGTAGCGATAGGCACCCGGATGCAGGGGCACGTTCACACCGGTAAACGCTGATTCAATCGTCAGATTGGCAAACACCGGCCCCGACGCTCGGATCTCGTCAATGTTGTCCCACAGCGTGCTCGTCAGTGCATAGGCCGTATCATCATCCATACCCTGATGAACCACGGACATCATGGTGAACGCTAGCATGGCGATGTCACCGTCCGGGTTGGATACATTGGGATAGGTCGTATTGTCGATGGACAGCTCCATCATGCCTTCGGTGCTCATCAACCCTTGCCAGACATCCCCGCTACGGGCCGATGGCGCGATGCCGAGAAAACGGATGGGATTGACCAGGGAGTACTGTTCAATTGACGAAGAGCCAATCTGTGAGCCACTGACCAGCACATCGACCTGCCCGTCAGAAAACGCCTGACCGGACGCGCCCCAACCCATGGTCACGCCGTTGTATCCATTGCCCGGTGTCATGCCGGTGTTCGCCTCTATAACTCGTTCAATCGCAGAACTTGCCGCACTGGAGGCTGGGCCGATGTAGACGTTTTTACCGGCCAGGTCATCCCAATCTTCAATCCCGCTGTCGGCCCAGGTGAAGACATGATAAGCCCCGTGTACATAACCAAACAGCGATCGTAGATTATCAGCGGCGGCACTGGCCTGGTCGCCCATGCTTGCGTACATGCGGCTACCTTCACTCATGTAGCCCGTTAGTTCCGTCGGGATCATGGACAGATCAATGCGACCGGCACCCACCTTAACACCCGCCATCGCCAGGTTTTGGCCGGTGCTAAGTTGCATCTGGATACCGTGATCCCGCTCGGCGTAAGTACTCATCAGAGTCGCAAGCTGGGAATTGAACGTTGCAGGATTACCACTTTCGGCTTTCAGCGTTTCTGCCTGGGTGGTCGCGACGCTGGCTATGGCCAGTACCGCCCCTAAAGTAATAGACGTGAGCGATCTGTACTTTGCGAATGAGTGAACCAACATAGTCTTCTCCGATGGTCTGATTGTTGTTTTGGATCAACGACCTTTGCCTATGAAAGATCGTCCGACTGGATACCCAGTGTCGACGGAGAACCCTGATCTGGCCATTGCGGAAACAGGGCTAAGGGTTGCGTTTCTTCTATACCGCAGATTTTTTTAAATCAGCAAGCCAGGCGATCAAGTGCTCGCATCATTGCCTGGAACCCAGGTGTCGGGGTGCTGTCATCCCTATAGCTATAACCAATAGGTCGCGGTGGCCCCTCCAGTCTCACCGGTAACCTGGCCAAATGACCCTCCAGGGTTTCATAGTGTGTCTGATAGGGTGACATGAGCGCGATGCGATCGCTGTCAAGTAGAAGGGCCCGAATGACGCTAAGGTTTCCAACTTCTATATGAGGCGTAGGCGGTGTCAGGCCCGGTGTTGTGAATTGCTGGTTAAAGCTCAGGCGGGCAGGCGTTCCCTGTGGCGGGGCGATCCACGGCCAGTCGAGCAGTTCGTGCAAAGAAACTGATTCACGTGACTCCAGGGGATGACCCGGTCGAGCATAGGCAAATAACCGGTCGTGAAAAAGCAGGGTTTGCACCAGATCTGGCTCATCGCGATTTGTATGCAACACCCCGACCAGGAAATCCACTTCCGCGTTATGCAGCATATCGATAAGTGTGTCGTAACTTCCTTCGTGGACGGTGATGTTAAGCCCTGGAAGTTCGGTCAAAACCGCGTCAACCGCTTTCGGTACCAAAAAGGCACTGGTCAGCGGCAACGCCCCGATAACCACACGGCCCGACGTCTGGCCGCGCCAGTGTGCTATCTCATCCTGCAACAGGCTCAGTTCCCGTTGCATCACTTTGTAGTGACGCAACAAGGCCATTCCGCAGAGCGTAATCACCATACCGCGGCGGGTTCTTAAAAACAGGGGCGTGGTCAGACGATCTTCCAGTGCTCGCAACGTAGCACTGACAGTGGGTTGTTGCAGCCCTAACTGGCGAGCGGCGGCCTGTTCGGTATGATGCTCGTAGATAGCTTGCATAACCGCCAGCTGCCGTTCGTTTAATCGCTGTACCAGCCGGTCAAAACGTCCGGTCGGCTGCAACTGGCTCAGCGTTTCCTCGGCTCGCCTGAACTGATCCAGTGCGCGTCCGCATCGGTGTATAACCCGGCTACCCAATTCAGTACAGACCATGCCAGCGTGGTGTCGTTCAAATACGACGACCTCCAGTTGCTTCTCAGCATCCTGAATCGCTCGTGAGATAGCCGACTGGGAAAGACTGAGCGCTTCAGCAGCACCACTTACACTGCCCTGGTTCGCTACCGACACAAGCGCACGCACCCCTCGCAAACCCGGAATAAGGCTCATCGGCCGCCCCCGTCCTGTTTCATGTCTGCAACCGAACTCGACTCTGATCGTTGTGAGCGTGCGCCATTTTTCCGAGCAAGCGGATCAATTGCTCGCGTTCCGGCTCGGTCAGTGGTGCAACAATGTCTTCCTGCACCTGGCGAACTGCTGTCTCCGCTTCTGCCCGCAACGCCGCCCCAGATTCAGTAAGTGTCACGATTACTGCACGACGATCCTCAGGGTTGCGCACACGAGTAACGGAACCGCGCTCTTCCAGCTTACGCACGATCAGGGCGATGGTGTTGCGATCCATGGCGGTGAAACCGCCAAGGGTGGTCTGGTCCAGTGGGCCCTTTTCTTCCAGCGCGACCAGGGCCGCATACTGCAGTTGGGTCAGGCCCAGAGCGTCACAATGTTTTAAGAACAGCGCCACGCTGATCTGGTGGCATCTGCGTAGCAGATTACCGGGCATGGCGTTGGCATCGGCCAAAGGCGCGCGTTTCATATAGGCAGTGTACCGCAAGCGTGTGTCGTTCTTTTATAGAAAGCGCCCGGCAGCGTCAAGGCTGGCGGGCGCTGCAGAGTTCTCAGAACCGGGCGGTTATGAGGCGTGCGGGTGATTTTCGGGCAGGGCATCGACAAAGGCTGGTAATGCCAGGCAGGCTTGGTGAATGGCCTGAATCGTCGGATAAGGTGACATATCAACCTCAAAACGGCGGTTGTTGGTCACCTGGGCAAAGAGCGATAAATCGGCGTACCCCGGTGTGTCGCCATAACAGAACTCGCCGCGCCGGGCGTCCTTGGCCAGCATAGCTTCCAGTGGGCCAAACGCCTCAGCTACCCAGTGCTGAAACCAGGCTTTCACCTGGGCATCGTCGGCACCGAGCTCGGTGCCAATATAGCCGAGCACCCGCAAATTATTGATCGGGTGCACATCGCAGGCCAGGCTGTAGGCCAGTGACCGCACCCAGGCACGGTCCAACGGGGTTTTGGGCAGAAAAGCCGGTTCCGGATAGACCTCATCCAGGTAATCAATAATCGCCAGCGACTGAGCGATGACCGTTTGCGAATCCAGCTGCAGCGCCGGCACCAGCCCCTGGGGGTTCAGCTCCAGAAACGCTTCCGAGTGATGTTCGTTCTCGCGCAACACATAAGACACCTGATCGTAGCTGATGCCCTTCAGGTTCAATGCGGCACGAACCCGAATCGATGCCGAACTGCGGAAGAAGTTATGCAATATCGGCTTCATACTCCCTCCCGGGGTGCCACAATCTGAATGCGGTGCTCGCCCACGCCGTCTATCCCGCCAGTGACGGTGTCACCGACCGACATTGCCCCCACGCCTGCTGGTGTACCGGTGTAAATCAGATCACCCGGTTGAATGCGCATGGTGTGCGACAAAATGGAGATGATTTCTTCAACATCCCAAATCAGGTCGGCGATGTCCTGGTCCTGTTTTACTTCGCCATTGACCGCAATCCAGATCCGGCCTTTGGTCGGGTGGCCGATATCACTGGCTTTCTGAATGGGCCCAATCACCGCGGAATCATCAAACGCTTTTCCCCAGTCCCAGGGACGGCCTTTTTCACGGGCTTCGAGTTGCAGGTCTCGACGCGTCAGGTCATTGCCAACGGCATAGCCATAAATATAGTCATGCGCATCTTCTGTCTTTATTTGAAAGCCGGCCTTACCTATTGCAACAACCAGTTCCATTTCATAATGGAAATTTTCGGTCTCGGGCGGGTACGGTACGTCACCGCCATCGGGCACGATTGCATCAGCCGGCTTGGTGAAAAAGAACGGGAACTCACGGCTCGGGTCACGACCCATTTCGCGGGCATGGGCTTCGTAGTTGCGGCCCACGCAAAAAATCCGGCGAACCGGGAAGCGGCTTGATTCGCCGGTAATTTCAACGCTGGGGGTTGGCATCGGTTCAAAGATATAAGTGGTCATTATTGGGTCCTCTTGTGTCGTTTTGTCGTAGCGCCTGTTTGTTTATCGTCGACCTTAACTGCCGCGGCGTTCGCGCCAGAAGCCCAGTTTTTGCTGGACGCCCCGGTCTGAAAAACTGAACAACACGGCGTCGTCCTGTGCCTGGTGAACCACCGGTGCCCAACTTGGCACCACGAAGTGATCTTTGGCTTTCCAGTCAATGACCGTGTCGCCAACGGTTGTCCGGCCCTGGCCTTCCACCACACTGAAGACCGTCGCATCGGTCGACCGGTAGACATCGGTAATCAGACCTTTGGGTAACAGCTGCATCGCTGTCGAGATCGTCGGCATGGCGTCTTCACCGTTAACCGGGTTCACATAACGCAGTTTCAAGCCATGGCACGGATCCCATTCATCGCGCAACCGCATTTGTTCCAGTGCGTCACGCGTTCGGTCGTACGGATAATTGAAAATGGGTGACGCCAGCCCCTGCTGTTCATGGCCAAAGGGCATCAGATTAGCGCCGTAGCGGGCCAGACTGTCGCCACGGGGAATCGATTCCGGTTGGGATTCGGCGCCATAGCCTTCGGCAAAGGACGCATCAAAAAAGGAGGCCATGGGGATGTCCAGCCCATCAAGCCAGATCATCGGCCGGTCTGACTCATTACCATGGTCATGCCAGGCCCAAGGCGGTGTGATGACAAAATCACCTTCATGCATCAGGGTACGCTCACCCGCCACATTGGTGTATGCACCGTCGCCATCTACCACAAATCGCAAGGCCGACTGGCTGTGGCGGTGCGCCGGGGCCACTTCGCCCGGCATAACCAGTTGCAAACCGGCATACAGCGAGGTGGTAATACGGCTCTGGCCGCGCAAACCCGGGTTTTCCAAAATCAGTACCCGCCGCTCAGCCTCCTTGGCGGTGATTAGACTGCCGGCTTCCATCAGCAAGTCGCGGGCTTCATCGAAATCCCACTTGAATGGCTGGCAACCGCTGCGCGGCGTCGGTGTGATGATATCGCTGAGTACATTCCACAGCGCCGACATGCTGCGCTCATCCAGTTTCTTGTAATAAGCATCTCGTGCGGGCGATGTGGCTGGTTTTTCAGTCAGAGACATGGTGAGTTCCTAGCCTGGGGGTGATTAATATTGTTCCACCGCGCGATGCAAGCAGGCACAGGCAGTAGACCCTTCATTCACTTTCATTATTTAATCACTATTGTGATTATCATTATAGTGATGATTAACTTTTAACCCTGCCTCACTCGTTGCAGACCGCCCTATCGAACCAGACTTTCGTTCGCCGTGCCCTTGCAACAAAGGGCTTTGCCCGGCCGCCTCAATACTATGGAACGCTGTGTTCAGCCAGGGCTATCAGTCAGTGGCCGTAGTTCACGAGTCTGCGCCAGTAAAATGGACATCAGCTGCCGCATTGCTATCGGCATTTCCTGATCCAGCCTTCGGACCAGTCCGACCGGCTCACGTGTACTGTCAAGAGGCTCAGCAACCAGTGCCAGCACCCCCGCCTCGATCAAATCGCCCACCACACCGTAAGAAATCATCCACAAACCATCCGACTTTGGCAGATAGGACCGGCCGAAGGTGTTGGAGACGGTCTCAATTAATGTACTGGGCAACGGTATGTTCAATGTCGCGAAGGATTGCTCAATGATCGGCCGTATCCGGGTGTCTTTCGGTGCCAGCAGAAACGGATAATCCTTCACGGCTCGCATTCGGCTGGCAGCGGGTAAGGCCAGTATCGGATGACCGGCCCGGGCCACCAGCACCATCGGCTCGGCATACAAATGGATAAAATCCAGCTCATGCATCATTTCAGGCACGCCAATCCGGGCAATCGCCAGGTCAATCTTGCCACCGTGCAGTAAGTCGAACAGGTGACGATTGTAGCCCGTCTGCAGTGCAAAATTAACCGGCTGGGTGGCTTGGGCAAAAAACGTATTCATTGCCTGTGGCATAAACCGCGCGGCTACCGTTGGCAAAACCCCAATTCGCAATTCGATACTGGGGGCATCGCTAAGACCGACCAGCCCTTCGTAGCCTTTTTCGAATGATTCCATGCCAGCGGCTGCGTAGTGATAAAACACTTCACCTTTGGGTGTCAGCGACAGTCCCGAACGATCACGCAAAATCAACTGCATGCCCATGATCGTTTCCAGTTCGGTCAAGGTTTTTGACACCGCAGCCTGTGTCACGTTCAGCGACCGGGCCACTTCAGTAAGGTGATGGGACTTGGCCGCTTCAAGAAAACACTGAATGTGCCGGAACTTAAGTCGTCTATCCACAAGCAGAACTCACAACGGGGGTGGGCCGTCGATAGTGCCATGAAGCCGCGTCCGCAAGAACCCCGTTGATCATCAGACCAGCGGCACCCGTGTCGGATCGTAAGAGAACAGCCAGGCCGTTCGCTCGGCGTTCATATCCCGTTTGGCAAACGCCTCGCGAAGCGCCTTGACTGAATCGAGATGGAACAGATTCCGGTTATCAGAAGACTCATTGACGATCTTTGCAGTCCGCTCAAGCCGGTTGCGCTGGTACAGCTGCAATGCCTCAGTAGGGGCGGACTCCTGAACCAACGCCCGGGCAAGCACTGCCGCATCTTCAACCGCCATGGCCGCACCCTGAGCCATGTACGGCAGGGTTGGATGAGCCGCATCGCCAAGGAGGGTGACTCGCTTTGTACTCCAGTTTTCGACCGGCATACGGTTGTTCATCGCCCAGCGGTAGCACTCATCCCGGTCAGCTGCCTCAATGATGGCGGTAATGGCCGGATGCCAGCCAACAAAGTCAGCCTTTAATTCTTCCCAAGGGCGTTTGGTCACCCATGATTCATCGTCCCAGTCGTTTTGCTCCACACAACCGACCAGGTTCAGCAACGAGCCTTCACGCATCGGATACGTTACGGCGTGTTTGCCTGGCCCGACCCAGATATCGACGCTGGTTTGGCGGTACTCTTCCGGCAGACGATCCATTGGCACGATGACACGCCACGAAGCATCACCCGTGTAATTGATCGGCGTGTCACCCAGCACTTGCTGGCGAATGACCGATTTGATGCCATCGGCACCAATCAGCACGTCGCCCCGGGCGGAACGGCCGTCTGAGAAGTGCACGGTGACACCGCCCTCGTCTTCGGTAAATTCCGACACCGCCGCGTTCAGAGTAATGGCATCGGCCTTTAGCTCGCGCACCCGGTCTACCAGTACACGATGCAGGTCAGCCCGATGCACGGAAATGTAAGGCACACCGTGACGCTCTACATAGGTGTCCCCCAGCGGAATATTCTGCAACACGTCGCCTTCATCAAACACCCGAAAACGATACTGGTCTGGTTGAAAGCCCAGTGCCTTGAGTTCATCAAGCACACCTATCTCCTGATACACCCGGCTGGCATTGGCACTTACTTGAATGCCGGCTCCCACTTCACCCAGCGTGGCTGCTTGCTCAAACACCTGCACGTCAACACCAGCCTGCAAAAGGCAAGCTGCAGCAGTCAGGCCACCAATACCGCCACCGGCGATCAGTACGGTCTTAATACCCTCTGAAGGATAGGCTGTCATAACGTTGTCTCCCGTGTCGCCCTCGAGCGACACCTATAAAAGTGAGTCCGACTAGGGGCTGGACTGGCCAGCCACCAATCAGTCTTCGGCAAAATAGACGGTCTTGGTTTCCAGAAAATCATCCAGTCCCTGCATACCGTGCAGCCGACCCAGACCTGAGTGCTTAAAGCCGCCAGTTTCAGTCTCGGCCGCGAGACGATTGTGTGCATTCACCCAGACTGAACCAGAGCGAATGCGACGCGTCCAGTGCTGCGCACGGCGAACACTCTCCGTCCAGACACTGGCGGCCAGGCCATAACGGGTGGCATTGGCGCGGGTCAACATGTCGGCCTCATCGGCCGCGCATTCAATGTTCAGGACCGGACCAAACAGCTCTTCCTGGATCAGCTCATGCTTCACGTCCTGAATTTGCATCAGAGTCGGGGTCAGGAAATTACCCTTGGCCAGAGGGCCAGAGTCGAACGTTCGACCCTGCAGCCAGATTTCGCCGTCACGTCGGGCCAGATCCAGACTGCCCATTAAGCGGTCCCGGCTTCGGGTATCGATTAAAGCGCCCATGGTCGACTGCGGGTCATCACCACGCCCGGTTCTGATGGCGGCCAGCGCGTCTCTGAGCCGCTCGGCGGTCTCTTGAAAACGGGAGGGATCGACAATCACGCGGGTAATAGCAGTGCACATCTGACCGGCGATAATGGTGGCATGACGCGCGATCTGTGGAATGGCGATATCAAGGTTGGCGTCACTGGCGACCAGCGTAGGAGCCTTTCCACCCAGCTCCAGAGACAGCCGCTTCAAAGTACCCGCAGAAGCGGCCATGATGGCAGCACCGGTACTGCTGGCGCCGGTGAAAGAGATCACATCAACGTCTGGATGAACACTGAGGCGTTGCCCAACTTCAATGCCATTTTCGTTGACTGAGTTGACCACCCCGGCGGGTAACCCGGTCACGGCAGCCAGGCATTCCATCATCACCCGATTAACGTTGGCGGTTTGCGGCGCCGGCTTGACTACCACGGTGCAGCCGGCCGCCAGCGCTGGCGCCAGACTGCGTATCAGCAGGGTTGCTGGCGCATTCCAGGGCACAATAATGGCGACCACGCCGGCCGCTTCCCGGGTAAAACTGACCCATTGCCCGGTGTCGAGTTCGGTGCTGCGACCCATAATGGTTCGGGCGAGCCCGGCGTAATACCGGCACTCGCTGATGCAGCCCAGCACCTCGCCCTGTGCTTCGCTGTGAAGCTTGCCCGATTCCTGAACGATCAGGTCGGTCAGTTCGTTCTGACGCTCAGCTAAGCGGTCTGCATAGTCGAGCAGTACCTGAGCCCGCAAGCGCGGCTTGGTACACCACTGCCCACTCTCAAACACCGACCGGGCAACGTCGATCGCCTGATCAGCCAGTTCCTGACTGCCCAGGGCGTAGTAACCCACCAGAGTGTTATCGGCCGGGTTCAGGGTGTGCCCGAGCGCATCGCCATTGTCGAGCCAGCGACCCCCTATCCAATGATTTGCCTGCATCATGCTGTGCCCTCTATCTGACCTGAACGTCCATGGCACCGATGTTCTCGATTTCGGCGTGCATCACATCACCACGCTGTATCGGCGCGACCCCTTCGGGTGTGCCAGTAAAAATTACGTCTCCGGGGTGCAGGGTGTAGGCATGGGAAGCCACTGAGATCAATTTGGCTACGCCCCAGATCAGATCCCGGGTATTGGCATTCTGGCGCGGCTCGCCATTGACCTGAATGGTCAGGCCAAGTGCATCCGGCGAACCCAGTTCGTCAGGGGTAACCAGCCAGGGGCCAAGCACGCTGAAGGTATCCAGCGATTTTCGATAACTGCGATCTTCAGTGCCGCGAATAGTGATATCCAGACCAATGGTGTAACCCGCTACATAATCGAGCGCTTCAGCTTCAGACACATTGCGTGCCGTTTTGCCGATCACCAGTGCCAGTTCAACCTCATGGTCGGTACGGCGTCCGTCATCGTGATGAATTTCAACACCCTCACCGGCACCGACCAGCGAACTGGTCGCTTTCAAAAAGAGTGCATAGCGATCAATAAAGGTCACATCGGAGCCAAAATTAATGCCCGCATCTTGCTGCGACTCTTCAACATGCGCCATGTAGTTAACCGGCGCAGCAATCAGCTTGCCTGGGTTGGCGACCGGGCTGAGCAACCTGACATCAGCCATGTTGAAGCGAGGTGCCTTTTCTACCGCACCCATAAGGGCCGGGCGAAGGTCAGCCAAAGCGTCAATCAGCACATCATGACGAGGCAGTGGCCAGCGAAAGGCCGGCAATTGATCCATTACCGGGGTGACATCGGCAATCTCATCGCCTATAACCAAGCCCAGTCTGTTGTCGTTAAAACGGCATATACGCATCGTAATTTCCTCAATAAGCGGCGGGCACTAGGCCGAAAAGCGTTGTTCGCGGTAAAACCCGAGTTTTTCGTGCACGGCACGGTCGGAAAAGAAAAACAAAAAGCAGTCTTCACTTGCCACCAGGCAGCGTCGTTGCCAGCTTGGCAAGGCCACGACGTCTTTCGGACCAAAGGTGAAGGTCTGCTCACCAACAGTCACGGTGCCCCGTCCTTCTACAACATGCATCACCTGGCTGTCAGTCGAGCGCATTGGCAGCGTCGACTGGCCACGAGTCAGGTGGGTCATCCAGGTCGCCATGGCGGGCATCGCCCAGCCACCGTCAATCGGATTGCTGTAGCGCAGCGTTGTCGCCAGATGCGGGTCCGGCTCTGCCCCCTGGGCGCTTCTGACAAGCGCCTCCCGGGTTCGGTCGTAGGGGTAGTTGAAGATGGGCGACGCCATGCCATAGGGGCTGGATGCATCCATAGGCAACAACCCCTGGCCATACCTTGCCAGTGAATCACCCTCAGGACGGCTCAGTGGGTGCTGTTCCTCCCCATAAGGATCTGAAAAAACCGATTCAAAATACTGCAGAATCGGAATGTCCAGACCGTCCATCCAAATCACAGGCCCGTCGCCTTCGTTGCCGTGGTCGTGCCAGGCCCAGGGAGGCGTTATGACAAAGTCACCCTCCCGCATGGTGGTGCGCTCACCACCGACCTGAGTGAAACCCTGCTCACCTTCAATCATGAAGCGCAGCGCCGATGGCGTATGCCGATGTGCCGGCGCTGTTTCACCGGGCAATATCAGCTGCAAACCCGCATACAGTGTTGACGTGGTTCTCGACTGGCCAACATAGGCCGGGTTCTCCAGCACCAGTACACGGCGCTCCGCTTCCCTGGCTGTTAGCAGAGATCCGGCTTCCAGCAGCAGGGGTCGCAAGGCGTCGTAGCGCCACAGGTGGGATTCGGCTTTTGACGTTGGCTCCCGCGGAACAATGGTTCCCAGCACTTCCCACAGCGGGGCGGTGCTCAAAGGTGTTAACTTATCGTAATAAGCGCGTCGTTCTGGACTGGCCGATTCATAAGCCATGGTTTAATAGCCTCTTCTGTCCGTCTTGTTATTCGGGCTTGAACCGAGGTGATGACACAGGGGTATCCGGCTACTACTCAATGATGAGCAAAACTGATTAAGCCAGACACAAGCAACTGCATCACTTGCTAGGAGCTTCAGTCTAGGCCTCGTATTTACTTAATTAAATTGAATATTGAGACCACTTAATTAACTTTTTGTTAACCTTAATACCAAGACTGGCCAGGACGACCTTGCTGCATCAAGTTAACTTTTAGTTAAGTAATTGCAGTTAAAATTCAATTTAATAAACCAGCCAGCTTCCTATACTCGATTCGCAATGCCCTGATCTGTGCCATTAATGGTGCAGCCATTGGAGCTACCACTGCTGCGGCCACAACACCAATAAACGCTGCCAGCACGTCATTCTTCGAGTTACATCCGATCCACCAGAGGTATTCACAATGATAAAAAATCGCTTCTCTGCACTCGCTGCGGGCCTAATTGCCAGCATTGGCTTGTTAGGTACCACCCAGGCCGAGACTGTCGGTGTCGGTACCATGTCGCAAGGCACCATTAGCTATTCAACCGGTTCAGCACTGGCCAAAGTGATGAATGAAGAGATGGGCTTGCAGGCTAGAGTGCAGCCCAATTCCGGTGAGACCACCCTGCTGCCTTTGATCAACAGTGGTGATTTCGACTTCGGTATTGCCAACGTGCTGGAAGTGTATGAGGCCTACCACGGAGAAGGCACCTTCGCAGGCCGCGAACAGCCAAACCTGCGCGTCGCTGCCTCAATGTACCCACTGCGTACGGCCATGTTTGTGCGCGAAGACAGCGATATCTACACGCTGGATGACCTGAAAGGCAAACGCGTGACATTTGGCTTCTCTGCAATGGGGTCAATCAGTGTGGTGATGGAATCTCTGCTCGCCAATGCGGGACTGACACCGGGCGATATACAGCCAGTGATGGTGCCAAACGTCGTTGCCGGTGCAGAACAATTGCAGAACGGTCGTGCCGATGCGTTTTTCTTCGCTGTTGGCGGTGCCAAGACAGCCGAAGTGAATGCCGTCATCCCGCTGCGGGTTATTCCAATGAATACCGATGCTGCTTCAGTTGCTCGTATGCAGGAAGTGTTTCCGGAGGGTTACATTGCCACTGCGCCGCCGCTACCTAACTTTGCCGGGGTGTCCGAACCGACACCCGTGTTGACCTACGACAACATGCTGGTCACGAACGCTTCAGTTTCTGATGAACGCATTCGTGCTGTGCTCGATGGCATGGTCAATAACATTGATGCGCTGGCCGCTGGTATGCCACTGTTCCGTGGCCTCAACCCCGACCAGATCTACAAAGAAAGCATCCAGACGCCGTACCATCCGGCCGTCATTGAATGGGCCAGCAACCGCTGAACCCGGGAGGCCAGCCCCAACAGGGCTGGCTTTGTCGCACACTTTTGCCTGTAACCGCCCCCGAGCAGCCTTGCCTGCCTTAGGGCCGGTTACCAGAGGATTTTTTTAATGCTGACCGGCATGAACCAAATCACCCACGGCCTACGCTCCCTGATCAATACGCTCCTGCTCGTGTCAGTCGTCGTATGGATTCTGGATCTGCCGGCCAACTTTGGTTATTACCTATACAACGAACAATTCCTGGCATTGGCGGCGGGGCTCGGCACTGCCAGTGTACTACTGGCCACAGGAAGTCGATTTAGTCCGTTCGGCCAATGGCTGAACCTGGCCTTCACCGCCCTGGTGCTGATTTTGTTTGGCTATGTCGCGCGCGATTTCCCCAGCCTGCAACTGGATGTAGCCGCAGCGCCACCCCAGGCTGCTGTAATGGGCACGATCATGGTGCTGGCTATTCTTGAAGGTGTTCGACGCAAGACTGGCCTATTTCTCCCGATCCTGGTTGCCCTGCTGGTCGTTTTTGCCTTTATCGGTCCTTATTTACCGGCTGATTATCAGACTCGTCCGGTATCGTTCAGTCGAGTCGCTGTTTATCTGTCACTCGACACCAATGCGTTGCTGTCAACCGTGCTGGCGATCGCCTCCATTGTGGTCGCCCCGTTCATACTGTTCGGTTTCCTGCTCAATACGTTTGGCGGCAGTGCTGTGTTTTCTCGCTTTGCCTCCAAAATGGTGGGGCACTATACCGGCGGGCCTGCCAAAGTCTCGGTCATTGGCTCCGGGGCTTTCGGAATGGTCTCCGGCAGTGCCGTGGCAAACGTCGTCGCTGTGGGGTCCGTCACTATTCCAACCATGGTTCGGGCTGGCTATTCACGTCCTGTCGCCGCTGCGGTTGAGGCCGTATCTTCAACTGGTGGCCAGTTGGTGCCACCTATCATGGGCGCCTCAGCTTTCCTCATGGCTGAACTGCTTGAGATCCAATACCAGACCGTTGCCATCGCCGCTATTGTTCCCTCCATTCTGTTCTACCTGGCGGTACTGTTATCAGTCGACTTTGAAGCCCGCAGGCTTAACATCAAGGGCGACAAGGATATTGACCTTGACCTGACCGACGTTGCCAGTGACGGCACATCGGCTCCGAAACAAGCTTTTCCCGGGCGCTATTTGTTGGCTGCGCTTTATCTCATCTACCTACTGTTCGTAGAAAACCGATCGGCGGAATACGCTGGCTTAATGGCCACAGGGGCACTGATTGCCCTGCACATGATCGGGCCACTCAGTACACTCTGGTTCCGGATTCGTCAGACGTTCTCCGGCTTGCTCAGTTCCGTAGATGCCATAGCTGACATTATTGTACTGGCCGGTGCTGCAGGCCTGGTTATCGGTATTCTCAATCTGACCGGTGTGGCCTTTGCCATTACCCTCCAAATGCTGGCGCTGTCCGGTGGCAACCTGGCCATCTTGCTGGTGATCACGGCCATTCTAAGCATCGTGCTCGGGCTCGGCATGCCTACTGTTGGGGTATATATTCTGCTTGCTACGCTGGCTGCACCGGCGCTGGTCATGCTCGATGTTGTGCCACTGGCCGCACATCTCTACGTACTATATTTCGGTATGCTATCGATGATCACACCGCCCATTGCCATTGCCAGTTTCGCTGCTGCCAGTGTTGCCAATACCAGCCCGTGGCAGACGGCTTTCGCCTCGCTGAAAATCGGCGCCGGTGTCTACCTGGTTCCTTTGGCTTTCGTGGTACAGCCATCACTGCTGTTCGCTGGAGGGACGACAACTGACTTTGTTACGGCACTGGTTCGCATCATTCTCGGTATTGTACTGATTACCATCGCTGCCATTGGCTACCTGCGGCGGCCGGTCCCTATGGCCATGCGGGTGTTCATCGGCCTTCTGTCACTGACCACAGTGATACCGCTGGGCAGTACGATTGCCGACAGCCTCTTGTGGGCAGGCTTTGCTCTGGGGATCGCCCTGATAGCCTGGTTGCTGTGGCCGGTCAGTCGGACCGGGGCACTGGTTAATAACACTCAATGATGTTGCGAGCAGCCCAGTGAGCCGATTGATCCAGGCGGCCATAGCCCCGGCCGCCGGAGCTCCGCTGACAGTACGTGAACTGACCCTTGCAGACCCGGGGCCAGGAGAGGTTATTGTACGTATTGTCGCTTGCGGCCTATGCCATACCGACGAAAAAGCCCGGCACGGTCAGATGCCCTTGCCACTACCCGCCGTACTCGGTCATGAAGGCGCAGGGATCGTTGAGGCTACAGGACCTGGCGTTGAGCGTTATCGAGCCGGTGACCGGGTTCTAATCGGCTGGCCCTTTTGTGGCCAATGTGATGCATGCTCATTGGGCGAACCTCGATACTGTGCAGACCTTAAGTCGCTGGCGTTTTCCGGCCATCGACCAACACCCAATAACCACACTGCCTCGGCTTATCAGGAAACGTCCGGCAAGCCTATCTACGGCCATTTTTTTGGACAGTCATCATTGGCCAGTCACAGCCTGGTGTCCGCCAACGCGCTAGTGCCCGTACCGGAGGACTTTCCTCTCGAATCAGCCGGACCACTAGCGTGTGGTCTTGCTACCGGGGCCGGGGCAGTGTTTAACAGCCTGACGGCACGTAAACGCATTGCTATCGTAGGCGCCGGAGCTGTGGGGTTTGGCGCCTTAATGGCTGCGCGCGTGGAAGGCTGGCAGGAAATCATCGTTATTGACCAGCATGCTGACCGGCTAGCTCTGGCCAGAGAACTGGGGGCAACCGAGGTACGACTCGCCAATGGCTCAGATCTTCTTGCACTGATCGGCGACAAGGTCGACGCCATTATTGACTGCACCGGCAATGTCAGCCTGATTGAACAATCGATTGACTGCATCGGCCCATTGGGAATTTGCCTACTGCTTGGCGGAGCTCCCGCCGGTGAGACCTTCCGGGCAGAACAATTCGGGGTATTGTGGGGTAAGCGGATTCAGGGGGTTCTCGGTGGTGGCGGTACCAGCGAAGCACTACTGGGTCGCTTGATGGCTCTGCATCTGGCCGGCGAATTTCCCTTCGATCGGCTGTTGACTTACTACCCACTCAGCCAGATCAACCAGGCTATCAAAGACAGCCACAGTGGTAACGTGATAAAACCAGTCATCGTTATGCCGCGAGCCTAACGTGAACGGCAAGCTCCAATAGACTGCAAGGGTATATAGTCTGGCCTGATTTCTGCCTACAAGAAACACTACTGGAGCAGGGCTGTACTGCGCAACTGGGCTTACAAACTCGCTGACTGAATAGGCAGGTAGATCGAGCTACTGAAGGGCTTGCTTTGGTCACTTAAGTAACCTTGTTCCTGGTGGCTATTGTACAGACTGGTGTTGCAGTCATCGACGGCGGACTCAGCACTTGTACACAAAGCTGACTTCGGCGCCATGGTAGTTACTGGAACTGGTCAAGCAGCCGTAAAGTCTTGTATGCAGGTTTCGATTACGCTGCTGTTATAGGCCCTAGCGTTTGAGGGGCCTGTTCGCCATCACGATCGCAGTCGTCAATGGTCAACACCGCCTCGCGGTTAGAATTGATCTTTGCGTAATAGCCATATCTGAAGTAATGAAACTGGTTACGGCTAATGCACTATTTTGACACAATGCTGCATGAGTAAGTATCTACTAACGTAAAAAAGCAGGGCCAGTGGCGCGCCAGACACAAAAAAACCCGCTCGCGGCGGGTTCTTCTGTGTCTGGCGCGCCCGAGAGGATTCGAACCTCTGACCTCTCCTCCGGAGACCAGCGCCACCTAGCGTCATGTATTGGTTATGGACTACTTTAATCGGTATTAGTCGTTATATTTCAAGGTGTTAGCATAAATGACTTAGTACAAACGAAACCACTACATTCCACTTAACACCTTTTACTTTTGTCACATCTTGAAAATTATAAATCAACATCAAAGATGCATTCCGACAGCTGCCTCAATTCGCCCAAATGCTGAAATATCCAACCTGTTAATCACACAAACGCAACCGGTACCATGGCTCGATAGCTTCGAGTTTGAAGGCCATGATAGGCGAAAAAAGCTGGGTATCCTTTGTGCTAAATACTGTCAACGACCACAACCAATCCTCATATTTATGTTGATTTCATCCTAGAATAATGGATATTTGACATTATTATGAATAAATTAGCAGATTATACCGTATATATGAAGAAAAGGGCTATTCTGGGACAGTAATGAACATAAATACGAAGGTAGAATCAGGTTTCCTCAAAGACCTGAACCACATTTTGAAGAAATACGCCAAAACTCAACGTGCAGAGTCTATTGCTGCGCACGGCCGTTTAAACGAAACCCAACCTGCTGCTCTTAAAGACCATAGTCTACCAACGGCTGCAGAATCCATTCTGAATCTCTTGACCCACTTGGCAGAACTTGAGAATAAATCACGATTAGCAGAGAAGCGAGGTGAACTTATTCCATTGGCCGAGGTAGGTCGTATAATCCATGAGACTCGCAAAAGACAGAAACTGACGGTAGAAGCTTTAGCAGGCCTAGCTGGAGTCGGCACCGTTACTATTCACAAGGTTGAGAAAGGCAGCATACAAGTGCAGGCACCGAAGTTGATACAGATTGCAGAGGCTGTGGGGCTTGAGCTACTGGCCAGTAGCCAATGAGAGAAGCCAGGGTCTATTACAAGGATCGCTTCGCCGGTGTTCTTCAAGAAGACGACTTAGGCTACTTTCAGTTCACCTACGATGCACTCTACCGAATTGACGGTTGTCCAATCGCTTTCACCATGCCTCTCTCAGCCGAGCCTTATATAACGGATGGATTGCCGGCGTTTTTTGAGAATCTGGTGTCTGAGGGCTGGCTACGGCGAATACAGGCAACTACACAGCGCATCGACGAGAGCGACAGCTTCGGACTGCTTTTGAACAACGGTCGAGACATGATTGGAGCAGTTACTGTGCTGCCTATGGAAAGCTAGCTCTGCGGGGAGTGCGGGAAGGCATATTTAGAAAACTGCACGTTGCTTTCTTTCACAATTCACTCAACAAAGACGCCCATACTGTCAATGTCGGTGACATCCTTGAGGTAGTTAAAGCTCATTGTTGTTGATACCGGCTTACTCGATACGCTCGAAGCTTTGGAAGCCCCTTCTGAAAAGCCACAGGCCACCCCTGGGTGGGCGATCCCAGCAGCTTTAGACCGCGAAGGTCGGTCAGTTCGTAAGCACTTCCCACCTCTTATCCTAGATCTCTTATGACTCAATACTGAATCATAGAATCGCTTTTAGGACTATAATGTCTCGTTATTGTGACATTAATGAATATTTGCAGTCGTTTTAATTATTATGGTCTATTATTAGTACATTAGAATCAATTTGCACCTTTAATGATTTATTATTGAGACATTATGGCCAATATTAAAAAAGCGATGACGAACGAGGCTATCGTTCAGGAGCTTGGCAACCGCCTCAAACAGGCCCGACTGGAACAGAATGTGACCCAGCAGCAGATGGCTGACGAGATCGGTATCAGTCGAGCCCGGTATGTCAGGCTTGAGGACGGGAACGGTAAGATTGAAGTTCTTGTCAGTGCCCTGCGCGTGCTGAACAAATTAGCGGCCCTGGATGCCTTCTTGCCTGAAGAACCAATCTCTCCCGTCGAAGCGCTCGGCTTCAAGGGCAGTTTGCGCAAACGCGCCCGGCCAGGACCGGGTAACAAGGACGATGGAGGGTTGGATTGGTGAGTACCGTTGCAGAAGTGTCATTGTGGGGAGACCGCGTGGGCGCCCTGCTCTTCAACCCGGACACCGGCCTGACCACCTTTGAATATTTCAACGATTGGGTGCACAAAGGGGTATCCATCTCTCCCATCCATTTACCGGCCCGTGCCGGAAAATTCACCTTCAACACCCTCAGTCGTGAAACCTTTTTCGGCCTCCCGGGAGTGTTCGCCGATACCTTGCCGGACGACTTCGGCAATGCCGTTATTGATGCCTGGCTGGCCCGTAATGGGATCGATAAGGCCTCGTTCAGCCCCGTCGACCGACTTCTTTACACCGGTGTTCGCGGCATGGGAGCACTGGAATACCAGCCTTCGAGCCGGAACAGCCAGTCACAAACCTCGGGAGATATTCATATCGACCACCTGGTCGAGCTGGCCCAGGCTGTCTTGGACCAGCGGGCCGGGCTGAATGTGCAGCTATCCAATCGCGATGAGAACCAGGATGCCATGAGCGAGATTTTCCAGGTGGGTACCTCCGCCGGTGGTGCACGGCCAAAGGCAGTCATCGCACTCAACCGCGATCGCTCCAGGGTACTCTCTGGGCAGGCTGAGATACCAAGCGGTTTCACCCACTACTTGATCAAATTCGATGGCGTACGTGAGCGCGCCTCATCGAGCGAGATCTTCGGGGATCCGCTGGGCTTCGGCCGCATGGAGTACGCTTACTATCTGATGGCCAAGGCTGCAGGTATCAATATGGCGCCCAGCGAGCTGCTACTCGAAGGTGATCGGGCGCACTTTCTGACCCAGCGATTCGACCGCAAAGGGAACCGCAAGCGTCACTACCAATCCCTGTGTGCTATGGACCATGCGGACTTCCGTCGGCCAGGCCAGTACAGCTATGAAGAACTGCTGACAGTTGCCCGGGAGCTTCGTCTACCACGAGAAGATGCGATCGAGATATTCCGGCGGATGGTCTTCAACGTGGTTGCCAGGAACCAGGACGACCACACGAAGAACTTTGGCTTCCTCATGGACACCGCCTCGGCAGGCTGGCGCCTGGCACCAGCATTCGATGTGGCGTACAGCTATAAACCGGGTTCCTACTGGGTTGATACCCACCAGATGACCATCAATGGCAAACGTGACCACTTTACACGACAAGACCTGCTGGTCGTGGCCAAGTCCATTGGCCGGTTTGGACCTGGCGCCCAGGAGGTCATAGACCAGGTGATTCATGCGGTTAGCCATTGGGGGCGCTTTGCGCAGGAAGCCCGGGTCGACCCGGTACTGGCCAGCGAAATCCAGTCAAACTTAAGACTGTCGATATGACGACTCGGGCTAGATGCCCGGCCGCGAGCTCCGCACTTCTCGTCGATGAACGCATTAGCTTTCAGACCAGCACTGCCCAGGCAAACTGGCTTCAGTTACCCAAGAGCCACCCCTCCTCCTTTCCAAGGGCAAAGCAAGAATCCTCGATATCGTTTCACGCCCTCTGATTGAGGGCTTTTTTTTTGGCCGCGATCTCCGCCCCACCCTAAACAAACTCTCCCAATTCGATTCAGGTGACTATATGGAACAGAGCATTCACCACGATAGGAATTTGAATCTACTTCATGAAACAGCAAAGCACTCAACACAGCCTCAAGAGGCGGTTTAAACCTCAAATAGGAGCGACCAGTCTCAACCTCTTAGATCAACCAAAGTTTTCTGAATGTCCAAGATTTGATCATCTCGATACTAACCCTAAACACCACGAATACCCCCGGAACGCAGCAATAACGCGGACTTCAAACTTTTTTTTCAACTTTTTACTTCATAAATCCCAAAAAACGGCCAAGAGATAAGCAAGCAGGCAAAGGTCAGAGAAAATGCGATCAATATTTAACCAGACACAGTTCACCACCACTCACTTTCGCTACCTATGGGTGGAAGATGTGCTCAACCAGGATTCACACACAACTGAGCTCAAAAGCAGTTCGTCAATGAGTCGGTCGGTTCATAAGGCCAAGAGTCCGGGACATCATGATGCCAAGACAACAGAACTAAAAGTCGTCCCGCAAAGGAATGGTTTTCTTGGGCCGATCATACGGTTGGATAGGGACACCCCTATTAGGCTCCACGAAATACTTATACCCCTTACTATTCCATCTCGCTACAAATTGCCAAACATGGAACGGTGGACGAAAAAACAAATAGCAATGCAATTCGAGATCAGACCTCTGCTGGTTATCCGAGACAAAAAGGGTTATGTGGCACTTAATCATGGTTTCCTGCTGGCCAAGATTCACTCCAATTCGAACATCCGACCGGACTATTTCACTGCACGAGAGGTCTTTATCAAGCCCTCAACTTCTGATTTTTATGAGCTTCTAGTCACTATCTACGTGAACGAGTTTGCATTAAACCGAGTGGCGAGTGGTGTGACAATGAAGAGTTACAGCGAGGCTATCTCATCACAATTTGGCAATAGTGTTCGCAGTCGTAGAGTTTTAGAGCGAACAATCGGAAAAGATCAATCAATTGATAAGGCTCTTGCAAGATACATGGGCATTGACCAAAGAGGCGTTAAGAAATGACGGCAACAAGAAAATTGATAGACTGGATCAGTGTCAATCCACCCGCGGGCTATTCAGGTCAGTTCGCATCAGACTCTTTGGCGTGGTGCTTATATCATATTCACGCACACCCTAGCCTTGCATTTCTGCCACTAGTGATCGGTAACATCCGTACGCTTTTAGAAGAGACTGAACAAGTGGATTGGCAGCTTACGGCTAGCATGAAGGAAGATGAATTAGAGCACCTGAGACACATGTGTGATTGGCTTCTCAGTCACCAACAGGACTGGATAGAACTGTTATCTGAATCCCGCAGACAACCTCCCATCAGAGAATCAAATAAGCACCCGTTTCTCAACAAGGGGATTTCAACACACCCTTTTTACGGCCTATTGATGGTCCGAAACGACCAGGCAGATGAAAGGAACAAGCGCGATTTGTTGAGGCTTCAGCGACTATACCTGCCCATTCACTGGTCGATGATGCAAAAGATATGTGCATTTGAGGAATTCATGGATCAGATCAATGATCCAAGGACAAATAATCATGAAAGTCTGTTAGGAAGCTATAAAAGCTGTATCTATGAGGCTACGAGGTCAGCGCTACGCCTTACTACGCCAGAGCGAGCAACTGAGCTATCGGAATTTATTTCGGGTAACTCGATATCCCAGTTAGTTGCTCGTGCGAAGAGAAAGCAGTCAGTGAAGTACGTTTCCGGCTCTACTCAACGAAAGATCGAGACTTTCGCCACCTACGCACTCAGCTATCAGAGGCCACAATTCCGGCGATCCAGCCCAAGAAAAAGTTACTCAACTAAGCGAAATCGACTCGGCTATGGCTACCTGTATCTGGAAGATAAAGTAATTGAACTCAGCATGCAGCGTGACGAACATGACCTAAGCTATTACTGGCCCGATTTTACACTGATTCAAACGGAAGAATCCGACGAGGAAAGTTTTTCGGATGAAATTTCGCCCCTGGAGAGTGCCGGAGCGAATGAATCCATGGTTTTCAGGGACATCAAAGAGATCCCTACCCTCGCATCTATCCGCAACAGTGCCCGACACATTCAAAAAGCGCATCAGCTACTACCACACCAATGGGAAAACCTGACTACTGATGAGATTGCGCAATCACTGGATTATGCCAAGACGCTGTTAGCATCTCGTCACGAACGCAAAAAACAATACAGCGGACTTCTGGTCATCATCCAAATTGCGACCGGGCTATCGTTGGAGCGTTCTGAGTCGATCCGAATCTCTCGCAATGGCTATAAATTTGGAGAATCCGTTCCCGTATACTGGCTACCAGAGGAGGCCAGCCAGGGCTTTTGGTGCATTCCGGCCTACCAAATTGACTATAAAACGCTGCAAGGACCGCAAGCCCTGGAGTCTCTCAATAGTGAGGAGCATCCTGCCCCTACGCGAGAGCTCACTAGCCATCTATTAATCCCTGACCTATTTGAATTCGACCAGTGGTTATTGAAGCTTGAACTGTTGCCCGATACTGGTACCAGCCCATTGTTCATGGGCGACTTGTTCGGAAAGACTAAAGGCGTCTACCCAAAACTTCTGAAAGAACTGCAAGTTGAATCGCGAGTGACACCTAGCCGCTTATCCAACGTTATCAGGCAGTACCTGCTGTCTACAGGGGCTGATATCGTCGATTACAGCCTTATTTCCGGCAACCCGCATCGGCTCAGTACGGTGAAAGCTCATTATTCTGCACCCTCTACAAGCTCTCTGATTGCCAAATACCTAAAGGCTATCCGGGTGCTACTGCATGACCTTACGGAGTTTGGCTATCGCAGATATCGATCTAGTAGCCACATGCTGGATCCGGCTTACCTGGCCGATAAAACGGACACTCAGCATGTGGGCAGTCGATACTGCCCAAAGACTGAATCCATTCAAAATCTGGTTAGTACGCTACGAGCGGCTATTGAGGACCCAGACACCACCACTATTGAGTTCCATAACAGCTACACACTGTATATCACCCTGCTTATTGGCTACTCGACTGGGATCCGCGGGATACGGACCCCGTACATCGACTGGTCACTGCTGGAACCTGAAACAGGACTGCTCCTGATGTCCGATAAAAACACGCCTGACGCCTACCACACCCGGTGGGTGTGGCTGCCAGACCTAGTCCAGAAGCAGGTACGCCTCTATGAGCGCTACCTGGCACGTTTCAATGAGGCTAACGAGGCTTACAAGATTCGTGAGTCACTGTTTGATGTTGACCCTACCTGGAACGACCCGGTACTTTTTGTGACGGAAAGCCTACAACCTCAGGTTGTGCGACCCAAAACTATCCGCGATAGGTTGGGCCAACTATTTCCCGGCGCTGCAAATCACAACCGGCACTGGCTCCGCACCTATCTGTCCGAACGGCATATCCCACATGAGGCTATTGATCAGTTCCTAGGCCATTGGTCTTTGGGAGAAGAGCCATTCGGCACCTACTCGACTACTTCTCCCAGGCAGTTACTTGAGTACATAAAGCCCGCGATCAACGAAGCCCTTGAAGTACTGGGGTTTCAGCTGCTGCGCCCCACACTCCACCATCGGAGGGTCACACTATGACTGCTCAACACAAGACTCATGGACCTGTTACCTCAAATCCCCTGTTCGGAGCGTATTTGGGTGCGGTGGGCGATTCGATGAAATCGAACTGGAACGCCTTTTTCGCTGAGGAAGGTGAAGCACCTGAGCTTCTCTATTCGCTCCTTAGCTCTAACCCCATGCTGGAAACTCCTCTCAGGAACCTGGAGCGGGGAATCCTCATGAGCGGTAACTGGTCACCTGCCAAACGGCATCAACACCTCAGCCTGGTAAATGACTGGATCAATTACTGCAGGTTTCGAGGGGAGACAGACCTGTGCATGCGAATGGCGACCGCATCGCTCACGCGACCCAAAAACCCTGCCTCTACTGAAAAGACCGCAGTTGCATTGAGACTATACAACTCTCTGAGAAACACTCTGTATAAGCCTGTTACTTCGGATACCTCGTACAGCCCCAAGGCACAGGTTGGACGCGCCCTTTTGTCAGGTATTCTGTTTGGTGGTCTACTGTGCGAGCGTACTTTATGGGCTGTGCTCCGTGCCATCCGTGAAAAGCCAATCAATCTCAATGGGTTACCCGTCTATTCCCTATCTATTAGCCGCAATGGTCTCCCAGAGGCCGAAACAAAGCTTTGGGTTCCCGACGCCCTGACAGGCGCCCTTGTTGGCAACCTTCATCAGAATCAGGTTGACCTGAAGACTATGGTCTCTGAAAAGCGTCAAAGCGGTTTTATCATGACACTTATTCAAACCTGGATTGGCGAATCGAGCGATCTCAAACTACTTAACATCATCAACGATGGCAATACGCCAGGCAGAAACTCACCTGAAGGTGCCGAGCTAGGCGCTCGAAAGCGGGTCACCCTCAACTACCTACTGGAGCTGATTCGCACGATCTACGGCCTCTCGATTCCCGCTGCTCTGATCGACTATTTCAGCGGACAGTTTCCATCGCACTCACTGCCACTATCACGACTGTTGGATACGTCAAACTCCGTTATTGATACCGCTGGCAAACCCGAAGCCGGCCATGAGGATGATCGCGAATCAGAGGTCACCTCTGTACTGAATCTAGCTGCTGCGTCACTGGCGCCCGACTCTGGTGCGCCTGCCCATGCAGTTCAGGTCGGTGCGTCGCCCTCACCAACACTACTCCCAACAGCAAAATCCCTGGGGTACGATCATTGGACAAGGGAGCGTTTCTATTCCTTGATCAAGAACCAGTTTGCAAGCATTAAACCGGGCTCTCCCATGGCCCAGTTGCTTGTCGAATGGAGTTTGGTGACAATGAAGCAGAGTCCTGACAACACGACACATCCTGAACTCAACCGATTCAGACAGTCATTCAATCGCTGTTATTCCTTGCTAGGGGCAACAGACGTCGATATTGAGGTTGAATCCGCCGAGGCGGAATGGTTCGAAGGCGTTTATGGAGAACTACTCGACGACTGCCCACTCAGCCAAAAGCGATACGACGCCAGATTTCTGTCTCGATTTCACCACCATTTGGTCGAGCGACACAGCGCGGTACAGATTCAAACTGCAAAAACGTTCCAAGACAAGCGTCGCAGACCCAGGGTTCATGCTGACCTTATCACCATTGATGAGTTTTCTGCCTTTAAAGACAGAGTACTGAACCAGGGGAACCAAGTCGGCAACGAGGCCTATCTGGCATTGAGCAATCGTCATCCAGACTTACCCCATGTAGTGGCATTAATCGCAGTACTGGGCTACAGATGTGGGTTGCGTCGCCGAGAGGCATTGCATCTGAGGCTATGTGATGTCCATGGACCCCACAAGACTCGCCTACTGGTGAGGCCACATCGCCTACGCCGACTCAAGACGCATTCGTCACAGCGTCAGATTCCCTGTTGGGCGCTATTGGAGACCGATGAACTTGACCTGCTGAAACGCTGGACGCAACATCGGCTGGAAGAGACCGGTATGGACCTTTACCAGCCCCTGTTTTCCATCCCGAGTCTTAACCCCGGCACCGTCAGTGAGGATATGGTGTTTCCCAGCATTCATCGTATTCTACGCTCAATCACGGGCAGACCGGAGCATCGGTTCCACCTGCTGCGTCACTCATGTGCGTCTCTGCTTCTGTTGAAACTGATGGTCGGCGACTCAGAGCCGACACGATGCTGGTTCGCGCGGTACCCCAAAACCCTGGAATGGCTGCGCGATGGATTGGCGCTACGACAGGCTCTAGCCAATACACCAGATTCGACCCGTAAGCTGCTCTATTCAGTATCTTCCTTACTAGGTCATTCGGCACCCGATGTCTCCATTGAGCACTATATGCACATACTTGATGTCATCGGAGCAACTGAGATCCAGGCATGGCGCACTCACCCCCGATCGGTTTTACTCAACGCCAGCAACCTCGTACCGGCAACCGCCCGGAGAGCACTCGAAGACGGCTGGGCCTCCTTTGTACTGAGGCATTGGGAAAAGCCGACCAAAACCGCGTCTTCTCCCCTAGCCTGGGTTCCGGAAAACCAGCCAGACACCATCACACCTGATACCCTCGCGGAATGGCCAAGTCTCGTCCAAGTTGCTCGGGCAGCGAATGTAGCGATGAAAACCCGCAATGGTGCTTGTGTTGAACGTCTACAGCGAGACACAGGCTGGTCAGAGGAGCGTTGCAGCGGGTTTTATGCTAATACCCAGTGTCTGTTTGGTTTGAGTCAGGAGCCCGGAAGAGCATGCCCAGCAACGACTAGCCCCGAGGTCGACTACTTGAGGAAGACCTCACCGTCTGCTTATGGGTCTTCAATCAGCTGGAAGGAGGGTGACGAAAGTACAATTTGGTTATTTCAAAAACTTCAGGCGCTGGCTTTATCCGATAGCTCGGCTTTTGATCAAATCATAAATACATACGCCCGTCTCAGCCACAAAGACTATTTCCATGTAATATTGAAAGGAGAACAGGATATTCAGTTCTATCAACACCTGATTACCACACTTCAGATCCGTAAAGGTAAAATCACATTTTCGCACTTGGTCGGTCAGCGAAGTACAAAGCACTGGATCAACTCTGGGAAGCAAGCCTGGCGCAACAAGCTTGGGCTTACCAAAAACACTGCTATCAAGCGATTCAACATAAACAATTCACTAACTGTAGGGGAGCATGGCTGGATTGGCGTTAAGGTACTGGAAGACTTCTGCCAAGGGAGCCCACCAAATGGTGGTAGCCCCAGAGCCAGTCAGATATTTCCGTTCGTAATGAACAGCATGGTCCTCGGAAAAGGGGTGTTTTGGTAGATGAAAAATCCTGTTTAAATGGCAGGGAAGATTGTGAAGCAAGGAGCGCTCTAAGGTGATACGGAATTACTCGATATGGGTCATTGCAAAATTTCAATGGGAGATTTTTATTTGAACACTAAAAATGCAGATATGAAAAACTCTGAATTCATCGATGATACAGACAATAGGCAGGAGGCAAAAGAGTCGATTAACAAAGCCGCTTGGCGGGCCATCGATGTCCTAAAAGACCGGTTCTCATTGTCGCTGGATGATATGCAGGTAATATTGGGTGGCATCGCGTTGGCAGACCTTGAGGAAGGACTGACAACAGAATCTGTCGAGTTAGGTGACGATGCTTTACAGCGCGTTTCTGCCCTATTGGCCATCCACAAGCGCCTAAGGTTGCTGTTCGACAGGGAAGAGCAGGCTTACACCTGGATTGAACGCCCCAACAGTCATGCCCCATTCAACGGAATGACACCCCGTTCGGTCATGCTCTGCGGGCACTATGACGACCTTTTGATGATTGCTGCCTTTCTGGATTCGTTCACTCGACTGATCGCAGCCGATGACATTGATACATAAAGGATAGTAGTAAAGGTTATTGGTAAAGCACTCGTACTGGGCCTATGGTTGAAAATCCTTAATTCATACCATGCCTGCATTGTGACCAGTGCGTTTGAAAACGGTGTTGGACCTACCCTAAGTATTTGTCACCTAGGATAGGACCATACACTTTTCATCGTTTCAGCGTCTTTTGACACATTTCTAGCTCATACTGCTCCGGTCACTCAGCTTAACATATGATCTGAGCATTTTCTCTGAAGTTCTTTGTGAAGTTCGAGAGCGAGATCGTCTAATATTAAACTCCTTTGTTCGTTTTGTGTTGGGTACTGTGTTTTAACCCATGCCAGTATGGCCGAAAAGTTGGATCCTTCTCTCCCAGTACCAATAATCCCTACCAAACTGCTTTCGCTCGCATTTATAACAAGCCTAAAGCAACATGCCTGGACAAGTCTTCTAACCTCTCTTTCAAAATTGTACTTTTCCTGCTGTTCTATTAAAAACTTCGCATCTGCTATTTTAACCATAGTAACTCCAACAATTGAATGGATTAAGTCAGCATCGCTGACAGACTCCACTGTAATTGTTGCAAACCTGCCCAAAACTCATTTTTTTGAGTCAGAAGAGAAACGCTCTTTGCCAGCGCAGCCCCAGTTCGATCCCTATTTCAACTTGAAGGTTTTATCAGACCTAACGCTCAGTACCACATTTATCCTGTACCCAAAACCACTTTTTTATTGCCTTAGTGGCAGCAAATGAACCCCACCACTTATTCATACTGCACTGTACGGATTTTCAGAAATGGCTGAAGAAACCCCCGGCTTGGCTTGTGTGCGCCAGTGGCCGGCCCCCGGTGTTTTGCTGACCAAGGAGAACGCTCCTAATCCGGCCTGGCGTTCTTTCCGGGCGCCTATGAACCATGTGACGGCCCAGCAGACCGTGAACCGCTTGTCGACCTTGTTTCGATGGCTGAGTGAGGCAGGCCACCTAAGGGGCAACCCCTGGAAGCTTCCTGATAAGATTACCCAGAATACGCGGGTTAGCCAGGTGGGCGACGACACGAAGCCTGACCGGGAACTCCCCTCTGCCTGTATCGAGGCCATACGTCATTACCTGGATTACGGTGCCCGCTTCGAGGTCAGCTGGTCTCAGACCGAACGGGTACTTCCCAAACTGAGCCCCAGAGTGTTCGCTCGCCGGCGCTGGCTGTTCTATTTCTACTTCTTGACCGCTGCCCGCGTCAGTTCTGGCTGCAACGCCACACTGGATGACATCTACAGGCATAAGCAACACCAGGTCATGCTGTCGCTGCATGTGAAAGGCCGCGGGCCGAAGCGCCACTCGGTGCCCTGGGTGGCTGAGCTGCAAGATGAGTATTACCGCTACCGGGCCGCGATGGACCTTCCGGCCGAGCCGGTCAGACCTCGCTCGAAGCCTCCGAAGATGGATGAACCCGTACGGCATGACCTGGGGCCCCGCTTTCTCTTTTTGCCGATCAAGCTGACGGGGTTCCACAAAAACCCTCACCCATTGAGCTATGAGACGGTCTATAAGGAGATCAATGGCTTGTTTGAGGACGTCAGTCGTTGGGTGGCCAGACACCCCGAGCTAGGGCTATCAGACGATGAGGAAGCAATCTTGGCAAGTGCCTCCGGACACTGGATCCGGCACGGTACCGCTGCCCTGCTGGGCGACTACGCCCGGGAACAGCTCGGGCATCGGTATGAGTCTACGACTCAGGGTTACCAGGTGGCTAAAACCACGGCGCTGGTGGCTCGGTTGCAACGGTTGGGTGACACGGCCGTCGACGATGACGCTCTGTATGCGTTATTGGAAGCCCCTGAACAAGACCGAATGAACTGGCTGCTCATCCTGGCTGAATCCATCATTGAGAGTAATAAGGTCGATTCTGAATCGCGTAAGCAGGAAATCCTGACGCGAGTAAGGAACTTGTGACATTTAAAACCAAGACACTGGCGCTGAAGGCTGCGCTTGGCAGCACCTCTGAGGTAAGTGACTTTGCAACTAAAACAGGGGTGTTAACATTTCATAGCGATTGGATTTTCCAACCGGGAATAAAATCCGGCTTATCATGAGTTGAGGTATCATTTCAATAATAAAATTATTTTAGGTGTCGTTTGTGTCCGCCACTAACGTTTCGGTAGCGAATAGCGATACCCAGGGCGGTGCATAAGGAATTGGGATATAGAAATAATAACTTTAGCTTTAGGATAACGTCCTAGCATCCCGGCCCCACAGAAAAGGCCTTGCAGAGTAAAAAAACGTTGAAAAGTCATGGTCGTAAATAGCTTTTTTGAATAAGATTAAACTGATTTTGCCCTGTATGCATTGTCCGGCTCTAATCGAATAGGCCTATAAACTATGCAATCACAGGGAGAAAGATCGCAAGGCGTCTGGCACAGGGCGGGAATTGTTTTAATTCCTTTGAATTGATCTGAAAGGTCATTAATTGTTTAGCTCTATAATAAATGCCAGCGAAGGCTGATAAGAACTACGGATGAGGTGTACGGCTTTGGAACGAAAATTACAGTACTTAGGAATTGCGCTTTTATCGAGTGTTATGCTGATTGGGTGTGATGGCAACAAGACAGCCGACACAGTAGAGGATGAATCGCTGGAGCGAATCTGGGTGCACGACACCCTGTTCAAGCCAAAAGTTGTGAGTACTAGCGATACCTTTGGCTCTAGTGTCGACTATGACAATGATCGGTTGATTGTAGGAATCCCATTAGAGGACAGCGAACAACTGACTATTGTTAATGATGACAATGTACCGACCGACAACAATGACCCCGACTCAGGAGCTGCATACGTTTACTTGAAAAGCGGTGACGAGTGGGTAATCGAAGCGTTTCTTAAGGCGCCAATCGCCGCCGATCAATTTGGACGGGATGTTGCCATCGAAGGGAATATTGCCGCGGTCACATCAAGCAGTCATGTCTTCATGTTCCATCGTAATAATGGCCAATGGCAGCATGAAGCCACCTTTGCTTCCGAGCAAACCGGGGGCGACGCGTCATATGGTTCGCAAGTACTCGTCTTTGGCGACCGGGTGGCTGTATCAGCTCATGAAAGTAAAGCAATAGGTAGTGGTATTACCACCGGGTACCCTGGAGACGGTACGGATGCCAATGGCGCAGTCTACATCTATAAGCGAACTGCCGGAGCTTGGACATTAAGCGCGTTACTCCAGAATCCAGTAGAAAACAGTAACTTTGGCGATAATCAGTTTGGGTATTCAATAGATTTCTATGGAGATACGCTGGTCGCTGGTGCACCAAGGGTGCATACCAAGGGGCCAGGCGTGTTTCTTACTGAAGAAGTTGCAGATCAAATTCCAGAGAATCCGACATCTTATTTACCAACTGGAGCTGTCTATACCTATGTTTTGAACAATGATTCGTGGACTCACGATAAAATGATTGTTAGTTCCCCGGTAACGATCTATCCAGAAACGGACGTGGTCACAGGCGTAAAAATTTCTGGTACAGGAACAGGGGTTGCTATTGATGAAGATGTGATCGCTATCGCAGGCAGCAGAGATTTCTTTGACACTAATACTGTCACGAATTATGCCTCCCTGGGTCAAGTTGATGTTCGTGATAACATAGAAGCCATCGGGTCAGTCGTCCTTTATGAAAAAAGGGATGACACGTGGGAGCCCACCACCCACTTCAGGGCACCCAACAGTTTCAAAGGTAATCTTTTTGGCGATGCCTTAGATATTATCGATAACACGCTAATTGTAGGTTCTCCTGGTGAAGCAGGTTCTACAACACAGGTTCTGAATGGAGACGGTGTCGCCTTTAATACTAGAAATTGGCCTTCTTCTGGTGCGGCGTATGTTTACCAAAAGAACGATGGACTGTGGCGTAGCGTTGCGTATTTGAAAGCTCCCACAGCACGTGAAGGAGCAAAATTCGGCGGTGATTTAGTACTGGTAGATTCCGAAAATGTGATAATTGGGCATCATGGAGAGTCAACATCCATATTGGGTTTGGTTAAGAGCCGGAATCCAAATCCAGATGAGTTATCGCCATTTAGCGATAGATCGGGGGCGGTCTCACTGTTTAACGTGATACCCAATCCAAACAGAGACGTGATACCACCTGAGACCTCCATCAGCGCTCAAGCTGGAACGTATCAGTCAGCAAATATGCCAGCCTCTACGACGATCATTTGTACCGATGCAGGCGAAAATAAGCAGGGTTGCGCGAATACGTATTATACCGTCGACGGCACGGTGCCAGTGGCTAATCAGGGTACGACAGCCCTGTACAACAACCAAGACGTCGCAATAAGCAGCTCAACAGCGACGACCATCAGAGCCTACTCGGTCGATAATCAAGGCAACAGGGAGAATGTAAAGACCTTTACCTTTACGCCCGATAACGATGCTCCTACGTTCAGTTCAAGCGTTTCCAGTCTCGGCACGGGCAGTACTAAAGCTATAGAGCTCAGCTGCGAAGACGTCCTTGGTGAGTGTGAAATCTATTACACAACGGATGGCACAGCGCCTTCGTCAAGTTCTACCCTGTACACGACAGAAATACTTGTTACTGAAAGCACGACCGTAAGATTTGTTGCCATCGATTCAGCTGGAAACGTCAGCGCAATAGATTCGCTCGCTATTACATTTGCGACGGATGCAGATTTGACCGTCCAGGCCGTGGCAGGTGAGGTGATGATGGCAACCCTGCAGCGTGATGGGTCCGTCAAGGTGTGGGGCGGCAACGCCTATGGCACCTCTGGCCATGCGCCGGGAACCAATGGCGATGTAGATGATTCCACCAATTTCATCTATTACAACGCGACGCCGACGACCATCGCTGGCCTGTCTGATGTCGTGCAGATCACGGCGGGAGGTTACCATCTGGTCGCTCTCCAGTCTGATGGCACTGTTAAAACCTGGGGTCGCAACGAATACGCAGAGCTGGGTCATGCCAGGGGCAGTTCTGGCGATGCAGAAGTTAATAATGACTACGGAATTTTCTTCGGTGATAGAGACTTTACAACCCCCGCGTTGGAATACTACAACGCCACGCCAGTACAGGTTGCCGGGGTAAGCGATGTCAAAATGATCTCGGCTGGACTGCATCATACCCTGGCGTTAACGGGGACAGGGACGGTCTATTCCTGGGGTTCTAATGACTTTGGGCAGCTGGGGTTCGGTACAGACGGTACTATTGAAGAGTCCGCGGCTCTCGTTAAAGATCCTTCCGGTACGGGAACACTGTCAAACATTGCCTACATTGAGGCCGGTGATGGTCAAAGCTACGCGGTTGCCACCGACGGTACTTTGTATGTCTGGGGTTTGAACTCCAATGGCCAGTTGGGACTGAATGACACTACAGATAGGAATTTGCCCGTTGTGTCAGGCACACTGTCCAATGTCGTATCGGCTAAAGCAGGAGCCCAGAATGGCATGGCCTTGACCGTCGGTCAGGCGGTTTACACCTGGGGTGAAAACTTTGCAGGGCAGCTGGGCAACGGTTCGACCTCAGGGTCTGCCCCGACCCCGACCTTGATTGCTGAGAATGGGTATGAAGAAATTGAAATGGGAGGGGGCTCTTTGTTTGTCATTGACGCTGATGGAACCTCAAAATCGTGGGGCCTGAATCCATTAGCCCAACTTGGTGTGGGCACGTCATCTGTGACCAGTTCTGCAACCCCCCTGACCGTAGGTGAAAGCGAGTTTGTTGGTATTAGTTCCGCCAGCCAGAGTGCGATCGGGATTGATATCAACGGCAAAGTGTTTGCCTGGGGCCAGAACGACCGCGCTCAGTTGGCGCATGCGCCGGGTACCAACGGTGACGTGGGCACACCCGGCAGTGGCGATATCTACAACATTTCCGGCGTTCAAATTGAGCAGTCTAATGCGTACGGTATAGCGGCTCCTGTCGGCCTTGACGCTGTTGGAGGGACCGGTAGCGCAACCGTCACCTGGACGAATGTTACTGGTGCCACGAGCTATAACCTGTACCATTCGCAGTACAGCGGCGTTAATGTTCTCAATGGAGAAAAGGTTACCGGAGTAACAAACGGTGGTTCGGTGACCTTAAGCGCTGGTAATTATTATGTCGTTGTCACTGCTGTAAGCGACTCAGGGGCAGAAAGCGTTGCATCAGTTGAAGTTTATGTGACCATCAACTAGACTAGTTAGTTCCTGCATATTTATAGCCAGCAGCAATGCTGGCTTTTTTGTGGCTAGTAACCACTCCAAGTGTAAACTTCCGGTGAAAACGTTTTTAGTACCTTTCCTGCCACGTTCGATAGTGCCCACCTGTTCTAAGTGGTTACCTTTATGACCATTCTTAGCCCCAGACCGAAATCCAAAAAGCGGCGATTGTATTCGCATGCTTTTGAAACCCAGATCGTCGAAACCTCTAATCAGTCCGGATCACCCCTGGGGAGCATCGCTATACCAAAGGCTGGCAACAATATTCTCAGAAATGGTAGATTGGTCCTTTGGTGATAGGGTTCGATAGCCTGCAAAAGACTATGACACCATCAATCAATCTCGATAATCGAATACGCTGGGGTTTCACCGATTCGCTGAAAATGACTAATCAAATCACGACACCTACTTCATTCAGAATTCTGTTCCTTAAGTAACTGCTTTAATCCTTCAAACTCTTGCGTATTTTCTCTCCTATAGCTTTACAAGGTCGTACCAGAGGACACTCTCAATATATACAAAGACATTATTTCCTGTACAGGGCATTTTAGAGGTGGCACGACGCCTAATTTTTCTTCTATGATGTCAGGTAGACGCTGACCCATTGGATTGTTTCTAAATGTCGCTACTTACCTTTACGAGCGCGATGACTCCGGTTGAAATGGCGTTCGAAGCTAGCTACTCAGCTCCTCTCGTGATTACGTCCATTTCGATAGTGATTCTCACTTGCTTTATTAGCATGAGCTTACTCAGCATCATGAGAATTACACGGTCAGATCGAAAACGTTTTCTCTGGCATTTGATAGCGTCTAGCATCATGGGGCTCGGTGTTTGGACCATGCATTTTATAGGGATGCTCGCTTTCCAGATGCCTCTTGCCGTTTTCTTTGACCCGGGACTGACGTTTTTTTCTCTATTCCCGGCGATGGTATCCAGCTATTTTGCTTTAAGGGTGCTCTACCCCGCCAATGGTCCGACCTTCAGGGGGGTTATGGCTGGAGGGCTCTGTATGGGGGTGGGAATCGGTGCCATGCATTACATTGGCATGGCCGGTATGCGCATGGACGGGCAAATGCTGTATCGCCCGACAATCTTCGTTTTCTCTATTTTAGTTTGTATCGTGATGGCCATGGTTGCTCTATCAACCCCACACTTTATGACTTTCATGCATAGCAGCAACCCTGACAATCGAAATGGCTTGTTGTCTAAAACCATTAGCGCTTCGTTTATGGGACTTTCAATATCCAGCCTTCACTATGTCGCGATGAATGCCACGGTGTTTATGCCAGATGATTCAGTGTCATCATCAGTGGTGAACGCTGGTGGTGGCCTGGACGAAAAGCTCATATCAATTTTTGCGGTCATTGCCAGTGTTTTTATTCTGATCGTCCTGTCCATCGTTATCTTTTTCAAGTTTCGGGTACTGGCTTCCGAACGTCTTGCGGCAGCCTCGACCCGTGTTGCCAGGGAAGTGGAAGACCGGTTTAGTAAGCTCGTACCCCGGTTGCCTGGCATGGTCTATCAATTGCAAATGAAACCTGATGGTCAGATGGAGTTTCCCTATATTAGCGACGCCGCAGAAGAGATGTCGGGCTTTTCGATTGATGAGATTCTGGATGATGCATCTAAAATATTTACTCATATTCATGAAGATGACCTGGAAGGCATGATGCAGACAATCCAGGATTCAGCCAATACGCTAACGGCCTGGCGCTACGAGTACAGAGTTGTCAGTGAAAACGGTGAACGCTGGCTACAAGGAAACTCCATGCCGGAACGCCTGCCAGATGGCAGTGTACTTTGGAGCGGTTTCGTAACGGATATCACTGAAGCAAAGGTAGCGGAAGCTCGGATCAACCAATTAGCGTTTTACGATAACCTGACCGGCATACCCAATCGACGCCTGTTCGAAGACCGTATGGAGATGGCCATAGCAGCGACTTCCCGGAGCAAGTCCTACAGCGCTCTGCTGTTTCTCGATCTGGATAACTTCAAAAGCTTGAATGATGCTCTGGGACATTCCTTTGGCGATGAATTGCTGAGAATCATTGCTAATAAACTCTCCAGAAGACTCCGTGAGGTGGATACGGTTGCCCGACTCGGGGGTGACGAGTTTGTCATTATCGTCCAACAATTGGGCGTCGAGGGGCAATTGGCAACAGAGCGACTCGCCCAGATTGCGGATGAACTGCTTCAGATGTTACGCCAACCGGTCATGTTGGGAGGCAGTCAATATCGATGCTCAGTCAGTATGGGGATAGCGTTGTTCTCGGGTTCGGATCACACGGTCGTAGAGCTATTACGGCGGGCAGACGTCGCAATGTATGAGGCTAAATCCTCGGGACGCAGTATGTACCGCTTCTACGACCCGACGTCTCAAACAGCGGTAGCCGAACGGTTTCTCTTGGAGACCGACCTCAGTCACGCTGTTGAGAACAACGAGCTGTACTTAGTCTTCCAGAAGCAACACGATCAAGACGGACGCTGCACCGGGTTAGAGGCTCTCGTACGCTGGAAACACCCCGAACGTGGGCTCATTCCGCCGGATGACTTTATACCCGTCGCTGAAAATAACGGCATGATCATCAAACTGGGGCAGTGGGTACTGGAGGCGGCGTGTCGACAACTCGCTGCCTGGCATTCTAACCCACTCACTGGAACGCTAACACTCTCAGTCAATGTTAGCCCCAGAGAGTTCCATCAAGCAGATTTTGTCGAGCGAGTAATGGATACTTTAAGACATCACGAGGTTCGCCCTGAATACCTGTGCCTGGAGCTCACCGAATCACTCGTATTGGCGGACCTGGACGATGCGATCACAAAAATTGACGTCCTTAGGCGACATGGTATCCAATTATCGATGGACGACTTCGGCACCGGCTATTCATCAATGGCCTACCTTAGCCGACTTCCGTTTGATGAAGTTAAAATTGACAAATCCTTTGTACAAAAAACGGAAAAAGACAGTACGGGAAATGAATGGATCATCATTGAAACCATTATCAACATGTCACAAAGACTGGGCATGAGGGTTGTCGCGGAAGGGGTAGAAACACGAGCGCAGCTGGATCGATTAATACAAATGGGGTGCGATTGCTGCCAAGGGTATTACTTTGGCCGCCCAGAAGTAGCGGGTTCGCTGGAATTTGTCAGCAAGCCCAGCACAGTAGATTGACCCTGGGGTTCTGTATTCATGGCCTGATTCATCTTGGGCTACCGGTTAGCCCTGCGAGACTTCTTGATACTGTACATTTCATTGTCGGCCCGGGTGATCAGGGCATCTGCGCTTTCACCAGCTTCATAGATAACGACACCAACGCTTGCGCCTTGGTAATACAACCTATCATTTTCAAGTTCAAAGGTACCGCTCGTCAAACTTTCCAACCGTGCCTGGATGGTCTCTCGACTTTCTGAATGGTGAGCCATCTCTGTTCGACCAAAGAGGATGAATTCATCGCCCCCGTATCGAGCCAGAAAGTCGGTCTCGCGCATGCCACTCGCCATTTTTTGCGTGATCTCAATCAATAATCGATCACCGGCATCATGACCGTATCGATCGTTAATCTCTTTGAACCCATCCAAATCAATGAACGCAACAAATAGGCCACTGTCAGACTTGCGCCTGTTGGCTAAAGCTTTACTCAGCTCGCTATGAAAACTACGGCGATTAGGGATACCCGTTAATGGATCCGTCATGGCTTGATGGCTATAGGATATATTTTCCTTTTGCAGCCGATCGAGTAAATAATTTCGTTCCACCTCTCTCGATATAATCCGTGACAACATCGACATTAGCCGCCTAGCTTCGGTGGATACGTTCACGGAAGTCCGACTCACACCACAAAGCGTGCCATATACCTCAGTGTCCCCTACGTAAATGGGCTGGCTCAAATAGGTAGTAATCCCAAGAGCACTGGCGGCTTCTGAATCGCCCCAGTGTTCGGCAACCTGGTTAGTGTAAAACAGGCTTTCCTGTAGGGCGCGCTTGCAAAGGGTATCTTCCCAAGAAACCGACAGGTCTTCTGGGATTTCAAAGCGTTTTGCTTGCTTATTGTAGGAGAACAGAACCTGCTGTAGCGATTCATACTGATCTATCCGGGTTAGATAGATCGACTCAAGCCCGGTAACGTCTTGAATGACTTCAAGAAGTGGCCTGACAAGGCTATCTAAGTCGTTGCTCTCAATTACAGCGGTAGAAATTTTGTCAAGAACTGTACTGTCACTTTGCACTTTTAGTCACCATGCTCGCTTCCATTTATTTTGTTGTTCAAATTTAATAAATCGAAACAATGTCACGCCCAACGACAGTGTATGAAGCTGAGACAGATTCAACCACGTGAGTGTTCTCGGTATTTTAGCTGGTTGTGGGCTCGGAAGCTAACGGGCATGCCTAACCCCTTAACTCCCGGGCTGATCATTGAGTAAATTGAGAAGGGCCGGAACTGACTATAGCTACACTTTAAACTGGGTAGTCAGCTCCTGAAGACCCTGGGCCAATACAGCCAGCTGCTCACCGGAACTCGCCGTCTCTGCGCTGGCCGCGCTGATTTGCTCAGTTACATCCCGGATTCGCTGAATGTTCTGACTCACTTCCTCCGAAACACTGCTCTGCTGGGTCGCCGCGGAAGCAATTTGGGTGTTTTTGTCCGCCAGGCGATCAACCGCGGTGGAGATCACGGTTAATGACCGATTTGTTTTCTCGCTGAGTTCGACGGTATCGGATGCTTTTACCCGGTTATTTTCCATAGTGGTAACGGCGCTGTCGGCTCCCGCTTGAAGATCCGCAATGAGGCGCTCAATCTCAATGGTCGAGTCCTGGGTCCGCTTGGACAAGGACCGAACCTCATCGGCCACTACCGCAAAGCCTCGGCCCTGCTCGCCAGCCCTGGCGGCCTCGATGGCCGCATTAAGTGCCAAGAGGTTTGTCTGCTCGGCAATGCCTTTGATGACCTCCAACACGGTACCCACATTCGTGCTGTCGTCTTTAAGCTTCGCTATCTTTGTTGACGCTTCTTCGATATCCGTGGCCAGCTCAGAAATGGCTTGACTGGTAGCCTGCACCAATTCAGAGCCCTCGTGGGTCGCCAAATTCGCTTCATTCGCTGAAGCTGACGCTTCCTCAGCGTTGTTGGCCACTTCTTGAATGCTAGCCGACATTTCCTGCAATGCCGTCGCCATCTGATCAATGTCATCCTGCTGCCGTTGAACGCCCTCCGACGTCTGTGTGGTAACTACGGACAGTTCCTCAGAAGAGGAGGCTACATTATCGGCGCTTTCAGCCAAGCGACTAACCAATTTATTCAATCGTTGAACCATCCGGCCAATGGCCGAAACCAACTGTCCGACCTCATCCGTACCGGCATCGGGCACCTTAACCGTAAGGTCTCCATCAGCCACCTGCCGGGTTACTTTTTCCGCAAGAGTCAGCCGAGGAATGATGGACCGACCAATGACAAAGGCCGCCAAGGCTCCGAACAGTATGGCAAGCGCTCCCAAACCAAGCTGAGCGACCCTGCTTTCTGTGATTAACTCAGACATTTGACGACGTTGGTCGTCACGAACGGTTTGAGCCAAGGAAAGCATGTTACGGGCGGTATCGACCATGATGGTATTGCTGGCTTTTTCTTCGGCATCCAGCTCTACAAACCTCAGGAAATCTTCGTGGTAGGCTTGAATGGAGCTGTCTATGTCATCCAGCAAAGTGTCTAGACTTGGTTCGTTAACTTCATTTTTCATTACCGACACTAGGTTTTCCATGTCTGTCACGACGGCGTCTACCGAGTTGCTGAACTGTTGCTCACCCGTTATTTGAAAATTCTTCTCATCCCGTCTGGCCATCAGCATCAGACGGATCAGTCGGTTGGCATCATCGGCTGAGTCGATTAGGGGCTCGATTACAAACGACACATCCCCTTGACGAATGCTGGTGTACGCCGATTCTTTAAGCCTTTGGCGTATCGATGTAGCCTGATCCTGAATGTTACGTGCCTCTGTCCGCATTTCTTGGAGACGTTGCTCCAGCTCCTGGTGAGCCGTGACAACCTCTAAAAACTCTTCTCTATACCGCTCTATGCCAGCGATCAGATCTTGCATGTATTCGACATTCTGACTGCGGCTGAACTCAGACTGGATATTGGATGCGATTGAGCGTGACTCGTCGAGAACACTCATGAACTCATCAATTTCAGCGGGATCTCTCTGCAGGGCGTAATTCTTTTCGGCAACCCTGGCGCTGGTCAGATTGTAGACAATAGTTGACAGCGCATCGGCCTTGGCTACCCGGCCCGCAACCGCCTGCCCACTGTATAGCCCGTACAGAACAACAAATCCTGTAATCGCGACGACGAAACCAAAACCCACATAGAGCTTTGCTTTGACGGATAGCCTGTTTAGGGCTTTATAGATACTTACCATGGCCACTGCACCTCTTTTATTAATAATAGGTATCATTCCTATCATGGCAATTTGTTATGTAGAAATCTTCTGCAATTCACAGCCGAACCAATTAGGCATAACGAAGCTCAGCAAATTGTTATCGGCCACACCCTGTCAAACTTTAGTTGCATGTCGGAGCAGATATAAAGAGACAATCGTTCTCTTGCTTAATCGATGGTTTTCTAAATACCGAGGGACGCCAACATTAGACGAGCGCCTAGTGATCCAGTAACCATTCAAGCCGGCATGAGCAGACCACTGTTGGACCCATGACCCACCCACAACGTTTAGACTAACCGATTCTTAGTTATGTCCGTTGCTTGTGAGCCTGTTTTCTTCTGTCAGGCTGTGCAGGTTTAAAGCACAACCGCAACCTGTGCGGCCTACCCTATATGTCCTGTTCTGTCCGACCTCAGTAATATGAAAACCACGGTACCAAGCGTGGGACCTTTAACACGGACGTGTCTCTCACCCATTCATTGATTGCATGGAGCGCTTGGCACAACTGTCAAACGCATCGACAAGTCGATCGCAGCTACATCCTTGGTTAATGTCCCCATAGAAATGAAATCAACACCGGTTTGTGCAATGTCAACCAGTGACTCGTCGTTCACTCCTCCGGACGCCTCTATTTTTATCTGTCCTGCTGCAAGCGCCACCGCTTTTCTGGTTTCATCCAGAGAGAAGTTATCCAGCATGACAATTTCTGCACCGGCGTTAAGAGCCTCTTGAAACTCCACCAGGGTTTCCGCTTCGACTTCAACAATAGTCGTTGGGTTCATTGTGCGTGCCAGGGCTACTGCCTGTTGAATACCACCACTGGCAGCAATGTGATTCTCCTTTATCAGGTAGGCGTCATAGAGTCCCATCCTGTGACTTTTTGCGCCACCGCATGTCACGGCGTATTTCTGAGCAAGACGCAAGCCCGGCAGCGTTTTTCGAGTGTCGAGTAACGTCACACCGGTACTGGAAACTCTTTCAACAAAATGGGCAGCCCGCGTCGCCGTAGCAGACAGCAGTTGCAAAAAATTCAAGACCACACGCTCTGCCGACAGCAAGGACCGGGCGTTACCCTGAAGCGTCAGTAGTGTCTCATTGGGCTCCACCCTGTCCCCGTCTTCTACATGCCAGTTGACCGTAACCGAGGGGTCCAGCTGAGCAAACACCTCCTCGACCCAGGCCGTACCACAAACAACCGCTGACTCACGCGTAATAACGGTAGCCGTTGCAGTGCTTTGCTCCGGGATCAGTGCTGCGTTGATATCACCACTGGCTATATCTTCGGCCAGCGCATCTGAAACATTGGTTTTAATGGCAGCGACAAGCGCTGCCGGTTCAATCGAATACATAAATCCTCACACTAAACATGAATATCTGACGACGTCAGACAACGATGAGCTACCACAGCAAACTCCTGCACATAGCGCCCCGGTGCCGATTCAGACTTGCAATGATCGCCTATTTTAGTAACACTGCCAATATTCTTAGATATATAAGTTTATTTGGAGGTTGCATCCCATGGCCCATCCGGTTCTTGATCTACCGGTTACCCTCTCAGCCAGGACGACGATTGCCAGCGGCATTGTTCAGTTTGAGTTTACCGCCCAGAACGATGCCGTATTGCCTGTAGCCGAAGCGGGTGCGCACATCCGGATACAAGTACCTAATGGCGAAGAGCGGCAATACTCCCTGTGTCAGGGACCTGACACAACAGACCGTTATATCATCGTTGTTAAATATGAAGCGGATGGCAAAGGCGGCTCTCGCAGCCTCATCGATGACAGTCAGGTAGGAGATCCTTTTATGATTTCTGCACCGATCAACGACTTTCCGCTGACCGGCAACCCTAGCCGCTATGTTTTTATTGCCGGGGGTATTGGCATCACTCCACTATACTCGATGATTCAAACACTGATCCAGACCAGTACCAAGCCCTGGAAACTCTATTATCTAAGTCGCCATGCCGAGGAAACCGCCTTTTTGGATGAGCTTGGCAGTTCCGAATTCCGTGGAAAGGTTACCCTTCACCACAGCGAGGGAAAAGCAGATAACCGTTTTGACCTGTGGCCGGTCCTTGAGCAGCCCAAAGGAGCCTATCTGTACTGTTGTGGCCCGCGTGCGTTGATGGAGGAAGTCCGCGACATGTCCGGGCACTGGTCACCCAGCAGTGTCCATTTCGAAGATTTTGGCGCCAGCGACGCCGCTCACCAACCCGATGATCAGCCTTTCGAGGTGCAGATTAAGGGGCAGGAAGACGTCATCACCGTCGGTACCGACCAAACACTGCTCGAGGCCTTGGCCAAATACGGGCTAGACGTGCCCTCGTCCTGCGAAAGCGGTACCTGCGGTACCTGCCGCTGTGACTTGCTGAAAGGCGAAGGCGATCACCGTGATCTGGTATTGAGCGAACAGGAGCAGGAACGCTACATCATGCCCTGCGTTTCCCGGGCTCTCAGCCCGCGCCTGGTCATCGGCTTACCAGAATGACGGCGGTTGAACCACTGCGCGTTGGCATTGCGGGCCTCGGACGGGGCTTCATGTTGCTGCTACCGACTTTGGCAGCCCACCCTAACATCCGTCTGGTCGCCGCGACCGACCCCAGAGACGATGCTCGGGCCCGATTTGAAGCCGACTTTCAGGGTCGGACCTACACGTCCTTTGAGGCCCTGTGCAAGTCCCCGGAGGTTGAGGCCATTTATATCGCTTCGCCTCATGCACTGCATCGGGAACAAGTCGAATGCGCTGCTCGCTGGGGCAAGCATGTCCTGGTGGAAAAACCCATGGCGCTGTCACTGACCGACTGCCAGGCGATGATCGATGCCATGCACGATGCCAAGCGATGGTTACTGGTAGGGCACAGCCACAGTTTCGACACACCTTATTTGCGCACGGCAGAATTGATACGCTCAGGCGAATTCGGGGCCGTGCGCATGATTCAGGCCATGAACTTTACGGACTTTCTGTACCGGCCGCGTCGCCCGGAGGAATTGGACACCACTCAGGGCGGTGGTGTCGTATACAGCCAGGCGGCTCACCAGGTGGACATCGTACGATTGCTGGGTGGCGGTGAAGTCACCCGGGTAATGGCACAAACCGGGCGCTGGGACCCTCAGCGGCCTACCGAAGGTGCTTACAGCGCCCTACTGACGTTCTCTAATGGCGCTTTTGCCTCCCTGACCTACAGTGGTTATGCACATTATGACAGCGACGCCCTGCTCGACTGGCATGGAGAACTGGGTCAGCAACGTACTACGGGGGAGTATGGCAAAGCCCGCAAAGCGCTGGCTATGATTGAATCACCCGAAGCCGAAGCAGTACTAAAAAATCAACGCGCTTACGGCAACACCCTGGGCTTGTCTGACACCTCCTTGCAAGGCATTGGTCACAATCATTTTGGCTTTGTGCTCGCCTGCTGTGATTCAGCAGACCTGAAACCCGGACCGAAAGGCGTTGAAGTCTATGGTCACACCGCGCACCGTACTTTACCCTTAGCCCAACCCAATATTCCGAGGCGAGAAGTGCTCGACGAATGGGTGGCCGCAGTGCGCGACAACCAAGCACCCATCCACTCCGGAGCCTGGGGGCTGGCCACCATGGAAGTATGCTTCGCGCTGCTCGAATCGGCGAGAACCGGTCAGGCAGTCGATCTGTTTCACCAGTGCCCCGTCGCCCCTCAGAAGGGGTAATTCACCTGTAAGGAAGTACGAGATGGCAATTAACAGTAGCCGGGAAACGCAGAGTGTTTTGCAACATTGGCATCGCGACGTACCCAATGACCGCATGGCTCACATGGTGCGGGATGCCAGTCGCTTGCTGGCAAAAAGCTTGCAAAGTCGCCTTGCTAACCATGGTGTAAGCTTTGGACACTGGTCATTCTTGCGAATTCTATGGGTGACCGAGGGGCTCACGCAGCGCGAACTCAGTGAAGAAGCCGGTGTGATGGAGCCGACTACGTTTACCGCACTTAAAGCGATGGAAGCCAATCAGTTGATTGAGAGGCGTCACCTCAATGGCAATCGGCGCAAGCTGCACATTTTTCTCACCGACAAAGGGCGGGCACTGAAAGACGTACTGACACCGCTGGCCGAAGACGTTAACCGGGTCGCTCTGGCAGGAGTGTCCGAGGCCGACCGCACGACCACACGCAATACGTTGCTAGCAATGATAGACAACCTCGCCATCGACAATGCAGCCGACAGTGAGGTCAACGGCCATGAGTAACCTCGGATGTTATACCGAACTAACCGGTTGCCGGCCTGGTGTCAGCACACCGCAACCTTAACCCTTGCGTATCGGGCCTGGCGGGCCTTTCCCTACTGGACTCCGGACGACTACAGCCAAGAGGCACAAAACAATGAAAAACCACTCAGCTACTGTGCTGGAACTGCTCGATGACCTGGTTGATGCCAACCTGATTCTATTCAACGAGGGGGTGGTCGACGCCTTCGGTCATGTCAGTGTGCGCCACCCGGATAACCCAGAAAATTATTTTCTCGCTCGCAACATGGCACCCGGACTGGTTAAACGCGAAGACATCATTGAATTTGATCTCGACGGTGAAGTCGTCGATGGTGATACCCGGAAGGTCTACCTGGAGCGTTATATTCACGGTGAAATATACCGAGCCCGGCCGGATGTCATGGCCGTTGTACACAGTCATTCGCCTTCTGTCGTGCCATTCAGCGCGGTAAAGTCCAACCCATTGCGCCCTCTATGCCACATGAGTGGTTTCATCGGACGCGAAGCGCCCATCTTTGAGATTCGTGATGTCGCCGGCGATGCCACCGATTTGCTGATCACCAACCCCAAACTCGGTGCTGCCCTGTCTTCAACACTGGCCGACAACACCGTCGTGCTAATGCGTGGGCATGGTTCAACCGTGGTCGCACCCACGCTGAAACAAGCTGTGTACCGAGCCATTTATGTGGAAGTCAACGCCCGGCTTCAGGCGGAAGCAAGCCGCCTCGGCCCGATCGAATTTCTCAGTGAAGGGGAAATGGAAACCACGCAGAAAACCATTGAAGGCCAGGTCGAACGGCCCTGGCAGTTGTGGAGAATGCGAGCTCGTCATGCCCAGCAGCAATGGCTTGACAGCGGCCTGTAACGGCTAAACTCGACACCTCTCTGACTCAGCACTTCCCGCTAGGGAAGTGCTGACTGGTTGAAGCAATTAACGTTGATATCAAAATGCCGTCATCAGGCTAACGCCAATGACGGTGACCAGCGTACCGGTTAACACGGTTCGGCTGAACAGTTCTCCCTCCCGCGACAGCACCCAGGTTGCCAGCAATACAAACAGAGGAGTCGTCGCGGCTAAAGGCGCAACAACGATCAATTCGCCCCGCTGCAACGCCAGATAGAAAAACACGGGCCCCAAACTCGACAACACACCGGCGGCCGCCAAATACCCCAGTTCGAACGTACTGCAGCGAATGCGCTGCCACTGCCAGCGCAGTGTTACAAACATTGTCACCACAACCCAGGAAGCCGAGGTTGTCACTGCACTGGCGGTGACCGCATCGGTACCAAGATCGATACCCACTTTGCGAAACACCACCGAGATACCGTATGCCAGAGATGCGGCAACCGGAAACCAGAGATAGCGTCGCTGTTGGCCCTCCAACACTGAGGAAAGCGCAGTCGCCGAAGCACCCTGTGAGCCAACCGCAAGAGACCCTATCAAAACCAGGACACCGCCCACGAGCTTGGTGAATGTAACCGGCTCACTAAGAATCACCACCGCGATCAGAACCGTCACCAAAGGGTGTGTCAGAGTGATTGGGGTCGTTATGTTAGCGCCTAACCTGGCCATTCCAATAAACTGAAAGAGTCGACCCAGTAGGGGAGCAAACAACCCCGCCAATGCAAAATAGCGCCAGCCCCACCAATCTGTAAAATCAACCGGTTGAACCGTTAGGCTCCAGAACCACAAAATAACCACATTGAACGACAGAGTGATCCACAGAGTGGCGACCGTAGTAACCGTGCGTCGTCCCAGCTTGACCAGGATAAAGGTGCCAGCAAACATCATTGCCGATAACAAAGACCAGAACACGGCCATCAGACTGCCCGCCATGACGTCATCCAAAAAACGAAAGAGGAACTATTCGGGTTCCTCTGTCCTGATGAAGCTGGATGCCCGACTAACTAGGGCGAAAACTTCAGGCGCGTTCTCAGGTGCGGCGTCATCATCGTTGAGCCCAACGCAATCACAATCGCAGCGACAATGGCGATCACACTGGGGAAAATAAACAGCAAACCGGCAATCCCAAAACCCAGTCGTGCCGTCGTATTGAGCCGTTCTTTCCAATACCCCTCGACACCAATACTGAGCAAGATCACCCCAACCACCGCTGTGCTGCATGAGATAATGATGTTACTGACAGAGCCATTTAGCAGTAGTCCATCACCGTAGACAAACGCAAAGGGGACGACAAAGGCTGTGATCGCCAGCCGCACAGCCCCTACCGCTATCTCAAGCGGTTTGGCATCGGCAATGGCTGCCGCCGCAAAGGCCGCCACCGCTACCGGTGGTGTCATCGCAGACAGGACTGCAAAATACAGGATGAACATGTTGGTTTGCAGGACACCGATCCCAAGTGCCAGCATGGTCGGGCCAACCAGCACCGCTGACAAGATGAACGCAGAGGGAGTCGGCATACCCATACCCAGAATAATGGCGAGAATGGCTGAGATAGCCAGTACCAGAAACGTACTGTCTCCGGCCAAAACAAACACAAGCTCGGCGAATTTGCCGCCAAGGCCAGTCATTGAAATACCACCGATGACCAGGCCTGCCGCTGCACAAGCCGCCACGACAGACACCATGCGCAAGGTAGACTCACCTAATGCCAGCCAAATGGCAACCAGGCCCATACGCGTCGACGGCCTGACCGCAGCCACCAGCAACACGACCGCGGTCGCGACCGCTGCCACATAGGTTGGGGAATAACCCATGACCAGCGCCGTCGATAACGCCAACAAAGGAACAATAAACAGACCGCCATTTTTAAGCGTTGCTTTCAGCTTGGGTGTTTCGTCATCGCTGAGGCCCTTGAGCCCCATCTTCTGTGACCGCAAATGCACCTGAGTATAGACACAGAGGTAGTACAACAAAGCCGGAACGACGCCAGCAATCACGATGTCGCGATAACTGATGCCGGTGTATTCAGCCATAATAAAGGCAGCAGACCCCATCACGGGTGGTAACAGACTGCCCCCGGTTGAGGCGGCTACTTCAACACTGCCCGACAGTGCTTTGCTGTAGCCCAGACGTTGCATAATTGGAATGGTGATCGAACCCGTGGTCACAACATCCGAAGTTGGACTACCCGACATGGTGCCGTACAAGCCTGAAGAAATAACCGCAATTTTCGCGGGTCCGCCGGCCTTCTTGCCCGCAATGGCGGAGGCAAAGTTATAGAAAAACTCGGCACCTCCGGCGCGTGACAAAAAGGTACCAAACATCACAAATAAAAAGGCGTAGGTCGCCGCTACACGCAACGGAACGCCAAAAAGTCCGTCTGTGGTAAACATCATGATATCGAGAAAATGGTTGTAACTGACTTGCCGAAAGCCAAATCCGGCCGGCAGGTTATAGCCAAAAAGATTGTAGGCGACGAATACTGACACGACACTGGTAAGCCCGAGGCCGACAGTTCGTCGCGTAGCTTCTATGGTCAGAACCAACAACACTGTTGCCATCACCAGGTCCATTGTCTCCAATGGAAATAGCAAGGTGATACGCTCTGTAATCCGTTCGCTTTCAGTCGCAAAGTACACGCCAACGACCAAACTGGCGGTCGTGAATATCCAGTCCAGAACACTGGGCCTGTCTTGCCTCGCAGCAGGACCGGCGGTATACATTAAAAATAACAGAGCCAGAATGGCGGACAGAAACACTACCGTCATCACATACAGGTCGATATATACAATGGTGGTTGTATATATCACGCCAATAGCGATCAGCGCGGCGCAACTCTGCACTCCGGTTTTCAACGCTCCGGAGAGAACGCGTCGGGTTCCCGTCTCAATCAGCGCACTCAGGAGTTGACTCATAGTCCAATACCCTCTTTATGGGTCCAAAAACATGAAAACAGAAAAATCAGCAGGAAGTCTTTATTAAAAGCACTTTAACGCGTCAGGCGGGGCCCCTTCTGGGCCCCGCAACAAAGTTCAGCGCAAGCCAACCTCTTCGAGGTAACGCAAGGCGCCTTCATGGAAAGGCACAACATCGATCGACGCCATCACTTCCTGGGTCAGAGCTCGCATTGCCGGGTGTACACTGGCGATCAGTTGATGGTTTTCGAACAACGCTTTGGTCAAGTTGTAGGCTGTCTGTTCGTCCATGTCAGAACGCACCGCCAGAGCGGCACCCAGAGATACTGTGGGTGCGGCAGCAGGAGACCATTCGTAAGATCCTTCGGGTATCACGAAAGCAATGGTACCACTGGCTTCATTGACAGTTTCAATCGTGTCATCGCCCACTGGCAGTAAGGTCAGGTCCACACTGTTCCCAGCCTGCATGATCGAGCTATGACGAACAAAGAGACTGTTGAGAATCATGTCGGCACGACGGTCCTGGATCAAGCTCATTTGCTCGTCAGATGCGGCATAGATCAGCTGCCCGCCCCAGCTCTCGATGTCTTCTTCGGTGACACCTATGGCCGCGAGCATTTCCTCAGCAACACTAGAGGCAATGTTTCCACGACGGTTAATGGCTACCGTAATGGGAGGCTTGACCCGGGCGATGTCTTCAAAGGACTCGATACCGTACTCTTCGGCAAAGCTATCCCGCATCAACGGCTGCATCGGCGCCCATGTATACATATACGCCAACACTCTGATGCTATCGATCGGCTCACGGAAAGGCGCCCCGCCATTTTTGGCCAACAATAATTCTGCGTCATGAATCAGCGCCATGTCAGCCTGATCACGTTGCAACAGAGCAACGTTGGCAATACCTCCACCAGACGTTTGATAGGTGATCGTCGAGCCCGGATAGGCCTCGCGGACGCCGGCATCAATACCGGCACCGAGCAAGGTCCAGAGGCCACCCGGTGAAGCACCGGCAACATTCATTGTATAGGGTTCAGCGTGCGCTGGAGTGGCACTCAACAATGCACCGGCGGTTGCCAGCGCGGCAATGGACTGCTGGATAAATTTTTTCATGTCGGACCTCTTATTCTTGTAGATGGTTCATTCGTTTTAAACTAGCAAAATTGGATCTTATTACTGACAGTTGTGATTAAGGTTCAACCGAGCGTCCGCGAGCAAACGGGCCGATCGGCTCTGCACCGGGCATCTGAAGCAGCACTGGACGGTGCCCTCCCGTACTGCGGGCGCTCAGATCTTGAAACTCTCCATGCTGGCGGGATGAAACATTTCTTCCGGGCTGACCAACCGGCTAGACAATCCTTCCGCATGATGCTGTGCAAGGAAACGCGCTAGTGTCTCCCGGTTGGCCGCAAAACCGTAGGACCAGAAGTCCTCACCCATCAACTGACGGGCCGCGCGTAGCTGATCCTCCACAAAGGGCAAGGTTACCTTGGTCGCCGAAGTATCCGTCAGGTGCGTCATAGCCTTTTGTTTGGATGCTTCAAATGCTTTATACACTGAAAAAGGCAACCAGGGATGCGCCTCAACCAACGTTTTTCGAATGCCCAAAAGATGCATTATCGGAAATAATTTCGTACGCTGATACCAGGCTTTTGCTTCAGCCATCGGATCGGAAAAAAGGTAGCCAACGTTCGGATTTCCCCGCGTAAAACAGCTTGGTGCACGGGGTCCGATCACGGCATCGATATCACCGTTGGCAAGCATGTTTGAAATAGTCTCACCTTCAGGCGCATTAACCACCTCGACACCGTCGGTCAAATTCAAATTAATCTTTTCAACTCGACCAGCTTCTTCATACCCACCTCGCACCCAGGTCATCTCGTTAGGCTTGACACCATAGTCCTCCTCCAGAAACAACCGAACCCAGACGTTTGCGGTCAGCTGATACTCCGGCACACCAATGCGCTTTCCACGCAAATCCTGAGGCGTATTAATGCCTCTATCAGTTCGAATATATATGGAGGTATGACGAAACGCTCTCGATGGAAAGACAGGCACGCCAATGTATGGGCAGTCGTCATTGGCGGTTTTTACGGTATAGCTGCTCATCGACAGTTCAGTGATGTCAAAATCCGCATGTCGAAAGGCCCGGAAAAATATCTCCTCCGGGTCATGCAGCATGAATACTGGGTCTACACCATCAATCTGAACATCGCCATCAATCAGTGGACGCATCCGGTCGTAATTTCCGACGGCTACCGATAGATTCAATTTACTCATAGGTTATTCTCGCTCGGCTATTCAGGCGTTGGTTGCTTCAGATTCGGCCAACTCGGACTCCTCGGGGGCTCGACCAATGGATCGCCATTCCGTGCCTTTGGGTACAATGCCCTCGAAAGACTTCAGCTTGCTATGCGCAACGCGAGGTTCACTGGTTCCAATCACAGGTCCACCGTCAGCAACCGTTTTGGCCGCCCGCACCATCTGACGACGGAACTCCACGATTGCCAGGTCACTGGCTCCCAGACGGTCTTCAGAACGGTCAGCGATAGGGCCCATGGTCTCCCACATCGCCACATCCTGGTTCGGAATTCCACGGATACCGGTAAAACTTTCACCGGTTTTCATAATGATCCGGTCCTGACCGTAATTCTTTTCATAATCATTAAACCGGTGGAAAGACTCATCCACATCAATTCCCACCTGCAAGGCGAGAAACTTACGCCAGCTCTCTGTATCGGGCGTGGTTTCCGGCTTACCCCAGGCGATAAAGTGAAAAGCAGTATGAGTATCATCGATCGGCACATGAACAATGGCGATGTTGTACCGGTTATTCGGCGGAATTTGTACGGTATGTGGTGCAATAAACAACGTCGTTCGCACGTAATCATGTGTTTTGGCATCCTTGATCGGCCGACGGATGGCGGCATAACGGAAGCCAAAAGGCGTGGTTTCAATCTGCAGGCGTGGAGCCCTGTCAGTAGACGGGCGGTACCAGAGTGACTCATCGGCTTCCGCATTGGTTTTGCGTGCAGGTACCATATCGGTTGAATGCAGCGTCGACGAATGCGCCGAGTCGATAGCCCCTTCCAGAATCTGCGCCCAGTTGCAATTAATAATGGCCTTGCCTATCGCAATTTTGGTGTTTGTCTCAGGCTGAAAAACAGGCGGCTCAAAGTCCGGAACGCTTGACTGATCGCCCATGTAAACCCAGATGAAACCGGCTGCTTCATGCGTTTTATAGGCTTTGACCTTTACCTTTTCAGCCAACTTTGACTCAGCAGGTTCTGAAGGCATTTCCACGACATTGCCATCCACATCGATTTTCCAACCATGGTAGAGACACCGCAGGCCACATTCTTCGTTGCGTCCCAGCGCCATCGACGCTTTCCGATGCGGACATTTTTCATCAACCACCCCAACGCGCCCTTCACTGTCACGAAACGCCACCAGGTTTTCACCCAGCAAACGAACCCGAATAGGCTTGCCATCGATTTCAGGCACTTCTTCCGACAGACAGGCTGGCATCCAGTGGCTGCGCATGATCTTGCCCATTGGGGCATCGCCTTCAATGCGACACAGCAGTTCATTGTCTTCGTGGGATAACATTGGCCCCTTACCTCTTCGTCTTGTTGTCAGGGATTCTCAATACCTTGATCTGGATCAAGAAAATAAAATTAGATATCTAATATTATTGAAATTTGGGCCAACTTGACGGGATTGTCAAGGTTCTCCGATTCAGGAAGCTGAGCCTCAAGACGGACCAAAAATGTTTAAAGTGGTGAGAACAAAAATGGATTTAAGCTCTTTTAGGTATACTTTATGCGTATTTAGAAGATCTTAAGATACTTTAAAGGATCAGCTTAAACTGACCAGAAAGTGATCTCCCGCCTGTAAATACCCAAGCCCGTTCCATGGATTCTGCGTTCCACCGCTTGTTTATTGTGACGATGTTGCAGCTTCAGACCGTACTGGCCCTGCGGAAACAGGACAGTCGGAACCGGCTATGCGTTTGCGGTCTAAGTGAGTGTTAGGGGAGAGGCACACAAGAATCGGTCATAGAACTCGGCTGTTGTAATAACCCCCATTTAAGCCGGAAACTAGGACTGTTAACGTTCTTAGGCGAGGGCAGCCGTGCCTGGGGCAACGTAGGCTGACGTCCGAAAGATCCCCTCGAAGTCGTCTGTACATCGATTTTTGGCCACGCCCCACCCCGATAGCATAGTCCCTGAATTCATCGATATTCAGGGGTCACATGACCGCCCAGACCGACTACAGCTGCCTTGGCCAAATCGAGCTGCTGGTTAGGGCACCATTGTTGACACTTTAAGCCATAATGGTACCCAAGCGACCCATGAGACAGGTCGCCTGTTTGAAGAAGTTTTAGCAAGTACGTCTGCCCAGGTACTAAGCAACTGTTTGGCCATATCGACCTTCAACCTTGCCAATACAACCTAGCCACCCGTCCAGAAGCCTTCTAATTATTAATCATCTATTAAGAATTACTTACCATTAGCTATATTTTTTACTGCTTGGACCATCGCTGCAGGCGTAGCCAATCCTTTCCCCGCAATATCCAGAGCACTCCCATGGGCAACAGAACCAAACAAAACAGGAGTCCCTATGGTGATGGCCGATGCTTGTCTTGGTGACGCAACTTTAATCGGAATGTGCCCCTGATCATGGTACATAGCGAGATAGGCATCGAATTCACGATCGGCAAAAAGCGCATCAGCCCCATAGGGCCCATAGGCGTTAATACCCTCTTCAACCGCATCGCCTATTGCCGATCGAATGAAAAGTCCCTCTTCTGCCCCCATCAAGCCACCCTCACCAGCATGGGGGTTTAATCCACAAACGCCAATGCGCCCCCCTGGCAAGCCAAGGGCAATGAGCGCATCTCGTGTCGCTCGCAAGGCGTTTAGGATTAAAGGTCCATCCAATCGTATAAGAGCCTCTTTTAAGGGCTCGTGGAGCGTAACGTTGACGACCCTATAGACCGGTGACATCAACATCAGGAACGTCTTGTCGGCCGGAGTACCCGTCAATTCTGCTACCAAGCCTGGATAGCCCCGAAAATGGATTCCAGCCGCGTTAACAGAGGCTTCTGTGTGAGGTGCTGCAACAACGGCTGTAACCGACTGGCTCATCGCCAGTTCAATCGCGGCTTTTGCATAGCGATAGCAGGCCAGGCCTGTCACGGAGCTTACCTCCCCGAACTGCCAGCTCTGGCCTTCTAGTGCTGGAACTATCTGAAGCGGAACCCGTCGACCATTGGGCAGGGAAATGAAGCCTTCACCGACTGATAGCTGTAACTGGCAAGCTTCAATATGGCGCTTGAGTGGTTCAACCTCACCGACAACAATGAGGTCCATTTGCCCATACAGTGACTCTTCCATGAGAGCCTTTAAAACGACCTCTGGCCCGATACCAGCCGGGTCACCTATGGGCATTGCAATGCTCGGGCGTTGATTCATCACAGCGGAATCGCCAGCAGGGTATCAATTTTCTGACTGTCGCAAACGACGATGCGCTCTTCGAACAAGGCTGTATCTCCCTGGATGCGAATGCGATCAAGGTACATGCCCGTAGCAAACAGATGAATATCCCCGGTGTGCATGGTACGTACTACCATAAAGTTAGACTGTACCGTTACGATATCGTTGTCCAACGTGATCAGCCGAACTGCATCACCAATATGCCGATAGACTTGTTCTTCATAAATATTGGCTTCACGTAATGCACTTACACGGTCTTTCAGCATTCCCTTGGAATTGGCCCATATCGCGCCATGCGCATACCCCTGGGCATGATTCTCGCGATTCGTAACGCTGTAGAGACACTTGTCAGTAAACAGGTCTGGCCAACGCTCTAGGTCATCATTATCAATACGAGAGACATACTCAGCCATCAGGTTTTCGATGAGGTTACGAGTTTGTTCGTTCATTCGAATCTCCTTGGATTCAGCCTTAGGCATTGGGAACCTGACCTTCGATTAAGGTTCTATATTTTTTCCAGAAGCCTCTAACCGAGGTTTCAGTTGCACGGAAGGTCTGACTTTCCGCCGTCTCGCCTCCCATCATAACCACGCTGGTGTCTTCTTCAGTGCCATTTATACCGCGCTGAACAAAGTTGCCCACAGCACCATCTTCCATGGAAATGAACCCAGCAGGACCCGCTAGGTTTGCCTGCTTAAGACGGCGTTCGACCATGGCCTCGTCGTCATCCTGGAAGCCCAGATAGGTCCAAACCAACTCCGTTGTCTCGACTCCTGTGGGCACGATCTGACGTATCGCGATGGCGTTTTGAATCTGTTGTAAAACCAGCCCTGGGAAGACGGTCAATATCTGAAGCGTAACACCATCACCATATTCATCCACACCATCAAGCAAACTGGGATCTTCAAGTCGATACTCATCATTATTGGAACGAATATTCTGACTGCCATAGTCATCGTTCGATAAACTGGGATCGATCTTTGAGTAAGAGACATGGTTTCCGCCGCTCTCATCTACAATGATCCCGCCTTTCTGGTTGAGACGGTTAAGCTCGAAGGTGGTAAAAAAAGTATGAAGAATACTGGCATGATAGCTGTCTTTCGTATTCTCCATGTAAAGCTTCCAGTTGTTGTTCAGAATTTGGGTATTATGCCCCAATATCCGCACTGGTCGATTCAGCACCCGACGAATTCGGTCCGCTATTTCGCTACCCAAATACGACTCGATGTCTGGCGCATCATCCGAAAACGAACCAAATACCAGGCCGGAAAATTCGGTGACGTGGATTTTCCGAAGGTTATGGTCTTCTTTTTTGAATTGATCGGGCATTCCACCCTGACGCTTTACACCCCGCTGGAAGGCAACCCCAGTCAGGTTACCTTTTAGATCATAGCTCCAGGCGTGATAAACGCAGGTCAGGTTTTCGGCTTTACCTTTGTGTTTTAGACACAGCAAGGAACCGCGATGCGCGCATCGATTAACGAAGCCATTTAATTGGCCGTCTTCATCGCGAGTAATAACGATGGGTGTCTCACCTATCCTTGAGACAATAAAACTACCCGGTTCTGGCAATTCAGCGTCAAGGCACAGATAGTTCCAGGTTGAACCCTTGAAGATTCTCTCGTTTTCAATCTTGTATTGATTCTCGTCTGTATAAACCTGAAACGGAATTGTAGATACCTTGTCCGAAGGCCATTTAACACCGCCTGAGGTCGCAATTATGTCAGTCATGTTATATATCCCCTTAGCTAACCTTCTTAAGTAATTTTTTAACGAAGGGCACCAGTGGCTGATGCTCGTCTTCAAGTTCACGATCTGAAACGGATAACACCTGCCCAACCATCTTTCCCATGGCGTTGACATCTTTCGCGGCATCAATACCCAGTACGGCTTTTAGCACACGATTTTGATCCAACAGGAAGCTGACATGAGCGCCGCCTTCATACTGTCGCACCAGCGTTGAGGCTATCTCGTCATCGATCAAACCCACGCCCTGAATCCGGTTGTCATATTGATCTGACCAAAACGAAGCGTGAGCTTTGTATTCAGTTTCCTGACCAGCAGCATTCATTCCGACACACCGGCCATGATCCTGTGCATGTCGCCAGGTCTCGAGTCGGGTCAGGCCATGTCGCCCCGGTAGAGGTAAGTTTGCAATATCACCAGCGGCATAAACATTGAGAACATTTGTCCGCCCAAAACCATCGACAACAACGCCATTGTCAACGGTAACACCCGCTGACTCTGCCAGGACTGTATTGGGAATTACGCCAATACCAACCACCATGAAGTCTGCTTCAAGGGCAGTACCATCAGCCATGAGCAAACTGACCGATCCCTCGGCTGACTCAGAGACTGATTCGATGGATTGCCCAAGATGAAGCTTGACTCCATTCTCTGTATGTAAGCTGGCAATACGCTCGGCGGTGTATGGGTCGCAACTGCGCTGCAGGATTCGTGAGCTCGCTTCAATAACGTCAACGGTTATACCTCTGGCCCGAGCAGCGGCGGCTACTTCAAGCCCAATTAGTCCCGCACCGACAATGACAAGGCGCTTTGAATCATCCAATGCACCCTGAAGACGAAGGGCGTCCTCCGCGCTTCTCAATGTATGTATACGGGTTGATTCAATCTGTCCCAGAGAGGCCGGAAGCTGTCGGGCGCGGGTCCCCAATGCAAGCACCAACGCATCGTACTGAATGGTTTCACCCACACTGGTTAAAAGTGATTGAGCGGCAGTGTCAATGTGCTCAATACGGGTATTCAAAACGAGCTGTATGTCATTCCGATCAAACCACTCTGACTCCATAAGGCTGGACGCTTCTAGTCGTGCCTCTGGTTTTAGCATCTGCTTTGACAGATGGGTTCGGTCATAGGGTGGGTAGCAGTCTTCACCAATCAGAGTAATTCTTACCCCGGGGTCGACTTCTCTGGCACCCTGGGCCGCAGACAAACCCGCAATACCTGTTCCGATGATCACAATGTGATTTGAAGTCGACATCAGGAAGCGTCCAGTTCACTCGGATCGGTCAGAATGATTTCCCCACCCTCAACTTTCACCGAATACATTTTCATAGGCTGGGTAACAGGAGACGCACAGGGCTCTCCGTTCGTTACTTTGAAACAGCCACCATGAAGTGGACACTCAATTACATCGCCATCCAGAAATCCTTCAGACAATTTTGCATTGCCGTGGTTACACCGATCATCCGATACGTAAAAGGTTCCATCGACATTGTAAACAGCTAGATCATGTCCTTCGATTCGAATCGCGATAACATCGTCGGCTGGAACATTCGCAACACTGGTCAAGACCAGTTGATTTGAGGTAGTCATAACGGCTGATTCCTCATCCATCCATCCGGATGGATTTCATTTTAGAAACATTTGTTTGGGAAAAGATCGTATCGCAAAAAAAACCGCTCCAGAAAACCGCTTTGGAGCGGTTGTTTAAGCACTGCATTCTGATCAGTTGTTCAGTAACTCTTGCTGGCGCGCCTCGAGTTCATCGGACCAAACACCTTTTTCACGGAAGAACTCGATAGCCACCTCGTGATAGGGAATAACCACGTCGGTGCTGGCATAGCCTTCCGGAACCCAGGTTGACAGCGTACGGGTGATACCTGGAAGTTCATCGGCATGATCCCAGAGTGCGTTCATCACTCTCAGAATGGCCTCCTCGTCCATATCCGGACGCGCATAGAGCGTGGTTGCGTAGCTGAGTACATGAGAGTCACTGTCGATGCCTACTGGCCCGGCGCTGGCCAAGTACGGGACAAAAGCAGGGCCAACTTCCTGCGAACGTGCCATCGCTTCACTTGAAGGATCAATTGGGAGTATGTGAGCACCGGACGATGCGTCCAATTCCTGCAAGATGCCGCTGCCCACCGATCCAACGGCTGCATCGGCTCGCCCTTCCATGACAGCGCGAACACCTTCAGGGTAACTCGATACCCGTACCACACGGATGTCGTCTGTAGTCAGTCCCGCATTGGCAAGCGCTGCCAAGGACGTCTTGGTGGCTCCTGCGAATGCACCGTAGTCAGCCACAACACGACGACCCTGTAAGTCGCTGATCGACTCGATGTTGTCGTCTTCCCGAGTCACCAACGACAGACGATTTATGGAACCAAGCATCAGGGTGCGCATGTCATAGCCGTCGCCGCCATTGGCGCCGTCAAAGGGTGCTTCAGCGTCATAAGCCAGCTTCGCTTCAACCGGGCTAGCAATGCCCAGATCGGCTTCCTGTGTCATAAACATCGGGAAGAAGACGGTACCAGGCTGTGGCAGTACGTCTACCCGGTCACCCGTGTGCTTACTGATCGTTGCGGCAAGCGCCTGCGCCTGGGTATAAAAAAGACTGCCCGCCGGGTTTCCACCCATAACGAGAATATCGGCTGTCGCAACGGTAGCGGAAGCGCCTGCAAGCAAGCCTATGAGCGTTCGGGACAAGGTGTTCAGGGTCTTTTTCTTATTCACGGTAATTACCTCCTGAAGGTGGCCAATGGCCAGGTTTGCCGAACCTACCAGGTTCGGCGGCGATTAAACGTAACGTCTTTAAGCGATGGCCGTATTCACTCGGTTGCGTCGTTGCAGGGCATAAAGCGCAACGAGTGCAAATAACGTCAACAGCAAAACGATCCACGATGTGGCACCCGCCCAGAACGCGAGCAAACCAGCCATCAATGCCACCAGTCGCAGTAGGGGGTGCACAGGGCGAACCCAGTGACCTACCAGGCTGACGGCCAATAGAAAGACGCCAACAATACCTGCCAGCACAGCGTGAACAATGCCTGCCACACTGCCCTGCATTAGAAAGGCATCGTTAAATACAAAAACAAAGGGAATTAGATAAGCGATGACCGCAAACCTAAGTGCATAGAGCGCGGTGCGCCAAGGGTTGGCTTCAGCAATAGAGGCAGCTACAAATACCGCCAGGCACACGGGTGGTGTCAGAAAAGAGAGTGTTCCAAAGTAAAATACGAACATGTGCGCTGACAGCTCGTTCACGCCAACCTGCACCAAAGCCGGTCCAACGAGGATAACCAGTATGATGTAGGTTGCCGTTACCGGGACTCCCATGCCCAGAACAATACAGCCCAGCGCAGCAAAGAGCAGCAGTAACCAAACATTGCCCCCGGCTATCGCTACCAGGTTCTGGGACAGGCTCGACCCTAAACCAGTCAAACCAAGGCAACCCACTACCAAACCTGCCACAGCACACATAACGGCAATAAAGATAACCGCCTCGCCCGCACTGGCCAGCACCGTCAGGTATTTAATAATACTCCGACGCATCGCCGGTACGACCAGGCTGATCACCACAGTAGCGGCCGTTGCTGCGAAGGCCGAATTTTCCGGACTTTGCATCATGCCGAATAATACATACAACAGCACACCAAATGAGAGCGCCACAGGAATGACCTGTTTTGCCGACTGCATCATCGACGGTAGCTCATTCGATTCCCAAGCCGAAATCCCCCCTTTCCCTGCTTCAAGATCCACCTGCAGGTAAACGCACAGATAAAACAAAAGAGCTGGAATTGCCGCTGCAAGCGCAATTGTGCTGTAGGGCACGCCGAGAAACTCGGCCATTAGAAAGCCCGTTGCCGCCATAACAGGGGGCAACACCAAGCCGCCCGTAGACGCCACCGCTTCAATCGCCCCTGATTGTGTGTCTTTGTAGCCGACCCGCTTCATCATGGGGATCGTGATCATACCGGTTGTGGCAACATTGGCAGATGCACTGCCAGACAGCGACCCGAACAATGCGCTGGAGAATACGGCCACTTTGGCGGGACCACCACGGCGCTTTCCCATTAAGGCAAAGGAGAAGTTAGAAATCGCGTCGCCACCGCCCACTAAAAAAAGCACCTGCCCAAAAAGAACAAAGGCAGTCACGATCGTTGCCGCCACATAGAGTGGCGTTCCCAAGACGGCATCCGTCCCCAAATAGTTATAAATGAGCAAGCGCTCAAACGGAATGTTTCGAGTTTCGAACATGCCTGACAGTAAATGGCCAAAGAACGCATAAGACAGAGCAGCCAACCCAACCAGCACCATTGTCCAGCCCGCCAACCGACGGGCCGCTTCCAATAGAACTACCAGTCCAATGGCACTCACGATAACTTTATCTTGCGTGATGAGACCCATCATCCCGACCAGCTCGTGATACCAGAACGCGACATAACCACCCGAACCCAGGGTTGCGATGATTAATAACGTGTCATACCAGGGAACCCTGTCGTTTGCCGCCCCCGAGTACGCCGGTTTGAGCATAAAGGTCAGCACCAGGCACAGCGTAAGAAAGAAGGCCAGGAACTGTTCCTTATAAATCACCAAACCGAACTCTGGCAGTATCCGGAGTCCAAAAATTAGCGCCGAGATGGGGACTAAAGCCGCGAGCACCATCATTAGAAGCGCTACGAATCCGGTAAGCTCGCGTTTGTTGCTATTCATTTGTGTCTCCACCGCTCAACAAGACAGACAGAAGCACGACTTCCTGGCAACAATCACCGAGCTTACTTAGCCCTGAACGCTTTATGGAATGATGGTTTTCCAAACTCACAGGCACCTCACAAATTTCATTTTAGGAATTATTGTTCTCATAACGGTAGTTTTAGGAGTGTGGAGCTGTCAATGGCAAACCTTGGTTTAAAGATCACGCTGAGTGATACCTACAAACCAAAACGCTCTGAAACCCATTAATGACGCAGATCAAGGGAGGTGTAGATTTTTGTACATCAAACGGAACGGTGCGTACGCAAAGGGGTTCGTTTTGCAACAAGTGGAGAGTGGGATGAAAATTGTGTCATTATACGAACAAATAGATTGGAAACTGGAACCTAAAGAACATGACAAAGGACATACTGGACAAGTCCTCAGACCGCGCTCAATCCCTCTATAAAGGGCTTGTGGTCTTACAGTGCTTCTCTGAAGGCCATGCGACGATGACGCTGAGTGAAGTTGCCGATACCGTTGGAATGAACCGGGCAACCACCAGGAGATTTCTACTAACACTGGTTGATCTAGGATATCTGTCGCTAGAGGGTAAGCGCTATACCCTCACCCCCAAGGTCATGACCCTCGGCTACAACTACCTTTCCAACCTGCCATGGTGGCAACTTGCCAACCCGGTGGCAGAAGAAATATCTCGCCATCTCAGTGAATCTTGTTCTATTGGCGTTCTATCACGAGATCAGCTTATATTCGTAGCTCGTGCTCAAGGACCAAGAGCGCTCACGATCAATCTGAGCCCAGGTCGTGTCGTGCCAGTTCATACTGCAGGGATAGGCAGAGTCCTGTTAGCAGATTTAAATGAAGATGAACAAAGACAGTTTTTCGAACGAAACCCACCGACAGGCCTCACACCCTATACCGTCACCGACGTCCCAAAGATCCAAGAGGCCTTGGTTGAGATCAAAAAACAGGGCTATGCTATCGTCGATCAGGAGTTGGAAGTCGGTCTATTAGCAATTGCAGTTCCGGTCCGTGACAGCCGCGGCAAAGCGGTAGCCGCCATAGGCATCAGCACTCAAGCTCAGCGTCGCACTAGGGACGAACTGGTGAATGACCTTTTACCAGTTCTGAAAGATGGCGCTTCTAGAATTAGCCAACTGATTTAGCGATGCCAAGCAAACCCTTTTGCAATGAGCTTATTTCTGAACCGAATGCAAAAAAGGCAGCCTAAGCTGCCTCATCTAATACCTTTTCCTGTTCTACACCCCCGGAGCCTCCGAGGCTACGTCATTCCAGTCCCACCAGGCCAACAGTAAAGCCTTATGCAAGTCGTCGTACAGGATCTCAAGCTCCACTGGCTGAATGGTATGGTCCGGATCGTTGAGGTATTCCTCAATCCACCGGGCCAGCATCTCGCGATTCGAGCTTGGCAGGCTGCTTCCGCCACCCAACAGCCCGATCAGACTGGCATCGTCTTTAATGAACAGCCGCTTCATGGCCACCGTGGTGATCGTTTGAACGGTATCAGCCGACACGGCCGGTGCGCGTGGAAAGGATTGGCTAGATACAAGCGTGAGTTTAGGGCTCATGAGGATTCCTTAACGGTTGTTGTTGACGATTCAGTATGGGTCTCGTTGGATGGGGTGCGCTGCTCTGAAGGCCCCAGGTTACTGGCCAGCAGGCGCTCGAAGGCGCTGCCATCCTGCCGGGTCAGGTTCGGAACGAAGCGGGAATACACCCGGAACAGCATCTCAGTGGTGGTGTGACCCATTTGGCGGGCGATCCACTCCGGGCTTTCGCCCGAGGCGAGCCAGAGCGTCGCGGCGGTGTGACGCGTCTGATAGGGCCGGCGCTTGCGCAGGCCCAGGTGACGCAGCAAGGGGTACCAAACCCGCTTGGTGACGTTGTTGTGCTCTACAGGCGAGCCAACGCGGTTACAAAACACAAAGGCATGCTGACCGGTTACCTCCTTCTGGGCCATCAGGGCGTCATACACCCACTGGGACATATCCACCGTGCGGAATGAGCCATCGTTCTTGGTGTACTGCATCTCCCCTTGAACCAGAGACTCCCGCACCAGAATCTGCCGGCGCCCGAAGTCGATGTACTCCCATTTCAGGCCGTCGATCTCCCCGGTCCGCAGGCCGGTAAAGAACCGCACGGTGTAGTAGTTGCGGTAGTCCGGCCGCACGCGTTCGATGATCTGGCTAACCTCATCCAGCGTGAAGGGCTCAACATCCGTCTTGGGCACCTTCAGCGATTTAATCCCCTGGTAGGGTGAGGTAAACTGAAACCGGTCGGCCGCTTCATTCAGGATCATGCGCAATGGCGTCATGATTTTGTTAATGCGACTAGCAGACAGCCCTTTGTTGCTCCGGTTACGTACTTTGGCGAGTGTGGACCGGAACTCCAGGATGTCTGCCCGGGTGATGCGGGCGACCTCTTGTCCATTGAAGGTGGGCAGCAGGTAGGTATCCAGCGTGCCGCGGATCGTTTTGGCATGGGAAGTCCGCCACTGGACGCGCATCTCACTGAACCAGGTTTCAGCAAAGTCACTGAACAGTGGCGACTCCCGATACTCCGCTTTGTTTTTGATCGCTTTGGTGCTCAGCGCCTCTGCCCTGGGGCTGTTCGGGAAGTACTTGCCGTACTCAAAAGTACCCAGAGTGATCTCGGCTTCGATTTTCTGGAGAACCTTCTCCAGGCGCTTGCGGTTGGCCGCATTGGCTGGAAGCGATGTTTGCTCCCGGCAGCGTTTACCGCCATACCGAAAGTCAAAGTACAAATTGCCCGTCTCAGGGCGCTCGACAATGTTCCCCATGCGCCACTGCCCCCCGCGCCATCGGGATGGCTTGCATGCTGGTATTGGAGAAGTTCTGCATATCCCGCTCAATCGACTCCCAGATATACAGAATCTTCCGACCGCCAAAGGGACGAATGTAATGAACCCCCTCAAGCAGCACTGAGTCCTTCAAGCGCTCCCGAATGGTCCGGGTGTCGTACTTGATCCTCATGGCCAACTCACCGGTGGTGAGGTAGGTTTGTGAATCGTTCATGGCAATCACCTTATGTCTGATTTATCCTCTATGACAGAATGCTTTTCAACAACGCATAATGTCACCCTAAATGACATTCTACACCACATAATGACTCTTGCAATGACTTTTTGTCATTTTGGATAACATTTAGAGGATCGAAAGGTGATCAAGTGCCACCTGGCGCGCCTGATGGGCGAGCGAAAAATGAAAGTGATGGATGTGGCTCGTGAGACGGGGCTAAACCGTAATACTGTTACATTGCTTTACAAGGAGAATGCTCAGCGGGTTGATTTTGAGACGATCGAGAAGCTGTGTGATTTGTTCGAGTGTGAGGTTGGAGAATTGTTCGAAAAACAGTAACGAACTTCGACTGCGGAATGTCGTCAATGCTGAGATATCAACATGGATTATTGGCGATTCTACTGTGCAAAGCTGACTGGCCTCTCGTGGACTATTGCGATCTCGTAGTGATAGCGCTCATAACCCAGTGCCTTTAAGTAATCTTTGTAACAACGATTCTTTTCGAGCGAATGGTGCACTAAGGATATGGTCAAGGTATGTAATAAAGTCAGTTGAGTCTGCAAAGTAATTCGGATACGCCTCTTTAATGCCACCTACAGCGGTTGTGGAAACCAAAGCAACGACTAAGTTTGGCTGTTTAACAGAAATTTTCTCGTACTCGATATACTTCTTTTCTGCAAGTTCATTCTGGGACTTATTAAACAGCTGGCTCCTGACTTCTTTCTTTGACGTGTCAACTCTAATAAGAACATATCCATCAACTTTATGAAGTGATATTTGCTCATCTGCAATTTTTAAAGAAGCAGCAAATGCTTGCAGCAACTTTTTTACTTTCAATTTTGACTCATATTCTTGTATCTCTAAACCGGAGGCTGCATAGGAGGGTTCTTCATTAACTATTTTTTCATATTTATAGAACTGTTCTCTGTTATCTTTCTCAGTGAATAGATGGATTTCATCCATGCGAGCAAAATGATCACCAACTAATTTAAAAAATCGCTTCCAATCAGCTTTACCTTGATTAGATTTTAATGCCTGCCCGGTGAACAGATCCACAATCTCTAAAGCAGTGGCCCAATCGTGTTGGATTATGGTTCTTATCTGAAGTTCGATTGTTCTTTGATCACCTGTGCTACCGTTAAAAGAACCTATTAAGTGGTAACCTCTATAGCCATCATCCTTAGGGTTCTCAATATAGTCTTTATATCTCTTAACTAACTTTCCATTTTTAAAATTGGGTCTCTTTTTAAGTTCTCTCACAATTTGATATAGCTTTTTCTGACTTGAAACTATAACCCTACAACCTCCAATATCTTGCATATTTTTTAATTTCATCGCATCAAACCTCTGGAGTTTGGCGACGATGGAGGCGAACCGCTTCATTCTTTTTGCGAAGATAGCATCCCTATCTTTCTTTAGTGTGTCTTCCTTTAAAATATCAAGAGCATTTTCCAGAGGTATCTCGTGTTCCTGTCTCCAATATGAAAGAACGTCCATAGCGGAGTCGACCTGTTCTGATGTAACTTCTAATGGATCTTTCAGGAATATTTCACCTGCCCTAATTACTTGTTTACCTGAATACCTTTGACCCATTATTAGTCTCTTCCATGTATAGATGTTTTTTAAGAACTATCAGACATACATACTACTTTGGCTGATGGATAACTCAAGGTAAGACTAGAAATGGGCTTTATCAAATATATCATTGCCTTACAGCAGGGAATACTTGCAGGCACTAGATACTCACATTCGGCCTTAGTTCCTTGGGTGGCGCTTAGAGTACATTGTAGTAAGTCAATATACACTGGTGACTTAGCATGTGCACGAAGCACCTGACGATGTACTTTTTGACAAGGGTATTGCCCTTAATGATATAGAGAGACTGGTATGGCCGCTATATGAATGAACATCACTTTGTCGACAAAGGCTCCACCCGGACTGATGTTATGTTTCGTCACCTACAACTGCGGGTAAGCCTTGCTGGCATAAATCCACACAAACGCCTGGTATTTTTATTTTTGACTCAGTGCAAGCATCTGCACAAGTGTTTCACCGACTTGGATGATCACGTCCTAAACAACTAGGTGCATGAGGCATCGATCAGTATCTTCAGGAATTCGCGACAGAGACCAACCAACCTTGCCAAAGTTGAGCAGGCAATAGGATAGCAAGGATGGGCAAAGACCTTCTCCTGTCGGTTCAGATACAATATATCTAATCGGCGAATGGTGAAGCGCTACCGAGGTGCTGTAAATCTGCATTTAGTATTGTGACCAATTCGAATAATAACATTTGAGGCAACAGTCAGAGCAAAACGTAACATAAGGATAGATATCAACAGAGTGGTCACATCATGGCCACAATTTGGCCACAAACGCTATATCGGCGAATAAATTGAAGAAAAAAACGATTTAGGCAAAGGTCAGACTAGGCAGTACGAAGACTTTTCAGAAGAAGGTAGCGTTGAGTGTTAAAGGATCGTAATTTCGTTGATCATCGCTAAAAATCAGCGAAATGGCCCGCCCGAGAGGATTCGAACCTCTGACCTCCGCCTCCGGAGGGCGGCGCTCTATCCAGCTGAGCTACGGGCGGTTTTCAACAAAATTGGCATTTTGGACCGTTGCCTTCGGTTCCGGGCTACTGCTACGACCGTTGCCTCCGGAGGGCAGCGCTCTATCCAGCTGAGCTACGGGCGCGTAACGGGGCGCAGTATACAGATTTAGCGCTCTAAGTCCACAATTGTTTGGTATTTCAAGAGGTTAGCTCGCCCCGCCCGGTTTTCCACAAAACGGTCATTCTACCTTCAAGCCTCTGTCATCCCGGCCGGTCAGCCTGAGTCTGCACGCGTGTGCAAGCAACTGAGGATGACACCATGAAAACGACAGTAGCGGCAATTATCGCGGGCGTCAGCCTGCTAACCAGCGGTACCTGGGCCGATAACACCCCATCGGCTGCGGGCCTGAACGATTCACTGGCTTACGATCAGGCCTATTGGTCACGGCCCCACAACCCCTACGAGACGGCGCATTTCCCGGACATCCTGGAGGTTCTTGAGCGCGGTAACCGGGTGGTTGAACTGGATGTCTGGGAATCCGGCGGGTCTCTGGTCGTCAAGCATGACCCCACCCAGGGGGATTTGGACAACAACTGCCGGGGTGGCACCGGTGGCTGGTTTGCCGATTGCCTGACTGATCTGGCCAGTTGGAGTGACAGCCACCCAAACCATTTGCCCATTACTCTGCAGCTCGACCTGAAAGCCGGGCTCTGGGCCGTCTGGGGCGCTTCGGCCCGTCAGCAGTTGAACTCGGCACTGGGAAACGAGCTGGGCAACCGCATTCTTACGCCGGAACAGGTACGCCAATATACCGGGCACACCAGCTTGCGCGAGGGCGTATTGGCTGCTGGCTGGCCCTCTCTGGGCAGTATGCGGGGTAAATTTCTGGTGCTGATTACCGGCGGCCCCATCGGTGCCAAGAACCAGACCCAGCGTGCTTATGTCGAGCAATTTGGTGCGAATGCCAATGCTCTTGTCTGCCCTCAGGCCGAAGGCGCTGCTTACTTTGATGCGTATGGTTCAACCAAGGATTTCAGTGGTTATGCAGCCAACGACTGGGTGGTGTGCGGCAACACCGATGCGGGCAAGTACGTGTCGCAAACGCTGGAGGCTTCGGCCCTGAACCGGCAACTGGTGAACCTTTGGGCATCGGATGAATACCGGTTCGATGCCTTCCACCAGGCCTACATGGCGGTGGCATCCGGCGCTTCGATGATCAGCCGCGAAACACTCGATACCTATGGCCAGCACATTCCCCTGAACGGTGAACGCCGCTCCATTCCCAACCGCTTTGCGCTCCAGGCAGAGCACAGCGGCCTGTGTTTGACCGTTGAGAATGCCCAGTACGGGAATGGCAGTGATCTAATCCAGTCAGCCTGCACCGGCAACGCCAACCAGCTATTCAGATACAGCGATGAAACCCAGTTACGGTCTGTCAGCAACGAGACCTACTGCTTTGACATTGAAGGCGGGCAATCTACCGCGGGCAAGCCCCTGCACCTTTGGGATTGCGATGGCGGTGATAGCGAAAAATGGCGGTTAACTACCCAGGGCCAGCTCGTCGGCATGGGTGATCGCTGCGCTGAAATCCCCAATGGCAGTCAGACATCGGGCGTTCAAGCGCGCCTGGCCAATTGCAACGGTGCATACGCTGGGCAACGTTTTGCCATTCTCCCACTCTAAACACTCTGAAAGTCACAAAACCGTCACGGCCCTGTTACGGGGCCGTAATGTTCAAAGCATAGATTGCACACGTGTGCACTTGGCTCGAATCACCATAAAGAGATGATATTCGATACAGGCAATAACCCTATAACCACCGAATAAACGATGGAGGAAAACAGGATGTTTACAAAAACCAAAATGGCAACGGCCCTGCTGGGCCTGGCGGTCAGTGTATCCGGGGTTGCCCAGGCGGCAGACCTGGTGATCGCGGGGCGTGATGATCTGATGGGTCGGGCGTTGGAGCAGAGCGTTGCGGCTTACCAGGCCGAACACCCAGACATGGACATCGAACTGCTGAAGCTGCCTTATGGCTCGCTGTACGAGAAATTGGTTATCGGCATGCGCGAAGGGGATTCCAGTTTCGATCTGGTGATGATCGATGACACTTGGGCCACCGAGTTCATGAGCCAGGGCTGGTTGGCTGAACTGAACGAAGATCGTGTTAGTCAGGATTTCATTCCGGCATTGACGGATATCTCTCGTTATCCCGTTGGCCAGGGCCCGCTGTATTCATTGCCCGTCGTCGGCAACGTGGCAATGTTCGCCTACCGCTCGGATCTTATGGACGAACCCGAAACCTGGAGTGACGTCATCGCCCAGGGCACGCAGTTGCACACGGCGGAGCGCTCCGGCGTCGTGTTCCGTGGCACTCAGGGCAACCCGATTGTGACTGGCTTCCTGCCGATGCTGTGGGCCTACGGTGGCAACATTGTGGACGGTGACGGCGCTGTGAATTTCGACAGCCCGGAAACCGTAGCCGCAATTCGTGATTTCGTCAGCCTCAGAGAGATCGCCCCGCGAGGTATTGAAGTCTATAACTCGGGCGAAGTGCGCGACGCCATTCAGCAGAACAAGGCGGCAATGGCGATTGAAGTCTGGCCATCCTGGGTACCCACCATGGATGACCCTGAATTGTCGCAAGTCGTGAATCAGGTAGAAATTATCCCACCACCGGGTGAAGTCAATGCCTCCACGCCGATGCTGGGCGTCTGGCAAATGGGCGTTTCCGCCAACGCTGAAAATGCCGTGGCTGCGGAAGATTTTCTGGCCTATTTCACCAGTGCAGACAACCAGCGTGAGCTGACGCTGAGCCTGGGTTTGCCGCCAACGCGTAGCAGCGTGTATAGCGATGCAGAAGTGGTCGACACCTACCGCTGGTACCCGAACCAGTTGAATGCCCTGCGCCAGGGCGCACCGCGCCCACGCATCAATGCCTGGCAGGAACTGGAATCGATCATGGGTGATTACCTGCAACTGGCGTTGTTGGGTCGCATCACGCCGGAGCAAGCCGCCCAGCAAGCCCACCAACGCATGGCCGCCGCCCTGTAATTCAGCGGACGTCATAATAACCGGGCACTCATTCGGGTGTCCGGTTTTTCGATTTCAATGATCAGGATTCGGTTATGTTTCGATCCGGATGGCAACCCGCCTTGCTGCTCGCCCCGGCGTTGTTGTTGCTGGCGTTGCTCACCCTCTACCCCATCGCCTACAGCTTCGTGCTGGCGTTTACCGATGCCGAGTACCAAAGCGATGCGCTGACCTTTGTTGGCTGGGCCAACTTTAACACCCTGTTGAACGACTGGTTTTTTCAGCAGGCGACCTGGAATACCGTGCGTTTTACCGTCTCGGCTTCTGTTGTTCAGGTCGGGCTTGGTCTCGTGCTGGCCCTGCTGTTTGCACGGCCTTTTCCTGGTCGGCAGTGGTTTTTGCCGCTGTTTATCTACCCGATGATGCTGTCGACCCTGGTCTGTGCGTCCATCTGGAAAGCCTGGATGCATTATGACTTTGGCTGGTTGAACAATCTGTTCGATGCAGTTGGGCTTTCCCGGCAGCCCTGGCTGTCGGACCCGGCGCTTGCGCTCTGGTCAATCGTGCTGGTCGATACCTGGCAATGGACGCCCATGGCGTTTCTGATTCTACTCGCAGGCCTGCAAGGCATACCGCAAGACATCGAAGAAGCCGCAACGCTGGAAGGGGCAACGCCCTGGCAACAGTTCTGGCACATTCGCCTGCCGTTGCTGCGCCCCTACCTGTTTTTGGCCTTGCTGTTGCGCAGTATCGATACCTTTAAATTATTCGATAAAGTCTATGTGCTGACCGGCGGCGGCCCGGCCTTTGCCACTGAGACGTTGTCGCTAATGGCCTACAAGCAGGGCTTCAAATTCTTCAACCTGGGCGCTGCCAGTGCCATTGCCGTCATCATGCTGGCAATCGCGCTCGTGTTGAGTCTAGCCTATGCCTGGCAGGTGATGCGGAGGCCATCATGACCCAAGCGCTTCGTTACTCCGTGATGATTGTCTTACTGCTGTTTTTTACGCTGCCAACCCTGTGGATGCTCGGCACGGCGTTTAAACCGGCCGGGGAATACGTTGGTACAGGGTTGAGTCTGTTACCTCATGCGCCGACGCTGGAGCACTTCATCAGCCTGTGGCAACAGGGTGTCGGGCAACGTCTGGTGAACACCTTAGTCGTTGCACTGGGTACGACGACTCTGTCTCTAACGCTGGCGTTTCTGGCAGCCTATGCGCTGGTGCGGTTCCGCTTTCCAGCCCAGTTAGACCGGATTTTTTTACTGCTGGTTCTGGTCGTGAAAATGCTGCCGCCGATTGTGGTCGCCATTCCCATGTACCGGATTCTACGCAGCCTGAACGGGCTCGATTCGTTTCCGGGGTTGATGCTCAGTTATCAGGTGTACACTCTTCCGTTTTGCATCTGGATGCTGCTCGGTTTTGTTCGCCAAATACCCGTAGACTTGGAAGAAGCCGCCACGCTGGAAGGTGCGGGATTGCTTCGCCGACTGACCCGGGTCGTCTTGCCCCTGGCCGCACCCGGTCTGGTGGCCACGCTCATTTTCGCCATGTTGTTGGCCTGGAATGAGTTTCTGTTTGCGCTGCTGTTTATTCAAACCCCGAGCAACTTCACCCTGCCGCTGTTCATTGCCACCTTCGCCACTGAAAACCAGACGTACTGGGGCGAACTGATTGCCATCGGAGTGATCAGTTCCCTGCCGGTTCTGCTTCTGGCGGGCTATCTGCAACGGCATTTGCTGCGTGGCTTTGCCATGCAATCGCACTAGGGATTCTCATGCACATTACTGTTATCGGCGCGGGAAGCGCCTATGAACCTTTTGGGGTGAACGCCTCGATTCTGGTACAGGAAGCAGACTTTACTCTGCTGGTCGATTGCGGACCTACGGTGCCTCCGGCGTTGTGGCGCCAGGGCATTGGCGTTGAACAGATCGATGCGTTATACATCACCCATTGTCACCCGGACCATTGCCTCGGGCTGACCACCCTGATTAACTTCTGGCAGCACTCGAAGCGCCGTAAACCGGTGTTGATTTATGCCCAGCGAGACCAGTGGGCCCGGTTGCAGCAACTGGCAAGCTTTGGTTTGTGGCCCTCGAACCAGTGCAGCTTTGACATTCTCTGGCAGGAAACGTTGGGGCTGACCAGCCTGGGGCCCTGGCAATGCCAGACGGCCGTTAGCCGGCACCCGGTACGCAACCTGTCACTTTGGTTGCGCAGCCGGCACGGCACTCTGTTTTACAGTGGCGATGGCCGCCCCACCCGTTATAACCAGCCCTGGCTGGAATCGGCCGATGTGGTGTTTCAGGAATGCCAGTCGAGCCTGGCGTTACCGCCGCGCTCAAACCACGGTGACTGGCCGTTGTGTCAGCAATTATCGCGCAAAGCAGGTAGCTTGCTGTGCCCCTACCATATTGGGCCTGAACATCAGCCTGCTATCCGGGAAGCAGCGGCATCGTTCGCGGATATTCGCGTCCCTGTGGCTGGCGACCGCATAACACTGCAACAAGGGCACTGGCGCTACTTAATCACAGGCAACGCCCTATGAACAAAAACCGCATTGCAGTTACCGCCTCAGATGTTGCACGGTCGGCACAGGTTTCCCGTTCGGCGGTTTCCCGTGCCTTTACGCCCGGCGCCAGCATCAGCCGAGAACGCCGGCACCACATTCTTCAGGTTGCAAACCAGTTAGGCTATCGGCCAAATGCTCTGGCGCGCTCGCTGGTCAACTCTAAAAAGGGTCGCCACAGTGGCCTGGTTGCCGTTGTGATGGGAGAGTTCGATAACCCGTTTCAGCCCTACTTTTTTGCACAGCTGACTCAGGCATTGCAGGCCGAAGGCCGGGTACCCATGCTGATCATGCCGGACCAAAACGGACAACTCGACGAAGCGCTGGACCGGTTAATCGCCTACCAGGTCGATGCCGCCGTTATTGCCGCAGGCAGTTTGTCACCGGAAGCCACAGAGGCCTTTCTGGCCCTGCACATTCCTACGGTGCTGCTTGGTCGTGAAGCAAGGCAAACCCCTGTTCCGGCTATTCTGACCGACAACCGGGCTGTCGGCAGGTTGGCTGCAGATTATCTGATACAGCAAGGCTGCAAAGCCCCGGCTTATATTGCGGGTCGTAAAGATGGGCAGGCTTCTCAGGAACGTCAGCAGGGGTTTCTGGCAGCGCTGCACACAGCGGGCATCACACCCGCTGTGGTGCTGGAAAACACCGACTACAGTCACGATGCTGGCTTTGCCTCGGCGCAAACCCTGTTGCAATATCACCCCCGGGTTGGTGGGGTGTTTTGCGCGTGCGATGCCCTGGCCATGGGTGCCCTGGCCGCATTCCGGCTGGCCGGCATTGCTGTACCCGAATCCGTCAGGCTGATTGGTTGCGATAATGTTCCTCAGGCGGAAAGCGCAGGCGTTCAACTGACCACCATTGCCCAGCCTGTCGAAGCACTGGTGGCCACAGCTTTGCAGGCCTTGAATCAGTCCATTCGGGGCGAGGCGGTTGCAGCCTGTCAGCGGCTGGCACCGGCCTTTGTGCAGCGCGATACCTGAGTGACGTTGCGGCGATTCCAACCGATGCTACTTTCCGTGCCCTGCCAACCGCGCCGACGCCCGTTCGGCCAGGCCCATGCCGGCACTGTTCATGGTCAGGAAAGTTTCATCGGCGCCGGCGGCTTCCATCAGAATGGCAGCGTCTTCGTAGAGGGCATGGGTAACCACTGGCCCCTTGAAGCCTTGTCTGCGAATTTGACGGGCAGCAACAACAACCCCTTCGGTGTCCGGCATGGCAATGATAAAGGCTTCGATACCCGACAGGTCTACGGCATGCCAGAAGCTGATGTCTTCAGCGTCGGCATAAACGACCGTACGGCCCATTTCCTGTTGGCGGGCGACTTTATCGGGGTCTGAATCGAGCCCGACGACTTTGTAGCCACGGTCTTCCAGTGCCAGATAGGCGGCGGTACCGGTTCGCCCCATACCCATCACCACAATGGTCGCATCACCAAGCGATGCGGGCTGCTCATCCGGATGCATGCTGTGACGTTCAAGCGGGATCAGCTTCAGCTCCAGCCACTCGAATATCGGGTGCGCCAAACGGTTCAGCGGTGCGGCGATAATAAACGAAAACGCCACGGTAATGGCCAGCGGCACCAGCCACTCTTCCAGCACGCCAGCGGCCACAATCAACCCGAACTCGCTGTAACAAGTCAGGCTCAGCGCACCGAGAAAGGCGTTACGGGCGCGCAGTCTGAACAGGATAAGCAAACCAAAGAAGAGCAAGCCTTTCAGCGGCAATACCAGGGCAAAGACGGCCGCAAATATCAGCGCCTGGGCATCCGGCAGGCCGTTCATGCCGATCTGCAGAAAAAAGCCGATCAAGAAGACTTCTTTCAGGCCCCACAAGGAATGGGACAGCTCCTGCGAGCGGGTGTGGCCAGAGAGCAGCACCCCCATAGCCAACGCACCCAGCTCGGAACTGAGCCCCAGCGTCTCAAACCCCATACCGCCAACGGCGACCGCGAGCACCATGCCCATCAGCACCATCAGTTCATCGTGCCCCGCCATATCGAGCAGCCAATACAGCACGGGCCTTAACAAGGGCAGTGCGAATACCAGCAATGCCCACCAGGAGGGTGAATGCCCCCCTGCAACGCTCAGCACCAGCAGCGCAATCAGATCCTGGATGATCAGAATGCCGATCGCAACCCGGCCATGAAAGGCACCGAGCTCCCGTTTTGCCTCAAGCGTTTTGGCCGCCAGAACGGTCGAGGAAAAACTGAGCGCGATGGCCAGTAATATTACGGTCGCGATCGGCAGGTCGGTAAAGAACGCGATGCCCGCACCAAACACCACCACCGTGATCGCAAAGTGCAGCAAAGCCCCACCGACCACGACGGGCTGAACCAGGTTCTTGAGCTTGAGTTTCAGACCAACCGTAAACAGCAACAACAACACACCCAGGTGCGCTATGTGTTCCAGCACCGGGCCGGTATAGGAAGGTAGGCCGACATAGGGCCCCAGGGCGTTCAGACCAAAACCCGCTAGCAAAAAACCCACCAGGGGTGGCAGCCCTATTCGCTTCACCAGTAGGCCAAGCACGAAGGCCAGGGATAATCCGACAACTTCAATCACAACGTGGGTCCTTTAAACCAGATTTCAGTGCTGATCTCGCAGAGCAGTCTCATCGTGCAACGTAAGGTTAGTATACCGTCGATCAGCCTGGCCTTGTATGTTTGTAGCGCCGCCCCTCAGCCGAATACGATGTTCTGTACCAGACTCCCGGGCCAAAGCTGCTTGACCTGTGAGCCACGATTCGTCAGCATTCCGGTAGCTTTCTGCTGGCTGTCACCGCCTTGCTCACACTGCCGCACGGCGCTGTCGGCATTGAAAGCCCCCCTTTTCGGTCGGGTACGACCTACACATTGGAGTCCTGTCATGTCTGAACGTACTGCTTTCTGGCGCGGTTCGATCGTTCTGTTGTCGCTGTTGACGACTGTATTCACCCAGGCTTTTGCTGAAGAACGAACGACCATGGACCCGCGCCTGGTCACGCCCGGTAAACTGACTGTCGGCACCGGCGACCCGGTTTACCCACCCTGGATGCTGAATAACGACCCGGCCAGCGGTGAAGGGTTCGAGAACGGCCTGGTGTATGAACTGGCCGCAGAAATGGGCTTCGATGCCGACGATGTGGTGTGGGTAGGCCAGACCTTCGACCAGGCGATTGCCCCGGGCAATAAGCCCTACGATTTCGCCATTCAGCAAATTTCCGTCACCGAAGCGCGCAAGCAGATCGTCAGCTTCAGCCGGGTCTATTTTCAGCCTGAAAAAGCCGTGCTCGCCCTCCCCGGCAACACCCTGGAAAACGCCACCAGCTACGATGAACTGCGCGACGCTCGCTGGGGCGCGACCATTGGTACGACTGATAACGACTACCTGGTCAACGTACTGGGCGTTACCGAAGCGGCCATCTACAACGAGCAGGTCGATGTGTTCCAGGCCATGCGCGCCGGCCAGATTGACGGCACGCTGATCTCTCTGCCCACGGCACTGTACGTCACCGCTGTTCAGGTACCGGAAGCCAATATCGTTGCGCTACTGCCACCGGATGAAAATGACCGCGGCCACGGCTTGTTGTTCGAGTACAACAACCCCCTGGTTGAGTGGGTAGACGACGCTCTGACCGCTGTAATCGACCGCGGTGTGGTTGAAGATCTGAAAGCCGAGTTTCTGATTGCCGACCCCGATCTGCCCATCATCACCGAATGACCGACTCTCAATCGCCCCAAACGGGCTCGCTGGGCGGCGCCGAACGGCGCCCGCCCCCGCCTCCGCCCGGCCGCTCCTATAACTGGCGGGAGGCACTGGCCCCCAGTCTGATCAGCCTCATCAGTATTGTTGTCGTGTTTGGCGCGCTGGCCTGGGTGATCACCTCAGCCGAGCAGTGGCCGCGCATCAAGCTGCAGTTCTTCAATATCGACGCCATGATCGCCGCCTTCCCGCGTGTATTGCAGGGCTTTTGGATCAACATGCGCATCTGGCTGATTGTGCTGGTTTGCATTCTGGTACTGGGCATCGCCCTGGCGGTGATCCGTTCGCTGCGAGCGCCCTGGTTTGCGCCCTTTCGGTTGATGGTGATTCTGTACATCGACCTGTTTCGCGGTCTGCCGGCTTTGCTGCTGGTACTGCTGTTTGGCTTTGGCATACCGGCGCTGAACCTGCCCGGCCTGCCCTCAAGCAGCCTGTTCTGGGGTGCCGTTGCCATGATGCTGAGTTACTCGGCCTATGTCTGTGAAATCTATCGTTCCGGCATCGATGCCGTGCACGAAGGCCAGTGGGCGGCGGCCAAGTCGCTCGGCCTGACTGAATGGCAAACCATGATCTATGCGGTTCTGCCGCAAGCAGTGCGCAATGTGATGCCAGCGATGATGAACATCGTCGTCGCCCTGCAAAAAGATGTGGCGTTGCTGTCGATCATCGGTGTGCGCGATGCAGTACGAGAAGCGCAAATCTACACGGCCTCGACCTTTAATTATTCATCGCTGATCGTTGCAGCCGGCTTATTCCTGCTGGCCACCATTCCGATGGCACGACTGGCTGACTACGTTACCCGGCGCGATCGCGCCCGTCGTTTGCAAGTAGGAGGCTGAGCGGTGCCGCGTGTCCAATTATCGGAAGTGACCAAGTATTTTGGCGAGAAGCTGGTGCTGGATCAGGTGGATTTGTCGGTGGATTTGCACGAGGTGGTTTGCCTGATCGGCGCCTCCGGCTCCGGCAAATCGACGCTGTTGCGCTGCATCAATCGGCTGGTGAAAGCGGACTACGGCGACATCTATCTGGATGATGTGCCGGTCACCGATCAGCGCTTCGGCAAGGTCGGCCTGCACAAGCGCATCGGCATTGTGTTTCAGTCGTACAATCTGTTTCCGCATTTGACGGTGCTGGATAACTTAACGCTGGCACCGCGCAAGGTGCACGGCAAGAGCCGAAAAGACGCCGAGGCATCTGCACTGGAACAGTTGGATCGGTTTGGCATGAACAGCTTTGCCAAAGCCTACCCGGAACAGTTATCCGGCGGTCAGCAGCAGCGTGTGGCTTTCGTGCGCGCGCTGATGAACAAGCCGGATGTATTACTGCTCGATGAAGTCACCGCTGCGCTCGACCCGGAACTGGTGGGCGACGTGCTCGGCATCATCAAGGAACTGAAAGCCCAGGGCATGACCATGGTCATCGTCACCCACGAGATGGGCTTTGCCCGCGACGTCGCCGACCGGGTCTGTTTTCTGGAAGGCGGCCGCATTCTCGAAGAAGGCGACCCAAACCGCATGTTCAACGACCCGCAACACGAGCGCACCCAAGCGTTTCTGGACCGGATTATTGAGGCTGGGCGGCTTTAGTGATTCGGTGGCTGGTGTCATGAGTCAGAAATTCGCGGGGTAACTTGCTTGGCCATCAACCTTCACTTGGGTGCCAGGCGGAGCGCCACAGATGCCTACTGAAGGTACGCCGTGAACCGATATCAGTCCCATCCATGGGACTGACCCTGCGGGCTCGCTTCGCTCATGCCAAAACGCTCCTGGCGTTTTGGTCCATGGGGGCTCGGATGCCGCATCCATGCGGCCTAACGACCTTCAGTAGGCATCTGTGGCACCCCTTGGATAGCAAGTGGTTAAATTGTCGCGAATTTCTGACTCACGACACCAGAGTTAACCTTTAGGGTTACTCCGCTTCCATTTCGAACTGACTTGCCCACTCAGCCATTTCCTGAGCAACGGGCTTGTCGTGCTCACCCAAAAAACGCAAAAAGCGCGGTGCCGTGGCATTAACGATGCGCGCTTCCGGAAAGCCGATACGTTCCGCATGAGCAATGGCATGCTCGAAGTCACCGACGCTGTAGGCAATGTGTGAATCCGAGCCGAAGGCGACTTTCCAGTCTAGCCGGTCGATCAGCTCCATGATATGCACGCAGTTCGATTCGCTGCCGAGGCGGGAGTGCGAGAAGGAGGAGTTGTTGATTTCCAACACCACATTGTGGTCACGGGCAGCGCGGATGACTTCTTCGTAATCGAGCGGGTAATTCGGGTTGCCGGGGTGGCCGATGATCTGGCACTGGCCGGCTTTAATGGTGTTGATTACCGCCCGGGTTGAGGTGGCTTTATCGGCCGGTGCGAACACCGGCTCGTGAAAACTGGCGATGGCGAAATCAAGAAACTGCGGCAGTTTGTCGGGAATATCCAGACCGCCGTCCGGCTCCAGAATATTGGCTTCGATGCCGCGCAGCATGCCCACGTTATCGATCACCCGGGGAATCACCTTCATATTGCCAAAGTGCCAGTAGTGCGCGCCATCGGGCATGGTGGGTGCGTGATCGGTGATGCTGAACAGATGTAGACCCTTGTCGCGGGCGATCTGGAAGTAGTCGTGTACGGTGCTGAAGGCGTGGTCGCTGGCGACGGTATGGGCGTGGGTGTCGGTGAGAATGCGCATTGAAGGCCCTGTGTGGTGTTGGAGACTAACCAGCATAGCATAGGGCCGATGACGCTTTCATGAAGACGACAGCTTCGCATTCCCGGGCGCGACGACTTACACTGTTAAGCTTACTGCAACCCCCGAGCGGCCTGATGTTACTGGAACGTTCTCTGGCTTTACCCCTGCTGGCTACCGTGCTTACCGGTACCTTGCTGTATCAGTTGGCAAACCTCGAACCGGCGCTCTGGATTGCGGGCGTTGCGCTCATTCTGTTTATTGTTGTGCGCTGGCGCCGCTTACCCCAGTCGCCCCGCATTCTCGTCGGCCTGGCGCTGTTCAGCGGTGTTTTCCTGCCCTGGGCGGAAGACCCCTGGAGCGTGTTGCGCACCGCTTTTGACCGGGCCGGTTATTTCTCTACCTTTCTGATTGCCCTGAGTTTTCTGCGTCTCGCCGCCCAGCGGTCGCCCATGGTACGCCGCTGCGGTGCGCTGGCGGTGAACCAGCCTCCCGGTCGGCGCTACGGCATTCTCAGTTACACCACCGCCCTGTTCGGGCTGATTCTAAATTTCGGTGTGCTGCATTTGCTCGGTTTAATGGTCACCCGGGGCAATACCCTGGCCGCGGCCAATGGCCAGGTAAGCATTCAACGCACCCGACAGCGGCGCATGTCGCTGGCGATGCTGCGGGGTTTTGCCGCCCTGCCGATGACATCGCCGTTTTCCATTACCCTGGCCCTGTTGCTGACCATCATTCCCGGCCTGCGCTGGCAGGACATTCTGCCCATTGGCTTTGTGACCGCCGTACTGCTGATTCTGATCGGCTGGATTCAGGATTTTCGCCACAACCCACGGCGAGCCCCGCCCGGCATGGCAACCGACACCCGCCATTACAGCTGGCGACCGGCCGTGCAACTGGTCGGCTTAATCGGCCTGCTGACCTGCTCTGCCTTTCTGCTGGAAACCCGGACGGATCTGTCGCTGACGCTGGCGGTCATTCTCACCAGCCCCCTGGTGGGCATTGGCTGGCTGGCCTGGCAAGGCAACCGCGCCGGAATGCCGGGCGCTCTGGTCTTGCTCGGCCGTCGCCTGAAAGCCGACATCCCGAATCAGGTCGCGCCGTTAAGTGGTGAGGTCAGCCTGCTGGCCGGGGCTGGGTTTCTGGGGGCTGCCATTTCCGGGTTGGTGACTGAATCCCAAGTATTGTGGCTGGTCTCGGCGCTGCACCTGGATGGCTATTTTCTGCTAATCGCCGCCATGGTGCTGACCGTCGCGCTTGGCCAGGTTGGCTTTAACCCGATCGTCTCTGTGACGCTGTTAGCCTCAGCGCTGCAACCAGTGACCGCCTTCGGGCTGACCAATGAATTGCTGGCGCTGGGTTTGATGTCGGCCTGGTGTTTAACGGTGAACTCGTCACCCTTTACCATTTCGGTATCGATTGTCGGCTACCTGAGCCAGGTCTCACCGCGGCATCTGGCCTGGAACTGGAACCGGCGTTATCTGCTGGTGAGCTTTGGGTTCTTGTGTGTCTGGCTGTTTGGATTGCAGTGGCTGTACTAACACCGCCTAACCGGGCTCGTTGTCGGTCATCCGACGCGCAAACGCCTGGCTGACAATCTGTATCCAGCGCCGGTCTAGGTCTTCTGCCCGGTACCAGAGAAAAATATCACGACGGCCGAAATCAGCATCCACCGGCAGCACCATCAGGTTGTAATCCCGCTCGACCCGCAAGGTCAGTTTTTCCGGCATAAGGCTGAGGTGTCGGCCCTCTCGCAGCATTTTCAACGTAATCGCCGCATCGCCCGACAGGGCCACAGGCGTGCGAATGCCGCTGACCCCCATCGCTTGCAACCGCTCAACCGGTGACTCCTCGAAGCGCGCGTAGGTACCCATGTTGATCCAGGCTTGATCATTAATGTCCGACAGCGCCAGCGAGCCGTTCTGCTGAGCCCTGATGGCCAGGGGGTGCTGGCTGGAAGCCACCACGACCAAACGGTCTTCCAGCACCAGATCGCACACCAGATCCCGGGTTTGGGATTGAACCTTGGGTGAAAACACCAGATCGAGCTCTTCGTCGTGAATCTGTTCGATCATCCGGTACGGTGTGTCCACTCGAATCAGCAGCGATAAATCGTCATGCTCTGCCATAAGATCCTGAGCCATTTCGTTCATCAGGTTGTTGGCCAGCAACGGACCCACACCAATGCGCAATTCCTGCTTGAGCCCCAGCCCGTGACGCACCGCCACTTGCTGCGCCGACCAGACCGCCTTGGCAATAGCCCGCCCATGCCGCGCCAGGTCGGCCCCCAATGGCGTTTGCCGCACACCGTGCCGGCTGCGGGTAAACAGCGGACCACCGGCCTGCATCTCCAGCGTCTGGATGTTGCGCGTCAGTGTCGGCTGGGTGACGTTCAGGCGGGCCGCCGCGGCGCTGATTGAGCCGCTGTCTAGAATGGTGGCTAGCTGTACCAGATGTTTGGATTCCATAAGCCCTCACACTCATCGAGTACTGTCTGATGGCGTAATCATTGGATGTCGGAGTCGGCAACAGCACAAGCATCGGCTGCCTGGGATGCCTCTGTGGGGTAGTCCGCAACAGGGATGTTGCGGCCTAGGCCCCATGGACGGGTCTACGCCGACCCCACAGAGACATCCCAGGTTGCCGATGCGAACTTATGCCACTGTATGGGCCAAGACTCCAAACATGTATTTTTGTTTGTTTAAGAGTTTAAAAATGAATTATACGAATGCGATTAAAGATTGCACACTTTGTGGACGTCGAACACCCACACAACTCCAATAACAACCTGAACACGACGAGGTCGATATGAAAAAATCACTGTCTCTGGGCCTGGCCACGCTGGCTCTGACCTTCTCTGCCGGTTTCAGCCAGGCTGAAAACCTGCAAATGGACGCCGGTGGCGCCGCCTCGGTTACCGGTATGTTGCCGCAGGCCTATGCCCAGTACACCAGCCGCGAAGGCATTAACCTGCAAGTCGTGCTCGGGCAAACGCTCACCCGCTCAGTCATGATGCTGGGCGCTGGCCAACTGGGTTCCTCCGTGGTTCCGCCACCGGCGTTCAGCGCCATGAAAGCCGGCGTCGGCCCCTATGCCAGCAATGCCGACCAGGCAAAAGCACTGTCTGAAAATGTACGCGCCATTACCGGCCTGCCCGGCAGCACCTATCACGCCATTACCTGGGAACGGGACGGCATTGAAAGCTGGGATGACATTCGCGGCAAACGCGTCTTTGTCGGCCCACCGGCCGGTGCCGCCAACATGCAGATCATGGGCATGATCGAAGCCGCCTCCGGCCTGGTCGATGGCGACTATGAAGCCATTCGCGCGCCCTGGGGATCCGCCGTACAGGGCTTTCAGGATGGCCAGTACGATGTATTGGTGCTGTCGGCGCCCGTGGGCCAGCAATCGATCAACGAAATGAGCCTGCAGAACCCGATTCGCATACTCGGCATCCCCGAAGACCGCATTGGCACCCCGGAATGGAACGACTACACCGAAGCGGCCGCCATGTCCTTCACCGTGATTCCGGCCGGCACCTACCGGGGTCAGATCAATGGCGACCAGGACATCTACACCGCCTCGAACATCATGTGGATGGGCGTGGGCGCCTCTATGTCCGATGACGTCGCCTATCGACTGGCCAAGGCGTACTGGGAAAACATCGACGAACTGAAAGCCTCCAATGCGTTGTTGCGCACCATCAGCACCGACAACCCCTTTGAAGGCGTCAACGCACCACTGCACCCCGGTGCGGTTCGCTACTATCAGGAAAACGACATCGCCATTCCTGACACCCTGATGCCCTGATAGGCCTGACCCGGCGCGGTCGCCAGACCGCTCCGCCTGTTAAACCAGGGTGCCTGATCCCGGGCGCCCGGAGGACTTTCCCATGTCGACACCGTCCATGACGCTAGCCAATCGTTTGCAATACGCCCTCTGGGTCGTCGGCGGACTGCTGGCGCTGGTTGGCCTGATTAATGTGCTACCAAGCTACGGTTTTCTGCCGCGTCTGGGGCCCTTTGAACTTCAGTGGTTCCGGCCATTCTTTTTTACCCTGTGCGTGATCATCGGGGTCGTGTATCTGTGGCGCGAACAGGCACTGATCAACAGCGTGCCGTCGACACCACGTATCCTCTTCGACCTGACTCTGATCGCCCTGACGGTGTACTGCAGCATCCGTTATTTTCAGGTCGCTCAGATCATGGAAATGTCGATCATGTTCTTCACCACCTGGGATGGCCTCACCGCGCTGATGGCCGTTCTGGTAGCGACCGTCATTTGCTGGCGGCTCTGGGGCGCGCCAATCGCCATCATCGGACTGATCGCCGTTTTGTATCTCGGCACCGGTGAATACTGGCCCGGTGTACTGCAAACCGCAGGCGGCAACGCCATGGACCGTCTGGCCGCCAACCTCTGGTTCGGCAGCGACAACGGCGTGGTCGGCTCCATTTTCGCGGTCATCCTATCGACCGTTCTGCCCTTTATTATTCTCGGTGGCATTCTGGAAGGCTGCGGCGCTGGCTCGTCGATGATTCGTATTTCCTTCGCTCTGATGCAACGCTTTCGGGGCGGGCCTGCCTATGCCGCCATCATGGCGTCGGGCATGTTCGGTACCGTCTCCGGCAGCGCCGTGGCCAACGTCGTCGGCACCGGGGTGGTCACCATTCCGATGATTCGCAAGCGCGGCTTCAGTGGCGACTTCGCCGGAGGGCTTGAATCGTCGGCGTCGGCCGGCGGGCAGATACTGCCTCCCATTATGGGCGCCGCTGCACTGGTGATGGCCGACTATGTTGGTGTCTCCTATCTGACCGTCATCGTGGCGGTAATGATTCCCGCCATTGCCTACTACGCCAGCCTGTTCCTCGCCGTGTACTTTGAAGCGAAAAAGCTGGGCCTAAGTGCCGAGCCGGAAGGCGACCTGCCGGAGCCCATCGAACGCCAGGACTGGATCAATCTGCTGTTGTTGCTGGCGCCACTGGCCACCATAGTCTGGTTATTGATCGAAGGGTTATCACCCGCTGGTGCATCGATTAGCGCTATCCTGTTGTTGCTGGTTCTGAGTTTTCTGAACCCGGCGGTCAGACGGCAGCCCCTGGTATTGCTCACCTCCCTGGCAGAAGGCGGCGTTACCGTTGGCCGGTTGTCGATGGCCATTGCTGTGGTCGGCATTATTGTTGCGACGCTGGCGGCTACCGGCATTCCCACCACCTTTGCCGTGCTGCTGTCGAACGCATCCGACTACTCACTGCTGGCGGCTTTGCTGATTACCGCGCTCGGCTGCATTGTGCTCGGCATGGGCATGCCCACCCTGCCCGCCTACATCGCCATTATTTCGGTGATGGGGCCCACCTTGCAGGCCTTTGGCATGGAACTGCTGACCGCTCACATGTTCGTATTTTTCTTTGGCGTCGCGTCGGTGATTACCCCGCCGGTGGCCATTGCTGCTTACGCCGCAGCGTCCATCTCCGGGGGTAAGCCCATGGCAACGGCCATTGCCAGCACACGCATTTCGGCGGTGCTGTTTCTGATTCCCTTTGCGTTTGCCTACAACCCGCTCATGCTCACGACGACCGCTGCGGGGGCTGATTTCTCAATCGGTGCCTACGCCTGGCTGATCGCGCAACTGGTACTGGCGCTGTACCTGATTACCAGCAGCCTGGCCCGGTTTGACCGCACCGTTTTATCACTGCCAGACAGCGGCGTTCGATTTGCGCTGGCACTGGGGCTGTTGTCGCCGTATCTGATGGTGAGCATTGTTTGCCTTGGGCTGGGTTTGCTGCACCTGGCGGTGCATGCGATCCGCCACCAGACCGGACATCGACCCAACGCCAACCCGCAACTGGCCAAAGGATAAGCGAATGAACGCCGTCAAAAATACGCTCTTCATCATGATCGATCAGCTGCGCTGGGATGCCCTGTCGTGCTATGGCAATACCGTGGTCGACACCCCCAACATCGACCGGTTGGCCAAACGCGGCGTGCGTTTTAACAACGCCTACACCCAGGGCACCAGCTGCGGCAATTCGCGCGCGTCGTTCTACACCGGGCTACACATGCGCTCACACGGAGCTACTTGGAACGACTGGCCGTTCAGCCTGAGCGAATGGACGCTGGCCGACTATTTAAAGCCCTTGAACCAACGTGTTGTTCTGCTGGGAAAAACCCACATGAAACCCGATCTGGATGGCATGGACCGGCTTGGCATTGAGCCGGGGTCGGAACTCGGCCAACGCTTGTATAACGCCGGTTTTACCGAGGGCGAGCACGACGATGGTTTGCACCCGGAAGGCCCGATGGGTAAGTACTCCAAACAGGAACCTCGCTACAACACCTATTTGCGCGAGCACGGTTTCGACGGCGACAATCCCTGGCTCGAATGGGCCAATGCGGCAGAAACGGACAACGGCGACATCGTCTCCGGCTTCTACCTGGAGCACGCGCACCGACCCGCCCGCATTCCCAAAGAGCATTCGGAAACGGCCTATTTGACCAATCGTATTATCGACACCATTGATGCCATGGGTGATGAAGCCTGGTGCCTGCACGCCTCGTACATCAAGCCACACTGGCCTTGCATCGCCCCGGACCCGTATCACTCTCTGTATAGGGAGGCCGACTTTGGCCCGGCAGTAAAATCGGAAGCAGAACGTCAGGACCCGCATCCGATTTACCAGCAGTTCATGCAACTGGGTGTCAGCCAGACGTTCAGTGACGACGAAAAACGCGCGCACGTTCTACCGGCGTATTTCGGGCTGGTTAAAGAAGTGGACGATCATATCGGTCGCCTTCTGGATCACCTGGATGCCAAAGGGTTAACCGATGACACTCTGATTGTGCTGACCGCCGATCACGGCGATTACCTGGGTGATCACTGGCTGGGCGAGAAGGACTTGTTTCATCAGCCGTCGGTGAAATTACCGCTGATCGTTGTTGACCCGCGCGCAGACGCCGACGTAACGCGCGGCCAGCAATGCGATGCGCTGGTTGGTGCGATTGATGTATTGCCGACGCTGATCGAGTGCGCGGGCGGCCAGGTTAGCGAGCACGAACACCGCCTCGAAGGCCGTTCATTGCTACCCTTCCTGCACCAGACACCCAGCCCCTTCGAGCGGGACTTCATTGTCGCCGAAGACGACTACGGTCGCCTGCCGGTTGCCGCACAACTGGGCGTTGATGCGCTGGCGGCCAGAATGACCATGGCCTTCAACGGACGCTACAAACTCGTACACTGCCCCGGCTTTCCCGACATGCTGTTCGACCTGCACAACGATCCGAGTGAACTGGTGGATCTGGGTCGCGACCCGGGCTACGAAAACGTGAGACGTGCCCTGCGCGATCAGCTACTCGACTGGAGTGCCACCTTACATAACCGCCGGGCAGTCAGCCGGGAGATGGAACAAAATGCCAACGGGTTGTCACGGCGGCAGGGAATTCTGATCGGATTTTGGGATCGGGAATCGGTGCCGGAAGCAATGAAACCGCCCTTGAGTATTGGGGTTAAGTAACTTCGAAAATGCAACTGCAATACAAACTAAAAAGGCAGGTCTTAGCGACCTGCCTTTTTAGTTTCAGAGTTCGGGGTTCTTTAGTGCCAACCTCCCGCGGCGGCTACCGGTAGTACCTCTGAGGGGTCGACGTTAATCCATCCCTGGAGCCTAGGCCGCAGCATCCATGCTGCGGACTTCCCCTCAGAGGTACTACCGGCACCCGCCGCACAAATCACGCAAACGTGGAATGCCTACTTGTGCAGTTCGTCCCGATTGCCACTGCGCACCGCATCCAGACTGGAATCAAAACTCACCCCCAGTTCTTCACCCAGCTTTTTCAACGCCGGCAACTGCACTGCCATACTCATGATGCTGTCGAGCGCCTGATTCACAGCGGGCCGTTCGCCAACGCGATTGCCGTCGCTGCCCAGTGGTTGGCCCAGGCCAGTGATCTGATGGATCTTGATCGACTCGATTTTCTCCGCCGGTTTCACCATCTGCGCAACGATCTCAGGTAAGGCCTGCAGCCTGGACGCCTCAGTCTTCATTGCCATCAGGCTATCACTCATGCCGTTTTCAGCGGCGACCATGGCACGGCGCCCCTCGGCTTCGGCCAGCAATTCAGCCTGGTGGGCATTGGCACTGGCGACGCGAGTTGCGGCGGCTTCTTCAGCCTGGAGCGTTGCCACCTTCTTGGCACGCTCGGCATCGCTGACGGCTTTGCCAGTCGCTACTTTATCTTTGGCAGCAATGACTTTTGCTTCGGTTTCTTCCAGCTTGATCTGCGACTCCCGCTCTTCACGTTGCTTCTCATTCAGCTCGATGTCCCGCTTCAGCGTGGCTTCGCGAATGGCGCGCTCCATCTCGATCTGGCTGGTGGCAATGGCACGTTCGCTCTCCGCTTTGTACGCGGCGACTTCGGCCATCTGGCGAGCCTTCAACACTTCCATCTGCTGGGTTTGCTGGATGCGTGCCTGGGCCTCTTCGAGATCGAAATCGAGTTTGCGTTTGGCCAGGGTTAACGCCGACTGGCGCACCGCGACCTCGGCATCGGCGTCGATATCGGCGCGTTCTTTGCGCGACCGGGCGATCAGCTCGGAGAGCTTGCGCATGCCGGCGGCGTTGAAGGCGTTGTTTTCATCGAGCGCATCGAACGGGGTCTGGTCCATGTCAGTCAGCGAGACACTTTCCAGTGCCAGGCCGTTGCTGGTCATGGTCGGTTCGAGCAGCTCTTTTACTTGACGTACGAAGTCACCGCGCTTTTCGTGCAGGTCGTCCATGGTAAAACGTGCCGCAACGGAACGCAGTGCGTCGATCAGTTTTCCTTCAATCAGATCACACAACTTTCCCGCATCAAAGGTACGGTTGCCAAGCGTTTGCGCGGCCCGTGATACGCCTTCTTCGGTATCAATGACCGACACATAAAACTCAACACCCACATCGACGCGCAGTTTATCCTGGGTAATCAGCGAGCTGTTACCAGCGCGTTTCACTTCCAGGCGAAGCGTCTGCATGTTCACCCGGGCGACGTTGTTGAAATACGGAATGGCGAGTACGCCGCCGTCGAGCGATACTTTTCGCCCGCCGAGACCGGTGCGCACCAGGCTCACCTCGCGAGTTCCGCGTTGATAGAATTTAGCCAGAATGGCGATGACAATGGCCAGAACGATCAGGCCCAGAATCACCCAGATAATAGCGTTAGCCATGCCCAATCTCCCACTGACGCTTGTTATTGTTCATTGTATGTCTCCCAACACCCGGCCTGCCGAAGCCTGCCGGGGCCTTGCGGTTAAGTGCGGTATCAGAACACTGGCGGGTAGGGACGACCGCCCCGGTCCAGCGTGATCCAGCGGGTTTGTGAAAAGGTTTCGACCGACCAGCGACCACCGTGATTGCCCAGGCCAGACGCCTTCGAGCCGCCAAAGGGCACATGGGGTTCATCGTTAATCGACGAACAGTTCACGTGGCAAGAGCCGGTTTCCAGCAGCCGGGCCATGTGCAACGCCCGTTCTTCATTAGCGGTGATGATGCCGGATGACAGCCCGTATTCGGTGTCGTTGGCGATGGCGATGGCTTCGTCGTCGGTCGAGAACGGAATCACCGGCACCACCGGGCCGAAGGTTTCATCCTGATAGAGCTTCATGTCCGGCGTGACGCCGGTCATGATCGTCGGCTCGACAAAACGCCCCTGAACACCGCCACCCAGAACCACTTTCGCGCCTTTGGCCACCGCATCGTCGATCTGGTCTTTAACCCGTGCCGCCTGGCGATCATTGATCAGTGGCCCGATCACATTCGACGGATCGGTTGTGGTGTCGCCCATTTTCAACTTCGCGGCCCGAGCGATGAATTTGCGCAGAAACTCATCGTAGATGTTTTCGTGCACCAGCACCTTTTCGACCGACATGCAGATCTGGCCCTGGTGCATGAAGCTGCCGAAGTTGGCGGCCGACAGGGCCCGCTCCATATCGGCGTCTTCACAGACGATCAGCGAGTCTTTTCCGCCCAGTTCGACACAGGCTTTCTTCAAATGCGCACCGGCCTTGGCGGCGATAAAGCGACCCACCGGGGTTGAACCGGTAAAGGAAATACCTTTGACAGCCGGGTTTTCAATCAGTTCGTCGCCCACGGCCGTCACCGATTCCCGCGAGCAGGTCACCACGTTCAGAACGCCCGGTGGCACGCCGGCTTCTTCGAAGATTTCAGCGAACATCAAGCCGCCCACGTAAGGCGTATCTTCCGAGGGTTTCAGCACAATGGTATTGCCGGTCGCACAGGGGAACGACAAACCACGCGAGGTCAGAATCAACGGCATGTTCCAGGGACTGATCACGGTCACCACCCCCATGGGCTGGCGCATGGCCATGCTGACCTTCCCATGTTCGGACGGCAGCACTTCACCGATGGCGTTGTAATTCATGGCGGCCGCCGCGCGAAAAACCCCGGCGGTATAGCCCACTTCAAACATACCCTTGCCAAACCAGCCACCGCCCTCGGCTTGCACGGCCTTGACGATATCGGGTTTGCGTTTCTCAAAAATGTCGGCCACCTTCAGCATGTAGGCCGAACGTTCGGTATAGGGTAAATCACGCCAGGCCGGGAACGCTTCCTGGGCGGCGCGAATGGCAGCGCGGGTTTCGGCTACGCCGGAATCCGGTGCCTTGCCCCAGATGTCACCGGTAGACGGATTGATGTCATTAAAGGTGCGGTCGGTGGGCACCCACTGGCCGCCTATGTAATTGCCTTTAAACGGATGCATGGTTAACCACCCCGGTTCTTGGTTGATAGATCGCTGGTTGAGGAATCACTGATTGGTGTAACGCCATCGGCCGATGACCGCCGGGCGGCCTGTTCCATTCGCGCCAGCATATCGGCCAGGCTGCCGGACGTGTTATCGCTCGGTCCGGCGATCTCTTTTCGATTGGCGCGTACGCCGGTTTGCCAGGCCGTTCGTTGCAGCACTTCGGCCGTGCGTATCCAATCCTGAATGCTGCCACCGGCCAAACGGTCGGATGCCAGAGGAGCGCGTTTGTCGAGTCCCGCCGGTTGAACGTGGCCGGGTATTGGCGCTACTGGCCGATTGACCGAAACCGGCTCGACTGTCTGTGTAGCCGTTGGTTTGGCGTGATGAGTTACCGGTGCTTCCTTACTGCCAGCGCCCCCCAAATAGGCTTCACGCACGGCCGGATCATTCAACAGGTTCTGTGCGTTGTCTTCGGCGGTAATGCGCCCGTTTTCCAGCAAATAACCGCGGTCGGCAATCGACAAACTCTGTTTGGCGTTCTGTTCAACCAGCAGGATACCCAGCCCGGTTTCCCGGACTTTTTTCAGGGTTTTGAACACATCGCTGGCCAGCAAGGGCGACAACCCCAGAGACGGTTCATCGAGCATCAGAATGCCCGGTGCCGACATCATGGCACGTCCAATGGCGACCATTTGCTGTTCACCACCACTCATGGTGCGCGCAATTTGCTGGCGCCGCTCGATGAGTTTCGGGAACAATTGATAGACCAGTTGGCGTTGCGTTTCTTCTCGTTCTCGGGCGAACGTTGAATACGCCCCGAGGGTGAGATTTTCTTCAACGGTCAGGTCGCCAAAGATGCCTCGGCCTTCGGGTACCAGCGCCAAACCAGCAGCAACAACCTGATGAGCTTTATAGCCTGCGGTGGCCGTGCCATTGATGGTGACAGAACCGGCACTGCGTTCGACCAAGCCGGAAATGGTGCCCAGCAACGAGCTCTTGCCTGCGCCATTCGCCCCGAGAATCACGACGATTTCACCAGGCGCGACCGAGATGGACACGTTGTCCAGCGCCTGGTGCTTTCCGTAAGCGACGCTGACGCCGGTGACCTGAAGACCCTGTGAATCACTCATAGTCTTCTCCCAGATAAGCTTCGATAACCTGCGGATCTGCCAGCACGTCGGCGGGCGTGCCCTGGGCAATGATGTTGCCGGTGCTCATCACCACGCAGCGATCACACAGGCTACGAATGGCATCCATGACATGCTCCACCAGAATCACCGTACGCCCGTCGTCACGCAGCGAGCGAATCAGTTCGATACCGGTTTGCAGCTCGGTCGGGTTCAGCCCCGCCAGCCACTCATCCAGCAAAATGACCTTGGGGTCGGACGCCAGCGCCCGTGCCAGCTCGACCCGTTTCTGATCGATGTAGGTCAGATCGGCTGTTGGTTTGTGCGAAACGCCAAAAAGACCAACGCGCTCCAGCTGGCGTTCGGCGTAAACCGCCAACGCATGGCCCCAGAGTTTTTTGTGGCCAAAGACGGCACCAGCCATGACGTTTTCGAGCACCGTCATCGACGGAATCACCTTGACCAGTTGAAAGGTTCGGGCAATACCGGCGCGGGCAATCTTGCGCGTGGGCAGATCGGTCAGCAGTTTGTCGTCCATGGCGATGTAACCATCGGTCGCCGGCAGAGCGCCGGAGATCAGGTTCATCATGGTGGTTTTACCGGAACCGTTCGGGCCAATCAGCCCCAGTACTTCGTGTTCGTGCACATCGAAACTGACGCCGTTAATGGCCACCAGCCCGCCAAAGCGTTTGACCACCTTGCGCACTTCTAGCAGTACCGCATTACTCATGGCTCACCCCCTGCCTGGCTCGTGCCTGGTGATACCAGCGAAGCAACACACCGCTGATGCCATTGGGGATGTAAAACACCACCAGTAAGAACGCCAACCCCATCAACAAGGTGGTTTGGGCCGGGAAGTTGGAGGCGATGATTTCCCACACCAGCGCAAAAGGAATGGCGCCCATCAAAGGCCCCCACAACCGTTGGGTTCCGCCCAGCAAGGCCATGATCACGACCATAAAGGACAACTGCGGGTTAAAGGCCATGGCCGGTTCAATGTAGACGAAGCGCGGGGCCAGAATGGCACCTACCACCGCCGCCACCGAACCGGACACCATAAACAACACGATCTTCGACCAGGCGACATTAATGCCACTGTGTTTGGCGACCGACTCGTCACCGCCGATGATGCGAATGGCAAAGCCAAGTCGCGAACGGTTGATCAGCCAACCGACCAGATACACCAGCAACGCCAGTGCCAGCAACTGCCAGTATATGTGGGCGTCGGTGAAGTCGGTAAACACATAGCTGCCCCGGCTGCCGCCCATGTTGTTCTGATACCAGGTAAATACCTGGCGAATCAGTTCGGCCAGACCCAGGGTGAAAATCACAAAATACACACCCGACAACCGCAGCGTGGCCCAGCCGACGAACGCAGCCAACACACCACCGAGCACCGCCGCCATCAACAACAGCAACGGATAGGGCACACTTTCAAGACCCAGCGCCAGGGTATAACTGCCTACGCCGAAGAAGGCGGCCGTGGCCAGCGATACATAATGCGTCGGGCCTGAGAAGATGGCCCATGAAGTGGCCAGCACGGTGTACATGGTGATCGGCACCACGATCGACAGCCATCCGTCGGCACCCGGCACCGCCGGCAACCAGGCGAGCACAAAAAACACGGCCAGTATCGCCACACCACGCCAGACATCGGTTCGCGTCAACTTCATGTTTGCGCCCTCCCAAACAAGCCCTGGGGACGAAACAGCAGAATTAACAGGAACAGGACGTAGGCAGCCGCCAGCGTGAGGCCGGGGTCAATCAAGCGGGCAACAACGGTCTCGGTAATGCCAAGCACCAGGGCAGCCACGATGGCGCCGCGAATATCACCCACGCCGCCCATGATCACAATGACCAGCGCTTTCAGTGTGAACACAATGCCAATGGATGCATCGAAGGTTAAAAAGGTACTGAGCACCATGCCACCGGTCGCGGCAATAGCGCCCCCGAGTGCAAAGGCAAAGTTCGAGGATTTTTCCACGTCGATGGCCACCAGGCTGGCGGCGCGGGTATCGACCGAAATGGCGCGCATCGACAGACCGGAGCGGGTGTGGTTGAGCCAGATCCACAAGGCCGCACACACCACAAAAGCAATGGCAAAGGCCAGCACCCGGTTTTGCCCGTAGCGCGAATCGAAAATCTCGACCGGCACCGACAAGAAACTGTAATTGAAAAACTGGCCGCCAAACGCCCACAGAAAAATACCCACCAGGGTGAAGCTGAGACCAAAGGTGACCAGAATGGAATCCACCTCCAGCTGGCCCCGCGTTTTGGCACGGCGCACCAGCGGCAATAACAAATACCGGTAAATCAGCCAGTTGGCACAGAAAGCCACCGGTATCACCACCAGCAGTGACAAATAAGGGTTCAGGCTCTGGGCCGTGCTGAACCAGAAAGCCGCAAAGGCACCCGCCACCAGCATTTCACCGACCGCCAGATTCATGATTCGGGACACGCCGTATTGCAGCGACAAGCCGACTGCAATGATGGCATACACGCCCCCGAGGAAGATCCCCGTGATTAAGATTTGCATAGCTAAACTACCTGAAGAGGTCCGTAAGAAATGCGATTAAAACGAAAGACCAGAGTGTGCTTGCAACCGGAGAGCCCGATGAGACGAGCCTCCGGTTGCGCAGCGATCCGTATTACATCGGGTCGGCGGTTCCGGCCATGCCCTCGGTGGAGCCCAGGCCATAGAAGTCGCCGTTCTGCCATTGGCCAACCGTCCAGTAGTTGGTGATCTGCTGGTTTTCGAAGGTCCATTCGCCCATCACGGTATCGAAGCTGTTGTTCTTCAGATACTCGGTCACCGCCTGACGGTCCAGCGTGCCCACGCCTTCGATGGCTTGCTCGAGCACCTGCAACGAGGAATACATCACGGCACTGGCCCAGTAATCCGGCTCGGCACCGGTGACTTCCATGTGCGCTTGCTTGTATTCAACAAAGGCCGGGGCTTCCGGGTTCACACCACCGACGCCATAAACACCGTTGATGCTGTCACCGAAGCGATTGCGGTAAGCCGGGAAGGCATTGGCTACGGCGGTGTAAAAGACATCAACGTCATCCATCAGTCCGGAGACCTGAGCTTGCTCGGTCAGTGCAAACGTATCGGGTGGGTAGGAAAACGCCACGAACAAGTCTGGGTTGGCATCCTGTGCCGAGTTAATGATCGGCGTCACATCCTGAATCGTCGGCGGATAGGAGGTGCTGTACACAATATCGAAACCCGCTTCTTCAAAAATACCGCGCGCCGCTTCGGCCAGTTCAATACCGAACGCATCGGCCACGTTCACCATGGCCAGGCGATCACCCACTTCGCCATTGGCTTTCATATCGGCGGCCAGTCGGGCAATGCCCTGGGCCAGTGGCGTGGTTTTGCCAAGAGTAAAAAACACACCGTCATACCGGTCGGTCAATGCGTCAGTCTGGTCGGTGATAGCGGTTACGTTGATCATCGGGTAACCGAGGCGGTCGAATATCGGCGCGGTGGCCAGTGCCATACCGGTGCCGTATGGCGGAATGATAAAGTCGACACCATCACTGGTCGCAAGCCGCTGAACCGCACGAATGGTTTCAGTTGGGTTGGTGCGGTCATCGTATTCGATGATTTCGACCGGGTGGCGCTCGCCGTCGCTCAGCAGAATGCCGCCACGCTCATTAACCTGGTGCGCCCACAGCTCTACGTTGGGCCAGTAGGTCACGGCAGCGCCGCCCGCCAATGGGCCGGTTTTGGGGGCTGCCGCACCGATGCGAATGGTGTCTTCTGCCAGAGCAGAACCGGAAAATACGGCCGCACCGGCCAGGGTAACAGCGCCCACCAGTGTGGACAGAGTCTTGAGTTTCATGGGTCGTTCCTCTTTTTTTATCGTTGTTTTGGTCTTGCCACTGGCTCACCGGGGTGAGCTGTTCTTAATAGGGTATTTGTTGTTGGGAATGTCTCACTAAAACGGATAATGCCGGTCGCCGGCCTGGTTGGTCACCCAACGCAATTCGGTAAACTCCGCAATGGCGGCCTTGCTGCCAAAACGACCATAGCCACTGTCTTTGACGCCGCCAAAAGGCATCTGGGCTTCGTCCTGAACAGTAGGGCTGTTGATGTGGCAGATGCCGCTGTCGATGCGTTTGGCCACGGCCATGGCGCGGTTGTAATCCTGACTGAACACCGCCGATGACAAGCCATAGTCGCTGTCGTTGGCAATGCGAATGGCGTCTTCTTCATCCTGCGCGCGAATGATCGACAACAGCGGCCCGAACGATTCTTCCTTGTAGACTTGCATTGAACGCGTGACCCCGTCGATCAGGGTGGCGTCCATCAACACAGAATCCGATTGCCCGCCGGCCAGAATCTGACCGCCTTTCTTTTCCGCATCGGCGATCAACCGGTTGAGCCGTTCCAGTGCCGCCTGATTAACCACGGCGCCAAGGATTTCAGATTGGGATTCAGGCGCCGCTGCTCTGATGGTTTGAACTTTGGCAGCCAGCTTATCGACGAACTCATCGGCAATACCCGGCGTCACAATCAACCGTTCGGTCGACATGCAGATCTGGCCCTGATTCATGTAGGCACCAAAGGCCGCTGCGTTTACGGCCGCATCAACGTTGGCATCATCCAGCACCACCATGGGCGCCTTGCCACCGAGTTCCAGTAAGGCGGGCTTCAGTTGTTCCGCGCACAACCGGGCGATGATGCGCCCCACTCTGGTCGAACCGGTGAAGTTCACGCGACGAATGGCCGGGTGTTCAATCAATGCTTTGACAATGTCGGGCGCGTCTTCAGGAGCGTTGGTTACCATGTTGACGACACCGGCCGGCGCACCGGCTTCGACCAGTGCTTCAACGATGAGCTGATGCGTCGCCGGGCAAATTTCCGAGGCCTTAAACACAACCGTGTTGCCACAGGCCAACGGCATGGCAATGGATCGAACGCCCAAAATAATGGGCGCATTCCAGGGCGCAATACCCAGCACAACACCGACCGGCTGGCGCACGGCCATGGCGGTCATGCCGGGTACATCGGAGGGTACAATTTCTCCGGTCAGCTGTGTTGTCATGGCGGCGGCTTCGCGCAGCATCGACGACGCCAGGTGAATATTAAAACCACCCCACATCGGCGTAGCACCCATTTCCTGCATCACCGTTTGCGCTGCCTGGTCTGCTTTCGCGGCCAGACAGTCGGCGGCTTTCAACAACACGGCTCGGCGTTCGTTCGGTGACATCTCAGACCAGACCGGAAAGGCTTCGGCAGCGGCATCGGCTGCGGCGCGCGCATCGGCGATGGTGGCCGCCGCCGCCCGGGTAACGACCTCGCCGGTGATCGGATTTTTGCAGTCAAACACACGATTGTTGTGTGCGGGCGTCGGCTGGTTGTTAACCAGCATGGCAACGTCAAACATGGTGCGATCCTCGAGTTATTTTTTTGTGGGATCGAAGCGTTACGAGCTTTGATGGATGAACGATAGTCAAAAGCTGAACAAGGTGGAACCGCTTTGCATTGCACTTTTACAACAAAAAATTGTACATTACTCCATCAAAGAGGTTAATTAATGAACGATTCAGCGCTGCAACAGCCGATACAGCGGCACCTGGACCTGGTGGACATCACCTACCCCAGAACCGCCCTGACCTGGACCGCCCCCAAACAGGACTGGCGCCATTTCGCCCAATGCATCCTGCTGTTGTCGGGCCGTGGGAAGGTGCGTTTCAAAGGGGAACACCTTGAGCTTGTGGCACCCACCTTGTTGTGGGCACCGGCCGGTATGATGCTGGGGTGTGACTTTGCCGCAGGCAGCCACGGTGTGCTGTTAACGGTGTCGGAAGACTGGTTGATTCCGGCGGTCAGCCGCACCCTGGATGCGCAGGTTCCGTTCCGTTCAATGGCCGATGCCTTGCACGAACTGCCACTGACCGACGATGTGTTGCTCGAACGCTTGTCGCCCTGCTTCAGTGCCATTCGTGCTGAACTGTCCGACAACGAACCGGGCGCCCAAACCGTGGTTGCCGCTCAGTTAACAACCCTGCTGGCACTCATTCATCGCCAGCATGCCGAACAGTCAATTGCACCCGAGACCGACCTGATTCGCTCGACGTTGTTTCAACGTTTTTTGGGGTTGATCGAGCTGCACTTTCGGGATCACTGGAAGGTGTCAGATTACACCCGGCACATGGGGGTCAGTGAGCGACGGCTCGAATTCGCAACGCACAAAGACGTCGGCCAGACCCCGAGCATGATCATACAACGCAAACTGATCAGCGAGGCGTGTCAGCGACTGGCGCATTCACCCTTGTCGGTCGCGGAAGTGGCGTACGGACTGGGCTTCAAAGACCCGGCCTATTTCAACCGGTTTTTTAAACGACACATGATCGATGCCCCCGGCACCTGGCGCCGGAAAATTCGCAAGCAGGCGCCAAGCGAAGACACGACCTTTGCTGCGTGGCCGTGAAAAGAAAGCTGTGAGCTGCGAGTTATGAGCTGTTAGTTTTTGACTTTGAGGTAATCTTTAACTCGCAGCTCGTGGCTCGCAGCTCGCAGCTTTCTCTTAAAACAACACCGCAAGAACGATTGAAATAGATACGAAGGACATGAGCGTCGCTACAACCAGCGTCGCCGCGTAGCGGGCCGGGTCGAGGTAATTGCCGGCGACGACCGGATAGATACTGAGCATAGGCATCGAGGCAATCAGAATCGCAATGACCTGTAACTGGCGGTCAAAGGGTGGCAACAACCAGACCATCAATGCAACCAGCAACGGGTGAATGCACAACTTACCCACGGTTACCCAGCTGATTTTCCAGACATCCCCCTTGATGCTGATGCCCACCAGCGACCCACCGATCACAAACAACGCCACACCGGCCGAGGCTTCCGCAAGAAAACCCAGGCCGCTGGATACAATATCGGGTAGGCCTAATCCCAGTAGGCTGTATACAATGCCCAATACAATGGCCAGTAAGATCGGTTGTGTCACCAGACGCCGCACAAAACTGCTGATTACCTGACGCGTGCTGCCACCCCCGGACAAGGCACGCGACAGCTCCAACACCATTAACGCCAAAGGCATGATCACCAGATTTTCCACCATCAACGTCATGGTAAACGCAGCGGCAGGCAGGGTACCAAAGACCTGCAACAAGACCGGGTAGCCAACAAAAGCACTGTTGCTCAGGCTCATGCCAAGGGCATTCAACCCGGCTTCGGACGTCGAGGACTTTGACACGCCTTTTGAAAAAGCAAAACCAAGCAGATACGCCAGCAGTGAGCCCGCACCATAGGCGATCAGATAATAGGGCGTGATGGCGGTGGCGATCGAGGTCGTGGTCAGGGTGGTAAAAATCAGTGCTGGCAAGCAAAAATACAGCACAAAACGGCCCATGCCCGGAATCACTGATTTGGGCATCAGCTCGGTGCGCACCGCCAGGTAGCCGATGCCGATGACCATAAAAATAGGAACAATGACGTTAACAACGGAAATGTCTTGCATGGCGGAAAATCACCTGGGCGGTTGTGTGCAGGTTGGCGCTGTTGGCTCGTAGATGCGCGTGCGCGTTCAGTCCGCCATTAATTCAGGCTTCACAACATACCGCAAGACCATATCGATCACATGGCTGGCGAGCTTTTCCTGGTTGGACGCTGCGTTCTGGTCCCAGTTGAAAATTCGCGAAAAGGTATAGCGGTTCGAGACATTGAAGAACGACAAGGCACTGATCAGCCAGTGCAACTCCAGCGCTTCAAGGCCGGGCCGAAACTGACCGGTTTCCAGGCCACGACGATAGACTTTCTGCAGTTCATCCACCGCGCCGGCATTAAGCGATTGAATCAGTTCGGACTGCTCAATGAAGCGGCCGTGGTGAATGTTCTCGATCATCACCATGCGAATGAAATCCGGGTTTTTGATGTGGTGCTCAAAGGTGAAAGCAACGAGTTTGCTCAGGGCCTGAATCGGCTCCAGGTGATCGAGTTCCAGCTCTCCTTCCTGCTGTCTCACTTGCTGATAGGAGCGTTCCAGTGCTTTCAGATACAGCGTTTCTTTGTCTTTAAAGTAATAGTAAATCATCCGCTTAGACGTTTTTGTTTTCTCAGCGATCTCGTCGATGCGTGCGCCAGACAGGCCTTTTTCAGAGAACTCCCGGGTCGCAACCCGCATGATATCGGCTTGTACGCGCACCGGGTCATTCTTGCGCGTGCGTTCTTTGCCGTTTGCGGCCACCTTGTGTGTGGTCATTCTGACTTCCCTCCGTCTGCGATGCGCTCAGTATGCCACAGGTTGACTGAACGTACCATTTCGTACATTATGAATTTGACGATCATCGCCTGGCTATACTCTGTGAAGTTGCCGGCGTCTCGTGGCCCGATTTGAAAGACTGACACATACACAGCTACACCCCATACAACAACAAGAGGAAGTAACCATGAAGCGCTTATCCTTTCAGGCCAGCGGTCTGGCCATCGCTCTGATTACCGCCGGTGCCGTCTCTGCCGAGAACCTGCGATTCGCCCACGTAGACCCGAACGACTGGACAACCTCCAAAAAAGGTGCCGCCAGTCAGGTGTTCAAGAACCTGGTAGAAGCCGAAACGGACATGACCGTCGATCTGTTTCCGGCCGGTTCACTCGGCAGTGAAGACGACCTGGTACAAGGCACTCAGGATGGCACCATCAGCATCAGCATGGTCTCCGGTTCCTACGCCAACTATTGCGCCGCAGCCGCGGTCACCGACATCCCCTACACCTTTCCCTCAGCACCGGTTGCCTGGGAAGTGATGGACGGTGAATTCGGACAGGCCTTGGCGGATCACTGCCTGGAAGAAACCGGCTTGCGCACCCTGGCCTACGGTGAAACCGGCTTCCGCCATTTCACCAACTCGGTACGCCCGATTGCTTCGCCAGCCGATATGGAAGGCCTGAAATTCCGGGTGCAAACCATTCCGCTGTATCTGGAGATGGTACGTGGCCTGGGCGCCGAGCCACAAGGCATTGCCTGGGGTGAAGTCCCGACTGCGCTGGCCACCGGTGTGGTCGACGGCCAGGAAAACCCGATCTCGGTCATTTACGGCAACAGCTTTTACGAGTTCCAGAAATACCTGACGCTGGACCGCCACGTCTACGGTGTTGATCATATTCTGATTAACGAAGAACTGTTCCAGTCTCTTTCTGAGAGTGACCAGGCCGCATTGCAACGTGCAGCGGTGGTCGCCGGTACCGTGGGCCGTGCCATTCAGCAATTCGGTTCCGCTGAAGGCGTCTCCAAGCTGATCGAAGAAGGCATGGAAGTGACCCAGCCGACCGATGCACAGATGGCCGAATTCCGTGCCGCTGCGCAACCGGCCGTTCAGGCCTACCTGCGTGACGAACTGGGCAGCGATGCCGAGTGGATCGATCGCCTGGCCGATGCGGTAGACAACGCCACCGCCAACTGATCAGCGCACTGGCGCTACTCTGGAGTCGGGCCTGCCTGTGCAGGTCCGGCTCCACGATTTTCTGTCGCACTTCCTGCCACACGTCCGGGGCCCGAGCTATGTCCGCAACCCTTCGCCTGTTTCGTCGTCTGCTGATCGGTATTAACGGTACCGGCGCCGGTCTGATGATGCTGACGGTATTCTCCATCGTATTTGCCAATGCGTTCTGGCGCTACACCGCTGGTCGCTCCCTTACCTGGGGCGAAGATGCCGCCATTTACGCCATGATCTACGGCATTATGTTTGGTGTTGCCCTGGCCTATTTACAGGATCGCCATGTGCGTTTCTCCATTGTGGTCGATTTATTGCCGGCCTCGATCCGGCACTACAACCTGATTCTGATCGACGTTCTCGTACTCGGTGTCGGCATCGGCTTTGCCATTTCTGGCTACGAATTCATCGACAGCCGCGGCAGCCGCAACTCGCCCAGCATCGGCTTACCCTTGTGGATGTTTCAGTTCTCCACGCTGATGGGCGGCATTTTGCTGTCAATATCTGCACTGACCATGGGCGCCTGCCGTCTGTTGGGCATGACCGAAGCGGAGGTTGACGCATGATCTATGCATTGCTGTTAATCACCCTGGTCATTGGTGTGCCGTTCGCCTTTGTTATTCTCGGTACCCTGCTGGTGTTCATGGCCGGGGCTGATTTTCCCTACCACATTCGTATCGTCGCCCAACAAGCCTTTGGCGGTTTGCATTCCTTTCCGTTGCTGGCAGTACCGCTGTTTATTCTCGCCGGTGAAGTGATGAACGAAGCCGGTATTACCCGGCGTATTATTGCGCTGGCCAATGCCCTGGTTGGGCATATGAGGGCGGGCCTGGCGCAGGTGAACATTTGGGCGTCGGTGATGTTCGCCGGCCTGTCCGGTTCCGCCATCGCCGATACCTCGACGCTCGGCCGGGTGTTCATTCCCGAAATGGAAAAAGAAGGGTACCCGCGTGATTTTGCGGCGGCATTAACCGCAGCTTCATCGGTCATCGGCCCGATTATTCCGCCCAGCATTCCGGTCATAATCTACGCCCTTACCGTCAGCGGTGTGTCGGTTCCGGGTCTGTTTATGGCCGGTATTATTCCGGGTCTGTTGCTGGCCTCGGGTCTGTCCATTTACGTCTTTTTCTTTGCCGGCCATTTCGGTACCAAGAAGACGCATGCGCCCGGCACCCGGCGAAAAGCGGTTTTCAACGGGCTGATTCCCTTGTTTATGCCCATCGCGGTTATCGGTTCCATTCTGCTGGGAATTGTTACCCCGACGGAAGCGGCGTCTTTTGCGGTGGTCTATGCCCTCATTGTTGGCCTGGTACTGTACCGCTCCATTCCTATATCACGGCTGCCGCACATTTTCACCCGGGCGATGCGTGACAGCGCGGTGATCATGATCATTATGGCCGCGGTCTCGGCGGCCAACTGGCTGCTCACCTACAACCGTATTCCGAACATCATTACTGAGTGGGCGCTATCGGCCATCGACTCCCAGGTCATTTTCCTGCTGGCGGTCATGCTGTTGCTCTTACTGGTTGGCCTGGTGCTGGAAGGCATTGCCGCCATTCTGGTACTGGTCCCCATTCTGCACCCGATCGCCGTCGGGCTTGGCATCGAACCGTTGCACTTCGCCATTCTGGTGATCTTCAACCTGATGATCGGTCTGATTACGCCACCGGTTGGTCTGTGTTTGTTTGTCGCCGATTCGGTCGCCCGGGTTGGTTTGTCAGCCATTGTACGCCGGCTCATGCCCATGTTGCTGGTCGAGATTCTGGTGTTGGTGGTCATCGCCTTTGTACCGGATCTGGTGACCTTCCTGCCCAGAATTACCGGTTACCTCTGACCACGGCCAGTCCGTCAGACAACCATGCCGAACGGAGAAATGATATGTACTCATCCATAGCCACGGTGTGCCTGAGTGGCGCACTGAGCGACAAGATCAATGCGATAGCCGATGCCGGTTTTGAAGGCATCGAAATTTTCGAAAACGATTTGACCGCCTTTAACGGCACCGCGCGCGAAGCCGGGCAACTGATTCGTGACCGGGGTATGACACTGGTCACGCTGCAACCCTTTCGTGATTTTGAAGGGCTCGAAGGTCGCGACCGCCAGCGCGCCTTCGACCGGGCCGAACGCAAGTTCGATTTAATGGAAGAGCTGGGCACCGACTTGCTGATGTGTTGCAGTTCGGTTCACCCCAATGCCAAACCCGGCATCGCGCGTGCCGCTGAAGACTATGCCGAACTCGGTGACCGGGCCGCCAAGCGCGGTCTGCGCATCGCCTTTGAAGCACTGGCTTGGGGCACTCATATTCACGATTACCGCGACAGCTGGGAAGTGGTGCGCCGCGCCGACCATGCTTCCGTCGGCCTGGTGCTCGACACCTTTCACATTTTCTCACGCCAGACCGAGCTGGATACGCTCGCCAGTATTCCCGGCGACCGGATTTTCCTGGTGCAAACCGCCGATGCGCCACGGCTTTCCATGGATCATCTCTCCTGGAGCCGTCACTACCGCTGTTTCCCGGGCCAGGGTGAATTGCAGATGCAGCAGTTTATGGAAAGGCTGAGTGAAACCCGTTACGACGGTGCCCTCTCGCACGAAATTTTCAACGACGTGTTTCGCATGGGCCACTCGGACCAGACCGCCCGCGATGGCATGCACTCCTACCGGCTACTGCGCACCATGGCCGACCAGAGTTCGGTACCGGCACCGCAACCGGTTGAACGCCTGGCGTTTATCGAAATTGCCATCAACCCGGACCGCGCCGATGTGTTGCGCACCGACCTGGCTGCCCTGGGGTTGCGCTGCGTCGGCAAGCACGCTCAGGTTGCGGCCGAGCGCTGGGCGATGAACGACTTGAACGTCGTCATCAATACCGAACGCGATTTCGCTGGCCGGGTGCCCGGGCGCGAAGCGACCTCGGTCAGTGCCTTTGGCGTGCAGGTCGATAACGCTTACCAGGCGATCAAGCGTGCCCGAAAGCTGGGTTACGACCTGGTTGAACCCAAAGATGTCAACGCCAGCCACGACATGACGGCGATGCGCAACGTCGACGGGTCACTGGCCTACATTGTCGACGCCTCGCAACTGAGCAAAGTCTGGGATACCGAATTCACCGTCGATACCCAACCGGTTCCGAAAGGCCCCGTGGTGGAAGTCGACCACCTGAGTCTGTCGCTGTCGTATCACGATTACCTGTCGGTGATGCTGCAATACCGTTCGGTGTTTGCGCTGGAGCCGACCGCCTCCTTTGATGTGACCGACCCCAAAGGGCTGATCCAGAGCCAGGTGCTGCACAACAGCGGTGAAGCGAACCAGAGCCGCCGCTTCCGCCTGGCACTGAACGCCAGTGCCTCACCGGAGACCACCAGCAACCGGCTGGTCAAAAAAGTGGGCGGCTCCGGTGTGCAGCACATTGCGCTGCGCACCCAGGACATGACCGCTACTGTCGCGGGTCTGGCCGACGCCCATACACCCACGCTGACGATTCCGGTGAACTACTACCGGGATCTGCAAGCGCGCTATGAACTTGGAGAATCCGAGGTTCAGTGGATGCAAGATCACTCCGTCTTGTATGACGAGGATGGCACTGGCGAGTTCCGGCAGCTCTACGTGCGGCCCGATCATCAATCCTTCTTTTTCGAACTGGTGCAACGCGATGGCTATCAGGGCCTCGGCGCGCCCAATGCGTTCGTCCGTGCCGCCGCCCAGCAACAGGCGGATGCCCTGGCCAACCCGTGTGCAGACACCCATGGAGATCCCTTATCATGACAGTGGCCATGAAACTGGCGTTGATTGGCGAGGGCATCGCCAAATCACAATCGCCCGACCTGCACCGGCGACTGGGCAGTCTGGTTGGGCTGGACACGCAATATGACCTGGTCGATTCGCTCGGCATTAATGGCTTCGATTTCCCAGCCACGGTGGCGCGTTTGCAAGCCGAAGGCTATCGCGGCAGCAACGTCACTTTTCCATTCAAGGAAGCGGCCCGCAACCTGGCCGATACGCTCAGCGAAGGCGTTCAGCGCGTGGGCTCGTCCAATACCCTGATCTTTGAGGGCGGCAAAATACATGCGGAAAACACCGATTACAGCGGCTTTATCAGCGCCTACCGGCGCCAATTTGCCAACCGGCCTGCGGGCCGGGTATTACTGGTCGGCGCCGGCGGTGTTGGTCGAGCGGTCGCTTGCGCGTTGGGGGCATTGGGTGTCACCTCGATTGGCCTGGTGGAACGCGACGCGACCCGGGGTGAAGCCCTGAGTCTCGACCTAAACCGTCAGGGCATTAACACCGAGACACTGTCGGCCAGTGAAGCCGAGCGTCGCATGGCGAGTTTTGACGGCATCGTCAATTGCACGCCGGTCGGCCACATCAATCACCCGGGTTGCCCGATCAAGACCGATCACGTGCACGACCAGCAATGGGTATTCGACGCCGTTTATATCCCCGCTCGTACCGAATTGCTGATCGCAGCTGAAGAGTGTGGTGCAGCAACACTGTCAGGCGTTGACTTGTTCGTCTTCCAGGGCATCGACGCCTTTCGGTTTTTTGCCGGAAGCCAAGCCACCACGGCGGCCATCGACGCCCAGGTTTCGTCCGTGCGCGACCACTATTTCCGGCAACTGGTGTTGAACGAAAGCCCCCGGGCTTCGTGATCTAGCGGACCAACCGGGTCGTTTGCGCCAGCGACTGCGCCAGTGACCGAACAATGGATATAAACAACCGTTGCGTGGTGGTTGGTTGCCAGTCTTTACGGGTGGTGATGCCAATGGGTCGCTCGACCGGCGGCATATCGATGTTCAACACCGTCAAAATGCCTTCCTGCTGTTCATGCTCGATCTGGTGGCTGGAAATGAAGGTCAGGCGGTCACTGCCCAGCAACAACTCCCGAATCACGATCTGCGAGCTGCATTCAATCACACCTCTGAGCGCAGACGGATCCTGGGCAGCAATCAGCCGGTTGAACAAAGAGCGGGCTGGTGTGCCTTCACGCGGGACTACCCAGGGATAGCCGCGCAGATCATCGAGGGTCAGTGTGCCACCCCCCGCCAGCGGGTGCTGTTTGCGGGCGACGACCGAGATCGGGCTGGTCAGTAGTTGCTCCTGCTGAATGTCCGAACTCGGTGCCGGGTCGCGCAGCGCGCCGATCAGCAAGTCGAGTTCACCATGCAACAAGCGATTCAACAGGTCATCGTAGGGGCCTTCGAGCACATCGACCCGAATTTCCGGTTTCAGCGTCGATATGCGGTTAATGGCCGCCGGTAACAGAAAGGTGCGCGCCAGTGGCATCGAACCGACCCGAATCAGGGTGGAATCGGCCCCCTGCATTTCCTGCACTTCGAACAGGCCCTGTTCAAGTTCGCGCAACCCCAACAGGGCGAACCGGGCCAGGCGTAAGGCCGCACGGGTGAGGGAGATGCCTATACTGGTTTTTTCGAACAGAACGGCGTTAAGCAGTCCTTCCAGTTCACCGGCTGCCCGATAGACCGCTGGTTGTGAGATACCCAGCGAACGAGCGGCGGTGCTGTAGCTGGTCGCCGTTTGCAATGCCAGCAAGGCGCGCAAGTGGGCATTGGTCATCTGATCGGAGGGGTGAACCGAGGCACGTACGCCGTCCTGCTTGCGATCCGCGATGCGCACCGCCTCGCGCGTGCCGGTACGCAGAAAGGCCATGCAGCGATCCACCCGGTGTACCAGCAGTTCACCGCTGTCGGTGAGGTACATGCCGTTGTGACGACGCACAAACAAACTGATGCCCAGCCGTGCCTCCAATTTGCCAATGGCCTGGGTGACGGCCGATTGCGACAGGAATATGCGCTCGGCGGCTGTGCTGATGCTGTGCGAACGAGCCACCTCACTGAAGGCCCGCAAATGCCGGAGATTGGGGATTTTTTCGAGCAATACCGGGCTCCCTTTTGACTGAAATGTCACACAACTTTAACCAAGTTATAACATAAACTAATACCTTGTTAAGGAAAACTAACTGGTTCACCCGGGCTGGGCTGTGAATACTGGGTTCATGACGGTTGCAGATTGCCTGAGCGTTCAGGCTAAATTCAGGATCTGGATTACACTCTGTGCCAATGGTCGGCAACTCCCGTTACACTCGGGCAGCTGTTGATTGGAACTTGCAGTAGTCTTGCAGTAATAAGCCGCCTGGCCGGGAAAGACCGGCCGGATACATCGGCCTACGGGACCGGTGTATTACAAAAACAACGAGGTAACTGAATTATGCTTAAGCACGTTAAGACAACATCCCTGATTGGCCTGATGGCTGTTTCCGCCGCCTCTGTGCAGGCAGAAGAAGTCACACTGCGCGTTGGTCACCTGTGGCCTTCTGTTGCTGCGGCTCACACCGACGTGGTCCAGGCCTGGGCCGATGCCGTTGAAGCCGATTCCAACGGCCGGATCGAAGTCCAGGTTTACCCAAGTGGCCAGTTGGCTGCCCCGCCGGCTCAGTACGATGCCGTTAAAAACCGCATCATGGACGCCACCGCGACCGTTCAGGGCTACACCGCCAACCGCTTCCCGCTTACCCAGGTGGTTGAATTGCCCGGCGTCTCCGACAGCGGCAAGCAAGGTGCCTGCATTCTGCAGAACCTGATGGATGAAGGTCACATCGACCAGGAATACGATGACACCAAGCCGGTCTTTATTTTCACCCACGGCCCCGGTGGTTTCCACGTCTCCGGTACCAGCATCGAAACGCCTGAGGACCTGCAAGGCCTGCGCATTCGCCGCCCGACCACCGTTGTGGGTAACATCCTGGAAGAGCTCGGTGCCCAACCAGTCGGTATGGCCGCGCCGGAGAGCTACACCTCCATGCAGCGTGGCGTTATTGACGGTGTTGCTCTGCCCTGGGAAGGTGCGTTGTCTTTCCGACTGAACGAGCTGTCCGATTCGCACACTGAAATTGGTGGCCTGTACACCCTGGCGTTCATCCTCACCATGAATGAAAGCGTCTATAACAACCTGTCTGCCGAAAACAAAGCCGTCATCGATGCCAACTCTGGCATGGACTGGTCAGTGCGCGCTGGCGAAGTGTTTGATGCACAAGACGTAGCCGGTCGCCAGCAGGCGGTTGATGCCGGTCACGAAATCATTCAGATCGAAGGCGGCACCAGCAACCCAGCCTGGGCCCCGTACATTGAGCGTGCTAAAGAGACTTACCTGTCTGATCTGGAAGGCCGTGGCCTGCCAGCCCGTGAAGTGTACGAACGCGCGATGGCGTTGCGTTCACAGTGTGAAGTCTAAACGGCTTCCTATCAGTGCCTTGCGTTCGGAATGAACGCAAGGCACTGCCTTCCTGATTCCCTGGAGCGATCCCTGTGCGTAACCTGATTGACTGGATACGAAAGCTTTCACTCGGCTTCAATATTATCGGTGGTACGGCCCTCATCCTTACCATGGTGATCGTACTGATAGAAGTCCTGACCCGTACCCTTTTCGGCCTGACCAGCGGCGCTGTCGACCTGACATTTAATGGCAGCTTCGAGATGGTCCGCCACGGTATGATGATTACCTTTGCCTATTCCATGCCCTACTGCCTGGCCCGGGGCCAGGTGGTGGTGGATATTTTCACCGATCGTTGGTCCGACCGGATCAAGTCGGTTATGTCCGGAGTCTACACCCTGGTGTTTGGCATTTTCGGGTTTCTGATGACCGTTCGCCTCATCGAGTCAGCCCATTCGGCCGCGATGTCCGGAGAAACCACTCAAGACCTGGCCTTGCCGATGGATAACATTTACTACATCGCCGCGATCGGCATGTTCATGCTCGGATTGCGCGGTTTTGCCCTTGCCTGGGAACAGATGTTTTTCGACGACCACTCTCAGACCACGGGTGACACGCTATGAGTTCGCAATTGATCGGTTTTATCTGTGTTGCTGGCATGCTGGGCATGATCGCACTGCGCATGCCCATTGCCCTGGGTATGGCCATTGCCGGCTTCGTTGGTTTTGGCTGGATCGTCGCCTTTGACCCCGCTATTTCTATTCTGGAAAGCGGCGCGTTTGAAACCATATCCAACTACGACTTCAGCCCGATTCCGATGTTTATTTTTATGGGTGTGCTGGCCTCCAAGGCGCGCATGTCGGCTGAACTGTTTCACGGTGCCAAAACCCTGTTCGGTGCCTGGCGCGGTGGCATGGCGCTGGCGGCGGTGATGTCCTGCGGTATTTTTTCGGCCATTTCCGGTTCGTCACTGGCCACCGCTGCGAGCATGTCGAAAGTCGCCCTGCCGGAAATGAAGAAAAACGGATACGCCGACTCCCTGGCCACCGGCACACTCGCCGCGGGCGGCACTTTGGGGATCATGATCCCACCGTCCATTGCCTTGCTGCTGTATGGCTTACTGACCGAGCAGTCGGTTGGCGACATGTTCATTGCCGGCATTATTCCGGGCTTCATGGGCCTGCTGTTGTACATGGTGGCCATTGCCATTACCGTGAAGATCTTTCCGCAACTGGCCACTCCGGGTGAAGCCACGACACTGCGCCAGAAATTGGCTGGCCTTAAAGGCCTGATCCCCTTTGGCGGCATCTTCGCGCTGATCATCGGCGGCATCTACGGCGGTATTTTCACACCCACCGAAGCGGCATCCGTCGGTGCCTTTGGTGCCCTGATCATCGCGCTGTACCGGGGCATGAACCGCAGAGATTTTATTGAAGCCGTGGCTGAAACGCTGGTCGTTTCGACGATGATTTTCTTTATGGTCATCGGCGCCGAGATTTTCAGTGTCTTTCTGTCGGTATCCCAGGTGTCCAACAGCCTGGTCAACACGGTGAACGAGCTGAATCTGTCGCCCATCATGATTCTGATGTGCATTCTGGCGTTTTACATTGTACTGGGCATGGTGATGGACAGCATTGCCATGCTGCTGCTGACGGTTCCCATTGTGTACCCGCTGGCCATGGCCGCCGGTTTCGACCCGATCTGGTTCGGTATCGTCACCGTGATTACGGTTGAACTGGGCCTGATTACACCACCGATTGGCATGAACGTATTCGTGATCAATTCCGTCGCCAAAGACGTGCGCATCACCTCAATTTTCAAAGGGGTGATCCCCTTCGTGCTGTCAGACATTGTGCGACTTGCCTTGATTATCGGATTTCCGGTACTGGCACTCGGGTTGTTGTAACGCTTTTCTATGCAAGGGTCTGGCAGACAGGCTCTTGCCAACTAACACAATTCATCGGGGCTGACTCCTCAGCTTTCGATGCGATGAATTATGGAGGCTGCTATGTCTACCCTGTCCCACCCCAACGTTGTTGTGCAAAACATTGAACGTGCCGACCAGGCCATTATCGACGGACTGGCTGAATGTGGCGTGGCTACCGTGCACGAATCCCAGGGCCGCAAGGGCCTGCTGGCCGACTATATGCGCCCTATCTACAAAGGGGCTCAGGTAGCCGCTTCCGCCGTCACCATTTCAGCACCGCCCTGCGATAACTGGATGGTGCATGTGGCCATTGAACAGGTAAAACCCGGCGACATTCTGGTGCTGGCACCAACATCACCCTCCAACGCCGGTTATTTCGGTGACCTGCTGGCAACCTCCATGCAGGCGCGCGGTGGCGTTGGCCTGATCATAGACGGCGGTGTGCGTGACACCAAAGACCTGACTGAGATGAACTTTCCGGTCTGGTCCAAAACCGTCTTCGCTCAGGGCACCGTTAAAGAAACCCTGGGCTCCGTCAACGTGCCAGTGGTTTGCGCTGGGGAACTGGTTAACCCGGGTGACATCATCGTCGCCGACGACGATGGCGTCTGTGTGGTCCGCCGCGAAGAAGCCGCAGAAGTTCTCGAGAAATCCCGCCAGCGCATGGCCAACGAAGAAGCCAAGCGCCAGCGCCTGGCCGCGGGTGAACTCGGTCTCGACATTTACAACATGCGCGAGCGGCTTGCTGAAAAGGGCCTGAAATATGTCTGATATCGCCTGCATGTGGATGCGTGGCGGTACGTCCAAGGGCGGCTTTTTTCTGGCCGACGATTTGCCCGACGATACCGCCAAGCGTGACGCTGCCCTATTGCGCGTCATGGGCTCGCCCGACCCGCGCCAGATTGACGGCATGGGCGGCGCCGACCCGCTGACGTCGAAGGTGGCTGTGGTTAAAAAGTCCGACCGCGACGACTGCGATGTTGAATACTTGTTTCTGCAGGTCTATGTCGATCAGGCACTGGTGTCTGATGCGCAAAACTGCGGCAACATGCTGGCCGGCGTTGGCCCCTTCGCGATTGAGCGCGGGCTGGTTGACGCCACCGGCGATGAAACCGACGTACGCATCTTTATGGTCAATACCGGCCAGGTAGCCGTCGCCCGGGTCATGACACCCGGCGGCCAGGTGAACTATGACGGTGATGCCACCATCGACGGTGTGCCCGGAACCTCGGCACCGGTATTAATCACCTTTAAGGACACGGCCGGTTCCAGTTGCGGCGCTTTGCTGCCAACGGGCAACGCCTACGACACCGTCGAAGGCACCCGCATCACCTGCATCGATAACGGCATGCCCTGCGTGATTCTCCGCGCTCGGGATTTCGACATCACCGGCACGGAGACCCGCGAAGAACTGGAAGCCAACGAAACGCTGAAGGCGCGGCTGGAAAAGATTCGATTACAGGCGGGTTACCTGATGAACCTGGGTGACGTAACGGACAAAACCGTGCCGAAAATGACACTGGTCAGTCCGCCAACCCATGGCGGTGTGCTGTCAACACGCACCTTTATTCCACACCGTTGCCATGCATCCATTGGCGTGCTGGGTGCCGTTTCCGTAGCAACGGCCGCCGCCCTTGAACACAGCGTTGCAAACGAAGTGGCCGAACTCTCCGGTGATACTATGTCAATCGAGCATCCGATTGGTGAAACCACCGTTGTTTTAAAGCGCGATGCGAAGGGCGATATTGAAAGCGCTGCGATACTGCGGACCGCTCGAAAATTAATGGACGGTCGGATTTTTATTTAACCACCCGGCCAAGATCGGGTGCTGGCTGAGACAGTGGGGGATTCGGAGGCACGTTACCCATACGGGGTCGGCGTTAATACATCCATGTAGCCTCGGTCGCCACATCCATGTGGCGAACGTCCCCTGAATGGGTAACGCGCCTCCGAATCCCGGTCGCATCTGTGGACCGTTTCTGAAAAAAGATTGCCTACAGTTAAAGCAATCAGGAGAACAAGCAATGACTATGAGTGAAGGCTATTTGCCGTTTCATCCGAATCCTAAAAAGCCGGATTACAAAGCGCCTGAAGGTGCAGTTGACGCACACTGCCATGTGTTTGGCCCGGCTGACCAGTTCCCCTATGCCCCAGAGCGTAAATACACGCCTTGCGATGCCGGTAAAGACCAACTGTTTGCGTTGCGCGACCATTTAGGATTCAGTCGTAACGTCATCGTTCAGGCATCCTGTCATGGCAAGAACAACGACGCTTTGGTTGATGCCCTGGTTACCGCTGGTGACAAGGCTCGCGGCATCGCCTTTGTGGGCAAAGAAGTCACCCATGAAGAATTGAAAAGAATGGACGAGGCCGGTGTGCGTGGCGTGCGTTTCAACTTTGTGAAGCGTCTGGTCGACACGACGCCCTGGGAAGACTTTCTGGAAATTGCCGAGAAGATCAAACCCTTTGGCTGGCACATTGTGGTGTATTTCGAAGCACCTGACCTCGAAGGGTTGAAGCCGTTGCTGGCCAAATTCAATACCACCATAGTGGTCGACCATATGGGCCGGCCCGATGTTAGCAAGGGCGTCGACAGCGCCGAGTTTGCTTCGTTTGTGAACCTGCTGGCCGACAACCCCAATATCTGGACCAAAGTCAGTTGCCCGGAACGCCTGACCATCGACGGACCGCCATACACCGATGTCATTCCGTTCGCTCGCAAGCTGGTTGAAACCTTTCCGGACCGTGTGCTTTGGGGAACCGACTGGCCACACCCGAACATGTCGTCACACGTACCGGACGATGGTCAACTGGTCGATGTGATTCCGCACATTGCACCTACCGAAGAACTGCAGCAAAAACTGCTGATCGACAACCCGATGCGTCTGTATTGGGAACGCTGAGTGCTAACCGGGCAGCCGAGGGAGAAGACCATGAACACGACCGATCTCAAACTGTGTTTTATTGGCTTCGGTGAAGCCGCCGAAGCGTTCTGGAGCGGTATGGATCACGGCCCGGTCAGTTCGGTATACAGCTACGATAGCCTGACAGAATCGCCGGGTACAGCCGCACACGAGGCCATGCAAGCCCGCTGCAACGCATTGGACGTACCGGTGTGTGCCAGCCTGGGAGCAGCGGTCAGTGAGGCCGACATAGTGATGTCGGTGGTGACGGCCGATCAGGCATTTGCCGTGGCAGAGGCCGCCGCACCGCTGATGAAAAAAAGCGCCCTGTTTTTCGACTGCAATTCCTGCGCGCCACAGACCAAACAGGCCTCTGCCAATGTCGTTGACGCGGCCGGTGGTCGTTATGTCGATGTCGCGGTAATGGCCCCGGTGAACCCTGGCAAGAATCGAACACCTTTGCTGTTAAGCGGCGCCCATGTCGAAGACGCCAAAGCCGTGCTCGATGCCCTGGCCATGAACGCGACCATTGAAACCGGGCCGGTCGGTACTGCTTCGTCCGTGAAGATGGTGCGCAGTATTATGGTCAAGGGAATGGAGGCGCTTTTTGCCGAATGTGTTTTGGCTGGCCGACTGGCCGGTGTCGACACTCAGGTGCTGGCCTCGCTGGAACATTCCCATCCCGGTTTCAACTGGGAAAAACGCGCCGGTTATAACCTGGAGCGCATGACGCAACACGGCGTTCGCCGCGCCTCCGAAATGGAAGAGGTGTGCCATTTTCTGAACCACCTGGGCCTTGAAGAACCCTTGTCAGCGAGCACCGTTCGCTGGCAGGAACGCCTGGGACACTCGGGCATCGTTGCAGACCCGGCCGACTACGCCGGTACCACCGATGCCATGATCAAGACCTTTAAACTCACTCCCATGAAGGAGGTTCAATCATGAAAATTTGTATCGCAGGCGCGGCTGGCGCCTTTGGCATGAAGCACCTCGACGCCGTTCGCAACATCGACGGCATTGAGGTCCACTCTGTCGTCGGCCGCGACGGCGAAAAGATGGCAGCCTTCGCCAAAGACAACAACATTCCCCATGCATTCACTGAACTGGACGACGCCCTCGCCCAGCCGGAACTGGACGCCGTCATTCTGGCCACCCCGACCCAGGTGCATGCCAGCCAGGCCATTGCCTGCCTGAAAGCCGGCAAGCATGTGATGGTTGAGATTCCGATGGCCGATAACATCGACGACGCTCGCGAACTGGTTAAGGTTCAGAAAGAAACCGGTCTGGTCGCCATGGCCGGTCACACCCGTCGCTTCAACCCCAGCCACCAGTGGATTCACGATAAAATCCAGAAAGGTGAGCTCAAGGTTCAGCAGATGGATGTGCAGACCTACTTCTTCCGTCGCAGCAACAAAAATGCACTGGGTCAGGAGCGCAGCTGGACCGACCATCTGCTGTGGCACCATGCTTGCCACACGGTTGATCTGTTCCAGTATCAGGTCGGTGAGCGTGCCAGCAAACTGCAAGCACTGCAGGGCCCAATTCATCCGACGCTGGGCATCGCGATGGACATGAGCATTGGTATGAAAGTACCCAGCGGTGCCATCTGTACGCTGTCGCTGTCGTTCAACAACGAAGGCCCGTTCGGTACCTTCTTCCGCTACATCTGCGACAACGGCACCTATATTGCCCGCTACGACGACCTGGTCGACGGCAATGAAAACCCGGTGGATCTGAGTGGAGTTGCGGTATCGAACAACGGCATCGAACTGCAGGATCGCGAGTTCTTCGCGGCCATCAAAGAAGGCCGGGAGCCCAATGCCAGCGTAGCCCAGTGCCTGCCGGCGATGGAATCGCTCAACACCCTGGAGCAGTTGCTCGAAGCCGAGTAAACGCCAGCCAGGTCCTGTTACTTGATGGGTGCCCCTGAAAAGCCAGGGTCACCCACAGGTTTTGTTACCCCACTCGCTGATCCCCAGCAATGCTTTCCTCTGCTAATATTCCTTGAGTTAAGCCGCCATGCCTGCCTATCTCTCCAAATCAGGTATGATACCAACCTGTTTTAGGTTTCAGGTTGAGAGTACATGTTAGCGTCCCCCGATTGGCTGAGTAGCCTTTACCGCCGTGTAGGCGCCCTGGTCATTGATGCCGCTGTGCTGGTATCGATCGGATTTGTGCTGGGCTGGGTATTCGAATCCTATTTTGTAGAGCTGTCTGTCTGGGCCCGCGCCATTGGCTTTGTGATTGCATTGCTCTATTTCGGTATTCTGAACAGCGAGTTGAATAACGGCCAGACCATTGGCAAACGGCTGCTCGCCATTCGCGTCGTGAATCTGCATAACGAGAGCATCAAGCTCGATGTCTCGCTGCTGCGCAGCCTGATTCTGATCACACCATTTTTTGTGCAAGGTTCCGGGTTACCCGGTGCGCTGTTGCACAGTTTCTGGATTTACCCGGTGTCACTGGTGCTGTTTGGCGGCCTGGTATCGACCGCTTATTTGATGGTGTTCAACCGCCGCACCCGCCAGGGTCCGCACGACTGGATCTGCAGGACCTTCGTGGCAAACGTGGAGAGCGACCCGCAACGGCCCGAGCCTATCTGGCTCGGTCATTCGGTAACCGTGGGGTTTGTTCTGGTTCTGTCGCTGGCGTTGCCGGCGGCGGTGCAACAATCAAACATTGCCGAGCCACAGCCCGACCTTGACCGCAGTGCGGCCCAACTGCTGCAGCTCGACATCGCAAATCATGTACAGATTGCCCGGGTGGATTCGCAGCGGGATGACGTCGAAAATCGATTCACCAGCGCTCAAGTCATGCTCACCGAAAACCGGGTAGAAGACGAAGACCTGGCCGCTGACATTGCTCGCCAGTTACTGCAAGGGAACGATCGTATCCGCACCCAGGGGCCGCTGATGATCAATCTTACCTACGGGTATGATCTGGGCATCTTCAGCAGTTGGGATAGCCGGATGCACCGGTTTAATGCGCCTGAAGAATGAACTGTGAGCTGTGAGCTGTGAGCTGTGAGCTGTGAGCTGTGAGCTGTGAGCTGTGAGCATTCAGCGTTTCCTGCCTAGCAACCTCGTTGCAACAGGTTTTAATCTTTTACTCACAGCTCGAAGCTAGAAGCTCTCAGCTAAAAAATCAACTCAAAAAACTCCAGAAAACATCGGTCATCGCTTGGGGCTGTTCCATGGTACTCATATGTCCGGCGTCTTCGATGATTTCCAGTCGGCTGTGCCGAACCTTATCGGCCATCGCCTGGTGCTGTTCCGGCGTGCTCCACGCATCCTGACGGCCGACGATGAACGACGTCGGGCAGTCGATGTTCGACAGCACCGACGTGGCATCGGGGCGTTCGATCAACGCCTTGATCTGGGCTTCAAAGATCGCCGGTGTCTTGCGCTCGAACATAGAAACAATGGCGCTGATCAAGGCCGTATCATTCAGCCGGTTCGTGTGGACCATGCCGGTTACCCAGTCGCGGGCCATGGCCGCCACACCCTGTTCATGGGCCGTTTTTACCCGGGCCATCCGGCCTGCCACTTCTTTTTCACCCACTTCGCCATCGGCCAGGGACGCATAGCCCGTATCGAGCAACGCCAGGCGTTGCACTTTTTCCGGCGCCAGGCGCATGACTTCCAGCGCAACGCGTCCGCCCATTGAATGGCCGGCCATGGCGAAAGAGTCGGGTGCGTTGTCGAGTACCCGCCGGGCCATGGTGACCAGGTTGTCATCGTCTTTATAGTCTACAACAACACACTGCCAGGCTTCGCTCAATGCGTTGATCTGGTGCTCGTAGACAGTGTGATCACACATCAGCCCAGGCAATAACATCAATGTCGGTTTCATGGTTGCTGACTCGCTATCGATTGATTCAGGACAAACAGAGCCCGGCGCTCCTGTAAGCGCCAGCCATCGTCGGTTAACACACAGTGGTCATGGTACTCGCCAACGAGACTGCGGTGAACCGGTGCACCGAATACGTCAGACTTCCGCTCACCGGCTTCACTGGAATACAGCGTCACGTAAGCCAGAGAGTGCGCTTCGGTTTCAGACATCAACGTGACGCGCTGGTTGGTGACAAGATGCCGGTTCAGCCGGTTTGGCGGGTTGTTCAGATACGCCTGCCGAATCGCTTCACGGCCAATCAGAGGCTCGGGGGTGGTGGGCCGGTAGAGTCGACCTTCGTGGGTAAACAGCGCAGCAAAGTCATCGAATTGTTGGGTATCGATTGCCTGTTGGGCATCGAGTATCAGGCGGTGAATGGCCTGCTCGGCCAACAACGCAGTCAGCGCTGTTGCATCGGTTGTCATACCATTAACTCCGAATTCGGGTGCTCATAGTATTGGGTATTTCCGGTTCGATCAACATGGGCGCTGCACCCGACAGTGACCCCATCCGACCAGGTCACCCACCTCACGGGAGCCGGTGCTCTGGTCAGAAAAAACGGCTAACCGGAACTGAGCGGTTTGAACCCCGCCTGCGATTTTTCCAATAGGGTTTTTAGGGGCACAAGCTCAAAATGTCGTTTGGCGGTAATCGCATAAAAGCGTTCGACGATGGTGTCGAGCACCCAGTAGGTTTCCAGCCGGCCGCTCTCGAGTTCATCCTGCACCACCACTTCCGGTACCACGGCCAGGCCACCCGAGTCTCGGGCCAACAAGCGCAGCATTGCCATGTCATCGACTTCGGCAAATGGGTCGATCTCAATTCCGAACTGACTGAGTACTCCATCAAACTGACGGCGAATGTCGCTGCTCGGACCCGGCAGCAATAATTTGGCGTGTTCGAGGTCCTCCGGGAACCGAAACGTTTTGGCCGCCGGGCCGGGTGGCCCTACGATGCAGACCCGTTGCTCGGCAATTTGCTGACAGCGCCAGGTGGTTGACGAATCGGCCACGACCGAACGATTGGAGAGAATCAGGTCGAGCTTGTGAATGCTGAGCAGGTCAAGCAATTCCTCCAGGCTGGCGGATCGGATCACCAGCTTCACGTCCGACTCACCGATGACCGGGCGCAGAAAGTTCTCCTGAAAATTACGCGATAACGTCGCCACCGAGCCTATCCGCAACTGTTTCAGATGCTGCAGTTCACCGCTTTCGGTCAGCGAGAGCAGCTCGCTGCCGAGGGTGAAAATACTCTCGGCATATTCCAGCACAACATGGCCGAACTCGGTCAGCCGCAGCGAGCGACCCTCCCGCGAAAACAGCTCATGCCCAAGCTGCTCCTGTAACAGACGAATCTGCGAGGACAGCGCGGATTGGGAAACGTGCAACTGACGGGCGGCCCGGGTCAGGTGACCTTCTTTGGCGACCACCCAGAAATAGTACAGGTGATGGAAATTCAGGTTTCGCATCCATTCGTTCCACAAATAAGAATAATATCTTCTAAATCATATATTTTTTAAAAACCATTATGACAGGGCAGGATAACGCTACCGGACATCAATGAACGCCTGCATCAGGGAGACACTCGAATGCAGATACTGATAAGTGGCTGGCTACTGCCCATTATTTACCTGATCGGCTGGTTGCTGGTCTACGCCCTCCCCGGACACCATTGGTCCATTGCCCGTCAAACGGCTCTGATCGGGTTGCTGGCCACCGTGGCCTCGGTTGTTGCGGCGACCGCGGGTTCGCTGATCGCCGGCGCCGGCATCGACCGACTGGGGCTCGTGGCCGCCTTACTGGTGTCATTGCTGGGTTGGGTGATTGTGAACTTCTCTTCCCGCTATCTCGCCGGCGACCGCCTGCAAAGCCGCTTTATCAGTGCCATGCTGTTTACGCTGACCTCGGTCGGCGTGCTGCTGTTGAGCCGCCACCTACTGGTCATCGTGCTGGCCTGGACCGGCACCAGCATCGGCCTGCACGTACTGCTGACGCACTATCCGGAACGCAAGGCCGCCCAGATTGTTGCCCACAAGAAATTCCTGGTCAGTCGCTGTGCCGAACTGTGTTTGGCCGTGGCTCTGCTTCTGATCTACGCCGCCTGCGGTACCTTGCAGCTTGATGACCTCAGTTTCTATCTGCTAAACGCTGAAACCCTGCCGGTCTCCCTGCACCTGGCAGCCGTCCTGTTTGCACTGGCAGCCATTCTCAAAACCGCACAGCTGCCCCTGCATGGGTGGCTGATTCAGGTGATGGAAGCCCCTACTCCGGTGTCGGCGCTGTTGCATGCCGGGGTTGTTAACATGGGCGGCTTTGTCCTGATCCGGCTCGCTGAACTGCTATCCATGGCGCCAGCGGCGCAAATCGTTCTGGTGGTGGCCGGCAGTACGACGGCGGTGCTGGCCAGCCTGGTGATGCTGACCCGCATCAGCATCAAGGTGCGCCTGGCCTGGTCCACCTGTGCGCAAATGGGCTTTATGTTGCTGGAAATCGGGCTGGGTCTGTACGAACTCGCCCTGCTGCACCTGGTTGCACATTCACTGTACAAGGCTCACGCATTTCTCAGCGCTGGCGACACCGTCGAAGCCGCCAGACATCGGGACCTGTTCGCGGGCCGCGCCAACGGCGAGTCGCCCTGGTGGACGCTGCTGGGGGCCCTGGCAAGTGGTTTGCTGGTCAGTGTGTCCGTATGGGTCTGGCACGGCTTCCTGCCGGGCCTATCACTGCCGGCGGCGACGCTGGTCATTCTGTCTCTGGGTCTGGCGCCCCTGCTGTGGTTCGGCCAGGGGTACCAACCTGCGCTGCTGCTGCGCGGCATCGCCCTGGTGCTTGGCCTGACCCAGCTCTACCTCATCTGGCACCTGGTATTCGCCTCGATCGTGCCGCCAGCGGGTGCGCTCTCGGGAGGGCTGACCGCCTGGGTCATTCTGTGCTTCACGTCGTTATACGGCCTCCAGTTCTGGATAAGACGCTACCCCCGGGGCCAGCTGGCAACCCGGCTCTACCCCTGGGCCTACAACGGTTTTTATCTGGATGAAACCTTCACCCGCATCACCTTCCGGGTATGGCCGGCGCGGCTCAGTCCGACTCAGGCGCAGACCCGGGTCAACCGGACATTGACCCCCAATGGAGAAACCGTATGAGTACAGCAGCTAACGCGACCAGTACGTACGAGCAAACCGTAGAGGCAGCCATAGATACCACGGTCGAACGCATCGCACCGACCTGGCCGCTCGACCGGATGATCGCCGTCAATCCTTACTGGGGGTATGTTGACCAGCCGTTCGGCGACGTCGCCAGCCAGCTGGCACGGATTGCCGGCTCACCCCTGGCGTCGCCTGCTGCCTGGTATCGCAATGCCTGGGAGTCGGGGGAGATCACCCCTGAGGCACTCGAGCAGGCCCGGAACGAGCATCAGCCTGCACCGGACACCGCTGAGCTGATGGCAGTGTTGAACGCAGACGACGCTCAGCCAGCCCCGGCGCCCTTGCTTGCAGACAGCCTCGATCAGCATCGCGACCTGCGCCACGAGCCAGCCTGGTGCGACACCATCACGCATCAGATCGCCCAGTACTGCGCGGCCCATTTCGACCGCGACCAATCCGACTGGCAGCCGGATCAGACCCAGCCGCTCTATGCTGGCTGGCGTACAGCCCTCAGTCACGATCACAGTGTTGCGTTGCTGATGAAAGCCCCGCTGATACCAGGCAGAGCAAACCAACTGGCGAACGAGCCGCGTCAACAGATCAGGCAGGCACTTGCCCAGCTGGAGGTGCCGGAGCAGGAAGTACCCGAATTCCTTCAGGCCGTTATTATGCGCATCAGTGGCTGGGCCGCCTGGTGCGCCTATCTGCGCTGGCAGGCACGCCTGGCGGGTAGTGACGATGAGACCCTTGTCGACCTGCTTGCCATCCGGCTGAGCTGGGAGTGCCTGGTTGATGATGGCCAGCGCCACCCCGGCTCGGTCTGGGGACGGTGGCAATCGGCCTGGCAGAGCCACCGCCAGGCCGCCGACAACCGGGCATACACGTTAACCCTGGTCTGGCAGCGGGCACAGGAAATCCATTATCAGCAAAGGCTGCTCGCCCAAATACGCCAGCCCGCAACCGATGGGGACACATCGCGTCCGCAAGTACAGGCTGCGTTTTGCATCGATGTGCGCTCCGAAGTGTTTCGTCGTCACCTGGAAGCGCAGTCTCCCGGGATCCAGACGCTGGGCTTTGCTGGCTTTTTCGGGCTGCCCATTCGCTATCAGCCGCTGGGTACCGGGGCCAGCCGACCGCATTTGCCGGGCCTGCTTAGCCCCGCGATGACCGTTACCGACAGCACCGGCAACACCGCACGCGATGCGGCCATCATCCGCAACCGTCAGACTCGCCTGCAAGGCCAAAAAAGCTAGAACACGTTTCAGTCGCTGCCGTTGTCGGCCTTTGTGCTGGTCGAGTCGCTGGGCCTGGGTTATCTGAGCAAACTGGTCAAACGCACGCTGCCCTCATCGGCCCCCTTGGCGGATGACAGCCGGCTCGGCCTGTCACCTGACGAAACCGACGCTCTGAGCCCCATTCTGGAGGCCAGCGCAACGGGAAATGCTGAGCAGCAAGCCGCCCTGGCACAGCAAATTCTGACCGCTATGGGCCTGACCGGACCGTTTGCCCGCCTGGTATTACTGCTGGGCCACGGCAGCCAGACCCGGAACAACCCTCACCGGGCCGGGCTGGATTGCGGCGCCTGCTGCGGCCAGAGAGGCGACGTCAACGCCCGTGCTCTGGCCAGCCTGCTCAACGACCCCGCCGTGCGCGCCGGCGTGCGTGATGCCGGCATCGATATCCCGGACAGCACCGTTTTTCTGGCCGGAATGCACAACACAACAACCGACCAGATCGACCTCTTTGGCACCGGTGCGCTGCCAGACAGCCACGCCGACGACCTCACTGCGATTCAGGCTCACCTGAAACATGCGCAAGCCGGAGCTTCCCGGGAACGGGCATCCTCGGTTGACCTGGAACAATGGCAGGATCGGCCCGATGCCTTGTCCAAAGCCTTGCGCGCGCGGGCCAACGACTGGTCGCAGACACGCCCGGAGTGGGCCCTTGCCAACAACGCCGCCTTTATCGTCGCGCCCCGCTCCCGTACTCGGGGTATCGACCTGGCCGGTCGCTGCTTTCTGCACGATTACGATCATCGCCAGGATCCGCACGGCACCCTGCTGGAGCAGATCATGACCGCGCCCATGGTAGTCGCCCACTGGATCAACATGCAGTACTACGCCTCCACCGTCGACAACCACCGTTACGGCAGTGGCAACAAAACTCTGCACAACGTGGTGGGCGGGCGAATCGGTGTTTTTGAAGGGAACGGCGGCGACCTGAGAATCGGCCTGCCCCTGCAATCGGTACACAACGGGAATAACTGGCGGCACACGCCACTGCGCCTGACGGTCGTTATCGAGGCAGCACGCGAGGCCATCGACGCCGTTATCCGCAAACACGACATCGTGCGTCAGCTGGTCCACAACCAGTGGCTGTACCTGGTGCGCCTGGAAGGCCAGCAAGTGCAACACTATCGGCAGGGCCACTGGCAGGATTCATGAGAGGCAGACGATGCCCAGCAACACAGGCCACCGGAAGAACAACACCAACCCAACCTGGAGAGAGCCATGAACAACGAGCCCACCCCCAATAACTTTTTGTTAATCGATGGCGTCTTCTCGACAGACGACGCCCGAAACGTGCTGATGACACTGATCAATAACAAGATTCAGTTCCATGAGCAGGACAGCTTGAGCCGAAAGGAACGCTTCGGAGACAGCCACTCTGCCGGCTCCCGTCGAGTGGACGAACTCTTGCAAACCCGGGCCGACCTGGCCACGTTAATCGACCATGCTCAGTCCAGCGGCGAGCGACTGTCGATTAGCTGCACCATCGAAGTCACTCGCGTACCGGAGTAGATGTCCGGTACGGCACTCACAGGCGTGTCCTACTTCCACGAATAACGGGGTAAAACCGCGCACCCCGCTGAATGTTCGTTGTCCTACCAGAGGCCGGACACGCGCCAGGCATCTGTCGCAAATATTCGTTCCCATGTCGTGCCCGAGCAGTCGTGCCCGTGTGAACCGCCTTACTATCCCGCTGGTTACTTTCTCATACGCTTGCCTGTTTGGTCAGGTCTGGTGTCATAACCCGGGAATCGCAGCCATGTTCAGCAAAAACAAAACATTGTCCAACTACGACGAAACCCTCTGGGCGGCCATGCAGGACGAAGCCACGCGCCAGGAAGACCACCTGGAGCTGATCGCCTCCGAAAACTACACCAGTCCACTGGTGATGGAAGCCCAGGGCTCCTGCCTGACCAACAAGTACGCCGAAGGCTACCCGGGCAAGCGTTACTACGGTGGCTGCGAACACGTCGACCGGGTAGAACAATTGGCGATTGATCGTGCCAGTGCCCTGTTCGGCGCCGACTACGCCAACGTGCAACCACACTCGGGTTCCCAGGCCAACGCAGCGGTGTACATGGCGTTGCTGAACCCGGGCGATACCGTTCTGGGTATGAGCCTGGCCCATGGCGGCCACCTGACACACGGCGCCCACGTCAGTTTTTCCGGCAAGATTTACCACGCCGTACAATATGGCCTGAATGAGACGACAGGCGAAATCGATTACGACCAGGTTGAAGCCCTGGCGAAGGAGCACAAACCCGGCATGATCGTCGCGGGTTTCTCTGCCTATTCACGCGTTGTGGACTGGGCACGCTTTCGGGAAATTGCCGATGCAGTCGGCGCCTACTTAATGGTCGACATGGCGCACGTGGCCGGTCTGGTTGCGGCAGGTGTTTACCCGAACCCGGTACCGCACGCTCACGTCGTTACCACCACAACTCACAAAACCTTGCGCGGACCGCGCGGTGGTTTGATCCTGTGCAAGGGTCAACCCGATCTGGAAAAGAAATTCAATTCGGCCGTGTTCCCGGCCAGTCAGGGTGGCCCGTTAATGCACGTCATCGCCGCCAAAGCCGTCGCCTTCAAGGAAGCGGCCGAGCCGGAATTTCAGAGCTACCAGCAACAGGTAGTGCACAACGCCCGCGCCATGGCCGATGTCTTTATCGAACGCGGCTACGACGTGGTTTCCGGTGGTACCGATAACCACCTGTTTCTGCTCAGCCTGGTCAAACAGGGGCTAACCGGCAAAGAAGCCGATGCGGCGCTTGGCGAAGCAAACATCACCGTCAACAAAAATGCCGTACCGAACGATCCGCAATCTCCCTTTGTTACCTCCGGGCTGCGCATTGGTTCACCGGTTATTACCACTCGCGGTTTGAAAGAACCCGAATGTCGGGCGCTGGCCGGTTGGATTGTCGATATTCTGGATGCGCTGCAAAAAGGCGACGCCAGTGCTGCCATTGCGGAAACCCGAGAACAGGTTACCCAGTTGTGCCGGGATTTCCCGGCGTACGGGTGAAGGGAAAGCTGTGAGCTTCGAGCTGTGAGCTGTTAGCTAGGAACTCGCAGCTCACTACTGATAACTGTCTTTAAAGAGCATTGCCTGTGGCCATCAGTCTGTTTGATATGTTGAAAATCGGCATTGGCCCGTCCAGTTCGCACACGGTCGGGCCCATGCAAGCGGCCTACCTGTTTGTTGAAGGCCTGTGCAAAGCCGGGCGCCTCACTGACGTCACTCGCGTGGATATTCAATTGTACGGGTCGCTCGGTGCGACGGGTAAAGGCCATGGCACCGGGCCTGCTGTTATGCTCGGGCTTGAAGGTCACCGACCGGATTCCATAGACCCCACCATGCTCAACCCCCGGCTCGACGACATTCGCGCCCAGGGTGAGCTGTGCTTGCACGGCGAGCACACCATTGCCTTTGCCGAAGCAACCGACCTGACCTATCACCGCAAGGAATCGTTGCCCTACCATCCCAATGGCATGATGTTTACCGCCTTCGGTGCCGATGGCGACGTGATTCGTCAGCGCACCTATTATTCAGTGGGGGGTGGCTTCGTGGTTGATGAGGAAGCCGCCGGGGCAGACCGCATTGTGGAAGACACAACCCCCTTGCCCTACCCGTTCAAAAGCGGTGTCGATTTGCTGAACCAGTGCAAGGCCAGCGGGTTGAGCATCGCCGGTGTGATGATGGCCAATGAACAGGCCTGGCGCAGCGAAGCCGAGATTCGCGACGGCATTCTGCACATCTGGCAGGTGATGCAGGAGTGTGTTCAGAATGGCATAAAGAACGAAGGCATTTTACCCGGCGGACTAAAAGTCCGGCGGCGGGCAGCAAAGCTCTACGCTTCGTTAATGGACATTAACCGCCAGGATATGATCTCGCCTTCACTGAGCGCCATGGACTGGGTAAACCTCTATGCGCTGGCCGTGAACGAAGAGAACGCCAACGGCGGCCGAATGGTGACTGCGCCTACCAATGGTGCCGCCGGTATTATTCCGGCCGTACTCCATTACTACTGGAACTGGTGCCCCAATGCCAGTGAGGAAGGCGTTGTGGATTTCCTGTTAACCGCGGCTGCCATTGGCATTCTGTTCAAGGAAAACGCCTCCATTTCCGGTGCAGAAGTGGGGTGCCAGGGTGAAGTGGGTTCGGCTTGCGCCATGGCTGCTGCTGGTTTGGCAGCGGTCACCGGCGGCACGCCGGAGCAAGTTGAAAACGCCGCAGAAATTGGCATGGAACATCACCTCGGCCTTACCTGCGACCCCATCGGGGGTCTGGTGCAGGTGCCCTGCATTGAACGCAATGCCGTTGGCGCCATTAAAGCCATTAACGCCGCCGTGATGGCCCTGCGTGGCGACGGCGAACACTTCGTCTCGCTCGACAAAGTCATTCGCACCATGCGCGACACCGGACGAGACATGCTCGATAAATACAAGGAAACCTCGCGCGGTGGGTTGGCGGTTAACGTGATCGAATGCTAGGGAGGCTCTGAACATTTTCTCCAGAGGGAAGTATGCAGAGATTCCTTACAGATCTTTGGTTAACCGCAACGCATCATATATGGCTGCATGGGTATTGCGTGATTCAACCGCATCGCCAATGCGAAACAACTGAAAACGACCGCCTTCATTACGCACCACGTTTTGCGGTTTGCCCACAATCAGATCATCGTAATTCACTTCACCGCCGTTGCTGGCGTACGGCTTAAGATCGAAGTAGATGTCTGCCATGGGGGTAATGCCGTAATTCACGACAACCTGATCGACGTGACGTTCGTGGTTAAGGTCGAGATAATCGCTGGTGATTGTGGCCACCAGGCTATCCGCATTACGCTCAACCGACTTCAAACGATAGGTCGGCGTAAAGGTCACATTGGGGCGTTGCAGCGCTCTCATGTAGGGCACCAGGTTCATCGCCATGATCTCGGCCGAAAAGGTTCGATCCGGCGTCATGATCTCCAGTTCGGCACCGGTTCTGGCAATGATCTCCGCCGCCTGAAGTGCCGGGTGATCGCCTGCATCGTCGAACAACAGAACGCGTTTTCCAGGTTTGATGTGACCCGATAAAATATCCCAGCTATTGACCACCAGGTCGTGCCCCACCCCGGGTTTGTCTTCAATCGGGTAACCACCGGTGGCAACAATCACGACATCCGGGTTCTCCTGACGTACCTCATCCGCTTCGGCCCAACAGTTGTAGCGAATCTCGACACCCAGTTTGTCGCACTGCGCCAGGCGCCAGTCGATGATGGCGATCATCTCGCGCCGGCGTTCGCTTTGCGCGGCTAACCGCACCTGGCCTCCGGCCTGACTCATGGCTTCCATGACCACCACCTCATGCCCGCGTTCGGCGGCGACTCGTGCTGCTTCCAATCCGCCCGGCCCGGCGCCGATCACCAGAATACGACGCTTCTGCCCGGCCCTGGGAATATCGTGCGGCATGGTGGTTTCACGCCCGGTGGCGGCGTTGTGTATGCAATAAGCCGCGCCACCCTGGTAGATACGATCCAAACAATAATTGGCACCAACGCAGGGGCGTATTTCTTCCTCGCGCCCTTCCATGATCTTTCTCACAATGTGTGGGTCGGCCATGTGTGCCCGGGTCATGCCGATCATATCTACCTTGCCGGATTCGATGGCGTAGCGTGCGGTACCCACATCCTGAATCTTGGCGCCGTGAAAGGTGGGGAAATCGACCTGGCGTTTAATCTCACCGGCAAAATCCAGATGCGGGGCGCTGGGCATGCCCTGAACCGGAATCACATCGGTCAGGCCCGGGTCGGTATCAATGTGACCGCGCACCACGTTGAGGAAATCGACCATGCCGCTGTCTTTCAGGCGCCGCGAAATAGCCAGCCCTTCATCGGCGTTTAACCCGCCGGGCAGTTGTTCGTCGCCGGTATATCGCACGCCCACAATAAACTCGGGCCCGACCCGCTCGCGAATGGCCCGCAGTACATCGAACGTGAAGCGTAACCGGTTATCCAGATTGCCGCCGTAAGGCGCTTCCAGGGTGTTCGTCAGTGGTGACCAGAACTGATCCATCAAATGCCCATAAGCCTGCAGTTCAATGCCATCGAGCCCGGCGGCGTGCATACGCTCTGCGGCGTCGGCGTAGTCACGAATCAGGCGGTCAATGTCCCAGTCTTCGACTTGTTTGGGAAAGGCGCGGTGCGACGCTTCGCGATGGTGGGAGGCGGAAACAGCCGGCAGCCAGTCGGCTTTGTCCCACCGGGTGCGGCGGCCGAGGTGAGTCAGTTGAATCATCACCGCGGTGCCATGTTCGTGGCAGGCATCGGTCAGCTCACGCAGCCAGGGCACCACTTCATCTTTGTAGGCCAGAATATTGTTAAACACCGGCGGGCTGTCTTTCGCGACGGCGGCGGAACCGGCGGTCATGGTCAGGCCGATGCCGGCTTTGGCGCGCTCAACATGGTAAGCCCGATACAGCTCGGTAGGCATGCCGTCTACCGGGTAGGCCGGTTCATGCGCAGTCATCATCAGACGGTTTTTGATCGTCAGGTGCTTGAGCTGGAAGGGTTGCAACAACGGGTCTTGAGCCATGGTCCGTCTCCTGTCGAATACCGGCTGGTTAAACACGCTATCGATCATGTACACTTGTGTCAATTAAAATGACACTGGTGTACATTCAGGTAACGCCAGACGACGGAATCGTTCATTTTCATCAGAGGGGACCATGACAACCGATACCGACAAAGGCCGCGCAGAAGACTGGCTCGATGCCGCCTACCGTCTGCTGATCCAATCCGGGGTGGATGCGGTGAAAATACTGCCGCTGGCCAAAGCGCTGAACACATCCCGCACCAGCTTCTACTGGTTTTTCAAAGACCGGGAGGCACTGCTCGACCGCCTGATCGACCGGTGGAAAGCGCACAACACCGAGGGCCTCATTCAGCAGACCGAACGCTATGCCGACACCGTGGTTGAAGCCACGCTCAATGTGTTCGATTGCTGGCTCGATGAGCAACTGTTTGACTCGGAATTCGAATACGCCGTGCGAAACTGGGCCATGCAGAACACCAAAGTGGCCAAAGAAGTCGCTGCTGCCGACGAACGCCGACTGCAAGCGCTGACCAATATGCTACTGCGCTTCAACTACCCACCCCATGAAGCCGGCGTCCGCGCACGCACGATTTATCTAACGCAAATCGGCTATATTTCAATGCACACCCATGAGACCAAAGCCGTGCGCATCGGTCGCTTTGCCGACTACATCCTGATTTTCACCGGCCACCCCTGCGAACGGTCTGACCTTGAACGTTTCGTCTCGCGTCACGCACCCAACCTGCAAGACTGGTTGCAGGCTTACGATCAACGGAGAGCAGCGGAATGTCTGGAAACGAACTAGCCGGAAGCGTTGTCGGCATTATCGGCGGTCACGGCTGGATGGGCCGCGCCCTGGGGTTGGCTTTGCTGAACCAGGGGCTAGTGTCGCCCAGCCAACTGGTGGTGTCGTCTCGCTCCGGCGGAGATGCTTACGATGCCTGGCCGGAGGTTCGCTGTGTTCACGATAACCACGATTTGCTGGCCCTGGCCGATCTCGTGGTGCTGTCTGTTCGCCCGGATCAACTGCCCGCGCTGGAACTGCCGGTTGGCAACAAACCGGTCATCTCGCTGCTCGCCATGGTCTCCAGCGCAGAACTTGCCCGCAAGACCGGCAGCGGGCGCATCATTCGCGCCATGCCAAACGCCGCGGCACAGATTGGCGAAGCCTACATGCCCTGGCACGCAAGCGCAGCAACAAGCCGGGCCGACCGGGCCGCAGCACAGCAATTGCTCAGCAGCTGTGGCAAGGCACGCGAACTGGCATCCGAACAAGACCTGGATTACATGACTGCTCTAACCGGCGCCGGCCCGGCCTTCCCGGCGCTGCTGGCCAGCGCCATGCTGGCGCATGCCAAAGAGATGGGCATGACCGACGCTATCGCCTTTGAAGCCGTTATGCAGACGCTGGTCGGTGGCAGCCGGCTATTGGAACACCTGAACACCGACCCGGAAGACATGGTTAACCGCCTGATCGAATACCGTGGCACCACCGCTCAGGGGCTTCAATGCATGATTGATAAAGGGTTTCAGTCGACCGTGCTGGCGGGGCTGGATGCGGCCTACCAGGCAGCAAAGCCGTAACAATCAATCGGACTGGAGTCATTGAAAAGGTAACCCCCTCCCCTTCCCCTGTTTCGCCAGGCTTACGATGGCTAACAATTTTTTTTCGCCAATAATGAACCGGTTCATGGAAAACCTGCATGAACCTACCAGTATGTATCTCCCAACTTGGTTTAGCAGTACAAGGCGGAAAGACTGTCTCTATTGATGGAGTTATAGGCAAAAGACAACAATAACCAACCAAGGGAATAACCATGAAATCAATCCAACCTGTAACCCTGCTGGCGGGAGCAATAGCCACAGGCGCTTTACTCATCGGCACGGCCGCATCAGCAAACCCCTTCCATGGCAATTCGAATAATGCCCCGCCTCCGGCCCTGTCGTACTTTCTGGATGCCTACTGGAGCGGAGCCTACATGCACAAGAATGAGTGCCGGGTGATCCGCTGGGCAACGCCCATGCACATGCCGCGTTGCATGCAGGCTGAGAACATCGTGCCGTATCTGGAAACCTTCCAACGCCTGTCCGACGAAAACGACGGCAACCGGGCTTCAGGCCTGCCAGGCTACGATGCCTCGGTCGCCTTCGTGGCTGATTCGCTCGAAGATATGGGTTACAACGTCACCCTGGATGCCTTCGACTTCACCGCGTACTACGAGCAGGGAGACGGGCAACTGAACTCTCTGGCCCCGACGCCAACCAGTTATGTCTGGAACGAAGATTTCACCTACCTCTCCCAGACAGAACCCGGCAACGTATCCGGCACCGTTCAGGCGGTAGACCTGGATCTCGGTGCTGGCAATGCCTCTACCAGCGGCTGTGAAATCGAGGATTTCGACTCGTTTCAATCGGGCAATATTGCCCTGGTGCAGCGCGGTGCCTGCAGCTTCCAGCAAAAAGCTGAAAACGCCGCCACGGCTGGAGCCGTCGGCGTCATTATCTTTAACCAGGGCAATGCCGATGATCGCACAGGCCTGATCAACGCCACCCTGGGTGAAGAATACAGCGGCGGCATACCGGTATTCTTCGCCACCTACGACAACGGCCTAACCTGGGCTGAAACAGATGGCCTGGTCTTGTCGATGCTGGCCGATGTATTGCGCGAGACCCGGTCGGTCGACAACGTCATAGCCGAGAGCCGTTGGGGTAACCCGGACAACGTTGTGATGCTCGGCGCTCACCTCGACTCCGTTGCCGAAGGCGCGGGCATTAACGACAACGCATCAGGCAGCGCCGCACTGCTGGAAATGGCTAACCTGATGAAGAAAGCCCGTACCTACAATAAAGTTCGCTTTGCCTGGTGGGGTGCCGAGGAGGCCGGCCTGGTTGGCTCGACTCGTTACGTTCAAACCCTGGGTGAAACTGAGCTTGAGCGAATCAAGGCCTACCTGAACTTTGACATGATCGCCTCGCCGAACTTCATTTACGGCATTTACGATGGCGACGGCTCCGGGTTCGGGCTTGAAGGCCCGGCAGGGTCAGCGGCCATTGAGGGCGTGTTCCAGAAGTACTTCGAGTTACGTGGTGAATCCTATGTCGACAGCGAAATCAGCTTCCGCTCCGATTACGCCGAATTCTTCGTAGAAGACATTCCCTTCGGCGGGCTCTTTACCGGTGCTGAGGTTATTAAAACCGAAGAGGAAGCGTTGATTTTTGGCGGTCAAGCCGGTGTGGCCTTCGACGAGTGCTACCATTCGGCCTGCGACACCATTGATAACGTCGATCTGCGCGCGCTGGAAGTCAATGCCGATGCCATAGCCTTTGTAACCTCGGTTTTTGCGCACTCTACGTACCTGATTGACGAGCAAATAAACGCCGTTGATACCGAGCCCTCGATTCAGTCGTTCATGAGTAATATCGCTCAGTACAACATTACCCACTGGGGCAAATATTGGATTAAGTAAACAATAGCCCGGTACCACATAAAGAGCAGGGCTTTGCCCTGCTCTTTTTTAAATGAATACCTTAAATGGCTAACTAAAGCAGTTGCTTGTGAATAAACGCCTCTTCAAAGTATCACCTCACTAACGCCTGACGACCTCCCTGGCCTGTTTTGATTTTGGATGACTTCTGGCCTCTTGTCGGGTTAACGGATCAAGAGCAGCATGATGCAACCAGTTGCGATGGAGCAGGCCAATGGACCAAGGGAATGCGAAAAAGCCTAACCCTGGTATTACAAAGAAGACGCGGTCAGTTGCTGACTCGGTTGAAGCACCTTCCCTGACGCACGCCGACAAACTATTTTCTTGGACTTTCGGCCTCATTTTGTCGGTTGGCCTTACCGCATGCGTTTCAGTAAACACCATTCACCCGCCCATAACGGCAGACGAGCCGTAGCCTATCGGCACACCAGAGTCGGTAGGGTTGGACGCAACCCGTCTGGACAATGTATCAAACCAACTAGCGGCCATGCAGAGCCACCAGCTTCACAGTATGCTGGTCCTACGGGGCGGCCGCCTTGTGTTCGAGGAATACTACAATGGCTACAGCAGGGATAACCCTCATGATCTGCGCTCGGCGACAAAAAGTATCACCTCGCTATTGACGGGAGCCGCATTGGATCAAGGCGTTATACCCAGTGTGGAAAGCCCCATCATGGACTTTCTTGCAAAGAGCTACCCCGATGTCGACAACAAAGATGATATCCAAACCCGCCACTTACTTACGATGAGCTCCGGCCTTGATTGCGACGACTTTAATTGGCGCTCGAAGGGCCAGGAAGACCGCCTCTATCGCACTCAGGACTGGGTCGCATCCTTTCTCGCCTTACCGCCCGTTCACGCCCCGGGCGAAGTCGCCCGTTACTGCACCGCCGGTGTCATTGCCCTGGGGGAGGTCATCGCCCAGGCTTCGGGTAGGGATTTTTCCGACTTTGCCGATGACGCCCTGTTCGGCCCTATGGGTATTAACAACTATCGCTGGGCGAGGTTCGATAACGACGAAAAAGTCGACACCGGCGGGCACCTGTTGCTCACACCCCAGGGCATGGCTAAGCAGGGGCTACTGGTGCTGCAAGAGGGCCAATGGGAAGGTCGCCAACTGATACCTCGTGATTGGATTCAAGCGTCACTCCAACCTCAAACCCAGGTGCGAGAAACACCCTATGGCTACCTCTGGTGGATGGATACGTTGCCTTACGGTGAAAAGAGGGTCAAAGTGATTTGGGCCAGCGGAAACGGGGGCCAGCTTATATTCATCGTGCCCGAGTACGACCTGGTCGCCGTCTTTACTGCGGGGTTTTACAACTCGGATAAAACGGCCGTTCTGTTCGACATTTTCTACCGAAGTATTTTACCCTCTGTGATTGAGCTGCAGAGCCACCTTTCGGGAAATGAGCAGTTGTGATGGATGAATAATGGCAAGCCAGCCTACACTGCCGGGTTCAATAATAAAGCTTATGGAGAACACCTCATGGCCAACAAAACCCAACCTACCTCAACCTCAATAGCGGAATTTATAGAGTCGCTCGACGACGAACGCCGACAAACCGAATGCAACCAACTGGTTGATTTGATGCGAGAGGAATCCGGCCAGGAACCGGTGCTTTGGGGACCGGCCATCATCGGCTTCGGCCAGTACCACTACCGCTATGAAAGTGGTCGGGAAGGCGATTTCATGCGGGTTGGATTTTCGCCCAGAAAACAGAATCTGTCGATTTACATCATTCCCGGCTTCAAGCCCTACCAAGCTGTGCTGGAACGCCTTGGCAAACACAAGGTGGGTAAGTCTTGCTTATACATCAAGCGGCTGGAGGATGTGGATATATCGGCGCTTAGGGAACTGGTGCGACAGTCACTGATTGATATGAAAGAGCGATACCCTGAAAAGGCTTAAGGCGTGAACGAACCAAGCCGGGCATCCACAACAATGGGGGCTGCATCAGCAGCTCCACACAACCTGGGATATTGCATGACTGGCCGGGCATCAAGTGACTGCACCGGGCTATTATTGTGGTGAATACCCTTTTGGAACACCTGAGGATTTACCTTGATGCGGATCGTGCAGGAAGCACATCGGCGTTACGGCATTGCAGCCGCGCTTGCTGGCGGCGTTATGAGGCACCCAACGATGAAAAAACGAGCGGACAGTTTCGATTGGCACGGTGATCAGATTACTGAAAACACGCCGGTAACAGGTTCATACCGCAACACGCAAAACGTACGTCGATTCATGCGGCAACATTGCGGGCCTGATTTCACATTTAATCGGGAATTCATGGCTTGGATAAAAAACGGTCAGCCCAAAACAATGGGCGAGGTAGCGTTGGAGTGGAAGCCACGAAAAAACAGGTAGTCTACAGTTCCGATCTGTCATCGGTGGGCACTTACAAAGCCGGGGCTTCGCTGTTAACCCGTGAGTGATGAAACTGTTCAATAGGATGCGTGTCGATGACAGAGACCTGAAGTCCCTCGGGTCACCCCCTTTTTCTGCGACCTGTCCGATTTGCCGCCAGTACTGATCCATGTCGGCTCCTGGGAAATAGTGCACGACGGCTGTGTAACCACGGCAAGTCGAATCGAAGCGGCGGGCGGGTCGGTCACCCCAAAGGTGTGGCAGGGTATGTGTCTTTCCTGGCTGCTAAGTGGACTTCGACGCTCATTCGATTCGCTAGGGAAAGGCAGAGGACGACGAATTTGAACGGTAGGATGAGGGTACCCGTACCTGGCCAGTTCGATGAACTACTTACAGCCCAAGACGACTTAGCAGTCGCGCCAGGTCGGTACCCAGATGAACCAGGTCCGGTTCGGTTCTCACCAGTGCCTCACACAATGTGCAGGGTTGACTGACGAGGGAGAAGGATGCGGTTACGCCCAACCGGTACAGTGTTGTTAAATCCCCTTCGACGGCGCCACCTATGGCGATAACCGGTACATTGCTACGCTGGCACCGACGTGCAATCCCCGCGATGCTTTTCCCATGCGCGGTCTGCTCATCAATTCGCCCTTCTCCAGTAATCACCCAATCGATATCGGACAGTCGGTGTTCAAACCCGGTGCTGTCGAGCATCAGATCGATACCGCTGACCAATTCAGCGTTCAAGATACCGGCCAGGCTGGCGGCGCATCCGCCAGCAGCCCCGCCGCCTTCAATAAGGTCAAGACTCCCGTAACCCGCTGCCGACATGACTTGGTTCCAGTGGGTTAGTGCTATTTCCAGCTGGCGGACGGCGTCTTCCGTTGCACCTTTTTGGGGACCAAATACCGTGCTGGCACCCTGGGGGCCCAGTAAAGGGTTGGTCACATCGCAAGCGATGCGAAATCGAGTCTGGAAGCAGCGCGGGTCCAAGCCCGACAGGTCAACTTGGGTCACCTTGGCCAAGGCCAGTCCGCCGGGTGATACCGGCTCTCCGCTTTGGTCCAACCAGCGCACCCCCAGTGCTGATAACAGTCCGGTACCGGCGTCATTGGTAGCGCTCCCGCCCAAAGCGACAATCACTTCAGTGGCACCGTCGTCGAGAGCAGCCGAAATAAGTTCGCCGGTGCCAAATGACGAGGTCTGCGTCGGATTTCGATCTTTATCGCTCAGGTGCTGCAACCCCGACGCCTCGGCCAGCTCCACCAGGGCCAACCGGGAATCGGGCAGCCAGCCCCAGCGAGCGTTAACCGGGCGCCCCAGCGGATCATGAACCGAAGCAAGCCTGGCTTCCGCACCGGTTGCGACCAGCCAGGCATCCAATGTCCCCTCACCGCCATCGGCCAGTGGCAAGCGATCGCACTCGGCTGTCGGATCACCCGCTAATAATCCACGCTCAAGTGCTTGCGCCACTCTTTCAGCCGACAGGCTGTCTTTGAACGAGTCTGGAGCGATCAGATACTTCACGAGGCAGACTCGGAGTCGAGCAGCCAGTAGAGAGCGATGGCGGCCGTCCAGGAAAAGTTGGGGCCTCCGTACCCTTCACCATTGAGCGGGTTGTAATATTCCCAGTATCCGTGATCGTCAATAATGCGACGCGACGCAGCGACCAATGTATCGCGCGTGGCGATTTCACCGTAATAATCCAGCCCATTGGCAATCAGCCAGTTGATATGCAGCCAGGAAGGACCCTGCCAGTACCGCTTGGGATCGAATGCCGGTTCATCCGGATGCGTCGATGACAAACCGCAGGGCTGTTTGGCGATCCAGCGGTCGATGTGTCCGGCCATCGTCCGGGCCTGGTCTTTGCTGAGTATTTTACCGTACAACGGCAATACGCAGCCTGAGGTCACAATGTGGATGAGTTCATTGCTGACCATATCCCGATTCACGTAGGCCTGCCGGTCGTCGGACCACAACTGAGGTAATGCAGCGACCGTGCGTTTCAACGCCGCATACAGGTCGGACAGGTCTTCTTCGGGCAGATACTCTTCGCTCAAATCGATAAGGTCCAGGGTGCCGCGATGCAATATCGAGATGATGCCGATGTCCTGGATTCGGTACGGGCAATGGGCGAAAATTGCCTGGCTGTCGAACTGCCGTTCCTTGAAGCAGTCGACCAAATACAGATAGCGGTCATACTGAGCCTGCAGCGGACGTTGATCACTGTCGACGTGCTCCAGGTCACGGCGGTGGTACTCACGTGAGACTCTCGGCACCCGGTCCAGCGCAGCGTCCCAGGCCGGGCTGTTGTCCATGCCCGATTCCCAGGGGTGAAAGCTCACCACCAGACCGGTCTGATGCGGGTCCCGATCCCGATACCACCAGCGGTGATACGCCAACAGCGACGGCAGCAACGCACGGAGCTCAGCGACGGCCATGGTCTTATCCTTCGCCCGCTCGGCCAGGATACGAACCACCGTGGCCAACAGCGGCGGTTGGGAAATCGACGTGGTGGGGGGCGTCCGGTTTTGTAACCCCCATTGATCCGGCCCCGGGAAGTATTGATCACTGGGTCCGTGAAAAATAATGTGCGGGATCATGCCGTTATCCCACTGACCTTTCGTCAAATAATGCAGTTCCTGCCAGGCACGGGGCTCGTCAAAGGTTTGCCAGCCCAGGGCACAGATTCCAGAATCCCAGTTCCATTGAAAGGGATACAGTCCTTCCGTCGGAATGGTATAGCCGCCTTTATCGTTTTTCCGCAAAGTATCCTGAGCCAGGGTGACCAGCTCATGTAACGATTTCATTGTAAATTCTCCTAGAATGTGAAGAACGGGGTGTTCTTGGGGCGGACACGCAGTCCGGCCTTACGTTTAATTGGGTGTCGGTTTCGACGTGAGGGCGCGTTCGTCCGCATCAAACAAATGAATAAAATCCGGCCGGAACTCGAGATGGACTTGTTTGCCTTCTTCGACCGCGACATCACCGGTGGTGCGTACCACGACGGTATGATCGGAATCGAGGTCGACATACAAGTACGTGTCGGAACCCAGTTGTTCGCATACACCGACAGTGCCCGGAATGCCGTCGCTGTGGTCACAGAGCCGGATGTGTTCAGCACGAATCCCGGCAAACGCCGCGTTACCCGGTCGATATCGACGCCGGCTTGCGGTGACAACAGAGCCCTGCGACAGCCGAACCACATCACCCTCCATCGCCTCGCAGGGCAGGATGTTCATTTCCGGAGAGCCAATGAAGGTGGCCACAAACAGGTTGGCCGGATGTTCGTAGAGGAACAAAGGGGGACCTACCTGCTCGATCAACCCACCGGAAAACACCACGATGCGGTCGGCCAGAGTCATCGCCTCCACCTGGTCGTGGGTGACATAGATCATCGTGGAGTCCAGTTTCTTGTGCAGTCGGGCCAACTGAATCCGTGTTTGAACCCGCAGTGATGCATCCAAATTGGACAGAGGCTCATCAAACAGAAAGGCTTTCGGGTCTCGAACAATGGAACGGCCAATCGCCACACGCTGACGTTGACCGCCAGACAGTTCCCTGGGGCGCCGGTGCAACAGTGGACCCAACTGCAAAATATCCGCCGCTTCCTGAACCCGATGCTGGATGACTGATTTATTTTCACCGCCCACTTTCAGAGCGAAGCCCATGTTTTCGGCCACTGTTTTGTGCGGGTAAAGCGCGTAGGATTGAAACACCATCGACAAACCGCGTTCCCCGGCCTGCAATGAGGTCACATCTTCGCCATCGATCAAAATGCGACCGTCATTGGCTTCTTCCAGGCCGCTGATCAGTCTCAACATGGTCGATTTGCCGCACCCGGAAGGGCCGACAAACACAACAAACTCTTTGTCTTGAATCTCCAGGTCAACGCCCTGGATAATGTGCAGATCGCCAAAGGACTTCTGCAGTTTTTCAATCGTTATCGTCGCCATATTGTGCCTCTGTAATTCGGTGTGCTTGTTGTTTTTAGCCTTTGACACTGCCTGCGGTCATACCCTGAACCATGAATCGCTCGGCCCATAAAAAGATGATCAGAATGGGCACAGTGGACACCACGGCTCCAGCCATCAGGTGTTGTCGGGGAACCTCAGAGGAGTTAAGCGACACCATGGCGCGTGACAACGTGAAGATATTCGGATCGTCCAGAAACATGAACGCAAACAGGAATTCATTCCAGGCAATCATGAATACATAGAGCCCCACCGAGGCAAGCGCAGGTACAGACAAGGGCATAGTGATGCGCCAAATAACGCCCAGACGCGAACACCCGTCCATCAAGCCGGCCTCCTCCAGTTCAGCGGGAATTCCACGGAAGTAGCCTTGAAGCATGTAGAGGGCGACCGGAAGCGTCGTCGCCGGGTAGACAATCAATAGGCCAAACAAAGTGTCTCTCAGTCCCATCTGTGAGAACACCACATAGAGCGGGATCATGAGAACAATGGCCGGCACCAGGTAGATCATCAGAATGGATCGCGACAACAGTGCACGCCCCGGAAAACGCAGTCGCGCCAGGGTGTAGGCACCCGGGATAGCGAACAACAACGTGACAATGACGGTTGAAACCGAGACCAGTGCCGAGATACCGAGATAGCGCCCGAAATTAAAATCGGTAAACAATTCGCGGTAGGAACGAAACATCTCGCTTGGCCCGACCGTGAAATCAGGCATCAGATCCAGCGGGTTGGCAAGCAGCGCTTGCTGGGACTTGAGGCTGGTCATCACCAGAATGTAGAAGGGCATCACCACCATAGCGGTAAAGACGACAAAGCCAATGCCTTTCAGCGATAAAATCAACGACTGCTCGAAATAGCGCCGCTCCCAGGTAGCCAGGTTCATGGGTCGAGTGACAATCAAAACCGCCCGGGTTTGTGCATAAGCCGCACCCAGCAAGGTCATCGCCTGGAGCAGACTGCTCTGGTCCCAACCGATCGAGAACGGTTTCAGCCCGCTGAAAAGCAGCAGACCAATGAGGGAGACCGTCAGCAACTGTATTTGAAACACGCCTTCACGCTGCTTTGCGGGTCGCTGAACGGTCCACACTCCACTGATCGCACCGGCAATCAGAAAAGCGGGCAGATGGGGACGGACCGCCAGGCCGCTGATGAAGGCAAAGGTGATCGCGAGAATGATACCGATCAGGGCATACCACAAGCCGCCGGTGACGGTAGCGAATCCATAGAATACGATTCGTTGTTTCATGTTAAAGCCCCTCGTCTTTCGGCAGCGTCCGGAAATACAACGTCGCAAAAACTGTCAACATTAGGAAAATGACGACGGCGACGGCCGCACCTGCACCCAGATTGTTCAGCGCAAACCCCTGTTCATACACATCGACGGTCAATGTCCGCGTACCGGCATTACCCCCGGTGAGCAGGAAGATGTCGTCAAACTTATTGAAGGTCCAGATGAAGCGCAGTAAAAACAGCACCGACATGATGCCGATAAGCTGCGGCAGCGACAGCTCCCAGAATTGCTGCAGCGGTGTTGCGCCATCGATTTCCGCCGCTTCGTACATATCCGTCTGAATGGACTGCATCCGTGCAAGGATGAACAGAAAGGCAAGCGGAAAATAGCGCCATACTTCAAACAGAATGACCATGCTCAGCGCCACTGGAAAATTAAAGGTCCAACCGAGTACTGAAACCTCGGTTGCCCGGGTTCCGAAAAAGTTAATGGGCTGTTCAATGGCACCCATTTGCACCAGCAACGTATTCAAAGCACCCGAAAAGGGGTCGAGTATCACCAGCCAGGTAAAGGCCATCGCGATAACGGGCGCTACATAGGGAAACAGAAACAAACCCCGTAACACAGCCCGACCCCGAAACGTCTGATTCATAAGCTGAGCGGCAAACAGGCCCATAATCAACGCCCCCAGGGTACCGCCAAAAGTGTAAACAAAGGTGATCCAGAGCGTGGTGCCAAATTGGTCACTGTCGAACACTTTGACGAAATTATCCCAGGTGAATTCAAAATTGGTGAGCAAGTTGTCGGCATCACCGAACATCTCCGGTTCGGTGTCCTCAAGCCAGGCTTCTACGTCGGCAGTGGACGCAGGGATGAGTGCCAGGATCTCGTAAGTCACACGGAAACCACCGGGCCAGGCATCCCAGCGACAGACCAGGCGCTGCCCTGACACACTGCAGGGATCGGGCAGGCTATCGGCCTCCAGCCCGTCCGGCCATTGATCCTCAAGTCGAACGGAGTGGATCGTCTGATCCCGGGAAGAATTGCGAAGCCGGTATTGAATGGTAACGGACTGACCGGAGTCTGCAGCGTCCACGATGACACGTTCCCGGGCTACTGGCTCGGACGGACGCAGATCGCCCAGTTCGATCGGTTTCACGCTGATCCAGAAGGTGGCTACCAGTGGCAGGAGCACTATCGCCAGGACCAGGAATACGGTCGGTAACAGCAAACTGTAAGCCAGCCGGGCTTCCCGACGCGCCATAGAACCGCGCCGAGTCTGTGTTGGGCTACTCATGTCGTGTCGTCTCTATAATGAAGCGGGAAGGGGAGCCCGCCCCGATTGGGACAGACTCCAGCGGACCGGGCGCGACTCAGTTGATCTTGGCCAACTCTTCGTTCAAGCGCTCGACGGTGGCTTCGGCGCTGCGAACCCCGTCCATGTATTCCCGCACCAGACGGTTGATGACCTGTGAATTGATCATCTTGGAGGCCAGAGACAACTGATTTTCAGAGACACCCCAGCGATTGGCGCGCTCCAAACCAGAGACGAGGTTTTCGATCACTTCCGCCTCATACAAATCGGTCAACGGAGCTTTTCGGTCGACACCGACCGGCAGCTTGGCCCAGCCTTCCATAAAGGCGTTCGGTTCGGATTCAGTACCACGACGAACCGGAAACTTGCCTTCAGCCGCCATACCGAGAGCGTCGAGATACCCTTCATTCATGCTGTATTCAACGAATTCGATGGCGTTGTCGATGTCGGCATCCACAGTAATGCCCAGGTAACGGATGTCACTCCAGGCGGCACCATTCGGATTGGAAGGACCGGACAGAGTGGTAACAACACCCGTCTTGCTGGCCAGTTCAGCCGAAGTCGGGTCGTCGTTAATGGACGGCGGTGCAGAGTCGCGCAAGCCGGCGAGTTCGTCCAGGATGAACGGAGACCAAATGATCATCGCAGCCTGGCCAGCAAAGTACAGCTCTCGGCTTTGCTTCCAGTACAGCTCTCCCGGTGGTGAGGCATTTGATATTGCATCATAAAATTCCAGCACCTCGATGGTGGCTTCCATCTCCAGCGGTTTGAAGCCGGACTCGTCGACCGGGGTGACGCCATTCGCCAGGAACACGTGCTCCAGAACCTGACTCATGAAATTCTCGTCCACTTTGGTGGCGGAGACAAAACCGTACATTTCCGGTGGATTGTGCAGCTCGGCCAGAGCCGCCTGGATATCCTCGTAGCTGTCGGGCGCCGATAAGCCGTGCTGTTCGAACAAGTCCTTGCGGTAAACGACCATTTGCGTCCAGCCATCCATCGGAACAGCGGCATAGCCATCACCCACATCGGCGATCGACAAGGCACCGGGGGCAAAGGTATCTACACCCAAATTCTCAATTACTTCGGTGTTGGCACCGATATCCAGGATACCCGCTTCCTGCCAGGGCAGTACATATTGGAGGGTGTGATAGATAACATCGGGCAAATCGCCAGCGGCAAAGGCGGCGGTGGCGCGGGTGCCCAGGTCCGATTCGGTGACCGGAATGACCTCGACTTCAATGCCGGTTTCCGCTTTGAAATCAGCAGCAATAGCCCGTTGAACTTCCAGCCGTTCCGGTTGTTCTTCTGTGGTCCAGAACCGCAGAGTATCGGCACTGACCGAAGCGGCCATGGCTGTAGCCGACACCACAGCTGTGGATAATGCCAGTTTCTTCATTATTGTTTTCATGGATTACTCCATCGTTGGTTTGCTCGGTGTGGTCACCAGTGGCGCCACGGTTTTGCGCTGAATAAGGTCAGTTGTCCACAACGTCTGGTGGTCCCGAAAGGATCCTCCAGCGATGAGCTCGACCAATGCCTCAGCCAACAAGTCACCGGCTCGGGGAGCCAGATTGTTAAAAGTGGTCAGTGGCGGGGAACTGAACCCGCCGTAGGGCACATTGTCATAGCCAATCACCGACAAGGTGTCAGGAACAGTACGATTTGACTGACGGGCCGCCTCCAGCACACCAAAGGCCATGGCATCATTGACACAAACAATGCCAGTGACTTCCGGGTGTGTTTTTAGCAGAACCATTCCCTGTTTGAAGCCGTTCTCGTCAGTCAGGTCACCGGGCAAAATGATCGGCGGCTGAGTCACGCCATAGTCGTTCAGTGCCTGCCGGAAACCCTTCAACCGTAACTGCGCTGAATACAGCTCGGTGGTCTCCCCAATAAACGCCAGTTGCCGGTGACCCGCCTCGATCAGAAGTTGCGTCGCGACTTTGAATGCTGACTCGGCATCAATATCAAACCAGGCGTGTTCATCACAATATTCGGTTCTCCCGTGGCTGATGAAGGGGACCTGACTGTCAATCAGAAATCGGATTCGCGGATCATCAGCCCGGGTTCGAATCACGACAAATCCATCCACTTTCCCGGCATGCAACAGGCGCCGGTAGCCGTCGACCGGATCCCGATCCAGACGACTTCCGTGAACGACCAAGTCCAGACCATTCTGGGACAACCCTTCTGTCAGCGAAGTCAGAAAGGTGCTTAAAAACGGGGCATGGGTAAGGTCTTCACCCATCGGGATAACAAACCCTATCGTTCCCGACAAGCCCCGAGCCAAGCGCTGGGCGGAGTTCGACGGAACGTAGCCGAGTTTATCGGCCATAGTGCGGACTCGGTGTTTGGTCTGTGCCGAAATATCCGGGTAGTCGTTCAAGGCTCGCGAAACGGTGGATTTGGACATCGATAACGCATCTGCGAGCGCCCTGATCGACACCTTGTGATGACTTACGTTCATATAGAGGCTCGTTGTTTTAGTTTTGCCCTATGTCGGTGCCTGGCTAAAGCTTCTCTCACATTACTGCGCCAACATAGGGCAAACAATAAGAGCCGAAACCGGTTTCGGCAACCATCGACTAAAAAATCTAGCCGGAAATTAATACACCTGAATTGAATCAACTACTTTTTGAGCGATAGATGGAGCAGAACTACCGGAATCACTTGTTACAGCGCTCAAGGCAATCCCATTAAGATATGGACCTCTGGTCACGGCACTAGGCAAAGCCCTGATTGCAAAAGAATATGGGTATCTCAGCCAATAGGAGCACTGGGCTGCCAAATTGCATGCGCTTCAATGCTATCCATTTATGCCCATCGCCGACTCTGGGTGCAACGATCTACAAAGCCTCCTGAAGCTCACACTCACAAATCAGAGCAAATTGGTAAGGGCTTGGTCATATAATGGGTTAATGAGTGAAGCAGACACCATTCGAGCTACCTAAAAGAGGCAAAGCGATACTGTGCTTGATTTCCCGGCTCAGTCTTCCCAACAGCGACATCGGGACTGGCTGGCCTCAACCACTCACTCCTGCCACTGATCGTAGATTGCCAAAATAGGGTCCATTTGCTGCTCTAGCAACTCAACCAGTCTTGGATCAAAGTGCTTACCACTCTGTGAGCGGACGAAGGTCAGTGTTTCATCAATACTCCACGCTTTTTTATAGGGCCGTTCACTGGTTAAGGCGTCAAACACGTCAGCCAGTGCTACGATACGACCTTCAATTGGAATATCATCACCTGCTAATCCATTGGGGTAACCAGAGCCATCCCACTTCTCATGGTGAGTCATTGAGATCGATCGAGCCAGCCGCAACAGTTCTGACTCCCCTTCGCCCAGGATATCCGCTCCAATCTGTGGGTGTGTCCGCATGACGTCCATTTCCTCATCCGTCAAACGGCCCGGCTTTAATAGGATACTGTCCGGTATCCCGATTTTTCCAACATCGTGCATGGGAGCGGCATTGAAAATCATATCGGTAGCGGCTTCACTAAAACCCAAGGCACGAGCCAGGATCCGGGAATAGTGACTCATACGGATAACATGCATACCCGTTTCGTTGTCTTTGTATTCAGCTGCCCGCCCGAGTACCTGAATCACTTGCATGCGTGTCTGTTTGAGTTCTTCCGCCTGCACCAACGACAAATGAGTTTTCACTCGAGCCCGAACCAGAGTCGCCGACACCGGCTTGGTGATATAGTCGACAGCTCCTATATCGAAACCTGTAGCTTCATCAAATTCTTCAGACAACGCAGAAACAAAAATAACAGGAATAGACCGCGTTGATTCGTCTTGTTTCAGCGACCGGCAAACGTCAAATCCGGACAACCCGGGCATCATGATATCCAACAAAATTAAGCTAGGAGGTTCTCGTTGAACCAGTGCCAAAGCTTCCTGGCCAGACCGCGCAAACATCAACCGATAGTGATCCTGAAGGATGTTCTTCAAAACCCGTAAATTGGCTGGTTCGTCATCGACGATCAGGATGGTACTCTTCGTGTCAGTGGCCGGTTGCATCACTAGAAGACTCCAACGATTCTTTCAATGTGTTAATAGCTGCTACCGCAGACTCGAATTCAAAATCATTCAACAGAGCCACAATGGCTTCAACAGGCGCACGAATATCATCAGGTGCTGCAGTGAGTAAATTATCCAGCACTTCATCGTCACACTCATTTCGCATCGCCTGCTCCCGGGCAATTGTGAGTAACGGCATTAACTCGAACAGTGAGCCCCTACTCTGGGTGACCACGCCTTCATGGGTTTCAAGAAACTGGTCGACAAACCGTGCGACTTCTCGCAATTGCTCACAGATTCCAGCCACGATGCTATCCACTTCCGTTAAGTCCCCTTGCCTCAGAACCCGTTCCAGTCGGTGAAAATTCTCCATCAGTGGCAGCAACCCGAGGTTACCACTTAAGCCCTTTTGAGTGTGCACCCAACCCTGCAACTGTCTCGTTTCGTCCAGATTTATACAGGGTGTTTCATTAGCCAGAATGTCCGGATAGTGCTTCAGAAAATTCTGCAATTCTTGAATATAACGCTCATCGCTCCCCCAAATTTGCCGGCCACGTGCCAGGTCAATGAGTTTTCGCGTGCCAGTAGAAGAAGGCACACTGGAAGATGTCAACTTGAGTTCGAGTACCCTGGCAATCTCTTCATTAAGCAGAGCCATATTCACTGGTTTGTTGGCGAAACCGGACATGCCAGCCTTGAGGGCTTCTTCCCGGTCATTCGCCATTACACTAGCGGTCAACGCGATGATCGGTAGTGAAGATTTTGACTCAGACCGTTCCTGTTCCCGCCTTTTGCTAGCAGCCGTTAGACCATCCATAACCGGCATTTGAATATCCATTAATACGACATCAATATCATCCTGCTGTTCCATTCGAAGCAGAGCCTGTTCACCATCACGGGCCGTTATAACATGGTGACCTTGACGTTTTAGCAGAATGCTGAGCAATTCTATATTCTGCTGGATATCGTCGACCACCAGAATAACCAGCGGGGGTAACACCAGATCCGCACGCTCCAGGTCTCCGCCCGGATTATCCTTGCTTTCGGGTAGTGGCAGCGTCACGGTAAAGCGACTGCCCTTGCCAGGCGTACTCTCAACACTGATGTTCCCATTCATCAATGTCACCAGCTTGTGGCTAATCGCAGTCCCCAGACCAGTACCGCCAAAGCGCCGGCTTATCGATGAATCAGCCTGGGCATAGGCATTGAAAACAGTGTCCAGTTGTTCTGGTGTCATACCGATACCAGTATCAACAATCGAGATCACAATAGTGCTGGCATCGCCCGATTCGACCGTTACGCTAACACCCCCACTTTCCGTAAATTTAATCGCATTGCCAATCAAGTTGGTCAACACCTGACGGATACGGTCTGGGTCACCATGGCATCGTTTGGGCAAATCAGGCGACAATCGCGTCTCCAACTGAATGCCTTTTCGTTTTGCTTCCATGTGCAATGTGGATACAACCGCATCGACCTCTTCGATCAAGGCAAAATCACGCAAGTCGAGATCCATTTTTCCCTTCTCGAGTTTGGCACTGTCCAGTACATCGTTCAGCAGATGGAGCAAGGATTTAGCCGACTGGTTGATTGTTTGCAAATGCTTGCGCTGATCATGTTGCAGCTCGGAATCCAGAAGAATGTCGCTAAAACCGATGATCGCATTCATGGGCGTACGGATTTCATGACTCATGTTTGCTGTAAATGCAGCACGAGCAGCCGCCGCTGCTTCCGCAGCATCTTTAGCATCACGCAACGCTACCTCCAGGCTTTTCCGCTCGTTGATGTCCATGATAAAGCCATCGAGCTGATCCTTGTTTGTTACGGGATCTTTCGTACGAGTACCGTGTTCTAGCATCCAACGCACGTCACCCCGCCTTGTCACCAGCCGGTACTCGTAGTGATACCCTTCACCTTGATCGTGATAATTCAAGACGCTATCGACGTCATCCGGGTGAATCAAATCCTTAAATGATCGGCGCGGGTTAGGCAATAGAAAGTCACTCGCCTGGTAACCAGTAATCGTTTCTACAGCCTCGCTGATGTACACCATAGGCCAGCCGTCCACATCCAGACAGCGAAACGCTATACCCGGAATGTTAGTGATCAGCGACCTGAATTTGCTTTCACTTTCACGCAAGGCCATCTCAATGGCAATGCGGTCCGACAGATCAGAAGCAATAGCCACATATCGGACTTCAGACCCCAACAAGACCTTACCAACAGAAACCCTTGCGTTCATTTGGTGTCCGTCTTTGTGTAAGACCTGCACATCCTGATTCTTGCCGATGAATACATTGTTGCCTGTTTGCATTTGCTCAGCCAGCAATGCCTGCGTATCGGGAGTAAGCAATTCGGAAATAGAGTGGCCAACCAGCTCCGACTCTTTCCAGCCAAATATACTCAGGGTGGCGCGGTTCACTGAACGTACGATTCCATGGGTATCCAGCGTCATTATTCCGTCTGGAGCAGTGTTCATGATTGCCCTGACTCGCTGTTCACTGTCTTTTGCCTGGTTAGATAGATCCCGATAGCGAAAGATGTAATTGGTCGCCAACACCAGACTGACAATAACCAGCGTAACAATTCCAATGCTGGCTCCCAGGAACAACGAGACGCCACTCGTCTGTCCGTCCAGCAATTGCCCTTCCGGAACGACAAACCGCGCAGAGGCCATACCGGTGTAATGCATTCCTGCAATGGCAACTCCCATGACTATACTGGCCAGCAATGTCACGATAACGGGTGGTACATATCGGTTCAGGCTGGAGCTCAATGCAAACTTGATCCACAGCGACACAACGGCCAGCACAACCGCGACAACAATTGAAAACCCAAACAGCGTTGGGTCGTAACGCAATAGTGGCGCCATGTCCATCGCAGCCATGCCCAGATAATGCATGGCTCCAATACCGGCACCCACCAGTACACCGCCGATCAACAACCGAAATAAGCTCAAACGAGACTCACTGAGCAATGACAAGGCGACCCAGGAGGCGAGCAGAGAGGGGATCATTGAAAATAGTGTAATGCCAACGTCATAGGTTACAGAGGTACAGAGACTGAACGCGAGCATGCCAACAAAATGCATTGACCATACTCCACCTCCCAGTGCCATCGCACCGCTAGTCAGCGTCATATGTCGCCGGATACGTGATCGGGCACTGGCAGCCAGTTCCGATACTTGTAAAGCAATGAAAGACGATAATATGGCAACACAAAGGGACAGAGCCACCAACCAGGGGTTATAGAACCCAAAAGTCAACACACTGTCTGAGGGAACAATAAATAATGGAAGCAAAAAAATCACCCTGGCCGGAACAGACATGTCGTATGCTAGCGGGATAGACACGAAATAACCAGAGAATGCAAATCGCCTGTTTGCGGCCCCAAACAAACCCGTGTTTCAGTTAAATTTACCTTTGCTTACAGAGCGTGCGCCCTGCACCGCATAGAAACACTGCACCAGAACATCAAGCCCGACGCACTGTCCGAGGAGTGGGTTGGCGATATAAAGAATCCGAACACAAGGTTAATGCCGGAACGGGCCTTACCGCTGGTGGAACGCGATCCGGTATTGTCGTGGCAGAGAGTAAGCGCTGCGTTGCTTGCGAGCCTGGTTTGGGAGCAACTATCAGCGCAGCAACTTAATACGACACCGTTACAACGATGTCGTCGGTGTAATTCCCGGGGTATGCCCTGGGCTGGTTTGGTACCCGGCCATAAACGACATGCTCGGTAACCAGGCCTTCACCGTTCACCACCCGGGTATTGCCGGTACCGTCGCCGAAAATAACCGAGCGCTCCTGATCGGTATAGAGGTTATACGCCAGAGTCAGTTCCCCGGTGCTCATTAATCGCTGGTTATAGGTGCCATTTCCCGGTGTCACGCTCAGGGTATATGCCGTGCTTTCAGCGCACTCTACGGTCAGACTTCCAACACTGTCTGTCGACCCACCCGACAGCGGGTCAATGTTGCCGAATGCCAGCGGTGTTGCACTGACAGCACAGGCCGCCACTCCGGTTGCCAGACTGCTCAACACGCCCATGCCGAGGCAGGTAACTAGGGTTCGTCCCGTTCTAAAAGCTCGCATCGTATCGTTCCCAGGTCTGCGGGGTAGGATTCCACCCCGCTCAGTTCCAGTTCAAATTCACAGATTTGCTGATCACCCAGTCGTGCCTGGCCAACTACGACATAGCGCCTGCCTGCATCGGTATAGAGCAAGCCTTCATGGCCCACTGTCAGCGCCTCGGCTTGCCCGTCGATCCGTACCGTAGTGCCTGCGGGTAGCGGCGTCTGGTCCGGGCCAACCAGATAGGCGGTGACTTTTCGGTCGAAGGCGACATCGAAACGCGCGGTTAATACCTGGCGGCTACCCGGCACCAGTTGCACACCAGGCTCGGCCAGGCTGGCGGCCAACGGCAAGTCTTCACTCGCCAGTCGCAAACGGTTTTTGGTATAGGGTTTCAGACCCGACACCAGCAGCTGACCGCGGGTGTCCGTTTCCCCAACCAACCGGTTGTTCCGGTAAACCCGAACATTGGGCACGCCTGAGTTAACCAACGCATAACTGCCCGCCGGGTTCCGGCTCAGAAAAGCGCCCGCTTCATTGACCACCAGTGCGCCACTGAGCTCGGCAGAACCACTGAGTTCGCCATCCCGTCGCTCAGCATTCAAGCGCAGCGAAACGCGTCTCGCATCCAGCTTCAATTCGGCATCCTGCACGCTCACCTCCCCCCGCGTACCGGCATGAACCCGGTAGCCATAACCACCATCGCCGGGCGAATTGAACTGATAGGTCACGCCGCGGTTTTCAAGCGCCTCACCGGACAGGCCCGCCATCATCGAGCGGCCCTTGCCAAGCTTCAGGGTAAAGCTGAGATTGTATTGCCGCTGCGGTTGCGGCTCGATGACATCCAGTGCAGTAAGCCGCACCGAGCCACGGCCTGCCCAGCTCAATCCCAGGGTGGCATTATTGGCCAGGTAGTCAGCACGGGTACGGTAATCACGCTCCAGCCGCCCTAACGAGAGCGACACACCCTTGCGGACCGACCAGCCAAACGTCAGTTGTTTTTCCACCTCCGGCAAGCGGTTGGGAATGGTACTGCCGAATTGAATAAAGGCATCGTCGGTGCGTTGCTCCTGGTACCGGAAAGACACCTTGCTGGCACGGCGGCTCCACCCCCACTGCCAGGTTGAACCGGCCTCTTCGGTTTCACCGTTACTGCTCAGCGCACCGCCAAAATCCAGCATGCCGAAGGGGCCCAGACCCCAGTAACCGGTACCACCGGCAACGCGCCCGGTCTCGAATAATTCCGCCCGCGCGCCAACGGTTATCCGGTTGGTTAGCCCGTAGCGTCCGGCCACCAGAGCAAAGGGGAAGGCGTCGTACTGGATCTGCCCGTTTATCACGCCAGCGCGACGGTACCCATACGAGAGCGACCACTCACTCAGCCCACGTGCCAGCAATGAGGAATCGGAATAAAACGCGAAGCGCTGAGTAATGGGCAGCCCAGTGCTGTCCTCAATACGGCTTAGAATATCGCTGACGCCACTGGCGGCAGGCAGATCGTAAAGTTCGAATTCGCCAGGCGGCAGTTGCTCCTGAGTCACCAGGTTCTGATTCACCCAAACTTCCAGCATGGCCGGCGTCAGCACCGATCCTCGCAGCGACGGCCGTGGCCGGGTTACCCAGGTAGGCACCAGTTTGGTATTGGTGCCCAACCGGACCCCCCCATAGGAAACCGTTTGCCCCAGCACCGAGTTGGTGGTGAACGTATCGCCCAGCGTTACCGAGAGCAGTGAGCGTGGACGGTCCAGCACGCAACGGCTGCCCTGGCGGGTAAGCTGTTCTGTCGACGAGCGGTATTGATGCTGGGTTTCGCAATAGGCGGTGCCCAGGCTGACGGCCGCATCGAAAAAGCCCGTGCGCCAGCGTTCGTCGTCTTCGTCGATGCCCTCGGTTAACCGATAATCAAGCAAGAACGAATAGCCCCGTTGCGGAACCAGCGGGTCGGCTCTCTTGCGGTCAATGCGGTAGGGCTTGAAGTGGCGGGCCGGCATCCACAGCGTGAGTTTTGGTTGGGTGACATCCAGCCAATAAAATCCATCGGTCAGCTCATTCACGGCATAGTGGCCCTCCAGATTGGGCTCGACAGTCGTCGGCGACAGGCCGAGAGCGTCCAGGGTTTCCACTGGCAGATAGTATTGCCCCGCGTCGCGCATAACAGGGTAAGCTTCACTTACTTCCTGGCTGTTTAGCGAAATGGGCACCGACCACTCGTTGGCTGTTTGCTCATCATCAACAGTCAGCGCTTGCGTCTGGAGGCTTGCGTATCCGTCGCGCTCGTTCACAAGCGCAAGCGCCTCAGGCAAGGCGGAAACCGGCACATAACGACGGCCATCCTGCTCGAATACCGGCAATGAGGATTCATCCGGCAAGGCCCACCCAAATGCGGAAAGATCCGACAGCGGCAACAGCCAGCCCCCCTCTTCCTGCGGCTTTAACTGCACTCTGAGATGTCGCTGGCGGTTATCGTTGGTTTCCACTACCGGCTGCAGACTTTCCGCTGCTGCCGTCACCAAACAGAGCCCTGCCAACAACAGGATTCTGCACAACCAGATAAACCCCGTCATCATTGGGTTAATCAGGTTTCAAAGGCTGAAATTGCACCTGACCACCCGACACCACCTGGAGTGACAGCCCGCCCCGGGCTTCGTCATCCGTCAGATCCAGCAACCAGGATTCCGATGCACCCGGCAGGATGTATCGCACACTTTCCAGGATTGGCAGGCGACGGCCGCCATCGGTCTCTACCGCCAGGCGTGTCATCTGGCCAAAGCGAGTGCCTACGTTGTGCACCTGCAAATGCCAGCCCGCCTCATCCAGTTGCAAAGCCCATTGAAGATTGGTCTTCGGCTCCCGGGCCTGGAAAAACAATGGCGTATCAAGCCTGATCAGGGTTCGTACACCCGGGCTCAGGGTTTGTGCCGTTTCCGGAACCTGGCTGAAGTACACCCGAAATGCTTGCTCCTCGTTGGTCCGTTTTTCGGTCAGCGTCACCCGCACCCATTCGTCCTGACCCGGTTCCAGCGTAATGAGGGGTGGACTGCTCTGAACCCCTGCGGTGTCCAAGGTAACTCGCTCGCCATTTTCCTGGTGCCAGGACCGGGCGCTTACCTGAATCGTGACCGGTGACTCTCCCGTGTTGCGCACCTGATACAAAGCCGTCTCTTCGCCCATGGAAATTTCCTGCAAGATCGGCGTGACCTGAAACCCCGCCCCCATGCAAAACGAGGCCAGGGCCAGCCACCAGCCACTCACAAACAGCAATACGAAACGACGCATCAGTACACCAGCGTGATTGTCAGGGTATCGGAGAGAAAACGTGAGATTGCCGGCGCTTCGGTCAGTTCGCCATAGAGCGTCAGTGCCTGTCGAGTACCATCGCTAATTAAGGTCGCAGGCCTGTTACCCCAGTCCGTGTCCATGGGTTCCGTCTGAGCTTTTTGATGTTGAAGACGATACCCGAGAAACACTTGCGACGCTTCACCGGCAAGCTGACGCACACCGGTTTCCGGGTGAGCATGTTGGCCCTGGTCAAACATCAAACCGACATAGGTTCCGCGGGTGCAATGAACAGTAAAGGACGCCGACGTGTTGAGACGTTCCACATGCGTGTCATCAAGAGCGGGGAACCGCAGATTGTCCACCTCGACCCGACAGCCGGACTGAACCCGGGCGCCTACCTGAAAGGTGGTCGTGCTGGTTTTTTCTGCCTGCACCGGCAGAAAGAAAAAAGCGGGGATGAGGATGAAACAACATCGCATTCGGGAGGCTCCAGAACGAACCGCACCGGAGAAAAGACACTTCAGGGTTACGACGTCATGCGACAACAATTACGCAATTGAAAACCCGGTTCGATCACTGGGTTGCGGGTGGTGGTTAGGTTTCCTGATTGGGCATCAGTGTAACCCCTGACCAGGGCACTTCCTGATACCCTGATCACACTTGATGTAAACATTGTGCCAGAGGCGTGTAAGCCTTTACTGACTGTAGCCTCACCAGACAGCAGTTGAACGGGTCGACCGACTTATTCCCGCAAGTAGACTTGCCCTTGCTGATAGAGTGTACGGCAGTCATTGGCATCGTGAAAACGGTGCACCGTGGCGGCCGCTGATGAGGTACCGGGACCGGCGAATCTTGGGTCATCACACTCGCCATCATCGGCCCAATTGCTGGTATTATCGCCCCACTCGATGCCGGTACCTGTGCTATTGGTCGTGTTTTGGCTCCATGGCAACGCCAATTCCGTCACACTCAGCTGAGAATCCTGCAAACCGCCCGACTCGTAAGTGCCAATCCAAATGTTGTAATTGCCAGAGGGCGGGTTGGTCCAGCGAATGGCTGGGTTGGTGCCACCGGCGCTGGAGTAATCATCATTGCAATGCCAATTACCGGCGGCATCATAAACGATTAGGGTAATATCGGCTGACGACTCGGCATATATCGTTAAAGAAGTAGAGCCGGCGTCGTAGTTCAGGTCCATGTCCGGAGCATTGCTGATAAAGCCACGGCAGTTATCCCCGACAGTGCGAGCAGACTCTGCTCCCCCGGCTCGGACTGACGTAGTGTAAGGGTCCGGACGAAAGCCAGCGTTCAATTCAATGGTGCCGTAGTTCGGCTTGGCGCGCCAATCCACAGCCTGCGTTGTGCCCGCAATACTCACACCAACCGCAGCCACCACGACCGCCATTCGAACACTCATTTTCATAAGCAAGTTCCTTTTACCATTATCTTTACACGAAACCAATATAAACAAGGCATGGCAGCATTGCACCTAAAAATGGCAATTAAATGAGCCCAAAAGTACTTACGCCATTCCCCAACCACTACCTGAAAAACATAGGGTTTAACAGCCCGGTTTACTGCAGCAACAATATGACACTGGTTACCACCAGCACCATGCCCCACCCCTGATAGCGATGAATCCGCTCGTGAAATACCCACCGGGTGATTGCCAGCGTCATCAGGAATTCGACCTGACCCAGTGTTTTAACAAGGGCCGGGTTATGCAATGCCATGGCCGTAAACCAACCAATAGAACCCAGAGCACTGGTGATGCCGATAAACAACGCCAACCGGCGATACTGCCACAATCGCTGCCAGGGTTTCGTTTCGGTGGTGCTCACCCAAACCGCACAAATGACCGTTTGCAACATCACCATACTGCTCAGTGTTAACGCTGCGGCCAACAACGTATCGACCTTCAACGACAAAGCCGCCGTGCGCAAACTGAGAGACGCAACGGCGAACAAAGCACCTGCCGCCAACCCGTACACCAAAGCCGGGCTACGCCAGGCGTATTTGTTACTGAACAGGGTTTTCGGGTTACCCATGACCAGCACACCCAAAAAACCGACAACCAATGCGAACCAGCCAAGCATGGCCAGCGGTAAGCCGAACAGCCACCAGCCGATCAACGCGGTTTGCAAGGCTTCGGTTTTGGCGAGGGTGGTACCGACAGCAAAGTTGTTAAACTGAAAGGCTGTTACCAGACACCAGGTCGCCCCTATCTGAGCCACCGACGCCAGCCCCGCCCACATCAGAAAGCCACCCGACCACTGTGGTGAGGCCTCGGGCTGCCAATACCAAAGTGCCGCCGTATACAACAACGCAACGGGTAAGCCGAACAGGTATCGGCTCAGCGTCGTACTCATCGCGGTTAAATGAAGAGAAAGCTGCTTTTGCCCGGCGGTTCGTACCGCCTGCATAAACGCCGCCAACAGGGTAAAGCCAATCCAACTCATGGTTCGCACTCCTTTCGAACCGCCAAGTTAGAGGAAAGACATGCATTCCACCAGTGAATGATTGCTATGCAATTTATTCCTAACAGGAATCAGAAAAACTCATCAGCCAAGCAACGAACGCAAGTCCAGACTGCCGGTTTCCAGAGGGAAAGTTGCATTGTAGGTTTCAACACTGGCCCAGTAGCGCAGCAATTGCTGCAGATGCGCCGGCCGGATGATGCGTGATTGTTCGGCGGCTTGCGGATCGGCGTTCAGGCTCAGGTCGGCATTCAGGCTGAGCGCTTCGACGTCGTCGCTGGTACCACCCACTGTGTGTTGGGCAAAACCGGTGTCACGCATCAGAATGGCGCTGCCCAGGGGCCAGTGGTCTTTGCCATCGCCGTCGTTATACCAGGGCGTGCGGCCGAAATCGGAGGCAACAACGACGCGCAGCCTGCTCACCAGGTTGGTGCCAAAGCGCTGATCCATGTCGGCGGCTTCCTGCCACAAATAGATGAGTCCGTCGCTGAGTTGGCTCAGGGCGATGCTTTGTGAGGTGTCATGGTTAGCGTGGGTATCGAAGCCCCACTGCACCAGGTCAGCCGACACCGTTAACCCGGCAGCGGCCGACACCAGCGCAAGCTGAATTTGCCGCAGAATGGGGTGCCAGCGGCCATCGGCGTCGGTGGCGGGTGCCAGGGTCTCGGGCAGAAAATTGTTCAGGGCCGCCAACTGGTCTCGCCCGGCCCGGCTCGATTCCATAAAGCGCGCCGCATCGCTCAGTCGTTGCGTGATCTGGTGCTGGCCCATCAGCCGGTCGAGCCTGGCCTGGCGTGCCTCAGCAATCAGGTTGAGGCTTTCCGCGCGGTGATAATGGCTGTCGACCCACTTTGGGTCGTTCGGGTTAATCAGGTCGCTCAGGGTGCTTGGGTCCTGCATCAGCGTGAACTGAGTCAGGCCTGCGGTTTCCCGGTAGCCGCCATTGCTGAGAAACGCCAGCGGCAAACCCGCGCCATGTTGGGCAGCGGCCAGCGCCGTCTGGGCCGGGTAACCATCGGCAAACCGGCCACTGAAGGTATGGCGCACCCCGGCATTGTGAGCGTTGGTCTGGGTATCGATGCCGTTGATGACCATCATTTTCGAGCCCAGGGTTTGAAACAACCGTTCGTTGTCGGCAAAGGGCGCATATCGCAGACCACTGGCGGTGCTGGCAATGCTTTGACCGGCCTCGGCCCAGTGGTTAATCCAAACGTTTTCGCCACTGGCCGGATTCAGCCGCTGGCCGTTTTTCGGGTCGCACAGACTGGTGACATCCCAGCCGCCTTCGGCAAATACGGTGATGTAAATCGGGCCCTCGTAACGCAACGCTTCGGCCCGGGCAAAAGGGGCCAGGGCGGGAGCAAGCCCGGCGGCAAACAGCGCTTTGAGCAGGTCGCGGCGATCCATGGTCACTCCGTCAGAAACTGGATGTCGGTTAACAGATAGACCAGCACACCGACCCAGGGTCTGAGTGTCTGTTCGGGATTGTAGAAGCTGCCCAGGTGTGCGCGCACCGGCTCCGGGTTGCCATTACTGGCAGCCACCCAGTCGCTGTTGGTGATGCCGTCCCAATTCAGGGAAATGGCGACGCCGTCGTTGGGGTCCCGATCCCGCACCGGGCAATATTCGTCTTCGTCCGGGTCAGCGTCGGGGCCGCTCCAGATCGCCACCTGCGACAGGTAAGGCGTGGGTTCATCCCAGCTCAGCCGTTGCTCATACAGCGCCTTGTACAATGCCCAGGCGGCGTCGATCTCGGCCGGTTCGGTGGTGCCCCACAGCCGCCACATCAGGTGCTGCAGGTTCGTGCGAATGGCGGCTTCACCCGCTTCAGTGGTCGGGTCGGTGGTGATCTCGACCATCGGAAAGAGGGTTCGGGGCATGCCCGGCCAGAACTCCTGGAACACCAGCTCGCAGGCAAGCTCGTTGGCCATCCGCTCGGTTACCGAGACCATCATGCTGTTCAGATACTGCGGGCGTTCGGTAATACCATCGGAATCGATGCCGCCGTAAAACAGGTAATAGTTTTCCAGCAACTGGCCACGTTGTTGCCAGTCCAGCTTCCAGCTTTGGCCGAGCACGGCGGTCAGCTTTTTATCGAGTTGTTCGGGCGTCAACAACTGGCCGATACCCAATTCGCGCAGTGCCTCGCGACGTGCGCTAGTCGCCTGGTCAAAGCGTTCACTGCGAAACAGGGGCGACATCATCATTTCGACAAGTAGCGATTTCAGGCTTTCGTTGTTGTCGCGGAAATGCTGGCCCAGCTCCCGGATCAGCGACTGTTCGGCTTGCCAGGCTTCGAGGTCCGCACTGTAATTCGGGTCGCTCGGCTCTAACGGCCGCAACAGGGGTTCGCGGCCCAGCAAACCCTTGAACCAGAACTGCACGGTGCCGGTGGCGAAGCGGTCGTCAGCGACGATCTGCTCGGCCAGCCAGCGCAACCCGTCACCTTGGCCACTGAACGGGCCGTAAGGCGAAATCGTCGGCATGGTTTGTTGATTGAAACCCGCCGGTAGCTGTTGCCGGTACCACCGGTCATTCGGCTGGTGATGCTCCGAACCGATGTAACTGGGGGGCAAGGCATCGTATCCCAGACGATCCAGATAATGGCCGTCGTTGCCCCAGTTCTGGAAAGTGGCCGCAACCGGGTCGAGTAGGGAATGACAACCGAAACAGCTGCTGCCTTCAGCACCCGGGTTGGTTACCTGCTGCAGCTCTTCCGGATCCATCGCCCGAACGGCCAGGCGCTCAATGTCGACCCCGAGAAAGAACTGGTACGTCCAGCGCGCTCTGGCCCGGTTGCGGTTGGTCTCTGTCGATGGAAAACGGGCCAGAAACACCGGTGACGAGAGAATGCCGGCCGAGGGCAAATAGTCGCGCCCGGTTCGCGCCTGCAAGGAGACGCCCCAGGCCACCCGGTAACGCCTTATCTGGCCAGGGCGCCAGTCGGTCGGGTCCAGCGGGTCGTAGCTGCTTTGCCAGCTGGCACCGTCGAGCACCTCGTAGGTGAAGGGGTTCATCATCCGGTAATCGGCGGTCAGCACTTCCCGGTACGGACGATCATTGGTAACCACATGCCGGATCAACTCCAGCGGCTCTTCGGCCAAAGCCCGCTGGGTTTCCTGGTAAATCAGGTTGGCGCGCTGTCGCTCGGCACGCGCATACGCACACTCACTGGTGTCGGCCTCCAGGTCATCGCCACAGGCGGTAGCAGCAGCATCGGCCGAACTAAAGGCCTCACCCGTGCGTTCGTACAGCGCCTCATAGTAGGTTCCGCCCAGGGTTTCCTGGGCTTCGCTCATGCCATCGAGGTATTTGCGACTCAGTAAGCGATCATTGGCCCCGTTCTTCAGCCAGGCCTCGAAACTGGGGCCTTGCATCAGAGCGCGCAACTCAGCCCTTAAGGCGTCGTCATCGTCGCGTACCTCGTTCAGGGTGCTGGTATCCGGCAGGGGCGAGCCGAGCATGATGGCCGCTTTGCGCAGCGTGCGGGTACGGCTGATCAGGCTAACATCCCGGTACCCTGGCTGCTCGGCAACGGGCGATTCTTCCTCGGTGCATTGCGGTGCACTCTGGCTGTACCGCAACACGGCCTCCGCCAGGGTAGCCGCTTCGGGGCTATCGGTATCGAACAGGTGCCCGCCGCCGTGACTGACCTGATACAGCGTCGGCTTGTTAACAAGCCGATCGCCGGCCACTGCAATGAAATCGCGCAGCAAGTCCTGACTGGCGATTGCGTTGCCGGGGGCCACAATGAACCGGGCACCCTGATTAACCGCCACCCCGCCCTCTACGTGGCAACTGCTGCATTCCCGGAGAATCGGCCAGACTTTGGTGCTGAAGAACTCATCGTCGTTGGCGTTGCAATCGATGCGTACATCGGCAACCGGTGCCGTGGGGGGCGAGCCCGAACTGGCCAGTTCCTGGCTGCACCCGGTAAGCACGCTCATTAAGCTCAAACTGACAACGATGAATAAACGGTGCACAGGGGGTTCCCGCAAGACGGTGAAGTCGAAGTATCACAGATACTACCACCGAACTCTGTGCCGGATTGCACGTTTTGGGCAGCTAATTCCGTCGGCATCAGGGGTTTAAGCCGGGTAATCGAACGCCACGATGCCGACTGGTACCGATCAGGGTAGCAGGCCACCAATATCCACGACATGGGTCTTTATCTGATTAATCACCCGGTCTTCGTCGACCAGCAAAGTGTTGCCCGCAGCCTGCAGGTAATAGCGCGACATACCCTCTGGTGTCAGGGTGGTATAGACCGGGTGCGCCGGGTCTGACAGGTCGTACATCATGACGTAGCCATTTAAATTCTGGCCTTCCGTCAAGAAGACCAGATTGCCCAGCACGGTCAGGTTGTCTGCCAGATTATCCGACTCCCGGGGATAGGCAACAAGCGAAGGGCTAGCCGGGGTAGAGACATCAAAAATGGCCAGGCCATCCCCCCGGCTCGACAACCGGCCACTCACGACCAGGTGATCACCCACCCGCAATGCCTTGCCGCCCAGCGATACGTAGTCCCGGTCGGTGACGTCTAGGGACGCAATTTCCGTCAAATTATCGGGGTTGCTGAAGTTCACCGCACTGAATGTCTGGCCATTGTTTTTGGAAACGAACGCGATGTTGCCTTCCACAGCCAGGAGTTGATACCCACTCCCGCTGAAGTCGGGCCTGATGAGGGTTGGGTTGTCGGCATCGCTGACATCCAGCACCGTCACCTGATTCTGGGTATCGATAAAAAAGAGTCGGTCATCATCTGCATCCACAATCACATTGACGTAGACAAACTGAAAGTTAATGTCGTCCAGCGCGTAGGTAGTGATCAGGCTCGGGCTGGCAATAGTCGACACATCGAACACACTGAGTTCAGCACCAACGACATACAGTCTATCGTCTTCGACAAAACGGTAATTGGCACCCTGCGTATCCAAGCCCGTGTCCAGCTCATTGAGTGTGGCTGGGTTACCGGCTGCTAAAACCGCCATTGTATCGCCCAGCCGAATGAAACCACCCGAGGCACTGGTATTGAAACTGTCCAGATCGGTACGTTCACTCAGAACCGACAGGGATTCCGGACGACTGATATCAACAACGGCGACAAACTCGCCCGAGGCAACGTAGGCAAACTGGCCATCAACGGTCACCGCGTCGCCCGCGCTGACAACTTCGCCTAAAAAGTTTGCCTGAGCGGGCTCGTCAATGTCCCACGCCTGCAACGACCACGCACCACCGACATAGGCGTGGTCGCCAAACACTTCGATCGACTGAGCACGATTTGGGTACAAAGAGTTGCTCTCGGTCATCGACCCGACGTACCCAGGCAAGGAAGGGTCGGATACATCAACAGTGATCACCCCCTGATCGTCGGTCGCGATATAGAGCAATGGGCCTGTCAGCCACATATCGTTGGTGTGGTCGTCAATGCTGTACGACCCGACCAGCTCAGGCGTGTCACTCTCGTTAAGGGCAAAAATACGCAACCCGCCCTGAGCAAGCAGAACATAGGCCAGATCGTTGGCGACCACCAGGTCAGAGATAACGATATTGTTAAACGGTAATTGGAAGCGAGCGTCAATCACCGGAGCGGCAGGGTCAGAGACATCGTATACCACCAGGTCTTCTCCGGCGGCATACAGACGGTCGCCCCGGGCAAAAACAGCATAGGCATCGTGATCGACAATAAAACTTAACAGACTGGTCAGAACAGTCGGCTGCCCCGGGTCGGACACATCAACGACGCGAATGCCCTCGTGGTCAGCCATGTAGAGCACATCACCGCGGTCATTCAGGGCAAGGCCACGTACCCGGTCTATTGCACCAATCGACCCGATCACTTCCGGAGCCTGAGGGTCGGACACATCGACATAGCGCACCCCCGATTCACCGGCCGAGAGATACAGGTAATGTTGAATTTTAACCAGGTCGTGAACGATCACGAAGCCATCAGAGTCCGGGAACGCCAGCGTTTCGCCAACAACGGCCGGGCCAACCAATGCCGAGCGCGGGGTCGGCTGGTTTTCCGGGGTCACCTCCAGGCTGATCAGTTGTTCGTCTGAGGCATCATCTGCGCCCATGACGGTAAGCTGGAAGGTCAGTATTTCGCCAGTGGCGACGGCAGGTATCGTGAACTCAGGCCGGGCAGCGGTTGGGTCCGACAACGTGACCGGCGTGCCAGCGGTTTGTTGCCACTGGTAGGACGTAACCGACGGATAGGACGCACTGCCATCAAGATACGCGGTTCCCATCACCAGGCGAACCGTGGCAACGGCCTGTACCGAATCCGCCCCTGACGACCCGCCCCCGTCATCGCCCCCCGTATCGCCGGAACCGGCGGTGTCTCCCGAAGAGGAATTGCATCCGGCCAACATCAGCCCAGCAATCAGCATAGGCGTCAACAGCAAACGAGCAGAGCATCGAATCATGGCAAACATCCTTGTCAGCGAGTATTCAGAGGCAGCTAACCAGCCGCCAACCACTCACAGAATAGCCATGGGTACCGCCAGAAACCGTGCCTGCGTCACAGAATAAACGCCACGAGCCTGAAAAAAACTCAGGTGTCGGCAGAGCGATGCTGCCTCCGGCTTAACAACGACGCTCCGGACTTGTAGGTACCTCGAATCGTTACCGTGCATTACGAATAAACGACTTAGGGCTTTAACGAACGCGGCAACTCACCGGATTGCCACAGACCCAGACCAAAGCCATCCGGGTCCAGAAAATCGGCACTCCACCCTCCCGGCGCTTCTGACACCGGCGTCACAATCGTAACGCCTGAGTCCGCCAGTTCGGCGACAATGTCGTCAATGCCGCCATCGCTCACTTCGAACACAATAGCGGGCGTATTGCCCCGCGTGCCTTCCATTTCGAAGAAAATAAGCTCCAGGCCGTTTTCCAGCTGCCCCTGTAGCCAGAACGGGTCAGCGCCCTCCATCCGTTCGAGGCCAAGCCCGAAGGTCTCGTTGTAGAAGGTTTCCGTACGCTGAATGTCGCTGACGTAGTAAACAATGCTGGCACTTTTGGGTTTGAAGTTCATGGTGTTCTCCTTGGTGGGTTATCCACCTACTCATTGCCGCCGACGTCCATTTTGTGAGCGACTGATGACAAAAAGATGCCCATCGGGGTCGTGACTGGCAAACGCACCCCCGCGATGCGACAGCTTGGACAACAACGCACTGCGCAGTCGGCCATACGCCAGCCCCAGGGGTAACCCCGGCAGTTCAGTCGGCATTGCCACCTCTGCCTGGGTTAATTCCCGTTTTAAGGTGCGAATACGCTGGCGCAGCGTTACGTCCGTCAGATTCAGTAAATACGCGATTTCTTTCCGGTTGTGGCCCGATAAGGCCAGCGCGGCAACCGCCTTGAGCGAAGGCGACAGACTGACAGGCAACGCCTGGTAACCGTTAGCGGAGGGATCGGACTGAATATGCTGTGCACCCTGCCACTGGCTTTCGCGCTCTTGCCGGCGCACGGTGCCGCGCAGCGACATGCGAGCCATATTCCGTACGGTGCCGACCAGCCACCGCCGGGTTTCGATGGCCTCAAAATCGGTATGCCCTGCCAGAAACGCGGCCAATAGCGCTTCTTGCGCAACATCTTCCGCTTCGCCGGTATCACGAGTGATCCGGCGGGCGATGGTACACAGTTGGGTATATTGACTGGGGCGCATCGGCAAACTCCAGGGCTGAAATAGGATGTTTCATGATGCTCACACCCTGGGGCGATGTTCTGTTCCTTCGCCTTCGGTTACAAGTAGCACTCGCGCCACTTGCGGAACATTGGCCGCGTGCCAGACATCGCGAGGCACGACCAGGTCAGGTTTCGACGTTACCGGACATAACCGCCGGCCTCCCAGACCGTCACCCTTCCAATGCCTCTATTTGCTGTCGCTCTTCATCACTCAAGGCTTTATAGCCTCGCGGATACGGCCAGCCATACCCCCAACGAAACAGTGTGGGTAAATAGGGCGTACCACCGACTCTGACACCCGCCAGCATCAGACGTGCGATCTCGGGTTCACCAACGGCACTGACACAGGCTTCCAGCTCCTGATCGGCCTGCAAGCGCTGCTCAAAGGTGCCCCCCTGCCAATAGGCATAGTCGTGGGCGGTGCAGCACGCAAGCCACAATTCGTTCTGCCAGAGGGTTCCATCCGGGAAAGAACTGCAACCGTCTGATTCGAAAGGCCGGATCTCGCTGGCCGACACACTCGAGAGCAGAAATAACAGGAAAACGAACCCTTTCTTCATGGTTTTATACAACGTCTTCTACAGGTGATCGGCAGTGATAAGACCCCGATACTACCCCATCAGTTAGTCAATCTGTAGATTCGGGTTGCCCCCAGCTACTTTATTTTATAAAGTACTTCGCCAACACCCTATCGATCGGGCCCAACCCGCCATGACCAACACCCAATCACAGGCTTTCCAGCCTGAGCCGACACATCTGCATGAGCACGCAGCCGATAACCTGCGTTTCATCCGCGAGACCATGGAAAACACGGGTCGTTTCACCGAACTCTCCGGCCTGGGTTACGTACTGATCGGCGCTTCGGCGGCCTTGGCCTGGTTGGTCTCGAACGCGCTGGAGCCCGGGTTCGAAATAGCGGTGTGGTTTGTCGAGTTCGCCGTCGCGACGGTTCTTGGCCTCTGGTTTACCGCACGTAAGGCGGCCAGTGCAGGCACTGCGCTGTGGAACCGCTCTGCCCGGAAATTGCTGCTGGCCTTTTCACCGCCGATGGCCGCCGGTGGCTTATTAACCGTCGTGCTGTACCCAACCGGCAACCTGGCGTTGATTCAGGGCATTTGGCTGAGTTTGTATGGCGTCAGCGTGATGACCGGTGGGTTGTTCTCGGTGAGCATCATCCCCGTGATGGGCATGGCTTTTATGGCCGCGGGCGCTATTGCGTTGCTATGGCCGGACACCACAAGCTGGATGATGTTGCTCGGCTTCGGTGGCCTGCATGGCCTGTTCGGCCTGTTGATTTGGAGACGTTACGGTGGCTAAAGCAGTTAAGAAAACAGCGGAAAACGCCGCGCCTAATAAGCCGACCACCAAACCCGCCCCTGCCCCGGCGGCGGATCTCGACCGGTTAATACACGACCGGGTGCGTCTGGGCATTCTCAGTGCACTGGCGGCCGATGCCAGCCTCAGTTTCAGCGAACTTAAAAAAGTATTAAAGGCGACCGACGGCAACCTCAGCGTGCACGCCCGCAAACTGGAAGACGCCGGTTATGTGGCATGCAGCAAAGGCTATGAAGGCCGAACGCCCCGCACCGACTACCGCCTGACCCGCGAAGGCCGCAAAGCACTGGAGCAGTATGTGGCCCACATGGAAGCCATTATCAGCCACGTGAAAGGCGGCTGATTTTTTTTGCCAATCAACTTTGTATTTTAAAGTACTTTCAATAATCGGAGTAATCGACATGGATAACGACGCCGCCGTCGAACCGGCACGCCTGAAACGCGAAACGCTATTGTGTGCCCTACTGCTGGGCGTTCTGGGAGATCTGCTCCTGCGAGCCGGGCCTATTGGGTCGGGGCTGGTCGTGTGGATTGGTATGGCGGGCACCGGAACTACCTGGCTGGCCTGGCGAACCGGGTCCACTCGTTGGCGGCCGGTTGTGGCCTGGTCGACCGTGGCTTTATTGGCGGCGGCACTGATGGTGGTGCGTCACAACGGCTTCATTCAATTTTTATTATGTCTGCTGCTGCCGCTTGCGGTCTCGCAAATCATCATGCTTGGCTGGGGTGCCCGACTGGGCCGGTCGTTACCGCTCGATCACCTCTACGCCATGGTATCGGTTCCCTTTAGAGCCTTGTTCGGGGCCGTTCCGTTACTGGCCGGAGCGACCCGGGGCCGGGCCCCTGCTTTGCGCCGCCTGGCCGGTGTTGGCCGGGGCCTGGCGCTGGCCATCCCCCTTATTTGGGTATTTACCGGGCTATTGTCTTCAGCGGACGCGGGGTTCAACCGCGTCGCAGACCGTGCTTTCGATGTGTTCACCATTACCGAACTGAGCAGCCATCTGATCGTTGCCCTGTTAATCGCATGGGCCGTAAGCGGCTGGCTGGCCGCCGTGGTCGACCACGGCCAGGACAACCGATTCCGACGAATACCGCTACCGAGCATTGGCCGGGATGAAACCCTTATTGTTTTGGGCTCACTCGCCCTCCTGTTCGGCGGGTTCGTTGTATTGCAGCTGGGTTATTTGTTCGGTGGCCAGGAAGCAATACAACGCATCTCCGGCCTCACAATGGCCGAGTACGCCCGCCGCGGATTTTTCGAACTGGTGACCATTGCCGGTCTGACACTGGGCCTATTGTTGTTCGCCGGTGCCGTGAGCACCAGCCAACGCCTGTTCCGCAGTCTGGCATTGGTGCTGGTCGGTCTCGTGCTGGTCATGCTGGTTTCCGCCACGCAACGGTTCGTGCTGTATATCGACGAGTTCGGTTTGAGTTTGGACCGGTTAACCGTGTTGGCCATTCTGCTTTGGCTGGCATTCACCTTGCTGCTGTTTTCAGCAACGGTGTTACGAGAGCGCCTATACTGGTTTGCTTCCGGGTCGACTCTGGCGGGCGTGGTAATGGTGTTGGTATTCGCGCTTATGAACCCGGCAGGCTGGGTAGCAAGCGTGAATCTGGAGCGCACCATTGACCAGCAACAATCGCTGGATACCGATTACCTGCTGGCGCTGGGGGCCGATGCCGTGCCTGTGGTTTTGGAGCGACTGGATGCATTACCGGAAGCTGAGCGGTGTCAGCTTTCTGCAGAATTGTTGTGGCGTTGGCCGCCCATAGTAGAAGACAACTCTGACTGGCGCGTTTGGAATTGGGCTGAGGTTAGGGCTCGTCACGCGGTTAGAGAAGAACAGAGACGATTACGAGTAATGGCCAGAGGTTGCCTTGTTGGCCGGTAATGCACACTGTCATACGGCAGGTTCTCTGGGTGGGTTAAGCCGAACCCCCCTCCGGTCGGCCCCACCCTATCTGCTCAGCCCAGAACGTAATCAATCGCCGCACATACCGCAGCCGCTTGCGCAGCATTGCATTGTTCTGGCGTCGCACGGGGGCTGTCCGGATACACCTCAGTGGTGGTTTTAAACGCCGCACCGGTCATACCGGCACACAGGCCAAGCTGAGTGAGCGGGTACTCGATGACGCCCCGGGCCACCGCTGTTGAGCCAATGATCTCACCGCGCTTGTCAGCCGGAGCGATGTGCGTGACTTGTTCAACAGCGCGGATCACCGCCTGCTGGAAATCAGGCTGCGGATTGTCGCTGTCGTCGACCACATAAAATCCATCGGGGATCTCTCCGGGCTTGAATGGCTCGCCGTCGCGCGCTGCCAGTGCGGGGCGAAATTCAGTTTCGTCGGTATCGGTGGTTTCGTGCAGATCAATATGCATCACGACGCGATCTCCCATGGGCGCCACTAACCGCATAAGCGCCGCCGACTCCTCAGCCGGGCTGTCTTCGCGGAACGACCGGTTCGGATCGATCGCGTTCGCATTCCAGCGATGAATGCGCTCATAAGCCCAGGGGCTGACACAGGGCGCGACCAGCACATTAACGCGGCCCGCATAATCCGCCGCATGCTGATCCACGAACTGCAGCGCACCATGCACACCGCTGGTCTCATAGCCATGCACGCCGCCGGTCACCAGCACAACGGGCAGATCATCACGCCAGTCGCTGCTGCGGATGGCCATCAGCGGGTAATGGTCGGAACCATAGTCCAGACTGCCATAGGCTTCCACATCGAAACGATCACCCAGACGCTCGATCACACTCAATACATCGGCCTCAAAACTACGGTGCCGGGTTTGCCCGGCCAGCCACTCGGCGCGTTCCGAGTCGCCCCAGGGAGTGCCTGGTGTGCCAATGGGATAGTGTGTAAGAGCGCTTGTCATGGTGAGGGTTCTCCGGGGATAGCGAAAGCAAGCAGGCATTCTAACAGGCACTGCCAGGTTGGCAATCGGCCTTGCCGTTGCCTGACTATCTGTATTCTGGATGTCTGTTACTGAACGGCAGAGAATGTCATCAGACTGCTATACTCGTGCTAACTGCCGCTTAATTGGCCGGATAACCCATGAAGACGAAGCCCACTACATTTTTCGAACAACAGCTTGAGCAGGTAGCCGAAAGCTCACCGCTAAAAGCCTATCACTATGCACGCGTCAGGCAGTCCAGAGCGTTTATGGAGCGGTACTATTCAAGACGCGTCAACCTGGACACCATTGCCGCTGCTGCGTTCATGTCGCGCGCTCACTACATTAGAATATTCCAACAGGTCTACGGTGTGACCCCGAGGCAACACCTGAGAAGTATCCGAATCGAGAAAGCGAAAGCACTTTTGAAAACAGGCCTTCCTGCTACCGACGTTTGCCTCGAGGTCGGGTATGACAGTTTGCCGACGTTTTCGAAGGTGTTTAAAGATGGCACCGGGCATTCACCCAGGGCGTATCAAAAAGCCAATAAAAGCAATCCGGAATAAGTATCCCCCGCTGGCCCTTGCTATGTTTACCCCTCACTTATCGCTATGAGGCACCTTCAATGATCAGAATCCATGTAACCAGCGTCCCTGTTGATGACCAGGAGAAAGCACTGGCCTTCTATACCGAGAAACTGGGGTTTATCAAAAAGACGGAGATTCCACTGGGGGAGCACAAGTGGCTAACGGTAGTCTCCCCTAAGGAGCAAAACGGAGTGGAATTGCTACTCGAACCCATGGCATTTGCACCCGCCAGGGTGTACCAGAAAGCACTGCAAGAAGCCGGCATCCCCTGGACTTCCTTTGCCGTAGAAGACCTGGAACAGGAGCACCTACGACTTTCAGGCCTTGGGGTTCAATTCACAATGGAACCAAAAGTCGTAGGCCCAGTAATGATGGCCGTACTGGATGACACATGCGGCAACGCCATTCAATTGGTGCAGATGTTATGACTGTCCAAAGGCCTGAGCGAACATAGCCATGCGTTCCGTCACCGCTATGGAAAGTTCAGGCTGATCGGAGGTTCCGGGCAGCGAGTGTTCTATTTCACTATTATCTGAACAACCACATTAGAATGGGTAATCAAAAACCACTATGTCGTCCAGCAACGGCCCAAAGACATCCTTCAATGCCTGATGCTCCGGATGCGGAAGGTAGTTTTTGCGGCCTGCTTCGTCTGCGAACGTCATCAGTACTGAATGCGTATAGCCCTGGTTTTTGCCTTCAGGGCTATCATTAACGCCCCATTCAACTGAAACCACACCCTCGACTTTTTCAGGCATGGCCATAAACAGGTTTTTAATATGCTCGATGTCTGCCAACGTTGAAGCAGCTTTAAACTTGATCAGTAAGATATGTCTAATCATGCCTTTCTGGCCCCTTTTTCAGACTTGATAGGTTGATTCAGTTGAGCTCCGGAAACGAGTTACTCTACCCAAACCCAGTCGAGATAGATCAGTGCCCTAGCTAGAACTCAAGCAGGAACAGCGCTGCTCGCACGCGCGCTATTGCGACTAGCCTCCAACCAGCATATGACCGATAACCCCCAGTAAGAAACCCGCAACCGCGCCTAAAGGCGGCGCCCAGTGATTCTTCAATTTGGCCTGTGGTGCTATGTCCTGGAATACGATGTAGAGGATACCACCGGCAGCAAACACCATGATTCCCGACACCACAGTCGGGTACCCTGCCAGTAAAAAATAGCCGATCAGGCCAGCTACCGGGCCCAGGAAGGCCATTACTGTAAAAGCACCGATAATGCGCCCTTTGCTGTATTCCGTAGCCTCACTGATTTCCCGGTAGGCGTTAAACCCTTCTGGCAGGTTTTGGAGTGCAATGATGCCCGCTAGCAGCAGCCCGGCTTCACTGGACACAGTGAACGTCGCACCCAGCGCAAGGGCCTCGGGTACGAAGTCTGACAACATCGCGGCCAGTTGATTAAGCGGTGTTTTGTTAGCGGCCAACCAGATGTCGAGGGCCATAAACAGGGCACCGCCCGCCGTAAAGCAAACCGCAACGGTGAGAATCGATAAATCAGCCACCCCCTCTGGTACCAGCACCAGTGCTACCGCCGACAAGAGCGCTCCACCACCAAACGCAATGATTCCATGGCGGACTTCCGTTTCCAGCCAGTACGGACTGATGCGTTCAACCGCGGCAAGGGTTGCACCCATAGGCATGGCAATTCCGGCCATTAAGGTCAATGCAACGATCTGAATCACGTCACTCATATAAGCTCTCGCTAAAAAGGGCTCGGTGCAATTCTTTCGATCTCATAGTTCACCAGGGAAAGGTCTTTGTCTAGCAGGATGGCAATACCATCGCCGCCGGTACCCATGTCTTTAGGGCCTACGTAGATCTCCCAGCCGGCATTGTTCATTGTGATGGTAACCGTGTGGATTCCAGTATTGATTTGTTGATGTATCAATCCATTCGGGAGGCTGTTTATCCACTCAACGGAATCCAAATGGTCTTTGAAATCGAAAAACTCGGTATTCACGGAATCGTCCTTCATAGTACAACATGCACAATGCTTGCTGTCAGCCGCACATTACTCACTGAGCATTCGCTCACGACCCATGTTGTTGAGTCTTCGTTGGGTGGGGGTTCTATGTGGCGCAGAAGCCCTGTACAGGCACCATCAAACCGTCACTTCAATCTGGGCCTTGGGTGACTGTAAGAACGCCCGAGTCGATCAGGCTCTGCTTCAATGCGTCGTGTTCTTTTCGAAGCTGGGCGACCTGACTCATTGCATTCATCCCGTAAATTCCAAAAATAAAGCCCATGGTACCCATCGACATACCAATGATTCCAAACACTTCCATTGCCCTCACCCTCGCATATTTTGATGTCTATCCACTGCTTTTCTGTCAGCTTACCGTGCAGCTAGCCTTGCAATGCAGCACTAAGAACAATCTACCGGGAGGTCCACCTTTTTTGGATTCGTCTATGTAGCATCGCCAGTATAGGGCGGCGCTTAATGTGTGTGATGGGTGGCCGCTCTGTCAACGCTTTTGACGACTACCCAGCGGCGCCTCTATACATGCCTACACTGATTCGGGGACTTTAAGGTTCTAACGATGCACGGTTTCATTTCACCAGTAGATTCATCCCGCGATACAAGGCGTCAACTTCCGCGTCTTCGATGCCAAACAGCTGAAATTGCCGAGCAATGTTTCTCAGGTAGTCTGCGCTGTCTCCGAGAAAACCCGACCCCGTCACCAGGTACTCGAGTTGTTCTGTTCGGCTGAGTTCAGGCACGATCAATTCGGCGTCATAGTCCGCAACGAACGTCAGGGCATTGACCGTGCCCTCGCTCATTTGAGCGGGAACAAACACCGGAAAGTAGGCGGGCCCGACGAACTCACGACGCCAGAGGATATCGGTCTCCGTCTCAATTGCCTCCCGATCAATGCGAAACAGCAACCCCTCACACTCACCGCCCCGGTCCAGCGCGGCCATCAGACCCGGCGCTTCGCGCGTCCCACGGGCGCCATGAATGTCTTTCAATATGAACCGGCGCTGATAGCCCTGAACCCGAGCTCGCCGAACCTCCGTAAACCGAATGGCCGGGTCCCACATCAGCGATCCATAGGCGAAGACCCAGAGGTCTTCCGAGCGGTGTTCACTGAGTGCTGCTTGCCTCATCGTATTTCGTTCTTCATCGCTATGCCACCAGCCGGTCGGTAACCCTCTGTCGGTCAGTATGCTGGCAAGCTTGGTGATTGAAAAATCCCGGAAAAAAGAGTCTTCTGGCTTCGTGATCAGATCGGCGAGTTCAGGATGGTGAAAGAAGGGGTCATTGCTCATGACTAAACCTGACAAAAGTGAATAACATTCCAGTGGCGCCCTTGTGATGGCGCGGTCTCCAAACGGCGACACCCGGCGCTCAGCCTCTATAACGCTAACACAGAAAGCGACCGCCTGCCTGCCGGCGTTGCCTACCCCCTCAAGCCTTGCTCCAACCACCGAGTTTGAAATCGCCAATAACGGACCAATCATGATCACCGAGTCCGGTTAGAGCCCGATTAGGGGTGCCGTTTCAACGGACAATGCTCAAGAGAGGAGATTCTCATGACAGAAGGTATCGAAAACAAAGTCGTTGTTATTACCGGCGCCAGCAGTGGCCTGGGCGCTGAAACCGCTCGCCACCTGGCCAAAGCGGGCGCCAAACTGGTGCTCGGCGCACGACGCATGGACCGCATGACCGCGCTGGCCGAGGAAATTGGGCTAAGCCAGGATGCCCTGGTCAAAACCGATGTCACCGACCGCACCCAGGTTCAGGCGCTGGTGGACCGCGCCATATCACTCCACGGACGGGTGGATGTGATGATCAACAACGCAGGTCTGATGCCCCTGTCTCCGCTGGAGATGCTGCGCTACGACGAATGGGACCAGATGATCGACGTTAACATCAAGGGGGTTCTGTACGGCATCGGGGCGGCCCTGCCGCACATGAAAGAGCAGCAAAGCGGCCAGATCATCAACGTCTCTTCGGTGGCGGGTCACAGCGTTGGGCCTGGCAGCGCCGTCTATTCCGGCACCAAGTTTGCCGTACGGGCAATCTCGGAAGGCCTGCGCAAAGAAGTGAAACCCTATGGCATTCGCACCACCATTTTATCACCGGGTGCCGTCGATACGGAATTGCCCTCGTCTGTTGGCGCTGAAGGCGTCTCTGAACGGGTGGCGGGTTTCTACAAAGACCATGCGATTTCGGCCGATAGCTTTGCACGCTGCGTCATCTTCGCGATGAGCCAGCCGGAAGACGTGGACATCAACGAGATACTGTATCGCCCTACTCGCCAGGAGTGATCGTGAACCAAGCACTGGGTGCCACAGGGGGCCGGCACACCCGGTGCCTGTGCCCCATTGTTTGTCTAACCGGGTTTCGTTGGGCTACCCTGAACGGCTCATCAATCCAGCCAAAGACGTCCAGCGAGACTAACCATGCCCGAAGATCCCTTGGAACTGTTATCTGATGCAGTCAGCGATGCCCATGCCCGCATCCAGGCCAGTCACGAACACATCAACCCCGTCATTGAAGTCCGCCGCAAGATGCGGGATGCCGGCATTCCGGCCGATGTACTGACCATTGACTGTCACCGGACACGCCGCCGTATCATGCTGATTCTTCATGACGGGCAGCCCGGCCAGTTGTTGTATCAGTTTATTACCATCGAACAGGAGGCCGGAGATGAATTTCAGAGCATAGCGTTGGCCGAACTGGACACCGGCAAACTGGTGCAGTGGATGGAGGACTATTTTGGCTGAATCCAGGGAACCCTCGTCCTGTTAGTCCGGTCGGGGAAAACGACTGATCTGAATTGGCACAACCGCAGCCCGCTGTGGCTTTAACCCCTAGGAGCCTGTCGGACTTAGGGGGATCGAAGCGAGGGAGTGAGACGGCGAGACCAAATGTTTGCAAATTTCGAGTGCATAGTGGGTCTATGTGCTCGAAATTTGCGGATATTTGGGCCGTCGTCCCGCTTCCGCAGCCGGTTCATCCTAAGTCCGACAGGCTCCCAGGAAGACCCGATGTCTGGCTTGCCGCCCATGGTGCACCACCCCGACTACAGTTTCCCGTTCCCGCCCAAACACCGGTTCCCGATGGCAAAGTTTGGATTGCTGGCGGACTACCTGCGCGGTCAGGGACTGCTGACGCCCGACAACACCTACCGACCGGGCAAGTGTCGTGACCACTGGTTGAACCAGACTCACTCTCCGGATTATCTGGCCCGGTTCATTACCAACACCCTGTCACGCGACGAACAACGCCAGATGAACTTGCCCTGGAGCGAGGGGCTGGTCAAGCGCACCTTGCTGGCACCCTCCGGTACAGTGCTTACCGCCCAGTTGGCACTGCATCAGGGTCTGGCCTGTCACCTGGCGGGCGGCACCCACCATGCGCACTACGACCACGCCTCCGGTTTCTGCATTCTGAACGATCTGGCCATTGCCACGCATGTGCTGCTTAAGCAGTCCGATGTGAGGCAGGTGCTGATTTTTGACTGCGACGTGCATCAGGGCGACGGAACCGCGGCCTTGCTGAAAAATGATGAGGGTGCGTTCACCTGCTCCATTCATTGCGAAAACAATTTTCCCTTCACCAAGCAAACCAGTGATATGGATGTGGGTTTGCCCAACGGCATGGAGGACGATGGCTACCTGGAGGTCGTGGACACCACGCTTAACGAAGCACTGCGGCGTTGCTCACCGGACATCGTGTTGTACGACGCCGGTGTGGACGTATTTACCGGTGACCCGCTGGGGCGCTTGAACATTTCAGAAGCAGGCATCCGGCAGCGCGACCGGCTGGTGCTGAGCAAGTTACTGCAGCTAGGCATTCCCGTTGCAACGGTCATCGGGGGTGGCTACGACGACGACCGCCAGGCACTGGCCAGGCGTCACGCCATTGTTGTTGAGGTGGCGGCGGAGCTATGGCGCTGAACCCGGCTCGGTGGTGTCGGGTCATCCCAGAAAACGGAGGATACCGCTACCGAATCACGGGCCGCTTCGGCCGGGTGCGTTTGTGCAACCCTTCGCAGCCGCGACGGTCACTATAACGTGCCGCCCTGCCCTCTGCGGAGCGTCCTGGCTGGTGACTCGCCAAAATGCGCTCTGTAGGCCCGGGAGAAATTGCTGACGTGATTGTAGCCAGATTGGGCAGCGACCACTTTGACCGGATACTCCCCGGTTCGGAGAAGCGCGTGTGCCAGGGTCATTCGCTCCTGTCGGATGTACTCAGCGCAGCTTCTGTTTTGGGTGTGACGGAACAACTGGTCTAACCGGCTTTCCTTCAAACCCGCCTTTTCTGCCAAAATAGGAGCCGACAACGGCTGATCCAACGACTCGGTGATCCATTGCATAACATCGGCCAGGGCCTGCTTTTCCCAGTGTGCGAAGACGGTTCGACGCAGCGGCAATGAACAGCACAACTCGATCGCTTCGGCCAACAGAACGCCGGCATAGCCTTCCAGCATAAGGTGCCGACTTAGGCCATCGGTTTGCGGCGAGTAGATCAGTGCCGCTATGTTTCTCAGCCGCGCCGAGGGAGGCACGGCATTCACCACGCACGTGTTGCCGTAATTGGGTGTAAACTCATTCAGGTCGGTCGGCAGGGAGCCGCCATATCGCCGAGCCAGAGAGGTGATGGTGGTAGAGACGCCAATATGTCGAACCAATTCACCCGCCTTCAAGCGAAAGCAGGTACCGGATGGGTCGACCCGCATCAGTAACGCCCTGTCTGGGTTTAACGGGTACTCTTGCCCGGTCGGCAAGACCATGGTCGAGCGCCCCTGAATGTGAAGGGCACTGCCCATCCATGGCTCGTCAAAAGAGCTTTGTACCTGCAACGTGCAATCCTTGAGGGCTTCAAATTCCAACCGGTACAGTACAAGGCCCCCGGCAAATTCCAACCGTTCCATGCGACCACGAACGCCCGGAACTTCAAAATCACTGCCTCCGGCCATATCAAGCTGGTGGGTCGGGGGCCTCTGTGTGTTCTCTCCGCGCGTACTCTGGTTATCCGGCATAGGTCATGATTTGCATTAAAATAAGCGGCACTGTGGGCATCAGTTCAACCCCATCATAGCGCTTTTTCGATAGCCACCCCAACACCAGGCCAGACTGGAAACCGCCCCGCAGGCCTTACGGTTCCGCTGGCACCTCCAGCAATGGAGACACCGCATACATTGGGTTCAGGGCTGAATCGCAGTTTCCATCACCACTTACTCGAGATGCAATGGCATTGCTGCTTGCCCTGCCTGAACGACCCAGTGCACAGCCATCGCCCATGCTATCGTTCCCACCCAAGGTGTTGTCACCTTGCGCGATCAATTGGCTCCCTATTGCGGTTAGCCCAACATAGACGTCCACATCACCGACACTGACACCGGTTTCGTCGTACTCTATCGCTGCAAGCAAATTTCCGTTGAACAAGTCAGACGCGTTATTCGCGACTCGGTTGTCACCAAGGCCATAGATTGGCCTGTCGCTGCCTACCGAAAACAGGTTTTCGCCCTGAATGGTGCCGTCATCATGCCCCAGCATGGCCTTCCAGAGAATGTCACCTTCATCCGTCCCTTTCAGGCCGGAACCGTCAGCTGCGTCATTCACGAACTGATTAAATTCGTCCACGCTCAGGTTGCCCACCGTTGTGGCAGACGTCACAAACACGACATAGAAGGTGTCACCCGGATCCAGGTCGGCCGGTACCATGTCCGCTGGCGCTATCAACGACGTGGCGTAATTAAAGTTGGCTTCTACCTCGGCAGACACCGCACAGGACACCGACCCGTCTGCACTGGACTGTTGATCTGTATACTCAAAGGTAATGCTGCGAGTGCCTTCCGAAAAGTATCCGTTCGCTGCTTCGAACTGCCCCTCTGGGCTGGTAAATATCGACACGTTGCCACTGGCGTCCGCGATGCCATAGAACTGACGATCGCCTCCGTCTTCAGTGATGAACACCTGACTGCCTTTAACCAACACATCAATGGTGTATGGGCTGTCTGAGGCGCTGACGCAACTACCGCTATCAGCGTCCAGGTACTGACTGCTGACGTCGTGATACACGGTCAGTTCGTACTGACCTTCCACCACGGGCGTATCGATATCACAGGCATCTCCCAACGCGTTACCATTGCTGTTGGCCTGGTCGGCATTAGGCACCAACAGGCAGTTATCTGTGCCATCGGCTACGCCATCGGCATCCATATCCTTGACTACAGGGGCTTCTTCCACGGGTGCCGTGCCTCCGGAACTCGAGCCCTGATCGCAGGCGGCCAGGGTGAAGACCAGTGGCAAGAAACACGTTACGGTACAGTTATTCATAAGCCCTCTTAAGCGTTCAAATGGTAAACATCAAAACGATGTAGATTACCGAGGGCGCAACAAGGAGTTCGAGACATTTTCTTTATGAGTTTTCGAAAAGTTATCAGTTTGCTAGAAAACCAAACCGGCTAAGGACACCAGGAGTCGCTACCCAGCCGGAGCGGTCACTCACGGTTCGCCAATATCATACCGGCTACAGGACTACCTGAACCTGGTAGATCGGACTGGGCGACAACAAAAGGATGACAAACGTGGGAATTTTGACAATGACATTTCGCGGATTCTAGAGCACCTAACCATCGATGCTAAACATTGGATCTACAACACCCGACACTTCGAGAGCTTAAAGGATTGGTTGGCACTGCAATCTCAATAAGCGCAAAATGCCAGCAGTTCGGCTACCAGTGAACCCCCGGGCTTGGGTTGGCAGAGCTACTTACCCAAACACCTACTTATTAAAATATCGTGTCTCAGAGCAACCTGAGGCCCTGCTGCACGTGGAAACCGGAAACTGGGCTGGTTTTCGTGCAAATCAACCCTATCCATTACTTTTCTTGAAACGCACCAAAAAATGTCTTTAACCGAGGTATTTCATGTGATCTTAATACGGCTCTTGTCCTGTTAGGCGTCCTGGCCTTAAACAGGCTCTTAATCTGTTCGATGTCTGCAACATGGAGCGACCTTGGATTTAATCAGTAAAATAGGTCTAATCACTGCTTTCTGGACTCAGCCTCAGATCTGGTAGGCTGACTTCATAGATTTTTGGAGAACGCTTTACTCTACCCAATACCAGTCGAGATAGATCAGTGCTCGGGTGGCAGAGGACGGTGTCACAACGGCATTGTCGGCCGCATCATCCGATAGTGTGACCGTGCCACCACTGACCACCACATAATCATCGGGCTGTAGTTCGGTTTCGTCGACGTTCAATCCTTCATCCAGCCGAACATAGGTTCGCGATACGACATAACCGTCCTCATCCATCAGCCAGACGTTATGAGCATCATCCGTCAACTCTACTGTTTCACCCGTTGTGTTTGTCCAGGTGACCTCCAGGGTTGGGTAACCGAGGCCTCGTTTTCCCGGGTTTAGCCACGTCATTTCTGCATCCAATACGGGAGCCTGGCGATAGTTGGCCGATTCTTTATCCAGTCTGATCTCTTCCATTGTCGCAGAATTCACTGAGTTAAAGGCACTTTCCGAAACGAGTGGATACGTCGCTATATAATAATGGGTTTGACCTGCAGGCAGGCATCGAAAGGTCGTATCAACGCTACTGTGAAATAAGGCCCCACCCGTTCGCGATGTTGACCCCACGCTATCAATTACCACGTCTCCCGATGCATCTCTTAGATCGATGTCGCCTGGCCGGTAACAATAATAATCACTGGAATTATTGGTCATTTTCAACGAAGCATAGATTTCAAAACCACCAAAGTTAAACCCAGACTGACGAAGCAAGAGCTTTACGGTAGAGTCAACGCTCAGTTCCGGATCACCAATGGCGGCATCTCTGATGTCTACTGCCGAGATGGAAAAAGGGACTTCCTTTCGCAAGGCGGGGCTTTGTACCAATCCGAAGCAAGCAGTGGGCTCTGCATCGAACACATAGACGTTCCCGAGGTTTGATGCCATAGATGGATAGTTTTCTTCACAATAGTCGGCATTGTTACTGTTGGAGCCATTGGTACCGGATTGATCGTCATCATCACTGGAACTGGAAGGACCACAGCCAACCAAGAACAGGAAAATTGCGGGTAAAACTAACCGGGGGAGCAGAATTCCTTTCATTTAGTTCATCCATCGTTTTTGTTAGATTTCAGAGTAAATGCCGAAAACTGCCATATGAATGTTTCGAACGCCCTGATAAGAGCATAATCGCACCTCGAATTCAAGCGCGAATGGCGCAGCTTATACTGCCCTGTGTACTCTCTGCCTTAGCACTGCCCACTATCTATTCCTAGCAAACACGATCATAGGTTATCGTGAAATCACCGCCCGGAGTACCATCTCGGTCGCCATCAATGGGCTTACCATGGGTATCCTGAGGAGCCAGATCACCGGTACCCACAATGGTGAAAGTAAGGCCGCCCGTAAAGCATGGGCTGATAGTCGCGAAGTCCTCAATCGTGGTGAATATCAACGTCGAGTTATTATCTGTCCAACTGATGCTTCCGCTACCTACGCCTCCCGAACCTGTGGCCGTAACGTTCGTGCCGGGGTTAAATGTCGTGGGATCCACCTGCACATTAAACTCAACAGTAAAGACTCCCTTATTACCGTTCAGTTCGAAATCAACGTAATTCAGCCCTTCACCGCGCGGAAACACCGGCATGGCAACCGCCGATGGTTGCGCATTTTGAAGATCTGTCAGTTGTTCCTGCAGGCTTTCGTTTTGCTCGATCAGTTCATCGATCTCAGCCTGCATCGCTTCAATTTTCTGATGATTGTCGTCAACCGCCGTCTCCAGCGAATTGAAATTCTCATTCACTTCCGAGGCGACAGCGGCTGTTCCCGCCGTAAAGCTGTGCGGTACATCAACTTCGCTCGCATGCAGCGTCACGGAACAGCTGAATAAGACACATACTGTCAACAAGTTCGCATTTTCCATATCAATGCTCTCACTGAAGCTGCTTTGTTATAAAGCTGTGACGACCTACTGCCCATCACAAATTGACATTAGTGCTATTGCCACGTCGATTCGTCCCAGTTACCAGTCCCCCACACTCCGCTTTTCAGGGTGGGTTCGCTGGGCGGCGTGTTGCTCTCGCCACAGCCAACGAGCACCAGTGTGACTAGCAGTAACATGCTGATATTAATTGGGAACCCACCTATCAGAGCTTTGTCGTTCACCGTCGTCCCTGCCTCTTCTGCTGCCCGTGTTCGCTCTTCGACGACTGCCGCAATCGGTACAATAGTAGATTCTGTTTGGCATAGTTCAATATTTTGTTCGGAAGGAAGGAAACCGCTTGCCCACCCACCCCGCCGGGCTATAGGAAGACCTGCCTCCGGCCTCTTGGGACACCCACCCCGGCCTCTTGGGACACCCACCCGAATACTTGACCCAACGAAGCGCATCCAGTAGTTTATACAGCACTCGCATACCGTCAGGGTTAGACACTATGCCACGTTCAAGGAAAAGCCAGATCGCTCTGGAGGCGACCCCCTATTACCACTGCACCTCCCGTTGTGTGCGTCGTGCCTTCCTGTGCGGGCGCGATGAGCATTCCGGCAACAATTACGAACACCGGCGTGGATGGATTGAGCAACGCATGCTACAGCTCGCCGAAGTGTATGCGCTCAATATCTGCGCCTATGCCGTCATGTCCAACCACTACCACGTGGTTTTGCACATCGACGCTGAGAAAGCCAAGGCGTGGTCGGATAGCGAAGTCATACAACGCTGGCACAGCCTGTATGCCGGTAACCATCTCAGCCATGAGTATCTGGCCGGTAAAGACCTGTATGAAGAGCAACTCAGGGTCATTTCAGAACTGGTAGCAGAATGGCGCGAACGCCTGATGTCGATCAGCTGGTTCATGCGGGCTCTTAATGAAGACATTGCCCGCCAGGCCAATGCGGAAGACAGTTGCACAGGCAGATTCTGGGAGGCAAGATTTAAATCTCAGGCTTTGCTGGATGAAACAGCCCTGGCAACCTGCTTAGCCTATGTAGACTTAAACCCCATCCGAGCACAGATGGCTGCCACACCAGAAACGTCAGAGTACACTTCCGCCAAACAACGAATAGTTACGGCCCAAGAAGATCCGGAATCAACAGAACCACATCAGCCAACATTACTATTCCCGTTTGCAGGTTACCCGCGACAAGACATGCCTGCTGGCCTCCCCTTCCGGCTGCAGGATTACCTGGAACTGGTAGACTGGACCGGGCGACAACTTAGGGATGACAAGCGTGGGAGTATCGACAATGGCATACCGCCGATTCTTGAACGCCTAAACATCGATACTGAACATTGGATCTACAACACCCAACACTTCGAGAGCCAGTTTAAAGGGCTCGTGGGTACCGCCATTTCCATAAAATCCAAGTTCCAACAGTTCGGCTACCAGAGAACCCCTGGGCTTGGGTTGGCAGAGCTACTTACCTAAACACACACTTATAAAAAATATCTTGTCACAGGGCAACCTGAGGCACTTCCGCGCTTGAAAACCGGAAATTTGGTAGGTTTTCGTGCAGATTAGCCCTATCCACTAATTTTCTTGCAACGTATCTAAAACAAATTTCTATGACCGAGGTATTTCAAAGAGGTTCTAGTACTGTGCCTGTCCCTCTAGGCCTTCTGCCTGTCCCTCTAGGCCTTCTTTATTGTGCCTGTTCTTTTAATCCCGTGCCTGTCCTTTTAATCCCTCTAGGCCCCTGTCCTATTAGGCCCCTCTTAGGCCCCTCTTAGGCCCGCTGACCTTAAGATATGCGTTAGGCCGTGCTTTTATGCCGACCACTTTTTCTAAGTGCGCGTACTTGTATCAGATGTTTAGCCCCAAAACTGGTGAGCTTCCAGTAGGTATTTGTATCAGATACCGCCCTCTTCTTAATACCTGGTTCCATTAATCCAAGAGCCTGAAGTTGCACATGTATTTGATCTTCTAAAACATAGTAAAGCGTGATATCCCTATATCCATTGAAGTCTTGGTATTTCTTTGGGATTGCATGGTAGAAACACAGTGTTATCTTCTCACGCAGCTCTATATTAGAGCATTCACCAGATAAGGCAGTCCCACAATAAGAAAACAACTTATCCCACGTTACTGAGAATCTAACTTTTTTAGTTGTTCCTTCATCATCGATCTTTATTTCAAAAATTGGTGAAATATCATCATCTCCACCGATCAAGTCTTCATAATTGAGAGGAGGGGAGTCTTTGTGAGCCAATGCTTCATACTCGAGCTCTGCAATCCTAGCTCGCATCGATTCAACTTCTGATAGAAGCTTTTGATCTGCCGCATACCTACCAGGAACCCAGCCATCTGAAGGATGCTTTTTCTTTAATTGAATTAAGCTACGTGAAACTTTTCCACCAAGGTCATGAGCACTAGACCAGTATTTGCAATGTTTATCTTGGGCCTTCGTTCTAAATGCTTCAAGCCTTTCTCTTCCAATCTCTGAACTTTCCACTTTGCTGGAAGGCAGATCACCAATATCTCCATGCAAAAAGCAAATAATTGGCATGCTTTTGCTCACAGCATAATCAAACTCCATTTCAGTATATCCTAGGCCCTCTTTATTGGTTGACCCATATTTACCCGCAAGAATTAGGACATAATAATCACAGCCATCAATAACCTCGGTAATAAGTGACCATGCGTCTTCATCCGTCGCTGGAAATAATTCCATACCAGATGGTATGCAGTCTAGTTCCAACAATGCATGAATAACTTCCTTACGCTCATCAACTAGATCTCTGTATGTTGATGAGACAAAGACCTGGTGCTTTCTTTCCATAGCTAAACCCTTTCTTTGCATTAAAGCATTGAGTAAACACTCATTACAAACAATAACATTGCGAGTTGTCTGGACACCCATCACAACCGATAGTACTGATCTATGAACTCTATTGACCTGATAGTCAGCTATTGTGCGTGTCCTATCAGCCCGCTGCTAGGCCCTCTAGTGGATAGCACGGAAAATATAACGCAGCCAACAAGCGCGACCTTGTAGTGGAGGCGCAACCGTAACGTGAAAGCCGTCGCTGTGCCTGGCTTGGTTAGCTGTATTGCTCTGGTGCATTCTGAGGTAAAGGACCCCGCCAATGCGCATACTCATGACCTTTAGGAGTTACTTGGATTAAATCACTATGCATAATGATCAGGCTATGTTCTTCCAAAACTTGAATAATTGTCCTTCTTTGTTCGGCTGTGGCAATGAATGGTTGCCAAAGCGCGTCGTAAGCTGCAAACGTTGTTGCATTGGGTAGAGATATCAGCCAATCAAGTACACGCTGAGTTGCCATAACAAAAAAGTGATTTAAATATCGGTACTCCCAAAAATGTGCTCGTGAACGCTCCGCTAACATTGCTTGCCTAAACCGCTCGGCATCCTCAGGTGAAACATTCAAGCCTTCTGGAAGCTCTGGAGGGGTTGTATTAAGTAATTCTTCATTTGTAGATTTGATGGATACACTACCATTTTCATATGGCTGTTGCGGTGCAGATATTTCAGCTTGCCCCCAGCGAATACTTGCGATGCGAGAAAGCAATGAACGTATCTCGATTCTAAATAGCAGGAATAAAATAATAAGGACAACTCCGACAACCATTTGCGGGCTGAGAAGAACTTTAAGATATTCGAGAAAAAGTATCATAATTTCAATACTCGTAATAGCAGCTAACGCCGCTCAGCACGTGTGGCTACGGAATGGAGGCGAAGCCGCAATGGTGTAGGCGTCGCCGTGCCTGGCCTGGTTAGATCGGCTAATTTCGATACACCGTGAAATTTTCCGTCAGAAGCCTGGTCTGTCCCGTCAATTGCATCGTTGTCTGATCAAATGGGAACGAGCTCACATACTCGGTGTTCTCTGGCGGCTTATGCTTAAAAATAAGCGCAGCTTCGCAACGGTCACGATCAAAAGCACCGACACCTCCAAAATTAAAGCAGAGTTCCTCTCCAGACTTCAGATGTCGCTTCCAATCGTTGTACCTCTCATGACCACCAACTCGCGCATTAACATTTGCTGCCTCGCCTATATATATCAGCTTGTTGATGGACACTGTCTTCTCAGACCTATTGTGCATACAACTATAGACGCAGTAGACCCCGGACTTAGCCGGCAAGCTGCCTTTGTTTTCGTCACGCCAATATCCATCAAAGTCCAAGCTGTATGTTTGTACTGCCATAGCTTTATCCTCCTCTCAGTATATCGATCTAACGCTTCAATAACCGACGTAGCTTTGCTGCGACCAGCGCCGAAGGCGCGAAGTTAATTGAATTGCTGACATTCATTACTCGATATAATTGCATTTTGAGCATGTCCACTTTCCCAGACTAAAGGACTTAGGAAGTGCACTAAGATATAAAGGCTTAGAAAGAGTACTGCAATTGGGGCACAGTGGTTTTGATGGATCTACTTTGGCTTTACCTAAAAAATTTGGACTACCAGACTCACAATTTGATTTCCATTTTTGGAATGCGCCATTCAAACTCGCTTCCATGCACCAATTGGATTTTAAAAAATCTACTTCATGAATAAAAGCATTCATTACACCACGATCAAAAACACCCCTAGAAACTCCTTTATGATGGAGTACCATGATAGGTAGGGATTTAGAATAAGCTAAAGAAGCCTCAATGTGATTCCATTCAGTTGGCAATATGATAGGGCTAGTAATCTCACAATCTTTTATTGAGCCAGATTCAATCATAAGTTGCGGATAACCAAGAACAATTGCACCCTGGCATTGATCCATGATTTCAAGGACTTCATCCAGAGGAGCTTTACTTGGATAGTCAGTTGAACCAAGAGTTCGTGGAGTTAACCCCATATTCGCCAAGTTCATCAAAAATATGTTTAGCCCCTCCTCAAATTCAGAAGAAACCCATGTGGGGCGACTTACGAATATCTGCACGATTTCTCCTAAGACTGTTAACAGCTTCTACATCGACTACCACGACACATATCCCATCAAGCCCTTCAAAAGACTTACGAGAGGAAATGCTGCGAAGCCCCCAAGTACTAGGCTTATATCCATTTTCCACCCTCACAACCACCTGATATCAAACCCGACAAAACTGTCTATTCCAACCACTATCTCAGATATCAACGTCGCCTATGACGCTGATATCGTGTAATTCCTAGAACTGGCGTCGCTATCGCAAACTGGGAATCCAAAATACACGGTTGAAATCACAATCAACGAGGCAACAAAAGCGGCCCATCAAGGTTCCGCTAGACATTCGCTAAAATCGCTACCGCCCGGCCGGTTACAAGGCACACCAAGTCAAATTCAGTTGTCCGTTCACCATGGCACTCTGTGACGAGGTTGGCAAGTATTTATCTGTTGAGAGGTGCATTCGCGCCCCCCCTATGCTCGTAAGGGACTCGGGCTTGGTTTGCTCCCCAATGGCCTTCGACAGGCTCATGCTGGACGGGGGTGGGGTTCTGGGGTTGGCTCTCAGAGTTGAAGGGCGCCCTCTCCCCAGCCCTCTCCCGCAGGCGGGAGAGGGCTGGGGAGAGGGCGCATTGGGTTGAGTGGCTTCTTTTAGGCTCTGAACAGGTCTTGCTCTATACCCGCAGCTTCAAACAGGTAATCCCGACTGGCTTCCAACTGCCCACGCAAATGGTCTACATCCACATCAACCAACTTGCCCTGCCATTTGCGGATTTTGCCGCCTACCAGCACGGTATCCACGTTGTTCCGCTCCATTAGGGTAACCACCGCACCGGGTACGTGGTTCAGTGGGGTTACGTTAATGGCTTCAGCATCCAACAGAATGATGTCAGCTTCTTTACCCGGGGTTAGGCTGCCGACTTTGTGGTCCAGCTTCAGGCCGCGGGCGCCTTCCAGGGTGTGGAAGCGGATGCAGTCGCGGGCAGTGAGCAGGGCTGGCAGGTTGTCTTCACCGGCCAGGGCCTTTTCGTTTACGAAGGTGCGTTGCAGCGTCATGGTGGAGCGCATTTGGGTGAAGGGGTCGGCGGTCATGGTGCATTCCACGTCGCTGGAGAGCGAGGGCTGCAGGCCCATGTCCAAACACTTCTGGATCGGTGGCATGCCGTGGCGCATGGTCATCTCGATCGGTACTGAAAGCGATACGTGTGAGCCCGCATCGGCGGCGGCCTGCCAGGCCATGTCGCTCATGCCGGTCATGTGGATGAAGATGTTGTCGGCACCGAACTGGCCGTCGCGCGCCAGTTGGTCGAAGGTGCCGGCCATGCCGAAGGTGCCTACCACGTGCAGGGCTATCGGCAGGTTCAGTTCGCGGCCAATGCGCCAGGCTTCTTCGTAGCCTGGCAGGTAGATTTCACCGCCCATCACCATGCTGGTCAGTTGGTCGTCGGAGGCAAAGTGCTGCTGGCGAATGCGGGTGGCGTCTTGCGGGTATTGGGCGCGGTCGCCCCAGCCTTCGAAGTAACCGAACACACCGCGGCGGCCGGCGTCTTTCAGGCCCAGAATGGCGGCGTCGGAATGCTCCGGTGAATGGTGGATCTGGCTGACGTCCATTACCGTGGTTACACCGGCGTCGAGTTGTGACAGGCCGGCGAACAGTTCGTTGATGTACACGTCTTCGGTGCGGTAATGCATCGAGAAGTTCTGCAGAATCGTCTCGTAGTAGTTGCGCTCGCTGTGCGGCTGGCCATCGTTAATGAGAATGCCATCGGCCAGGAAGCTGCGCAGCGCGGTTTCGAATTGGTGGTGGTGGGTGTCGATGAAGCCGGGCATTACCACTTTGCCTTTGGCGTCGATGACGGCAACGTCTTCACCTACGCTGATCGACGGGGCGATTTGCACAATGCGTTTGCCTTCGAGCAGTACGTCGCCCACCGGCAGGTCGCCCACGGATGGGTCCATGCTCATGACGGCGCCGCCTTTGATTAGGGTTCGGCGGCCTTCGTTGCCAATGCCGGTGGGCATTTGCGCTTGGGTTGAGTGGGCGGCGGCTTGTGCGCCCCCGGCCAGTAACGGCATGGAGGCCGCTACGGCGCCGGTGGCGGCGGCCATTTTCAGGAAGTCTCTGCGGCCTTCGGAATGGCCACTGGCTTTGTTAGCGTCACACAGTCTGCACATGGGAGCGTCCTCTTGTTGTTTTCGTCTTGCCTTTGTTTGGGTTTCCGTCGCCGTTGCGACGATGTCTACATCTGTTCACGTTTGCGTTAAACGCCGGCTTACAACAGCCGGCAACTTTCATCAAAACTCAGACGCGGGCCGCGTGGGTGCAGCCGGGTTTCATCGCCGTAGCCCAGGTTGCAAATAAAGTTGCTGCGCAGGTGCGGGTTCTCGGTGCCGAAGAAAATCTGGTCGACCTTGTCGTTATCGAAACCGGAGATCGGGCCGCAGTCGAGCCCCAACGCGCGGGCGGCCAAAATGAAGTAGCCACCCTGAAGGCTGCCATTGCGGAAGGCCGTTTCTTCGCGCAAGGGTTCGTTGCCCACAAATAGCGAACGAGCATCTTTGTTGTGTGGGAACAGGGTTGGCAAGTTGTCGTAGAAGCGGCGGTCGTAGGCCAGTATGGCAGTCACCGGGGCCTGGCGTACTTTCTCTACATTGCCTTCCTTCAGTGCGGGCACCAGTTGCTCGCGCGCCTCGGCCGTGCGCAGGAAATAAATGCGCAACGGGTTGCAGTTCATGCTGGTTGGGGCCAGGCCGGAAAGCTCGGCCAGTTGGCGCAGCTTGTTGTCGTCGACGGGCCGGTCTTGCCAGTAGCCAAAGGTTCGGGCGCCGTAGAACAGTTGGTTGAGCGCGCCGTCATCCAGCGGGGTGTGGCGCGCGTCTTCCAGGGGTGCGGTCGACAGTGATGTCATGGCAGCAGATTCCTCTAATATAGGTAAGCCAGCGTGGTGGACAGCGCTGGAAACACCGTCAGCACAAAGAGTGCAAACAGCATGGCGATGAAGAAGGGGGTTACCCCTTTGAAGATTTCTTTTACCGAGACGGTGTCGTCGTTCAGGCTGGCTTTTACCGTGTACACCGAAATGCCGAACGGCGGCGTTACCAGGCCAATCTCAACGGCGACCACGGTAATGACACCAAACCAGATTAAATCGAGCCCGAAGAACTGGGCAATCGGCAATACAATGGGCAGCACAATCAGCATGATCGACACCGAATCGATGATGCAGCCCATCAAAATGATGACCAGCAAATACACGAACAGAAATTCATACACGGCCAGGTCGAGCGAGGTCACCCATTGCGCGACGGACATCGGCAAACCGGTGAGCGCCAACATGCGGCTGTACAGGGAGGCGGCGAGAATCAGGAACAGAATCGACACCGCCACGTGGCCGGTTTCCCCCAGCACCTTGTAGAAGGAACCCCAGGTTAAGCGGCGTTTTGCCAGCGCCAGCACCAGGGCACCGCAGGCGCCTACGGCACCGGCTTCGGTTGGCGTGAAGAACCCGGAGTACAGACCGCCCAATACCAGCAGCATCAAAATCAGAATCGGGATCAGTTTGCTGGCCAGGGCCAGGCGTGATGGGTTTGTGCCTTCCTGGTCGGCAACGGGCTGATGGCCCTTTTGGTTCATAAAATCGGGGAAGGCATAAGCCAGCACCATGATGGTGATGCAAAAACTCACCGCCAGAATCAGGCCCGGAATAATACCGGCAATGAACATGCGGCCAACGGACTGTTCGGCCAACACCCCGTAGACGATCATCAGCAATGAAGGTGGAATCAGCATGCCCAGTACCGAGCTGCCGGCCACCACACCCACCGAAAATTTCGGGGTGTAGCCATGGCGACGCATTTCGGGCACGGCGACCTGGGTAAACACCGCAGCGGAGGCCACACTGATGCCGGTAATAGAAGCAAAAATGCCATTGGCACCCACGGTGGCCAGCCCGAGGCCACCGCGCACTTTGCGCAGCAGCCGCTGAAACACATCGAAAGTATCGCGCCCCACGCCGGAGACCACGACGAGCAGGCCCATCAACACAAACAGGGGTACCACGCCGTATAAATAACTGCCGAGCGAATCGTTCGCGGCGGCAGCGACCATGCGCGTGGCGAGGCCAGAATCACGCAGGGTGGCAATGGCGCCGAACGACACCAGCATCAGCGCGATGCTGATGTGCATGCCGATGTAGATCAGCACCAGCATGACCACAACGGCGACCAGGCCAATTTCCAAACCGGTCATGAGGGTTCTCCTGAACGAGGGGTGGCGGCTTCAGCGTCGGCGGCGACCGGTGTATTGATCGGGGTGCCGCGCACTACGCAAAGGGCTTCGCGTACCGCCAACACCAAAAATTGCAGTACGGTGACGGCCGCGCACACCACCACCACGGTACGAATGGGCCAAACAGGGAAGGTAAACACCCCTTCCACGCCAAAGAATTGATTGCGATCGATCGCGCGCATCAGCACCGGCACGGTGCCCTGATACACCACGCCCAGCATGGCGGCGCCCGCCAGGTAATACAGGGTGGTCAGGCTGCGCCCAATGCGAGGGAATGAGACGGTAAAGCCGTAAATAAAGATGTCGGCCTGGGCCAGGCGGCCATGGCGCAGCGTGCTGGCCAACTGCAGGAAAACAATCATCACGATCGAGGCGGCGACCATTTCAGCCACGCCGTCGATGGGTTGGTTGAACAAATTGCGGGATAATACATCGGCACAAATCAGTGCCATGATGGCAAAGATCAGCAGCGACCCGGCGGCGTTCAGGCCATCCACCAGGTAGCCAAACAGACTGTTACCGGTGCCCTGGCCGAAAACTAGCGATTTAATGGTCATGGCATACTGCTCCAGGGAGTGACCGTGTTAACGGCCGGGCAAATGCCCGGCCGTTGCGTCGAGGGGGACTGAACTCAGAGTTCGTCCCAGGCGCGTTCTGGCTGTACGCCACGCTCACGAATGGCATCCATGTAGGCTTCCAGGATGTCGCCGGCGGGCAGGTTGCGGGCTTCGTTGTTATCGACCCACTGCTGCGCCAGGTCGGGCATGCCATCAATCCACTCCTGGCGCTGGGCGGCCGTGAGGGCGGTGATCTGAACCGGGTTGTTGCCGTCGGCACTCAGTTCCACCATGCGGTCGAGCGAGCTCTGGTAGCGTTCGGCCAGGTCGCGGCCGTGGGCCGCGGTGTAGACGGCACCGGCTTGTTTCATCGCATCCTGAACTTCCTCAGGCAGGCTTTCGAACCGATCGCGATTAATGGCAATACCGCCCGAGAACACCACGCCCAGGTTCACCTGGGTGATGTACGGGGCCACTTCGTAAATGCGCGCGGGCAGTGCGCCGGTGGCCAGGGTCACAACACCCTCAGACACGCCGGTCTGAATGTCGGTGTAGTAGCTGGCCAGAGTGCCATCAACCGGGGTTGCGTTCACCGGGTCGAGCCAGACGCCCAATACGCCCGGTGCAGAAATTCGGCGGCCGTCGAGGTCGGATAAATCGTTAACCGGGAAGTTGGTGTAGATGTCGTAGGTGTCAGACGCGGTCGCACCCAGGAACACCACGTTGTTGCCTTCCCATTCGTCGGCCAGTTCGGGCTGGTCGTTAATGAGGTCGACAAACACATCCAGAATCAGTTCCGGGTCGCTGGTGGTAAACGGCGTGTAGGCACTCAATTGGCTCAGCGGCATGCGCGAGCCTTCGAGGTAGCTGAATACCCAGCCGATGTCGGCAATGCCGTCGCCCACTGAGGTGAGCGTGGCGTTGGCGCCATACAACTGGCCGGCATAGGCTTCGGTCCAGTTGATTTCGTAGTCGCCGGTTTCGGCCAGAATGCGGTCCACTTCGGGAATGAACACGTTCGGAATCATGCCGACCCAGGGGATGGTGGTGGGGTGGCTGGAACCGACCGTCAGGTTAATGGTTTCTTCAGCAGTCGCCAGCGTTGGCAGTGTGGCGGCCAACGTCAGAGTGGCCGCGAGGGCGCCCTGGGTAATGGTTGTTTTCATGGCTTCGTCTCTCTCTTGTTTTGTTTTTAGAGTCTTGCGTTAACAACGGGTCGTTTGTGTGTCGTCAGGCATTGATCGGTGATTGCGGCAAGCGCGATTCACCGGGCGATAAATCAAAGGTCAGATCCAGCGTGCAATAGGCGCCGGTTACGTCGGCATCGGGTGCTTTGCCGTCGTCGTGCATCGGGAAGTCGATCGCCAGGTCGGCACTGGTGACCCCAAACACACAGTCCGATTCCACGAACAGATCGTCTTGCGGGAAGATCTGCGTCACCAGGGTGGCATGGTCGTCGGCCGAGACGGTGAAGTGCAGGTGCGCCGCACGGAACGGGTGCCGGCCCTGGGCGCGCAACATGTCGCCGACCAGGCCGTGGGTGGGAATCGGGTAGCTGGCCGGGCGAATGGTGCGGAAATGAAACTGGCCGTCGCCGTCGGTGCGGAACTTGCCGCGCAGGTTGTTGGCCGGCATGGTTTCATCCTGGTTGTCGTACAGGCCTTCCGGAGAGGCGTGCCAGACTTCGACCAGGGCATTGGCCAGTGGTTTGCCGTGTTTATCCTGCACACGGCCGCGCACGAACAGGGGAGTGTCGCTTTCTTTAGGGGTATCCCGGGCGATGTTGAAGCCGTTCGGGTATTCCGGGTCTTTGCGGGTATAAAACGGGCCGAGCAAGGCGGGCGACATCTGATCGGCATCGCGGTTCTGGTTCAGAATCATCACCAGGGTGGAAAAGCCGAGTGCGTCGGACATCACCACGGTTTCGTTGTGCTTGCCAACGCTTAAGTGGCCAAGGCGGGTAACCGCATCGAGCGCCTGGGTGAATTCTTCATCGCTCAGTTTCACCTCGCGGCCAAAGGCGTGCAGGTGCTTGACCAGGGCGGTCAGAATCTCGCGCAGGCGTGGGTTTTCGGTCTGGCCCATGGCTTTGATGACGATCTCGGTAATGTCATCCGGTGTGGATGGAATACCGTGGTTGAAAATGTCTTCTTTTTTCGGCAATTCGAACATGGGGTTGGCCCTCACTGTTTCTTATTTTTTGCGTGCCTGAAGTTCTGCGACGATGGCGTCGCGGTGTTCGTTCAGTGTCGGTGGTGCGGTAATGCTGACCGGCCGCTCTCCGTCGTAGGATACGGGCGAGCGCACCGACCGGAAGGTGCCCATTTCGGGATGCTGCGTTGATACTTCCAGTTGCAGGTGTTTGACCTGGGCGTCTTCGAGCACCTCGTTCGAGTCGTACATGGGCGCGTGCGGCACATCTTCGGCTTCCAGGCGCTGGCACCAGGTGTCGCGGCTGTGCTGTTTGAAGATGGGCTTGAGCACCTCGATCATCTGCTCCTGATGCTCGATGCGGCCTTCACGGGTGCTGAAGCGCTCATCCTGCAGCAGCTCCGGGTAGCCAATGGCGTTGGCCAGGCCCTGCCAGAACTTCTCGGGCGAGGACATGTGCAGCGCCACCCACTTGCCATCGGCGCATTCCATCACGTAGCTCTGCGAGACCTGCGGGCGGCTGTAGGGCCCCATGATTTCGCCTTCGGAGAAATAGTGGGTGAACGCATCCAGGTTGAAGTGGCACATGGCTTCGAGCATCGAAACTTCCACTTTGCGGCCTTTGCCGGTTTGGCTGCGCTCATACAACGCGCCAAGAATGCCGTAGGCGGCGTAAAAACCGGACATCGCATCGGCCATGGCCGGGCCGACCACGCGCGGGTTTTCCGGGTTGATCAGCAGTTTCAAAAAGCCGCTGGCGGCCTGGGCGACGGTGTCGTAACTCGGGCGGCCGGCGTGGGGGCCATCGGGTCCAAAACCGCTGATGGAGCAGTAAATCAGCCCCGGGTTCAGGTCGCGCAAGCGGCCTTCACCCGCGCCCAGTCGGTCGGCGGCGCCGGGCCGGAAATTCTGAATGTAGACATCGGCATCGCGAATCAGGTCGTCGAAAATCGCCAGGTCTTCAGGCTGTTTGGTGTTCAGGGCGATGCTGCGCTTGTTGCGGTTGTAGGTCTGATAGTGCGGGCTGTACAAGCCGCCTTTGAAGGCGCGAAACGGGTCACCGGTGCCCGGCATTTCCACTTTAATCACGTTCGCCCCCAAATCCGCCAGCAACATGCCAGCCGCTGGGCCGGTAATGAAGGTGCCCTGCTCTATCACGGTAATGCCTTCGAGTACTTTGATCATCTGTACGGTTCCTTGGTATCAGGCTGTATAGCCGTCGGGCGTTTCGCCGGTGTAGTCCAGGTTTTGCGTGGCCTGGTAGGAGAGCGCAAACCCGCTCGGCTGTTCGGCTTCTTCTGACAGGTGCGCGATCAAACTGGCGGTGCGCGCCAGAATCGGGATACCGCGCAGGGCCGAGACCGGAAAGTCGACGCCCAGCAATACCGCAGGAATCGCGGCGGAAACATTCAACTTAAGTTCCTTGCTGATCACCTGGGGAATGGCGCGTTCAACGGCTTCGGCGGTGGCGATAAAGTCGAGGTTTGCACCGGCTTCGCGGGCAACCTTGAACAAGGCATCGACACGGGGATCGCGGGACTTGTGCAGGGGGTGGCCGTAACCCGGAATCGGCTGGCGTTCGGCGCGCAGGGCTTGTACTTCGGCCAGGGCGGCGTCATCGAGGCTGGTGCCGTCGCTCATGCGTTCACGGATGCGCACAAACATTTTCCCGGCGGTTTCCGATGCACCCAGAATAACCGGGCCACAGCCGAGAATACCGGCGGCGACGGCGCCCTGCAGGGCATCCGGTGCGGCGGCGTAGGTCATGCGGCTGGCCTGCACGCTGGGCACGAAGCCGTGTTCGGCTATGGAGACCAGAGTGGCATCGACCACCTTGCGGGCCGCATCAGTAGGCTGCTTGCCAGTCAGCAACAGCAGGAAGTAGTCGGTAAAGCTGGTCTGTCCGATCAGGTCCTGACACAGGTCCTGGCCGCGCACGACGATGGTGTGTTCGTTGGAGGTACAGATGGCCGTTTTCGGCGTGGTTTCGCGCCCTATCTTCATGGTCGGCTCCGATGTGCATTGTGATTGTTGTATAAGACCCACCTTAATCCCACCGCTATATTTACAAAAATGATAAATTTCGATATTAATAATCGACACCATCGATAGCTGCTTTCAAAAAACCCCACAAAAACCGGAGCCCCCATGGAGTTGAGACATCTGCGTTATTGCGTGGCGTTGGCCGAAGTGCAGAACTTCACCCGCGCTGCCGAGCGGACGCACGTTACCCAGTCGACCCTGTCGCACCAGATCAAGCAGCTGGAAGACGAACTGGGGGTGGCGCTGTTCAACCGCAGCGGCAAGAGCGTGACACTGACCGAGGCCGGGCGGGATTTCGTCGACAGCATCGCCCCGATTCTGAAAAACGTGGATGCCGCCGTGGGAGCGCTGAAAAGCACGCCGGACCAGTTAACCGGGGAATTGCGCATCGCCGCCACCCACAGCTTTAACGTTCAGTTGATTCCGCAGTGTTTGGCGGCGTTTATGGCGAAGTTCCCGCAAGTTCGGGTGGTTGTTGAGGAGCTTTCCGGAGACCAGATTGCCCAGGGGCTGGAAGCCGGAACGCTGGATCTGGGCGTTTCCTACCGGCCAGCGGTGCCGCGCGGGCTCTGGTTCGAACCGCTGTTCAATGAAGAACTGAAACTGATCATGAACAAGGCGCATCCGCTGGCGAAGCGCAAACGCGTGCGCATGGTGGAGCTCAACGGTGTACAACTGGCGCTGCTGACCCGGAATTTCTCGACCCGGCAAATGCTCGACGAGTGCTTCCAGGCTGCCGGTGCCGAACCCCAGGTTGTGGCAGAGCTGAACGCCATTTCGCCAATGGTGGAACTGGTGCGGCAAACCGGCTTGTGCAGCATCGTCTCCGACAACGCCTTGAGCAGTGAACCGGACCTGGTGACCGTGGCACTGGAGAACCCGACGCCCATTCGCACCCCGGGCCTGCTCTGGAACCGGGACCGGGAACGCCCACTGGCAACCCGGTATATGGCGAACATCATTCGCGAACTGGCCCAGGCCCGGCAGCCCTAGACCCGCCCTGACCGGATTGTCGGGGCCGTCTGCGATCCGGTGATTCTTTATATTAGAAAAACCAGTACAAGAAAGCCGGGGTTGTCTATACTACTTTCATTATTCAACAAGGCATCGTGCCAGTATCAGGGACGCACAGCGCGGGGAAATGATCATTGAGCCTGAAGTACCGCTTTATTCTGATTACCGCCGGATTGATTTTTGTTTCCTCACTGATTGCGCTGTTCACGTTTTACCGTTCGGCGACCGACATCATCGACCTGTGGGGTCAGCGAATCGCCGAAATACAGGTCCGGTACGACAGCGCCCGTCTGGCACGACCCCTGGACCGGGAAATCGCGCTGGCGCAACAATTTGCCAGTTCATCGATCTTGCAGCGCTGGGCTTTACAACAGGACGACCCGGAGCTGACGCGTCAGGCCGAACAGGAAATGGAAAGCTACCGGCAGAGCTTTCGTGACAACAATTTCTTCGTGGCGTTCGAGAACACCGGCGCCTACTACCACAACAACACCAACAACGAATATGAGGGCGCCCTGCTGCGCTACACCCTGAACCCGGACGACCCCAAAGACGCCTGGTTCTACCAACTGATTCGCACCGAACGGAACTTCCACCTGAACGTTAATCCGGACCCGGTACTTGGCGTCACCAAGCTGTGGATCGATGTGCTGATTCGCGACCCCCAAGGTCAGATACTCGGGGTAGTCGGTTCCGGACTGGAGCTGGATCGCTTCCTGCGCGACGTTGTCGACATCGGTCAGACCGGAATCACCACCTTGTTTCTGGATTCGACCGGCGCGATTCAACTGTACCGGGACCAGTCCCTGATCGATTACGCCAGCCTGGTCAAACCCGAAGGCCAGAAAAACACCCTCGACTTACTGCTCGATGACGACACCGACCGGCAGGCTGTGCGCGACATCATGCAGAACCTGAGGCACCCCAGCGCTAACCAGGGGCTGGTCGAAACCCGATTCGTCACCCGCGATGGCAAGCGTCATCTGCTCGGCATCGCCCATTTGCCCAGCCTCGACTGGTACGAAGTCACCCTGATCGATTTGCAGGAACTGATGCCCATAGAACCCTTTCTGCCCATCATCGCCCTGGTGTTCCTGTTGCTGGTGGCCAGCCTGGTGGTCATCTACCTGTTGCTGCACCACTGGTTCCTATACCCCATCCAACAACTGACCCGCGCCATGCAGGCGGTAAGGGACGGGCACTACCAACCCCGGCAATTGCCGGAAGGTCAGGGTGAGGTGGGCCGCCTGATCCGCTTCTTCGGGGAAATGGCCAGTGCCATACGACACCACACCGACGAACTCGAAGACCGGGTACAGGAACGCACCCGCCAGCTGGAAACCCTGACCCGCATAGACCCGCTCACCAGCCTGCTCAACCGCCGGGGCCTGACCGAAGCGCTGAACAACGGGCTCGACCGCGCCAAACGGACCGGCCAGTCACTGTGCATTCTGTGGATCGATCTGGATCACTTCAAAGCCCTGAACGACAGCCTCGGCCACACCACCGGTGACCAGGCGCTGATGCGCATCGCCGCCCTGCTCAACGACAATTTACGCACCTACGACCAGGCTGCCCGCTGGGGCGGCGATGAATTCCTGATTGCCCTGGCCGACTGCGACACCGACACGCTGACGCAGCTGGGTGAACGCATTCGCATCGCCGTTGAGCACGACATGCAACAACAGGGCTGGGCCGTCACGGTCAGCATCGGCGGCTACCTGACTCAACCCGACGATACGCTTGACACCCTACTGAACCGGGCCGACCAGTCGATGTACCAGGCCAAGCAACTGGGGCGTAATCGCTTCTATTTGGCGGCAAAATGAGCCGGTAAATCAACGCCGCGTCGTGACTTCAACAACCCAACAACTGAACGCACCATCCCACCTGCGCCTGTTCCGGTACAGGTATGATCGTCTCATGCGCACGCAGGGCCCGTGTGATTCGGGGCTAACAGGCAAGCCACCGCCGTTTGACTATACTCGGCGATGCCTGACGGCTTGCCCAGTGCGCCAGACTCACACAGTCGACCCATAACAACGATAAGGAGACGCACCATGTTGAAGAAAACGCTCGCCACGCTCGCTACCGCCGCCCTACTGAGCAGCGGTATGGCCGTGGCAGAAGACCGGGTATCCATTGGCACCGGCGGAACCGGCGGCCTGTTTTATGTGATCGGCGCGGGCATGGCCGATGTGATCAACCGCAACCTGGATGGCACCACCGCCCGGGCTGAAGTCACCGGCGCTTCGGTTGAAAACATTCGCCGCGTCGCGGCAGGCCAGATGACCTTTGGTTTCTCCTCATCCTCGACGCTGTATGAAGCCACCGTGGGTGAAGGTCCGTTCAATGGTCAGCCGCTGGATGTTGCCGCCATGGCCTATCTGTACCCGGCCGTGTTGCAAGTCGCGACGATTGAAGGCACCGGCGTTACCGACATCAGCCAACTGGCTGGCAAAAGCGTCAGCATGGGCCCTCCGGGCAGCAATGCCGCCGTTCTGGCCCAGCGCTTGCTGACGGCTTATGGGGTACTTGATGACGTTGAGCAACAGTTCCTGTCGTATAACGAAGGCATCAGCGCCCTGAAAAACGGCCAGGTCGAAGCCGCCGTGGTGCTGGCAGGCGCACCGACCGCCTCGCTGATCGATCTGGATGCCCAGGAAGACATGGTGCTGTTGTCGGTCGATGCCGATACCGTTGCCGGCATGATCGAAGACTACCCCTTCTATCAGCTGTATGACGTACCGGCCAACACCTACCCGGACCAGACCGGCCCGGTCACCATGATCAACGACCCGGCGACGCTGTTTACCGCCACCAGCGCCAGTGAAAGCCTGATTTACAACCTGACCCGCACCCTGTTCGATAACCTCGATCAGTTGGCGGAAGTGCACCCGCAAGCAGCGGCCATTTCCGTGGAGACCGCCACCCAGGTACCGATTGCCCTGCACCCCGGTGCGGCACGCTACTTTGAGTGATTGGATGTGTGATTGAACACAAGTGTAAATGGACGCGCGACTGAACCTGACCGTTAGTACGAGGGTGGTATCTTGATCATTTCGCTGACTGGACTGGATTTACCGAACAGTCCGCAGTCCTTCTGGGAGACCCGTGTGGTCTCCCTGTTATTTGTGGCCATGGCGGTGTTTACCGCTGGCCTGGTTGTCTATGGCGCTTACTTTGGGGGCATCACCGCCCTGCTGTTGCGCGCCCTGTTTTTCTCGGCGGTCGCCTCGGCGGGGTTAATGGCCTCGGCCTTGAATTTTCGGCGGCTGCCCGTTCGTCTATTACTCTATGCGCTGGCGCTGATCGCCTGGATTCCCGGCCCGCACCTGTGGCAATCCTACATGGACATCATCATGCGCGGTGCCATGTCGATTCCGCTCGACCAGTGGATCTTCGTCGGTCTGTTGCTGGTGGTCGTCACCCTGGTGCGGGTTCGAGTCGGCTGGGCGCTGGTTATTCTCATGGCGCTGTCGCTCGCCTATGCCACCTGGGGCTACCTGATTCCCGGCAAATACGGACACGGCGGGTACGACCTGCCGCGTCTGACGTCCACGCTTATGCTCTCCACCGAAGGCGTTTATGGCGTGCCCATGGGCGTCGCCGTGGAGTACATCTTCCTGTTTGCGCTGTTCGGTGCCCTGCTGACCCGCATTGGTACCGGTGAAGTGTTTGTCGACCTGGCGCGTGGCCTGACCGGCCGGGTTCAGGGCGGGCCTGGCCTGTCTGCGGCGCTGTCGAGCGCCATGCTCGGGTCACTGAACGGCAGTGCGGTGGCCAACGTGGTCACCACCGGCACCTTTACCATTCCGCTGATGAAAAAGGTCGGCTACAGCCCGAAACTGGCGGCGGCCATTGAAGCCGCGGCCTCGTCCGCCGGGCAGATTATGCCCCCGGTGATGGGCGCCGCGGCGTTTCTGATGGCGGAGATCATCGGCATTCCCTACGGCCAGATCGCGCTTGCCGCCCTGGCCCCGGCACTGCTGTATATTCTGGCCCTGATGATCGCGGTGCGGCTCGAAGCCGGTCGCCTGAACCTGGAACGTGACTCCGCCGGTGGCCTGGCCTTCCTGTTAGAGGCGCTTAAAACCCGGGGTTATTTGCTGATTCCGCTGTTTATTCTGATCGGCTTTATGGTCGCCGGTGAATCACCCACCCGTGCGGCGGTGCTGGCCATTGTCGCGGGTTTGCTAATCAGCCCGTTCAAGGCCAACACCCGGTTGAAACTGACCGAGTTATTGCAGGTCTGCCAGGATACCCTGATGGCAACGCTGCCCATTGTCGCCGCCGTAGCCGCGGCCGGTATCGTCATCGGCGTGCTGAACCTGACCGGTATGGGGTTGATGGTGTCCGGGCTGATTGTCGACGTAGGCGGTAACAGTTTGTGGGCGGTTTTATTGCTCACCGCACTGGCCTCGTTCGTACTCGGTATGGGTCTGCCAACGTCAGCGGCTTACTTGTTACTCGCGGTCCTGGTCGCACCGGCACTGACTCGGCTGGGCATGCCGCCACTGTCGGCACACATGTTTATTTTCTACTTTGGTTTGGTCAGTGCGATCACACCACCCGTGGCACTGGCCGCCTATGCCGCGGCCAGTATCGCCGGTTCGTCGCCCAATGAAACGGCAGTGGAGTCGATGCGGTTGGGCTTCGTGAAACTGCTGGTGCCCTTCCTGTTCGTCACCATGCCGGGGCTGTTGTTGATCGGCAACGCCTGGGAAATTACCGGCGCGATGGTACTCGCGACCATAGCGACCATTGCCCTGTCGATTGGCCTTGCCGGCTGGCTAGGCCGGGGCATGGTGGCCTGGGAGCGCGGGGTGTTTATTGTGGCCGCCTTGCTGGTTGCCTGGCCGACCAATGTGGCGAATCTGGATCCGGTGATCGTGACGATTCGATTGGTGGGGATTTTGGCGACCGCTGCCCTGGCGATTCGATTTTGGGTAGAGCTACGTCGCCAACCGGCGTCAGCGACCTGACCTTTTGCGCCTTAGCGGAATAACAACCGTTAAGGCGCTTTACTTTTTAAGCAGGCTCATAGCCAAACCCATTCCGGGTAATCCGCATCGCTTTGCCTTCCAGTGCCGATGCTTGTGCCGCCAGCCCCAGAACTACGGCCTTCAACCCATCGTCTACGGTCACCTCAACCTGAGCACCTTCGGTAATGGCCTTAAAGAAACCCATGTGCTGATAGAAGGTCGAGCCATTGTGGTCGCCAGCAGCCAGCAACGCCGGGTCTACCGGAATATCGGATTCTACCGGGCCCTTGGGGTTGCGCGGGCTGAGGATGACTTTCGGTGTTGGCGGTTCGCCCAGGTGCTCGGGCCAGAAACGGCCGGGGCCGGGTACCAGGCACTCGACTTTGGCATCGGGCCCCACGGCGCTGATCTCTTCCTGGTAGCGCGAGCCTTCGGCGAACATGCACAGTTCCAGCATGGCGCGTTTGCCGTTGGCGAAGTTCACAATCACGTAGGCATTATCGAGAATGTCGGGCGTTTGGCCGTTGTAGGCTTCATCGAGGTGGTTAACATCTTGCCCGGCACTGGCCATTACCGAGGTCGCTTCGCTTTCCAGCAACAGCCGCATCAAATCGAAAAAGTGACAGCATTTTTCAACCAGGGTACCGCCGGTGTTGGCGTTGAATCGGTTCCAGTCGCCCACTTTCGGCAGGAACGGGAAGCGATGTTCGCGAATGCTGAGCATCGATACGGGCCCGGCATCACCGGCTTGTACGTGCTCGCGCAGGCGAGTCACCGGAGGCATGTAGCGGTATTCCATGGCCACCCAAACCGGGGCCGGGTGCTCCGCCACGGCCGCACGGACGGGTTCTACATCGTCGATGCGGGTGACCAGGGGTTTTTCGATAAGGATCGGCAGTTTGGTGTGGGCCAGCAGGGTCAGTAACTGGTCGGCATGGCAATGGTTCGGGCTGGCAACCAGCAGGGCATCGAGATCGGCGCGGGCGCACAAAGCTTCGACTGAGTCGACAAAGCTGGCGCCGGGCACCAGTTGGGCGCAAGCATCGCGCATGGCCGCGTCGGGTTCAAAAATGGCGACAACCTCAGCGCCTTCTATTAACGCCAGATTACGCAGGTGTTCCTGCCCCATCATGCCGCATCCCAAAACGCCGTATCGAACCTGTGCCATTGCGTACTCCACTGTTGTGACTGTTTACTGAGACAAATAAGTGCATTTAAGTGATGTTCAAACGTCGCCCACAGGCAACATGAACCATTCAACAGAACGGCCCGTTACCAAACGCCTTATGACAAACGGGAAATGTAACGAACCACGGCCGGGTCGAACCAGGTGTAGGAAAATTCTTCAACCCGATCGTTGCTCGACCAGCTCAGCCGTTCTACAAACCCCAGCATCGTATCGGGTGCTTTGCCCAGCAGGTCGGCCACCCAGCCTGGCGCGCCGGTGCAACTGATGCGGTCTTCAATGTGGGTGATCCAGAAATCGAAGTGATCGCGATAGTGTTTGTACAAACTTTCCAGTAGCTTCTCGGCGCTCAGCGCCGGGTCGTGCCGCTGATCGAGCCATATTTCCTCGGCCGCCGCCGGTGTCTGGTTCAGGTAACGCAACCGGCGGATACGCCACAGCGGTGTGTTACTCTCCAACCCGAGTTGGCCGGCCACGTAGGGGTTCTCGGCTGCGGTGACGCTGAGCGTATCGGCATTGGGCATACCGCCGCCTTCCAGCAGTTCGAGCCGGAACAGTTGATACACGGCCCGGTTATTCAGCGTGGCTTTGACATAGGTGCCCGAGCCCTGGCGACGCTCAAGCATGCCGTCGCCTTCCAGTTTGGACAGCGCCTTGCGCAGGGTTCCAATGGCCACCCCCAGCTGGGTGGCGAGATCGGCCTCAATCGGCAGGCGTTCGCCAATCTGGTAATGGCCGGCGGCGATCTCGCGGTGCAGCAATTCGCTGATCTGAATATACAATGGCAGGCGTTTGGTCTGCTTCTTACCGGACGATGCACTGTCTGACATTTTCGGGGTTGTTGTGGTCATTGTTGTTACCCTGATCAGTGAAATTCATTCACTATTCATTTACATGTTGAGCATACCTTGTTAGGGTGCGAATGCCAACATTTCTGACTCATTGCCAACAATAAGGGCCTGATCGCCCAGTGGAGAACACCATGCAACGCATTCACCTTCCCAACACCGACGTCCAACTGAGCCGGCTGGTTTATGGCGTCTGGCGCCTGGCCGATGATCAGGATACCTCGGTCGACCATGTTCGTGCCAAAATCGATGCGGCTCTGGCCGAAGGCATCACCACGTTCGACCACGCCGACATCTATGGCAACTACGAATGCGAGATCCTGTTCGGCACTGCTCTGGCGGCCGACCCCGCGCTGCGCGATAAAATGGAGCTGATCAGCAAGTGCGACATTGCCCTGGCCACCGACAAGTTCCCGAACCGTCGCGTCAAACACTACGACACCAGCGCCGGGTACATTAACGCCAGCGTCGAAAACAGCCTGAGCCACCTGCACACCGACCACCTGGACCTGTTGCTGATTCACCGGCCAGACCCCTTGATGGACGCGGCCGAGACCGGTGCCGCCCTCGATGCGCTGATCGACAGCGGGAAAACCCGTGCCGTCGGCGTCTCCAACTTTGGGGTTCACGAGTGGCGTTTGCTGCAGGCGAACATGAAGCACAGGCTGTGCGTTAACCAGATCGAGATGAGCGTGCTCGAGCGCAGCGCCTTCACCGACGGCACCCTGGCCGCGATGCAACTCGACCAGATACAGGCCATGGCCTGGTCACCCCTGGCCGGCGGCCAGATCTTCGGTTCCGATGACGCTGCAAAGCGCGTGCGCCCATTGCTTGAAGACGTCGCCCAGTCAAAAGCCCAGGGCCGCGTCGACCTCGCCGCCTTCGCCTGGCTGCTGGCCCACCCGGCTAGCATTTTGCCCGTCGTCGGCACCAATAACATCGATCGCATCAAAGGCCTGGCCCAGGCCATGGACATCACCATCGACCGCGAAACCTGGTTCGAAATCTGGACGGCGGCTGCGGGGCAGGAAGTGCCCTGAGGGCTAACTTCTTGAGAGGAAAAAGGCGCTTTTTCACGCGCCTTTTTTTGTTCGTTGGAGGTTGTTGTACTTATTCGGAACTAGCCCGCGCCAGCCACCGGGCAAGCCCCTGTGGGGTCGGCGTAAATCCGTCCATGGAGCCTAGGCCGCAGCATCCATGCTGCGGACTACCCCACAGGGCCTTGCCCGGCAGCCGGCGCTCGTTTTCTCTGCCAATCACTTAAACAATGCTCCTTGAATGAAACCAAATGTAGTTAATGTAACCACATTCAAAAGGTCACCGGCGTTGCTTCACTGAACAGCAGGCAGGACGCCTGCGGTAGGGATGATGGGGCATGGAGGCCCCTTCAGACCGGGAGAAGGGAAGCAACGGCGGGGACCGATACGACTGACGCCAGGGTCAACCGTACAGGGAGCCAACCCAACCACAGACCAAAAGGTCACCGGCATTGCTTCACTGAACAGCGTGCAGGACGCCCGCGGTAGGGATGATGGGGCATGGAAGCCCCTTCAGACCGGGAGAAGGGAAGCAACGGCGGGGACCTGAACGACGGGCACTAAAGACAACCGTACCAAGAGCAACCGCCGTCGCTAATCATTACTTATAGGAAATAGACGCCAAAATACTGCGCTCGCCTTTGAAGGGCTGGCGCGCGTGGAGGACGGTGTAGTTGCTGATCCAGAGGACATCGCCATCCTGCCACTTGAAGTTGACGCACAGGTCATCCATCGCCTTGACGGTGGCGTCCATTACGTCTTTATCCATGTAGTCGCCCGTGCCTGTGGTTACCGCTTTGGTGCCCTCATTGCGGCTGTCGTTCCAGCCGGTGTAGACCGCCACTACTGCGTTGAAGAACACCTTTTGCTGGGTTTCCTTGTCGAACTGAATGGCTGGTAAGACCCGGGTGCGGGTCAGCAAATTGCCATTGTCGAGCCATTCCCAGTCCATGCCGGCTTCGGTCATGACGCGCTCGGCGTCTTCGCGCGTCTGCACCTGGAAGGTGTCTTTCCAGGAGCGGCCAATGGCCGAGCCTTTGTCCGTTACTTCCGGCATTACCCGGTTGTAGCGCACACCTTCTTTTTCCAGGCGGTCGGCGAATTCCGGGTTGATGTCGTGAAAGGCACGGTAGATCTCGCCCGAGTGCAGAATCGAGGTTGCACCCCCTTCTTCGGCGGCTTTTTCGCAGTAGAAAAAGATGTAACCCGGCGGGTTCGGTACCTGAGCCATTTCATGGTGAAACGGAATGGTTTCGGAGGCTGGGGATTCATTGGCCGTTACGATGCGTGACGCCGTGACCTGGTTGCGCGGTGCCGCGCCGCCGACGTAGGGCATGTTCTTGAAGGAGGTGTGATCCAGGTGGCGTTCAAATGCATTGGCATCGGTGACCGGGAAACCGCGAAACAGGATGGCACCGTGCTCAATCAACTGGGCTTTCAGGGCTTCCTGCTGCTCAGAGACCCAGGCATCGAAGGCGCTGGCGTCGTTGGCTACTGCGTCGTTGTGCGGTGCTACTACCAGCGGAAAATCCCGGCCATTGACCTGTTTTTGCTCGGGTATGTGATCGATTTTTATTGTCATGCTGCCTCCTGGATGGACGGTCGGGCTGCCTGAAACCGGCACGCACCGCACTCTGAGCCTGTGATAACACCACTCTAGCAACCTGAATTTAAAAAGTAAATCAATAGTGAATGAATTTATTCCGAACACCATTCGTGAAAAAATTCATCTACTATTGATTTACATCAAGTAAAAGGGCTGTTAACGTTTTCACTGCCCTGATGAGAGAGGTTCAACAATGACAACAATGAACCGGCATCCGGCACACTCAGGTGTTCTGCTATGAACGCCCTGCTGTTGCCGTTGAAAGCCCTGATGTTTCTAAACACCGCCATTGCCAAGGTTGGCAAGTTCCTCGCGTGGATCTGCGTGACCCTGATGGTCTCGTCCATCCTGTTTCAGGTGGTGATGCGTTATGTGTTCAATAACGCCCAGCCCTGGCCCGAAGAAGTGGCCCGCGCCTTTATGATCTGGATGATGGCGCTGGTGGCTGCTGCGGCTTACCGGGAAGGCTCATTCGTTGCCATCGAAATGCTGCACGATTTTCTGCCACGCGTTGTCGCTGCGCTGCTGAAAATAGTGCTCTACGTCGCCGCACTGATCATTCTGTATTACCTGTTCACCATGGGGCTGGAGTTTTTTCAGCGTGGTTTTCGCACCCGTGCAGCCAGCTTCAACCTTCCGCGCGCCTGGATCTACCTGGCCATGCCCGTTTGTTTTGGCACCATGATTCTGGTCAACATTGAACTGCTGCTGAAAGAAACCGGCGCTCTGCTGTTTCGTGATTTCAACGACCGGCTTGGCATTAAACCCAAACACGGCAGAGCCCAGCTGGCGATGGAGTAAGCAGTATGTTGATTCTCTTTTTACCTCTGTTTTTGATCGTGCTGCTAATTGGCATGCCGGTGTTTTTTGCCACCCTGTTTGCCCCCGGTTTTATGCTGCTGTGGGAAGGCATGGACCGTGATTTGCCGCTGTTGTTTCGCAACATCTACAACGGCATCGACTCTTTTCCGCTGATGGCGATTCCGTTTTTCATGCTCGCCGGTGAGCTGATGAACCGGGGCGGCATTACGTTTCGGCTGGTGGATTTTTCGCAGGCGTTCATCGGCCATGTTCGTGGCGGCCTCGCTCACGTAAACATTATGTCGAGCATGTTGTTTGCCGGTCTTTCCGGCTCGGCCGTCGCCGATACCTCGGCCATCGGTTCGATGATGATTCCGGCGATGGAAAAGAACGGCTATAAACGTAAGTTTGCGGCCGCCATTACCGCGGCCTCATCCGTCATCGGGCCGATCATTCCGCCTTCCGGCATTATGATTATTTACGCCTACACCATGGAAGTATCAGTCGCCTCATTGTTTGCGGCCGGTATTGTGCCAGGGGTGTTGATGGGTGCTTCGCTGATGCTCATTACTGCGTTGATGGCCAAGCGCTATGACTTCCCTACCTCTGGCCACAAATACACCTGGCCAGAGCGTGCCGGTGCGACCAAGAAAGCGATTCTGCCTTTGCTGACGCCGATCATTATTCTGGGTGGCATTCTGGGCGGTATTTTCACGCCCACTGAAGCCTCGGCCGTCGCTGTTGCGTACGCCCTGATACTCAGTGTGTGGGTATTGAAATCGGTCAAGCTGACAGAATTGCCATCGGTCTTTGTGCGCAGTGCCATGGGTTCCGCGGTGGTATTGCTGCTGGTCGGCTCGGCCATGGCGTTTAAGACCGTCGTTAGCCTGTCGCAGTCTGCACAAATGTTGGCCGAGTGGATGCTGACGCTGAGCGAGAACGCCTACATCTTGTTGTTTCTAATCAACATCATGCTGTTCATTGTCGGCATGTTTCTCGATGCCGGCCCGGCGATCATTATTCTCGGCCCGATTCTCGCGCCGATCTTCACATCGATCGGGGTCGACCCGGTGCACTTTGCGATGATCATGAGCGTGAACCTGACCGTTGGGCTGGCGACTCCGCCGATGGGGCTGGTGCTGTTTGTAGCCTCGAGCGTTTCCGGCGAGCGGGTGGAATCGATCGCCAAGGCTATCCTGCCGTTCCTGGCCGCCGAGATTGCGGTGATTTTCCTGATCACCTTTGTACCGGAAATTTCACTGACCGTTCCCCGTCTGCTGGGCCTGATGCCGTGGCCCGCATGACGAACGGTGCAACGTCTGTTGCACACTGAAAGCAAGACCAAAAGCACAACAACCAACAATAAATAACACTACAACGACAACAAGAGGTAAGAGCCATGCGTTTGAATTGCAAGCAAAAACTCATCGCAAAATGCGTTGGAGCCGTGACCGGTACTCTGTTAACCCTGGGCATGGGCATTGCCAGCGCGGAAGACTACCGTCTGCGCGCTGTCTCCAACGCCAATGAAAACGACGAAGATTACGATGGCCTGGTCGTGTTCAAAGACTTCGTTGAAGCCCAATCCAACGGTGCCATAGAAGTCGACATTTTCCTCGGCACCCAGCTGTGCGGTAACGGTACCGAGTGCATGCAAGCCCTGGAAGACGGGTCGGTCGACATCTACATCTCCACATCTGGCGGTGTGGCCAACATGTACCCCTACGTTCAGGTGCTCGACCTGCCCTACATTCTGAGCAGCGACCGCATGGCTGAAACCGTGCTGCGCGGTGACTTCACCCGTGAAATGCGCGATGCCATTCTGGAAGATTCCAACGATCAGGTTCGTCTGATGACCATTGGTAACACCGGCGGCTGGCGTAATTTTGCCAATACCGAGAGAACCGTGCGGACACCGGAAGATCTGGAAGGCATGAAGATCCGTACCGTGGTGGCTGACCTGCCGCAGGCACTGACCCGTGGTCTGGGCGCCAGCCCAACGCCGATCCCCTGGCCGGAGCTGTTCACTTCGCTGCAAACCGGTGTGGTTGAAGGCACCAAGAACGGCATCACCGACATTATGTCGATGAAATTCCCGGAAGCCGGCCTGCAGTACCTGACGCTCGACGGTCATGCTTACATGGCGGCCCTGTGGTACATGAACAATGACGTTTTCATGGACATGCCGGAAGACATGCGTCGCGTCGTTGTCGATGGTTTCGATGCCCTGCAACAAGCGACCTTCACGTCACCGAAGCGCAAGTCGATTCAGGCCTATCGTGATTTCGCAGCAGCCGGCGGTGAAGTCTATGTACCCACCCCGGAAGAGAAAGAGCAATTCCTGCAAGCGGCCACCCCGGCGTTCGACTGGTTTGTCGAGAACATTGAAGACGGCGAAATGTGGCTGGACCTGCTGCGCAGCGAAGCCGAGAAAGCAGATGCCATGATCAACGAAAGCTACGAGCGCGACCTGAACTAAGCACGAATTATTGCTGCTTTGCCGCCAGTGCCTTATGGGCCTGGCGGTTTTTTTATGGCTGGTGTCCTGAGTCTGAAATTCGTTGGATAACAGGCATAGGTGCCCATTGTCAATTCGGTGCCAGCCGGACTGCGGGGTACGTCTACTGGGGGCACGCTGTGAATACATCCCTGTACGCTCGGAGACAACATCCCTGTTGTCTAACGGCCCCCAGTAGACGCACCCCGCAGTCCTTGGATCACTCGAGGTTGAATCAACGCGAATTTCAGACTCAGGACACCTACTCCAGCGCCTTCATAAATGCCTGCACCAGCGGTGATTTAATCGCCTCGGGCGAACACACCCAAGAGAAAGACCGCACCAGCGTTAGATCCGTATTGAGCGGCACAAAACGGCCCGACCCGTCAGCATCAAGCGACAGGTGAGATAAACACCCGGCCCCTAGCCCGCTTAGTACGGCTTGTTTAACGGCCTCCTGCCGGTTCAGGGTTAAGCGTATTTTCGGCTGAATGCCCGCTGCCTGCATGGCAGTATCGAACACCTCCCGGGTACCGGAGCCGGGCTCGCGGACGATCCAGTCCAGGGTTTCCAGCTGGTCGACAGATACCTGTGTTTCATCGGCCAGCGGGTGACTCCGGGTTACAAACAGCGCCAACCGGTCTTCCTGCCAGCGCCGAATCTGCAAATAATCATGCACGGCCGGTCCTTCGATCAGGCCAATCTGAGCCTGGCCGGTTTCCAGTTGCTGCAGTACGCCCCGGGTGTTCTGGATATCAATGGCGGGGCGGATGCCCGGGTACTGTTCGGTCAACCGGGCCAGTACGCCCGGAATCACGTAGCAGGCAATGGTGGTGCTGGCGGCGATGCGCAGCTGACCTGCCAGGTCATCGCCCGACCCTTCTGCCAGCCGCTGGCAATCGCCGAGAATCAGACGGACTTGCGGCAATCGGTCGCGCCCCGCCGGAGTAAGCACCAACTCCCTTCCACGCCGCTCAAACAGGGCAAGCCCCATCTGTCGCTCCAGCTCTGTTACCGCCTGGCTTGCAGCAGACTGGCTGATGGCCTGTTCTTCAGCCGCCAGGGTGAGGCGCCCTAGGCGCGCGGTCGCCTCGAATAGGGCCAGTTGGCGCAGGGTGAAATTCATAAGCCCAGCCGAACTATTAGTTAAATTATATCCATTATACTTATGTTAACGACCAAACTACAGTAACCGCACTTGAATGGGAGCTTTGTCATGGTGTGGATACTGGTAGGTTTGGCAGGCGCAGCCTTGTTGCTGTCTCAACTGCCGTTGCTGGCGGGCATTGGCCTGAGCGCCCTGCCGTTGGCCGTGCTGATCGGTGCGCTCTATGGCAACTCGCCGCTGGCGACCGAACCGACCGCCAAAACCAAGGCCGTGCTGGGGTTTGCCCAGCAAAAGCTGCTGCGCCTGGGCATCATTCTGTTTGGCTTTAACCTGAGTCTTACCCAACTCGTCGCCGTCGGCTGGCCTGCCCTGGTGGCCGATGCGATTATGATCGTGGTGGTACTGAGTTTCGGCATCTGGTTTGGCATTCGGTGCCTGAAAATGAGCCCCGAGCTTGCTTCGCTGGCTTCAGTCGGCAGTGCCGTCTGCGGTGCCGCTGCCATCATGGCCGCCAACCCGGTGATTAAAGGCCGAGATCAGGATGTGACCCTCGCCGTGGCGCTGGTGGTTATCTTCGGTACCCTGGCCATGTTCACCTACCCGCTGCTGTTCGCCTATTCCGGGCTCGACCCGGCCTGGTTCGGCATTTACATCGGCAGCACCGTGCACGAAGTCGCTCAGGCTGTCGCCGCGGGCCAGTCGATGGGTGCGGAGACCATGGAATTTGCGGTCGTCACCAAGCTGGTGCGCGTGATGATGCTGGCCCCGGTTGTTCTGGTACTGGCTCAGGTTTTCATTCGTTTGCGTCGGCATGAATCGACTGACGCTACCAGAGCCCCACTGCCAATCCCCTGGTTTGTCTTCGGTTTTATGCTCGCCGCTGGCGTCGGCAGCCTGGGTTGGTTGCCGCCGGCTGTCATCACGGCATTGCAATGGCTGGCTCAACTGGCACTGGCACTGGCGATGGTCGCCCTTGGCATCAAGGCGCGCTGGTGCGACCTGAAAACCGCCGGTTGGCGCCCGGTGGCTCATGCGGGGGTTTTGTTCGTTCTGCTGTTGGGTGGCGGACTTGGGTTGACGTCGGCTTTGGTAACAATGTTCTAACGGGCTGTTGAAATTCGCGCCCCTGCTGTCACGCCGGGCATCCAATCAACGCGTCTGTGAGTATACTGATGTATACATGCTTGCACGGACTGGTCAATGAACGCTTTGGATCCCTATTGGCGGCGGCTCTATGAAAACCGCCCGAATCGTACTCAACACGCTGACGCCCTGCCTGTAACCGCCCTGAACGCGGACCTTACCCAACCGGCCATCATCAATACCGACAAAGCCCAATGGGTGCCTTCACCAGCGCCGGGTGTTCAGCGAATATTGCTGGAGCGCAACGGTGGCGAGCAGACGACGCGGGCGACGAGCCTGGTGGCCTATGAACCGAACAGCCAGTTTGCCGGGCATGAGCACCCGCTGGGTGAAGAGTTTCTGGTATTGGCAGGGGTGTTCTCGGATGAAAACGGGGATTACCCGGCCGGCACCTATGTGCGCAACCCACCCGGGTCACAGCACAAACCACGCAGCCAGCCAGGCTGCCTGATTCTGGTGAAGCTGCAGCAATTCCGGCCCGATGATCGGAATCACCTTGTGGTCAGTCCGAGCCAGTCACGGGAATCCTCCGTATTGTTTAACGACTACGAACAGGTGCATTGGTTGCGCGCGCAAGACAACCTGAAACTGACCGCAGAAGACCACCCCGGTGGCATAGAGTTGCTGTTGCTGAGCGGTGCCTGCGACTATGCAGGGCGCCCCTGGAGTGCCGGCACCTGGATTCGGTTGCCGGCGATCTCACTATCGACCGTCGAACTGGCGGCGGGTGCCGAAGCCTGGGTGAAGACAGGGCATCTGGGTCAGTAAGCCGCACATTAATAGTATTTGAGTTCGGTCGACTTACCCCAGAACACCCGATAGGCAAACGCCGTATATGCCAGAATCAGCGGCAGTACAATGGCAACGCCTACGCCGATGAACTGTAGCGAGGCAGTCGCACTGGCGGCTTCCGCCGCCGTGAGTTTACCCGGCACCACGTATGGGAAAAAGCTGTAAGCCAGGCCCAGAAAGCTCAGCAAAAAGAGCAGAGCTGCGGCAACAAAAGGAAACCAGCAACCGACATCATCCCCCGTTGGCACCTGCTTCAGGTACTGATCGACCAGCACTACCAAAATCAGACACACCAGCGGAATCGGGATCAGTAGAAACACCGCAGGCATGCTGAGCCAGCGTTCGGCCACATCGGCACTGACCAGGGGGTTCATCACACTGATGGCGGCTATGCCCAAGGCGGCAAACCAGCCGGCGCGCCGCGACCAGTAGGCCGCCCGGATCTGCAATTCCCCCTCCGATTTCATCACCAGCCAGGCACCGCCAATGTAGGCGAACGCCGCGCTGACGCAGATGCCGCTGAGCACGGCAAACCCCTGCGCCACCCAGCCGGTCTGAAACGCCAGCACATAACGGCCCAGCATATAGCCGAGCGTCAGCGAGGTGATCAGCGAGCCTGCCTTGAAGGCGTGATCCCACAGGCGGCGATGGCCGGTAACGGCTTTGGCGCGGAAGTCGAAGGAGACGCCCCGCAATATAAGCCCGATCAGCAAGAAGGCGGCGGGCAAATACAACTCGCGCAACACCAGGCTGTGGGCTTCGGGAAAGGCGATCAGCAAGATCCCCACGGCCAGCACCAGCCAGGTTTCGTTGGCATCCCAGAACGGGCCGATGGAGGCGATCATCTGGCTGCGCTGGGGTTCATTATCCATCGGCAGCAGCAAGCCGACGCCGAGGTCATAGCCATCGAGCACGGCGTAAATCAGAACGGCCAGGCCCATCAGGACGAGAAATATTTCTGGTAGCCATTCGGTGATGATCATCAGCGTGCCTCCTGGTGGTTGGCGTTGGGCTCGGCGGCAGCGCGGGCTTGCAGTTCGTCGAGATCGACATCGACCTCGCGTTCAAACTCTTCGACTTCAACCGATTTACGCGCCATGTAAAACAGGGTCTGCAGGTAGGCAAACAGCAGGACAGCGTAGACCAACAGATACATCGTCAACGATAAACCAACCTGCGCTCCCGGTACCGTGGTCACCGCTTCCGAGGTGCGCAATACACCTGACACCAGCCAGGGCTGTCGGCCAATTTCAGTCACGTACCAGCCCGCCAGTGTCGCCAGCCAACCCGAGAACGTCATGCCGACCAGGGTGCGCTGCATCCATACCGGCACCGCGCCCCGGCGCCACAAAAACCAGCTGCCAAGCCAACTGACCGCGAGCATTAACAGCCCCAGACCCACCATAATGCGAAAACCGAAAAACAGGGGTTTTACCGGCGGATGCCCTTCTTCTTCAAATTCATTAAGCCCGCGAATTTCACCGTTCATATCGTGAGTCAGAATGAAACTGGCCAGCCCGGGCACACCGACTTCAAAGGCGTTGGAACGGGTTTCTTCATCGGGCCAGGCAAACAGCAGCAATGGAGCACCGCGCTCGGTCTCCCAAACGCCTTCCATGGCCGCCACTTTTTGCGGCTGATGTTCAAAGGTGTTGAGGCCATGCAAGTCACCCACAAAAATCTGCACAGGAATCAACAAGGCCGCCACAACGATGCCCGCACTCATCGCCTTGCGCGGTGCCAGCTTGGTATCGCCTTTCAACAAGCGATAAGCCGATAAGCCCGCAATCAGAAACGCCGCGGTGAGGCCAGAGGCAATCATCATGTGCGTCAGCCGGTATGGCATGGACGCGTTAAAAATGATGTCCCACCAGCTGACGGGGTGGGCCACACCATTGATCATTTCGAAGCCATCGGGTGTGTGCATCCAGCTGTTCAGCGCGATGATCCAGAAGGCAGAGAGCGAGGTGCCAATGGCGACCAGAAACGTTGATAGCGTATGCAACCAGCTGGGCACTCTTTGGCTTCCGAACAACATGATGCCGAGAAAGGTTGCTTCCATGAAAAACGCGGTCAGCACTTCATAGCCCAGCAGTGGCCCGGCAATGTTACCCACGGTTTCCATGAAACCTGGCCAGTTGGTGCCGAACTGAAAGCTCATGGTAATGCCGCTGACCACACCCAGTGCAAAGCTCAGCGCGAACACCTTCACCCAGAACCGATAGATCCGCATCCAGACCGGATGCCCGCTGATTTCGTGCCGTACTTTGAAGTAAACCAGAAACCAGGCCAGTGCAATGGTGATGGTCGGGAACAATATGTGAAAGCTGATGTTGGCGGCGAACTGAATGCGCGACAACATCAAGACATCGGCCAATTGTGACTCCATAGATCCTCCGGAAAAACAGTTAACACTCAGTCAAGATTCGGAGTTCGGGCCCATTAGGTGGCATTGGCCCGCATCGGTCACCTGGCATGCCCCTGTGGGGCCGGCGTAAATCTGTCCATGGCGGTCCGACGATTCGGGCCTAGACCGCATGATATGAATCCCATCCATGGGATTCACCCTTCGGGCTCGCTTCGCTCATGCTAAAACGCTCCCAGCGTTTTAGTCCATGTTGCGGACTACCCCACAGGGGCACACCAGGTAACCGCTGCTTGTTAATTCGACAAACTCCACATCTTGAATATTTCAGTCATTGCCGATGGCTTTCTTTTTCGTTTTCGGTCGCAACCGGTCAGTCATTTCCAATACTTTGCCGACGCCAGACCCGAGTCGCATTAGCGCCTGCAGGTGTTCGGGTTTCATGTGCTGCATGTCGTCGAACCAGTGGTTAAACAGCTCCAGCAGGTCGTGAATTTCCTGCATCTGCTGGCGGGCGTGGTGCGGCATGTCATCCTGCTCACTGGCCATCAGTTGGCTGCGCAGCATCGACAGGGTTGGATCCACTTCCCGTTTCTTGCGTTCTTCCAGCACCTGTTGCGACAGCTCCCAGATGGTGCCGTTGGCCAGAAAGTAGTCTTTGCGGTCGCCCGGCTCACGGTGCGTCCGGATCAGCCGCCAGGAGTGCAGCTCCTTCAACGCCATACTGACGTTACCGCGCGAGATGCTCAGCGACGCGGCAATATCGTCGGCCGACAGGGGTTCATCACTGAACACCAGCAACGCCAGCATCTGCCCCACGGTGCGGTTGAAGCCCCAGCGACTGCCCATTTCGCCAAAGTGCAGAATCATGTTTTCCAGTTCAGTGGTCAGCTTCATCGCGCCCTCTATCAGAACCCCGATCCCACACCCTTGATGCAGATCATCAGATTATTGAAGTTTCAGTATTTTCTGAAAGTTTAGAAAGATCTGAGCAATATGCAAGAATTTTCAGGGGGCAGGGACGTAAAGGTGGCGGGATGTGCTGGGTCTTTAGCCATGGCCAGCTTTGTCCACGCCCGATGGTAGCCAGAGGGGCTGCCGGGTATGCTCATTGGAGGCACGCCGTAAATACATCCATGTAGGCTCGACAGCCCGCGTCCTGCGGTCTGACGGCCTCCAATGAGCATACCCGGCAGCCCGAAGCTTCTCCGTGCCGATTCAAATAGAACCACATTCAAAGGCCCTGGCACCTAAGCAGAAACAACAGGGTCCTTTTGCTGCTGTAACTCATACATGTGGCGATAGAGGCCTTCTTCGGCCATCAGCGCCTTGTGGTGGCCCTGTTGCTGAATGTGGCCCTGGTGGAGCACAACGATCTGGTCGGCTTCCATGACGGTGCTCAGGCGGTGAGCGATGGCGATGATGGTGATGTGGCCGCGCAGTGCCATCAGCGACTGCTGGATCAGTGCCTCGGTGTGGCTGTCGATGTTGGCGGTGGCTTCATCGAGAATCAGAATGTCCGGCTTGCGGGCCAGGGTTCTGGCCAGGCTGAGCAACTGGCGCTGGCCGTTGCTGAGGTTGCCACCGCGTTCGGTCAGTACGGTCTGGTAGCCCTTGGGCATGCGCATGATGGCGTCGTGCAATTGGGCCTGACGGGCAGCCTGCTCTACTTCCGCATCGGTGAGGTTCCATTCCAGGCGAATGTTGTCGGCAATGGTGCCCATGAAGATGAACGGGTCTTGCTGCACCAGGCCCATGCGCCGGCTGCGCTCGGCCGGGTCAATGCGGTCGAGGGGAATTTCTCCCACTCGCACGGTGCCGAGTTCAACCGGGTAGAAGCCCATCAGCAACGACATCAGCGTGCTCTTGCCAGAGCCGGTGTGGCCAACGATGCCGACAAACTGACCGGGTTCGATGCTGAGGTTCACGTCGGTCAGCACCGTGCTGCGGCCATCGTAACTGAAGGCCTCGATTTCGAATTTAACCGACGCATCGCGCGGGCTTTCCGGATGGGCTGGCACAGCCACCGTCGATTCGTCGAGCAGTTTGAACACACGATCGGCCGAGACCAGTGCCTGCTGAAACATGTTCAGCCGCGAGATCATGTCGATGACCGGTTCGGTCAGGTTGCCCAGGTAATTCAGAAAAGCGTAGATAACGCCGACCTGAATCGCCCCGGCGGGGCTGAGGAAATCCCAGCCGAAGGCGAACAGCAAGCCAGCGAGCAAGGCCATGTAAACCAGGTCGACCAGGGCGCGCAGCATCAGGCCATCGATCATGACATTGCGGATCTTGGCCTTGTAATGGTCGGTGCTGGTGGTTTCAAAGGCGCGGCTGAAGCGGCCTTGCTGATTCATCAGCTGAATCACCGACATGCCCTGAATGCCCTCGTTCATGCGCGCGTTAATGTCACTGAGCAGGGTACGCACTTGCTGGAACACCGGCGTCGACAGCTTCTGGTAAATCAGCATGATGCTGATCACCGCTGGCACCAGTACGACACAAATCAGCATCAGTTTCAGGTTCAGAAAAGCCATCGCGATCAGAATGCCGGTCATGCGGATGCTGTTTTGAATCACCACGGAAATGACGTTGACGTACAAGTCTTTGATCGCTTCGGTGTCGTTGGTAATGCGGCTGATCAGGCTGCCGGTCGGGGTGTGATCAAAAAACGCCAGTGGCAGGCGCATCACCTTGGCGAACACCTGCTCGCGAATGGTCTGCACCACGTTCAGCGCAATGCGGTTAAAGCGAATGGCCTGCTGGAAAAAGCACACGGCGGAAATCAGTTGCGCGGTCAGATACGCCAGCACCAAACCCACCAGCGGTGTCACCGCCCAGTAACCCGGTGTCAGGAAGCTGTCGATAAACACCTTGATCAGGTAGGGGCCGAGCACGTTACCGGCGGTTGCCAGGGTAAGCAGCAGTACGGCTTGAATCAGCATGGGCCGGTACGCCAGACCGTAGCGCAACAGGCGGGTAAAGGTACCTTTCATTGGCCAGCCTCCACTACTTGTTCCAGTTGCTGGTAGGCAAAGGTGCGCTGATACCAGCCTCCCTGTGCCAGCAGTTGTTGATGCGTGCCGCGTTCGATGCAACGCCCCTGGTCCAACACCAGAATCTGGTCGGCTTCTTCGATGGCGGTTAACCGGTGGCAGCTGATCAGCGTTGTGCGCCCGGCGCGGGCCGCTTTCAGGTGCGAGAGAATGCCCTGCTCGGTGCGCACATCAACAGCAGAGAGCGCATCGTCGAGCACCAGTACCGGGGCGTCGGTCAACAGGGCCCGGGCAATGGCGACGCGTTGCTTCTGACCGCCGGAGAGCGTTACGCCCCGCTCGCCCACAAGCGTTTCATAGCCGTCGCTGAAGCGCAGAACGTCTTCGTGAATCTGGGCAATACGAGCGGCGGCTTCGATCGCGTCGCGGCTTGCATCCGGCTGACCCAGCGCAATGTCTTCCGCCACGGTAGCGGTAAACAAAAATGGCGTTTGCGGCACGACCGACAAATGCCGGCGCAAGTTTTCGAGCGTGAACTCGGCGACCGGCCGGCCACCCAACCGGACCTCTGCGCCCTCGCCTTCCTGCAGCCGGGCCAGCAAATCGAGTAGCGTTGATTTGCCAGCACCGGTTGGGCCGACAATGCCGATCAGCTCACCGGCCTGTACCGATAGTGACAGGTCCTGTAATACCGGTGCCTGTTCAGGCGTGTGCTGAAACGCGTGAATGGTCATGTCTATGGCGGCATCGGCATCGCCGGTGAAGGTGCCGTTATCTTTGATGTCCGGTTCGGTATGCATCAGCTCATCGATGCGTTCGTAGGCTGCCTGGCCTCGTTCGACCAGGTTCAGCATCCAGCCGACGGCGAACATGGGCCAGATCATAAAGCCCAGATACAACGTAAAACTGGTCAGCTGCCCCAGGGTTAGCTGGTCGTTCACAATGAACCAGGCACCTCCGGCCACACTCAGAAAAAACGACATACCCACGGCCAGCGAAATGGCCGGGTCGTATTTGCTGTCGGTGCGTGCTACTGCGAGGTTAGCGGCATTGGCTTCGCGGGCAATGGCGTTGAACTGAGCGTCTTCGACGTTTTCGCGACCGAAGGCACGAATCAGCCGGATGCCGGAAATGCTTTCCTGGACCTTGTCGTTCAAGTCGCTGAAACGGGCTTGTGCGAGCCGGAAGGAGGCATGCAATTCCTGACCAAAACGCCACATGAAAAAACCGACAATGGGCCAGGGCACCAGCGCAATGAGCGTGAGCTGCCAGCTGATTTGAGTGGTCATTACTGTTAATACCAATATGCCGGTCAGGGCGCCATCAAACAAGGCAAGTACGGCTTCACCGGCCGTCATTTCCACCGCCTGAATGTCATTGGTGGCACGCGCCATTAAATCACCGGTATTGTGTTTCTGGAAAAAAGACGAGGACTGGCGAGTCAGGTGCCGGTATATATCGCGACGCAAGCGGTTTGAGAGAGCATAACTGGCGCCGAACAACGACACGCGCCAGACGACACGCATCACATAACTGACGACGGCAACGCCGAGTACAATACCGACATTCAGCCAGAGCTGGTTCAGGGTGAGTGTCTCTGCGGCAATGCCATCGACCACCCGACCGGTGATCCAGGGCGGAATCAGAACCGCAAAGCCGACGATGACCAGTGCGCTCACTGCAATGCAGTAACGGCGCCATTCGACTTTGAAAAACCAGCGTAATTTCCAGAAAACCGACACAGTAGCCTCAATAACCGGGTTAGGCAGGCGGGCCAGAATAGGCAAATGCAACGGTTTTCGCTACTGCCGCAAGCATTATTTTATACACCGCTCACGTTCTGATTCTGTGACGCCCGCCGGGCGATGTTAGTCGTTTGTACCCCTACAATGATCAAGCCAATCCTGTTTCGTCAAACCGATTCAACCGTTACGTCAGGTGGCGTAAAACTGTGCACTCTGTCGCAGCCCCGGAGATCCATAGCCTGATATTGACGAACATCCCTTGGGTTTTGCAATCGGGCCCTCAGGTTATTGGCAGGTTATCGATTCATCAATGTAAAACTGGAGTGTTTATGAAAAACCCACTATTAACGACGATACTGGCCCTGATGTTTGCAATGGGTCTTGCCGCTTGCGATGAACCAAGCGAAGGTGAACAAGCTGCCGATGCCGTTGAAGAAGCTGCCGACAGTGCGGGCGATGCATTGGAAGAAGGTGGCGACGCGATCGGCGATTCCATCGAAGAAGCGGAAGACGAAATTGAAGACTGATTGTTTTCTAGTGTGAGCTCGGCGGCCAATTGGCCGCCTTTTTTATGCCTGAATTTATTAGGAGATCTTTGAACAACCCTAACAACACACTCACCATCAGTAATCGTTTTTCCAGTTCAATTCAACGCCACCGGCACCAAATTGCCCGCGGGTATAAAGTTCGGCATTGATGCGAGGCGTTAATTGAAATTGCAAGCTGCCTTCCAGGCCCTGTTCGGCCCCCACTCCCGATTCGACTTCCAGATAAATGCGGTCGCTGAGGTATTTGCCCGCTTGCACGTTCACACCGGATTCGCCTTCCTCGTTGGTGCCACTGTCGAGGGTCAGCGCATCGAGCCCGAGCAGGTCGCGGGTGGTGCCAAAGACATCCAGTCCGCTGCCAGGGTTGCGCAGACTGTTCAGTGCCGCCGCCAGTTGTACTGCTTGCAAGGCCGACATTTCAGCAATACTGCGACCAAAGAGTAATCGCGCCAGCAATTCATCATTCGACAGCGACGGGGTTGATGTCAGGTTCAGGCTCAGCTGATTTTGCGTGCCCTGAATGTTCAGGTTGACGGTGATATCGGGCCCTTCGTATACGGCGAGAATATCCAGCAACAACTGACTGCCTTGCACTTGAATGTTGCCACGTTCAATTTCGAAATTTTTCCCGAATGCGGTGTAGGTACCGCGAATCACCTGAAAACGTCCGCCTATCTGCGGGTTTGCCAGGTCATCGGTAATGTCGAGCTCACCCGACAGTTCCGCCGCCAGGCCCTGGCCGTATATTTGCGCACGGCGCTGGGCCCGAAGCCGCACCCCCCATTGCCCGTCTGGCGCGAATGCACTGCGTTGCCGCGCTTCTTCCTCGGCGGCTTCCTGTTCCGCACTGCGAATGACGTTGAGCGTTGGAGCGCCACTCTGCAGCAGTGAATTAAGCTGAATAATCAGCGGAGAGACATCGAGCAAGCCTTCGATGCGCAAATCACGCCAGGGGCCGGTGACGGTAATGGCCCCGTCGATGGTGGCGTCAACATCGGCACGGCGCACCAGGCGCGCGTTGTTGGCGTCGAATTCCAGATCCAGTTCCGGCATCCACCAGACGTCGCGATTTTCCGGCCAGTTCACATCGCCGCCCAGGGTGACGTCGCCGCCGTTGGTATCGTTGGCGTTCATAGTGAACTGCAGTGTGCGATTGCTGGCCTTGAGCTCGGCACTCATGTCGGCCAGAACAGCGCCACTGGCTGCGTTTTCATAGCGGCCATCGCTGAGTTGGATGCTGCCCGCCCATTCCGGGCGTACCAGAGTGCCAGAGACCGACAACTGGCCATCTACATTGCCGGTGAAATCCTGATCGGGGCGGTTGCGCAGCAGCGGTTCCAGCACGGTGGCATTCAGGGCCATCCTGGCTTCGGCGGTAAAGGGTCTGCGGTAAAGAGGGCCTGCCCAGTCAGCCAGTGCGGTCTGTTCAGTGCTCAGATCGAGCAGCAGGCGCTGCGTTTGTGATTCGCGAACCCGAGCCTGCAAGTGGTGGCGACCCGAGTCGGTTGATACGTCTACTTGCACGTCCAGTGGCCACTGACTCGATGCCCATTCCAGCTCGGCGGACACCGCGGGCTCATCGGGGGTTCCCGACACCTGCAAGACGCCCTCCAGGCTGCCCGCCCAGGTGCTATTGCTGCCCAGCCAACGCTCGGTTTCGGGCACCGACAGCTCGGCCTGCAAATCGACTGAACGACGCGTTCCCTTGCCGCTCACCCGAACGTCACCGCCCGGGCCAAGGTCTGCATAGGCCGAGGTAATCTGCCAGTCATCCATCCTGCCGGCGGCCACCAGATTCAGCTTCCAGCGATCATTACCACGCCCGTTCACCACAAATCCGGCCCACTCACCACCGGCGTTCAATTCGATATCGACTTCGGGGTCGGTCATGGCGCCTGCAATACTCGCCTGCCCGTTAATTTCACCGTTGAGTTCGTCATTGAGAGGCAACCCCAGGGCTCGCAACCGTTGCAACGACACCCTCGATAACCGGGCATCGCCTTCAATCTGATCGCCCTGGTTTTCCAGGTCCAGTTGCAGCATGGCCGTGCCCCAGGTTACCTCGGCCTGATGCATGAGCCGGTCACCCAGGGTACCGCTGCCCTGCCAGTCGAGGTCGTAGTCATCGCCCAGATACCGACCGCGGGATTGAACCTGGCCTTCAATGGCCAGGCTGGGCCAGCTGCCTTGAACGCTGACGCGAGCAGAGCTCTCGCCGCTCAGGCTTTCCAGCGCCAGGCTGTCACTCTCGGGCAACCAGGGTGTTATCTGGTCCCAGCCGAGGTTGGTCAGTTCGGTGTCGATATTGAGCGTCAGTGGCGACAGATCAATCACACCGGAGGCCGTTAACTCGCTATCACCCGATTGCAGCGCCAGCGAACCGAGCGTCAGTTGCGCGGGCGTCAACTCGGTGACCGAGGCCGATAACGTCAGCGCAGTCGCCTCGAATTCGCCGTCGAAGTTCAGATCGGCAGTGACCCTTGGCGCAGTTAGATCGCCTTCAATACGGCCTTGCGCTCCGGCGCGGCCGGTCAAAGAGGCCAGGGTATCTGGTAGGGCAAAGGGCAACCGGCGTACGTCGTTGAGCGTTAGATCGCTGATGGCATAGTCACCGTCAATCGAGCGGGCAAAGGGTTGTACTTCACCACTAAAGGACACGCCGAGTTCCGACCAGTCGAGACTGGCCTGACGAATCTGCCAGCGCTCGCGGTTTTGTGCGGATATATCGGCCTCTGCACGGACCGGCTGGTCGAGCCAGCGACCGTCGAACACCAGATCGGCCGTTACGGCCGGCTCCAGCCAGGCGCCCGACACCTGAACCTCACCGGTAGTGTTACCGGTCAGGTCAGCGAGCAGGTCGGGCATGGCGGGCAGAAAGGGCCGAAGGGTCGCCAGGCGCAAGGCGCCGACCCGGGCGTTCAGATCCAGTGACCGCTCCTGCCAGTTAATCTCCCCGGCCAGCTCTGTTTCGGTGTCGGCCAGTTGTATCCGGCTTTGACCGAGTTGCACCCGGGTCAGGTCGAAGCGCTCTATCTGCAACGCCGCTGCCAGTGTCTGGTTTTGCCACCGGCCTTCCAGGTTCAGGTCGCCGCTGGCGACCGGGTCGGACACGGTTCCGCTCCATTGCAGTTGGCCGCTGACACCCCAGTCCTGTTCAACGGGCAGTTCGACCCCGGCCAACGGCAACCAGCTGGAGCGGATGTCTAGCAATTCGGTCGTCGCATCCAGCGCCAGGGTATCCAGCTGCAGTCGGCCCTGGGCGTTGATGTCGCCCGCCTCGGTGGCCAGGCGGGTGCCGTTCAGCTCAAGCTGTTCCCGGTTGGCGCTCAGGTCAGTCGATAACTCAAAAGGTTCCTGCTGGTAGCTCCCCGCGGTGTCGATACGCCCACGGAACTGCGGGTCGTCAAAGGTGCCGGTCAGGCGGCCCTCGCCCCCGGTCTTGAGGGTCAGAACCTCCGGCCAGGCGGGCACCCAGGGCTGCCAGCGGCTTTGGTCGAGCGCATCCCAGGTCAGTGTCAGATCCAGTTCCCGGGAAGCCCATTGCACCTGTCCATCGGCTTCGACTCTGGCTTCACCCCAGCTTATTTCGGCGGAGTCAATCCTGACCCCCGTGGCCGTAGCGCGGCTTTCGGTCTGAACGCTAAGTGGATCTCCGCGCAGACGTCCCTCCAGCTGTGCACTGCCGTCGAACTGGGGTTGCTGCCAGCCACCGGTCAACTGGCCGGCAACGGACACCGTGCCGGTCAGGTCGGATACCGGGATGAGATCGTTCAACAGCGCCAGAGGCAGCGCATCGGCCTCGATGCCGAGATCGGCCCGGCGTGGCCCGACGTAGCCGCTGAGTCGCGCCCTTTGACCGTCGATATCCGCATTCAATGGCGACAGATATAGGCGTGAATCGGCCGGGCTATAACTGACCTGGCCGGTGATGCCCAGGCGGTGCTCGCGCCAGGGCAGCGCCAGCGTTTCAATGTCTGCACGCCACTGGGATTCGACCTGGCTCAGGCGCAGATCCCATTCGCCGATCAGGGGTTCGTCCAGCGGCCAGTCAATCCAGTTCGCCCAGGAACCGTCAGCGGCGGCATTCAGATCGCCCCGGACACTGAGCGAATCCACCGCATCCACGGTCACCGATGCCGACACGGTCTGATCATCGCCTTCGGTCAATGCCAGTGACAGGCGCGCCGGCCAACTGCCCCAGTTGACTTCCGCATCGGCGTCAATGGCGGTGCGTAACGGCGCCCGACCAGGCAGGTTCAGTTCAAAGTCGGCAATCGACAGCTGGGCGAGCTGAATCGGCGGAATGCGATTCCAGACCGCCTGCAGTTGACCGAGCGGATCGGCGGGTGCGGCGGCATCCGGTTCCGGTTCGGCAGCTGCGCCCCCGGGCACCTCAACGCGCACCCGGTCTGCCGTCAGTGCATCGATCCAGACCCGGCGCTGCCAACTGTATTGTGGCTGCCATTGCAGGTTACCGGCCACGACGTCGACGCTCGGGCCGTTGTCGCCAGCTTGATAGGTGAGGCGATCGAAGCTCAATTCATCCAACGTCGCCCAATGTGGGTTCTCAATGCGCAGCGTTTGGCCAACGAACACCGGCAACCAGCGCTCGGCTTGCGCCAGTAGCGTTAACCGGCCGGTCTCGGTGCCCAGCAGAAACGCCAGACCCAGGGCCAGAATCAGAACCAGGCCCGCAAGCGAGGCCAGGCCAATGAGCCAGGCGCGACGGGCGACAGTGCGCAGTCGAATCGCCATCAGAACGACTGCCCGAGGCTGATGTAGATCTGAAACGCCGGATCACTGTCACGCCCGTTAATGGGGAAGCCCAGGTCAAAGCGAATGGGCGCAAAGCGGGTAAAATAGCGCACGCCAAAGCCGGCGCCATAGTACCACTCGGACTGTTCAGCCGGGTTCCAGTCTTCACTGATGCTGACGGCATCGCCAAAGAGGACTGCGCCCCAGTTTTCGCTCAGTTGACCGCGCAATTCCAGGCTGCCCTGCCATTGATGGGTACCGCCCACATCACTGCCTTCCAGACCTATAGACCGGTAGGGGTATCCCCGTGCGGAGCCACCGCCACCGCCCAGCAGGCGGTCTGATGTTGGAATGCGGTCGAGGTCAGCCGAGTCGTTGAAGGGCCACAGCGATGTCCACTCCAGTCGGTTGGCGAGCACGAGCTCATCGGTCAGGTCGCGAAAACTGGACCAGCCCAGGTTGCCGACGTAAAACGGGTCGCTTGACCCATTCAGACTCCAGACCGGTTCAAGACCAACGCTGTAACGCAACCCTTTCTGGGGATTAAAGTCGTTGGGGACTGAATCGTATTCATAGGCCAGCGGGATGCGGATCAGACTGAAGGTATTCCATTCATCGCCGACCCGCTCATCGCTGCGCCGGTAGGCCACACCGTAGCGGTAGGTATCGTTGCGCGAGGCGCGCCGGTCGATGGTGGCCCGGCTCTCGCCGATGTAGAACTCATCGTCGTCCGGTGTTTCATGAGTGAGGGTGTTGTTCCACACCAGGGTGTTGCGCGCGTCCAGAAAGCCGGGCAGCGTCAGCTGAATATTGCCGCTCTGGCGATTCCGTTGCCATTCAGCGCCCAGCTCCAGCCACTGCGCTCGCCCGGCCAGGTTGCGGTGCTCCCAGCCGGCCTTCAGGCCAATGCCCTGGTCTGTGTCCCAGCCGATACCGGCGCTGAGCGTTCGGGGCTCGCGCTGGGTCAGCTCAAAACTCACATCGACCGAGCCATCCTCCGAGCGGTTCAAATTCCGCCGCACCGCTGAGAACAACTGGGTTTCATAAAGATTGATGATGGCCTGGTCAATATTGGCGCGGCTAAAACAAACCCCCTCGCGCAGGGCTGTCTGGCGGCGCAAAAACGCTTCGTCGACCCCTTCCTGGCCGGTAAAGGACACCTTACCCTGAGTCGAGGGGTCAGCCGCACTGACCTGGTAGGTAACCTCGCCGCCGTCGTTCTCTGGCTGCAGACGCACCTCATGGCTGACGTTCAGGGTGAAGTAACAGCTGTCGCTGTCGATGATGGTCTGCAATTCGGACTGGTCGGCCAGAATCGCCTCGGCCACGAGAGGCTCGCCCTCGCCGGACAATGGCCAGGTGTCGGGCAAGGTCACCTCAACGCCTTCAACCCGAACACTCAGCACCTGATACTCCGGGCCGGTATCAACGCGGTATTGCACCCGCTCCTGCACCTCGCCTTCGATCTCTCCGGCTTCTTCAATGACCCGATGAATGATCTCGGCTTCGTAATAGCCGTTGGACTCCAGTACCTGGCGCATCTGCTCACGTTCGCCCTGGGCCAGCCGGCTGGCGCGTGGGTTCAGGCCAATCGAACGCAAGGAGTCCCGATAGCCCTGTAACTGATCGCGCAGGTCGTTGCGCAGGCCCCGGTTGCCCGGTGACACCTCGATATCATTGCGCGCGACCGTGGGCAGTTCAGCTGCCTGAGTTGGTACCAGCGCCGCAAACGCCAGCACCGCGCTCACTCCCAGAGCTCGGATGCTGCGGTATCGACGGTTGTGTCGACGATGAAAAATAATGTTAGCTCCTGAACCAGAACGCCTGGCGTTCTGAGCATTGAAACACGGCTACCAGCCTATCTGGCTCGGCTGAACCCCGGCTGAAGCTCATGCTCTCGCCGGATGATATAGCGGCTCCCTCTTGCCATATTCTTAAAAGTAATTTCACGCCAACCATTTATAACCTTAAACTTCGCTGCCTTATACTCTGACGGGTCGGACCGGTTACCGGCGTTCCGGGCCATACACACTCGTTTTCGAGTCAGAGACTGCGACCGCTGCGCGCTCACTGGCCAAACCAGCAAGGACCTTTCATGAAACGCGATAAAAAACGGGTTGAAGGTGAAGTCTGGGGTGAAGCTCACCTTGAAGACTACCTCAATTTCACTACTTATGATGGCACAGACCCGGATTTCCACTGCCTTTACCGGGCTTATACTCGCATGAACGAGGAGACTTTCGAGCGTTTTGTCACCCTGTTCCGGGAGCGGGGCCGCAACCTGAATGCCACCAACCTGGAAGGCCACACTCTCGCCGACATCCTGCAAGACCACACCCAGGCACAAGCCTACCGGGATGCGCTGCTGAAGGGTTAACGCCGTTACACATCCGCCCAGGCACTGAACACCTCATCCAGCCGATTCGCGCCGATCACGGTCATCCCCTCGATCGGCTTTTTCGGCGCGTTGGCTTTCGGAATAATGGCTTTGCGAAAGCCATGCTTGGCCGCTTCGGTAATCCGCTCCAGGCCGTTGGGCACCGGCCGCAGTTCTCCGTTTAACCCCAATTCGCCGAACACCACCCAGTCTTTGGGCAGTGGTTTGTCGCGCAGACTCGATACCACCGCCAGCAGCGTCGCCAGATCCGCACTGGTTTCGGTGACGCGAACACCACCGACCACGTTCAGAAACACATCCTGATCCCCGGTAAACACCCCGCCGTGACGGTTCAGAATGGCGAGTATCATCGACAAGCGGTTAGTATCGAGCCCCACTGCAATGCGCCGTGGGTGGCCCATGCTGGTACCATCAACCAGCGCCTGCAGTTCGATCAGCAAGGGCCGGGTACCTTCCCAAACCACGGTCACCACCGAGCCGGGCGACGGCTCGCTGCTCTTGTTCAGAAAGATCGAGCTCGGGTTTTTCACCTCTTTCAGCCCCACATCGAGCATGGCGAAAACACCCAACTCGTTGACGGCGCCAAAGCGGTTTTTGATGGCGCGCAGGGTACGAAAGCGGCTGTCGCCGGAACTTTCGAGCATCACAGACGCATCAATCATATGCTCCAGTACCTTGGGCCCGGCCAGGCTGCCATCTTTGGTGACATGACCGACCAGAATCAGCACGGTACCGGTCTGCTTGGCAAAACGGGTCAGCCAGGCGGCCGATTCACGCACCTGAGACACACTGCCCGGGGCCGATTCAACATCGGGCGCATGCATGACCTGAATGGAGTCGATCACCAGAATCCGCGGCCGGGTTTCCTGGGCGGTTTCGGTAATGGAGGCCACCGAGGTCTCTGCCAGAATCGACAAGGCATCCATCGGCAGATTCAAGCGTTGGGCGCGCAAGGCAATCTGCTGCACCGACTCCTCACCGGAGACGTACAGAACCGGTAACTGGCGCGCCAGATGACAGAGGGTTTGCAGCAACAGGGTCGACTTACCCGCACCCGGATGCCCGCCAATCAACACCGCGCTGCCGCCGACCAGACCGCCACCCAGCACCCGATCAAACTCGCCCATACCGGTCGGAATGCGCGCCTGCTCTTCCAGACTGACATCCGACAGCTTCTGAATCTGACTGCGACTGCCACTGAAGCCCGTGCGCTTGTCGTCCTGAAAATTAGGCTGACGCGCCGCCGCACCGGTGGCTTCACGAAACTCCTTCAGGGTATTCCAGGCCTTGCATTCACCACATTGGCCCTGCCATTTGGAATAATCGGCGCCGCATTCGGAACAGACGTATTGTGTTTTCGATTTGGCCAAGCCTTTGCCTCTTTGCTAACAGTATGAATGATAACGCGTATGAATGATGAAGCTGTTGGGCGCTGCACGACTGACGATGATACCCTATCTGCCGTCAACGACCACGCACAGGATAACCAGATGGAATGGGCACAACTGCTAACCACCGAACGCTATGGCCATCAGGCACTGGGCGCCGAAGAAGTGGGGCGCAGCCACTTTCACAAAGACCACGACCGCATCGTCTTCTCCAGCGCCTTTCGCAAACTGGGCGGTAAAACCCAGGTTCACCCGCTGGCCAAGAACGATCACGTTCACAACCGCCTGATTCACAGCCTGGAAGTCGGCAGCGTCGGACGCAGCCTCGGCATTCGTGTTGGCGAGCGCATTCGCGGTCAACTGCCCGACTGGATCGAACCCGACGACCTGGGCGTGATTGTACAGAGCGCCTGCCTGGCTCACGACATCGGCAACCCGCCCTTTGGCCACGCCGGCGAATACGCGATTCAGGACTGGTTCAAGCAACCGGAAAACGCCTACCTGCTCGAACCACTCAAGGCGACCACCAAGCGCGACCTGACGCACTTTGAAGGCAACGCCCAGGGCTTTCGCATCATCGCCCAGGTCGAGTACCACCTGAACCGGGGCGGCCTGCGCTTAACTCACCCCACCCTGGGCGCCAGCATCAAGTACCCCTGGACCGCCGAGCACGCCACCAAAAAAGGCAAATTCAGCGTATTCGAACCCGAGCTGGCGATCATGCAAAAACTCGCCCACAGCCTCGGCCTGCAAACCGCTGAACCGAATCGTTTTCAGCGACACCCGCTCAGCTACCTGATGGAAGCGGCCGACGATATCTGCTACGCCCTGATCGATCTGGAAGACGCGGTAGAACTGCACATCATCGACTTCGAAGAAGTCAGCAAGGTGTTCATGAACATTCAGGGTGGCTCCGGGCTCGACCTCGACGACGGCGACAACGGCATTTCACCCAATCGCCAACTGGCTGCGCTGCGTGGCAAAACCATTGGCATCATGGTCGACGCCGTGGTCGATACCTTTGTGCGACATCAATCAGCGATCATGAACGGGATATTCGACGGCGACCTGATCAGCCAGTGCCCCGATCACATTCGCAACGGCATTGCCCAGGCCAAAGCCCTGGCGCACACCAAGGTGTTTCTCGACACCCAGAAAACCGAAACCGAAATCGGCGCCTACGCGGTACTCAGCACCCTGCTACAAGCCTTCATGACCGCCGGTTTCGAATTGCACAACAAGCAGGATTACCAGCAACTGAGTTACCGCGCCAAACGGGTTTTCGATTTAATGGGCATGGAAGCACCGTCAGCAACCTGGTCTCCGGATGAGATTTATCACCGGCTGATCGATCACATCGCAGGCATGACCGACAATTACGCCAGTTACCTGGCCAGACAAATCGGCGGGCCTTCGCAGCCGCATTTTGTTTAGAGGCTCAAGTTTCGGAGTTCAGTTTCCCTGGTGGCAATGGTCCGCGCCGGCCACCTGGGGTACCTCTGAGGGGTCGGCGTGAATCTGTCCATGGCGGTCCGACGTCTCGGGCCTAGGCCGCAGGATATGAATCCCTTCCATGGGATTCACCCTTCGGGCTCGCTTCGCTCATGCTAAAACGCTCCTGGCGTTTTAGTCCTTGCTGCGGCCTTCCCCGCAGAGGCACCCCAGGCAGCCGGCGCTTATATTGTGCGAACTCCAAATCTTGAGCCCGGTAACGTTAGATCTATGCCTATGGCTAAGCGATCCGGCTTTGCTTTCTTCCAGTCGCCCAGGTGACTGGCCTCCTGTGAAAACAAATTCGATGGCAACCACCGAATCAAGTGATGGCTGCCGGGTAGGTGTATCCGGGGTAGTCCGCAACAGGGATGTTGCGGCCTAGTCTCCATGGACGGATTCACGACGACCCCGGATAAGCTAACCCGGTGGCCGTCACGAACTCACAGCACGATCTTAACTTTTGCCGTGTTTGAGGACTTCGGCGAGGCCAGCTACGGCGCCGCCGACGTTGGACAGCTCGGCTGGGAGGATCAGGGTGTTGTTGGTTTTGGCGAGGTTGCCGAATTCTTTGACGTACTGTTCGGCGATGCGCAGGCTGACAGCGTCTTTGCCGCCCGGTGTCTGAATGGCTTCGGCGATTTTGCGCAGGCCTTCGGCGGTGGCGGTGGCGATCAGCTGAATTTCTTCGGCACGACCTTCCGCTTCGTTGATCTGCTTGAGTTTCTCACCTTCAGACAGGTTGATGACTTCCTGTTTCTGACCTTCGGAAACGTTGATCATCGCCTGGCGTTCGCCTTCCGACTTGGCAATGGCGGCACGACGCTCACGTTCGGCGCGCATTTGCTGTTCCAGTGCATCTTTAATGCTGTTGGGCAGTTCGATGTCGGAGACTTCGTAGCGCAGTACCTTGATGCCCCAGGGCGCAGCGGCTTCGTCCAGCGCACGAACGACTTCTTCGTTGATTTTGGCACGCTCTTCGAAGGTCTTGTCGAGATCGGTCTGGCCGATGACCGAACGCATGGTCGTTTGCGCCAGCTGGCTGGCAGCGTTGCGGTAATTGTCGACCCCATAACTGGCCTTGTGCGCGTCGATGACCTGAATGTACATGACGCCGTCGATGCCAACCTGAATGTTGTCTTTGGTGATACAGGCTTGCTGTGCCACGTCGATCACTTCTTCTTTTAGGGTGTGGGTGTAAGCCACTTTATCGATGAATGGAATCAGCAGGTGAAAGCCCGAGTCCAGCGTGCGTGAATACTTACCCAAACGTTCTACCACGAAGTTGCTTCTTTGGGGCACAACGCGAGCCGTCTTGAAAATAACAATGATCACGGCCAGTGCGATACCGCCCGCAAACCAGGTTCCAAAATCTGCAAAAAGATCCATTTTATCTTCCTTATTGAGTGTTTAAAAAAACGTTAGCGTAGCGCGTGCCTGTTTCAGTGGTGCGACTTGTTGCGAGAGACGGTCAGGCGGATGCCTTCGTTGGCAATCACCCAGGCTACCTCACCAGCGCGCAAATCATCTTCCGACAGGGCATCCCAGGCGACGCCATTGAGAATCACCCGGCCCGCACCCTGATCGAAATCGTGCTCCACGGTTACCCGCTCACCCAGCTCTTGTTGGAAGCTGTTTTGCGAAGAGCCACGGTCGGCGGTCGAGCCGTGAAACCATTGCTTCAGTTGATTGCGCGCCAGCACCAGACTTAACACCGAGGCCAGACTGAACGTCAGCAGTTGCAAAGGGACCGATGATATCAGCCCGATTTGCAGTAGCAGCCCGGTAATGATCGCGCCAATTCCGATAAAAACAGCCACAATACTGGTGGCAATCAATTCTGTCAGTATCAGTACGATGCCGGCAATGATCCAAACGAGGGCGGCACTCATGGTGTTCTCCTTATGATAACAACGCCCGGGCCGGGGCTGGTCGGTTGCCAGTCTACCCCATCGCTCCGGCCCGGGTCATGCCTGATTGGCGAGAGACGGCAAGACTGATCGGTGCATCACAGGTCCCGGCCTTTACTGTCGATTTATTGATCCGCAGTTAAGTGGCGTCAACCAGTGTTGGACGGCCCGCCTATCTGGCCCTAGACTCCGGACAGTGATCGCTTACATCCAGCCAGGGACGCAGTAACCAAGGAGTCCGCCACCATGGATGCCAGTCGACTGAAGGCGGTACGCCGCAAGACGCGTGACGTTCTGGGCGATGCCCCCGAGGCATTTATTCAGGCCTTCCCTCCCCTCGACAGCCAACAGCTGGGCCAGGTATTCAGTGACAATCTGCGCAGCCGTCGTACGGCACTGGGCCTGTCACAAGCGGCCACAGCCCACTGCATGTCGCTGTCACTGACGGCGTTCCGGCGCTACGAAACCGGGCATTCCTTGCCCAAGCTGCACACGGCCATTCGCTGGTCGCTGAGCTGTGGCGTGCCCACAGAATGGCTCCTGCTCAACCCACGCCAGTTGCCGGAATTACCCCCGATTCATGCGTTGAAATGGCAGCCGCTGGTCAGCTACATCAGCCTGGCCAACCCGGATCAACTGCACAGCCTCACCACCCTGATCCGCCACCAGAACCCCGATTTCCCCGCAAACCTTGTGGCACCCGATGAACGACCTCTGGCACTCTTTCCCGATGCCCCGAACTACTATCGTCTGGTTGCCGAGAACCTCAAGCCTTTTCGACTGGCCATTGGCCTGTCGCAATCGGAAGCGGCCAATCTGATCGGCATCAGTGAGGCGAGTTACCGGCTCTACGAATCCCCGCGGCACAACACCGCCATCGGTCTGCAGAGTATGTATGGCATGGTATCGGCGCTGAACATCGATCCCACCACTATGTCGATCAATTCCAGGCTGTACGATTACCGGTGTCAGCAGCGCGACAACCTTTGGCAACTGAACGACTGGGTATCGGGCCTTAAGCCAGCTCAGGCCGACGCTACACTGGCGCTGGTGCGCAATTGTCTGAACCACTTTGAGTTGCTGCAGTCCGATGAGCTGGCAGGCTAGTGGCTCAGTCTGCAGCCAATTGCGCCCGCTTCATCTGGCGCAAATAGGCGTGCATCAGCTCGGCATCCAAACCATGCAGCATTAACCGGAAGCCCGAATGCAGAGTGATCACCGGCACCATGGGGTGGCGATTATTGACCAGGCCAACTGGTAAGGGGTCATTCAACAGGCGGCTCAGGTAGATGGCGATGGTCTCATCAAGCTGCAACGAATTGGCGGCGCGCCAGAAGTCGTGATCGGTCAGCATCAGTGAGTACATGGGCACGTAAGATTCAATGGCCGTCTGCAGGTCAATTACGTTAAAGCGCCCCTGCTTGCCCGGGTCCATCTCGAATTCGCCGTCAGTGATGGCGTCGAAATTCAGCCGTTCCGGGGGTTCCAGTACCCGGCCTTCGGTTTTCAATGTGCTGTTCAGTTCGAGCAGAAAATTGTAGATATTCAGGTCGTGCACGAGAAAGGCGTCTTCTTTCAGGTCGGCCAGGGTGCGCGGGCGCAGCGGGTCCGTCGTAGTGATGGCGACCCCGGCGTTGTCGGCGATAAAACGCAGGATTTCCGTGCCGATGTGAAAATGGCGCAGGATCAGATAATTGCTGTCGCGCCGCACAAAGTGCTTCAGGCCCCAATAAATGGTGCGGTGCAGCGCACGCGGCCAGGCCCAGTGCTTGGGCAGCACCATGCGCACCAGCTTAACCACAATAATGCTCAGCCGAGCGAAAGGACGGACCAGCGGCAGCAGATACCGGCGGGATTTGGAGTTATAGCCTCGCAGCAAGGCCCGTTTGGCCGGTTCGTGCAATTCGAGGCTTTGATCCAGATACAACGCCAGCCAGGGGTTGGGGTCGTGCGGGTCGATGCGCTGATGTTCAAAATCGAGATCCCAGTTCATCCGTAGTGCCCCACTTCTTCCAGTTGCAGCAAATACAGCCGTGCGGTTACTGCTGCGGTTTCCACCAGGGTATCGGCCATGCCCGGGATGTCGAGCACGCCGCTGCCCAGTACCTCTTCCAGTTCGGCCAGATGGTCCGGGTCGTGATCAGCGTGGTAGCGATAGAAGCCGGTTTGGGCGTCGTTCAACGAGAGTCTTGCTGTTACCGCCTCGGCAAAGGAGCGGGCAAACCACTGGCCCAGCCCTTCAATGATGAACATGGCACCGAGCAGATCGAAAGGGTTGGGCTGACTGGCGCGGTGGTACATCCAGGCTGAGAGTGCCATTGAGCCGAGGTTCTTGCGGGCATCGGCGAGGTCGTCCGGGTTTCCGCCGCAGGCGGCGTAATCCCTTGCCAGCATTTCATAATCCCGATGTTCGGTGACCGCGTGTCGCAAAAACAATGAGCGCTGCTCCAGATAGGGCCGGCTGACCGAGGAAGCGGCCCGGCTGATCCAGCCGCTGCCTTCAATGACCTGGGCGTAGTGGTCTTTGAGCAGAGTGCGGTAGTCCGACAGTCGAATCCGCCCGGCGTGAGCATCGGCGATAATGGGGACAGCGCGCAGGCGACCTTCAAAATCCCCCCAGATACGGGTCAATCGGCGCATTACCTGCTGAACACCCGGGCTGGTGGTGCCAGAAGCGCTGGCCGGGGGCGTAACACTCTGGGTTGATCCGGTATCGATTTGGTGTGTTGTCGTCATAGCAGACTCCCGTTTCAAACCACTGTCAGGTGCATAAAGGCTGCCAGTGCGCGGCCACTTTCCGGCACAAAACACAGCAGGCGCTGGCCGGGTTGCGGCTCACTTCGTTCAAGCCAGTCGTTCAGCATCACAAACAACGACGCAGACCCGGTATTGCCACGTTCGCTCAGGGTGTTGAACCAGCGCTCTGGCGGAATCATGGCGCCGGTCGCCTGCAGCAGGCGCTGCATTTCCTGCCCAAGCGACTCGGCCGAATAGTGCGGTAAAAAGACATCGATGTCGTTCGGGCTCAACTGGCGCCGGTCGAGCAGTTCCAGGTAGTAGCCGATCCAGACCGGGAACAGTTCGTAGAGCAGTTTGAAATCCTGTTTCAGGGCAATGGCACCGGCCTGGTGCGCGTCGCTCGGCGAGGCATACACACTCCAGGGTGTGGCCTCTGCTCCATTGGTGGCGGCCCCGGCGTACATGCAATTAGGGAATCGATCGGCGAAGGAACGCTGTTCAATCCAGTCGATGCGCAACGCGCGACGACCGGGTAACGGCTCGGGTTCAACAATGACCGCCGCGCCGCCATCGGACAGGGTGTAGCGCAAGAATTCGATGCCCGGATCCGGGGTATTGCGGTAGTCGTCCGCGTAAAACGAGGGTTGAAACCAGCGGCTGGAATACTCGCTGCCACTGACGGCAGCCGCCTCTGACTGACCGGTCTGCACCGACATCATGGCGGTTTTAAGCGCCATCAGACTGCTGGCGCAGACCGATTGAAACGAGGCCACTTCCAGGTTGCTGATGCCCAATTCGGCCTGAACAGCACTGGCGAACCCCGGCACCAACAGGTCTCCCTGGGTGGTACCGGTACAAAGCAGATCGAGCCGGCTATCCCGGCACCGGGCCGAGTGCAACGCCGCGCGAATGGCGGCTGTGGCCAGTTGTGCATTGCTGTGGGTGGTATGCCCTTCGGCGGTGCGCGCGTAATGGCGCTGCCGTATGCCATTGTGGCGCAAGGTGGCCCGACCCAGCCGGCTGTGTGCCGGGCTGAGCGTACCAATGTAGCTTTCCATGGCATCGTTGCCGATGGCCGGTCCGGGCAGGCAGTTGCCGGTCCCGGTGATGTAGGCGGTTCGCATCCCTGGCGTACTCCTGTTCACGGGTTAAGGACTCAATGGATAGCCTGACTATACCATTTTAGGCAAGCATTCGATAAAGAGTGATATTGAGAATACTATTGTGCCAAAAAGTCCCATCCAGTCGCGCCGGCCGGATCAGGTGTGCTGAACCTGTTCGATCTCGTATTCCACATCGCCACCCGGGGTTTTAACCACCACAACATCCCCTTCCTCTTTGCCGATCAGGGCGCGGGCGATGGGGGATGTGACCGATATCTTGTTCACCTTAACGTTGGCCTCGTCTTCACCGACTATCTTGTAGGTGACGCCCTTGTCGGTGTCGAGATTCAGCAAGGTGACCGTGGTGCCGAAGATGACCTTGCCCGTGTGCGGAATATCGTGAATGTTGATCACCTGAGCATTGCCCAGCTTCATTTCGATTTCCTGAATACGGCCTTCGATGAACCCCTGCTGTTCCCGTGCCGCGTGATATTCGGCGTTTTCTTTCAGGTCACCATGTTCGCGTGCTTCGGCAATGGCCTTGATTACCCGCGGCCGCTGATGGGTCTTCAGGTCGCGCAGCTCATTTTGCAGAGCCAGTTCGCCCTCTAGTGTCATTGGATAGCGTTGCATACAGTTACCCTGCCTGATGAACCGGCCGCCTTGGCCGGTGTGGTGAACTCGGGCGGACAGGCGAGTAGTTTCTACCCGACTATCCGGTTATAAACAGAATAAAAAAAGGGCGCCGTTAAGCACCCTCTTGTAACGCCAGCTCGCCGGTCAGGCGGTTGACGTTTGGGTGGCGTGCAAGTCCTGCAGCCGACGTACCGGTGTATTCTCGGCAAGGCGCATGGCCATTACAGACGCTTCAGCCCCTGCCATCGTCGTAGTGTAATAAACCTTGTGCTGCAATGCACTACGACGAATTTCAGAACTGTCGATGATCGACTGACGCCCTTCTGCGGTGTTGATGATAAACGCCACTTCGTGGTTCTTGATCATATCGACCAGGTGCGGCCGACCTTCCTTAACCTTGTTGACTACGGACACTGCCACTCCATGTTCTTCGAGGTAACGCGCCGTGCCCTGAGTAGCTCGAACATCGAAACCCAGCTCGCTGAGCGACTGGGCGACGCCGAGTATGGCTTTCTTGTCGCGGTCTTTCACCGAAATGATCACCGTGCCCTTCTGCGGCAGGGTGGTGCCTGCGCCCAGAATCGCCTTGGCGAAGGCTTCGGCAAAGGTATCGCCGGTGCCCATGACTTCGCCAGTCGATTTCATTTCCGGGCTCAGGATCGGGTCGACCCCCGGGAATTTGTTGAACGGCAGCACCGCTTCCTTGACCGAGTAGTAGTGCGGGATGATCTCGGTGGTAAAACCGATTTCAGCCAGCGTTTTACCGGTCATCACCTGAGCCGCGACCTTGGCCAGAGACACACCAATGGCTTTGGACACAAAGGGCACCGTGCGCGAAGCCCGCGGGTTCACCTCGATGATGTACAACTGCTCATCCTGCCAGGCCATCTGCACGTTCATCAGGCCGATGACGTTCAGTTCCAGCGCCATATCGGTGATCTGCTGGTGAATCAGGTCCAGCGCTTTTTGCGGCAGGCTGTAGGGCGGCAGTGAGCAGGCCGAATCACCGGAGTGAACCCCGGCTTGTTCGATGTGCTGCATGATGCCGCCAATCACCACCTGGTGCCCGTCGCTGACCGCATCGATGTCGATTTCAATGGCCGAATCGAGGAAATGGTCGAGCAGTACCGGCGAATCGTTCGAGACTTTCACCGCATCGCGCATATAGCGCTCAAGCTCGGCTTCTTCGTAAACGATCTCCATCGCCCGACCGCCCAATACATAAGACGGACGCACCACCAGCGGGTAACCGATGCGACGGGCAATGGTCAGCGCCTGCTCCAGGCTGCGTGCGGTGCCGTTCTCCGGCTGCAGCAGGTTCAGCTTTTCGATCATTACCTGGAAACGTTCGCGGTCTTCGGCCCGGTCGATCGCATCGGGCGAGGTGCCAATGATGGGTGCGCCAGCGGCTTCGAGTTCACGCGCCAGTTTCAGCGGAGTCTGGCCGCCGAACTGGACGATCACGCCCTTGGGTTTTTCCAGGTCGATGATTTCAAGCACATCTTCCAGGGTGACCGGCTCGAAATACAAGCGATCGGAGGTGTCGTAATCGGTCGATACGGTTTCGGGGTTGCAGTTGACCATGATGGTCTCGAACCCGTCTTCACGCGCGGCCAGGGCCGCATGCACACAGCAATAGTCGAACTCGATGCCCTGGCCAATCCGGTTCGGACCACCGCCGATCACCATGATTTTATCGCGGTCACTCGGTGCCGCTTCGCATTCCTCATCGTAACTGGAATACATATAGGCGGTGCTGGAGGCAAACTCGGCCGCACAGGTATCCACCCGCTTATAGACCGGACGAACACCCTGAGCCCAGCGCTTTTTGCGCAGCTCTTTTTCGCTGACGCCCATCAGGTGAGCCAGGCGCTCATCAGAGAAACCCTTGCGCTTGAGACGACGCATCGCATCGGCATCCAGGTCTTTCATGCCGGATTCCTGCAGGGCTTTTTCTTCGTTGATCAGGTCTTCAATCTGCACCAGATACCAGGGGTCAACGCCGGTCAGGCGGTGGACTTCCTCAACGCTGAAGTCGGCCCGGAAGGCATCGCCGATGTACCAGATACGCTCGGCGCCGGGTTCTTTCAGTTCGCGCACGATGATGTCGTTGGCTTCGTCGGTATTCAGGTCGACCTTGCTGTCGAAGCCAGCGGCGCTGACTTCGAGCCCGCGCAGGGCTTTCTGCATCGATTCCTGGAAGTTGCGTCCGATCGCCATGACTTCACCGACCGATTTCATCTGGGTGGTCAGGCGGTCGTTGGCTTGTGGGAATTTTTCAAACGCGAAGCGCGGAATCTTGGTAACCACATAGTCGATGCTCGGCTCGAACGACGCCGGTGTCACCCCACCGGTAATGTCGTTCTGCAGTTCATCGAGGGTGTAGCCCACCGCCAGCTTGGCGGCGATTTTAGCGATCGGAAAACCCGTCGCCTTGGATGCCAGCGCCGATGACCGGCTGACCCGCGGGTTCATTTCGATCACCACCATGCGACCGGTTTCCGGGTTCACGCCGAACTGAACGTTGGAACCGCCGGTTTCCACACCGATCTCACGCAGCACCGCCAGGGAGGCGTCGCGCATGATCTGGTATTCCTTGTCGGTCAGCGTCTGAGCCGGGGCAACGGTAATGGAGTCGCCCGTGTGCACGCCCATGGCATCGAAGTTTTCGATGGCGCAGACGATGATGCAGTTGTCCGCTTTGTCGCGCACCACTTCCATCTCGTATTCTTTCCAGCCGATCAGGCTTTCATCGATCAGCAGTTCCCGCGTCGGTGACAAGTCGAGGCCGCGCTCGCAGATCTCGACAAATTCTTCCCGGTTATAGGCAATGCCGCCGCCGGAGCCACCCATGGTGAAACTGGGGCGAATGATGCACGGCAAACCGATGTCTTCGAATATTTCCCAGGCTTGCTCGATCGACCGGGCGATGCCATGGCGGGGGGTTTCCAGGCCAATGGCAATCATGGCGTCGTCGAACCGTTCGCGGTCTTCGGCCTTGTCGATGGTGTCGGCGTTGGCACCGATCATGGTGACGCCGAATTTCTCCAGTACCCCTTCTCGCTCCAGATCCAACGCGCAGTTCAGCGCGGTCTGGCCGCCCATGGTTGGCAGCAGGGCATCGGGCCGTTCTTTTTCGATGATCTTGGCAACTTCGCTCCACACCACCGGTTCAATGTAGGTGGCGTCGGCCATGGCCGGGTCGGTCATGATGGTGGCTGGGTTGGAGTTGACCAGAATGACGCGATACCCCTCTTCACGCAGGGCCTTGCAAGCCTGGGCGCCGGAGTAGTCGAATTCACAGGCCTGGCCGATAACAATAGGGCCAGCGCCGAGGATCAGAATGCTTTTGATGTCAGTACGTTTTGGCATGATTCGCTTCGCTCATAGCAGATGGCTGGACGGAATACGGGAGACGTTTGCTGGCGTCTGGCGTGAACCGTTCATCGGCGATCCGCTTGCATCAGTTCGATGAAGTGATCAAACAAAGGGGCGCAATCGCGCGGCCCGGGGCTCGCTTCCGGGTGCCCCTGGAAACTGAAGGCGGCCTTGTCGGTGCGGTGCACACCTTGCAATGAGCCGTCGAAAAGGGAGCGGTGGGTGGCAACCAGGTTGTCTGGCAGCGTATCACCGTCGATCGCGAAGCCGTGGTTCTGGCTGGTGATCATCACCGTCTTGTCTGACATCACTTCCACCGGGTGGTTGGCACCGTGGTGGCCGAACTTCATCTTCAGCGTTTTGGCGCCACTGGCCAGGCCCAGCAACTGATGGCCGAGGCAAATACCGAACACCGGAATGTCGGTTTCCAGCAGCTCGCGAATGGCCGTGATGGCGTAGTCGCAGGGCTCCGGGTCACCCGGGCCGTTAGATAAAAACACGCCGTCGGGTTTGAGCGCCAGCACCTCGGCCGCCGGGGTTTGCGCCGGTACCACCGTCAGCCGGCAACCGCGGTCGACCAGCATGCGCAGAATGTTGCGCTTCACACCGTAATCGTAGGCAACGACGTGCAGTGGTAATTCATCGTCGCCGCGCACCTGGTGACCATCGTTCAGTGACCAGCTGGTTTCCCGCCACTGATAAGTCTCCCCGGTAGTGACTTCTTTGGCCAGGTCCATGCCCTTGAGGCCGGCAAAGCCGCGCGCCAGTTCCAGCGCCCGGTGTTCATCGAGGTTATCACCGGCCATGATGCAGCCGTTTTGCGCGCCTTTCTCCCGCAACAGACGGGTCAGGCGACGGGTGTCGATGTCGGCAATGGCCACCACGTTATTGTCGAACAGGTACTCCTGCAGTGACTGCTCGCTGCGAAAGTTGCTGTGCAATAAGGGTAGATCGCGAATGACCAGACCGGCGGCCCAGACATGGTCCGATTCTTCGTCTTCGGAGTTGGTGCCGGTATTACCGATGTGCGGGTAAGTGAGGGTAACGATTTGGCGGGCATAGGAGGGGTCTGTCAGAATTTCCTGGTAACCGGTCATGGCGGTATTGAACACCACCTCACCGATCGATTCTCCCGGGGCGCCAATGCTGACCCCCCGAAACAGACTGCCGTCAGCTAGTGCGAGTATGGCTGGCGTACTCAAAGATCCGTTCCTCTATCTTGCAGTGCGAGTGGGCAATGACCCCAGGGTCATTGGCAAGGCGCGGCCTGGTCTATTTCGCGGACGGTAACCGCTAAACTGACCAGTCAGACAACTCCCCCAGCCCCTTTCGCAAAAAAGCGAGATGAAGAAACCCTCATCTCGCCCATCAATCAATTCTGCGTTTTCGAAACTGAGACGCTGTCGTTTACGTTCGTCATCAACAGGGTTCTTGCAATAGCAACCGGCTGGACCTGACTATAGCAGCCTGCTGATTTTGTGCGTTAAACGATCTGGGTGCCGTGCCCAAATTTCGGGGATTTTACCGAACAAGCACCGGCAGTGTCCAGGCAATTGACTGCCTGTGCCTGAATCAGGCAGCCACCGCTGGCTGGAGTTGCCTTCGCAACGACCGGTTAGTCGAAATAGTTCACCATGCGTTCGCGCACCGAACGCGACCCACCGAGCTCATCCTGTTGCAGAATGGCATCGGCCAGACGCCCCAGTGGTTGCAACCCCATGGCGATCACGATGCCATACAGCCAGGCCCAGGGCCCGAGCAATACCGCCAGTGACACCCAGATCACGACATGGTTGATCAGATACAGCGGCCCCAGCCAGGCAATCTGCCGCTCGATACGCCATTGCTGGGCGCTGTGACTGACGCCATAGGCAACCAGCAAAGGCACGGCATTGAACAGGGCCGATATCAGCGCTCCGGGTAACCAGAGCCAGGCAACCGGTTTCGGCCAGCGCCAGCGACGCTGCGCCCGAACCTCGTGCCAGGACAACAACAGGCTGGACGGTACCCGCCCAGACTGGGATATCAGCGGCCATTGCGGCAACGTCTGGTAACCCTTGATCGACCAGGCCAGCTTCTGCAAGCGCTGCAACTCTTTCAGGATATGCAACGGTTCAACCACCATGTCGATGGCACCGGGACGCCAGATCCAGTGAATCGGGCTGCCCAGGGTGTGGCGGAAATCGTAATTGAAGGTCAACACCTGCACCCGTAAATGGCGGTGATGATCGTGCAGACCACGCAGCAACCGCTGGGTGTGATCAATTTCTTCGGGTGATTCGCCATTAATGGAGATCACCAGACAGCGACCCGCATTCAAAAAGGCGGCAAGACGCTCTTCCATAATGCCCCCGCCGGTACGGGGGCTCCGCCCACTCCCACGCCACCAGCGCCCCCAGCCGTTGGACGTTTGGCCATTATCCACAAACAGTGGCGGGCGCTTCAGGCGGGACCAGAACAACCAGCCGTCGGCAGGGCTCAGACTGCGCGGCATCAGTATTACATCGACATCGGTTGTTCTAGGATCACTGCCATGCACATGCACCGGGCCCAATAAGGCACGACTGATCAGCCGCCCCAGCCCTGTCATTATGTTCAGTTTCAGCATGGTTCACTCCGTAAGACCTGCCGGTCGCTCACAGACGGCGCTATCCGGTTGTGCCGCCTGGAAAATGCGACCTGCGTCATTGTTGCAGGCCGCCGTGTCGGTGCAAGAGCCATAGTAGGCGCGTTCAGGGTAACCGCAAGCGCTGTACATGAAGTTTAAAGATGTGCGACTATTGGTAGCATATTGCGCTACCTTCACCAAGGACGTCATGTCTCAAACTGTACAACTCGTCGACACCCTTAAAAAACTGCTGCGTGAGCGAAAAATCACCTACGCCGAGGTTGCCGAGAAACTGAATCTCAGTGAAGCCAACGTTAAGCGTATGTTTTCCAAGCGCCACTTCACGCTGAATCGTCTGGAAGAGATCTGCGACATGGCCGGCGCCGATCTCGGCTACCTGATGGCACGCATGCATGAAGGCACCATGGTGCTGGATGAGCTCAATGAAGAGGACGAACGGGAACTGGTATCCGACCCCAAGCTGTTGCTGGTGGCGCAGTTACTGGTCAACCGCTGGGAATACGAAGACATTATCTCGACCTATGTGATCGACGAATTTGAAGCAACCCGTTTGCTGGCCCGGCTCGATCGGCTCGGCATCATCGAACTGCTGCCCGGCAACCGCGTGAAAACCAAGCTGTCACGCGATTTCCGCTGGATTCACAACGGCCCGGTGTATCGCTTTTTCGAACAGAATGTGGCGCGCGACTTCTTCAACTGCAAGTTCGACCCCAAAGCCGGGGAGTTGCTGGTGTTTGTTGCCGGTATGTTGTCTCGTCAGTCGAACCTGCATCTGCAAAACAGCATTCGCCGGCTGGCCAGGGAATTTGACGAACTGAGCAAGGAAGACGGCAAACTGCCGCTGGAGGATACCTTCGGCACCGGCATGGTATTGGCCATGCGCCCCTGGGAGCTGAGTATTTTCGCGGAAATGCGACGCGGGCCTAACCTGAAGAAATTCTAACCCGGCCACTACACCATGAAGTCGAGTTGGCGACCCAGAGTGTCAGCCCGGGACTGAGCCTGATATTGCGCATCCAGCAAGCTGCGGGTCACCGCCGCCAGATCAACTCCAGCACGCGCTGTGTCGGCTTCGCGTTCAGAGGCGTCTTCTTCGTCACTCGCTTCCGAGCCGGACCGCTCCGCACCTGAAATGGCCGGAGCGCTGTCATTGCTTTCAGAAACAGCATCATCCTCGGCATCGGCCTCGGCTTCTTGCGGTGCAAGGTCTTCACGGCGCTCCTGGCGCACTTCTATCTGGGCGTCCATTTTCAGCTGCATGGCAGCGGCCGCGACCGATCGATCCTGCGCTGAAGGTTCAGCCGGTGCCAGTGCAGCCCGACGAACTTGCTCGGCCTTGATCATGGTGGCTTCCGGGTTGCCGGGCACCGGGCTGATATCGATCGGTACTTCACCGGCCACCGCATAACGCTTGCCATCCGGCCCGCGTTCGAAGGTCAGGGACATACCACCGGCATACTGACCGCCAACGGCCTGGTGGGCCTGTTCGTGCGCCCGAACCTCCCGGTCCCGTGCCGCCAGCTCGCGGATGGTCTCCAGATCCTGATCCAGCTGACGTTGCTCGGCCTGTTGCCGCGCCGCCCGGCCTTCGTCACGCTGGCGTGCGAAAGCACTGGTGTCGTCGGCCGGTGTGGTTTCACTGGATGGCTGGGCTTGGCCTTCAGACGGGGAAGATGGAGCTGCATTGGCGGTTGAGGGCCCATTGGATGGCGAGTTCTGGCCGGGCAAAGGCTGACTATCGCGCCGGTCCGAACGATTCTGACCCGGTGCCGTTGTTTCGGTTTCTTCAACCGGGGCAAACACCGCCGCGTCGTTATCCCGGCGCTGTTGCGCGCGCTGGGCCAAATCCCCGAACGGACTGACCGTTGGGGTGATGGCGTTGGGATAAAGGCCGCTGACGGTAGACATCGTTTACGCTTCGCTCCGCTAAACCCGGATATCGATCAGGGTGCCCAGGGTTTCTGAGCCCGCTTCAACCACGCGCGCACTGGCCTGGACCTGATTTGTCGCCTGAATTTGATTCACCAGAGGCTCCACAATCGACTCTGGCCCACCTTCACTCGGGGGCACATTCGCCTGGGCGATCTGCTGACCACTGCGGTTCAGCGAGTACAAACCTCCCTGAATGCCGGCAACCCCTGCGTTCATGACTGAGCTGATCATTCCACCTCCACTAGCCCGCCCTGACCGGGGCGAACTGACTTCCGCTCCGTAGCCCTGATGAGGAAACAGATACGGTCATTTAATCGGATAACGTGGTTACATTTTAACCAACCCACCTCGCCAAGCTGTAACATTTTGTAAAAACTCTTCACAATAGCCTGCAGGTGGCCGACACCTTTGAAGCCTCGCCCCCATTCTACGGGCGGAAACAGCCACCGGAGGTCAGGGAGCACCCCGGAATGCCAGGGAACGATGCCAAACTGCGGCCTGTTATAGCCGCCTTTACCCCCTTGCTGGAACAGGTGATGAGCAGTTTGTGTCCGCTGTGCGAGCAGCGGTCGGCCAAAAGCCATCTCTGTGACGTCTGTGCCAGCTGGCTAGAGCCTTTGCCTGACCCTTGCCCGGGCTGCGCCGCTCCCAACACTCTGAGCACCCTCTGCGGTCGATGCCAGCAACGACCACCCCCCTGGCAGACAGCGACGGTCGGCTGGGTTCTGGAAGGGGCAACCCGCTTCCTGATTCATCGCATGAAATATCACCGGGATCTGGCCAGCGCCCGGGCTCTAGCACGCCAGTGGTGGCGGCATCAGGGCATGCATGCCCCAGGGGTTGACGCCCTGGTACCGGTTCCCCTGCATCGGGCCAAAGCCCGCAAGCGGGGCTTCAACCAGGCAGAATGGCTGGCAGACTTTTGGGCCAGACAGGCTGGCCTGCCGGTCTGGACCAGCCTGGTCAAGCAACACCCAACCCCACCCCTTGAAGGCCTCAACCGGATTCAACGCCGGCAGACACTCAGAGATGCCTTCCGGGTTCTGAAGCCACCCCCCAAACGGGTCGCCATTGTCGACGATGTGCTCACCACCGGAGCTACGGCCGCCGAGCTGACCCGCACCCTGCAACAGGCTGGGGCCACTCATGTCGAGCTGTGGACGCTCGCCCGGACGCCACTGGGAAATCACTGACCGGACGCCGGAGGCCCCAGGCCAGAGGAACAATGACAGGCGCTGCAAATACTCTACAATGGGCGCTCTTTTCAGTCTGGGTTTCTCATGTCTACCTCTGCACACCCGTTCGACACCCTCAGCCAGGACCGCATCATCGACTGGCTGGAATCGCTCGGAACCCTGTCCGATTACCGCATTTACCCACTGAACAGTTACGAAAACCGTGTCTACCGGGTGGGTATTGAAGAGGCCAAACCGGTGGTACTGAAAGCGTACCGGCCAGGACGCTGGAGCGAAGCGCAAATTCGCGAGGAGCTGACCTTTACCGACCAGTTGTTCGAGGCAGAAATCCCGGTGGTCCCGGCGATGAAACTGGGGGATGACATCGTTCACCTGCGCGACGGCTTTTGGTTTGCCTGCTTCGAGATGCGCGCCGGCCATGCCTTTGAACTGGACAACCCGGACCAAATGTACCGCATTGGCCAGCACCTGGCCCGACTGCACAATGTTGGCGAGACGGCCGTATTCCAGCACAGGCCCAGCCTGTCGCTGATCGAACCCATTATTCAGGCACAACGTTTCTTTGCCGACAGCCCTCTGCTGCCCGACGACCTGCGCGCCAACTACCTGGCCACCCTGGCCCCCATCGCCGAGCTGATTCAGCGCCGGTTCGAGCCGCTGTTCCGGCAAGCTGCCTCGATTCGCATCCATGGCGACTTTCACGCTGGCAACATCCTCAGTCGTGACGACCAGTTACTGATCGTCGACCTCGACGACACCGTCATGGGCCCCGCAGCCCAGGATATCTGGAAACTGCTGTCGGGTGACAAACAGGAGCAGGCACGGCAGATCAACGAACTGGAGGAAGGCTACGAGCAGTTCCGGCCCTTTCCGCGCAAGGAACTGTCGTTGCTCGAGCCCCTGCGCACCGTGCACATGATCCGCCACACCCTCTGGATAGCCCAGCGCTGGGACGACCCGGCTTTCCCGCGCGCCTTCTCCTGGTTCGACAGCCAGCGTTTCTGGAGCGACCACCTGCTTGCCCTGCGCGAGCAATGGGCGCTGTTGCAGGAATAGGACACATCAGATTAGGGGTTCGCACGATTCGAGCGTCGGCTCCCGGCGGTGCCTCTGCGGGCCATAACCACTCAATTGAATTCCAGAAAATGAGAACCACTGATCGAACCGGGCCAGGGCGACTGGACCCGACTTTAAAAGCGCCCTATAGTGCCGATTCTTGCCCGGTGGTGCTCCGACTGCATTGGGCTGTCCGGTTTGAGCGTGTGACCAGGAAGTCAGACGAACTCCTTACCCGGCGGCTGGCTTGACCGGAGTGCCGACTGACAGGCAGGTTTTCAAGTAACGTATGGAGACGTAATAGTGACACATTCTGCACCTCGATTACTCAATGGCACTGCCCGCTGGCTGCCCGCACTCACCGCCCTGGCCGTGGCCAGTGGTTGCGCGACCACCGGTTCGGACCGTTTTGTGGATGCCCCTCAACTGGTTAGCGGCGAAGGCCTGCAATCAGAACTGAATACCGCCAGCCCCGCCAACCTGAACAATGGCGCTCGCTACTCGGCACACTGGTTTTGCGCCACCGATGCCGAACCCCGGGCTTTCTATCGCTTCCAGGCACCCTTTGCCGCCGAATTGACCCTGTTTAACGAACAAGGCTGGTTGATTGACCAGGCCAGCGTCGATCCGGCAACCAGCGAATCCGTCAACATTCTGATGGGTCCGGACGCGGGCCAGTGCTCGCTGCTGGTCGTCAACGGCGTCAGCGATGAAGCCTATGGCCCCTACCGTTTGATCGACCAGCCCATTGCCGGACGCAGCGATACACTGAGTGCAGACCAGTCACTGGTCGGCTCGCTGGCATCAGATAACAGCCCGACCCGCTACCCGCTGAGCATCGACTCGCCCACCCAGATCAGCTTTACCCTGAACGATGCGAGTCGCTCACTGGGCATGCTGCTGACCGGACCGGCCGTCAACACCGAAGCCACCGCTTGCGGCGATAGCACCCTGACACTCGATGCCTATCTTGAGCCCGGTGAATACGAACTGGTTCTTCAGCCCGGCCGGCGGCCGACGTCTGAATTTGAAACCTACAGTGAATACGATTACTACGATGCCGAACTGCCCCTGTGTGCCGATGCCCTGGTCGATGAAGGCCAGTTCTATCAGCTGGACACCGCCAGTACGACACTGCCGGACGGGATTCGCAACGGCGGCCTGCTGGGCGCCGGTGAGACGCTGACTGGCCTGATGCTGTCGGCCGAAGGTAACCGTTACACCCTTGAACTGGAGCACCCGTCAGAAGTCGTCGTCAGCCTCGCTTCCGAGGATTTCGACACCATGCTGTCGATCACCGGTGACGACGTTCAGCTCGACAACGATGACTATGGCGCCGGCACCGATTCACAGCTGTCGTCCATCCTGATGCCCGGCACCTACACCGTGACCGCACTGAGCTATGACAGCTACCCCGTCGACGGTATCTACACCCTGAACACTCAGGTCACACCGTTCGAAGGCGACCTTCGCAACAGCGGCATTATCGCGCCGAACAGCAGCCTGATTGGCATGCGCGCCGACTACGACAACGACTACTCCCTGACCATCGAAGAGCCATCGGAAGTCAGCATCGCGCTGAACTCTGCCAGCTTCGATACCACGCTGGCGTTGTCGGGCAATGGTGTGAACTTCAGCGATGATGATGGTGGCGGCGACACCAATTCGCTGATCACTACCCTTCTGCAACCCGGCACCTACACACTCACCGTCGGCGCCTATTCCGGCAACGGCCTGTATGACCTGACCGTCAACAGCAGCGCTGTCGAAGGCGAGATGATGAACAGCGGAGACCTGAGAGCCGGAGACATCGTCTACGGCAATCTGGAAGCGGGCAGCAGCCTGACCTACACCATTAGGCTGGACGCAGCGCGTACGGTGACCATCGACGCCTCATCATCGGCCGTCGACACCCTGATCTCGCTGGTTGGCCCGGGCCTGTCACTGGAAAACGATGATGGTGGCGACGGCACCAACTCCCGCCTGGAAGAGTATCTGCCCGCAGGTACCTACACCCTGGACGTGCGTGGCTACAGCGGCTCGGAAAGCGGCCAGATTCGCGTCGAAGTACAGATGGATCTGTCTGACGCCCAGTCCTGATTAGCAAAGCGTCAGTGCATTAAAAAACCGCCTGTTGGCGGTTTTTTTTGGCCTGTAGCCCTGGCCAGGCCGAACCGTATTGGTTCGCAGCGGTAACCGGGCACTCAGTCCCGGGGAGCCCGGGAGGCGGTTACTTCGGTCGCCCGAAGCCGCTGCGAGAGCTTGTCCAGCACGCCATTGACGTAGCGATGGCCTTCGCTGGCACCGAAGAGCTTCGACAATTCGACCCCTTCGTTGATGATGACCTTGAAGGGGACGTCAATGCGGTGCACCAACTCGTAGGCACCCATGCGCAGAATCGACAGCTCGACCGGTGTCATCTCGCGAACCGAGCGATCAGTGACGGATTCAATGTAGCTATCGAGTTCCGTCAGTGTGCTGGGCACGCCACGCAGCACTTCGCTGAAGTATTCCTGATCCACCTTGGCCATATCGTGATCGGTGATGAACTCGGCCTCAATCTGATTGACCGGAGACGACGACAAATGCCACTGATACAAAGCCTGCATGGCCAGTCGGCGGGCCTTGCGGCGGGCTGCCATGTTGGGACGCTGGGTCATACCTTAACCCTCGATCTGTTTGAACAGATTGACCATTTCCAACGCCACCAGGGCCGCCTCGGCACCTTTGTTACCGGCTTTGGTGCCTGCACGTTCAATGGCCTGCTCGATCGAATCGACGGTCAGTACGCCGAACACGACCGGCATGTTGGCCGTCAGCGCCACGGAATTGAGGCCCCCGGCCGCTTCACCGGCCACAAAATCGAAATGCGGTGTACCACCGCGAATCACCGCACCCAGGGCAATAATGGCATTGTAGCGCTCGGTTTCCGCCAGTTTCTGGCAGACGATGGGCAGCTCATAGGCACCCGGCGCTCGAATGACCGTTAATTGCTCGTCCTTGATGCCGTGGCGTTTGAGCGCATCGAGCGCACCGTCCAACAGGCTCTCAACCACGAAGCTGTTCCAGCGGCCCACCACGATGGCGTACTGGGCGTCGTTGGGAGAAAAGTCGCCTTCCAGGGTAGTAATGTTTGAAGTCATAGCAGTCATTGTCTGATCCTGTCTGAACGACGACCCGACCCGGGTCGCCGTCGGTTAATCATGAAACGGTTGTGAACAGGTTAGTCGCCTTCAGGCTTCATCGCCTGCGGCCGGAATGTACTCGACCACTTCCAGGTCGAACCCGGAAATGCCGCCGAACTTGATCGGTGAACTGAGCAGGCGCATCTTGCCCACACCCAACTCGCGCAAAATCTGCGAGCCGGTACCAATGGTGGTGTAGGTGCCATACTTGTCGACGTTCGGGTTGCGCGTGTTGGCGCGGTCATCGCCCTGCATCATTTTCAATTCGGTCATCACATCCGGGGCTTCCTGAACATCCAGCAAAACCACCACGCCAGCGCCTTCTTCAGCAACCCGGTGCATGGCGGCATCGAGTGTCCAGCCGTGGCCACGGGCCGGGTTAACCCCCAGCAGATCGCGCAGCGTCTGCGCTACGTGTACCCGCACCAGCGTGGGGTTCTCAGGTTTGAATGGCCCACCCAGCGTCAGTGCGATGTGCGTGCCACCACAGAGACTGTCACGGTATACCTGCACGTTGAAATCACCGGCGCGGGTGCTCAGCGAGCGCTGCTCAACTTTCTCGATGGTGCGCTCGTTCAGAATGCGGTAATGGATCAGGTCGGCAATGGTGCCGACCTTCAGCCCATGCTCTTCGGCGAAGGCTTCCAGATCGGGCCGGCGCGCCATGGTACCGTCTTCTTTCATGATCTCGACAATGGCCGCGGCCGGAATCAGCCCGGCCATGCGGGCCAGATCACAGCCCGCCTCGGTATGGCCAGCGCGGCTGAGCACACCGCCCGGCTGGGCGCGTAGCGGGAAAATATGTCCGGGCTGCACGATATCGGTGGGCTTGCTGTTCGGATCGACCGCAACCTGAATGGTGCGGGCCCGGTCAGCCGCAGAAATACCGGTTGTGACCCCTTCAGCCGCTTCGATCGAGATCGTAAAGGGCGTTCCATAGGCCGAGCCATTGTCTTTCTTGACCATGGATTCCAGGCCGAGAAAATCGCACCGCTCGCCGGTCAGTGTCAGGCAGATCAGCCCTCGAGCCTTGCCGGCCATGAAGTTGACGATCTCAGGGGTGATTTTTTCCGCCGCGACGATCAGATCGCCTTCATTCTCACGGTCTTCATCGTCCATCAGGATAACCATCTTACCCTGACGAATGTCTTCAATAATGTCTTCGATGCTGTTCAGCGCCACGTTCAATTCCACTGCCGGGTCCATCGTCACCGCCGGCGCAGATAGCCCGACGTTCACAAGTCGTCATCATACCAGAAGCGCAGGCGATTCGCCGTGCCAGGCTGCGTTTTGAGGTGTTTTTCCTGTGTTACAGGCGATGGCGCTTCGGGCGTAACTGCAGGCGCAGATCTGACCCGACCGCCCGGGTGTCCACCATCGAAAAAAACAAGCCCTCTGACAGCGTGCTCAGACTCGCCGAAAACAGCGGCCGGGTTGCCGCCCCCAGTAACACGGGCGCCTGATAGAGCCACAACTCATCCACCAGATTCATCTGTAGCAAAGTGGCTGCCAGTGTTGCCCCAGGCTCGGCCCAAACCTCGTTGTAGGCTTGTTGACCCAGCCAGATCATCACCGCAGTCAGGTCAAGATGCCCGGCCGCATCGCGCGGCAAGACCACAAGGCGGGCGCCGGCCTCTTCAAGTACTGCTTTGCGCTCTTCAGGGGCCTCATTGCCATGCAAAACCCAGGTCTTGCCGGGCAGGGACAGCATTTTGGCGTTGGCCGGGGTGTTCAGGTGGGTATCGAGGATCACCCGGTCCGGCTGCCGGTCAATGCCCTCCAGGCGAACCGTCAGACTGGGGTCGTCTGACCGAACGGTGCCAACCCCGGTTAGAATGGCACAACGTTCTGACCGGGCCCGTTGCACATCGGCTCGTGCAGCCGGGCTAGTTATCCACTGGCTTTCACCACTGGCCATTGCCGTTGCCCCATCGAGGCTGCTGGCCAGTTTGAGCGTCAGCCAGGGCTGGCCGGTGCGCATGCGTTTCAGAAAACCGCGATTCAGGGCTTCGGCATCCTGGCTCAGCACCCCGGAGCGTACCACTACCCCTGCGGCCTCAAGCTGCGCGAGCCCCCGGCCGGCAACCTTGGGATTGGGGTCTTCGATGGCGCAGACTACACGTGCGACTTTCGCGTTTATCAATGCCTCGGCACAGGGCGGTGTGCGCCCGTGATGACTGCAGGGCTCCAGCGTCACATAGGCGGTGGCGCCGCGCGCCCGATCACCCGCGGCGGCCAGCGCATGCACTTCGGCATGACCGGTGCCGGCCAGCACGTGGTACCCCTCACCGACGTTTTGGCCATCTCGGACGATCACGCAGCCAACCCGAGGATTGGGCATGGTCGTGGTGATACCCCGGGCTGCCAGCGTCAGCGCATGGGCCATCCAGAATTCGTCAGACTGAGTCTCCGTCACACTACCCTCATTCGGTCCGCTTTTTTTCAAGCCGGTCAATCTCACTTCTAAATTCGTTTAAATCCTGAAAACTGCGATACACCGACGCGAACCGCACATAAGCAACCTGGTCCAGTTCACGCAGTTCATTCATCACCACCTCGCCCAGCCGGCGTGACGGCAACTCACGTTCACCGGTTGCCCGCAGGCTTTGCTTGATGCGCGCCAGCGCCGCCTCGACTTCCTCGACACTGACCGGGCGTTTTTCCAGCGCCCGCTGCAGGCCGGCACGAAGCTTCATTTCGTCGAAGGGCTCACGATTGCCGTTTTGTTTGACAATGCGCGGCATCACCAGCTCGGCCCCTTCATAGGTGGTAAAACGCTCGCCACACTGAAGGCATTCGCGACGACGACGCACCTGCTCACCCTCGGCAACCAGCCGGGAATCGATGACCTTGGTGTCTTGTGCTTTACAGAATGGACAGTGCATCGGTTAGAACTCATTCGGACAGTAAGGAAGGACGGTGTCTGAACCGTGTTTCAAGCCGCTAAAGTGTACTCTGCTACCGACTATTTGGCGACACGCCCACCACGACAAAATCGTTGACTTTTTAGGAAGCTGATAACCATGCGGGTTCCGGAGAGGGTGTTTATTCACAAAACCGAATGCACTGAAAACGGGCACAGCGAGCCAGGCCTACTGGCCAGAAAATGATCAGAACACACCTATAACTATTTGTTTTTATTAGTATTTTTTTAATATGTCTATTTTTTGACCAAGCCGGAGTAACATCACTGTCATGCCGATTCGAGCCAGCTGTAAAGAGTATACCCACAGACTTATCCACAGTAACTGTGGGCACCTTATTGGAAGCCAGAGCCCATCAGGCCGGGCAGAAAAAAGGGGTGCCAATGCACCCCCTGAGCTTAGGTTCGATCGTGGCGATAAAAACCGCAAAAAATACGACCCCTGTCTTTAACCGCCAGCAGGCAAGCTCGCGTAGTAGGCGGCCAGATTGGCAATATCCTGCTCCGACAGCGACGCTGCAATGCCCCACATCACCGCCGCATTGGCCCCCTGGCGTTCCTTGGATTTATAGGCCGCCAGCACGTTGGCCAGATACGCCTCTTTCTGACCCGCCAGATTCGGATAAATGGGCACCGCCGAGATGCCGTTAGCGCCATGGCATGCCGCGCACACAGCCGATTTGGCCTGACCGGCTGCCGCATCCCCTTCAGCCCAGGCACTGGCCGCCGCCAGAGCCCCCACACCCACCAACATCGCCTTTACAGATTTCTTCATCAGTACTCTCTCTTATTGCCTGAGCGCTCTATCACCGCGCTGGTTGAAGGTATTCTTGCCTGTGCTTCAAGGTAGGGTCGCCACCCAAGCCAGCCTTCCCGCCGAACATGGAGCCCTTCGCTGCGGTTTCCCGGGACTCGCGTGATTGCCTGCCCTGCTCCTAACCCCAACAAAAAGGCCAAATATGACGCAATTTGGCGACAGCAATGCTCCAAACCTAGAACCCGGTCACCGTTTCTTACTCAGTAAAGCATACAATGACTTTACCTTCATACCTTGATGTAGAGCATGCTAACCATGTCTGATCGCCCTTACTTGCTGTCTAAGGCGTCTACCCTGGCCATTTCAATGACCGCCCTGCTGCTGGCTGCCTGTGGCCCTGAATCCAATAGCCGGTACGGCGATCAGTACTGGGACCCCTGGACCACCAAAGACACCTTTGACCCCATTGTAGCCCCCGAGTTTTCCGTAGAATTCGTGAGAGTCAGTGGCGAAGATGACCCAGAAGAATACGAAGCCCGCATTACTCTGGATGCCAGCGAAACCTACGAACGGCTCTATGCCTACAGCTGGGGCTTTCAGCGCGGCAACAAGGAACGCGAAACCTTCAGCTCACTCGGAGCCAGCAGTGATTTGCAGCTGGTCTATGCCGAAGACCCCGATAACCCGGGTAACGATGAGCGCCTGGAAGCAACGGTACCCGGCGATTACCGCATTTTCCTGATCGGTGAATCCGACGGGCCACTGGGCAAAGTCACTCTTCGCTTCGACGATATGGCGTTTTCACTGCCCGGCTGTCCGACCACTGGCAATTATTACGAAGACTACATCGACGATACCCTGGAAGTCTGTGCCGAGTGCCATCAAAACGGTGATGCCAGCGCTCAACTCAACCTTCCGACCAATAGCCTTAACAACCGGCGCAACAATTTCATGCAGCACGTCAGGAACCGAATCAATGCCGCCGACGGTGAGCCTGGGCTAACTCTGCCCGAATGGATCGTCAACCCCAGCCACGATGGCAGCAACACCATCAGCGCCTCATCGGAAGCCTATCTGCGCATTGCCGATATGGTCGCGATGCTGGAGACCATTGAAGCGGACCCGGATGAAACCATTGCCAATAACGGCAGTAACACGGTGCCGGCAAACTTTTGCATTGCCAAACCGACGGGTTTTGCATTTACCGTTGAGTAAAGGTTTTCCACACTTATAGTCGCGATGGTTAGCAGCAGAAAAGATAGAGCTTGAACATACACCGAACTGAGTGCCGGCTGCCGGGTGAGTTTCTCCGGGGAAGTCTGAGGCATGGATGCCGAAGTCTAGGCCCCATGGATGGGTTCATGCCGACCCCGGAGAGACTCACCCGGTAGCTGGAACGCAATCCTGGCACTATATATCAACAAACCACCACATTAACCGCGAGCCCGCCTTGGGCGGTCTCCTTGTATTTGGAGGCCATGTCTTCGCCGGTTTGACGCATGGTTTCGATCACTTCATCGAGCGATACACAGTGATCGCCCGGTTCCCGCAAGGCAATGCGCGCGGCCTGAATGGCCTTGACGGCGCCAAAGGCATTGCGCTCTATGCAAGGCACCTGAACCAACCCCCCGATGGGGTCGCAGGTCATGCCCAGGTGATGTTCCATGGCAATTTCCGCCGCATGCTCAGCCTGGGCCGCCGTGCCACCCATCACTTCAGCCAGACCGGCCGCTGCCATTGAACTGGCTACACCAATCTCGCCCTGGCAACCCATCTCGGCTGCGGAAATTGACGCGTTGCGCTTGTAGAGCCAGCCAATGGCAGCCGCCGTCATCAGAAAGCGGCGCTCATCGTCTGCGTTTAATCGGGGCATGTGATGGTGAATGTATGCCAGTACCGCAGGGATCACACCAGCTGAACCGTTGGTGGGTGCCGTGACCACCCGACCGCCGGCCGCGTTTTCCTCATTGACCGCCAGCGCATAAACACTGACCCAGTCGATTACACCAAGCTGGTCTTCTTCGGCCTGCTTGCGCAGCGAGCGGGCCATGCGGGCCGCACGACGCTGTACCTGAATACCGCCCGGCAAAGGGCCTTCCAGGTCCATGCCCCGGTTCATGCAACTGACCATGGCCTCATTGATGTGATCGGCCCAGGCTAAAACGTCCTCTTCCGAACTTCCCAACCCCACTTCATTGGCCAGAGTAATGTCGGCAATGGTCAGATTGTGGGTCTCAGCCTGATGCAGCAATTCGGTTGCGTTGAAGAAGGGGTAAGGTCTTTGATCCGGAAACTCGGTCAACAGGTCGCGTTTGGCTGAGTTTTTCGCCAGTTCGTTAGCGATGGCGCCTCCGCCCACTGAGTACCAGGTTTCACTGAGCAGCACGATGCCGTGCTCATCTTCAGCGGTAAAACGCATGCCGTTGGGGTGTTCGGGCAGAAAAATATCGGTGAAAAAGCGGACGCATTCCCCCATGGTGAAACGCAACACCGGCCCACCGGGCAAAGGTAGCCGCTCATCTGTTCTCACCTGCAAAAACGTATGGTCCGCCACTTCGGGATCGACCGTTGCGGCATCCAGCCCGCACAGACCCAACACAACCGCTTTATCAGTGCCATGGCCAATACCGGTCAGCGCTAACGAACCATAGAGATCCGCTCGAATCTGCACCACCGCATCCAGCTTGCCCTGCTCTTTCAGGTGTTGCACAAAACGTTCGGCGGCCCGCATCGGGCCAAGGGTGTGTGAGGAAGACGGCCCCAGGCCGACTTTAAACAGATCCAGTACTGAATAGGGTTGCACGCTGTCATCTCCGCCGATTGGGTCGAGCCCACCTAAGGTGACCCAGACCCTCTCGCAGAGCAATGCACTGCCGCCAATTAGCCGTGCCCGGCATTGTCCCGACGATTTTACAGCGCTTCACGGCAACCCGGGTGGCAGACCCGCTTAACCCGTCACCGGGGGTGGCACTTCAGGCGGCAACCGATGGCTTCGGTCCTGACTAAGAAAGACACCGACAAACACCAGGCCGATGGCCAGCCACTGACTGAGCACCAGCCGCTCACCGAGCAGCAACATCGAAAACAGCAGCGTGAATACTGGTAGCAGGTTGGTGTAACCGGCGGCTACCGTTGCCTTCAGATGCGTCAGCGAATAGTTGTAGAGACCATAAGCACCCAGGGTGATGATCAGGCCCAGATAAATCAGCAAGCCAAAGGTCGACAGGGAAATCTGCTCGGGCCAGGGCGATGCCAGCGCCAGCGGAAAAAAGAACAGCGTGCCGACAAACGACTGCAGGGCGGTCAGCAAAAAGGCGGAATACCGCCGGGTCAGATGCTTGACCAGCAGGGTATAGCCAACCGCACTGACCATCGCCAGAAACTCCAGAAAGTTCCCCAGCAAGGCATTGGGGGCTTGCTCACTGTCTTCACCGGTCAGGGTCATCCAGATGACGCCTATCACGGCTATGCCAAACCCCAGCCACTGGCGCCAGCCGCTGCGTTCTTTGAGAATAAAGAAAGCGGCGATGGCCACCATCAGTGGCAACATGGCGGTAATCATCCCGGCCTGACCGGCACTGGTGTAACGCAGTGCCTGAGCTTCGAAAATGAAATACAAGCATGGCTCGAACAGCGCCATACCCAACAAATACATCCAGTCACCCGCCTGGTACACAAAACCATGCCGCAACCAGGGCCAGACGGTCAGAAAGGCCACCGCTCCAATCGCCATACGCATGAAAATCACGATCATTGGCGACAGATCATTCACTGCCAGCTTCAGGGCAATAAAAGAACTGCCCCACAGCAGCATCGCCAACAGCAGCGCCAGATGGCTGCGCAATACCAGGTTATCCATAGCTACGTACGCCCATACTTCAAATGACTAACATTTCAAAAATGCCGGGGAAGCAAGCGGCGGCTACCGGGTGCGCCCTTGTGGGGAAGTCCGCAGCATGGACTAAAACGCCGGGAGCGTTTTAGCACGAGCGCAGCGAGCCCGAAGGGTGAATCCCATGGAGGGGATTCATATCCTGCGGTCTAGGCCCGAGACGTCGGACCGCCATGGACAGGTTCACGCCGACCCCACAAGGGCGCACCCGGTGGCTGCTGCGAGCTCATGCCACCCAGCCAACCCGAGCTCCAGAACTTGAACTAAAAAAGGGAGGCCAGTGGCCTCCCTTTTTAAACTAACCCCTGAGGCAGGTAATCAGCGATAGACCGGCAGTCGTGCGCAGATGGCCAGTACCTTGGCCTTCACCTCGGTTATGGCGGCTGACGCATCGCCTTTTTCCAGGCCGTCGAGCACGTCACAGATCCAGCCGGCCAGTTCACTGGCTTCGGCTTCTTTAAAGCCGCGGCTGGTGATCGCCGGGGTACCGATGCGCAGGCCCGAGGTCACAAAGGGTGAGCGCGGGTCATTGGGAACGGCGTTCTTGTTGACGGTGATGTTGGCTTCGCCGAGGGCGGCGTCGGCTTCTTTACCGGTGTATTCCTTGCCGATCAGGTCGACCAGGAACAGATGGTCATCGGTACCGTTGGAGACAATGTTGATGCCGCGCTCAATAAAGACGCTGCACATGGCCTGAGCATTTTTGACCACCTGAGCCTGGTAAGCCTTATAGTCATCTGACATGGCTTCTTTGAAACAGATCGCCTTCGCCGCGATGATATGCATCATCGGGCCACCCTGGCTTTCCGGGAAGACCGCGAAGTTCAGTTTCTTGTTCAGCTCCTCGTCTTCACGCGCCAGAATCAGGCCGCCGCGTGGGCCGCGCAGGGTCTTGTGAGTGGTGGTGGTGACCACATCGGCAAACGGGACCGGGCTCGGGTAAACGCCGGCCGCCACCAGGCCAGCCACGTGGGCCATATCGACCAGCAGGTAAGCACCCACTTCATCGGCAATGGTGCGGAAACGGGCCCAGTCAACGATGCGGGAATAAGCCGAGAAACCGGCGATGATCATTTTCGGCTTGTGTTCGCGCGCCAGGGCTTCCATCTGCTCGTAGTCGATCTCGCCGGTGTCGGCGTTGAGACCGTACTGAACGGCATTGTAGATGCGGCCCGAGAACGAGACCGAGGCACCGTGCGTCAGGTGGCCACCGTGTGCCAGGCTCATGCCCAACACAGTATCACCCGGCTCGCACAAGGCCATAAACACAGCGGCATTGGCCTGTGACCCGGAATGCGGCTGAACGTTGGCGTAGCCGGCACCGAACAATTGCTTGGCACGTTCGATGGCGAGGTTTTCAACCACATCGACGTGCTCACAGCCGCCGTAGTAACGCTTGCCCGGGTAGCCTTCGGCGTACTTGTTGGTCAGTTGTGAGCCCTGCGCCTGCATGACTCGTGGCGAAGTGTAGTTTTCTGAGGCAATCAGCTCGATGTGCTCTTCCTGGCGCTCGCGCTCCGCTTCCATGGCATGCCAGATGTCGGCATCAAAATCGGCGATGGTTTGGTTTTTCTCAAACATGTCACTCTCCACAAGTATAGATGGGCTGCCGATACCGACCCCGACCCGGGTCGCAACAACTCAATAATCACTGACTGAAACTGACCGCAAAGACAGCTTTAGATCAAGGATTTCAAGGGTTTCAGAGGGCGGCTATTGTACCTAAAGCGAAGCGGTTTCCCACCGCTGCGGTGGGAAATTGATCAAACTAAGACCAAAAAAAACCGTCGTTACATGGCAATCAAAAGAAACTGACAGCACTGGCTTACCCGGCAGACAGCGAGGCCGCCATATCATCGGGTTCAACCACTACGCCTTCATCGTCCTGGCTCGGGAAGACAGCCAGGGCAATGCCATCGGCCTGCAAACCGGGCAACCAGCGTTGTTCCCAGGCAGCAGCATCGATGGCCATGGGCGTGCAATCGGCCCAATCACCGTTAATCCAGGCTTGCGCGCATTCGGTATGCGGCCAGATGGGCAGGCAATCCTGACCATCACTGGACATCAGTACGGTGCCCTGATCGCTGCGCAGAGACCAGACGCTCTGGCCAGCCTGTATCAGCTCGATCAGGTAGTCATAACGCTCTGAGGGGGACAGTGCCTGGAGGTCGTGAAGCTCTTCCGGGGAAAGGGAATGGGTCATGTGCAGAACTCTGATGGACGAATGGAAAACGGTCAGTGTTCGCCACCCAAGGGCATCTCCACTGAAAGGCCGGCCATAGTAGCAGCACGCCTGGAAAAAGCCATGCCGGAACGCAGAACGAAAAAAGGGCCGCACTTGGCGGCCCTTTCCATACCAAAGGTACTGAGTCGTTTAGCGACGAACGACTGACAGACCGGGGTTAAAGTTGGCAATGTTCAGCGGGCTGTTTTCCTGAATGAACTCAACCATGACGTCCGCGTCAACAAAGCCGGTGTTCACATAGTTCGGGTGATCCGTGAGTACCGGGTAGCCATCACCGCCGGAAGCCATAAAGGCATTCACCGCAAGACGGTAGGTACCGTTCGGATCAATTTCCCGACCGTTGACAATGGCCCGAGTTACTTCACCGTTGCTGATGCGCAGGTTAATGCCATCAAACTGAGCAAAGGCGCCGCTGCCTGCCTGCTTGGAAGCGGCCACATCGAGGTAGTCCAGCAACTCGGCACCGCTCAGATCGACGTAGGAAACCATGTTGCCGAAGGGCTGCACGGTCAGCACGTCTTTATAGGTCAGCTCGCCTCCGTCCATATCGGCACGGATACCGCCGGAGTTCATGACGGCCACGTCAGCCTGGGTTTTTACCCGCTGAGCGCGTGCGACCAGCACACCAAGATTGGTTGGCTGGTTACGGACGACACTGCGATCCCCAATGAAATCACCATTCGCGGAACCGATGACGGTATCGAGCGCGGCACTGCCTGCCTGCTGATAGGGCGCCAACATGGCCAGCATTTCCAGGTTCTGGGCAATTTCCGGACGCAGCAGTTGGTCGTCTTCTTTCAGGTTGACCGGAATCAGGTCGTATTCGTAGTTGACGATCTCACCATTGCGAATGGTCAGGTCCAAACGACCAACGTACTTGCCCCACTCATAAGCTTGCAAAATCAGCGTGTTGTTAACAACGTCGGGCTCGAACAGTGGATTCTGGCTGTGACCACCGACAATGACATCGATACCGTCGACATTGCGCGCCAGGGTCACGTCACCCGGAGCGTTGCCACCGAAGTTGCCATTGGCATAGTGACCCATGTGAGTTACGGCGATCACCAGCTCGGATTTGGCATCCAGTTCGGGGATCAGGGTGCGACCGACCGTAGACGGACTCAGGAAGTCGAGGTCGCCGATGTACTCGGGGTTGCCAATTCTCACCGTATCTTCGGTGGTAAAACCGACAACGGCGATGCGGTTACCCTGGACGTTGAACATTTCATAAGGTTCGAACAACGTTTTTCCATTGTCTTTATAGACAATGTTGGCTGACAGGAACGGGAACCCGGCCCAGTCAGCCTGCTGCATCAGTACGTCTCGCGGGTTATCGAATTCGTGGTTACCCACGGCCATAGCGTCGTATTCAAGCATGGCCATGCCTTTAAAATCGGGCTCGGCATCCTGTAAATCCGATTCAGGCACGCCGGTGTTGATGTCGCCACCGGACAGCAGCAACACTTCGCCACCTTCAGCAGCGACTTCAGCACGAATGGAATCGATCAGGGTTTTACGGGCCGACATACCGTATTCACCGTCGCTGTTGCGCCAGAAACGGCCGTGGTGGTCGTTGGTATGCAAAATGGTCAGTTGATAGTCGGTGTCCGGCTCGTAGCTCGGACCCATCATGGCGCAGCCGCTAAGGAGGATGGCCGTCAAACCCAGCGAGGCAGGTACTAGCGTTTTCATGTTTGAGTCTCCTTTCATTCTTTTTTTGGCAGGACCTGACCTGTTGGTCAACCCTGAATTTCCACTTTAACCCGTTCTGTGGCAAACCGAAACCCGAAAATGACGGCTTTATTACCAGGCCTCAGAACAGTGCAAAGCATTCAGTCTGTAGCCCTAATGCAGTGCTGAACCCGGGCAATGGTGACCCCATTGGTGATCTCCTGACGGGCACTCGCCCCAGGCCAGAGCCGTGGTGTGCGATCATTCTGTCTTGTTCTGTTGAGTTGCAGCAACCAGAGTGCCGGGCTGCCTTCAGAGTGTAGGCAAGAACCCCGCCAGCGCCAGGGAGGCTACCCCCCTTTTATGTCAGCCTGGTGACAACCGGCGCCGGCCAGGGCGCTACTCAGATTTCTGCTGGGTTGCGAGTGCCTGTTTGCGTAACCGGCTGAGCTTGCGCACGATAGCTTCCCGCTGGCCTGCATGGCTGCGATCACGGCAGGCCTCCTGATAAACGAGGGTGACCGGCCGGCGCGGCCGCGTATAGCGAGCGCCTCCTACCAGTTCACCATTATGCTGGCGCAGCCGGCGCTGCAGGTCAGTGGTGATGCCCGTATAAAAAGTGCCATCACGGCATTGAACCAGGTAGACCCACCAGGGCGGCGCCTGCTCCGGCTCGCTTGACGCCTGTGTCGGCAAGACGGGGGCACCCCTGACGTCAGGAGGGTTGGAGGGACTGTCTACAGGCTTCACGGAGGCACTCGGTGATCAACGGCACATGGTCTTCAGCCCGTTATGGTTACCGGCATGGACGACGCCGTCAATTCACGAGGGCTAAATCGTCAATTGCGACTCATTTTCAAGAAGCAGGGGTTTCCTTCAAACGCTGCTTTACCCTAAACTGCGAGAACTCAATCACAAACTTGCCCAAAATATGGCAGTGAGCATTCACACCCTCCTGATTCAAATCGACACTGACGACGGCCTGGCACGATTGGCGGCGCTTCAGAAAGCGATTGAGGACGACGCTCGCCTGCTTATTCTGGCTTTCTCCAGCGCACAACCGGACCAACTTGCCAGCCTCCTGCCCTGGGTCGAGGCGCTCTGGCCCATGGCTACCGTTGCCGGCGCTTACGGCCCCCAACTGATACACGACGGGAAAGTCCGCGAACAAGCCCTGCTGCTGCAGTTCATGACATTTGAACGAACCGACCTGCGCCTGAACTACCTGCGCTGGGAAGGTGATGAACGGGAATTCGGTGAGCGGCTGTTTGATCCTGTGTGCCGAACCGACAGTCGACTGGCGCTGACCTTTATGAGCGCCGAACAGGGCGACGTGCCCGCCCTGGCACACTGGGTCAACCGGCAGTACCCGAATCTGGCGCTGGTCGGTGGTTGTTGTTCTGTGGATGGACAGGGGTGGCTCTACGCTGATGGTCAGTTTCTGCAGCACCATGCCCTGACCATCACCCTGAGCAATGAAACGCTCGATGTTATGACCCAATCCTACTCGGAATGGCACCTGATCGGTCGAACCTGGACCGTCACCAAAGCCGTCGGTAACACCCTCTATGAACTCGACCAGCAATCGGCGCAGACACTGTATGAACGTTATCTGACCGAACCACTCGTCGATGACCGGACGACAAGCCCGGCGCCCTCCGAAGAGGTGCATTATGAAAACTTTCCGCTGATGCGTGTCACCGACAAACAGAACACCCTGAGCGCCCCGATACGCCAACTGGCTGACGGCGGCCTGATCATGAGCACGCCCTTGCTGGAGGGCGACCGGGTTCGCTTTGCCTACAGCCACCCGTCAATGACGCTGGAGCAGGTTAACCGGGGCGCCGAGGCGTTGCATTCGCGGCGGCCCGAGTTGATCTTAAGTTTCAATTGCGCCTCCCGACAGCGCTCTGATCACCAGGAGACCGCGCGGGAACTGCAACCGTTTCAGGCCATGGCCCCGCTCAGCGGGGTCTTTTGTTATGGCGAGCTGATGCAGGAAAAGGGGCGTACCCAATTGCTGCAACACAGCCTGGTGACGGTCGCCATTGCCGAAGACCCGGCGGTGGAACGCCCCATGCCGGTGCTGGAGCGCCACGCGCTGGCCCCGTTGTTTCGGCTGATACAAGCCTCGGTCGAAGACCTCGACCAGGTCAACCGCAACCTGGAAGATGACATCCGCCGGACCACCCAGGAACTGCTGCGTAAATTTGAAACCGACAGTGTGACGGGGCTGGCTAACCGGGTGGCCCTGTTGCAGTGCCTGCGTGATGACGACCCCTGGCCCATCGTTCAGGTCTGCAGCCTTAAAATCAACAACCTGCGCCAGATCAACAACCTCTACGGGTACAGCGTGGGCGACCAGCTGCTGCGCAGTCTCAGCGCTTCCATCCAAACCGACATTACCGAATTACTGCCAACCACAGCGCTGGTGTTCCGCGGCTCGCCCAACGAATTTCTCATTGTGGCGCCCGATGCCTGTCCAATGAACAGCTTTTACAAGGGCATGGCACAGCTCACCGAGCGCATGCAGAACCAGTCGGATCTGTTCAGTGACAAGGTGGTGCAGAACGTATTGCCCATTCTGCTGACCGCAGGCACCGCGCACCGGGCTGAATTGCCTGCCGATATGACGCACAGCACGGAAGACTTGCTGATCAAGGCCTCCGAGGCACGGCGCCACGCCTACCGGCACCAGCTACCCATCGCCCGGGCAATCGACTTGCCGGGAACCGACCGGGGCAAACGCGACGGGCTGATCTGGCTAAGCCGCATCCGCACGGCGCTCGGCAGTGGCGACATTTTGCCCTATGTGCAGCCGCTGTTTGATCGCCAGGGCCAGGTTCACCACGTCGAAGCACTGATGCGGGTGCGCCACGAGGGCGTCATTTACAGCCCGGCCAGCTTCCTCGATCTGGTCAAACCGACACAGCTCTACCCGCGCCTGTCGATGGTGATGATCGACGAAACCTTCCGCCTGATGAAACCCCACAACATTGGGTTCACCCTGAATTTCACCGCCCGAGATCTGGCCAATGAGGCCCTGATCGACCGGCTGAAATACTGGCTCAAAGGGGGCGTTGACGCCGAGCGGGTGACGCTGGAAATTGTCGAGTCGGACAGTCTGCGTGATTTCGACCGCTTCACCTATACTCTGCATGAACTGCGACGACTGGGTTGCAAGCTGGCGATTGACGACTTCGGCAGTGCCTATTCAAACCTGGAGCGGGTGATGCGGTTAAAACCAGACTGGATCAAACTCGACGGCAGCCTGATCCGCCATCTGGTCGACAGCGAGGTGAACCGCATCCTGGTCAAGCGGGTGGTGCAGCTGTGTCAGGACCTGCACATTCGCACCGTGGCCGAACACGTTCACGACGAAGCGACCATGTCGATACTCATGGGCATGGGTGTGGATTTCTTCCAGGGCTTCTATCTCGCCAAACCGGAACCGGCCGACACCTTCAATGTGCATAAACTGAAACAACCGGGAACCGACTACGAGGAGAGCCTGGCATGAGCAGCGCCAGCAAAGGACAGCACCCGGCCACAGCGCTGGTGGTAGGCGGCACCGGCCTGGTTGGCAACGCCCTGCAGCACCACCTGACGCCGGCGCTATTCGACCCGGTCTGGCTACTGACGCGCCGGCCCCAGCCTCAACACCAGCGCCATTTGCACTGGGTAAATACCGACTTCAAGACCTGGCCCGATGCCTCGGCCATGGATTTGCAGGGCGGCACCCTGTTCTGCGCGCTGGGGACAACCCTTAAAAAAGCGGGCTCCCCCGATGCCTTCGTCGCGCTGGACCGGGACCTGGTGGTCAATACCGCACACTGGGCACGGGATCTGGGCGTCCGCAAGTGCCTGTTCGTATCCAGCCTCGGGGCCAACCCGCAAAGCCGCCAGCTGTATTTGCGCACCAAAGGCGAAGCCGAGCAGGAGCTCATTGCCCTCGGGTTCGATCGCCTGGTGATCATGCGACCCTCGCTGCTGCTCGGCAACCGCGAAGAATTCAGGCTCGGGGAACGCCTGGGTGCGGCGTTCGGTGCGGTGATCAAACCAGCGCTGTCTGGCCCCCTGCTGAAGTACCGCCCGGTAGCGGCCGACCAGGTTGCCGCGGCCATGGTCGCGGCTGCCAGCTCACCGGGCCCGGCGATTGATATCTGGGAATCGGAGAGAATCAGTCGGTTTCGCAGCGACTGATTGAGGTCCAGCGCCAATAGGCCTCGTCGGTGCCACGATCACGCAATGTCAGGCAGGTGTCACCCACCGCCAGTTCCCAGTGATCGGCAGCGACAATGGTACGCACCCAGTCGCCCTGCGGCAGGGCAAGCAGCCGTCGCGTCAGCGCTGCCAGTAAACCTTCCTGCGTCGCCACCAGCGACACGGCCCCCGGTATCAGCAACGCCACCGCCTGGTCCGGTTCGGGATGTGGCGTTTGCGACAGATCCTGTGCCAGCAACTGGCGGATGCGAGCCTCCTCCTGCGCCCGCAATCCGGCCTCCTCCAGATCCTCTGCCTGCAAGGTCCCGTCGCCCGCCTGCACCGCCATCAGCCGTTGCTGCAAGCGCTCAGGTGCGTGGGTCTCCCGTTCAAGCCGGTCCTGATAGCGCTGAACACTCCAGACAACCAGCAATACCAACAAAACACCCGATACGGCGGCCATCAGCCCCCATTTGATTGGTTTGGTCACAGACATTCCTTTAGGTCGGGGTGAAAAAACCCACCGAAGTGAAAACAGACGTCATCATACCAATGAAGGTCGACTCGATCACAGAGCCAGGCACCCTGACTTGCTCACCCGCCCGGGCTGTCGTAGCGTTCGGCCCAACGAACACCCTTCAGCATAATAGTCAGGGAAGAAGATGACACTCGCCGTCCTGTACAGCCGGGCCCGCGTCGGGATGGACGCGCCGCTGGTTACCATTGAAGTACACCTGTCGAACGGTCTGCCCGCCTTCAATATGGTTGGCCTGCCAGAAACCGCCGTCAAGGAAGCACGCGACCGGGTTCGCTCCGCCATCATCAACAGCCAATTCGACTTCCCGGACCGGCGTATCACCGTCAATATGGGACCAGCCGACCTGCCCAAGCAAGGGGCCCAGTTCGACCTCGCCATTGCCCTGGGCATATTGGTCGCCAGCAATCAGGTGCCAGCCGACAAAATCGAGGAATTCGAATTCCTGGGCGAGCTGGCACTGTCCGGAGACCTTCGGCCCGGCCCTGGCGCCTTGCCCGCTGCCATCGCCTGTACCGACGCCGGGCGCAGCCTGGTCACCAGCAAAGACAACGCTGCCGAGGCCGCACTGGCCAGCGACAGCGACGTCCGTTACGGCGAACACCTGCTGCAGGTCACCAGCCATTTCAGCGGCCAGAAGCCGCTGCCACAGGCCCAGTATGAGCCCGCCAGCGACAGACTGCCGCAGCCCGACCTGGCCGATGTTAAAGGCCAGCACAGCGCCAAACGCGCCCTGGAAATCGCCGCCGCCGGACGACACAACTTATTGTTTTTCGGCCCACCGGGCACCGGTAAAACCCTGCTCGCCTCCCGCCTGCCGGGCCTGTTGCCAGCCCTGAGCGAGCGCGAGGCGCTGGAAGTCGCCAGCGTGCAAAGCATCTGCGGCCTGCCACTGAACTGGGGCCAGCGTCCGTTTCGCTCACCTCACCACACCGCCTCAGGCGTCGCGTTGATTGGCGGCGGCTCCATTCCGCGGCCCGGCGAAGTCACCCTGGCGCACCGGGGTGTGCTGTTTCTGGACGAACTGGCCGAGTTCCCGCGCACCGTGCTCGACGTATTACGCGAACCCATGGAAAGCGGTGAAGTCCACATCGCCCGGGCTGCGCGCCAAACCAGCTTCCCGGCCCGCTTCCAACTGGTCGCCGCCATGAACCCGACCCCGGGCGGCTACAGCCCGGACGACCCGCGCTCGCAACGCTACACTCGCGAACAAATGCAACGCTACCTGGCCCGCCTGTCGGGCCCCTTTCTGGACCGCATCGACTTGCACATCGAGGTGCCGGCCCTGCCCAAGGCACTGCTAACCCGCAATACCGAGGAGGAATCCAGCTCCGTCGTCCGCGCCCGGGTAGAACAGGCCTGGGCCCGCCAACTGGACCGCCAGGGCTGCGCCAATGCGGAGTTGTCCGGCAAGCAGCTGGAACAAGCCTGCCAGCTGGGCCAGGCCGAACAAACCCTGCTCGACTCAGCGCTCGACAAACTCGGGCTCAGCGCCCGCGCCTACCACCGCGTCCTCAAAGTAGCCCGAACCCTGGCCGACCTCAACGGCCGCCCAACGCTGGAGCGCAGCGACCTGATCGAAGCGCTTAATTGCCGACAACTGGAAAAATTAATGCGGGTTTAGTGGCCTAATATATTGATTTGGCTCAAAGCCGTGCTGGCCACCGGGTACGCCGACCCCACAAGGGCACACCCGGTATCCGGTGCGGACCATTTCCGACAAGCCTGGCCCAGCCCGGGGACTTGGTTTAAAAATCGATGTCGTATTCGATGACCACTGGCAGGTGTGGCGAGATTCGAGGCTCGCGCAGAATGCCGACGTCCAGTACAAAGTCGGCAATGTTGGGGGTGATCATCTGATAGTCGAGTCGCATGCCGTTGGCCTGGGCTTCATCGAAGGGCCACCAGGTGTGCTGGCGATCCTTGCGGTTCATCAGACGGAACGCATCGACAAAGCCGATGGGGCCGGTTACCTGATCCATCCAGGCGCGTTCTTCGGGTAAAAAGCCCGATTCACGCTGATGGGTTTCCCAGTTGCCAAGATCGATTGAACGATGAGCGATCTGATAGCTGCCCGCAAAGATAAACTCGCGGCGCTTGCGCCGGGTTTTCTTCATGTGCTGCTGCAACACATCCAGAAAGGCCAGCTTGTGTTCAATCTCATCTTCAGTCTGCGCGTAAGGTACGGCAATGGACGCGATGCTCACGTTATTGAAATCGGCCTGAATAAAACGGCCTTCCAGATCCCATTGCGGCGAGCCCAGCCCGCGGATAATGGCTTTGGGCATAACCCGGCTATAGATGGCAGTACCAGAGTAGCCGTCTTCCTCGGCATCGAAGAAAAAGGCATGGTAGCCCGGCACGTCGAGAAACGCCTCGGGCAACTGATATTCCTTGGCACGGACCTCCTGAACACACACTACGTCCGCGTCCAGTTTTTCCAACCATTCGAAAAAACCGCGCTGGGCAGCGTTCACCAGGCCATTTACATTAAGGGTGACGACTTTCATCCTGTCTATCCAGTCAACAAGCGCGCGTATCATATCGGCGCAAACCCGCACTGTCACGGCTTTGAACGGCGATCGCGTCACTGATTTTAAAGGTTTTTCCGGCTTTTACCTTTTGTTGGGGCAAAACCGCCGTATGCAATTGGTATCGAGCCTGCCCCGGTGCCCCGGGGCTCACTTTTTTTATTTTTTTCGCGTTCTGTCATTCTGCTTTTTAATCGAAACCGCCTTTCCGCTATACTGCCGCGCCCAGCGGGAGTCCAAAGCCTCTCGCCAGCAGGTCCGACCGGGCCTCGTTCGAGATCAGCCGATACAAGGGCCTAACACCATGGATAGACCATTTTCGACCGGAAGTACAGCCTCGACCCCTCAATGGCAACAAGATTTCATCCGTTTCGCCATCGATGCCGGCGCCCTGACCTTCGGTGAATTTACGCTGAAATCGGGCCGTGTCAGCCCCTATTTTTTTAACGCCGGCCAATTCCAGACCGGCGAGGCACTGAGCCGGCTGGGCCAGGTCTATGCGCGGGCGCTGGTCAGCTCCGGCCTCGATTTCGACCTGGTGTTCGGCCCTGCCTATAAAGGTATACCGCTGGCCACCACCACCGTTGTGGCATTGCAGCGCGATCATGAACGCAACGTTCCCTACGCCTTCAATCGAAAAGAAGCCAAAGACCACGGCGAAGGCGGCCAGATTGTCGGAGCGCCGCTGGAAGGGCGCATCGTGATTGTCGACGATGTGATCACCGCCGGAACCGCAATCCGGGAAGTTCAGGCACTGCTGCAACAATTCCCGAAGGCGCAACTGGCCGGCGCGGTTGTGGCAATGGACCGCCAGGAAAAAGCACCCGGCGAAGAACGGTCGGCCATTCAGGCGCTTGAAGCCGAGTATGGCTTGCCCATCATTCCGGTGATTACGTTTAGCCAGGTCATAGATTACGTTGCCACCCAGCCCGCGTTCGCCCCGCACCTGGCCGCTGTTGAAGATTACCGGGCGCGTTACGGCGTGGTGTGATTCAGGGTGAATTCAGCAGACTGAACTAAACTGATCAGCAAGCCGGAACCCGGTGCCTTGGCCGACCGATGACAACGCTGGAACTTCTAGGCACAATGGGATAACCAGGCTCACCGGTTAACAGGCGTACAGGCGGTGTTTCCCACACCGACAGCCCAGCCATAGCGGCCCGGTGGCCATCCATGATCTGAATACACACGAGTCAGTATCCTATGTCCAATCGACTGATCGCCCTGTTGCTGACGCTGAGCCTGATACCTCTGGCGGCCGAGGCGCGCCAGTTTTTCCGCTACAAGGATGCCGACGGCCAGACAGTCATCAACAGCAGCATCCCGCCGGAATTTGTCAAAAACGGTTATGAGATCATTGATGACAAAGGCGTTGTGTTACGCGAAGTGGCGCCTCAGCTCAGTGAAGAAGAGATCCGCAATCGCCGGGCAGAAGAGCAACGGGTTCAGGAAGAGCGGGTGCGTGACGCCGAGCTGGTCAAACTGTACCGCAGCCCGGGCGATGTTGACCGGGCCATGCGTACCTGGCTGAGCCGTCTGGATATGGAGATCCGGCTGAAGGATAACCGTATCGACATTCTGCGCACTGAGTTCAATGCGCTGCAATCGCAGGCGGCCAACCAGGAACGTGCCGGGCAGGCGGTGGATGCCGAATTACTCACGCAAATGGCCGAGATAGAAGCGGAAATCGCAGCCTATCAGGCTGAAATCGATCACGTTGAAGCGCGCAAAACCGAAGCCCGGGAAGACTTCGCGGCCGATCGCGAACGCATGGAAATCATCTACGAACGCCTGAACGGCCGCCCCTGGGAAGACACCAGCGCCTCAAACTAGGGCGTTGCTGCAACACGCCTAGTAATGGTACTTCAACACCAGACCATGAAAATTCTGGCCATTGTTGGGCTTCTCGATACTGCCGTTGGAGATGTGCTGATAACGCCAGCCCAGTTGCCAGTTCTGATAGACATACCCCACCCCCAAAATCTGACTGAAGTGCCAGTAGGTGCTGTATTGGTCTGGCCCCAATGAGGTCGAACTGAGATACGCCGCACCCAGACCGGTTTCCAGCACGGCATGACCCGGGCCAGCCGGCAGTGACCAGTCAAACAGCGGCGTCAGGTTTGCCATGGGTTGCTCTTCGTCTTTATAGGTACTGGAACCCAGGGCAAGCTCCAGCCCCGTTGTAACTTGGAGTGGCCCATAGGTGCGCTCGACGGGCAGTGACCAGTTCAGCAGTAACCGGGCGCGTTCTTTGCCGTCGTCCCAGCCAAAATCCAGCCCCGCCTGGCGAGCGTTGACCAGATTCACCACCAGGGCTGAACCGACCGAAGCGCCCACCGCCAGGTTATACAGCTTGATCTCTTCCGCCTTCACACCACCCGAGTACAACGCCAGTCCCGCGCTCATCCCAATCGCCAGCCGGGAAATACCCGTTCGCCTTGCCTTTCGCATGCTTCGTTTTGCTCCTTAGCTTTCTGATACCCGACAGTATACCCGGCCCGGGCGCTGAAGGCGCCGACCTTAACCCCGAGTGCCTCAGTTACCCGCTCTGACTGGACTCCTAACTGCATTGTCAGGGTGGGCGAGCCTCGGGTGCTCGCGTATACTTCAGGTTTACAGCCATCAAGCCAGTCTTACGCATGAAGCACCGGACCCTGACATTGCTCGCCGTTATCTTCAGCGCCACCGCGTTGCTGGTCGGCTGCGGGCAAAAGGGTGACCTGTACCTCCCCGCTGACGACGCCCGGACCACCCTTACCTCTGACTTTGGACACTGACCAGCGACCATGACTCAAACCGCATCATCGACCAACCCCGTCTCTGCCTTCACCTATCAACAGGGTCAACTGACCGTTGAAGCGGTGCCGCTGATGCACCTGGCCGAGCAGTACGGCACACCGCTGTATGTGTATTCCCGCACGGCCATCGAGTCTCAGTTCAAACAGTACCTGGCCGGCTTGGGCGAACACCCGGGGCTGATCTGCTACGCCGTTAAAGCCAACTCCAATCTGGCCGTGCTCGATGCGCTGGCCCGATGCGGTGCTGGCTTCGACATTGTCAGCATCGGCGAGTTGGAACGAGTACTGGCCGCAGGCGGCGACCCGGCCAGAGTGGTCTTCTCCGGTGTGGCCAAGCAGAGCCATGAAATACGCCGGGCACTGGAGGTGGGCATCCATTGTTTTAATGTTGAATCCGAGGGCGAGCTGGAACGGCTGAACCGGGTCGCCGGTGAAATGAACACCACCGCCCGTATTTCCTTACGGGTCAATCCAGATGTTGACGCCCAGACACACCCCTATATTTCCACCGGTCTGAAACAGAACAAGTTTGGCGTTGCCATCGACCAGGCAATACCCGTGTACCAGCACGCCCAGCAGTTACCCAACATCGAGGTTGTCGGCGTCGACTGTCACATTGGCTCTCAGATTCTGAATACAGCGCCTTTTGCCGATGCCCTCGGTCGCTTGCTTGCGCTGATTGACGACCTGGCCGAACTCGGTATCCAGATCCGGCATATCGACCTTGGCGGCGGCCTGGGTGTGAAGTATCTGAATGACGATGTAGAACCCGATGTCGCCGCCCATGTCCGCTCCATTGTTGCGGCCCTGGCCGACCGGTCACTGTCGCTGATTCTCGAGCCCGGTCGCAGCATCGTGGCCAATGCCGGTGTCATGCTGACCCGCGTGGAATATCTGAAATACAACGGGGACCACGCCTTTGCCATTCTCGACGCCGGCATGAACGACCAGATTCGTCCGGCACTCTACCAGGCCTGGATGGACGTCAAACCGGTGGTTGAAGCTCGCCAGGGCACCGAGGCCCGGTGGGATCTGGTTGGCCCCATCTGTGAAACCGGTGACTTTCTCGCCAAGGATCGCCGCATGACGCTGGCGCCCGGCGATGTACTGGCGGTCATGTCGGCCGGTGCTTATGGCATGGTCATGGCTTCGAACTACAACACCCGAAACCGGGCGGCAGAAATCATGGTGCAGGGCAGTGAATCCCAGCTGGTGCGCAAGCGCGAGACACTGCAAGATCAACTGCAACTCGAATCGCGGTTAAGCTGAGGGTCTATGCGGCTGAAATTCACCAAAATGCACGGTCTTGGCAATGACTTCATGGTCATTGACGGCGTTACTCAGCCGGTTGACTTCAAGGCAGCCGATATCGAGCGCTGGGCCGACCGCCATATGGGCATCGGTTTCGATCAACTGTTGCTGGTTGAACCCCCGACCCGGCCCGATCGTGACTTCCGCTACCGCATTTTCAACGCCGACGGCACCGAAGTCGAAAACTGTGGCAATGGCGCCCGCTGTTTTGCCCGCTTTGTCGTGGATCACCAGCTGATTCACGCCGAGCGTATTCGCGTGGAAACCGCCGGCGGCGACCTCGAACTGATCCTGCATGCCGATGGTCAGGTGACCGTCGACATGGGCCGGCCACGCCTGTCGCCCGACCGCATTCCCTTTGAGGCCGACAATCGGGCCAACCTGTACCCGGTCACCCTGAACGATGGCAGCGAGATCAGCCTGGCCGCCGTCAACATGGGCAACCCCCATTGCGTCATTCGGGTCGACAACGTCGACACCGCGCCGGTCGACACCCTGGGCCCGGAACTGGAAAGCCACGCCCGCTTTCCACAACGGGTCAATGTTGGCTTTCTGCAGGTGATCGACGCCCATAACGCTCGCCTTCGCGTCTTTGAACGGGGTGTGGGCGAAACCCTGGCCTGCGGCACCGGTGCCTGTGCCGCCATGGTCGCCGGCGTGATCAACCAATGGTTTCAGGACCATGTACGCATCACCTTGCCCGGTGGTACGCTGCTGATTGAATGGTCCGGTGAAGGCAACGTGCTGATGACCGGTCCAGTAGAGACCGTATACGAAGGAGTGATCGGGTGACTGAATCGGTGAATACCGAAACACTGGACCTGGAGGCGATCGTAGCCTACCTGCGTCATCATCCCCGCTTTTTTGAAGATCACCCCAATCTTCTGAAAAAGCTGCATCTGCGTCATGAAAGCGGCGACGCCATTTCGCTGATCGAGCGCCAGAACCAAATATTGCGCCAGGAAAACCGGCAACTGATCGACCGCCTGAACCAGTTTATCCAGGTGGCGCAACGCAACGACCGCCTGTTTCTGAAACTGCAACGGCTGATTCTCGAGCTGCTCCCTGAAACCCGCCTGAATGGTTTGCTGGAACGGTTGCAACAGGGTCTACAACGCGACTTCGATGTGCATGAAACCACCGTCATCCTGTTTGATCGCGCGCCCGGCGACGGTGATGGCTGGCTGCAAACCTCCCGCGATCAGATCGCCGAGGCCTTTCCGGCCGTCGTCGACCAGGGCAAGGCGGTCTGTGGCGCACTGGAACCGGTACTGACACAGCTATTGTTCGCCAACACCGAGGTGGGCTCCATTGCCCTGGCTCCGCTCACCCGAGATCAGGCGGTCATCGGTGTGCTGGCGCTCGGACACACCAGCCCGGAGCATTTCCGCAGCGGCACCGAAACCCTCTTTCTGACCCATCTGGCCCAGGTCACCAGCTTGCAAATGGAGCGCACGGAGTAGCGGCTTGGGGTTCCTCTCTAGGGGCAGCTTGGTGGCTTTGGTCCGCAACGGATGCCGGGTATGCCTCTGTGGGGTCGGCGTAAACCCGTCCATGGGGCCTAGACCGCAGCATCCCTGCTGCGGACTACCCCACAGAGACATACCCGGCATCCGCTGCTTATCACTTCAGGCAACTCCCCACCCAGACTTAGCAAGACGGTTGCCAAACTGTCATCTAGACTCAGGGAATTGATGTTTCAGCAGTGCTGATGTGGCAGTCTGTTGCCTGTCTATCACCCTGCCCTTGCGTAAGGATCTCTGGTTTCATGCGACATCGCTTTACCCGACCCGCCGGACGCATCGCCCTGACGTATCTGGTTATTGCCTTACTCTGGATTGCCTTTTCCGACCAGGCTGCCGAAGCGCTGTTCAGTGACCCCCGGCTGCTTAACCGGGTGCAGACCATTAAAGGTGGCTTCTTCGTACTGGCCACCGGTTTGCTGCTGTACATCCTGATGCACCGCACCCTGCATCGAATTGAGATCGTCGCGCTCGAAGACAGCCTGACCGGTCTGCCCAACCGGCTGGCCTTTACCCGGGAGCTGACTCAACGCTGCCATAACGGCCAGGCCCGCGATCAGCGCTTTACCCTGACCCTGCTGGACATTGATCAGTTTACCGATCTTAACGACGAACAGGGCCACGCCCGGGGCGACGAACTGCTCAGGCTGGTTGGCCGGCAACTCAGGCACCTGCTGGGCAAGGACTGGTACATCGCCCACCTAGGTGGTGATGAATTCGGACTCCTGTCACCCGCCGGGCTCAGCACCCAGGATACCCGCGAGCGACTCGACTGGCTGCAATACAGCGTCATGCGCAGCAGTGACCACGATTTGATGCTCAATCACACCCTCAGCGCCGGTTCCTGTGAATTCCCCACAGATGCCCGCACCGGGCAAGACATGATGCGCCAGGCCGATATGGCCCTGTCTCGAGCGAAACACCAGGGCCGGGACCGGCATTCGTTTTACCATGAAGAGCTGAAGCGCACCTTACTGGAACGACTGTCGCTGGCAAAAGACCTGCGCGATGCCATTGAGCAACAGGCCTTTAGGCTGGTTTATCAGCCGCAATGGTCGGTATCGACATCGCAATGGGTCGGTGCGGAAGTACTGGTACGCTGGCACCACGCCGAACGGGGCTGGGTACCGCCCGACCAGTTCATTCCGTTGGCAGAGCGTGAGGGTCTGATTCACCAGGTCACCGAATGTGTGGTGGGAAAGGCACTGACTGAAATGAACCTGACCGGGCTGAGCCGCGCAACCCTGCCCTCACTGTCGATCAACCTGTCACACCTGACCTTGCTGAACGACAACACCATGACGCTGTTGCATCACCTGATCGATCAGAGCAGAACGGATCTGCCCGCGGTGATGTTCGAAATCACCGAAACGGCCACCATGGAAAACCTGGATCGTACCCTGAAAGCCATGCAAAGCTGGCGAGAACGGGGCATCGATTTCTCGATTGATGACTTTGGCACCGGCTATTCATCCTTGTCCCGGTTGAAGCAGTTACCGCTGAAAGAGCTGAAAATCGACCGGAGCTTTATAATGGACTTGCCCGGCGACCAGAACGACGCCGTCATCACCCAGGCGATTCTGGCGATGGCAAAAACCCTGTCGCTGAACGTGGTAGCCGAAGGAGTGGAGACTCTGGAGCAATCGGATTTTCTGCAGACCCATGGCTGCACCATCATGCAGGGCTATTATTACGCTAGGCCCATGCCCATTCAGGCATTGAGTGCCTTGCTCACAGAGTCCGTGGATTCACCGGTGCGCTGACCCATCGGGGCCCAGATCGAACGCCATCACCAGTGCATCTTCAACGCCGTCAGTCGACACATAATAACCGCGGCGCTGACCAAGGGTGTCGAAACCCAGCGACTGGTAAAGGGAAATGGCAGCCTGATTAGACCGTCGCACTTCCAGCAACAGGCGTTGCTGACCGGATAATCGCTGCTGCGCCAGCCAGCCTTGCATCACCTGCCGCCCCCACCCCTGGCGCTGGTGTTCGCGAGCGACCGCCAGGTGCATCAGGGTGGTTTCATCCAGAACGGGCTGGCTGACGAGAAAACCTACCGTGGCGCCGTCGGCGATGGCGAGCAACACCTCTCCGGCATTAAGGGCTCGCCGGAGCGCCGATTCTGGCCAGGGATGGGAGCCAGCCCCGAGATCAATCTGCAACACCCGCCCGATCGACTCCGGGCCTGCCTGAACCAGTTGCATCAGGTGGGCCGGTCGATGGACCGGACCAGTGGCTTGATTCGATGCCAGCAGATCGCCTTCTTCATCGGCTCGTTCAGCATCTGGTACAGGGACGGTAACCCCACCCAGGGCAAATCCCCATAGTCGCCTTGCGGCTGCTGCCAGCCCTGAAGCTTGGGCATCACCGCGCCAAACGAGAGCATCATTGAGGGTTGATACTGGCGGATGAACTGGTCGAGTTTTTCATCCACGTACACCCGAGCCTGGTCCAGCCCCTGGTCCACCTTGCGGTTGGTAAACAGGGGCCATTGCACCACATGATGAGTCCGCACGTCGGCTGCTCCCACCCCGAGTGTAGCCAGGATGTTCAGCAACAATTGCTGGCCGCTGTCGGTCGGCTGGCTGAGGCCACGGGCCAGGGTATCGGCAATCAGATAATCGCCAACCACGCTCAACGACAAGGCAAACCGGGGTACCGGGGCCGCCTTGCTGCGCACCACCTGGGGGGCCGCAGGCTCCGCACCGGCGTCAGCGGCGCTTGCCGGCCCAGTTGGGTTCTTCTCAATCGGTACCTCAGCCGGTTGTTGCGAGGTGGCGGGCGAGGCTTCCGGCGCCGGTTGAGCCGCCACCGAACCGGTTTCGACGGGCGGTGTTGCGTAATCGGTGTCATCCAGATCAAACACCAGCGGCTCCGGCGCGGCCGGTAGCCGCACTCTGGGGTACCAGCTATCGATCCCCATCGCCGACAGATAGTGCTGGCGACTGGCTTCTGAAAGGGGCGTAAAATCGGTCATACGGTGGTTTGCGGGTGAGGTTTGGCGGGGGCGTTTAAGATGAGGTTTAACGCCTTGATGTAAGCCTTGGCCGAGGCCACTACGATGTCGGTATCGCTGCCTGCCCCGTTCACAATGCGCCCGGCCTTCTCAAGACGCACCGACACTTCCCCCTGAGCTTCAGTACCCGCGGTAATGGCATTCACCGAATACAGCTGCAACTGGGTACCGGAATGCACCAGACTGTCGATCGCCTTGAAGCTGGCATCGACCGGGCCGTCTCCGGCCGCGGTGGCCTCATGCGATTCGCCTTCGATGTCCAGCACCACGGTTGCCAGTGGCGACTCGCCCATCACACTGTGGCTGACCAGGTGTTTCAGTTGAATCCGGTCGGGTACGGCGGTGTCTTGCTCGACCTGTGACATCAGGGCGTGCAAATCTTCGTCGAAAATGTCGTGTTTTTTATCGGCCAGCGTCTTGAAGCGAGTAAAGGCATCGACCAGCTCGGCATCCGATTCAAACGGGTACCCGAGATCGACCAGGCGGGTTTTGAAGGCATTGCGACCCGAGTGCTTGCCCAGCACCATGCGGTTGGCGTTCCAGCCTACCGCCTCGGCCGACATGATTTCGTAGGTTTCGCGGTGCTTGAGCACACCATCCTGATGAATGCCGGATTCGTGGGCAAAGGCATTGGCCCCGACAATGGCTTTGTTTGGCTGCACCGGGAACCCGGTCACCGACGACACCAGCCGGGAGGCCGGCACAATATGCCGGGCATCGATGCCGGTATCGACCGGGAACAGATCCTGACGGGTGCGCACCGCCATCACGATTTCCTCCAGCGCGGCGTTGCCCGCACGCTCACCCAGGCCATTGATGGTGCATTCAACCTGTCGGGCGCCCTGCAACACAGCTGCCAGGGAATTGGCCACGGCCAGACCCAGGTCATTATGACAATGCACCGAGAACACCGCCTGGTCGGCATTGGGCACGCGCTGCATGATGTCGTGAATCAGTTGGCCAAAGGCTTCGGGCACGGCGTAGCCGACCGTGTCGGGAATATTGATGGTGGTCGCCCCGGCGGCAATGGCCCGCTCGATGATGCGGCACAAAAAATCGAGTTCACTGCGCCCGGCGTCTTCGCAGGAAAACTCGACATCATCGGTGTACTGGCGGGCCTTGGTCACCGCCCGCACGGCTTGCTCGACCACCGCATCCGGCTGCATCTTCAGCTTGTATTTCATGTGAATGGGAGAGGTGGCGATAAAGGTATGAATGCGCGCACGTTCTGCGCCTTCCAGGGAACCGGCCGCCGCTTCAATGTCAGCGTCGAGCGCCCGCGCCAGGGAGCACACCGTGCTCTCGCGTACCGAGCGGGCAATGGCGTTAATGGCGTCAAAATCCCCTTTCGAGGCGGCTGCGAAACCGGCTTCGATGACGTCGACCCGCATCTTTTCCAGCGCTCGGGCAATGCGAACCTTTTCGTCCCGCGTCATGGACGCGCCAGGGCTTTGCTCGCCATCGCGCAGCGTGGTGTCAAAGATAATGAGATTGGAAGTCGGGGCAGTCATGGCAACACTCCGGTCGGCCGGTTTACAGACCGATAGTGTACACCAGAATTGCCCCGGGCCTCATCGACTGGCGCGCTTTTTAGCTCGCTGCCGGCCCATGCCGCAGCCAGGCATCTTCACACAAATCGAGCAGCGATTGTCGGGTCTCAAACGATTCGCGGGTCCAGAAAAACGGATAGACCTTGCGGGCTTTCCGGTCGAACCAGAACTCGCCGGCGGGCAGTGCCTGGCCCTCGGCCAGGCACCAGTAGATGGTATCTGCCCCTTCCTCGCTGGTGCGCAGCCGGTCGCCCATCTTATTGGAGAACCCGGGCAAGGCTTCACGCAAGGCCTCTGTGCCTACCCAGCCCGGATGTGAGGCGGAAAAGGTATACGTCGGAAATTGCCGGGCCAGTTCCTGGTTCAGTATGACCTGGGCGCGCTTGGCGTTGGCGTAGGACTTCACCTTGTCGTACGGGTGTTGCTGCCAGCACAAGTCGCCCAGTTCCAGTTTCTGCAAGTACATGCCGCCGCTGGCGGTCAGGTGCACTGGCGCGCCTTCGGGCAACAGCGATTGCTCGATGCAGCGGCGAATCAGCAAGTAGTGACCCACCACCTGAGAGGCAAAGATCACATCGTAACGGTCTTCAACCAGCATCAGTTTGTCGGGCATGCCACCGGCGTTGCAGACCAGGGCATCGAGCTCGGGCAGCGGTTGTGACAGCACCTGATCAAACCGGGTCATGTCGAGCTCGATAAACTCAACACCGAGCTCGGCCAGCCCCGACTCATCGAATTTCCCTTGCCCCCGGCCCGTTACCAGGACTATCGCACCCGCAACAGCCAGCCGCTGCGCCAGCGCTGCGCCAATACCGCTGGTGCCACCGGTGACCAGCACCCGTTTCCCCGCGAGCTTCGCGTCGTCTATCTCACTGAACTGGCGGGCATGACGCTGATACCCGGTCCGGTCAAATGAGTAGACAATGCTGTAGTCCTTCAGGGTGTCGAACATGCGGTGCTCCTCACTTGTCACAATGATTGTGTTGCCGTTCAGTACGGGGCCCGGTCTGACATGGGTCACTTTCAGTTAAAAGGGTAGTCTACACACTACTGTGCCAGTGTTCCGGCGTTCGGCTCAGCCCACTGGCATAAATCCGCAGCGGATACCGGGTATGCCCCTGTGGGCCGGGAGTCTAAATTAACCGAGGTGGCTATGGTCCGCGCCCAGTGGTAGAGATGCTCATGCGGGGGCGCCGTAAAAACATCCATGTTGGCTTAACTTCGGCATCCATGCCTCAGATACCCCCGCATGAGCATCTCTACCACCAGGCGCTGTCTATTCAGTGAACTCCGCTGATGGCGTAATAAAGTAGCGTAAGGCTGACAGTTACGCAGAAATCACACCCGACAGGGGCAATTCACACCGGAAGGTGACCTTGTTATGGTGAGGGCACACTTGAACATCAGGAGGCTCCACCATGACAGACGCCTACACACCGGTTGAGTGCAAGTCAGAACTGGCCGCGCTGAACTCCGATCTGGAGTTCCCCTGGGGACTCGAAGACGACAAACTGACCAAAACCTTCACCTTTTCCAACTTTGTCACCGCTTTTGGCTTTATGACACAGGCGGCAATAGTGGCCGAGAAGAGCAACCATCACCCGGAATGGTTCAACGTGTATAAAACGGTAAAAGTACAACTGACCACTCACGATGCCGGCGGCATTTCGGAAAAGGATTTTGACCTGGCCCGGCGTATGGAAAAACTCGCCACCGGACAACGCTGAGATGGGGCTGACGCTGCACCTTAATTGCCTCGGCGAGATTGTCGAAGGCAATTATTACCGCGGTTTCTGCCTGCTCAGTGAAGACCCGGATGAACCCGGCGCCGTGTTTCTGGTGGTCTACGCCGAGCCGGACCGAGCATCGGACGTTCTGCTGAGCGAATGGTTTCCGTCGATTCAGGCGGTCAATCACTTTGCGCGGGATCAGAACTGGTCGATTGAGTGGCGTCAGTAACCGGCTCACACGCTTGGGGCCGGGTGTCGCAAACCGCCTCGGTTGCGATGCGCACATCGACCAGATAATACAGTGAATCGAGCCCCAGGCTGATGCGCCCCATGTTGTGAAACACCAGCCCCAGAGCGATGTCTTCGGCGCTGTAGCGCTCAGCATCGGCAGCAAACTGCACCGCGGCAGCCCCCGGTTCTTCATCACCCAGCAACTGCATTAGCCGCCCGATACCGCCGTGGTAGGCCTGTACCAGCAGCAATGAATAAAGCCGTTCGCGCTGGGCCGCTGGCAAATGACCAAAGCGCTCATCGAAAACAGGCCTGAGGTTCCGGTCATTTTGCTGATAGAGCCTGACGGCGCAATCGACCTGTGCCATGCGGTGCAGGTGAAATCGTTCATCGATCTCACAATCGGCCAGCACTTCCGGGCGCAATTGCAACAAGCCAACGGCCCGGGCTGCTGAAAAGCTTTCCTTTCGAGCGCCGCTTTCTATCAGAACCTGGCCAATAAACGCCTGCACAACCGCCTCTCCGGGCTCGTAGCCCTGGCGCTCAGCCTTGTCGTTGAACACCTGCCGGACCAGATCAATCAGCGGGATCGGCTCGTCCTCGGACCCGGCCACCATCCCATCCCAAGTGCCCCACACCCGATCCGCCGGGTCGGTTCCCAGCAGACGATCTATGGCGGCGCTCAAATCAACGTGAGGCTGGTCGCAGCGCAGCGCAAAGGGGTAGCCCGTTTCCGTGGCCGACCCTCCGATCCACCGGTGTACCCGGTCGTCCCGATACAGGGTTTCGCGAATGCGGTTTAACCGCTCCTGGTTTTCAGCGACCGTGTCTTCGTTCTCAAACCAGGTCAGAAAGCGGCCGCGCTGGTCAAACAGAATGTGGCGGTCGGGTTGCTCGCAATAACTTTGCTCGAGCAACACCCAGCGTCGAATAATGGATATGTTCAGGTAAAAGCCATCGCTGAAAACATAGGGCGTATCACGAATGACCTGCAACCAGGGCGCAGGCGGTTGCACGGCATCCGATTCAGCGTGCAGCAGGCTGGTAGCAAGCACCAACATGAAGCCGATCAGCCACCGCTTTATAACCCCAAAAAAACCGTCACGCATAACACGCTCTCAAACCAGACAGAGCGAACAGTCTACTGAAGTCGGCGACGGTTGCCAGCGCCTACCTGCTGGCTGGTAGTGCAGCGGTGCGTCTTCTGATCGCACAAAAAAAACCCCGGCACGGGCCGGGGTCAATTGAGTGTACATCCTTACTCACTCACTGGGCTGTCACGAAATCGCTGTAAATGCCGTTGCTGTCGAATGTTGCCACCTGAAACTCATAGTCAGCGCCGGGTAAATCTTCAATCAGGTACTGGTCGGTCCCCGCATCGTCGATGACTAGGGTGACGTAGTCTTCAGTACCGGATTCGCGGTAACGAATCTCATAGCCACCGATTTCATCAAGACTCAGCGGCTCACCATTGGCGCGCTCCATCGGTACACTCCAGTACAAGGTTACCGACAATGTATCCGGCTCTGGTTCTGGCTCGGGTACCGGTTCATTCATTACCAGGGTCACCGTTGAGTGGGCAACCACGGTGCCATTGACGCGAACCGTCAGGGTGTTGGTTCCCTCCTGCAACTCGCTCAGGGGCAAGGCATTAGCCGAGTCATAATTACCACCGGCGAAATCGTAGGGGTAAACCATGTCTTCACCGAACCAGCCGCCGTTGACATAGAACTCTACATGGCCTGCGTCGATATCATTGGTCGTCAGCGTAATGTAGTAGGCTTCGCCTTCCATCAGCGTCAACCCCTCTACTGCCTGACCGTCACTGCGTGAAGCCTCCAGCGAATAGTCCAGAGAGTAGCTGATCGGCTCCGGTTCTGGAGTCGGCTCTGGCTCAGGCGTTGGCTCTGGTTCCGGAGTCGGTTCTGGCTCAGGTGTTGGCTCTGGTTCCGGAGTCGGTTCTGGCTCAGGTGTTGGCTCTGGTTCCGGAGTCGGTTCTGGCTCAGGCGTTGGCTCTGGTTCCGGAGTCGGTTCTGGCTCAGGCGTTGGCTCTGGTTCCGGGGTCGGTTCTGGCTCAGGCGTTGGCTCATCGTTCTCTATCACAAAGCGAGAAGTCGCCACAATTTCCCCGTCGACGCGAGCCAAAACGGTATTTTCACCAGGTTCAAACCATTCCATATTCTGAACATTGGCCGCAATATTATTGCCACCATTCAAATCATAGGGGTAGCTTGAATCGGCATTCATCAACACATCGTTAACGTAAAACTGGACAACACCCAGTGCCGTGTCGTTCGACGTCAAATAGACGTAATAGCTGCCCGCTTCATTCAGTTCTGCATTTTGCAAACTGGCGCCGGATGCGCGGTCTGCACGGACCGAGTACATCAGATCGAACGAGCGGGAGTTTGTATCTGAGTCATCGCCGGTGAATTTAGAAGTTCCTTCTTCTAGTTGGCATCCTGCCAGCACCATCGAGGCGACGACCGAACCTGAAAGAGTGAACTTCGTCATAAGCGTTTCAGTTACCTTTTGCGGTCATGGATGAAAGTGAGCGCATGGTAACGAGACAGCTAACGAATAAATGTGAGCAAGTTCCGACCGAATTTTTTATTACAGTTACCGCATGATTTGACGGTTTGCGATAAAAAAACCGTCAATTCGTTGCAGCATTTTTGCTAAAGCTCCCTCATAAAAATCTCTGTCACAGAATTCATCTCGACCCTGTCACACGAATAAGGCAGCCTCTTCAAAGTTTTGACGGTTTTTAACCCGAACAAGCCTTCGTACCGCGTTCAGCTCTTGCAGAGTGCCCAGGCAGACTGTGATGGAGATCACCAATCCACGGCATCTTTACACTGCGCCAGCCCAATCAACGACGATTGACCTTGCCAGGGCGATCACTGACAATCTTTGAAAACGTTATCAAAGCTCAGGGTACCCAGTCGGATGACCAAGACGAAGATGCTGAGTACCTGCATAACCCCTGAAGGAGAAGGCTCAATGAGTACGTTCACCGACCTGATGTCTCGCCGCGACTGGGAAAACCCACTGGTCACCGGACAAAACCGGCTACCGGGCCACAGCCCGCTGCGTGCCTATGCGAGCCACGACGACGCCCGAAACGACCTGACGTCGGCCCGGCACTCGCTCAATGGCGACTGGGACTTCGTATTGTACGACCGGCCAGAACTGGCTGACGCTGCCTTCTTTGAATCACAGACCGCCGTGCCCACCGGTCACAGCGTGCGCGTTCCAGGCAACTGGCAATGTCAGGGGTATGACCGGCCCATCTACACCAATGTGCAGTATCCGTTCGCGGTCAACCCGCCCTTTGTGCCTGCAGATAACCCGACCGGGGGCTACGCCCGCACCTTCGCGCTTCCGGCCGAAGCGATCGACGGGCAAACCCGGGTGGTGTTCGACGGCGTGAATTCCGCCTTTCACCTCTGGTGCAATGGCCGCTGGGTGGGCTACAGCCAGGACAGCCGGTTGCCAGCTGAATTTGACCTGTCCGACTTCGTTCACGCCGGTGATAACCGCCTGGCGGTCATGGTGCTGCGCTGGTCGGATGGCAGTTACCTCGAAGACCAGGATATGTGGTGGCTGAGCGGCATCTTTCGCGACGTCACCCTGGTTACCAAACCCCGGCGCCAGATTACCGATGTTCATTTCAACACCGAACTGGATGCGTGCTACCGCGACGCCACGCTGGCTCTGTGCACTGAAGTATCTGACCCGGAAACCCGCATCCGTGCCTGCCTCTACGACGGTAACCAGGTGGTGGCCGAGGTCAGCGACATCGCGCCGGGCCAGCGTGAGGTGGACGAACGCGGCGGCTTCCGTTGTCGTGCCTATGCCAAACTGGCCGTAACCGCGCCTCGCCTGTGGTCGGCAGAAACCCCTAACCTGTACCGGCTGGTAGTCAGCCTGAGCGATGCACAGGGCCAGGAACTGGACCATGAGGCGTACTGGGTCGGTTTTCGCAGCGTGGAAATCAGCGACGGGTTGTTAAAGGTCAACGGTCAGCCCGTGCTGATTCGCGGGGCGAACCGGCATGAGCATCACCCGGAGCGTGGTCATGCCGTTAACCGGGCCGATATGGAAGCCGACATCCGGCTGATGAAGCAGTTCAACTTCAACGCCGTGCGCACCGCCCATTACCCCAACCACCCGGAATTCTATGAACTGTGCGACCAGTACGGGCTCTACGTGGTCGACGAGGCCAATATCGAAACGCACGGCATGAACCCGTCGAGCCAGCTGTCGGACGACAGTCGCTGGCTGTCGGCCTATATGGAACGGGTGACCCGCCTGGTGCAGCGCGACCGCAACCATGCCTCGGTGATTATCTGGTCGCTCGGCAACGAATCCGGCTTAGGCGCCAACCATCACGCCGCCTACCAGTGGGTGAAACAGACCGACCCCAGTCGCCCGGTTCAGTACGAAGGCGGCGGTGCCGATTCGGCCGCCACCGACATCATTTGCCCGATGTATGCCCGGGTTAACACCGACATGCCACTGCCAGAATCGGTCCCCAAATGGGCGATTCAGAAATGGATTGGCCTGCCTGGTGAAAACCGACCGCTGATTCTGTGCGAATACGCCCATGCCATGGGCAACAGCCTGGGTAGTTTTGATGAATACTGGCGCGCCTTTCGCCAGTACCCGCGCCTTCAGGGCGGCTTTATCTGGGACTGGGTCGACCAGGGCCTGAACCACACCAGCCCAGACGGCCACCGCTACTGGGCCTACGGCGGCGACTTTGGCGACCATCCCAACGACCGACAGTTCTGCATCAACGGCCTGGTCTTCCCCGATCGCAGCGTGCACCCGACGCTGTACGAGGCAAAACGGGCCCAGCAGTTTCTGCAGATCAAACTGATCAGCACCGACCCGCTGACGGTTCAGGTGAACAGCGAATACCTGTTCCGCCACACTGACAACGAGCAGCTTAACTGGGCGATACTGGAAGACGGCCACATCATCAGCCAGGGGCAGATGCCATTGAGCGTTGCACCCATGAGCCAGGCCCAATATACCATCGACGCCGCACTTCCTGCTGCACAACCCGGCTGCGACTACCACCTCGACATCTGGATTACCCAGCCCGAGGCAACCCCCTGGTCTGAACCCGGCCATGAAAGTGCGCGCCAGCAACTCAGCCTGCCGGTCAGCGCACAGCTGGCTGATGCGGTAACAACGACAGCCCCGGCGCCGGCTTACACAGAAACAGACGACCGGATCATCGTTGAGCATGAGGGTGGCCAGTGGCAGTTTGATCGCGCCACCGGCCAGTTAACCAACTGGCAACATGGAGATCGGGCATTATTGCGAGCCGCACCGCGCGACTGCGTCTGGCGCGCCCCGCTCGACAACGACATCGGCATCAGCGAAGCCGACCGGGTTGATCCCAATGCCTGGGCAGCGCGGTGGGCTGCGGCCGGCCTGGATCGCCTGGCGACGACCAGCACATTGCTGGCGGTTACCCCACGGGCCGATCGTGTTGAAATTTGCGTTGCTCATCAGCACCGGGCAGACGACGAAACCCGGCTGCGCAGCCACTGGCGTTACGGTTGCTATCAGGACGGTTCACTGACGCTGCAGGTCGAGGTCGACGCCGCCGCAGGCTTGCCGCCGCTGGCCCGTATCGGCCTTGAATGGGCGTTAACCGACATACCCGAGACCTTCACCTGGTGGGGACGCGGCCCGCATGAGAATTACCCGGACCGGAAACTGGCAGCCGACATAGGTCGCTATTCGCTGCCGCTAAGCGCCGCTCACACGCCCTATATTTTCCCAAGCGATAACGGCCTGCGCTGCGATACCCGGTCACTGCAAGTGGGCAGCCTGAGCGTCAGCGGTGACTTCCACTTCAGCCTGAGCCGGTATTCCCAGGCTGAGCTGGCAGCCGCCAGGCACCAGTACGAACTCTCAGAGGAAGATGGCGTCTATTTGCACATCGATACCGAGCACATGGGCGTTGGCGGGGATGATTCCTGGAGCCCGAGCGTGCACCCTGAATACCAGATAACGCAGCATCGCCAGACCAAGCGACAGTATCGGTATGAGGTTACGCTTAAGGCGGGTTAAATTATGGCTATGATCGAGCGGCGGGTGCCGGTGATGCTTCTGAGGGGAAGTCCGCAACAGGGATGTTGCGGTCTAGGCCCCATGGATGGGTTTACGCCGACCCCTCAGAAGCATCACCGGTAGCCGTCGCGGACTTCGCCACTCAACGGACCTCATGGGCTCTAGCTAGGTTAGCGCAATCAGGCGCCCCATCAGTTTGCCTTTGGGGTGCCAGACCGGTGCCTTTTGCCAGCGCACGGCGGTTTTCGGGTCGCGCTCAATGCGCACCCGGGCCAGTATTTCATGCAGAATGCATTTGATCTCCATCTCCGAGAAATGCATGCCGATGCATTTGTGGGCGCCACCGCTGAACGGGGCAAACAGAAACGGATGCTGTTTGTCTTCCTGACGGTCGGGCGAAAAACGCTCCGGATCAAAGCGTTCCGGCTCGCGCCAATACTCAGGCAGGTAGTGATTGTGCACCGGTGATACCGAGACGATGGTGCCGGCCGGAATCCGATAGCCTTCGTACGCCACATCGTGCAGGGCGCGGCGGGGAATAACAGCACCCGGAGTAAAGAGGCGCAACACCTCTTTAAACACATTAGCGGTATCGGTCAGCTGCCCAAGGTCTTCATAGGTTAGGGGTTTAAAGGCGGCGTGCTCTTCCCGCAATCGCTCCTGCCATTGCGGGTATTCGGTCAGAGCATAGAGCAGGCTGGTCAGGGCACTGCTGGTGGTATCCTGTGCGGCCATCATCAGAAAAATCATGTGGTCGGCTATGTTCTGGTCGGTGAAATTGTGGCCGTCTTCATCTTTGGCGCGGCACAACTGCGCGAACAGGGTATCGCCACCCCGGGCTCTTACCTCGCTGACCTTGTTCAAAAAATACCGTTCCAGAAAGGCCCGCCCCTGCAAGCCGCGATTGTACTTGGTGCCTGGCCAGGGTTTGCGCACCAGCGCCATCGTGGCTTCGACGTTGTTGCGAAACGCCTGTTGCAGTTGTTGCAGCTGTTGATGATCGGTCTCGCCGATAAACACCCGGGAGGCCATATCCAGCACCGTTTGCCGGGCCAGTTGCGCCAGATCGACCGGACTATCCAGCGGCCAGCGTTTGACAATATCGGGCAAGGCACAGGACATCAGCGCCTGGTACGCCACCATGGCGTCTTTCTTGAAGGCGGCCTGCATGATGCGGCGATGATAGCGGTGCTCCTCGCCATCCTTAAGCATCAATCCGCGCGGGAAAAGTTCACCGACAAAACTGGCCCAGCCCTGGGCAGTGGAGAAGTGGTTACCGCTATCCTGCAGCAAGAACCGGCACCCCTCCGGGCCGATCAGCCGGATCCAGGTTTCGCCCAGAAACTGTGTTGAAAACACGGGACCATAGCGTCGGGTTTTTCGATCGAAGAAGGCCTGAATATCCTGTAGGACTTCAAGGGTGTGGCCGACCAGGGGCAAGCCCTTGTCTCCGGGTATTTCGATCAGAGGCGCCTCTTCGTTGATATTGATCGGATCAACAGCCAAGGAGGCCTCCCTCATTGTGCGGGGTATTGACGACTGCGCCTTCATGCTCGGTCTCCGGCAAAGGCATCCACAACCTGCCACCGGTAACAGTGACGACTCACTCAGAGTGAGTCGTCCTGCGACCAAGGTAAAGGCCTACGCAACAGGAGTGTGAACTGGTTATCGTCAATAATGGCGGCAATCCGCGAGTTGGTTAACTCTTGAGCTTGTAACCTGTTTTGAAGATCCACCAGACCAGGCCAACAAAGAGCACCAGAAAGCCAAAGGTCATGCCCGTACTAACGGCAATGTGCACATCCGACACACCATAGAAACTCCAGCGAAACCCGCTGACCAGATACACCACCGGGTTCAACAGAGTCACCCCTTGCCAGAAGGAAGGCAGCATGTCGATGGAATAAAAGGTGCCTCCCAGAAACACCAGCGGCGTTACGATCATCATCGGCACAATCTGCAGCTTTTCAAAACCATCGGCCCAGATACCAATCACAAACCCAAGAAAACTAAAGGTGATGGAGGTTAAAACCAGAAAGCTGAACATCCAGATCGGATGCTCAATCCGGTAGTCTACAAAGAAGGTCGCGGTGACCAGAATGATCAGGCCGAGGATGACTGATTTGGTTGCAGCGGCGCCCACATAACCCAGCACAATCTCAACGTAGGAGATCGGTGCCGACAGCACCTCATAAATAGTGCCGGAGAACTTGGGCATGTAGATGCCAAAGGAGGCATTGGAAATGCTCTGCATCAGCAGCGTCAGCATGATCAGCCCGGGAATAATAAAAGCGCCGTAACTGACCCCGTCGATGTCGACCATGCGCGAGCCAATGGCGGAACCAAAGACAACAAAGTACAGAGACGTTGAAATCACCGGCGTAGCAACGCTTTGCAACAGCGTGCGCCAGGTGCGTGCCATTTCAAACATATAAATGGCGCGAACAGAATAGAAATTCATGTAAGCAGTATCCTTTATTGACCGTGGACCAAACCCACGAAAATATCTTCCAGCGAGCTTTCCCGGGTGCGTAGGTCCCGGAACTCAACGCCCTGACTGTCGAGCTCTTTCAGCAATTCGGAAATGCCACTGTGTTCCTGCTGCGAATCAAAGTTGTAATTCAGCTCGCGGCCATCCTCACTCAGTGTCAGTGGCATGGACGCCAATGACTCCGGTACTTTCGACAACGGGTCACGCAGCGACAGCGTCAATTGCTTTTTACCCAGCTTGCGCATCAAAGCGGTTTTTTCCTCAACCAGAATGATTTCACCCTGGCTGATCACACCGATCCGATCGGCCATTTCTTCGGCTTCTTCAATGTAGTGGGTCGTCAGAATGATGGTCACACCCTGCTCGCGCAAGCCACGCACCATTTCCCACATGTCGCGCCGCAACTCGACATCGACACCTGCCGTTGGCTCATCCAGAAACAGGATTTTCGGTTCGTGCGACAATGCCTTGGCGATCATCACCCGGCGCTTCATGCCGCCCGACAGCGCCTTGATTTTCGAGTCGCGCTTATCCCACAGCGACAGTTGCCGCAGTATTTTTTCCAGATGCTCCGGGTTCGGCGCTTTGCCGAACAGGCCTCTGGAAAAGTTCACCGTGGCCCAGACCGTTTCAAACGCATCGGTCGCCAGTTCCTGCGGAACCAGCCCGATTTTGGCACGGGCCTGACGGAAGTCGGTCAGAATATCGTGGCCATCGGCGGTGACCGTTCCCCGGGTAGGGTTGGCAATGCCGCAAATAATACTGATCAGGGTTGTTTTACCGGCGCCATTGGGGCCAAGCAACGCGAAAATCTCACCGGTATTGATATCCAGATCGAGGTTCTTGAGGGCTTCAAATCCTGATGCGTAGGTCTTGTTGAGACCCTGCACAGAAATAATAGGGGGCATGAGTGCTCCTAGTGGTTAGCACTCAAGTTTCGGAGTTCGGGTTAGCTTGGTGGCACTGGTCCGCGTCGGCTACCGGTAGCGCCTCTGCGGGGAAGTCCGCAACATGGATGTTGCGGTCTAGGCCCCATGGACGGGTTTACGCCGACCCCTCAGAGGCATCACCGGCAGCCGACGCGGACCACAGCCACAAATTCCAACTTCGAAACTTGAGCTAAAAAAGGGTGCCGGTCACTTTACAGTAATCCGGCTTCTTCGTAATAACGCCTTGCACCCGGATGCAAGGGTGCTGATAAACCGTCCTGAATCATTGTGGCCGGATCCAGGCCGGCAAAGGCCGGGTGCAGCCGGGTCAGGGTGTCGAAATTTTCAAAAACGGCCTTAACGATCCGGTAGGCAACGTCTTCGGGCATGTTAGCGGTGGTCACTACCGTTGCCGCCATGCCCAGTGTTTGCACCGGATCCGGGTTACCCGGATACAAGCCACCGGGAATGCTCGCCATGCGGTAATAGGGTTTCTGATCCAGCAGTTGTTCGACGGCCTCACCCGTCACTGGTACCAGAACCGTCTCGCAGCGCTCTGTAGCTTCCAGAATCGCCGGGTTGGGGTGACCTGCCGCGAAGGTGATCGCATCGAGGCGATAGTCGCACAAGGCTTCGCCCTGACGCAGCGGCGGTAACTCGGCAGTGCGCTGGAAATCGTCATAGGTCCAGCCGTAAATGGCCATCAACACGTCCAGCGTGCCGCGCTGACCAGAACCTGCCTCGCCCAGATTCACCCGTCGGCCTTTCAGGTCACTGAAGGTGGCAATACCGGAGTCAACTCGCGCCAGTACGGTAAAGGGTTCGCTGTGCAGTGAAAACAGGGAACGCAACGAATCAAACGCTTCGGCTTCATCGTATTCAGGCTGCCCGGTGTAGGCGTAATGATGCCAGTCGGACTGAACCACGACGAGGCTGTAGCGGCCTTCACGCAACCCGGTCAGGTTATCGATCGACCCACCGGTCACCACAACGTCACAGCCTTCATCCGCACTGGCCTCACGTTCATAAAAGCGGCAAATAGCGCCACCGGTAGGGTAATAGACCCCGGCAATCGAACCCGTGCCAATCACCAGATTCGACTCAGCCTGAACCGTAGCCAAAGCGCCGAGAGTGCTCAGCACGGCCAGCAGGCCCACCTTCTTTAACGCATTTCGAATCACCCTGTTACCTCAGCGTTCAATCCACACCGTCAGTGTAGTGTATTACCGGCATTATCCAGTTTTGTGCTCTTCTCGACCGTCGGCATGCCGTGCGAAACGCCCGCGCGCCCGGTCATGCACCTGGTCATGTCGCGGCCAGGGCCAGCCACCGAACTCGTCTTTGCGGAAGTCCGCAAAGGTCTGACGAATTTCGGCTTCGGTATTCATCACAAAGGGACCGTATTGAACGACTGGCTCATTAATGGGCTTGCCCTGCAACAGCAGCAGTCGCACTTTCTGCTCGCCGGCTCGCAAGGTGACCGACTGCTCCGGGACCAGGCGCGCGCCCTGCTTGGGTGACAATTCGGTGTCGTCTACCTGAATCGCGCCCCCTTCAAAACAGTAGAGTGTCCGGTTGACGCCGGCACGGGTCGCGGGCAAAGTCCATTCGGCACCCGCGTCAACGTCGATGATCCACACCGCAACATCGTTGGCCGGGTCCGACGCCCAGGAGTCCGGTGGTGGCGGCGGGGCGTTATGACCCTCGAGCTCGCCCGCTACCACGGTCACCGAGGTACGGTGACCCTGTGCATCTTCGGTGGTTACCACCGGCGTCTCTTCGCGCCAGAGCATCGAAAAGTGCGGCGGCACTGCCTTGTTCTTGGCCGGCAGGTTGATCCAGATCTGGAACAACTCCATCGGGTTCTCCTCGGCTTCGCTCAACAGCGGAAACATCTCGGAATGCTGCACGCCGTTACCGGCCGTCATCCACTGAGTGTCGCCGCCGCCATAGCGTCCGGCAGCCCCCAGGGAGTCGGCATGGTCAACCATGCCTTTAGTGACGACCGTTATGGTTTCGAAACCACGATGCGGATGCGCCGGAAAACCGGGAATCCGGTCGCCATGGTACATGCGCCAGTCCTGGCTCCAGTCGAAATCCTGCCCGATCTGCCGACCCGCCAGTGACGCCTGGGGGCCCATCTCGGCGTTGCCCTTGGGGAACGCATCGTTGTGATGAACACAAAACAAAAAGGGATCGGCCGTCTGCCAGGGAAACCCCAGCGACAGTACTTCTTTAACCGCGTTACTCATCTGACACCTCACTTGATCGGCTGGGTGCCGCGCCTTTGGCGGCCCGGCCCCGAGTTTGTTCGGGCTGCTACCTCAACCCTGTTTACGACAGTCACTATGGGGGCACCCTAGCCGTATTTCACTACCCGAATCAGGGTGCCCTCCCGGGTAGCGGTGGCCTAACTTTGACAATAGTTGAACTGTCTACCAAGGTGAGGTCGTCGTCAGTCTTGATGCAGATCAAGACTTGCACCACCCAACAGTGCCAAAGTAGTTTCATCGACTCGACTCTACGGGCGTCAACCACCACCGGATGACGTCTGCCAAACAGGAGAGACCATCATGAGCAAACTGATACTGGTTCCCGTTGACGGTTCAGACCCAGCGAAAAAAGCCATTGAATTCGCGGCCGACTGGGCCAAGCACCACGATGCCGGCCTGCTGCTCTTACACGTGCCCGAGCCACCGGTTGGCGATGAGGTCATGGTGATGGGCGGTGCGTCCATTTACATGCATGCGACGCCTGACGAACTGAAGAAAGTGGGCGAGTCCATCGTTGAGGCAGGGGTCAAGCTGGCCAATGAACTCGGTTGCAAAACCGTGGAGACCACCGTCGAGATCGGCGATCCGGCCCGCAAGATCGTCTCTGTCGCCCAGGACCGCAACGTAGACATGATTGTGATGGGTACGCGCGGCCTGGGTGACTGGAAGAGCCTGCTGCTGGGCAGCGTCTCACACAAGGTGACCAACCTGGCTGAATGCACCTGCGTGACGGTGCGCTGATCAGCCGTAAGCGGCTTTTACGGTCGCTTGCATGGTCAATCCCGCCCGGGCTTTGTATCCTTAGGGGACACTATTCAGGCGGGGTTGCCCCTTGTCCGACCGGAAACTGACGACACGCTCCAACACCCAGGCGATAGATCAATTCATTGATCAGGCCGCCAAACTCCCGGTTGCCAGCCAGCAACAGGGCCGCATACTCTTTGCGCTCGACGCCACGGCCAGTCGCCAGCCCACCTGGGATATGGCCTGCAATCTTCACAGTGAACTGTTTCTGGCCACCGAATCGGTCGATGGCATTGCCATTCAATTATGCTATTACCGCGGGTTTCGGGAATTCAAGGCGACCGACTGGGTCACCCGGCCCGAACGCCTGCTTAATGCCATGAATCGCGTTCAGTGCCTCGGTGGTCAGACCCAAATCGGGCGTGTGCTTCAGCATGCCCTGAAAGAAACCCGGGTAAAAGCCATTAAGGCGGTCATACTCATTGTCGACTGTTGCGAGGAAGCCGTTGACCCGCTCTGTCAGCACGCCGGTGAATTGGGGCTGCTCAACACCCCACTGTTTATCTTTCAGGAAGGCAACGATGCCCAGGCGCGGAACGCCTTTCAACAGATGGCCAAGCTTTCAGGCGGTGCCTGGATGCCATTTGATAACCGCGCCGCGGCGCAACTCAAAGACCTGCTCGGTGCCGTTGCGGTGTACGCCAGTGGCGGCCAACGCGCTCTGGACGACCTGGCCCGCTCTGGCTCCGCCGATGTGAAACGTTTGACTCAACAGTTGAAGCGCTGACCGTGACACCTATATCCATACTCTTTCTCTTTGTTATTGTGCTGGTCTTCGGCATTGCGTTAAAACGCATGTCGCCGGCACAGCGCAAGCGACCCATCATCGTGGGGCTGATCACGTTGTTGATAGCGGGTTTGCTGTTTCTGGCGGCTACCCAGCGACTGTATCTGCTGGGCGTGTTGCTGGCCGCCCTGCTGCCCTGGGCCAGGCGGTTGCTGCCGCTGCTGATTCGTTTTCTACCCTCGATCCTGTCTCGCCGCCAGTCCGGCAAGACGACCGGCGCCAAGGGCCAGACCTCACGCGTTCAATCGGCGTTGCTTGACATGGAGCTGGAGCACGACAGCGGCATTATGCACGGCACGGTGCTGGCGGGGCCCTTTGAAGGTAAAACCCTGGCCGATCTGGAGGAAAAGGAGTTTATTGACCTGCTCGCCTATTGCCGCCAAAACGATGCCGATTCGGCCCGCCTGCTGGAAACCTACCTCGACAAACGCTTTGGCGACCGCTGGCGTCAGGATGACCCGGGCGCCCGGCAAGACGATGCGCAGCCGCCCCCGGAGCACGATTCAGGCGCCATGACCGACGCCGATGCCTACAACATCCTCGGCCTGGAACCCGGCGCAGATCGCGATGCGATCATCCAGGCACACCGCCGACTGATGCAAAAGGCCCACCCCGACCGAGGCGGCAGCGACTGGCTCGCCGCCAGAATCAACGCGGCGCGCAGTCACTTGCTGGGGGATTAGTGACTCAGGTTGCATCGGACTGGTGGCATTGGCCCGCACCGGCCACCAGGCAGACCTATCGGGGGTCGGCGTGAACCCGTCCATGGGGCCTGGACCGCAGGATATGAATCCCCTCCATGGGATTCACCCTTCGGGCTCGCTTTGCTCATGCTAAAACGCTCCTGGCGTTTTAGTCCGTGCTGCGGACCACCCCCGATGGGTCTACCAGGCACCCGGTGCTCAACCTGTGCCCGAATACTCCAAAACGTGAATTTATCAGATCACCTCAAAACTCAGCGACAACGCCGAAGCCGACTGCCCGCTCACTTGCTCAACATCGTGCCAGTGGCTGCTGGCAAAGCTGAGCACCTGCTGGAATCCGCCTTCCCGGTTTAGATCCGCCAGGGTGTAGCCCGTCTTTCGGGTCAAATAGGGCCGCTCCGAATCCAGTCCGTCAGATTGTACGGTCGCCCTGACCTCGACCCGCTGCTCCGGCTGTGCCACGGCAGAGCGTCCAATCCAGTTCACCTCCAGACGCGGCAGCGCTTTCTGCTGAAGGGCTCTGGCACCGGCCGCTACCCGGGCGGCATCGGCCAGCAGGGTTGCATCGAGCTTTAACAGGGCTGCCCAGCGGGCAGTGACATCCGAATCCGCACTGCCGTTAAGTATGAAATCATCCACATTTTCCCGGGAAAAACCGTGATCGGGTGAGAACATCAACCGGCTGCGTACCACGTTATGGACGTTGTCCAGGCTGGCACAGCCCAGCACCTGGGCCAGAAAATGGGAAAACAGCGTTGTCATGAAGCACCTCGGTCACGTCGGCAATGTCGTAAAAGTGGGACCAGGGCTGATCGGAGAGGATACAGGTGCAGAAAGGCTCGGAGCGGAGGCGCTTTAGCTGCATTTGTATACCGCTCGCAAGTTACACATTAAATCAGCGGGTCATCTAACTGAAACTATATCAATATATTTTGATATAGCAATACCAAAACGCTTGCCAACCTCGAAATTCCGGTTAATATTCCGCCACTTCACACGGCGACTCAGCATGAACCTGATCTCCTTCGATGTTTTTCGTACTCTCGGATTCCCGGATGTCCAGGTCATCAAGCCCGAACATTTCTTCCGCCACAAAGACGTCATTCGCAACGCTGACTGGGTGCTGTTTCCGGAATACTGGCAGCTCAACGCCCTGCTCTTTGGCCTGAATGCGCGAATCTTCCCGAGTGAAGCGAGCTATCGCATTGGACACGACAAGGTTGAGATGACCCGTGCCTTTGAAATGGTCGCGCCGGTAAACACGCCACTGACACTGATAGAGCCCAACGGCCCACTGCAACAAGAACAGCTGTGGGACCTGATGACCCTGCCCTTCGTCGCCAAGAACCCCAAAGCCAGCATGGGTGAAGGTGTCTGGCTGATTAAAGACCGGGCCGACTGGCGCCGGTATTGCGACCAGGCCAGCGTGCTTTATGTTCAGGAATACCTGCCGATTGAAAAAGACCTGCGCATCGTCGTCATCGGTGACCGGGTGCTGACCGCCTACTGGCGTCACCAGGCCGACCAGGGTTTCTACAACAACGTTGCTCGTGGCGGCTGGGTTGAATACGGCGAGGTCCCTGAATCAGCCATTGAGCTCGCGCTAACCGTCGCGCGTGACCTGGGCGTCAACCACGCTGGTTTCGACATCGCCATGGTCGGCGACCACCCCTACCTGCTGGAATTCAACCGACTGTTCGGCAATCAGGGCCTGAACAAAGGCTCCGAGCTGCAGGATGCCATTCTCGGTTACCTGCGCGATGAACATACCCCCAGAACCCCGGATGGGCCGACTACCCCACCGCGGACTTTCCCGATGGCGGTTTAACCCGCCGGTGACTCATGACACCAGCACCAGCCAACGGCCCGTTACTGTCTTGCCAGCCTCCACCCTTAACGGTGCCGTCTCATCGTACAGGCAGCGGTGCGGTGGCAGTGCCGCCATCAGTTCATCGCCATCGTGCTGAATCCGGCCCTGCTTGTGGATCCGTTCATGGTGGCCCTGCTCCAGCGTAATCACCCAGCGGCAGTCTTTTGGCATTAGCGTCATGGCGTTGGCCAGCCACCGGCTGGCATCCGGCACATAGATCAGCACATCCATCAACAACACCAGGTCCGGTGCTTGCTGATCGGCCGGCAGGACATCAAACAGATGAGGGTCCCGGATATCCAACTGGTGCAGCGCCCGGTATTGCCCTTTTTGCCCGGCCTGCTCCAGCATGGCCGCACTGAGGTCAAAGCCAATCAGGTCTGCCTCGGGATAAAACTGTTTTATTGGACCGGCAGCCAGGCCCGTGCCACAGCCAAAGTCCCACACCCGGTTCACAGGTGCCCATTTCGGTAGATGACGGGTGAGCCAGGCGGGCGCCTGGTAGTCCAATGGCCCCAGCAAATGCTGGTCAAACTGCTCCGCTGCGTCGTCAAACACGGCTGAAACGTAGGCCGCATTCGCCTCTCTGGCCACTCGCCCCGTCAGCGCTTCCAGCAGGTAGCGAGCACTGGCATCGCCTGGGTGGCACTGCAGATGCCGCTGGTAGTAGTCTTCTGCGGGCTCGAACTGCCCCGCTTTGACCAAAGCACCTGCGATGGTGTCCCAGCCGCCCTCGCACCGCGCTTCGGTGCGGGCTATGGTGGCCCGGTCACCGCTGCTATGAGCCAGAACCAGTGTTTCCGTTAGCACATCCGGATCGGTCAGCGACAAAGGCGCCAGCGCGGCGCGTGCTTCAGCCCAGTGCTGCAACTGGCGACGCGCTTTGGCGATCGCCAGACCGCACTCCTTGAGGTCTGCTCCCAGCGCCAGCGCCCGCTCGAACGCGTCCGCCATGGCGACATAATCCCGCAGGGCTTCACAGGCGTAGCCAAGATTGGCCAGGAAACCCGGTTCGTTTGCCTGTCGGGCAATCGCCGCTTGCGCCTCCCGTCGACTCTCTTCGGCCCGGCCCAGGCGCAGTAATACCAACGACCGGTTATTGCGTGCGTAGGCATCCTCCGGCCTTATTTGGAGCGCTTGCTGCAGCGCGGCTTCAGCCGCGTTATAGTCGTGACGGTGCAATTGAACAACACCGAGTAAATGCCAGGCGGGTGCACTGCCGGGGTCTTTTTTGAGCCACAGCTTCAAACGGGCCAGCGCCGGGCTTAAACGCCCCTGTTGTATCAGAGTCAGGATTTCGGTAGATCGATCAAGCATAGGTAACGGCTCTGGCAATCGGTGAGAGACACATTTAACTGTTTGTTTTTTAACGTCTTTTCGTAACAAGCACAAGCATCGCCTGAACCGGTTTGGCTACCAGTTTGCACACAGCCTTATCCACAGATTTTGTGGGTAAGCGCAACGCAAACACCCTTGCAGCAAACGCGAATGACCCCAATGGCCTAGGGAGCCTCTGAATAACTCCCCCGGGGCTCTGGCTTATCCGAGGGACGTTGCCACAAGGCGGACTCATGCAGGAATGTCTAGACCTTTCAAATGAGTCCAACGCGGTGGCAGCGTTCCTCGGAAAGCCCCGAAGGGCGCGGCTAAAACGTCCTGCCCCGGCGTTGCACTTCTTGACAAGGGCTACGGCCATTGCGCTGCGAAGTGCGCCTTGTGCCAGAACGTTTTAGCTCGCGCAGAGCCCTGGGGGAGTTATTCAGAGGCTCCCTAGACAACCTGACTAAAGAGACCGCTGAATGAACCTATTAACCCCCACCAAGGGGTATTGGCTTACCCCGGCCATTATCTACATCAACACGGCCTTGTTCGCATTGGTTGCCCTCTACACCCAAAGCATCCTGTGGTTTCCCGCCCGGGAGCTGGTGGTGCTGGGCGGGAATTTCGGGCCGTTGACGGTCGATGGTCAGTGGTGGCGCTTGCTGACCAGCGTGTTTCTGCACGGGGGCCTGTTGCACCTCATCTTCAACGCTGTGGTGCTGGCCAACATCGGCATTTTTCTCGAACCGCTGCTTGGCCGTGTTTCCTTTGCCATTGTCTATCTGATTACCGGCGTACTGGCGAGCCTGACCAGCCTGATGTTCAACTATGGCGTTGTCTCGGTCGGTGCTTCCGGTGCCATTTTCGGCATGTACGGCTTCTTTCTGGCTCTGCTGACCACCAAACTGTTCAAACCGGAGTTTCGCACCACCTTCCTGAAAAACACCCTGGGTTTTATTGCGCTTAACATCGCCATCGGTTTTTTTGGACCAATCGACAATGCCGCTCATATGGGCGGGCTGGTCAGCGGTTTCATTCTGGGCTATGTCTGGCTTCCCTTTGTACGCAAGCGGATACTGAAGACGGCACGAGTCTAAAGAGTGGCTAGAGTTGGCTGCGCACCCAACGGATGATGTCGTTCATTCCCATCGCACCGGCCTGGCGCGCAACCTCACGCCCGCCTTTAAAAACGGCCAGAGTTGGAATGCTGCGAATGTTATAGCGGGCACCCAGCGCCTGATGGGCTTCCGTATCCAGCTTTGCCAACCGCACAGCAGGCTCCAGTGACTGGGCCGCCTGCTCATATTGCGGCGCCATCATCTTGCAGGGCCCGCACCAGGGTGCCCAGAAATCCACCACTACGGGAATGTCACTGCGCCCGATGTGTTTTTCAAAATTGGCGGCCGTCAGTGCCAGCGGCTTGCCGGTAAACAGCGCCGACTTGCATTGACCGCACTTGGGCCCATCGGCCAGACGCGCCGCCGGAATGCGATTCACCGCATCGCAACTAGGGCAGACGACATGGACAGCGTCACTCATCTTAACTCCTCCCGACTCATTCAACTAAAAAACACCACGTTCCAAACTCGCAGCTCTCAGCTCTCACTTAATATCTCAACATCTCTGTCCACCACAGTGACCCAGGTCAATCCAGACGCTGATCAACTGAACGGCCTGTCCCGTCACCGCGCTTTGTCAGCATAGCTTAACCTGTGCTAACGTTGACCGCTCTCCCGACGATGCATCTCATCGTTTAGCGGTTAACCGCTGTTTTCGCCCTCTGTGGCACTCATTATTCCAGGAATTTTCTCGTGATACGTGGATATGTTGACGTGCTTCGGTCTTACTGGCCGATGCTGGTGTTCGGTTTGCTGACGGTATTCTTTGGCAACTTTGGTCAGTCGTTCTTTATCAGCTGGTTCGGCGCGCCGATTCAGGAAAAGCTCGGCCTGTCGGCATCGGCCTACGGGTCGGCGTATTCAGTGGCAACCCTGGTCAGTGGCCTGACCATCATGGCCATCGGCGGCCTGGTCGACAAACTGGCCTTGCGGCTCTTTGTCACCCTGATTGCACTGGGCTTGTTTACCGCCAGCCTGCTGATGTGGCAAATGAACTCGCTGTTCAGCCTGGTCATCGCCCTGTTCATGCTCCGCTTTTTCGGCCAGGGCCTGATGCCACACACCGCCATGACCGTCATGGGGCGCTACTTCTCGGTGAACCGGGGCAAGTCGATCAGCATTGCCGGTAACGGCGTGCCGCTGGGTGAAATGATTCTACCCAGTCTGCTGGTACTGATCATCGCCCTGGTTGGCTGGCAGAACAGCTGGCTGGTGGTGGCGATCGTGATTATTGGCGTCTACCTGCCCACAGCCCACTGGCTGCTGCACCGGGCAGGCCCGAGCGAAGTCGAACGGCTGGGCATGGAAAAACGACTCCGTCCGGATGATGTTCCCGATGGCTCCCGTCGCACCGTTCTAAGAGACAAACGTTTCTGGCTGGCCTTGCCACTGCTATTGGCACCCGGTTTCATTGTGACCGGCATCTTCATTCAACAGGCGTTTATTCTGAGTGAAAAAGGCTGGAGCACAGGCCTGTTCGCCACCAGTTTCATTGTTTACGGCGGCGTTCACTGGGTAGCGTCGCTGATAACTGGCACTCTGGTCGACCGTTTCTCGGCCGCACGCCTGTTGGTATTTCTCGGCGTTCCATTGTTTGCTGGCTTGGCATTTGCCGGGACCTTTGAAGGCATCTGGGTCGTCTTCATCATGATGACCATGCTCGGCACCGGCATTGGCATGACGGGTACGATCATGAACGCACTCTGGGCTGAAATTTATGGCACCACCCACCTCGGCGCGATCCGCTCACTGGTCACTGCCCTCGGGGTAATCAGCACCGCAGCTTCGCCAGCGTTATTCGGACTGACGATCGACGCAGGCATCAGTGCTTCTGCATTACTTTGGTCAATGGCAGCTTATGTTTTAGTCGGCCTGATTCTGGCGAGGCAATCGTTCAGAGTGTGACGTTCAATTCAGTCCTAGTTTAGAAATTGCTACAGAGCCAGTGACAGCTGCCGGGTGTGCCTAGCCGGGGGAGTCCACAGCATGGATGCTGTGGTCTAGGCCCCATGGATGGGTTCACGCCGACCCCGGCTAGGCACACCCGGTGGCTGGCACGAACCACAGGCACCCAGGCAAACCCAACGGGTAGCAAAACCAACCTCTCAGGCAGACAACTCCTCCGTAAACACAGCCAAAAACGCCTCCCCATAACGCTCCAGTTTACTATCACCCACACCGGAAACCGCCCGCAACTCATCGAGGCTTTGGGGTCGCAACGCCAGCATGTCTTTCAGGGTTTTATCGTGGAAGACCATAAAGGGAGCCAGGTTGTGTTCGAGTGCCAACTGGCGACGTACTTCCCGCAAGGCTTCCCAGAGTGGCTGGTCCTGATCGGCAATATTGTCACTGACCCGGGGCTTGCGTTCGCCACTGGATTTGACCGGGGTGGCATCTCGTCTCAGTGCCAGGCTTTGCTCGCCCTTCAGGACTGGCCTGCACGCATCGGTCAGTTGCAGCCCACCGAAGCCTTCCGGGTCAACATTCAAATAGCCCAGTGCTACCAACTGGCGCATGACCGATCGCCAGTCATTGGCGCTGAGATCTTTGCCAATGCCATAGGTTGAGAGTTGGTCGTGACCGAAGCGACGCAGTTTTTCATTTTCACTGCCGCGCAGCACATCGATGATGTGATTGGCACCGAAGCGCTGACCGGTCCGGTAAACACAAGACAACGCCTTGCGCGCGGCATCCGTAGCATCCCAGGTTTCAACCAGTTCGATACAGGTGTCGCAATGGCCACAAGGCTCTTCAAGATGTTCATCGAAATAACGCAACAGCACTTGGCGGCGACACGTTGTGACTTCACACAACCCCAACATGGCATTCAGCCGCTGTTGCTCGTAGCGCTGATGTTCATCGCTGCCGGTTGACTGGGCCATCATCTGGCGCAGTTTGACCACATCTTCAAACCCATAGAGCAACAAAGCCGTTGACGGTTCGCCGTCGCGACCGGCACGACCGGTCTCCTGGTAGTAGGCTTCGATGCTTTTCGGCAAATCCAGATGCACCACGAAGCGCACATCCGGTTTATCGATGCCCATGCCAAAGGCGATGGTCGCCACCATAATAATGCCGTCTTCACGCAGAAATCGGGACTGATGATCCTGGCGAACATCGGCCGATAACCCCGCGTGGTAAGGCAAGGCGTTATAGCCCTGGGTGCGCAACCAGTCGGCGGTTTGCTCAACCTTCTTGCGCGACAAGCAATAGACAATGCCCGCCTGCTCTTCGGGCGTTTGCTTCAAAAACGCCAGTAATTGCTTCCGCGGTGTTTGCTTGGGCTGAATCCGGTAAAAAATATTGGGCCGGTCAAAGCCGCTGATAAAGGCCGGCGCATTCAGCAAGCCCAATCGCTGCTGAATGTCTTGCCGCGTACGCTGATCGGCGGTTGCGGTCAGCGCGATGCGCGGCACTGACGGGAATTCACGCTGCAACACATCCAGTTTGAGATAATCGGCCCGGAAATCATGCCCCCATTGCGATACACAGTGCGCTTCGTCAATGGCAAACAGGCTGATGTTGGCGGCCTTCAACAACTCAAGCGTTCGCGGCTGCAACAGACGCTCCGGCGCGATATAGAGCAAATCCATCTCACCGGCGAGCAAGGCGGTTTCGGTTTGCTGCACCGCATCGAACGAGAGCGTCGAATTGAGAAAGCCGGCGCGAACGCCTAGGGTACGTAAGGCGTTTACCTGATCCTGCATCAGGGCAATCAGCGGGGAGATCACCACGCCGGCGCCCGGCCGAACCAGGGCTGGAATCTGATAACACAGGGACTTGCCACCCCCGGTGGGCATCAGCACCAGCGCATCCTGCCCCGAGACCAGCGCATCGATTACGGCTTGTTGCGGGCCACGGAAGGCATCGAAGCCAAAGACGTGGTTGAGAACGGAGAGAGGAGTCTGTGTCATCAGGGCAGTATACCGAAAGCAGGGGTCGCCAACAGGGCCGCAACCCGGGTATTCGTGTCAATTCGATCACAGGACTATACTTAAAATTAGATTTGCGGAGGTCGCACATTGCGAGCGTCGGGTGCCGGTGGTGCCTCTGCGGGGTAGTCCGCAGCATGGACTAAAACGCGGGGAGCGTTTTAGCATGAGCGCAGCGAGCCCAAAGGGTGAATCCCACGGATGGGATTCATATCATGCGGCCTAAGCTCCATGGATGGATTCACGCCGACCCTGCAGAGGCACCACCGGTAACCGACGCGGACCACAGCCACCGAACACAGACGAGAAGGGTCATACCATGGGCATCGCAGGCGTAGGCGCCATCATGCTGGTCCTGGTGCTGATCGTGTATCTTCGATCGATCAGCAAGGGACCGAGCAGGAAAGACCGGGCGCAGCAGAATGATCGCTGGTTGCTGGATCAGGTCGATGCGTTTGAGGGTTTTGGCCGTCATCAGTATGCCATCAAATTGCTGGAAAGAGCTCTGGAGTCTGATCCGGACAACACCGTACTCAAAGCCCGGCTGGCATTGCTTGAAAGCGATTCAAACAGCCATTCCTGAATTCGCCAAATGAACGATTTCTGGCATACTGCCGCCTTTCAAAGCCATCACCTCGTGGGTAGCCATGAAAGGACTCAATCCGTTTTCCCGCATTTCAGCCTCTCCAACGCGCCCCGCTACAGGCAAGCCAAAGGAGGCGGCCTTTGATGTGACCTCTCTGGTCAATGGCCCCTTCGGCGAGGCTGACGATGCCGAAGAGAGTAGTACCGCCCCGCTTGATGAAAAACTGCGCCAGGCGTACTTCTGGATCGTTAATCACGCCGTCATCAGCCCGCATTACGACGTTGAATACAATGTGTCTGCGCCCCAGCCCATTCAATTCGGTGACAGCCAGACGCCGCTTTTCCTGCCAACGGACCAGAGCTACTCCAGCTTTATCCTGCTCCCGCTGCTGACCTTCGCCGCACGCAGAAAATGCCTGTTTATTGGCGGCCCGGGTCGCGGCAAAACGGCCTCTGCCTTGTTGATGGGGTTGCTTGGCGGCTACAGCCCCAAGGAAGTCCGCCGTGCCATGCAGCACGGGCACCCGCAAATGACCGTCGCTGACTTGCTGGGCAACCCCATGCCGATGGATCTGATGCAGGCCGAGCAGGAATCCGATATCCGCATCAGCTGGCGCCGCTGGCTGAACATGCGCGTCAAGATCGTCGATGAATACAACCGCATTCCGACCCGCACCCAAAGTGCCTTGCTGACTGTGATGGGCGATAACTACGCGGAAATGTTCAACCAGATTCACGAGTGCCCGCCCGCGGCTTGGTACCTGACCGCCAACGACGACCAGGGCGGTGGCACCTACCCGGTGATCGAGGCACTGAAAGATCGTATCGACGTTGTCGTGCAGGCGTTGCCATTCAACCCGAGATTTCTGGATGAATTGCTGCTGCGCATTGAGGAAGGCGTCGACCCGGCCGATTGCCTGCCCGATGCCCTGCAGTTTTCCGAAGCGGAAATGGACCAGATGGAGCGATCCATCCGCGCTGTCACCCTGCCCGCAGACTTGCGCCAGCGACTGGAATTTTTCGCCAGTCAGTTCGAATTCAGTGAGTATTCAGGGCAGCAGTTCGAATACAAAAGCAAAGATACCTCCCGCCTGGCGGGTGTACCCAGACACCAGTTGGCCATGCTCGAAGACGGCCGTGACCGCCTCGCCGATCTGGGCTGTCAGACACGCAATGGCCTGTCGGTGCGCAGCCTGATGTCGCTGATTGTCTATGCCAAAGCCATGGCGTTTTTCCGGGGCAACACCGAAGTTGAACTCAACGATCTGACGCAGATGCTGCCTTTTGTGTTGCATTCGCGCCTGTTCGCCGATGCCGATGCACCTTTTTTTCAACAACCGGAAAACGCCGCGTTGCTCAGCGATAAAATCGGTTGGTTGCGCCATCTGTTCCAGCTCAGCTGCGCCGAGTTTGAACGCCAGGGCCGGCACCGGAAAGATGAAGTGGCCGAGCTGAAAGCCGAACTCGACGAAGGGCTGGAAGGCGTTTCCGACAAGCAATGCCGCAAACGGCTTGAACAGATTGAACGCACCCTGCATCAGTTGGCGGCTGGCAACAAACTCTCGGGGGCGGTACACGATGATGCGATGACACTTAAATACCTGCACCAGCGCTACAGCAATTATAAGCGCTGGCTGAGCAGTCAGGGTTAGTGGCTGATGCAGAACCCGGAATTAGACTGGAAAGGTCGCTCTGCCAGGTCACGGGCACCGGATAGATGCCATGCAATCTGAGTGGCTGGCACACTACCTGACGCGTCAGGCCGACTCGCTTAATCAGGCTTACCGGCTCGCGCGCCAGGGTGATCCGGTGCAGTTTGCCAGTGCCTTTGGCCGCTTTGTACAGCACAATCTCGATTCGTTGCTAACAAGCCTGGATCAGTGGTCGCCTTCAAACAAAGCCGCCTTGTGCGAAACCGCCTACCAGTGCGGCCTGACCCTGACTCGCCACGGCTGGCTAAGAGCCGAACACCAACCGGTCACCGACCGGCTGTTTCAACAGCTGTTGCCAACCTGGCTGGCGCCCTACCCGGATGCAGCACCCCGGCTGCTGACCCAACTGCTAAATGCACTGTCCCATCTGCCCGGGGCCAGTCAGCGAACCGGGCTGCTCGACCACTGGCAACGCTGTTTGCCTGCGCCCGACGCCACCCCCGATGCCCTGCTAGTGTTCAGCTGGATGGCCGGGTTGCCGCAGTACCGTGACGCCGCCCTGCAAGCCTTACACCGGCATCCCGACTGGCTGGAAATTCTGGCACTGGGCGACCCAGAGGCGTTCGAACACCCCTGGTGGCAGGGGTCGGCATTGGGTTGGCACAGCGCCCCGGTGCAATTCGGTGCTTCCCATTGGCTGGGCGGTGACTTTACCGCCAGACCCCGGTTGCTGATCGCCCCGGGGCAGACGCTGGTTCAGGCAGGGCAGGAATGCTGGCATCTGTACATAGACACCTTCGGCCAGACATTGCTGCCCACAGCGAGCCACCACCCAATGCTGGTCCCCGTCCCGGAGTGCAAGCGACTTCCGACCGCTCTCGCCCACTTATCCCAGGGCATTGAAACACCACGCCAATGCCTGGAACGCCGCCATGACTGGGTTGTCAGTTTTCACGACAGCTACGCCCTGCGGGTGATCCCGAAAACCGGGGAACAGCCATGAGCGAACTGGACACCTGGCAACACCACTGGCACCCGGCGTTGCAGTTGTGGAGCGAGCATCTTCAATTGCAGGAGCCGCTCTGGCTGTTTGATGTTGAAGCAACACAATCAGCCGGGCTGACCGATAACATTGCCGCCATTCGTCTGGCCTCGCAACGCGTTATGGTCAACCTACCCATGGTGATCGAACGTGACCTGACCGACTTCGCGCTGGAAATTCTGGCGCACGAAATCGGGCACCATGTGTATGCCCCGGCCAACATGACCCGGCATTTGCAGTTGCTCGCTGTCATCCGCCAGGCGCTGCCCAGTGTCGAACACCAGGCGCCTCTGGTGGCCAATCTGTACACCGACTTGCTGATCAATCACCGCCTGCAGCGCCATACCCGCTGCCGGATGGACCAACTGTACCAGCGGCTGAATACCGGCCAGGGCAGCCCGCTCTGGGCGCTGTATATGCGTATTTATGAGCGCCTCTGGCAACTGGCCCCCGGCACGCTGACACCCGCTGACATCAGCCCCGAAATGGAAGGGGACGCCTGGCTGGGCAGCAGAATCATCAAGGTCTACAGCAAGGATTGGCTGACCGGCGCCAGCCGCTTCGCCAGCCTGCTGCTCAGTTATCTGATCGACGAAGCAGAATCTGCCGCTGAGACCTTTGCCACCCTGCAGGATACCGCCGAAGCGGGGCAAGGGTATCAGGGCACCGGCGTGCTTCAGGTGCCACACATCGATAGCCTGCACCCAAGCCGAGACACCGAACTGACCGACCTGCCAGCCATAACAGACGGGGAAGACCCGTCGCAAGATCGCGAACAAGGCGTGAGCGCCCGGGGCCAGGCACTGGAACCCCAGGATGCGTTCGAGATCCTCAAAGCCGCCGGTGTCGACATAACCCGGCATGATGCGGCCGTGCGTTACTATCGCGATGCGGTTCGCCCTTATTTATTGCCGTTTCCCTCACGAGTCACTCCCAGCCCTGGGGAGTTTCTGCGCGAAGGCGTCGAGGTCTGGCAGGCCGGTGACGACCCCGCCGATATCGACTGGTTCGCCACCTTGCTGGCAGGTAACCCGCCCATTCCGGGGTTTACCACCCAGAAAGCCGTGTACGGACAAGACAGTCCGGATGCGCAGCACCATCAACCCTGTGATCTCGACCTCTACGTCGACAGTTCGGGCTCCATGCCCAACCCACAGCGGCGCATATCCTACCCGGCGCTGGCCGGTGCCCTGCTCTGTGTATCGGCCCTGAGAGCCGGAGCAGCGGTGCAGGTAACCTTGTGGAGCGGCGCGCATCAGTGCCTGGCCACCGAGGGGTTTATTCGCAACGAAACCGCTGCCTTGCAGGTGCTGACGGGTTTCTTTGGCGGTGGCACCAGCTTTCCGCTGAAACAGCTGCGCACCACCTACGCCCAGCCCCGGCAAACCCCGACCCAGGTGGTGATGCTATCCGACGATGGCATCAGTTCGATGTTCCAGGGCGACGAAGCCGGCACGCCCGGCGAACAGATCAGCGCCCGGACCTTGCAGCACTGCCAGGGCGCCGGACACTGGGTGCTGGACTTGCCCTACGACCTGGATGACCCCCGGATGCAGCAATCATCCTGGCTGAAATCGGCCATGGAACGCATTCAACTGGGCCAACAACAAGGCTGGCAGGTTTACCGGGTTAACGGGCTGGAACCCATGCTCCAGTTCGCCCGCGAGTTTTCCAGACAATACTATGGCGCCGACGCCACATCACAGGGAGAGCGCTGAGGCATGTCTGAACTGCAAAGCGGGCCATCGATGCATCGTTTGCACCAGCGTCTGCTGGCTTACCCCGAATCCCCCGGCCCACGAGGACTGGACCTGCTCGCCTTGCTGCACGATTTGGTGCGGCGGCTTGATTCTGAGGCCACCCCGGATGCACTGGCCCCGCTGGCAAATTTGCCGCTGTGCCAGTCAGGCACGGTTGAAAGCACCGTCGTCGAACTGGATGAAGCCGAGTTCGCCCGGCTCTATCAGCAATACGAGAATCTCGATGCCGCTGAACTCGAAGCCATTGAACGGGAGACCCAGGCAGCTCTGAGTCAGCACGGCCTGGCTAACGCAGAAACACCGCACCAGCCCAAAGCAGAAACAGCCGAGCCTCCCAGCGCGCTGTTTCAAATGGTCTGGCTCCTGGCCGACGACGCCTTTATCGAAGCCACCCTGTTCGCTTCCGATCTGGTGAGCCTGATGCGCTCGGCCGACACCCTGATGGCGCAAACCCACCCCAACCGGCACGATGAAGACCAGCGCGAGGAACTGATTCGACTGACACTCAATGGCCTGCGGTTAAAACCTCAGGGTGAAACCGATCGCGAAGCCCGGGACCGGCTGTTGATGGTCAGCTCAACCGAACGCGCCCGCGTGGTGGCCGCTTCGCGCGCCGCCGAGGAACGCGCCGAAGCCATCCGCCAGGCACTGGCAGAACAGCGGGCCCGCGAAGCCGCCGATAAGTACACCCGCGAATGACGATGAAACCGGCCCAACGACCAGTAGAAGCCGACCCCTGGGTAGACACCGAGCGCCTGCCCGGGCTAACCCCTCGGGCGGCAACTCGCTTGCGCCAGTGCCTGGAGCACCCGGATGCACCGCGGTATACCGGGCGCAGTGGTCATCGGCTCACGGCCCAGGCGGTCAGGCAATTACACGCCGACAAAGCCGCCATGCAGCAGCCTGATCCGCGCTGGATGCCGGCTTTTCTGGCCCGTTGCCGGCAGCAGGTGCCGCACTACCGGCACTACCCTTGGCACAATGACGTGTCGGCCCTGCCAACCACCAGCCGCCATGACCTGAGCCGCAACCTCCCCGCCTTCGTTCCGGATGACATCGACCCGGCACAGCTGATCGCCTATGAAACCAGTGGCACCACCGGGCACCCGCTTACAGTACCGTCATTGCCCCTGGTCGCAGCGCGTTATCACTGCTTTCACGAACGCATCCTCAGTTGGCACGGCATTGACCTGCAATCGCTTTCGGGCAATACCGGCGTGATGCTGGTCGGCGACCAGCAACGCTGCTTTACCTATGCCTCGGTGTTGCCCTACTGGGACGATAAAGTCCTGCTGAAAACGAACCTGAACCCGGCCGACTGGCCCGAGCCGGACGCCCGCGGCCGCTACATCGATGCCTGCAAACCCTTGCTGATCACCGGCGACCCGCGCAGCCTGAGCACGCTGTTGAGTCTGGCGTTCAGCCATCGCCCGGTGGCCATATTATCGACGTCCATGACGTTGCTGCAGGGCCTGAAAGATCGGCTGGTGCACCGGTTTCGGTGCCCGGTTATTAACCTGTATTCGATGAACGAAGCCGGCCCCATCGCGGCCGACGACGGCAGCGGCAACGGCCTGCGCCTGGTTCAGCCGACGCTTCAGGTAGAGATTCTGGATCGCCAGGGCACGCCAGTAACAACGCCCGCCGAGCGCGGCGAAATCACCCTGACCGGCGGCTTTAACCCCTGCCTGCCCCTGCTACGCTACCGTACCGGCGATTACGCCTGCCTGATCGAAGACACACAGGGCCGACGCTATCTGCAACAACTGGATGGTCGCCCGCCGGTCCGGTATAAAACGGCTAACGGCTGGCTCAACAACGTCGACATCACCCATATCTTGCAGCCCTTTGGCCTGGCTCAGTATCAATTGCATCAGGATCAACGCGGCGGGCTGACACTCGGCGTGCTGGGAAACGCCAATCACGCCGCTCTGGAGCGAGCACTGGGCAACGCCTTTGGTGCCGGGTTCCCAATTCGCATCAATCACCTCCAAACCAAAGCCGACAAACTCATTCAATACACCAGCCACTACCCCGGAGCCCACAACGGATGACCAGCCTGACCCTGCTGGAATACAGCGCCAACGCCTTTTTTCTGAGCAGTGTGTTTCTCGCCGCTCGCAACCATCGCCACACCTGGACACTCGGCATCATCGGTTGTGTGCTGTTTGGCGTGTTGTTCTATCAGGTGCAACTCTACGCCGATGCCACCCTGATGGTGTTCTACATCGGCACCAGTGTCATTGGCTGGCAACAATGGCAACGCGGCGGTGCCGCCGCAGAGATTCAGCGCACGCCCTGGCCTATGCTCGGGCTGTTCAGCCTGATCGCCACGGGAACCTTGCTGGTCTATGGCTACATCCTGTACCTGAACACCGATGCCTATGCACCCTTCGCCGATTCAGCAGTGCTGACCTTCAGCGTGCTGGCGCAGCTGCTGTTAATGAAACGCCGCCTTGAGACCTGGTGGTTCTGGCTGATCGTCAACACCCTTGCCGTTCCGCTCTACGCCTCGCGCGGCCTGAGCCTGACGGCGATTGTTTATGTAGGCTTCTGGCTTAACGCCTGCTACGGCCTCTGGCGCTGGCACCGGGAACTGAGGGCTGAATGTCTCGCTTCCGAACCGGCCTAGTCGTCGGCAAGTTTTCGCCCCTGCACGCCGGTCATCGCTATCTGCTCGAATGCGCGGTATCGGCTTGTGATCGGCTGATCGTGCTTAGCTATTCGCGGCCCGAATTCACCGGTTGTACCGCTGACTTGCGACGCCTCTGGCTGGCGCAAGCAATGCCCACTGTTGAACACCAGGTCCTGGATGCCGCCGATGCGGTTCGCCTTGGGCTGTCGATGCCCCGGAACGACGCGAGCGATGAGCAACAGCGCCAATTCTGCGCTGACCTGATCGATCTCCGGCTACAAACGACGGTGGATGCGGTGTTCAGCAGTGAAGACTACGGCCCGGGGTTCGCTGATTTTCTTTCGGCCCACTGGCAGCAGCCGGTCGAGTCTGTGGTGGTTGACCGGGACCGGATCCGATTTCCGGTCAGTGGCACGTCATTGCGCAGTCAACCCAATACTGAGTGGGTCGAGCCGCCCGTCTACGCGGCCCAGACCTGCCAGCGCATCGCTGTGCTCGGCGCTGAATCGACCGGGAAAACGTGCTTAAGCCAATGGTTGGCCGAGCAACGCAATTGGCCCTGGGTCGCTGAATTCGGGCGCGAGTTCTGGCATGAGCGTGGCGGTGTTCTAACATCAGATGACCTGCTGACCATCGCCCGCACTCAGGTAGACCGGGAAAACCAGGCCGTACAACAGGCCCTGGCCATGGGAAAGACCGGCATCGTCTGTGACACCACCCCATTGACGACGTTGGTTTACCATCAACTGATGTTCGACGTGCCCCCACCGGCTGAGCTGGAGGCTCTGGCCGAACGCCCCTATCACCAGTTGTGGCTCTGCACCGCCGATTTTCCGATGGTGCAGGACGGCACCCGCAGCCCGGAAGCCTTCCGTCAGCAACAGCAAGCCCAATACCACAGGGAGCTGGCGGAGCGCGGTTTGAACCCTCATCATTTGACCGGCTCGTTGTCCGAGCGCCAGCGCCACTTGCTGTCGTGACACAGGACACGCCCCGGCGTTAGGATGAACAGACCCGAGCCGATCAACGAGGCCGACGATGAAACACTCAGATCCCCAGCCCTTCGACCGCGACCACCACCTGGCTCAACCGGATACGCACGAGGTGTTCAATCAGCCTGCGCCCCTGGCTGACTACAACCTGTACCATAGCGACCGCGCCCTGCAGCACTGGATTGGCGTCTTTGGCGGCCACTGGGCCAAGGCGGACTTATCCGCCTACGGCGCTCGCTGCGGTGGTGATCTGATCGACGCCGGTTTTGCCGCCAACACCGTCGAACCGACATTTCACTCGCACGATCGCTTCGGCCAGCGCGTCGACGAGGTTCGCTTTCACCCGGCCTACCATGAATTGATGAAAACCGCCGTTGAAGCGGGCGTTCCGTCTCTGCCCTGGCGCGAGCGCAAAGCGGGAGCTCACGTTGCCCGGGCCGGGCTCGAATACCTGCACATGCACGCCGACGCCGGTTCTGCCTGCCCACTGACCATGACCTTTGCGGCGGTACCGGCCATCGCCGGCACAGAATCGGTCGCCAAAGACTGGCTGCCGAAAATAACCGCGCGCCACTACGACCCGAGAAACGTTCCGTTTTTTGAGAAAGCAGGGTTAACCATCGGCATGGCGATGACCGAGAAACAGGGCGGCTCCGACGTGCGCGCCAACACCACCCGCGCCTACCCAATTGGGGTACGCGGCCCGGGCGAGCGCTACGAACTGATCGGCCACAAATGGTTCTGCTCTGCCCCCATGTGCGATGCCTTCCTGACCCTCGCGCAAACCGAAACGGGCCTGTCCTGTTTCCTGCTGCCGCGCTGGCGGCCCGATGGCAACAAGAACGCCCTGTTTATTCAACGCCTGAAGGACAAGCTGGGCAACCGCTCCAACGCCTCCTCGGAAATCGAATTCCGCGGTGCCGAAGCCTGGCTGCTGGGCGAGGAAGGCCGGGGCATACCGACCATCATCGAAATGGTCGCGATGACCCGCTTTGATTGCACTGTCGGCTCCGCCGCCCTGATCCGCGCCGCCACCGCCCAGGCTCTGCACCACACCTCGGGCCGGTCAGCTTTCAGCAAAGCCCTGCACGACCAGCCACTGATGCAAAACGTACTGGCGGATCTCGCCATCGAATCCGAAGCGGCGCTGGCACTGGCCCTGCGCATCGGCCATTCACTGGACCAGGCAACCAACTCCGAACACGAAGGCTTGCTGGCCAGACTGACCAACCCGATCGGCAAATACTGGGTCTGCAAACGCACCCCGCACCTGACCTACGAGGCCATGGAATGCATTGGTGGCGTGGGCTATGTTGAAGAGAACGTCTTGCCGCGTCTCTACCGGGAGGCCCCTGTCAACGCCATCTGGGAAGGCTCGGGCAACATTCAGTGCCTCGATGTGCTGCGCGCGGTCCAGAAGACCCCGGACGCCCTGACCGCCCTGTTCAAAGAACTCGATCAGGCCCGCACCGAATCTCCCCGCTACGACGCTTATCTGGATCAACTTAAACGGGACTGGGCCAACACGTCTGACCTTGAATACCGCGCCCGCGCCCTGGTCGACCCCATGGCCCTGGCCCTCCAGGCCAGCATCCTGCTGCGCAACGGCGACGCCCACATCGCCGACGCCTTCATCGCCTCACGGCTAACACCAGGCACCCAGGTAAACCTGGGCGGGCTACCCACGGGAATCAATTGCAAGGGAATCATTGACCGGGCGGTGCCTCTGGTAGGCTAGTGGCTGCCTTCGTTGCGGCACGGTTCTATTGAGTGGCTGGAGTTCGTGCTGACCACCGGGTAGACCTGACCGGGGCCGGCATGAACCCATCCATGGGGCCTAGACTTCGGCATCCATGCCTCAGACTTCCCCGGTCAGGTCTACCCGGCAGCCAGCACTTGGTTTGGCGGGTAATTTAGGTGTACGGACAGCTAAATTTATTGGCACGTACAACTAACGAGTACAGGTCACCGTCGTCGCATCGGCTTCATTAGTCCGTTCTACAAGACGACTCCGGGTCAGTTCAACAATGGTGCTGACAGACTCGGATTCCTGCATCATGCCGGCTTCCATCTGCGGGATCATCATATCCACCATGGGGTTGGGTTCACCCAGATTTTCGGCGCTGACTTCAGTCGTGGTCGTTGTGAGCTGATCGCCCTCAAGTGACCAGTTGCCGCTGCCAGCAACACCCAGATTCATCGGGGCCATCGACGGCACTTCCATGTTCATGGTCATATCATAGACAGCGGTTCGGTCAGCACGGTAGTTGACCTTCAACTGCATATCGAGCTCCACACCATCGGTGGTTTCCGAATAATCGCAGTTCCAGGTGCCCACCAGCAGATCAGGGTCGGGCTCAGCCAGCGCCAGAGGGGCCAGGGAGGCGATGAACAGGCCTGCGGTGAGCTTTGCAATCGGTTTCATGGGTCTTCCTTAACGGATAAATGAACCCGGAGTATACCCATTCAACTGTGATTTGTTCAGGACCCGCCTCACAATAGTCGCCTTCGAATCCGTTGGGTTATATCACCCTGAACGGGGTTGATTCTGCACAAGGTTGAGCGATGGAGGCTTCATTTTCCGGAGCTGCTTCATTACTCTGCGCTCAAACCTCACAGGAACACCACTTGACTACAACTTTCACTACTCACACATACGATCGCGCCTGGTGGAAAGAAGCCGTGGTGTACCAGATTTATCCGCGCAGCTTTATGGACAGCAATGGCGACGGCATTGGTGATCTGAACGGTATTATCCGCAAGCTCGACTACTTGCAGGAACTAGGGGTAACGGTGCTCTGGTTGTGCCCTATTTTCTCGTCGCCGAACGACGACAACGGGTATGACATCAGTGACTATCAGAACATCATGGCCGACTTCGGTACGCTTGCCGATTTTGACCGTTTGCTGGAAGAAGCCCACAAGCGCGGTTTGCGTATTTTGCTCGACCTGGTGTTGAACCACAGCAGTGATGAACACCCCTGGTTTGTCGAATCACGCTCATCGAAAACCAACCCGAAACGGGACTGGTACATCTGGCGCGAGGGCAAGAATGGCCAGCCACCCAATAACTGGGAAAGCATTTTTAACGAGTCTGTGTGGGAATACGATGCGGCGACCGATGAATATTTCATGCACGTGTTTTCACGCAAGCAGCCCGATCTGAACTGGGAAAACACCGAGATGCGCGCCGCCCTGTACGACATGGTGCGCTGGTGGCTCGACAAAGGCGTCGACGGGTTTCGCATTGATGCCATCTCCCACATTCGCAAGCTACCGGGTTTGCCAGACATGCCGAACCCCAAGGGGCTGCCGACCGTGCCCTCCGCCGCCGGCCACATGAACGTCGATGGCGTGATGGATTACATCAGTGACCTGTGCGCCAACACCTTTGCCCACTACGACATCATGACCGTCGGCGAAGCCAATGGCGTCACCGTCGATCAGGCGCCCGAGTGGGTCGCGCCCGAACAACACAACTTCAACATGCTGTTTCAGTTCGAACAGCTGAAACTCTGGCAAACCGACGGCGCTGCCGGGCTCGATCTGCCGCACCTGAAACAGGTGCTGACGCGCTGGCAAAAAGGGCTGGAAGGCCAGGGCTGGAATGCCTTGTTTGTCGAAAACCACGACATACCCCGCATTGTTTCAACCTGGGGGGATGACGACCATTACTGGCGAGAGAGCGCCACCGCCATCGCCACCCTCTATTTCCTGATGCAGGGCACGCCCTTTATTTACCAGGGCCAGGAACTGGGCATGACCAACTACCCCTTCACTGAGCTGCAGCAATTCGACGACGTGGCCATCCACAACCTGGCCAGACAGCGCCGCGAACAGGGCTGGGGGGAAGAGGATATTCTCACCAGCATTCGCGACAACGCCCGCGACAATTCACGTACCCCCATGCAATGGGACAGCAGCGAACACGGTGGCTTTACCACTGGCACCCCCTGGCTCGCCGTAAACCCCAACACCCGTAATATCAACGTCGCCAGCCAACAACAGGATTCGAATTCGATATTGGCTTACTACCAGCAACTGATTCGCCTGCGTCGCGAACACCCGGCGCTCATTTACGGCCAATACGATCTGATGCTGGAAGAGCACCCGCAGATTTTTGCCTACCGTCGCAGTGGAGATGATCGGTTCATTGTGCTGTGCAACCTGAGCGGTCAACCCGCAGCGGTCGATCCGGCACCGGTTGATCTGGACAACGCGGCCCTGGTGCTTGGAAATCAGCCAGCCGACGCGGCACGCCATTCATTAACATTGGCACCTTTCGAGGCACGGGTGTACCGGATTCGCAGCGCAAACACCGCTTAGCAGGCTGGTAAACGCGCATCGTAATCCATCAACCTGCTACCGGAACACGGCCGTCCCGGTAATTTCGCGCTGTCTGGTTCTCGGGGCTTGGAAAAGGCAGGAGGCCTTTTTCAACGCCCTGATAATAGTTGCGTTCGTCGTTGAAAATGACGGTATACTGACCATTGATCCGACTACGGACCGAAGTGAGCGCCATGTCAGACAACCGGAAACCTCGCCGCAAACACTCGCCCCCTCCCGCACTGAGGGGACTGGCGGTTGGCATTCTGCTGGGGTTTTTCCCGGCGGCTGTATGGGCGGAAAGCGCCTCGACGGTTCGGCTGGTCACCGGTGACAATTATGCGCCGTTTTCCGACCAGACCCTGCCCGAAGGTGGCCTGGCCACGCACCTGGTGCGCTATCTGTTCGAGCAAATCGTTCAGCCGGTTGAGATTGACATTACCGGGTGGGCCACCGGCTATCAGGCTGCGTTGGACGGCGACTATGCCGGCACTTTTCCCTACATCGAATCGGAACAACGTCTTGAAGACTATCTGTTTTCAGACCCGCTGTTTACCGTCAGCTCCTACGCCTACGTTGATCAGTCGAGCACCATCAACGCCAGCAGCCCGGAAGATCTGGCCGGCTTGACCTTGTGTCTGCCTGAAGGCTTTGCGCACGGACCCGCCCTGAACCCTCTGGTGGAAAGCGGCTCTATCACCCGCCTTACCCCTACGGATATGCCAAGCTGCTTTGCCATGCTGCAGTCTGGCGAGGCCGATTTCGTCAAGATCAACCGCTATGTGGCACGCGAATTACTGCGCAATGCTGGCGTTCCGCATTCGGCCATCCGGGCGCTGCCGTTTCCGGTAGAAACCGTATCGATGCACTTTATTGCTCCGCGCAACCAGAGCGGTTCGCCCGCCCTGATTGCCAGCGTAAACCAGGCCCTGGCGGACCTGCAGCAGGACAACGAATACGCCCGATTCGTCGACGACTACCTGACGATCATCTACCCTCGTCAGATGCCTTCCAGCTCGGCCCCGTAATCTGGCCCCCAGCGCTTGCGAATGCGGTCCATTACCTCGGCCAGGGCGAGCGAATCGGCCCAGCTGTGTTCTTCACATTGCAGCAATCCGGCCGCCAGACTGCGGTTCACGGCACTGAATTCATAGTGATAGCCACGCCCCAGCAATGGGTATTGCTGCTGGCTGACCGGTGCCTTACCTACTTGCCAGCGGGCCGCCTGGCTGGCGAACCAGGGCGCTTTAATCTCCACCCAGCCGTCTTCGCCGCTGATGGCCGCCTGCGTCGGCAACGGAAAATCCAGGCTGTAGGACAGCGATGCACGTGCCCCGTCCGCATACCGCAACACCAGATCGGCCGACCGGTCGACACCGCGAACGCCGAGCGTCACATCACCCTCAATATCCACAGGCGCGCCGAACAGATCCAGTGGCAACAACAGGGGGTAAATGCCGATATCAAGCAATGCGCCACCGGCGAGTTCCGGGGCGTTCAGTCGATGATCCGGGTCAGCCGGTGCCGCGAAACCGAAGCTGGCCTGGCAATGGCGCACCTGGCCGATACGGCCGGATTTCAGATCCGCCAGAACCGACCGGTAAACCGGGCTGAAGCGCGTCCACAGAGCCTCAACACACAGCACCTGGCACCGTTCAGCCGTCTCATACAGGCTTTTGGTCTGGGCTGCGTTCAGGGTGGCCGGTTTCTCGACCAAGACGGCCTTGCCCGCCTCCATAGCTGCCAGGGCCTGCTGGCGATGCTGGGTGTGGGGGCTGGCGATATATACCACATCGATGTCATCCCGCGCCAGCAGGGTGTCGAGATCGTCGAACGCCAGTGCAAGCCCATGGCGGTCGGCAAAGGTCTGTGCGCTGGCCTGGGAGCGCGAGCATACGGCGACAAACTCACCGCCGTTTCCGTGCCGGGCATCGGCGACAAACTGGTCGGCCATACCACCGGTGCCAACAACGGCCCAGCGATAGGGTGCGGATGAAAGTTCAGAAGTCATGCGGGACACTCCTTTGGGTCACTCGGGACCGTTCTTGTTGTTGGTTCGAATGCGCGCTGTTGCTCAGATGCCAACGCCAGCCAGGCGATCACTGCAGGGGCGTAACCCGGTTCATAAATCGTTGAGCCCGGGCTTCACGTTCTTCATTCTGGCCTTTGTACAAGACGGATATTTTTACCCACCCTGAGTCGACCGCATAGAGCCGGTGGCGCTGTATCCGGTTTTCGGCATCGTACAAGGCGTAGCGAGCAGTCGATTCAGTGCTTTGCATGGGCTCGTAAACGCTCCCGGCCACCTGCTCGCGATCGGTCTCCAGCATGCGGGCGGCCAGTTCGGGCAATGGCTGCGTCAAGTCGCCGGTTTGTACCAGAAAATCCATACCCCGACGTCGCAAGAACCAGGCGTCGTTGTCTGCATCCGGCTGGGCACTGGGTGCAGCTTCCCACTCCACGGCAATGGCCTCGTCGATTGTGGTCGTCACGTAGTCGGGCTGATCAACCGGTTTCAGGCGGGTTGGCCATTGCAGATAGACAAAGCCAGTCAGTAATATGATGACGATCCAGAAGGTGGGGCGGCGTATGGCGTCTCGCCAGCCAGTAACCGGAGTGCGGTCAGCTGACGAATCATCCGGGCGGTGCGACACGGCAGGTTCTCTATTTGTGAGGTGAAATAAATAAACTGGCCGCACTTTACCGCAATGCACCGGTGCGGGCCAGTCGAACGACGGTGTGCGTCAATCCTGTATTTTGGAGAACTCCCGATCCAGCTCATAGCGCTTGGAGGTCACGTACTGTTCCATCCGCTCGACACGGCTCAGTGTTCGGTTCAGACGCTCCCTGGCCGTACTGAGCCGCTCACCGGGGCTCTCTCCGTAACGAAACAGATTACGTGGCCGATCCTGGTGGTTGTTTTCGTCGTACTGGTATTCCTGCTGCACAGGGCCCTTGGGGCGCGGCGCCATGGCGACGCAAGCGCCTACATAAGCCAGCAGGGTCAGGAACCCGAAGAACATAAACCCCGCCACGACGATCAGCCGGGCTATCCAGTGTTCAATGTTAAAATGATCGGCAAGCCCGGCACAAACGCCACCCACCCAGCCATCTTTCTTGTTCCGGTACAGATTCATTCCGAAGCCTTCGCGACGGCGCTGCCAGAATTCTTTCTTAGTCATTAGAGTCTCTCCGACGAGTTAGCGGTCCCGCTTCCAGCGAGGGCTGCGTTCATCCAAAATGCCTTCCAGCGCATCGACCCGATCGACCACCTTGTCGAGGGTGCGTAGCAGGTCATCCAATTTAACCTGGTCATCCTCCGACAGGCCCTGGCGTGTGCGCCCCTTGTGGCGGTAGTCCAATACCAGCCAGATCGGCATCACCACCACCAGAAACAGGATGGTCGGGACAAACAGAAATTCAAAAAAATGCATGCCTTACTCCTTGCGGGCCGACCGGTCAGTCGGCCCGGGGGCTTAGTTTTATTCCGGGCGGTTTTTCATTTTGGCTTTCAGGCGTTCCAGCTCAAGATTGATGCTGTCGTCCCGGACCAGACTGTCGATCTCGCCAGCCAGATCAGAGCGCTCACCCTTGCCCAGATCCATCGCTTCTATCTCGCTTTCCATCGAATCCATGCGCCGCTCATAGCGTTCAAACTTGTCAAAGGCATCCTGCAACGACTCGCGCGACAGTTGTTCTTTCGCCCGACGACGCGTCGATACCGTCTGATGCCGCATAACCATGGACTTCTGCTTCGCTTTGGCGTCGGTCAGTTTCTGCTGCAGCTGCCCAATCTCACCGGACAGCTGTTTCAGATGCTCATCCAGCGCTTTGAATTCCTGCTCAATGATAGCCTCTTCCTCCTGCAGCACCTGCTTTTCCGCCAGTGCTGCGCGAGCCAGATCTTCGCGGTTTTTCTCCAGCGCCAGAGTGGCCTTGGCTTCCCATTCGGCCACTTCCGCATGCAAGCGGTCGAGCCGGCGCTGGGCGTCTTTCTTGTCAGCGATGATGCGCGCTGAACTGCTGCGTACTTCCACCAGCGTTTCTTCCATTTCCTGAATGATCAGCCGAATCATCTTCTGCGGATCCTCAGCCCGGTCCAGCAAGGCGGTCAGATTGGAATTAATGATGTCGGTCAGTCTCGAAAAAATACCCATAGCTCATACTCCTGAGTGCCATCTAGTCTTTAATAAGCCAGCTGAAACAAGTGTCCAGCGGTGTTCTAGCGTTCGTTGGTCGACCGCCCGACCAGGTGCGTGATGCTCTCATAGAGCATGGTCATCCAGACGAAGGTCAATAATCCGATGCCCAGGTGCGTCACGACGGCAAGGGCACTGCTCAGCGTAATCATGCCCATGTACAGCGGTGCGCGCGGGTTCAACATAAACATATCCTGTCCCTCTGCGGTTCGGTCCTGAAAATCCCTGGCTACGTCATATCGTCAGTGATTGTGTGCGTTACGCAGTATCTATTACAGATACCATGCCAAGTTCGTAACCTGTTGATTTATAAGAGTTTAGGTTATTTCAGGCTAACCCAGGCTGGACTTTACTGGTGCTAATGGCTAATTTATTTAGCCATATCGGCCAATTTAAAGAGCAAAGACATGACCGAGCGCAGCCCACAGCGAATCCTTGGAGAAAGCCCGGCCTTGTCGGACCTGTTAGACCGAGTATCCCAGGTCGCCCCGCTCACCCGCCCGGTACTGGTCATCGGCGAACGGGGCACCGGTAAGGAACTGATCGCCGAACGGCTGCATTTTCTGTCGCAGCGCTGGCAACAACCGTTTCTGAAAATCAATTGTGGCGCCATCAGCGAATCCCTGCTCGATGCCGACCTGTTCGGCTATGAACCCGGTGCTTTTACCGGCGCTACCCGGCTGCACAAAGGCCGCTTCGAACGAGCCCACGAAGGCACGCTGTTTCTGGATGAAGTAGGCAACATGTCGCAGGCGTTACAGGAAAAACTGCTGCGCCTGATCGAATACGGCGAATTCGAACGCCTGGGCGGCCAGCAAACCCTCACCGTCGATGTCCGCATCATCGCCGCCACCAACGAACACCTGCCGGGGCTGGCCGCGGAAGGCCGCTTCCGCGCCGATCTGCTCGACCGTCTCGCCTTCGACGTACTGACCCTGCCGCCACTGCGCCATCGACACGACGACATCACCCTACTCGCCGACCAGTTCGGCATTCAGATGAGCAGTGAACTGGGATGGGAGGTATTTCCGGGGTTTACCGACCGGGCATTGGAGCAACTCACCAGCCACCCCTTCTACGGCAATGTCAGAGAACTCAAAAACGCCATTGAGCGCAGTGTCTATCGCTGGGGCAATGAAGCCGAACCGATCGACGACCTGGTGCTCGACCCCTTTCACTCACCCTGGCAACCCGCACCGGAAACCACAGAAAACGGCTTTGCAGCCCATCCAAACGAGAGCTTCAACGAACAGGTCAGTCGTTACGAGGTGGCATTACTGGAGGGCGCACTGGATACCAATGGCCGCCACCAGGGACGCGCCGCTGAAGCGCTGGGGCTGAGTTACCATCAGTTTCGGAGTCAGTTGCGTAAGCATGGGTTGATAGAAAAGAAGAAATAACAGTGATGGGAAGGCAGACCGGTACCAGCCCGGCCTGCATAGGAGACAGCCGTTTAAACCGCGTCTTCGCCAGTCTCGCCAGTCCGAATGCGGATCACTTGCTCCAGTGACGACACAAAGATTTTGCCGTCGCCGATCTTGCCGGTGTTGGCGGCTTTGGAGATCGCCTCGATAACGGACTCCACTTTGGCGTCGTCGATGGCGACTTCGAGTTTGATCTTGGGCAGAAAATCAACGACGTATTCGGCGCCGCGATACAGCTCAGTGTGGCCCTTCTGGCGGCCAAAGCCCTTGACCTCGGTGACAGTAATGCCCTGAACTCCCACTTCAGAGAGGGATTCGCGAACATCGTCGAGTTTGAACGGTTTAATAATGGCAGTTACGAGCTTCATGCTGAACTCCTCAGAGTAACGGAATAGCCGATAGGTGCTATGAGGATACCCTACCGGTCCGGCCGTTCACAATTCAAGTAAAGCAGATTTCAAACACCTGTCAAAACGGGCGATCAATAAACCCGCCCAACAAAAAAGGGCCCGAAGGCCCTTTTTGGTGTAACGATCAGCTAACCGGGGATCACTTGGAGCCGGTGAATTCCGGGTAAGCGTCCATGCCGCACTCGGCAATGTCGACGCCTTCGTATTCTTCTTCCTCGGTGACACGAATGCCCATAACAGCCTTGAGGATTCCCCAGACAACCAGTGAGGCAACGAATACCCAGACGAAGATGGTCAGCGCGCCGATGATCTGGCCAGAGAAAGTTGCGCCATCGTTAGTAAACGGCACCAGCAACAGACCCAGCAGACCGACCACACCGTGCACCGAGATGGCACCAACGGGGTCATCAATCTTCATTTTGTCGAGCGTCACGATGCTGAAGACCACAACCAGGCCACCCAGGGCGCCGAACAGCGTAGCAAGCAGCGGGGTTGGTGTTGACGGTTCAGCGGTAATGGCCACCAGGCCAGCCAGGGCGCCGTTCAGGGCCATGGTCAGGTCAGCTTTCTTGAACCACAGGCGCGCCAGGATCAGGGCGGCAATAGAACCACCGGCGGCAGCGGCATTGGTGTTCAGGAACACCAGGGCAACGGCGTTGGCGCTTTCGGCATCCGCGACTTTCAGTACGGAACCGCCGTTGAAGCCGAACCAGCCCATCCACAGGATGAAGGTACCCAGGGTCGCCAGCGGCAGGTTGGAGCCTGGAATGGCGTTGATTTCGCCGTTCTTGCCATACTTGCCTTTACGAGCACCCAGCAGCAGAACACCGGCCAGTGCAGCAGACGCGCCTGCCATGTGCACGATGCCAGAGCCAGCGAAGTCACTGAAGCCCAGGTCGCCCAGGGTGTACATGCCAAACACAGCCTGACCACCCCAGGTCCAGGAACCTTCAAGCGGGTAGATCACACCGGTCATCACAACGGCAAACACCAGGAAGGCCCACAGCTTCATCCGCTCGGCAACCGCACCGGAGATGATCGACATGGCCGTGGCAACAAACACCACCTGGAAGAAGAAGTCGGAAGACGGTGAGTAGTAGCCGTCGCCAATGTCAGTAATGCCGGTCAGGAACAGGCCACCGTCGTACATGATGGCGTAGCCGCAGATCAGGTACATGGTGCAGGAAATGGAATACAGGGCCACGTTCTTGGTCAGAATTTCCGTGGTGTTCTTGGCGCGAACCAGGCCGGCTTCGAGCATGGAGAAGCCAGCGGCCATCCACATCACCAGAGCGCCACAGATCAGAAAGTAAAATGTATCGAGTGCGTATTGTACTTGCGTCAGTTCGTTCATTGCTCAGTCTCTCCCGTTAGTCAACCCGGCTCAGATCGCGTCGTTGCCAGTTTCGCCGGTACGAATGCGAATCGCCTGCTCCAGCGGGGTCACAAAGATCTTGCCGTCACCGATTTTTCCGGTGTTGGCGGCCTTGGTAATCGATTCAATGGCGCGGTCGAGCAGTTCGTCTGAAATACCGACCTCAACCTTCACCTTGGGCAGAAAATCCACCACGTACTCGGCGCCGCGATAGAGTTCGGTATGGCCTTTCTGACGACCAAAGCCTTTCACTTCAGTCACGGTAATGCCCTGCACGCCAATTTCTGACAGCGCTTCGCGGACGTCGTCCAACTTGAAGGGCTTGATAATGGCTGATACGAGTTTCATGTCGTTCACTCCTGTTGATTCCACCGTTGCGCTGAGAATCAGCACCGGCCCGAGGGTTTGGCCGCCACCATCAGTGCGGCAGCCGGTCACCCGAGTTACAATGTCCAATGCAACGGTTGGCTGCGATTGGTTTCATCCGTGGAGGGTCTATAGCGAAGCCCGTGCCAACTCGACTAACCCTTTAATATCAAGCAGTTAGCCATTGAACTGCGTCACAAACCACGTTGTAACGCACTGATTTGGAGCGTTGCACAATAAGTGTGCGGCATGAAAGCACCCCGATGGAGCACAGCCATGAAACTGCCCGAAGACCTACTCGACCAGATCAGCCGCCAGGCGAGTGAACTGTTCAGCCAGGGCCAGCAGGCCCGCAGCGAGGTGCGCCAGAACCTGCGCAGCCTGATGCAATCGCAACTGAGCAAACTCGATGTTGTCAGCCGCGAGGAGTTCGAAGCGCAACAAGCCGTGCTGCAGCGCACACGCGAGCAGCTGGCCGACCTTGAGCAACAACTGGCCGATCTGGAAAGCCGGCTCAAGCCGTGACTTCCGCCACTGGCCCGGGCCAGGCACTCGCCTACACTCACTGACATCTGGTTCCTAGTGGAGAGAGACACGATGCGCACCAACCCGTTGATCGCCCCGGCACTGGCCGGCACTGCCTTACTGTTGCTATGCCTGCCTGCCCAAGCATCTGACCACACAAAAACAGCGCTGATCGATATGGAAGATGCGCGTTCGGGAGGCTTTGGCGGGCCCCTGGTCAAGTTGGGGACGATCAATGGTGACAATGCCGTATTGATCGGTGGCGAGGGTGGCGCAACCTTCACTTCCGGCGCCCATTCGCTGATCATCGGCGGTGCCGGTTATGGCCTGGTCAATGAGCTGGAATGGGACGACACCGGGCGCAAGCTGGAAATGGGCTATGCAGGCTTGCTAATGGGCTATACCCACCAGCCCGACCGCGTAGTGCACTGGGAAAGCAAGGTATTGCTGGGGGCGGGGAATGTATCCATCGTCGATAGCGGTGGCAGCAACGATGAAGATGCCAACTTCCTGGTCAGCGAATTCAGTCTCTCAGGCGAGGTCAATGTGACCGACTTTCTGGAAATCGGCATCGGCGGTGCCTACCGGCTGACCAGCGAACCGCTGATCGACAACCTGGATGCCGGCGACATTTCCGGCCCCAGCGTGTTCATCAGCTTCCAGTTCGGGCAGATTTAACCGGGAAGGCGGATTTCGATTTTACGCATCAGGCTCAGCCCGATGTGCTGATCATAGTATGCCGCTTCATTGATGAAGGCTCCGTACAAGGTTTCGGTGCCTTCATAATTCAGGGTTTCACCTTCAAGCGTAATGAACAGCGGGTCGCCCGGTTGAATGGGCTGGTAATCGGTGTCTTGCCGATCGGGATGAATCATCGCCGACAGTTCACCACGTTCGTTTTCCGGCAGTTTTAGCTTTTCGACAAACTGGAACCCTGGCATAGACGCTGGCAATTCTGGCTGATTACCCGCGCGCACGGCCGCCAGGTAATCCAGCCCAAGGCGGGTTGCCTGGCGCGTTTTGTCAAACACATCCCAGCGCAACATGCCCTGAGGCACTGGCCCCACCTCCACCAGCAAACCATGATGTTTCGCCAGTGAAATCAGAAAATTATCGCCCAGGCGATCTTCTGGTTCATAAAACAACGTGACCTCAGGCATCTGCTGTTTGATGTAGAACGCCATCCCCACCACCAGCGCATCGTCTGATTTAATCACCAATGTAGTGCCCATATTGGCAGTGGTCGTATGCAGATCGATGATGAAATCGACGCGCGGGGCGTCTTTTGGGCCCAGCAACGTGTTCAGTGATTTGGCCCGGTTCTGCTCGTAGCCGCAGAGGCTGTGGTCGGAGAGGTCTGCCCAGCTGAACTGCCGGTTCAGATCCTGATCCAGATAGCGCCGGTTACAGCCATTGGCCTTGGGGTTGGCCAGATGCAGCTCGGTCACCAGCCCATCCCGGCAAATTTCTTCGGGGTTATTGCGCCAGTGCTTGAGCAAATGCACCCCGGTAAGTTCATTACCGTGAGTACCGCCAGTGATGGCTATGTGCTTGATGGATGACATGTTGCACTCCAATTTACGTCTGCGGGCGCGCCTTTAGCCCACCCCCGAGATGGTTACTGATCTGACGATTGAAAGGGCCAACGGCGATCAAACCTTACACTAACGGGTAAACCATTGATGGCCCACTCATCCGCAATAGGTTCCAATGGCTGCATCGTGGCCATGATACCACTGTTTCGCTCGCCAAATGGCCCACTGAATTCACTGGGTACCCTCGCTGCGGTTTGTGGCAATCCTACAATGCGCGCCCGGAAGGACCGGTTATTGGCCAGGGAGACCAAACCTTCCTGGCCCAGTTTGGCGTAGTCAATGTCTTCAACTGGAATATAGACCCGCACCTCGACCTGATCACGACTCCCAACCTCAAGCAGCGCAGTACCCGGACCCACCACTTCACCGGCGACGACCGATACACTCAGCACTTGCCCAGCACCCCGGCTCTGAACGAGCAATTCGGAACGCCGATCATAGAGGCTTCTCAATCGCTCGCTGAGCAGCGCCAGGCGTTGTGTGTTACCCAGTGCCTGCGCCAACCCCTCTCTTGCTTCCGCCTGAGACTGCCTTGCCTCAGCTCGCCGACTTTCTACCAATGTTGCCACCCGTTGCTCTGCATCCAGAAGGGCTTGTTCAGCCGCCAAAAATTCACCGCGCGTAGCGGCACCAACGGCGAGTAAGCGGCTGATCGTGTTTAAATACGACCTCTGATTATTCAATGATCGAATCGCTTGCTCATATTGATAATCAACATATGCACCCGCATTTTCTTCAACAAAGCGCTGGTCAATCCAATTGTTTAGACTGTTTTGCTCAGCAACAACCTGACGTATTTCGCTGTTCAGGCTCTGATCCGATAATTGGATCAGGGGCTGATCAGTCACCACCTCATCACTGGCCTTCACGAACACAGTTTCAACCACGCCTCCGCTGCTGGCACGGTAGGTTTGAGCTGGAAACGCAAGATTTCCTGGGACTTCAATGAGAGCGACGTCCCTCACCAGAGTGAAAACAAAGTAAATCAGCGGACTGAAGACAAACAGCAAAATAAGCCACCACCGTACCCGGGGCAAGTGCTTTCGCCCTGGACCATACGGCACCTGAATGCCCTTTTCACTGCTTGGATTACGCTGTTTCTCGGACTGAAATTTTACCTTCACGGTGTCATCATCCTAAAGCCTTCCCAGCCTTGAAGGTGAAATCCGGCAAATCGGGGGGAGGTTAGCCCACCAGCAATCCGGGCGAGCGCAAATTCCAGGGCCAGCGTTCCCTTTCTATAAAAGCTGTTCTGTGAAGGCAATTCAGACTCTACACTAACCACTAGGCTGAACACCAAGTCGGACTGTATATCCAGTAATTGCTTTGTCCGGCGAATCACAGATTCCGGTGCAGTGGAAAAAATCATCAGGGCTACTTCGTCCACGCCAGCAGCCTCAATAGCACAGAGTCGACAACCCTCTTTGGCTGTGGAGACATAACGATCGTGGGTAATCCAGGCAACAGGCCAGGCTGATTCGTTTGCGGCGGCAGCAAGTGTGGTAACCAGCTCTTGCCAGTGCCCCTCCCCCTCAAGCTGCCCGCCCGGAACCAGTTGATTGAGCTCAAGATCAAGGTAGAGCCGATCAAACGGCAAACCCTTTAGCTGATCCAGGATATCAAGTAGATGCTGACGACCTTCCGGAAGAATCCAACTGGGCTCACCCAACAGCAGGTTTACCGTCGCCCCGGCTCTTTCTGCTTCCAGGAACAATGGCATTAGCCTAAACGGTCGACTCGTATAAGCATCAATTTCATCCGAGGTAAAGGAGATGGAAACCGATGTCACACCAGAGTCACGGCTCAACCGTGCAAATAGCGTTGAATCAGCCTCCAGGCTTTCAAGCCAGTCAGTCGCGTTCCAGACCAATAACCCCCGGGACTGATACCCACCAGGATCAAGCCCAATCAGCTGCGGCTCTGCGCCCACTCTCAGATCAGAGGCTAGCAGCTCATCCGCCCCTGCCGTTGGACTAAACTGCCATTGGTCCTGGCAAGGAAACTCAGCCATAGGACGCCATTGATTTACCGCCAACGCCAACGCAGAGCGCGCATCCAACCACCCGATGACGGCCTGATAATAGCTAACGTGTGCATTGATGAAGGATACCAGCTCAATCGATTGAGAGGCTTCATATCGCAGCTGCACTTCTCGCAACCGTTCGTTTTGAGCTAGAAGCTGCTTCATAGAGGTTCGGTAGCGATGCCTCTGCTGTGATAAATTTTCATACCCGTTAAATACCCGCTCCAGCTGATTCACTTGCTCTGATTCAAATGCCGTGCGCCCGGAAACCCAGGCATCAATGCGAGACAGCGCCGCATCACGACGATACTGATTCCAGTTCAAGGGGACGCTAACATCAAAACTGGCTCGAAACTCTAGCTGCTCAGTGTCTTCCTGCCGATATTGAAACCGGTGCTCAAAACTCTGTACCAGAGTAAGACGACTGTCGATACCGGACCAACGGCCATCGGGTACTCGGTTTGCTTGCTGAACAAGCTCCTCGCTAGCTTGTTTGAGTCGCGGTGCCTCATTGAGCCAATGGGCTTGCACCGCCTGCACATCCACGCACACGGCGGGGTAATTCGGGACACGAGCTTCGAATTCTGTCAGTGACCCATTGGTCAGCCAATTCAACTGTGCCAAAGCGCGCTGACTGCTCAGTTCGAATACAGCCCGTTCTCGGTCGATGCGGCTCATCATGGCGCGAAACTCATAATACTCGGAGGCAAGTAATAATTGAGCGTTTAATCGAGCCTCGAGCTGGCTATCGTATCGGGAAAAAGTTGACTGAAGCCGGTCCAGCGCGGCAAGCTGCTGCTGACTCGTCCAGTAGATCACATAATAGTCGCGCAGCGATTGCAGGCTAACGTCAGCCTGTATATCCACCTGGGAAGCCTGGATCAATACATCTTGCCTCGATTCGACTAAAGCCCGCTGTTCATCGGCTTCTGATCCCAGCAGGGGAATCGACAACCCGATGTAGCCACGGGCTGGCAGGCTGCTGTTCCAGTCACTGTCGATGACTCGATCCGTCTGCTGGGATAAAGACACACCACTGATGACAGACCAGCCTGCTCCTGCGATGTCTCTGGACAACAAGCTTGTCCTGTAATCCAGCTCGGCTTGGGCAGCCCTGACAGCAGGGGCCCTCTCAAACTCGCCTTCCAGTTCCTCTAATGCAACGCCTTCCGCCTGACTGCTTAGGGTTAGAACACAGCCCAGTACCATCATCGCACCCCAGGCCAGGATACTGTTACTTTGCAGTATTTTTTTCAAAGCCAAACCTTAATACTTGTTGCGCTTAAGCACCCAAAAAGGGGCCATTGTTGAATACCGACTATTGTGTAAAAACAACTCGGATAAGACGGCGACAGTCGCCCAGAGCCGAATCACCAGCATAAACCCTGGAAAGAAGGGAACCAGCCAGGCTTGTTTAAGATCAGCACGCGGTCGCTCGGAAATACCGGCAACACCCACCGTATAAAACACCGTGGTAACCAGCAGATAGAATCCGTAGACAAGCACCAAAATAGCCACCACTTGAGACAATTGATAAACCAGGAATGAGTAAACAAGGTAAATCAGGATCATGAACGGCATGACAATCTGAAAAAGAACACCGTACCAAAGTATGCCGATAAAATTCGCCCAACCCAGTAGCCGGGGGACAAACCCCGGTGAATGCTTTCGGAAGTATAACCAATAAAGGTCGCCATCCCATCTTAATCGTTGAAGCAGAAAAGCACGCATTGTTTCAGGAACATCCGTGTGCCCGATGGCCGTGGGTTCAAAGACAATTCGTAAATTCCTGTGACGGCCGAAGTACTGCTTAATACGCATGGTCAAATCCAGGTCTTCAGCCGTTCCGGCATCCCATCCACCTACCGCTTTGATGAACTCAGTGCGAAAGATCCCAAACGCGCCCGAAATGTTATTAACGACATTAAACTCACTCAACCCTACCTTGCTCGTGTGTATTGAGATCAGGTATTCAATAGCCTGCAACCGGGTCACTACACTGGCCTTCACATTTCGAACACGAAGAGAGCCAGACACGGCAACAACGTTTTCATTTGCGAAATGCGGGGTACTGTTTGCAACCATGTCGTTATCGAACGACGTGTCACCATCCAAAACCATCGTGACCAAGCCCCGACATTTGTTAAAGCCCGCATTGATTGACGATACTCTTCCACCACGTTGCCATTTGGGCACCAGGATGATTTCGCGTCGAGGCCAGTGTTTGAATCGCTTTTGAGCGGCCAGTGCGACCTGGTAGGTGAGGCCATTCTGAACAGCACCATCAATGACAACAATGATCTGAATATGCCCTGCATACTGTTGCTCAACGAGTGACCGTATGCTGGCCAGAATACCTTCCCCTTCAGCGTAGCAGAGCACTATGCAGCTCACGCTCGGTCGATAATTGATCTGCAGAGGGGTGCTAAAGTGCCGGCGGGTTATGTATTTCGCCAGCCCAATCAGTACAAGACTGTAAAACGGAACTTCAATAAAGAGAATGAAAGGCACAAATCGCATGGCGAATTCCGACCCGGAATTCGCCATGAACAGTATCTCTGCCAGTGTCTCAATGACATCGGAAAAGAGTCCAATCACTCAAGGCGCCCTACCATGTCAGCCATCAAGACATCTGCATCTATAGGCGGGTCTTCCACAAGGTCGCTGGCAAAGAACTCTACGTCCAGTTCCAGTGAAACACCGCTACTTTCCTGAGTCTGCCGCTGGAAAGTCTTAAGCCGGTCCAGCAAGCCCTGACCCGCCTTACCATCGGTAAACGGGAGGAGTAGCCAAAACTGGTTTTCAGACGTACGGGTGCAAACATCGGTAGTTCGAATAAGGTCACGCAGTCGATCGGCAAATCCGTGCAGCAGCATGGAAACCCGAGCAGACCCGATCGAATCAATCAAACGCTGGACATCGCGGATGCGCAGTAAGACGACACTGAATTCGAGCACTTCGTGCCGGTTTTCCAGCGCCAGCATCCAGTCAAGTGAAAACCTAAAGACTGAGGGGCGTGCAAAATCAACCTGGTCAAATACGTCAAGCAGGTCCTGGCTTCGGCCATACTCAGCCACCAAACGCCCCTGATCAGACACCGTCAGAGACACGACATCTCTGACTACTAGGTCCGAAGGCGCTTGCCGGTGATTGCAATGCGCGCAACGCGCAATGACGTCCGGCTCACTGAAGGCGAAACGACACTGCTGACATTCATGATCTTCCAGGGGTCGGTCGTAGTCGCTGCCAATGTGCCGTAGTTTCGTTTGACATCGCGTACAGGTGAGCCGACCGGTAACCATAAACTCACGCTGCGGGGCCACGTTTCCGCAGGTGAAACAATGAATGAAGGGAACTTGTTGAATATCCAGATCGTGGCAGTTTGGGCAGGTATCAACGAACACCTGATGAGCCGCACCGCATTGACTGCAGTCGCGGATTCGATCGATTAACTCAGTGCGGGCCACCCAGCCCCGGCTCTGAAGTCGGCCAATCCAGGCCCAGCCATCGAGCTCCTGACCGCCCAGCGCCTCCAGTAATGGGTAACGATACAGTCTGAGCGATTGCCAGTCGGGAACCGGGCGAAGCACTCCGTCTGGTCGGGATGCTAGAAAAGCAAGCACGCGATTATCAATATCAAGGGTTGGGTCAATAGCTAACTGATGAGCCCGTTCATTGATGAGGGCTGCAGTCTTGCTAGCCATGTCCAACGTTGTCATAGATCCGTCAATGATCGAACCCAGCAATGAATGCGGGTCAACCGTCGCAGCGCTAAATACGGGCAACAGCCAGAGCGCTTCATCCTGCCGGATTGAAAAAACCGCGTCAAATGCAGCGGCTTCATCTGGCAGCGTTAGAAGAATCATGTCCGGCGGAGCCGCGCCAGAGTCTTTGAATCCCTCTAGCGAAGCGTGTGTTTCAACGACGGCATCCGTAGCAGATGTGAGAATGGATTCTCCTGCCACCGCTCCGATGACAAGTATCCTGGGCTTTGTAATGTCGCCGATGGTGGCCACCCCTGTAAGCAATCTTTTTAAGAGACGGTAATCTGCATCTAGCTGCTGACAGCATTACTGTTTATAGCGCAATCACTGAAAGCTTACTTGACTAGACCAATCTCACGCAACCGCTCCATCAGATACTCATCGCTGGTGATCGGCGGGTAGCGTTTCGGGTTGTCTTCGGTGACGCACTGCGGCAGTGCATCCAGCGAGGTGCCCGGGTTTGGGTGGACAAAGAACGGAATGGAGAACCGCGATACCTTGCCGGCCTCGCCTTTGGGGTTAACCACACGGTGCGTGGTTGAAGGCAACACATGGTTCGTCAGGCGCTGCAGCATGTCGCCGACGTTGCAGATGATGGTGCCTTCAATCATCGAAATGCCGACCCACTCGCCGCGCATGTTCTTCACTTCCAGCCCTTCCTGCTCGGAACCGACCAGCAGCGTGATCAGGTTGATGTCTTCGTGTGCCCCGGCGCGCACATTGGGCAGATTCGGATCGGTGATCGGCGGGTAATGCAGTGGCCGGAGAATGCTGTTGCCGTAGTTCACCTTTTCGTCGAAATAGTGCCGGTCTTCGCCGATAAACAAGGCAAACGCTTGCAGCAGTTCCTGAGACAGCGCATCCAGCTCGTAGTAGAGCCGCAGCATGGCGTCCTTGAACTCGGGCACTTCTTCCGGCCAGACGTTCGGAGTCAGGTCTTTGTGCGGCGCTTCGCCTTCGATCTCGCGGCCCACATGCCAGAATTCTTTCAAGTCGACGTGTTCGGCGTTCTTGGCAATCTCGGTACCGAAGGGCGTGTAGCCCCGGGTGCCACCATTGTTCTTGAAATAGGCTTTCTTGGTGTCATCGGGCAGCGCGAAGACTTTCTCGGCCGCGCGCAGGGCATTAATGGCCACCGACGAATCGATGCCATGGCCGGTTATGCCGGCAAAGCCCCAGGCCTGATAGGCCGCGCCCATTTCCTGAACAAAGCCTTCGGGGTCGGTTTTGAAACGGCGTAAATCGAGCGTAGGAATGGTGTTCATATCGGCAGTCTCTCGTTCAGGCGATGCCTGATAATACGGTTATCCCCCGCCACGGTCGCAATGCCGCAGCGGGGAATGGTCTCAGTGAGATCCCGAATCGTGTCGGGTGAGGCGTTAATTCGCCTTCTGATCTCAAGTGTGTGACTGGTCCGGCCAGGGATCACCTGGCCCAAGGATCAGGCACGTTCTTTCACATAGGGCTTGCCAATGGCTTTGGGCGCTACAGCGCGGCCGATAAAGCCACCCAGCAACACAACGGTCAGAATGTACGGCAATGCCTCTACCAACTGAACCGGCACTTCAAAGCCAAAGATGATGGCACCCTGGCTGCGGTCGGCAATGGCCTGCAAGGCCCCGAACAGCAAACAGGCCAGCATGGTGGTTTTGGGCCGCCACTTGCCGAAAATCAGGGCGGCCAGCGCCATATAGCCTTTACCCGCACTCATGTTCGGCGAGAACTGAGCGGTCAGTGCCACGGCCAGGTACACCCCGGCAAAGCCGGCCAGAACGCCACACACCAGCAACGCCAGGTAGCGCACTTGGGTTACGGAAATACCGGCCGTATCAACGGCCTGGGGGTTTTCACCCGTGGCCCGCAGCCGCAAACCGAAACGGGTACGGAACAGCACGAACCAGCAAAGCGGCACCGCCAAAAAGGCCAGATACACCAGAATGTAATGGCCACTGAGCAGTTCGGAATAAATACCACCGATAATCGGCACATCGGCCAGAGCATCGGCAAAGGGGAAGACGATCGGCTCGAAGCGGGCGTTCAGCTCCTCGGCCCGGCTGACCAGGTTGGGCGTGTTGCCGCCCTGGCTGAACCAGTAGTTCCCCACCGCCGCCGTCAGGCCCGCGGCCAGAATATTAATCGCCAGACCCGAGACCACATGGTCACCGTTGTGGGTGACGGTGGCAAAGGCGTGCAGTTGGGCAAAGACAACCGAGGCCATGATGCCCGCGAGCAGGCCCATCCACGGCGAGCCGGTGTAATAGGCCGCCGAAGCACCGGCGAAGGCGCTGATCAGAATCTTGCCTTCCAGTGCTATGTTCACAATGCCCGAACGCTCGGAGAACATGCCGGCCAGAGCGGCAAAAATCAGCGGCGTGGCATTGCGCAGGGTGGCGTCCAGAATCAGAATTATGCTGTCGAATAGTTCCATGATCAGGCCTCCGCCGCGAGTTCTTCAGAGGCCTTTCTGCGGTTGCTGGTTACCCGCAAATAGAGCCGTTCAATCGGATGCTTCATCATGTTTTGCAAGGCGCCCGAGAACAGGATAACCAGCCCCTGCAACACCACGACAATGCGTGCGTCTACCGAGTATTCGAACTGCAATTCACTGCCGCCCTGGGTGAGGAAGCCGAACAGCAAACTGGCGATCACGATGCCGAAAGGGTGATTGCGCCCCATCAGAGCAACCGCAATACCGGTGAAACCCATCTGGTTGACCAGATTCAGCTTGATCTGGTGGGCTTCACCCTGCACCACGTTCAGCGCCATAAAGCCGGCCAGACCACCGCCAATGATCATGATCATGATGACGGTACCCGGAATGCTGATGCCACCGTACTGGGCACCGGAGGCGTTGCTGCCCATGGCCCGTACTTCATAGCCCCAGCGGGTCCGCCAGAGGAAGAACCAGACGGCAAAGGCAACAAACAGCGCCCAGAACATCGACAGGTTAAGCGGTGAGCGATCAATTGAAATACCAATCAGCGCCAGCGCTTCATGCATTTTCGGGATCCAGGAAGACGGATCAAAGACCGCACTTTCCACCGACATGGTGCCGGCCGGCTTCATGAAGTTGATCAACAGGTAGTTCATCAGCGAGGCAGCGATGAAGTTGAACATGATGGTGGTAATAACGATGTGCGAGCCGCGCTTGGCCTGCAGCCAGGCGGGAATCAGCGCCCAGAGGCCACCGAACACAAAGGCCGCAATAATGCTGATCGGCAGCAACACAATAAACGGCACATGGCCGCCCAGCCCCAGACAGACCAGGCCGACGCCCAGTGCGCCGATATAGGCCTGGCCTTCACCACCGATGTTGAACATACCGGCCTGAAACACCACCGCCACGGCCAGCCCGGTAAAGATGTAACTGGTCATGTAATAAAGGGTGTAGCCCCAGCCATAGGAGCTGCCAAAGGCGCCATAAACCATGGCCTGTAACGCATCGAGCGGATTAATGTTCAGATACCAGAAGACCAGAGCCGCTGCCAGGGCCGCCATGGCCACGTTGGCCAGAGGGATGACCCCTACGGTGATCCAGGCGGGTATTCGGTGTTGACTCATGCTGGTTCCTCCGCCTGCAACGCCTTGATGTCATCGGGAACAATGTTGGCCATCATCAGGCCAAGGGTCCGTTCGTCGGCTTTGTCGGCTGGTACTTCGCCGACGATGGTGCCGTCGAACATCACCAGAATGCGGTCTGACAAAGAGCGGATTTCATCCAGCTCAACCGAGACCAGCAAAATGGCCTTGCCAGCGTCGCGCATTTCCAGAATACGTTTGTGAATGGATTCGATCGCGCCAATGTCGACGCCCCGTGTTGGCTGTCCAATCAGCAGGACATCCGGGTTTTGTTCAATTTCGCGGGCAATCACCAGCTTTTGCTGATTACCCCCGGAGAAGTTGGCCGTTTTCAGATAGGGATCCTGCGGGCGAACGTCCCAGCGTTCCATCTTTTCCTTACAGTCTTCAATAATAGCGCCTTGCTTCATTTGCAAAGCACCGTTGTATTCTTGGTTGCGGTGGTAGCCAAGCACAAAGGCTTCGTACGCCGAAAACGTGTTAATCAGGCCCATGCGATGCCGGTCTTCCGGAATGTGCCCGATGCCAGCCTTGCGCACTTGCGACGGGTTCATCGGGTGCTGGACATCGAGGGTGTGGCCGTTCAAGTCGATGGTGCCGCTGTCGACCGGGGTAATGCCCGCCAGCGTTTCCAGCAGTTCGGACTGGCCATTGCCGGAAACCCCGGCAATGCCAACGATCTCGCCGGCACGCACATCCAGTGACACATTATCGAGGCGTTTAACCCCGGCGCTGTCGGTCATGCTCAGATTGCGCACCGACAGCTTCACATCACCCGGGGCTGAATCGCCTTTGTCGACTTGCAACAATACCTTGCGACCGACCATCAGCTCCGCCAGTTCTTCCTGGTTGGTCTCGGCCGTTTTGACATGGGCGACCATCTCGCCGCGCCGCATCACCGATACGTTGTCGGTCGCCGCCAGAATCTCGCGTAATTTATGGGTAATCAGAATAACCGTGGTGCCCTGAGCCTTCAGCGAGTCGAGTACTTTGAACAGATGCTCGGTTTCCTGCGGGGTCAGCACGCCGGTGGGTTCGTCCAAAATCAGAATCCGGGCGCCGCGATACAGGGCCTTAAGAATTTCGATGCGTTGCTGAAACCCTACCGACAATTCTTCAACGGGCTGATCCAGCGGTACCGACAGGCCGAATTCATCCGATAACCGGTTCAGTTCAGTTCGGGCTTTATCGAGGCTGTCATCAATCAGTTCACCGCTCTCGGCGCCCAGAACGACGTTCTCCAGCGCAGTAAAGTTCTGAATCAGCATGAAATGCTGATGGACCATGCCAATGCCGGACGCAATGGCGGTTTTGGAATCCCTGATCTTCAGCACCTGGCCATCGATGGCAATGTCACCCTGGTCGGCTTCGTAAAAGCCGTAGATGATGCTCATCAGCGTGGACTTGCCAGCACCGTTTTCGCCGACGATACCGTGAATGGTGCCTTTTTCGACCTTCAGATCGATGTTCTTATTGGCATGTACCGCACCAAAGTGCTTGTCGATGCCGCGCAGCTCGAGGGCGTATTCTGCAGCAGAGTGGGTCTGGGCAGTCATGGGTCACCCGGTCAGTAGAGGTTAATGGAAACGCTGTATGCTCTGAGAGTAGCCGAACATGCGTCGGGTCTCACTCGGTTCGGAAATCGTCCGGACCGTACGTCGCCCTCCCCCGGAGTCTGACAGACAACGCGGAAGGGCGTTAATAATACATCGGCCGGAACCGGGGCAGGCCCGGGAACCGGCCGGATAGGATGTGACGGTCAAGAATCATCACCCCAATAAAAAAGCACTTGCCGCCAGGCAGGTGCTTTTAACAGCATCGAGCTGTGATCAGATATCGCAGCTGCTGGTGGCAGTGTAGTCGTGAACGTTGATGGAACCGTCCACGATACCGGCCCGGATTTCAGCCATGCGAGTCTGCATTTCTTCGGTGATCAGGTCTTCGTTGAACTCGTCCAGAGCCCAGTCAACGCCGTTGGCGCCCAGGTCCAGCACCTTGATGCCGCCTTCCCACTCACCGGCCTGAGCTTCTTCCCAGGAGGCGTAAGCCGCAACACCCACACGCTTGACCATGGAAGTCAGCATGGTGCCTGGCTGCAGGTAGTTTTGGTTGGAATCGACGCCGATGGCGTAAACGCCTTCGTCAGCCGCAGCCTGGTAAACACCGATACCGGTACCACCGGCAGCAGCGAAGATCACGTCTGCACCCTGGGAAATCTGTGATTTGGCCAGTTCAGAACCACGAGCCGGGTCGTTAAACGCCGCCGGGGTTGAACCCGTCATGTTCTCGAAGTACTCGATGTCGCTGTTCACATACTTGGCACCCTGCTGGTAACCGCAGGCAAACTTGCGAATCAGCGGAATGTCCATGCCACCGACAAAACCAACCGCATCGGTTTCAGAGGCCATGGCAGCCAGCGCGCCGACCAGGAAAGAACCCTGATGCTCGGCGAAGACAATGGACTGAACGTTCGGCAGGTCAACCACAGAGTCGATGATGGAGAACTGAACATCCGGATACTCAGACGCTACTTTCTCAACCGAGGATGAGTAGTTGAAGCCTACCGCGACGATCGGGCTGAAACCACGATCGGCCAGACGGCGCAGGCCCTGCTCACGCTGCTCTTCGTTTTGCGGTTCAAATTCACGGACGGCAATGCCTTTGTCCATGGTGAACTGCTCGGCACCGTTGCGATAGACCGCTTCGTTAAAGGATTTGTCGAACTTGCCTGCTGTGTCATAGACGACCGCAGGTTGAAAATCTTCCGCTGCGGCGATGGCAGCAGAAAAGGACAGCACAGCTGCAGCAGCCGCTTTCAGCATTGGTTTCATGGTGAATCCCCTTTCAGCGTTAATGTTATGGTTGTTTTGCATACGCCCAACGAGCCCCTCAAGGGGCCATTGGAAGCACTCTAGGCAAAGCTGACCGTTTGGTCAACCCCGCAAAGCTCGTTTGCAACAAACTGTTGCATTATACACAGCCACTTCGTTGTTACATCGCAAGAATCACAGCTGATTCATCCTGGATTCATCTATCGCGAACAGACCCGGAATCAGGAGCTTTCTCAGCCTTCCAGCAAGGGCACCGGGCACTGGTTGTTCGAGGCATAGTCATGCACCCGAATACGACCGTCAATGATGCGCTCTCGCAACTGCGCCATCTCTTTCTCCATAGCCAGTGTAACCAGCTGGCGATTGAAGATATCCAGCGACCAGTCCACGCCATTTTCCGCCAGGCCCAACTGCTGCACTCCGGGTTGCCACTGGCCATTTACAGCCTGCTCCCAGCTGGTGTAGGCCGCGACACCCACCCGCTTGACCATGGAGGTTAGCATGGTACCCAGATGCAGGTAGTTCTGGCTCGAGTCCACCGCGATGGCCAGGGTGCCACTGTCTTTAGCGGCGCGGTACACACCCACGCCACTGCCACCGGCGGCGGCGTAAATTACTTCAGCGCCCCGCTCTACCAGTTCCAGCGCCAGCTCGTTACCGCGCTCCGGGCTGGACCAGGCCTGGGGGGTATTGCCAATCATGCGCACCATGACCCGGGAATCGTCGTCGACATACTGCGCACCCTGGGCATAACCGCAGGCGAAGCCGCGAATAAAGGGCAGATCCATACCGCCAACAAACCCCAGCGGCGAACCGCCTGTTCTCATTGCCGAGAGCGCCCCGACCAGAAACGACCCTTCCCACTCCTTGAAAATCAGGGACTGAACGTTCGGTGCGTCGACCACGGCGTCAATGATGGTGAACTGGATATCGGGAAACTCCGGTGCCACGGTGGTCAGCGCCGGAGCATAGGAGAAGCCCACCGCGACGATCGGGCTGCGCCCCTGGCTGGCCAGGTCCCTCAAGGCCGATTCAAAGGCATCGGCGGTGGAGGGGTTTACTTCCACGATGTCGATATCGTAAGTGGACTGGAACCGGGTCACCCCCTCCCGGAACACCGCTTCGTTAAAGGAATTATCAAATTTGACCCCGTCGGAGTAGGCCACGGCGGGCAATACCTCGGCGCTTGCCAAACTAACGCTGACAGCCAGAACAACACTGAACATACGAACCAATTTCATGCAAACCTCATTTTTGACCTAGCGGTTAGTTTTTACGCAGTATAAGGACTCTTGCCGGCCTGATCGAGCCTTGTCGACAACAATAATCACGGGCAGTACCGGCTTATTAGAGGCGCACTTATACCAGCCCGGCCCGGGTGCAAGCATCTGGGTTCACCACTAACGTTCAAACGGTTTTTTAATAAGAAAGGGCCAGCCGATCGGCTGGCCCTTTCTGTTGGGCGGGAATATTAAAGCGAGGATTGTACCAAGTTGACCAATGAGTCAGATGTTATGCCGAAATGGGCATACAGATCACCGGCGGGAGCCGATTCACCAAAGCTGGTCATGCCCAGCACCGCACCATCGAGACCCACGTACTTGTACCAGTAGTCGGCAATGCCGGCTTCCACGGCGAAGCGCTTGATGCCGCGTGGCAGGACGGCATCGCGGTAGGCGGCGTCCTGGGCGTCGAAACGCTCGGTGCAGGGCATTGAAACCACGCGCGTCGCCACACCCTTCGCTTCCAGCGCTTCAGCGGCTTCAACCGCCAAACCCACTTCGGAACCGGTGGCGATCAGAACCGCAGTCGGCGTGCCGTTGCTGTCTTTGAGCACGTAACCGCCCCGTTCGATGTCAGCCAGTTGCTGCGCTGAGCGTTTTTGGTGCGTCAGACCCTGACGGGAGAACACCAGGGCGCTTGGCCGGTCACTGCTTTGAATCGCCGACTTCCAGGCAACGGCACTTTCCACCGCATCGGCCGGACGCCAGGTATCCAGATTCGGTGTCAGGCGCAGTGACGACAGCTGCTCTACCGGCTGGTGCGTCGGGCCATCTTCGCCCAGGCCAATGGAGTCGTGGGTGTAGACGTGAATCAGCGGCTGCTTCATCAGTGCCGACATACGAACCGCGTTGCGAGCGTATTCCATGAAGATCAGGAAAGTAGCGCCATAGGGGCGGAAGCCGCCGTGTAAGGCCAGGCCGTTCATGATGGCGGTCATGCCGAATTCACGCACGCCGTAGAAACAGTAGTTGCCGTCTGGCTCGGCCTGGCTGATGCCACGCGCGCCGCTCCACAGCGTCAGGTTCGACCCAGCCAAATCGGCCGACCCGCCCAGCAGTTCAGGCAGATTGGGCGCCAGTGCTTCAATGGCGTTTTGCGATGCCTTGCGGCTGGCGATGGTTTCCGCCTTGTCGTTAACACTGGCGATGTAATCGCTGGCGATCTTGTCGAAATCGGCCGGCAGGTCACCTTTCATGCGGCGCTCAAATTCAGCCGCCAGGTCAGGATAGGCCGCTTTGTATTCGGCGAATCGATCATCCCACTCCGACTCGGCCTTGCGGCCCTTGCCACGGGCATCCCAGGCGTCGTAGATGTCTTGCGGGACTTCGAAGGCACCGTGAGTCCAGCCCAGCTTCTTGCGGGCCAGCTCAATTTCATCATCACCCAGGGGCGCACCGTGGCTGGATTCCTTGCCTTCTTTATTGGGTGAACCGAAACCGATGATGGTCTTGCAGCAGATCAGCGTTGGCTGGTCGGTGTTTTCCCGGGCGGTTTCGATGGCCTGTTGAACCTCTTCCGGGTCGTGACCGTTTACCCGCGGAATCACTTGCCAGCCGTATGCCTCAAACCGCTTGACGGTATCATCAGTAAACCAGCCGGCGACTTCGCCGTCGATCGAAATGCCATTGTCGTCATAAAACGCAATCAGTTTGCCCAGTCCCAGAGTCCCCGCCAGTGAAGACACCTCATGAGACACCCCCTCCATCAGACAGCCGTCACCGAGGAAGACGTAGGTGTTGTGGTCAACAATGGTGTGCCCCTTGCGGTTGAACTGAGCCGCCAGGGTTTTTTCTGCCATGGCAAAGCCAACCGCATTGGCCAGGCCCTGACCCAGGGGGCCGGTGGTGGTCTCTACGCCCGGCGTATAACCGTATTCGGGGTGCCCCGGGGTGCGAGAATGCAACTGGCGGAATTGTTTCAGATCGTCAATGCCCAGGTCGTAGCCTGCCAGGTGCAGCAGTGAATATTGCAGCATGGAGCCATGACCATTGGACAGAATGAAGCGGTCGCGATCAACCCACTTCGGGTTGGTCGGGTTGTGCTTGAGGTGGTCGCACCACAGCACCTGGGCAATATCGGCCATGCCCATCGGCATGCCCGGATGTCCGGATTTGGCTTTCTGCACGGCATCCATACTCAGGGCACGGATGGCATTGGCAAGTTCACTACGTGACGGCATCGAAAAGTCCTCGGCTGTTGGTTTTCGGGAGCGGCAAACACCCGGGTAAGCGGGAAAGGGCGTGAATTGTCCCAAAAATAACCGGTGGGGGCAAAGTGTCTGACGCATCAGCGCTGTTTAATCGCACAAATCTATATCAAAATATATTGATATAGTTATTGAGAAAGCCGGGGGGCACTGCTAGTCTTGCCGCCATGAAACTAGACCTCGTACCGTCATTCTTTAAAGCCATTGGTGACCCGACCCGCCTGACTGTGCTGCAGGCACTGGGCCACGGGGCCTTTGGCGTGCTCGAACTGAGCGATCTGCTCGACGTTCGCCAGTCCGGTATGAGCCACCATTTGAAGATTCTGAGCAAGGCAGGCTGGGTGGAAAGCCGCCGCGAAGGCAACAGCATTTATTACCGCCGGTCGCTCGGCGATGCGCTCTCCATTCAGCAACAGCTGTTCCGGGAGCTCGATCAGTATGAACTGCCTGAGGATTTGCAACGTAAACTCGCCGACATACGCGCGGCCCGCCTCAATGCGGCGCAGGCGTTCTTTGCCAACCACGCCGACGAGTTCGAATTGCACCAGGAGCGCATTGCCCTGTTTCACCAGTACGGTCCGGAGACCTTGCAGCTGCTGGACAGCTGCCGCCAGCATTCGCACCAGCGCGCATTGGAGGTCGGCCCCGGCAAAGGGGAGTTTCTGACCGCACTGAACGACCGGTTTAGCCAGGTGCTCGGCATTGATATTTCAGCCGCCATGCTGGAGCAGGCACGCATTCCGGCGCAGAAGCTGCGCCATGTAGAGCTGCGCGAGGGCGACACCGAAAGCCTGATGGCGGCGGACGAACAATTCGATGTCGTGGTCTACAACATGGTGTTGCATCACGTACCGGCGCCCGGCCAGGAAGTGATCAATTGCGCGCACCTGATGGCGCCGGGTGCTTTGCTGGTGGTTACCGACCTGTGCCGTCACGATCAGGAATGGGCGCACGACCAATGTGGCGACCAGTGGCTCGGTTTCGAGCCCGATGAATTGCACCAGTGGGCCGACGCGGCCGGGCTGGATCATGAACAAGGGCGCTTTCTGGCCCTGCGCAACGGTTTTCAGGTACAGACCCAGGTCTACCGCAAGCCACCGCAAACACCGCTTTTTACTGATACCAGCGAGGCAAACGCCGCTGCTGGACACCCACTCACGTCGCTGAACTGAGGAACACAGCCCATGAGCGAGTACAGCCTCTTCACCTCCGAATCGGTCTCTGAAGGCCATCCGGATAAAATGGCCGACCAGATATCCGATGCCGTACTGGATGCCATTCTGACCGAAGACAAAAACGCCCGCGTAGCCGTTGAGACCATGGTCAAAACCGGCATGGCCATCATCGCCGGTGAAGTCCGCACCGACACCTATGTCGATCTGGAAGACATCGTTCGTGGCGTCATTCTCGACATTGGCTACAACAGCTCCGACGTTGGCTTCGACGGCGCCTCCTGTGCCGTACTGAACGGTATTGGCAAACAGTCGGCCGACATTGCCCAGGGCGTCGATGAAGCCGATAACAAAGATCTCGGTGCCGGCGACCAGGGCCTGATGTTCGGTTACGCCACCAACGAAACCGACTCCTACATGCCCGCGCCCATTTATTACAGCCACCGTCTGGTCGAGCACCAGGCCAAGCTGCGTAAAAACGGCGTACTGCCCTGGCTGCGCCCGGATGCCAAGTCCCAGGTGACACTGCGCTATGAAAACGGCCGTCCGGTGGCTGTGGATGCGGTGGTCCTGTCGACCCAGCACAACCCGGAAATCAGCCTGGCGGACCTGCGCGAAGCAGTTATGGACCACATCATCAAACCGGTACTGCCGGAAGAATGGCTGCACAGCGACACCCGCTACCACATCAACCCGACCGGCAACTTCGTGATCGGTGGCCCGGTCGGCGACTGCGGCCTCACCGGTCGCAAAATCATTGTCGATACCTACGGCGGCATGGCGCGCCACGGTGGCGGTGCTTTCTCGGGCAAAGACCCGTCGAAGGTTGACCGCTCTGCCGCCTACGCCGGCCGGTATGTCGCCAAAAACATCGTCGCGGCAGGACTGGCCGACAAATGCGAGATTCAGGTTTCCTACGCCATTGGCGTTTCCGAACCAACGTCCATCTCGATCAACACCTTCGGCACAAACAAGGTCGACGAAGCGTTGATCCGCGATCTGGTGCGCGAACATTTCGACCTGCGCCCGCGCGGCATCATCGACATGCTCGACCTGCTGCGCCCAATTTACCGCCCCACTGCTGCTTACGGTCACTTCGGCCGCGAAGGCTTCAGTTGGGAAGCCACGGATAAGGCAGCGGCGCTAAAGGCCGCTGCCAAGTTGTGAGCTGTTAGCTACGAGCTGTTAGCTGTTAGCTGTTAGCTGTTAGCTCAAGACTCGAAGCTCGAAGCTCGAAGCTCAAACCTTTTTAGGAGAAGACTATGACCACCGCTGTTAATTTGGATACCTTCACCGACTATAAAGTCGCTGACATTTCGCTGGCCGCCTATGGCCGCAAAGAAATCAACATCGCCGAACGTGAAATGCCGGCGCTGATGGCCCTGCGCAACAAGTACAAGGCCGATCAGCCGCTCAAGGATGCACGCATCATGGGCTGCATTCACATGACCATTCAGACCGCCGTTCTGATCGAGACCCTGGTTGAACTGGGTGCCGAGGTGCGCTGGTCATCGTGTAACATTTTCTCGACTCAGGATCACGCTGCTGCCGCCATCGCCGCTGCCGGCATTCCGGTCTTTGCCTGGAAAGGCGAAACCGAGGAAGAGTTCCTGTGGTGCATCGAGCAAACCATTCTGGCTGAAAAAGAAAGCAGCGAAGTCTGGAACGCCAACCTGATTCTCGACGACGGCGGCGACCTGACCGAGATGGTTCATGGCAAATACCCGCAACTGCTGAATGACATTCACGGCATTTCAGAAGAAACCACCACCGGCGTTCACCGCCTGCTGGAAATGCTGGAAGAAGGCACGCTGAAGGTACCGGCGATCAACGTGAACGACGCCGTCACCAAATCAAAGAACGACAACAAGTACGGTTGCCGCCATTCGCTGAACGACGCGATCAAACGCGCCACCGACCACTTGCTGGCCGGCAAAAAAGCGCTGGTAATCGGCTACGGTGATGTCGGCAAAGGCTCAGCCGCATCGCTGCGTCAGGAAGGCATGATCGTCAAAGTGACCGAGATCGATCCGATCTGCGCGATGCAAGCCTGCATGGACGGTTTCGAAGTGGTGTCCCCGTACAAAAACGGCATCAACGATGGCACCGAAGCCAGCATCAACACCGACGTTCTCGGCACCACCGATCTGATCGTCACCACCACTGGCAACACCAATGTCTGCGACGCCAACATGCTCAAAGCGTTGAAGAACGGCGCCGTGGTCAGCAACATCGGTCACTTCGATAACGAAATCGACACCGCTTACATGCGCAAGAACTGGCGCTGGGATGAAATCAAACCCCAGGTTCACCAGATCTTCCGCTCCGACGATGCCGATGATTATCTGATTCTTCTGTCCGAAGGTCGTCTGGTTAACCTGGGCAACGCCACCGGTCACCCCAGCCGTATCATGGACGGTTCTTTTGCCAACCAGGTACTGGCCCAAATGTACCTGTACGAGCAGAAGTTCGCCGACCTGCCGGCCGATCAGAAAGCCGAAGCACTGTACGTGAAAATTCTGCCGAAGAAACTCGACGAAGAAGTAGCAGCAGAGATGGTGCGCGGCTTTGGTGGAGTAATCACCACCCTGACCGAAACCCAGGCCAAATACATCCGGGTACCGGTTGAAGGCCCATTCAAACCAAACGACTATAAATACTGAGTTAAGGTTGGCTGGGAGGCATTGGCCCGCGCAGGGTAACGGGTATACCCCTGTGGGGTCGGCGTAGATCCGTCCGTGGAGCCTAGACCGCAGCATCCATGCTGCGGACTTCCCCACAGGGGTACACCCGATACCCTTCGCTGGTCTGACCGCAACCCTTCCAGACATTTACTACTGCGCCAACCGTTGAGATGAGTTACCGGCTAAGTGACAGGCGCCGGGTGTACCTCTCCGGGGGAAGTCCACAACATGGATGTTGTGGCCTAGGCCCCATGGACGGGTTCACGCCGACCCCCGGCGAGGTACACCCGGTGGCTGTCACGGACCCCTGACTCCTTAGCAGGAATGGCCAGTCAGCATGACTGGTCATTCCGACACAAACCAGAGAAGAAATCTCATGCCCAATTCCGTTCCTGTCAGCTTCGAGTTTTTTCCACCGAAGACAGACGCTGGCTACGAAAAACTGCTGAACGTTCACAGTGAACTGAAGGCTGCTGATCCCGAATTTTTTTCGGTCACCTATGGTGCCGGTGGCTCCACTCAGGAGCGTACCATCAGCACGGTGATCGAACTGAACCAGCGCGGTGTGCAAACGGCTCCGCATTTATCGTGCATTGGTGCCACTGAAGCGACGCTGACTGACCTGCTCGACCGTTACAAAGACGCCGGTATTCGTCGCATCGTTGCGCTGCGGGGCGACTTGCCTTCAGGTATGGGCGGTACCGGGGGCGATTTCCGGTACGCCGCTGATCTGGTGCGGTTTATTCGTGAACGCTACGACGATACGTTCAAGCTGGAAGTGGCAGCCTACCCGGAAATGCATCCGCAGGCGCCCAATTTTGATCGCGATGTCGACAACTTCGTGGCAAAGGCCAATGCCGGTGCCAATACCGCCATTACGCAATATTTTTACAGCGTGGATGCCTATGTTCACTTCGTTAGCGAAGTGCGCAAGCGCGGTTGCGAGATCGATATCGTGCCCGGCATCATGCCGATCACACAGGTATCAAACCTGATCCGTTTTTCCGATGCTTGCGGTGCCGATATTCCGCGCTGGTTGCGCAAGCAACTGGAAGCCTGCGGTGATGACAGCGCCCGCATTCAGTCGATTGGTTTGGAAGTGGTGAGCAGTTTGTGCCGCGAACTGATCAATGCAGGAGCGCCGGCCCTGCACTTTTACACCATGAACCGGTCAGAGCCATCACTGGCGATTATTGACCAGCTGTAACCGGCTCTCAAGCCCTTACCGCCGGTCGCAACAGTTCGACCGGCAGCCCCAGCTTAACCGGGTCTGCCGGCCCTTCCACGGTAATACCGTCGGCTTCGATATCGATGTCTCTGGGTGGCAGAGGCGACTGTTCGCTCAGCTTGTACAACTGTCGCACCCGATTAGGCTGGTTTTTATCATTGTGTCGCAACACCAGACCGGCGCAGCCATTGCTCAGCCGAACGCAGGAACCAAGCGGGTAGAGACCCTGAGTCGCGATCAACTGTTGAATCAGCCGTGCATCAAAAGCCGACTGTTTGTGCAGCGCACCGAGCGCCGCCGTTGGCCGGTAAAACACCTGCTCATCCACCACCTTGTAGGCCAGGCGATCCACCGCTGCAATCAGCTTTGCCATGGGCTGCTCTTTGGCACCCAGCCGTCGCAACAGCGCATGCGTCATCCAGGGGGTGATGCCCGCATCGGCATAGGCGTTTTTTGAGGAAGGCGACCGCACCTGATGGTCGGCCTGCACCAGGCTGATCGCCAGGCGCTGTTCAATGTCGGAATTGTCTTCGCTGCGAATTCGGCTATGAACCAGCAAACCGAAGCGGTCCTGGTGCCAGACCTGGCTGAGCGTTCGCAATGATTCAACCAGCTCGGTACTGGCCTCGGCCTTGTTAAGCGCCTGCTGTTTGCGCACGGCCGCCAGGGCATTGCGCCAGGTCGCGGCGATGTCGAGCGTTACCGTAAGCTCCGGTGACTTTGAGGTTGCTCTGAGCGCAGACGTCGCCTTATTACTGCGCGGCTTAAAGCGTACCGGCACCTCGCCATTGGGCAACAGAAACCGGGCGGGTATTTCATCCCGGTTACCACCGTTTTTAACGAAGTTGATGTGATCGCGCTGCAGGTCGGTAACAACCGCTGAAAATTGCACCTCGGTTTGTGGCAACAGCGCAGTGTACTTACAGCCAATGCCCGTCACGCCGGTCGATTCGTCGTAGTCTGAGCGCAGCATATCCGCCTGGAAACTCAGCTGAGTTTCGTTGGGAAAGGTCAACTCAACCGACAGCGGTTCGCCCTGCGTGTCAAAAAGCTCAGTCAGGTCGCCCTCAAACTCCAGCCTGCAGCCCTCTACCGACATATCGCGCAGCACGCCAAAGCGTACCTCACCGTTTTCACTGAGCACCCGGGCATCAATGATCAGGCTGCGCCGGGCCAGCGCGCGGAAGCTTTTGCGGCGTTGCAGATAATAGAGTTCGGTTGGCAGTGGGCATTGGTAGCGCGGGTCGGACTCGGTACCGATCGATTCTGCCTGTAACTGGCGGGCACGAATCCGCACGCCGTCGAAATAGGTTTCCAGCGTAAACGACTCGCCTGCCACCAGATACCGTGCCATGACTTTGGGCATGGGCTCGTCGAGCACAAGCACACGTTCTCGGGGTTTGATTTCCACGAGGTAGGTCGTCAGGCTGCGATGCCTTTCGGGGAACACCAGCGTAACCGGGGCCATCTGCTGCTTAGCCTGACGAAACATGCGCAGAATATCGGCCTCTTTGGTTACGAACTCGCCCTCTGTATCGGTTGTCACCGAAGCCTCTTGGTTTTATCACTGTGGCATCAGTCTACCACTGTCTGCGGGGTGGCTGAACAAGCAACGAACAGGCAACCTCAGCCCGGATTTGCACACTCCATTCACTGCGCCCGTCTACCGCCGCAGGCCAATCAATAGTACCCTTGGCGTCTGGTTCACTGACGGAATTCTCGCATGGCACACAAGGTATTCATCGACGGACAGTACGGCACCACCGGCCTGCAAATCCAACAACGTCTTGAAGCGCACCCCGACGTCGACCTGCTGACCGTCCCGCAGGACAAACGCCGCGATGCCCTGTTGCGCGATGAATGCCTGAACGAAGCCGATGTCGTGTTTCTGTGCCTGCCGGACGATGCCTCACGCGAAGCCGTCGGCCTGGTCACTAACCCAAAAACCGTCATCATCGATGCCTCCAGCGCCCACCGGGTCTCACCGGACTGGGTATACGGCGTGCCGGAGCTGCCCGGTCAGCGCGAACTGCTGCTCAACAGCAACCGCATTGCCAACCCGGGCTGCTACCCGACCGGCATGACGCTGCTGACCAAGCCGCTGGTCGATGCCGATCTGATTCCCAAAGACTACCCGCTCGCGGTTCATGCCATTACCGGCTACAGCGGCGGTGGCAAAGGCATGATCGCCGACTATAAAGGCTACAGCGAGGCCGAGCAGGACGACGTCGCCGCCCGGCCCAAAAACCTCGACCTGATGCACAAGCATCTGCCCGAAATGCAGCGCATACCGGGCTTCCAGTTCCCACCCGTGTTCGTGCCGACCGTTGGTAATTTTGAACAGGGCATGATCGTGCAGGTGCCCCTGCATGCCCGCTTGCTGGGGGGGCCGGCCACCGCCCTGCATGAACGCCTGGCCGCGACCTACGGCGGTGAACCCTTCGTGCACCTGTTCCCGCTGAACGACCAGTCCCAGCTTGAAGACGGCTTTTTAAAGCCCACCGCCTGCAACGGCACCAACCGGATTGAACTGTTCGTCTATGCGGCCGATAACGGCCTGATCATGCTGATAGCGCGGCTCGACAACCTGGGCAAGGGCGCTTCCGGTGCCGCGGTACAAAACATGAATCTTCGCCTGGGGCTCGACGAGACCACAGGCCTGCTGTAACGGCCAACGCACAGGATGAGAATCTCCCGAATCTACCTGCCCGGGGCCGATGCGCCGGGTACCCTACTGGCGCTGCCCGAAGGCGCCCATGGCCACCTGGTGCGCGTGCTGCGCCTGGGCGATGGTGCGCCCGTCGAAGTGTTCAATGGCCGCGGCGAGCGTTTTGCCGCCCAACTGACCGGGGTGACCAAACGCAAAGCGTCGGTCAGCCTGGATGCGCGACTGGACTCAGTGCCCCCCTCACCGCTGGCGACACATCTGGGGCTGGTCATGTCCAAAGGCGACCGTATGGACATCGCCTTACAAAAAGCCACCGAACTGGGCGTCACCGAGATCACTCCGCTGACCAGCGAACGCTGCGATCTGCGCCTGAAGGCCGACCGGCAAGAAAAGAAACAGCAGCACTGGCAGGGCGTGATCACCAGCGCCTGCGAACAATGCGGCCAGGATACCCTGCCGACGCTGAACCCGATCACCTCGTTGCATGACTGGGCTAACGCCCGGCAGCAGCCGCTCAAACTGGTGTTGCATACCGCCGCCCAGCGTCCGGCCTGGCCGGCTGAAGCCCCTGAATCCGTGGCGTTTCTGGTTGGCCCCGAAGGCGGGTTAACCGACGAAGAGGTAGCCCATGCCCAACAACAGGGCTTTCAGAGCTGGCAACTGGGGCAACGCATTCTCAGAACCGAGACGGCACCGCTGGCCATGCTGGCCATTCTGCAGCACCGCTGGGGCGACCTGTCATGACCTATGGCGTCTGGCCGGGTGAGTGTTGCTTGGTTAGACTGTCGGTTACTGACTAAGCAGGAGGCACCCGCATGGATGTATTTGTTTTTGTACTCGCCATTATTATCATCACCACCATCGCCGGACTGATCAAGGAACAGATGAAGCAGCGGCGCAAAATGGACAATGCCGTCGGCGCCGATCAACAAGCCCGCATCGACAAACTGGAAGAACGCGTCGCCACACTGGAGCGCATTCTGACCGATGACAAATCCCAGCTACGCCAGGACATCGACGCCCTGCGTCATGGCTAAACCATATCTGGTCAAACCATGGTTTTGAATTTAAGAGCTGGAAGCTGCACGATGCGAGCGGCGGATGCCGGTTATGCCTCTGTGGGGAAGTCCGCAGCAGGGATGCTGCGACCTAGGCTCCATGGACGGATTTACGCCGACCCCACAGAGGCATCACCGGTAGCCGACGCGGGTTTTGCCACTCAACTAAAGTTCTACTGAAAGGCAAACAACCGGCGCGCATTGGCATAGCTCTGGCGCAATACTTCCGCCACAGGCACCTGCTTCACATCGGCGATTTTTTCAATGATAAACGGCAAATACTTGGGCGCATTCTCGCGGCCCCGGTAGGGTGCGGGTGTCAGAAAGGGTGCATCGGTTTCAACGACCAATTGGTCCATTGGCGTCGCCGCAAGCACTTCGCGCACGTTTTCTGCCTTGTTGAAGGTGATGATGCCGTTGAACCCCAGCATAAAGCCTTGCTCCAGACAGAACTGCCCCAGCTCCAGGCCCGAGGTAAAGCTGTGAATCACGCCCTTCTTCGCCAGACTGGGCGCGAACTCCTTTAAAATGGCCTGGGTATCGGCATCGGCTTCGCGGGTGTGGATGACCACGGGCTGATCGAGCTCGGCGGCGATGGCCAGCTGCTCGGCAAACACCCGGCGCTGAACATCCCGGTCGGCATGGTCGTAGTAATAATCGAGACCGATTTCGCCAATGGCCACAATGCGCTCATCACGACCGTGGGTGCGCAACTCTGCCGCTGTTTCGGCGGTGTAGGCCTCGGCATCGTGCGGGTGCACGCCCTGAGTGGCGTGAATCATCGGATCGAGGTCGCGCAGCTCCCGCACTCTGGCCAGGTTATCCGGCGATACCGCTATGGTCACCACCCGCTCAACGCCGACGGCGCGTGCCTGGGCCAGCACCTCGGTCAGGGCCTCGTCTTTCAGGTAATCGAGATGACAATGGGTTTCGATGATCGGGTGATCAAACACCGGTATATCGCGCTTGTTTCGGCTCATCAGAGGCCTCGATCGGGTAGCTTGGATGGAGGGCCGCCAGTGTAATGATCCGAACACTGTAACGCCAATCGATAAACGGCGAATCATGGCACCGCCTGACGGGTATGCCGTAAACTGGCACCACTGACGGTTAAATTTCCGTGTTTCAGGTTCAAAAGAGGCCTCATGACCCCGATCAAACACCTCGTTTTCGACATGGGTGGCGTGCTGGTGCGCATTCACTGGCACCAGGAAGTCAGCCGTATTTTGCAGAAAGACGTGCCGTTCGAGCAGATTCACGCCCTCTGGGGCAACGCCTACTCGACCCATGCCTTCGAGACCGGTCAGCTCGACTTTGAAGCCTTCACCGATGCCTTTATCGACGAATTCAAACCCGCGCTCGACCGGGCAACGTTTCAGGCAACGTTTCGCAACATTCTCGATGACGACTTCCCCGGCATCACCGACTTACTGCACCGCCTGCGTAAGCGCTACACCCTGAGCCTGCTCAGCAACACCAATGCCTGTCACTGGCAAATGCTGGTTGAGCGCAATACCTTTCTGCCACTGATCGACCATCATTTCACCAGCATGACCCTGGGCGTGATGAAGCCCGACCCAGCCATCTATGAAGCGGTGCAATCCGCCTTGAATGCAGACCCGGCAACCATTTTGTTTTTTGATGATGGCCTGAAAAACGTTGAAGCGGCCCGCGCGCTGGGCTGGCACGCGGAGCAGGTCTTTGGACCAGAGGACATTCGCCAGCAACTGAGCCATTACCCGCTAGACTGTTAGCATCCACCTTAACAAGGACAGGTCATGGCTACGGTTCAATTTCTCGGTGCCGCTCAGGAGGTCACCGGGTCCTGTCATCTGGTGACCATGCCCGGCATTGGCCGGGTTCTGCTCGATTGCGGCATGCACCAGGGGGGCGATGCCGTCGACCGACTGAGGGATGAAACCTTTGAGTTTGATGCCAGCCGCATCGATGCACTGGTGCTTTCCCATGCCCATATGGACCATTCCGGCCTGTTGCCATTACTCGCCAAACGAGGGTTTCGCGGCCCTATTCTGTGCACAGCAGAGACCGTTGAGCTGTTGCCGATCATGCTCGAAGATGCCGCCGGGCTTTACGAGCGAGACCTCGAACGCAAAAACCGGAAACTGCTGCGCAAAGGCAAGCCGCCCATCGAACCGCTGTACACCCAGGCCGATCTGGAAACGGTTTTCTCGCTGTGCGTCGGCCAGCCCTATGATGAGCCGTTTTCGCTACTGCCCGGCCTGTCAGTCACCCTGTTCGATGCGGGCCATATTTTGGGCTCGGCCATCGTGCAGCTGGAATTCAGCGAACGAAACCAGTCCAAAAAGCTGGTTTTCAGCGGTGACCTCGGCAAAAAAGACACGCCGCTGATGAACGACCCAACCCATCTGACGGACGCCAGCATTGTGTTAATGGAAAGCACCTATGGCGACAGGAATCACCGTTCTCTGCCCGATTCCATTGTGCAGATGGAGCAGATCCTCAAGGAAACCTGGGAACAGGGCGGCAATGTGCTGATTCCGGCCTTCGCCGTTGGCCGCACCCAGGAGGTTCTGTATCACCTGGGCGCCATGCATCAGCGCGGCACGCTCGATGGCTGGCAAATCTACCTCGATAGCCCCATGGCCCACAAAGTGACAGAAGTCTATGACCACTGGTTGCACACCCTCGATTGTGGCGGTGTTAAAAAGCTGTGCGACACCGACATCCGCTTCCTGAAAGACTTCCTGCCCAGGCTGTCGGTAACGTCCAGCACCGATGATTCCATGGCCATCAACCGAATCAAAAGCGGTGCGCTGATCATCGCCGGCAGCGGCATGTGCACCGGTGGCCGCATACGGCATCACTTCAAAAACAGAATCTGGGACCGCAAAACCACCGTGGTTTTTTGTGGCTATCAGGCTCGGGGCACCCTGGGCCGACTGTTGGTCGACGGCCTGAAAACGATCAAAATGTTTGGCGATGCCTTCGCCGTCAACGCCCGCATAGAAACCATAGGCGGCTTCTCCGCCCACGCTGGTCAACAGGAATTACTGAGCTGGGCTGCGAGCTTCACCACCCAGCCGGAGTTCTATCTGGTTCACGGCGAACCCAACGCACAGGATGCCCTGGCCAGTGAACTGTGGCAGCACCATGAAATTGCGGCCACGATTCCAAAGCAAGGGGAGACGATCGTTTTCTAGTCCGCTCGCGTGCTGCCCGGAGAGGCCTTCCCAGGAAAGTGCCCCGGGCACTACCCCAGCGTCGCCAGCAGCAACCCCAATACCAGTGACACCACCATTGGCACCAGAACCAAACGCCACAACTGAGCGCTGCCCTGCCATACCGTCAGCCCGGCTTTCACCAGGTTATTAACCGCCGAGGCGATGACAATGCCCAGCACGGCGACCTCAAGAGTGGTATCGCTTAACGACATGCGCGTTAATGACAGCGTAATGGCATCCACATCGGCGATTCCGGAGGCCGCAGCGAGTAGATAAATACCCGCATCGCCCACGGCGTTGCGCAACCATTCACCAAGCAACAAGATCACCGTGATCAACACAGCGAAGTACACTGCAGAACTCAGGTCGAGCGGGTTGCGCTCGAGCACAGGCTTTTCCAGACTGACGGTCTGTTCGATGCCCCGCCAGATAAAAACAGCAGGCGCATAAAGCGCAACCGCCATAGTAATGACCGGCATCATCAACAGACCAATCAGCGCCGGATTGATCAGGTAGGCATACACCAGCAGGCGCGGAAACATGGTGCCGCAGGCGATCAGTATACCGGCGGCCAGCAGCCGGCTGGCTTCCGGCGCCTGGCGCGACAGTTTGGCGAAGTTCAGGGTGAGCGCCGTGGTCGAACTGAGCCCGGCAAACAAACTGGTGAACAATATACCTCTTCTTGCACCGGCCATTCGTACAGCAAAGTAACCAACAAACGATATACCGGCGATCAGCACCACCAGCCACCAGATCTCATACGGGTTAATGGCTTCGCCCGGCCCATACCCCTGGTTGGGAAGCAGCGGCAAGACCACGACAGATATCAACAGCAGCTTAAGCCCGGCATCCAGCTCATGCTCTTCCAGTTTGGCGAGCAACCCGTGAATTTCAGCTTTGTAGTCCAGAATCAGTGCCGTCACCACCGCCCCCGCCGCAGCCAGGAAGACACTGACTGAGAGCGCAATGGCGCCGAGCATGAAGGTCAGCAACAGGCCGATCAGGCCGGTAATGCTGAAATTCCGTTCGTGCTGCAAGCGAGCCCGGTAAGCCACCAGCGCAATGGCGGCTACGCCAAGAAAAGCGACCGGAAATACCCAGGGCGTCAGTACAGCTGACAGCAAGGCCGAAAAGCCACCCAACAACCCCACCAGGGCATGAGTGCGAATACCCGCTATGCGCTCACCCGCCGCCAGATGCCGCGCTACCCAGCCTCGTTGCAAACCAATCAGAGCACCGAGGAACAGGGCGGCGAGTAACCGAAACGCCAGGTCAGTTTCTGACAGTGAAGAGAGGTTGGCGAGATCCATGAGGATGCTTATCTGCAAGTCGTGTGCAGAGTGTAGCCAACCTCAACGGTTAAAACCATCGAGCCCGATCAGGCCAGCTGCTCGTCGGCCACCGCCAGTTCACGATCCAGCCGATCCTGCTCTTCCTGCTGCGGTTTACTGAAACGCGCTAGTAGCAAATAAGCGACCGGCGTCAAAAACAACGTAGCCACCGAGGCCATGCCCAGCCCCAACACGATCACCCAACCCAGCGCCTCGCGCGCTTCGGCACCGGGCCCGGTCGAGAGCACCAGTGGCAAGGCCCCCAGCACGGTAGACATCATCGTCATCATTACCGGGCGCAACCGAATGATGGCGGCTTCTTCAATGGCCTCACGAACCTCGTATCCCCGGTTGCGCAACTGATTGGCAAATTCCACCATCAGAATACCGTTCTTGGCCATCACACCGACCAGCAACACCAGGCCTATCTGGCTGTACACATTCAGGCTCACACCCGACATCAGCAACGCGAAAATCGCACAGGCCAGTCCGAACGGTACGGTAAAGATCACAATCAACGCACTGACGAAACTTTCGAATTGCGCGGCCAACACCAGAAACACAATCAACAGAGCAAAGCCAAAGGTCAGCAGCATGGCATTGGACGTTTCATCCAGCGCGGCGGCTTCCGACAACGGCAATATGCGCATGCCATCCTGCAACAGGGGTTCGGCCAATCGCTCGGCTTGCAGTAAGGCATCACCCAACGCAAACCCAGGGGTCAGGCTTGCCGTAATTGAAACGGACCGCAATTGAGATTCCCGGGCCAGTGAGGGCGCCACGGCTTGCTCCTGCAACGAGACAACCGTCGACATCGGCACCATGCGCCCATCCCCGGTGCGCAGGAATATGCTTTGCAGGTCGCTCGGGTCGCGGACCGGGTGCGTGGTCGACAGCATCTTCACATCAAAGCTGCGGTCTTCGATAAACACCGAGCCTACTTCGCGCCCTTCGAGCAACGCCTGCATGGCCTCGGCCAACCCATTGATGTTGATGCCAAGGTCCGCCGCACGATCCCGGTCAATCGTCACCGAGAGCTGTGGCTGTGTGGTTTCATAGGAGGAACTGATCCGGCCAAACCGGGGGTTCTCTTCCAATGCGGCAATCAGGGCATCGGCGGTGTCGCTCAGGCGGTCGTAATTACTGCCGACAACGGCAAAATTCAAGCCGCGCCCACCGCCGCGAATGCCCAGACTGTTTGGCTGAATGGCAAAGGCACGAATGCCGGGTATGGTCGCCATTAAGCCGTTGATCTGCCCGGCAATCTCCTGCTGGCTGCGCTCACGTTGATCCTGTGGCGACAACCCCATCACCATAAAGCCCCGGTTACCGGAACCAATGCCTGCAATCGAAAAGGTATTTTCTATTTCACCGGAATCCATCAGCGGCTGTACCAGCTCTTCCACCCGTCGCATTTGTTGCGTGGTGAAGTCGAGACTCACCCCTTGCGGCGCCGATACCGACAACAACGCCACCGACCGATCCTCAGGTGGCGTGACCTCCTGATCCAACTGACCCCACAGGCTCAGCGCCAACGCAAACACCAACCCGGAGATCGTCAGAATGACCAGTGGCGCCCGCAACGAAAAATGCAAAATGGTTACGAACAGGCGTTGCAGCGCATCGCCCAGAACATCAAACAAGCCCCGCTTTACGGGCGCAGCATCGGGCGATTCCGAATGCGCCCTGAGCAACCGGGACGACAACATGGGGCACAGCGTCAGCGCCACCACCGAACTCAACACCACCGCCATGGCCAGGGTAAAACCGAATTCTCTGAACAAACCGCCAGCCTGCCCTGGCAAAAATGACAACGGAATAAACACAGCCGCCAAGGTGGCGGTGGTGGTGATGACCGCAAAGAACACTTGCTGAACACCCAACACGGCCGCCGCACGAGAACCCATGCCCTGGTTGCGTTTACGCACGATGTTTTCGAGCACCACAATGGTGTCGTCAACCACCATGCCGGTGGCCAACACCAGTGCCAGCAGCGTCAGAATATTGATGGAAAAGCCGGCCAGATAAATCGCCGCCAGAGTCCCGATCAGCGCAACCGGAATGGTAATAGCGGGGATCAGTGTGGCTCGCCAGTCCCGTAAAAAAACAAAGATAATCAGCGTCACAATCGCAACGGCAAACACCAGGGTTTTAACCGCTTCCGAGATCGCGCCGCCAATGTAAGTGGCGTCGTCACTCGACACCCGGATGTTGGCCCCTTCGGGCAATATTTCCTGAATATTATCCACCGCCTGTCGAACCGCCGAGGATATTTCCAGAGTATTCGATTGCGCCTGCCGAATAATGCCGATGCCCACCCCAGCGGCACCGTTAGCCCGCAACACACTGTCGCCCGGGTCTTCACCCAGGGTGACCGTGGCCACATCGCGAATGCGTATTTCCTGGCGAATGCGCAGGTCCATGAAATCTTCAGGCTTGCTGATTTGAGCCGAGGTTCGTACCACCAGGCTCTGGTCGTTGCTCGACAAGGCACCTGCCGGTGAATCGAACGACACATTGCTCAACGCCTGGCGCACGTCGGCGACGGTCAAGCCAAAACTGGCCAGCCGGTACTGGTCGATATCCACCCGGAAAATGCGCTCGCGTGACCCGAACACCTGCAGATCGGCCACACCAGGAACCGCCGCCAACCGATCGAGCACTTCGTTTTCAACCAGCAGCGAAAGGTCCTGGATGGAAAACGTGGCCGACGTGACCGACAAACGCATCACCGGCGAGGCATCGGAATCGGCCTTAATGATTTGCGGTTCATCGACATCATCGGGTAACCGGCCTGTGACGCGGCCAATGGCATCGCGAATGTCGGACGTTGCCGTATCGAGATTCACGTCGCTGCGGAATTCGAGTGTGATGCGGCTGCGACCAAAACTGGAACTGGAGGAAATGGAATCAATGCCGGAGACTCGGGAGACGGCGCCTTCCAGAATGCTGGTGACCTCCCGGTCTATCGTTTCCGGTGCGGCGCCATTGTATGAGGTACTGATGGTGACGACCGGCGAGTCGACAGCGGGCAATTCTCGAATTTCAGCGCCAAACAAGCCGGCAATGCCCGACACGACGATCAGCGCACTGACCACCAGGGCCAGCACCGGCCGTCGCACAAACAGGGCAGTAAACCCACCCATACGAGCCATTCTGGGTTCTGCAGACATGATCAGCCTCCATCCGCCAGGCGCACTGTGGCACCGGCCCGAACCGACTGCACACCTTCGGTGACCACCGCATCACCCGGTTGCAAGGGCGCATCGACCAAAACGGCATCGGAATTGCGCTGAATGATGCGCACGTTCACGCGCTCAGCGTTGTTATCGCTGTTAATTCGCCACACGTAGGAGCCTTCGGACCGCCATTGAACGGCCAGCGGGTTCACGGTTGGGAAGGTATCGCCCGGAAAGCGCATATCCAGTACGAATGACATGCCTGGCCTAAGTTGGTCGGCTTCGTTATCGACCAGTGCCTGAACCCGGAGTGTGCGGCTGTCAGGCTCAAGCCGGCTGTCTATCGCGGTGATCGACCCTGCCAGCGATGCGCCCGGGTTCGACACTGGCGTCACGGTGATGTCGCGCCCAACAGATATGGCCCCGACAAAGCGCTCTGGCACGCGAAATTCAACCAACAGATCAGACCGGTCATCGAGCCGGGCCACTTCATTTTGCGTACCCACCAGAGTACCCGGCTCCAGCGACACAATGCCCAGCACCCCGGCAAAGGGCGCTCGAATCGTGCGCCGGTCCAGTGCAAGCTCCGCTTCCCTGACCTGTAATCGGGCCCCTTCCAGGGCCGACTCGGCATCGGACCGTTCCACCTGAGCAATGCTGTTGCCCTGCTGCATCCGGGTCAGTCGTTCAACCCGGTTTTCAGCATCGCGCAGTGCCAGCCGGGCACGATCGAGTGCGATGCGTTCAGAGCTGGAATCCATGCGCGCGATCACATCGCCAGCCGCCACCCGGTCGCCAGAGCCTTTCAACACCTCAGCGATACGGCCGCCCACTTCAGGGTTAATGGACACCGAGCGCAAGGCCGCCCCATCGCCAATCGCCGTCAGATGATCGTTGATCACCGCCTCGCCAACGGTATCGGTCACCACCAGCGTGGCGCCCCCACCAAAACCAAAGCCCGGACGACCGCCACCGCCACCACCGCCTTCAGAAGCCTCAGCCAGGCCAAGCTGCACCCGCGTGCTTTCGCCCGCGGGATGCCAGACCAACCAGCCACCACCGGCCAATGCAATTAACGACAGCGTCAGCGCACTTTGTTTCCAGAGGGACATGCCACTACTCCTTAAAAATCGGATGAGATAAGTACGTCACCGGCCCGAAATCAGGCCAACCCAACCGAACACCTTATTGTTGGACAGTACAATTTATTGAAAGCACAACAGAATGCCTTGTTCCAGGATCTGAAGCCATATTCTGTTAACAGAAAAAGTTCTGGTTCGCGACGTTGACTAGCCCTTGGGCCTGGGCGCTTCACTGCAGGGCGTGCGCAGCATGGATGCTGCGGTCGAGCCCCCATGGATGGGTCCACGGCGACCAGCAGTGAAGTGCCCAGGCCCAAGGGCGGGTTAGTGCCACAGCCCCACACACCTTGCTACACTGCCCAAAACACCACGAGTCTGCTTCATGTTTCACGTTCTGCCCGGCAACCAGCTCGACACCCTGATCGACCCGCTCGCCACCCTGCTGGCCCTGCCGGTCGACAACCCGCTGCAGCCCGACATCATTCTGGTGCAGCACCAGGGCATGGCGCACTGGCTGAACATGAAGCTCGCCGACCACCCCAGCCGCCAGATCAGCATGAACCTGGCCTTTCCGCTGCCCATCCAACAAATGTGGACGCTGATCCGCCAGGTTCTGGGTGCAAGCGAAGTGCCAGAACAGTCCCCATTTCGGCGCGAAGTTCTGGTCTGGCGCCTGCACGATCTGCTGGGGCAGGACTTCATTTCCGAAGACCCCTTCTTCGCCGAACCCAGCCGCTACTGGCAGAACCAGTCGGCCCGTCAGCAACCGCTACGCCGCTTCCAACTGGCCGAGCAACTGGCCGACCTGTACGAACAGTATGTAATGTATCGGCCCGACTGGATTGAAAGCTGGGAAGCCGGCCAGGGCGACCACTGGCAAGCGCAACTCTGGCGACACCTGGTGCGGGATAACCCGAACCACCCGCTTGCCCTGCTGCAGCGCGCCATGCAACAACTCGACAACCCGGCGGAGCCGCTGCCCGAACGCTTGTTCATTTTCGGCATCAACAGCCTGGCCCCGCTCTGGCTCGATTTTCTGAAGGGCCTCTCCGACCAGGCTGGCCTGGACATCCACCTGTTTCACCTCAACCCCAGCGACGAGTACTGGGGCGAAACCCAAAGCGAAAAACAGGCCGCCAAAAAACGCGCCGACTGGGTGTTGCAAGGCCACGACAGCGATGACCTGAACATCGAGGTCGGCAACCCGTTGATCGGCAATCTGGGCCAACAGGGCCAGGCCTTCGTCAACCTGCTCAGCGACCGCGCCGACATCGAAACCCCGGTGTTCGTCGAACCCGAAGGCGACACCCTGCTCAACCAACTGCAACGCGACCTGCTAAAACTGCGCGATGGCCGCGAGCATCCATATGAGCAGCCCAGTGATGTGAGCGATCACTCCCTGTGCGTACGCAGCGCCCACAGCGCCCTGCGCGAAGTTCAGGGCCTGCACGACTGGCTGCTGCACCAGTTCAATGCCGACAAAACCCTCACCCCGAAAGACGTGTTGGTGATGTGCCCCAACGTCGAAGACTACGCGCCCTTTGTCGAAGCCGTATTCGCCCGCCGCTTCGACGACATCGGCGAAGACGTACCGCCCTTGCCCTGCTCCATCGCCGACCGCAACTTGAAAGACGCCGACCCAACCATCGCCGCCTTTCTCGACCTGCTCACCCTGCCCGACGCCCGCTTCCAGGTGACGCAGGTGATCGGCTGGCTGCGAGTGCCCGCCATTCAGCAACAGTTCGGTTTAACTCAAGACGATCTGGACCCCCTCGCCCGCTGGCTCAACGCCGCCTGTGTGCACTGGGGGCTGGACGACGCCCACAAGCGCCAGTACATCCAATCCGACGACGACACAGTCAACGATACCTACAGCTGGCAACAGGGCCTGGAACGCCTGCTCGTCGGCTTCGCCTGGGGTGATACCGAAACCGTGGTGGGCCAGCGCCTGCTGCTGCCCAACGTAGAAGGCAGCGACGCCCAACTTCTGGGCAAAATCGCCGGCTTCGTCGATGCCCTGAAACACCTGGCCGCCGACCTGCACACCCCGCGCACCGCCCGCGACTGGCAAGGCTTCTTGCAAGAGCGTGTGCGCCTGGCCCTGTTCGCCACCGACGCCCGCTTTGAATCCGCCCAGGACGACCTGCGCGATGCCCTGCGCGACCTCAGCGAACACAGCCAGCAAGCCGGTTTCACCGGCACCCTGCCACTGGCCGTGGTACGCCACGCCCTGCAACAGATGTTCGCCAGCCCGGCACGCACCGGCCGCCAGTTCATGACCGGCCAGATCACGGTGTGTTCGATGGTGCCGATGCGCTCGGTACCGTTTAAGGTGCTGGCCATTCTCGGTCTGAACGACGGCGAATTCCCGCGCCAGCGGCCCCCACTCGGCTTCGATTTAATGGCCAACGACCGACCCCGCCTCGGTGACCGTTCACGCCGCGGCGACGACCGCTACCTCTTTCTCGAAGCCCTGCTTTCAGCCCGCAACAACCTGTACCTCAGCTACCAGGGCCGGGACGTCAACACCAACACCGAACGCCAGCCCTCCCTGGTGCTGACCGAACTGTTCAGCTACCTCGAAAGCGCCACCGGCTGGCGCACCAACACCGGCATTCAGGCGCTGCCCTTGCAGCCCTTCGCGACAGAGAACTACCTCACCGACCCGGCGTCAAAAAACGCCACCCCCTGGCCCAGTTTTGACAGCCGCTGGCTCCGCCTCGGCCAACCGCTGCCAACACCCAACAACACGCCACAGCTGGCAGAGCCCGACTGGCCTGAAGAACTGAGCATCGAAGACCTGATCCGCTTCGCCGAACACCCGGCCCGCGCCTTCGCCCGCCATCGTTTAGGCTTATTCCTGGACAGCAACGACACCCCGGAACTGGCCGATGCCGAACCCTTCGCCGCCAACCATCTGGACCGTTACCAGCTGCAACAAGAGCTGATCGCCACCCGCTTCGACTCAACCCTGCCGGATGCCGACACTCAACTCATGGCCGCCCGCCTCTCCGGCCGCCTGCCAGATAACCCCCTGGTCGAAAGCACCCTAGCCGACTGGCAAGCCCAGGCCGACGCCTTCAGTGAGCATTTACTATCACTCGGCGCCGCCCAGTTGGTCACGGAACCGATCGAACGCATCTTCAACGACACCCTGAAAGTAACCGCTCACCTACCGCGCCTCCCAGGCGGCGAACTCCTGTTCTGGCGCCTGGCCGACGCCAAAGGCAAAGACCATCTGCGCCTCTGGCTGCACCACTTACTGGCCAACACCCAATCGGAAACGATCACGATGGGTGTCTTCCGCGAACGCAAAAAAGACGAAGTCTACGCAATTAACTTCGCCCCAATGACGACCGACACCGCCAGAACCGAACTCAGCCACTGGCTCGATTTCTGGCGACGCGGCCAGTGCGAACCCCTGCCCTGGCACACCGAGATCGCGATGGAAATGGCCAAACCGCGCGAACGCCGCGAGTACAACCCGAGCGATTTCGACAAAGTCTGGTACGGCGACGGCTGGTTCAGCAACGGCCTCAGCGAAGACCCCTACATGTTTTGGTTCTGGCCCGAGCAACCCGAGCACGATGCGATGTTCGAAGCGGTAACGGCCCTCTATAAGCCCCTGTTTGAACATCGGGCGCAGGAGACGCTGCAAATAGCCAAGGACTAGCAAATGCGCTTATTTCGTGAATATACGCTACAATACTTCCTAATTAGACTAAAACGTGGTGTATATTCACATGCTACTCAGCGACCTTGGCCTACTTATCCGAAAAGAACGCAAAGCGGCGGGCCTGTCTATTCAGTCTCTGGCTGAGGTAGCCGGTGTCGACCGTACCACTCTGTCGAAGCTGGAAAACCAGCGCCTTCCGGAGATGGGGTATGCCAAACTGGAACGGGTATTAGCGGTGCTGGGGTTCGAACTAACAGCCCAGAAAGCTCAAGGCCTGCCAACGCTTAACGACCTTCAACGCCAGAATCGGGAGGGCCAGTAATGGCAACTCAACACCGGGCTCAGGTAACCGTCGATGACAACCCCGTGGGTGAACTGACCAGCCCGGCGAGACCGGACCCTTCCGTCTTTCTCTATAACACTGGCACCGCGCCCGCCAATGCGGTGTCGGTTACCATGCCCGTGCAGAGGGTTGCCTACCTGTATCACGGTCTGCATCCGGTTTTTGCGCAAAACCTGCCCGAAGGGTATCTCGGTGACATCTTGCGAAAGACCATCGCCAAACTGTATGGCCCCGGAGACCTAACGCTACTCACCGCCCTGGGCCGGTTCCAGGTCGGTCGGGTTGCCATCGTCGATCCGGATAAAGCTGACGATTCCACACAAGGAAACGGCGAGTCACTCAACGAGCTACTAAACTCCAACAACGAGGCGTTGTTCGAGGAGTTGGTCGAAAAATACGCACTGCGTTCCGGTGTTTCTGGCGTTCAACCCAAGGTCATAGTGCCAGCCCTGACGGCCGAGCGAACTACTCTAAAAACTAGCGGCTTCATTGTAAAAAGCTGGGGCGATGATTTCCCGGAACTGGCCGCCAACGAATATTTCTGCATGAGCCTGGCCAAAGCGGTAGGCCTGCCGGTTCCCGATTTCGATTTATCCTCCGACGGTCAGCTATTCATCATGAAACGCTTCGACCGAACCGGCACCGGCCAATGGCTTGGCTTTGAAGACGGCTGCGTACTGCAAGGCCGGGCACCCGAAGACAAATACACCGGCAGCTATGAGCAACTGTCGAAATCCCTCATCGCGTTCCTCTCGCCTTTACATCGCAAAAGAGGATTGCACGCCTTGTTCCTATCGGTCCTGGTTTCCTGGGCAGTTCGTAATGGCGACGCCCACTTAAAAAACTTCGGCATCCTATACGACCAGCCCTTCGGCGAACGCCAACTGGCACCCACCTACGATATCGTTTCGACCGTGCCCTACCTGAACCAGGACGTACCGGCCCTGACGTTGGCCGGTCGCAAAATCTGGTGGCCATTAAGCTACCTGGTCGCTTTCGGCCGTGCTTCATGCAGTCTATCGCACTCCGACATTCGCAAAGCGCTGCAAACCACGGGTAAAAGCCTGCAGCAGCATGCACAGCTCATTCAGCAATACCGTCAAACCCACCCCAGTTTTTCCGAGGTGGGGGGTGCCATGGAAGCTATTTTTCTGACCAGTGCCAGAGATATCGACCAATACCTGAGTAAGGGCTAGACAGTCGCGGTTTAAATATTTTTTCATCTCCCTGTCGATTTTGTGGCTTATGGTTCGACTACCTTATAAGAGGCGCGACGGAATCTGCCCACCGACGTCCTGTCGCCATTCAGCTGCGATAACGCTGCACTGAAATGGCATGAAATGCCACGCAAAGGAGATACACCATGAGCACCCCTTCCAAAAACACAATTTGCCTCTGGTACAACAGCGGTGCCGAAGAGGCAGCCCGGTTTTATGCCGAGACTTTTCCGGATTCATCAGTCCAGGCGGTGCATCGTGCGCCGGCGGACAATCCATCGAGCAAAGCTGGCGATGTACTTACCGTGGAATTCACCGTTATGGGCATTCCGTGTCTCGGGCTAAACGGTGGGCCCGCATTTAAGCAAAGCGAGGCTTTTTCGTTTCAGGTAGCGACCAACGACCAGGCCGAGACCGATCGCTACTGGAACGCCATTGTCGATAATGGCGGGGAAGAGAGTATGTGCGGCTGGTGTATGGATAAATGGGGCTTGTCGTGGCAGATCACACCGGTCGCGCTGACAAAAGCCGTCACCAGCCCAGACCCTACCGTCGCCAAACGCGCCTTTGAGGCGATGATGGAAATGAGAAAGATCGACATTGCTACGATCGAGGCGGCTTGTCGCGGCTGAACCTTCCGAAATGGGCTACGCCATAGAGGGTAATTCGCACTTCGTAAGTTGCGATCCAGATGAAGCCATCAAACCAAGTGTCAGGTGCCGGGTATGCCTATCCGGGGTAGTTCGCAGCAAGGATGCTGCGATCTAGGCCCCACGGATGGGTTCATGCCGACCCCGGATAGGCATACCCGGTGCCTGACACGAACTCCCGGCACCAAAGCCAAACCAACCTCCCATTTAGTTTGCACACCACCCCCCACCTTGCCAGAATGCCCTGAACGCTACCGGTACCCCGAACGCTGATGTTGGACACCTCCCCCAAGCAACTCAAAGCCGAGACGCTGCCCCTGCAAGGCCGCCAACTCATCGAGGCCAGTGCCGGCACCGGCAAAACCTACAACATCACCCGGCTCTACCTGCGCCTGCTGCTTGAACAACAACTCAGCGTCGAACAGATACTGGTGATGACCTTCACCAAGGCCGCCACCGCCGAACTGAAGGGCCGCCTGGGTCAGCTTATTCGCAATGCGCACGATCACTGGGGCGCCATCGACGAACCGTTTTTCAAAACACTCGCAGAGCGCATCGAACCGCAAAAAGCCCGCGCCCTGCTGCACAAGGCCCTGCTCAACCTCGACGAAGCCGCCGTGTACACCATTCACGGCTTCTGCAAACGCGCCCTCACCCAGCAGGCCTTCGCCAGCGGCATCAGCTTTCACGCCGAGATGGAAGCCGACAGCAGCGCACTGATTCTCGAAGCCCTGCAGGACTGGTACCGGCGCGAAGCCCGCGGCGAACAATTCGAACAACTGCAAAGCTACTGGGCCACACCGGATGACTTCGCCAACGAATGGGGCCGCACCATCGGCGGCAGCGAGACCGTCGCCGAGCCGGAGCTTACCGAACCGCACGACGGCTGGAACGCCTTCTGCCAGCACTGGGCCAGCGAGGCGGAAGCCTTCTACACCCTGAACGTCAAACCCCGCCGGGGCGAGGCCAGCACGGCCGAATGGCAGACAAAACTCGATGAACTGACGGAACTCAGCCAACAACCCTGGCCCGGCACCGTGCCCGAGGTGTTGGGCGGCAAATTCCTCAAAGACGCCTTCAGCACCGCCAAAAAAGAAGCTGCCCTGCCGCACCTGCACACCCTGGCGCAGCAACTGGCTGGCATGGCGAAAGAAGCCAAAGCCTGGTGGGCCTGGCGAGGCATCACCTTCGCCCGTGCGCACTTGCTGGCCAGCAAAGACCGGCTCGACCAGCTCGACTTCAACGACCTGATCATGCAGCTGCGCCAGCGCCTGCAAGACGCCGACGCTGGCTCGGCGCTGGCCGCCAAACTCGCCGAGCAATTCCCGGTCGCCCTGGTCGATGAATTTCAGGACACCGACCCGGACCAGTACGCCATTCTCGATGCCCTCTACCCCAAAGGTCAGCCCGGCCTGCTGTGCATGATCGGCGACCCGAAACAGGCCATTTACGGCTTTCGCGGCGGCGATGTGTTCGCCTACCTCAAAGCCCGCAACAACGCCGACCAGCAATGGCACATGGACACCAACTTCCGCTCCCACCCGGCCGTGGTGCAGGGCTACAACCGGCTGTTCTACGGCGAGCACCCGCTCGATGCTGAAGGCCAGGTACGCACGCAAAAGGCCAGCGCCGATGTGTTCGGCTTCGGCATCGATTACCTGCCGGTCAAAGCCGTCAAACCCGACCTGCCCGACATCGACGACCCGGCCGGTCGCGGCGCCGTGCAATGGTGCCTGCTGCCCGCCACCGAAGACGAGCCCAAAGGCTACACCCGCGCCGGTCTCGAGGTGCTGGCCGACTGGACCGCCCGCGAGATCCGCCGCCTGCTCGCCGAAGCCAAACTCGACGGCCAACCGGTACAACCCGGCGACATCGCTCTGCTGGTGCGCAGCAAACACGAAGCCGACGTGATCCAGAACGCCCTGCGCACGCACCAGCTCGCCTCGGTGTACCTGAGCGCGCGCGACAACGTACTGCAAAGCGCCGAGGCCGAAACCCTGGCCCGCGCACTGAACGGCATACTGAACCTGGAGAACGACCGCGCCCTGATCGCCGCGCTCGCCACCCCCTGGTTTGGCTACGACACCGAGCGATTGTTCCAGCTGCAGCAAGACGAACACGCCTGGGCCGAAGCCCTGTTCGAACTCACCGAACTGCGCGAACGGTGGTTCAGCCAGGGCCTGATGAGCATGGCGCTGCAGCTGTTCCAGCGCCACGTGCGCCCGCACCCGCAACGCCACGAACGCACGCTCACCAACAGCCTGCACCTACTCGAACTGCTGCAACAGGCCAGCCAGCAACACCGCCAACCCTGGCAACTGCTGCACTGGTTCGACCAGGCACGGCAAGACGACACCCTGGCCAACATCGCCCAGCTGCGCCTGGAAAGCGACGCCAACCTGATACAGGTAATCACCCAGCACGGCGCCAAGGGGCTGGAATACCCCATCGTCTTTTTGCCGTTCGTCAGCTACGGCCGCAGCAAACCCAAGCAACCGCCGATGCTGATACGTTACCACGACCGCCAAGACTACAACGCCGTGCTCGCCCTGAACCCGAGCGAGCAGGAACGCGACCTCTATGAAGAAGAACAGGCCGCCGAAGACATCCGCCTGCTGTACGTCGCCGCCACCCGCGCCGAACGCCGCCTGTATGTGATGGCCGCCGAGTTCAAGGAACTGGAGCGCTCACCCCTGGCCCGCTGCCTGAACACAAAAACCTTCGAAGCCCTGACCGAACAATTGACCACCTTCGCCAGCCAGGGCAACGGCGCCGTGCTCACCCTGCCCGACACCCCGCTGACCGACGCCGCAGCCCCCGAGGCCACAACCACCAGCACCGCCCGCGCCGCCCAGTTCCACGGCCGCATCGAACGCGACTGGTGGCTCAGCTCCTTCTCGGCGCTGACCCGCAACGCCCGCCACGGCGGCCTGACCACGCCCGACCGGGACCAGGACGACCCCGAACAAGCCCCCACCGCCCCGCAAGACCGGCCACTGCGCTTCCGCCTGGCCCGGGGCGCCGAAGCCGGTAACCTGCTGCACGACCTGCTCGAACGGCTCGACTTCGAAAACCCGGATTTCACCACCGAACTTGCCTGGGCCGAACAACGCTACCCCGCGCTGCTGCCGAAAGACGCCCCAGCTGGCGACCAAGCCAGCAACAAGGAACCCGCAACACCCGGCATCAGCCCACTGCGCCCGGCACTCGCCACCTGGTTAAGCGACATCCTCAGCACCGAGCTGCCCAGCGGCGCCCGCCTGGCAGACCTAAGCCAGGCGCACACCCAGCGCGAAGCGGCCTTCTATTTCCCGATGGCCAGCAAAGGCCAGGGCCTGGCCCGCATCCTCGCCCGGCACCGCGATACCCCGAGCGTCATCCTGCCCGAACCGCCGCGCCTGAAAGGCATGATGCACGGCTACATCGATTTGATTTACCAGTGGCAGGGCCGCTATTACGTGGTCGACTACAAATCCACCTGGCTCGGCGAACGCCTGGGCGACTACAACCCAACGGCCCTGACCGAGAGCGTGCACGCCAGCTTCTACGACCTGCAATACCTGCTCTACACCCTGGCCCTGCACCGCTACCTGCGCACCCGCCTGCCCGACTACAACCCGGAACAGCACCTCGGTGGCGTGCACTACCTGTACCTGCGCGGCATGACCCAGGGCCAAACCACCGGCATCTACCACCGCGACCCCGACCTAACCGCCCTACACGCCCTGGACACCCTGTTCACCGGCACGGAGACCCCAGCATGACGACGCACTCTCAAACCGCCGCTGGCCAGTCACCCGGGCAACAGGAAACCAACAAACCCCGGCTACAAACTGCGCGTCAGAATCTGGCCAACATCAACGACATCGACCTACACCTGGCCGCCCAACTCTGCGACTGGCTAAACACCCACACCGACGACCTCTTCCACAGCATCGCCGGCGCCAGCCACACCCTGCAACAAGGCCACAGCTGCCTCTACCTGCCCGCCTGGGCCGGGCGCACCGAATGGCACAGCGACAACAAACCCGGCTACACCTTCCCACCCCTGGAAGACTGGCTGGCCCAGCTAAGCCAACTGCCCATAGGCCCCGAAGACAACGCCCCCATCGTGCTCGATGGCGACCGCCTTTACCTTCGCCGCTACTGGCAATTCGAACAGGAACTGGCCAGCCACCTGCGCCAGCGCCTGCAAACCGACGCCAGCGACAAAACCGTGGACACCAAAGCCGTAAAAGCCGCTCTGCACACCCTGTTCCCGGCGCTCGCCAAGCAAGACGCCACCGCAGAACCCGACTGGCAAGCCATCGCCGCCGCCAACGCCCTGTTCAACGGCTTCAACATCATCGCCGGCGGCCCCGGCACCGGCAAAACCTACACCGTCACCCGCCTGCTCGCCCTACTGGCGATGACCAGCCCGCACGACCTCAAAATTCGCATGGCCGCCCCAACTGGCAAAGCCGCCCAGCGCCTGGCCGAATCGATCCGCGATGCCAAAAGCGACCTTACAGGCCGCATCGACCTGCTTACCCTGAACAGCATTCCCGATGAAGCCACCACCTTGCACCGGCTGCTCGGCGTCATCCCCAACCGGCTAGACTTCCGCCACAACGAACGCAACCCGCTCGACTGCGACGTACTGCTCGTCGACGAAGTCTCCATGGTCGACCTACCCATGATGACAAGACTCTTCCGCGCCCTACCGGAACACACCAAAGTCATACTACTGGGCGACGCAGACCAATTGCCCAGCGTAGCCGCTGGCTCAGTACTAGCCGACCTAGCCCAACGCCCCCACCCGGGCTACAGCCAACAAAGAGCCAAAGCCCTTAAAACTCTGGGCCTAAAAGTCCCAACTCAAAACACCCAGCCCGCCCCCCAAAACTCGCAGCTCGCAGCTCCAAACTTCCTAACTTTCCTTAAACACAGCCGCCGCTTCCACCAACACAGCGGCATCGGCCGCCTAGCCACCCAGGTCATCAACGGCGAAGCCGAAGCCAGCCTCGCCACCCTACAAAGCGACGCAGAAGACCTGGCGTGGATATCGCCCGACAAAGCCCAGCAACAGATCAGCCACTGGGTCGACCACTGGTACCGCCCCATCGCCAATGCCGAGAGCAAAGCCGACGCCTTCAACGCCCTGTTCCAGTTCCGGCTACTCTGCCCCGCCCGCGTAGGCCCTCTGGGCGTAGAAGCCCTGAACGAACGAATACTCAAAACCCTGAACCCAACCCGAGCTCCCTTCTTCAAGGGCCAGCCGATCATGATCACCGAAAACCACTACGGCATCGGCCTCTACAACGGCGACATCGGCCTCATCTGGCCCGACGACACCAGCGGCCACCTAATGGCCTGGTTCCAGACCGGCGACAACGACTACCGCCCCCTGGCCCCCGGCCGCCTGCCCCGGTTCGAAACCGTGTATGCGATGACGATACATAAAACCCAGGGGTCTGAGTTTGAGCGAGTAGCGATGGTGTTGCCTGAGCAGGCGATGGGGCTGTTGAGCCGGGAGTTGATTTATACCGGGTTGACGCGGGCTAAGCGGGAGTTGTTTGTTGTTGGGGGTGAGGGGGTTTGGTGTGAGGGGGTTGAGAAAAAGGTTGAGAGATTTTCCGGCCTAAAGAAAATGATTTATTATAATTTCTAGGCTGGCGCGATCATAGCTAGCATACAATTAAAAACTACAACCGCACCGCTCAAATATCATAGGATAACGCTGAGTATAAAAAGATTCATACTAGCACCTCACTAGAAATACCAAATCAAATGGTAAACGAGTTAATTGAAAGCTTCTCTCCATCACATTTCTTCTGTTTCATTTCCAAATAACCCATGACTTTGTGCTCCACATTTGCTCGCTGACCTTCTTCAAGGATTGAAATTTCGGACAATCTACTCTTACCAATTCCATTTACTGACGTTCCTAAACGGACACCTGAACTGTCAGTTAACCACCACCGATCATGAATAGGCATCTGCCCATTTTTACTTTCAAGGCCAATATATATAAAGGTAAAATCTGGCACTATATTTTCCTGAATTGTATCCTTCCAGTATTCTATGAAAAGCTGCTTAATATTTGTATTTTCAGCTTCTTCAATATTCTTTACATTACTTACACTAGTTAAGATCCTTATTTCTATACCAGATCCTTTCCCCACAACATCTGCAATAAATGAAAGGTCTTGAATAACAAAGTAAGGATCTATAATATCCAATCTTTCTGTCTTGCCTGCTCTATACCAATCGCCTAAAAATTCAAGTGCTTTCTCTACACTACCATCACCATCTAACATTACTTGATTAGCTTCAGAAATGGCCGGCTCAAAGCCATCCGAAAAAATCGAATTCTTATCATAAAGGTTGCTTAGTAACCGAACATTTTCTAGGACAACATTAAAAATAGGTCTAATAGTGCTTTGAGCTTCTTTTCTATTATTAGTTTTCATCGCTAAGGTTGCTATATACATTGAATACAACGGATAAGCCTCTTCTGGTGTATAACCAGAGACAAGCCAACAGAAGCTACTTGGATTCTCTCCATTTTTAAAGCTGTAATTTGAAGCATTCAACTTAGCCAAAATTTTCCATGCTATTGAGCCAAACCTATCCTTATAAAACTCATTTGCGACGTTTGAATTTGAAAAACTGAATTCCTCAATATCATCTTTATTTTTAATGTTATCTGACAACTCCTTATCAATTATTTCTCTTTTTGCTGGGTCTATATTGAGTATTGAGGACAGCCTATTGGCATACTCCTCATTGAAGGAGTGGGCCATATCTATCAAGCCAAGGCGGCGTTCCTCCATATCCTCTGTGTTTTCAACAGAAGTTATTTCTATAGCCTTTTTGATACAATCTCTAGCAAGCTCCTTATCCATGTATCTTGAACATTCTATGATTGTTTGATATCGACCTACTTTATCAATATTTGAAGAAAGTGTGTCATTAAGGAGCTTAGCCTCCTTGAGTATCGACAGCTTTTCTTCCCTCATCTTTGGTGGCATACAATCTGCTATAATTGCAAGCACAAAAACTATATCAGCTTTATTGCCAATTGCCCTACCGCGATCGATCAGTTGCTGCCACTCTCGATTCAACTTTACTTTTTTTAACTTTAAAATAAGTGCATCGACGCATATTCTATACCCTTCGTGTTTAATGAACCTTTCATCACTAAACTTTGACTTACTTATACTCTCCAATCTTTTTATAACATCAAGATTTTGTGATTCAGTAAAACTACGGCCTTTAACCTTCTGAAAAACCTGCTCAGTGATAAAATCCAAATTCACAAAGATCAGGAAGTCCTGTTCCATAAGGTCAACTAAATTAAGTAGTGAAAGAATGTCGCTGAAGTTCAGCTTATATCTATGCTTTCTAACAGGGCTAAACGGTTCTCCAGGCATCAGATTTCTGGAAACATACTTTATAGTTCTATTCAGCAAACCATCTTTAAAAATATAATTACCACGCAATTTTTCAAATACATTGATAAACATTGCTTCTTTGTAGGAAAACAAAACCTGCCCGACCCAATTAAAAACACTATCTAACATCCCAGCGTTTTCGTAAGAATGTTTATCAATCAAAGGAATTATTTTTTCATTTACAATTTTTGCAACACGAACTGCGTCCCCTTTCTTATCATATATTGAACAAACTCTTGCATACTCTTTTGCCTTTAATATGTCCGACTCTATGGTTTCGATTCTTGACAACAATAGGTCAAGATCTTTCTCATTAGCAGCATTAAACTTCTCTAAAGTTTCAAGAGCTCTTACGCCTAAGTCGACTGTGTAGAATATTGCTTCGGAAAGCTCTCGACTGAGGCTTTCACCTTGACTCATTATCTCAACACACTGATTCTTAAACTGAGTTGCTTCACTTGATTCTACATCGAATAATATCTCATGTACCTTAAAACCAATTCTAATTTTCTTATTTACATCCAAAACCATTGAAAATGATTCATGCATTTCGCTAACAATATGATCTCTTTCACCACCGCTACTTAAAAATCCACTTAGCTTTCCTATGTTTAAAAGTTGCGCACAAAGCACTACGGTTAATGGCTTAGACACGACCTTGTTCTTCAATTTCTTAAGTCGTTTAAACTCAGCTTCACTATTTGGCAAAACACTAACAGCTCTATCAAAAATGGCTTTAATACTTGCATGCCTATAGTTTACATCTTGAATTCGAGACGGACAGTCATATAACCTATCAATAGAAGTGGGCTTACGTGACTTACATAAATTGACTACAACATGAGAATATGCCTCATCTTTCCGGTACTGAGTATTCAATTGTCCACACCACTTTAGAGCTCTTGCCAAATTCACTTTAGACTCAATTACCAATGCCTCTTTAACTATATCAAACTGGTCTGCTGATTCTTTTATGATTTTTTCAAACAAGATATCAATACTAGAATTAATGTCGCTATACTTATTTTCAAGCTTAGCATTTTTAACGAACCGTTGAAGCTCACATAATGCGGTTAATTTTAGACTCACGTCTTCAATCCTATGCAAGACGAAGTCCTTTAATATGGCAAATCTATCTAAACCAAGACCTGTGAGAATCTCAAAATTTACCAAGTTTATTTCAAATCGAACATACTCTAGCGTAGGCCCTACCGCCTTCGCCTCAGTGGATTGAGCTCTCAAAGAGTCATATATATCCACTGCTTCAGGTGTATTTGACGAGAAATTTAGGGTAGAAGCCAATATATTGTAGAACTCAGCATTAGCTGTGAATTTTGGTGTCGCTATAGCTAGCTCAATAGCATGAGCAACCAATATATGTATGTCATCCTTATCAGGAAAAGCCTTGATCCAGCTTTTTAACATAAACAGTTTATCACCGACCTCATATTGAGAGATTAGTTCGTCTACAAAACTTGAGGCTGGAGTATCCTTACTCAACAATCCCAGTGACGTAATCATTTTTTGGCGCTTCTCGCTCAGCCCATCCACTGGAAAGTCTAAACTTGAGATACTCTCTTTGTTTTCAAAAAAAGTGGCCAACGAAAATTTGGCAAACGCTAAATCCGACTTGTTCTCTCCAGCTTTTCCATACTCATCAATTTTATTTATCATATGTAACGCTTTGTCAGGAAAAACCAGAAAGAGCTCAACTGCGATTTCAAGCACTTTATCCAGCCCAATCAGCCTCGGATTTACAAGTTCAACGTAATGAGAAACCTGATCGCTAAGTGTTGAATCAACTTTTCGCCCTCTCTTAATTTGATGCTTCGCAACTTTCGACAGGAGAAGCAATCTATCCTCGTTTAGCTTTGGTAGAACCGCACAGTCGATAGCAGACTTAATATCATCTTCTATTAAATGTGATTCAAGCATTAGATTTAGTGAGGAAATACTTTTCACCCCCGATACAAATCCTTTCAGTTGGCTGAAGCGGAATAGCTCGGAGTCTACTGACAATTCTTTTGCCGCAGTTACTCCAAAGTCAATCTGTTTCAGAAACTCGCTTGAGCTGTCTGAATCTTTAATCATCTCAATCAATGATTCGGGATTGAGATTTTCAATCAACTGATCGTATGCCTCCAGATTATTATAGTAAGAGTTCAGTTCACCCGAGGATACTTTATTTTGCTTAGATCTTATGAAATCTACAAGGTCATTTAATGCACTCTTCCTTAGGTGGTCTAGCTTTCCTTGAGCATATTTTCTAAAAACATCTGATACAAAGTCTGGCGTATCGTTTCTATATGTAAGAAAGCTAATCGACTCGATTACTTTGGAAATTTTTTCAGTATCCTCACCTACCATATTGGCGTAGTCAGCTACATCAAGATCACTCTCAGAGTTTATGATATAGGATAGAAGAATCTCATTTTCGCTAATGACTTTTAGATTACTCTCCCACTCAGCCTGGTACAAACCATCCGACTCAACACTATGATTTTGCAGAATGTCTTCTATCGAAACACCGTTTTTCAACATTCTTCTAATGGCTTGGTAGTTACTAGGAGTTTTTTTGAACGTATTGAAAAGCGGACTTGGATCTATGTCAGGAAAGTCAGAGAATAGCTGCTCTAACTCACTATTTGATAAATATGGTATTTCAAATATTTTTTTCTTTCTACTTGGAACAGCTGCATCTAGATGATCAAATTGAGATGAAAGAAAAAAATATATATTTTTTGAATCAAATGGCAATAGATTGAATAGCTCTGCAACTAGATAAGCGTCATGTTCATAAAGTTTATCAAATCCATCTAAGATGAAGTAAAGCCTTTCTTTATTACTATTTAACTTATACTTCAAAGTTTGCAACAGAGAATTCAACTTCTCTTCTCTATACTCATCAGGCAAGAAGGCCTTGCCCATATATGCACCTATTTGAAGATAGATATCTTGAAGCAGATTGTCATGATAGTACCTTGACTTTGGGCTATCGCTTACAAATATACTAGTAGTGTTTTTAATATTTTTACGACGCATTTGCGACAATATTGTGGTTTTTCCAATCCCCGTTTCACCTTTTACAAGTATTACTTGTGATTCCTTACTACACAGATGTTGAAGTGTATCGGTTATACCATCTCTAATTACCTCGTTAGACACATCTTCAGGTAGGAATAGAGACTTATCACTTGGGTTAACAATCACAACATCAGTCCTCTTACAAAAGTGTAGTATTCAGGTCAGATGGAAACGCAGGAAAAGGACTTACGTATAACATAGCAAGCCAATTAGATTCAGAATTTTAAGCTAGCAGAAATAGTGAATCAATCAATACAAAAAGTCTCAACTGACTATCTGCATGATCATTCTCAAAATTTTCGCCACATGTACCGTGCATACTTCTATCTATCATTTCTCTCACTCACTACTGTTTTAAAATATATTTAGCCTAGCACAGTATCTTTTTTATTCTGATGATTTTTTTTCTAGGTGTGTATATAGAATATGGATAATCCATAACAAGTATTAGTACAGGCTTTTGAGTTTAAGCACAAGCCTCCATTGTAAGATGAGTGTGAGCGACACTCGCCAAAAATGATGTTAGAGGCAAAGATTAATTGATTTAATAAATGTCGAGGTTAGTTACTCCTTTACACTAACCCACATTCAACACGCTAATCCCTAAAAATACAGCACAAACAGGTCACCGACAAGCTCTAGGGTAGCGCTCATCGGTTTCCTACCAAGGCTGCCAATCACACCAACATGTCCGTTGTACTTTTAGTGCAAGTATTGTTCGTTCCAACAAAAGCCGGGACTGCCATTGAATACGAGCCGGGATACCAACTCCAATCAGGCCCCCAATCCCCTAAGCCGCTCTTAAAACACTAAACCCCTCAAACAACCGCTCAGGCAGTGCAGCCTCCAACCCTAGCGTTATACTCATCGGCTTCCCACCCTGACTACTCAACACCTGCGCCGGCCCAAGAGCCCGGTATGGCGCACCCTTCTTCGTTCTCACAAACAACTGAAACTGCCAGCCATTGGTCTTCTGCTCCAGGTACCGCTTGCCTGCCTCTGTGCCGGGGCCTGCCGAGTTCTGGGTTTGCCAGTGGAAGCGATCTCGACTGATGGCGTAGTCGTGGTAGGCCACGCCTTCGTGGCGGGCTTCGCTTTTATCGAGGGTGATGAAGATCAGTTCGGTTTTCTGGTCGTGTAGGCGCAATACGCCTTCCCGGAATTCGGGCCGGCTGTCTTCGGTCCAGCGGCCTACGGCAGTCAGGATCTCCCGCAGCTGATAGGCCGCGTGCAGGCGCAGTGGGGTGTGCTCCAGGCCCAGTAAGGGTTTGAAGGTGTGGTAATGCCGGGTTTGTTGCACTTCCGCCAGGGCTTTGAGCTCCTGGCAGGTATGGGGCTCGTTCGCCAGGCGCTTCAGGAAGCTCTCTGCCGTGCTGGTCGCTTTGGTGTTGCTGTCGATCTGGTAGGCGAGCATTTGCAGGCGCAGGCGGTCCTGGTCACTGGTTATGGTGTAGTTGGCTGGGTCTTCCGCGACTTTAGCCAGCAGTTCCCATTGGGCCGGGTCGTCCTGGTGCAGTAAGGCGGCGAAGCGTTTGCTGAAGTAGGCTTCTTCGGTGCTGCCAGTGCCGGTGATGAGGCCGGCGGCGCGCAGTAGGTTGGTCCAGCCGCTCTTGGTGTTGGTGCTGTGAGACCGGTAGATGTCTTCCAGCTCCAGGTCGTGATCGGTCAGGAATCTGCTCAAGCTCACCTGGTTGCTGCCTTTCAGGGCGGCATAGCGGGCGAGCTCGGTTTGCAGGCGTCGCCAGTTCTGGGTAATGGCCTGTTTCAGGCTGCGCAGTATGTGTTCGCGCGCGGTTTTATGCAGCTGCAGGTGGCAGCCGCTGGGCAGTTTGGCGAAGCCGTGCTCAACGGAATCGGCAATCTCCCGGCGCGAGAGGCCGGTGATGCTGCTGTACAGGGTGTCGAACCGGAAGCCATCCTGATACTGGCCCACAAAATCGAGCACCAGGCAGCTTTCCTTGCCTTCATACAACCGCAGGCCGCGGCCGATCTGTTGCTGGAAGACGGTGGCGCTTTGGGTGGGGCGCAACAGCAACAGGGTGTCGACGAAGGGTAAGTCGATGCCTTCGTTGTAGAGGTCAACGGTGACAATCACGTTGATCTCGCCGTTTTGAAGTTGGCGCGGGGCGGCGTTGCGGTCGTCTCGGTTGGTTTTACCGGTCACCAGCCGGGCGGCAATGCCCGCCTGGTTGAATTGCTCGGTCATGAACGCGGCATGCTCAACCGAGACGCAGAACGCCAGGGCTTTGCACTGGCGGGTATCGGCCACCAGGTTGCGCCAGTTGCTGATGATGGTGCGGGCGCGCATCTGGTTGCCGGTCAGCAGGTTGCTGAGCTGTTGCTGCTCCAGCTGCGGCTGGCCCCAGCTGATTTTGCGGTAGTCTTCACCGTCGTCGCAGCCATAGTATTCGAATGGGGCCAGTAGCTGCAGGTCGAGTGCGTGCCACAGGCGCAGTTGAGCGGCGGGTGTGCCGTCGGGCCGGTTGTGGAAGTGGCGCAGAATGTTTTTGCCATCGTGGCGTTCCGGGGTGGCGGTCAGGCCCAGTAACACGGCGGGCTCCACCGTGGTCACGAACTGCTCGAACCCTTTGGCTTCGATGTGGTGGCATTCGTCGATCACCACCACTTGCCAGTAGTCGGCGCCGAGCTGCGCCAGCAGGGCGCGGCTCTGGAGACTTTGAATAGTAGCGAACAGGTGGTTGTGTTGCTCGGGGTCGTGGTGGCCGGTCAGCAGGTCACCGAAATTCGGGTCGTGCAGTACCTGGCGGTAGGTGTGCCGGGCCTGCTTCAGAATCTCTTCCCGGTGGGCGACAAACAACAGCCGGGGCTGCCCGCCCTGTTGCCGGGCAATGCGCCGGTAGTCGAAGGCGGCCATCACCGTTTTACCGGTACCGGTGGCCGCTACCAACAGGTTGCGAGTGCGATCGTGTGCGCGTTCGTTATCCAGCTGTTCGAGAATGTCGGTTTGAAACGGCTTGGGGACCAGGTCGAAGAAGGTCGGCAGGCCAATCGGGGCATCGTACTGGGTCGACTCCCGTTTCAGGGCGCTGCGCAGGGCGGCCTGGTGGTCGCTGTTGTTGGGGTCGTAGGGTTGGAACTCATTGTCGAGCCACAGAGTCTCAAAATGCGCCTTGGCCCGGCTGAACAAATCGGGCTGGCCATGCTGGGTGAACTTCACCGTCCATTCCAATCCGCCCATCAGTGCGGCGCCGGAGAAGTTGGCGCTGCCCACATAGGCCGACCCAAAACCGGTATCCCGCTCAAACAGCCAGGCTTTGGCGTGCAGCCGGGTGCGCCGACCATCCAGCGAGACCCGCACTTCACAGTTCGGTAACTCGGCCAACTGGTTCAGGGCTTTCTGGTCGGTCGCGCCGGTGTAGGTGGTGGTGAGCACGCGCACACTGGCCTGGCTGCGGCCCTGACCATCAGTCGCGGTAATGGCGTTCAGGCGGTCGAGCAGCTTGCGCACACCGGATACGGTGATGAAGCTCACCAGAATATCCACATGGTTGCAGCTGTTCAGCTCGGCCTGCAGTTCGTGCAGCAGCGCCGGGGAATCTTTGCCCGCGGTGAATAGCCAGGGCTGGGCCAGGCCAATGGCTGGAAGTTCTGGCTTAAGCCCCTTGGGGTGAACCGCGCGCAGGGCTCTGGGTGGCGAGCTGATGGTGTCTGCGGTTAACGGGGGTTGTTGCAGGGAGGCGAGTAGTTGGTTGGCCCAGGCTAGTTGTGCTTCGGCTTTGCTGTTCTTTTTCGAGGCCTTGATGTCATTCAAGCTCTGAACCACTTGCTCGGCCAATGCCATTGCCAGGCGCTCCGGCAGATTCGCTTCGCTGATCTTCTCGAAGGTGGCTTCCAGCAGGGAATCGTCCACTTGCTGGTGAAGGTCATCGGTTGCCAGAAGGTCGTAGAGGCCCTGGTAAAGCTCATCCATGTTGGGTTCCCTGGGTTACAGCTGCTACCAGGTTCGCATGGTTTGGAGGGGGATGCCAATCCTGTTGCGCTGCAACTCTGCTATTAGACATCCATTTCAGTGGTCACCGTAGCACCAACGTTATTAATTATTGGCACAGACCATGAAGCATAGGGGACGTTCCGAAAGACCTTGTTTTCGATGCCGTGTTTCTGGGCTTTCTCAATCGCGACATACGCATCGCCTTCTTTTGCCACCAGTCCAAACTGCTCGGCTTTGGCTAGAAACTCCAGAGTGTTCAGCTTAAATTTCCTTGCCGTCTTGGATGAAGACAGTCGCTCTGGTAGTTGAGTATTCTCACCAGTGGGTAGATTGGGCACTGTGGAGCCTGCCCCATTAGCCTTAGGAAGTGGTGACACTAAGCATAGACACGTCTACCCTCGTACCCTTACTCACTCCAAAGGGCATGGACTGATGAGCCATGGCTCGCTCCGCCAATTCGGCGGCTATTTACGAACACACTGGGTATCTCCGCGCCGGGTTCGGTTCTGGCTGCTGGCACTGGTCATTCTGTACACCTTCCTGGGTTTTTTTGGCGTACCCTGGCTCGTCCAGTACCACGCCGTGAACATCGCCCGGGAAGACTTTGGGCGAGCGCTTCGCATAGAGGCGGTACACGCCAACCCCTACACCTTAACGCTCTGCGTCGATGGGCTCACGCTGGACGACACAGACAACCGACAATTGATCGAGTGGAACCGGCTGCTTCTGGACCTCACCTGGGCGAGCATCGTCAACAGAGCCTGGACCTTCCAGGCCGTCCAACTCGACCAACCTGTTATTCACGAAGAGCGCTTAAACTCGGGCGAAACCCGCCTCTCCCGCCTGGCCGCAACACGCTCTGACCAGCGCTCTGATGAAGACGAACCTGCGCAACTGCCCGCGTTGCGAATCGCAGAACTGCGTGTAGCGGGCGGTATTCTGCGCTTCGCAGACAACCTACCGGATGCGGCCACTGATGAACCAAACCGGGTATCACTTGCCTTGCAGGATATCGAGCTCTCCGTCGAAGCGCTCACACTTCAGGAAGACACCCGATTCCCGGCACGTATGAACGGAACGCTTGCCCAGGGCGGGAAGCTCGCCTTCGACGGCACACTTCAGCTTCTGCCAAGCGTCGCATTGGATGGCAAAGCCAGCATTGATGAACTGGCTCTGATACAGGCCGAACCCTACCTGCGCCAGCTCATAAACGTGCGAATCGATACCGGGAAGCTTAACGTGAGCGGGCAAATGAACACCGATGCACAGCAACCCTTTGCCTTTCAGGGCTCCGCCGACATTGCTTCATTGCACATCAAAGATGGCTCCAATGACGAACCGCTCATCGGGTGGCAAAGCCTTCGTGCTGAACAGCTCGACCTGAGCTTCGCAGATAGGCAGCTTGAGACGGGCCCCCTTGCCCTCGACGGTTTGTCCGGCCTGGTCGTCATCCACGAAGACCGGTCCACCAACTTCGCGCGGCTCATGGCATCCCCTCCGGTCGACGAAGGGGAAAATGGCGACAGCGCAAGTAAAGACGAAAACACGGGTAAAGAACCAGCCTCGTTTAACACGACCATTGAAGGCATTGAGCTCAGCGACGGGGCCTTTCAATTTACCGACAATTCCCTGGCGCTGCCGTTCTCGACGAGCATTCACGCCTTGAGTGGCGACGTTTCGACCCTGAGTTCCACCTCAACCGTCCCGGCGGATGTGGCGCTGGAAGGCGAGATCGCAGAGTATGGGCTGGTGCGAGTTGAAGGCAGTGTTCACGCCTGGCAACCTACGCGAGAAACCAACATGCAACTGACCTTTCGCAACCTTCAGATCCCAGAATACTCCCCCTACACCGTGCGCTTCGCCGGCCGTAAGATCGCGGACGGCACCATGGACCTGGATCTAGGCTATACGATCCGAAACAAGCAACTCGACGGAAGCAACAACCTGGTGTTCCACAACCTGAGGCTCGGCGAAAAGATGGACACCAGCGATGCCATGGATCTGCCGTTAGACCTCGCCATCGCCCTGCTTGAGGACAACGAAGGCGTCATTGACCTGGAATTCTCCATAACCGGGGATGTTGGCAACCCTGAATTCGACTTCGCCGATATTGTCCGACAGGCACTGGGAGAGGCTGTAATGACTGTCGTCCAATCGCCAGCCAATTTTCTGGCAAACCTCATCGGCGCTGATTCGGAAGATCTAGGCAACATAGAATACTCGCCAGCCCGCGCCGAACTCCTTCCTCCCCAGCGTGCGCGCATCGACACACTCCGCGAGGCTCTCAACCAGCGCCCGGCACTGATTCTCGAACTCGCAGGCCCCTTCAGCCGACGTTTCGATGGCCCGGCACTGCAACGGGAGAAAGCCATTGAGACCTTGCGGCAACATCTGAATGAGGCGAACCGGGACGCTGCAGATCCAAGCCTAACGGCCGAGTCAAACCAGGACATTGTGGAAACAATGTTCAGCAACCGTTACCCGGAGATAAGCCTGGAGGCCGTGCAAATGCGCTTCGTGATATCTCAGGATGATTCCACGAATGAAGAGGCTACCTTTGACGGCCTCGCCTATCGCAGCCACCTGAGCGAACGGATCATCGCCGCACAAACCGTCACAGACACCGACTTAATAGGTCTCGCCAACGCCCGCGCAATCGCTGTGCGAGATGCCCTGGCCGACTCAAACCCGGACACCCGGATAACAAGAGATCGAGTGCGTATTCTGGACCCGGAAGAGATCGAATCCGTAGAGGGTGAGCACATTGTTATGGAGGTTGGTATCACCACGGATGGGAGCGAATGATTATGGGGTCAGTCAACATAGGGCCAGTTGAATGAAGGACGGTTTTGACGCTTTCATGCTTATATATTCCCAAGTTTGTTAAGTAGTAAGGCAGATTACCAACGTTACTTCCCTGTCTGAACAACAACCGACTTGGAGTTTGATGTCCGCAATAATGCCTAGTGAAAACTCCTAGCCGACATACTACAGCGGACAGCCTACCTCGCCCGATTATCACGAATATGCACCGTTTTGTTGTGAGTCTGCACCTCAAACAGTTCCGATGCCTTAACCAGTTCACTCAATTTCTTATACCCATAATTGACGGGTGAAAAAGAGCTGTTGTTGGATATGTAGGACCCAACACCCCCTAGGTGTGCCCACCCATCCTCATCTGAGGTTTGTTCTACGGCCGTTCTCAACAGCTTCACAAGAGCCGTATTCATTCTCAGCTCATTTCTGCTTTGCTTTTTCGGTGAAGGATGCGCTTCAGCTTTTGTAACCGTATTTGCCGTCGACTCTTGTTCCTCTGCCGTTTCTAGGTTCTCGGTATATATAAACTGGGAGCATGCATCCACGAACGGCTGGGGCGTCTTCTTCTCACCGAAGCCGTAGACCGTAAAACCACTTTCCAACAGGCGCATGACCAGCGGCGTGAAATCGCTGTCGCTGGTCATCAGCGCAAAGGCATTCACATTGTCGCCATACAATAAATCCATCGCGTCGATGATCATGGAAGCATCGGTGGCGTTTTTGCCTTTGGTGAGGGCGAATTGCTGAATTGGGCGAATGGCGTTGGGGTGAACCTTCTCGATCCAGCCTTTCATGGCCGGGTTGTTCCAGTCGCCGTGGGCGTGGCGGACGTTTACCTTGCCGTATTTGGCAAGCTCTTCCAACACGCCCTCAATGGCTTTGTGGCTGACGTTGTCGCAGTCAATCAACAGTGCGATGTTTTGGTTCAGCGCCATAAGACCCACCTTTCCTGAATGAATTATTCAGGTGTGAGCATAACGGGCCGGCGACTCACTGAATACCCATAAAAAGGTTCATTCTACAGAGGGGGGTAATACCGGATAGGGCTTAAGCCGTTGCAGTTAGACAAAAAAGGGAAGCATCGGTGGCCTGAACGTGGGACCACCCAGACCAATGGATTTATTCACCGACAGCCTCCGGATAAAGCCCTCGCTGCCGGGCGAACAGTCGGGCCAGACCGAACAGGGTTTCGATGTTGGGCACGTCGACGTTTACGGCCCGGGCAATGTCCAGTACCGCGCCCACCAGGGCGTCGAGTTCGATCGGTTTGTTGGCTTCCACATCTTGCAGCATGGACGTTTTAAACGCGCCCAGTTGTGCTGTTAATGCATGACGGGCTTCGGGGTCATCGTCGATGGCAATGCCAATTTTGGCGCCTACCGCGGCCGATTCCCGCATGGCGCGGGACATGAATTCTCTGACGTAATCGTCACTCAAAATCCGGTCGCCTGTAGCGCCGGCAATGGCGGAAATCGGGTTCACCGTCATGTTGCCCCAGAGTTTGAACCAGATGTCGCGCTGAATGTGGTCGGAGTCTGTTACGTCGAACCCGGCGTCACGCAGTGCCTGGCCAATGGCCAGTGCCGGTTCCGTCCGTTTCCCTTCGGCATCACCCACGATGATGGTGCGGTCTTCAATGGGGCTCACGCTCCCGGGCACCGGCGATGACGCTGATAGGTAGGTAACGCACCCGACCACCCGGCCAGCTGCGATGGCTTCCGATACTTTCCCGCCCGGGTCGACCGAGGGCAAGGCGATGTCCGGTGGCGCTGCCGGCAGGCCGTGAAAGAACCACCAGGGCACGCCGTTCATCGCCGACAGCACCCGGGTCTCGGGGCCGAGCAGTGGTGCTATCTGCTCGGCGATGGCAGGCAAAGCCGTGCTTTTCACGGTGATGATGACCCAGTCTTGCGGGCCCAGCTCGGCCGGGCTGTCCGTTACCCGCAACGGTACGCGCCGGTCAATCTCGGTAACGCTGCCCTGCTTGTACAGCGTTAACCCGTGTTGGGCGACAGCAGCGAGTGTATCGCCCCGTGCGACGGCACTGACGTCATGGCCGCCTTCGCTTAGCCTGGCAGCAAAAAGGCCGCCTATGGCTCCCAAACCGTATATGCAGATTTTCACACCGCCTCCCGTATCTCATTGAGTGAGGCGAACGACAAGTGAGGTCTCGTCGCTCAGCGTCCGTTACGCAACCCCAGCGGTGGTAACGTCTGCTATCTCAATCTTGTTACGTCCTGAGCGTTTAGCTCTGTACAGTGCCTGGTCAGCATGATGAATCAGTTCTGCCGGGCTCAGCCCATTTTCGCTATCGGTCAGCGCGATGCCCAGGCTGGCCGTAACCGGTGTGTCTGCGGCAATGATTTCCCGGAGACGTTCGGCAATCGCCCGGGCACCAGACAGAGTCGTTTTTGGCAGGACAAGCGCAAACTCTTCTCCACCGTACCGGGCAACGCTGTCTCCATGACGGCTCAGGTCGTAGGCGCACCGGGCGACGGTTTTCAGGACTTCATCGCCAGCCTGGTGCCCCTGAGTATCGTTCAATGCCTTGAAGTGATCGAGATCGAACAGGATCAGCGCCAGGCTGGTACCGGCCCGGGCATTGTTTTCCACCGCCCGGTTTAAATGCTCATCGAAGCTGCTTCGGTTCAACACGCCGGTTAACCCATCCAGTTCAGCGCGTTCGCGCAAGAGGGCTTCGGCGATGACTTGCTGGGTTTCGTCCTGTATCAGAATCAGGTAACCCAGGTGCATCTGGTGCTGCTCCAGCCAGGTCAGTTGCACGCGGTAATGGGTACGGTTGTCGGGCGACCATATCAGCCAGTGGTCCCGATCATTCAATGCCTCGAGTACGGCACCGAACCCGGGCAAGTCGTCGTAAATGGCGTCGATCGACTCACCGGTTTTCAGTTGGGTTAACCCCGGAAACATCTGTTGCGCAGCAGCATTACAATCGAGCAGTCGACGGTTGTGATCGACAATGATGCAACCCGATGGAATAGCGCCAAATACCGTACGCATGACGATGGGCTCCAGGCCCAGCAAGCCCCAGTTAAGCACCCCAAAGCCCAACACCAGCGCGCTGGGCACAAAGGCCAGCGGAACGATATCGAGCTCAGTGGGGAGTGAGGCGAAATCCCCCACCAGGGCGAACACCCAGGGAATGATAATGCCAATGAACACGGCGACGGCCTGCGTTCTGAACAGGCCATACACTTGCAAGGCATGACGCCCAACCAACACAAGAACGATCGCAGCATTCGAGAAATAGAACGCATCGAACAAGTGGTAAAACAGACCGGGGGTAAAACTGACCGCGGCGATGTCATCCACCACGGTGAACGCTATGTCCCGATAATAAAGGTCATGCCAGGGGCTCGACCAGTGCAGCAGGGCAATCAGCAAGGAAAACCCGAAGGACCCAATCAGCAGCGCTTTCAGCCAGGGGCGCTGAAACGGCAAGCCGACATAGCGGCCCACCACCAGTAACATCAGGGCTGGCAGGAAGGGAATGCTCACATACTGGATGCGATTCCAGAGCCAAGCACTGCTCAGGTCGCTCGCGAGCGATTCAAACGCCAGCGCCAGGCTGTAAGTGGCCATGGCCAATAGCAGCAGGATGAAACCAACATTCTTGCGACTCTCTGGCCGTTGCCCGGTAAAGGAGGCCAGCAGAATCAGCAGTGCGGTTCCGATCAGATTAAGGGTAGCAAACCAATGCATGACAAGCAGAGACGATAGATTTGCGTGCATTTAAGCATGCCCGGCGGGAAAAGCCCATATGGGTATGTGGCCCGTTCTACGCTTACGTTGATTAGGCGCAAAACCACCACGCAAAATATCCATGTATTCGGTCAGAATCCACTGACTTGAGGTTGAACCGGGGCACTCTGTCGCGCCCTTTCAAGAGCGCCGCAACAACAATTCGATATCATGACTCATATCCGAAGCTGGCTGATCACTCTTCATCAGCACCTGGGCATTGCCCTGCGCATCGAAGCCATAAATGGCTGAACTGTGTGACACCGCATAGTTGCCGTTGTCGTCGGGTTCGCCATAGCCGTAGGTGGCTCTCATGCGTTTGACCAGGTCGGACAGTTGTGACTCGGTGCCGGTAAGACCGATAAACTGTGGGCCGAAAAATCCGGTGTATTCGTTGAGTTTCTCGGGTGTGTCCCGCGCTGGATCGACACTGATAAACAAGACCTGCACGTCGTTCCGCCTCTCGGCGGGCAAGGCGTCAATGGCGGTCGACAAACGTTGCAACGTTCCCGGGCAAATATCCGGGCAATTCATGAAGCCGAAAAACACCAGGCTGGCTTTGCCCCGATAGGTTTCTTCGGTTACCGCTTCACCGGTATCTGACATCAGTTCGAATTCAAGGTCCGGCATCACGCCTTCAATGTTTGAGCCGGTCCAGTCAGTATCACCACCGGTACAAGCCGTTATCAACAGAGCCAACGCAACCGCGCAGGCAAGTGGCAGGGTTTTCATCACAAGCGATTCCTCTCTAGCCTTCAAGCGGGCGGCGCACCGTCGTTGTCCGACTGATGCAGCAAGCGTCTCAGTACCACCACCATCACCAGCACGCCCATCATGGCGGGCGGTATCCAGGTGAACAGCCCACCCAGTACCTGGTCGTCGTGCGGGGCGATCGGCCAGGCCCGGCCGCACACTTCGTAAATGTCATACAGGCTTTGTGGCGCCCCAACGATGTAAGCGCCCAGCGCCAGTTGCGGCACCGTGGCCGCCCAGATCACCAGTATTCGTTTGCCAAAGCCGAGCGTCCCAACGCGGGCCGGGGAGCGGGGGTCCAGAATCAACCACCAGAACAACAGGCCATCGATGAACATCGACCAGTTCATCATCAGGTAAAGCGGCTGGCTAAGCATGGCGTTAAAGTGAATGCTGGGCGTCAGCCAGAAGAAGATAAGACCGGCAAATACCATCACCGCGATCGGCGGAAACTGAATGAACCGGTAAGGCCATTGAACCAGGGGCGACTGCAGCACGCGGGCAACCCACCGTTTCGCAGCGCCGTCCGGAAACCCGGCCGCCAGCGCACACCAGGGGTTCGCGCCCATTAGCAGTATCGCCGCTACATGATGCAACGCCAGGTGTTGAATGCGATGAATGAAAAACATGAACTGGGCGTAATAATCGAACCGGGTGTGCATAACAATGTAGGCCAGCGTCAGCCCAAGCCAGAACAGCACGCTGCGCCACCGAGCCACAGGCTCACCCGATTGCGCCAGCACGCGTTGCCCATTGGCGTACAGAACACTGGCTGTTCCAAAAAACAGAATGGCGAGCCAGGAGAACTCGTAGGGCAACAGTAACGACAGATAATCCAGCAAAACGCCCCCGGCTGATCTGGGCAAGGCACCTGCAACCGTTGGCGCCTGAGAGGTGTGTTGAGATGAGGCGATGGCACTCATGGCACGCAGAGGTGCCTGGCAATCTGCTCGTTCGCTGACATCGGGTGTGCTGAGGCTACGTTTCTGGCTAACGACCGTCAAGTTGGACTGGATGGGTGAATCGAGCGGTCAGGTCTGGTGCAGAAACATCCTGCACCATTACGTAAACCCGGCGGTAAACTGCGTATCTTACAAACCGGATACGCAGTTTACCCCGACCGATACCGATACCGATACTAGGCTCTATAACGTCGGTAATAGCGGGTATGGGTGAGCAGCAACAGAGCCAGCAAGCTCAACCAAGCGCTCATACTGCCGCCACTGCTGCTGCCACTGTTTTCGCCTTCCGGCTCTTCAGGGGCCTGTGTTTTCTGAATCAAATAACCGGACTGACTGACCGCCGAGGGTGCCAGGCCTTCAGCAAACGCCAGCGCACTGATCACGGCCGATTCTCGCAGAATGACGACATCACCGCTGTTGACCAACTGACCATGGGCTGGTGTCGGTACGCTGCCGTCGAGTGTGTAGCTGATGGTAGCCCCTTCTGTGGCACTGGTGAGCTCCACGATGACCTGGTCCTGATATAGGCCCGTCGGTTGATCGAATGCAGGCGCAATCGCGGCTTGTGAATAAACCATTTCAACGTCACAACCAGCGGGTTCTGTCAGACAGTCGCCGGCATCAATCGCTAACACAGCCAAACCGTCTTTAAAGAATTGCAAGGTCAGCGGCGTTGCCCGCAGCGCGTCGGGAATGGCCAGAGTAAAGTCACCCAGCGCATTTGTTTGCGCCTGGTAAGGGGCGTCAAGCTCGTCGAGTTGAACCGCATCGTTTTCGCTGGCAAGCACACTTACTGAGACCTCATCCAGCGCATTCAAATAGTCGGTCACACGGCCGCGATATTCGGCCGTTAGCGCCACCTCCGCCGCTGCTTCGCCCGATACGTAGCCGAAGGCGGATGCGGTTATCTCGAATTCGACGGCGACATCCGGCAAGGCTACAGAGGTTAAGATAGTGGCCGCCGGGTGACCCGCCGGGCTGTCATCTGCCGAGGTCAGTTCCGTTTGCGCCAACACCGGCAAACCCTCTGTCGCCGCGCTGGCCAGTGCCAATGAAATCGCGGTGCCTGGGCTCGCGCCTGTGACGGTCACATCCGCCTGTGCACGTTCGCCCCGATCCAGCAATTCGGTACGAGACAACGTGAGTGCCAGAGGTACTCGAATCTCCAGAGTGTCGGACCAGCCCGACACAGCGTCGGTCAGCGTGATCTCGTACGTACCTGCAAAGGCACCTTGTGTTGCGGGTGTGAATTGAAAGGTTCGGTTGTTGACGGTATTGACGGTGCCGGAAGCACCATACTCATTCGTCACGGGGCTGACATCAAAGTCGCCACTGCCCAGCGCCAGGGTAAACGCAAAACGCTCGCCCGCGTTCACCACCGGAGACGTCAATGCGCCACCCGTCTCATCCTCAAAATCAAACCGCTCCACATAGGTTTTAAAGTAGGCATTTGAGCTCAGGTTGTTATTCAAAGACAGGTCAGTGGCTTGTTCTGACGCTAAATACACACTAATTGGGCTTCCACCGGTGGGGATGATGTTAAGACGGTAGCGGCCATTACCCAGTGACGACATGCCGCTTGCCCGAGCCCGGGAAACGGTAAAGTCGCTTGGTTCCAAGCCGATAACTGGCTCTTGAAAATCAATCTCTACTGAAAACGGACCGGTTAGAATAGCGTCAGGACCGGTAATCACCGGAGCCGGGCGGGTTGTGTCTCGCAAACCCACGCCTTTCACGGAAAACGTATAGGGGTTGGGTATGCCAGTGCTTGCCACCGTAACTTGCGCCGTTGCGTTGTTATTAATCGTCACCGGTGCAAAGGTGATGTCAAAGCTCGTGCTGGCATTATTGGCCAGTGTCGTTGCCGGCTGGCGGCTGACGCTGAAATAGTCCGGGTTGGTGATCGATGCTCCGCTAAGGGTCAGCGTCCTGCCTGAAACATTGGTTATTTCGTAGGTTTTGGTCACGGTTTCGAGCCGAATTTCCTGGGCACCAAAATCGGTACCATCGGCAACGGCGGGTGTCGTGTCACCATCCTGTATCAACACACCCTGGCCTTCGATATCGAGATCGGTCGAAATAACCACCTGAAAAACCAGGTCTGCTTCCGGGTAGGGCCCTGCCGGGTCAAACACAAAACGCTCACCGGCCGGGTAGGCATCTATGTCGGTACCGCCTTCGGTAAAATAATTGGAATGAATAAACCGGGCTTCAAACTCCGCAGGCGATACGTTCTTGATGACCCAGGTATAAACCTCACCCGCTTCAACCAGGATGTTCTGTGTAAGCTCGTGCGTATTCACGGAGCCTGGCGCCACATTCGTAAACAGAACATTGGTCCGCCGGTACAAGCGCGTGCCATCACGCCCGGAACCGCGATACAGTTCAACATCCAAATAGGCACCATTGGTGCTCAGGCCCAGACTCTCCAGGTTGCCACTGGCGGTTGCCGTGAAACTCTGCCCCAGACTTTTCCCGATTGGCAGATTGTATCCGCTGTTAGACATCGTCTGCGATATGGATGGGTAGTTATAGCCGAGTGCCGGTAGTGCAAGTAACGCGGCAATACCGACCACTAACGCCCGTACCAGTTGGCCAGACGCAAGGGAAAAACGGTTAATCATGAGGGAGAGCTCCGGTTTACAGGCCCGAACTCAACCCGGGCACCACCAACAGACAACAAGCCGGAATGGCTTCAGTTGCAGACGCTCCCACACTATCGGCAGCCGCCCTGGCCGAACAGTCCCTAAACAGAGACTGGTCGGGTGGGGTGGTATATGATGCAACCTTACACTGGTTTATCCCCTCACGACGAGACACCGACATGATGCCGATTCATCAGGCAAGCATTCACCACCTTTGGGATCGCTTGCACCGGTTTGACGCCCGCCAAACCAGCGAAGCCTTGCATTGGGCATTGGATGAACTGTCGGTATTACTCAATGCGCAGGTGGCAGGGTGGTGCGGCATTGTGCGCATGCACCGACACGAACCGGGCAACCCGATGGCCGGTTGGCGCTCGGCCGGTTTTTACAGCACCAGCCAGCAAAACCTGATGGAACAGGTAAAAATGGACCAATACCGCTTGATGGAATCGCTCGACCCGGCGTCAACGGTAGGTTCTGCCATGAGCCAGGCCGGGACGTTTCGGATCGGCACCTTGCAAGCCGGTGTCGTTTCCGATGATCGGTACGGATCGACTTACCAGTCTCTGCTCGCAAAACACGGCATCGTGGATGGCCTTTACGTCACAACCCCTCTCAGTGACGACATTGAATCCTGGATGTCCTTTCACCGAATGGACCCAGCGCTGCCTGGTTTTTCCAGCAACGACATCAAACTGGTTGAAACCGCCGTTCGGCCGATGGGCTGGTTTCATCAGCGCGTTGCAACGCTATACGGCCTCAAAGTGGCTGAGTCACCGTTGACCCCTGCGGAACGTCGGGTATTGGAAGCCCTGCTCAGCACGGAAACCGAGCAAGCAATCGCTGACCAGTTAGGGCTCACCCAATCGACCGTTCACACCTATTGTGCCCGCTTATGCAGAAAGCTGAACGTGCGCGGGCGCAGTGGGTTATTGGGGTTGTGGTTGAACGGTCAGACACACTAGCGGGCCGGATGTGACAGAACCTCACCAACGCAGGTAGTTGGAGCAGCGACAAAGAAACCCAGACATCACACCGCAACGCTCTGACTCAACCGCTCTCACACGCTCATTAGAGGCTAAACCTGAAAACTATGCACGGGTGCCTACTTTGATGGCACGAAAGGCTCGCCATGTGTTCAATGACAGTAAAAAGCCCAACAATAGACCAACCAATCGAAGTGGGATTACCCGAAGACGACCGTCGCACTGTAATGCCAGTACTTCGTTGAAGAAATCGGGTTCTATGTTAATTCGAGTGGCTTTGGGAATAGACAATAAGCCAGCCACAGGCCCGATCACGCCCCACAACTGGCCTGTGTCGGCCGGATCTCCCAGCCCAAGTCGAGCCTGTACAGAGAGGTGTTCAATATGAATGGCCGACACGATACGCCGAATCAGTGTTAGCAGGCGACCAACAAACCCATCGACCGATAACACGCGCCGGAGCGATTGCCGGTTTCGCTTAGGCTTGCGTTTTTTAGGCTTGGCGGGTTTTTCGCGGGTGTCAGACTTGGGTTCATTGCTTGTGCGAATGATCACCAGACCAAACAGCCATCGGATGTGGCTGTCTGCGCTGCGGTGATCTTCATCGAGTTCCACAGTGAACCGCCATTCCAATGGCACGGCCAACAGCACCACCAGGGTGATCAGTATCGACAGCAACACCCAAACAAACAACAGCACCCAATCCATCAGTCGCTTTTGCTACGACTGCTGCTTCTCGCTCGGGAGGGGGCTTTTGACGCTGGTTTGCGGGGCTTAGCCTTACTGGATGCTGGCTTGCTCTCTGAACTGTCGTCCGTTGCCTGTTCATCGGCTTTTAGCTTGTTGGTTGCTACTTTATCTGCCAGATCAACCACTTTCTCAGCAACGGATACCGTGCTGCCTTTGATGTTCTCGAGCCTGACCGTGTCTTTCTCGATCATAACCACCGCAACGGGTTTAATGCCTCCACCGCCGCCAACCCCTGTGCCGGAGCCTTCGCCCGAATCACTCGATGTTGCAGCACCGAAACCACTGCCAACGCCAAATCCAAATCCCACGCTCGTCAGCGGGACTATGGTTGTTTCGCCGTGAGTGATGGGATCGCCTACGACCGTTTTGGCGTTAAGAAGGCGCTCCATCTCACCTACGGCTGTTTTCATAAGGTCATCAAGGTTTTTCACTTTATGCTCCACAGTTTGTGTCGACCCGACCTCGTTTGGCTCATCCGACACCTGCGAGTTGCATGGATCAACGGTTTAAACAGTCAGTTTCCTGGTGCCGGAACCCCGAGCAAAACCTGGCATTCAGCTACGGGCATCTTGTGATGATTGAATTACGGCCGAGAGGTCGGGTACTGTTGTCATCAGTTCGTCAATCGGGAACTCCCCCGACTCAATATCGACAGCACTGACAACTCCCTGACACACAACAACGACGGCAAACGGGTCGGCCGACCCATGAAACCAGTAGCGACCCGCCTGCGCCAGACTCTGAATGCGAACATTGACGAGCGGAATGATGGTGACATCACCCACGACGACCGGTTTGCCGACTCTGATTCCAGTCATTGGCTTCATGCCGTCGTAACGTGTATGCACAACACCGGAGCAGTGCTTCGCTCTTCAGTCAGCCGTTTCATCGTCGCTGTCTTTATTGCGCTTGTTCTGGCTCCTGGTAGCCACCTTGTCAACAACATCAACGACTTTTTCCATCACGGTGATCGCGGTTCCCTTGATGGACTCCAGGCGTACCGAGTCTTTTTCAATGATGACAACGGCAACGGGCTTTACGCCCCCGCCGCCGCCGGCACCCAAACCGCCGCCACCTTCGGCCTTTCCGGAGGCCTTGTCGCCTGAGGCAGAATTACCCGTGCCGCCACCGGCGGCAAAGCCGAACCCAACACTGACCAGTGGGACAACGGTGGTGTCTCCGTGCGTGACGGGCGGACCGACCACTGTCTTGGCATCAAGCACCCGCTCGATCTCAGTCATGGTTGATTTCAATAAATCGTCTACATTTTGCATACTGTGTTCCCTGCGCGCTATTCAATGAAACTAAGCCAGTGTTCGCTCAAACTGCCCTCAAGCACATCACGACAGCGATTGTCCCAGCGTGACGGAACCTAACCTGAAGCGCCCCTGTAAAAAGTCACTTTACGGTAATGGACCTACATAAACCAGTGTCTCGAACATGGCTGCTCTACGAGCCCGTGTGGCAAGCTGACGCTCCAACAAAGGTGCAGGGCCGGTAGGGCCCCGACCATCGCACCTGACGTTTTGTTTGTTGCCTTAGTACCCTACGCCGGCATAGCGAACGCCGGTGAGTTCCGCGATATCCCGCTTCCAACTGGTCAGGTCTTCGGAGTCGAAATCGGCCAGGCGTGCGTGGCCGCAGGCGCGGGAGAGCACCTGCATCAATTCGACACTGGCGCCTAAATAGCGGGCCAGACGTTCAGCACCGTCATCAACGTTTAACCTCGCCCGTAATTCGGGTTTTTGGGTGGCGATGCCTGCAGGGCAATTGTTGGTGTTGCACATACGCGCGGCCACACAGCCCACTGCCTGAATGGCTGAGTTCGCGATCGCCACAGCATCGGCACCGAGCGCCAGGGCTTTTACGAAGTCTTCTGGCATGCGCAAACCGCCGGTGATCACCAGGGTGACATCCCGCCCGACCGTACGGTCGAGGTGTCGCCGCGCGCGAGCAAGAGCCGCCATGCTGGGGATTGAAATATGATTGCGGAATATCAGCGGAGCAGCACCGGTTCCCCCGCCCCGGCCATCGAGAATGATGTAATCGGCACCCGCCTCAAGCGCGAAGTCGATGTCGGCTTCTATGTGATTGGCCGATAGCTTAAAACCAATGGGAATACCGCCCGAGCGTTCACGCACTTCGTCGCCCAGGGCTTTGAAATCCGCCGGGGTAACCAGGTCGGTGAAGGTCGCAGGGGAAATGGCGTCTTCGCCTTTTTTCAGGCCGCGAACTTCTGCGATTTTGTCGGTTACTTTATTGCCGGGCAAATGCCCGCCGGTTCCGGTTTTGGCACCCTGGCCACCCTTGAAATGAAAGGCCTGAACCCGGGCCGCGATGTCGATGTCCCAGCCAAAGCGGGCTGAAGCCAGTTCGTAGAAATAGCGCGAATTGGCGGCCTGCTCTTCGGGTAGCATTCCGCCCTCGCCCGAACATATACCGGTGCCCGCCAGCTCGGCGCCTTTGGCCAGAGCGACTTTCGCTTCTTCAGACAACGCCCCGAAACTCATATCGGACACAAAAAGCGGAATATCGAGCACCAGCGGCTTCTTAGCACGGGGCCCGATGACGACGCGGCTATCTACTTCCACATCGTCCAGTAGGGGTTTGCGGGCCAGCTGGGCAGGCAGAATTTGCAGGTCATCCCAATGCGGCAGGTCTTTTCGTGGCACCCCCATGGCGCCCATCTCGCCATGGTGGCCAAGCTTGCTCAGGCCATCGCGGGCCAGTTCGTGGATGCGGGCGACGGTGGGCTCTTCGGGCGTGGCCTCGGCTTTCGGTGCGCCGGTTTGAATCATTGAGGGCGAAGGGTCGCCCACGTTTTGGTCACTCAGCTTTTTATGGGTACCATCACAAAACGGCGCATCGCCCGTGGCTTTGCACTGGCACAGCCAGGCATCCCCGGAAGACTCGGCCTTGAAGTTAATGGGTGTAATGCCGGTACCCTTGTGGGAGCCGTCGCAAAACGGTTGGTTGGAAGAGCGCCCGCAACGGCACCAGGTGTATGATTCACCCTGTTCAAGTTCTACTTTCGCGGGTTTTTTAGCGGCAATAAGGGGTTGCTCAGCCATGGGGCCTCCAATGCAAACTTCGGATCAACGTCTGAACAGGTTAGACGCTGAATCCGAAGCTTGCCTGGGTTACTGGATGGGAGCCTATCGCCTACGACGCCACGCCTGCCACCTTAGCTCTGAACGGGAGGGCGTACCGCAGCTTTTCTACCAAACACCAGTAGTGCACCCAGCATAGCCAGCCACCAGCTCATTCCGCCACCACTACCTCCGCCACCGGAACTGCTGGATGAATTGACTCGCTCATAGGCGCCAATATCGCAGTTGCGACCGTTCTGCTGTCGCTGGGTACCGCGCTGATCCACATCGGGGCAGTTATCGTTATCGCCAGCATTGTCGCCAATACTGCCTGCAATCAGGGCATGCGTCAGTGTAGGTCCGCCGTTGCCGGCCAACGGCCCAAGCAATTCGTCAAATACCGCCGGTGCGTTTATGGATTGGTCTGACGCCTGAGTGGGGCAGCCAGTGCCATTGCCAAGCACATTGAAGCCCCGTGAGAGCGTATTTTCTTCAATTGCACAATCGGCATCCGAGGTTGCCGTATTGCCGGCAATAATGCTGTTGTTGTAGGCGAGCAGTGAGCCAGTGTCGTCTTTATAAACGCCGCCTCCCGACCCGGAGGCTGAGTTGTCCACCAGGGTAACACTTCGCAGTTCTGCTTGAATGTTCGAGTCCAGATACAAACCGCCACCGTCACCACTGTTGACACTGTTGCCGCTCACGGTGGTATTGGTCAGAATCAGTGAAACCTGATCTTCAACGTAAATACCACCACCTCCGGATTCGGCACCATTGTCTCTCATAATTGATTGTTCAATTCGCAGGGGTCCACCCGCGTTGTATATACCGCCGCCGCTGCCCGCCGTTGCTGTATTGTCAGCAATGCTGACATTAAAGAGTGTTAGTGGCGCGTAATAAACATAGACACCGCCCCCACCATCGGCCGCCGTATTGCCCATCAGTGACGTATTGGTGAGCGTTGCACTTGCTGGGTAGTCAAGGTAAAACCCTCCGCCATCATCGCCACTGGTATTGTTGTCTATCTGGCTGTTCAGAGTGATCAGCGTAGCTTCTTGAATGTATAAGCCACCGCCATGGGACGACGCTTCATTGTCGGACACACTGGTATTGACCAAATCTACCGTCGCTGAATAATAGGCAAAGATTGCACCGCCTTCTGACCCTGCCGAATTGTTACCAAACTGACTGTTGCGCACTGTCAACAGACTATAACTCTCCATATGGACGGCACCACCATCCCCGCTGGCCGTATTGCTGGTAAGCGTCACGTCATCCAATTCTGTCACTCCGTAGTCATAGGTAAAAATGGCACCACCGTCTGAGGATGCCGTGTTACTGGTAAGACTGGATTCTTTAATGTCGAGCAGTCCGTACTCACTATAAATGGCGCCACCGTTACTCGATGTTGAGTTACCGGAAAAAGAACTGCCTCTTATTGTGACCGTGCTGTAATCACCATAGATTGCACCACCACTGGATCCGGAGTTGTTGGTGAATGTGCTGTCGTAGACGTTTAAAAATGCGTAGTTCGAAAATATGCCCCCGCCCGTGTTTGCAGATGCATTACCGCTGAATTGACTGTCCCGAATCGTCACAACTGAGTTGGTAGTCGCGTATAAACCCGCTCCCAGACTGGCTGTACTGCCATTCGCAACCCGCAGCTGAACGACTTCCAAATCCGCACCGCTGCCCAGGTTCAGTACACGAACGGAATTACCCCCATCCAGCACAGTGTCCGTTTTACTCACGCCTTGCAGAACGAGGTCTTCGGCAATCGTGAGCGTACTGCTCAGATTAAAGGTGCCGGCGGGCAGGACAACACGATCGGTGGTGGCTGAATCCCCTGCCGGGCATTCACCGTTGGCGGCGCCCGAGGCAGTATTACTGTTCGCTGAGCTGATGGCTTCGCGCAACGAGCACTCACCGTCATTGGCCGTGGTATCGCTGGTGGTCGTTACAGTAAGGGTTGCTCCGTGAGCAACGGCTAGGGAGAGCATTAACAAAAGAAGTGCATGCGTTATTTTTTGAAACACCATGATGTCTACTTCCTGTCATTCATCGGGTTGATATGAATGTACTTTCAACCCCTCTCACAACAGGCAGATACCGCGGGCTACAACGAGCATACACATTCGTTGGGCTCCAGCAATTACCGAGCCAGCTGCTGGCGTTATCAATAAAATCAATGCATTACCGGCATGGAAAATCCAGTTAAAAAACAACCACTGGTAGGTGTAAGAAAGGCCGACATCCTTGCCGGCCTGTAAGGGTGAGATTACTTATTTACACTGACACGATCTCACCGTTTTTTCTCGTTCTTGGCCTTTTGCACGCTTCGAGCCATCTTCCCAAATGCCTTGTAGCGTTTGCGTCGTTCCCACACCGTTTGCTGGGCGTGTTGGCTTTCCCGTTTGAGTTTCAGGAACCGCTGCAGTCGATCCGGATCCAACGTTCCCTGTTCTAACGCCGCTGCCAATGCACACCCCTGATCACCCTGATGCTGGCAATCCGCAAACCGGCAGTGTCGGGTCAGTTCGACGATGTCATCAAAGACGCGATCAATGCCGTCGCTGGCATCACCCAGTCGCAGCTCTCGCATGCCGGGTGTGTCGACGATCCATCCGCCGTCGGGCAGGTGCACCATTTGGCGGGCGGAGGTGGTATGCCGCCCTTTGGCATCCTGTTCGCGAATACCGGCGGTGCTGAAGCGTCCTTCACCGAGCAGGGTGTTGGTCAGCGTGGTTTTCCCCACGCCTGAGGAGCCGAGTATGGCCACCGTCTGTCCGGGGGCCAACCAGGGTTTCAACTGATCAACCGCACTGCGATCGAGTGCGTTCAACACCACCACCGGCGTCGAGGCATGCAGCGTTTGCGCGGCCTCCCGATAATGGTCGGGCTCACTGCTCAGGTCGGCTTTGGTCAGCACGAAGACGGGCATGGCACCCGCCTCCATCGCCAGTGCCAGATAGCGTTCAAGCCGCGCCGGGTTAAAGTCGGCGTTACAGGACGACACAATCAACAGCGTATCGATGTTGGCCGCTAACAGTTGCGGTTTAGGTTCAGTCCCTGAGGCAACCCGTTGTAACAGCGTCTGGCGCGGCAGCAACGTCAGGGTTCCGGGTATGTCTGGCTGCAACCAGACCCAGTCGCCCACGGTGGGGCGCTCATCAATCGCCACATCGTGCCAGCGTTTTTCCAGCGGTTCGTGCCACTGGGACTGTTCACCGCGCAGCAGCAGGCGGTCCCGGTCGACACCCAGGACGCGCGCAATAACGCCACTGTCCAGTTGGTCCAGAGTAAGGGCTTGTTGAAATAAGGGACGCCAGCCCAGTTCGGCCAGCGAAATAGGAGTATTCATTGATTTCCATGCCTTCGTTCAGCCTGGCACGCGCCGGCGATCCGACACATCAGGCAATAACAATCCAATACGCAACCATCAGGCTGCGCTACCGGGGTAACGTTGGGCGAATCGGGAAATCGACACGTGCACGGGAAAGACCCCCAGCACGTATTAAGACACCATCAGGCGGTTATCAGTCGAATCAGGCCCGAATCGCCGGGCAGGCAATTGCCAGAGTATGAGACATGAAATCCTCCTGTTGATAATGAATCGTCGGGCGTTAGCCCGAGCCCTGAATATTGCCACAAAGCGCGCGGTGGCAAAAGACATTTTCCGGTTCCGCTGACACCCGGTGACTGGAGCCCGCTCTTTTCCGGCCCTTACCCAGCTTTGCCTTCCAGTCCGTTGCCTCCTCGTTTATTGTGGGCTCATTAAATGCCCGCAGTAACGGCAAACTTATGGACCCCTCATTAACGGAGACAACCATGTCTATTGAAGTCGGCGGCTTTTTTGGCCTGATTCTACTGATCTGTGTGATTTACGGCATTCTAAAGACGGCGCAAAGCAGCGCTGGAACGGGCAGCAAGGTGCTGTGGATACTCATTATGCTGCTGATTCCGTTTGTAGGCTTTATTTTGTGGTTTTTGCTCGGCCCCAAACGCTGACCACAGGTCAGGCTGCAAACCGACCCAACCCTAACCCTACTGCTGAGAGATCAGGCTGATGACCAGTTTCCTGTTGATGGCGTTCGTATTTCTGTGTGCAGGCGCCGTGGCAGTGCCGCTGGCCACTCGTTTGGGGCTGGGCTCGGTGTTGGGTTACCTGATTGCGGGTATCGTGATCAGCCCGCTGCTGACCCTGCTGCATGTTGATGTCATTTCGCTGCAACACTTTGCCGAATTTGGCGTGGTGATGATGCTGTTCCTGGTCGGTCTGGAACTGCAGCCTAAAAAGCTCTGGGCCATGCGTCACCGCCTGATCGGGCTGGGTGGATTGCAGGTCACCCTCTCAACGCTGGCTGTCGCCGGTATTGCCTTGCTGCTCGGGCAACCCTGGACGGTGGCGCTGGCGATCGGCCTGGTGCTGTCGCTGTCGTCCACCGCCATCGTGTTGCAGACACTGAACGAAAAGGGCCTGTTTAAAAGCGACGGCGGTCAGTCGAGCTTCTCGGTGTTGCTGTTTCAGGATATTGCCGTCATCCCCATGCTGGCCTTGCTGCCCCTGCTCGCCATTGCGGGTCTCGACGGGGGTGCCGCCCACGCAGCAGCCGACGACCACGGCGCAACGCTGAGCCTGGTGGCTGGCTTGAATGGCTGGCAAACCGCCCTGGTAACACTGACGGCAATCGCCCTGGTCGTGGTGGCCGGCAACTACCTGACCCGGCCCCTGTTTAATTTCATTGCCCTGGCACGGTTACGCGAACTGTTTACCGCAGCGGCACTGCTGATTGTGATTGGCATCGCGCTGCTGATGTCGCTGGTGGGGTTGTCGCCAGCGCTTGGCACGTTTCTGGCCGGCGTTGTATTGGCCAATAGCGAATATCGCCACGAGCTGGAATCGGACATTGCGCCCTTTAAAGGCTTGCTACTGGGTCTGTTCTTCATGACCGTTGGCGCAGGCATCAATTTCGATTTACTGGGCGAGCACTGGCTCGCGCTGCTGGGTTTAACGGCACTGCTGATTGCCGTGAAAGCCAGTGTGTTAGTCGTGCTTGGCCGGTTGTTCAACGTGAACGGCGCCGATCGCTGGTTGCTGGCACTGGGGTTGGCGCAGGCCGGTGAATTCGGGTTTGTCTTGTTGTCGTTTACCGTGGCCAATTCGGTCATACCGCAAGCCATCGCCGACCCGCTGTTGCTGGTGGTAGCGCTCTCGATGGTGATCACCCCAGCGCTGTTCATCGTCTACGACCGTTTCATCGTGCCGCGTTTTGAACACGGCCAGGAAGAGAAGATGGATGACATTACCGACCATGGCGAGGTGTTAATCATTGGCCACGGGCGGGTAGGTGGCATGGTTAACCGGATGCTGCGCGCCGGTGGCGTCACAACCACCGTCGTCGATTACAGTTCATCCCAGTTGGAGATGCTGCGCGCTTTCGGCCTGCGGGTATTCTTTGGTGACGGTACCCGGCCAGATTTGCTCGAAGCCGCTCACATAGACGATGTGAAACTGGTGGTGATTACCATTGACGACAAAGAAAAAATCACCGAACTGGCGCGCTACATCATTGCCACTTACCCGAACGTTCATGTACTGGCCCGTGCGCGCGACCGCATGCATGTGTATGACCTCTGGTCGATTGGCTGCCGCGACATCATTCGGGAAACCTACGACAGCTCCATTCGCATGGGCCGATCTGCTTTCGAGGCGCTGGGGTACGATGCAGCCAGAGCTCAGACAATGGCCGCTGATTTCGAAGCGATTGACCGTGCTTCGATGGTTGAGTTGGCCAGCCTGTATGACATCAACACGCCAATTGCACAGAACAAGGCTTATGTAGAACGCGTGAAATCATTGATGGAAGAATGGGAACACCAGTTGCGCAAACCGGACCCGGACGCCACAGAAGACGACCTTGAGGATGAACCCCCTGATTTATCCCGGTCCAACTGAGCGCACTAGCCTTTGTTTTTCAACGCCTGATGGGTTAACTCGTACCCCAGATCGATCATCTCTTTACCGCGGTGAAAATCCAGAATGCCGCAGGCATCGACCGGCACTTCAATCAGCAGATCCGGCTCGAACGCCGCCAGCTGGTAGCGGGCAATCCGGTCCTGCATGGCTTCTACCGACTGGGCAAAAATATCGACAACCGAGTTCGAGTTGCTTTGGTTTTCCTTTTCAAACCCCAGCGATTGACGGGTTTGCTGAAACCATTGCAGCAGTTTGTTGGACGGCTCATCCTGCGGGTCCGACGCTTCGTCCGGCACGGGCTTTTTCGGCTCAGGCTGGTGCGCGTTACCGTTCAGGGAGACGACGACGTTGAATTCGGCATCGTGATACAACAGCGGTGTCATCGGCAGCGGGCTCAGCAAGCCACCATCGACCAGCAACCGGCCGTTTCGGCGTACCGGGGTAAAGAAACCGGGGATGGCGATGGAGGCACGAATGGCCTCGAACATGGACCCCTGAGTGATCCAGACTTCTTCCCGTTTCTGAATATCGGTCGCCACCGCACTGAACGGCATGTTGAGGTCATCGATCTGAGTGTCGCCCACCAGTTCGGCCAGGCGATCCATAATGCGGTCGCCCTTGAACAGGCCGACCCGGGAATAGGAAAAGTCGAGCAGCTTCCAGATTTCGCCCAGCGACAGCTCACTGACCCAGTCGGCGTAGTCGTCCATCTTGCCAGCCGCATACAGGCCGCCAACCAGCGCACCAATGGATGAACCGGCAATGGAACTGATCTGGTAGTCACCGCTGTCTTGCAGCGCCCGGAGGATACCGATGTGGGCCAGACCGCGGGCACCGCCACTGCCAAGCGCCATGGACGTTTTCTTCACTCTGTGTTCCTCGGCATGAATTCACGGCCTGCATTAGCAGCCTTTGCAACGAGCCTAGCACAGAAGTATGACCACAGGCTCAACGCAGCCCGGTTAAAAGTACCAGTTGAAGTCCAGTGTGGCGCTGCTTTCCAGTGTCTGGCCCTGGGTTTTCGCCGCCAGTTGAAAGCGAACGGCGCGGTGGGTTGAGAGCACCCGGTTATAGGTTGCGGTCAGGGTGGCCGAGGGTTCTTCCGCCAGCACATCATGGGCTATGCGCGCCTCGAGGCCGAAGCGATCGTGAGCGGCAACGTCGACCAGCCAGCCAGCGTGCAGCCCGGCCAATAGTTGCGGAGCGGTTGTGGCTTCGGCCGTCGCCAGCAGAAAGCCCAGGCTGTTGCTTCCCGTGCTTACCGCTCTTCCCAGGCCAATGTCGGCCCCGAACGGCAGGGCTTTTTCCTGCGGGCCCTGGCGCAACCAGCCCAAACGACCCGCCCAGGCCAGCGAGGGCGTCATGGCGTGATAGGGATTGAGCGAGCGAAAATCGACCAGGTCGAGCCGGTCGAGTGCCAGATCGGCCTCGTCGTCTTCGTCGACCGATAGCCGGACTTCGGCTTGCAAGGCATTCACCTGAGCGTTATCGAGAAAGCCTGCCTGTCGATCGTAGTTGTCGTGATAGGCCGGGCGAAACCGGAACCGGGCATGCACTGTATTATCGGCCCCGTAACCCAGCCCAACACCGGCACGGCGAACGCCATGGCCCTGCATGGGTTCGGATGGCCAGGCTTCGGGAGGCGGCGCCAACTGACCAGCGGGTTGCTGCGCGCGCAAACGCAACAGACCATAGGAAACCTCTGCCATGCCCGAACGTTCTTTTTTGGCTTTAAAGCGCGAATACTCGTACGCCAGATCGACCACCAGGCGCTGCTGCTCTGCCGGCAATTGCGCCAGTGCTGCCGTATCGGCCGGGGCGACGGCGTCATCGACCAGGCGTTGCGCCAGTTCAACCTGTGCCTGTGCCAGTTCACCGGCCAGAAAATGAATGCGGCTGGCAATGGCAGGGCGGAACCGTGGCGCTTCGAGCAGGCCGGCACGCCCCAAAGTTCGCAGGGTATCGACGGGCACGGCATACACATCAAAGTCGTCGACCAGATCGTACTGCGGAAATGCCGCTTCCAATAAACTGAGCAAGCGGTAGGAGCAGTTTTCCAGGAGGTAGGCGTAATTGATGTTGATGTCTTTTAGATCCCAGCCCGCCTTAATAAAGGTTTCGGCCTGGGCCGGCGAGAAATTCATCGGGTATTCCCAGATATCCCGGGATTCCAGTTCGTTGTAATTCTGCACCTGTCGATAATAGGGGTGGGAACGCACCGACCCCGGGTACAACCCGGTAAGCCCTTTAAACGCATACACAAAGCCGTTTTCATTTGGCTGCACATCGGCGCCGTAGCTGACGGTTAATGCCAGCAGCGCGTTGCGGGTTTCGCCCCCGCTTTGCCCGTCGATGCGCACAAAGGTGTGGCCAAACATGGACGCCGGGTTGTTCAGATAGGCGTTGGGGTAAATTAACGTCATGCCCGAGGGCGCCGACTGTTCAATAAAAGCAGACAAAGCCGGGCACTCAACCTGCGGGAAAACAATGTCTTCGGGGAAGTGTTCGAGCACCCATTCAAAACGTCGCGGGTAACGGCACTGAGCAGCAGCATCGCCCAGTTCGGGCGTGTCGGTCATAAAGGCACGCACGCTTGAAAACAGCTCCGCAACCGGGTCGAACCGGCCAGCCGGGGCAAAGAAAAAGTCGGCATCTTCCACATCGCTGCGCGCACCGCCCGATATGGCCCGGTAATGCATGACCTTGTACCAGCCATCGTCTTGGTACAAGCGGTTCTGTTCAACCCAATGGATCCAGCTGGTGTTAAATGAGGTACTGGTAGCGTTTGCAACTGAAGCGAGCAGCAACACCAGCGCACCACCGAGGGTGCGGGCAATTCCGGTTTTCACGGTAAGAAAGCCTTGAATAACAAATACAGGGAAGGGGAAACCGGGGAGCCGACGACTCCCCGTAACAACGCCGGGTTTAGGCGTTCAGTGCGTACATGGCCAGGTTCTGGTCTTCACGCAGCACCGCCATCAGTGAATCAACCGCAGTTTCGCGCGTTGTGTCTGCAGACGGGAAAATGCGAGTGAAGTTGGCTTGTGCAGCGGCGGAAAAGGCAGCGCGGTCGCTTGCCTGTACGTCGAGCAGGGTTGCCAGACCGTCCAGTGCTTCGCCTTCGCCACGCGCCATATCGACCGCTACCTGATCCAGGTTCGTGTCGAGATAGGCCGCAACCTGAGTGTATTCGATCGACTGGCTTGAATCGCAACCCAGGGTGCCGGTAGACATACCGAAGGCCTGGTTGGAATAAATGCCGTTGGTGATGCTGGCCAGAACATGGTTAAAGGTTCCGGTTTTTTCCGCAAAAATCATCGACCCCAAACCACAACCCGGGCCACTTCCGGCCATGGCGGTGCCCGACAATGCAACGGTCAGACCTGCGGTAAGCAACAACTTTTTCATGGTACTTCTCCTTAACGAAATATCCTTAATAAAAGAAACTAACACCTCATTCCGAGGCGCGCGGAGTGTAACCAAGGCCTACTTTCGGGTCGCTTGCCGCCGCTGGCATTTGTGATCGAAATCATAAAAAAGACCGGCCTGGTTGCCCGACTGATTACAGAATAACCAGCCCGACTGACTGGACATCCATACAGTTGCTGACCATACTTTCCGTTCTGTTGTAATCACCCGACGCCACACCATGCGAAAAATCCTCCACAGCGATGCCGATTGCTTCTACGCGGCCGTTGAAATGCGCGATAACCCGGCATTGCGCGGCATCCCCATCGCCGTCGGCGGTGCGGTGGACCGGCGCGGGGTTATTGCAACCTGCAACTACGAGGCGCGCGCTTTTGGCGTTCGCTCGGCCATGTCGACCGCCATGGCGCTGAAAAAGTGCCCGCACCTGACCCTGGTGCGCGGCCGCATGGAGGTATACAAGGAGGTTTCCACCCAGATCTTCGATATCTACCGGCGCTATACCGATCTGATCGAGCCGTTATCGCTCGACGAAGCCTATATGGATGTCAGCAACAGCCCGGCTTGCCAGGGCAGCGCCACCCGCATGGCAGAGGCAATTCGGGAAGCGGTCCAAAAGGAGGTGGGGCTAACCGTATCGATCGGCGTGGCACCCAACAAATTTCTCGCCAAAATTGCCAGCGACTGGAACAAGCCGGACGGCCTGAAAGTCATTCTGCCCGATGAAATAGACGCCTTCGTGCTCGACTTGCCGGTCACCAAACTCCACGGTGTCGGGCAACGCACCGCCGAGCGGCTGCACGCCCAGGGGCTTTACACCTGCGGCGATGTACGCCAGCAATCGCTGCGCACCCTGCTGGAACGCAACGGCAGCTTCGGGCAACGGCTGTGGGACCTCGCCCATGGGCGCGACGAGCGCAGTGTTAAGGTGACGCGTCAGCGAAAGTCGGTCAGTACCGAAAACACCTTCGCTCAGGACTTGCCCGACCTGGAGCATTGCCGCAACGCCCTGCCCGATCTGATCGACGACCTGGAGCGGCGCTTTGCGCGGCTGACCGGCTATTGCATTGAAGGGGCCGTGGTAAAGGTCAAGTTCAATGATTTTCAGCAAACCACGGCAGAACACAGCCATACCGCCCCGGATACGTCTGTTTTCAACGCCCTGCTGGACGAAGCCTGGCACCGGCGCAGCGCCCCGGTGCGCTTGCTGGGCGTAGGGTACCGGCTGAGCCAGGTGCCACACCAGGACGCTCCGGCACAATTGCCACTGTGGTAACTTTTCAAGTAAAGAAACCCCGATCAAAGAACCCTCCGTATAGCTTGTGCTACCTTTCATAGACGCAGTCAACGTAGTCAGCCTATGCCTATTGGGGTCTTACTGCACCGGACAACACTCGTTCGTAACGGCCTTTGGGCCTTGTTGCTGGTGTCGGGGTTACAATCAACGTGCCTTTCTGACACCAGGCCTCTCGTCGTATCCGCAATTCCCGGTAATGCTGTGAATCAGGTTGGTATGCCGTTGTTTACCGAGGTGTATGAACAACTGGGGCAGGCCGTCACTTTCATCGGAATCCCGACGGCACGCGAAAGCCGCATGATCGCCGCCGGAGATATCGATGCCGTCATGGCTCAGATAGACGGCCACCAGCAACGAAACCCCGATCTCATTCAAGTGCCCGTGCCGCTGACCCAGATATACATTACCGCCTTCGTAAAAGGCGAGCCAACAACCCGGGAAGCGTTACTGAACCGGGAAACCGTGCGGCTGGGCCGACTGCGCAGCCTGACTTTTGGTTTGACCTGGTCTGAAAACGTGCAGTGGGTTGAGGTCAACCAGACCCGACAACTGATTCAATTGTTGAACCAGGGCCGAATCGACGCCGCCATTTCCCCGGAATTGTCGGCCCAGTATTTCGTCATCGACATGGGTCTATCGGATATTCACCGGCTCAAAACACCCCTGGCCAGCATCAACGTTTATCACTATATCCACCGCGACCACCAGCACTTACTCCCCGACCTCACCCGCATTCTACTGCAGATGGAGCAGGACGGTTCATTGCTCGCCCGCCACAATGCCTACCGGCAGCAGCTGGGTCTGCCCGCCCGATAGCCAGCCTCCAGACATACCTGAAACTCTGCGTCCCACTTCCGCTTCTCTTCATAATCACATATGATAATTGTTATTATTTAGATTATTAAATGTAATCACACCTGCTCATCGCCTATCGCGTCTCTTGAACGCCAACCCTTTTTCCAAGGAATACACCAACATGCCACTACACCCGAATCCAACACGGGTACGTTCACTTAGCATCGCCCTGATCGCAGTGCTACCGGCTTTTACCCCGGCCTGGGCTGAAGACAGCGTCACGCTGGATACGCTGGAAATCACCGACTCGGTTCCGGTTGAAGGTGACTTGCAAGCCCTGCCTTATGCCGGCGGCCAGGTCGCCCCAGGCGGACGCATCGGCGTTCTTGGCCAGCAAAAAGCCGAAGATGTACCGTTTCAGATTATTGGATTCACCGAGCAACTGATCAAAGACCAGCAAGCCAACACGCTCGCCGATGTGCTCCGCAACGATGCCGCCGTGCAAACCGGTTTCGGTTATGGCAACTACGCCGAAACCTTCATGGTGCGGGGCTTTACGCTCTACGGCGACGACGTTGCCTATGGCGGCCTCTACGGCGTATTGCCACGGCAAATCATCGACACCAGCATGGCCAGCCGGGTTGAATTGTTCAAAGGGGCCAATGCCTTTACTCAGGGGGTTGCGCCGGGCGGCACCGGTGTTGGTGGTGCGGTTAACATTGAGCCCAAACAAGCGGACTACGAACCGACAACGGGCATAAGCCTGGGCTATCGATCCGCAAGCTATTTTGATGCCAGCGCCGATGTCGGTCGTCGCTTTGGCCGCCAGCAACAATGGGGCAGCCGGCTGGTTTTAAACCACGGCCAGGGTGACACTGCCATCGACGCAGAACGCCGGGAGTCCACCGCCGCTACACTGGCGCTAGACTATGAAGGCAACCGGGCACGGGCTCTGGTCAACATCGGTTATCAGAACCAGGAGGTCGATGAGGGCCGGTCGGTGGTCTACATTGGCAGCGGCCTGACGGCCATTCCCGATGCGCCCGAAAATAGCGCTAACTACACCCCTTCCTGGGTGACGTCGACCATGGAATCGCTGTTTGCCATGACCCGTGGTGAATACGACATAGGTGACGACTGGACGGTCTTCGCTGCCCTGGGCGGCAACCGGACCGATGAGTTCGGTGAATACGCCTCACCGGAAGTCAGTAATACCGACGGTGACGCCACGGCTTCGCGGTTAACGGTCCCCTTCGAATCCAACACCTTGTCGGCTCTGGCTGGCATGCGCGGTCGTCTGATCACCGGTCCGGTCAGTCACCAGTTAAACCTCGCCGTTTCGGATCTATCGCGCGAGACCCGGTCGGCCTACACCATGTCTTCACCGGCTTTCGCGACCAACCTTTACGACCCGACCGACCCGGCGTATCCGGCCACTGTTTTTGCCGGGGGCGACATGGACTCGCCCAAGGTAAACAGCCGAACGGAAAACGCCGGTGTTGCCGTTTCCGACACCCTTGGACTGATCAACGACCGTCTACTGGTGACGCTTGGCGCTCGCTACCAGAGCATTGATGTCACCAACTTCGATTACGATGGCAACGAAAGCAACCGGTTCACCGAAGAGCAGGTGTCGCCCGCTTTCGGCGTGGTGTTCAAGCCCCGGCCAGCGGTATCGGTGTTTGCCAACCATATGGAAGCGCTGCAACCCGGTGCGGTTGCGCCTTTCAATGCCGGCAACGCAGGTGAAGTCACCGGAATCTTCACCAGCCGGCAAATAGAAGTGGGTACCAAAGTGGATTTGGGCACCTTTGGTGGCAGCGTCAGCCTCTACCAGATCGACAAGCCGACGGCTTACATCGACCCGGACACCACCCTCTACGGCAACTACGGCGAACAGCAGAACCGGGGCCTGGAGCTGAGCCTGTACGGTGAACCCACCCCTGCCGTGCGACTGCTGGGCAGTGCCACCTGGGTCAGTGCCGAACTGCTGGACACCGCAGACCCGGCCGATAAAGGCAACCAGGCCGTCGGCGTACCTGCGTACCGCTATGTCGCCAGTGTCGAGTGGGATCTTCCGGTCGTAAATGGCCTGACTGCGCGGGCCAATGTGCAACACAACGGACCGCAATACGCCGACATCGCCAACACCCTCGAAGTGGATGCCTGGACGCAACTGGACCTGGGCGCTCGCTACCGCATGACACTGACCAACGTCGGCATCACCTGGCGCGCCGACATCGAAAACCTGACCGCTGAGCAGTACTGGGCGTCAGCGGCAGGCGGGTATTTAACCCAGGGTCAGCCAAGAACAGCAGCCCTCTCAGTCGACCTGAGTTTCTAATGACTCCCTCCCTCCCGGCCAGCCGCCGGGAGGAGCTCGCATTCGCCAGGGCGCCACAGCACCTGAAGTTCTACTACCCTTACCCCTGCCATTGTTTAATCGCCGGGGTAAGCCGTGACCGACATAACACCGACTCTCACCCGCCGCCACCTGTTACAGCAAAGCCTGGCACTGGCCGGGGCATCGATGCTGCCGCTCGGTGGTTGGGCGGATGTTGCGCCCGCCGTGCGAAGCCGAGCCATTCCTTCCTCTGGCGAGGCCATGCCCATCGTTGGTCTGGGTACCTGGATCACCTTTAACGTCGGTAACGACACCACCTTGCTGAACGAGAGCGCCGCTGTAATGGCGGCATTCTTTGAAGCGGGCGGTCGCATGATCGATTCATCACCCATGTACGGCTCGTCTCAGAACACCCTGGGTTTCGGGCTCAACAAACTCGGCGAGTCGACGCCGGTTTTTTCGGCCGATAAAGTCTGGACATCCAACGCCAATAACGGCGCCAGCCAAATAGAAACCTCTGAACAACGCTGGGGCGTGCCGCGTTTCGATTTATTGCAAGTGCATAACCTGGTGAACTGGGAATCGCACCTGCGTTTGCTGCGACGGATGAAAGCCGCGGGCGAGGTCCGTTACATTGGCATTACCACCTCGGAAAGCCGCCGTCATGCCGAATTTGAAAACGTCATGCATGGACAGCCGCTCGATTTTATTCAGGTTTCCTACAACATACTCAACCGCGATAGCGAAAACCGCATTCTGCCACTGGCAATGGACAAGGGCATTGCGGTCATCGCCAACCGCCCGTTTCAGCAAAAGCGGTTAATCCACCACTTGGAAGGCAAACCCCTGCCACCCTGGGCCCAGGAATTCGACGCCACAAGCTGGTCCCAGTTCCTGTTGAAATACGTGATATCCCACCCGGCCATCACCTGCGCCATACCGGCAACCACCCGGGTCGATCACGTGCGGGAAAACATGGCCTGCGCCGCCGGGCCCCTGCCCGATGCCACACAGCGCGAGCGCATGGCCGCTTACGTGCGAGATCTGTAATGGACACTTGGCTCAGCTACCACCTGAGTGATTTTATGCTGTTCTCAGAACGGGTTTACTGGCGCCTGTTTGATCAGATTAATTCACTGGTCGGTGCGTTTCTGCCTGCGGTAATTGCACTGGGGTGTTTGCTGTTGGTGGGCGTCTGGTCGCGCCACCGGGCGGTTCAAATCGCGACGGCCCTGCTGCTCGCTGCGTTCTGGATCAGCAGTGCCTGTCTATTTCTGTGGCTTCATTACGCACCGGTGAACTGGGCAGCGCGGTACGCGGTACCGTTCTTTTTGCTGGAAGCGGGTTTGATCCTGCTGGTCGGTATTAACCCTCAATTGAATCGGCCTCTGACCCGGCGGGATGCAAGAGGGTCAGTGGGGTTTGTGATGTTGGTTTATGCCGTTATTGTTCACCCCTTTACCAGCCTGATGTTTGGCCGCCCGCTGGGCAGTGCAGAGTTTGTCGGCCTGGCACCCGATGCAACGGCACTGGCCACTCTGGGGTACGCGCTGATGGTTGCTAGCAACAAAGCCCTCTGGTTACTGCTGCCCATTTCTGTAATCGCTTTGGCCTTAAGCGGGTTAACACTGTATACCCTGGGCACACCGGAGGCCTGGGTTATTCCGATTGCACTTTTGGTTACCCTGGCAACGCTGTTTTCAACCAAACCCCTGGCCGACGCCACTAACACGGCACCACCCGCCCGCCCCTGAAACGCTTTTCCGTGACTGACGGCGGTAACCCGCCCGTGGTTTTTCTGGCAAACTGCATGGCAACTTCCCAATTTGGCCGACCGCCCGCCATGCAACCGACCAGCGCACAGAACCGGATCGACAGCCTCGACCTGATACGCGGTGTTGCCATTCTCGGCATCTACATCATGAACATCTACTCGATGACCGCGCCAGACATCGCCTATTCGGTGCCGCGCTGGCATGAGGCGAGTGGCCCGGCCGACGACTGGGTGTATCTGTTTCAGTCGCTGTTTGTTGAATCCCGGTTCATGAGCCTGTTCAGCCTATTGTTCGGCGTTGGCCTGGCGGTGCAGTGGGACCGAATGGCGCAACGCGGAACCGCACCCAAACCTTGGATCAAGCGTCGGCTTGGCTGGTTGCTGGTCATTGGCCTGCTGCACGGATTTTTCATCTGGTTTGGCGATGTGCTGGCGTTGTATGCACTCTGTGGGTTCTTCGTGATTCGCCACATCGGAGACTCCGTGCGCCGTCTGGTCAGCACCGGCATTGTGTTTCTGCTGATTGGCCAGTTGCTCCTCGGTTATACCCTCTTTGGCTCATTGATGACTGGCGAGAACCTGATGCAGGTACCCGACCTGCCCTTTAGCCAGGAAGCGCTCGCAGAACTGCGCGCGGCCAACAGTGATCTGGGCGAACGAACCTTAAACAACATCACAGAAAACGCCTTCATGTTGATGGTGATGCCGTTCATCACCTTCTGGTTCAGCACCGGGCTGATGATGATCGGTATCGCACTGTACCGTGTCGGCTTTTTTAACAACCCGAATGCCTGGCGTTGGGCCCTGCCGTTGTGGGCGCTCGGGTTCCTTTGGGGGGCCGGGGTTACGGGGTTGCGGTATTGGTGGGGGCCGGAATCCAGCGCGGCACAATCGACCATCAGCCTGATGATGATAGCAGGCCCGCCCATGGCGATCGGTTATGCGTCGCTGCTGGTGCCCCTGGCAAAATCAGGGCACTGGCTGATCACCGCGCTCAGAAACACCGGCAAGATGGCTTTTACGCTGTATCTCAGCCAGTCGACACTGACGGTGTTGTTCTTCTCACAAATTGCACCCGGCCTCTGGGGTACCCTGAACCGGCTCGAAACCCTACTGATCGTCGCTGTGATCACGGTATTACAGATAGGCATTGCCCACGTCTGGATTACCCGCATTGGCCAGGGGCCACTGGAACGCCTGTGGCGCTGGCTGGCCTTCCGGCGGATGAATAGCAACTGATATATCAAGACTATCAAACAGATAAAATCGATAGCCTGTATTATCAAATGAAAGTGTTTATCATTTGCGGTATTACCGAACATAACAGGCAATCGCTCTCATGTACCTAGCACTGCAAAAAACCAAAGCCCTGACCCGGAATCGCGATCTGGTCAAAACCGTTACCTTCGCCGTCATGCACTTCAGCGTTGCCTTCCTGGTGACCTGGGCACTGACCGGCGACATACTGATCGGCAGCCTGGTGGCCATGGTGGAACCGGCCATCAACACCGTGGCGTTTTATTTTCATGAAAAAGTCTGGCGCCGAATTAAAAACCCTGAGGGCAGCAACGCAGACCTTGAGACACTTCGCGCCTGAGTGTCGGTAAGTTTTACGATACCCTAAAAAAGGCCGGCCAAAGAGTTCTAAAGACCTCGCTATTAGGGCGTCTCATAGATATGGCCCACCTCTTGCTTATAAGACATCAGCCATGCAAATGGACTTAAACATACTTAATTAATGGAATAGGTGAGCTCATGTTAAAAACTATAGGTCTGACACTGGCTGGTCTGGTTGCGAGCATCTCCGTCGCCCACGCTGGTCTGATCACAGACACCATCGAACAAAATCAGTATCTGTCTACCTGGCAGTCTTACTCTTACACCCACGACATCAATGATGACGGTTTTGTGTTGGGCTCAGCCATCAGTGGCAGTCTGGACATCGAAATTCGCGATGACAAAGATGGATGGTGGGAGTTCAGCCTGGTGACGGTTGAAGACTTCGACTTCGACACTGGCAGCTTCAGATTTTACGCCAACGACTTCAACAACGAGCTGGAGCTGGAAGCCCTGGCCGCGCTGAACGCCGATGGCTTGTTGAACGTTACAGTAACCTCGCTTCTGGGTGACTTCTACGTCGGCAACTCAGTACTGTCGGTCATTACCGAAGTGCCAGAGCCAGGTACCATCGCCCTCGTCGGTGCTGGCCTGCTGGGCTTGTTTGCTGCCCGTCGTCGCAGAGACGCCACTGCCTGATGTAAGTATCAGCGCATTTGGAAACCCACCTTTTGGTGGGTTTTTTTATGCCTGACATTCAGGCCCCACGCCACGCCAAAGCATTGAGAGATCCGCTTGGCTGTGAGAAAGTGCGCTTTCACAAATTCACGGATCTCAACCGCCATGAAAACCGTTTTCTCGCCCCTGCATCATCGCCGTACGGTCAAGTCTGAACTCGATGGCGGCATTCTGGTCGACCCCTACGAAAAACCCTCCCGGGCCGAGACCATACTGGCGCGAGTGATTCATCAGAAGCTGGGCGATGTCATCGAGCCCGAAGAATTCGGTCTCGACCCGATCCTGCGCATTCACGGCGCCGACTATGTCGACTTTCTCAAGCAATGCTGGGATGAATGGACCGCCGCTGGCAAGCCCGGCGAGGCCATACCTGCCATCTGGGCCGGGCGGGGTATGAGACACCGCGAACCCAAAGACATTGATGGCCGCCTTGGTTACTTCAGCTTCTCAGCCGAGTCGTCCATTACCGAAGGCACCTGGGATGCCGCCTATGCCTCCGCTCAGGTGGCGTTAACGGCGCAGAAGCGCGTCGCCAGCGGCGACCGGGCAGCATTCGCCCTGTGTCGCCCGCCCGGCCATCATGCGGCCTCCGACATGTACGGCGGCTACTGCTTTTTCAACAACGCCGCCATCTCTGCCCAGGCGTTTCTGGACCAGGGCGCACAGCGCGTGGCGATTCTCGATGTCGATTTCCACCACGGCAATGGCACTCAAAGCATCTTTTACGACCGCAACGATGTGCTCACAATCAGCCTGCACGGCGACCCGGACTTTGCCTTCCCGCATTTCCTCGGCTTTGAAGACGAGACCGGTGAGGGCAAAGGCGAGGGGTATAACCTGAACATTGCCTACCCACCCAACACCCCATTTAGCGTCTGGCAGGAAGGGCTGGAGAAGGCCTGTCGGGAAATTGAACGGTACGCGCCAGATGCCATTATCGTGGCGCTGGGGGTCGATACCTTTGAAGGCGACCCGATCTCCTTCTTTAAACTGACCTCGGCCGACTACCTGACCATGGGGCAGCGCATCGCCAGCCTGAACCTCCCGACACTGTTCACGATGGAGGGCGGGTACGATGTCGACGCCATCGGCATTAACGCCGTTAATGTGCTGGAAGGGTTTGAATCGAACCAATGAGCTATCAGTACAGACTCGACTTCAAAGTCCGTGATTATGAATGCGACCTGCAGGGCATCGTCAACAATGCGGTCTACCAGAACTACCTAGAGCATTGCCGGCACGAGTTCCTGCTTGCCCGGGGGGTCGACTTCGCCGCCCTGGCCCGCGAGGGCATCAACCTGGTGGTCGTGCGGGCCGAATTGGATTACAAACGCTCTCTCACCAGCCAGGATGAGTTCTACATCGGCCTGAATTTCAGCATGATGGACAGAATTCGGTTTGTCTTTGAACAAAGTGTGATCCGGCAGTCGGACAACGCCCTCTGCCTGGACGCAAAAATAATCGCAACGGCGCTCAATCAGCGCGGTCGGCCCTCGATACCCGGGGGCCTGATTGCGCAGCTGTCACACCCATCAGATCAATAGTCGTGTCGGATAACTTTACAGCCTAGACCTGCAGTTGTGACACAGGTCTCATCCCCTATGGTTTGCTCAGACGATATTGCCTCTTAATCCCAGACAAGAACAAGATCAGTGGCATCCGGAACAAGGCCAGGGCAGATGAAAATTTGGGAGCAAAATAAATGAAGTTGCTGTGCGACAAGGCCACCAGAATGATGGAAATGCCTTTTGCAACATCGATATGCAAGCTACGGCCTAGATTGTTCATACACGTCCCTAGGTAACGGTTGTGGTTAATACCAGTTACCCGGTATTGTGTTCGTCCTTGCTAACAAGCTTTGTTAGCCAGATATCTACGCTTAATCGGCTACCGATAGCACCCGGTTGCATACGCCGGGACCATCGTCATCTACAAATGCCTGAAACACCGAGCCAACATACCCATCGCCGGGCAATTCGTCTTCGTCAAAATACACCAGGGTCATCTGGTTCAAACCTTCGTTCAGCAATGCCTGGTAACGACCTCCGGTCGCCTCTTCGAAGGTGTCAAAATACACCGATATTACGCTGCGCTCGAATTCCAGTGGGTTGTTCGCAGTTGATGTTAAAAATCGGGAATTGCTGATCTGTACATCACCATCCAGTACTGACAGGGTAATAAATTTAAGATCATTACCAATGGCATCAATGGTATAAATCAGCGGGATCGTAGCGCCGCCGCCCTCGGGGTGATCAATCGCCACGCCGCAACTGGTTCGAGAGGTAAAACCGAGCGCATCCGGGTTCAATACCACCCGGTCTTCTTCACCATCACAACTGATGGTGGTGGTGCCATCGCTATTGTCAGTCCATGAACAACTTTGCGGCTCACAAACGAACTGGGATTGGGTGACTTCACCAGCATCGAGAATGCCATCGTCATTGGCATCGAGACCACTCTCTATGCGGGTGCCGCCGTACTCACAATTACCGCCGGAAGCCTCGATGGTCAATTTGACAAGACTAGAGGTTCCGGGAGTGCCTGTGGCGTCTGCGCCATTGCATACATAAACGGGCGATGCTTTTTCAGTCTCCTGCAGAGTGCCATCTCGGTTTTCGTCGATGCCGTTATCTATGCGAATACCGCCGTAGGCGCAGTTGCCGCCACTTGGCTCAAATGTCGTTTCAACCAGACTCGATGCTGACGGTTCACCGGTGTTTTCGCCGTCTTCTCCGTTTTCGCCATTACACACAAACTGGGTTTGCGTTGCGTTCACTTCTCCCGGTTCCAGCACGTTATTCGCATTGGCATCCAGACCTGACTCAATTTTCAGGCCTCCGAAGGCACAGTTTTCACTGCCAATCGCTTCCTCGGTTACCGCCACCAACGCATTCAATCCGCTGTTGCCATTTTCGCCATCAGTGCCATTGGATCCATCGGTACCATTTGTGCCATGACACACTTCCTGAGTGGTCTGCACTTCGTCATCATCCAGGATGTCGTTTTTGTTTTTGTCAAAGCCGAGCTCCAGCAACACACCACCGCTCGGACACAGTGTCGACGACTCAAACGAGGAGGTACGCAGGGCAGTGCCGGGCGATTGGGACTGGTTGTTGACGCTGCCACCAGAATCGGAGCCGGAGCCGCCTGCACAGCCGGTGGCGAGCAGAACCAGGCCACAGATGGCGAATAAAACAGAGGGAGTTTTGGTGGTTACGCGCTGGGCAAGAAACACTAACCGTGAAAAAAATACAGCAGGAAGCATTATCAAATTCCTTTTTGATTCAAACAGTCTACCGGGGCGGTGGTAACGATGTTTCCTACCACTCAACCCAGATTCCCTTTCTGGCCCCGATTTATACCATCTATTTACACAACTGACCAGCCATCACCCCAAAAGGGGCGATGGCTGATTGCCCTACTCGACGGTGACTGACTTGGCGAGGTTACGGGGCTGATCGACATCGGTACCCTTGATGATGGCAACGTAATAGCTCAACAGTTGCAGCGGCACGGTATACAGAACCGGGGCCAGTATGTCGTCGATCGGTTCCAGTTCGATCAGTTTAAGCCCTTCACCCGCGGTAAAATGCGCGCCCTTGTCAGCAAACACATAGAGCTGGCCGCCCCGGGCGCGCACTTCTTCCATATTGCTGTGCAGTTTTTCCAGCAAGTCGTTATTTGGCGCCACGACAATCACAGGCATGTCGCTGTCGATCAGCGCCAGCGGGCCATGCTTCAATTCGCCGGCGGCATAGGCTTCGGCGTGAATGTAGCTGATCTCTTTCAGCTTCAGCGCACCTTCCATCGCAATCGGGTATTGTGTACTGCGCCCCAGAAACAGCGCATGGTGTTTATCGGCAAAGTCTTCGGCGAGGTCTTCAATGGTCTCCGCCAGAGTCAGCGCCTGCTTCATTTGGGCGGGCAAGCCACGCAAGCCCTGAACGATTCGGCCGATCACGGTCTGGTCGACACCCCGGTGCTTGGCAACACTCAGCACCAGCAACATCAAGCCAATCAACTGAACGGTGAAGGCTTTGGTGGAGGCGACGCCAATTTCAGCACCGGCCCGCATCATGTACGCCAGGTCCGATTCGCGAACCAGCGATGAACCCGGCACATTGCAAATGGCCAGCGTAGAGGTGTAACCCAGGTCTTTCGCCAACCGCAACGCGGCCAGGGTGTCGGCGGTTTCGCCCGACTGGGAAATGGTGACAAACAGGGCGTTCTTCGCGACAACCGATTTGCGATACCGAAACTCAGAGGCGATTTCTACCTGGCACGGGACACCGGCGACTTCTTCAAACCAGTAACGCGCCACCAGGCCTGCGTGGTAGGAGGTACCGCAGGCGACGATCTGAACGTTTTCAACGCCAGCAAGAATGTCGTTGGACCCCGCGCCAAAGGCTTCGGTGACCACATCGGTATCGGTAATGCGGCCTTCCAGGGTGTTGTTGATGGCGTCGGGCTGTTCATGAATTTCTTTCAGCATGAAATGCTTGAACGGGCCCTTGTCGCCGGCATCGTGCGTGATGTCGCTGGTTTGGCTGGCGCGTTCGACCACCTGATCATCTGCATCCACAATGTGCACGCTGCGCCGGGTAATTTCGGCAACATCACCCTCTTCCAGGAAAATAAACTGCTGCGTTACCGGCAGTAAGGCCAATTGGTCAGACGCAATGAAGTTTTCACCAATGCCCAGGCCAATCACCAGCGGCGAGCCGGAGCGAGCGACGATCAGGCGAGACGGGTCACGCCGGTCCATCACCACCGTGCCATAAGCGCCGACCAGTTGTTTGCGCGCGCGCTGCACGGCTTGTAACAGGGAGTCGGCGGTGCGCAGTTCTTTTTCGATCAGGTGGGCGATGACTTCGGTATCGGTTTCTGAGGCAAAAACAAACCCCTCCTGCTCCAGTTCACGACGCAAACGGGCGTGGTTTTCAATAATGCCGTTGTGCACCACGGCCACGTTGTCACCAGACACATGCGGGTGAGCGTTACGCTCGTTCGGCTGGCCGTGCGTGGCCCAGCGGGTGTGGGCGATGCCGGTACCGCCGGTAAGTGGTGACTCGTCCAGCGCCGCCGCCAGTTCACTGACCTTACCGACACGACGCACCCGGTGCATTTGCTCGTCGCTAATGATCGCCACGCCCGCCGAGTCATAGCCCCGGTATTCGAGACGACGCAAGCCTTCGACCAGAATTTCTGCCACGTCCCGTTGTGCTACTGCGCCTACAATGCCACACATAGTTTTGCTCCTTGTGATTCGTCGCCCTTTTCTTTTGGGCCGTCATGAATCGGTTGTGAGTGCCCGGGCCGTGATGGCACCGCCCAGGCTAAATTCAAAGTTAGTCGGTCTCTTCTGCGTACAAATTCGTTGTGCGTTGCCGCTACTGCTTGGCCGGACGCGTCCAGCCTTTCACCGTCACCTGGCGGGCCCGGCCAACCGTCAACTGGTCGGCCGGTGCGGTTTTGGTCAGTACCGACCCGGCACCGACAAAGGCACCGGCTTCAATGGTAACCGGCGCAACCAGGGTGCTGTTGGAGCCAACAAAGGCACCGGCGCCAATGTCGGTTACGAACTTGTTCACGCCGTCGTAATTGCACGTAATGGTGCCAGCGCCAATGTTGGCCCCTTCGCCAATCACCGCATCGCCAATGTAACTGAGGTGGTTCACCTTGCTGCCGGCACCGAGGCGCGCTTTTTTGGTTTCAACAAAGTTTCCAATTTTGGCACCCTCATCCAGCTCGGTACCCGGGCGAAGACGGGCAAAAGGGCCGACCGTGGCGTTAGCACCCAGTTGGGCGCCATCGATCAGGGTGTTGGCCTCAACCACAACGTCGTCGCCGAGCCGGGCATTGCGAATCACGCAGTTTGGCCCGATGCGCACACCGGCGCCCAGTTCGACCTCGCCTTCGAACACCACATTAACGTCGATCAGGCAATCCTGGCCGACCCGCACGGTGCCGCGAACGTCTACCCGTGCCGGGTCCATCAGGGTCGCGCCTTCCGCCATCAGGGCATTCGCCGCCCGCTGCTGGTACCAACGCTCCAACACCGCCAGTTGCTGCCGGTTATTCACCCCCAGCGTTTCTTCCACATCCAGTGGCTGCACCGCCTGGACCGCAACGCCCTCGCTCACTGCCATGCTGATCAGATCGGTCAGGTAGTATTCGCCCTGAGCATTGTTGTTTTGCAGACGCGGCAGCCAGGCGTGAAGCATCCAGGCGGGCAACGCCATAATGCCGCTGTTGACTTCGGTAATGGCCAGTTGCTCGGCAGAGGCGTCTTTGTGTTCAACGATGGCAGCCACTTGCCCGTTCGCATCGCGCACGATACGACCATAGCCAGCCGGGTCTTCTAGCTGCACGGTCAACAGCCCCATGGTGTGGTCGGTGACTTGGTCAATAAGGGTTTTGAGTGTCTCGGCGCGGGTTAGCGGCACGTCGCCGTATAACACCAGCACGGCGCCGGTCTCCGGCACGCCCGGCATTGCCTGGGCGACCGCATGGCCGGTTCCGAGTTGTTCTGCCTGCAGCCAGAACCGGGCATTGGTGTCACTGAACTCGTGCCGAACCTGGTCGGCGCCATGGCCAACGACCAGGTGAATGTCACTGCTGAATTGACATGCAGTCTGATAGACGTGGCGTGCCATGGGCACGCCGGCAACCCGGTGCAACACCTTGGGCAGGCGGGATTTCATCCTTGAGCCCTGACCCGCCGCTAAAATAACTACGCTGACATCCATTTCTTTCTCCTGTTACCCGATCATTAACGATTCGCTGCATTCTAGCGCCAAGTCTTCAGGTCGCAAGTGAGCAATTGTCAGGATTTTCCTGACAGGCAATTCACCCCCGCAACCACACGACAAGCCCGCCTGCCACCGCCCCGCACTGCACCACCAACACACCGGGCTATGAGCCCAACTACTCGATTTAAGGCCGCCGGATCACAATGCGATACCGTCAGTTTTCCGACAGGCGGTATTTGTTCCCCGAGTAACGTGAACTGGTTCCCTAAATATCATCGACTACGTCAAATTAACCACGGAAAAACCTCGAAAAGGCGCCATTTTTGTTACAGACATCAGTACTTTTGTCAGCGTTATGCAGCTTATGAACTCCGTCACAGGCGGGGCCATCAAGACTCCGTATAGTGCTCTCACTGCAAGTTACTCACTGCACCAGATCAGAGGCTTCCCATACATGACGGCACGACTGCTCATTATCTGCACCACATTGCTGGCGCTGTACGGTTGCCAGATTGAACCCGCCGACTTTGGCTCTCCCGATACCACAGCCAACAATGGAAGCTCTAACAGCGACAATGCCGGTTCTGGTGGTGGCGGAGATGACAGTGACGACTCAGTCGCCCGCGCACTGACACTGTACTGGTCGGCCCCGGTAGAGCGCCTTAACGGCGAGCCGATGGATTTCACAGACATCGGGGGTTATGAAATCCGCTATCGCGCCATGAACTCTAACGACTACACCAACATCGTGATCGACAACCCCGCGGTTGAGCAATACTCATTCGATGCGTTGACCAATGTGAATGATCTGGTGTTCGAAGTGGCCGTTTTTGATGCTAACGGCATCTATAGCGAGTTTGTCGTTGCCCAGGGCAGTTAACCGATTCTGCTTGCGGGGAATGACCCGATTTAAAAGGCATTAATTCATCACAAGACCAGGGACCTGGTCACCTAAACCAAGCCAGCGTTGCCCCGCCGCTCCTGCTCTGTCCCAGCCAGCCTAATACCTGCACAATCAAGAAACCGGTGTGTCGATATTCTTAACACACCGCTGTTTACCTAAGGCAATGCATTCTCAGCCTGAGCAATGGCAGAGGTTTTTACAATGCCCGGTCTGTGCCCGCTGCACCACAGGATTGTTCCCATACAATAAGGCCTGGCAACAACCAACCAGTCCGTTGAGACATCGGCACCCAGTCGCGAACGCCTCTGTCTCCCCACCGGTTTAAGACCACCATTAAAGTCTGGCACGATAATCGCTGTTAGTCTGCCATACGTCGCTGCAAGGCGACCATGACCGGGCGTAGTCAACCATTTGGTGTCTATTGGCTACGCCGTAAGAGCGCTGAAGTGTCTTCAGTCGGTCTTGTCTCAGGGAATGAATATGCGTAAATCAACGATCTCACTTACGGTTGTCATAGCCTCTCTGGTTGCCGCTTCCAGCGCTCAGGCTGCCATTATCTACTCCAACGTCAGCTACGGGTCGGTACAAGCAACGCAGGCCGAAGCCGACTACCTCAGCAGCCTGGCCAGCTATCAGCAGGAAACCTTCGATAATCTGGGCACGGTATCCGCTATTGGAGCTACGTCTCTTGGTGCGGTGCAAACCGGCAACCAGCAAAGCAGCTGGGTGATGGCCTCTGAACAGTTCAGCACGGCGGTTGGTACCTTCACCATGGTGAAATCGGACGGCGCCGCCAACCGCAGCGATGTTCGCCCAGACTTGCTGATGATTGAAAACAGCAGCACCGGCGAATTCGGACGTTCTCCCTCACACGCGACCAACTGGCTCGACAGCAACGATGCGGATATCGTCAGCTGGGATATCTCAGGTGTCGGCTTTTTTGACAGCCTTGGTTTCTACCTGTCAGACGTCAACGACCAGGGCGCATCGCTCAAACTGGTGTTCGATGACGGTACCGAGCACACAACACAGTTGAACAGCTCGCTCAGTAATGGCAATCTGATGTACGTTTCCTTGATGGCCGATGTCGCGATCAGCAGCGCGTCCTTGCTGTTCGACAACGGAACCAACAAGAACGATGGCTGGGGTATCGATACCATCACCGTCGGCTCGCTTCCGGTACCGGAGCCAGCCACGCTGGCACTGTTGAGCCTCGGCCTGATTGGTGTTGGAGCAGCGCGTCGTCGGCTGCGCCACCAATAAAGGTGTTTGGCGGTTTGGTCTGAACAAGACCAGCGCTTAGACAGATCCGGGAGTTAATCCTGTTCAGAGCTGGCATTTACCGTGTGGTGTGCCAGCCCTCCTCCGGAAGCAGTAATGGCAGTAACCGACCCATTGAAACATGCTGTACTGAACCGACGGCCCGGGGTATTGCACCTAGGCCTGTTTGCGTTGGCGTTATCTCTAGCCGGCTGCATGTCGCCCCAGGGGTTCAGCCAGGGCGACGTCATGCTGTATTGGGAAACCCCGCAAGAACGCACCAATGGTGACCCGCTTCCGCCAGAAGAACTCGGTGGCTTTGAGATTCGATACCGTCAGGCCAACGACAACCGGTTTACCGTCGTGCTGATTCGCGACAATGGCATCGACCAGTATTTGCTGAAAGACATCAGAAACCCCGAGTCGGCCATTATTGAAGTCGCCGCATTTGACCACGAAGGCATCTACAGCAACTGGGTTCGGGCACGCTGAAAAGCGCAATGGCTCACCCTGCCCACGCCAACCTGCCCTCTCCTTTTGCACAATCGCCCCAAATTGTAAAGTTTTTCGTCTACCTGCCTGACCCTGACCCGACTTAGCGCTATACTGTCGCCTTATCAAGGATGAACAGTGTTCTGCCAAGAACCGCTCAGGGAATACTATAACGGACTATGAACTACCTCTCGGTCACCTATACGGTCATCAGCACGGCCACTCTTATTACGGCCTGTTTGCTCATGGTTATGGCCTATCGGTCTCGCACCCAACGCTGGCAATGGTCGTTGTCACTTGGCGTCGCGGCACAACTTGCCTGGCTGATCGCCCTGCTGGGCAGTTATTCCCTCTCCAGTAACGTCACCACCTGGTTATTATCCGCTGAAGTGCTGCGTTTCGCAGGCTGGTTTGCCGCCATGGGCTGGCTGTTGCAACGGCACGCCCAATGGTCGCAATGGCCACGCGCCACACTCGGGCTTGCTCTGGTGTTTATTGCGCTGGTGATAACGGCATTGCTGGTGATCTGGCGGTTCGGCGGCGCCACCTGGCTGACTGCCTCGCTGTATATCGCCATGGCCATTTCAATTCTGATCATGACGGAACAAACGGTGCGTAACGTTCGGCCGCACCGGCTGATCAAACTGCTTGCCGTTTGTCTCTCTCTTTCCCTGGCGGCCGATGTACTGGTGTATGGCCAGCAACTGTTCTCCGGCAGCATCTCCACCCTGGCCTGGCAAACGCGCACCGCCGCTGCCTGGTTACTGGCGGTGGTGTTGCTGATCGGCACCCTGTTGTTTCGGGACTACCAGAACCACCGGCCGCAATTGCAGCTGTCGCGTCCGGTGTTCTTCTATTCCGCCTCGGTTGTGTTTACGCTGGGGTTCATGGCACTGGCGGCCATTGGCGGGTCTTACGTTAAAATACTGGGGGGATTCTGGAGCGGTTATATCTACACCCTCTTCACCCTGATCGTACTCTTGCTGGCCGCCGCGCTGTTCATCTCCAAAGAGCTGAGACAGCGCTTCGAAGTCATGGCCAGCAAGCACTTTTTTAATCAGAAATACGATTACCGCCAAGAGTGGCTAACCCTCATTCGCCGGCTTTCAGAACTTGATCCCTCGCACCGGCATTACCACCAACAGCTGTTGTCGGTAATCTGCACGGCGGTAAAGTCGAACGCCGGTGCCTTGTGGATCAACACAGGCCCAACACTGTCTTTCAAAGCCTCGACCATGCGGCGGGAATCACTGCCACGGGAGCTTTCGTTGGGCGAGCCCTTTGTTCGTACCATGGTCAAACACGCCTGGATCTTCGTTCCCCATACCGACAACCCCAGTCTGGCCATGTACAACGACACCTTACCAGACTGGGTGCGGGACGATTCACGCATCTGGATCATGGCGCCACTGCTTAACCAGATGAAGATGACCGGCTTTGTGATTCTGGAGCAACCCATCGCCGCTCCTAACATCACCTTTGAAGACCTGGATTTGTTGACCAACGTTTGCACCCAGATCGCCAGCCACATCCGTTTGCACGAGCAGGAAAAACTGATCAGTGAGGGCCAGCAAATGGAAACCTACCACCGGCTGTCGGCGTTCATCATGCACGATGTGAACAACGTAGTGGCCCAGCTCGACTTGCTGCACCGCAACGCCGAACGTCATAAAGCCAACCCGGCCTTCATTGACGACATGATCAAGACCGTCGCCAGCTCAGTACGACGCATGCAAGGCCTGATGTCAAAGTTCAACCCGACCGGAAAAGAAGACCGCCGCCAACTGCAGGTTCATGAGTTGCTGCGCGAGCTGGTCAGCGAATGCAGCGACCGGGACCCGAAACCCGAGCTACTGACGGACGAAGACTTCTCCATCGATGCCGACCGGCAGAAGTTCATGCTGGCGATCAAAAACCTGATTCGCAACGCCCAGGATGCCACCCTGCCAGATGGTCGCATCACGCTGTCGGTCGGGCTATCGCCAACCGGTGCGCCCATGCTCAGCATTAAAGACACCGGCACCGGCATGCCGCTCGAGTTTATACAGGACCATCTGTTCAAACCCTTCAGCACCACCAAAACCGATACCGGCGTAGGCATTGGCGCCTACCTGACCAAAACGTATCTTGAACATATTGGTGCCCACGTACGTGTTAACAGTGAGCCATTTCAGGGTACCGAATTTGCCATTGTGTTCAGTGACAATGGCCAGTAAACCAGGAGGAGAGCCCATGGAAGCGCTCGATCGGACCATACTGATCGTAGAAGACGATGAAGGCCTGCAAAGCCAGTTGAAATGGCACTTCGATGACTTCGAGTCGACGCTGATTACCGCGAAAGACCGAACCGAAGCCTTGAACGCCGTGCGCATGTATAGCCCCAGCATCATCATTCAGGACCTGGGTTTGCCGCCGGATGACGAAGGCGTCAGTGAAGGCTTTGCCTGCATACGCGACACCCTTACCATTGCGCCAGACAGCAAGATTATTGTGATGACTGGAAAGAACGATCACAAGAACGCGCTCGATTCCATTGCCGCCGGGGCGTTCGACTTTTATCTGAAACCAGTCGACCCGGAACGGCTGAGCCTGGTGGTAGACCAGGCCTTCCGCATAGCCCGGCTAGAACACGAAAACCGCACCCAACAAGCCTTTTTTGAACCCATAGCCGGCCTGGTAACGGCCGATTCGACCATGAAACGGGTCTGCCGCATGGCGGAAAAGATTGCCCAGTCGCCAGTTACCTCAACCCTGCTGGGCGAAAGTGGCACCGGCAAGGAAGTACTGGCGCGCGCCATTCACACCATGAGCGACCGCAAAGATCGCCCTTTTGTGGCCATCAATTGCGCAGCGGTGCCTGAAAACCTGATTGAGAGTGAACTGTTTGGTTATGAAAAAGGGGCCTTTACCGGAGCGGGAAAAACCACCGAGGGCCGCATTGAACAAGCCAACAGTGGCACCCTGTTTCTTGATGAAATTGGCGACATGCCACTGCCACTGCAAGCCAAATTGTTGCGCTTTCTGCAGGAGCGGGTGATAGAACGTGTCGGCGGACGCAAGGCCATTAATATCGATGCCCGGGTGATCTGCGCAACCAACAAAGATCTTAAAACCATGGTCAGCAACGGCGAATTCCGGGAAGATTTGTATTATCGGATATGCGAGATCGTTGTAGACATACCACCCTTACGCAGCCGCGGAACCGACGCGCGCTTACTGGCTAATTTCTTCCTGCAAAAATACAGTCGCTCAATGAAGCAACGCAGCCTGCGCTTTTCCGACGATGCCCTGGCCGGCATTGACGCCTACGAATGGCCTGGCAACATTCGGGAAGTGGAAAACAAAGTCAAACGCGCGGTGGTGCTGGCCGACAACCACATTCTGAATGCCGAAGACCTCGACCTGAAAAGCGACGGGGACGGTGTTTTAAACCTTAACCTTCGAAAAATTCGTCAGTCAGCAGAAGTGGAAGCCATAGAACAGGCGCTGGCACTGAGTGAATACAATGTCTCCATGGCCGCTAAAATGCTGGGCATTACCCGCCCGACACTCTACGACCTGATCCGGAAATATTCTCTGAGTACCGACAAAAAAACAGAGGAAGATTCGCTGTGAATACCGCGACACCGATTGACACCGGCGCATCCGTCTGCCACAAAAAAAACAAGGACAGCAACACCATGAACAGGATTTCCCAGTCTGAAAACCCGGTAATACCCGTGGTGATACAACGGCCCCTAAGGTGGATTGCGGGTTTCACCGTTGCCCTGCTGATGGCGGGCTGCAACGATACGCCCGGCAACGAAGTCAGCAGCACTCATGTGCAACGCAGCCAATCTTATGAAGAGCAAGGCCAATACCGCGCAGCGATGATTGAGCAACGCAACGCCATACAGGCTAATCCCGGCGACCTTGCACAGACCCATCGCTATGCCCGCTTACTGCTGACCATTGGCAGCCCGAGCAGTGCCCAGACGCTGCTGGAATCAGTCAGCGACCGACACACCGATGAAACCCGGCAGTTACTGGCACAGGCGTATTTAAAACAAGGCAAGTTTGTTTCTGCAGAAACCGTGCTGGCCAGCGTGGAATCACCCGATGAAAACCCGGCGACCCAGGGCCGGCTGCTGGCGCTTGTCGATTTCCAGAATGGCCGCACCCAGGCAGCCGTGCAACGCCTGACTCAATTGCATGAAGACTACCCGGAAAATTCCGACATAACTCTGGACCTGATTACCACTCTGACCGATACCGGCCGCTACCAGCAAGCCAATGCACTGATCGACCGGTTGCCTGAAGCTCAAAAAGACTTGCCCGAGGTTAATTACCTGGCAGCACGGGTGGACTACCAGAACAACCAACTGACTCAGGCCGAAGCGCACCTCACCCAGGCGCTGATCGACCTGCCCTCCACCGACATGATGCTTCAGGAGCGGATACAGGTGTTGGAGTTGTTGTCGTCGGTGCTGACAGAACTGGGCCGCCCGGTAGAAGCGACGGCCTACAACAACATCGTGCGTGAGGCGAACCCCGAAGCCTATTCCGCCCAGCAGCAGTACCGGGAAGCCATCACCGCCGCCAGCCGCGGTGACGTGCTGAGCGCCAAAAACGCCTTTCAGGATATTCTGAACCAGTTCCCGGCTAACCGGAACGCCGGCATGATGCTGGGCCTGCTGACCCTGCAAGACGGCGAAGTCACCGAAGGCGAACAGCTGCTTTCGGAGCACCTAGACCCTGAAACCGCACCGGCAACCTTTGTGCAAGCTGCTGCACTGGCACAGGTCGAACTCGGCCGCAGCCAGGAAGCACTGGATGTACTCAGCACCGCGTTACTGGCCCGCCCCGACGATGCTGACCTGCTGGCGTTATACGGCGCCCTGCTGTTGCGCGATGGGCGCAGCCAACTGGGTATTCAGACACTGAGTAAAGCGCTCGAGCTGGAGCCAGACCGCACCCGACTGATGCTCATGCTGGCGCAATACTATGCCGACCGCGATCAACCCCAGCTTGCCCTTGGCCACCTGCGCAAAGCCTACTCCATTAATCCTGCCGACTGGCTGACCACACAGTTCTATGTATCCACCCTTGTGGCTGAAGACGAAATTGAGGAGGCTCAGCGCATTGCCAGTGAACTCACCGGGGCTTATCCCGAAGAGCCTAACCCCTATTGGATAAGCAGCATGCTTGACTATCGTGCAGGCAACGCCAACCGGGCCCTGGTGCAAATGACTTCACTGCTGGAAGACCACCCTGAATTCACCGAAGCCTACCCGACCACCGCACAACTGATGCGCCAGCAAGGTCAAACGCTGGCTGCAACCGACCTGCTGATGCGCGGCTATCAGGCTATTCCTGAGCGGCCCGACTTGCTGGAAGCCGCGTTGCAATGGCGTACCGATGCCACCTCGGCTACCGATACCCTGGCTTGGCTAAGGGAGCAAGCCGCCGCCAGCCCACAAGACGTTGCACTGGAGTTAAACTCGGTTGCCATGAACCGATTACTCGCACTGGGTGAATGGAACCAGGCAGGAGAACTGGCGAGCCAGTATCAGGATTCAGAGCAACCAAGAGCGCGTGCCATGACCGGCCAGTACTTTCAGGCCAGAGCGCAACAAGCCGCCAGTCAGGGTAACTGGGCCGATGCCAGTCGCTGGATAAAACAGGCTGAACTGCGCCAGCCGAACGACTTGCCGACGCAGTTTCTCGCTGCGCAAATCGATAACAGCCAGGGCAACAGCCAAGACGCCCAGGCCCGGCTCGACACCTTGCTGGCCAGCCGACCTGACAATCTCAACATAGTGGCGCAGAAAGCCCGATTGATGGCCGCTAACAATAATCGCGCCGACGCGCTCGATTTTGTACGCCCCTACTGGACTCGTTCCCCCAGCCGCGAGTTGGCCGCCATCTATACAGCGCTGATCAGTGATCTGGAACCAGAACGACTGGTCGTTGCACTGGAGCAATGGCATCAGGTCGATGCCAACGCAGCTGCCCCCTGGTTCATGAAAGGAAACCATTACTTGAATCAGCAGGCCCATGCCGAAGCCATCAGCGCCTATCGCGAAACCGTTCGGCGGGATGCAAGCCACGTTGCCGCATTAAACAACCTGGCCTGGCTGCTGCGCGAAGATAGCCCGACGGAAGCGTTAGACCTTGCCGCCCGGGCTGCAGACATCGCCCCTGAAAACCCAGGCATTCTGGATACCTATGGCTGGTTACTGCACCTGAACGGGGAGCATCAGCAAGCGGTTACCGTACTGACACGGGCGCGTCAGCTGGCACCGAACAATGCCGACATTGAACAACACCTGCAAGAAGCCGAGGCGAGTAACGCGGCGCCGGCCTAAGGCCAGACAGAACTGTCCGGGCTGGTTACTCCAACGCCCGGGACAGCGTGTTTACAATGCGCTCGATAACCGGCCGGGTAATACCTGAGTGAACCGGCAAGGTCACCAACCGGTCGGCAAATTGCCGGGCATTGGGCACCAACGATCGCTCGAAACGCCCTTCCAAACCGGCTATGTCTGGCAAAGCGTGCCGGTACATAGCTGTAGCGCCCAGCCCTGCCTGGGTCAGTGAAGCCAGCGCTGCATCCCGCTGTTCACGGTTCGCCAGCAACACCGGGTAACGCAACAAGCGCCCCCGGTTAGCGGTGTGCCTTCCCTGGGTTGTCAGCCCTGGCACCTGAACTGCACTGATGTTAGTAAAAGCCTCGTCGAAACAGGCTTCCCGCCAGGTATCGAACTGCTGGTAACGTTCAACATTCGCCGCCAGAACACGCTTCGGTTGCGGACCCATTTCCTGCAGCGCTTCCAGCGCGTGATAACGAGTCTGGCCCAACGACAAGCCAGGCAGCCGCGTCACCAAACCGTACAAAGCCGGGTGCAACAAGGCGTTATAGAGCCGGGCTTTTATCGGCCAGCGTTTGTCGGTAGCGGACGCCAATGCATCCATCGGCACCGGCTGAGCCCGGGCAGCAACCAGCCCGCCGCCCAGTAGCCCGATGGCCTTGCCACGACCAAACGAGAAGGTGAGGTAATCGGCCTCGGTTGTTGCAGGCCGAACCGGCTCTGGAAACCACTGAGCGTTGTCTTCAATAATTGCAATTGACGAGGCTTCGGGCAGCAGCGCCCGAATAGCGCTCACGTTGGCTGCCAGCCCCAAAAAGTTGACAGCCAGTATCGCCAGGGTGTTTTCATTGACCGCGGCCAACAGGGCAGCCGCATCGTATTCACTGGTGCTTTCAGCCAGGTCCACCAAGCGGGGGGTGTAGCCCGCGTAATCGGCGGCGGCGACAAGATCGGGGCAGCCATAGCCCGGTATCAATACTTCTGGTTGTGTAACCTCGGGGTGCCGCAACCGGTGCTGACACAAACACCACGCCAGTGCCGCGGTTCCCGATTGCAACCAGACCAGATGATGAGCAGGGAACAGGCTGGCAACGTCAACACCAGACGACCGCAACACTACCGGGTTGCCGGCTGGCGGATACACGGCCCAACTCATCGGGCCGATGGCTTCCAGGTGGTCATGCGCGTGCCTTTGAAGAACTGAATGGCGGAATCGGCCAGGGCCAGGTTCACCTGAACAAAGAAGTACACCAGCCGCACAGCGCCATTTTTGCGTCCACCACGACCCCAATGCCCCCAGGCTGCAATGCCATAGAACACCGCCTGCGCCACCAGAGCCAGGGTGTATATCCAGCCATCATTCGCCAGCACCAGGGTAACAACGAGCAACGCCAGCAAAAACCAGGGCACGCCCCAGCGCATTAGCTTGTGGCTGAACACCTGGAATGAAAACAAGCCAAACCGAACGGGGTTCAATACGTCTGGATGGCGTGCCAGGCCAGTCATACCCCGCAATACAGTGCGAACTTTGCGGGCGTACTCTCTGGAGGCATCTTTCAAGTCTTCATAATAGCCAAGAACATTGGGCGCGGTGACCGAGCGCAGCCCCAGGCGTGCGCAATTCAGGGCGGTGTTAAAATCACTCGGGGAATGGATGTCCCATTGTTCACACACCTCTGCCCGGGCAGCAAAGAACGAGCCACTCAGCCCTACCAGGCCACCCAGCTGACTCTCTTGCTGGCGCAACCACATTTCATACTTAACGTAGGCACCTTCACCGGCCACCTTGCCATCTTTACTGATGAAGCGGTCTTCACTGGAGACGGCGCCGACTCGGGCATCGGCGAAATACAGGCTCAGGTTCTGCAAGGCTTCCGGGTCCATCTGGGTGGCGACGTCTGAAAAAACCAGCACCTCGCCTTTCGCAGCCTGAATGGCTGCGAGCTGGGCGTTTTCCTTACCCAGACGCTGCTCGGCACGCACCAGCCGGATGCCCTGTTCGGCATAGCCTTGCACGAGTTCATCGGTACCATCATCGCTGCAATCGGACGCGACAATGAGCTCTAGCCGATCGGCCGGGTAATCCAGCGTTAGCACATTCTGAATTTTCTGCTCGATGCGGTGTTTTTCATTGTAAACGGTGACGATAAGGCTCAAAAAAGGGGGTTCGCCAGCGTGACTTTCGGGTGGCACTATGGCTTCGGGGCGGGTAATGGCGCGCAGCGCGATCAACGCCAGCGGGTAGAGGAAATAGCTGTAAACGGCGCAAACCGCCAGAATCCAGAACAGGGCAGGTAACATGGTCAACTCCTTGGACCAGGTGGTAACGATTAGCCATAAAGACCGGGAAAGGCGCTTTAAACACAGCTTTCCCTGATGCATAATGCAGCACAGTATAACCAACACGGATGTTGAGTACATGTCGATTTCCCGATCCACAGAAAAGATCCGGGTCCTGCATATTGTTTCAGGAGACCTTTGGGCGGGCGCCGAAGCCCAGGCCTATGCCCTGATCAAACAACTCAATAAAGACTGCACTGTAGCCGCCGTTCTGATGAACGAAGGCGAACTTGCCTCCCGCCTGCGCGCCATCGACATTCCGGTTACCGTATTAGACGAAACACGCTGCTCTGCCTGGCAACTGTTCCAGGGCATTCGCCGGGCCATAAAGGCATTCAAACCCACCGTTATTCACACCCACCGCCAAAAAGAGAACATTCTCGGCAGCCTGGCCAACCTGACCACCCTGCGCGCCCGATGCGTGCGCACCGTACACGGCGCCAGCGAATTCAATGGCGGCCTGAAAACTGGCATTCAACGCTGGGTAGACCACGCCTGCGGCCGCTGGCTGCAAGACGGCGTTATCGTTGTTTCCCGGGAACTGATGGACAAGCTCAAGGGCCAGTACGGCGCGCAACGCCTCTATTGCGTACCCAACGGTGTAGACCTGGAAGAGCTGACCGAAAAGGCTAGCGCCGGCACCGACCTGGTGTTTGAACCCGGCTGCACCCACATCGCCATCATTGGCCGCCTGGTGCAAGTAAAACGAGTAGACCTGTTCCTGGAAGCCGCCAGGCTTGTTCTGGATCAATCAAATCAATACCGCTTTCACATTGTGGGCAATGGCCCGCTAGAAGCCACCCTGAAAGCTCAGGCCGACACACTTATCCTCGCCGAACCTCAGGTTCAATTCCATGGCCACCGAAACGACATTCCCGCTATTATTAAAGCATGCGATGCCGTAGTGCTGTGTTCAGACCATGAAGGCATGCCGATGGTTGCCCTGGAGACACTGGCGCTTTCGAAACCGTTGATTTCAACCGATACCGTTCGGCTCTTCCAGAATGGCATCGACCCTGGCTTCGACCCTGCTCCCCAAACGCCAGCTGGACTATCCACTGCGCTTCTAAGCCTGCAGGGCAATCCATCGACTTCAAAAAACACAACCGCATCACGGTTTAGCCTTACGAGCATTCAATGCGCACAAAAAACACTGGGTATTTACAGCTATGAGTAACACACCTACGCTCAGCGTTATTCCCTGGTCCTGCAGGAAACACGATTCTCTCGCCGTAGAGATCTCTCAACTCGTTCAATGTGAAGTCAAACGATCAACTAGAATAACCCGGCTCTGGACAATAACACCATGAGTAGTTTTTCTAGCCTATTTAAATCACATGGACTCACTATATCAACGCTGTTTACTGTCCCCATGTGCGCTGAAGATTCAGACAACAATTATACCTTCGAAGGACCGTTATGATGTTTTACAAAGCACTGTTTAGGTTGACCGGGCAAGAAAACCGGATGAGATTAGTTCTTTTACAATTTCTTTTCCTGGTTACAGCACTCTTTCAAGTGGCAGGTATCGCATCGATCGCTCCCTTCATAACAATGGTCAGCAACCCCGAGTCAATACAAACCAACGCTCTACTCTCTTTCTTGCACTCAGCCTATCCTTTTGAGTCTACAACTCATTTCATGATTACCTATGCACTCGGTGTAGTACTACTATTAATAGCAAGTAACGGCATCTCGTCATACAGTCTATGGAAGCTTTTTCAGGTATCCATGAAATTAGGTGCCCATGTTCAACGAACTGTCTACAACAGCTACCTACAAAACGACTACACCTTTTTTGCGATGAATAATAGTAGCCGGTTGATCTCTCAAATTACTCAAGAGATACCTAGAATGGTTTACATGGTGGTTCAACCGTTACTAACTCTGGTCTCCCAACTGTTCATAGCTACACTGATAATATTAGGTTTGTTAATTATAGATATTCAAATCGCATTAATTGCCACTTCAATTGTAGTGATCGTATATTTCCTCATTTTCAAAATTATTCGAGCAAAAGTAGTAGACTATGGGCGCCTCATAACTAGCCTAAATCGTAATAAGTTAAAGTACTTAGATGAAAGCATTGCTGGTGTAAAAGAAGTAAAACTAAAAGGAAATGAAGAATATTACAAACTAGCATTAGATAGAGTAACACGGCGTGGTCTTTCTGCATCAGCTTATATTTCACTTGCTGGTGACTTACCAAGATTTGTTGTGGAAACAGTTGTATTCTCGTCAATACTAGGCTTATCAATATACATACTTTTGACATCGGGGACTGCTAGTGACGCATTAAGTATCATCAGTTTGTATGCTATGGCGGGGTACAAGCTCCTTCCTGCAGCTCAAGCAATTTACAAAGCTTACTCACAAATAAAGGCCAATGGGTCTGTGGTAATAGATATTGATGAGGAAATCGAGAAGAGTAAGAGGCATATCAGTTTGCTCAAGGATTTAGGGAACAGCCCTGCGCCAAATGGTAATATTAGTTTCGAAGACGTTACTTTCCACTACCCCGAGTCATTCGAACCTGCATTAAACAACTGTAGCTTTACTATTAACTCTAACGAAGTAACAGCATTTGTTGGCTCATCCGGTGCAGGAAAAAGTACAGCCGTTGATATATTACTTGGATTAATGCTACCAGAGCAGGGTAAATTATTAGTCAATAACACCCCGCTTGACCAGAGCAATATAAAATCATGGCGACAGAAGATTGGATATGTAGCTCAGGATATTTTCATACTCGACGCATCTATCAAAGAGAATATTGCTTTCGGTGTTCCTGAAGATGATGTGGATTTTGATAGACTTGTTCAGGCTGCCAAGATGGCTAACATCTATGAATTCGTATGCCAATGTGAAGGGCAATTTGAATTCAGACTAGGTGAACGAGGCGCGCGCCTGAGTGGCGGCCAGAAGCAAAGAATCGGTATTGCTCGAGCACTTTACAATGACCCTGCTATTTTGGTATTCGACGAGGCCACCAGTGCTCTGGATAATGTTACAGAAAGACTAATAATGAATGATATCCTTGATTTGGCTAAAACAAGGACTATTGTAATGATCGCTCATCGCCTTTCCACAGTTGAGAAGGCAGATAACATCCTAGTTTTTAGTAACGGCAGAGTAAAAGCTTCTGGAACATACAACCAGCTATCCCTTAGCTCTGAAGACTTTCAATTACTGGTCACAGCTGGAAATACAAAATCTGATGACATACAGAAGGCAATATAAAGTCGCTCAAAGCAATAAACCGTTGTCTTTTAGTGAAGAAAAGGCAAAGAAAAATCAGTAATATTTTAGCCCAATACCAAAGTATTTTATACAACTGTGACACTGACCAACAAAGATTTTTAAGCAGATAAGTGAGGTTGCCTTGATCACTGAATATACTACTACTAAGAAAATTCGCATGAAAATCGGCATCGTATCTCTCTATGGATGGCTAAAGCTATGGGATAATTACGGAACTCTTTTGCAAAATTTTGCACTGCAGAAATTTCTTAAGCAGCGAGGTCACATCACTTTTTGGATTAGAACCCGACCTACGCCGCAAGATCAAAGCAAGTGGAAGCAATTGTATTCTAAGATTCTAACTAATTTTCGCAGTATAATCAGGCTTCTGTTAACACCAATACTTGGTATTCCTGGCTCAAGGCGGCTTGCCAAATTCAATAAGCGAAATCCACGTTTCTTTAGTGAGTTTATGACTCGCCACGTTTCGACTACACCCCGAGAATTTACAGTGGAAGAATTAGTAGACAATCCTCCGATGGTAGATGCATTAATTGTAGGCAGTGACCAAGTATGGAGGGAAGTGACTAAGCTTAATTTCCTCGGGTTTGGCTCTCGGCAAATAAGAAGAATCGCTTATGCGGTTAGTGCACCTTGGCCCGTTCTTGATAATAATTGGTTTCAGAGTGCTATTCAGTTCACTTCAAAACTAGACGCAGTATCAGTACGCGAAGCAGAAGGGCTTGCAGTTTGTCATCAGCTAAATATAAAAGATGCAATTCATGTAATAGATCCAGTACTACTTCTTGAAGCAGAGCAGTATCTTGATGTTATCCAACAGGATGGAGAGGATCGAACTTTCTCAAATCCGTTCATACTCGGCTATTTTGTAAATATTAATACGATCCATAAAGTTCCCTGGCAGCCTACTGTTGATTTCGCAAAAGCCAACAAATACGATCTGCGCGTTGTACCAATGCAAGGTGCAGAGCTCGTTATACCCAAAGAATATATATCCACTCCTTCACCTTCAGCTTGGTTAAACGCATTTCATAAAGCCGAATGTGTGGTTACGAATTCATATCACGGTGCACTTTTTGCCATCATTATGAGAAAGCCTTTTCTAGTATTTCTTCAAGATGGCGCTAAATCACATGAAAACTGTAGATTCACCTCAGCGCTTGAGCCACTTGGCCTTAGTGATCGAATCCTAGCTTATAATACATGGGCCGCTATAACACCTAAAGACCTTTCTAACAAAATGTCACGTTCAATAGACTGGAAAATGGTAGAAATAGAACTTAATAAGTGGAGAGATGTTTCAAAGGAGTTCTTAGATGCAGCACTAAAACCTTAAAATTTTTTTGAATCTCGACCCAAATATGAATTTGGGTTTAGATTCAAAAATCGATCTTTAATCCAGCAGATGACGGTATAATATTATTTGATTAAACATGCGCTTTAATAATAGAGGTTAAAGCCATGTTAGTATTACTAAGGTTGTATTCGGTTTCAACAACTTTCTGCGCATTAACGCTTAATCTATAACGTAAATCATCATCATGAATAACTTTTTCTAACTTTTCGCATGCTGAGCTAACATCTCTTTCTTTATAGACTAAACCACTTACATTATCAGTTATTGAAGCGCAAACTGATGGATTGTCTGGTACCAAAGTTGCAAGACCTGCACTCATGTATTCTAGAATAGAGAGTGAATAACCAACTTCACCTCTGGATGCCTGAATTCCAATATGGCACGATTGAACTATCTTTCTAACATCATTGCGCACCCCAGCATAGATAAATTTTTCACTTAGACCATAACTAGCACTTAATTTCTTAAAATAATCTATGTCAGGGCCGTCACCACAATAAAGAAAGTAGATATTATTCAACTCCCTTTTATTAATTAAAAAACTGGCACATTCAATAATAAAATCAATTCCTTTATATGTACTAGCTCGCCCCGATGTAAAAATGACTATTCCACCAGTTGGAATGTTGAACTCTGAAAACGCATAGCTACGCATTTCCGGTTCTTTTCCTATCGGTATAATCCCGTTTGGGGCAACATGAATTTTTGAAGCAGGTATACAACTCGAATACAAGTGCCTATCCCGTACATAGTTCGTAACAGCTATTAATGAGTCAGCTGTAACCACGGGTAGTGCGTTTCTTATTTCCTTTAGTTTTCTTTTCGTATATCTCGGGATATCCCTTATCCCTGGTGTATGATCATGAACTATAATGCTTTTAACTCCAAGCAGCCTGAAAAGAACATACCGGAAACTAAAGTAAGGCCTGTCAGTCAAGTAGATGCAATTGACACTATTTTTTTTAATAAACGACAACAAACGTAGCGTACCTTTAAGACTAGAATCATTATAATTAAGCTCTATACAGTTTATTGACGATGACGAGATTGATTCAGGTACTTTCGATAACGTAGGGTAGATCAAGAAACATTCCTTACCTGACCTGTCTGCCAATGATGAAATTTGCACCCAGAAATTTTCCATCAGCCACCAAGCGTAGCCAACATCTGACTGCCAATTCGCAACTAGCATTACACTTTTCTTTGATCTTTCTTTCATAGATAATCCTTCATCGCACCATTTCTCCTATTGAATAGCTCATCAATTTTCTAATTGAATGCCCACAATCAGATTCTTGTTTAAATCGCGACCACTACTGTAAAAAAGAGATCATTACCTATAATACTACCAACGACCTATTAGTTCTCCTACTATCTGTCTTAGCCTTGGCGATCTCGGATGGATTCTCATCGGCCACTTATAGAAAGATAACATCAAGTATTTAGTTGCTAGCAAATAGCTTCCCGCTCTTCTACTGAAAACGTAACAATTAAAAAGAGATGCTGCCTTGGCTTTCTTTTTGAGTTGTTTGTCTTTGATTCTCTCATTAATCGTCGTTCTAGTTTTCTCAGTTAGTTTTACCATTTGCCGCCATGGCGGTCTATGTGTTCTGACTTCATCATGCATTCGAACCTGAACCAACCTCTTCTGAGGGTTAACAACCTTAAAATGTTCACTTATCCTAATCCACATATCCCAGTCTTCTAGCAGTACCAAGTTTTCATCGAACAACCCTACCTTATCAAAAACTGCTTTTTTACAAATAGCTATCGGACTAGAACCAGAAAAAGCAAACAAACCTATAGCTAAATCTTCATACCGTGGAAATTCTGGTGGCAATCGTGGCTTATTAACTACTTCTTCCCCGGTACTCTTTATATACTCATAACCTCCACCGACGAGCCCTACATTATAGCTATCGTCAAAGATTTTCATTTGAACTTCCAATTTTTCAGGCAACCATAGATCATCTGAATCGAGAAAAGCAATATAGTCACCCTGAGCTGCTTTAATTCCAGTATTTCTCGCTGAAGAATGCCCTCTGTTTTGAGGATGGCGCACTACTTTAATTGGACCAACAATATCCGATAATGCTTGCTCTATGTCTTCACTCGACCCATCATCTACTACAATAATCTCTAACACAGGATACGATTGGCTAATTACACTTGCTACCGCTTCCCGAAGAAAGGCAGACCGATTATATGTGGGAATAATTGCTGATACCGTTTTCTGATGAAGTGTCATAAAGTCCCTCTTAGTTTCATTTTAATGCCCCAACGCCACAATCATTACATTTTGGCACTGCAGATCCATGCTTGACAATTATTCTTAAGCGTTTGAACTTGTCTGTCTCCTTCGCGTCGACTCTATGATTCAACAAAATCCATCATCTACGACAATCTATTCTTTTGTCAAGGAAGTATTAACTATGTAACTCCTCGAGCAAAGTTTGTAGCTATAACTATTGATTAGTTTGGTTAAGGGAAATGCACACCATCCACTTCCTAACTCAATGTCTAAACCATTCACACCCGAGAATAAGCGGAGACATATAGCTCTAGACAGTAGACAGCACTTTCAGATAAAGGTGTCACGATGTCCTATGGATTTGGCTAAATCGAAATTTAGTCGCGTACATGCCTCTGAAGTCATTCAATGAACACCATCCGCAGGTGTTGCAGGGTTTTTCAACACATAAGCGTATCGCTCTCATTCTCGGCTCTGGCAACCTTCAGGTGTTCAAAGCACCCAGATCTCGAGTGGCTTGGTAGCCACCCCTGACACCTCTCGGGAGACGTCCGTAATCTCGACGATACAGGGCGCTGCAGAATATTACCTTGGTAACGGCTTCAGAAAGTCCTTTAAAGTGCTAAAACGCTTTGTCACAAATGCAATTATAAGCGAGTACATCGCTTGTATTATTGTTGCATCTGAATATGCGTAACATAGGCTAAGGACGGTTGCCGACACGGAACACAAATTCTTTAGCAGTACCATCGACGCCGAACCAATACTAGAACATGGATTTAATTAGCTAAAGCCTATTCTAGGGACTTGCACTCCGAATCCTTAATGTAGTTGACGACTTTAATCAAGAAGGTCTAGCGATTAAGGTTGACCTAAACATATAAACACTACAGATGGTTCGCTTGTTGGAGCGCATAGTCGCCCGGAGGGGGATATCCGTTGATACGTCAGATAAAAAATCCACCAAAATTCATTTCTCTTGTATTAGCGGACTGGGTAAAATGCCATCGAATTATCTAGAACATTATCAAGTCCGGCACACCAACTCGGAACTCTCATGTAGAATGCATTATTCGGACATATCAAGGTGAAAAAAATAAAAATGCACCATATTCAAGACGCTATACGTTTTTAGTGTGTAGCCCTTGCGAACAAGGGCTAGACTAAGCTCTACTTACTCATTGAGAACTCTTCTAACGCTCCCCAGTACTGGTTTATTCAGCTCAAAACCGACAGAGTCACTCGTTGGTCCCATCGAGAAATCATCAATATTAAGTGTTGTATCTTCGTTAAAGCCTGAGTTTGCCCACCCTATCAAATAACCTGCATTCCACCCATCACCACTACCTCCTGCGTCGCTACTTGAGCCATCGTAATAATTATGTGCATTAGAGATATTCAGGATAAGTGAGCCATTTTTCCACACCCTAACTACACCATTGCCTTCCCCGCTCCGCCAGTCATTTGATGCCACAGGTATAGTTGAGGCTCTTACATTAATAACCCAATCTATCCAAGTTCCCCGGTCTGACATCGAAATACCTACAGGAGCATTCGCCAAGTCACCTCCAGCGGATAGAGTAGCCGGATCAAAGAAATTAAAAGCAGTAGCACCATTAACGCGCCATGATGAATATAAATAAGATTCGCCTGTAGACCCCTTCCTTTCGAAGTGAAGACTAACTGTAGGTGAATAACCTGAATAGCTGTCACCCCATAACATCAGTAGCCCTTTATTATTCGAAGGCCCCTCCGGAGCCCTATGGAAATAATTCTCTGGTACCCACAACTTATATCGGAACCATAGATCAGTGTATTTTTTGTCGAGTGAGAACCGCTGTTCAGACATAGCGTCCGCCGCCAAATCAGGAGAGCCCTCGAATGAGAAGGCTAAAGACTTACTTCCTGAATATGCCCGTTCATCGCTTACTTTCACGAGGTAAGAATCAGTCCAATCAAAAATACTGTTACTACCCCTAGGATTACTACCTGTCGAATCCTGTTCAAAAGAATCACTAAAACCAGTTGCAACGGCCGTAATTGGCAGTGCAATAAGAAAAAAGACTGTGGCTTTATACATACCTACCTCAAGTTTAAGAAATCGTCCATCTGATGTTATTTAACCATAGTATAGCTTACACAATCAGGGAAACTTACCTAATAGAGTTAATAGACAGCTTTCAACATGCCCCTATAATATACTCATCGCTTGACTCGACCCTGACCAGAGCAATTCTCTCGAGATTGGAATCAAGACCTCATTCCGCTCTTTCGAGATTACTATACTACTTGCATTATCTTAGTAACCGTGACGCACTTCACTAAGAAACCAATTAATACACAATGACGGTAATTTGACACTGTGGAATGATCGTACAGCGTTACCCCTTATATTTACCGGGAGTTAATCTTTATCGAAGGAACTAAAACATCTTATCCAGTATAATGCTCGGCATCTTGCCTACTTTAGGCTCGATCGTTGGATATTATATAATGAGCTCAAATAAAGACCTTCATCTCAGGATAGCGGTATTTACGAAGGTTAAATTAACCTCACAACCCCCATCCATTCAACATCGTGCATTGTAGGTGAGAATAGTTCAAGAAAAATGCATTGACCATGTTGCAATCACTCTCTCGATGTACTCAGCCAGCCTGGCTTCATGCTCCCAATCACGCGGAATTACTTGTAGGCATTTAATTCCATTAATTCATACACTATCGTCGACTAATTTTCTTGTATTTGTTCAATATCACTGCATTCTTGATGCTATTAAGAAACCCTATAGATCTACCAATCAGATAAATCACATCTACAATAAATATCAAAAAATAGTCTGCCGCTTTTTTTGAATGAAACTGGCTTCGCCTAATTCTTTTTATACTTAAAACCAATGGTGCAACTAACATGAGAATCGAAGAGGCAAGCACTATGTTAACGTTTAGTGAAGTACCTGCAGTCAACACCAGAGAAAATAACCCTGCTAAAAACATCAATACAAGTACGAATACTTTGTCTTTATAAAGCTTACGCCATCTAATTATGTAGTCTGATGAATGCCATACTTGTCTTTTAATAAACTCTTCAATTGTACTAGGAAAACCCAAATGTGTAACATTAAATTCCGGCCTCAGATAGACACTATATCCAGATGCTTCTAATCTATTATGTAAATCCGTATCTTCACCAGAATTGAGCATTTCATTAAAAAGACCGACATCAAAGAAAATTTTCTTTGGGATCATTATGCAACCACCAACTAGCGTTCTTTGATTCATCTTTTTTGACGGATCTCCTAATATCCAATATTTTTCAATCCATGAGGGCCTTTCTCTAAGCAGATACTGACCTCCATATACAGAGCCAGGCTCGGCCTTATAAAACTCTATTGCATTCATCAGCCAATCTTTAGATAGAGTGCAATCGGAATCCAAAAAAAAGAGCACCTCTCCTTTTGCATTTTTAGCTCCATAGTTCCTAACGGCACCGACCTTTCCGTCTGATTTGACCAAAACTTTAACATCATACTTTTTTGCGATATTCACTGTTTGATCTCTAGAACCATTATCTACAACTATTACCTCAAGAGAATCTTTTGGGTAATTTAATTGCGATATTGAATCCAAGCAATTGCCGATGTACCTCTCTTCATTAAAGGCAGGGATAACGATGCTTACATTGACTTTCAAACTGCACATACTAGGCACCCCATTGGATTCATGAACTTTTATATTTTGTAATCACTACAAATGAATTTGAATTTTCCACCGTCAGTTAGCTTATGCTTATTCACAAGTTTTACTCTAATGTTCAACTTTTCGCCAAGCTTCATTCTGCTTAATTCATATACTCTCCTACTCTGTTCGTTTGTATACCCAGGGTCAGCAATCACATTTATAGTGACATCCCCATTTTTATCTTGGAATATTTGCGAAGAACTAACATAAGGAATCCCTGAAATTGGATTAAATTGAGTTATGACACGTCCATCAGGAAGTACAAGTGAATCCTCTTTACGACCGAGTATTTTACCGGTCACACTACCCCCAACACTATTAATATCAAATTTGGCAATTTTGTCTCCTGTTGCATACCTAATAATAGGCATTCCGCGAGCAATCAGACTTGTTGCAACAATCTCGTAATGTCCAGATTCATCTTCAAGAAACTCTAACTGTGAGTACATCCCTGGAAAATAGAATTCAGCCCCATTCTCACTATAACCAAATGAAGCCATCTCAGCACTGCCATACTGGTCAATTACTTTACACTGGAATGCACGAGATAATAGATCTCTGCTTTTATCGTCCAGAGCTTCTGAAGAGGTGAGTATAAGCTTCAAATTTGGGGTGATATTCTCATACCCCAAAAACAATATTCTCTTTGCAATGGTAACCAGCGGATACGGGTAAGAGTCGATATAAACAGGGTTAAATTTATTAATTGCTTCTATATAGCGATCAACGTTTTGTACTGATAAATCGTAATTTGATAAGTACAAGGTGTTTGCATAGCGGTCATGCCTGCTAATGCTAGCCCTACCACCATTCAGTGACAATTTCTTACCAGCAATAGTTATACTTCTATTTTTATAGTTAATACCATACTTAGCCAATAGTGAATTGAAAAACCAGTAATTTTTTGCTCTATCTTCCTTATTCGTGACTACAGCCAGCGGCTGACCCGTAGTTCCACTGGTATGGATAGTAATTGGCTTATGAGAACTAATTTCTGTAACAAAGTCTTCTGGAAACTTTTTGATTTCCGATTTACTTACTATAGGGAAAATATTTTTATAATTACCAGAATTAATGTCCGCAGGACTCAAGCCAGCTGATGAGACTAGCTTTTTGTAAAATGGAACATAGCTACTCACATAGTTAAGCATACTGTCGATTTCAAAATTAATAATTTCGGAGCCTTTCTTATACGAATACCCATCTACACTAACTAGTTTACTATCTGGCTCGATTTCATGCTTATATTTCTGACTATATGACTGAGCATATATCATACACTCTTGAATGATCTTGGGGGATCTGTAGTATATTTTTTCTTTCATTTTCATTACACACCCTCCTTTGTTAGCTTCAACTTTCTTAATATAAGTATCCTACGTAGCAAATCGTTTAACCTTTCGGTTGTAGGCTTTGCTACGTCCTACAGTTCTGACTTTTTAATTTAGAGTAGTCAATTCTCAGTCGTACGCTCCCTAGTTGCAACCAATATTGCGCTGCGAGCTGACTTAGCATTCTTATCAATCCTTACACTGGAGCGTAAACTTGTTATAAGCGCTGCAGCGATCCATATAAATGGGTAGTACGTTACCGTTACAAACTGACCAGCAATAAAGAACCCTACCACTCCAAGTGCTAACCCTTTTTCTATAAATTTTAAAGTAGTGTCAGAGTCATTTAATTTGCTTCGCGACAAATGTACAACCAACATTAAAAATATCAGGATAGCAGTAATGCCAGCATCAGTACCTATCTGAATTATGATATTGTGAGGCAATTCTGCCACCAGTTCACCTTCTCTATTCCTAAACCCTATGTCTTCACTATAGAAATCTGTAAAGTACGGGATAAAGTTATAGTAACCCACACCCATAATAGGGTGCTCAGCTATCATTTCTATTCCCCTTGTCCAATAGGCTAAGCGTTGAGCAGAGGTTCCGTCTGAACCCATACTACTGAACCTATCTTTTTGCGCATCAGGTAGTACTGCCCATATGGAAGCTAATGCGAATACAAGTATCAAAATATTCTTAATATTTAGTATTTTCTTTCCAAATACCAAAAGTATCAAAATAGGAAGTGCCAACTGAGAACCACGACTACTTGCCCCTAAAACTGTCATAATTGGAGTTACAACGGAGACGAGCAATATTAGCCTCTCTTTTAATGAGATATTCGATCCTTTGAAGGCTTTATAGAGGTATATTGATAGAGAAAACATTATTAACATCTGAATAGCAAGTTCGCCTGAGTTTTGAAAGAAGCCCTGTGGCCCCATAATGCCCCATGGTGTAAATGCGAACCCTCGCCTTGCCCATATCAATGCGGTGCCAATCGCTAGCTTTAGTGTACAAACAAAGAACACCATTAAGAGCAAGTAGAACCTCTCAGGTGTAGTAACAATATAAGTTGTTACGAAAAATATTATAATCCATGGGTAAAAATTTGATATGTAGTATTTTGACCAAGACACATCATAAGCAAAGATAAAGGACATATAAATCTGGACTGTATAAAGTACTATCAAAGTGTGTGCTGTAGTCCAACTCAGCCTTGATTTTTGGTCAAAAAATGAGAATGCTAAACTTCCTAACAAAAGTACCTGCGACCACGGCAATATCGCAATAGCTGGGTATAAAGCTTGCGGCCTGAAATATTCAAAAAACAGATATCCACATATCAGCCAAAAAGCTGGGTGTTCACTCTTAAAATACCTCCACATTGGACCTATTTTAAAAAAATAGAAATCATCAACTGTGTATTCGACTTTTTTACTTAACATGATTTAATAGTGAACAAGTAGCATTTAATACACTTTCTTCGCAGCGGATAAAGAAATCCAAGTTAGTATTGTATGGGTCATGTATGTAAGCCCTAGGTTTGTTGGTATAAAGACCTAAAAGAGTCGCCGTAACTCCCGCTGAATATTCCTGGAAAATAGAAACGTGCTTTGGCTCCATCCCAATAACAAGGTCACCGATCTCTGGGCAGTAATCTTGTATTTTTCGAGTGCGATGCTTTTTTAAGTCTATACCATTCTCGCTTGCAAATTTTATAGCCCTCGGATCCGCACAGTCATTACCCCTGGTATCTAAACCAAAAGATATGGCATTAAATCCTTTTGATATCGCTATGGCTTCCGCGACAGGGCTCCTGCAAATATTTCCCATACAAATGAATACTAAGCGCTTTGGGCTAGCATGCTCGGGCACTTTTAAGGATGCATATTGGCCTGTTATTCTTTTAACTTCGAACAACATAAACTTTAGTAGGCCTCTTCTAGAGCCATACCGATCATTGATCCAACTATTTGGTACGGGCAAGCTACCAGCCGTCGTCATCACGCTTCCTTCTTCGTGTTTTCCCCGCTCTCTTGAACGGCCTCATGTGAGTGTTTAATTTGCTCGGCGTCCTGCCTGCAGTAGGGTAACCCTAAGTGTTTATAGTGCTTGAGCATGGCATGCAGACTGAATAGTGCGTCCACTCGGCTGTGAGCGCTCGCAGTTAGTGCTGTGAGCTCTGGGGTGCTTTGTAGTGCTTCACTTATTTTCCGTGCCAGTGCCAGTGGTTCGCCAACCGGCACCAAGGCGCCATCTACATCAGCCCGTATAATTTCTTCGGGCCCACCGCATCTCGTTGCTACAACGGGAATGCCACTTGCCATGGCTTCTATGGTCGCTATCGAGAACCCTTCACTGGATGAAGACAGCGCAAATACATCCAGTTCAGCCAGAAAGTCAGCCGTTGAATCTGTGAAACCGATGAAGTGAATATGCTCTGTAATGCCCAGCGTCTCGGCTTGCTGGTTTAATACCGACATCAGCGGTTCTTTTTGATGCCCTGCAATCACAAAGTGGGTTTGTGGCTGCTGCTCTATAACTATAGCTGCCGCATTCAACAGGTTCGCATAGTCTTTTGCGGGTCTGATGTTGCCCAGGCTACCCACCAGCAAGGCTGCTTCGGGCAGGTTGAGGGAGGCTTTCAGAGCCCCGGTTTTGATGTTGTGATAGCGACTGGTATCAATGCCGTTGTGAATAACGGCAACCTGCTGTTCGGTGAACACCCCCCGATCAACCATGTTGGAAGCCAGGCGCTGGCTTACCGCCACTACCTTTCGCAGGCCGTGCTTCATCAACCAGCGTTTCATCGGTACAAACCGCTCGTTCGGATTCACATCTACCTGGCCGTGCAGCACGCCTATGGCGGGCAGACGGGTTAGCAGGCCAAGCAGGGAGAACGTTAGTGCAGAACCCAGCAAGTGGGCATAGGCTAGACGAACGTTGTGTTCTTTTATCAGCCGGAACACTTGCCAGTAATAGGGCAGACTTAAGAAGCCATGGGGCTTTAGTGTTTGGTAGGGAATGTTGCGCGCTTCAAGCTGGTCGCACACCCAGCCTGGGCCTTTAATCAGCGCCAGCGTCTGGTAGCCGGGTATTTGCAGGTGTTGGGCAATATCCAGGAACACGGTTTCGGCGCCACCCGGGCCGGTGGTATCGATGGTGTGCAGTATGGTCGGGGTGGTGGCAGTGCGCACGCTGGTCATTTCCTTTGATCCAGTGAAGAAACAACATTCTAAACGCTGCACTTACTCCCGGCTAGTGCTGTTCAAGGTAAAATCCATTTTGTACACTCTGTGGGCTTAATTCCAAGCAGTCACTACTGGAAAGCCTCGAATGGATTCGAAATCGATCAGCGTTCTGATACCAGACGCCAATCAACGCAGTGCGCTCGCCGTAGTCCGCAGCCTGGGCCGTCAACCCAACCTGCGCGTTATTACCTGTGACTCCACCCCCACCGCTCTTGCCGGCCAGTCACGTTATTGCGATTTGTACGTTCAGTGCCCGTCTTCCGAGCATGAGCCGATGCATTTTGTGGCCTGGCTAACGCGGTTTCTGGAAAGTCAGCCCTGCCAGCTGGTCATGCCGGTTACCGAGGTAACCAGCCAGCTGTTGTTACAGTTTCAGGAAAGTGTGCCTGGTCTCAGGCTCCCATTTTCGCCGTTGTCGACGGTATTGCAGCTGGCCAATAAGTCTCACCTGGTAACCCTGGCCGAACGGTCTGGCGTTCCGGTGCCGCATAGCCAGCATTATGAAGGGGCGCATCAGGTGGATGTGCAGGCCGTATCGTACCCGGTGGTGGTTAAACCGGCGCTTTCTCGCCTGTTCGATGGGAAGCAATGGCAGGCAACCACGGTTCGCATTGCCCACACGCCCGACGAGCTGACGGGTATTTTTCAGCAGAACGCCTACCTGAACGATCACCCCTTCATGCTACAGGCGTTTATTCCGGGTACCGGTGCCGGTGTGTTCGCCCTGTTCAATCGCGGCGAGCCGGTGCAGTTTTTTGCCCACCAGCGGTTACGTGAAAAGCCGCCGGAGGGCGGGGTCAGTGTGCTCAGCCAAAGTTGTCAGGTGCCGGCTGATCTGCAGGCGCACGCCCAAACATTGTTACAAGCTGTTAACTGGCACGGCGTCGCCATGGTGGAATTCCGCATCGGTGAAGACGGCACGCCCTACCTGATGGAAGTAAACACTCGCTTTTGGGGCTCGTTGCAGTTGGCGATCGATGCGGGGGTCGACTTCCCGCATCAGTTGCTGTGTGCCGAGCTTGGCTGGCCAATCCCCGTGGCCGGGCACTACCGAGTGGGTCAGCGGTTGCGTTGGCTGCTGGGCGATCTGGATAGTCTGTATCTCGTGTTCAAGCGCTCGTCGGGTTGGCCTGCGCGTTTGCAACGCCTTGCTCAGTTCCTAACGCCCAGGTTCAGACACCAGCGCCATGAGATCAACCGCTGGCGCGACCCGGCCCCGGCCTGGTTTGAACTGAAACAGTATTTAAAGGCCCTGAGGTGAACCCCGCATGACATCGTTTGCCACCAAACTGAAACAAACGATCAAGCGGCCGGTAAAGGCCGCTATGAACCTTGGGCGGGACTTACGCGGCGCGCACCGTGCGCGGCCGGCAGAGCCCACACTGTGGGTGCTGATGTACCACCGGGTATTACCCGCCGATGATCCGCGGTGTGAAACGGAAGAGCCGGGCATGGTTGTTACCCCGGAAACCTTCAGCATGCATCTGGAGGAATTGCAGCGCTGGATGCCCGTGGTCGCGCTGGCAGATTGGGTTAAACGCTACAAAGCTGGCGAGCCGCTGCCGGAAAAAGCCTGCGCCATCACCTTCGACGATGGCTGGCTCGATAACTACCAATACGCCTATCCGGAACTGAAACGGCGGGGCCTGGTGGCCTCTATTTTTGCCGTGGCCGACAAAGTCGGCCAGGCGGCCCCGTTCTGGCCCAACCGCATTGCAGACCTGGTGTTGCGCCAATCGCCTTTGTTGCGCCAACACCCGGTGCTGGCACCCGCGGCTGGCTTACTGGGGCAACCTTACTCTCGGGACGCTGTGTCGGCCTGCATTCAAACGCTCAAGCAACACAGTGAAGACACCTTGAATGCCGCACTGGATAGCCTGGGAGAAGACGCCCAGCCCGAAAACAGCCTCTCGCCCGATTTAATGCCCTGGCCTGCTCTGCTGGAGATGGATGCCAGCGGTGTCTTCTCCGTTGGCTCACACACCTGCACTCACCGGCGGTTGAATCACGCCAGCTCCCCGGAACAGCGGCAGGAAGAAATCGTAGGCAGCCGCCAACGCCTGGAACAACAATTGGGCCATGAAGTACCGTTATTTTGCTTTCCGAATGGTGATTACGATGACGCCAGCCTGAACCTGGTGCGGGAGCAATACCAGGCCGCAGTGACCACCCAAAATGGCCTGAACCGCCTGAGCTCGCTGGATCTGCACCAGCTGTACCGAATTGGCGTACATGAGGGCAACGCCAAAACACCGCTGCAATTCCGGGCCCGGCTGTCGGGCCTGGGTTAGACCTCTATTCCGGGTACAGGCTGCGCTGATCGAGCCAGGTATCCAGTACCGCCAGGTCATCACCCAAGGCGGCGCGCTCAGCGTCACAACCGGCTTGGGCGCATGGCGTTTGCACGTAAAATAGGGCGGTTACCGCCCGGCCTTTTATCCACTGCACCAACTGTTGATATTTCGCAGCCAGCTCCGAAACGGCCGTTGCCTGACCCAGCTGGTAGGTCCAGACCACCAGCCTGTGCTCACCCCGGTCATTCAGTTCCAGCACTTGCACCACCCGGCCGCTCTCCAATCGCCGGTCGTCGCGTTGTTCAATCTGCGTGGCTGGCGCTATGCGATTACCGTACCCCACCAATTCTTTGCCTTGTGCCTGATCGAGGTACACCCGTTGCCCTAGCGTCAGGGCAAGGCCGGAATGGTCCACACGCAGGTTAGCTTGCAGATCGTAATGGTGGAAATCGGGTTGCCAGCCCGGTGTACTTTGCTGAGCGGGAACCGTGGCCGACCATTGCTCCGGAAAGCTCCAGCTGGTTTGCCAGCGTTGCTGCGCCAGCCAGGGAGTGCCTGCAATAACAACCAGAACAATTGCCCCTGTAACAACCTGGGTCAGTAGAGAAACCGCAGCGGGAGCATCACTGCCAGAGGCTTTATAGGTGCTGGCGCTGCTCGCTTTTAGCTGACGCGCTTTCAACCGGTGCGCCCAGACCAGAAACCCCAGATAAAACACGCAAAAAATCGCCCAACCAAACAGGCCGTGTTCGGTAACCAGTGAGCTGTTCATCTCGCTGTAATAGGCGATTAAGATCAGAGCGCTGACTCGTACCCAGTTACCCACCATGCTCAACACCAGCATCACCAGTACGGCAAGCAATGTCATGGGTGTGGATAGCCGCCGCTGGTGTGCATAGGCCAACGCCAACACAATGGCCACCAGACTGTAATTCAAGCCAGAACACCCGCCCGCCACTTCCACAATGCCGTAGGGCAAATGAATGAAAAAGCCGTCAATAAAGGCGGGAATAGACAGCTGTGCAATGGCAAAGGTGCTCACTGCTGTAGTCAGGGTCTGCAGCGGCCCGGTAAACACATCCCAGATGGGAATGGCCAGATACAGGGCCAACAAGGGGGCCAGCGTAAGGCGCAGGGCTGCCCAGCCGAAACAGGTGAGGATGAGGCTGCCCAGCATGGCGGGCAGCACCAGTTGTTGCAGCAACCCCAGTTGAATAACGAACCCGGCAAGCCAGGTGGCGGCGCTGAGCAACACTGCCACCGCACCGAACACACTGGGCCGGGTGTGAAACACCCCCGTTGCCAACCGATAGACCACCAGCCCCAGACAAACAGGAACCCACAAGTAGCCGTGAGAGTAGGTGCCGTTTAATTCCGTCCAGCGGCGGTGCAAGGCGCCCAGGGTATCGGGTGCCAGGGCCAGAAACAGGGTTGCCCCAAACAGGCAAAGAAAAAGTGGTAACCCGCGCTGGGCTACAAAACCCGGTCGCGAACGGGTTGTCGACCACTGATAAGACACAGCCATGCAACCTTCCTTTGGTTTGTAGAGTCGATCCATTACACTGCGCAGTATCACGACAATTCTGCGCCGTGTAAATGGACCTCAACAAGACCGACTGGATCTGACATGGATGTGAACGACTTGATCAAACGGCCGGAGCAACTGGCCGCCTTTTTGTCCGATTTGCCATACGCCGCACACACGCTGGACGAAGCTCACCAGGCTGCCTTGCTGGCTCAGGCCGACGCCCTGCGTCAGCGCCAACCGGAACTGAAACAGCGGCTGGCCGAGAAAAAAGCCATTGCCCGCCAGTTCCGGGATGCCACAGAGGAATCCCGTGCCGGGCTAAAGGCAAGCATGGCACAAGCCAGCCAGTCGCTTGCTGCGCTGGAAAGCGACATAAAAGCACAGCGCCAGTCACTCATCGAACAGCTAACCGTTTTGGGGCAGCCCCCGGAAGCCGATGCCATCGCCCAGTTTACACCCTGGCCCGACGATTCAGCACAGCCCTTCACCGGCGAGATCAAGATCACAACCTGGGATGACCCACTCTGGGCCGATTGGTGCCTGCGCCAACCGCAGCGCAGCCAATATCACCACCCCGACATGGGCAACGTGATTCAAACCGCAATGGGCCACCAGGGCCCGGTTTTGCTGGCGGTTGAAGGAGGCAATGTGGTTGGCGCCTTGCCGCTGGTCATACAAAGCAGCCGCTTGTTTGGTCGCTTTGCTACCTCTGTGCCTTACTTTAACTATGGAGGCCCGCTCACTCACTCTAAAGCCGTTGCCCAGGCATTAATTGACGCAGCTAGGCCACTGTTGGCGCAGCATGGGTTAAGCCATATCGAGGTACGCACCACGCAGCCTGGCTTGCCCTACCCATGCAGCGAACAAAAGGTCTCAATGCTGTTACCACTGCCCACAACCGACGACCGGCTAGACCAGCAATTGGGCGCCAAGGTTCGAGCCCAGGCAAATAAAGCAGAAGAGCACCGGCCGGTTATTCGCTTTGGACACAGCGAACTGCTGGATGACTTTTACCGGGTTTTCGCACACAACATGCGGGATCTGGGTACGCCCGTCTATGGAAAAGACTGGTTTCGAACGTTGCTGGAAAACGAGGTATTCAAAGCACAGCTGGCCGTCGTTTATCAGGGACAGCGGCCTGTTGCGTGCGGTTTTCTAATGGGACAGGGCTCTGTGCTCGAAATCCCCTGGGCTTCAACACTGCGCCGCGCCAACCCCATGAACATTAACATGTGGATGTACCGGCAGATTCTGCGCCACGCCATCGAACAAGGGTACGACTGGTTCGATTTCGGGCGCTCCACCCGAGACGCTCCAACCTTCCAGTTCAAGAAACAATGGGGGGCCAGGCCAGTACAGCATTACTGGTATACGCTGTCGGCAGAAAACCAACCGGCCGCAGAAACCCGGCCAGACAGCCCGAAATTCAAGCTGATGATTGCCGTCTGGCAACGTTTGCCTGTCTGGTTAACCCGGGTCATTGGGCCGCCGGTTATAAAGCACCTGCCCTAGCAGGGCTTTACCTGGCGTCAGGTTCGACAATAGCGGTCGTAAAGTTGGAAAACCCATTTAAGCGGCCGCCGCCGTATCCAGCGATCAGACACCAGCATCGGGCCCTGAGTAGCGATGTGGCTTTTATAGTTTGAATGCTTTCCCTTTCCGATCAGCAGGTCAAAACGCTCGACTGCCGGATCCAGAAACATCTGCTCGATGACATAACCAAGGTGCAACGTACCCATTGAAATGCGTTTATCCAGATCATCGTTAAACGCCAGTTGAATGTTATACACGGTCTTGCCTGCACGCACATTCACCATAACAGAGACGGGTACGCCATCGAGCATCAGCAAGCTGGAGTCACGCAGGGCAGGCATGGAGGTCACCGCTCGTAAAAAGGCCATGCTGCTGTTACCAAAGACACATTTCGACCAACGCCCCTGGTGCCAGTGCAGCAACGAATCGATCAGGGTTTGCCAGGTAACCTCGGTGAGTGGTACCAGCTCTACCCGGCCCTTTTGTTCAAGCACCTTTCGCCGGTTGTACAACTTAAGGCGTGTATTGGAACCCAGGCTCGCCAGATAGTCGGCAAAGCGCTTGCGGCAGTCGACAACATAAGTCGGGCCGGCTTGCTCATGACGCTTATGGAATGCCCGAGCTGCCGCCCAGTGCGGTAATGCTTTGTACAATGAACTGGTCTCGTCCACATCGAACAAGGCCAGCTCGGACCAGGAAGGCTCCCGGGCGATGGCATCCAGCAGCCGTTCCATCACCGGCTGTTCGTAGCTCTGGTGAACGATAAAACCCATGTACTCGGAGCGAATGCCCGAACTGTACGACAGGCGCTTGCCAATAAACTGCAGGCGGCGGGTGCGGAGTAGTCCCCGAACATAGGTGTCCCTCTCGATGTATAAGGGGGCCACACCGAGCAGCGTTTTGCCTGAGTAAAGCGCGAAGATGCAAAGCGTGCATTGCGGTGTCTTGTGATCCTGCCACCACTGGTTCATCCAGGACCAAGATAAAAACAGCCGATCGGCACCAGAGTGTTCAAGCAGGGTATCCCATAAGACTTTATTGTTATGAAAATCTTGCTCCGTCCATCGCTTTAGAACCCATTTTTCAGGCGCCATTATGTTCTACTACCATCTACCGGTTTCCATTAAAATCAATAAGTTACTAATACAGTCTTAATAGTTGCTATTAAGATCCTTTTGGCAAAGCCTAACTAAACCGCACACATAATCGGTGAAACTTGCGTCATGCTGCTTATACTTGCAGACCATAAAACCGTCATGGCCTCTTTCGTTAAGGACTAAACTGTGACAAAGTTGGCGTTGTTAAGGATAACAGCAGTACAGACGAGATGTTACGGATGACCGTCAAGAGCACCCTGATTCAAGCACTCACCAGCGCGCCTATGAACCGCCTAATGGGTGGTTTGCGCAACCAATGCCTGCCCATATTCATGCTGCATCGCATGCAGGACAAACCGCTTGGCGTCTATGGTCACCAGCCAGACACTTTGCGTGCTGCCTTGTCTTACGTCCGTCAGAATAATTTTAAGCCCATTTCAATACGCACACTGGTCGATCACCTGAGCCAGGGAACACCCCTGCCCGAGAAAGCTGTCGCATTCACCATGGACGATGGTTTCTACGATCAGGCTGAAATCGCCGTGCCCATTTTTCAGGAGTTTCAGGTACCGGTCACCATCTTCATCGCCACTGGTCTGCCAGACAACGAATGGTGGTCGTGGGACTACAAGCTGGAATACCTGATCATGTCGCGCATGCAAAGCGCTCAGCAGGTGCACATTGGCGACCAGACCTGGCATTTGGACAACGCCGACCGCGACACTCGCCGGCGCTGCATGCGGTCTATGCGCAATTACATCAAAGGCCAGGATGGCACCGGGTACGATGCTTTCGTGGAAGACATCAGCCACCAACTGGGGTGTGACCTGCCGCCCTTGCCGCCACCGGCGTACCGGGCCATTTCCTGGTCTCAGGCGCGGGCGCTGGAATCCCAGGGTGTGGAATTCGGCCCCCATTCTCACCGACACAATATTTTACAAGCGCAGTCGTTGGCCGACGCCGAGCGCGAAATTCGTCACAGCTGGAGCCGGCTGAAGGCCGAACTCAAGCACCCGCTGCCGGTATTTTGCTACCCAACAGGGCGCAGCGGCGTGGATTTTGGCCCGCGTGAAATGGCCATTGCCCAGCATATAGGCCTAAAAGCTGGCGTGTCCGCCGATGCGGGTTACATCGACCTGGGTGCCGATGCACACAACAACCTATTCGCCCTGAGGAGATTCGCCTTTCCCGACAAGCTCAGCGACTTTCGCCAATACTGCAGCTGGCTGGAATGGTTTAAAGAACGACGCTACGCCTTCTGACACCATTAGAGCGTGGAAATTTAGCCAAAACTGAATATACTCACCACAGATGCAAAAGGGAGCATACGCCGTGTACCAGGAAAGGATTCGCACGATTGTCGCCAAGTCCGTCAAGTTGTCCAAAGATATCAATGACATACAGGATTCCGACGACCTGTATTCTGTCGGCCTCACCTCACTGACCACCGTCAACCTGATGCTCTCTCTCGAAGACGAATTCGACATTGAATTCGACGATAACCGCCTGTCCCGGCAAACCTTTGAAAGCATTGCTGCGTTAAACGACGCGGTAGAAGAGCTGAGTGCCTGACCGCACCTGTCGGTAGCAAGCTCAGTTCTATTGTGAAAGAACAGGAGAAAACGCATGGAAGCACACGCACTGAGAACCTTCGCTCAAATTAAGGCCACCGTTCATGAACTGGGGCAGAGCATTGTTGCCGCTCACGCCGACGACGTAGACCAGCAAGCCCGCTTTCCACACGAAGCCTTTGCCGCCTTGCGCAGTGAACGCTTGCTGTCGAGCTATGTTCCTTCAAGCTTTGGCGGCGATGGCCTGAGCCTGACTGAAGTATCCGAGCTGTGCCGAATTCTCGGCCACTATTGCTCCTCGACCGCGATGATTTACGCCATGCATCAGATTCAGGTGGCCTGCATCGTTCACCACGGCCAGGACTCCGTCTACTTCAGCCGTTATTTGCGCCAGATGTGCGAACAGCAACTGTTGCTGGCATCGGCAACAACAGAGATGGGCGTCGGCGGTGACTTGCGTTCCAGCATCTGCCACGTCGAGGTCGCTGACGATCAGTTCACCCTGACCAAGCAGGCGCCGGTTATCTCCTACGCTCTGCATTCCGATGCCATTCTGGTTACCTGCCGCGGCCATAAAGACGCCCCGGCCAGCGACCAGGTTCAGGTATTGGTTGAAACCCAGAAAACCAAACTGACCCCGTTGACCGGCTGGGATACCCTGGGCTTTCGCGGCACCTGCAGTGCCGGCTTCACACTGGAAGCCCAGGGTCATAAAGATCAGATTCTGCCCACTCCCTTCTCGGTGGTCCTGGCGCATACCATGCACCCGGTATCGCACCTCACCTGGGGCTCACTCTGGACCGGGATGGCCCAGGGCGCGACCAACAAGGCCCGGCTGGCTGTGCGCGACATGATGCGCCGCAGCGATGAACTGCCCCAGGTGACCGCCTTGCGCCTGGCCGAGCTGGATGAAGTGTTGTTCAGCATGAAAGGCGGGCTGGCCGGTGCCATGCAGGCTTACCAGGCGATGCTCGATGACAACAACCTGTTTCAGGCCGAAAAATACGGCTTCGCCATTCAGGTGAACAACGTCAAAACCCGCTGTTCGGAAATGGTGGTCGATGTGGTCGGCAAGGCGTTGCAAATTGTCGGTATCGGCGGCTATCGCAACGATGGAAAATACAGTCTGTGCCGTGAACTGCGCGATGCCCATGGCGCCGCGCTGATGGTCAACAACGACCGGATACGCGGGCACAATGCCACCATGCAAGTAGTGGTTAAGGAAAGCTAACACCCGAATCGCAAGGAGAGGCCGGGCTGTACAAAGCCGGCCAGCGCTGCTTATGAAACACATAGTGTCTCTGGACCCGACCACCTATCAGCGTCATGCCCTGCACGGCGAAAACCGGGTGTGGTCGGAAACCAACTGCTACGTTGATGTTCTGATCGAACAAATACACGCCCTGGGTTTCGACCCCGTGGCCGGTCTCGCCTTTACCCTGGCGATCGACTTTGAAGTCGATCAGTGGACTTTCTTCAAATACCCCCATGCCGACCTGTGGCAGCTGTACGGCTTTGAAATTCAGGAAATGAACCCCTGGCATCGACTGGCCGACCACGTTGAACGTCAGGTTGGCGCAGGCCGGCCCGTTTTGATAGAGCTGGACTCGTATTATTTACCGGACACGCAGGGAACCACTTACCACTGCGAACACGTTAAATCGACGGTCTCTGTCAACGCCATTTCCGTGTCCGACCGAACCCTGGGTTACTTTCACGGTCAGTCGTACTACCAGGTCGACGGCGAGGATTTCGACCGGTTGTTTCAAACCGACGGGCTGGTGCACGAACGCATGCTGCCGCCTTATGTTGAATACATTAAACGGCACCATACCACCACACTGGATGACCAGACCCTGACGCAACGCTCGCTGGCTTCGCTGCGCCATCAGTGTGACCTGATACCCGAGCACAACCCGTTCAGCCTGTTTATTGAAGCGTTCAGTCGCGAATTACCCGAATTAAAAGCGGCGGGCATGCCTCACTTCCATCTCTACTCTTTTGCCACGCTGCGGCAGTTTGGTGCCTGTTATGCGCTGGCTGAAACCTATTTGAACTGGCTTGACCAGCGAACAGACTTCCCCTTCGCCGAGGCGGCTGCGGCCTTCGGGCGCATTAGCCTCGCCGCCAAGACACTGCAATTCCAACTGGCCCGGGCCATTGCGCGCGACAAACCCTTGGACTTGACCGCACTGGAGCAGATGGCAAGCGACTGGCAACAGGCGGTCGATCAGGTTCGCACACTGATGCGGGAATGATCCGATGAGCGCTGTTTCTCTCACTCAGGCCACCGGGTGGCACCTGGCCAGTACAGAGCCCGAAGGCACGCCAGCCGCGTCCGACTGGCTACCCATCTCTGCTGCACGGACCGTGAATGCGCTTCTGTGTGAAGGTGAGCTCGACGTTATGGCCAGTCAAGCGGTTAACCAACCCGGCGAACGGGACTGGTGGTACCGGCTTAACTTACCCTCAGAACGGCCAGACCAGGCCGTACTGCGCCTGGCCAGCCTGGCGACACTGTTTGATGTGTGGTTCGACGACCAACTGGTGTTCTCTGGCAGTAACTCCTTCCTAACCGACTATTTGCCCGTGCCCGCGAGTGCCCGGCAACTGACGCTGCGGTTCCGGTCTCTGGCCAGCGCGCTCAGCGCCCGCAAGCCCCGGCCCCAATGGAAAACCGGGCTGGTTAACAACAACCTGCGCTGGTTTCGCACCTCGTTGCTGGGTCATACAGCCTGGTCGGGTTCGCAGTGGGCCATTGGTCCCTGTCAGCCGCTTGAATGGCTGACTGAGGCGCAGGCCTGGCTCGATCAATGGTCGCTGTGCCCGCGGGTACAGGGCGACGATTGCCAGGTTATAGCGCGCCCACCCGAAGACGTCGCGTTCACCCCGCACGGCCAGCAGCTGACACTTCAACTGGGCGATGCTGCGCCGGTTACCCTATCTGGCGAGTGTGAAACCCTGTCGTTCGGCGACTTGCCTCGCTGGCAGGTTCACAGCCAGGGCACGCCGCACAGGCACCGGGTTACCCTGGCACTGTGGCAGGGCGACCAGTGTCTGGCCGAGCGACGCATTCAGTTGGGGTTCCGGGAACTGGCGGTTAGCCTGAGCGGGCAGGCCCCAAGCTTCCACATCAACCGGCAATGGCTATTTATGCGCGGTGCCTGCTGGTCACACAGCAACCTGGCTGGCTTTGAATTCGATGCCGAAAAAACCCGGCGCATTCTCACCACAGCCCGGGATGCGGGCATGACCATGCTGCGCATCGGCGGCACCATGCAATATGAAACCGATGCGTTTTACGACCTGTGCGATGAGTTGGGCTTGCTGGTATGGCAGGACGCCGCCTTCGCCAATATGGACTACCCGCATGACGACCCGGACTGGCTGGCCTCAGCCTCAGCCGAACTGCACCAGCAAGCCCGCCGGCTTAGCCAGTATGCCGCCGTGGTTGCCTGGTGTGGCAACAGCGAAGTCGAACAACAGGCCGCCATGCTGGGCCAGCCCCGCGAGCGATGGCGCAACCCCTGGTTTGCAGAACACCTGCCCGCGCTGCTGCGCGATGCCAACCCAGACTGGCCCTACTGGCCCTCAACTCCGTGCGATGGCGCCTTGCCGTTTCATACCGATACTGGCCTCGCGCACTATTTCGGGCTGGGCGCCTACCGCCGGGATGAACAGGACCTGCAACTGAGCCAGGTTCGGTTTACCCCCGAGTGCCTGGGGCACTCACACTTACCGGACGATGCCTTTACCGCCAGGCACTTTGGCGCCACCCCACCGCTGACCCACACCCCGGCCTGGAAAGCCGGTGTGCCCAGGGATGCCGGATGCGGCTGGGATTTCGAAGACATTCGCGATCATTACTTGCGCCAGTATTTCCACTGCGACCCGGTGCAGTTGCGCTCCGTTGACCCGGCCGGCTACGCCCAGCGCAGCCGCCTACTGACCAGCTACCTGCTGAGCCAGGCGTTTCACCTATGGCGCAGCGACGCCAGCCCGTGCCAGGGTGCCCTCGTCTGGTGGCTGAACGACCTGGTCCCCGGCGCTGGCTGGGGGTTATTCGACAGCGACGGCGGTGCCAAACCGGCACTGCACGGTGTCGCCACGGCCTGGCAGGCCGTGCAGGTGAGCCTGATACCGCAGGGTCTGAACGGCCACAGCCTGTCGTGTATTAATGAAAGCCCGGCCACCATCAATGCTCGGGTTAGGGTGACCTTGCTCAATACTGGCCGGGGCAACACTTTGGCGCACGATCAGGATGTGACGCTGGCACCGCACAGCAACACCCTGACCAGCCTGGACTCGGTACTGGATGGGTTTCAGGACACCACCGCGAGCTATCACTTTGGTGCAGAACCCTGGGATGTCATTGCCGTGTCGCTCTATGGCGAAAACGACGCCCTGCTCAGCCAGCACTGCCACTTCCCGACCGGCCTGAATTTGCCCGTTGAATACGACCGCGACCGTTTGGGGCTGAGCTGTGACATAAGCCGCCAAGGCGACGATGTCTGGCTGACCCTGAGCGCCGAGCGCTTTGTGTATTTTGCCGAAATCACCCTGACTGGCTGGCGGGCGGCGCGCCAGGGCGTGCACCTGCTGCCGGGGCAGATACAGCGCGTGCAGCTGATACCCGATGCCCCGGGCCAAACCCGCTTGCGCGGTCACCTCAGCGCCCTGAATCTGGCCAGTACCGTGCGCCTGGCCGCGGAGGTCGACGCATTATGACCACCGTCTCTGAAGTGACAACAACGACCGTACTGTCTGCCACATCTCCCACGCCAGCCATTCATCGCCAGGCGGGCTGGCTGGCGCACAACGACGACCAGACCTTCTATTGGTTGCATCAGCCGGCTGAGCAGCCCGTGACTCACCTGGTGGTGCTGTGCCCGCCGATTGGCTACGAGTATGTTCACAGCCATCGTACGCTGAAGTTTCTGGCCGATCAGTTGGCCGAGGCGGGCTGTTGCGTCGCCCGACTCGACTACCCGGGCACCGGCAATGCCGGGTCAGACCTGACTTCTCCAAATCTGGTCAACCGCTGGATTGACGCCATAGGCGCCGTTCGCAATGATTTGAAACGTCAGCGCCCCGACCTAGCGTGCACCCTGATGGGTCTTCGCCTGGGAGCGACCCTGGCCGTGCAGGCCACCCAACCCGGTGACGACCTGGTGCTGATCGAACCGGTGGCCAGCGGCAAGCGCATGGTGCGGGAACTTACCGCAGCCTCACGTTTTTCCGAAGTGCAAAGCCAGAGCGATTTTATTGAATCGGGCGGGTTTATCTACACCGAAGCGACACTGGCCGCCCTCAGCGAGCTGTCCATTTCCGGTACCGACCTGCAACTGGCCGAGGGCGTGCTCTGTTTCAGTGAACAACCGTCAAAGGCTCTGCGGGCCAGCCTGGCGGAAGTCGACGCAGTCAGCCAGCCGTACCAGGGCTATGCCGGTATGATGGCCGAGCCGCAGTACACGGAAATTCCCGGTGATCTGTTAACGCAAATCGTCAGTGCCGCCGTGCCCGCACCCAAGGGCACCTCAACACCCTCTCACCCCGAGCGCATCGACGTAGCAGACCACCAATGGCGCGAAGGCCGATTCACAGAGACCACCACGACCGATCCACAGGGCCAGTTTTATCTGATCACCCAGCCGGTTAACGAGGCCCCCGGCGCTTCGGTTCTGGTGCTGATCAACTCGGGGTCGGTGCATCATGTTGGCCCGAACCGCACCTATACCGAATTCTGCCGCGCAGCGGCGCAGCAGGGTATTCCTTCCGTCCGGCTCGATCTGCTAAACCTCGGGGACAGTGCCCGGACAACCGTGGCTGAAGAAAACCATTGCTACCCGGCCGACGCCAATGACTATGTTGCTTCCCTGCTCGCCGACATCCGGCAGCGTTTTCCCGGGCGTGCCATCACGCTGGGCGGCATTTGTTCCGGTGCCCACCACGCTCTGCACACCGCGCTGAAACAACCCGGTCTGGTACAGCGGCTGGCGATCATCAACCCACTGACGTTTTACTGGCGACCTGGGCTGTCGCTGGACATCCCCCGGGAGTCATCCACGCATCAGGATACCGCCTACTACCGACAGGCGATGAAAGACCCGAAACGCTGGATAAAATTATTGAAAGGCCAGGCCAGCCTGGGCTATATCGCCGGTTACGCGGTTCGCTTTACACGCAAACGCCTGGCGGCCCTGGGTGATCAGCTCAGCGGAATGGTCAGACCCATTCCCGATACCGCCCTGAATCGGGACTTGCAGCAACTGGTGCGAGCCGGCGTTGAGGTGAACTTTGTGTTTTCGGATCGTGACCCGGGCTGGGACATTCTGGCCGACGAAACCCGGCTGCCCAAAACCAAACTGGCGCGCAAGCTTGGCGTTCGCATTCACCCGGTCACCGAGGCCAACCACACCTTTTCGTGGTACCGAAGCCGCGCGGTCGTAGCCCAGTTGTTGGCGTCTCTGGCGAGTGCAAATACAGCCCAGATAGCCCCACCAGACAACGGAGCCGCGCCCCATGGGTGAGCCAATAGACGCCTCCTGGCGTGCTGCTTTGTCGAGTTACCGCGCGCTGGCGTTGCTGATAGCGGTGGCGAGTCTCGCCTGTTTCGATCTTCTAAACTGGCCGGACAATCGCACCACGGAGCGCTGGCTACTGAATCTGTTTAACAACGCACCGGTGTTTTTTGTTTTTCTAAGCGGCCTGTTGCTGACGCTGAAGCGCACTGAACTCAGCACGGCAGCCTCTTATGGCCGCTTTCTGGCAAGACAAGCCTGTTTCGTTGGGGTGCCCTATCTGGTTTGGCTGTTACCGGGGCTGGCCTATGAGTATTTTCCCAACGGCGAGCCAAGCGCGAATTATCCACACCTGGCCGAGTGGCCCCTCTGGCTGCAATTGGGCTGGTACGTTATGACCGGCGGCACCACGGCGAATTACCCGCTCTGGTTCATACCGATGCTCGCCCTGATTTACCTGTCGCTGCCGCTGTGGCTTGCTCTGGCTCGACGCCCCGCCCTGCTGCTTTGCGTGTTTATCGGGGCGCTCGTCTGGGCCAACATGATTCAACGCCCACACTACCCCAACCGGGAGGTCTGGTGGCTATGGATGTATTTCTGGCCCGGTTTGTTGCTGGGTATGCTGGCGGCGCTTTGGCTTGAACGGGGGCAGCCAGGTCATCGCACCATTGTGTGGGTCTGTGCCGTGCTGGCCGTTGCATCCTTTCTGTGGATGACACTGGTGGAACACCATGCCGGTGTTTACCGGGTGACTGAATGGTTTGGCCCCGAGCGTGCGCTGATCGATTTTTTGTTGATCAACAAGCTGTCACTGGCGGTCTTGTTGCTGAGTGTCTGCCTATCACTGTCGGCGACAATGCATCGTGTATTGCGGCCTTGGGCCGCCGAAAGTTACGGGATTTTTCTGGCGCATACCTATGGCACCCTTGCCGTTGCCATCGCGCTGGACCATGGTCTCATTGTGGCTAATCTGGGTACCTGGCTGACTCGGGTAGTGCTGAGTTTGGCTGTATTTTACGGCGCCATGGTGATCACCCGCCGGGTGTTCTCGCACCAGGCCAACTGGCTGATTGGCCAGCCACGGGGGTGGGCATGAAGGCTTACTGGTTTTCGGCATCGCTGCCACGACAGGACATGCGTTTGCCCGCGCTGGATCTGCTGCGGTTTTTTGCAGCCCTGATGGTTCTGTTGTACCACTACACCGCCAGCGGCGCGGGCAACACGAATTTTCCCAATCGCTACAACCTCATTGCCTCGACCGAGTTACTGCCGGGCTGGTCCAACGTTACCCATTTCGGGTTTATGGGCGTTAATCTCTTTTTTCTGATCAGTGGCTTTATTATTTTTGCGTCGGCCAGTGGCCGCACGGCACTCGATTTTGCGGTCTATCGCTGGATTCGACTGTTTCCAACTTACTGGGTATCCATTCTGTTTACCCTTGCCATGCTCTGGTTCTTTCTTGGTGCCAGCCTTGAAGTCAGTGCTTTCGAGGTCGCCGCCAATCTGACCATGGTGCAACCTTACCTGGGTGTGACCCATCTCGACCCGGTGTACTGGACGTTGCTGGTCGAACTGCATTTTTACATCCTGATCGGGCTGGCGTTACTGACTCGCCAGCTGGGTGCCTACCGGTTCTGGCTGAGCCTCTGGCTAATCTCCGCCATCGGCTACCGTTTGGTGGGTCAGCCGTTTTTTCTGAAATACCTCATCGCGCCCGACTACTCCGCCTATTTTATTGCCGGTATGGCCCTGTGCACCTTGCGCACCGAGCGGCGGGACCCCTGGGCCTGGCTGGTGTTGCTGGGCAGCTTTGCGCTGGCCTGCAGTTACCTGCCCGAGCAAATCGCGTTTTACAACTTTGGCACCAGCACCGGCCTCGACTGGCTGGCCGGCAGCCTGTTGCTCGCACTCGGTTTTGCTGCGCTGACGGCCATTAGCCTGGGTTACTGGAACCCGGCCAACCGCCCCTGGATCCTGCTGCTTGGTAGCCTGACGTACCCGCTGTATCTGGTGCATCACCAGTTAGGCCGCTACCTGATAGACGCCTGGTACGGGCAAATGCCGGGCCTGGTGATTCTGTTGCTGTGCACCGCCCTGAGCCTGCTGTTTGCGTTGCTGGTTCACCTGCTCGGTGATCGCTGGATCGCCGGTGCCTGCCGCCACGTCTATAAACACCGCATCAGACCCAAATTCACTCATCGACCAACACCAAAAGGACCCGCGCATGGAAGCCTCCCTTCGTGACGACATCGACGCCATTCTGAGCAGCATCATCAAACTCGAAACGGCTGAGGGCGTGCATCGCAGCCAGTGTGCCACCTGGGATTCAATGGCACAGGTGGCTCTGGTTTCGGCACTGGAAGGGGAATTCGACCTGGCGTTAAGCCTCGACGACGCCATGCAACTGAACACGCTCGACGATTGCGTCGAGCTGGTGAACCGCTATCTCTAGGCCGCTTCCATGAAATATCTGCAAGCACAACGCACGGTCGCCTCGCTCGCGGACGACGCCCCTGCCTCAACCGTCCTGCTGGCAACGTCGTTTCAGAGTGAGAATCTCGATCTGTACTTACAGGCGCGACACGCCCTGGCAGGGCATCGACTGACGGTTCAGCATTTGCCGTTCAACACCCTGGCACAACAAAGCTATACCGCCGCCAGCCTCGATGAAGTCTGGCTGATGCTGCCCTGGGACTGGTTGCCGGAAACCGACTGGCGCACCGGGTTGCCCGCACAGCCACTGGATCTGGCTGACCTGGAGGCGAGGTTGGCCGCACAGGAACAACGCCTGCAGCAACGCGGCATGCCCATTCTCTACCTCGATGCGCCCATGCCACCGGTTATGGCCAACCAAGCACTGCAAGCCCAACTTGCCCACCGGCTGCGCGAAGCCGCGTATCGGGCTGGTGCCAGGCTGCTTGATGGCGAGGCCTTTGAATTACCCAGTTACCTGAATACCGGCGTTGCCATTGCAGGCCGCAGTGCCGATGCCGTTGCCGAAGCCCTGTATGAGCTGCGCTACCCAAGCCCGAAGGTGCCGCGCAAGGTGCTGGTGACGGATCTCGATCAGGTCATGTGGCGGGGCATCATCGGTGAAGACGGCCTGGAAGGCATTCAGTACCGGCCCGAAGGCGCCGGCTATCCGCACTTCTTGTATCAGCAGGCACTTCAGCGCTTGAAGCACGGCGGCACCCTGATCGCCGCGGTCAGTCGTAACGATGCCGACCTGGCCCGGGCTCCGTTTGAAGCGGGCAATATGACCCTGAATGACGCTGACCTGGTCGCTATTCTGGGCAGTTATCAGCCCAAGTCGGCCCAGATCCGTCACTTGCTGGAACAGCTGGATCTGGGTCTGGATGCCGTGGTGTTTGTCGACGACAACCCGGTTGAACTGTCGGAAGTCAGCACTGCGTTGCCCGAGGTTCAGTGCCTGCAATTTCCAGAATCCGTGGCCGCCTTCCCGGATTTTCTGGCCCGGCTGCTAGCGCACTTCGAGCAGGACACCACCAGCCAGGAAGACCGGCAACGCACAGAACTCTACCGGACCCGTCTTAAGGGCATGGCGCCGGTAAACGCCGAAGGGGCCGACCTGACGGCCTTTCTGAGTTCACTCGAGATGCAGCTCACCTGGCACGACCGCAGCGAGACACAGCGCGACCGGGCCTTGCAACTGATCAACAAAACCAATCAGTTCAATTTGAATGGCAAGCGCTGGACGGACGACGAGCTCGATCTCGTTCTTGGCCAGGGTGGCCGGCTGTACTCCGCCAGCCTGGCCGATGCGCACGGAGCCCATGGCGAGATCATGGCCTGTCTGATCGATGTGGAGGGCTGCATTCGTGCCTGGGTGATGTCGTGCCGGGTGCTGCAACGTCAGGTCGAAGCGGCGTTTTTGCATGTTCTGACTGAGCAGCCGATCGCAAGCGAGACGCTGGTTTTCGACCGGGTGAACACCGAGCGCAACCGCCCCCTACAGGATTTTCTGGACACACTGGCACTGGACCACAACCGCATTAAACGTGACAGGCTGGCGCAACAAACGCAGGCGGCGCGCGCCCTGTTCACCCTTCGCAACGCCACCGAAACGAGCCCTACATGAAGCAGCACACCTTCTGGCTACCCACAGGCAACAGCGGTGCTGTTTTTGCGCACTGGTTCGACGTAGACACACACCGTGCACCGCCAGTGGTGCTGTGTCACCCGATCGGCCCGGAATACATGCACTGCCACACGACGCTGCGTCAGCTGGCGTTGCAATTGCAGGCCGCCGGTCAGGCCGCGCTGGTGTTTGACCTGCCCGGTTACGGCAACAGCAGCGGTCAGTTAACCGAGCCCGGTATACTGGGCGACTGGGAACAGGCTCTGATCGCGGTCACCGGCTGGGTGCATCGGACCTGCGATCTTGCCCCTGCGTTACTGGCCATGCGGGCCAGCTGTTTGCTCACACCGGCGGTTATTTCCCGCTGCCAACTGGCCGGGCTGGTGTGGTGGTACCCGCACACCCGGGGCCAGACGTTCGTTCGGGACCTGAATCTGATTGACCGGCAATTGCACAGCGAGGCACCGGACGATGCCCCCTGCCTGACCGGGGGCGGCTACCCCATGCACCGCGACACGGCGGCGCAACTGGAGCAACGGTCGCTGACGGTTGAACCCGACTACCCACTGAATACCCTGGTGATTCACACGCCGGAACAGAAGCGCATTGCTGCGTTGGCCGGGCTTGAGGCGGCTGGCGGCCAGATAGAACGCATCAGCTCTACCGCACTGTCAGGCATGGCGCGCCAGGCTGAGGCATCGGTGGTTCCGCAACAGGACATCGAGCACCTGATCGCCTGGCTTGGCTCACAACCGCGCACAGCCAACGCTCAACAGCTCGAAAAACCGGCGCCCAAAGAAAGCTGGCAATCCGCCGGGTGTACCGAGACATCACTGCGGGCCGGCGCCGTCTTTGGCATTCTGACCCGGCCGTTACGATCGGCGAGCACAGCCCCCTGGGTGTTGATCCCCAATACCGGCGCGGGCCACCATGCCGGGCCAAACCGGTTGCACGTTGACCTTGCCCGGCAGTTGGCGGCGCAGGGCATTGCCAGCGTTCGACTGGACCTGGCGCATTTGGGAGACAGCCCGCAACAGGCCCAGGCATTGAGCAATGAAGCCTACAACCTGACCGGTCGCGATGACCTGGCCACCATGGCCCGGGCGGTGATTGACCTTGGGGCGCCTGCGGTGACCTTGCTTGGGGTCTGCGCCGGTGCTTACAACGCCTTTCAGGCGGCCCTTGCGCACCCGGACGTTCCCGTGGCCGGGCTGACGCTGATTAATGTGCAAACGCTTTACTGGCAAGAAGGTGACGACAGCCGTATGCCTTCCGGTGCGCAATCGGCACTGACCAGTGCGCAGTATGCGCAATCTAGCAGTAATCCGAAGGCCTGGCTGCGCTTGCTGACCTCGCCTCAAAAATGGGTGAATGTGGGGCGTTATCTGGTGTCGCGGGTCGGCGCAGTGGCCCTGAGTGCCCGCAATCGCCTCACCCGGCAACGGTCGCCTTTGGAGCGGGATCTCAGTCGGCTGACGGAGCGTGGTCTGGTGGTTCGTTTTGTGTTTTCGCCAGACGAACCTGGCTTGGCGGCATTACAGGAGGCGGGCGGGCATACCCTGGCACAACTAATTCGAATCGGGCAGGTTAGCTGGGACCAGGTCGAACAGGCCGATCACACCTTCACCACCGGCGTTAGCCGGCAGCGGCTGATCGACCACCTCTGCCAGCAGTTAGCCCTTGTCGATCACTCTTCAAGTACGCTATCAACAACAGGTCTCAGGGCGGAAAGCCAGGCGTCATAACCGGCCTGGTTCAGGTGAATGCCATCGCCGATGTGCATGGCCACAGCCAGATTGTCGCTGTCGCTCTGCGGAGCATGGGGTGAGGCGACCAGTTGCACCTGATCCGAGCCGGCAAAGGCCTCCCGGTAGGCGTCATTCCAGCGGCGAATATTGCGGTTATAACCCACCAGCCCAACGCGCTCATCCATGGCGTGAATGGTGGTCAGTATGACCGGTGTTTGCCCGGGCAATCGCGAGACAATATCGCGCAGATTGGCAACGCTCTGGTTGACCCGGTAGCCCTGGGCGATGTCGTTAGCGCCCAGGCTGATGATCACAACACGGGCGGTTGCCAGGCTCTGATAGCTGTCCATTCGATCGAGCACGGCGGCCGTGGTATCGCCACGAACACCGAGATTCAAGGAACCCGGCCAACGCTGCTCGTTATCCATCAATTCCAGATGGCTGTCGCCAAGCAGAACGATAGCACCGGCGTCGGTGGCGCTGTCCTGTTCCAGCAACACTTGCTGACGCTGTGCCGCATGCTCATCAAACATCGCATCTCTGAGCGGCAGATCCGTTTGCCTGAAAAAGGCAATCGCGACCGTTGCCAGCGTGGCCAGCACAACGGCGGTGATCAACAATACCCATTTAAGACCCGGGCGCCGGCGTTTGATCAGAGGATTTACAATCATGCGGCCTCCGTCGTGACAAAGCGTTTCAGAATGGTTTTCCGGTCGTACTTGCCATTGGGTGTGCGGGGAAACGGCTGATCGGTTCGCTCAATGCGAGTGGGTACCATATAACCCGGCAGCCGCGCTTTCATGGCATCGATCAGGTCCGTCTGGCTGACCGCCGGGTCGGCGTGAATCAGAGCGGCAATAAACGGTTCCTCCCCATCCTGTTCCGGGCTGAACACGACAACGGCTTCTTCAATGGCATCCAGACTGTTCAATCCGGCTTCGATTTCACCCAGCTCAATGCGATAACCAAGGTATTTGATTTGGTCGTCCATTCGGCCGAGGTAATGCAGCAAACCGGCGTCATCGATCTGAACCAGATCGCCCGTGCAATACAGCGGGTCGTGGAAGCGCTCGTGCCAGGGGTTTTGAATGAACACCTCGGCGGTCTTTTCGGTCAGCCCCAAATAGCCATAGGCGACCGAGGTACCGCGCACCAGCAATTCCCCCTGGGCACCCGGCTTACGGGTCAGCTCGCCCAGCTCGGTTCTGACCCAGATGTCCATGTTGCGCCGCGGTTTGCCAATGGGAATAGAGCGGGCGTCAGCGGCCGGCACCTCGTCGATGATGTGATAGGTGCAATCGACGGTAATTTCTGTGGGGCCGTACATGTTGGTGAACTGAATGTGGGGGTACATCAGCATCCACTGACGCACCACGGTCGGTGGCAAGGCTTCGCCGGCGCACAGAATGTGCCGCACCTGGCGAAACGACTCTGGCTTCAGGCGACGGGATTTGAGCAACAGGGTCAGCACCGACGGCACGCAGAAAAAGGTGGTGATGGCATGCTCGTCGAGCCAGCGGATCAGCCGGGGCAAGACCGCATTCAGGGCATCGTCGACCAGATGCAGGGTCGCGCCCGTTTTGAAAGCGGTGTAGAGATCGAAGGTCGAATTATCGAAGTACAGCGGTGCGTGGTTGGCAATCTCGTCCTGGTCGGTCAGTTCGTAGGTGTCAACACACCAGTCGATGTAATCCACAATGGCCTTGTGCGGTATCATCACGCCCTTGGGCACACCGGTGGAACCGGAGGTAAACAGCACATAGGCCAGGTCGATTGATAAATTGGTGCAGATTGGCGGCTCAGAACTCAACGAGGCATCCGCCAGTTGATTGACGTTGATGACCTCGATACCGGCGTCGTCCGGCAGGCGCTCTCGCAACAGGGCTTCACTGGCATCGCTGACCAGAATGACCTGGGAGTCGAGACTCTTGAGAATCGATTGCAGTCGTTGCGCGGGTGAATTCACATCAATGGGAACGTAAGCACAGTCGGCTTTTAAAATGCCGAGGATGCAGTGCATCGACTCGAGACTCTTGGGCATGAAAAACGCAACCATGGACTGGGCCGGTACGCCGCACCCTGAAAGATGACGGGCCAGTCGGTTGGTGGCCTGATCAAGTGCCTGGTAGGTGATGGACTGATCGGCGCAACGCACGGCAATTTTGTCGGGGAAGCGGCGTGCCGAGGCGGTAAAATAGTCCTGAACCAACTGCGTCATGGTGTCCTCCTTAACGGTCGATATCCTGTTGCTCTGATAGCAGAGCGCTAGTTCCTGAGCATGGCGGGTCCGATTACACCCCCGGGGGTGTTATTGACCGGCGTCGATCAACTGCACTCTCAGCCCGATCAGCCATTGCCATTCCTCATCGGTTTCACTTTCGGTGTACTGCACTTCTGCCTGACTTTGCCAGCGCGGACTCAGCACCCGCGTCCACCCCAGGTTGGTTTGCCACAGCGATTCTTCCAGCCACTGGTACGAGGTATCCAGCGTGGTGGTTGAACGCTGCGAGGCCTGATATTCAAACCCGAGTTCTACCCGTGCCGTGCGTTCCCGGTCGTCGGCTATGTTGCTGCCGGCAAGCGTCAATTCCTGTTCCTGATCACCCAGTTCCAGCAGTGCCGAAACCGTCAGATCCGGCTGCCACTGCACGTCGGACAGGCTCAGGGTGAACTGGCGGGTAATGGCCAACGCTTGCTGGTCTACCGCTGTGTTCTGGTTGCCAATGGTTTGGGAGCTCAGGGTGTCATCCACCGATCTCGCCAGTTGCGCCTGCCACAGACCCAGGTCGGTTTCGCGTTGCCACCGTACCGACAGGCTGTAGGTTTCCAATTCCTGCTGTTCGCGGCTGGCCTCAATCCACTGGCCATTCAGGCTCCAGGTATTCACCTGGGTCTGGTATTGCCAGCCCAACCCATAGCGCCATTCACTGAGCCCCGATTCGCGCTCCTGGAAGCGGGTCTCGGCCTGCCACAGGGTTTGCCGGCTCTGCTGAAAAGCGGGGGCATAGCCCGCCTGCCAGCCCTGGTCTTCCACCTCCGACAACACCAGATCATCATCGACCTGGCGATTGTTCTGCCAGTCCCACTCTGCTTCCAGCCGATGAATCAGCCGCTGGCCCTGTCGGCGTTGCAGGGCAACCAGGGTAGCCACCCGGTCATCAATGGTCCGGGCCTGGCTAAAGTCGACCTCGTCTTCGGTATGCTGATGTTCCAGTGCCACTGACAACACCTCGTCACTGGAGGTCCAGACTATATCGTTCTCGGCCTGCCAGGGCGTGGTTGGCTGCCACTCGTCGAGGGGCGATGTGACCGCTACGTTTGCTGCAGATGTCCAGTCAACCCAGGGTGTTTCCAGCTCAAACTGGAATTCCGGCGTTATGGACCCGGTTGTTTCGGAGCCGTCGTCGGCAACGGCACCTGTTGCGGCCGCTTCCAGTGACCATTCGGCCAGCGCCGGTTCAGTTGCAGCGATCAGCGCCAGTAACGCCACCCACCGGCCAATTTGCCAGGGTGTTGAACACTGTGGGGAATGGCTGTTATTGCTGGTACACAACACCGGTCACCCGCTCAGCGCCTATTGCCTCCACCGCATCTTCAATGGCGTCCATGCTGGCCCGGCCATACGGCACGGTTATCACCGACTGGTCGCAGAACTTGGCCAATACCCGGGCTTCACTGTTCGCCAGCACCGGCGGTGTATTGATCACGATAAAGCGGTCCGGGTAGCGGTTTTTCAATTCGTAAATCAGGTGCTCCATGCCCTGAGATGAGAATTGCTCGACGCTGATGCCGGTTTCATTACCGGCCGGTATAACCGCCACCCGATCAATACCCGAAGGATAAATAATTCGATCCAGCCCCAGCGAGCGGTCTTTCAGGTAATCGGTAACACCCACCGACAGCGGGGCGGTCACCAGACGTTGCAAATCGGAACCGTACGGGTTGCAGTCGACCAGTAATGCCGAGGAGTTAAGGTCGAGCGCAAAGGAAATGGCGAGGTTCATCGGCGTCAGAATGGAATTGCTGTTCACGTCGACCGAGGTCAGCATGACAACGATGTTGCCACCGTTGGTGTTGGCGCTGCCGGCCGTGCTTTTTTCGATGAGCTTGATGCGCAATTCGCGGTAGGCATTGAGCACCGCGCGGTTTTTCATGCCGGAATAGACGAGCTTGTTCTTTTTCATATCGGCCTTCGACATCGGATCCGGGTTGGGCATTAATTCAAGCGACGCCTGGCGGGTCAGTCGATGCTCCTGGGGCAGCAGGTCGGTAATAATGTCTGCCCCCCGTGGCTTTTCGCGTACGGGCTTGGTTTCACTTTGCAGCTCAAACTCAGCCGCCTGGCTGCGTTGTGCCTTGTTTTTCTCCAATGCTCGCAAGAGCTTACTGTTATCCATTCGTACTCCGGCACGGCCTTACAAGGTTGGCAAAAAGGTGCTGATCAGTTCGGGCGATGCACCAAATACAACAAAGCCATAAACCGCTAGATACAATAGCACCAACAGCGCCAGAAGAATCAGGCTCCGTTTACTGGCCACCTCACTGACGGCGCTGTTGTAAAGCGGAATGCTGGTCACCAGTTGCACATGGGCCGGCAATTGCGACTCCATATAACTGGCTGAGCGCACCCGGGGGTCAAACAGCACCAGCGCACCGGTGAGCCCCAGCGGTAACATCAAGCCAAGCAAGGGCCCCAGCGCTGCAAAATGAACCAGTTGCAAGCCGTCCCATCTGACCGGGTAAGACGGCGGCTCATGAATTTTGTAGGTTACGCCCTGGCCTTCGATATCCAGAGTCATCGACAAGCGTGCATTCTCCCGGGTCTTTAGCATGTCTTCGTAGACGTCTTTGGTCACCGAATAATCGCGCGTCAGCTCTTGCAGCCGGGCCTGTTTCGACGCCACTGTCTCGGCACTGGCATATTCGGTTTCCAGCAAACTGTTCAGGTTGGTCAACCGCTGACGCGCTGCACTGAGAGTGGCTCGCTCGTTGCTGATCATTTCTTTCAGGTTAGTCATGGCCGGGTTTTCCACCCGTTCTACCGCACTGCGCCCCGGGTTATTGATGCGTTCCTGTTCGATCTGGGTTTCCAGAACGGCCATCTGCTCCTTTAAATTCACGATGTCCGGATGGGTATCGCGATAGCTCAAACGCAGTTCCGCCAGTTGCTCTTCATAGGCTTCCATGCGGCGTTCACGACTGGTGGGCTCAATGTCTCGCTCTACCGTGAGGAACTCAGGCTCGGTTAGCATCTGGGCTTCAAAGCTGCGCAACCGGGCCTCACTGTCCTGTACGGAAAGACGCAGGGTTTGTATTTCATTTTTGATGCCGTTTACCCGGTTGGTCACGCTTTGTTCGGTAACATCGATGTTCTGGCTGTTGAATTCCTTCAACCGGTTTTCAGCCGCTTCCAGCTGGCGCTGGTAGGAGGCAACCTGTGAGTCGATAAACTCAAAGGCTCCCCGGCTCTCTTCCCGCTTCTTGCGTGACGTCTCTTCAATAAATTCCTGGGTAACAGCACTCACCACCTTAAAGGCGGTATCGGCATTACTGGAACGATAGCTGATTTCCACGTAGTCGCCGTTAGCCGAGATTCGCAACCCGTTACGCAGCCGGGGAATGGTGTCGTCAGGGTTCTCAAAACCGCTTTCAATGGCGACTGACCGCAAAATGCGATCGGTAAAGACGATGTCTCGTGCTTCCTTGGCCCGATCGATACGGGTTATTTCCGCCTGGCCTTCCAGCAGATTACCAATAATATTACTCACGTCCGCATAGAGAATGACTTTTGACGAATAGGTTTTGGGCATCATGAACCCGGCAACCAGCACGATCGAAGAAACAGCGATAAACAACGCCGCGATGACATAGCGGTAGCGCAAGGCTTCCATTTTCAACGACTGCAGTAGATCTTTAATATTACTCGGATCCATCAGAGCTCTCCTCGAAACACTGATTTTTCAGGCACGGTTAGAATGTCGGACGGCTGTAAAGGATAGTTGGTCTCTATGTCACCCTTGTTTAATATGTCGTCGAGTCGGACTCGGTATTCAACATAACCATCGGGCGTTTCCCGGTTCAGTACTGCCCGGTTGCCGGCACCGAATGGGCCGACTCCGCCAGCGGCAAGCACCAGGTCGACGACCGTCATGCCATCGACAAAGGCGATCGACACGGCTTCATTCACCTGCCCCATGGCCCGCACCCGGTATTGGTAGGCAACGCTGACCGGGTTGGTCACCGTGACGCTGACTTCGGGTGAAATAATAATAACGCCCAGCTCATTTGAAATGGCAGCCGCCAGTTCTTCGGGCGTTTCCCCTTCGGCTTGCATGTCGCCCATCAGCGGCATGGTGATCAGTCCATCGGGTCTGACGACCAGATCCCTGGTTAACTCCTGGTTGCGCCAGACATCAACCCGCAACTGGTCCCCGATACCAATAACATAGGCCTCGCGTTTGTAGGTGATTTCCGGGCCTTGCCCGTCGATCACACCAGAAGAGGCACACCCGGCCAGAGCCAGGGCCCACATCACTCCCAGGGCGCCCAGCAGAGAACGTTTGCAGCCTAAAACACTCATCAATGAACTCCTTTGCCGAGCAATACCACTTCAACGGTTTGGATCATGATCAGTATGTCCATCACAAAGCTGTGGTTCTTGGCGTAGTAGAGGTCGTACTCAAGTTTGCAGCGCGCATCTTCAACCGACGCACCGTAGGGGTAATTCAACTGTGCCCAACCCATCAACCCGGGTTTGACCGCGTGACGGTGAGTATAGAAGGGAATGCTGTTTTCGAGATCAACCACGAATTCGGGCCGTTCGGGCCGGGGGCCAACGAAACTCATGTCACCGCGAATCACGTTGTAGAGCTGTGGAATCTCGTCCAGCCGGGTATTGCGAATAAAGGCGCCCACCCGGGTTACGCGCGAATCCTGCGCTTTGGCCCAGACAGCCTTGCCGTCTTTTTCAGCATCCTGACGCATGCTTCTGACTTTGTAGATTTTAAAGGGTTTGCCGTGCTGCCCGGTGCGTATCTGGCTGTAAACGAAGGGCCGGCCAGATTCGAGGTAAACCGCCGCAAAGACAAATACCATTATCGGAGCCAGCAGTATGGCCAGCGCTACGCTGACCACCAGGTCGAACAGGCGCTTGATGGCATCGCGCGCTTTGGACGCCTTGAAGCCGTCTGAGAAGATGATCCACGAGGGTTGCAACAGCGCCAGATCAATGCGGTTGAGCTCACGTTCGTAAAACGCCTGGGCACTGGAAATTTGCACGCCACCGAGCTTGCAGCGTATCAGGTCGTCGAGCGGGAACTGGGCGCCCTCGGTGCGCCGGCGCTCCTGTGTTGCAACGACAATCTCGGAGATACGGTTGTTTTTGCAAAAGGTAAAGAGGTCGTCCGGTGTTGGCATGCAAGCATGGGCGGGCAACGCTTCTTCCTCGCTGCCCAGATACCCGACAATGCGAACCCCCAGGCTGCGCCGGTAGCGCTCATACTCACGATGAATCTGACCGGCCAACTGGCCGGTGCCAAGTACCAGGATACGGCGCGACAGCTGGTCTGAGTCGACCAGATGCACAAAGGCCCGCCGCACCAGCAGGGTAATACCGGTTGAGATCATCACCGCCCAGAACAGGTTGGAGCTGCCCACATCGAGCGCGGGCCAGATGACCGTAACAACCGATAACCCCAGCGACCCCAGAAAACAGAAGGCAACCAGGGTTCGAAAAAACATGGCGGCAAAGCCTTCACGCATCATCGCCAGGTACACCCCCATGGCCAGGGAACCGGCACTGAGCAGGGAGGCATATAACAGGGACGACCAGAGACTGTAAGAGACCGGCACCAGATCGAGCGCTTGCTGGATCTCGCTGAGTACGTAAAAACTCAGAAACAGCACCAGAAACTCGAGCAGACCGAGCGCCAGGTAGGGGACGTGCAGATAATGTTTTCGAATACGGATATACGACACAGTAGCTTCCTTGCCCAATGATCTGGAACGATGACCCAATTGGCTAGCACCAATGAGACAGCCAACTCCGATGGCTATCGCGCATTATGGTGCTCTTTTTCCATGAAAATCACAAGTACTGCCCTAGTGCATATTGTTAACAGAAGCAGTAAACTCGCCCTTCAAAGGATAGCCAACCCGGCAGCGTTGTTCCAACGTTTGATACCTGGGTACGATGTTACAGGATGTAGCCATGCTTGCCCGAACCACCACAGCCAACTCCCCAGCGCCGATCAACGCCATGACCATTGATGTGGAAGACTATTTTCACACCCTGGCGCTGTCTGGTGCGGTCTCCCGGGCCGACTGGCACCGCTTGCCCTCCCGCGTTGAAATGAACACTGATCGGTTGCTAGAGCTGTTCGAGCAGCAGGATGTCAAAGCCACTTTTTTCATTCTTGGCTGGGTGGCTGAGCGGTTTCCCAACCTGGTGCATCGCATTGCCGCCGGCGGCCACGAGATTGGCTGTTATGGCTACCACCATGAATCAGCACACGATCAGTTACCCGCAACGTTTCGCGAAGAAACCCGCCGTGCCAAATTCCTGCTTGAAGATCTGACCGGGCAACGCATAGACGGCTATCGTGCCGTCAACTGCTCGGTCACCCGCAGTTCGCTATGGGTGTTGGATGTACTGGTCGAGCTTGGGTTCAAGTGGGACGCCAGCATCTACCCGATCTACCACGACCAGTATGGCCTTCCGGAAACGCCTTCAGAACCTTACACCATCATTACCCGGTCGGGCCGGAGCTTGTCTGAGTTTCCGTTTACCACCACCCATTTCATGGGCTTGCAGGTGCCGGTATCCGGCGGTGGCTCATTTCGGCAGATGCCCTACCCGTTGTTCCGCTATCTGTTTCGGGCAGCGGGCCAGAGTGGCAACACCCCGCGGGTGTTCTATCTGCACCCGTGGGAAATCGACCCGGAACAACCGCATTTCAGTGGCTTGAGCCTGGTATCCCGGCTGCGTCATTACCGCCACCTTAAGCCTTGTTTCAAGCAGTTTAAGCGCCTGCTTGATGACTTTCAGTTTACCACGCTGAGCCAAAGCTTTACCGGCCATCGCTGGGCAACGACCTACACCAATCTGGACGGTTCGCTCGTTCAATTGACCTGACTGACCACTGGCAACCACACTCTCACAGGATGTGACTATGACCCAAAAACACTCCAATCCCGCTCTCGATCCCGCCCCGGCGGATCATTCGCCCCACAACCGCCGTATCTCCATCATCGGCCTGGGGTATGTTGGCCTGCCGGTCGCCGTCGCTTTTGGGCACCAGCATGGCTGCGTTGGTTTCGACGTGAACACCAGCCGCATCCAACAGCTTCAGCAGGGCGACGATCATACCGGCGAAGTGGCTATTGAGGACCTGAACCAGGCTGACATTCTGTTTACCAGCGATGCGGCCGACCTTGCACGGGCCGATTTTCACATCGTCTGCGTACCGACGCCGATTAACGATTCAAAGCAACCCGACCTGACGCCGCTGATCAGAGCCTCTGAGACGCTGGGCCCCCACCTGAAAACCGGCGACATCGTCGTGTATGAGTCAACCGTCTACCCGGGCACCACCGAAGAAGACTGCGTGCCAGTGCTCGAACGCACCTCGGGCCTGACCTGCGGGGTAGATTTCTTTGTCGGCTATTCGCCCGAGCGAATCAACCCGGGGGATCGTGAGCGTACTTTTACCAATATTCTGAAAATCGTGTCTGGCCAGACACCGGAGATTCTCGAGATCGTCGCCCGGATGTATGAATCGGTGGTGACGGCCGGCGTGCATCGGGCACCCTCCATCAAAGTGGCCGAAGCAGCCAAGGTGATCGAGAACACCCAACGCGACCTTAATATTGCATTGATGAATGAGCTGGCCATTATTTTTAATCACATGAACATCGACACCACCGAAGTTCTGGAAGCCGCCGGTACCAAGTGGAATTTCCTGCCCTTCAAACCCGGCCTGGTTGGGGGGCACTGCATCGGTGTAGATCCTTATTATTTGACACACAAAGCTGAGAAACTTGGCTATCACCCGGATGTTATTTTGGCTGGCCGCCGAATTAATGACGGCATGGGTGAATTTCTGGCAACCCAGATTGTGAAACAACTGGTGGCAAGAAATCAGCCGGTTAAAGGCGCACGGCTCGGCATTTTCGGTATTACGTTTAAAGAAAACTGCCCCGACATTCGCAATTCGAAAGTCATTGATGTCATTCGCAGTCTGCGCAGCTGGGATGTTGAGGTGTTCGTTCATGACCCGCACGCCGATGAAGCCGACACCTTGCATGAATACGGTCTGCCGCTGGCAAAACTGGAAGACCTGAATCAGCTGGATGGCATCGTTATCGCCGTCGCCCATAACGAATACCGGGCCATGACCCCAGCCGACCTAAAAGGCATGTTGGTTCCGGGGGCGGGCGCATTCGACATAAAATGCATTCTCGATCGGGCCCGGTGCGCTGAGCTGCAGCTACCGGTCTGGCGTCTGTAACCGCGGCATGCCCGCAGGAGAGTTCACATGAGCCAAAACACCAAGCCCGACCCGACCCGAGCCGTTCACGCGCTGAGCATCGATGTGGAAGATTACTTTCACGTCGCGGCCATGGCCAAGGTGGTCAAACCGGCTGACTGGGATGCGATGCCTTCCCGGGTAGAAGCCAACACAGAGGCGCTGCTTCAGTTGTTTGAACGCAAAGGCATCAAGGCGACGTTTTTTGTCCTCGGTTGGGTCGCCGAACGCTACCCACAACTGATTCGCCGACTGGCTGACCACGGTCATGAAATCGCGTCGCACGGTTACAGCCACCAACTTATTTACAATCAGACACGCGACGTTTTCACCGAAGAAACCCGACGTTCCAAAGCCTTGCTTGAAGACATTGTCCAACAACCGGTCACGGGCTATCGCGCGGCCAGTTATTCCATTACCCATCGTTCACTCTGGGCACTCGATGTACTGACCGAACTCGGCTTTACCTGGGATTCCAGCATTTTCCCGATCCGCCACGACAACTACGGCATTCCCGGTTCCCCGCGCGAGCCTTACCTGCTGCAAGCCGCTAACGGGCAAACCTTGCGTGAGTTTCCGTTAACCACCGCGCAGATTATGGGCCTCTCGATTCCAGCTGCTGGTGGTGGTTATTTTCGTCAATTTCCTTATCCTGTATTCCGACAGTTGTTTCGCCAGGCGAGCCAGGGGGACAGCGTTCCCCAAATGTTCTATTTACACCCCTGGGAAATCGACCCGGATCAACCCCGGTTCGATGCCGCCAGCTGGTTTTCACGATTCAGACACTACACGAATCTGGACCGGTGCTATGCTCGCCTGGAGCGACTGCTGGATGATTTTCAGTTTGATACCGTGTCGAACAGTTACCGGCAGTATCAACCGGCAGACACGGTGTTTTTTGCCAGTGAACTTGGAAGAGCGGTCTGACCCCGATGACCAGATCTGTCATCACCCCTAAAACTGTTCGGTGCCCACGACTGGCACCCAACTGGATGCAATAACATGTACCTCGAACATTTCGGTCTGCAACGTCACCCGTTCCGGATGGCGCCGGAAGATGACTTCATTTATATGAGTCAGCAGCATTCGCGCGCGTTCGTGTATATGGATTCGGCTGTCTGGAGTCCTGAAGGCTTTGTCGTCATCAGCGGCGAAATTGGCTCGGGCAAGACAACCTTGCTCAAGAAATTGATGCGTGGCCTGAATCAGGATCTGAAGCTGTTTCACATTGCCTACACCAACCTGAAGTCGGATGATCTGTTCCACCTGATTGTCCGCCAGGCTGGTTTGCCGTATGACGATAAGAACAAGGTATCGATGCTGCTGGCGATTAACGACTATTTGCAAAAACTGTCGGACGATGGCGTACCCGTGGTACTGGCAGTGGATGAAGCGCAAAACCTGAGCCGCGAAAACCTGGAAGACATTCGCATGCTATCGGGCCTGGAGGGCAAGGGTGGCCCGGTGATGCGAGTCATCCTGCTGGGCCAGCCCGAATTGAAAGACGCCATCTACAACATTCCGCAGCTGGCACAGCGCGTTAAACTCTTTTTTCACCTCAACGGCCTGAGCGCGAAGGAGACCGGTGAGTACATTGATCATCGCCTCTTTATTGCCGGTTACGAAGGCGACACCCTGTTTAATGCCGACACGGTGCAACAGGTTTATGCACTCAGCAAAGGGATTCCCCGGTTGATCAACAAGTTATGCGACGGCCTGATGCTGTGCGCCTATTCCGACGATCGCCCTCACCTTAACGCCGCCGATCTGGTCGAAATTCGCCAGGACCTGATGGGTGAGACCTTTATGGCCCATATGGAAGCGGAAACCGGCGACGAAGAGAAACCGTCGGGCACAGCGGACAACTCAGCCGCAGTTGCCGACACGCCAACGGTCAGCGAGCAAGCGACAGCCCCGACCGACGATACGGCCCTGGGCCGCATTGCCAGCGCGCTCGAACGCATCGATGCCAAACTCGACCGGCTGGTCAGCCAACAAGACACGCCGCCCAGCAATGTTAAACCGCTGAACCCCAAACGCCGGAGTTAAACTGCAAACCAGTCGCCCTGAACCCTTCCAGGGGGGTTAGGGCGACTACCGGATGCCGGTTTACACCCAGCCCTGCAACTCCTGAGTAACAATTTTGTCCAGCATCTCAATGCTCCGATCGGAGGCATTCAGGCACGGCAGTACATCGCATACGTCACCGCCTGCTTCCAGAAACCCCTGACGGGCCTCAATGGCTATCTCTTCGAGCGTTTCAACGCAATCCGACACAAACCCCGGCGTTGCCACGGCAATGCGTTTAATCCCCTCTTCCGGTAGCTTTTCGAGCACCTCGGCGGTATAGGGTTGCAGCCACTTGGTTGGCCCAAGCCGCGACTGAAACGTCACCCGCACCCGGTCTTTCGGCCAGCCCAGCCCTTCACGCAGCAAACGGGCGGTTTTCTGGCAATGGCAGTAATAGGGGTCGCCTTTATCGAAATAGGCTTGTGGCAGACCGTGGAACGACAGCACCAGGACCTCGGGCTCCTGCTCCAGCGCAGCCAGTTGTTCCCGGGTTTGTGAGACCAGCGCATCGATATGGGCCGGATGGTCGTGCCAGGGGTGGGCAACGCGCAGGGTTGGCTGCCAGCGCATCGTCTTCAGGGTATCAAATACCGCATCGGTGACCGAGGCTGAGGTGGTGGCGGAATATTGCGGGTACAGCGGCAAGACCAGCAAACGGTCACAGCCCTGAGCCATCAGGGATTCGATGCGCGAAGCAATCGATGGGGTTCCGTAGCGCATGGCCCAGTCGATGACCCATTCGGGCTGTTGCTGTTGCAGACGCTCTGCCTGCTCGCGGGTGTAACGCCGCAGCGGAGATTCATCCGGGTTGGAGAGCCAGATTTTCTGGTAGGCAGCGGCCGATTTTTTCGGGCGAAACGTCAGAATGGGGCCAAACAGAATCGGCCACCAGATCAGCGGGCTGACTTCGATAATGCGCCGGTCCATCAGGAATTCGCGCAGATAGCGGCGCACACTGGCGGTATCGGGTGCATCCGGCGTGCCCAGGTTGACCAGCAAGACGCCAATGCGACCGTGTTTTACTGCAGGATGTTGCTCGGGTTTAGACATTCCGTTCCTTCCAATCGGGCGATAGGGGCGAGTAGATCTTTACGGCGAGGGTTACACCATGAATACTGCTACAACCATGATTACTGATAACGCATTGTAACGCGATAGGCCCGCTGACCAATAATGCACGTCTGGCATCGGGTTTTATACCACGGCGACTCAGACACTACGGATATCACTGGTTGACGGTTCAACAGCGCCATAAATCGTGCCAGCTACCGGGTAAGCCTATTCGGGGCAGCGTTAAATAGAGCCGGAGAATCTGCCGGCTGCCGGATAGGCATGCCCGGTGCCGGCTTTCAACCGGTGACATCTAAGAATACCCAATAATAAGAGGTGCAGTACCCCCGTGATGAACCCCTGGTCGTTATTCTCCCTGGCGATCGCCTATGTGGCGGTCCTGTTTGTGATCGCCCTCTATGGTGACCGGCAAAAAGAAAAACGCTGGCCAGGGTGGATCAACGCCAGCATTTATTCCATGTCGCTCGCGGTATATTGCACCAGTTGGACCTACTACGGCGGCGTGGGCCGTGCCGCCAGCGGTGGCTGGGAGTTTCTGCCCATTTATCTCGGGCCTATTATTGTGTTCACCCTGGGTGGGCCGGTACTGATCAAGCTGGTGAAGCTCGGGCACCGGCAGAATACGACCTCAATCGCCGATTTTCTGGCCTCGCGCTATGGCAAGCGCAACGGCATAGCCCTGTTGGTAACCTCTATTTGCACCCTGGCGGGAGTGCCCTACATTGCGCTGCAGTTGAAAGCGGTCTCGACCAGCCTGGAAGTCCTGGTCGACCCGGTGCTGATTCAGCAAAGCGGCATCAGCGACACGGCGCTGATGGTGGCGCTGGCGATGATCGGCTTTGCCACCCTGTTCGGCACCCGGCAAGTCAATGTGTCGGAACATCACCGCGGCATGATGCTGGCGATTGCGTTTGAATCGGTGATCAAGCTGGCCGCACTGGTGACGCTGGCGCTCTTCGTGATTTATGTCTTCTTTAACGGCCCGGCAGATTACATGACGACCTTCCGGCAAATCGAAGTCTTCAACTGGGATGGACCATCGCTCAATTTCATTACCCAGACGATACTGGCCGCCAGCGCCATTCTGGTGCTGCCGCGCCAGTTCCACGTGACGGTGGTGGAAAATACCGATCTGCGCCATCTGAACCAGGCCCGCTGGGGGTTCAGCCTGTACCTGATTCTGATCAGCCTGGTGATTCTGCCCATTACCACGGCTGGTCTGATGCTGTTTCCGGCTGATGCCGTGAACGCCGATACCTACGTACTGCTGATTCCCCAGGCGACCCAGCAGAACTGGCTGAGCGCGCTGGTGTTTATAGGCGGGTTTTCAGCCTCGACGGCGATGATTGTGATCACCACGCTCACGCTGTCGACCATGCTCAGCAACGATGTCATCTTGCCCCTGCTGATGCGCGGGCGCATGGCGGAGCCCAGACGCCAGGTTGGACCGGCGCTGATCATGGTGAGACGTCTGGCCATTGTAGGGGTGATTCTCGCGGCCTGGCTGTATCACCACAGTTTCGGCGGTATTGATGAACTGTCGACCATCGGCCTGCTGGCGTTTTCCCTGGTGGTGCAGTTGATGCCGGCGTTGATCGGGGGTCTTTACTGGCGCAAGGGCAATGCCTGGGGAGCTTACGGCGGCATGCTGATCGGCACCCTGCTGTGGGTGTGGACGCTGATGCTGCCTACCCTGGTTCGTTCAACCATGCTCCCGGAGACCTTTTTACAGCATGGTCTGTTCGGGTTCGACTGGCTTAAGCCAGAGGCCTTGTTCGGGTTCGAGTTTACTGACCCACTGAGCCACGGGGTCTTCTTCAGTCTGCTGGCCAATACCGTGATCTACATCTGGCTGTCGCGTCGCACCCAGCCCAGCCTAAGCGACCGGATGCAGGCGGCGGCCTACGTGAACCTCGATGAGCACCTGCACCATCCCGGGCAAGTGCCGCGCAAGATCAGCATTCGCACCGGTGAGCTGATTGCCATGCTGGAAAGGTTTGCCGGCTACGGCCGCACCCGCACCCTGATCGAAGATTTCGAGCGGGTGAACCACTTGCACCTGAACCCCCAGGAAGCCCCGACGGCCGATTTCATACGCTACGTTGAACGCACCCTCTCAGGTGTGATCGGTGCCAGTTCGGCCCGCGCCATGATGCACTCGGCACTGTCGGGGCGTCACCTGAACTTTGAAGATGTGGTGACCTTCTTTGATGAGACGACTCAGGCAATCCAGTTCAACCAGAAGGTGCTGTCGGCCACGCTGGAAAACATTGACCACGGCGTTTCAGTGCTCGATGGCGATATGAACCTGGTCGCCTGGAACCGCAAATACCTGGAGATGTACCAGTACCCCAAAGGCATGATTCGGGTAGGCGTGCCGGTCGAGACGCTGGTGCGGTTCAATGCCGAGCGCGGTGAATGCGGGCCCGGCTCACCGGATGAGCACGTGCGGCGCCGTGTTGAGCACTTGAAGCAGGGTACGTCGCACCGCTTTATCCGGGTGAGGCGCGATGGGTCGGTGATCGAAATTCGGGGCAACCCGCTGCCGGGTGGCGGCTTTGTAACGACCTTTAACGACATTACCGAGTTTGTAAAAGCACAGGATGAACTGCAGGATGCCAAGAACACGCTTGAGATTCGCGTAGCGGAACGGACGGAAGCGGCACGGCTGATCAATGCGGAATTGCGGGCTGAAATCGGTGAGCGGGAACGCGCTGAAACGGCGCTGCTGGCAGCTAAAAGTGAAGCCGAACGCGCCAATGCCAGTAAGACCCGCTTTCTGGCGCTCGCCAGTCACGACATTCTGCAGCCTCTGAACGCGGCCCGGCTTTATACGGCGGCCCTGGCCGAGCAATGGCCGGCGGAGACGACGCTGGGCAAACTGGATCAGTCGCTGCGCACGACGGAAGAGCTGATGTCGACGTTGCTTGAGATCGCCCGACTCGATGGTCAGGAGGTGGCTCCCGAATCCCAACCGATGGCGTTAGGCCCTCTGTTGCTGGGCATCGACAACGAGTTTCAGCCTGTCGCCCGCGAAAAGCAGCTTCAGTTGCGGATTCGGCACACCCGTCTGGCGGTGAAGTCGGTCCCCAATGCACTGCGTCGCATCGTGCAGAATATGGTGTCGAATGCCATTAAGTACACACGCTCGGGTGGCGTTCTGGTGGGAGCGCGAAAGCGCGGTGACCGAGTGGTTATTCAGGTTTGGGATTCCGGTCTGGGCATTGATGACCGGGATTTACAGCGCATTTTCAATGACTTCACCCGGCTTGACCAACACAGCCAGGAGGCCGAAGGCGTGGGCCTGGGTCTGGGTGTTGTGACTCGTCTGAGTCAGCTGCTGCAGCACCCGATTCGGGTTTACTCACGCCCGGGACGAGGCTCCTGCTTCGAAGTGGAGCTACCCTTGGCGCAGCCAACAGTGGTGTTGAAACCCGCCCAGACCATAACGGCCACCTCCCGGTCCGACCTAACCCTTAAGGTACTGGTGATCGACAATGAGCCCCAGAATGTGGACGCTCTGGTTACACTGCTGCAACGCTGGGGGTGCGAGACTCATTTCGCGACCAGTGGCGACCAGGCGCTCGAGGTGCCCGCGCCCGATCTGGTGCTGCTCGACTACCACCTGGGTGAAAACGAAACCGGATTGACGCTTTACCCGCAGTTGCTGGCACACTGGCAAGCCCCGGTTCCGGGCATTCTGATCACCGCGCACCCGGACGACCAGTTACGCGGCGAGGCCGAAGCCATGGGGCTGAGTTATCTGCGCAAGCCCGTAAAACCGGCCACGCTGAGGTCATTGCTGAGGGCGATGACGGCGGCTTGAGTCTATTGGGGCATCAAAGGCATGGACAGCGAGACTTAAAACAGATGTTTTAGGCAATTACTGAAGTTGAGACCTGATGCTCTGAACTGGGTCGGGCATTTCTATAAGCTGAGTGGTTCGAGGAGGATTCACAAGATGCAGAAAATGCACATTTTGACCCAGGTTCCGGAGCACATCTTTACTGCACCGAACCAGATCGCCGTTACCCAGCGCTGGCAAAAGCGCTTCAATGTGGCCAGTTGGATACGCTTTGACGCCCAGGACAACAGCCCGGTTCGGTTGCTGCTTCGTTATCGGGATGCCTCTGGCGTACGAGATGTTGCCGTAGACCAGGGAAGAATCAACAGCAAGACACTGCTGCTCTCCGGTGTGGCCAATCTGAAATTGACGGGCCGGCTGGAACGCATCGATGTCATTTTGCAGAGCGATCTCGATCACTATGTGGTCGATGAACTCTTTGTACAGCCGGTGCATGATAAATCGGCCGAGCGGTCACGCCCTGCGCGCAAGGTCAATTGGGGCACGTCAGAGAGCTGATTCGCTGCCCCAAAGGATGGATAACTGCTTTTCTAGCGCTTGCCAGCATGTCGCGGTTGTCAGCCCTCAGGGGCTGATCAGCCGCGACACTCCACTACGTCCGTCAGAATAGGCGGCTCTGAATACCGATCGTCGTCTTCTTTGGCCAGATTCACATGATTGACCAGACTTTGGGGTACGGAATCGAAATCCAGCCCGGTGGTGCGCTTGAGGTGCGCCAGCGCGAGTTCGGGGCGAACCTGATATAGGTGCACGACCTTGCTGGCCGAGTCGTCCTGGCTGCGGCGGGTGGTGCTGTGTTTGAACGTGGAGGTCATGTCACTTCCCCTTGTTTCCCACTGGGTACTGAATCAAATACGTTGATTTAATTCGTCTACACAGAGCATAGAGCGAGAAGTGTGCCAATGTTGGGAAAGCCGCTCAGTCGGCATTCCAGGGGAGTACTGGTTCACAGCCTTTGCGGTATCAGCCAGAATGTGACGCTTTTTGTCAGTACGTCGCTGGGTTCTCGGCAGTCAGGTGTTTTCGGAGTCCATCGCCAGGCGATTGACCAGAATGACCGCCTGGGTCCGGTTTAACACACCGAGTTTGCGGAAAATAGCGGTTACGTGGGCTTTAACCGTGGCTTCAGAGATGTTCAGATCGTAAGCGATCTGTTTATTCAGCCGCCCTTGCTGCAGGTGCTGCAACACCCGGCGTTGCTGGTCGGTCAGCTCTCCGAGTCGGCGCACGATGTCGAGCAGTTCGTCGTCTTCCGGAGTGGCATCGACGCCCTCCGGCCAGACTTCGTCTCCGTTCAGAATGGCCAGTACCGACTGACGTATGACGTCTGTCGGGGCTGACTTGGCAATGAACCCCAGCGCGCCAAAGGTGCGGGTACGAGCGATGACAGCCGGGTCGTCGCTGCCGGAGATCACCACAACCGGTACGTCCGGAAACGTCTTGCGAACCTGAATCAGGCCGAAGAAACCGTCGCTGCCTGGCATGCGCAAATCGAGCATCAGCAGATCAAGATCCTCTCGTTGCTCCAGCACGGTTAGGGTTTCCTCCAGCGTTGAGGCCAGGGCAATGGTGCTGTCGCTCAGGTCACCCTGCTGCAGGGCCATCATCAGTGCATCCCGGAACAAAGGGTGGTCATCGGCGATGAGTAGCTGATATGACATGGGCCTTCCTATTGCTGAGGCTGCAGGGCAGCTTGGCCAGACCGGTTCATGGGGCTTCGGGTCTGGCTTGTTGGTGCATTTTGTTGTAGTCGAGCCGTGATTGACGCCAGTTTCTCTCTTAACCTAGTTTGACCTGTTTTTTGGCGTCTGTGAACCAACAAAAACCCGGCTCGGGGCCGGGTTGTCGATTACCTTGGAGACAGCGGGTGCTTATTTCTGATTCAGACGATGCTCAATCAGATCATCCACCACCGATGGATCGGCCAGGGTAGAGGTATCGCCCAGGCTGTCCTGCTCGTTGGCGGCAATCTTGCGCAAAATGCGGCGCATGATCTTGCCGGAGCGGGTTTTCGGCAAGCCATCGGTCCATTGAATCAGGTCTGGTGAGGCGATGGGGCCAATTTCCTTGCGCACCCATTGCACCAGCTCTTTGGTCAATTCATCGCTCGGTACCACGCCGGCCATGGGGCTGACGTAGACGTAGATGCCCTGCCCTTTCAGATCGTGCGGGTAGCCAACAACCGCGGCTTCCGAGACCGATGGGTGCGCGACCAGCGCGCTTTCAATCTCGGCCGTGCCGAGACGGTGACCGGAGACGTTAAGTACGTCGTCAACACGACCGGTTATCCAGTAGTAGCCGTCTTCATCCCGACGGGCGCCGTCACCGGTGAAGTAATACCCTTCGTAGGTACTGAAGTAGGTTTGGGCGAAACGGTCGTGGTCGCCATAGATGCTGCGCATCTGGCCCGGCCAGCTGTCGGTGATGACCAGGTTGCCTTCTACTGCACCTTTCAATTCGCGACCGGCGTTATCGACCAGCGCTGGCTGAACACCAAAGAAAGGTCGGGTGGCCGAGCCAGGCTTGAGGTCGGTAGCGCCGGGCAGCGGAGTAATCAGGATGCCGCCGGTTTCGGTTTGCCACCAGGTATCGACGATGGGCACTTCATTGCGGCCATAATGGCTGTGGTACCACTCCCAGGCTTCCGGGTTGATCGGTTCGCCAACCGAGCCCAGCAGGCGAATGGTGGAAAGATCGGTGCCATCGGTGGCTTCGTTGCCTTTGGCCATCAGCGCGCGAATGGCAGTGGGGGCGGTGTACAGAACATTCACCTGGTGCTTGTCGATGACCTGGGCAATGCGCTTCACCGACGGGTAGGTGGGCACGCCTTCGAACATCAGGGTTTTCGCGCCGTTGGCCAGCGGTCCGTACAGAATGTAGCTGTGACCGGTGATCCAGCCCACATCGGCGGCGCACCAGTAGACATCGCCATCCTGGTAGTCGAATACGTACTGGTGCGTCAAAGAAGCGTACACCAAATAGCCACCGGTGGTGTGCAGCACGCCCTTGGGCTTGCCGGTCGAACCGGAGGTGTAGAGGATGAACAGCGGGTCTTCTGCGTTCATCTCCTCGGCAGGGCAGTCATCGCTGGCCTTGTCTACCGTCTCGTGATACCAGACATCCCGGCCTTCTTTCCAGCCCACCTGGGCGCCGGTGCGACGCACCACCAGCACCTTGTTGACGCACTCGGTGCCGGAGTGTTCCAGCGCCTTGTCGACGTTCTGCTTGAGCGGAATAGCCTTGGCACCCCGTACGCCCTCGTCGGCGGTGATGACCAGGTTGGAATCACAGTCTTCAATGCGACCGGCCAGTGCATCGGGCGAGAAACCACCGAACACCACCGAGTGAATCGCGCCAATACGGGCACAGGCCAGCATGGCGTAGGCGGCTTCTGGAATCATGGGCATGTAAATGGTGACCCGGTCGCCTTTGCTGACGCCCAGGTCTTTTAGGGTGTTCGCCAACCGGCTGACGTGACCATGCAGTTGGCGATAGGTGATTTCGGTCTTCTCGTCGGTCAGTTCATCGCCTTCGAAGATAATGGCGGTCTGATCGCCTTTGGTGGCCAGGTGGCGGTCGATGCAGTTATGGGCAACGTTCAGGGTGCCATCCTGAAACCATTTGATGTGCAGGTTGTTCTTGTCGAAACTGACGTCCCGAACCTGGGTATAGGGCTTGAACCAGTCGAGTCGCTGGCCCTGTTCGCGCCAAAAACCCTCGTTATCTTCGACTGACTGCTGATACAGGCGGTCATAGTCTTCAGAAGTGACCAGGGCACGTTCACGTGCCGCAGCGGGCACCGGATAGACCTTGCTGTCCATATTCTTCCCCTATGTTCTTGTTTTAAAATGATTCTGGCCGTTTCAGCTGAACTCCCTGTGCGTCGGTTGCCCGGAGCAGGGAGTAGCACCCGGCCATGGCTAGTCGAGTGTAGCCTCCTATTGTTGTTTTTGGCGGTTGAACCACAATGCGACATTAGTCGATTCGGCTCGTGACAATCAATGCCTTCCCCGGGAGCGGAGAGAGGACTAACTTACTCTTCGTCGGTATCCTGGTAGTTCTCGAACAGCTGTTTCAGGGCTGCCTGGGCCTGGCCGTTGACCGACTCGGCCGGGAACAGCCCTTTGCTGTCGGCTTCGCCGGGTTGCATGCCGGTCAGCAGCGCCAGCGCCTGATACACGTGCCGCACCGCATGAATCTGAAAGCGCCCGGCGCTGACCGCCTCGATGACGTCCTGTTTCAGCATCAGGTGCTTGACGTTATCGGCCGGTATAATCACACCCTGCTCACCGGTCAGCCCACGAATCTCGCAGAGCTTGAAGAAGCCTTCGATTTTTTCATTAATGCCGCCGACCGCCTGTACTTCGCCCAGCTGGTTCATTGAGCCGGTAATCGCATAGCCCTGATTCACCGGAATCTGGGCGATGGCACTGATCAGCGCGCAATATTCGGCGACGGTGGCGCTGTCGCCATCAATGGCGCCATAACTCTGTTCCATGGCAATGTGTGCCGACAACGTCAGCGGGAACTGGCGACCAAAATCATGGCCCAGAAAGCCACTGAGGATCATCACGCCCTTGCTGTGAATCGCCTGGCCGAGCTCGACTTCGCGCTCGATGTCGACAACGCCCTTGGCGCCCACATGCACAGTGCCGGTAATGCGAGCCGGGGAGCCAAAGCGGCTCTCGCCAATTTCCATCACGGTCAAGCCGTTCACGCAACCGACGCGCTGACCCTGAGTGTCAATCAACACGGTGCCTTCCTGAATTTCCATCAGCATCTGATCGGCAATACGACCATTGCGATACTCCGCCGCATTCAGGGCGCGCTCTATGTGTTCGGCATCGATCACCCGGGCGTCGTCGTGCCGGCACAGAAAATCGGCTTCAGCAAACACCTTGAACACCTTGATCACCTGGGCCGACAGCCTTGACTGATGTTCCGCCTCGCGCAGGCTGAATTCAACCAGCCGTTCCAGAGCGGCGCGCGTTAACGGGCGGAAGCCCTTGTCATCGCCATAGGCTTTGATGCGCAGAATCAGGTTATCAACGGTTTCAGCGTTGCGCGGAATGAAATTATCGAAATCGACCGGCACCCGAAACAGTTCATTGAATTCCGGGTCCCATTCCTGCAGCTGATAATAGATATCACGCGAGCCAATCAGAATGACTTTCACGTTCAACGGAATGCTTTGCGGGCTGAGCGTGATGGTGTGCATCAGTGACGCATCGATAAAGGGCGATTCCATCTTCACTTGCTTGGTCTTCAGCGCCAGTTTCAACGCTTCCCAGGCAAAGGGCTCGATCAGCAGTTTTTCCGCATCGAGAATCAGGTAACCGCCGTTGGCACGCAGCAAACTCCCGGGTCGGATCAATTGAAAGTTGGTGACGGGAATGCCTTGCTGGGTGCTGTACTCAATGCGGCCAAACAGGTTCTGGTACGTTGGCAGCATTTCGTAAACCACCGGAGCGCCGGCGTTCATTTCGTGCTGGGTCAGTAAATTGGGCCGCAAATAGGTCTGCAGCGTTTGCTTGCGCTCCTGATCTGAACGCACTTCCAGCCCCAGTTCATCAGAATACAATTCGAGAATCAGCGGCGGCAAATGCTGTTTAACCGCACGCAGATAACGCAGCACCGACAGCTGGCTCTGATAGCGAACTTCCAGCTCCTTGAGCAATGGCTTGATGGCCTGCTGCACGGTCTCGTTATTGAGTTCTCGCAGCTTTTCCGAGCTGGTACGCCGCCAGGTGGGCATCTCCAGCAGTTGCTCGTTCAGGTGCTCTTCAATCTCACTGATGCGACGTTGAAATTCACTGCGCAGTTCCTCTGGCAGTTGTGCAAATTCGGTTTCATCGAGGGCTTTGCCATCGATCACTGGCAGCAGCATGACCGAATTGCCATCGGAGACGACGGCAATTTCATGCTGGTTGGCAAACCGCTCCACCACCGCCATGGCGGCGTCGTATTTCTGATTGAATTCCCGGTCGATGGCGGTGCGTTTGCGCTGGTAAGTCGGGTTTTCAAACGCCGCCGGAAAGGTATCCATCAACTCGCCAATAAAACCGTTGATGGCTTTCAGCAAGTCGTCGCCACGGGAGGCTGGCAGCTCCAGTGTCATGGGCTCCCGCGCGTTGTCAAAATTATTGATGTAAGCCCATTCGGTTGGCGACTGCTGGGTGTCAGCCAGGTCTTTAACGTACTTGGAGACCAGCGATTGCCGGCCGGTGCCGGAAGCGCCCATCACATAAAGGTTGTACCCGGAACCCCGCATGGCGATGCCGAATTCCAGCGAGTCTTTGGCGCGTGGCTGGCCGAGAAAGCCGCTAACGCCTTCAAGATCGTCTGAGGTTTCGATCAGCAGATGCTCCAGCGACACCTGAGCTTTGAGTTGTTCGGGCTGCAAGCGATCGGCTGTCGGGGTTGTGACTGTGTTGGGCATTTTGTTCCTTACTCTACCGAGTTGTTGAAGCAAGCGTCCTGCTTAATTCAATACTCCAAGAGCAAACAGTGTGAGTTATGCGTTGCTACCAGGCCTGATGACGGGTCTGTCACCAGGCTCGCCGGAATGTCCCTACTCCGGATGCCAGGGGCATGCATCAGACCGAAACCTCGGCCTTGATGTGCGGGTGTGACTGATAATCCAGAATCTCGAAATCGTCAAACCGATAGTCAAACAATGACTCCGGTTTTCGCGCCAGGCGCAGTTGCGGCAGAGGGTATGGCTCGCGACTGAGCTGCAGGTCTGTCTGTTCCAGGTGGTTCAGATACAGATGCACATCACCGCCGCTCCAGACAAAATCGCCCACGCCCAACCCGGCCTGCTGGGCCACCATGTGCGTCAGCAACGCATAGCTGGCAATGTTGAACGGCAACCCGAGAAACACATCGCAGGAGCGTTGATACAGCTGGCAACTGAGCTTGCCGTTGGCGACGTAAAACTGAAACAAACTGTGGCAGGGCGGGAGCGCCATCTTGTCGACGTCGGCCGGGTTATAGGCAACGACCAGCATACGCCGGCTATCGGGGTTGCTTTTCAGGGTCTGCATCACCTGGCTGATCTGATCAATGGTGTCGCCATCCGGTGTGCGCCAGTGACGCCATTGCTGGCCATAAACCGGACCCAGGTCACCGTTTTCATCGGCCCACTCATCCCAGATGCGTACGCCGTTGTCTTTCAGGTATTGAATATTGGTGTCGCCACTCAGAAACCACAGCAGTTCGTGGATGATACTGCGCAAGTGCAGTTTTTTGGTGGTCACCAGCGGAAACCCCTGGTTCAGGTCGAACCGCATCTGGTGGCCGAAAATGCTGAGGGTACCGGTGCCGGTACGGTCCGCCTTGCGGGTGCCTTCGTCTTTGATGCGTTGCATCAGGTCCAGATACTGCTTCATGTGCGCTTGCCTTTGCCCGACTTCCCGGACTGCTTTTTGGAAGATGTCTTACCGGTTTTGGCCGTTGAGGCTGAGGTTGATTCAGTCACGCTCGGTTCAACCGCAGAGGCCGTATCAAACACATTACGACGGTAGGCCCAGACCATCATCAGGATGCCGATCAGGATCATCGGTATGCTCAGTATCATGCCCTGGGTCAGGAAACCCAGCGCCCGAATGCCCAAGTGCTCGTCTGGCTCCCGGAAGAATTCGGCGGTGGTCCGAAAAACACCATAGCCGACAATGAACAGACCCGACACCGCCATGCGTGGTCGCGGGTTGCGACTATACCACCACATCAGAATAAACAGCCCAAGGCCTTCGCCGGCCATCTGGTACAACTGAGACGGGTGGCGCACCAGGCCATCTATCTGCGGGAAGATCATGCCCCAGGAAACATCGGTGGGGCGCCCCCAGAGCTCTCCGTTAATGAAGTTACCCAGGCGACCAAAGAAGATGCCCGGCGGTACCAGCGGCGCGACAAAGTCGCCTACGGCGAACATCGGCTTGCCGGTCTTGCGGGCAAACAGAATCACGGCCAGACAGACCCCCAGGAAGCCGCCATGGAAGCTCATACCACCTTCCCAGATACGGAACAGATAGAGAGGGTTCTGGAAGAATTCGCTCAGGTTGTAGAACAGGACATAGCCGACGCGCCCACCCACAATGATGCCGACGACAATGTAAAACAGCAGATCCTGCACCTGTTCCGGGGTGAAACCGCGCCAAGACTGCTTGCGCGCACGCCAGATCCCCAGATACAGACCTGCGGCAAAGCCAGCCAGGTACATCAGGCCGTACCACTGGATTTTAAGGGGCCCCATAGCCAGGGCAACCGGGTCGAATTGAGGGTGAATCATCAAGAGGTTATCCGCTAGAACCGAGTACGGATGATACCCCACCCGGCAGAGCGGAGGAACCGGTGCGGCTTAGTGCACCGGTTCACTGGTACAGGCTATTCAGCGGTTGAAGCGATCGCGATCGTGGGGCGCATCAAAGCTCAGCGCCGGGCCTTTCGGGATGACGCCATGGGGGTTGATGGTCTTGTGGCTGAAATAGTAATGGCGCTTGATGTGCACCAGATCCACTGTTTCGGCAATACCAGGCTGCTGGTAAAGATCCCTTACATAGTTTTGCAGGTTCGGGTAATCCTGGATGCGCTGGTGGTTGCACTTGAAATGTCCCACATACACCGGATCGAACCGAACCAGGGTGGTAAACAAACGCCAGTCAGCTTCAGTGATTTGCTCGCCGACCAGGTATCGCCGGGTGCTCAGCCGATCCTCCAGCCAGTCCAGACTGTCGAACAATTCATCGAACGCTTTCTCGTAGGCGTCCTGAGTGGTTGCGAAGCCGCTTTTGTAGACCCCATTATTAACGGTGTGATACACCCGGTCGTTGACCTCATCGATTTCCGTACGCAGCGCTTCCGGATAGAAATCGAGCGTGTTGCCGGTGATGTGGTTGAATTCGCTGTTCAGCATGCGAATGATCTCGGCACTTTCGTTGCTGGCGATGGTGTTTTGTTTTGTATCCCACAGCACTGGCACGGTTACCCGACCGGTATAGTCGGCCTTGGCTCGGGTGTAGAGCTCATGATAAAACCGGCTTTGGTGCAGGTTATCACCAACAACAGTCGGGCTGTCTAGATTGGGGCCTTCAAACGTCCAGCCATTTTCCAGCATGTCAGGGTGCACAGCCGACAAACCAATGTGGTCTTCTAAACCTTTCAGCTTGCGAAAAATCATGGTGCGGTGGGCCCAGGGACACGCCATGGAGACATAGAGGTGGTAGCGCCCACTTTCAGCCTTGAAACCACCACGACCCGAAGGCCCAGCTTCACCGTCTCTGGTCACCCAGCTACGGAAATGCGCGTCTTCACGCTCGAATTTGCCACCGCTTTTACTGGTGTCGTACCACTTATCCTGCCATTGTCCGTTTACTAACAGCCCCATGGTGTTCTCCTCTGGTGGTTGTAGCCTCCACACAGGTAACTGCATGAAGACACCGGGCCCCAGCCATCACTAAGCGACAGCCCTAAATTATTAACGACCATGGTAACGGAACGGTGGGGTGAGAAAAGCAGAAGAAACTGACCACGGTCTTCAGAATATTTGAAGACGAGCAGTGATCCGGTCTCTCTCGACCGGCCAACCGGCCAACAGCAAAAAAGCCAGAGCAAGCCGGATTACCGGCTCGATCTGGCTTTTCTGTTGAGCAAATAGGCCTTTGCAGTCGGTTCTGACAGACCGAAGTGCGTCGAGTGCCGTCTACTGTACAGCCGCTATCATGTGATCGACGGCTGCCTGAACTTCTTCATCGCTCAAACTGGCATTGCCGCCTTTGGCTGGCATGGAGCCAATGCCGTTGATCGCATGGTCGTACAGTGTTGCTGTATCCTGTTCCAGGCGAGCAGACCACTGACCGGCATCTCCGAAAACCGGAGCCCCCAATACACCCGAGGTGTGACAGGCAGCGCAAGCCGCAGCGTAGACTGCATCACCACTTCTGGGCTCAGAGCTTTGTGGCGCGGAAGCGGCAACTGTCGCTGTTGCGCACTCCTGGCCTTCAACACACACATTACCAGCTGGCGCCAGGCGCTCGCGCACCTGATCTTCATAAGACTCACCCCAGGCGAAACCCGCCAACAGGGTTACGGTGATCAGACCTATCAGTTTATTCATTATCAGACCTGTATTATGTATTCAAATTCGAAGGTGGGCGAAGTATAACGAGTTAAGACGCCGTTGAAAAACCATTCGCTGTAAAAGGGTATTAACCAGTGCATAAAAAAAACCCCGGACCTGTCGATACTGGGGTTGGTATTAAAAGCTTTACGAGGACCCGGGCGGCGCTACGTTCGGTCCGACGCTTCGGCTCTCATGAGAGTAGGTCATCGTCTGTCGAACCGAAGCTACAGCCATAAAAAAGCCCCAGACCATCTCTGGCCTGGGGTTGGTATTAAAAGCTTGACGATGACCTACTCTCACATGGGGAGACCCCA